>FWPU01000008.1_pt1 | contig 773354 bp, 679 predicted proteins | sample 2228361 | NCBI WGS metagenome assembly FWPU01 (sample SAMEA103939777, study PRJEB20133) | metagenome | reverse complement strand
ATGGGAGCCGATAAATCCTGCTGCTCTTGTTACTATACTTTTAGTCATTGTTGTTTCTCTAATTGAACTGACAAATGAAATTCAGATCACTTGTCGTACTAGATAAAAGGCTTCAGCAGCAAAACGATTAACTGTACTTCCCCGTAAAGTAGCTAATGCTCGCAATGATTCTTCAGAACGTTCGTTAGGAAAAGTTTTAATTTGTGAAGCATACATTCGCATAGCTTGCATTTTTATTTCCAGGTAAGGGGAAATGTCAACAAAAACGTTGGGAACAAAGTTAGTTGTTAGATAAGGTGCGTTCCAGTTGGTTTCTGAAAGTATTTCGTAAGTATATATTGCTTTGGGTGCATAGAGATTATTTGGTCTTCCTGCTACTAAAGATGATAAAAAAACTCTTTGATGATCCATGTGAATATCCCCATAAAAGGGAATAAAAAGCGTATCTGGTTGAAATTTTTTGATTAACTCAAAAATTTGACTGTTAACCTCTCGATGCGGTACAGTATCTAATCTAGCTGCTGGGAATGTCAGAAATATTGTTTCTTTTACGCCTAAAATTTGATGTGCAGCTAAAGCTTCTTTACGACCGATTTGGCTAATTTCTTCTGGGTAATCGGGTGGATAGCCTTTGGTTACAACAGCTACATAAACTTCAGCTTTTTCAGCTGCGAATCGCGCTATTGTACCTCCAACACCGAGTACTTCATCATCAGGATGAGGTGCGATAACTAGTATTTTTTTGCTCATATCACTAGCTAGTTCAGTTCTAAAAATTTTCTTGTTTCCAAGCCACAGCAAAAGAGAGTGTCTACGATTGATAAGTCGGGGATAAAACCTAATTCTGGAAAAGCTTGAACGTAATACGGATAATTAAATTCTTGCCATAGTACATTGATGTTTGCAGCTTCAAAAGCTGTTAGATCCATGTATCTTTTTCCCCCGGCACCTGACAGGTAAGTATCTGCTCCTACAGCTTTGCAGATATCTATTAATAGTTCTGATTTTTTACCTGTAACTGGCAATGCAGACATGTACACTACTGGCTTTTTAATACCCAGAATATCCATGACCCATGCAATTAATGTCATATTGAGTTCGCAGAGATTACTCCAATTTTTGCACAGTATTTGTTCGAGCTGCGAACCATACTTGTCAAAGTAAGGAGTGCGGGAATAATTTGCAACTAGAGTGTACCAATGCTTGTGAGACCAAGGAAGTTCTGAGTTTATAACCATCTCGTTGATGCGCTCTTCGTCTCTAGAACGATGGACAACCGGTACAGTAAGCCATTGTGCTCCTTGAGAGGTTTTAATTTTATTGCGATGTTGAACACCGCGTCTTTGAAATTGAACGCTGTCCATAACCACGAAAATGTCACCTTGTTGAAGTTTGTGAAAGAATCCCAGGTAGGGTAGGTACTGTGGTTGGTGAATTACTGCTATTTTCATATGAGTTGATTTTGCTTTACTGATTGTTTGGTTTAACTACTGTCAAAGCGTTTTCTTTTTCGTAGATTCCTTGTTTGCGAAGAACTACTGGTATGGTTCGTAAAATAATTACTATATCCAACCAAAAATTCCAGTTATCGACATACCAAACGTCTAGATTAAGTCGTTGGTGTAAATCATTTTCTAGACCACCGTTAACAGCTTCCCAAGCTGTTAGTCCAGGCGGCATTAATAATCGTAGTTTTTGATAATTATTACAATTTGATAAAGTTGAAAACAGTAGTGGACGTGGACCTACTAAACTCATTTCGCCAATAATAATATTGAAAAGTTGAGGTAATTCATCGAGATGATATTCGCGTAAAAATTTTCCGATGGGTGTAACGCGAGGATCGCCTTTAAATGTGTTTAGACCAGGACCAATGTGAACGGCTCCATCCACCATGGTGCGAAATTTATAGATTATAAATGGTTTACCTAACCTTCCTAAACGTTCTTGACAAAATAAAATCGGTCCGGGAGAGGTAAATTTTATGGCTAAAGCAATTAGTAAAAAAATGGGTGCCAAAATAATTAGCATTAAGCTTGCGATCGCCAGATCGAACAAGCGTTTGCATGCTAACTGTATTTGAATATTTTTGCGTTCTTTGAAATAAGCTTTTTCGATTTCTTGCCATTTTTCATTTGTCCATCTTTCTAGATAATTACTATCAGTGTTAAATTTATCATCTGGCATTGACAATTTATTTTCCATTTGACAATTTTCCCAATTGCTATTATTATTTAATTCCTGCGTACAATGATATCGAAAAATTTTAGGATGCTAGCATAGCTTCGGTATATAAATTTTCGTGCAAATCGATGATGTAGTTGATGTCATAGAAGAACATGCGTTTTCGTCCTCGCTTACCCATGATGCATGCTTCTAAGGGATGATCTAGAACCCAGGCCATAGCTGTAGCAAGTCCCTCTATATCTCCTACTTTTACTAACAAACCACAACCATCACTTAATAAATCGCGGGTTCCTCGAATATTTGTAGCAATGACTGGAACTTCCATACACATGGATTCCATAACACATCTGGGTAATCCTTCGTGTTCAGAAGCAAGTACAGTAGCTATTGCTACCCGCATTAAAGTGGGAATGTCTTGGCGATAACCTAAAAAGCGAACTTGATGTTCTATTTTCAGTTGAGATGCTAAAGATTGCATTTGTTTGCTGAGGATACCGTGACCAGCAAAAGCTAAGCAGGTATTTGGTCGCCGCAAACGAGCAAATGCTTTGAGAACATCTTGAGGACGTTTGCGGGGAGTAAGTTCAGCTACTGACAAAAATAGTTGGGTATTTGGTTGCAATCCTAATTCTTGACGCACTCGTTCAATTTCTGTTTTTGAAGTTGCATCAGGACTGTAATATTTCAAATCCACGCCAATACCTGGCATATAACAGACTCGTTCTGGTGCAACTATTCTGTAGTGCTTGGCTGTTTCTTCATCTTCACGATTAATTACTACTAAATAATCTGTCCAATTACCAGCTAATTTTTCCAGAGCGAGAAATACAGCATTTTTTAACGGTTTTCCACCCCGGTAGAAATGAAAGCCATGAGCAGTATATATTACTTGGAATTTTTGATTTTTTCTTTTGTTTCTCAAAGCGTAACGGGTAACAAATGATGCCACAGGTGTATGGACGTGAACTATGTCATAGTCTACTTTTTGTACTACCTTTTGAATTATGCGTGGAGCAATCAGTAAGTTTTTAGGATCCAAAGGTTGGCGCGACCATTCTACATCCCAAACGCGGTCGAATCCTTGCAAACATTCTGGACTAGCGGATATTTTGTACGCCATAGCATCTACCCGCCAACCTCGATGGCGAAGATGATGGCTAAAGGGAAGGAGAAAACCTTTGAGGGTTTCTGGAACAGTAGCAACCATTAATAAGCTTGTCATAGTATTTCTTTATTTCTTGGCTTGTCTTAACCAAACTTCTGTTTGCTCGCGCACGTAGCGATAAAATGCAATCCTCTTATGGCGCAAAATTTCATCTGTATACTGTCTAGCTTTTTCAAGATTGCGCGCTGACATCAAGGCCATGCGTTTTGGATTGGTTAATACTTCTCGAATTTTTCGGGCTAAGGCTGTGGCATTGCCAGGGGGTACCATATCCTCAGGCGGTAGTAGTTCTGGAATTCCACCTGCTGTAGAGCCAATGCATGGAAGCGATCGCGCCATGGCTTCTATCATTGCTCTTGGTAAGCCTTCCTGGTAGGATGGCAAGACAAATAAGTCTGCTCGATCTAACTCAGCACGTACAGCTTCGCTAGAAGCTAGCTGGCCTCGAAAAAAAATTCGTTTTTCTAAACCCCCAGCCTTTGCTTTTGCCTCTAATTCTTTTCGGTGTTTACCATCTCCAACCATAACCAAGTTTATATTCAAACCTTCTCGAACGCAAATAGCAACAGCATCAATAAGAATATCGGGAGCTTTATACAGCTGGTCCATAGTACCTACAAAGATCGCTCTCAAGCATGAAGCTTGCGGACGAGGGAGACGAGATGTACTCACCAATGCTTTTTGTGGTAAACACACATTCGATACTCCACCGACTGAGTAGTTAGGACAAGGATAGCGTTGCTGTAAAGCTCTATTGGTGACATATAATGCTGCAGGTGCTTGAAAACATTGCTGCTTTAACTCTTTGGTAAACAACCAGCGGAATAGCGGACGCAAGGGATGTTTTACCGAACCTGGCGCAAAGACGTCATAAGGATCGGCGACAACTTCAACGCCGTACGGTCTTGCAGATGGTAATAAATGCCAAACTTCTGTTCCGATAGAACATGGTATGCGCAAATGTATGGCTTCAGCATTAATTAAAGCCTCATTAATAATTTTTTTAATCTGTTTGTATTTTTTGATAAATTCCCACGGACCAACAAAATAACTGATCGGAATTGCTTTTACTCCAGTTCCGGTTGCCATTGTCCATCCACTAGGTATAGTTGAACTATATTTAGCTCGTACAAGCAAATTCACTTCATCATAAACATCTAGATACCTACTCCACAATTTATAACTGTGCGATGCATCCGGCGCCCATAGATGACCATCATCGCTCATGAGAAAACGAGCAGCAGCCGTAACTAAAACTCGCATTTTTGACTTCCTTTACAAACTGAATTTCTTCGATTTCAATCTATAAACTTCCAAATCTTTTCTATTACTATTGTTGACATACAATTTGTTTTCCTCAATCTGGCAATTGTGTGTACATGGATTTAAAACAACAATACCTGCCTTCATTGTACTTACACTTTGATTGTCGAGCATTAAGTTGCTTTTTAATTTCATATCTTTTATCTTTCCAGCTACTATAATAGCTGCTCGATAATCATCGGGGAAATTACCATTACTTTGTCCGGGATTTAAAATCGTATTTTTTAATATTTCCATGTTGTTAACAGGCATAGAGACGTAAATTCCACTGGCAAGAGGGTTGTTTATTTGATTATTTACAATCCGAATATTTTCACTAATCACATGAGGATGGTCATCCCTCCACAATCGAATTCCACTTGCAGTATTATCTCTGCGACGACCCTTGCTAAGTAGTTTTTGAAAGTGAATTTGGTTATTAACAATACTCAAATTTTCAACCGGAGAGTCCGAACCTGGTTCTAGTCCAATACCTACACCGGGAGCATTACCCCACAAGGAACGCCAACCATCAATATTTAAGCTAATTTTGTTATTTGCGATATAGCAATTACTGATTGCGGGACGAGTAGTGTTACCGTGACTAAAAAATGACCAAATTACAATACCAGAATGTGCTTCTTCTATAACATTATTAGTTATAATTTGACGGTCGGAACTTTTTGCATAACCGGTGACAAATATACCATTTGTAAAACCAGTAATTATATTATTTTTAACTACATGTTTATCTCCGTGTATTTCGATAGCCGTTCTTGCTACCTTTGTACCTGCTCCATTTTTGGATGCAAAGTAGTTGTTGATGATTTCAATTCGTTTTCCATGGGTATAAATAGTTGAGTGATCGTAATCTACTTGACCTCCACCTATCATTTTAAAAATATTGTTTTTGATGGAGATATCTGAAACTTGACCGTTAATACTAATAGTATTTGCATTGTTTTGATTTGTAAATATACATCTTTCTATATTAATTCTTGAGCCGACAAAAATTCTCAATGTGTATCTCATTTGCACCAGTTTGTCATTCGATACTGATGCTGCTTCTACAGGGTTGTTGCTACTATTGCCATCAATTACTAAATTGTACATACCAAAATCCGATAGATCGGAATTCGGTTTTTCTCCTGCAAAGATAGCATCATAATCTCCTTGTTTATCAGCTAATTTAATTGTAGTTTCTCGATTTCCATCGCCTTGTAGTTTAACTTTGGCACGAATTATAATAGCGCTTGCTCGAGAAGGGTCAATCTTAATTTTGTAATTTCCTTTTGGAAAAAAAACAGTTCCTCCACCTGCTTTATAAACAGCATCTATAGCTTTTTGAATGGCGTTTGTATCGTCTGCGATACCATTGCCTTTGGCTCCAAATTTTTTAACAGACACTATCAATTTTGACAGGGAAGTTTGAGGAGTTATTTGTACTTTTTGTGAAACTTTGTCATCTATAGTTTTTTGTATAGTCTTAGTTCTCAAATGAGGTAGAGTTTTTGGAGATAAGACTATTATAGTTACTAGGCATGAAATAGTTAATATTGTTTGCTTGTTCATAAAACTTCCTCTTTATCTTTTACAAATCATGCTTTACTTGTGATAAAGTTTGGTCTTGCAAGTTTTTGGTAGAAGATTTGTTCAGTAAGCGTACACCTAGATAGGGAATCAGGGAGTACCACACCAAAGCACGAACCATCAAAGCAGATTCAGCGCGAGCATAGAATAGAAAGAAAGATAAAAAACTTGCAAGCATTGCCATTTTTGCAGGTTCGTTAGATTTTTCTACCCATATGATTAGTTTGAGTAATAGGAAACCAATTATTCCTATAGCAATTGGTCCTCCAACCCAACCGAAATTAAGATAAGCTTCAGCAATAAAAGAGAACCCGTAACTACCACCAATAGAAGCAATATATGGGTTGATTTGCTCGGTTAACCAATGGGTAGGAGTACCGCGAGCGACTGTGGGATGAAGTTTTCCAAAAATATTAGGAATGATGGTAAATAAAGCATAAAAATAGTCAGCACCCATTTGAAATTCTCTGTAGTTGGGAACTATTTGGAGAGTGTAGGCAACTGTAATCATAGATGTTCCCATTTCTGATATAGCGGCTATAACTGGATTATCTATAGATGCGAATTGTTCTAACAAGAAACTTATAGATAAACGATTTTCGCCAGCGGTATTTCTAGTCACTGCAACTAAGGGAAAAACAAAGAATAATATGAACGAACCTACGGAAATTAAAAAAGCTTTAGGTATAGGATAAATCCAGCGATTCCACAGCCATGCTAAAGCAATTAATGGCATAGCCGCTTGATTTCTTTCACCTGTAAAAAACTTAATTATTGCATAGATAACTATTACAGTTACAGATATTAACTTACCTTTAGGTTTGTGTCTGCTACCAGCTAATATGAAAAGGGACGCTGGGATAATAAAATCAGCTAATATGCTAGGTGCGGCACTAAACCCTGTGGCATCATCTTGTTGATAAAGTGATTGATACCCTGAAGATAGTACAACTCCAATTGCATTCCTAAATACTAGGATAGCAGGCAATAAAGCTACATAAAATATACGCAAACCTATTGTATAGCATTGACTATCTTGTGCTAAAGATTTTGTATCAGCGATCGCTGGTTCATTTTTTTAGTTTTATAATTTGCAAGACTAATTAATGCACCTAAATGTAAGGCACCGAGACTAATAATAATTAAGAAAATTGTATGGAGAATATCTTCTGATGTTAAAGTTGGTAAATCGGGAGGTAATACTAGGGTGCCTATGACGCTATCTTCATTAAGGTTAAAAATTTCCAGCAGTGCTTGGCCACCATTAAACAAGAACGCAGACAATAAAAAAAGAAGATATGGATGAAACAATTGTTTTGTTAGAAAGTACCACGAGCCAAAGTACCAGATCGTCAGACCGCATAACAAACAAGAGAAAGGATAAATAAGTAATTCTCCGCGATTAGTAAACGGCTCGTATAGAAACCGAAAAAGAATTAAAGCTATCAAAAACAAACATTGCAGCTGAATGACGAACTTAATATTGTTCTTATTGAGATTGATGTAATTTCTCGAATTCATGGGTATAAGTTTCTGCAAGCGTTTTGGCACTTTGATAAATGTTAAATTCGCTATTTTTTAAAACAGCTAAACAGGCTGCTTGAGTAGTTTTACCTTCAATCTTTCGTGCTGTTAAAACTGCATTTGCCCATACTTGTGCAGGTTGGGACAAGCTGATTTTTGTTACTAAAGACTTAATTTTTTCTAATTCGTCTGTGATGAGGTCAGATAAAACTAAGGGTAATCCAGCAGCTTGAGCTTCTATGCTGACCATTGGTAACCCTTCACAAAGGGATGGAAGCAGGAATACATCCATCGCACCCATCATGATTCTGGGAATATCGGATCGCGCTCCTGCAAAAATGACTCGATCGCTTAGTCCCGCGTGCACAACTTGCTGTTCTATTTTTGGTCGCAAGGTTCCTTCTCCCAATAACAAAAGGTAGGCTTGTGTTTCTTTTGAGATAATTTCTGCGAAAATCTTTAGGAGAAAGGCATGGTTTTTGTGTTCGTGAAAGCGACCAACGTGACCAACAACGAATGCATTTGCTGGAATACCTAATTCTTTGCGGACCTCAACGACATCAACAGGTCGTTGGAAAGGCGACATGTCAATACCGTAGTAAAGAAGTCTTCTTTGGGGATGAGTTTTCCAGTTTGGGCCAAACAAGTCTGCTGCAGCGACTTTGCTACATCCTAAACCAAGGGTAGCATGACGAGCAATCCAAGCCTTCATCAGCCTTAAATACAAGCGGCGATGTAATTTGGCATTCACCTCAAATGGTGAGGAATCCTTATGACTGTGGGCAATGCGTATAGGTATACCAGCTTCACGGGCGAGACGAAGAACGTAGCCGCTGTAATGAAGGACATGACTGTGAACAACATGATAGGGACCGTATTGGCGTAATATACGTTTGAAATTTTGAGCGTACAGCCAGGGGTTTGATGGATAAAGACACGGAATAATCTTGCTACCTAAGTTGCGAATTTCATCGTCATAAGCACAAGGTTGGGTTGTGTGGACAAGGAAATCCATTTGCAAGCGATCGCGGTCGATATGGCGCAGAACATGCATTAGCCAAGTTTCGATACCACCGCGATTCATTCCGCCAACAACGTGAAGAATACGTATTGCCATAATTAACTTTGATTCAGGTATAGCTATTTTGATATTTTTGAAGTTTGTGTAGGGCATAGCTCATTACCGCCAAGCTAATAACAGCTTGGATAGTTGCAGAAATCAATAGGGCGATCGCTGCTCCCAGCAATCCCAGTTTTGGTAATAGTGAAATACAAGCAATAGTGCAGCTAAATGTTCCAGTTGCAAATAATGGTATTTGGATACGAAAGTAGCGAGCTGCAGTCATTGCGTAACCCATAAAAGAGAACAGGTAATTAATTCCAGCAACAATCATCAGCCAGACGAATAAATTAGCATGTTCGCCATATTCTGGTCGATACAAAACAGTCAGAATTTGCCTACCATCTACAAAAGCCACCAAAACACCACCTCCGCCCAGTAAGATGGCAATTCCTATAAGTTTGAACAAAAGTGTGCGAAAAGCAATGCTGTTTCCGAGGGCGTAATATTTCGCTAGTCTGGGAACAGCTGATTGACCTAGGGCGTTGACAATCATATTTCCCATCACCATCAAGTAAGCAATGGCTGCGAAAATTCCCAATTCTCGTTTACCGAAATATTGCTCGATAAAGTAGCGGGGAATGTTGGTATTAAGTGAAATTAACATCATTACTAATCCTAAAGGTAAAGATAGCCATGCCAACCTGATCAAAGTAATAAGATGCCAACGAGGTTGCGGTACACAATTGAGTAGTAAAGCACCATGAGGAATATCATGGGCAAATAAAACTACAGACCAAGCAATAACTAATCCCGTAACTCCCCAGACAAGATTATTCGATAGGTATACTCCTATTCCCAGAAACATCACCGATAAAAGTCCTTTAATTATCAAGGACAGACCAACGCGATCCATGCGCTCGTGTTGCTGAAAAAGACCGTAGTATATGTCACTGACAGACTCAAATACCTTTGCCAATCCCACTAACAGAATAACTAAGGATACTTCCCAAGCGTATCTGGCTTTTGAAGTGATGATAGCGATCGCCACCAATGCTAAAACTGTTGCTACAAGTCTTAGCCCTAGGTAATCTCCAAATAAATATTGTTTTTTAACATCTGTTGCTTGAACGCCCCGCAGTTGTAGATTTGTAAGCATAAATATAGGAGCAGTTAATGCTAGCCCTAAGGTAAATTCCCCTATCATTTCAGGAGTGCCAAGTTTAGCTAGTATCACTAGCATTCCCCATTGACAAGCTGTATAGACAGCATTACCAACAAAGGTCCAAGAAAAGTTGCGACGTAATGTTAGTGGTTTTAATGGTGGCATTGATTCTAACCTTCCTAACTTCAGCAAGCTCCTTTATAAAGTTTGAGTAAATCTCGATCGGAAAGAATTTGGTGACTTTTATTGCCGAGAAAATAAAATACTGAAGCCGCATCTAGAGCACCTGCTTTTTCAAGCAATAAGTAATCAAGATACTTGCATGGAAATGCTGTGAGCCTAGCAAACAATACTATTAATTTTCTCAACCAATTTGACTTTGTAAAACTCAACAGTAGATATAGGTAAGACCAAGCCAAAGCCATTCCTGGTCCACCCACTGCTCCGCTATCAATCTCCTCAAATTTTCTAAACAGGCGACGGTGACCCAAGTATGTAAATCTAGTGAAGTCATAGCATCCTCCGTGTACTTGTTGCATAAACGGCGTTTCCGCATAAACTAAACCATCGTCTTTTAATACCCTGTGAATTTCTTCTACACACCGCCAAGGATCAACTACATGTTCTAACACAGCTTGTATGATTACCCCATCAAAGGAATTATCTGCAAATGGAAGACTGTGGGCATCACAAATTAAAGTGGTACGAGGTCCAAAGCAAACGTCTGTTTCTATGAGTTCTATGTTCGGGTTGTCAACAATAACTTTGATTCCCTTACCTAAGATGCTACCACCAATTACTAAAACTTTGGGATGCATGCAACGGGAAAATAAATATCTTGAGAAGCGCTCGTAGTTCTTTTTAGCTTTGAAATTTAAAGTTATGGTTGGAATCATTTTTTTGAGAACTTCCATCCATCGATTTGGTGGTGAAGAATTAAAAAACAAATCACGTTCCTCGATGAAGTCCTCAATAGAAAATATACTAGCACTTTCATCAATCAAAATTGGTATCCCATTCTTAATCGGGAAAAAAGCTCGACATTGAAGATTTTTACATTGACAACCTTCTCGACGCACTTCTAATTCACTGTGGCACGCAGGACAGCGGAGTTTTGATTGTACTGATGGAGAAAGCTTTAATTTCCCTTTCATTGTCAGTTCCCCAAATGCTAACTTTACAACTGTTGGCTAGATTGAAAAGCTTTTTTTAAACATTTCCCGGCTGTACTCTAGCTATTATGCTTCCATTTGTTGTTCTGACTGAGTTATTATTTATTCCGACATCTACTACCAGATTACTTTCTACATATTTGGGTCTGTATCCAGGTACTATTTGCTCTAGCAAAAATAAAATCAAATTTGTATTATTTTTAGCTGCTGCTTTACACAAATCTTCGACAGTAACATTCAAATTTTCTGGAATAATTCGACTGGCATTTTTCACCACTAGTAATTTATCATGCTCAGTAGGCTCGTATTCTTCTCCTTCAATGAACAATTCTTCAAATAATTTTTCCCCCGGACGCAAACCAGTAAAGACAATTTCAATATCTTTATTAACTTCATACCCAGAAAGACGAATTAATTCCTTAGCTAGGTCAACTATTTTCACTGGCTGTCCCATATTTAGCATCAGCACTTCACCACTGCGACCAATTACCGCTGCTTGCAAAACAAGTTGAACAGCTTCTGGAATAGTCATGAAGTAACGACGGATTTCTGGATGGGTAACTGTTACCGGACCGCCAGCTGCAATTTGTTTTTGGAAAGTGGGAACTACGCTTCCACGGCTCCCCAAAACATTACCAAATCGTACAGCTACATAGGAATAACCGCTTTTTTTTGCAGCTTGCAGTACTAACATTTCTGCAACTCTCTTACTCGCTCCCATAACATTCGTGGGATTCACGGCCTTATCCGTGGAAATCATCACGAAATGTCGAACATTATGTTGCAACGCCAGTTCTAATAAATTTTTGGTTCCCAGTACATTGTTAGTGATTGCTTCTGGTGAATTTAATTCCATCAGAGGAACGTGTTTGTGCGCTGCAGCGTGAAAAATTATGTCGGGTTGAAACCGCTCAAAAGCGTGTTTGAGGCGATCGCGATGGCGAATATCACCAATAAAAATATGAAGGACAGGAGTGTATCTTTCTGCTTTACCGTCTTCTCGAAGTACTTGGATTAGTTGTTCTAACTCCTGCTGAATGCTAAACACAGAATTTTCTCCATGTCCCATCAGCATCATTTCAGCAGGATGGCATTTGTAAATTTGACGACAAAGTTCGCTACCAATAGATCCACCCGCACCTGTAATTAATACTCTTTTACCTTTCAAAAATTTAGCTACTCGCTGAATATCTATCTGTATGGGTTCGCGTCTAAGTAAATCTTCAATTCTAACGTCGCGAATGCTATCCACCCGCACGCGTCCGTTCAGGATCTCATGCATTCCCGGTAAGGTACTGGTTTGAATGCCAGTTGCTTTGCAAATATCAACTATTTCTCGAATCACTTGTCCTCCAACTGTTGGCATGGCGATGATGGCTTTGTGAATACCCAGAGATTTGACTACATCAGGAATTTTATGGCGATCGCCTACCACAGGAATCCCGCAAATGCGCACATATAATTTTTGAGGATCGTCATCAACAAAAGCAACAGGATAAAAACCTAACTGAGGATTTGTTTGCATTTGCTGCAACAAAGCAACTCCCGCACTACCAGCACCGACTATTAATACTCGTTCTTTCAAGTTAGAGACTGTATGTTTCTGATTGGTTCTTTCCATGGCTTTAACACTAAAACGCAGTCCACAGATAAAAATAAATGAAAGCAATCCGTCGATGAGCGGCAGCGATTGTGGTAATGTATCTAAAACAAAATTTGGTATGGCATGAATGACATCAAAGCAAAGAGATTGTATAACTATTGCTGCCGTCATCAACATGGCTATGTACATGACTTCTTCAACGCTAGCGTAGCGCCAGTAACACCTATAAAAACCAGAACTCCATAAAACAGATTGCTTGACTAGCAAAAACAGAATTGTAACTACTGCTAAATCTGGTAAGTATGGTTTGAGAGCAAGATTTCCATCTAACCGAATCAGTAAAGCAAATAGTGGCGTAATTGTAAAGATAATTAAATCGAGAATCAACAAATGCTTGTTTCTCATTTTTAGCAATTTATTCAGTAAGAAATTACTTAACTTTTGAATAAGCCAATGAGAAACCAAAAATACTAGATTCATAAGCGTATGCGAAGACGGTTGTGTATGAAGAATCGAAAAAATTAATAGTTTTTTGACCCTTATATTATCTAAAAAATATCAACATCATTGTGTATGTTTTTACTTGTATAGCATCCGTTGGCGGTATTTTCATTTTTACCGCTAAATTCATCATTTAGCTATCAAACGCGTTGCAATATTCTATAGGTCTTCTACACCCATCAGTCCATGTTTTATATCATCACTCTCTCTAATAGAGGTTTTATATCATCATCACTTTCTCTAGTAGAGGCTTTGACCCTAGTTTCCGAGCAAATTTATATAAAACTATGCCGTTCAAGGATTTTAGCGTTTATATAAAGCAACCAGCATAGTTTGTTTGCTCAAATCGACGGATTGAAAAGTGGTGGATTTTTAACCAAACAATTTAATAGTAATTAAATATTTTCATTCATGCAACATATTTACGATTTTTTTTATTTCGTAACTGGTTTGCATCTGATTTGATACTACAGCGATCTGGTTTATTTGCTGTTGTTTGCTCCAAATATAGGTAAGCAGTTTTGTTTCTCAAAAACTAATTTGCTCAAATAAATGTACCTCTAATGGATCGTAAAAGCTGAAGATTTAGTAAAGTAAAAAGAATTGTAGTGTCTGCTTGTTGAAATCTGGATTCCTAAATGTACAGACTGACTGCGACGCACTACAGTCATTGGTGTCTAGTACTTAGAATGTTGCATGATGTTGCATAAAAGTTGCATGTAACTTTACTAGATAAAAAAAATTTTGTCATTCTTAGTGTTATATCATCATCACTCTCTAAAGCATTGTATTGCGTTTAGCCGAACCAATGGAAGCAACTCCATTGGTTTTTTTGTTTAGGTATGATTTTAATATCAAATGCATGAAAGTTGCATATACCTTTACAAAAACACTTGTTTGCTGTAATTCTGACATTGATAGTGTTGTTTATCAGGAAATCCTGGGACATAAACAGGTCAGTGGACAAAATGCCACTGGCCTTTTATTGCTTTACTTTTATTACTTTAGTAGAGCTAAAAATTTGTTGGCGACAAAAGGTAATTCTTAATTTTTGTATAAAAGTTGCATATGACTTTATGAAATAAATTTTTTTTGACATCCTTATTTTAGTTCAGCAAAACCCATGTTGAGCTACCGAACTCGCTTTTGCCAGTGGTATTTTTTACACTGGCTTTCTTAGCTTTAACGTATAGATGGTAGGCTTTTTCCTATTACATCCTCTCAAGTTGCTCTAACTAGTTGTTAGCGTTGCATAAAAGTTGTATGTGACTTTACAAGATAATAATTATTTGGAATTATCATTACTACACATCTTGATACTGTATTTAGCTAGCCAGTGGAAAAAGGGAAGCCACTGGCTTTTCTTTCTTAACTAGAAATGAATTAACTTATTCACCACTAACATTACTAAGGTTGCATGAAAGTTGCGTTTATCTTTACAGACCAATAATGTTTCTGCAATGATTCAACTTGATTCTATATACCTAATGCTCTTACGTCTGCAGATTTTTTGCCAGTGTGTCCCCATTGCACTGGCTTTTTTTGAAACTTCTGTTTGCGATGAATCTGCCAATAGCTACATGGTTGGGAGAGGTATTTGCACTCAGGTGTATGAAAGTTGCATTTATGTTTACAATATCATAATTTTTTGGCACTTTGATTTTGGTAATTTTATTTACTCTAGTTTCATTGCCCAAACACTTGGCTTCCGATTGTATCTAGCTTGAGATTAGCAATAAATATTACATTAATTAAGAAATAAATACTGAAAATTTCGTTTTTAATTTTACATATAAATTCTAAGTATCCCTGTAATACTTAGTTACATACTTGACATCTAAATTTTTCAGTGCCAGATCTGGGGCAACTTCAGTAATTTTCTTGGTTATGTACAAATGAAGGTGCAAAAATTTACTCTATTTTTGTTCACTGCTTTCTTTGTTTTAGTTCTTGCTGTTTGTTCCCACAGAATAAATGCGCAAACATCAACTTCTCAAACAGGGAAAGTTTACTACGTAAGTCCATCAGGAAATGATACAAACACTGGAACTTCTAAACTTTCTCCCTTTGCAACTATCCAAAAAGCAGCCAGTGTTACCAATCCAGGAGATACAGTCCTGGTAATGAATGGTACTTATACCAATGTGCATAGTGGCTGGGTGGTAAACATTACGCGTTCGGGGAAGCCAAATGCTTGGATTACTTATAAGGCATATCCCGGACACACACCAAAGATTAAGCATAATGCGTGGCACGGTATTCTTATAGATCATGGTGCATCCTACATCAGGGTCAGCGGTTTTGAAATCGAAGGAAACAGTAAAAACATTACCCTGGAATATGCACAAAGCCAGCAGTCTAATCCTTTAAATCCCTTGTCTAATGGAAACTGTCTCAGCGTTGATGGAAGACAGTACGGACGTTCTCACCACATCAACATCAGTAGAAACAAAATTCATGATTGTGCAGGAGCAGGAATTTCCGTTATTCAAGCAGATTACGTGACCGTAGAGAGAAATGAAGTGTTCAACAACGCTTGGTACAGCGTTTATGCCAACAGCGGTATATCCCTTTACCAAAACTGGTCAAGTGACAATAATACTAACTACAAGATGTTTGTCACTAACAATCTTGTATATAACAACCGTCAGTACATTCCGTGGATTGTAACTGGTACGATTACCGACGGAAACGGAATCATTATTGATGACTCGCGAAATACTCAAAACGGCTCTACGTTGGGAGTGTATACAGGTAGAACTCTTGTTGCCAACAATATTACCTTTGGCAATGGAGGTTCGGGAATTCATGCTTTCCTTAGCGACCACGTTGATATCATCAACAATACGGCTTACTTGAACAACCAGAGTCCAGAGATTACCGGAGGGCAGATTTTTGCCAACACTGCTAGTGATGTTCGCATTGTGAATAATATTCTGTATGCCTACCCCAACAAAAAGGTCAACAGTAATTGGGATAACTCCAATGTTATCTACGAAAATAATTTGTATTTTAATAGTCCCTACATTACAGTCATGGGGAGCAATGCGGTAGTTGCCGATCCCAAGTTTGTCAATCCATCACTTGACCCGAAACTTGCGGACTTTCGTCTGCAGAGTACAAGTCCTGCTATTGATGCAGGGATTTCCTTTAATAGCGGTACCAAGTTTACAAAGATAGACTACTTGGGTAATGTTCGCCCCAGAGGACTAGCGTACGATATTGGAGCTTATGAGTATTAGCAACTATGCGTTATACCGCCCGGGTGAACAAGCTATTTGTTGAAGAGGGCGATCGCCTGTTGCGTAAATTGCATTAGCTGGGTTTGTGGTGATTGCCCTTTAAAGATCAGGCGGTCGCCACAACAGTTACTTCCTCAAAAACTCCGCAAACTCAAAAAAATGCAAAATCAGTTGCATATGAGTTGCCATTGAGTATTTCATCCGCATAATATGCATATAGTTTTCATGTAATGGAGCAGAAAAAGTAAGCTGTTTTAAGATAGTAAGGTTAATCATAATTTGGAACTGAAAAGCTGGATTAACAAGAAGTTAAATCTAGTAAATTCTACGTTAGAAAATAGTTTCATTTTCATAAACATTCTCAAGTAAACTTTGCTAATCAGCTATTTTGGTAAAGCTTTTGCTGTCAAAAGTCCTTTGAGAAAAATTTTATGTCTCATACTATTAAAAATGTTCTTTCATTTCTGCATTGGGGTTTAACATTTGTTAATGCTCAAGTGGAGTTGTACAAACAAGCTTGGCTGACACCTGCTTTCGATGAATTAGTATTAGAAATTGCCAATCTTCCACCAGGTCAAATACCAACACGTAAAATGCTTGCTGGGTTATTAGCAAGTTGGGGAAATAATCTTTTTGCGGCTGATCTTGATTATCTAGAAGAAGTAGCAAAACAGGCCGTAAAAACTTCTGGTCCTATTTTAGAGTGCGGCAGTGGACTTACTACTATTATATTGGGATTGCTTGCCGGTCAACATGGTGTTGAGGTGTGGTCGCTTGAGCATATTCCCAAATGGTATTCGCGTGTAAATAAGATTTTGCAACGTTACAAAATTTCGGGAGTCAATCTTTATCTATCGCCACTGCAAGACTTTGGAAGCTTCTATTGGTACAGTCCTCCATTTGCTTGTCTACCTTATGATTTTCGCTTGGTTATTTGTGACGGTCCTCCCAGTCATCAAACACCTGGTGGTAGGTATGGACTTTTACCTGTGCTTGGACAGCGTTTTTGTGCTGATACATTAATCTTGCTTGATGATGCGGATCGTGAAAGTGAGATAGAAGTATTGCGTCGATGGTCAACGGAAGCAAAAGTAAATGTGTCACTACGCAAACTTACTTGTGGCTCATTTGCGCTGGTGAATTACTTTCCAAAATGAGTGTTTTTTTCAAAAATCAAGGTCAGTAGCTCGAAAACGAACAGTTAGCAGTCAATAGTGTTTATCAGCGAGGTAATTCATGAATGAGTTAGCGATCGCTCTTTTTGGAGTTTTGGCAATTTTTGTGGTTCTTCAGACATTTTATGCACTGGCTTTTATCTTTTGTGTAAATTTGCCAAGTTCGAAGACTGTAAAAAACGAGTTTTTACCTAAAGCAGCAATTATTCTTTCTTTGCGAGGAGCCGATCCGTTCCTCGGTGATTGCATGCGTTCTCTACTTCATCAAAACTATCCCCTCTATAGTTTACACGTAGTTATTGACAGTCCCCAAGACCCTGCTTGGAATATTGTCAAAAAAATCATTCAATCTTCCCAGAGTAAACACGTGCAAGTCAGTCCTTTGATTGCTCGCTACAGTACCTGCAGTCTTAAGGGTAGTGCACTAGTACAAGCTATTAGTACACTAGACGAATCTTATCAGGTAGTAGCTTTTATAGATGCGGATGTTATTGCTCATCCAAACTGGTTGCGGGAATTAGTTGCACCTCTTAGCGATGAACGGATCGGTGCTACTACAGGAAACCGTTGGTATACGTCACAAACTAAACAGTGGGGTTCCCTGGTTAGATATTTGTGGAATGCAATAGCTGTAGTCTTCATGTGTATCCATCAAGCTCCCTGGGGAGGTTCGATGGCAATGAGGCTTTCTGTGTTGCGGCGATCGCACTTGTTGGAAATATGGAAAAAAAGCGTGTCTGTTGATACCCCTGTCCGCCAAGCATTGCAAGCAATGGGTTTAAAAGTGAAATTTGTACCCACAGTGATAATGCTCAACCGTGAAGAGTGCAATTTAGCTCAGTGCTTGCGTTTTATTAAACGTCAATTGCTCGTAACACGGCTTTACAATCCTCAGTGGTCGCTCATTGTTTCCCAGGTATTTATATCCACATCAGCTGTGGTAATGATAATGGCACTAATGTTGATGGCGTTGACTAGTGGCAAGATAGATAGCGCAATCAAAATAGGAGGTGGATTTGCTTGCTATGTTTTGGTAATGGTTGTGCAACTAGTACTTGTTGAACAAGTTGTGCGGCGAGTAATCCGAGGACAAGGTGAATTGACAACGCAATTTTCAGCTTTAATGATGTTAAAAATTCTAGTAGCTATTCCGTTAACGCAGTTCGTTTATGGAGTTACAGTTGTATCAGCAATGCTAATGCGAAAAGTGGAATGGCGAGGTATAACTTACCAAATTAAAGGACCTTGGAATATTAGATTAATCGAATACCAACCTTATCAATTTTCCGGTCAATCAGTTGGTGTTAATATTTCACTTTCATAAAGTTCATGAATTAATTTCAGTTTCTACTCTAAGTTCCAGACAGCGTGAATATGAGTTCAGCAAATATCAAGCTAGGTACTATTCAAGAAACCTTGCTTATTACCCTATGGGCAAGAGCAATCGAGCTCAACCACCTCAACCCTATTCTCATCGATCCCAAAGCTGCTGATATTCTCTCTCAGATTGACTATGATTTCCAAAAATTGTCGCAGGAAAAGAATTCTCAAATTGGAATCTGTATTCGAACTAAAGCTTTCGATCAAATAGTTAGTCAGTTTCTGCAAGTGCATCCACAAACTCCGGTTGTAGAAATTGGTGCAGGTTTAAATACTCGCTTTGAGCGATTGGATAATGGTAGCTGGCGCTGGTTTGACCTAGACTTACCAGATGCAATTATGGTAAGAAGAAGATTTTTTCAAGAAAGCGATCGCCGTAAATTTATCTCAGCTTCAGTGTTTGAAACAGAGTGGATAAAGTCAATCAAAACCTTGACCGATGAGCCAATCCTGTTTGTTGCTGAAGGTGTCCTATTTTATTTTTCTGAACAGCAAGTCCAGTCTTTGTTTGCAAAATTAGCAGAACAATTTCCAGGTTCTTGGATTGTTTTTGATACAATATCTCCCCTTTGGCTTGCAGTTCAAAACAGATTTGATGCAGTCAAACACACCAATGCTAAATTTCTCTGGGGTATCGAGAACATTAAGCAAATAGAGACGTGGAACTCAAGATATAAGTTATGTCATTCGCTATTTCTTCCAGCAGATTTTCCCGAATACTTGACAAGATTTCCTCGCATGGAACAAATACTGATGAAACTGTTTCCACGCCTTCAACGCATATCTGGCGTACATCTAGTTAAATTTCTGTGATATCGAACCTATGGCTAAAATGTAAACAAAATCATCTCTCTAGCCCTGATAGAGAATTTGTTTTTAGGTTGAGGTAAGCCTAAAAAACAGATACTTTTACGAATCTAGGTCATATTTCATCAAAATCTTGATTGTTGTATCTTTTTGTAGCAGAAAACTAGCATTGCTAAACTTGGGTATCCCTGTTTTTATTGATACAGTTGGATTATTAGAAATACCAAAGCCTTCTTGAGGAATACCTAAAAAGTCCCTGTTAAGTTTGTAATCCCCGTTTTGATCGTCAACTACAGCAACCGCATACATTCCCGGTTTTAAGCCAGAAAATTGCTTTTTTACAGAGCTTCCTGTTATCCGAACACAACCACTTTTTACTTCACTAGTATCATCCAGAGGAAATCCCTCTTTATTTGCAAAAACTCGGACGCAAATTTGCCCTTTTTGATGTTTTATACCATTTACTATCACTGTAAGTGTATAAGTAGGCTCCGCATTCACCTTGAAAGCAAAGTTTGCACTGATGGCAACAAGCAAGAAAAAGGAACTAAATTTAGACACATTAACTAACATATATTACTACCTGTCAACTCTTTTTAGCTGCTCCTTTTTTGAGAGAAGCAAAATGCTTTCCGCCTAATTCAATTTTTCCTTCTGCACACCCAGTCTTCAATCTCTCCACTAAATAAGCTAAATCAGAAGCAATAAAATTCGTACCGTGATCTGGTTCTATCAGACTTACCAAGACTGGATTTTCCACTTGTTGATTTGCCAAATTAGCAATACCAAGAAAATTCAAGACTCCTGATTCATAAGTTCCGCAGGGAACTGAAGGATTATCGACTCCAACGAAGTATTCGTTCTCTTGAAACCACTCCCATGCTGGATAACCATGAAAGTGAACAATTGGTGCACCATTTTTAATCAGTTCTGGCGTGTATAAAGCAGCTGACAAACTAATAGCAAGCATGACATAAATATCATAGGAAGGTTTGACGTCTACTAACTCTAAATCAATACCCACTGGTAATTGCAGACATAACTTGCCTTTCAAACCAATGCGAACTATATCACTTTCAAGGTTTAAATCTGTTTTATTGCAACCAGAACGAGAACTAACAAGCCAAATATCCGGTACTTGCTTGAATCTATATTCTTCTTTTACCTTAATCCTAATATAATACCTACCTCCCTCATTCTGACGAAGTTCATCACTGCTAAACTCCGGAACAGGTAATAAACTTTGCCATTCATTTTCTGTTACTTCTAATTTGCCAAAATACTGAGGAGGTTCAGCATAAGCAACAAAACCATAAGAAACACCTGTCCTTCCATTTACTATGACATTAACAATGTCTCTGTGAGACTTTCTTTTGATAACTTTAGAGAGCTTGAAACCCGGGGGAAATAAACCCGTTGTTGCTAATTCATTACCTAATTTTACCAATTTACCGGCATAGGAAGATTCACGAGGATTATACTGTCCTAAATCAAATCGATCCAGTAAAAGAGGATATATTGGCACAAATACTTTTGGAATTAGTGAATTTAAAACAAAGTGTTCTATCTCATTTCTGAAAAAAACAGAATCGGAAAGATTCATATTTAAGATAGAAATTTTTTCACTAGATACTCCAATCACCATTTCAGAAAATGTTTTCACTAAAGTATTTATGCCAATTTTTATCTTTCTTTGATAAGGAAGTAGAGGATTTGTAAACTCTCTGTCTAGTTCGGTAATTATAATGACTTGTGTATTGGTAGGATCTTCAATATATTTAGCTACATGATCTTCGGCCCAGCTACTTAATTTAGCGATTCTGGAAACAGAAACTTCTCTATTGTTGAGATAGAGATTAGAATACAACGTGTAAAAAAGCTCTGCTGCTAGTATACCTAGTCTTCTTAGAAAAGAAGCAGGTCTGTCTACATCAATAACTGCATTAACCCCTGCTTTCACACCTCTGATATTAAAAGTTTTTTTCCAGGGGAAAAATGGCAAACTTAATTCATAGTTAAAATCAGTTGCTGCTTCTTGCCAAGGCAAAACTTTTACACCATTTTCTTGAAGTTTAAGTGCTAATTCTTCTCGAAATTTAATAATTTCTTGCTGCTTGTAGCTTGGAGGTAAAGGTCTAAATGTAACTGTTAATTTTTGAGCCATTATTCTAGTATCGATAACCGGTGGTTTGTAGTCTTTAGTTGAGCACGTAATAAACCCTCCTATTAAACGACCAATGGTTTTCAGACTCAGTCCGACACCTAAAGGAACAGAAGCAGCTTGAGCTGCAAGATCTTTGTCACGCAGGAAAGCTAAAATTTCTGTTTTGCGAGCAGTTAATTGCAATTGCATTTCTTGCGTAATTACGCCCTTTGGAGAACGAAGGTTCAATTTTTCGTTATCGATCCACAACTGAACGCCTTGTTGAGTCAGGTTTTCCAAAAGTTCAAATGTATTCATAGTTTCAGAGTCTCTTAAAATAACTTGTTTTTAATTTTAATTTCATGAGAGTAACTACACTTTTTTTTGGAGAACGTAGTAAAAGTATTCATACTCTCGATTTTGAAATGATTCGTATATATGAGTTCCTTCCAAGCCTGCAAAATAATATGCTATTCCCTGTAAAAATTTAGGGATGTTTTCTTGAATTATTTTATTTTTTCTTTCATTTTCCAGGTTCATAGACATTAATATATTTTTAGTTATGTCCTCTTCTTTTATCAATTTGAAGCCAGTATTTTCCAATTGTTTGCGAACATTGGTTATATCTTTATAATGACGAAAATCTGCAAAAAGAAAATAGCCATTGGGACGAAGAACACGAAAAACTTCACGGAAGAAATGATTCACATGAGGATAGCAGTGGGATGACTCAATATTGAGCACAGCATCAAACGAACAATTGTCAAATTGCAGTGACTCTGCATCTCCCTGATAAAAATTCAATTTCTCTAGGGAATAATTCTGGCGACAAAGGGCTATATTTTTTTCAGATATATCAATCCCTGTCATAGATTTTGGTTGAAAGTGACGCTTGATAAAATAAGAGCCCCCACCCCGTCCGCATCCTACTTCCAGAACATCTAATCCCTTCAGTTCTATAGAGTTAGCAACATGATAATAAAGTTGAAGGCAATAACGTTCTTTTTCATCTAAAGCATTCAGCTCTAGTTTTTGTGTTTCTTCGCTCAGAGCCGCATAACCGTAATTCATGAAAACGATATTGATATGACCATAATAGTACGCAAAAACGTTGTACCAATTTTTCCAAAAAATTTTCTTCAACAATGGTAATTTACCAGGTACAAAAAAGATATCGCTTAACACAGTGAGTGTACTCCTTGAGAAAATGTTCAAATTTCAAAAACTTCTAAGTCAGAATTTTTAAATTCTTCTGATAGGCGTTTGCTTAGCGCTTCAATTGTAGGGTAATGCCACAGTAAAATAAGAGATAATTTCAATCCTAATAGCTTCTCAGCTCTACTGACAATTACCATTCCTTGTGCTGAATCTAAACCATAACTGTCTAGAGGTTGTCGAATATCTATTTCGTCAGGTTGAACTCCTAGCATCTCAGAAATATTAGAGACTAGCCAAGCTTGAATTTCTTCTGCTGTATAATAACGCCGGAAATTTGTATTGGAAATCACTTGACTCATTATGACACCTTGTAATTCAAAACAGTTGGAATGTACTGATAGTAATTAGATGGTATTTGTAGTCCTTGAATTTTCAAATTTTGCATTCGTAATAAAAACGCAGCTCCTTGCATAATATGATGAGCAATATCAACTACCTTACGATTATTTGGTTCAGCTAAATAAGAACCTCTAACCCAATCATTAAAGCTACCCATTGCTGGGCCGCACCAGATTTGATAATCTACTTCCCGTCCCTTTTCGCCAGAATTAGACCAGCGAGATGATAATCCAAGATACCAGCGAAAAATCAAAGCCATCTTGAGTTTGGGATTCTTAGCTGCTTTATTGAGTTGATGGGGATTTCTTTGGGATAAATAAGTCATCGTTTCTTCCCAAACAGTCTCTAGGTTCTTTCTAAAAATTTGTTTTTCTAATTTCTCTTTTTCTGCTGGAGGAATATCTTCTATAGAGTCATATGTTTTATATAAATCCCATAGTTTTTGTGCACGGAGAGGAAAGAGAGTTCCTCTTTTCAGAACCTGCAGTTTTACTCCCATTTCAAACATATCTGCTGCTGGAGCCATCATGACATCTGTTATATCAGCTTGAGCTAATAATTGTTTTGTATGTTGAGAAGTTCCAGCTTCTATGCAAGATTGATTGATTGAACCTGTAACAATATAGTCTGCACCCATCATAAAAGCAGCTAATGCTGATTGTGGAGTTGCAATTCCTCCTGCTGCTCCGACTCGGACAGGTTTTTCATAACAATATTTTCTTTGAATTTCGTCTCTCAATTCTAAAATTGAAGGTAAAAGACAAACTAAAGGACGATTGTCTGTATGACCGCCAGAATCTGCTTCTACGGTGATATCATCTGCCATGGGAACTTGTTCAGCAAGAGTGGCTTGCAATTCACTAATTAGACCTTGTGCAACTAATTGTTTCAAAATTTTTGTAGGAGCAGGCTGAAAGAATTTTGTTGCAACTTCTTTTCTAGAGATTTTAGCAATTACTTTATTTTTGATTTCAATTTTACTAGCTGAATTTAAATTTAGTCCAGCAGCTCGGTAGTAGACAATGTTGTCTGTTAAGTCGAGAAAAGCAGAAGCTTCTATTGTTTTTACTTGATGTTTGAGATATAAATCAATAACACTGCGTTCCACAGCAGGTTCACTAGGACTGTGAAGCAAGTTAAAAACGTACGGACCGTGCGGTAATGCTTGTTGAATACGATTAATGGCTGTTTCGATACGAGAAAGAGCTAAACCTCCAGCACCAAAGGAACTTAAAATTCTTTCTTTTCCTAGAGAGATAACTAATTCTTCAGAAGCAATACCTTGAGCCATTGCGCCAGTGGCATAGGCATATTTAACATTGTGAAATTCTAAAAAATCAGGATTACCTAATTGGTGAACTGCTAGGGGTGGAACGGCTATCAATAATTCCAATTTTTCTGTTTGTTTGGGTTGATAATTATCAATATAACCTTCGTTAGTTACACCTATTTTTTTCAATTCTAATAATGTAGCAAGGTTTATTTAAATTCAGTAATTTAGCTTTTATGCCATCTTCATCAAAAGATATAGAATCTAAAGGACCTTGCCAAAATTGATTTTGGTTGTTCAAAGTTTTCGAGAATTTTAGTTGCTGAGAGTCGGAATTGATTACAACACCGTGCATATTTTTGGCCTTGATTTAATTTTTATAACTTGAGGAGGAGCTAATTGATTGTCTGTCTAACTGGTAGGTGTGGATGAGTTTTTTTCCAAAATTTGTTGCAAGCAGGTTAATTGTAGCTGAATTATTTTGCTAATTTGCTGTAGAGATTGTTGTCTATCTTGTAAGAAATTCGCATGATTTTGAGTCAAGCGCAATGTGTTTTCAGCTAGCTTTTGGTAGAGGGGTTTGCGCAAATTAAGCATATTGAATGTTTGAGGAGCTTGAAATTTAACTGTAGATTCTAGCTGTTGTTTTTTACTACTTTCAACTAAAGGGTCTGGAGATGGAAGTTGGAAATTTTTCTTGTCCTGCTGATTTAGGAATGTCGAATCGTATTCACTGCTATCTAAGGTTATAGTTTTAATAACTGTGTGATTGGATTTGGAATTTTCTGGGACTTGAAAGTATAGCGAGGACAAGTCCATTTTGATCCGATGACTGACCAGTTTTGCGAGTGCTTTGATAATGGTAGTGTATTCATCTGTTCCTCTTTGGTTGAGAGAAACTGTGAGGTGTTCTTTTTGTTTGAGAGTTTTGCTAATCCATCTCGAACAGTGACTACCAGCGCCTACTTCCACAAATATTCTGGCACCATCTTGCCAAACGCGGTTAATTAGCCGAGGAAAATCAATGTGTTGACATAAAGCTTTGGCAATGTTGCTGGCTATAGAATAACTGTTGATTGTGATAGGTTGGTATTCTGCTGCTGAATAAAAAATAATGTTGGGTATATTTTGTACTGGTAAGGTATTGAGTTTTACGAGTTCATCGTATTCAGAGCGAACTGCTTCGCAATGGATAACATGGTTGAAAGGAGCGCGGAAAGCATCACAATTTAGGGTTTGGATGACTCTTTGGCAAGCTTGCGGATCGCCAGCGATCGCCACTTCTTCTGGAGTATTGATCAAAATTAAGTAAACGCGGTTCTCCTGTTTGAGAACTTCCCGAACGCGGGACACCGGACACAGGAGAATATACGTACTCCAGAAGTCTTCGCCTTCGTAGCTTTGCTGCAAAGGTAGTCCCCAGTATTTACGAACTGCATTTTTAGGACCAGATAACTGAGTTTTAAACAAAGCAGATGAATTCAATCCTTCACTACCTTCGTGAAAGTGAGTCCAGACACCCTGAGCAAGTATCATGCTAGTTTCGCCCAGACTATAACCAAAAGCACATTGAGGCTCGATATGAAAATAATTTCTCATAATTGCACTCAACAATCCAGCAACGCCCATTTCTGATTCCAGCATTGCAATCGGATCGTCTATCAATCTTTGTTCCAAAGCTTCTAATTGCTTTTTCGATAACTTGCTCAGGCTTCTTGGATATATTAATTTTTCTACGCTAGCGACGCGATTATAAACACTGGCAATGACCGGATCGTCGTAAATTTTCGGAAATAGGCGGAAAAGATTGCGAGCTATCCCAATATAAGAATTATAGGCGGCAGGATAGACAAAAGCAACAGTACCTTTGCGACCTTGTGGGTTTGGTGTAAAATAGCTTCCCGTGGGAGTTTGCCAATCGCTACCTGTATCAAAGGCGCTAGTAACTCCTTTGAGAGCGCGCTGAATTTCCTGAATCAATTCTTGTTGATTGCGTCCGACAATTGCCAGTGCGTAAGTGGCATTTTCATGTTGTTGGAAGGTGTTATAAGTCAAGCTGGCAGTAGTGGACAGACAACAAGAAGAATCTGCTATCCTTTGTTGTAAGGTGTGAAGCTGCTCTAATAAACTTGGACAATCGTTGGCAGCGATCGCAAACAAATAAAAAGGCGTTTGCTCTAAATATCTGCTGTTGCGCTCGGTCTGGGTCGGTTCTTCTGACAAAATTAAATGGACGTAGCTGCCATCTGCTTCGATACTGTTAATGGCGGCGATTCTTTTACTAGCTCCTTTTTCTAAAAAGGAGGGTTTTGATTCTATAGCAACATAAAACGGACTTCCATCCCAAATGTGAGGTTTTTTAGGAGCTGTCCACCGAGGAACACCGGGAATGTAGCGGTGATACAAACACAGCGCTGTTTTTATTAAACTGACTATTCCCGATGCAGCATGGGTATGACCGAAATTAGCTTTGACGCTACCTATTGCGCAAGTAAGATTCGGTTCGCAACCAGTCCGATAAGCTTGCAGCAAACCTTGAATTTCCGATTCATCTTCCTGGGGAATTCCACTACCAAAAACTTCCAAATAACTGACGTCTGCAGGTTTGATACCTGCTAATTCAAAAGCTTGATGACAAACTTGGGCGATCGCTGTTGATGGCAAAACTGTGCTAGAGTTTTGTTTGATGATACTGAGGGCATCAACGATCGCATAAATGCGATCGCCATCTTGCTGTGCTGTTTCACCTAGCTTTAAGACCACAGCAGCTGCACCTTCACCTACCATCCAACCATTTACATTCTGGTCATAACTGAGGGTATTAATGCCTGTGTTGATTTTTGCTTTTTGACTTCTCAACAATACACTCAAGCCATTTCCTGCTAGTTCTACAGCACCAACAACAACAACGTCAACTTCTTTGATAACAAGCAGTTTTTGTGCAACTTCTAAAGCTTGGAAAGCAGAATTTTCTTGGACGGTAACTGTTAAGGAAAAACCAGCAAAATTCCACAGATTGGATATACTCCATAAATTCAAAGCGCTGTCTTGCTTTTCCTGGTTTTTAAAAAGCTCTGTTGGTGCAACTATAACAATTGCTACTCTACTTTTTTTATTGAAATTTGCATTTTTTAAAGCCCGAGCAATTACTTTCAGTATCAACAGTTCTTGCGGCTGGAAATTTTCTGCTTGTTCTGGTGTTAATTGCAATTCAGAAACTTCAATTTCCAAATCTTTTATATATGCACCTTGAGGTGCTTCTATTAAGTTTAAACCATACATTTCCTGCTTTTCTAAGCCTTGCCATCTTTGGGGAGGAATATCAATAAAGTGCTGATTAGCCTCGTAAATGCTGCGTTCAAAAGTATCTAAATCTTTACAGCCACCCAAATAGCAATCCATTCCAACAATCGCTATTTTTGAGTTTTTCATTTTTAATCTCCTTTAACGCATCTTCGGAGAGGAAATCTTGGGTAAGAGCGTAGCTTTCTTACCCCTTTTTATCAAAATCAAGCTAGAGATTTAGTAGGTAAAATTGTCCCCTTCGCTCCGAGCATGCGAGAATATATATTTCCCTGAAAATCATGTGCGATTACATCAGCAGTAACAAAGGATTCCGTCTTGGACTTGATTTCACAAGACACGTAAAACTTTTCACCAAATGGAATAGGTACGAACTGTTCAAATATTTTTATCTCTGACGGTAAGCAACCTTCTTGATGAAAATACTGTGTCCAAATCCACAAGGAATGAATCTGAACATCCACAATGTAGGGATTAAAAGTTTTTACTGTAAATTGTCCTTGTTGCCTTTCTTCCAAAGGAGGTAAAACACATTCTATAGTGACCTTTTCTAAAGTTATGTTTAAGATATTTCTTACTCCTTGAAAACAGGGACCGTGAAATAGACTTGCTCCCCCATTTTGATAAAGTGATTGGCTGGAATTTAAATTGATTTTTTCCTGTTTTAAATCCAGTCTTTCGTAAGTAGGAGCAACAGGAATTTTACTTTGAATTCGAAGCTGACTGCTAAAGTGATAACGAATTTTACCTTCGCGATTGCTACTCCATATTTTAGCATCAAATTCGATTTCAGCAGCATTATTTTTAGAAATTTCCTGCAAATCTAAAGTGTATTCATTTGCTAGATTGTCATCAAAAATAATTCCCTTCAAAACCTTAAAATTGGAACAACTGAACGATTTGTATCCAGGATAAAGTTGTTCGCAGGTATTAGCAATCCACAATAAGGCGCAAGTAGCGGGTAAAACTGGACGACCAGCAATTATATGGTCTTGTAAAAATGGATTGGCTGCTAGTGTTAATCGGCGCTGGATGCGATATTTTTTCAATTCAGGATCGAGGGATGTAGGGATGTGGGTAAGGGGACTACCTATAACTATTTGCGTGCTGTGTTTATTGGCTGGTGCTAATTCAGCAACCAACATTTGAGTGCCAATTTCTATAGGTATAGTCTCAATTCCTCGTTCGCTAAAAGCTTTTTTTAATTCTGGCGTGACCATACCACTTTCCCAAGGTCCCCAATTAATAGCAACTACGTGACAATCAGGATAATTGCGTTTAAAAAGATGGGCTGATTTGTTGAGAATTTCATTGGCGATCGCATAATCCGATTGACCGACATTTCCGTAAAAACCCGCCACAGAAGAAAACAGAATTAAATAATTAAGTTGACTGGGACAAACGCAGCGCAGCAGATTTTCCAGACCTTTGACTTTAGCAGCATAAACTGTTTCAAAATCCTGCTGTGATTTATTTTCAATACGCTTATCTGCTAAATTTCCAGCTCCGTGAATAATTCCCGTTACCGCACCCAAACGCTCAACTGCAGCATTAACTTGCTGTTGGAGACGATCTGTAGCGTCGGTGATATCTACGCTGATATATTCTGCTTGTCCACCTGCTTGTTGAATTGCTTGTAGAGTCGCATTAATTTCTCGCTGCGAGCAGATAGCCTTATACTTTTTCTGTACCATTGCAGGCGTAGGTTTTTCTCCTCGGGCGAGGAAATCTTCCATAATGCGTTTTTTCAATTCTGCCTCATCATCGCAACCTTTAGCCCACACAGGTTCGCCTTCTTCTAGACTAGAACGTCCCAGAAGAATAAACTTACATTGATAGCGCCGCGCCAGTTCAATTACGCATCGCGCTGTGATTCCTTTTGCTCCACCGCTAGTAAGAAATACTTGAGATTGAAGATGCAAACTAGGAGATTGATTATTGTCCGAGCCAAAATAACTGTGCTGAGAGCATACTAGTGTTGTTCGTCCTTGGGAGCTATATCCTACTTCCACAATCAGTCGATTGGGATCGTAAAGTTCAGCGAGGATATGGCGTACCGACGTTTGAGCATCTATATCCGGACACAAATCCAGTGCTCGACAAAATACAGCTTCCCATTCTTGATTTAAGGATTTAGTCAATCCGAACAATCCACCACCTATAGCACCAAAATTAGTTGTCTGTCCCAATCCGAACTTACCGTCCAAACGAGCAACGGTAAAAAAGCAACTGCGTTCTCCACAGCTGGCAGCTTGATTTAGTGGTTCCTTGAGATATTTGGCGATCAGAAAGACGTGGCGGACAATAGCTTTCTCGGTTTCCAGATAAAGGACGCAATCGTTGCTTGCATTATCGTGACTGGCAGGATTAAGGTGGATAAATACAGCAATTTCACCGTGCTCAGCAGCGATCGCTTCTAACTGTTGTTTTAAATGCTCTTCGCTCCAATCAGCCAACACCACGCGAGCGATTCCTTCTGCTAAAGGTAACTGTTTGGCGATCGCCGTTGGGGGAAAACTCAGGACAACTACTTTCCAACCGCGTTGCCAAAGAGCAACAGCTAGTTCTGGAGTTGTGGGAGACCCATCATCAGTTATCAAAGCAATATATTTGCGGGATAAGGTAAAATCCAAAACATCAGGCTCCGGGAGAACTTGCAGATTAACAAAACTGCGGACAATATTGCTGTTTACTTGCTCAGGCTGTTTGCAGGATTGAGGCGGAAATGTTTTTTTCCAACGTATCAGCCTGCTGTTTCATGTAGTCAACTATTTGACCAAGAGTACGCAGTTGTCCCAGTTCCTCTGGATTTGGTTTGGGTAGGTCTGGGTATAGCTCCAACAATGCTCCCAGGATTTCAACTCGTTTAATCGAATCAATTCCCAAGTCTGCTTCGATATCCATCGATAGCTCCAACATCTCCACCGGATAACCAGTTTTCTCGCTGACTACCTTCAGTAATGTTTGACTGAGAGTGGCAAAATCTACAGACAAAATTGGCTCTGCAGTAACAACTGAATCGCTAGCAATCTCCTTGGTCTCCTCTACCACCTGTGGAGTTTTGACAGAAGCTGTCTCCTCAACTGCAGCTATTTCCGATACAACAGTGCGCATGTACCCCACAATTTCACCCAAAGTACGCAGTTGTCCCAGTTCCTCGGGATTTGGTTTGGGTAGGTCTGGGTACAGCTCCAACAATGCTCCCAGGATTTCAACTCGTTTAATCGAATCAATTCCCAAGTCTGCTTCGATATCCATCGATAGCTCCAACATCTCCACCGGATAACCAGTTTTCTCGCTGACTACCTTCAGTAATGTTTGACTGAGGGTAGCTTCATCAATAACTGCTGGTAATGAGGTAATAGATTTGGCGTTATTACTCCCACTGCTGTTGGAAACAACCTCAAAGTTCTTTTCCACTGCATCCGCAGCAGCACTAGCAGCATGATTAACGCTAGCAGGTGGTTTCTGCACTAACGACACTGCAGAACGCTTCTCGGTGACGCTAGCGACTAACAATTCATACTGCTGCTCAAGCAATTGAAAAAAGTTTTTAGTCTGTTGTGTTTGATGATTCAGATATTGCTCGTGAACGCGTAAAGTTTCAGCATTATGCTCGTGAAAGCGCATCATGCTGCGCTCGGAGTATGAAAGTGCTATTTGTTTGGTTTCCGTGGGTTGAGCAGATAATTTACTACTTTCTAGTAAGGAATTTTGTTGCTGCATCAGTTGGAAGAAAGTTCTGGTGTATTCTATCTGATGCTTTAAAGATTGTTTGTGAACTCGTAAGATATCGTGTTGATGGCGATTAAACTGAATTAAAGCGTACTCTAAGCTATCTAAAATTAGTAGCTCTGGACTTGATTGCAACTGCAGCTCGTCAAAAGTTTGTTGAGAAGATGTCATTAGCTGTTCAGAAGGTTCTACCGATTTATGACCGTTGGTAATGACTGCGACTTGCTCGCAAGCAGGGAGAATATTTATTTGGCAAGTATCTTCTGTTGCTTTGTGACCGTTAGCATTAAGTACGGATTGGTTTGGGTGTACATTGACAGATTCGGGAACAACAACGTTAGTTGTTTGCTGCAAAGGTGGATGTGCAACGTTGATTCGATGGCCGCTTTGCAACGCTTTTTCAAAAGCTTGTTTCGTTTTTGGCGACAAGTAATTACTACCATTTAAACGTACGGTCAATAGCTTATTTTTGGTAGCTTCGGGGATTTTTTGCTCCCATGGATAGGGATCGGGATTTTTTAAAGGTAATCCAGCAACACGCAACTGTACGATCGCTTCTCGCAAACAGCGATCGCTATCTTTTTGAGGATTGCTGTTTAAGGCCACAGCTAAGTGGGGTCGCTGGCCAAGAATTTCTTTGACCAAGTTGGTAAGAATATTTTTAGGACCGAATTCAACAAAGCAATAACCGCCTTGAGCATAAATATTTTCAATTTCTTGCTGAAAAGTACCTGCCCTAGCAGATGTTGTTTGAGAATTTTTTGAATAGCTTCCGGTTCGCTGGGGTAAGGTTGTGCTGTCAAATTCGTATAAACAGGAATTTTTGGTTTTTGGAAACTAACTTGCTCAATTGCTTGAGCAAAAGATTTCTGCGCATAAGCTACCAATGGTGTATGGAAAGCTGCTGAAACCGCAAGGAACACCGTTGAGAAAGCTTGGGCTTTTAGTTCCTCCTGTATTTTGACAATTTCAGCTTTGGATCCTGCCAACACCACTTGACAAGGAGAATTATAATTAGCAACGGTGACCAAAGGAAAATTTTTGACCACTTGTTCAACGTCGGCAACATTTCCTTTGACCGCGAGCATCGCTCCCGCATCAAATTGCGGATCTTTCGGTGCGGCCATGGCTTGACCGCGGGCCTTGACTAGGAAAAAATAATCTTCTTCACTGAGAACGCCCGCGGCCCACAAAGCTGTCAGTTCTCCAAAGCTATGTCCGGCAATAAAATCTGGCTTGAAAAGAGCTTGTTGCAGTATTTTGTAAAGACCAACACTAAAAGCCCCAATTGCTGGTTGCGCAAATTCCGTCTGTTGCAATGCTTCTATCTGCGCTTTCTTTTGAGCTGCATCAAACACTGGAGGAGGAAAAACTACTTCCGAAACAGCCTTCAAACCATCTTGGCACAAAAGGCTGTCTATGTAACTATAGGTCTGACGCAAACAAGGAAAGTTAATTGCTATTTCTCGACCCATTTCCAAATACTGAGAGCCCTGTCCGGAAAATAGGGCCACTACTTTACCCTCGATACCGATTTTGCGGTAGTAAATTCCTTGGGGAAGATCCCAGGATTGTGCGTGGGGATTTTGTTTGAGGAGGTTAATGCTGGTTTGCAAACACTGACAAGCCTCTTGGATGGAATTGGCAACAAATCCTATTCTGGCATGGGCAACGGGAATTTCTAATGATTGACTTGTAATAGTTAATTGGGCATAGTGTTTTTCTCCCTCTTGGGATTGCAGCTTCTGCAGATTTTCTTGACAAAGTAACAATAACTGCTCGGTCGTTGCTGCAGATATCAGTATTGATGAAGGAGTGGAGTGTAGACGATAAGGGCAATCGTGGTCGCTAGAGTATTCTTCTAGAACAACATGATAATTTGTACCACCAAAACCAAAAGAACTGACTCCTGCACGTCTTGGTGGTTCTCCTTGACGACGGATCCAAGGTCTGGTTTCTGTATTCAAATAAAATGGTGAGTTTTCAAGATCCAGTTTGGGATGGGGTTTAGTAACGTTAATAGTCGGTGGCAAGATTTTGTGGTGCAAAGCTAGTGCTGTTTTGATCAAACTTGCTGCACCTGCTGCAGCTTTTGTATGTCCGATCTGAGATTTGACGCTACCAAGGGCAATATATTGTTTTTTGGAATTGTTTTCGCCAAATACTTGTTTTAAAGCAGCAACTTCTGTGGGATCTCCCACCGGAGTACCCGTTCCGTGGGCCTCGATCAAACCAACCGAAGCAGGCGAAAATCCCGCATCTTCATACGCACGCTGCAAGGCTTTCACTTGTCCTTCCGCACGGGGCGCGTAGATGCTTTTATGGCGACCGTCGCTGGAGGTACCAATTCCTTTGATCGCTGCGTAAATTCTATCGCCGTCTTTGATCGCATCTTCTAGACGCTTGAGTACCAACATCCCAATTCCTTCCGCCAGCATCATCCCGTCCGATTGAGCATCGAAAGGCTTGACGTTCTGACCCGGTGAAACAGCAGGTGTTTTGCTAAAACACATATAGGCAACTATAGAATTATCTGTGTCCACCCCACCAGTTAGCATCATATCGGCTCGATACTCAACTAGTTCGGCGATCGCCATTGCTAGCGCTCCCAGAGAACTAGCACAAGCTGCATCCACCACGCAATTCATTCCTCCCAAGTCCAGGCGATTGGCTATTCGCCCAGCAACTACGTTCGCCAGCATCCCAGGAAAGGCGTTTTCTTCCCATTGCACATATGCACTTTTTATTTTCGCGACGATTTTTTGCGTATCCTCATCAGATAAACCACTGCTTTTTAAAACTTTCTCCCACACGGGATACTCCAACCTAGTAGCTAATGGCATCGCTAATTGCCTTGCCAAAGCTACACCCAAAATTACCCCCGTACGCTCTCGATTAAACTGCTTCTTTTCGCCATAACCCGCATCCTCCATTGCTGCTTTCGCAACAACCAAACTCAGCAGCTGCGAAACATCTGTAACCTCTAAAACATTAGGAGGAAGCCCAAATTCCATGGAATTAAATTCAATTTCTGGAATGAATCCACCGCGTTTGCAATAGGTTTTATCCGGTGCTTTCGGATCGGGATCGTAGTAATCATGAATGCTCCAGTGCGATGCAGGAACATCGGTAATACAATCAATTTTATGAATGATTTTTTCCCAATATTCCCGTAAATTTTTAGATTCCGGAAAGATACCAGCCATTCCAATAATGGCAACAGGAGTGTCTTGCAGTCTTCTGTTAACTTTGCTAGTTTCTGTGGTCTTCTGTGCAGACATGATTTTTTTCACCTTTATAAGCCTGTGTAAAGCCTTTTCGCAATTGCTGATTTCATCTTGCAACTGTGACAGCGCAGCTTCAATTTTAGAAGCAGTCATGACTAAATCTTCACTACCGTATCTGTTAAAAATAGAGAGTGATTCAAATTCCCTCCCTTGAAAAAGCACACTGGCAACAAGTAATTAGGGAAGAAACACTCTTTTGGTAAATCCACAATATTTTTTCTTCAACTCTACCTCTTCATCAAGAGAATATAATTACACCCGCGTATTTTTTTTCGTAGATTAGCTTTCGTTGCCGATCCTATACTGAATTAATTCTCTACTACAACTCATATGCAATTAATGTGCAACGCCAATTCTACAAGGAAAAAGTTGATGTTGGTGGAATTTGGAGAAATAAACTTTCGATAAAAAATCATATTTTATTTCTGATTTTCTCCTTAGTTTTACCCAAAATACGTTAATAAACAATTAATATTTTTATTTCGAGCACCGTATTGAAATTAGTTTCAGCAAAATCGGAAGGTGAAATTATATACAATTAACTGCAAATAAATAATCTGTCTTTAAGGATACAGAAAGGGAAAACTACAGTATGCAACGTGTAGCATAGTGTCAAACTCAACTTTTATTCTTTTACTTAAGTTTTTAGTTACATACTTGTCAGTTTTCCCCAACTTACTTGTTTCTCATTTCAGTTTGACCGTGATTGCGCAGCATCCAACAACCGCTTTTCAAGCTCGCTAACACTAATTCCGAGTTCAGAAGCTGTTTTCGCTTTCCATTCTTCCAGTTCGGAATCATGTTGATTTAGCCATTCATGCACTGCAATGCGTGCCATCTCAGCTTTGCGCACTGTCTGGCGAGCTGCGTGGAAAATAAGCCGCTGGTTGTCAAAATTCGGTAATGAGAGCATGAATCGATGTAGCTTCATTAATCTATCCCTCTTGTATTATTTCCTCTGTAAAAAATTTAAATCCCTTGGCAAAAAGGGTTTGACCGATTTAGCTCTGTCTGTTTAGAGATTTCTATTAGTTTGTGCAGACACGTAGCGGCTCACCGCCAAGCATCGCTAATGCCCTCACCACATCCAAACTTTATTCTTTCACTTTTAAATTTAACTTATCATGATGATGAAAGACCGCTATGGTGCACAAACATTTGTAATTGCATAAGTTAGATTCATACTTTGCTAATAATATCTCATCTCCTAAAAGTTTATTTTACAAAGTTGCATATAAATTGCACTTGCCTAACTAGAAATGGCTGTGGAGTTTAAACTTGTCAGGAAATAATATCTGAAAATTAGCTTTTTAGAAAAATCTTATAAAGCCCTTATAAATATCTTATTAGACTCTTATAAAACTTTAGTACAGATTGTACAAGTTCTCAACTGAATCCAATACGTTTTGCTTCTGGAAACACGATAACGCAATATCTTGAGTTCACACCTGGATTGTATGCCAATGAAAATTTCATATTTTTTCGTTTGGATTCAGGTTTCTACCGGGAACTTTGCAAAATATCCTAGGAGATAGATGTGTTAAAAAATTTACCTTTTTCTACCATTTATTTTGTAATTGCAACATCAAATAAATACTTCGACTGACTAGTATCAACAGTTAAATAGATATTGATATCCCATTTCTACTTAATATGTTGCATATAGGTTGCAATGAAGTATTCCTCGGACTATCGTAGATAATTAGATAATTGAATAAACATTTGAAGGAACATAGCGTGTTGATTTTCTAATTTCGAAGTAGAGGTCAGAAGCATGTAAACTTAGTTGAATTTTCTAATCTTCATTAGATATGCCTTATAGCTTCATCAAGATTTATAATTACACCTTGTCGCATTCCGCTTTCACTAATTCCAATTCCAGAAATTAAACGGAGTTGCTGGCATGAGACTATCTGAGCTAGATCCACTTATATCGCTATCTGATTTAAAAGAAGAGCTTCTGAAGTTGCCGAAAGGTTACTGCTTTTATGAGCAAGAACTCATAGAATTCTTATCGCGACGCCGATGGCCTGAAAACAATCGTCGTATTGACAGAACAACTTTTTGGCGATGGAGAAACGATAATGGCATTGAACATCAAAAAGTATTTAGTCGCTTGGATCTTCTAAAACTTTGCCAAATCTGCGATCACTATCGAATTGATGGAACTCGCAGTGAATACTTAGAGATTGTGAAAAAGGAAGTTGCCAAAAAGGAAGTTGCTAAAAAGAAAAACGAGGTATGTGAGACGGGTAAAGAAGCATAATTTTTGAAGACAAAAGTTGCTAAATTATTCTGACGGCTAAAGAGTGATGGATAATTTTTCAACTATCCATCCTCTGATGCCATCAACAAACTCGAAAGTGGAAACTATCAATTAATCTTATTCAATTTACTTTCTATATTTGTATGAGTGCACAGACAGCTATTACTACCTGCATCTTCCAAATAGCCCAAGTAATCGGAAGACAGCAGTCTCACTAAAGTGGAATATATAATTATGGTACCTAAAGAAAGGTGGTTAATAACGATACCTATAAGTCGTTTGCAGGTATATGTATTTTTGGCGATTATTACGGCTGTGGGTATCGGTGCAGTTTCTTTTTATAGCCTTTCCAGATTACGAACAAAGTCTGCAAGCAACACTTCAGCTACTTTAATGAATTCTCCAGCAATAACTGCTGTTGCTGCTCTGGGGCGTTTAGAGCCTCAAGGGGAAGTAATTAATTTGTCTGCTCCCAATTCTCAAGCTGGCGTGCAACTAGCGCGACTGTTAGTAGATGAGGGAGATAGAGTGGTTAAGGGACAAGTAATTGCCCTTGTCGACTCTTTCTATGTTCGGCTTGCGGCCTTAGAACAGGCTCAAAAACAAGTTTTTGTTGCTTTAGCCAATCTCAATCAAGTCAAAGCGGGGGCTAAGTCAGGAGATGTTTTTGCTCAAAAAGCAACTATTGCTCGTTTAGAAGCCGAGTTACAGGGAGAATTATCTGCGCAACAAGCAACTATTGCTCGCCTGGAAGCAGAATTGCGCAACGCCGAAACAGAGAATCGTCGATATCAGATGTTATACAGACAAGGAGCTATTTCTGCATCTCAAGCAGATGCCAAGCGTTTAAGAGTAGATATTGTTCAACAACAGCTTAACGAAGCAAAGGCTACCCGAGACCGCACAGCAAATACTCTGAAGAAACAGCTAAGTGAAGCTAGAGCCAGACTAGCAAGTATTGTTGAAGTTCGTCCTACGGACGTGCAAGCGGCGCAAGCCAATGTAGAGAGTGCCAAAGCAGCAGTGGCCCGGGCCAGGGCGGATCTGGATTTGAGTATTGTGCGATCGCCCATCAACGGCCAAATTCTCAAAATTTTTACCTGGCCTGGAGAAATTATTAGCAATCGGGGAATTGCTCAGATTGGTCGCACAAATCAAATGTACGTAGTAGCAGAAGTTTATGAAACTGATATTCAAAAAGTGCGTTTGGGTCAACTTGCAACTATTACCAGCGATGCTTTTGAGGGAGAACTGCAAGGAACGGTAGAAGATATTGGTTTGCAGGTTACCCGACAAAATATCTTCAACAACAATCCCGGAGCAGACACAGACAACAAAGTAGTTGAAGTCAAAATTCGTATCAATAATCCTGCGGACAACCAGCGAGTTGCTAACCTTACCAACTTACAAGTACAGGTACTCATTCACGTGCAATAACGCATCCCCAATCAAGGTTTTGAGGTTTGATAGATGATTCCTAACATACCTGTAGCTTGGCTGCAACTTGCTCGCCAAAAAGTTCGCTTTCTCGTTGCTTTAGCTGGTATTGCTTTTGTTGCTGTTTTGATGTTCATGCAAATAGGCTTTCAAGATGCTCTCTACGCCAGTGCCACACAAGTGCAAAAAACTTACAAGGAGATTTGTTTTTAATTAGTTCTCAGTATAAATCTTTAACTTCTAACCAAAGTTTTCCACGGGTACGGCTGTATCAAGCATTAGGCTATGCTGGTGTAGAATCAGTTAGATCTTTATACCTGCAATTTGCTAAGTTAAAAAATCCAGTTAACGGCCGTAAATTTCCCATCTACGTAATTGGTTTTGACCCAGCACAACCGACTTTTAAACTACCAGAAGTTAATCAAAATTTAAATTTATTAAAAATTCCTGATATAGTTTTATTTGACCGTGCTTCTCGACCAGAATTTGGACCGATCGCAGAAAAATTCGAGCAACAAGAACCAGTTAGCATTGAAATTTTTGGTTACAATTCCGTCATCGGTTACAAAGTTAAAATTGGCGGCTTATTTAGTTTAGGACCTTCCTTTGGAGTAGATGGAAATTTAATTGTTAGTCAATCAACTTTTCTGCGCGTATTCCAGAACGTTCGGCAAAAAAAATAGATATTGGCTTAATTATCCTGAAACCAAATACTGATTCCCAAAAAGTTTTAGCTAATTTATCAGCAAATTTACCCAAAGACGTAAAAGTTTTAACCAGTCAGGGCTTTATTAATTTTGAAAAAAACTACTGGACCGTGAGAACACCCATTGGATTTGTATTTAATCTGATGGTAATTATGGGGTTTGTTGTTGGTGTAGTAGTCGTCTATCAAATTCTTTATAGCAACATATCTAGCCATTTAGCTGAATATGCGACTTTAAAAGCAATGGGCTTTAAAAATAGATACTTATTAGGCATTGTTTTTCAACAAGCTTTAATTTTGGCAACTTTAGGTTACATTCCAGGCGTAATTATATCCCTGGGTCTTTACGATTTAGCCAAAAATGCGACTAAGTTACCAGTTTTGATGAGTTTTGACAAACTATCGTTAGTGTTAACTGCTGTGATCGCGATGTGTTTAACTTCTGCCTTTTTATCAACTAATAAACTGCGCCTTGTCGATCCAGCTGACATTTTTTAATTTTCCTAGCAAAATGGGAATAAAATTACATGTCTTCGTCAGCAGAAATTGTAGTTTTAGCTAGAAATGTCAATCACTATTTTGGTCAAAAATTGCTCAGAAGCCAAATTTTATTTGACATTAATTTAGTTATCAAATCTGGAGAGATTGTAATTTTGACCGGTCCCTCAGGCTCGGGTAAAACTACTTTGTTGACCTTGATTGGGGGATTGCGGTCTGTGCAAGAAGGAAGTTTGAAATTTCTAGGCTGGGAATTGCGTGGAGCTAGCAACGAACAATTAGTGAAAGTGCGCCGACAAATTGGCTATATTTTCCAAGCTCACAATTTGTTAGATTTTTTGACAGCCCGACAGAATGTACAAATGTCCCTGGAACTACACAGAAATATCCCTAATTTAGAAGCTCGCCTGAAATCCGAAGCCATGCTTCATGCTGTGAAATTGGGACATAAAGTTAATTATTATCCTACTGAACTTTCCGGAGGACAAAAGCAACGGGTAGCAATTGCACGTGCACTGGTCAGTCAACCTAAATTAGTCTTAGCTGATGAACCTACCGCGGCCTTAGACAGCAAGTCGGGTCGAGATGTGGTCACTTTAATGCAGCAATTAGCGAAAGAACAAGGATGTGCGATCTTGATGGTGACCCACGACAATCGAGTTTTGGATATAGCAGATAGGATAATTCGTATTGAAGATGGTCGGTTAATAAAAAATCAAGATTTTTCTGCCTGACTGTAGCTTGCGATCGCATGATTTTCAACCAAGTGCCACCCAGTCTTCATATCCGCTAGTTAGAGTGATAGTGAGCAAACATCATATAGGTTTTGCTCCTCACACCACACTTAGTAGGGGCTCTCTTGTTGGTAGGTAGCAAGAGAGCATTTTTTCTCAACAGCTAGAATCACAAATCCATCACCCAGCGATAGTGAAATTCAATTTCCCTCACGGTGGGAGAAAAGCGCTGGCCTTGCCATTGACTGCGGTTAAATAGTTCTTGTCGCAGGTTATTAACATCAATCGTCGTCACTTTCCCATCAGCAACAATTTGTTTGCCATTTACCCAGATGCTATCAACCACATTGTGAGGCCGTCCTAACACTAGCAAGCCGATGGGGTCGGTGCGCGGTAGCAACGATAAATTTGTCAGATCGTACATGACTAAATCAGCTTTTTTTCCAACCTCCAGAGAACCAAGGCGATCGGCAACGTTCAACCCTCTAGCACCGCCTGTTGATGCCATTTCTACTGCTTGTCGGGGTGTAATCCAATACCTATAATCCGGTTCGGTAACGTTGTGTAAGATAGAACCAATTTTAATTGCTTCTAGTAAATCTTGGGAATCGTTGCTAGAAGCACCATCACAGCCGAAAGTCACGTTGATCCCGGCACGACGATATTTTAAGATCGGAGCAATACCGCTGCCCAAACGCAAATTGCTTAAGGGGTTATGAACAACGGTAGATTGGGTTTCACTCAGAATTGCAACGTCGCTATCGCTAAGGTGAACGCAATGAGCTAAAGTTGTACGAGCATCTAAGTAACCAAGGCGCTGCAGGTGCGTCACTGCTGTACAACCGTATTTTTCTTGGGCTAGCTTTTGTTGAGCTTTGGTTTCCAAAAGGTGAGAATGACGACAAAGATCGTACTTTTGGCTTAGCTCGATGCATCCCTCAAACAAAGCATCGGAACACAGTTGAATTCCTGTAGGAGCAACTAAAATACTGATACCTTCATCAGGACGGTGAAATTGCTTGACTGCTTCCTCAACAATTGCCAGCGTTGCTTGAGTAGAACGAAAATAAGGCTCGTGATTTTGCTTGCTTCCTCCAGAAGGAATACCAGCAGTTAAAGATTGGTCTTGAATTAAAGGTGCAACAAAAGCACGAATACCAACTTCTTTGTAAGCACGAACTGCTGCGGCGATGGTTTCTAATTCTTGCGCCGGAATTAACACCAGGTGGTCTACCACGCTTGTACCGCCAGAAAGTAAAGTTTCTACTGCTGTTGCCAAGGCACTCAAGTAAACTTTTTCTAAATCTAAAGCTGCAAAATCGTAAAGTTCTGCCAGCCATAATTCTAGGGGTAACATTGACATTATCCCTCGCTGCCACATTTCTGAGGAGTGAGTGTGGGCATTAAAGAATCCTGGCAGTAGTAGCTTGTTTTGACCGTTAATTTGAATACCAATCGTATCGAGACCGGGTGCAATAGCAGCGATCGCCCCTTTTTCCACCCGCACGTCAGTAGTGGTATAACTATCAACTGTAGGAATTAAAACATTCTTAATTGTAAAGTCCACAATTTTAACCTTAATTAAATTCAGACACGCAACACGAGCAATTCACGTTAAAAAGTAAAACATGGTGTTGAGTGTGGCAAGACGTTATGAATTTACCTCTTCGGCAATTGGGAGTCGCGCCAAATGCTTGGACGGTCAATCAGGGGATCGCAGACATTACTCGTCCTCCCCTAAACCCACAACCTGTTATCTTACCAACACAAACCAAGACTTTGCGCCTCGACCTAGCAAAAGCTGCAATTATCGTTATCGACATGCAAAACGATTTTTGCCATCCTGACGGTTGGTTGGCGCACATCGGTGTAGATATTACCCCAGCACGTCAACCCATCGAACCATTAAAAAACCTACTACCAAAACTGAGAACGGTTGGCGTTCCCGTAATTTGGGAAACTGGGGTAACCGTCCTGACCTGCTCAATATCAGTGCGGCACTACGCCACGTTTATAATCCTACAGGCGAAGGTGTAGGATTGGGCGATCCCCTTCCCAGTAACGGTGCTAAAGTACTAACAGCAGGCAGTTGGGCTGCAGCAGTGGTAGATGAACTAGAACAACTACCAGAAGATATTCGCGTTGATAAATACCGAATGAGTGGCTTTTGGGATACTCCCTTAGATAGTATTCTCAGAAATTTGGGTAAGACAACGCTATTTTTTGCTGGTGTCAATGCAGATCAGTGCGTGATGACTACCCTGCAGGATGCTAACTTTTTGGGATACGATTGCATCCTTATTCAAGACTGTACTGCCACAACTTCTCCCGAGTACTGTTGGCTGGCAACCTTGTATAACGTCAAACAATGTTTCGGTTTTGTGACGGATTCGCAAGCAATTTTACAAGCAATTAACAACTAAACGAATAGCCAAGGATGTAAGACATATGACAAATTCTTGTGTAATTCCTGTCGTTAAGTCTCCCAAAGATTACCAAGCTTACCGCATCAGTCCCCACGACACCAATCGCTTGGCAATTGTCTTCGATCCAGCGATCGCCAACACCTCTGTTACCTGTTGCGTGGAAATCTTTGATGTTGGTGGTAAAACACCTCCCAACCGTCACCAACTAGCAGTGGAAATGTTTTTTGTCCTTAAAGGAGAAGGAAGAGCAAACTGCGACGGTAAAACTGTACCGCTCAAAGCAGGAGATAGTTTATTGGTACCGCCCACCGGTACTCATGTGATTGAAAATACAGGTCCCGGACGATTGTACACGTTAACTGTTATGGTTCCCAACGAAGACTTTGCCGAGTTAATTCGCAGTGGAACCCCCGTAGAATTAGATGCAGAAGATATGGCTGTTTTAGGAAGATTAGACACTTTCATGCCACCTCCTTCAGAAGGCAGCTAACTGGCTGCTGGTGCACCTATCTTCGCAGTAGCTTCCCCGGGAGCAGGATTTTTTGCCTTGACAAAAAGCTTTACTCAAGATATAATTGCTCCCTAGCAAAGTTGACTGCAAATACTAGCGATCGCATCCGTCTGGACTTAAAAGCTCAAACAGGTTGCTCCAGTAAAGGCAAAAATTTGCGAATTAGTCCAATCGTCACCGCAGGAAGTTCCAACTGAGGAGTAAAACCGACGTCATCGAGATGGATAAAAATCCGAATCGCCTCAGGGTTCATTTGTGCAAAACGACGCCCCACTTCCGGTCCGGTGTACTCTGATTTTTGTCCCCAAATAATAGCAGTGGGAACCTTCAGCTGGGGAATATATTTCGACAAATCAAACGATAAATCCCCACGCACAAAAGCAAGAGCAGCATACTCAGCATTGAACTGTCGAGCAGATTCCAGGTATGCTTCCACTATTTCCGGATAAATTCTTTCTGGACGAGCAAACTGACGCTGTTCTAAAAAACTGCGAATACCATAACCTGTGGAAATTCCACCCATGTATAGCAATCGATCTAAAATCGGAATTTTGACAATTTGCGCAGCAAGGCTTGTTTTGTAGTCTTGACCAAATTCCTCGAGTGCTGCTGGTGTAACTAAAATCAAAGACTTGAATAAATCCGGACGAATAATTGCTGCTCTAATTGTTAAGGCTGCTGTCAATCCTGAGGCGATCGCTACAGTGGGAATACTATAGGTATTTTCAATAAATTCAATAATAGTCGTAATGTAGTCTTCGACTCGATAATTGCGAGCTGGATGGTCAGAGCGTCCCCACCCAATTAAATCCGGTGCTAAAACTTGATAGTCTGCAGCAAAAGCTGGGTAAACTTTTGACCATTCGTAAGCAGACGAACCACCACCAAAGGCATGTAAAAAAATTAATTTGCGTTCGCCGTAAACTCTTTGCAGATCGTCTGCCCAAGGCTTCTCTAAAGCTGCATAGTAAACTATTCTGCCTAATTTAGTCATCACGGAATTTTGACTAAAGCCTGGTGGTACGAACATATGTCCAATCCCCGCACGAAATTAACTGTGGCTCTACTAATTCGATCCTGCTTGTCATGCCAATGGCAGCGCATCGTTCCCAAGTTGCAAAAATTTCTGGCTCCTTTCCCAACCCACCTCCCACAGGCGACGACCTTTTGAGAAAAACTACTATAGAAATTTACTTGTTATTATTATTATTTTTTCCAATTATTTCGGCAACGAAGTATTGATCTGAAACAAAATTAATGGCAAATATAGATTATTAATTATAGCAATAATAGTATTTTCTTTAGGTAATAATCTGCTCGGGAAAGCTGCAGCTATTTATATAAATTTTTTCTTATATCACCAATCTAATATTTATTTAAGATTTGCCGCTTGCCGATGAACTATTTGGTGTAAAAAGCTGTAATCTATTGAAAAGAACCAGCGTGAAGAAATTTTAAAATCTCACATTAATCTTCGCCATCTCCTTTTTTGATAGCGGTAGATGGTTAATTTTCTCTGGCGTTAAATGTGCCTAAAAACGCAAGGAACACTACGTTTTCTTGTCTCAATTGCCATATCTAAAAAAATTTACACCTGGGAGTTTTCATGTCAGAGTTTTTTCAGCAATTTTCCCGTCGCAAATTTTTGTTAACAGCAGGTTTATCCGCAACTGCTGCACTGCTGAAGGGTTGTTTGGGAAATCCCCCAGAACCCGGAGGAGGCAATTCTCAAACTCAATCAACAGCTCGGTCCGTTGCTAATCTCAATCCAGAGCAAGCACCAGAAACCACCAAAGTTAAGCTAGGATACATTCCCATTGTAGAAGCTGCACCTTTAATTATTGCCAAAGAAAAAGGCTTTTTTGCAAAATATGGCATGACCGATGTTGAACTTTCCAAACAAGCTTCTTGGGGTTCTGCAAGAGATAACGTTGAAATTGGCTCTGCTGGTGGCGGTATTGATGGCGGACAATGGCAAATGCCAATGCCACATTTAATTACGGAAGGTTTGATTACTAAGGGTAATCAAAAAATTCCCATGTACGTACTGTGTCAGTTGATTACCCACGGTAACGGAATTGCGATCGCCAACAAACACCAAGGAAAGGGAATTAGTCTGCGACTTGCAGCTGCAAAATCTCTATTTACCCAACTCAAATCCACAACTCCGTTTACAGCAGCTTTCACGTTTCCCCACGTCAACCAAGATTTGTGGATTCGCTATTGGCTAGCTGCTGGCGGTATCGATCCAGACAAAGATGCCAAGCTACTAACAGTACCCAGCGCTCAAACAGTAGCCAATATGAAGACCGGAACGATGGATGCATTCAGCACCGGCGATCCTTGGCCTTATCGCATCGTCAAAGACAAAATTGGTTTTATGGCTGCATTAACAGCGGAAATTTGGAAGAACCACCCTGAAGAATACTTTGCCATGAGAGCAGATTGGGTTGATAAACATCCCAAAGCAACTAAAGCAATTTTGAAAGGAATCATGGAAGCACAACAGTGGTTAGATAATTTCGATAACCGCAATCAAGCAGCAGAAATCCTTGGCGCACGCAACTATTTCAATCTCCCACCACAAATTCTTGCAGAACCATATCAAGGTAAGTATGACATGGGCGATGGTCGCACGATCGACGATAAATCAATGGCAGCATACTATTGGAAAGATGAAAAGGGAAGCGTTTCTTATCCTTATAAAAGCCACGATTTGTGGTTCATAGTTGAAAACGTTCGCTGGGGATTTTTACCACAAGATTACATTGCCAATAATGCTGCCAAAGCGAAAGAACTTATTAATAAAGTCAATCGTGAAGATCTGTGGAGAGAAGCTGCCAAAGAAGCAGGAATTGCTACTGCTGATATTCCCACAAGTACTTCTCGAGGAATAGAAAAATTTTTCGATGGCATCAAATTTAATCCGGAAAAACCAGAAGAATATCTACGGAGTCTCAAAATCAAAAGAGTTAGTCTGTAAGTTGCTTTTGCAAAGTAGAACGCACCCAAATTTTGACATTCGGTAAGCATGCTAGTAACAGGAGATATAAATGACAATAGCCACCAAACAACGTACCAATAAAAGTTTTAACAACAACAGTATTTTTTCCCGCTTGCAAAAGCAATTTCCTGACCTTTTACCTCCCGTTATCGCCATTGCTATCTTTCTTGCTATATGGCAAGTATTTTCTTGGCTTCCAGGAGCAACACTACCAGGACCGATTCAAGTTGTTCAAGAGACCTGGATATTGATTTTATACCCTTTTTATGACAGAGGTGGAATTGATAAAGGTTTATTTTGGCAAGTTTTTGCCAGTCTCAAAAGGGTAGCTATTAGTTACACTTTCGCCGCGATTATTGGTATTGCTTTGGGTATTTTAATTGGTATTAATAAAACCATGTCCAAAGCGCTAGATCCTCTTTTTCAGCTATTGCGCACCGTACCGCCTTTAGCTTGGGTGCCAATTTCTTTAGCAGCTTTGCGACAAAACGAACCAGCAGCATTATTTGTAATTTTCATCACAGCTATTTGGCCAATTTTAATTAACACTGCTGTGGGCGTTAAAGAAATTCCTCAAGATTACAACAACGTTGCCAAGGTTCTCCAGCTTTCCCGCAAAGAATATTTCTTTAATATTCTTATTCCGGCTGCTTTACCATACATTTTCACAGGTTTGAGAATTGCTATTGGTTTAGCATGGTTGGCGATTATTGCCGCAGAAATTGTCATGTCTGGAATCGTTGGGATTGGCTTTTTTATCTGGGATGCTTATCAAAATAACAAAGTCAGCGAAATTATCTTAGCACTCATTTATATCGGGGCAGTTGGATTGTTATTGGATAAGCTCATGATTTGGATTCAGAAGTTGATTTTGCCTCCCGCAGACCAAAATTAGTTAACAGCTAGCTGCTATCAGCTAGGAGCTAAAAGCAAGTCTTGTTTTCCTATTCCCTATTTTTACTCCTCGATTGCCATGTCTGTATTTGTTGCTATTGACCAGGTTGATAAGGTTTTTCAACTCGCTAACGGTGGACAATATATCGCCCTCAAAGGAATTGACTTGCAAATCAAAAAAGGGGAATTTGTTTCCCTGATCGGACATTCTGGTTGTGGAAAATCCACCTTACTAAATACGATCGCCGGTTTGGATTTACCAACCGAAGGTTTGGTAACCCTGGAAGGAAAACGCATTACCAAACCAGGACCAGACCGAATGGTAGTATTTCAAAATTATTCGTTGCTGCCTTGGCGAACGGTACGGGAAAATATAGCTTTAGCAGTAGATGCAGTACTCAAGCACCTACCAGCAGGCGAACGCCGCGCCATAGTAGAAGAACACATCGATATGGTGTCTTTGCGTCCCCACGCCGATAAATCCCCAGCAATGCTGTCAGGGGGACAAAAACAACGAGTGGCGATCGCCCGTGCTTTAGCCATTCGTCCCAAATTACTCCTGCTAGACGAACCATTCGGTGCTTTAGATGCACTCACCCGGGGTAATTTGCAACAACAGCTGATGCTTCTTTGCGAACAAAACCAAATCACCACCGTTATGGTCACCCACGACGTGGACGAAGCAGTACTGCTTTCTGACAGAATCGTGATGCTCACCAACGGTCCAGAATCAAAAATAGGCGGGATTTTAGAAGTAGATATTCCCAGACCCCGCAAGCGAATGGAAGTAGTAGAACATCCCAGTTACTATAGCCTGCGCAGCGAGATAATTTATTTCCTCAACCAGCAAAAACGCATCAAGAAAATTCGCGAACGCAAAACGAAAATTCTCTCCAAGCACGGTCTAGAAAAAGTTAATTTAGAAATTGGCTTTGTACCTCTGACCGCTTGCGCTCCCCTCGCAATAGCAAAAGAAAAAGGCTTTTTCACCAAGCACGGTCTGGATGAAGTGAATTTAGTGCGCGAAAGTAGCTGGCGGGGCATAGTTGATGGTATAGTCGGCGGATACTTCGATGCTGCCCAAATGCCTTCTGGAATGCCAGTCTGGCTAACTTTAGGAGGAAATGACAACAAGCCCCTACCTGTGGTAACTTCTTTAACAATGACCCGCAACGGTAACGCCATCACCCTATCCAGACGCTTTTACGACCAGGGCGTGCAAACTCTTGCAGACTTTAAAAAGTATTTGAAAAAAACCCGCGATAAACAGCACATTATGGGAGTGGTGCATCCCTCTTCCATGCACAACCTGCTGCTGCGTTACTGGCTGGCTGCTGGTGGCATAGATCCCGACATAGATGTTCGCATTCAAACTATTCCCCCTGCCCAAATGGTAGTAGATTTGCAAAATGGCAGTATCGATGGTTACTGTGTCGGCGAACCTTGGAATTTCCGCGCTGTCCAAGAAGGAATAGGCTTTACCATCGCCACAGACTTGGAAGTTTGGTTGGGACATCCAGGTAAAGTTCTTGGTGTACGAGAAGATTGGGCAGCTGCATATCCCAATACGTTCATTGCTTTAACCAAAGCATTGCTAGAAGCTTGCTATTACTGCTCGCTTCCGGAAAATACAGAGGAAATTCGGCAAATTTTGGCACGCAAAGAGTACGTTAGTACTCCCATCGAGTACATCCAGATCCAAGATCCAAATAACCTTACCTGCAGCTTGGAACACCCCATGCATGAATACGCCCATCATCAATTTTATGCTCAATCTGCAATCAATCGTCCCAGTCGCACAGAACAAATTTGGATTATGACTCAATTAGCACGCTGGGGTGAAACTCCTTTTCCCAGAAATTGGGTGGAAGTTGTCGAAAGAGTTTGCCGTGTGGGTGTTTTTAGCATAGCAGCCAGAGAATTGGGTATGGATATTAGTTATAGCCGTCAACCTATCAATTTATTTGACGGTACTCCTTTTAACGCTGAAGATCCCATCGCCTACCTCAACAGTTTGCAGATTAAACGTGATTTTTCTGTAGCAGAAGTAATTCTTGATACGCCTAATAGAAAAATCGCCTAATTTTTGGTTCACAACTTCACAAGCGAGCGATTGCCATGCAAAATAACTTTACACTCACCAGCACCACTGTCCAAACATCGAAAAATACCTCTTTAACAACTACAAATTCCCACTGCGAACCTTATTTGCAAATCATAGACGTTACTAAAGTCTATCCCACAAAAAACGGACCTTTCACTGTTCTGGACAAAGTCAACCTCAACGTCGGTAAAGGAGAATTTATTTGTGTCATCGGTCACTCTGGCTGCGGAAAATCCACTCTCCTAAATATGGTTTCGGGTTTCACCTGTCCTACCTCCGGACAAGTCCTTCTGGAAGGAAAACCCATTACCAAACCCGGTCCTGACCGGATGGTTGTCTTCCAAAATTACGCACTGCTACCTTGGCGAACTGCTTTTGAAAATATCTACCTAGCTGTTAACGCCGTTTATCCCCACAAAACTAAGGCTCAAAAGTCAGCAATTGTTCGCGAACACCTGACAATGGTAGGACTGGGAGACGCAATGGATAAAAAGCCTACCCAAATGTCCGGTGGAATGAAACAACGAATCGCAATTGCTCGCGCTTTAGCAATTCGCCCTAAAGTCCTGATTCTAGACGAACCCTTTGGAGCTTTGGATGCTATTACTAAAGAAGAATTACAACAGGAGTTGTTGAAAATTTGGAGTGAGAATCGCTGTACCGTGTTGATGATTACCCACGATATCGACGAAGCTTTGTTCCTAGCCGATAAGGTAGTCATGATGACCAACGGTCCTGCTGCCAAAATTGGTGAAGTAATGGAAATTCCCTTTCCCCGTCCGCGCGATCGCATCCTCATCATGGAAGACCCACAATACTACAAGCTGCGCAATTACGCCCTTGATTTTCTTTTCCATCGTTACGCCCATGATGATGTTGGTTAGTCGCTCCTCCTGTGACAAATTAAACCTACTTGTATTGCTCCACCTGAGTGGAGCTTTTTGTAATTCTTTTCGCAGCATTCCCCTTGAGTAAAGCCTTTTGAGCACGAAACTTTACCATAATTTCCAGACACAATGTGTTTTTTTTAGAAAAATTTCACTAAAAAATCATTCCATCTACCCCAGGAGGAAAGAATTTTTTAACTCTACAAATTCTAAATTTGTTACCGCAGAGCATGGCTGGTTTTCTATTTAACTATATTTTTAGGTGCCAACGCTACAATACTCAGCAAGCCCAACTAACTACTAAACCGATATAATAAGCATATCCAGACTAAATTCTTCATAAATTCATCAGAAAATCTGTATATTTAAAGAGGAAAATTTTACTATGTCCCGGCGAATAATAGATTAATTTTACCTATGACATATAAAGAGTATTAATTATGAATCAGCGTGCACTGCTGTTAGTAAATTGTCAGTCTCGCCAAGGGCAAAAGTGTTTGCCACAAGCGATAAGCTGTTTGATGCAGCAAGGATTTGAATTAATTGCAGCCTCTGCACAAAAGCCGAAAGATTTTTCCCAAATTATCCGTAAATATCAACATCAGGTTGATTTGGTAATTGTTGGTGGTGGTGATGGAACCCTCAATGCAGCAGTAGACTCTTTAGTAGAAACCAATTTACCTTTGGGAATTTTACCTTTGGGAACTGCTAACGATCTGGCGAGAACTCTGGGAATACCGAATTCTTTACCTGAAGCTAGCAAGATCATTGCCAAAGGACAACTTCGACGCATTGATTTAGGTTGGGTTAACGGTAAGCACTTTTTCAACGTTGCTAGTTTAGGGTTGAGTGTCAAAATTACCCAACGACTGACTAAGGAACTAAAGCGTCGCTGGGGAGTATTTGCTTATGCTTTTACCGCATTGCAAGTCGTTTTTGAATCTCGACCTTTTAGTGCAGAAATTCGCTTGCACGGTAAATCCATTCAAGTCAAAACCGTACAAATAGCTGTAGGAAACGGTCGGTATTATGGCGGTGGTATGACTGTAGCTCCCGACGCCAGTATAGATGACCAAAGACTCGATTTATACAGTTTAGAGATTCAGCATTGGTGGGAAATCATTTCTTTGCTTCCTGCAATGCGACAAGGACGACACATTCATTCCCAAAATGTCCGCGCTCTCCACGGTCAAGAAATTGAAGTGTATACCCGCAAACCACGCTCCATTAATACTGATGGCGAAATTACAACTCGCACGCCAGCGCATTTTCGCGTTATTCCTCAAGCACTAGCGGTTTTTGTCCCCAGAAGCGATAATTAAGCTCAAAACATTTATAAACTTTACTTGTAAATAATGGCAGTGCAAGCAAACTGAGTTACAAGTCTGTGATGTTTCAAACCAGTTTATATTAGTTAATAGTTTGTCAAGGTGATGTCGATGGAAAAAGCAATTTTTGATTTTTTATTTTCTGTCTGTTTCTTGGCGTCCTACCTTGACAGGATTTTAGTCAGGTTCATCGAGTATTGCAACTACTAATACCGCGAAGCGCCAAATGCACCTGAGATTCTCTCAAGATATCAAATTACTTTTACAACGTCTAGCTGAAAAACCGTTAACTTTGGGGGATATTTTAACAGAAACTTCTGAACGAGGTTTTAGTTTAGTCATTGCATTATTAGTTTTACCCTTTTTGTTTCCCGTACCACCGGGATTAACAGGTCCGTTTGGTGGTGCTTGCTTGTTACTATCAATGCAAATGATGTTAGGAAGGCGATCGCCTTGGTTACCCAAAAAAATTTCTCGCTATAAATTTCCCCGTTCTTTTTCCCAGACTCTGTTGCAAAATTTGCAACGCATTACCAAAATTTTAGAGAAAATTTGTCGTCCCCGCTTGCTCAAAATAGCCGACCATCCTTACATTTGGCGTTTTAACGGATTTTGTATTTCCTGGCTAGCAGTGTTGCTAATATCACCAGTTCCCCTGACCAATCCCATTCCTGCTATCGGTATTCTGCTACTAGCTATTGCCACAATAGAATCAGACGGTTTGCTAATGTGTATTGGCTATATCTTCACAGCCTTAACTACCTTACTGTTTGGATTGATTGTTTATTTCTTGTGGTTAGCTCCTAGCTTGATATTAGCATGACTTGCTTGAGAATATAAAAATTTTCAGCGAAAAAACCCTCAGTTTTGTCCTGAGGGCTGCAATTAGGGTGCATCTACCAATTCTGTATCCATCATCCTAGCCAGAAAATCCGGAAAATTTAGTTTGGCATTAACTTTTTCCTAACCTACTGATAATAAAATTTTGCCTTTGAACAGGTAGGCTTTTTGCTCGCTACCTTTTCTACGTATAAATATTTAGAAAAATAGTAAAAATAAAAACTAAAATTCCCCTTTGCACGAGCAAGAATTTGTTTTTAGCTACCACTGCGATCGAGGCAAGCAAATGGCACTATTTTGATAGCAACTTCCATTAGCGAGCGATCGCAAGACGGTATGGTTTATCAGGAACAAATCACGATTTCCACTAAAGGCCACGGTGATATGCACGATCTGACTGGCCAAGTTAGTGAAATAATCAAAAAATCTGGCATTAAAGTTGGTACGGTAAACGTATTTAATGTTGGCAGCACCGCAGCCATTGGTACCATTGAATTTGAACCGGGATTGCAACAAGACTTACCGCAACTGCTTAACAAGTTAATTCCTCCCAGTCGCGAATACAAACACGAACAAACTTGGCATGACGGAAACGGACACTCCCACCTACAAGCCACCTGGTTAGGACCGGAAATTACTATCCCCATCCGCAACGGCAAGTTAATTTCCGGTACTTGGCAACAAATTTTTCACCTTGAATGCGACATCAGACCCCGTCAACGCCAAATTGTAGTCACTGTCTGCGGAGACTAGCTAAGCTAAAGAATTTTTGAACATCCTTCACCTTTTTTTGTGCGTCGCACTTGACTTCACAGCTATTTTATAGTACATATGTACTGTAAGGGAAATTAACTTTGGCACCAGGAATTACTACTACCGATTTGAGAACTTGCACCTGTTTTTCGGTAGTGAAGGTAATCAAAAACAAAGACAGCAACAAAATTTTACAAGTTGAGTTGCGCAACCAGATAGTGTCTCAACGCCCAAGAGTAGGTGAAGATACCCAAAAGGATTTACAGAAGGCTAACTCTACTGGTAAATTTTTCAATAAAAAATTTAGAGGTAAATATCAGTATGACCGTATAGATATTGACCATAACTGTTAATTACCTCTTGTCAGCGTTCCTGGTGCTCTGGCTAATTGCTAATGGTGGACGGTCATTAGCGATTAGCCTTTTCCTTATTTTGACTCAATTATTGCCCATTTCTCAAAGAGACTTTAACTTTTGTTTCATCAATTGAGTTGTAAGTTCGTGCAAGCACGAGCGATCGCCACCAAGCTATCATCCCAGTTTAGCAATCGGCTCCCAGTCGAGCACATCCTGCAACAAGGCTTGGTAACCTTGAAAATTGGGATGCAATCCATCAGAGCACAAACGTGCCAGTACCCAATCCATTCCCCTTGCTAACCACAAGTCAAAAATATCCAGGTAGGGAATTTGGCGTATCGCACAAGCTTGCTTGGTTGCTTGTTTGTAGCGGTACTGATCGGCATGATTGTAATAAAAGCAGTTCATAAAGGGCATTTTACTTTCATCTACCGGTACCATACCCACGAACACAACTTCGCACAGCTGCTGCGCTCGCTCTAGCAAATTAGCTAGTTGCAATTGAAACTGAGAAAACTCAGTCACCGGGCGTCCATCTGGACGTCCTAACCGAGCTGAGTCATTAACTCCCACAGAAAGAATAATCAAGTCCGGAAAACGATTTCGCAACTCGCCCCGCGGACGAAATTCTTGCTCTAACCGCGCCAGAACTTGAGCTACTCCATTTCCGCGAATACCTAAATTATAAAGAGCATGGCCAGAACGGCGATCGCCCATCCACCGGCGCCGCAGTTGCTCTACCCAACCACCACCAATCGGATCGCCAAAGCCATAAATAAGACTATCGCCAAGAGCAATAATTCTCAGACCAAGGCGAACTTGTTGAGGAACTGATATTAGACTATTCATCAGATTCTATCCTCTGAGCTACTGCAATTTGCCACAGATACGCTCTTTGTTCTTTGACTTTAGGTATGATGGGCACCGTTAACTTTCAAAACTGTGCCAGTAACATAACTACTAGCTATTGGTGAAAGCAAATATGCCACTGGCCAGGCAATTTCCTCTGGCTTACCAAAGCGGCGTAGGGGAATTTCTGCGACAATCTTTTCTTTGATTTTTTCCGGGATCGCTTGAGTCATGTCAGTTTCAATAAATCCTGGCGCCACAGCATTAGCCCGCACTCCGTATCTTGCTGCTTCTAAAGCCAAAGATTTAACCAGACCGATCGCACCTGCTTTCGATGCAGCATAGTTCACCTGACCCAGGTTTCCCCGCTCGCCGGAAATCGAGCTAATACAAACAACCGAGCCTTCTCGTCGCTCGTACATTTTGGGAATAATGGGCTTGAGCGTGTTGTATATTCCCTTCAAGTTAGTTTCTATGACCGCATCCCAATCATCCATTCCTAATTTGGGAAAAAAGTTGTCTCTGGTAATTCCAGCATTGGCGACAACTCCATAAATAGGACCGAGTTTGTGTTCTACTTTCTCTGCCACTTCTGCCATAGCAGCAGGATCGGTAACATCAGCTACAATTCCTAAAGCTGTAGTCTCCACATTGGCGTCTTTGCGGTAGGTGTAAGCAACTTGTGCTCCCAGTTGACAAAGGAGATTGACAATCGCCGCTCCGATTCCTCTGTTGCCGCCAGTTACTAAAACAACTTTGTCTTCTAATCCTAAATAATTCATATGCTAAAGTGAAAATTGAATTGTGTGTTACAAAACGTAGGAGTAGGAAAGTCTCAGGAGAAAAAAGATGAAAACCTTTTGTCTGCCTTTCTTCTGCCTGCTCCTTTACTTCCACTGCTCGATGGCGATCGCCGTACCGCCACCAGTACCGTGACAAATGGCCGCTAACCCAAGCTGGGCATTTCTTTCCTGCAAGGCATTGAGCAGCGTTACTAAAATTCGCGCTCCCGAAGCACCGATGGGATGTCCCAAAGCGATCGCGCCGCCATTAACGTTCAGCTTTTCCAAAGGTACTCCCAACATGCGATGGAAAAGCAAGGAGTTAACCGCAAAAGCCTCGTTATTCTCAAACAAGTCAAAATCAGAAATCTGCAGCTGCAGTTTTTCTAGTAGTTTCTTAACTGCTATAACAGGTATTTCTGCAAACCGCCAAGTTTCACCTCCTTCCCAGCTTGCACCAAGCACTTTCGCAACAGGCTTTAATCCGTATTTCTCTACTGCTTTGGAACTGGCTAAAACCAAAGCTGCAGCGCCATCGCTAATTTGACTGCTATTTCCAGCGGTCAGAACGCCATCTTTGACAAAGGCTGGACGTAATTTTGCCAGCGCCTCTAACGACGTATCTGGGCGGATTCCCTCGTCTGTATCTACTATCTGCGTTCCTTTTTTGGTAGTTACTTCTAAAGGTACGATTTCGTTTTTGAAATCACCTCGCTTGGTAGCAGCAGCAGCTCGCCAGTGGGAATCAACAGCGATTTCATCTAAATCTTTGCGGCTAAATCCGTAATACTCTGCAATCCGCTCGCTTTGCTCTCCCATTCCTTCACTTCTAGTGGCGTCTACTAACCCATCCTGGAGTAATAAATCTACGAGCTGTTCTGGCGCACCCAGCAGAAATTTGTAGCCCCACCTAGCTCTGTGGGAAAGGAAAAAGCCGGTTTGAGACATCGACTCCATTCCTCCGGCCAGAACAATGTCTGCTTCGCCGCAGCGAATTGCTACAGTTGCATTCACCACGCTCATCATTCCTGAGGAACACACCATATCTAGGGCGTATCCGTTGACTTTTTCCGGAATACCAGCTTTGAAAGCTGCTTGTCGGGGTAATAGCTGTCCGTGACCTGCCCTTAATACGTTGCCCATGATATACAGGTCTAATGCTTCTGCTGTTATGCCTTCTCCTCCTTCTGTTGTTGTTCGCTCTAGGGCAGCTCGCATCACGTGCGCACCCAAATCCACCGCAGAAAAATCTGCTAGCACGCCTCCAAATCGACCGAGGGGCGTCCGTACAGCTGAAACAATGTAAACTTCGTTCATAAGTATTTTTAGGTAATTTTAGTTGAATAAAGGCAGATTTTAGGTAGAAGTATTTCCCAGTTATATATGTTTTGATACACAAAACTGCCTGCTGGCACCTCACTTCTACCTTTTGCTTCCTAGCTTGGGTTTATTCGTCATCCATGCGGGTAAATTCTTCGATTTCTTTATAAGCTTCCTTCATGCGAGTGTAGTAAGCTTCTTTGGCAAACTCCTCTAATGTTTGTTGGGTTCCTTCTGTGTAAAGGGCGTTGTCAAATTCGGCATGAAAGGTGCCTTGCTGGCTTTGATAGTCAATGCTCAGATGAGAAGCTCTGTATTCTTTCGGAGAGTGGAATTGCTGGGTTTCGGTAGAGGTAGCCAAAGCTGTTGTCGATGATTTTCCGCCGGAAATAGCAGCAGAAACGGCGTCGAAATAGCCAGTTCCAACTTCTTGTTGATGGCGTACTGCAGTATAACCTTCAGATTCACTGGCAAATTCTGCCTCTTGCAATTTAGCATAAGCGCTCATTCCTGTTCGGTAATAGTTGCGAGCTAGTTCAAACATGCTGTGATTGAGACAATGGAATCCTGCTAAGGTTACGAATTGGAATTTATAACCCATTGCTGCCAGTTCTTTTTGGAAGTTGGCTATTGCAGCATCATCTAAGTTAGCCTTCCAATTAAAAGAAGGAGAGCAGTTGTAAGCCAACAGTTTACCTGGAAACTCTCGATGGATGGCTTCAGCGAACAGGCGAGCTTCTTCCAAATTCGGTTTGGAAGTTTCCCACCACAGCAAGTCCGCATAGGGGGCGTAGGCTAAACCGCGGGCAATACAATGGACAAGTCCCGTACCTGGTTTGAGGCGATAGAATCCTTCCACTGTTCGCTCTGTGGTAATAAATGGCAAGTCTCGCTCATCAATATCGCTGGTTATCAATTTTGCACTTTCCGCATCAGTACGGGCAATAATCAGTGTTGGTACACCCATGATATCAGCAGCTAGTCGTGCTGCATTCAAGTTGCGAATTTGAGCAGATGTTGGAATTAATACTTTGCCACCTAAATGACCGCATTTTTTCTCTGCAGCTAGTTGGTCTTCGTAGTGTAATGCTGCCGCACCTGCTTCAATGTAAGCTTTCATAATTTCAAAGCTGTTTAAAGGACCGCCAAATCCGGCTTCGGCATCGGCAACAATGGGAGCAAACCAGTAAATGTCTTCCTTTCCTTCCAGGTGCTGAATTTGATCGGCTCGCTGGAGCGTGCGGTTTATGCGCCGGCACAATTCCGGACCACTGTTGCATGGATACAAGCTTTGGTCGGGATACATTGTTCCTGCTAGGTTCGCATCTGCTGCAACCTGCCAGCCAGACAAATAAATTGCCTTTAACCCAGCACGCACCATCTGCATTGCTTGATTTCCCGTGACTGCACCAAGGGCATGGATATACTCTTGGTTGTGCAGCAGTTCCCAAAGTCTGTTGGCGCCCATTTCCGCGAGAGTATAGCGGATTTGCACTGAACCGCGCAGTTTGAGTACATCTTCAGGAGTGTACGTGCGTTTAATTCCGTGAAAGCGACCTTGAGGAGCACTGGGAATTAGGTCTTCAAAAGTATATTTACTCATGCTATTGGTATCCTTTAATTCAGTCACAATGCGAAAAATTTCAGTGGCAAAATATCTTTCGGTGGATAGTGTGCGGATTTAGAGGAACAAAACCGTACAAAAAAGGGTGTAATTTTTGCCGACAATGGCTTAAAAACTGACAATATACCGATAGGCAGGTAGTGTCAGAAATTCTTCGAAGTTGTCTGCGGTGACAAGCTTGACAAATAGTTCGATCGCCGTGTCGAAGGTTTTTTGCCAAGGTTTGCCCGCAATTTCTTGGCGCAATGTTGCAATTTCTTCGTTTAACAAAGCTTGGAAAAGCAAGCGATCGATACTGCGACCGTCTGCTAGGATGGCGTTGTGATGAAGCCATTGCCAAATCTGGGCGCGACAAATTTCTGCTGTTGCCGCATCTTCCATCAAGTTGTATAAAGGTACGCAACCAGAACCACTCAGCCAAGCACTCAGATACAAAATGCCGACTCGAATGTTATTCCGCACTCCGGCTTCAGTAATAGTTCCTGTTGGTACTTTAAGCAAATCTGCGGCGCTGATGGAGACGTCGTCTCGCAGTACGGATACCTGGTTGGGACCAGGCATTTTGCTGTCGAATACTTGGCGAGCAATAGGAACGAGGGCTGGATGTGCCACCCAGGTACCATCATGTCCGTCTTCTACTTCTCGCTGTTTGTCGGCTCTGACTTTGGCAAGGGCTGCTTCATTGGCAACGGGGTCTGTTTTAATTGGAATTTGAGCTGCCATACCCCCGATGGCCAAAGCACCCCGTCGGTGACAGGTCTTAATGGTTAGCAAGCTGTAGGAACGCAAAAAATGAGTTGTCATGGTAACTTGCTCGCGGTCGGGTAACACGCAATCAGCTCGATGGCGGAACTTTTTGATAAAGCTGAAAATGTAGTCCCAACGACCGCAATTCAAGGCAACAATGTGGTCGCGCAAAGCATAGAGAATCTCATCCATTTCAAAAGCTGCAAGGATGGTTTCCAGCAAAACTGTTGCTTTAATCGTGCCAACTTTTAAGCCCAGCGCTTCTTGAGCTGCTACGAATACCTGATTCCACAACGCAGCTTCGTGTCTGTTTTCCAGTTTGGGCAAATAAAAGTAAGGACCAGAACCTTGTTCCAACAGCTTGCGGGCGTTATGGAAAAAATACAGTCCAAAATCAAATAAGGAAGCCGATACTGGGCGATCGTCTACTAAGACGTGTTCTTCTAGTAGGTGCCAACCACGGGGACGCGCAATTAAAACGGCTATTTTTTCGTTGAGTTTGTAGATTTTGCCGGTTTTGGCATCCCTAAATTCAATTGTGCGGTTGATAGCATCGCGCAGATTTATTTGACCGGATACCATGTTGTCCCAAGTGGGACTGTTAGCATCTTCGAAATCTGCCATAAATACATTAGCCCCTGAATTTAAGGCATTAACGATCATTTTGCGATCGCTCGGTCCGGTTATCTCCACGCGACGATCTTGTAAATCCTTCGGAATAGAAGCTACTTTCCAGTCTTGATTGCGTATGTCTTCTGTTTCTGGTGGAAAGTTAGGCTCCCAACCTGCATCGAGTTGTTGCTGAATTTTTTCTCGCAGCTTCAACAAACGTTCTCGTTCAGGGCCAAAACGGCGCTGTAGCATAGCAATAAACTCTAACGCCTCGGGAGTCAAAATTTCTGCGTATTCTTGAGAAACTTTGCCCCGAATCTTAATGTTATCGGATGTCGATTTGTTAGTTTGGAAACTGAAGCTAGTCGTCATATCAGTTCTTGTTTTTTTCGTGTTCAGGAGATGGAGAAGGCTTCGGCTGAAGGTAAAAGAAAAAGCCTTTTTCCTGCTTATCTACTGCTGTAGCAATGGTGTTGGAAGTTAGAGACTAGATCGAAATTTGTTCGCTCAACTGCATCACGGCAAAGCGGATTTTCCAAATTGTCACTTTTCAGACAATATCTAAAATTTTTCGCAATATTTTCCGAACTTATTTCTGCTGTTCAGTATTGCAAAAATCTTTTCTAGTCCCTGACTTTTCCTTTCTACTGACTACATCACAAAGCCATATTTTGGGAACTAATTTTTCATTATATATGATTAGTTTCTAACCCTTTATCTTGCAAACTATATTTGGAAAATTTTTACATTTTTTAATTTATTATCTCTTCTGTATTTTCGGCGCTGACATTGATAGCAGTACCAGGAGAATATACACCCTCCAAATTTTATTTATCTAGCCTTGTCGGTCAAAAAAATTAATGTAAAACAGTGTCATACACTGAAATATCCCTGTTAAGACAGCAGTTTACACTGTATGACACAAGCATTAAGACCTAACTAAATCCCAATTCAAAGAATAAAAAATAAACAAGCCCTGGGGACTTTGCTAAAAATAACGAATACAAATTTTGTTGAAATCAGAAAATTATCTTTACTATCATCGTGTATTTTCTTTGGCAAAAGAGTAAAATACAAAAACCCGCCTAGGCGGGCAAGCTAGGAAGGGAAGTGGAGGAAGTGTCAGCTTATTATTGCCTGTAGCTTTTTCTAGTCTGGTGAGGTACGGATTAAAAGTAATTTTATCGAGATGATTTAACACCAAACCACATGTCGGTGAGTTTTTTCATATAGGAAAAATAATTGAACCACCAATCTATATATTCTCGTATAGGAGGTTCTATGGGTTGAGAATACTTGATAGGAGGTTCTATATACCTGGGATATTTTGGGAGTGGTTTATCGATAGGTTCACTAGCGGTAACTTCCTCGAGTGCTTTTTTCATTTGCTGCTCGTCAAGTTTTTCATTAATACTGAGATTATTTGTGGAACTAGCTTCGTGTTGCTTTAAAAATAAAGCGATCGCATCCAAAATTACTTGAGAGCGATTGGGATTTTTTCCTGCTCGTCGAGAAGGGTACAATTCCTGCGCCAGGCGATCGATGCGCTCTAACATTTCTGGTGGAATGCGAACAGATACCAAAGGAGAATTAGCCATTTGAGTTTATTCCGATCTCATGCTCATGCATTTGGATATTGTATCTTATAGGTTGACGGCACCAGGAAAATAGCAGCCGACAAGAAACAAAACAGACTTGTTAAGTAAACCAGTCGTAATAATTTCTATTTTCTCCTGCTGAGTGTAGCGATTTACAAATAACTTTTAACTTTGGCTTTGTTCTTAACAAAATCTCAAATTTTTCTTCTATGGTAAAACTTAGAAGCTGCGTCTTAGTAGCAAAGCTCAGCTAGCTGGGGGGAATTATGACTAAGACAATTTTTAATCTAACACTGCCGGCAGTGGTCAGTCTCGTAGAGGAAATTTTGGAAACCTATCCTCACCATCCCTATCAGCAAGCTTTCTCCATACCAGAGTGGCGCCAAGAATTAATTGCTTATGTCCTGAGTCGGGTATCTAATTATCACGTGGTTGTAGAAGACAGCGAGCAACCATGTATTAATTATCAGTCTTTGGCTTGTTCTTTGAAAAAGAAATCGGGCATAGAAGATTGTATCCGCCGGGGTATTCAGAAAATAATGCGTAAACGAGAAAAAGAATTGAGTTTGAAAATTCCTCAGACGGTTGACCCTGCTTTAGCTGCTTCTGATTGGTTTGGCTAAGCACCAAGTACTGAAAAGTAACAGAAAATTCTCATTTTTGAGCTCGACCTGGTTTGGTGGTGATTTTTTGCGTTTTTAGTCCTGGTTGTGTTTTTGTTGGCGATCGCTTGCTTGCTGAGTTTTTGCAGTTAATTATATTTTTTGCCAATGGCGAGAGGTAATTTTTTGATAGTTGTCGTGTTGTCAGTGAAGAATTTAACTACAAACCAACAACTATCTTAGCTAGGTGCAATTATGCGTGTATTGTCGATTGTTGATATCTTTTTGCTGCTTTTGCTAGCAGGTCGCGGACTTCTTCGTCGGTGGTTTGGGGAAAGTTTTCGTACCACAGACCAACGCTGTGAAAGTGGGTGGGAGTAAAGGCGCAGACAACTTCATCTGCTAGTAATTCAAGTTCTTGACAAGTTTGGGGTGCAGCAACAGGTACGGCGACCACAATTCGTGACACTTTGTGTGGTAGCAAGGCCATAATAGCTGCTCGCATGGTAGCGCCTGTTGCCAAACCATCATCTACCAAAATAACGGTGCGTCCGCACATAACTGGTAGGGGACGGTTATCTCGGTAAAGGTGAGAACGCCTCTCTAGTTCTTTTCGTTGAATAGCTTCTTCTCGGCTAATTTCTGTGTCTGTGAGGCGAAGCGATCGCACTATCTCTTGATTGAGAACGCGCACTCCGCCGCTGGCGATCGCTCCCATTGCTAGTTCTGGTTGGTCGGGTACGCCTAACTTGCGTACTACTAAAACATCAAGGGGAGCATTCAGTGCTTTAGCAACTTCAAAAGCAACGGGTACACCTCCTCTTGGTAAGGCTAGCACTAATACATCTGGGCGATTAGCATAGGCAGTTAATTCTTTAGCTAAAAATTGACCTGCCGTTGTACGATTTTTGTATAGCATGGTATCCACGCTCCTGACTTCAATTTCATCAAAAGCTCCGTTTCACTGGAGCACCACAACAGTCTGCGCCCACTCCAACACCCCTAACGATCTTGAGCTTATCGAAGAAATTCATCCCGTTGCATTTTCTTACTTATATTTTTCTATTTTTGAGTGGGGGTATTTGTTTCTGAAGGATTTATCTATCCTATAAACCTTAAAAATTCCTTGCCTCTTACTAATGGAAGGTGATTTGTAATTTTTTCAGCTTGGCGCAAGAAGTAATGTTGTGAAAATACACCGAAATTAAATTTTGCTAAATGGTGTTGTGAAGCAGTCTACCGCAAGGATGGGTGGCTACTTCTTCTGGGGTAGTCTTTGCCAAAGCAGCTGTTTGAGTTTTTGCTGTTAAATAATCTTCCCGTAGTTTGTCTAGCATTTGTTGGCGTTGGTCGTAGAGTCGTTTTAGGGGACGGGGTTGGCAGCGATTGATGATGTATGCTGTTACCAAGGGTAGGGCGATGGTGCTATCGGTGTAGCAAACGATGGTACTGGGTAATTCTTGGGGGTCTATTTTTCCCCAACTAACTGCTTCTGAAGGTGTGGCTCCTGATAAGCCACCGGTATCCGGACGAGCATCGGTAAATTGTACGAAGTAATCGTGTCCTCTTTCTTCTAATCCCAGAACTTCGTGAATTTGCGGTTGAGTTTGTAGCAAAAAGTTTTTAGGACTGCCACCACCGATAATAACTGCTGCGCTCCTACCTTTTGCTTGGCGGGCGTGGTAGGCGATCGCTGCGGTTTCGTTCACATCAATTGCTGGGTCTAAAATTAACTCAGAACCTTCCAGTGCCAAGGCGGCCACGTTCATGCCAATGGAGCTATCACCGGGAGAAGATGTATAAATAGGAACACCACACTCGTAAGCTGTCGCTAGTAAGCAAGAATTTTTAATTCCTAGCTGCTGTTCGACTTCCCGGACGTATTTACCGAGTAAATAATGAAATTCAGCAGTTCCCATTCGCTTTTGAAATGGTTCTGCTTGTAAAATTTTCCGTACGAAGGCATCAGTTTCCAAAAGCACATTGTAGCTAAAAATTATGTCATAAATACGGATAGTACTTTCTTGGCGAAGCTTGACATCGTTCAAAAATGGATTGCCAGCAAACATGTCAAAGCCTAAACCGTAGTGCATGTCGTGGTACAGATTTGCACCCGTACTAATCATCCAATCAATAAAGCCGTTACGAATCAAAGGAGCAAGTACGGAAACTCCAAATCCTGCTGGTGTCATCGCACCAGAAAGGCTAACTCCTACCGTCACGCCTTCTTTGAGGATGTCTTGACTTAGTAGCTGACATGCTTCCCGCAAGCGCGCGGAATTGTAAGCAGTAAAGTAATTATCAATCAAATCAACTACCCCAATTTCTTTGGGTATTGGTACGGGCGCGATTTTCTTACCCAGGGATTTTGACATTTTTATAGTTTCCAAAACAATAATTGAATAAAATTGAATAATTGTCAGCAGACTGTAACTAACAGTTGGCTATGCAAACTTAGTCTGCAAGACAAGCAAATTAACGTCAATAGTTTCAAGCGCCAACAAAATTTTCGCCGGAGATTTTTTTCAAATAACCGTGCAGATCTCTTTTAAATAAACCCTTGTAAAAGGTTCATCTTTTCCTAGGGTGTATTCTTCTATTAAACCTTGCCGCTGAATGAAAATTTTGTCTTCTTTTTTAATCACTATAGTAGAGCCCTCAACAACATCCCGCACTAGCATCATTTCGATTTCGGTTGGGTTGTTTAAAACTACCATATTGCTGCCGTAGTAAAACATGCCTTCTTTTTCCAGGATGTCTTCCTCATACTCAGCAATAAGCAAGTCTAGCTTGGGATTGCGCAGCAAAGTCTGAACGTTGCTGTTGTAATTTCGATCGGGAAGAAGTTTTTGGGAGCGATTGACAAAAACTCCGTCTCGACAAACAGCGCCTATTGTCCAATCGGGATGCACTGAAAGAACGCGATCGATTGTTTCTTGAAGTTCGGCAACGGAAATTCGGTTAAAGGTGATAATTGGTATTCTGGCATCAACGCTTTGTTTAAAGAAGGTTTCCAAAATATATGAAGGAACATCCACGCTGTCACCAACAGCAGGATTGAGATGCATTAAAATACCGGGAGCAGCATTGATTTCTATAACGGCAAAACTGCTTTCTTTCCAAGAAAAAGCAATATCTTCGGCAATAACATCTATACCCAAGCAGACCAACCGCAGGTGCTGGGCTATATCTTGTGCCAAAATAATATTGTCGGGATGGATAATGGAAGTTGCGTCAATGCTCACCCCGCCTGCAGAAAGATTGGCAACTTTGCGAAGATAAACGGTGCGATCTTTTTCAATGACACTGTCTAATGACAAACCCTGTTCTTCTAGGTACAATTCCATCGCGCGATCGCGCTCGATTTTGCTTAGGGGCGAGGTGGGTGTATCTAAACGAGCGGGTTTGCGATTTTCCCTTTCGATCAACTCGTCGATAGTTGAGTAGCCATCACCGACAACCGATGCTGGACGGCGTTCGGTAGCAGCAACAAATTTACCGTTAACGCACAGCAAGCGATAATCCTTCCCGCGAATGTTTTTTCGACTATAATCCGGACGGGTTCGTTTTCTGGAATAGCTTCTAGTGCGGTGTTGTAGGCAAACTCAAGTTCTCGATCGTTTTGTACCTCAGCTGTGACGCCGATTCCTTTGTGACCGACCACGGGTTTAACTGCTACTGGGTAACCTATCGCTGCTGCAACTGCAAAAGCTGCTTTTTCAGAAGTGACTACATCACCCTTGGGTACGGGAAAACCTAGTGTTTCTAAAAATGCTTTGCAGTCATCTTTACGAGTGGTAAAGTCGGAGTCTAGGTGACTGTCGCTGTCAAATGTGGTCGCAATACCACGAACTTGTTTTTTTCCATAACCGTACTGCATTAAGCCTTCTTCCCACAAATAAAAGGTGGGAATTCCTTTTTTGTCAGCTGTTCGCAGCAAGGCGTAAATTGTTGGACCACCATAAACAGATTGGCGGAATTTTCGTTGCAGCTTTTGCAATTGCTGCTCAAAAGCGATATCTTCTTGCTGGGTTATAGCTTCAAACCAATCCCACACAAAGTAAACTACCGCTCGGGTTGTAGCTTCGTGTAATGATTGCACGGCAATTCGTACGCGCTGGCGATATGGTTTGATGCTCCAACGCTCAAGGTGTAAATCCATATCCAGCTTTCCCACTTCTGAAACAGTACGCGCAAAAAGCTGGGCGTAGGATTCGTATGTCTGGTGACTTAACTGCGGATAGCGATCGCCAACGACTGATACGTAATCCTCTATGGGTAAAGGTCGCCAATTCTCGGTCAGAACAAAATCAAATACCAACGCCCCCGTATTCAAGTACGGATTAGGCCCGACATAATGCTTAAAGTTGAAAATATCAAAAGCGTCGGTTTCTCTAGCATTGACTCGAACAGTATCGCTGCTTCTGCTTGGAACCATTAGAATACATACCTTTAACGAAACATCCTGGTATCTGTGAGTTTCCTGACCCTCGTTGCGTTTATCCAGCGTTATTTTTCCATATAAATTTTAACAATTGCTTGATTTTTACCTCCGTATATAAGCATCGCCTAGCATGTATCAGTTTAGTCCTGTTGATAGATTTTTTTAGCTATCTCAAGATATATTCAAACGCCGTCAGTAACCAGATATAAAAGAAAACTGTGCCAAAAGAACACACAAATATAACAGTACTCCTACAGCCGGTAATCAGAAAATATATAACCTTTGAAGGGTGCAACAGGATTCTAAAATTTGTATAACTATCGAATACGCAAAATTTAGGAGACAGCAAAGTATGCATATTACCAAGGCTGCTCTCAGAAACGAAGTTCGCCACCTTGCTGAGGAAGCTTTCCATCGCAAACTTATTTCCGGCTATGGAGACGGTCCGGAACCAAACGAGTACCAAATTGTATTTCAAGGCAAACCCAGACACTTTCCTTTAGAAGAAGCACATTCTTTTTTAGTCAATCTCCTTTTCAATAATCAGAGTAATTAGAAAAAAATTTTTGCATCATTCTATCTTTTTTCCTATTTCTCCCTTTGGCTGACAAACGGGAGAATTTTTATTAAGGTTATTAATACATCCTGAAAAACTGTATATTCTTCCCTATCACTATCATCAAAAACCAAAAATATATCAGGAGAATGATGCGGGAGAATTAAAATTGTGGAAACATACAAGGCAGAAGTAAAAATGGCAAAGGAGCTGCAAATTTGCAGGAATTTTTTTATTGTTTTCCTCAAGACATTACCAAAATTTAATTGATTTTGCTGCCGGTAATAACATCAAAACTTCTCAAGATGCGAACAAAACCAAAATGCTCGCTTCTGAGTATTATTTTCTCACTTCTGTTCAAATATAATTCCAAGTCTTTTTGGTTAGGAGCCAAGGTCAAGAGGGTTTGCTTATATTTTCAAAGGTTAAATATTTTTTCTTAACTTCAACTTTACTTCCGGAGGTATTATGGCAGAGGGCAAAAGCAGTCGGCAATTAGTAATCATTGGAGGAGCAGAAGATAAAGAGGGAGACTGTCAAATTTTGCGGGAGTTCGTGCGTCGAGCTGGAGGTACTAAAGCCAGAATTGTGATTATGACAGCAGCGACAGAATTACCCAGAGAAGTCGGAGAAAATTATATTAGAGTTTTCGAGCGTTTGGGAGCAGAAGAGGTTCGCATCGTAGATACCGAAACCCGTGAAGATGCTTCTTCATCTACAGCTTTGGAAGCAGTGAGAAAAGCAACTGGAATATTTTTTACTGGCGGCGATCAAGCTCGGATAACTAGTGTGATTAAAGATACGGAACTCGATGCAGCTATTCACAAACGCTTTTGTGAGGGTGTAGTCATCGGAGGAACAAGTGCTGGAGCTGCAGTGATGCCAGATGTGATGATTGTAGAAGGCGATTCCGAGACTAACCCCCGCATTGAAATCGTGCATATGGGTCCTGGTTTAGCTTTTTTACCCGGGGTAGTCATTGACCAGCATTTTTCCCAACGGGGACGCTTGGGACGTTTGCTTTCCGCTTTAGCACAACAACCAGCAGTTTTGGGATTTGGTATTGATGAAAATACTGCTATGGTTGTTACTGATAATCAGATTGAATTGATTGGGGAAGGCTCGATAACGGTTGTTGATGAGTCAGAACTGATATACACCAATGTAGAGGAAATTTTGAAGGATGAACCTTTGGCTATATGCGGAGCTAAGCTTCATATTTTGCCACACGGATACAAATTTGATCTGAAAACTCGCAAACCGATTTTGAATGGACGAGTACGAACAACTACTTCTGCAGCTGTTCCATCAGCAAGTGCGTAATTAATTAAAGTTTGCAGTCAAGGTTTTTAAGTCTCAAAACCCTTAGCAAGGGAAAAATCGCTTGTTAGTAGTCGGGACTTTAGTCCCAGCGAGAAATCGCTTGTTGGTAGTCGGGACTTTAGTCCCAGCGAGAAATCACTTGTTGGTAGTCGAGACTTTAGTCCCTGGCGAACTGCACGCCTTAAGCACGTAATTGCTGACCGCAAAGGTTCCCCTGCTTGTTACTAACGAGCAGTAGAATGCACTACTGCTTGCAGTAGTTGAGCAATTTGTTGATTGATGTTGGCTATATCAAAACGTTGGCTAGCGGTTATCCGAGCGCGATCGCCAATTTTGGTTATAGCGTCAGAATCTTGCAGACAAGTTGCGATCAGTTGGGCTAGTTGTTGGGGTTGTCCTGGTGTTACCAAAAAGCCATTCACGCCGTGCTCCACCAATTCTACTGCACCGCCTGAGGAAGTCGCAACTACGGGTTTCCCGCAGAGCATAGCTTCTACAATAACGCGACCAAAAGGCTCTGGAGAAGTAGAGGTATGTGCTATCAGGTCGCAAGCAGCCATTAATTGGGGAATATCTGCACGAAATCCCAAAAATTTCACTCGATTTTCAAGGTTAAGTGCGACCACCAGCTGGTGCAATTTTTGCACGTATTCTTGTTCGCCAAATAAAGCATCACCAACTAAAATTGCTGTTACTTGGGGAGGACATTGGGCGATCGCTTCGATGAGTACGTGTTGTCCCTTCCACGGTGCAAGACGGCTAAAGTGTCCGATGATAAATTTTCCATTCAGTCCTAGTTGTTCGCGAATTTGAGTAACTACAGATTCTTCGATTTGATATTTGGCAGGATGAAAACCGTTGTAAACAACTTTAGTTATGTCTGCGCGTCCTCCTGCTTGTACAAATGCAACTTTACTTGCTTGGGAATTGGCAATCACTAATGACGCAAATCGATTTGCTGCTGTGACGGCAATGCGACGGTTGGTTTGGCTAAAGTGTTCTGGTGAAAGAATATCGTGTAAATGATAAACTAAGGGACGACGACTCAAAAAACTTGCTACTGCTCCAACAATTAGAGCTTTTTGTGTATTGGCATAAATTAAATCATATTTGCTGGCAGCGCGAGTCACTTTCGCAATCAACGGTACGAGTTGCTGGATACTTGCCAACCCTTGTAGGAGAGAGCTTTCTTTGCGAACAGAGATAGGTTGGGTTGTAAAAACCCGAACCGGGATGTGATTTTCTTCTAATAAAGTTCTGAAGGAACCGTCAGCAAACAAGCCAACCAAACAAGTTTGTTGATAGGGTTTGGCAACGTCTACCAGACACAGTTCTGCGCCACCTGGTTGACCGCTTTGGTCTAAAAAAAGAATTTTCATCCCGGGTTACTATCTACGACTAAATAAAGTTGGGTGGATAGAAATTAATGTGCTGGGCAAAGCCCTACTAAATGTAGGACTGCAAATATGCTTAACTTGGAATGCGCACGCTTTGTGCTTGCCGTTACAAAATAATTGGTATTTTTTGCAGCTAGAAAGCGATCGCTGAAATTTCATGTCAATCTTTCTCTCCTGTTACGGTCATTTGTGTCAAATTCTTCTTTTCCATACACAAAATTTATTTGTTTACCTGCTGCCATTTATGGTAAACTATCCGCTAGGTAATGGATACACTTGCCAAATTAAATTAGCTATTAAAAACAAAGCAAGCTCTTTCACACCACTAAAAATTCTTTTCTGCAGGTCAATTAGTAATTTCTGATTTGTTGCCTGAAGAATTGAGTCAGATTTTTACTAATTTTCCAGAGAAAAATGTTACGGCAATTCTAATATAACTTTCCTGACTGACTCAGCTATTTTTTGCCAGTCAAAATTAGCAACTGCATATTGACGACAGTCTTCTGTGGAAGGTACTGGTAATTTTTTTAGCAGCACTTGTTCTAGTTTTTCCGCAATGGCTTCGGCTGTAGGAGAAGATGTTATTAACTGTGGTGAGAATGGTTCTAAAATTTCTGGCATACCACCTACGGGAGTAGACAAAACGGGTGTACCGCATGCAAGAGATTCTACTATTGCTAATCCAAAACCTTCAAAAGACTGACTCGGCATTACTGTGATGTCAGCAGCTTGATAAGCTACTGGTAGTTGCTCGTCAGGTAAAAACCCTAAAAATTTCACGTGGTTGTTCAGTTCCAGCTCAGTTGCTAGTTTCTCTAGTGCTTGTTGCATGTGACCGCGACCGGCGATCGCCAACCAAAAATCAGAAATCCTTGGCTTAATTTTTGCTAACGCTTCCAACAATTTGTCAATTCCGACCCGACACACTAAACGTCGAGTTGTAAAGATGATAGAACGGTCTTGAGGCCAGCCTAGTTTGGTGCGGGCTTGCTGTGGTGATAAACTGGGCTGAAAGCGATCGGTGTCAACACCACCAGGAATAATGTGGATTTTGTGCCAGGGAATTTGGTATTGTTGATGTAATATTCTGCCAAATGCTTTGCTCAAGACAATAAAGCGATCGCAGCGGTTATAAGTTGTTTTTTCTATTAGCCAGTGTTTGATGAAAATGCTTACCTGCTGATGAACGACCTCCTGCTTGCTCTCGTATGCCCAAGGGCCGTGAAAGTTAAAAGTAACCGGCACTCCTTTTGGCAATAAATCCAAGATCGGAAAGCTGTATAATGCAAAATGCAAATTAATGGCATCCGGTTTTTCTGTTCTTGTTTTTTTGAAGTTCTTGCGAATAGACCAAAGACGCTGCCATATCAAACTATCAGGTGAACCTAAGTTTGTTAATTTTAATTGCAAATTTGGTTCCGCTTCTGGAAGACCAACGCCACACAGTTCAATTCGGTCCCGAGTCGCTAATTTTTGAGTCAATTCATAAACATATCTTTCTAATCCCCCTGGCGTTTTAGGAAACCAACCTGCTCCAATACAGAGAATGTACGCTGATACTGAAGCATCGTTTTCTAAGTTATTTGTCACCTCTTACTCTCCATTTGTGTATCGCTTAGTTTGAGTTTATTTTGATTAACTTTGCTCTCCCAATTGGAAATAGCAAAATCTAAGTAGGGATTATGCTAATATCCCTCTATTATAGATATTTTCATAATTTTAACCAGTCCAACTCTAGACGGATTTGAGAGCAATTTCCAATTAACAGTTTTCAAAAGGAATCTCTCAGTCTATTTCTCTGTTATTGTTCAAATCTCTTTCATTTCCAGCTGAATTAATTTTAATTTCCGACTTTCTTTATTTATGTTGGCTGCAATTGAAGTCTATTCAATATTAAATACAAATACTGAGTTAATATTCCCAATCCGAATAAATTTTTCTAAATGCAGTTAATTTCAATTTAAAAAACTAATGTACTTTTTATAAAGTTTTTGTAAACTAGGAGCTGTTAGCTTGAAGATTAGATAACTTATAAGAGAAGTTTGCCGAAAGTTGAAAGTATACACGGAATTTCAGTTAGTCAAAACAAACCTATAACTGTAAATTTACCAGTTGCCCCAATGCCAAACAAACTGGGTTAGGAGTAGAAGATTTAATTAACAATTAATAACAATCTTAATTTATTTTTATGAACAACGACAAGTGTAATGAAAAATTAAGTTATGAAAAATCCATTTTCACGGTATTTTAAAAATCAGAAAACTAGAGATTTGTTGTTGAAAACTAGGAATTCTAGGAATGGGAAATTTCATAAAAGTTTTAAGTTTCTAATTGGTGTTCTGGCTGGGGTCGCAACTGCTATTTTAGTTGCTATGTACCTGAATGCCAGGACTGCACCTCCTGCTACATGGTTGCCAGCGAAGGCGACTCCTTTGGAGAGCCAGGTGCAAGCAGAGAAAGCACCCGTGACATTGACTGCCAAAGCCAGTCCTTTGCAAAAGGTAGACGAAGTTGAGAAGACGCCTGCGCAATTGACTGCCAAGGCTGCTACTCCAGCTAAAAGTTACACAACTTCTTGGGTCGGTAACACTTTTGGCGGTGGTAAAAAGTGGGTGCAAATCAACGTACACGATCTCTATGTTACTCCTGATGGTACAGTTTACACCAATACAATTTGGGATGAGGCAGGACGGGAAGCAGGAATTTATAAAAATGGAGACGCGATCGGTCAAGCGGATCAATTGCACGGATGGGGAAGAACCGGCGGAGTTGCGGTCACTGCTGATGAAAAATACATATATATAGCAATGCAGCAGTATCCAGATGGAAAACCAGGAGAAGACTATCCTCCCAAAGGAACTGAATGGCATTGCATTCGCCGCTACGACCTATCCGGAAAACCCGCACCATTTCCAGGAGGGCGTGGTTGGGATAAAAGCATGTTAATTTTTAGTACCAAAGCTGGAGGTGACGTCACGGGATTGGCGACAGTCAAAGGACTATTGTATGCCAGCGACAACGCAGCGAACTTAATTCGCGTTTATGACAAGGCGACAATGAAGGAAGTACGTCACTTTTCAGTTCCTCATCCCGGCAAGATAGCAATTGATAAAAAAGGAAATCTGTGGGTGATTCAAAGCAAAAATGGTAAAAATCCCGCCAAACTTTTGCATTACTCCCCAACAGGAAAGCAATTACCGGTAGGAATTACAAATATCGTGGAACCGTCGGCGATCGCCATCGACCATCAAGGTAGACTGTTAATAGCAGACAACGGTCCGCGCCAGCAAATATTGATTTACGATATTACAAATCAGCCCAAACAAGTTGGTACTTTTGGAATTAAAGGTGGTATTTACGCCGGCAATCGCGGTGAAATTGGAGATTTAAAATTTTACGGTATTAGTGGAGTTGGTGTCGACGCTGCAGGAAACATTTACATCAGTAACGTTGCTTTTGGTTATAACGGGTCGGGAACAGATCTGCGCGCCTTTTCTCCTTCGGGAAAATTAAAGTGGCAACTATTAGGTTTGGAATTTGTGGATAATGCTGATGCCGATCCTGGCACTGATGGAGTGGATGTATATACTAAAGAAGAACATTTTGTGATGGATTACCGCCAAAATAGTGGTAAAGAATGGCGTTACAAAGGATATACCCTAGACAAATTCCGCTACCCTGACGATCCGCGACTGCACTTTTCGGCTTCATCTGCTTTCGTACGCCGCGTTCGAGGAAAACGTTTACTGTATTTATCCGCAGACATGATGGCAGAGCGTCTGCTCATGTATCGCTTTAATGGAGAGATAGCTGTTCCCTGCGGTATGTTCTCGAAAGTTCACAGTGACTGGCCAACCAATCAGCCAAGTAAAGGTAGTTGGATCTGGCAAGATGTAAACGGTGACGGTTCTATTCAGGGTAACGAATTTCAAAGTTTAGGAGCAGACGACACTTCCGTGTGGGGTTGGGAAATTGATACTAAAGGAGACGTTTGGCAAGCAGCAGAAGCTGGCTACATCAAACATTATCGCTTGCAAAAATTAGATTCTCGTGGCTGTCCTGTTTACAGTCGCACAGCTATGGAAAAAATACCTATGCCGGCACCGATAAAAACCCTCACACGAATTAAGTATTTTCCCGAGCAGGATGTAATGTACCTGTCGGGGTATACGAGCGATCGCCCGAACCTAGACGGTGATTGGGGATTGGCCGGTACAGAAATAATCCGCTACGACAACTGGAGTAAAGGTAGGAAAATACGCTGGCGAGCAGCTTTACCTTACAATCCCTATCGCAATCCCAAATTACACATCAAAGCTATAGATGTAGCTGGAAATAGGGTTTTTGCCGTCAGCAGCAAAACAGCAGAGGTGTTTGTCTACGATACCAAAACAGGAGCGCAACTAAAAACATTAAAACCGGGTCCGGAAGTTTTTGGCGAAAGTGGGTGGATTGATATACCCTACGGTATTCGTGCTTTTCGCCGCTCCAATGGAGAGTATTTGGTATTTGTAGAAGAAGATTCGAAAGCTAAGGTGCTGATGTATCGGCTACCAGCTTAAGTAACAGCAACGCCGGTACAATATTCCTGTAAGCTAGCTAGCTGTAACCCGCTTTTGCCATGTCCGCATCTACAATTAACAGTCAAGACCGAGCAGCTATTCACGCAGCACAAGAGCAAGTTGCTGTATGCGATCGCTCCCACTGGGGACGCATTAAAACCTCAGACGAAGATCGCCTCCGCTTCTTACACAACCAAAGCACTAACGATTTCCAAAAACTCAAACCAGGCCAAGGCTGCGATACCGTATTTGTAACATCTACTGCTCGCATTATTGATTTGGTAACAGCCTACGTTCTTGAAGATGCTATCTTGTTGTTGGTTTCTCCCAACCGACGCGATTTTTTAATGCAATGGCTGGATCGCTATATTTTCTTTGCTGATAAGGTACAGCTAAGCGATGTCACCAAGGAAACTGCCACCTTCAGTTTGCTCGGACCAAGAAGTGCTGCAATTGTAGAAAATCTTGGTGCGGGAGCCATTATCGAGCAACCTTATGGAAACCACATTTTTATCCCCCTTGGTAGCAACCAAGAGCAACAAAAGGCGATCGTCGCCGTTGGTAGTGGCTTGGCTTCTCCCGGATTTACTTTCATCTTACCAGCTGCTTGCAAACAAACTCTTTGGGACAAAATTGTCGCTCTCGGCGCAGTACCAATGAGCGATCGCGCTTGGGAAGTTTTGCGAATTGTACAAGGACGCCCCGCTTGCGAACACGAACTTACTGAAGATTACAATCCCCTAGAAGCAGGTTTGTGGCAAACTATTTCCTTTCACAAAGGTTGCTATATCGGTCAGGAAACCATTGCTCGTTTAAATACCTATAAAGGTGTCAAACAACACCTTTGGGGAATACGCTTAAATGCTTTTGCGGAACCAGGAACTACAATTACAGTCGGAGAGGAAAAAGTAGGCAAGCTCACCAGCATCACTGAAACTACTGACGGATATCGTGGTTTAGGCTACATCCGTACCAAAGCAGGTGGTGTCGGTTTAAAAGTTCAGGTCGGAGAAGTTGCAGGTGAAGTGGTAGAAGTTCCCTTTGTTTCCCACGAGTATCCCCAATAATTCAATTTTGACCGTGACTAACTTTTTAGTCCAGCAAATACCTTGATAAAATTTATCTCTTCAACAAACTCTGGTTAAATAATTAAGTACTCTTGAGGATGAAAATTAAGATTGCAAGCTAGCTGCAACAACGCGATCGCAATTGTTATTTAGTTTCCACAAAAAGTGGACCATCCGCTCGGATCACAACCAACAACGGTGCAAAGCTATCTCACCGGGAATGAAACCGATGGTAGAGCATTTGCGTCACTTTTTGATTACCCAACAAATGCTGTTCCACTATCAAAGGTACTTCGGCTGCACGAACACCACCATACCACACCATATCTGGTAAAACTAATACCATAGGTCCATTACCGCATTGTCCCAAACAGCCGCTACCCATTACCGTTACTCCAGGAATAGACGTAGCTTCAAAAGCTTCTAATACTTTAGCAGCACCTTGCTTGCGACAGGTACGATTTTGGCAAACACGCACGCAGCGATGGGAAACTGTAGGTGGCGCTCCAGAAGAATTTGTTGGGTCAAAAGCTTTGTTCATTTGTCAACCATCATGAAAGTAAGAAAGCCAACAGTCAGTTATCGGTTACTATTACTAAGTACTTTAACTTGAGAGCGATCGCTTGTTGAGCAGCACTACAAGTGCTAACTACAAGCAAAGAGGTTAGTAGTGAGTACTTTTGTACTCGAGAGCGATCGCTTTTTGAGCAGCACTACAAGTGCTAACTACAAGCAAAGAGGTTAGTAGTGAGTACTTTTGTCTTTGAGAGCGATCGCTTTTTGAGCAGCACTACAAGCAAAGAGGTTAGTAGTGAGTACTTTTGTCTTTGAGAGCGATCGCAGTCAGTAGTTAGTGCTTTTGTACTAGTGTTTGCTAGAAGCAGAGCGATGTAACTACTGAGTGTCTGTCTATTCTGGCAATAAACCTTTTGATTTTAGCCACTCAGGATTAAATATACGTGATTGGTAACGAGAACCACTATCGCACAAAATAGTAACAATAGTGTGTCCGGGTCCCATCTGTTTGGCAAGGGTAACAGCAGCAGCAACGTTAATACCAGTAGAACCACCCATGAACAAACCATCTTTTCGCAGCAGTTGATAAACTACCCGTATAGCTTCCCTGTCGTCAATTTGAATAGCATCATCTGCTGGTGCACCTTCCATATTGGCGGTGATTCGACTGTTACCAATTCCTTCGGTAATAGAATTGCCTTCTATTTTGATTTCGCCTGTTTTAATATAACTGTAAATACCGCTACCCATAGGATCGGCAACTACGCATTTAATGCCTGGATTCTTTTCTTTCAAGAACATAGCTACGCCTGCGTATGTACCGCCAGTTCCGGTAGATGTAACCCAAGCATCTATTGTACCGTCTGTTTGAGACCAAATTTCCGGACCAGTGGTTTCGTAGTGAGCCTGACGGTTTGCTAAGTTATCAAACTGATTTGCCCAAACGGCGTTTTCCATCTCGGCAGCGATTCTGCCAGAAAGTTTAACATAGTTGTTAGGGTCTCTGTAGGGTACGGCAGGAACCGGACGAACTTCTGCACCTAACGCTCTTAAGGCATCTATTTTTTCTTGGGATTGGGTATTAGGTATAATAATCAAGCATTTATAGCCCTTAGCATTGCAGATATGAGCAAGTCCAATACCGGTATTTCCTGCAGTTCCTTCTACTACCGTACCACCAGGTTTGGATTAAGCCTTTTTTTCCGCGTCTTCAATAATATAAAGTGCAGCGCGGTCTTTCACAGAACCTCCAGGATTAAGAAATTCTGCTTTCCCGAGAATTTCGCAACCAGTTTCTTGGCTAAAGCTATTTAAGCGAATCAGGGGTGTGTTACCGACGGTACCTACAAAGCCGTTCTTGATATCCATTTTGAATTAACCTATGTTTGACTATAAAAATTCTTACCTAGAGTGGTACTGGAATTTCAAGTTGAGATTCTTACTGCAGGCGATCGCGCTTCCATTAAAAGTTCAGTATAGTTCAAGTCACGCTTTACTTTTGTTGTCATCAAAAAGCATTCTATCTTTTTAGTTTAATACATCTGACTACTGGCGACAGTACAGAGATGCCTGAGAATTTCCGAAAGAATCGAATTTTGCCAAACACAGATTCTACTCAAAAATGAAATTGAGAGCTGAAATTTTTTTAGCTTTTTGGCTGCACTAAATACCAATGGTTTGGTGGGTTTTTAAAAACTTTAATTGCCTGTATAGTTTTAATAAAAATTTTCTGGTAGCTGTGAGTGAAAGATTACTGTTTTCCAACCTTGTTTGTCTAGAAATTCCTTTGGAAACTTCCAATTACTTTGCAAAGCAATTCGAGAGATTGAAAATTAACTATGTTACAGATGCAAAATATGCTTTCTTTTTTATAAAAGACTGGTTTTAAGCACCGAAGTGCTTACTACTAACTATTTTAAGCACTCAAGTCCTTGTTAGTAAATATTAAGCACTAAAGTGCTTACTACTAACTGTTAGTAAATATTAAGCACTAAAGTGCTTACTACTAACTGCACTCAAGTGCTTACTAAAAATTTTCGCTTTGAAAATGGGAAAAGGTGGGTAATACCCACCCTGCTAATTTAACATGAAATATGTTGAGAATTTACTTGTTGGGTTGAGGAGTTAACCGCAAGTAAGGCTTGATTTCCTGATAACCTTTGGGGAATTTCTCCTTCAGAACTTCTGGATCTGTTAGTGAGGGAACGATGACGCAGTCGTCTCCATCTTTCCAATCAGCTGGTGTTGCAACGCTGTAGTTATCAGTCAATTGCAGTGAATCAATCACTCGTAAAATTTCATCAAAGTTGCGTCCGGTGCTGGGAGGATAGGTGAGGGTCAGACGCAGTTTCTTGTTGGGATCGATAATGAATACCGTCCGTACGGTAACGTTGGGGTTAGCGTTGGGATGGATCATGTCGTAAAGTTCGGAGACTTTACGGTCTGCATCTGCCAAAATGGGGTAATTGAGTTTGGTGTTTTGAGTTTCCTCGATATCTTTAATCCATCCTTTGTGGGATTCTACATCATCAACGCTAAGGGCGATGACTTTAACGTTACGCTTGTCAAATTCTGGCTTGAGTTTAGCAACAACGCCTAATTCGGTGGTGCAAACAGGTGTATAGTCTGCGGGATGAGAAAATAATACTACCCAGCTATCACCGGCCCACTCGTAAAAGTTAATTTCGCCATGAGTGGAGGCTTGAGTAAAATTGGGTACTGTATCACCGAGATGAAGAGCCATGTTACTTCCCTGTGAATAGATAAGGTATGGGTGTTCTAATTTGCATGATGACACAAAACACCGATTCTCCGATAGGACTATTGTAGTTCGCAACAAAATTTTAGGTTGTGAAATCAAAAATCTAGTCCAAAACCATCTTTCGATCCAGTGGATTTGTTAGCTTTACAGTCCTTGCAGGAAGAATGTTTTGGTGTTGCTGTCGAGCCATCACACACTTTACCACTTTTGCACACCGAAACAGAAGAAGAGTTTCAATGTTGTCAAAGGCAGCAATTTAATTAAGCAAGTGGATGAATTTTTGCGTTTATCTAGGTTGTAACTGCTGTATACTTGCAGTCTTTCACTGAAAGTGGCTTTCTCCAGAACTGTTGAGTTAATCTCAGCCTATCACAAGCTTGTAGTATAAAAGCAAGGTAGAAATCAAAGTTAAAGTTTACGCGAGCGTGTGATATTGTTGGGTTTTGTTTGCTATGATTGTCGTGCCAGAAGTATTTGTTCATACACTTGAATCATTTGGCGGGCGATCGCATCCCAGGAGTAATGTTGCAGTGCGTATTCCTTAGCGCGCAAACCTCGTCTTTGGCGTTCGTGGGGATTTTGCAAAGCAAAGCGCAGCAATTTTGCAAGTGCTGAAACTTCTAGTTTGCTGACCCATCCCGATTCACTTTCTTTAACTTGTTGACAAATATGTACTTGTTCAGAAACGATCACGGGTGTTCCTGCTACCATTGCTTCTGCAACAGCAACACCAAAGTTTTCGTAATATGAAGGTAAAACAAAAATATCGGCGGCCTGCAAGAGGGCAGATTTTAATTCTCCTGTGACAAAGCCAGTTATGGTAGTATGCTCTCGTAAGGGAGAATGATATATCTGCAATTTGATTTTTTCTTCATAATCCCGATTTTGGGGATTAGTTCCAGCTAAAACAAAGTGAAAATTTAATCCTTCTTTTAAAAGCTTCTCCAAAGCTGGAATTAATAGATTTAACCCCTTTTTGGGATCGATACGTGACAGAAACAGCACCAATGGCGTATTTGCAGGAATAGCAAATTGACTGTGTATAGTAGCTTTGTGATTTTCCCCTTTATTCGGGGGAGTGACTCCCAGGGGAATTACCAAATCCCGCGTCGATACCCCAAATCTCTCTGAAATTTTGGCTTCCTGGGGACTGGTAAAGTGAATCGCTGCTGCGTTTGCTAAATTTGTACTTTCTAACAGCAGTGCATAAAGCTGTTTTAATAGCCTTTTTTTGCGTAAATCTGCAGGATCGAGAGTACCCAAAGGGCGCAAAATATAAGGAAGCTTTTGCTGGTGACAAATCTTAGCTGCAAAACTGCTGACGGGAGAAAATAAAGCATGAATATGAGCTAAATCATACTTGCGAGCTTGAAGAGTTAACCATTTGAGCAAATCAAGAGAAAATTTATAACGGCGAAATGGAGCGCAACGAAAATAGATAATTTCATAGCCATCTTGGGAAACGGGAACATTTAAGGGAACATCCAGAGGTTTTTGACCGGTATCGCCATTGCTGTCAGTTGCGATCGCAGTAACTTTTATACCCTCTCGTGCTAAAGCAGCAGACAGTTCCAGTACTACTTGACTGGGACCGCCGTAAACTAAGGAAATTGAGGGAATTATTTGCAGAATTCGCATCTTTTTGAAACTAACTGCTCACAATTTCTTTATAAAAATCTAATTGTTGTTTTGCTAATGCTTTATTTGTATATTGCGCCATTACTCTTTGATAGCCCTTTTCACCTAAATATTGAGCAAAATCTGGTTGTTCCATCAATTTAACTATGCAGTTTGCTAGTGCTTTAGCATCTTTTTCTGGAAATATTAAACCTGCATCGCCAATCACGTGAGGAATTTCTCCAGAATTAGAACCAATTACAGGTACTTGACAAGCCATTGCCTCTATTAAAACATGACCAAATTGTTCTTTCCATCCCCAAGAACTGAAAGTTTTAAATTGATACGTTGTCTCAGAAGGCAATACCAAAGTATTCATCAAATTAATGTATTGAGCTACTTGCTCGTGGGGAACGCTTTCTCGAAAAATAATTCTGTCTTCCCAATTGTTTTCCCTTGCTTTTTGCCTTAATTCTAATTCTAGCTCTCCCCGTCCTAATAATAGCAATTTCCAGGGTTGAGCAGACAAAATTTTCAGAGCTTCAAAAAGCGTTAGTAATCCTTTTTCTGGAACAAAACGTCCGACAAATCCGATCACGAATTCCTCGGGTTTAACACCTAATTTTTTAGCTAATTCTGGTTGAGGTTGACGTTTGAATACGCGTTCGTCAACACCTAACTGTGGTATTACTTTAATTCGTCCTTTGTATCCCCGCTGTCTTAGTATTTCCGCTCCTTCTTGGTTTCCACAAATAATACCATCGCTATGACGAAGGTTGTATTTTTCTAGGAGCGAAACAGGAAATTTTAATTGATAAGGAAGATTCCACCAAGTAAAAAATACATTTTTAGCTTGCAGTTTCAAGATTTGGTTCAGAGCAATCATTTGACTGTAAGCAAGACTTTTAGAACCTTGTTCCACTTGGATAATATGAGGTCGAAATTGCCGCAGTAGGGATATCAGATCGGAACCAAAAGCCATCAAGGATTGATGATTTTGATGAAAATTAGAAATCGGTACAATGCGAAATCGTCCTTGTTGGTGATAATGGGTTTCAATAATTCTATTTTGCACGCCACCTGGTTGCCATTTTTTGGGTACGACAACCGTTACTTCTAAATTTGGTTCTAGTTGGGATAAAGCACGTAATTTCTCACAATTGAGGTCAACAACATAAGTATGGCTTGCTACTAAAATTTTCATATAATTTTTCAAAAAAAGTTAATTATGCACGAGAATGATTAGCAGTTATCAATTGGATGGCGGTCTTGCTGTTGTTGCTCGAAACGAGTATATATTTGACCATCATTCCAAGGAGATTGAATAATTGTACCCAAAGCTTTTAGAAAGCCCAAAAAGTAGAAAATAGCACGGGTAAAGATTTTGATAGGAGAACCGCTTTTGTGACAAGGGGGACGTCCAAGGACGTGACAGTCGAACAAACGGGCGTAAAGACGTAAAGCTTGACTGAAAGTGAGATTTTTTAACCCCATTAAAAAATGGTTGTGGTAAAAAGTAAGTTGGTACTGGAGCGATCGCATGCTAATATCGTGGCAACCGCCCGTCTCTTCTCCTAAATGCACCAAATAAGCTTCTGGATCGTACCAGATCTTGTATCCAGTTTGCCGCAGCCGTAAACAAAAATCAGATTCTTCCCGTACCGCACTTCCGCAAAACCTTTCATCAAACCACAGTCCGTATTTAGTAAAAATTTCACGGCGAAACGACATATTACAACCTCTAGCAGTTAAGACTTCCTGAGGTTTGACGGTGTGTACAAAATCGATATAGTACCAAGCAATACCAGGATCCATGGCTTGGGGAGGCAGGTATTCTATAGTTTTATCAGTTACACCTGCATCAGCTATTTTCATGCGGTCAAACACTCGTCCGGCGATCGCCCCAATTTCTGGTTTTTCCAAAAAATTTTTGGCATGCGCTGCTAAAAAGCCTGGATGCAAGCGAATATCGTCATCAATAAATAAAATTATCTCACCTTTTGCTCGTCGTATTCCATAATTGCGCGCTCCTGGCAAACTAGCCCAATTGACGCGGAACCATTTAATTTTACCTGCTGCATGTTGCTCCGCTAAAAATACTTCAATTTCTGGTTGATGTTTTGCAGTTTGATCTACCACCAAAACTTCAAAGTTCGGATAGTCCTGTTCGAGGACATCTAAAATACTATTGCACAATACTTCTTCACGACCGTAGGTGGGAATAATAACGGACAATAAAGGAAAATCCATAGGAGATAATTACTAATAAATAGAGTAAATAAATTGATTGACAATTATTTATTTTTGTCCCCCTTGCTGTTGCAATTTTCCCCCTTTGTCTATAACTGGTAACTTCAACAAAACCCCAGCAGCAAACCAATAATAAACAGCTACCGGATCCACATCTAGAGGGTAATAGTAAGTGTTGTAGCTAATAAAAAGTATAAACACCCACATAGCAGCAGCGTAACTGCGTAAATTACGGTTTTTTATTTGACGATAGGTGCGATAGCAAGTAACTGTTAAAGTCGTAACCAAAGCCACGAATCCAAGCAATCCAAAAATTCCCACTTCATAAAGAATTTTGGGATAATAAGTTTCCACCAGCTTGGTTTGACCTAGAGCGCGAGCAGAATTGGTAGCGCGACCCAAACCACTTCCTAAAATGCCATCTACGTTTTTCCAATTCTCTTGAAATTGTTGGACGATAAAGTCGTAAGGAGGTGAAGCATTCCAGCGAGCGATAAAGCTGTCTGTTCTCTCTTGGACAACTGTTGGATTGGTGACCATTGCTACACCCAAAATGAGTGCAAGACCTGCAAATATGGGGATAAAGCGCTTGAGGTTTCCAATTTGACCAGTTAGCAACAATAACATCACAAAGCAGATTGGTACTAAAGCCAAGGCAATTCTTTGTCCGGAAATGACAGCGTTGATAAACACCAATGCTGTTGAAACTAAACTGACAACTCGCCAAAAAATCAAAGGATCGCTAAAGGCTGTAGCAAAGGTAAAAAAGGTACTGGAAATTAAAAACCACGCCCATTGCCAAGGAGCGACAAAAGTTCCTGGTAAGCGAATAACTCCTTGACTGGGACTGTAAACAAGCGAACCACCAAAAAAGCATCGCGCTTCTAGAGAAGCTCGAAATAAGTCTGCTCCCACCGCATCTCTTGTACCGTGACATATGCCAGTTAGCAGTAAAAAGTATTGAATAATACCTAGAATGCAGCAAATAAGTATCAAAACTACCTGCAAGCGGGAAACTAATAGAAAATCGCGGCGATCGCGAATCCAATAGTAAGTACAACTAATTAAAGGTAGATAACCCAAAAAAACTTTCAAACCTAGAATCCCCATAGCGATGGGAAATTCCTTGGAAGCTTCTTCAAATAGTCCGTCAGAAGGGGGATAAAGCTGCTGCGAACCATTTACAAACAGCAGCGTCAGCATGCATATTCCTAATAAAATATACAGAGGAGTTTTAATAGTTTGGGGAATAAGCAAAGGTTGTCGTTTTTGATAGCAAGTTTGCCAAATACTGACAAGGGCGGGAAAGTAAAAAGAGTCTTTTGCTAATTGCAAGATAGGACTGTTGCCTATGTAATAGGTGATTGTTCCTCCAAAGGGTACGTAAATAATAAAAGCAAACAAAGCTTCTCTAGGGTATTTATAGGAAAAAGACATGACGATAATTCCCAGCACTACTGGAATTGCTATCTTGATTCCACCTAATAAAAAAAGAATCAAGCCAACAAATAAGCCAACAGTGATGGTAGTGGTAAGTAAATTTGTAAATTCTTTGCGTGCTTGGGCTTGTTTGCGCTTTTGGGCTAAACGTTCTTTCAGGCTAAGGGTAGAATTTTGACTTTGGAATTTCTTTTTTGGTAGGGATTTTGGCATGGCAATACCGGTTTTCAGCCATTTAAGTAGCCAATTATACTTTATAGCAGCGGCGAATTGACCGGTATCAGCAGCAAACCGACACCTACAAAGCAGGCGATCGCGCTTTGATGTGATTACAAACTAAATTCCGCTACATCTTCATCCGGATCTTGTCCTGCAACAGTAGGTTGAAAATCAGCACCGTGAATTAAATCACCAAAAGAAATTTCCGAATTTTGATACAGAGCATTCAGCACGCTAATCAAATCCCGCACTATTTCCCCAGGAGTCAACAGCGCCTGTGCGCCCAGACGATTGACAATTTCTTGCACAAATGCTTTCAGATCGTCAATTTTTAAAGTTTGCTCGTAATTGAAGTTGAGAGCGTGGATCTCGACCAGTTTTTGCAGCAGCGTGAGAATTTCTGCTTCCGTTAATGGATAAAGGCGCATTACCGGTCCTAAGAACTCCTGTACTTTGGCTTTGGTTATAAAAAGACTTTCTTTTGTGCGCCTGCGCCAAGCTGCATCCGCAAAAAGTCCGCGATAGGGATCTTCTAAAAATTTTGTTGTACCGCTGACAAAAACACCCAAATGCTCTGCTTTGCACTGCATGGTGTCATTGAATATTGCCAACAGTCTTTTATAGTTCTTTTCGCGAGTTACTGTAGTTGGAATTTGATAGATTTGAGAAGCTTCATCTAGCAAGACTAACAATCCCCGATAGCCAATTTCCGCTACAAATTTTGCTATTAATTTAATGTAGTCATACCAACTGTCGTCATCAATAATTACACGCACGCCCAAGGCAGCTTTTGCTTCAGTTTTTGTGGTGTACTCTCCTCGCAACCACCGCAAAGCGGCACTTTTGAGCTGTTCGTCATCCAAACGGTAACCGCGCCAATAAGCGATAATTACACTGCCAAAATCAAAACCGTGAACTAAACCTTCTACGTGTTGAACTACTTCCCTAATTTTGGTTTCGACTCGATCGTCAAAGCCATCGTCGTTGGGGCGCATTCCAGTTTCTTTGGCTACTTCTTGCTGGATTTTATTAATCCATCCTTCTAAAACGGAAACTAAAGCACCACCTTCGGGACGAGTTTTTGTTGCCAGACGGCTCATTAATTCTCGATAGGTCGCCAAACCCTCGTTATTTGTTCCTGTTAGTCGGCGTTCGGAAGATAAATCAGCATCGGCAACAACAAAGCCTTGCTCGATAGCGTGGAGGCGGAGCAATTGCAACATAAAGCTTTTACCAGAACCGTAGTTGCCGATCAGAAAGCGAAATGCTGCGACGCCTTCGGCAATATCATTGAGGTTTTGCAACAGGCTTTGCATTTCTTTTTCTCGACCCACTGCTATGTACTCCAGTCCTACTCTTGGTACTACTCCTGCACCAAGAGAGTTAATGATTGCAGCAGCGGCTTTTTTCGAGATTTTCTGCTTTGCCATGTCGATCACCTCACTTCGGTTTATTTTAACACTTCGGTTTATTTTAACCTGACTATAGGTCTAGTTTTCAACACTAACACGCGATCGCAGCTAGCTAGAGCCAGTTTCTTGCTAAATTTCAAACTTGCTGGCAAAGTATTGGGTTTGCAAAGACAAAATAGAAAGTAAACGGTGCGATCGTAAATTTTGCAGACGCAGTTAATACCTCATCCGCTCGCCATCCATACAATCGAGGTACGATCTGCGCTGCTGTTTGAAAGCTCATGACTCAAAACTTTTTTCTTCACAAAAAGCAATTATTTGACTGCTGGGCGTCTACTTACGACTGGCTGTTTCCTTCGGTATTTTACCAAGCCATTCACAAGCGATTGTTGGAATACGTTGATTTACCACCCCGAGCAAACGTGTTGGACTTGGGTTGCGGTACCGGACGATTGCTTAATCGTCTTGCCAAAACTTTTCCAGACTTGTACGGTACGGGAGTCGATCTGTCCTCCCAAATGTTGCGGGTAGCGCGACGCAACAATTGCCACCATCCGCGTTTAATCTTTGTAGAGGGGAAAGCCGAATCTCTTTTTTTTGCTCAGGAGCAATTTGATGCTGTTTTTAGCACGATTAGTTTCTTGCACTATCCCGAACCCAAACAGGTTTTTGCAGAAGTAGCACGGGTTCTCAAAGTAGGTGGAAAATTTTACTTGGTTGACTTTAGCGTTCCCCATCAGGAAGAATTGCAAATCAAACAAATAGTTGGTGGTATCAGACTTTACAGCCCAAACCAGCGTCAGTTTTTAGGCTCTTGTTGCGGACTCAAATGCGTGGCTCACCATAATTTGCTTGGTCCTGTTTTACTGACAATTTTTAGCAAACCTGCTTAACATCTACCTTCTGCATAAACACCACAGGAACAATACGCAGCTTTCTTCCTAATTCAGACCACCAAAACTTGCTTTGAAGCGATCGCGGTAATTCCTGGAAACTAACGGGTACAAAACCAAAACGGCGGTAAAACTCTGCCAATCGTTGACCCAAACATTCTAAATACAATGGCTGGGTAGCACAGGAAATCAAATGCCGAGTGAGAAAGCTCCCCAAACCGCGACCCCGCCAAGCTGGCGCTACTACTAAACTACCCAATTCTTGCGCCTCTGGAAAATTGCGTAATTGTCCGCAGGCTACTATTTTTCCATCACATTCGATTACCCAGAATTGTTGCCAGCGGATTTGTGTGGGATCGAGCTTGGCTGAAAGCACTAAGTAGCGAATTGACCAAATATCACCAGAAGTTGCTTTCCGGAGCTGACAAGCATCTGGAAGACATAACAGGTTGTGAGGTTGCATAATCGTCCTTGTCAACTGACTCTGGAAATGAATAAGTACACTTATCCTCAAAAAGCTTCGTCTACACTCATCAGTATTGATGCACAGAACGATTTTACTTTGGTAAGCACCCCAGCAGAAATTCTAGGAACACCTGAAAAATGCCGCAAATGCTGCAATTAGTAAATGCCTTTTGTAGTGTTTTGCGCCCTTTTATCCACCTTATCCGTCTATATCTACCAGATGGCAGCAATGTTGATGCCTGTCGTAGAGAAATGGTTGAAAATAGCACGCAAATTCTGGCTCCCGGTACAATTGGCGCAAAACTGGTTGAGGAATTAAAACCAGACAAATCAAATCAATTCCTTGGGCATCAGCACAGTTAGTTGCTTGCAGGTAAATGTTCAGTTATTTGCTAAAAATGAACGGGTAATGCACAAGCCACTGCAAACCATCTTTACACACTGGGAGCAAACACAGTTAGTTGACACAGTTAGTTGTATGTTGTGGTTGTAATTTTCCCAATTGTCCCCGCTGTGATGTTTCCGTAATGTATTGACTGGCTTACGTGTTAGTCTGGACGGCTATGGTATTAATAATTAGTTATAAAATCATTAGTTATAAAATCCACTCTGTTGCTCTTTCTCCCAAATCTATGGGAATGCTTACAGCTTTGCCAAGACGGGGGCGTTCCCGGGTTTGTTGGATATAATTTCGTACTTTGGTTGTTCCACCCAAATAATTTAAATAACTAGCAATGCTATCTAGATGTTCTTGGTATTCTGCTTCATTGAGGGGAAAAGAAGCTTGCTCTAGGTATTTCCACATAATTTGGACGAATATCTTTCCTTGTGTGCGGCGCAGCTGGATATCGTAGGAGCGTCCCCATTTCTCAAGTAGCAACTGGCGCAATTCCTGTCCTGTCATAATTCTTCTCAATCAGATTTTACATTTGGTGACGATATTAAGTTCAGTGACTCAAGTATGATAGGAATATAAAGAAATGTAATGCTGTGTTTGTGAAAGATGCGAGATATTTCTTTGAAGAGATCATCTGGCATCTTCAAAAAAAGAAGCATCTGTTCTCAGACAAGAGTTTCTCAAAAACTAGAACTCAAGTCAAAAGAAGTTAACAAAATACACCAAGAACGCGTAGATTATGGCTCAATTTTCAGAATCAATGGACGTTCCCGATATGGGGCGGCGTCAGTTCATGAACCTTCTGGCTTTTGGAACTGTAACTGGAGTAGCTTTGGGGGCATTGTATCCCTTTGTCAAGTACTTTATTCCACCTTCTGGTGGTGCAGTTGGTGGTGGTACCACCGCCAAAGACGAACTGGGTAACAATGTTAAGGTCAGCAAGTTTTTAGAAAGCCATAATGCGGGCGATCGCGTTCTGGTGCAGGGACTCAAAGGCGATCCTACCTATATTGTGGTAGAAAGCAAAGAAGCAATTCGCGATTACGGTATTAATGCTGTTTGCACCCACTTGGGTTGTGTTGTCCCTTGGAACGCTGCCGAAAACAAATTCAAATGTCCCTGTCACGGTTCCCAGTACGATGAAACCGGTAAAGTAATTCGGGGACCTGCGCCGCTATCTTTGGCTTTGTGTCACGCCACAGTACAAGACGATAACATTGTCCTCACCCCTTGGACTGAAACTGACTTTCGCACTGGCGAAGAACCCTGGTGGGTTTAAAGCGTTTGAGAAAATTGCATCTCAAATCAGCACACTTTGCCTCCTTCTTTTGTATTATCTACTTTGCTTTGAGACTCTTGATCCTTAAAAGATGAGAAATTCTTGTACAAAAGCGAGACGAACTCGCCCTCTAAAAGCAACGATACAAGCGTTGTTTGTGGCGATCGCGACGATGACATTTTTCTTCACTAGCGATATAGCCCTTCCCCAATCCGCCGCTGCTTATCCATTTTGGGCACAGCAAACTTATCCAGAAACACCCCGCGAACCAACCGGAAGAATTGTCTGCGCTAACTGTCATCTAGCAGCCAAACCGGCGGAAGTGGAAGTTCCCCAATCCGTTCTTCCTGATACGGTATTTAAGGCAGTAGTCAAAATTCCCTACGACACCAAACTCCAGCAAGTAGCCGCTGACGGTTCCAAAGTTGGACTGAACGTCGGTGCTGTGCTAATGCTACCAGAAGGCTTCAAAATTGCTCCTGAGGAACGCATTCCTGAGGAACTCAAAAAAGAAGTTGGCGATGTGTACTTCCAACCTTATAAAGAAGGACAAGACAACGTCCTGCTTGTAGGTCCTCTTCCTGGCGAACAATATCAAGAAATCGTCTTTCCAGTTCTTTCTCCCAATCCCGCCACCGACAAGAACATCCACTTCGGGAAATATGCCATTCATTTAGGTGCTAACCGCGGGCGCGGACAAGTTTATCCCACTGGTGAAAAAAGCAACAACAACGTTTTTACCGCTTCTGCTACTGGTACGATTACTAAAATTGCCAAAGAGGAAGACGAATACGGTAACGTCAAATACCAAGTTAGCATTCAAACCGACTCTGGAAAAACGGTAGTTGACACCATTCCTGCGGGTCCAGAATTAATTGTCTCGGAAGGACAAGCAGTAAAAGCTGGGGAGGCCCTCACTAACAACCCGAACGTAGGTGGCTTCGGCCAAGATGATACTGAAATCGTGCTGCAAGACCCAAACCGAGTTAAATGGATGATTGCCTTTATCTGTTTGGTGATGCTTGCTCAGCTAATGCTGATTCTCAAGAAAAAACAAGTGGAAAAAGTGCAAGCAGCTGAGATGAATTTCTAAATTTTGTTAGCGTGAAATTACATATTTAGGACAGGCTAAATCGTGCCTGTCTTTTTCGTTGCCGCAGTTTTGTTCGTCCCCCCTCTTAAAAATCACTGCTTGCAAAGCAACAGTGGTAACATTTCCTGTTAGATAGCCGGAATCCACCACACAGCAAACAAGGAAAACACCCGTTAGTATTTGTATGGCTCGTACTGGTTACACTTTACCAGTTTTTGCAGTAGCTGCTGCCAAAGCCGCTTTGATGCACCTGCAGCAAAAAATAGACACCGGTCAGACAATAGAAATAGATTTGCTTCCCGGAAAAGCGGAAATACCAATCTCGCAAATAGCAGCCTTAGATAAATACAGCGCTTTAGCAATTACCTTGAGCGATCCGGGCGATAACCTCGATTTGACCCGAAATACTCCTGTTTGGGCTTGGATGCGGTTATCACCCAGACAATCCCAAGCTCTGATTTTAGAAGCTGGAGAAGGTTTGGGCAAAACAGCCACAGGAGCTGCAGCTATTTATAGCTATGCTCGTCGTTTGTTCGATGCCAATTTATTACCGTTGATTCCCCCACAGCAAACCGCAACAGTATCAATTATCCTTCCTGAAGGCCGTCAACTTGCGCAACGTACCTCGAATGAAGCCTTTGGCATTTTAGAAGGACTAGCTTTGTTAGGAACGAGCGGTATTTCTCAACCCCTGTCTGTAGCTGAGCATTTACAAGAATTTCGCCTGCAATTGCAAACTAAGGTAAAAAATTGTTCTCACTTAGTTTTTTGTATTGGTAGCAATGGTATGCAGGTAGCACAACGTTTAGGCATACCAGATTCAGCTATTGTGCAAACCGGTAACTGGATTGGTGCTTTGTTGGTAGAAGCAGGCTTGTACCAGGCAAATTCTGTTTTGTTACTGGGGTACCACGGTAAACTTATCAAGCTTGCAGGTGGTATTTTTAACACTTCCAGTCACATAGCCGATGCCAAATTAGAAATTATTAGCGCTGCAACCGTTGCAGCTGGCGGTGACATGGAAGCAGTACGAAGCGTTTTAGAAGCCAAGACTGCGGATGGGGCGCACAAAAAATTGATAGAGCTTGGGCTAGCAGAATCAGTATTTGGGATATTGGCTGCAAAGATTAGTCAAAAAGCTACTGCCTACGTACAAAAATATGCTAACGTTGCCCTCAAGGTCGGTACTGTTTTGTTTGACCGTCAAGGCGAAATTATCAGTCAAGATTTGCAAGCTCAACAATTAACCGGGAATTTACTAAATTGAGAATATGAAACGCGTTCTCATTCTTGGCGGAACAAGCGAGGCCGCAGCATTGGCGGCGAAAGTTTCCACCTGGCCGGATGTAGAAGTGATTACATCTTTAGCCGGTCGAACCCAGCATCCTTCAGTTCCGGTAGGAGGAATGGTGCGCATTGGTGGGTTTGGCGGGGAAAAAGGACTATCTCAATATCTCCTGGATAGCAGAATCGATGTATTGATTGATGCCACTCATCCCTTTGCCGCTCAAATATCTTTTCATGCCGCAGCTGCTGCTGTTGACTGTAAAATTCCGCACTTAATGCTGGTTCGTCCGGCGTGGAAGCGACTTCCACTAGACCAATGGATTGAAGTTGACAGCGTGGAAGCAGGAGCTGCCATTTTACCAGCATGCGGGCGACGGGTATTTCTAACCGTGGGCAGACAGCAATTAGCACCTTTTGCCGGTCTCAAAGATATTTGGTTTTTGATGCGATTGATCGATCCTCCAGCGTTTGATGCATTAGTTCCGCCAGGAAAGATTTTGTACGCGCGCGGTCCTTTTAGTTTAGACAATGAACGAAAACTCTTGCTCGAACATCAAATTGATACCATTGTCACTAAAAATAGCGGTGGTAGTGCGACCTACGCCAAAATCGTTGCCGCGCGAGAGTTAGGGTTAAAAGTAGTGATGGTGAAACGTCCGCCTGCTCCACCAGCAGAAACGGTGGCTGATGTGGAAAGTGCGCAAAAGTGGCTGTTGGAAAAGTTACAATCCTAATTTTTCACCGCTATCCATTGGGTCACCGGTACCATCGGTTTCCACCCTAAAAAACCGCCAATGGGAGCAGCTTGCTGCACGGCGACACGAATTAAATCCCCACCTTTTTGCTTGTGCCACTGCAGTAATTTGTATTCGCTGGAAAGGGTTACCGCATTAGCAACAAAACGTCCGCCAGGACGCAAAGCATCCCAGCAAGTCTCGAACAAGTTTTCTGAAGTAGCGCCGCCACCGACGAAAATGGCGTCTGGTTGGGGTAAGTTAAAAAGCGCGGCGGGAGCCTTACCTGCGACAATTTGCAAATCAGGTGTACCAAGGGCAGCGGCGTTGGCAGCAATGTATTGCAGGCGGGTCGGATTTTGTTCGATGGCGATCGCTCGACAGCGAGGATGGCTGCGCATCCACTCAATCGCGATCGAACCACACCCAGCTCCCACATCCCACAACAACTGTCCCGGCAAGGGAGCCAAAGCAGACAGGGTAATAGCTCGCATCTGGCGTTTGGTCAGCTGACCGTCATGCTGATAAACATCATCCGGTAGCCCCGCTAACCGAGATAAAGGTACAACAGAAGCATCAGCAATGCACTCCACAGCAACGGTATTCAAATCTGCTAGCTCTGTTTTTGTCCAAGAGGCGGCTGTTCCTTCCACAATTCGTTCCTTGGAACCGCCCATACGTTCCAAGACGATTATCTTGCTACCACCAAAGCCGCGTTTTGTCAAGATCTCGGCCACAACAGCTGGAGTTTGACCGTTTTGACTTAAAATCAGCAACCGCGCTCCAGGATAAATAAAAGCTTGCAGCAGCGCCGGGGAACGGCCGCACAAACTCAATGTTTCCACTTCCGCCAGGGGCCATCCCAGTCTGGCACAAGCCAGGCTAAAGGCTGAAGGTGCAGGAACAACGGTCATTTCAGATATGGGAATTTCCCGAGCCAGGGTAACACCAACTCCAAAACACATCGGATCGCCACTGGCCAAAACGCACACAGCCTGACCGCGACGGCGGAGAATTTCCTTTACGGATACGGAAATAGGCGAAGACCAGGTGATTTTTTGGCGCTCGTCTGGCGGTAGCATGGCAAGATGGCGACTTCCACCAAATATTACCTCGGCACGCTCAACCAAAAAACGGGCGATCGCGCTCAATCCCGATAACCCATCTTCACCTATACCCACCACCGATAACCATTTTTTGTCATTCGTCATCTGTCAGAAATTGCTAGTTAGTGGTCGTTTCTCTACCTGAAAACAACTAACAACAAGTAAAAAAATATTGTATCCACAAGTAAAGCAATTGCCTCATGTTATAATACCCTCACCTAGAGTCGGGAAAGTCTGGTGAAAATCCAGCACTGTGCCGCAGCTGTGATCCGATGTTGGCAGTTAGTCAAACTAACGTTAACAAATTCGGTTAAGTCAGAATGCCGACTCTAGGGGTGTCGCACCGACACAACTACGATCTGCTCCCTGCGTCGCACGGGGAAGGAGTTACTTTTGTTGTTGCCACGTGATTTCGTCAGTTGTCCTGGTTTATATTACGGCACCTCAACACTAGACGGCGAACTGTATCGCATTCGCATTCCTGGAGGAATCCTCAGCAGCGAACAGTTTTGTGCCATAGCAGATCTAGCAGACAACTTTGGTAGTGGCTGCGTTCAAATTACCAATCGCGCCAATCTGCAAATTCGTAAAACCTCTACACACATCTGCCAAAAAGATATCTTTCCCAAACTCCAGAAAATTGGCGTTGCTGTTGCTATTCCCCAAGTCGATCATCTTCGCAACATCATGGGTAGCCCCACCGCGGGTATCGACCCCCAGGAATTAATCGATACTCGTCCTTTACTCCAAGAATTAAATAACTGCATTGCTACCCATCCCGAATGGGCACCCCTTTCACCCAAATTCAGCATTGCTGTTGACGGTGGTGGTTGCGTTTCGATTAGCGATCGCCCCAACGACATTCTCCTGGCTGCTGTGAAGTTAAATGGGGAAATACACTTTCGCCTGCAACTAAGAATTGGTCAATCTGAATTTGTAAAAACAAACATTCTCCTCAAACCACAACAGTGCTTGCCTGTTGTCGCTGCATCAGTAGCAGTATACTTGCAGAACTTACAAATCAAAACACAAAAAGTAAATTTCCATCGCAAATCCCAGCAACCTCGTTTTTTCGAGGTCTTAAATTACCTGGGTATAGAAAATTTTCTGCAAGCAGTTGCATCTACCCTGAATTTTCCGCTACCAAGATTTACTTTTCTCCCAAACGATAACCGCACAGCAAATAACAAAATACCCCAGTACCAACATCTTGGTATCCATCCCCAACGACAACCAGGATTTTTCTACATCGGTACTGTTGTACCCCTGGGTCGACTAGAAACTTGGCAAATGCGCTTTTTAGCAGATATCGCCCTTCGCTGGGGTAGCAGTACCCTCAGACTTACACCTTGGCAAAATTTATTACTCCCAGACATTCCCCAGCAGCACATCCCCACCGTACTCACTCAAATTGAGAACACCAAACTATCCTGGTCTGCAACGAACATACACGGTGCTTTAGTCGCCTGTACCGGTAATCAAGGATGCGCTTCCTCCGCCACCGACACTCAAAATCACGCCTGGAAGTTAGCTCAGTATCTGCACGAACGGATCAAGCTGGATCAACCCGTAAGCATTCACTTCACAGGCTGTGAAAAATCCTGCGCCCAGCAGCTCAAAAGCGATATTACCCTCCTGGGTCACCTTCAGGAAAACTCTACCACCACCGCAAGCAAACTTGCAGGCTATCGAGTCTTCGTCGGCGATGCTGGGGACAACAAATTTGGCAGGCAACTGTGCAGTTGGATTTCCTCGGCGAAATTACCTTTACTGATAGAACGAATGTTGCAAGTTTACCTTGCCAAACGCACAGCTGGCAACGAGTCGTTTCGGACATTCGTAAATCGACACACCACAGCACAGTTGCAAGCAATGTTTGAAATTCCGCAAACTTTCCACCCAGAAGCAAACAGCTAACAAATAAAAAATGACCCATAATTACATTCGAGATGGAAAGGAAATATATCGTCAATCCTTCGCGATCATCCGCTCGGAAGCAAATTTATCCATACTTGCTCCTGATTTATCGCAGGTGGCGGTGCGCCTGATCCACGCTTGCGGTATGACCGATATCGTCCACGACCTTGCAGCATCACCAACAGCAGTCAGAACCGGACGTACCGCTATTGCTAGGGGAGCGGTTATTCTCTGCGATTGTCGCATGGTAGCAGAAGGCATTACCCGCAAGCGATTACCCGCACAAAACCCTGTGATTTGCACCCTCGATCGCCCAGAAGTACCGCAACTAGCTGAAAAATTAGGAACTACCCGCTCCGCTGCAGCTTTGGAATTGTGGCGACCAAATCTCGAAGGAGCGGTGGTAGCAATAGGTAACGCACCCACCGCCTTATTTCGCCTTCTGGAAATTTTGGATGAAGGTGCAGCAAAACCAGCCTTAATTTTAGGTTTTCCCGTCGGATTTGTGGGCGCTGCAGAATCGAAAGCAGCACTGGCGGCAAACAGTCGCGGTGTGCCATTTATGACATTACACGGACGGCGGGGCGGAAGCGCGATCGCAGCTGCTGCAGTTAATGCTTTAGCAATGGAGGAAGAATAATGGCAAAAGGCCGCCTTTACGGAGTTGGAGTGGGTCCTGGCGACCCGGAACTATTAACGCTCAAAGCTTTACGATTGTTGCGCTCTTGCCCTGTAGTAGCCTATCAATCGGCAGAAGATAAAACTAGCATTGCCAGAAGTATAGTCGCTGAATATCTTCCAGGCAATCAAATTGAGGTACTGTACCACCTACCTCGCGCTCTCGATCCGCAAGCAGCCCAACCTATTTACGATCGAGTTGTTACCCCCATCGCCGAACATCTTGCGGCCGGACGAGATGTAGCTGTCCTGTGCGAGGGCGATCCGTTATTTTACGGCTCTTTTATGTACGTATTCACGCGTTTATCCGCTCAGTACGAAACAGAAATCGTACCGGGAGTTTCCTGTGCCATGGGATGTGCCTCCGCATTAGCAGTACCCTTAAGTTACCGCGATGACATTTTCACCGTACTACCAGCAACCCTACCTGCCCAAGTACTGGAAAAACAATTATCAAACGCCGATGCAGCAGCAATCATTAAACTGCGGCGACATTTTGCCAAAGTTCGAGATGTGCTGCAGAAATTAAACATGACATCGCGAGCACACTACATTGAACGAGGAACCATGGCAACTCAAAAGATTATTCCCTTACAACAAGTAGATCCCGAACAAGTGCCTTATTTTGCAATGATTTTAGTGCCGAGTCAGAGTAAACTGTAATGACAAAACTTGCTGCTGCCGTTGTTGTTTTGAATAACAACACTATCCCCGTCGCGCAAAAAATTATTAGCGCCGTTGCGGGAGCGCAACTATACGGATTGGCGGGACGTACTTTTGGCGTAGATGTTAGCTTCTCGCAATTTCAAGTCACGCTGCAGGAATTATTCACCAGCGGTACGCCTATTATTGGTATTTGCGCTACAGGTATTTTGATCCGAACTTTGGCACCACTGCTTGCCAACAAGCAACAAGAACCCCCAGTCGTCGCAGTTGCAGAAGATGGTAGCGCGGTTGTACCGCTTTTGGGCGGACTGAATGGTGTAAATAATTTAGCTCGGCAAATTGCCACCGCCCTGGGTGTAAAAGCTGCGATCACAACTGCTGGTGACATTCGCTTTGGAATCAGTTTGGCAAATCCACCAGATGGCTATCGTTTATCTGAAGACTCGGACATCAAAGCTTTTATCTCAGACTTGCTAGCAGGAAGTACCGTTAAATTAGAAGGTCATGCACCTTGGTTGAGCAATAGCTCCTTACCTTTTGCAGAGGACGGGCAAAGAGTTATCCAAATTACAGAAAAGCAAGTAATTTCCACACCCCAGCGCCTGGTTTATCATCCCGCTACCATTGCTATCGGGATAAGTACGTGCGGGCGAAAAAATTGCAGCCAAACGGCTTTAGAAATCACTGGTATACAACAAATGCTTGTAGATGCACAGCTATCTCCAGCCTCCGTCGCCGGAGTATTTACCAGTACCGCCGATGCTGCCAATCCAGCTTTGCAGGCGATCGCTGATTCTTTGGGCGTACCGATTCGCTTCTTTACAGCCAAAGAACTGCAAAAAGTTATGTCACAAAACAATACCGCCGATGTAGCAGTAGGATCGGCCTTGGCTGCTTCCTGCGGACGTTTGGTCATGCACAGGCAATTTTCTGACATCAGCTGTGCCATTGCGATCGCACCGTTACCTATCGATCTCCACACCACGGGTAGACCGCGAGGACGATTGGCGATCGTCGGTATCGGTCCAGGAAAAAAGGACTGGATTTCGCCAGAAGTTAGAGACATTCTCTCCCAAGCTACCGACGTTATCGGTTATTCTACGTACCTAGATTTCATCCGCCCTTTGCTCGAGAACAAAAAGCAGCATAAATTCGACAATCGAGAAGAAATAACCCGAGCGCGAACAGCACTAGATTTAGCCGCAGAAGGTCGTTTCGCAGTACTGGTCTCCTCCGGTGACCCCGGTATATACGCAATGGCAGCAGCAGTATTTGAAACCTTAGAACAAGAACGCAAACCAGAATGGGAAAGTATTGAAATTTACGTCGCACCAGGTATCTCTGCCATGCAAGCAGCAGCAGCCAAAATCGGCGCGCCCCTCGGTCACGACTTTTGTGCCATCTCTCTTTCAGATATTTTAAAGCCCTGGTCGGTAATTGCACAGCGAATCCATGCTGCTGCGGCAGCTGATTTTGTTATTGCATTTTACAACCCAGTATCAAAACAACGAACTTGGCAACTACAACAAGCACGTAATATACTGCTGCAGTATCGCCGTCCCGATACCACCGTAGTAATTGCACGTCACGTGGGTAGAGAGGGAGAATCTGTCAAAGTTTCTACCCTAGAACAACTGTCGCCCCTGGACGCAGATATGCAGACTATTATTATTGTTGGTTCTAGCCACACCCGGACTGTGGAACAATACAATGGTAATACTTGGGTTTATACTCCCCGTCGATACACACAACAACAGCCAAAGTTGAGTTAGGTCTTGGGGTGAAGTTGCCCAATTAAACTGGAAAATCACGGCAAATTTGCCAGGGAAATGGCACGTATAGCCGGTATCCCAAAATTTGTTGTGTCAATTGCAAACTTTTTGTGGAAGCTTAGCTTTAAATAGCTCAAAGTTCTTCCCCACACTCGGTCGGGCGATCGCTGCTAATCTAAAATTTCTAGAATAAATCATTCCCAGGATGGATGTTTTTATACACATATTTCTATCGTCGGAAGATTACACTTAACTTATAAGCAAAGGCAGTGTAGAAACAGGGCTGTTCCCAACCGCATTTTTTGCGCGTTACCTGTGACCGTCTGCATATAAGCTTCCCAAACAGCCTGGAGAAGCTTTGAGAAGGAGGAATATATATGAGTGACTTTTGCCCGATTCAGCGATTTGACCACCTAGAATTTTATGTTGGGAACACTAAGCAGGCAGCACTCTTTTATGCAAAATGTTTTGGATTTACAAACACAGCTTATCGAGGATTGGAAACGGGAAGCCGCGAAATAGCATCCTACACAATGCAGCAAGGAGATATTCGATTTGTTTTCAGCACCGGATTAACCCCAGAACATCCCATCTCCAAAAGTGTTCTCAAGCACGGTGATGCAGTAGGAGTTATTGCTGTAGAAGTACCAGATGCAGTCAGCGCTTACAAACAAACAACCGCACGAGGAGCTGTCGGAGCAATACCACCCACCGTCGAAGAAGATGCTCAGGGAATATTGCGTTACTCAGCCATTCGCATCTATGGAGATGTGTTAATCAAGTTTGTAGAACGCAGCGATTATAAAGGTGTATTTGCTCCTGGTTTTAGACCCTCCAATCACGCACACCTCAAAGGAACTCAAATGGGTCTAAACTCCATCGATCACGTAGTTGGTAATGTCGAACTCGGTGCAATGGATCGATGGGTAGAATTTTTTGCCAAGACCATGGGATTTAGCCTTTTAGTGCATTTTGACGACAAAACTATTTCCACAGAATACTCAGCCTTAATGTCTAAGGTGATGCAAAATAGTAGCGGCAAAATTAAATTGCCCATTAACGAACCAGCTCGAGGCAAACACAAATCCCAAATAGAAGAGTATCTGGAATATAATTGCGGTCCCGGAGTTCAACACGTAGCACTTTCTACCGACAACATTATCGAAACGGTAACTCGCATGAAAGCAGCAGGTGTTGAGTTTCTCAGCACTCCGCAAACCTATTACGAAGATTTAGAACAACGGGTAGGAAAAATAGAAGAACCTATAGAAAAACTAGCAGAATTAGGAATATTGGTAGATAGGGATCCAGACGGATATTTACTTCAGATTTTTACCCAACCGGTACAAGATAGACCAACGCTATTTTTTGAAGTTATTGAGCGCCATGGAGCGCAGGGATTTGGTGAAGGAAACTTCAAAGCCTTGTTTGAAGCTATTGAACGCGAACAAGCACGGCGCGGGAATCTTGTCACCGTATAAAAGGGGGATGAAATTATGACTTATTACTATAGATTAGGAAAAATTCCCCACAAGCGACACACCCAATTTCGCCAACCCAACGGCTGCTTGTATCACGAAGAATTAATCAGTATTCTCGGCTTTTCTGGCGTGCAATCTTTACTATACCACCTGCGTCCGCCAACCCAGATTCACAAAATTTTGCTGCAGCGATCGCTAGATATTCCCCCAGAGGAATCAGGACCTTTACGTCCTCGCCACCTGCGAACAGCAACCGTAGCAGCAAGCGGCGATGCGGTAGAAGCACGAGTTCCTTTAATGCTAAATGCAGATCTTTGCATTGGAGTTGCTCGTCCTACCCAATCCATGCAGTATTGGTATCGCTGCGCTGACGGAGATGAGGTCATTTTTGTTCACGAAGGCAGTGGCGTCTTCGAAAGCCAATATGGTATCCTTCGTTACAAAGCAGGAGATTATTTAGTTATTCCTACTGGCGTACTGTGGCGAATTATTCCCGATGAGGGAATCGAGCAGCGCATGCTTTTTATAGAAGCTTGCGGACACATCGAGCCTCCAAAGCGTTACCTCAACAGTTACGGTCAATTCCTCGAACACTCTCCCTACTGCGAACGCGACATTCGCCCACCCCAGGAATTGATTACCCACGATGAGGAAGGCGAGTTCGAGGTGCGAGTTAAAGCTAGAAACCAAATTACTAGTTATATTTATCACTATCATCCCTTAGACGTGGTAGGTTGGGACGGACATCTTTGGCCTTTTGCGTTCAACATCGAAGATTTTGAACCGATCACAGGACGAATTCACCAGCCTCCCCCCGTACATCAAACTTTTGAAGGACCGGGATTTGTATTGTGCTCGTTTGTACCGCGTCTTTTTGATTATCATCCCCTAGCGATTCCAGCTCCTTACAACCATTCCAACGTTGATTCCGACGAAGTCCTCTACTACGCCCGAGGAAACTTTATGTCGCGCCAGGGCATTGAGGCAGCATCGATTACCCTTCATCCCCGGGGTATTCCCCACGGTCCTCACCCAGGAACTTATGAAGGTTCGATCGGGAAAGAACGAACGGAAGAATTAGCAGTGATGATCGATACTTTTCGCCCGCTGCAGCTGACAAAATACGCGCTGGCTTTAGAAGACAAAGATTACCCCTATAGTTGGATTTCGCGATCGGGAATTGAAAAATAGAGGTGTTTTTTATGACGAACGTGACGGTAACAACACCCAGAACTTTAAGTGTTTCCTCGCGGATACAAGAACGTTTGCATCGAGGAGAACTCACCCCAGCTCAGGTAGAAGATTTTCGTGATTTTCTGGCGGAGGTGGAGCAGAAATTTTTGCATCACCGCATCATCACTAATAACGCCTACACTCGTTGGTTTCGTAACGGTACGGCAACAGACGAACAATTGCGGCATTTTATCAAACAATTTTCCGTTTTCTCCAATCAATTTTTAATCGCAGCTTTGTTGAAAGAAATCAACTCGCCTACCCTAGAGCAGTCGCGAGCAAGTCGAGAGATTTTATTAAACGAACTAGGCGTTATTTACCGCCAACCCGAACAAGCAGTAAACCAAATACAAGTTCAAACAGAAGAGGAAAAAGATAGAGAAGGCGATCCGGAATTAGTGAGTACCCAAGGAACGGTGGACGGCGGAATCTGTCGTTTTCGAGCAGCCCATTTTGAATGGTTGCTGACGGTGGCCCAAGATTTGGGACTGCACTATGAAGATATCGGCAAACGCAAGCACGGAACAGCTACAACTTTACATTTTTGTGACGAATTGATCCGCCTTTACGGCAGTGAAGACCCGCAAATTGCAGAAGGTGCTAGTTTTGCAGTGGAAAATTGGGCCGCAGCAGGTTTTTGGCAAGAATTGGAAGACGGATTGCTTCAGATTAAAAAGACACGACATCCCCAGTTACACTTGGCCTTCTTCAGCTGGCACAATCGCGTTGAAGCCCAGCATGCTGGACATACGCTTTTGGAATTGGAAGAAGTTTACTTTCAGCCAGATTTCGATCGAAGCAAATTTATACAAGGAGGACAAGAAATTTTAGATGCGATCGCCGTTTTCTGGGATGGATTGAATAACGACCGTTGGCAACACCTTTAAAAGCATACCTTCCATCACTATCCCAAGACATTTTTGACCGCTAAAACCAATTTTTCTGCGTCCACCTTGCCTTTATCAACCACTACAGGTATTGTTCCATTATTTTCACAAAAAGCATGAGCAAGCAACTGTCACTCGCACAACTTCTTAGCTGTGGCTTGGAAGCAAACGCCGCTGGTGCACTGCTGTTGGAGATAAATCAATGCCTTCTTAGCTGTGCAAGTGCTTGTGAATGTTGGCAATATCTAACTCAAAACGTTCTCAAACCCAGCCACCCCTTTGCACTTCACCAGCTGCTTTATGAAACGGTTTACCGCGATTGGGACACCAACCAAAAGGGACCGCCTCCAGCTTGGTTTCCCTCAAAACAGCAGGTAGAAGCAACTAATATAGCGGCGTTTATGAAAGAATTAAAGCTAGATTCCTACCCAGAATTTCATGCTTGGTCAGCACAACATCGAGCTGAATTTTGGGAGATGGCGATCGCCCGGCTCGGTATCCGCCTGCACGAACCCTACACTCAAATTGTGGATTTATCCCGCGGTGTAGAATTTGCCCAATGGTTGGTAGGAGCTCGTTTAAACATTGCAGAAAGTTGTTTTCTCGCACCTTTCGAGTATCCTGCAATTATCTTTCAACAACAAGAGGGTTCCCTAAAAAGCTGGAGTTATGGAGAACTTTTGGCATTAGCCAATCGAGTTGCCAATGGACTGGTAGATGCTGGCTTTGCTCCTTTTGATGCGATCGCCATTGTTATGCCCATGACCGCCGAAGCTGTGGCCATCTACCTAGGAATAGTAAAAGCTGGTTGTATAGTAGTCTCCATTCCCGACAGCTTTGCCGCTTGCGAAATTGCCGCACGCTTGCGCCTATCCCAAGCTAAAGCAGTCTTTACCCAGGATTGCATTTGGCGTGGTGGCAAACAATTACCTGTTTACGCCAAAGTAATCGACGCTAATGCTCCCAAAGCCATTGTTTTGAGTTCATCTGGCTGTGTCAAACTGCGTCTTGGTGATTTAACTTGGGAGCAGTTTCTCAGCGCCAACGACAAATTTGCAGCTTTTTTTACCCATCCTGACGCCTACACTAACATCTTGTTCTCCTCAGGAACAACAGCACAACCCAAAGCAATTCCCTGGACGCAGACAACTCCCATTAAATGTGCGTGTGACGGCCATTTGCATCACGACATTCATCCCCAAGATGTGGTAGCCTGGCCCACTAACTTGGGATGGATGATGGGACCTTGGCTGATTTATGCCACTCTTATCAACAAAGGAACTATTGCTCTTTACTACGGCGCACCCACAGAACGAGGATTTGGTAAGTTTGTTCAAGACGCCCGCGTCAATATATTGGGTGTTGTCCCCAGTTTGGTCAAAAATTGGAAAACAACTGGCTGCATGCAAGGATTTGATTGGAGTGCAATCAAAGCTTTTAGTTCCACAGGCGAATGTTCCCATCCCCAAGATATGCTGTTTTTGATGTCTTTAGCTGGCTACAAACCAATTGTGGAATACTGTGGCGGTACAGAAATTGGCGGAGCTTATATTACTGGTACCTTAGTACAGCCTGCTATCCCCTCTACCTTCACCACACCAGCTGTGGGTTTGGATGTGGTCATCGTTGACGAAGCAAAAAAAGTGGCAGACAAAGGAGAAGCGTTTATTATTCCCCCTTCTATTGGCCTGTCGACGGAATTGTTAAATCAAGACCACCACCAAGTTTACTTTGCAAATACTCCCTGTTTGAATATTCCCTTGCGCCGCCACGGCGACCAAATGGAACGGTTACCTAACGGTTACTACCGCGCTCGCGGTCGCGTTGACGATACGATGAACCTAAATGGTATTAAAGTCAGCTCGGCAGAAATCGAGCAGATTCTCAACGCAGTAGAGGGAATTCAAGAAACCGCCGCGATCGCCGTTTCTCCTCCCCAAGGCGGGCCAAGCCAGTTAGTAATTTATGCAACGCTGGAAAAAAATACGCCCCCCGACCGACAAGCACTGCAAACTTCCTTGCAGACAGCAATTCGACAACACCTCAATCCGTTGTTTAAGATTCATGATGTCGTCATTGTCGAGTCTTTACCCCGCACTGCTTCCAACAAAGTTATGCGTCGCCTGTTGCGCGATCGCTACCAAGCCACGCTTCGATCGTAACTAAAAATCTATGACCAGCATCTTTTCAGAACAAGAAGCCGCACTCAGGCTTGAAGATTACGATGTTAGCCAAGAATGTGGTTTTTTACCAAGCCACTCTCCTGCTCGTGCTCAACTACCACCAGCGTTTGAGCAGGTGCAACAAGCTGCTGCTTTACTCCCGAAATGGCTAACTACCGGTAAGATTCGCTCCCTGATAGAGAACCTTAGGGAAATAAACGTAGACCCAGAAAACTTAGATCGGATGCAACTGCGCCGACTGATGCAGGTGTATTCCTTCCTCGCTCACGCCTATGTTTGGGGCGAAGCAATACCCGCAAAAGTACTGCCGCGCAATCTTGCTGTACCGTATTACAAGATTTCTCAAACTCTAGGTAGACCTCCTGTTTTGTCCTATGCTTCCTACGCTTTGGACAACTGGGTGCGAATTCAAGAAACTCTACCCGTTGAAATCGGTAATATCATTATTTCCCAAAATTTCTTGGGCGGACTGGATGAAGATTGGTTCATTCTCATCCACATCGATATCGAAGCTAAAGCTGCACCTGCACTTGCTGCTATCCCCTCTCTTTTGCAAGCGATCGCTACACAAGATTTTCCTGGCGCGATCGCTGCTTTAGAAGAAATCAAAAAAGCCTGGACAAATATCAACACTACCATGCAGCGCATGCCCCAAGGCTGCGATCCTTACATTTACTTCCACCGCGTTCGCCCCTACATCCATGGTTGGAAAAATAACCCCGCACTACCACAAGGACTCGTCTATGAAGGCGTAGAAGATTACAACCAAAAACCACAACAGTTTCGCGGCGAGACGGGTGCCCAAAGCTCCATACTACCTACCATGGATGCTTTATTCAATATCTCCCACGAACGCGACCCCTTATGGGAATACCTGATGGAAATGCGAAATTACATGCCACCCAAACACCGCGCCTTTGTAAAAGAAGTGGAAAAACGCTCTACCTTGAGGAATTTTGTTATCAAGCACAAACAACAAGTACCAAAACTTAGAGATTTATATAACGACTGCGTGTCCCTGATTGAAAAATTCCGTACGCAACATTTGGAATTCGCTCACCGCTACATCCACCAGCAAACTGCTAAGTTTCACAACAATACCGATATCGGTACAGGCGGTACACCGTTCCTACAATATTTGCAAAAACACCGCAACGAAAGCAAACAGCATCTATTATAAGTAGCTGAATTTCCTCTCTCAGTCATGAAAAAGGAAACATGTTCCTGCAAGGAAATTTCATAACCTCAGGTAAAAATTCTATTAAAAATATCTTAATATTTTTGTCCTTCGTCCCTTCTGCAGTTTTTTTATCCCCCTTCCTCACTGAGTCAAAATTCCATAAGTAATTAAACTTATCCTGGCACCAAATTCCTAAAAATAAACTCTATTTTTTCTCAAAACATAAAAATATCTGAGAAAATCAAAGTGGGTACTTACTAAATTATCAAAATTAATTCACACTTTTACTCTTGCTCAATCATTGTCTCCTAGTAATATAAAAAAATTCTAAAATTCCTATTGACTTATACAAATACTCTGTGCAAGTATATTCATGTATCTGTAGAGGTTTTCCAAAAAACTTACCAATAGTGCATGTAAGTAAAGGAAAATAATTTCCAGGAATTCCTTTACAACTTGCTGTCTGAGTTTCAGGATTTGTTTTAAGGTTCTACTACTTGCTAAAGCGATCGCTTTTTTGAGTAGCAGATAATTTTTGCCAAAAAAACAAAATTTTTTGCTCAATGCAAATATCCCAGGTATTCAACCACAGTGCACAGAAAGAGCATTGGGACATATGATTGTGCTACCTTCCAATGCCAATATTAGGCTGGGAATAAGCAATTTTAAATTTGATTAATTTAGCCAGAAATCTAAAATATTTCAGGCGCGATTCATAGTGCAAAGTTTTCTCATCTCCATCAACTAGTATGTCAGAAATTACATGTATTCGCGTAGGATACGGTAGCGTGGCTCAAATCCACGAAAAAAAGATGCAACAGTGCGGCGTTAAAACAGTTGCTGTCGTGGAAATTAACGAGCAAAGAGCATTACAAGCCCAAAAAGATGGCTTTACAGTCTTTATTCTTGTTTGCCAGCAGCAAAACTTAATCCAGATTTTTGGGATATTTGTGTGAGTACTAACCAACACTTTCAAATTATACAAGAAATTATCAATATTACGCCCCATGCAAATATTTTCGTGGAAAAACCAGTCTGTTTGTTCGCGGAAATTTCTAGTTTAAGAAAAGTGTTATTATCTTTTCAAGGCAAAATCACAGTTAATGAAAATTATGTATCTTCGGTCATTAAAGATATAGTGCAAAAAATTGCTTGGAAAAACTTAAAAATTTCCCCACAAAAATTAGTAGTAGAATTTACTAAAAATCGAGGATTAGATTTCAGCAGTGGTCGATTTATTGACAACGAACTAGGAGTACTTGGCTATGAAGGTTCTCACATGCTTGCCCTGGTTTCCACAATTCTTAAAGAAGATACACCCCGGCGAATTTTAGAAACTCAATTTAGCGATTTTATATGGCAAGATTCCTCACAGTATTTAGATAATCAAGGCAGCGCCTATATTCGCTACCAATTATCTTCAGGCGTAGAAATAGAATTATATACATCCATGATGGGGAAAGTAAAATACAACTATCCTTTGTTTTTTATTGATAATATTCCGTATCAAGATCAAGACACAAAATATAGAATCGTTGCTTTACACGGTAACGATTGTCAAAATAATACATATTGCATTGTTGGTTTTTTAGAACCTATCAATTGTTTTCATCGCTGCTATGGTGCAGTTTATGTCCTTAAAAATGAAAAAGTAGAAAAAATTATTGGTCCTATTAGTGATGACACAATGTTATTACATTTTCAAAAAACACTCAAATATTTTCAAGGGCATGCAGAAAATCCTTACTCGGTCGAGCAAGGTATAAGAGTTGTAGAAATATTGCATTTATTAGCTAATTCCATGCATGCATCAAATTACCTTGTCGCCAGTTAAAAAATGCCAACTTTAAACATTGCTGTTTACTGAAATTTTGGAAATTAAAACTTTATGGCACAAGTCAACCATTTTGATGTAATTATCATCGGTACAGGTGCAGGTGGGGGAACACTTGCTTATGCTTTAGCTTTTTCGGGTAAGCAAATACTATTGCTAGAGCGAGGTGGATACTTACCAAGAGAAAAAGATAATTGGAATTCCCGTGCGGTTTTCATTGACAAGAAATATAGATCCCAAAAAACTTGGTATGACGAAAACGGTCAAGCTCATCCTTCACCTACTAACTATTGTGTTGGAGGTAACACTAAGTTTTACGGTTCAGCGCTTATGCGTTTTCGTGCCGAAGATTTTGGTAAAGTTGTGCACTACGACGGTATTTCTCCAGCTTGGCCGCTGAGTTACGAAGACTTTGAACCTTACTACACGCAAGCTGAGCATCTTTATCACGTACACGGACAACGGGGTATCGACCCTACAGAACCACCTGCGAGTGGACCTTATCCTTATCCAATGGTCAGTCACGAACCCAGAATTCAAAAACTTTTTGATGATTTTTGCGGTCTGGGTTACCGACCATTTCCTCTACCATTGGGAATCATGCTCAACGAAGCAAATTTACAAACCAGTCCTTGCATTCGTTGCAATACTTGTGGTGGATTTCCTTGTTTATTAGCAGCTAAAGCTGACAGTCACACTGTTTGCATACAACCAGCAGTGCAAAATTCTAACGTGACATTGATAACTCATGCTTTTGTTGAGCGTTTAGAAACCAGTGCTTGCGGTCGGGAAGTGACCAAAGTGCATGTGAAACACAACGGTGTTTTAGAGAAATATTCAGCAGACATCGTAGTCGTTGCTTGTGGTGCTATTAACTCAGCAGCATTGTTATTGCGCTCTGCAAACGAAAAGCATCCTCGTGGTCTAGCAAATGGTTCCGGTGTCGTTGGTCGGTACTATATGCGCCATACCAATTCTTCGTTCATTGCAATTTCTCGCGAACCCAATCCTACAGTTTTTCAAAAAACTTTTGGATTAAATGATTTCTACTTTGGTTGTGAAGATTGGGAATATCCAATGGGTAATATTCAGTTACTTGGCAAATCAACTCCTGAAGTTGTAGAAGCTGAATTATTACCATCTATTGAGGGAATTACAAAAGATACTATTGTCAAAAATGGTATTGATTTTTGTTTGGTTACTGAAGATTTACCAGATCCAAATAACCAGGTTACTTTAACTAGTAAAGGAGAAATTTCTCTCAAATACACTGGGAACAATTTCTTAGGACACAAACGCCTAATTGCCAAACTACAAAGTATGTTGCCCCAGGTAGGATGTGAGGAATATTTAATACCTTCTACTTTATATGTTGGCAAAAAATCTTCCATAGACAGTATAAACCATCAGTGCGGAACAATCCGCTTTGGCACAGATCCTCAAACTTCAGCACTTGATATTAACTGCAAAGCTCACGAACTGGATAATCTTTATGTAGTTGATGCGAGTTTTTTTGTGTCAAGTGCTGCGGTCAATCCAGCATTAACTATCATAGCCAATGCTTTGCGTGTTGCCGAGCATTTAAAAGAGCGGTTAAAATAACGGGAATTTACTCCTAGTTATGCCATCATTTGCAGTACTTTTACCAGAGAAATTACTATGGTTATCCAAGCAGATAAAACAGCATCTTTTTCTAGCAATTTAGCATCTTTGGATATGCTAAATTTGATTACTAGCTATCGAGTAACTCAAGCAATTTATGTTGTTGCTAAGTTAGGTATAGCTGATTTACTCAAAGATGGACCAAAAGGAAGTCAAGAATTAGCAAATTGTACTGGAACAAATGCGGCTGCTGTTTACCGAATTCTCCGCGCTCTTGCCAGTATAGGAATTTTTAAAGAAGTCAAACACGATTTATTTGAGTTAACACCTTTGGGAGAATCGCTGCGCAGTGACGTTCCCGGGTCGATGCGCGCTTGGGCGATCATGGTGGGCAAAGAACATCACTGGCAGGCTTGGGGACATTTACTTTACAGTGCACAAACGGGTAAGCCTGCATTCAATCACGTGTTCGGGATGGGACCGTTTGAGTACTATAACCAAAACCCACAAGCAGGTCAGATCTTTCAGGAAGCTTTAAAGGGTCTGACTGAAGTTGTCAATTCGGAAATTCTTTCTAGTTACGATTTTTCGTCAATTCAGAAAATAGTTGATGTTGGTGGTGGACAAGGCAGTTTGCTAACCGGAATACTAAAGGCGAATCCAAAAATGCGGGGAGTGCTTTTCGACCAACCTTCGGTAATAGAAAAGGCGGTTGTACCGATAGAAGATGATAGATGCGAAGTTGTTGGTGGCGATTTCTTTTGTTCTGTTCCTAAGGGAGGAGATGCTTATATTCTCAAGCATATTATTCACGATTGGGATGACGAAAGTTCGGTAAGAATTCTCAAAAATTGTTATGAAGCTATGTCTGAGAAAGGTAAGTTGTTGGTTGTGGAGATGGTAATCCCTGATGATGACACGCCTTTCTACGGAAAATTTTTGGATTTGGAAATGCTTGTGGGATATACGGGGAAGGAGCGTACTGCTGATGAATATCGAAATTTATTTGCTAAAGCTGGGTTTAAGCTAACGCAGATTTTTCCTACGCAGGCTTTGGTAAGTGTAATTGAAGGTGTGCGCGTTTGAAGGAATCAGCGCTAAAGTGCCGACTGCTAACTGCACAAGCACTAAAGCGCTGACTGCTAGCTACACTAAAGTGCTTGCTACTGGTTGAGTTTATTATTTAGTCTGGGTATGGGTTGTCGATGCGATCTAGGAAGACATTGTAGGAAAGTGGCAAACGACCGGGATTGAGGCGTGCTTCAGATGCATATCCAACGGAAACGAGAACTGCGATCGCCAAATTTGGATCGTTTGCAGCACCGATGACTTTCTTTACCTCGTGTTCAACCCAACCGTTCATAAAGCAGGAAGATAAGCCTAAACTTTCAGCTGCAAGTACTAGGTGAGTTGCGGCTATCATTGCGTCTTGATGGCGTATTCTCGCCTTTTGTCCCCTAGACTAGCTTGATGTTGGGGTATGGCGGTTTTGAAGTAATTGACTGCAGTTTCTGTCCAAGCGCCGTTTTGCAGACCTTGTTGGTAAATTGGGGTGAGATCTTTTTCTGCAGCGATCGCATCTGCTGCAAATACGAAAGTGACGGGGCCTGGAGAATCTGTTTTTGACCCCAAGCTGCTTTTGCAAGAGCTGCTTTTTGTGTTTCTTGTTGAACGATGACGATTCGCCAGTCCTGAAGGTTGAAGCTGCTTGGTGCTGCAACGGTTAGTTCTACCAATTGTCTGAGCAATTGCGGGGGGATGGGGTCCGACTTGAAAGTTTTGATAGAACGACGCTTTTGGATAGCACTCGGGACGTCTAGGGGTTTGGCTTGGAAGTTGAGGTGTGGAGTGATTGAATTCATGGGATTCCCCTGGTATTTGGACAAATGGGCGATCGCTTTTCAAACTGTCAGTTAATGCGCTTTTTGTAATTCAAGGGTGGGATAATCCGTGTAGCCTTTTTCTGTTCCACCGTAAAAGGTGGATTCGTCGGGTTGATTCAGGGGTGCATTATAAAGAAAGCGTTTGGGTAAATCTGGATTAGCTATGAACAACCTACCAAAGGAAACTAAATCTGCTTGTTTGGCAGCCAGGACGGAATTAGCTTTTTCCAAGGTATAGCCTCCATTGACCATTAATGTACCTTGGTAGCACTCCCGTAGGTGACTGGTAGGTACAACAGTTCCTCCATGTCTGATATCTGCTTCTGTTGCTTCATAGATATGTAGATATGCTAAGTCAAATTGATTTAAAGCTTCTGCTACATAACCAAAGGTCAGCAGCGGATCCGAGTCAGACATGTCATTGAATGTTCCGCTAGGAGATAAGCGTACTCCTACCCTTTTTGCACCCCAAACACCAATTACTGCTTGTGTTATTTCCAGCAAAAATCTAGTGCGGTTTTCAAGCGAACCTCCATATTTATCTGTGCGGTGATTTGTACCGTCCCGGAGGAATTGATCGATTAAATAACCGTTGGCGGCGTGAATTTCCACACCATCTAATCCAGCAGCGAGCGCGTTTTCTGCTCCTTGGCGGTACTGCTCTACAATTTCAGGAATTTCCCAAGTTTCTAAAGCGCGGGGTGTAACAAAAGGTTTCATTCCTTCATAGGTCCAGGCTTCTCCTTTAGGCTTGATAGCAGAAGGTGCTACGGGTAATGCTCCATCCGGTTGCAAATCTGGATGGGAAATGCGGCCGACATGCCACAGTTGGAGGTAAATTCTTCCTCCGTTTTGGTGTACTGCATCTGTTACTAACTTCCAACCTGCTATTTGTTCGGGTGAATGAATACCTGGTGTAAAAGGATATCCTTGTCCTTGGGGTGAAATTTGAGTGGCTTCAGAAATAATTAATCCTGCAGATGCACGCTGGGCGTAGTATTCTGCATTGAGCTGGTGGGGTACGTTTCCCTTTCCTGCGCGGTTACGCGTCAGGGGAGCCATCACAATACGATTGGGTAGTTCTAAGTCACCAATTTTGTAAGGTGTGAATAAGTTAATGTTAGTATCCATCAGTTAATGTTCCAAAAATTGTTTTTGTTTTTATTAACCCTGCAAAAGTTTGGATTGCTGCAGTTTAGCGATCGCCTGTTTCAGAACGTCGCACTGTCTTCGCCGATTGGTTAAACAACAACTCTCGCGACTTTTGAGGATCTAAGGCTTGATTTTTGAACGCTTCTGCTTTTTCATAGGCGCGAATTGTAGCTGGACGCGCTTTGATTGTCTCAAACCAACGCTTGAGATGGGGGAAATCCTCTAGGTTTTGTCCTTGACGTTCGTAAGGTACAATCCAAGGATAAGCTGCAATATCGGCTATGGAATAGAAGTTGCCAGCAATAAATTCGCGATCGCTTAGTCGTTTATCTAATACGGCGTACAATCGTCCTGTCTCGTTGACGTAGCGGTTGATGGCGTAAGGTATCTTTTCTGGTGCATACTGACTGAAGTGGTGGTTCTGTCCTGCCATTGGTCCCAAACCTCCGACTTGCCAAAATAACCATTGCAAGACTTCTACGCGCTCGCGCAGGTTGTCGGAAATTAACTTGCCAGTTTTCGAAGCTAAATACAGTAGTATGGCTCCAGATTCAAATACAGAAATTGGCTCGCCACCATCAGCTGGTTCTTTGTCAATAATTGCAGGAATGCGATTGTTGGGCGAAATTTTCAAAAATTCCGGTTTAAACTGATCGCCGGCACCAATATTTACAGGAATAATGGTATAGGGCAATTCAGCTTCCTCAAGGAACATAGTAATTTTGTGACCGTTTGGAGTTGTCCAGTAGTAAAGCTCTATCATGAATTACTTCTCCGAAGGTGGTCATGAAGTTAAGTCAGCGTTTTTACTTTCGCTTGGCAAGTTTATTAGAACTAAAGTTCCAACTACAAACTTTAACTACAAACTTTCATCTCATGCTTGGTGAGTGCTTTTTTATTCTGTGGTGTCACCGCATCTACGCAACTAACTGCATAAGCCGCTGGCAAAAATTAAACTACAGTTTGTTTGAGTGCACCAACGCCATTTTAAAGGGGATGAGCCTTCTATACTTTTGTGTTTTGCCTTGTTCTCAAGATAGATGCTGTGCTAAAGTTTTACTCAAGGTTGTCTTTGGCACTGCACCCACAACCGTATTGACTTGCCCGCCGCCTTTGAACGCCATCAAGGTAGGAATACCACGAAGGGATTCTGCTGTGTATTCAATTTCACTACTTTCAGTTGTCCTGCACAGTCAATAGCTATCTCATCTACCACTGGAGCCACCATGCGACAAGGACCGCACCAAGGTGCCCAAAAGTCCACTCCTACTGGAATTTCGCTTTCTAGGACTTCTTTTTTCAACGTGGCTTCTGTCACATTCGTAATGGATGACATGTTTGCCTGCCTTTATTCGTTTGTTCGATAAATTCGAATAATTAAACTATAAGAGATTTTATGAGATAATGCAAGTATGAGATGTTTATATCACCCAGAGCGAAAACATATTTCTTTAGCAGGGGTATTGTATGCCTTAGGGGATCCTGTGCGATTGGAGATTGTGCGACAGTTGGCGACAAAGGGAGAGCAATGCTGTGCGGATTTTGATTTTGCCATCGCCAAGTCTACCATGTCCAATCACTTCAAAATATTAAGGGAGTCGGGCGTAGTTTGGACTCGCAAAGAAGGAACACAACATATAAATTCTTTGCGACGGGAAGATTTAGAGGCTTTATTTCCGGGATTGTTAGACGTAATTTTGCGAGCGACTGCAAAAGGAGTAAATCAAAAGTCGTCGCTTGATGACAAGCAGCAATTAACAGTCAATCACTAGATTGTGGAAACTTTCGCTCTCTAACTTCCAGGCTGTAATTTTGTACTGCTTTGGTAATTTCCGAACGCAAATCCGTATAAACTTTAGCAAAAGGTGGCTGTTTTTCGGAAAGTCCAAGTACGTCAGAAGTGACTAAAACTTGGCCATCACAGTATGGTCCCGCACCAATACCGATGGTGGGGATACTGAGTTTTTCTGTGATTTGGCAAGCTAGATCGGAAGGGATGTGCTCCAGGACGATAGAAAAGACACCAGCTTTTTCCAGAGCGATCGCTTGTTGTAAAATTTGTTGCCGTGCTGCTTCCGTTTTTCCCTGTTGTCGCAAGCCAATTTGATGAACGGATTGTGGAGTCAAGCCAACATGACCCATGACAGGAATTCCCGCCTCTACCAAACGGGTAATGGTTCTGACCATAGCGGGATATCCTCCTTCTAATTTTACTGCCTGTGCTCCGGTTTCTTTGAGCACGCGGCCGGCAGAGTGTATCGCTTGCGAGATGCTTTCTTGGTAGCTCAAAAAAGGCAAATCTACAACTATTAAAGCGCGTTTGACGCCGCGGCGAACAGCTTTGGCATGGTGTAGCATTTCTTCGAGGGTAACTGGTAGTGTAGTTTCATACCCTAACACTACCGCCATGGAATCACCTACCAAGATCAAATCCACACCAGCTGCGTCAAGTAATTGGGCGATCGCGCAATCCCAAGCAGTTAGCGCCACAATTTGACGTTTCTGCTGCTTCCATTGAATTAATTGCTGGGTAGTGATTGCCATTTGAGATTTCAGATTTGAAAGTTAGCAGTTATGGGTTATTAGCAATACCAGACCTTACTTGACAGCGCGAGTAAAAGCTAAATGAGGCTTTGCACCAGTCATTTTTGGCATCAACCAAGCCAAACCTTCTGTGGTACCGATCCATAATTTCTTACCAACATCCGTAGCAAGAGTCAGCACGCGACTGGAAGGAAGGCCAGGAACTTGGCGATCGAGCACAGCTCCTGTATTTGGATTTAATCGTAGCAAACCATTACTAGTACCGATCCAAACACTGCCATCTTGAGCAAAACGTATAGCTTTAACATCCCGTCCTCTCAGGGGAGTTACAGATCGCAGCACAGTACCGGTTTTTGGGTTAATAACTAAAAGACTGTTTGGCATTCCTGCCCAAATCAAACCTTCCGGACTAATAGCAACAGCTTGTACGGTACTTCCTGGTAATTGGTCAATCCGCTTCATAATATAAGCGCTAGCAGTGTTAACCCGCACCAGACCATCCAGCGTTCCTACCCACAGTTGACCTTCTGCATCTAAAGTCAAAGCATTAGCACTCACACCGGGAAGATTTTTCAGTGTGGTCACGATCAAACCTCGATCGGGACTGATTAAGGCTAAGCCATTATCCGTTCCTACCCATAAATAACCTCGCTTATCAACTAATAAAGATAAAACTCTTTTAGAAGGCAAAAATAAATTTTGTGCTGTAATTTCGCTGGTGCGAAGGTCTACTCTTTGCAATCCTTCATAAGTTCCTACCCACAAGCGTCCGACTTTGTCTTGGGCTAAAGCGCTAATGGCGCGATTCGGTAAAGCTACACGAGCCAGTATTTTACCAGTGTTGGGATCGATCCGCGACAGTCCCCGCCAAGAAGCTACCCAGAGATTACCTGTATAATCTGGCTGCAAGGCGCTAACGCGATAATCGGTTTCTTGTAACCGTTCTTGTATATCCCGCTCCTCAGGTAAAGGCTGTACTCTTGGTGGTGGAGCAGTAGCTGGGTAAGAAGGAGTTATTTTCGGCGGACTGACATTAGGAATTTTTGGCACTGGAGCAGTGTCATCAATTTTTGAGCCAGTGGTTGGATTTGCTAAAGCTAAACTTGGCAAAATTATCAAACTCAACAAATTCAAAGTTACCCAGAAACTAGTACGCTTGCAAAACACCTTCACGAGACACATCTCCTTGAAAAACAGTTTTCATCACCTTCGTCCCAACAGGCTGATGTTAATTTCAGTGTTCCCTGCAGGCGTACTTTATTAAACTTTATTTGCGATTTTTTCTCTTTTCTTGCGAACTGGGGGATATTATTTGTATTTATGTGCCCTTACCCCACAGGATGGATGGTTTGTAAAGTATCTTTGATAAAATTTTGAAAATATTTTAAATAAAATATTTAAATATAAAAGTTAAAAAGATCGCAAGAATAACTTATTACATTCTTGATATATTGTGAAACAAGTTACGAATTGCGTGGTGTGCAGATAGCGTTTCGCTCGCTACTCCTGAAGTTGCAAGCCAATCTGCAGCGTTCCCGACCTGTGGCAGCCTTTGGAAAAGGTGTGGGAGTTGAAAAAGCACAATTAACTTTTTCAAACTCGCCTGCTTTCAAAACCTTCCAGTCAGGACAGCAGCAGGAACGCTTCGGGAGCCAATAAAGCCACATTCGCCAGGCTGGCTGCGGAGTTCGATGGCGTCGAATAACTGGAGTAGGATGCAGGCAAGCGATGACAAATCCAGTTTTGCTCCTAGAAGTGGGGAAAAACTAGAGGAGAAACACGCTCATAGAAAAATGTTCCTGGAGATAGTACAACTAGTAAACTATTTTTCAGGCGCGATCGCCTGGGAAAAAGTGTTCTCAGCTTGCTAATAGGGCGAAAGAAGAAGTAGCACGCAACGAAATTTGTGAGTATAAAGAGTGACTTCTTGGAAGGAAATTATGTCTTACGCTCAAACGAAGACTCAAACGAAAACAGGGTATCAAGCAGGGGTAAAAGATTATAGACTTACCTACTACACCCCTGATTACACACCCAAGGATACAGATCTTTTAGCAGCATTCCGCGTTACACCCCAACCCGGGGTACCCCCCGAAGAAGCAGGAGCGGCTGTAGCTGCTGAGTCTTCCACTGGTACTTGGACAACGGTATGGACAGACTTGCTCACCGATCTAGATCGCTACAAAGGTCGTTGCTACGATATTGAACCAGTTCGAGGCGAAGACAACCAATACATCTGCTACGTCGCTTATCCCCTAGATTTATTTGAAGAAGGGTCTGTTACCAACATGTTTACCTCTATTGTTGGTAACGTGTTCGGTTTCAAAGCTCTCAAAGCTTTGCGCTTGGAAGATATACGAGTTCCAGTAGCATATTTAAAGACATTCCAGGGACCTCCCCATGGAATTCAAGTAGAGCGTGACAAATTAAATAAATACGGTCGTCCGTTGTTGGGTTGTACAATCAAACCCAAGTTAGGCTTGTCTGCAAAGAATTACGGACGTGCCGTTTACGAGTGCTTGCGCGGTGGTTTGGACTTTACCAAAGACGACGAAAACATCAACTCCGCACCTTTCCAACGGTGGCGCGATCGCTATTTGTTCGTAGCCGATGCCATCCATAAAGCTCAAGCCGAAACAGGTGAAATCAAAGGTCACTACCTCAACGTTACCGCTCCCACCTGCGAAGAAATGTTAAAACGGGCAGAGTTCGCCAAAGAACTAAAAATGCCCATTATCATGCACGACTACCTGACCGCAGGCTTTACCGCTAACACCACCTTGGCTCGCTGGTGCCGCGATAACGGTTTGTTGCTTCACATCCACCGAGCTATGCATGCAGTTATCGATCGCCAAAAGAACCACGGTATCCACTTCCGCGTTTTGGCAAAAGCCCTGCGCATGTCTGGTGGCGACCACATCCACACCGGTACCGTAGTTGGAAAACTAGAAGGCGATCGCGCCATCACTATGGGCTTTGTCGACCTGTTGCGGGAAAACTACATTGAACAAGACAAATCTCGCGGCATCTACTTCACCCAAGATTGGGCTTCTATGCCTGGTGTGATGGCAGTTGCTTCCGGCGGTATCCACGTCTGGCACATGCCGGCCCTAGTAGAAATCTTTGGTGATGACTCCGTACTGCAATTTGGTGGCGGTACTCTCGGTCACCCCTGGGGTAATGCTCCCGGCGCTACCGCTAACCGTGTGGCTTTGGAAGCTTGCATCCAAGCTCGCAACGAAGGTCGCGACCTGGCTCGCGAAGGAAACGACATCATCCGCGAAGCCGCTAAGTGGTCACCAGAATTGGCAGCCGCTTGCGAACTTTGGAAAGAAATCAAGTTCGAATTTGAGGCAGTTGATACCGTCTAGGCATCATGTCAAAAGTAAAAAGGTAAAAGGTAAAAGAAAATCCTTCTTTTCACTTTTTACTGTTGGCCTTTTTACTTAATTGTGTGCTGGGGTCAGGCATGAATCTCAAACAAATTGCAAAAGACACAGCTAAAACGCTGCAAAGCTACCTGACTTATCAGGCGCTAAAGACAGTGTTAAACCAGCTTGGTGAAACAAATCCTCCCTTGGCGCTTTGGCTGCAAAGCTTTTCTGCTGACAAAATTCAAGACAGCGAAGCTTACATACAAAGTTTGTTTCAAGAAAAAGCAGATCTAGCATTGCGAATCATGACAGTCAGAGAGCATATAGCCGAGGAAATCACCGAATACCTACCAGAGATGGTACGTGACGGCATTCACCAAGCTAACATGCAACACCGTCGACAGCATCTGGAGCGGATGGCGCAAATCAACATGCCTCACCCCAGTTCTCAGTCAGAACAGCAACCTACTTCCGATCCGAACTTGGGTAACTCACCCAGCTAGTTCGATAGTTGCTTTTTTGTCAGACCTTTGATCAAAAGTTACACCTCAATTATTGTTTATTGTTAGCTATGCAAACCCTACCAAAAGAGCGTCGTTACGAAACCTTTTCTTATCTTCCTCCTTTGAGTGATGCTCAAATTGTCAAGCAGATTCAGTACATCCTCAATCAAGGTTATATTCCCGCTATTGAGTTCAACGAAACTTCTGAACCTACCGAGCACTACTGGACTTTGTGGAAACTACCTTTATTTGGTGCTAGAACCACTCAAGAGGTGATGAACGAACTTCAAGCTTGTCGTTCTCAATACCCCAACTGCTTTATCCGCATTGTTGGTTTTGATAACATCAAGCAGTGCCAAGTGCTCGGCTTTGTTGTTCACAAACCTAATAGATACTAAAATACCAAGCTGAAAAAGTCCGCCCGCTGGACTCGCTGTTGATCTTTGTTTCTTGGGAGAAGTAGGTAACTCTACTTCTCTTTTGTTTTTTTGCCTTTTGAGAAATATCCCAACTTCTTGACTAATAGCGAACTACAGAAAAGATGCTATTATTTATATAGATATTTCTAGATAGTTCTTTTTTACTCTTTTGAAAGGGGGCAGTATTGCCACAGCAAAAAAGTTATTGACAAAAACTGCCTCCCCAAATTCCCAGAGGTAATGTTCTTTTCTGTATACGGACTGCACGAGTAGCCCTTGAAAAAAGCTGCGCCTCATCAAGCCTTCGTTCCATGAGATATTTTCCTGCCAATACCTACCATTGCGTGACATCCCTCCCCAAACAGTCCCAATTAGTTCGGTTATCTCCCCAGGCATGGAAACCTAAAGAGGGGTTTTTAGCGTCAATAATATATATAGTTAGGAGTGGAGAAAAGAATTTCAACTATTTTTTGCTAATTGCCAATCTTGAACTATAATGGAATATTTGTCTTGACTACTTTACGAGTGATGAAATTTGTCGTAATATTAAGATAAGTAGAACTCATACTGACTTCATATTTTATTAAGGTCGTAAGTAGCGACCAAAGAAAAAAAGAATTATTTAAGACAACAAATGGGTGATTATAGAGGCTTGAAAATTTAGGGAGGGTAGGGGGAACCTATCCAGGGTATTAGCCGTCTTGACAGGTTCTAAAAAAGAAAACTCGACCTTTGGTGGTAGTTCCGAGATGTCCAGTGATATATGCACTACCCTTCCCAATCCGCCATAACTATTAAGTATTCTAAGTATTCTTTGTTCTAGGAGAAGAGGAAAACGCACCAATGCCCACTGTTAACACTGAACTAGAAAATGCCAACGCCAAATTCACGGCTGATATGGTGCGAACCTATCTGCGCGAGATTGGTCGTGTACCTTTGCTAACCCGGGAGCAAGAAATTGTCTACGGGAAGCAGGTACAACAAATGATGGCGCTGTTGGAAGCAAAAGAAGCTTTAGCGAAGAAACTACGTCGCGAACCGAGCTTGGAAGAATGGGCTGCGCACGTGAAAAAGTCTGAATCAGAGCTGAATCAGACGGTGTTGCAGGGGAAACGAGCAAAGCAGAAGATGATAGAAGCGAATTTGCGTCTGGTAGTGGCGATCGCGAAAAAATACCAGAAGCGGAACATGGAGTTTCTAGACCTAATTCAAGAAGGAACGCTAGGGCTAGAGCGGGGTGTAGAAAAATTTGACCCGACGCGGGGATACAAGTTTTCAACCTACGCTTACTGGTGGATTCGCCAAGCGATCACTCGCGCCATCGCGCAGCAAGGGCGCACCATTCGCCTACCTATCCACATTACCGAAAAACTCAACAAAATCAAAAAAGTACAGCGAGAACTCGCACAAAGGTTGGGGCGATCGCCATCCCCAGCAGAAATAGCCAAAGAACTGGAGTTAGAACCAGCTCAGATCCGCGAGTACTTGAACATGGCGCGCCAACCAGTTTCTTTAGATGTCAAAGTTGGTGATAACCAAGACACCGAGTTACAAGAGATGCTGGAAGACGAAGGACCATCGCCAGAATCCTACATGACTCAAGAGTTCCTGCGTCAAGATCTGAACACCCTGCTTGCGGAACTGACTCCCCAACAGCGAGAAGTACTTGCTTTGCGCTTCGGACTAGAAGATGGTAATGAAATGTCTTTGGCCAAAGTAGGCGAGCGTTTAAATCTCAGCCGCGAGCGCGTTCGCCAGTTAGAGCATCAAGCCTTGGCGCACTTGCGTCGTCGTCGCGCCAACGTCAAAGAGTACGTTGCTAGCTGAAAATGCTTATCATTCGTTGGCGATGACAAGCCTCCTGAATTCAGGGGGCGATTTTTTTGTTTTGTCACAATTTCTAAATAACATCCGGAATTGAGAGAAATTTTTTTGTATTTTCAGAATAGGTATGCAGGGAGGAGGTTTTCGGCGATAAAAATCCAAATTTCCAGGTCTAAATCCCAAAAATTTTAATTTTTCCCGGAGCATCTTTCGATCGGATTAATCATATAGGTGAAAGTTTTACAACTTAACCAATGGTAGTCTAGTTTTATCGGCAGACAATCGTGTTTGCGGAGTTATTTTGCAGGCAAATTGCCTCAGTTTCTCCCACTTGAGCGATCGCCCAGCAATTACAACTTATTAGTTAATTTTCGACAGGAGAAATAGGGTGCTCAAATACATCAAAAAAATTCTTCCCCCTCCTCAGTGGAGAATACCGTTAACAGGCCTGCTTTTAATTGTCGGTGTTGTTGGCGAGCAATCTCAATCTGTCTTCAGCAACCAGCTTGCAAAACTTTATATTTCCGCACCCACACAATTCGAGCATCAAACAAACACTACCCACGCCCAACAGCAGTTAAATTCAACGCTACAATCACAAACAAAGGTACTGCGATTGCGCAGGGCTTTAGCTAGGTCCAGTTCTAAACCAGCACCAGTACAAGTTTGGGAAGATCGAACAACATTAGTTCCCATCACTACAGCTCAAAAAAGTGTTTTGAAAACATCTCCCGAACCAGCACAAACACAACAACAAAAATTTCCTCAGCAAGATGGTGTTTACCTTTACGGACAGTCGCCAAAGCCGGGACAATTCGGGTATGGCTATATAATTTTTGAAAAGCACCAGCGTCAAGTCACGGGTGCTTTATATATGCCCAGGTCTGAGTATAGTTGTTTTCAAGGAACTTTAGAACCCTCAGGAAAGCTGGCAATGACCGTGAAGGGTTATCCTGGTGAAAGTAGCTTGTTACAAGTAGCAACAAAGGAAAGATACCCCAACACCAGCGACGGCGAACCAGTAATTTACGGCCATTCCCTGGCGCTATCCGATTACTATCGGCTAAGTACCGTTAGTGCTAGCGATCGCCGGATTTTACAAGCGTGTCAAGCTGACTGGTAAAAATAGAATAGATAGGCTACAAAACAGGGCGTTTTAAAATTCAATTCCTGGCTGTGCTTTAACGCCTTGCTCCCGGAAAGGATGTTTTACCAGCGTCATTTCCGTAACTAAGTCGGCGTGCTCAATTAATGCTGCTGGAGCACCCCGACCTGTTAAAATTACGTGATTTTCTGCTGGCTTTTGCTGCAATCCTGCTAAAACGTCCTCGACACGCAAATACCCCAGCTTCATCGCTACATTGATTTCATCCAGCAGCACTAACTTGTAGTCTGGGTTACGGAGGAACTCTAATCCTTTTTGCCAAGCAACTTGCGCCTTTTCCGTGTCGCGAGCGCGATTTTGGGTTTCCCAAGTAAAACCTTCACCCAGGGCGTGAAATTGCAATTGTTCCGGCCAAAGACTAAAAACCTTTTTTTCAGAGGGTTCCCAAGCTCCCTTGATAAATTGCACGATCGCTACTTTATACCCGTGTCCGAGCGATCGCAACACCATTCCCAGCGCCGCAGTGGTTTTTCCCTTACCATTACCGGTATGAACGATGATTAAGCCTTTTTCTCGTGTGGCGCGAGCAAGTCTTTGTTCTTGTACTTGCTTGCGGCGCTGCATTTTTTGGCGATACTGCTGTTCAGTAAGGGATGAAGAAGATACCTCTGCCATTAAGCTTGCAGCTTCTGTATTTAGGTTTAATTCCGCACAATTGTCGGTGTCCATCAACCTTACTGAAAATCACTTTGACAAACACATATTATCACTTCTAGCAAAAGTGGGAATAATTCCCACTTCGTTTTTTACTGCCAAACAAAAACCTTAGCTTCGTATGGTCCTATATCGATGGTAATGTTGTTATCGCCAGCTTCCACATCATAATTACCGGTCCATTCATGCCAACTTCCAGCGTTGGGAAAGTTAGGGACATTATAGCCAGCCAAGAAGTTTTCAGAAAAGTTCGCCACGACTACCACCCGCGAACCTTCATCATTCCAACGACTGTAAGCTAGCACCCTTGCTTGTGGATTCTCGTGGATAAAGTCAATATTTTCCGTATACAGGGCCTGGTTGTGCTTGCGCAGGTTAATTAAGCCTTTGTAGTATTCAAATAAACCGCGGTTCAAATCGTTGCCCAAAAGTTGCCAGTCAATCTTAGCAGATTCTTGAGTTTTTGGTTTGTACTCGCCAAATTCTTCACCCATCCAAATCAAAGGTACACCTACGGCAGTCATTAAAATTGCCGCGCCTAATTTTGCTCGCCGAAAAGCTTCTTCACCGAGAATATTGCGGTTTCCCAGTTCCGCCATTAAATGGTTGTGATCGTGATTTGTTAAGTAATTGACAACATTCGTCACGCCCATAAAACCCTGGCGCTTGCAATCAATCACATCCTTGAGCTGTTCTATATCAAAGGTGTCGCCGCATATATGCGTGGTAATAACATGGCGAAAACTATCGTGCCAGCAACCGTCCATCGGTCCATCTGCGTTGGTAATGCTGGTAGTTTCGGGAATATGTTCGGCAATGTTATAGAAAGGCTTGGGACCGGCTGTATTTTTTGCCTCTTGTACAATCCAGTGCATAAAGTCGTAATTGGCGATTTGGCGGGCAGCATCGTAGCGAATGCCATCTATGTGATATTCTTGGATCCAAAAACGAACTGTGTCACCGATAAACCGACGCGCCGGATAAGTTTTTAAATTTTCGTCAAAGTGCTCGTAATTAAATTCTGGTCCCCAGTTATTATCTGGATCGCGGGGAGAATGATGGTACCAATAATCGTGGTCGATCTGCGTTAAAGGACAAGATGCTTCTGAATGGTTATAAATTCCGTCTATAATTACACGAATTCCTCTGGCGTGGCACTCGTCAATTAAATTTTTTAATTCTGCTGTTGAGCCATAACTTGATTCCGTAGCAAAAAAATAGCGGGGATTGTAACCCCAACTATAATCACCTGGATATTCTTTAACTGGCATTAATTCAATAGCGTTGATTCCTAGTTCGCATAAATAATCTAATTTTTCCACCACGTGCTTGTATTTTCCTCGCGCGTAGGGGTCATCTTCACCACCAGAAAAATCTGCCACATGCAGTTCGTAAATGACTAATTCGCGATCGCCAGGCAAAGGTTTATCGTCATGCCTCCAAACATAAGTATCAACTATTCTTTGCCCATCTTTGATTCGGACGATGCCGTTATCATTTCCTCCATATTCATCTATATCGGTGGCATAGGGATCTGTAATTTCAACCCATTGATCTGGTTCAAAAAACCAGGATTTAGATTGGACGCGGAATTTATATTGATAAACTCCGTCTTCTAATTCCACTGTGGTGCGAAAATAGCCATCTTCTCCTTTTTCCATTGGAATTTCTTTCCAATCAGAAAAAGAACCAATTAAGGCTGCCCCCTTGTTATAGGGAGCAAATAAGTTAAATTCAATGGGTGACATAAAAATCTTTTCGTAGTCAATGAAGGTATGAATATTCTCTGGTTTTTTACTAAATTTAGCCAATCATTCTTGAGAAAGAAGTACTTTATTTTTTCCTCTACCTTCTGGAAGATTATAAAAAATTAAAAATTGAAACTTGAAAATTGCCACAGACTTAACATAAGAAAGACAAAACTGTGTTATTTCTTTTTTCAAAAATATTGATAATCAAATATACACGTGCTTTTCCTGAGTCCACCTGCACAAGCAGGTGGTTTTTGTATTTGTAGAAAAATTTCTTTTCTAAACAGAGGAGATATTATTCATTGCTTTGCTGTCATGTTGCTGCAGATAACTTAATAACCAATTTGCTGCTGTTGCCCTTCGAGTTTGACGCGGTCCGAATTCTCCGATTTTGTAACCTTTAAAACCCAATTTTTCTTTCAGAAGTTGTTTGTTTTCTGGAGGAATGGAACGAGTCAGTTTAACAGTTGCAGGGCGAGAGTTAATGAAATCTGGTGGTTGGGGGTACTCCTTTTGCCATTCAGCAGGTACTTGTTGATTGTTCCACTTTTGGGTGGAGGGGTCGTAGCGATATCCCAAGCAGTACCACAGCAATTGATTTACCGTAGCATCATCAATTTCGTCGTTGAGAATTGACCAAATGGTTTGGGTATTAAGCGGTGGTAAATCGGACATAAAAAATCAACTAAAAAGCAACTTACAACAAAAAAACAGTTATCAGCAAGGTTTTTACAGAAACTGATAACTGCTGGCGACTAAATTAACTGGATGCGGAATTAGTTGCTTCCGATACTTTTGCAGCAGGAGCAGCACCCATGCGAATTTCAGAAGTAAAAGAGGCCATGCTAAATCCACCAAAGCGCTTGAGAATACTTACTCGCATGCGTAAATTGGGACTAGCAAACCACAGGCGTTCTTCAGACCACATGGTTTCATATTCTGTAGTTAGGGTCAAAGCACCATCACTGCCCATTTTATAGCTGCCGGCGACTGGTGTTTTCTCAGCGTAACCCATTTCCCGCAGCAATTTTCCTTGTTGGGGATTATCTTCATCAGGTACTGTTACCAACACTGTGGAACCAACATGTTTTTCTTCATCCCATTCCATCGTACCGTTCCAACTGACTCTTGCGCCGCAGCCAGCTCGGTTGGGGTCGATGGAGTACAATTGGCAAAGCTTAATTACATCTGGATGGTCTGCTGGTAGCATTTCGATTGTAATATCGGATTTGCCGGATTCAGATTGCTTAAAGGCCAAATGGTGGCTGGTGCGATGGGAAAACCATTTACCAGCGCTCAACTGAAAAAACTCTTCAACGTTCATCAATTAAATCACCTTGCATTAAAATCTTGACAATCGATCATCCCACTGATTACAAGGTAGCAGCAGGAGGTGTCCAGCTGTTAATAGCTAATTGTTAAAATTGTCTTGCGAGCTATTAATTCGTGCTCATTCCTGCTTCCTTTAGTCTTTGGAGAGAAATTTTCGCTGCTTGGGCAACGTGTTGGTGTGCATCTTTTTCGAGATATTTTAAAGCAGAGATGCTTTTGGGTGTGGGAAGGTGGCCTAAAGTTTCTGCTAAACGTTGTCGCACCAACCAATCTTCTGATTGAGCAAAACGTAAAATGCGGTCTACCGCATCTATGTCTTTTATTTCTCCCAGTGCGGCGATCGCTGCTTGTTGTATTACTACTTCCTGACTTTCCAAAGCTTTATAGAGAATTTCCCGGGCACGAGTGTCTTTTATGTTACCCAAAGATACGGCGGCACTGAAGCGTACCAGCCAATCTGTATCTTCGTAAAAAGCTCGAGATAGCGGTTCTACGGCCCGAGGGTCGCCTAAGTATCCCAAGGCACCAGCAGCATCGGCGCGAATGCCATAATCCGGGTCGGTTTCTAGAATTTTCACCAGAATAGAGTAGCACTCGGGAGTTGGTTTGACTCCCAAAGCAAATATTGCCATTGATCGCAACTGCAGGGAATCATCGTCCAAAACCTTTTTAATCAAAGGAACAGCCTCCTCAGCTGGGACATCCCGCAAACAAGCAAGAGCGACCATGCGATCGCGCAAATTCGGACTTTCTAATTGAGTAGAGATTTCCTGTATGTTTGGATTTGGCATGGAGTTGAAGGCACTTGTCGTGCTATCTATACCTACACAAGTATCATTACCGATCCAGCAAGAGATTTGCTAGGAGGATAACCGTCCGATGACAGGGTATGAATTAGTTCAAGCTAGAATTTCTAAAAGCTTACGCTGTTATCAACAAAAGCTTTACGGTTATTACTAATTTTGATGGCGAAAGGATGAAAGCATATGGCTTCTGGAAAAAGTAAATCTTCGGGCGATCGCTTTGTTTATCGTGAATTCGGTCAAGACAGTTCCCCAGCAGCTTTGGAAAGATCGAGTCCCCAACTACCCCCTGAAAAACAAAACTTGCGCATTCAAACTACCCGAGCTGGTCGCAAAGGCAAAACTGTAACAGTGATTACTGGTTTTCAAACCTCTCCAGAAATCTTACAAACTTTGCTCAAACAGCTAAAAACTCAGTGTGGAACAGGCGGTACGCTCAAAGACAACGAAATTGAAATTCAAGGCGACCACAAGCCAAAAATTCTCGAAATTTTGACCAAACTTGGTTACAAAGCCAAAATTAGTGGCGGTTAATTACCAGCTGGAAATTTTTAATAATTTTGTCAGTGTCGAAAAATAGTAAGATCGGTAACAAAATAGCGATTTTGTGTTGATTGCCAATTACGTGTCCTATGCCAGCGACGCGATCGCAGGAATGTAAAACATGTCCGATGAAAACAAAACAGGCGCTCGCCTCAGCAAAGATGCAGTACAGATTATCAGAGGCTTGATTGTCGGGGAGCTAATTACAATTCTAATTATTGGCGGACTGTGGCTGTGGTTGAGACCGCGCTTGCAAATTGATAAAGGTCGTTTTTCTGTATTTGGTCAAGGTACAACTACCACTTCTACTTCCAGTAATTCCACTTTTGAAACAGTTAGCAATGTTCCTGCTGGCATTTTCAAACACGGTGGAAGTACAGCTTGGGCCCCCATAAGACCGCTGCTGACTTCTTTGATCCAGCTGTTCCGTCCGGAATTGCAATTGCGTTATGTAGATCCTTCCAACGGTAGTCCCGGTTCTGGAAGAGGAATTCGCATGCTGCTAGACGGAGAATTAGACTTAGCTGAATCTTCTCGTCCCTTCACTGCAGCAGAACAAAGCATAGCGCAACAGCGAGGCTTTAGCCTCAAGGAGCACTTGGTTGCAATTGATGGTGTAGTGGTAGTAGTCAACCCAACACTTCCGGTTTCTGGTCTGACGGTCGCCCAGCTGCAGCAAATATATCAAGGCAAAATTACCAACTGGAAGTACTTAGGTGGTCCCGATTTGGCAATTATACCTTTTTCCCAGCCTCCAGAAAGTGCGGATACAGTACTTTTCTCGGGCCAGCAGTTGTTAGATAACCAAACACTTGCTTCAAACCTACAGTACGTTAATTCTCCCACAGAAGCAGTGCGCCGAGTCAGCAAAACCCCCGGCGGTATCTACTACGCTGCGGCTCGAGGCATCCTACCGCAGTGTACGATTAAACCTTTAGCTATAGGTACGAACTCAAAGCAGTTTACTTCCCCCTATCGCGAACCTTTGATACCGCCAAACCAGTGTCCGCAAAAGCGCAACAAACTCCACAGGGAAGCAATTAAAAACGGTAGTTATCCCTTGAGTGTAAAATTGTACGTGATTACTAAGGAAAACAAAGGACAGCAGCAGCAAATTGGCGAAGCCTACACCAAACTTTTGCTAACAGAACAAGGACAAAAAGCGATCGAGGAAGCTGGCTTGATTTCAGTGCGTTAACCGGAATCGATCGCAGCTAAAAGCTTTCATTTTATTTTGTTACAAGATTGAGGAAAACTCCAGTCCGGACGCAATTCAGCTGCATGACGCAAATATGTGTGGTAGATAGGGTCGCTGGCTGGCAAATAAGCATGAACTAACAATCTAATGCAACGCTCTAAACTACCTTCGACATGCATTTGCTGGACATCCAACATAGCAACGCCATCCCAGTTAGGACGTTGGCGGGCGATCGCGGCCGGAAAAATTGCATCTAAATCTCGCGTTACCGTAAAAGTAACGCTAATAATGTTAGAAGGATGCAATTGGTTGCGTTTTTCCAACTCATCCAACAGTTCCGTCACAGCTTCTCGGATCGCTTCTAACGTGTTTTCCGAGACTGTTGTTGCACCGCGAATTGCCCGCATTCGCCATTCCACTAACTAATCCTCCATCACAGTGAGTCATTAGTCATTATTCATCAGTTTGGCACCGCTAGATACATCAGTTTTTACCAATAACTGCTTAAGGTCGATACAGCCACAAAGGTAAACCACTGGTGGACATCTCAAACTCCAACCAGTCAATACCAGCAGCAAATCCTGACGAAACCTGACCAGTTCCCGGTAACAGGCGATTCCAGAAAGGTTTGCGTTCTTCAAGGGTAAATACAGGTGTCTTGTCCGGGTCGAGACCGACTAATTCTGCGGCCCAGCGACGAGCATCTTCTTCGGTTCCCAATTTATCTACAATTCCCAACTCCAATGCTTGTTGGCCGGTAAAAATTCGACCATCGGCGAAGCTTTTCACCGTTTCTATCGCTAAATTTCGTGCTTCGGCTACTGTTTGTACAAATTGCTGATAGCTGGTATCAATCAATTCCTGTAAAATATTTTGCTCTGGTTCCGTTAATTCTCGGTCAAAAGCCAAGATGTCTTTGTAGGGTCCAGATTTGATAACTTTAAAGGAAACACCAATTTTTTGCAGCAGGCGTTCCAAATTATTTCCACGTAAAATCACACCTATGCTACCAGTAATACTACCGGGATTAGCCATGATATATTGGGCACCCATGCCCACGTAAACGCCGCCGGAAGCAGAAATATTGCCAAAGCTGGCTACAATTTTTACTTTCTCGCGCAAACGTTTGAGAGCTCCGTATATTTCCTGAGAGTCTCCCACCGTTCCGCCAGGACTGTCAATACGTAGCAATAAAGCCGGAAATTTTTTCTCTTCTACGGTTTTGAGGGCTTCTAAAACTCGTTTGCGAGTAGCGCTACCAATGGCGCCAGTAATTTCAATGCGAGCAATTTGTTTGCGAAACTTGGGCTGAAAAGGCCAGATCATGGGCAAGTTCAAAACACCTCTGTTCAATCTCAAAAACACAAGCGCTAATCTAGTTTTGACCTGCTTTTTCATGACAAGCAAAATCAGCAGGTTTGGCACTTATGGGAATTGTAATTTAATTTTTACAACTTGCGCGTGTATTTATTTATATGCTAGCGTGGATGTTTGTTAATCTAATTGCCAAAGCCCAAGACCAACAGTTCCCAATCCCAGTTTTGCAACTACAGACCAGTAAATTTAATTAAATTTTTCTTCCCGCACGAGGAGACTTGTTATCGTAAAATCTGACACCTGTAATAAGCGTAAGCATCAAAAAGCGCTCCTACAAAAACACAGGTAAAACTGATTACTAACATTCCTTTGGTGGCAGTACCGCTACCGAAAACAATCAAAAACTGCAAGATGTGGTTGGCGATCGCCTCTGCTACTCCTTGCAAGCCAGGAACATAACCCATTAGTGATAAAATCAACAGCACACCTCCAATCAAAAACATGGGGGTGAGGAAACTGAGAATAATCGTCAGCAGTAGCGAGCGGAGAAAGTTTGTGAGAATCGTCATGCTGGTCTGTGGCTCCATGGTTGAAAAGATAATAACCGTTTACCTCAGTTGTCACTTTCTACAATAAGCGCGATCGCTCTGTTGTGGGCAAGAATTCAACAATCTTAAGTTTTTATTAAAATACCTACACACAATTTCCCAGAAAAACCACCTCCTCTGCCAAAGAAAAAACAGTATCAAATTGACGAAAAATCAGGCTTTGTAATCAGGTTGGAGACACAGCCAAAACTCCCAGGTACCGATAATTGTCAAATTAATTTCTGAGATGAGATTTAAACTAAGTTAAACAGAATCATCACCAATTCGGAAATTCGCTATTCTAAATGCAGTTACTGAGTTAGCTAGCAAACAACATTGAACGAGACTATATCCAAATCTAGTTTGGGAAAATGGAGTCAGCGATTGCTGGCGGCTATCTTTTTAGGCGGACAAGTATTTGTCCATTTGCTCAAAGGTAAAATTCACCGACGCAACACCCTCGAACAAATGGCAATAGTCGGACCCGACTCCCTATTTATTGCTCTTCTAACAGCTATTTTTGTCGGTGCAGTATTTACAATTCAGGTGGCGCGGGAGTTTATTACCTTCGGCGCTGGAAACCTTGTTGGTGGAGTGCTGGCCGTGGCCTTGACGCGAGAACTATCACCCGTGCTCACAGCAGTGATTTTAGCAGGGCGGGTTGGTTCGGCATTTGCAGCAGAAATTGGCACTATGCGCGTCACAGAACAAATTGATGCTTTGTTGATGCTCAAAACCGATCCGGTGGATTATCTTGTTATTCCCCGCGTGATTGCTTGCTTTGTGATGATGCCAATTTTAACTCTTTTGTCTTTGCTGACCGGAATGATCGGAGGATTAATCATTGCCACTAATATCTACAATCTTTCGGAAGCACAATTTTTAGATTCCGCCCGCAACTTTCTTGGCACCTGGGATATTTTTAGCGCCATGATTAAGGGGTGTTGCTTTGGAGTTTTAATTGCCATTATCGGTTGCAGTTGGGGCTTAACAACCACAGGAGGAGCAAAAGGCGTGGGACAATCAACCACAACCGCAGTAGTTACAGCGTTGTTAGTTATATTTATCAGTAACTTTTTCCTTTCTTGGTTAATGTTTCAAGGAACTGGTAGTGCGTTGTTAAAAGGTTTGTAAACGCTCTTGGTACCTGAAAGCCGTGCCTTAGTTTCTAAAATAAGAATGTTGTTTGCTCGCAAAATCAGGATAAAGACCGTGACTGCTTCCAACACGCCATTATCAACATCAACTGTCGAACTCAAACCTAGTTATAAAATACCTGTGGTGTTAGTAATTGCGGCTGTTCCCTTGCTTTTGGTGCAACCTTGGATAGGTGGTGCGATCGCTTTGTTCGGGTTGTTTTTGATGTTTCAAGCAGCGACTGTGCGGCTGCAATTTACCGATACTGACCTAGATATATACAGAGGAGAAAGATTAATTCGCCGCTTTCCCTATCTAGAATGGCAAAACTGGCGGATTTTTTGGGACCGGGTTCCCATTTTGTTCTATTTCAAAGAAGTCAAAAGCATTCACTTTTTGCCAATTTTATTTGACCCCAACACGCTCAAAAGTTGTTTGGAACAACGCTGTCCGCGGATATAGGCTTTTTTTGGCATTCAATTAGCTAGCAAGCATTTTTTGTGCTTGCTACAAAGGGTGTGGCTATGTTTTGTTATTTAATTTTCTGATGCTAAAATATTAATCTCTATAAGTTTTGTAATAATTATATAAATAGCCACCTTAATTGCTATTAATTTTTTATGACACCAGATGAGATTGAAGCAGCCTTGCAAACAGCGTTCGATCGTTGTGAAATTGCCAGCTGCCCTCTCACTGAAATGCAGAAACAAATATTGCTGCAAGTAGTTGGGCAACTTAAGGGAAATGGAAATCTTAGCGTATTAGATGATGCCAATCCTTTAGATGAGCTGACTCCAGAACAGCTGCAAGCGTTTTTACGTTTTGTAGAAGCGCAGGAAGAACAAAATATTTCTTGGAAAGTACAGCTACTAAACGATTGGTTGCATGACAACGACTCTGGAGAAGTACAATTTATTCGCGATCGCTATGGTCTGCAGTGGTTGAATCGCATCCAGGAACACCACTTTCACAAGTATGTTTCTGAAAACGGATGGAAACTCAAGCAAGGTTCGCGCATTGAAGTTTGCAATGCATTGTGGGAGTGGGTGCAAGATAACGGTCCTTGTCGTCGCGAATGGTTTCCCTGCACTGTTGTTAAAATCGAGCGCGTCGAGCGGGGGGACGATTCCTACACCAATTGTATTATCCGCTTTCAAAACGGTGCCGAGTACGAAATTCAAGGTTTTTATGAGTGGAACCGCTACAATTGGCGCCGGATGCAGACATAAATCAGGTAAGTTTTAAGCAGTGACTGGATGTTGTCCGTAGTAGGGCAATGCTTCTGAGAAGTGGGGACGTTTTCCTGTTTGCCAATCTAGATAAGCTAATTGTAAGATGCTAGTAACCGTTGCTGCTAGTCCAGCATTTGCTTCTAGTAGCTGGTAGGGTTTATTCCAGCTTGCTAATTTTTCTTGCCACAGTTGTGGTGGGAAGACGCTATCTGCAAGCAAGACATTGAGTTGACAAGTTTCGGGTACAAATTCATAAATAGCAGCAAACAGTTGATTTCGTTGTGCTGGCATTTGGACGGCAATAATATGATTTTGTGGATTTTGCGCGTGTTTGGCATGTTGCCAGGCGATCGCTGCTAGTGTAGAAACAGCAAACACGGGAATATTTAACTGCTGTCCTAAAGTTCTTGCGATCGCAACTCCCACGCGAGTTCCGGTAAATCCACCCGGTCCTTTAGCAACGGCCACAAAAGCCAAATCTGTCCAAGTTTGGGGTTTGATAAATTCCATCAGATAGGAATGTATAAGGCTGGATAATTCTCGCTCCAAATTCCAAATTTGGGAACGCGTTTGTCCAGAAAAGTTACTGATTGCCAAACCTAATTCTGGAGTTGTAGTGTGTAGTGCTAAACCGTATTTGGATACAGACAAAGTTATAACAAAGTTATATAATTACAAGTATTTACAAATATTAATATTTATTTGGGCAACAAAACTTTACTTCCCCGTGTTTGTCGGGGATTAGGAACCACAGCTAGGGTTAGTTACGGCAAACTTGCTGGCAATAACTTTTCAAGTTGGTACTAATTCACCGGGACGCAGCTTCGACCACTTACCCATTTCTTTTTTGAAACTGCGACATCCTACAACATCCCATTCCATTTCAATCACATCGCCTCTGGGGCGGATGTTGACATTGATCGATGGTTCATTAGGTTCGAAATCAGGATTTTCCGTTAAATGGGGTTGTTGGTGCTGCGTTTCTACTGCGTGGTAGGTGATGCAGCGGTCTACATAATGGCAATTAACACAAACACACATAAACAGAAGCAACTCCTATGCTTTTATTGTTAATTTAGCTTAAGCCGAAGTGTTATTGATTAGTTGCTGGGTTTATTTTTATTACAATGTCTTCTGCTGTTACTTCTACTTTAGCTCCGGAAACCTGGCCTTTTAGTTTAGAGTTACTACCCCAGTCGACTTATGTAGTAGGTGGTGCTGTTAGAGATGGGCTTCTGAAAAGAGTGGGCGAATATCTGGATTTAGATTTTGTAGTCCCATGCGATCCTGTTGAAGTAGCTCGTCAAATAGCCAAGCGTTACAAAGCTGGTTTTGTTTTGCTAGATCCGCAAAGACAAATTGCACGCGTAGTTTTTCCTGGTGCAACTGCTGACTTTGCTCTTTACCAAGGAGATAGCTTAGAAAGTGATTTGCGCCGACGAGATTTTACAATTAACGCCATTGCCTGCAATCCTCACACCAAGGAGATTTTCGATCCTTTGGGAGGTTGTGCTGATATTGAAAGGCGTGTGTTGAGAATGATATCACCTGCTAATTTAGAAGAGGATCCTTTAAGATTGCTGCGGGCATATCGCCAAGCTTGCCAGCTCGATTTTGCGATTGAAGCATCAACTCAAGCAACAATTCGGACACTAGCTCCCTATCTAGTGAAAATTGCTCCGGAAAGAATACGTGTCGAAATAGGCTACATGTTGCTAGCTGGCTATGAGGGTAGTTTTTGGCTGCAACAAGCAAATAAAGATGGTTTGCTGCAGCATGTTTTTTTGCACGCTACTCCAGAAAGTTACGATTACCTGATAGCGGTGGACAAAGCAGGCGATCGCCTCGCACAAACTTGGCCGCCTTTGGGGGAAATGTTGCACAAATCAATTCGCCCTACGCTCAAAACTACTTGGTTGGGTATTGCCAAGCTAGCTTGTTTGGTGGATCGAAATCCACAGGTAGCAGAAATCGAGTTGCAGGAGCTTACCTACAGTCGCGCCGAAATTCAAGCTGTGATTGCAGCTTTGAAGCATTTTCCTCGACTGTGTCAGCCGATGATGTCTTTGCGAGAACAATATTTTTTCTTTCAGCAAGTAGGAGATGTATTTCCGACTACAGCAGTTTTATCCGTGGCTTGGGGTACGCCAGTAGAGGCGATCGCTGATTTAATTAACCGCTATCTCAACCCTGATGATCTGGTTGCCCATCCTGTACCATTAGTCGATGGAAAACAGTTAATGTCAGCATTAAACATTCCTGCTTCCCCGTTGGTGGGCCAACTGTTAACAGAAATTGCGATCGCCCGAATCGAAGGAAAGATTTCTACCGCTGCCCAAGCTTTAGCATTTGCTGCTCAATTTGTCAAGGAAAATTCCAGTTAAATTTTTGGGCTTATTCTTCTGGCAACAAATCTACGCTATACAATTTTTTTCCTTCTAAGTTATACAAACTCACCGTCATTATCTTTGTATGGCCATCGATTTTGACGGTACCAAAAACTGCAAACCTTCACTGGGAGGTCGATTGGGCTTTAGATCCAAGGGTATGCTCAAAAACTTGACTTCTGGACCAAAGGTATTGTCGAGTTTGTTGGGTCCAAAGGTACCTGAATTGAGAGGGCCCGCCACAAATTCCCAAAAAGGTTTAAAGTCAGTAAACTGTGCTTTAGCAGGGTCATAGTAGTGAGCTGCGGCATAATGCACGTCTGCAGTTAACCAAACAACATTTTTGATATCTTTTTGCTTGATAAATTGCAGTATCTCCGCCAGTTCTAGTTCCCTTCCCAAGGGTGGTCCGTCTCCGTTAGCCCAATTTTCAAAATCAGTGCTACCGTCTGGAACTATTAGTCCTAGGGGCATATCGGTGGCGATCGCTTTCCATGTGGCAGTGGATTTGTACAGTTGCCTTTTTAACCATTGCAGCTGTTTTCTGCCTAGAAATGCCGTTTCTTCGCTTTGTACGGGTTGGCGATTACTGGTGTTTGGTCCCCGGTAGGTGCGCTCGTCGAGCAGGAAAATATCCAATAACTGATTGTACTTCAAGTAGCGGTAAATTTTGGCTTCACTGGCATCGTCTGTTTGCAGGCGAAGGGGCATGTATTCTAGAAATGCTTGTCTTGCTCTTTGTGCTAGTAAAGAAACATCTTTAATGGTATAGCGATCGTCATTTTGAATGATTTGTCCGGGATACCAGTTGTTTCTTGTTTCGTGGTCATCCCATTGGGCGATAACGGGAACTTCGGCGTTGAAACGCCTGACGTTTTCATCGAGCAAATTGTATTTATAATTACCGCGAAATTCCGCTAAGGTTTCTGCCACCTTTGATTTTTCGGGTGTGGTCAGGTTTCTCCAAACAGAACCGTCGTCAAGCTTTACTTCTGAGGAAATGGGGTTATCTGCATAAATGTTGTCGCCGCAGTGGATGAAAAAATCAGGCTCGAGCTTGCGTATGGTTTCGTAAATTTTCATGCCACCAAAGTCGGAATTTATACCCCATCCCTGACCAGCAGTGTCCCCCGACCAAGCAAAAAATACGTCTTGTTGAGAAGAGGGAGTTCGAAAGGTACCGCTCACAGGTGCGCTGTAGAGGTTTGGATCGGTTAAATCTTGGAAAATAACCCGATAAAATATCTGTCGAGCTGGTGGTAAACCTTGGAGATAAGTACGCGCTGTGAAGTCGCTATCTTCTAAAGCATTGGCTCCGAAAACACGCCGCCGTCTGCGAAAAGATTCGCTGGTACTGTATTCTACGATCATTCGCGCCGGTCGATCGCTGCGACTCCAAATGACAACGCCATTGTTGCTGATATCTCCGCAAGCTATACCATAGGGTATGGCGGGACGCATTTTGTCAGATGTAATCAAGGCCGGTGCTTGACCAAAAACTTTTTTTGCCAAAAAATTTGTGGCTACAATTCCACCGCCAGTTAAAGCTGAACGTACTAAGAACTGACGGCGATTAAATTGAACTGGAGGTTGCGATTTCATAAAATTTACCGACTATGGGTGCTCGATGGGTTGATTTGGATGGGTAAATTTTGGTAATTGCTGGTGAATGTGCGAAACCAAACTGCGGTTCAGTAGGGGATGGAGAGCGAGGTTTGTAGAACAGTAGCTTGACAGTTGCAGCGTTGATTCGTAGATTCCGAACGCTTCCGCCAGGTATGTTTGTAATTCCCATTGCAAGCGATCGCGCTTGTGAGCATCGAGGGGTTCGATTTGCAACTGGGCGCACAAAATAGTTTGACCGGAGGCGATCGTCCAAATCCGCAACATTTCCACTTGCTGCACTCCTGGAAATAATTGCAATGCTGCTTCTACTTGCTTGGGATTGATGGAACGGGGAGCGTACTCCAACAAAATTTCCACGCTAGTGCGAATCAGAGAAATCGCCCAGAACATTGCAAAACAAGCTATCAACATGCTAATAACAGGATCTATCCACCACCATTTCAGCCAGGAAACGAGCACTGCTGTGAGTAAAATTCCCGCGCAGCTAGTAACATCGGCAACAATATGCCAAACTGCTGCCCGGATGTTTAAATTATCTAGATCGTGTTTGTGGAGCAGTGTTAAATTCAAAGTGTTGACTGCCAATCCCAGTCCAGCTCCCAACAATAAGGGTAAACTTAAAATTGGTTCGGGATTGGGAAACCGTTGTATGGCTTCGATGGCGATGGAACTTGCGATCGCCACAAGTCCGATTCCATTGAACAGCGCTGCCAAAACTTCCACCCGTTGGTGTCCAAAGGTCGCCCGTGGCGTTGCTGGTCGTTGAGCTAGCCAGTTTGCTAGCAGCGTTAATCCCACTGCAGTGATATCTGCAAGTAAATGTCCCGCATCTGCTTGCAGTGACAAACTGTGACTCCAAAGTCCGATGGCAATTTCCGCGGGTAGAAGGCTTGCTAGCAACGCCATAACCAGCCACAATCGCCAAAAATTTTGCTGGCGTTGATTTTTTTCTAAGCAAGCTTGGCGATCGCAACTACAAAAGGGGCGAGCCAAGAAAATGTCTAAGCGATTCAGGTATTGCTGAAGCGAAAGCATGTAACAATATCGACAAATGATTGGGAAGTAGGGATATTGCATTAGTAACATCCCTACAACAGAATTTACAAATCAAAGCTCCTGCTTTCTACGCATCCTGAGGTTCTTCACCTGTAATGGCTTCGTACATAGCTTTATAAATGTGAACTTGGTCTACTCCACCCGGAATCCCAGGAATATCAAATCCATAAGCTTTATAACCCTTGCCAATGTACTTGCTTAATGGAAAAGGTCTGCCTTGATAGTATACCGGTACGGGACGGCGAGTGTGGTTGCCCCAACCGTATTTATCTTCGGCTATGGAGCCAAAACTGTGACCTACAGAAGCAGAATCCGTTTCGGAACCGAAGGTGAGTGCTTTTGCACCTTTGGTCAGCAACAAACCCGGAAAGTTGGGATACAGCGTCAGGTAGTGGTCGTGGTCAGCTGTCACCACCAGGACATTCTTTTTCCAACCACCATGGCGCTCGATCCAATTGATAACAACGCCTACAGCTCGATCGAAGTCCAGCACTGTACCGATGATGTTGTCGATATTGTTGTCATGAATTGCCCAATCGATATCGCCACCTTCGACCATCAGCCAAAAGCCATCCGGATCTTTACCCAAAACGTTCAGTGCTGCTTGGGTCATTTCTGCTAGGGTAGGATTTTCGTTTACTTCACGCTTGATGAAGGTCTCATCTGTTTCTCCTTCTTGCAGAGGGCGATCGCTATCGTTTACGGGTAAATCGCCGCGCTTGTAAGGTATGGGCTTTCCATTCGCATCAGTACGAAAGTACAGGGAACTTTGACGAGCAAAGTTTGCAAGACCGGTAAGACTGTAATCTCTGTCTGCACTGCTGACGGGAATGTTACCTTCCTGTCCCCTAGCTCCGTAAAGACCTAACAGGCGTTCGCCTTTGTTGGGATCTATTTCTCTGGAAGTCTTCAATAAAATTCTAGCTGCGTTCGGACCTCGCTCGAGAAAACGATAGCCGTAACGGTTGTTGGGATTGGATGCAGCAGGAGCCCTGCAAGCATCGGCGTCACTGAGGGAAGTTTTGCCTGTTAGTTCCTTGTAGGTAGATGCTTTGATATAAACATAGTTGCAAGTTCCGGGAGGTTTATATCCTGGCTTTCCTGGAGTATTGACGGTATTGTCGTGGTCAAGGGGATGGCCACCGCCAAGTAACACGGTGGGTAGGTAGGTGTTTTGCAAGTCCGGGCGATCGGGATTTTCCTGAAAATCAGGTCGAATCGCTTGCTGCAAAATGTTGTCTAGCGCTGGGTAATCACCGTCGTATCTGTTGCGGCGCTTGACGGCGGCCTCAGCTGCACCGGGCGTTGCGTGGTCGATCGGTACGGAGGTGACTAAACCTGTAGACTTTCCGTGTTTGATTGCTGTTTGCAGAAGAGTTTCTAGCGGTTTTTCGTAGATATCTACTCCAATGGCGCTGTTGTAACTTTTTACCCCGGTATAAAGGGTTGTAGCGGTGTTTGCTGAGTCTGGATAGCTGAGCTTTATGTATTCTGCTTGGCAGGTGTAACGGTTGGGAATTGAGGAAATTGATTCTCCATAGGGAACCTGGATGTCGCAAGGTTGGGGAGTAGCTGGTGTCCAGGGATTAGGACCGCCTTTTTCTGGTTCCCAACCAACCAGATTACCCAAATTGGGGTCGGTAGCACCACCGCTTGCACCCGTGTCGGTTAAATCTATACCAGGATTGAAGGGTGTTGGTCGAAAGGAAAAGTCGGGACGTAGGGGACTGGAACCTGTAACTGGATTGCTTTCGTCCGTTGCGGTGTTGCTGGTACTAAATTTACCTGATTTCTGGTCGAAAATTGTGGTTCCGTAGGTGGTGGCGAAGGTGTAGCCACTCAACCTTTGCATGTTCAAACCAATTCCTTTCCCGCGAGTGTAGAAGGGAGCTCCTTTGGCGATCGCACCCGCTCGCGCTGGTTCCCAACCCATGCCATCACCGATCATGATAATGACGTTGACGCCATTGCCTTTGATTGGTTTTGCCCGGGCTGGTTGCTCGAACCCAAATGTCGAGATAATAAACAGCAGAAAACTGGCGATCCAGGCGATCGCCCGAGAAAACTTTCCAAACCAGGAAATCATGGGAGAGCCTCTGCAAGTTTATGAAGAAATGTTTGGTCGAAAAAATTACAAGCCACTACAAACTTGGCAAGTGGTTTGAATCCCTAGATACCCCCTCCGACCAATACAAACTTCCAGGTTGGTTTTTTGGGGTATAGGCGTGCAAAGAACCCTGACGATCGAAGCTGCTTGTCATGGAAGCTAACTGAGGCGATGCTATCGCCAACAGCAGTACGCAAAGCAAGCCTGCTGCAAACCAAATTGACATTCGCAGTTTGCTTTTTGAAAGTTGAATCATAAATATCACCTTCCAAACAGATGAAATCTGGTTTCGATATTTTCTTAAACTACAGGAAAATTTTCATTTTCTAGCACGTGCGATCGCTGCCAACAATTGCGTCAACATTTTTCTTCGCTCGCACTCTACTACGAAAAATTTAATTTCATTTTCTTTACCAATTTTTTCTATCAAAACTAGACCATGTCCATTAAAAAACTGGAAATTTCACTGCACAAATGTTCAGAGTAGAATGTTGCTATTTAATAAGGTCTTTGCTTTTCCTTGTACAGGAAAGAATATTATCTTATCCCGCTTAGCGTTCAGATTATCTTTTGGTTAAATATAGGTTAATTTTGGATTTTTAGTAAAGCTAAGGCATTTTTCTTACCATTTTTTATTTTCTCGACGTAGAGATGATGCTTTCACTACACAAAAATACGTACTTAGGTTCGAAGACTGTGGTTTCCTTAAAAATATAGTTTCAAATTTGACACTTTTTCCAGAAAAATCAAGAAAAAAAATTGATAATCTTTTTTATAACGGAAAAATAACCAAAAACTATTCAGGTTTTAACTATTAACCCCAAGGATGTTATATATGAGTTTTTGATAAATTAAAAGTAAAAAATTAATATGATTAGTTGTAAAAATCGAGGGTATTTGCTTAGCCTGGCGCTGGTAACCGCTTTGGGTGCAAACGTACAATCTGCGATCGCTCGTACCACAAGTCCTGTAGGAAACTTAAAAAACGGCGCTGCTTTATTACCAACCGGTCAAATCATCACACCCGCAGCAGCACCAGGTTCTACTTTTGCTCCCTTGGGAACTGGTTTGCGTGCGGACAACAATGCTGATGCTGCTGAAGCTGTAAGTACTGCCCTCAGCCCTGATGGTAAAACTCTATTAGTACTCACCAGCGGCTACAACAAAAATTTCAAAGATGAAAGCGGCAATAATTTGACATACCCCGTACTAGACCCGCTCACGGGACAACCAACAAGCGTGAAAACCTCAAACGCAGAATGGGTCTTCGTGTATGATGTCAGTAGCGGTAACTTGATAGAACGGCAAAAAATCAACATTCCCAACACCTACAACGGCTTAGCTTGGTCAGGAGACGGAAAGCATTTTTACGTATCTGGCGGCATAGATGACCGCGTATACATCTACACCTTCAATGGCAATAAATACGTACCCGACGCTCCCTTTATCTTACTAGGGCACAATTCTAACCAAACCGATCCCTTTCCCAAGTACGATGGTGGTTTGCTCAAGGACACACCCGCCAAGGCTATAGCAACAGGAGCAGTTGTAGCTGGTGTTGCCGTTAGTAAGGACGGTAAAACTTTAGTAGCTGCAAATTTTGAAAACGATTCCATCTCCATTGTCGATACAACTACGCGTAAGGTACTTCAAGAAATAAAGTTCTTTACACCAGGTTCTAGCCAACCCACAGGAGAATTTCCCTTTGATGTAGTTCTCAAAAATACCAACACTGGTGCAGCAGCTAAAGCCTTCGTTACCAGTCAGCGCGATAACGAAGTGCTTGCTGTTGATATTGCATCAGGGAAAGTTACTCGCATTCCTGTAGGCGATCAGCCCAACAAAATGTGGCTTTCACCTAACCAAAATCGCCTGTACGTAGCCAATGGCAATAGCGATACTATTTCTGTCATCGATACCAATAACGACAGGGCGATCGAAACTATTTCCTTATCCCGACCTGGTGATAAATACAAAGGTGCAAATCCCAACTCTGTTGCTGTCAGTCCTGATGGACGCACGCTTTACGTTACCCTAGGCGGTGAAAACGCAGTTGCTGTTGTAGACTTGCAAAGCGATCGCGTTATCGGACGCATTCCCACTGGCTGGTATCCCAACTCCGTTAGTGTTAGTAAAGACGGTAAAAAACTCTACGTTGTCAATGCCAAAAGCAATTCTGGTCCCAATCCCTCCAACAGTCGGACAACGCCAGCAGGAAAAGCACGCAACGCTAACTTTAGAAACGAGTATAACTGGGCATTGGAAAAAGCTGGTATTTCCATTATTCCCGTTCCCAATCGAGCCATTTTGGCTGCTCTTTCCTTGCAAGTAGATAAAAATAACGGTTTTTTTTAACCGCCGTCTCGATCCGATTTTGAAGTTTCTTCAAACCAAGATCAAGCACGTTATCTATATTGTCAAAGAAAATCGTACCTACGACCAAGTACTGGGTGACTTACCCATCGGTAACGGCGATCCTGCACTAACTTTATTTCCGCAAGCAATATCACCCAACCATCACAAACTAGCCCAGGAATTCGTGACTTTTGACAATTTCTACGATTGCGGCGAGTCTAGTGGAGTCGGTTGGAGTTGGTCTACCTACGGTCGTACAACTGATTACACAGAAAAAAGCCAGTCGGTTCTCTACGGAAACGCTGGTTTTGAGGGTTTAACTTACGATTACGAAGGCACTAATCGCAATATTAGCCTAGCTCTACCCCAAACTTCGCCGAATGCTTCTTCAGTAAATACTCGCTTAACAGGACTGTTAGATCCCTCCGGAAGCTCTTCTATCTTACCTGGTAACAAAGATGTAAACGCGCCTGAAGGCGACGGCGATTTAGAGCCTAATGCTGTTGGTGGTTATCTTTGGGATGCAGCGCTGCGTGCTGGAAAGACCGTACGCAATTACGGCTTTTTTATTGACAATTCTTTTGTCTACACGCGCACTGACAAAGGCGATCCTACCCAACCGGATCCTCGAAACCCTTCCTACATTCCCATTTCCCCGAATCCCTTTGCTGCAAAGATTCCCCAAGCTCCCATCACCAAAACCGTACTGTTGGATAAAACTGACATTTACTTTCGGTCGTTCGATATGAAAAATGCAGATATTTATTTGTACAACGAATGGGCAAGGGATGTTGAGGAAAATGGATTGCCGAATTTAATGCTGGTACGTTTTGCTCACGATCATTTTGGTTCGTTTGATGAAAATCCTGTGGCGGGATTGAATACGCCGGAATTGCAAATGGCAGATAATGATTACGCTGTGGGCTTGTTAGTGGAAAAAATTTCCCATCTTCCGCAGTGGAAGGAAACAGCCATTTTTATCATCGAAGATGATTCCCAAAACGGCCCGGATCACGTTGATTCTCATCGTTCTTTAGCTTACATTATCTCGCCTTATACCAAACGCCACGCTTTGGTCAGCACTAACTACAACACCGTGAGCATGCTGCGGACTATAGAAGATTTGCTGGGAATAGATCGTTTGGGAATAACTGACGCTAATGCAGAAGCAATGTCAGATGCCTTTACCATACAGCCTGATTTCAGTCCTTACACTGCTGTGGTACCGGGTAATTTGTGCGCTGAACCTGTAGACTTAAACTTAGTACCAGCTTGTCGAAACCCGAAAGTACAAAAAACAGCAGCTGTACCGATTCTTCGAGACCGCAATTGGTGGGCGCGCCATACTAAGGGTTTTAATTTTAGAGTTGAAGATAAGCTCGATCCAGAAGGATTTAACGAAATTCTTTGGGTAGGAATCAAAGGCGATCGCATTCCCTATCCTCAAAACCGCAGTCGGCTAGATTTGCGAAAAAATCGCGCCCGATTGTTAAAGCAGTGGCAATTTAGCGCTAACAAGCTTTCTGCACACAAGTGAAATTTTTGTTTTTCTTGTTTGTCTGCAGTAGGGTTAGCCACAGTGTTTGCTATCTACTACAATCAAGCACGCCATCTATAAATTGCTGCAATCTTTCGTAGTGAGAACCTTTCCAATAAATTTGCGCGCAACCCTGACAGCAGTGAAACTCTTCAACATCCCGTTGAATGTTTTCTGGTAGTTTATCTATAATGGCTTGCTTGGTCACGGGTTTCAATAAGCCATTACAACGCAAACATCTTTCAAAAGGAGAAACTAATTTAAATAAATTGAATCGTCGCAATACTTCCACAATTTGTTGCTGGGGGTCGGTATTTCTAACGTAATATCCGTAGGTAACTGCACTTCGCATCAACAAACCTTTGTCACGGGTAAGGAGAATGCGCATCTGAGTGCTTGATATTGCTGCTAGTTCTGCATCATCGTAATCGTTTCGATATAAAGTATCAAAGCCTAACAATCGTAAAGATGATGCTAGTTTCCCTAAATGAATGTCCAAGACAAAACGAATAATCTTTGGTGGTTGGGGTCGTACTAAACTTAAAATGGGGATTTTTGTGGCTGCAGAAATAGGATAGACGTTAATCACGTCTCCATCCTGAACAATATAGGAAAAATCTACTGATGCCCCGTTAACTTCTATACAATCAACCTCAGGATGCGGTACGCCCAAAGACTCTATCATGTCTTTGATGGAGCCTTTTTCTCCAAAAAAATGCTCGATTTTTGCTTGCCTTTTATTCGCTGGCAAAAAATCATTTAATTCTGCATAGAAGTGAAAAGTTGCTTTAGCCATAGCGACAAAGCGTCGATCCTACGTTTACCATAGTAACTTTCAGCAATCAAAGCCAGAAGCAAGACCCTACTGTTCCTCAGCTACTCGGCAAGGTGTCCCAAAAACTGTACCTCTTGTAGTAGTAAATTTCCCGTCCTTATGTCATAATTACTGTTCTTAGTCCGTTTTTGTGAGTATTTATACTTAGATTTTATTGAAAAATTTTCTCTTTTAAATTAAACTCTTACAGGCTAGAAAATTTAGTCTTTTTGGCTGTTACAGCTTATGAAAGCTCGAGAATCAGAGCTTTTAGTATTAGCGAAGGCATCGCCGCCATACTAATTATTAGTAAAGACTTGCATTTATCCTCAACATCAGTTAGAGTCGAAATAATTGCTTTTATTCAGTCTCTAGCCTACTTTTGAGGAGGTGCGATCGCTTGGCAGGATAATTCTTTGGTGTAAAAATGCTTCTTGTGGAAGTACCATCAGTAACAAAATAGTTGTTATCATATTCACAAAATTCACCCTCAGAAAATGTCAGGTGAAATCATTTACCCTTACTTTATATTTTGTTTAATTTTCATTGGGAAAAAATTCATAGATAATTTTGGCATATGCAGCTACTTGGAAAAAAATTCAACCAGTTCGCCGAGAAAACTCCTTTATCTAATCTGTTCCAGACAATTATTGATTGGCAGTGACGGATTTAATTGTATTATGAGGTGAGCTGGAAATTTTGTCAAAAGTCCATATACAGCACAAAATCACCGGGAAAATGATGTTATAAAGTAGCTACTAGATTCCCAAGAAAAAAATTGCTATCGCTTCTTTATTACCTAGTTGAATAGTAGTAGGAATACTTGGTGCTACTAGCAAACGAGCAAACATTTTTGGGGAAATTTGTAACTAAAAATACTATCTCTGTTTGTCAAATCCTTTGTTTAGAAGTAAATCAACTCTGACATGAAATGACTACTTTCTTTTGTTCGGACAATTCCCGCCAATTAGGAGAAGATATTATCGGTAGTGTCTCTAATCACAAAACTTACATCTTGGTTGAGTGTCCGCCGCCTTGGACGTTTGAAGCATTTGAGTCTAAATGGGTTCCAGAAAATTTGCGGCTTTTAGTACATGAAATCAAAAATGCTAAATTGCCAATTAACTTTCTTTTGATTGCTAATAATTCCTCGCATCAGGTAGACCACAAAACTTTGTTAATTTACCAAAAACAAGACGGTTTAAGTAGTGGTTACCAAAAGCGAGAATTTGGTTTGGAAAATTTGGAACAAGCAGCATCTGTAATCAAAAAATGGCTGTGGGATAGAAACTCGAACTATGAAATTAAAACTACCGCCACAAGAGATATTTTAGTTTGTACCCACGGCAGTCACGATCGCTGCTGTTCTCGATACGGTAATCCTTTCTATTATCAGGCTAAAAATATTGTCTGTGATTTGAATTTAGAGAATGTTCGCCTTTGGAAATCCAGCCACATTGGCGGGCATCGCTTTGCTCCCACACTCATTGACCTTCCAGAAGGAAGATACTACGGTAATCTCGACGCGGAAACGTTTAAATCAATATTAACCCGAACTGGCGATATTAGATGCTTAGAAAAAGTTTATCGAGGTTGGGGAATTTTACCAAAACCAATTCAAGTTTTGGAAAGAGAATTAATCTGGCGCTATGGATGGGATTGGTTTAACTACAAAGTAGCAGGTAGAATTATCGAGCAAAGTGCAGATAAAAACACGATTCGTGCCGAGTTAACTTTTGAAAAACCTGATTGTTCGCAGTACAGTTATCAAGCAAGGTTAATCCCAGACGAAACAAAAACAGTTGAACTCAAGAGCTCCTGTCACGCTCAGCACGAGTCAGTGTTTGTTAAATATGCCGTAGCTAGTTTGTGGTTGACTGCTACCAATTTTGCTAGTTGCAGTGCATAGGCGAATACGATGCAGTAGTTAACAGCGAGCGGGACTGATCCAAAATACGGCTTGGTTGCGATCGCTCGCTTTTGCCATGCCTAATTTTGTCAAAATCCCAGCATCATCACCGCCGCTAGTATTGAGGTCGACTTGAAAATTGGGGATAAGTTGGGTTCTGTTGTACTGCACCTACCAAACAGTATGGGCGTCGTGACCACAGCCACGTTGGATAAAAGGTGGAAGCTGGAAATTAAGATTCTTCACAAAGACACCATAACTGCACCTGCTCCACCCTATTGTCGCCAAATCAAAATATATCAAGATATTTTAAACCTGGTACGTATCACGGGGAGATGGCAAGTAATATTTTTGCCACAATTTCTCCGCAATCAGGCAAGTGATTAACCACATCAAACCGACAGCGTAGCCAGCTGCCACATCAGTAGGCCAGTGTACGCCCAGATACAGCCGACTCAAACCAATTGCCAAAATCAAGATCGTACTCAAGGTAAAAATTTGTTTTCGCCATTGCGGAAACTGCTCTGCCAAAGTATAAGCTAGAAAGCCATAAATCACTACTGACCCCATGGCGTGACCGCTAGGAAAACTGTAGTGACCTGCATGCACAATCCAATCCCACAATGCAGGACGCGCTCTACCAAAGTGGGCTTTGAGCCAATAATTCCAGCCTAGAGCACCAACTGCGGCTATACCTAGGGTGGTTGCTTGTTGACGACGGTGAGAAAATAGCGGTCCAATCGCTAATCCCGAACAAATCAGCAGTAAGGCTGTGGGATTGCCAAGGGTAGTAATGCCAACCATGAGGCGATCTAAAAGTGGCGTGTGCCATTTGTAGATCGCTAGTAAGATAACTGTATCTAAACCAAATACGTGTAAAAGTAAGGTACAAAACACAAGACCGCCAACAATTGCTGATAGTAGCACCAGCTGTTTACCGGCTAGTAATTTTTTCTGTTGGGAAGTTTCTAGCACTGGGGTTGAAGAACCGACTATTTGGCTTTTGGCGTAACCAATAACAGCATTGGTGACGATCGCACCTGCAATAATTGCAACATTGGTTAGTTTTCTGCTTGCAAGGGACAGTCCAGCTGCAGCTATAAGAAAAGTTGTTGATAAAGATTGAAACTGGCGGATGAATATTTGGCCGGGAATGACATTTTGTGCGTCAAGATGGGGCTTAGCAATACTAGAATCCCTGAGCAGATGATGGGTCGAAATTTTTGGCTTGCTTGTGGAAGCTTGGTGTTGAGCGTGTATTCTGTAGTCCCAGACAATATTTTGGATCAGCGCAGCGATCGCTTTTAAATTCCAATCTGGATTTAAAATGACAAGAACATTGCCTGTATAATGGCTAGCACGAACTTGGACTATTCCTTTGCACTCCTGCAATCTCAACTCCAGATATTTTTTCAGAGTTGGCGAACCGTAAAGTCCGTTTACCTTATATCTAGCTCTTCCTTTTACAGCTGTGTGTATTGGCTGCACCAAGGGATTTTCCTTGGCAAATTTCTCCATCTGAGCGCCCATTTTTCTACTTCGTTAGAATTAGCTTGTGTTTGCAAGTATGGCACAACCCGAAAAAGATTTGGCACTCGCATCCTATCGTTGAGTCTTAACATGTTACTATTTTTTTGTTACAATCTTATAGAATTAATTAAATAAGGGCGCGTAGCTCAGTGGATTAGAGCGTCAGATTCCGGTTCTGTAGGTCGGGGGTTCGAATCCCTCCGCGCTCGTTTTTTATAGGAATTGAACTGCCATTCTCCTATAGGTGAAATTCATCAAATTTAATTACTTCTTGTTCTGGTTGGCGCGTGTCAAAACGATAGCTGCTCACTGTACCCGTACCCGTGTCGAAGATGCTAAAAACTGTAATCTCGTTACTGCTAACATACGGCATTGGTTGACCGTCTTCGTCCAGTAGCGGTGCAATTGTTGGTACTACCGGTTCTAAGCCATAGGGATCGCCAATCGCCACGTAGTCTTGACCTGGCCAAGGTGGCAAGCTTTTGCGTTTTCTATCTTTGCAAGCAGCTCCGTAGGAGTTACCAACGTTAGAAGTTTCTAAAAAATGCACGCCCGAGGGACTGCAAAAGCGATTCCACAAGTGGGAATGTCCAAAAAATACCAGCTGCACTTTGGCTGCTTCTAAAAGTGGCAATACGTCCCTGACGATGTAGTCTGCTTGTTTGGGATACTCATAACGCACTGCCCGAATTTTACCATCGCGATCGCGGGTGACAATCTGTACGGGATCTGTATAGGCAGGTACAATATTATCGCCTAAAGTATGGGGTGGATGATGTAACATTACCACCTTGTATTTAGCTTGTTTGAACTCAGGGCTATTTAGTTCTTGCACTAACCAGTTGTACTGCTTGCTACCCTTGGTAATGGGTTCGTAAATGTGCTGTCCGTATCCCCAATTTTCGGGATTGTTGAGTTCTGCTTCTGGTTCGCTGTATTTTCCTTTTTTTCGGCCGTCACTTTTGGGATAACGCCACATGTTTGTAGCGTAGAGCACTATCAAGCGCACATCACCAAAGCTGGTTGCATAGTAAGTTTTTCCGCCTTCTAAACTTTGGGGTAAGGTAAAAATTTCTTCGTAGGTATCGGTGTTAAAGGAGTTATCTTTGAGGAATTTTTCGCCATACAAATTGAGGGCGACTTTGGCAGGAATTGTATCGTCAAATTCTTCGTTTAAACTTGCCTGGCGCCCGAAACGTCCCATAATTTCGTGATTGCCAATACAGGTAAATAGCGGCGCGTGTTGAATAATTGCTCCTCCGGTGTATGTTGTTTTCTGACCGTTGTATTCCATTTCATAGCGAGCACGACCCTGCAAACAAGGAAAAAACGCACCGCCACGATTATCATCAAACCATTCACTGGCGCGATCGGGAACATTGACTAAATCACCAGCAAACCACACTGCATCCAGTCGTCCGACTGTTTGTACGACTTTTTGCAAATTTGCTGCTACCATGGGCTTGAGTTGATGATCGGAGGTAAGCAGAATCTTTAGCGGTGTACCGGGACTAGGAGTAGGTGCAAGGCTAAAAATATCACTGCTTACACTTTTGCCGTCTTCCCTTACACTTGTAACTCGATAGGAAATTCTTTCACCGGGAACAAGGTCAGAGACTATTGCTTCGTGTCGCCAAATCTCTCGTCGAACAGGACGTTGATAAATCTGTCCATCTTCGGTTTGGTTTCCCACTCGCGATTGTTGGTCTTCGCGCAAACGAGTGAGTTTGGTTGTTTGAGCAAAAACAGTTTGAGTAAGATTTTTCCCGTAGGAAACTGCGTGCTCGCAACCCGCAAATTCAGTAAACCAAACAACTCGCACGGAATTTGGAGTTGGTAATTGCAAAAACGGATCGGTGAGCAACTGAGGTGACGATGTTGTCATAATGTTTGGCAGTAACACTCAGGTGTTTTCATGCGATCGCTCAACGCTTGTATTGTAAACGCACAAGCACTTCGCCTTGCAACCTTCTGCGATCTTAGCCATGCTTGTTAATACAAATGTATTACCGTATTTGGCATAAATAAAATGCATTTTGTTCATAACTACTGTTTTCTTTTTTATTTCAGCAAGGGAGGATAGTAGCGATAGAGGATATTCTCATGTTTTTATAATTGTTTTCCCCTCTGTTGGCGGAGGGGTTTTTTATAGGTGCAGCAGGCTCTATAAGTAAAAATTTATACTAAAAATCCTCCTTTGCCTTTTCTATCTCACCGAGGGCGCAAGCAAAAACAAGTCTTGCTAATTGTCAGCTATTTCTTCCCAAAAATTATGAAATTCATTCGGATTTAACCCGACAGGAAATAAAAAAATTTCCCGAGCTGATTTTAACGCTTGGTAATATAGTTCGATGGCTCTGGATAAGGTGCAATACTTGATAGGAATCCATCTGCCGTTGTTAAAAAAGTAGACAACAACTCGGCTTGTTGTGTACTCTTCCAACGGGAGTGGAAGTTGCCAAGGTGATAGCACAATCTACGAATCTTAAAATAGTATACTACAACTTTTTAGAGAATTAATTACAGTTTTCATGGTGTGGGAACGAGAATTTATAATCAGAGGGGTTTTGGTGACAAATTGCCCGAGGGCGATCGAAAAGCTGACTGTTTTTATCAAGTGCTGGATACACCTCCTGACTTCTTCAGCTTCATATTTTAGCTTGAGCAAAAGAAAAATAATCTGTCGAAGCAGCAGATTTTATCGCCAGGATAGAACAAACAAGGAAATTGCACTTATTTGGAGAATTAATAATGCTATTAAATGGTAATGGCGAAGTTTTGAATTCTAGATTTGACGAGTCATATCGCATTCTTTGATTTTGATGAAACTAAAAGTTTAGAAGTTGAAAAAGCAAGAAAAATTTCTGCAGTGAATGCAATTACTTTTTCCAAGGTAGCTTGGTACCCATTTCAGTGAAAGCAGAGAAAATCAGATACAGCACTAAAAGACCAACGCCGAGCAAAAAAAGAACAAAATCGTTATCCATTGTTTTTTCTTGGTGTTTTGGACAATCAATTTTAGATGAATAGGTTGTGAACTCAATCATACATTACTACAAACACAAATCCTGAAATTTTCATTGCTGCCGAAAACGGAAAATTGATGTATAAATAAATATAAACATAAGTATTTCCTAAGTAATTACCACAAGGTAGCGAAAAATGAACCTAAGAAGCACAATTCTCGTTACAACCGCCTTTATAGTGACGATGAGCATCAGTCAAACTGTTCTAGCGGCAAATACGGAACATATCAGACAGTTGCTTGCCAAAAAACAATGTGACAACTGTGACTTAAGCGGTGCGGGTTTGGCGATGGCGGATTTGAGTAATGCAAATTTGCGAGGAGCTAATCTTGCAGGTGCTAATCTCAGTCGTGCTAATCTTAGCGGTGCTGACTTGAGCAATGCCAATTTGAGCGGTGCAGGATTGTTTGGCGCCAATTTGAGTGGAGCAAAACTAACTGGGGCGATTTTGGTGAGTACGGATTTGAGAAATACTTACTTGGTGAATGCAGAAATGACTGGTGTGAATATCAACGGTGCGAACTTGCAAGGAGCTTTGGGGATACCGTTGCAAATCGCTAAACCAGAAGACTTTTACGGGTGGGGTGTAGCAGAAGCACAAAAGGGCAATTATCAAAAAGCTATAGATTATTTTGAGCAGGCGATCGCCATTAAACCAGACTATGCTGCTGCTTATTTAGCCCGTGGTGTTGCTCGTTACCAACTTTTCGACCGACAAGGCGCTTTTGCAGACGCCCAAATTGCTGAAAAATTATTTACAAACCAAAAAAATAGCGAAGGTGTTCAAATAGCCCAGGCTTTTATGAAAGAATTGCAAACACCCCAGACAGCCAAATTAGACCCCGGAAAACCGAATTTTATGGACTTTTTGGGAGGTATTGCTTCTTTGTTTCTTCAATTTATGGGTTTTTAGTTGACTGTTTAGCTAAAGGCGCTACGCAGCCAAAATGGAGAGTAACGGATGGCCCCCGAACAGTTTGAATCTCCGTGACTTTAGTCCGGTGAGAGTCAATAAGTAACGCAAACCACTGATTTGAAGCGATCGCAATGGATGCAGATCAACTTTTGATGTGCTATCACCCAGGAGAGAGAATTTATTGGTAGTTATTTGTATAGAATGAATTTGCAAGCAGGATCTTTGAGCGAAGCAAATCTAGAGGAACTTAACTTTCAAGAAGCTTCTCTCAACAAAGCAAATCTAACAAAAGCCAACTTGAAAAAAAGCTGAGTTGAGCGCAGCAAATCTTTATGAACCAAGCTTATCTACGCAAGGCTTGACGGTGCAAATTTGCAAATGGCAAATTCAACAGATGCTGATTGTACTGCTGCTGAAATCTGGGGAGCAAATTCCTACAAAGCGTACCTGAATGGAACTTGTTTGCAGAGCGCAATTATACTAGACGACAGTTCACTAGTAAGCTGTTTGCTGTGCCTTCCTTTGGCGCTGTTTACTATTTTTTCTTTCCTGTTAACTGAATCTAACGTTTCTGATATTTTGAAATAATCTATGGGGCTGAGGAATCAAAATGTCAGAAAACTTTAGAAGCAGAGTTATCACCCAAGGAGTACAGCGAACGCCCAATCGCGCCATGTTACGGGCTGTTGGTTTTCAAGATGAAGATTTCCAAAAACCAATAATTGGTATTGCCAATGCTTATAGTACCATAACCCCTTGTAATATGGGGATTAACAAGCTGGCGCAAAGGGCAGAAATCGGTCTCAAGCAAGCCGGAGCAATGCCGCAATTATTCGGCACAATTACCATCAGCGATGGTATTTCCATGGGAACCGAGGGAATGAAATACTCCTTGGTGTCGCGGGAGGTGATCGCCGATGCGATCGAAACGGTTTGTAACGGTCAGAGCATGGATGGAGTACTGGCTATTGGTGGTTGTGATAAAAATATGCCAGGCGCCATGATAGCGATCGCCCGCATGAACATTCCCGCTATTTTTGTTTACGGCGGTACAATCAAACCCGGACACTACAACGGTAGGGACTTAACCATTGTCAGTGCTTTTGAAGCTGTTGGAGAATACAGCGCTGGGAAAATAGAGGAAAGCGAGCTTTTGGCTGTTGAGCGCCATGCTTGTCCCGGTGCTGGTTCCTGTGGAGGAATGTATACGGCCAACACTATGTCTTCTGCTTTTGAGGCTATGGGAATGAGTTTGCCCTATTCGTCGACCATGGCAGCAGAAGATGAAGAAAAAGCTGATAGTACGGAAAAATCGGCATTCGTGTTAGTAGAAGCCATTCGCAAGCAAATTTTACCCCGCCAAATTATTACTCGCAAGTCGATCGAAAATGCGATCGCAGTGATTATGGCGGTAGGTGGTTCTACAAATGCCGTGTTGCATTTTTTGGCGATCGCCCGCGCTGCTGATGTGGAACTTTGTCTCGATGACTTTGAGACTATCCGTGCTCGAGTCCCCGTGCTGTGCGATTTAAAACCCAGTGGCAAATACGTAGCTACGGATTTACACAAAGCTGGGGGTATTCCCCAGGTGATGAAAATGCTGCTCGTACACGACCTGCTGCACGGAGATTGTCTGACTGTTACCGGTCAAACCATTGCTGAAGTCCTGGAAAATGTACCGGATGAACCACCACCAAATCAAGACGTGATTCGTCCCTGGTCCAACCCCATGTATCCCCAAGGACACTTAGCCATCCTGAAGGGAAACTTAGCTCCGGAAGGAGCAGTAGCAAAGATTACAGGGGTGAAGACTTTGAAAATTACTGGTCCGGCAAGAGTCTTTGAATCGGAAGAATCCTGCTTGGATGCCATCTTAGCAAAGAAAATTAATAAAGGTGATGTAATTGTTATTCGCTACGAAGGTCCCAAGGGAGGTCCCGGAATGCGGGAAATGCTGGCTCCAACTTCTGCAATTATCGGAGCTGGTTTGGGCGATTCTGTAGGATTAATTACCGACGGACGCTTTTCAGGCGGTACCTATGGTATGGTAGTTGGACACGTTGCACCAGAGGCAGCAGTTGGAGGGGCGATCGCTCTGGTGGAAGAAGGCGATATCATTACAATTGATGCCTACACTCGTTGTTTGCACTTGCACGTGTCTGAAGAAGAACTTGCTCGTCGCCGTCAAAATTGGCGACCTCCCGCACCCCGCTACACCAAGGGCGTTTTGGCAAAGTATGCCAAATTAGTGTCCTCTAGCAGTTTGGGCGCAGTCACTGATTTGAATTTGTTTGAGTGAAGGTTTGGCTCTACTGTTGGTGTTTTGGCTCCACTGAGGTGGAGCACTAGGAAGAACAAATAATGTTTCTTTCAAGCAGAAAACGATAGTTGGTAAGTTCAAAACCGCTAGCAGTTAGTGCTTGGCGTACTCGAGTACTTAACAGCGCGTTCAATTCTGCTTCACCTGCTTTTGGTGGTCCGTTCTGGGGTTCGTTGGCGATCGCGATCGCTGGATGACAATAAATTTCCACCAGCTCGGCTGAAATTTGAGGAATCAAATCCAGTAAATATTCTTCTTCGATTTCACCAGTTTGCAGCAAGCCATACACTCGCTGTGCAAAACCGATACCGCGGGATTGCAATAGACTTTTGCCTTGCAGGTACAGTCCCTTAAATACCGCCCATCGAATGAATTTCGTCAGCATTTTGCGGCGGTCGAATTTTAAATTCAGTGCTAATTCTTCATGCGGAAGGCGAATAACTTTAATATTAAATTCTGCCGCTAAATCAGTTAATATACTCAATACCACCGGGTGCACGTGCATGTGCAAATGCCCGTCTACATGGGAAAGAGGTAAACCAGTAGAGCGAAATTTTTCTAACTGAGCACGAATTTCTCGTCGCAACTGGTCCCGCGTTTCCTTAACAAATTGATAGCGCCACCCAGCCCAGTAGGGATTGTTAGCAAAGTTACCTTGTTTATCAACTAAATGAGGAATTTGCTCTGGTGGTAAGGCAGCTCGTCCGCATACTAATACTAAATGCAGGCCAACTGCTAAATTTGGATGAGTGCAGGCTAGGGCTACGGCTTCTGCTGCTGCATCAGCAGTTACCATCAGGCTAGTACTGGTTAGTACCCCTTGTTCGTGGGCTTTGATAATTGCTTGATTAACTTTGCTAGAGAAACCAAAGTCATCACCGTTGATGATGGCGAATTTCTTTGCCTGCATATATTTTGTGGTTGGTGAGGAATTATTGACTGTTTGGGCGCTGCTAATAATTTGAAAATTGGGGTTGAGAGTTTGACTGACGCCGAAATGGTACCAGTCGGAGAATTTGTAAGGCAAGTTTGCTTAAATTTGGCATTAGTTGGGGTCGGAGCAATTGGGGATCGAAGGCGCTCATTCGCCGGGTATTTTCTTGCCAGCAAGTGGATAAAAATAATTCTGGAGTTAAATTATCTATAAAGCTACTGGCGCCGGTGGCGGTAAAACCCTCTTGTTGCTCTTCAACAGAACCGGTAAAGGCTCGAATTTTATCTTGCACTGCTGCGCAATAATGCCAAAAAGCGTTAATTCCACGCCACCAATTACTCTGACCTTCTTGAATTTGTTGATAAGTAACCCAATTAATAAAAAAGACAATGTGACGTGCTTCTTCATGCAAAACTGTGTCGAAAATTTCAAACAACCCTTTTGGAATGTAGCTGACGTGATGGCGAGCTAGTTCAAACAAACCAAAAGCCAAGAAAGAATCGAGACATTCACCGAAACCAAAGTTTATAAAGGCTGTTTTCACATTGCTGGGAACTGCGGGTTCGGGAGGTTGGGAAATCTGGATGTTGTAGTGATTGATGAGAAATTTAATTAGCTGAGCGTGGCGTTCTTCTTCCTGACCTTGCAGGGCGATCGCTTCTTTTAGTAAAGGATCGCTAATGGTGGTTGCGAAAGCTTTCACCATCATCCCTGCTTGTTGTTCTGTATGCAGTGCTTCTTTCCAAAAAGGAATGCTGCGCAAACCTTCTAAAGCTACATCATCAACAGCAGGCCAAGCAAGTTTGTCCACTTCATACTCTTGGTGAGTTGCAATAAAACCCCGACAAAATAATTCTTTGTGCTCTTGGCTTCCTATTTTCATGTTATCCATTCGCATTAACGTACAAATTAGTTCACGGATAAGCAGCTCCACTAACCACTAACCATTGATTTTGATTTAGCAGCTGCTTGAGCGTGACGCTGTTTGAGGTAGGAAAAAAACTCACGTCCTTCACGCAAGCGACGTACCAGCATTTGCGGATCGCTAAGCATTTCGCCCACAATCGGAATGATTGCTCGAGGACGAAAATAAAACCGCCGGTACATCTGCTCTACTGCTTCTTCAATTTCAGCACTGGAAAGGTTGGGATATTGCAGAGCTGACATTTGTATTCCGGAATTGGAAACTAGGGAATTATCGCTAAACCAATTGTTTTCCAGCGCTTGGCGGTACAGTTCTGTTCCGGGGTAGGGAGCAGCGATAGAAACTTGAATGGTATGAGGATTAATTTCGCAAGCAAAGCGAATTGTTTCTTCGATAGTTTCCCGCGTTTCGTTGGGCAAACCAATAATAAATGTACCGTGTACGGTAATGCCGAGTTTGTGGCAATTCTCCATAAATTTGCGTGCCACTTCCAGCTTAATGCCTTTTTTAATTCCGTCCAAGATTTTTTGATTGCCTGATTCAAATCCCACCAGCAACAAGCGCAGACCGTTGTCGCGCAGTTGTTTGAGGGTATCGTAATCTAAATTGGCGCGAGCGTTACAACTCCAGGTTAGTTTCAAGCGCTTCATGTGCTCGCTAATAGCGATCGCTCGATGCTTGTCGATGGTGAAGGTGTCGTCATCGAACATGTACTCCCGTACTTTGTCGCCAAAGATTGCTTTTGCTTGTTCCATTTCCCGTCCTACGGCGTCTGGACTTTTGGTACGGTATACGTGTCCGCCTATGGTTTGAGGCCAAAGACAAAAAGTACATTTTGCCGGACAACCCCTTCCGGTGTAAAAGGAAATGTATGGATGCAGCAAGTAACCGATAAAGTATTTTGTAATATCTAAATCGCGAGCGTAAACTGGCAGTACGCTGGGCATACAATCCCAATCGTGAATCAAGGCTCGGTCTTCGTTGTGATGGATGTTGCCGTTGCGATCGCGGTAGCTTAAACCTTTGATTTCATCCCAAGGTTTACCTTCTGCTAGCTCTTTGCAAGTATAATCAAATTCGTGGCGACAAACAAAGTCAATTATCGGGTTTTCCCGTAATGTCTCTTGTGCCAAAACTGCCACGTGCGCACCAATCAAACCAATTTCTGTATCGGGATTTTGAGCTTTGATCGCCTCAGCAAATTTAACGTCATTGGCTAAGGAAGGCGTGCTGGTGTGCATGATGACTAGTTCGTAATCTTTGGCTATCTTTAGCACATCTTCCACGGTTTGATGGTGGGGAGGAGCGTCCACAAGTTTGCTATCAGGTACAAGAGCAGCAGGTTGTGCTAACCATGTTGGATACCAAAAGGAGGTAATTTCCCGCTTAGCTTGGTATCGAGAACCAGCTCCACCGTCAAACCCATCAAAGGAAGGAGGACTGAGAAACAAAGTTTTTTTCATCTATAACTCCTGTTAATAATTTTTGCTGTTTTTAATGAAAATACTCATATACTCCCAGGCATATTATCAAAAAAGCCGATATAATTCCAGACCATTTACTAGATAAATTTTTAGTAAATTTTCTCCCTAATAATTGCCCGATATAAATGGCTGCTAAACTCAGTATTACTGTTAAAAAAGTAGTGTAAATAATATTTAAGCCGGAAATACCAGCTCCTATTCCTCCGGCTAAATTATTAATTGTTAAAGCCAAAGCTAATCCCAAAGATTCTCTGACATCGATAGAGTTGGATTTATCCCAGTCTGCTCGTTCTGGCTGGGCAATAAAAAGGGTGTAATCAAGTTCATTTCTAGATGACTTTTTCCGTGGTTTGATTTCTATCTCCCATACATCCCACATTCCCCAAACACCTATGAAAATTAGAGCTAAGCTACCAATAATATTGGCTAAATTTGCGGGTAATAATTGACTAATTATTCCTCCTAATGACATGGAAAAGTATGTTCCAACACCCGAGACTACAGCAATAATTAAATTGCTGAAGATACCAATTTTGATTTTTTTGACTCCATAGGCAATTCCCACCGCCAAATTATCAATATTATTAAATATGGCAAGAATTATCGTCGAAAACAAATGTTGCATTTTCACAACTTATCCATTTTCCTGAGAAAAAAGTACTAATTTCCCTGTTTTTGTTAGCTTTAATTTTCTGCCTCGCCACGTAATGGTGCTGCCAAAAAAACAGTAGCACCAAATCAGAAAATCGAAAAAATCCCATACAGGAATCAACCACAAATATTTTCTGGTAGTCTGATCTTGAAGAAGCTTGACACCCACAACCCAACCCATGGATAACCGCAGCATCCATGTCACATATGCTACTAACCAGCTGAAACTCGATCCAGCTGTGATGATGAGAAGTAACAAACTGCTGATGGTTCCGTAGGTAAAAATCAATCCCGTGTAACCCCAGGGGCGAGAAATTCGCGTACAACGCGACCAACGAATTTGGCGATGGATAGATTCGATCAAGCTAGAGGAAGAAAGTACATGTTCTACTATATAGTCGCAAAGTAAAACCTTGTATCCTGCTTTGGCGGGAAGGTAGCCTAGTTGAAAATCGTCTGCGAGGTAATCTGCGATCGCTTCAAATCCTCCTATCTCTGCGAGTACTTGCTTGCGAATTACAATGGTGGAACCAAAGGCAAATTTTATACCTTCTAGTTGGTTGCTGACTAAAACGCCTGCATGAAAATCCGTAGCAGTACCAATAGCTTCTAAAGCTGCTAACCATCCTTGCGCTACGGAACGATACAAACAGGTGACAACACCTACTTGTTTGTTTTGGAATGGTTGAATAATTCGTTGCAAATAGTCGCAACTAACTCTGATATCACTGTCTGCAATCACTAAATATTCGTATTTAGCAAAATTGACAGCATTGGCTAAATTGCTAATTTTCAAGTTTGTACCGATAGTGCGATCGCTAATGACTAACTGAATGTCTACTTGAGGAAAGTCATTGATAATTTGCTTGATTGTGGCAATGCTGCTATCTTGACTGTCGCGAACGCTAAAAATAATTTGATAGATGGGATATTGCTGTTGACAAAAAGAAGCCAAATTTACGTAAGCATCGGTGTCGAGACCGCAAATAGGTTTTAGTATTGTCACGGGAGGATGAAAATTTGTAGCAATTGAACAGGGATATTTTAAAAAGGAAATTGCTGCATAAATTGCATAACAGTAAAACAAAATTGCCGTCAGACAAAGAACGAAAAGTAGAAAATTAATAATAGTTAAATGAGAAATACCCAAGAATATAAGCTTAATAATTCCCATTGACGAGGGTGCCAACCTGACGGTAAACAGATCGTAGACTAGTGTATAACTTTTTTATTACCGGGATATGAAATTGAGATTGCAAATGAATTACTTTGGAATTTTTTCGTAGATGTTTTTTTACTGCTTTTTTTCCTAGAATTCGCAAAAAACGAACTCTCGCCACTTCCACGAGAGTTACTGAAGTGCTATTGTTGTAATTTACACTTTTGTACTACAAGCTGTCACCAACAGGAAGTAGTGAAGAAAGCTAAATTTTTTGATAAGAAAAAGCCCACTATTTATTAAGTTGGGCATCAGGCGAATTTATACTATTTAAGTTGGCTCTCTATTTAACTTAGAGCAAAAAAATAAGAAATTGATAAGAAACTTATAACAACAGTTGCTTAGTCCTTACTCGTTGTCAACCAGAGCGATCGCTGATTCGACAACTTCCCTATTTCACCTACAGACTTCTTGTCCAGCGCGATCCCTTCCAAAGACAAATAAATAAAGCAGCGGAAACTAAAGCTCCTAAATTCCACTTCACCGAATTCTTGAGCAAATTCATTCTCTGGGAAGCTATGTTCGCTTCTGCTTGAGTCTTTATTTGCACCTTAGCTTTGGATAGTTCTGACAAAACTTGATTTTTCACTGCTTGGGGATTTTGTCCCTTCAACGAACGACCTTGGCTTTTTAAAAAATTATCTATTTGTTCGGGTGTGGCTTGATGCAGTTGCTTTTCTATCTGTTCGGCTTGGGAAAGTTGTTTTTGAGATAAAGTATTGATCTGAGTAACGCTAGCGTTAGCAAGCCGGACTGTGTTTGCAACTCCCAAGGGAATCATTAAAAGAAATAATACCGCAAACAACAAAGTTAGCCAAGATAAGAATTTCAAAATCCGAAATTCCCATTTATTCCGGGAATACGTTTCTCCAAAAAATACCAGCACCAATCCAATTAAAGGTACGGGTACTCGTTCAATCAGTGCTCCAAAAGTTTGAAATTCCCAAGCGGGATTCATAAATTCTGGAGGCACAAACATCTCAATAATATCAAAAAATGCTAATAATAATAAACCATAACCCAAAAGACGCAGAATATTCATTGATTCTGCTTGTTTGTATGTGAATTCCTGGAGTTCGTTTAACAAAGGAATAAATTTATCGCTAGTAGATTTTGTCATGTCTTTACACAATCAGCAAGTTTGAACTAATGAAAATACAGCGATTGTTCTCGAGGAGCTACCTTTTGTTAGTTTATTCTTGCTCGAATAACATCACCACTTGATTGCTATCTTCTTGGGATTTGGGTTTTTCGCCTAGATTTGTGGTGAGAGAAACCTTCACTAAAGTCAAGAAAGTACTGCTGAAAATAATAGCCAAAAATGAAATTCGAAATTTTCGCCACCAAACCATCACTTTTTCACCTGGGGAGAATTTTGATTTTTGCGCTCTTGCTGCCAAAGTAAAAAAAGATAAAAGCAAACAAATACTATCACTTGTATGATTCCAAATAAAAGCGAACCATCACCTTCATGCCAATAATTAAATGCTTGGAAATTATTGTTTGCAGACATCACGGCTAGCATGGAAATTCTGATGCCATTAATAATAAATGCTAACGCGATCGCTGCCATGAATACTAAAGGTATTTGCTTTCGTTCTATGGGAAACACAAACAAGCAAATTACAGCAATTCCTAAAAGATAGCAAATAGATTCTATACCCGAACAGGCAGCATAAACTTTAACACTTCCTGTGGGTAAGTTGATGTAAACTCCTTGTAGAGATACATCAAAGCCAAAATACCAAAGCAGAAATGCTGAAAATTTCGCTGTCAGAGGAGAAATATCAAATAAAGATGATAGTACTAACTTGGGAATACCGAGAAAAAATAGTATAGTTAGTTCTTGCCAATATTGTTTCAATCCCTGAAAACCAGAAGCTAATAAACTAATAGCTAAACCCCCAATAAATGGGGAAACGCGCACAAAAATTTCCAGAGAGTCATTTGACTTGAAAGTAGAACTTTGCCACAGTAAGGCGCCAAGTAATAATCCTCCCACAAGACTAGAAAAAAGTCCACTTTCTAAATTTAAGTTTTGCTGTTTTTCTCCTAGTAAAGAAGCTACAGCTAACAAAAAAAGTGCAGACATTCCCGCTTGGGCGACATCTCCAGATTTCCAAGTAAGGGTAAGGATAATTGCACTTAATCCTGCTCCTATTGCTAACAACCATAACTTGCTATTTTGCAGTGATTTAACTTTGATAAGGGGAGTAGCTTTCATTTGTAGCAAAATCAATTTGGACTGCAATCAAACTCGCCAGCTTTTGAAAGTACGTACAAGCGCCATTTCGCTACTTTCATCCAGCAGCATCCGTTTTGCTTTGGCATTTAGGTGTCATCTGTAACTTCAGTAATTATCCTACAGTATGTTATGGGCGGTGTTAATTTTAACTTTATAAAAATTTTAATATTATGTTTTTCTTTATACAAAAAAAGCATCTGAAGCCGCCTGTTTTGGTAAAAAACAGATAAAAAAGCTACAAAAGCGCCGTTCAGTTTACGGAAATAGCGTTAAAATTATCTCGGCTTACTTGCCTTGCTACGGAAGAGGGAAAGATAAGGTTTGTTACAAACGCCACCAAATTTTTTGCAAGTGATTGAGAATGGCGATCGCAATGGCAATGGCAAACAAAAGCAAGATAATTCCTCCAGGAATAAAAGTGAGTATACCCAAACCTCTGAGTACCCAAACAGCTATAGCAATACCAAGAAATAAGCCAAAAAGCTGGGTTAACGTGCGACTTAATTTCGAAGAAGAACTCACTGCAGCTTGCCTCTATACTTAACAGCTTCTCTATTGTAGTTGCGGCTTGTTGCCAAAACTATCCAATCTTTTGGCGGTAACTGCCGCAGATTTTATCGTATTTTTACGGAGAGACTGACAATACGGGATTCAATTTTTGTAAAAAGTGGAGCATAATAGGCTAGAAATATTTATTTCCGGAAATTTTGTTTTTCGGCTTGGAACTAGAGAATACACTAAATCAATAATTAAGCACGTTGAAAGCTTAATTTTCTAAAATGTGTGGAGGAGTGACTGAAAACATGATGTTTGCATCGGATCTTTCAGAAAATGCGATCGCAAGTACGCAAATCATAATGCCTTGGAGTTCCCAAGAGCAAAACAGAATGATCGCCCAAGGGGAAATTTTGTTAGAAACGCGATCGCATACAGCTTGGGGTGGTGCTGTTACTGCTTGGATGTATTTGCCGTTAGTGCGATCGCAAGTCTGGCAATACCTGACAGATTACCCGCGCTGGGTGCAATATTTCCCCGACATTACTAAAAGTGAAGTTATACAAAAACGAGGCGAAGTTAAACGTCTGTATCAAGCAGCGCAAAAAGCATTTTTATTTTTAACTGCACGCGTAGAAATATACCTTCATGTAGTGGAAGAAATAGGACAAAAAATCCAATTTCAGTTGGAAAAAGGTACTTTTCACGATTTTAGTGCGGAATTGAAACTTTTGGATTGGGGACGGGGTACGTTGCTCAGTTATGCAGTACAAGCTACTCCCAGCATCCCCATCCCATCTATTTTTATTCAACAAGCAATAAATTTGGAATTGCCTGCCAATATGCGTAAAATGCGACAAGTTATTTGTGGCGGATAAAAGTAATGTTACAGGCACAAGAAATATTAGACTTTTGGTTTGGCAAACCTGAAGAACCAGGTTACGGTAAACCTAGAGATTTTTGGTTTGCTAAAAAACCAGAATTCGACCAACAAGTACGAACTAGATTTTTGACATACTACCAAAAAGCAGCAGAGGGATACTTGGACGAATGGATAGAATCTCCCTGCAGCTGTCTGGCGCTGATTTTGCTACTGGATCAATTTCCCCGTAATATGTTTCGCGATACTCCAGAAGCATTTGCTACAGATTGGCAAGCACTTTCAGCAGCACAGCAGGCCATCGCTCGAGGCTACGATCTGAAATTGCTACCGGTACAGCGTTGGTTTATTTACTTACCCTTTGAACACAGTGAAAACCTAGAACACCAACGCCAAGCGGTAAAGTTATTTCAAACACTCAGTCACGATCCAGACAGTGCTAGCAGTATTAACTACGCCATTCGTCATATGGAAATTATTGAGCGCTTTGGTCGCTTTCCCCACCGCAATGCCATTCTAGGAAGAATCTCAACTCCCCAAGAAAAGGAGTTTTTAAAACAGACTGGTTCGCGATTTTAAACAAACTAACAACTTTCAGAAATTGGCTGCTTGGAAAAAGATCCGGGGACAAGAAAAAGGGTTGCAAAAGCAACCCGATTTTTCATTTTGGCATTTGTACCTTAATTTGGCTGCACGTTTGAACCGGAATAAAAACTGCCAGAATTGCCTATTGTTTTATCGCAACGTTGGATATCATCTCCAAAAACCCAGCCTTGGGTTCCGTCTGCAAGTCTAACTTGAACAAAATCTCCCTTGACTTTGACAAATAAAACCTTTTCGCCCAGATTTAGTTGTTTTAACGCACCAATTTCTGTTTGCGGTTGGGGACGTAATTTTGCCAATAATTTTCCCCCAGAAGGAGAAACAACGCGACACAACTGAGGTTGCTGGGACAGAAAATTTTGTTGGGAATTATTTTTGTTGAATTTGGTCGCACTGAGTATAAATACACTGGCGATCGCGCTTGTGGCGATTGCTGTCACTACTTTTAATTTTGGTTGTACTTTCTTGGGAGCGATGGAAGCTGGAACCACAAGCGGTTTGTGAGACGGAACTTTTTTGGCAGATTCTTCAGACTTTTTAAGTTGCGAAACGCGTATAGTTTTAGGTGGAGGTTGGGATGATGCCAGTGTAATTGCAAAACATTTGGCATAATCCATAGGCATGTAGCCTTGGGGATAGTGTTTGCAGACAATCTCCCTGACCCGAAAATCCTGTTGTCCCAAGCGCACAGTGCTACCTGCACTCAAGGGTATTTCCCCAGCCAAAAGCAATTGTCTATCTACAATAGGAGGATTTTGCTGACGCAGGTTGCGCAAATAAAATCTTTGTCTTTGTTGATGAAAAAAGATTTCTACGTGCAGCCCTGAGATTGTCGGATCTTGTAACACAAGATCGCACTGTTGGGGGTCGCGACCGATACGAATTTTGCCAGGGTTTTTACTTCGTTGCTTGTCTGCGATCGTGCGATATTTCAGCTGACCGTCTTCCACCCATTCCAAAGTTAGTTGGTGCAAGACAACAGTAGCATCAGCATTGGCTGTTGTTCTACCTACGGAATTATCTAACTTTCGTAGCGCTGCTAAAACTTCAGTTGCCGTTTGATAGCGGTCTTTGAAATGATAGCGCGTCATCTTGCACAAGATGGCAGCTAGCTCGGGACTAGTAGAAGCCAAATCTTGCCAAACAATTTCTCCTGTTTCTGGATCGTCTTGTAATGTGTGGGGATATACCCCTGTTAATGCTTGAATACCTATCATTCCTAAGGCGTAAATATCACTGCTAGGACGCGGTAAACGCCGAATTTGCTCGGAAGGCATGTAGCCGCGAGTACCAAAGATCGCCGTTACGTTTTGTCGCCCCGCTGCAGTAGCAGTTTGAGTGCGCAATTGCTTGATCGAGCCAAAGTCAATTAAAACTAATTTGCGATCGGACGCACGCCTGATCAAATTGTCTGGTTTGATGTCTCGATGAATTACTCCCTGACTGTGGACAAATTCTAAAATGCTCAAAACTTCAATGAGCATTTCAATAGTCTGAACTTCTGTCCATCTGCTTCCTAAGGGTAATTCCTTGCTCAGAGGATGTCCCTCAATATATTCCTGTATCAGGTAAAATTGTTGATTTTCTTCAAAGTAGGCCAAAAGCTTTGGTATCTGACTGTGGTTACCCAACTGTAGTAGAGTTTCGGCTTCCTTATAAAATAGCTGTCTGGCTGTTTCTAAACTTTCTGCATCCGTATTAATAGTTTTCAGACGCTTGAGAACACATTTCGGTTTTCCAGGAAGATGTATGTCCTCAACAACATAAGTTTGACCAAAGCCCCCCTCACCCAACACTTCAAGGACTTTGTAATGTCCTGCAAGTAGCTGACCAATCATATTTTGATGGCATTCGTAAAAAATTGACTACTATTTTGCTTGCTTTATTTGGTTATCTAGTATATTTTCTTCCTCCAAGAAAATTTTTAAATATAACTTATATTTATCGTCAAGAACATAAGAATTATGGCTCGATGTGTTGAGGATTTTTATGAGTTTATAAGTGAACATAAATTAACAATCCTCGGTTAATAAATGAATAACAAATTTTACAAATTTATGTTGCCAGTTTGGCACCAAATATGAAACTTTTTTGTGCTGAAACCGCAGAAACAGACAGCCAGACCATCAAAGCAAAAATCTGAATATTTGTCCTCCTCCGAAAGAGGGAAATTCTAAAGTAAAGGCGATCGCCCTTTTAATGTCAAAAATACAACAATAAGATTTTCGTCAATATAAGTGCTTGTTTTTTAATGCTCGGTCAAATTAGTAACAGCAATTTTTTAGACTACAGTGTCAAACTAAATACCATAGAAAAATTTTTGAAATAATTACTAAAAACTTTTGTTTCATAAATAGCACTTGCTTTCAAAAGAAAAACAACAAGCGCGTGCATTAATTTAATTGCAGTAATTAAGGAAATTAAAAGTACAATCTTCAGCCAACACGATGGTTAGTGGTAAGCGATTCATCGCTTTTTGTAGTATGTAGTAAGCGATTTATCGCTTGGTACGCGGGGATGAAACGGCTAAAAAAGCCGTGACTGCGAACTTTTGACGATTTATCCCTTGGTACCCGGGTATTACAAAAGGTGACTGTGAATTTTTGGCGAGCGCTTTTTGTAGTATGTAGTAAGCGATTTATCGCTTGGTACGCGGGGATGAAACGGCTAAAAAAGCCGTGACTGGGAGCTTTTGGCGATTTATCCCTTGCTGTTAGTTTGGCGTGAAAAAAACGCAAAGACGCCGCGGTTGGGATTTACGATCGCACGTCTTTGCGTGGGAGATTTTAGATATTCTCGCAGTTGGCGTTAGCTTGTTAACAACTCAACTGGTAAACGTTTGAAAACAAGGCGTTCGTTTTCTACGTCGACAAAGATAGTATCGCCGTCGTTGAATTCGCCGCGCAAGATTGCTTTAGCGATGGGGGTTTCTAACTCTCTTTGAATTGCGCGCTTCAAAGGACGTGCTCCGAAGACGGGATCGTATCCTACTTCTGCCAAGAAGTCAATGGCAGCATCGGAGAGTTTGAGGGATATCTTGCGATCGCTGAGTCGTTGGCGCAGTCTGTTGAGTTGTAACTGTACGATTTGACGCAATTCGTCTCTCTGCAAGCTGTGGAAGATGATGATTTCATCAACGCGGTTAAGGAACTCTGGACGGAAGCTACTGCGCAGCGCTTCCATGACTCGATTGCGCATTTCTTCGTAGCGGGAGTCATCTCCTGCAACATCCAGGATGTACTGCGAACCGATGTTGCTGGTCATGATAATAATGGTGTTCTTGAAATCGACCGTGTGACCTTGAGCATCGGTGACGCGTCCATCGTCAAGAATTTGCAGCAAGATGTTGAATACATCGGGGTGTGCTTTTTCGATTTCATCAAACAAAACCACTGCGTAGGGACGACGGCGAATGGATTCGGTCAGTTGTCCGCCTTCTTCGTAACCCACGTATCCTGGAGGTGCGCCGATCAAACGAGAAACGGCGTGTTTCTCCATGTACTCGGACATGTCGATCCGCACCAGAGCGTCTTCGGTATCAAACAAGTACGCAGCAAGGGTTTTTGCTAGCTCAGTTTTACCCACGCCTGTAGGACCGAGGAAAATAAAGCTGGCGATGGGACGGTTGGGATCCGCAAGACCAGCGCGAGAACGCTGAATGGCGTCGGCGACTGCTGTGACGGCCTCGTTTTGTCCGATAACGCGTTGGTGCAGCTCGTCTTCTAGGTGCAGCAATTTTTCTTTCTCGGATTCCACCAACTTGCTGATGGGGATACCAGTCCACTTGGAAATAATTTCTGCGATATCCGCTTCGGTGACTTCTTCTCGCAACAGAGATTTACCGGAGCGTTGCACTTGAGTTAATTCGCTTTCTGCTGCTTCTAATTTGCGATGTAAATCTGTTAATTTGCCGTATTTCAATTCTGCAGCACGATTGAGATCGTAGTTTCGTTCTGCTTGTTGAATTTCCAGGTTAACGCGGTCGACTTCTTCTTTGATAGACTGGATTTTAGTGATAATGTCTTTTTCAGACTGCCATTGAGCATTTAATGCTCTTTGTTCTTCTTTTAAGTCTGCCAGCTCTTTTTCCAGTTTTTCGAGGCGTTCTCGAGAAGCAGCGCTGCTTTCTTTTTGTAAAGACAGCCTCTCCATTTCTAATTGCAGGATCTTGCGGTCAATTTCGTCGAGTTCTTCTGGTTTGGAGGTAATCTCCATTTTCAGTCTAGCTGCTGCTTCGTCTACCAAGTCAATGGCTTTGTCTGGTAAGAAGCGATCGCTGATATACCGACTCGACAATGTCGCAGCTGCTACTAAGGCACTATCGGAGATTTTAACTCCGTGGTGAAGTTCGTAGCGCTCTTTCAGACCGCGTAAAATCGAGATTGTATCTTCTACTGAAGGCTGATCTACGTAAACTTGTTGGAAACGTCGCTCCAAGGCGGCGTCTTTTTCAATATATTTACGGTATTCATCCAGCGTTGTCGCTCCAATGCAGCGCAATTCACCCCGCGCTAACATTGGTTTGAGCAAGTTGCTAGCGTCCATTGCTCCTTGAGTTGCACCGGCGCCAACAACGGTGTGAATTTCGTCAATAAATAGAATTATATTGCCGCCCGATTCGGTGACTTCCTTTAAGACTGCTTTGAGGCGTTCTTCGAATTCACCCCGGAATTTTGCTCCTGCAATCAAAGCGCCCATATCCAAGGCGATCAGCTTGCGGTCTTTGAGAGACTGGGGTACGTCACCCGCAACGATGCGCTGTGCTAAACCTTCTACAATTGCAGTTTTACCCACACCCGGTTCACCTATTAATACCGGGTTGTTTTTGGTACGACGAGAGAGAATTTGAATAGTACGGCGGATTTCGTCATCTCGTCCGATTACTGGGTCAAGTTTTCCTTGACGTGCTGCTTCGGTCAGATCGCGCCCATATTTCTCCAGTGCTTCGTATTTACCTTCTGGATTTTGGTCGGTCACTTTCTGGCTCCCCCGAATTTGTTTGATAATTTCTTTAAGTTTTCTTTCGTCTAATCCGAATTCTTGATATATTCCTTTGCCAAAGCGGTCGTCTTTGGTATAAGCAAGTAATAAGTGTTCGATGGAGATATACTCGTCGCCAAATTCCTTGCGATAGCCATCAGCTCTGTCTAGCAGGGTATCCAAGCTTCGTCCCAGGTAAACGGAACTGCTGCTACCAGAAACTCTGGGTTGGCGTTGGATAAATTGGTCGGTGCGATCGCGCAGCTTTTGAATGTTGATACCTGCTTTGCTAAAAATCGAATTAGCAAGTCCTTCTTGCTCTAGCAAAGCTTTCATTAGGTGTTCGCTTTCAATTTGTTGCTGTTGGTTTTGTTTGGCAATGTCAGGAGTATGCGCGATCGCTTCCCAAGCTTTTTCGGTGAATAGATTTGGATTGGTAGGTTGCATAGGCTTTTCGAGGAACGAACAATCAAACGCGCACGAATTAGTTTTCTTTTTATAAAGCCATTGTAAAAACAGGTGGACTTTTTGCTGGATCGGTCTTCACGTCTTTTATCAGTGGTATAACCGTCTATCCTGGCATTTTTTGCTGCTGCTGGCAAAAATTTTTGTACTGGTCGCTTGTTGGAAACTACTAGTACATTTGCGTCGCTTTCAGCATGTGGCAAGTGATCAAAAGCTGGGTAAGGGCGAGGGGGTAGCTTTGAATTGTTTCTCCTGTTGTACCTGCTACTTTACCTAATTCAGGATTGCTTTCGCGATCGCATATGCTTCTTAAATTAGGCATATCCGAGCAAATTAAATGCTCTAGCTTGTTAACCTGCTCTAATGTGGCGTGACCGTCAACTTCTAAAACATCAACTGGTTTACCCATGTCCCGGTCTAACCCCAGACGAATTGCTGACATGGAATTTTCCTCCAGACCGAGAATGGGGGTCAAATCTGGATGGGGTATGGTAGGACGTAAAACTAAACGAACATTGAGGTGACTGTTGAAGGGATTGGGATCCTCTTGGGGTGGATAAAAAGTTACTACTATATCTGACCACTGTCGCTGCGGGCGGATAAACTGTTCTGAGTCTGGTTCCCGCTTTTTCAACTCCGCCAAGACTTCTTCTTCTGTGTAACCCCGCTTTTGCGTATCTCGCTTGATTTTCCACTTTGCACGCAATGTTTCCGGAGGCGCGAGAAAAACTTTCACATCGTAGCAGTCACGCGCTGTGCGAGTCGAATAACCAAGCAATCCCTCCACAATTACGAACTTCTTCGGTTTTACATATACCGGCGGCTCAAATGTGCCGGTTTTGTGACTGTAAACTGGCTTGAGAATTGGTTGTCCCATCCTCAACAGCGATAGGTGCTGCTGCATGATATCTAAATAGTTGCAGTCGGGATGGAGAGCCGTGATTCCAATTTCTGCACGTTGCTTGCGATCGTAGCGGTGATAGTCGTCTGTACATATCACTGTAACATCTTCCGGGCCAAGCACCTGAGCTATTCCTTTTGTTAGTGTGGTTTTTCCAGCCGCGCTGTCACCTACAATACCGAGAATAATTGGACGGCTCATGCTTCTCCCCCTTATTTGTAGCTGTTACAGTCCTGTGTGGGTTTTTATATGTTAATTCGCTAATTCTAGAAATTTGTGAAACATAACTCAAGCACCAGAAGCAGTAAAACTACAATCCTTATGGGCAAAATCTTCACAAAATCAACTATCGATACAAGCTTATTACTCTTGACTAAAATTTGTATAGATTTTTATAAATTAGTGAATTAACATCCACAACTTCAAGCTTTACTCATGACCTCCGGTCACAAGCACCAAGTTATCAGTTCAAGAACCAAAGAAAATGAAATTTGCTTCTGGTGCGGATTTTACCTTCTACCACCCAACTTCCAAGCGACAAATTCCACTCATAACTATCAGACCAATTTCGATTTGCTTGTATTTCCCTATTGAATCATTTCTCAAAAATCATGGCGAAAAGATAGAAAGCATTTTTTGACCGCACAATTAATAATAAAACGCAGCTAGTTGGGAATTACTACAGCTAATTGTTAACTTGTTAGTAGGTAAATCTACACTTTTCCAAATCATTCTTGTGAATATATATGTTTTAAGCCTGTAGATAGGGCTTTTCAGTCTTAATAATAAATATCATGGAAATACAGATACTATACTTGCTTTTAACACGCACGCTTTTTGACTAGGAGTTTAAAAATGATTACCAAAAGTTCACCCAGATACAGTCCCAATCAAGTAGTTTACTTTCGTGGTGGTGTGGGCAAAATTTTATGTTCGCAGCCAGATTCCGGTACTTGGACTTATGAAATTGAATTGGAAATAGAAGCAGCACCACAAAAAAGTCGGCTTGGTAGCGAAACAACGATTCTACTGTATGAAACAGAAATTGAAGGTTTAATGAGTTTATGAATACTTCTAGTCAATTTTACTATCCCGAGTTTGGCATACCCAATTATTTAATAGTATGGCTGTCGGCATTACCTTTCTCCATATTTCTGATTTCTTTTGCAATTAATCAATCAGATATTATTAGCTTCTATCTCTACGTTTGTACAGCTTGTATTATTGTTGGGTTACCATTTATTGCTACTTTAAATAGAGAATACGCTGCCTTGCTGTCTGCAAGACAATCTATCCAAAAAAGCAGTATTGCAACGCCAAGGCATGATGGTAATTATAAAGACTGGCAATGGCGAGGTTGGAAGATTCGTTACACGTTTTTATCCCATCCTCAAAGTCAGCTGTCAGTAATTTTGCTGCACGGGTTTGGCGCATCTGTGGAACATTGGCGACACAACATCCCAGAACTGGGAAAGTACTACAATGTCTACGCGCTAGATTTACTGGGTTTTGGAGCTTCTGCTAAACCAGATACTTGCTACGGTATAGGATTGTGGGTAGAGCAAGTTTACGATTTTTGGCAGACATTTATCAAACGACCCGCTGTACTGGTAGGCAATTCTATTGGCTCTGTTACTTGCTTGGCAATAGCAGCAACTTATCCCCAGATGGTACGAGGTATAGCGATGATTAGCTTACCGGATGTATCGAGCATGGAAGAACTAATTCCGAAAGCAATGGGTCCGCTGCTTAATGGTCTGAAGAAAATTTGCTCTTCCCGCTGGCTGCTGGAGATGCTATTTTACTTTTTGCGTTATCCTTGCGTTATTAAACACTGGCTTAAAATGGCTTATGCTCGTCAAGAAGCAATTACAGAAGAATTAATTGAAATTTTTACCGCTCCTGTTCGCGATCGCCACTGCATCAAGGCATTTTCTGCCATGATCGAAGCTATGCTCACTCCCCAATTTTATCCCTGCATTCGCTCTTGCTTGAGCAAGTTGCAAATTCCCTCGTTGCTGTTGTGGGGTCAGCGCGATCGCATGATTCCTCCCGGTATTTCGAAGCGCTATTTAAATTACAACCCAGCACTGCAATTAATAGAAATAGAAAATGCTGGACACTGCGCTCATGACGAGTATCCCGAACAAGTCAACCAACAACTGCTGCTGTGGATTCAAACTCAGGTATTGAAAGCTAGCTGTGCAGGTATAAACTAATTGTTTCCCAAATACGCCTCAATTACATCCGGATTATTTCTTACTTGTGCTGGTTCCCCCAAAGCAATTAGTTGACCAAAATCCAAAACAGCAATGCGATCGCACAGTCCCATCACAAGGGGTACGTGATGTTCGATGAGAATAATCGTTAAATGAAAGCGATCGCGCAACCTGCGAATAAATTCGCTCAGTAGTTGTTTTTCCCCAGGATTCATTCCCGCTGCAGGTTCGTCAAGAAGTAAAACTTGTGGTTCCAACGCTAAAGCTCTGGCGATTTCCAAGCGACGCTGATCGCCGTAAGCAAAATTTTTTGCTTTTTCCTCCGCCCTTTTTTCCAATCCAACTAATTCTAATAATTCTAAAGCTTTCTGCTGGCTTTGACGTTCTTGTTCCAAAGCTGGTGGTATTCCCAAAACTCCCGTGAATATATTGTTATGGATGTGTAAATGTCTGGCGATCAGAACATTTTCTAAAGCTGAAAGTTCACCGAAAAGACGTATATTTTGGAACGTTCTTGCCATTCCCAAAGCAGCAATTTCGTGGGGACGGAGGTGGGAAATTTCTTGACCTTGGTAAATTAACTGTCCGCTAGTAGGAGGAATTAAACCTGTCATTAAATTAAACAGCGTTGTTTTTCCCGCACCGTTAGGACCTATCAGTCCAAAAATTTCGTATTTATTTACTGTTAAAGAGACATTATTTACTGCTACTAGTCCTCCAAAACGACGAGTGAGAGATTTAATATCTAAGATAATATTGCTATCTGATTCCGTACTCATAAATAATTATTTTTCTTTCTGTATAACTTATTTTAAAACTCCTTGATTTCTTCTGCTTCTCTTTTTTCGCTCTTCAAGTTACTGAGATAATTTCTTGCTTTGCTTACCTCGAATTTGGCATTTTTTTAAAACCTCTGGAGTGACAATTCCCTGGGGAAAGAAGATTGTACCTATAACTATCAGCAAACCAAAAATAATTAATCTTCCCTCTCGCAAAAATTGTGCCAACCAATCGGGTAAACCGCCTGTATCGGCTATATTTCTCAAAATTTCTGGCAAGGCTGTAAATATTATTCCTCCCAACACCGCTCCCAAAAAAGTTCTAGAGCCACCGATCAAAACAAAAGTTAAGTAAATAATACTAGCATCAAATGTTCCTTGTCGGGCGTTCCAAGTATTGAGAAAGTGAGCGCTGATAACACCAACCACTCCAGCTAAAATCGACCCTAATGTAAAAGCTAAAACTTTGTAGTAGGTGGGATTAATTCCCATGGCACTTGCTGCTAATTCATCTTCCCGAATAGCAACAAAAGCCCTACCCACGCGAATGCGTTCTAAACGATAAATTAACACCATGCTAATTATGAGTAGGGGTAAGGCAATCGACAAATATTCAATGGGTGTGTGGAAAGGTTGAGGAATGCCAAAAATTCCCACAGCTGCGCCAGTGATTTCCCAATTGAGAGCAATAACGCGCAATACTTCTACAAAAGCAATAGTAGCAATAGCTAGATAAATTCCCCGCAAACGCAGTGCTGGAATTCCTACCGCTACGCCCAACAAACCAGAAACAATAGCAGCAATTAACATTTCTAATAACACCAGCGAAATAGGAAATAAATCGCCGCTAAACGTAAAAACTTTTGTGGATAAAATAGCTGCTATGTATCCACCCAAGGCATAAAATCCAGGGCTAGCCAAAGACAATTGTCCTGCCATCAAAGGTAGATATAGGGATAACCCCAGCAGTGCTCCTAGCACCATAGAAACGATTAAGGAACCGTAAGTAGCGAAGAAATCGGACATTTGCAGTTGGTAGAGATTTGGGGAACACAGTAACTGAAGGTCATTTTACCAAGCCAACTTTCAAGGTCGTTTTGTTAATTCGGAAAATTTTAGTTATGCTGATTCTTGCTTTCGTAATTAATTGTTTTTGAGGTTGATGTTCTACTTGATTCCTTATTTGCATTTAGCTCAAGCAGTATTATCTCCCCCAGCTACACGTCAGGAAATTTTTATTCCCCAACAAATAAGACCTTTACCCGGTCAACTCGATACAGTACCTGTGTTTAATAGTAATAACCCAGAAGTAGTTAAGACGGAAGGTATTTTACTGTCTACATTTCCTCCGCAAGGCAAAAGAGTACCAGCTGCCCATTTGAATTTTTCTTTTCAAGGACGATTCGATTTATTTTCCCATCATATTGCCAGGGCCATTGAAAATCCGAATGATTTGCGGACTCTTTATCTGGGTGTGATTGTTTATAATCCGAGCGATCGCCCGGTGACGATAAATATACTGCAAGCAGCTAGTTATCTGAGTCAGCCGGATGCGCCTTTTATCAAACTTCCTCCCATGCAGGACAACACCTTGGGAAATATTTATGCAGGACCAGGCGATCGCGTCATGAATGACATACTGCGAGGAAAACGACAGCAGGGATGGCCTGCACAGTTAATCGTACCGCCCAAGCAAAGTCAGATACTGATGAATCAACCCATACCGGTACGTTCTTTGCAACCGCCGTTAAACGGACGTTCTACTTTGCTGCGCCTGTATAGTAACGGTCCGGTTTATTTAGCTAATTTAGCGATGTTTGCGAAAACCAATGCCGATGGTAGCGAGCGATCGCCTAATTTGCAAGAATGGGAGCAACTGTTGGTCAACGGCGATCTAGCCGGACCGCGGGAAAAAGCTCCCAGTCCTCCCGATCGCCCCACAGGACCGGAAATTTACGGTCGGGTAGCAGCAGTAGCTGTTGGTTCTCGCTGGCGAGCGCAAGTGACCGATCCTGGCAGTTCGTACTTAAACATTCCCCAACCAGGACAAGCTTTCTCCTACGGATTGAGCACGCTGTTTATGGGTACCATGGGTACCGGACAAAACCAAAGTGCCAAACTGATAGTGCGCTATCCCGGTACTGCTTACGAAGCTCACGGCAACTACGGCATTGAATACAATATTTCCCTGCCTTTAATTAACAATACATCCGAGCCTCAAACCGTTAATGTTCTGTTTCAAACTCCCATCAAGGAAGATAAATTGAGCAAACCCGGACTGCGTTTTTTTTCGCCGCCCGAACCACGAGTATTTTTTCGGGGCACCGTGCGTATTCGTTACAATGATGACAACGGTTTGCCCCAAACTAAATACTGGCATTTAGTTCAGCAAAGAGGACAGATGGGAGAACCCTTAGTGCAACTTAAAATGTCTCCCGGTCAGAAGCGGTTGTTAGAAGTTGATTTTCTTTACCCGCCCGATGCAACTCCTCCTCAAGTGCTCACCATCCAAACTGTCAACACCACTAAAGACAATTAGGTTTGTGTGTTGGAAACTGCTTCTACTGCTTCTATTGCTGCTTGTAGAGCAATGGCAACGTGAGTCCAGTGGGTTCCTCCTTGACAGTAAACGATATACGGTTCCCGCAAAGGGCCATCTGCTGACAATTCCAGGGTGCTACCCTCAATAAACGTGCCGCCAGCCATAACTACTTTGCTTTCATAACCTGGCATGGCTGCTGGTTCGGGGTCAAGGTAGGAACCAACGGGAGAATGCTGTTGTATAGCTTTGCAAAAGGCAATCAGCTTTTGTTTGCAACCGAGTTTGATCGCTTGGATCACATCTCGACGAGGAGCCAAAGGTGGAGGATTGACCGGATAGCCAAGTTTGTCAAAAACATAACCAGTCAACAAAGTGCCTTTCATTGCTTCTCCTACCATCTGCGGCGCCAGAAACAAGCCTTGGAACAGCAGGCGATTTTGGTCAAAGGTGGCACCGCCGTAACTACCTATACCCGGTGCAGTGAGGCGACAGGCAGCGGCTTCTACCAAATCAGCACGACCAGCAACGTAACCGCCAGCAGTAGCAATCGTTCCGCCCGGGTTTTTGATTAGGGAACCCGCTATTAAATCAGCGCCGACATGGGTGGGTTCGCGGGTATCGACAAATTCGCCGTAGCAATTATCAACAAAGCAAATAGTGTGGGGGTTTTGCTGCTTGACAATGTGAATGATTTTTTCAATTTCCGCAATTGATAAACTCTGACGCCAGGAATAGCCGCAAGAGCGCTGAATTAATACCAAACGAGTGCGATCGCCTATCGCGCGACTTAAAGCTTGCCAATTTACTGTTCCTTCTGCAGTAAGATCCAATTGGCGGTAATTAATGCCAAACTCAATAAGGGAGCCTTGATTATGACCCCGTAAACCAATAACTTCTTCTAATGTATCGTAGGGAGCGCCAGCCACGGCTAGCATTTCATCACCAGGACGAAGGACACCAAACAAAGCACAGGCAATGGCGTGAGTTCCAGAAACAAATTGCACTCGTACCGCCGCCGCCTCAGCTCCCATGATTTCGGCAAAAACTCGATCTAAAGTTTCTCGGCCAAGGTCATCGTGTCCGTATCCGGTGACACCTGCAAAATGGTGCGCGCCCACTCTCTGACGGCGAAAAGCATGTAACACTCTTTGAAGATTATGCTTGACCTGAGCGTCAATTCCAGAAAAAATCTCTAACAGTGCCTGTTCTGCTTGCCGCAGCTGTTCCAAGCTGTTCATTAGTCCCTCATTCACAAAAATCATACTACGTGGATTTCACAATCACGCAGATTAGGCTAAACAATTTAATCAGGTTACTGCATGACAATCACAACCTCAACCAAATACCAAATTAACTGGGTCAATACCCTTTTCTTCATTGCCATACATCTTGGAGCTTTGTTTGTCCTGCTACCGAGCAATTGGAGCTGGAAAGCACTAGCTGTAGCGCTACTTTTGTACTGGATCACTGGTGGTTTGGGCATTACGCTAGGATTTCATCGCCTTGTTACCCATCGCAGTTTTCAAGCTCCCAAGTGGCTGGAATATTTCCTGTTATTTTGCGGTACTCTGGCCTGCCAAGGCGGTCCCATCGAGTGGGTCGGAACCCACCGCATACACCATTTGTACTCAGACCAAAGCAAAGATCCCCACGATTCCAGCAAAGGCTTTTGGTGGAGCCACATGGGCTGGCTGATTTATCACAGAGAAGATGAATTGGAAGTTCCCCGCTTTACTAAAGATATTGCTAACGACCCAGTTTATCAGTTTTTACAAAACTATATGATTTTGATCCAGCTTGTTCTTGCTGTCGTGTTGTTGCTTTTGGGTGGTTGGCCGTTTGTAGTTTGGGGAATTTTCGCTCGTATCGTTTTCGTTTGGCATTGCACTTGGCTGGTCAACAGTGCTACCCACAAATTTGGCTACCGCAGCTACGAATCTGGGGATAATTCAACTAACTGCTGGTGGGTAGCGTTACTAGTGTTTGGTGAGGGATGGCACAACAATCACCATGCTTATCAGTATTCTGCTCGCCACGGTCTGGAATGGTGGGAAATCGACTTGACTTGGATGACTATTCAACTGCTGCAAGCACTTGGTTTGGCCACAAACGTCAGGCTAGCAGAAAAAAAGTAGTCAGACAGCTTTAGTCGCAGCTGCTGTGTACTTAATAGCCCCCGCACCCGGGGGTTAGCAACCTGAATTACCTTTGTTTGACAATAGTGAGGAAATGTCCTGCTAAAATCGCCCGTTACCTTGGACAATATGCTTAACGGTAGTCAGGCTTTCTAAGCTAATTAGTCCGCGTCTGTGACCTTTTTGATTAGACATGCCTAAAAATACCCCGTCCCCTCGTGCGGGATTGCGGCTAAAGCGCGGAGAAGCATTGATATAGCTAGAGGCGCTGTTAACTCCTAAGGCAAATTGTCGGCTTTCTTGGTAAGATTCTGTAACGATGCAGTCAGCATGACCGCTGCTGTATTGATTGATCCAAGCGATCGCTGCTTCTAGGCTATCCACAGCTTTAAATGCAACTGTTTTGGTTAAATAAGCGCTTCCCCATTCTTCATCTTTAGCTAACTGCAATTGGGGAAAGGCTTCTACTAGTTCCGCATCTCCCCTAATTTCAAAGCCTTTTTCCTGCAAGCTATTCCAAAGTGCTATCAAAGACGAAGGCATAGCTTGGCGGTGAATCAATACTTTTTCAATGGCGTTTACCGGATCTGGTTCGCTGCAGTGGCTGTCGATGACGATCCAGCGCACCATTTCCAAACTACCATTCAAAGACCAGTACAGATAACAGTTGCCCATCGCCGAGCGCAGTACCGGTGCTGTGGACTGTCGCACTACTTGTTGTACCAAACTCGAACGTCCGTAGGGAATAACTAAGTTCAGGTACTGATCTAGGGTGACCAAATCGCGGATCGAACCACCGTGTTCAGCTTTTACTAGTTCGATACAACCCATTGGCAAACCCGTGTCGGTAACGGCTGTTTGTAAAACATTGGCGATCGCCTCGTTGGAGTGACTGGCTTCCGTACTACCTCTTAAAATCAGACAATTGCCTGTTTTGATGCACAAACCTGCAGCGATCGCCGCTAATTCGGGAAATGCTTCGTAAATAAACGCAATTACTCCCAAAGGCATTAACTGCGTGTAGGTTTGGGAGTCTTCCAGCTGGTAGTCCGCGCTGCGCACCCGGCGTAGCGGATCCGATAGCTCTCCTAACCTTTGCAATATTTCTACAGTTGTTTCTAGCCGTTTTGGTGTCAACTTTAGCCAATCTAAAATTAAATCCGGTACGGCCATCTCTCGACTAGCTTCCAAATCGAGGGTATTGGCTTCGAGGATATCATCAAAGGAGTTACGCAGTGCCTGTGCTATTGCCAACACAGCGCGACTGCGGTCTGTTCCCTTGGTAATTCCCAACTTCAAGGAAGCGCTATGTGCACGTTTGGCACTAGCAATTGGTTCCAGGTTGTCATCTAAAACATCCACTGTCATTGAATTAACGTCTGTAGGTAAGCCAGACCATCAGTGCGGGTAGAATTGCCAGCAGCACCGCTACCATTGCCCAAGCGATGATGCTCGAACCGCTTGCCAGTCGCAGCGCTAATGGCAACCATACGATCACTAACACGAAAATTATCCCCAGCGCTACTGGTAAATACCTTTCTCCCAAACGCGGATGGACAACTTGCCAGCTGGAACCAGTCCACCGCCAAGCTCGTTTGTAGGGATAGGTTGTAGAAAGCTGCTCGAGTACGTAACCATTCTCTTCTACCACAAATATTTGCTGACAGCGATCGCACCCAAATGCTTCTGTCAAAGTAATCGGTACTAGCCGTCCCCGACGACGACAGGGACAGGGATATTCGCTATTCAAATCAAGTTTTTCGGGTTTTTGAGGTTGCACAAGCGGTCTTCTAACTTGAGCGTGTTTATCAATAGTAGAGAGAATAACGTCCCCTTGTTAAGGTTTTTGGGGCTAGCTACTCTGGCGGGCACTTTTTTTATAACAATTTCAGTTGGTTTGTGTATCCGTTCTCTATAAATATTTTGACTTAACTTTGCAGTCCGGGACAATTAACTCCTAGCACTGTTTTTTCCTGCCAGCGTGATTCCTTCTACACGAATTTTCTTTACTGTTCGTGAAGGACACTGGAGTTTTCACTCCTGGATAGCATCAACTTGTCCAGCTTTCCCTACGTATTATATTTTACCTTTTTTTAAGCGGGTAACGCGATTCGAACGCGCGACATTCACCTTGGCAAGGTGACGCTCTACCACTGAGCTATACCCGCAGTTGCCATATATTCGAATATGTCAGATTTCTCAGTAGTTGTCAAGGGGTTGTCAGCGATAAATCGTCTGATTTTACTCTTTACTACTGTCAGCGGCTACTGGTTCGGGAAGGTAAAGCCGTTCTTCGCTAGCGTCGTATTCAAATAATTCTGCATAGCGCCCCCAGTCCACTGCTGTGGCAAATTGTTGTTCGGCTTCTGCCTGAGGAAAATATTCATCTAGTAAATCTATAAAGAAATCTGCTCGCATCGAGCCGTTTTGTTTTTCTCGCAGCGTTTGTACGATGCTGACCACCATTGGTACGTGTTGCAATACTTGCTGGCGAAACAGGTCTTTACTGCGCTGAATGGTTGTGGTGGCAAAATCGCGCCCGATTTCAGTTAGGTGAACATCTCCCTGGGTAACTTCGGCAAAACCCAACATGACAGCAGCATCCAGAATTGGTAAGAGATCGTCTACTTCTAGTTGCAGTCGTTCTGCCAAGCGGGAAATATCTTCTTTGCCTTCTGGTTGCTCTACAATCAATTCCAAAAGTCCGCTAATACCACCGACTCTGGCGTGGGGTAGAGATTGGGCGTAGGGTGATTTGGGTTGCTGTGCAGGTACTGCTTTGGGAGCGATCGCCGCTTCTTTGCTAACTTCTGCTTCTGGATTGGTCATGACCGTGTATATGTAGTCCACCAATGCTTGAAAGCGGACGTCAGTGCGATCGTGGGGACGAGGTAAATCAATAACTACTTCACCGCGAACATGTCCTGGATTGGATCCCAAAATAATAACGCGATCGGCTAAAAATACTGCTTCCTCAATATTGTGGGTCACAATTAAAATACTTTGAGCAGGAAAGGTTTTGGCATTCCACAAGTCATCAATTTCACCCCGCAAGTTTTCAGCCGTCAGCACGTCTAGGGCGCTAAAAGGTTCATCCATAAACAGTACCTTCGGCTCAATCACAAATGCTCTTGCAAAACCTACCCTTTGTCTCATTCCCCCGGATAATTCTTTCGGATAGGCACTTTCAAAACCATCCAAACCTACCAAGTCTATAGCTTTGAGCGCCCTTTTTTTACGTTCCTCTCGCTGCACTCCCCGCGCTTCCAAACCTAGTTCTACGTTCTCCTGCACCGTTAGCCAAGGTAATAAGGCAAAACTTTGGAAAACCATGGCTACATCTTTGTTCGGACCTTGCCAGCGTTTGCCGTTACTGATTACCTGTCCTGTGGTTGGTGGAATCAGACCTGCCATAATTCGCAGTAAGGTGCTTTTACCGCTTCCGCTGCGCCCTAGCAAAGCGACAACTTCACCTGCTGCAACGGTGAGGTTGATGTTGGAAAGAACTGTAAATTCTCCTTTTGCATCTGGTCGGGGGAAGCTTTTGCTCACTTGCTCGACAGCAATCAATACCTTATCAGTTGCTTTTGCAGTCGCGGTCATAACTTGCTCCTTACAGATGGTATTTTGTTTCCGCAAGTTGATACAGTCGTCGCCACAAGATGCGATTTAACCCGACCACATACAGGCTCATCATCCCGATTCCCAAAGTGATGCGCGGCCAATCTCCAACTGTGGTCGCTTCGGAAATATACGCTCCCAAGCCAACTGCGGTGAGGGTAGTCTGTCCCCAACTGACAACTTCAGCAACAATGCTGGCGTTCCAGGCTCCACCGCTGGCGGTAATTGCACCGGTAACCCAGGCGGAGAAAATACCGGGGATAATTAATTTGCGCCACAACAACCAACCGTGCAGTCCTACATCCTTGGCCATCTCCCGCAGGTCAGTGGGAATGCTCATGGCTCCAGCAATTGAGTTAAAAAGAATGTACCATTGGGCGCCAAGAGCCATTAGGAGAATGCTGCCCCAATTCAGGCTAATATGGTTACGAATAAAAAAAAGAGTGGCAAAGGGAAAGATAAAATTGGCTGGGAAAGATGCCAGGAATTGTACCACAGGTTGAAGCAAGCGCGCTAGCCGCGGATGAAAGCCAATGGCAACTCCTACCGGCGTCCAAATTAGCGTTGCCAGCACCAACAGCACCATTACCCGTCCCAAGGTAAACAAACCAAGCAAAAAGGTTTTGAATACCTCGGCCAATCCCACTGTTGTCAAAATAAAATGCAAGCCTGCAACCAATAGTGCACCAATAATTAGCAAAAGAGAAAAATTATAGAGGCGATCGTCACTTTCGTTTTGCCAATCGCTTTGGTATGCGCTATAAGAAGAAGGCGGGGGAGTTAGCGCTGATAGCAGCCGGTTAATAGCTTCCCCTACAGGAGCTAATGCTTGTCCTAGCAAGCGAGGAAGTCTCGCCGCTTTGAAAAGCTCAAACAACCAGGAATCGGGAACTTCTACCGCTGCATTCATTTCTAGCCGGAATTTATCCGCCCAAGCAATTAACGGTCGCCAAAATAATTGGTCAACCAGCACAATTACTACTATGATGGTCACTAGTGCCCAACCTAATGCAGGTAAGTTTTGAGCGCTGCTGGCTGCTGCTACGTAGGAACCAAGTCCCGGTAAGGTGTATTTCTGATTCAGGACGCTAATGGCTTCACTAGCAGCGACGAAAAACCAACCACCTCCAAAACTCATCATCGCGTTCCAAAGCAAGCCAATGGTTGCTATTGGTAACTCTAGTTTGGTAAAACGTTGCCATCTTGATAGCTGGTACAGTCTTGCTGCTTCATCTAGTTCTTGAGGTATCGTCTTCAGCGACTGGTAAAAAGAAAAGGTCATGTTCCAGACTTGACTGGTGAAGATGGCAAACACCGAAGCTGCTTCTAATCCCAACAAGCTACCGGGAAACAAAGCAATAAAACCCGTGACTGTAATTGATAAAAAGCCTAGTATGGGCACTGACTGCAAAATATCGAGTAGAGGAATGAGAATTTTTTCTGCGCGCCGGCTTTTAGCAGCAATGTAACCATAAATCAGGGTGAAGAGCGTGGAAAAAAACAACGCTATAAACATCCTCAAGGTAGAACGGGCAGCATAATATGGTAGGTGGCGCGGATCGAGGCTAACGCTTGGTACGACCTGTGGTGGTACAAAGCTGACTAACGCTCCAGCACCCACACGCGCAATCAGTCCCAATAAAACTAAGGTCCCAAGAATAATGGCAATATCGGCTAAGCCAAAAGGAAATCGCCGCAGTACTTCTGGAGAGGGAAAAGTCAGTTTGAGCATGAAAATTAAATTGCAATGCTTCCATCAAAAATTATGATGTAGTTGCTGTGCCCTCACCCAGTTAGTTTTTGGCTATTTGTTTGAGAAAAATAGGCGCGACGCTTGGGCCCTGGAATTGTTATTTTTAACAGCAATCGTGCAAAAGTCTCTACCCACACTTTTGTTGTGGAGCAAGGATGAATAGTTTTGTAGAAAGTAACGTCAAACTTTCAGGAAATATTGGATTAGTCAAAGCCAAAATACACAGCAAGCAAAAATCAAGACTTTTACTGTTAGCAAAACCCCATCAGAAATACTTTGCATCTATCCGGACCGAAGTAGAAGGGGATAAACCAATTACCGCACAAAGGAAAGTCTATGGTGTTGATTTAGGACTAAAGCATTTTGCTGTCAAGAGTGATAGAGAATCAGAATCCTAAAGGCAGGTAGCAGGGGAGGTAAGACCAAGGATGAGGCAAAAGTCTCATCTTTGGCATCCCCTTCGGGTTAGGGTAGTTTACGCCAGTTCCTGTTCAGAAGCTGAAAAATCACCCACACTAGCACTTTTGAGGGCAGCTGGTAAAGATTGAGAATCCCCTACATACGCTTGACCGAGATGAGAGCGCAATTTCCGCATTAAGCTACCCATCTCCAAAGCATTCATGGCATAATTCCAACCATGGTTGCTTTTCACCCCAGCCCGTTCTAAGGCTTGCTGCATGTTGTCGGTAGTCAAAATGCCAAAAATCACCGGTACACCAGTTTGAAAAGAAGCGGCGGCAATACCTTTTGCTACCTCCGACGATACGTAATCAAAATGAGGAGTTTGTCCCCGAATCACAGCACCCAGGCAAATAATAGCATCGTAGCGACCTGAAAGTGCGAGTTGGCGAGCTACCACTGGAACTTCAAAACTCCCCGGAACCCAAACATAATCGACTTGGGAACCGTGAGGATCGATATCGACGCCGTGGCGTTTCAAGCAATCTTGACACCCCTCTAGCAGTTTGGTGGTAATCAAGTCATTGAACCGACCAATTACCAGCGCTAACCGTAAAGGTTCTGTCTGCGTAAAAGTTCCCTCGAAAACTGCCATGACCGCCTCGAAATTAACTATACTCTTGCCAATATATACATTTGTTTCCCAAAAGCAACAGGAGCAAAGGAGTGCGAGAAGATTTTGCTTTTTGCGTTCCTCCTCCTGTTGCTCCTGCTTTTTATATTGCTATTAACTTGCTGGAGATGGCAGCAACAACTTAAACTACAAAAAAGCTTAATGCTCCCACCAGAAACACCAAGGCGATCCAAGCTCCAGATCCTATCCACAGCAACCTTTTTGATTCATTCCAGTTTTGGGGAGTAGCGTAGGCAACAGGAACGCCAATTACCATTACAAAAGACAACAGCACTAAAGCCAGTAAAGCAAGTTGGAATATAATAAACATTTTCCCTTCTCCCAAGACAGCGAAGATACTAAAGGTAGAATATTTTTACAGGACAAAACAGATTGTTTTTCCTTATTGTTAAGCTAGCAGAATTTGCAACACTTTAGTCATTAGTCATTCATCCGGTATCTCCATGACGATGATTAATGACTGACGAGCGGTCAGTTATGGATTTAGTTTTGTGCCATACCACAGCTGATTTTGATGCTTTGGGAGCAGCAGTAGGATTAACACGCTTGCTTCCCGGAAGCAAGATTGTGCTCGCTGGCGGTGCTCACCCAGCGGTGCGGGATTTTCTTGCATTGTATCGAGATGAGTATGCCTTGATCGAAAGGCGTTCGGTAAATCCAAAACAAATTCGTTCTTTGACGGTGGTGGATACGCAGCAGCGCGATCGCCTGGGGAAAGCTGCAGAATGGCTGGATTTACCGCACCTAGAGCAAATTGTCGTTTACGACCATCACCTCGAGCAAAAGGGCGATATCCCAGCTACCCAATTACACCTTGCACCCGTAGGAGCGATCGCTACTTTCATTGTCGAGGAATTACAAAAACAAAATATTTCCCTTTCTCCTGCAGAAGCAACGGTGATGGCCTTGGGTATTCACGTGGATACCGGTTCTTTGACCTACAGCCACACCACACCACGAGATGCTTTGGCTTTGGCTTGGTTAATGCAGCAAAAAGCAAGTTTGTCGGTAATTGCAGAATACGCAGAGCCAGGCTTGTCTTTGCAATTACAGCAACTATTATCAGAAGCTCTTGACAAATTGCAGTCTGTATGCGTTAGAGGATACAAGCTCGCCTGGGTTAAGCTGTCCACCGATGCTTTCGTCCCGGGATTATCAACCCTGGCCTCAGAGTTGATGGAGCTAGCGGAAATAGATGTTTTATTGTTGGCTAATGAATATCCTTTGGGAAATGATGATTGGCGGTTAACAATCATCGGGCGATCGCGCATAGCAGCTATTAATCTTAACCGCGTGTTTCAACCGCTTGGTGGTGGTGGACATTCCCAAGCTACATCTTTGAATCTGCGAACAGCAAACTTCCAGGAAGTATTGGATCGACTTTTAGAAGGGATAAAAATCCAAGTTCCTCATCCACCAACCGCGCGGGATTTAATGTCCTCCCCAGTCCGCACCATTCGCCCGGAGACAACGATAGAAGAAGCACAGCGAATTTTACTGCGCTACGGACATTCTGGCTTATCTGTAGTCGACGCTCAAGGAAATTTGGTAGGTATTATTTCTCGCCGAGATATTGATATTGCCTTGCACCACAATTTCAGCCACGCGCCGGTCAAAGGCTACATGACCACCAATCTCAAAACCATTACTCCAGACACCACCTTGCCAGAAATCGAGTCCCTAATGGTAACCTACGATATCGGTCGCTTGCCAGTGCTGGATAACGGTCAATTGGCAGGAATTGTGACGCGCACAGACGTGTTGCGCGAACTACACCAAGAAAGAAAAGGAGAAAAGAACACACCCAAACACAGCCTTTCAGGAAAACAACATGAAGAAGTAGAGGTTCCTACCCTAGCACAGCTGCGCGATCGCCTCGATCCCAAACTTTGGGAACTACTTACCAAAGCATCTGTCCAAGCCAAACAACGCGGTTGGCATTTATATCTAGTAGGGGGAGCAGTACGAGATTTGCTACTGGCAAAGGAAGCTTCCGGAACCTTGATGATTCAAGATATCGATTTAGTAGTCGATGGCTTCCACAAAGCTGCCGATGTCGGTGCTGGTGTAGAATTGGCCAAAGCACTCCAACAACTTTACCCTGCAGCACGCTTGGAAGTTCACGGTGCTTTTCAAGCTGCTGCTTTACTTTGGCACAAGCACCCAGAATTTGATTCTCTGTGGGTAGATATTGCCACCGCCAGAACAGAATTTTATCCCTACCCAGCAGCCAATCCAGAAGTGGAAGCCAGTTCCATTCGTCAAGATTTATACCGGCGCGATTTTACCATCAATGCCTTGGCCGTGCGGCTCACACCCCCCCATGCGGGGAAGTTACTTGATTTTTTTGGCGGTTTATTAGATTTACAAGCTAAGCAAATTCGCGTATTGCACGCCAACAGCTTTATTGAAGACCCCACCCGCATTTTTCGGGGCGTGCGCTTTGCTGTACGCTTTGGATTTGAAATTGAACCGCAAACTGAAAAATATATCCGCTACGCCATCAACAGCGGCGTTTACGACCGCACTACCAAAGAAAATCATCGCGCACCCGCACTGCAAACCAGACTGAAAGCAGAATTAAAACACATTTTAGAAGCTCCTTACTGGCAAAGAGCGTTGCAGTTGCTAGGAGATTTGGGAGCTTTGCAGTGCATTCATCCTACCTTGAAGTTAGATGCAGCTTTAGTGCGGTCGTTGCGGTTACTAGAACGCTGTTTGCGCAAATTCGATCCCCAGCAAAATGCCACCGTTCACTGGCAAATGCGTTTAGAAGCGATCGTGGCACACCTAGCACCAGAATATCGTGCTCAGGTCGCCAAAAATTTGCAAATGCAAGAAGATAGCATCGAACGCCTGCAGAATTTAGCTTCCGCACAAGCTCAAGTGATAAAAAATCTACCCAACTGCCAACGCCCCAGTCAAGTGGTAAAGTTGCTGCGACAGCATGATTTACCCGCGCTCATTTTAATTGCCCTAAACAGTCCGCGAGCAATTCGAAAACAAATATGGCATTACTTGACTGTTTGGGCTAATGTTCAACCTATTCTCAATGGCAACGATCTGAAAAAATTAGGTTACAAACCAGGGCCAAAATATCGGCAAATATTAGATGATTTGTTAGCAGCTACTTTAGATGGAGAAATTAAAAATAAAGCTGATGCAGAAAAATTTTTGGCACAGCGTTATCCCAAGTAATTTGGGGATACAGGCAAATTTTTTTAGTTAAATAATTTAGTTGTATTTGTCAATGCAAAAATTTTGGCTAGCTTGCAGTAAATATTGCAGAAAAGTATTTGCAGGAATCGAAAGCTGCTTTTTCTTGGGAAACGCTACTTGCCACTGACAACGAATTGGAAATCCCTGTACGTCTAAAATCGCCAGCTGGTTTCTCACTTCTGCAATATTTAAAGTGTGCAAGGATAAAACCGAAAGACCCAAACCGTCAATCACCGCTTGCTGAATAGCTTCGTTGCTACCAAGCTCTAAATTGATGCGCGGACAAATTCCATGCTGCTCGAAAAACCTTTGTATAACTTTACGAGTTCCCGAACCTTCTTCCCGTACGATTAGGGGTTCCTCTGCCAAGCAGTTTAAGGGTAGGTTGCTTTTGTTTGCTAAAGGATGATTCGCAGGCGCGATCGCCACCAATGGATTATCTAAAAATGGCTTGGCTTGTATATCTTCTGTTTCTGGCGGACAACTGAGAATGTACAAATCGTCAAGGTTTTCATGCAAACGCGCCAACAGCGCTTCATGATTGGCGATCTCCAGAGAAACACTCACGCCAGGATAAAGTTCGCAAAATGGTTTCAATAACTTGGGAATGAAATATTTTGTTGTCGTCACTGCTGCTAGTCGCAGTCGCCCTTGTTTCATCCCTTTCAAGTCAACAATCGTTGTTTCTAACTTTTCTAAACATTTGAAGATTTCCTGACAAGTATTTAAAACTTCTTTACCTGCTTGCGTCAGATAGACACGCTTACCCACTTGCTCAAACAAAGGCATCCCGATCGCCTGGGTTAAATGCTTGATCTGCATAGACACCGTTGGTTGGGTAACAAACAATTCTTCTGCTGCACGGGTAAAGCTATTGTGTCTGGCTGCAGCTTCAAATGCTTGCAGCTGATCGAGAGTAATAGACTTCCAGAAGGTATCCTTTTGTCTAATTTCCCTGAAAGAACTTTTCATATCGTCCGGGTGTAGGGAAGTTTGGCAACATGAATTTTGCTTAAAGTTAATATACACTACTTTAACAACATTTATGTTGCTAAAGTACAAACAGCGACTCCAAGTAAAGTAAATTGTTATATGAATATGAAGTTATCTTGCGAGCAAATCCTCAAACCACAAATCAATTTGTATATTTGTATTGCCAGTACAAAAGCAGAAGCAGTAAAGCAGGCGAGCAAGTTATAATTTTTTTGCGGATAAGCGTAACAAAAATTTATGAGTAACCCTTTTGTACGAGCGTTTTTTGTAGGTAGAGCAGTAGCTGAAGTACTTTCGGAACGTTTGGAGTACGCCCTCACGGATGCTTTGAGCGAACTTGGCAAGTTTGATGCCGAGCTGAGGGAGCAGCTGCGCCAGTTTACAGAAGAAGTCATGGAAAGAGCAAATAAAGCAGCTGATGCTGCCAGTGCTGGTATCCACACCACAACAGTAGGGCAAAGCGGTTCCGAACCTGCTGATTTGCAAGCGATGATTGACGAGCTGCGAGCAGAAATTGCTCTTTTGCGAACAGAATTACAGCGCTATCGCAGCAGCAAGGGACTATAAAGTGTAGACCTACATAACCAGTTAGTAGCAAACAAGCAACAGCCAACAAAAAATAACAACCACCAATTAGGGTTAAGAGTGTCTTTGATAGCGAGTGACTCGGTGAAGAACCAGCGGTACGCAAAGTCTATGGAACAAGGTTATACAGATAAGGCATACCGTTGGAATCGTGAAAATTATTCTAGCAGGCGGCGTTTTGTGGACATTTGGTCATTTGTATTGACCTTATTGTTCAAACTTTGGCTGTACAAAAAATCTTGGAGTTACCCGGGTGGAGTTACAGAAGCAAAGCAAGCTGCAAGACGCAAAGCTCAGGCAATTTGGATTCGCAATACTCTTTTAGACCTGGGACCAACTTTTATCAAAGTCGGTCAGTTTTTTTCTACCCGCGCGGATATATTTCCCAAAGAATATGTGGAGGAGTTATCAAAGCTACAAGACAAAGTACCTGCTTTTAGTTACGAGCAGGTAGAAGCAATTATCGAGCAAGAATTAAATAAAAAAATACCCGAACTGTTCGAGAGTTTTGAGCCTGTTCCTTTAGCAGCTGCTAGTTTGGGACAAGTACACAAAGCAGTGCTGCATTCTAAAGAAGCAGTTGTTGTCAAAGTGCAACGTCCAGGTCTGAAAAAGTTATTTGAAATAGATTTAAAAATCCTCAAAGGAATTGCTCGCTACTTTCAAAACCACCCAGAATGGGGAAGGGGACGAGATTGGCTGGGAATTTACGAAGAATGTTGTCGCATTTTGTGGGAAGAAATCGACTATCTCAACGAAGGTCGCAACGCCGACACTTTTCGCCGCAATTTCCGCGGTTGTGATTGGGTGAAAGTACCGCGAGTTTACTGGCGCTACACTTCACCGCGAGTACTAACTTTAGAATACGTACCCGGTATTAAGATTAGCCAATACGAAGCTTTAGAAGCTGCGGGTTTGGATCGCAAACAAATTGCTCGCCAAGGTGCTCAAGCTTACCTGCACCAACTACTAAACGATGGCTTTTTTCATGCCGATCCCCATCCTGGGAATATTGCCGTTAGCCCTGAAGGTGCTTTGATATTTTACGATTTTGGCATGATGGGGCGGATTCAGTCCCACGTTCGGGAAGGACTGATGGAAACTTTATTTGGCATTGCTTCCAGAGATGGCGATCGCGTTGTCAAATCTTTAATCAATCTAGGCGCATTAGTACCAGTAGAAGATATGGGACCGGTACGCCGTTCCATACAGTACATGCTGGATCATTTTATGGATAAGCCTTTTGAAAACCAATCCGTAGCCGCTATCAGTGACGATTTGTACGAGATAGCTTATAATCAGCCATTTAGATTTCCAGCTACCTTCACTTTCGTCATGCGGGCCTTCTCTACTCTAGAAGGTGTAGGCAAAGGCTTAGATCCGGAATTTAATTTTATGGAAGTTGCCAAACCATACGCCATGCAGCTTATGACCAATATGAATGGTTCTGAGGGGAACAGCTTTTTCGATGAATTAAGTCGCCAAGCCGTTCAAGTTAGCAGTACTGCTTTAGGATTACCGCGCAGACTGGAAGATACACTAGAAAAATTAGAGCGTGGAGATGTGCGTCTTCGTTTTCGGTCGATAGAAACAGAACGTCTGTTACGAAGACAGAGTAATATTCAGTTAGGAACAACCTACGCCCTGTTAATTGGTGCTTTTACTGTTTCCGCAACGATTTTGTTCGTTAATCATTATCTGTGGCTAGCAATTTTTATGGGTTTAGTTGCAGCTGTTATCTGCTGGCTGCTGATTAGGCTGGTTATGCGCCTCGACCGTTATGACCGAATGTACTGATAGATGCAAGAGTGTATGAAACTTCGTTTTACCGGTGTTACTGACCCGGGATTAATTCGTTCTAGCAATCAAGATGCGTACTACACTGACCCCCAAGGACGCTTTTTCATTGTTGCTGATGGGATGGGTGGTCATGCTGGAGGCGAGCAGGCCAGTCGCATTGCAACCCAAGAAATTTACAAGTACTTGCTTGAGAATTGGAATTCCTCCAAAAGTTCACCACAACTGCTACAGGAAGCTTTATTGCAAGCAAATGAAGCTATTTTGCAAGACCAGCACCACCATCCCGAACGCGCCGATATGGGAACAACGGCTGTTGTAGTGATGTTTCGCCCTGGGGAACCTGCTTGCAGCGCTCACGTTGGCGACTCTAGGTTGTATCGTTTTCGAAACTCGCAACTAGAACAGCTTACAGAAGACCACACCTGGATCGCGCGAGCTTTAAAAATGGGCGACATCAATTCTGAAGAAGCACGGATTCATCCTTTTCGCCACGTCCTGTCTCAGTGTTTGGGACGCGAAGATTTGCATCAAGTCGAAGTACAGCAATTAGATGTCAAACCCGGCGATCGCTTGCTTTTATGCAGTGATGGTTTAACTGAAGAACTTGTTGATGAAAAAATTGCTTCCTACCTGCAACAAAGTCCCTCCATTGAGAAAGCAGCTATTTCCTTAGTGGAAGCAGCAAAACAGCAAGGCGGACACGACAATATTACCGTTGTTATTGTCGCTATCGATTAAGCTCAAATTCTTTTGTTAGCGGTAAATATACTTATCGTTTTGTTCAGTTTGAGCATTTTTCCCATTTACAACTTGATAAAAATACATTTAACCTCTACTGGGTTGTACCAATGTTGAAAAGCGGTGAGCAAAGATGCCATTCACGCTGACATTTGGTTTCCAAAACCAACGGAAATTCACCCTGTAGACTTGAGGTTTATATCAGTAGGCTGAAAAAATCAAAACTCACCCTTCCAAAAACACTCCGAAAGACTATGGGCAAATTTGTCAAATACTTGTTATCTTTCTTAAAATAGAAGGAACAAAAATCTGACAAGTGCCAGCTCCATACGGTGGTGTTTGGGAACACTGTCATACTTTATCAAAATTGACTGCTATTTTTTAGGAGTTAACTATGGATAAGCCAATCGAACTGACCTTGGAACAACAATTTAGTATCCGCTCTTTTGCTACTCAAGTACAGCACATGAGCCACGAACAAGCTAAGGACTTTTTGATCAAGCTCTACGAGCAAATGGTAGTACGCGAAGCAACCTATAAAGAGCTTCTCAAACACCAATGGGGATTAGATGCCGACTCCTCTTGGGCTGCATGAGACCCTAGTGTCGCAGTGGGCGACCTCCTTCTCTTGCTCAGTTCCAACCAGGAGGAAAGAAGCTGGGGATGCTGGGGCGTCAACTTGAGTGAATTGCTACCACCTTTGAAACTGTATAAAGTTGAATTTGCTATGCCAGTAAAGCTACAGAATATAGAAACTGGTCTAGACTTAGCCTGCTTTTTGTTTGGCAGCAAAACCTTACCGTACATGGTATTGCATGCACAGTCTTGATTATTTTTGCCGGGTCGAGTTAGTCATTTATACTTTTTATAACTTTATTTTGTTACTTTCGAATCATTTCCTTAACAATAATTAATATTAAAGTCGCAGACAGTTTTCGAGAAGAAAAAGTCAGTATTCGCTCAGGCGGAAAGGTCGAATGGCAAATCGGTATCAATTGCTTCTAATTTTGCCAAAATTTGAGGCTTGATATTTTCGTATTCGATTTTAAGCAAGTTTTTACTCAGCTGGGGTTGGTTGGAAGATGGGCAGCTGCTGCTGATGGAGGCCCAGTGTTGCAATCGCTGACATTGAACAGAAGCAATGGTGGAAACTAGGGTTTTTGTGCAGTGACCGGCCGTTTCTCGGGGAAAAAACAGCAGATAATAGTAGCCTCTTTGTGCTAGCAGACGGGTAATTTCCTGACCGAGATTTGTTTTGAGATCGAGGTAGTAAGGTAACCATTTGGGACCGTATTTGCGGTTGTACAAAACGGTGAGCCACAGCAACATGGGATGGGGAGCGGTGATAAAAAGAAATTAGTTGTAGCGGGTACAAACAGAGCGCTTTTGAATTTCTAGTTGGGGAAGCATAATCCACAAAGCGGGAGTTAATTCTCCTCGGGAGCGGATGGGGTGGGGAAAAACAATATTCGCAACAGGTTTGTTACCAGGCCAGCAAACTTTTTGGCTAATTTCACCATTAGAAAGGGAGGTGGAAAAGTCGGGGTTGGTTTGTTGTTTTTGTTCAGCTTTAATGGTTGGGGGTACTACAAGGGAATCACAACAAGGTATAGAAATCCCTTGCATTTGAGGGTGTGAAGTGTCGAGCTGTTGTTCTAAAGATGTTAAAACCTTAAGAATTTCGCCCATGTTTTGGGGGCGATCGCTTGGCGCTTTTGCCAAACAGCTCATGACCAAATTTACAATTTCCTTTGGCAGGTGTAATGTGGGAGCGACTTCTGCGAAGGAACGCGGAGGTTGTTGGTGATGGGTTTTATACCATGCTCCAAAAGAGTGGGCTGGTGCTACCAAAGGCATTTTTCCAGTCAGCATTTCGAACATCATTACACCCAACCTGTAAATATCAGAACGGTTGTCAAGTTCTTTACCATCCATTTGTTCGGGTGAAGAATAGGCTAGGGTACCCAGATAGCAATTTGTGTAATTGTTGTTTGCTTGAACTAACTTAGCAATACCAAAGTCGAGAATTTTGATTAATTCTCCAAAACTGGCATCTTGAATTACCAGGATGTTGCTGGGTTTGATATCACGGTGGACGATCGGACAAATTTTGCCATCGATGGCAATACCTTGATGGGCGCACTGCAATCCCAAGCATATTTGCCGCACGAAATTTAAAAATCTTGGTAAACTAAGCTGCTGCTTGCGGATGATGTTGCTGAGGCTATCTCCTTGCAGATATTCCATCACGTAGAACGGGACGTCATTTTCGTCTACGCCGCAATCCATAACTCGGACAATGTGAATGCTTTTTTGTCCCAACAGAGCACAAGTTTTAGCTTCTCGTTCAAAGCGTTCTTGCAATCGCATTTTTTGATTTTGGACTGACAAAGCCAGAAATTTTACAGCAACCGGTACGCCTCCTAACAGAATATCCTGAGCGCGGTACACCCGACCCATTGCTCCCGTACCAATTAACTGTTGAATTTGATAGCGTTTGCTGAGCAAGCGACCTATGTTGGGGTCTGACATAGAAAATTCGACTCCAAGTCCAAAGTTCAAAAAAAGCAGATTGTACCAATCTGAAGCTAGAGGTTGGCGCTAGTTATGTAGAGAAAAATGGTAGATTTACCCTGATAGTTTTTAGTGTGCCCACTTTTGATAGAGTTAATAAACCTTGAATCAAGGTAATTTTGGCTGTTGTGGCTTTTTGTTGCAGCTTTTTAGTTCATTGGTTGGCGTTCTATATTAGCTTCCATGGTGCTGCTGAGATAGTGACCGGCCATGATGCCGCAAGTCAGGTAGTAGTTATCGTCATTAATGCGGTGTAGAGTTTCAAAACCACTGCGGCGTTCGCGATCGCCAATTGTCCAGTAACGCTGCACAATGGTATCTAAACCAATCCAGCCTTCTCCTTCAACTTGTCCCAAAAGATTGTGTTTTAGTAAAAAATTATACTGACGTTTGCCTCGATCCAGACGTCCTTTGTACTGCAAGGCGATATCTGTAAGTTCGCCGTTTGGAAATATCAATTTTGTTGCCATTGTGAACCAATTATCTCGATTCCATGCTACCAAGGTCATACCTTTAACGCTGATGGGAATTCCGTTACGTTCCAACCAGCTTCCTTGTAGTATCCAACGTCCTGGTTCTAGTAAAAATGTATGATCCACCTTGTCACCCTGCTGATGAGCGAGTATCTTTTTAGACCACTATCTCCGGCAGAAAATAACAGTATAGCCCTTTGTAGGAATAGAAGGGGAGCTAGGGTTGGTAAATTTCTCCTAAAAGTACTTCTTGACGTGCTCCGGTTACAGACGGTAGGTTTCCGGGAATGTTCAGCATTCGCCAGTACGCCAGAACTGCAAAGGCGATCGCTTCTTTGAAATCGGCGTTCAATCCGACTTCATCTGTAGTTAAAACTGGTACTGGTGCTAAAAGCTGTTGCAGGCGGTGTTTTAAGTAAAGATTGCGACTTCCACCACCGCAGAGAAATACTCGTTGGGGAATTTGTGGTAAGAAGGCGCGGTAGGAGCGAACAATCGAAACTGCGGTTAGTTCCGTAAGAGTCGCCAGCAGATCGGCACAATTAAGTTGATAAACTTCAGCATCTTGAATGCACTGCTGCAAATAGTCAACTCCGAATAATTCTCGACCGGTGGATTTCGGGGGTGGAAGGTGAAAATACTCTTGCTCTAGCCATTTTTCTACTAGTGCTTTGCAGACAGTTCCGCTTGCTGCCCAGCAGCCGTTTTCATCGTAGCTTTTGGTATTGTTTGTTAAATACCGTACTGCTAAGTCTAGCAAACTATTACCAGGGCCTGTATCCCAACCGCGAATTTTTTCCAACCAGTTATCCCGGCGGGCGGGTAAATACGTAACATTACTTATGCCACCTATATTTTGTATACAGCGGTCTTCCTGGGGATGGGCAAGCAAAGCTGCATCGACTCGGGGTACTAAAGGTGCGCCGTGTCCACCAGCTGCAATATCTGCGGCGCGGAAGTTACTGACTGTGGTGATACCTGTAATGTTGGCGATCGCCGCACCGCGACCGAGTTGAAGGCTATAACCGAGTTCTTTTTTTCCCGAGGGCGGGCGATGGTATACAGTTTGACCGTGGGAGCCGATGACCGCAGCTGCTTGCTGACCAATTTGAATGCTTTGTGCAGCTTGAGCAAAAGTTTGGGCGATCGCATCGTCCAATTGGGCTAATTCTGGCACGGAAATAGGTTGTCCGCTACAAATAGCAAGGATGCGTTCTCTCAAGGAAACTGGGTAAGGATAAGTTTTCCCAGCTATTAATTCCACCTTTAAATCAAAATCTGTGCCAGAAATTTCTACTAAAGCAGCATCTATACCATCTACGGATGTACCGCTCATTAAACCGATAACACGAGTCATTTTTTTGATTGGGGGTTGTTAGCGAACTTTCCCGAGTGCTCTTGGGAGCAACAGCAAAAGGTGTTTGTTAGTTTTTATTCCCTTTTTTTATCGGTGGCGATGATATGCAAGTCGACGTTTTTGAGCAACCTGACTAATTTTTGAGTTAAAGACCCTTTGAGGAGTATTTGCCAGCGGGAGCGCTGACTTTCGCCGATAATAATTTGGGTAATGCGGTATTGTACAGCTACTTCGGCGATCGCTTTGGCAATGTTGCTGCTGGTAACGCGAATAAAGGTTCCTTCAAGTTCTTTGCAAAGTTTTTCGCACATATCTATGTGCAAGCTTTCTTCTTTGGTCAAAAAACGGTCGGGATCGGCGACAAATAAAGCAAATAAAGGAGCATTCATGTAGTTGGCCAATCTTGCTCCCCGGCGTAATAATTGTAAGGAATTAGGGTAAGTAGAAACGCACACCAAAACGCGTTCGTGAATGTTACAAGCTTCTCCATTCAGATTATTACCAGTGGCGCTAAGTTCCCTTGCTTCTTCTTCAACGTTGTCAGCAATCTTTCGCAGTGCTAATTCTCGCAAAGCAATTAAGTTACGACGTTGAAAAAAGTTATGCAGTGCTTGTTGGATTTTTTCGGGAGCGTAGATTTTACCCTCCAGCAATCTTTCTTGCAGGGTTTCTGGTGTGACATCTACTACTACCACCTCATCTGCTTCATCCAAAATCCTGTCGGGTACGCGTTCTCTTACTCTGATACCAGTGATTCTTGCTACTAAGTCATTGAGGCTCTCCAAATGCTGGATATTCATTGTGGAGTAGACATCAATGCCATTTTGCAAAATCATTTCTACGTCTTGATAGCGTTTTTCGTGAAGCGAACCCGGGACATTGGTGTGTGCAAGTTCGTCAATCAATACCAGCTGGGGCGATCGCGCTAAAATCGCCTTTGTGTCCATTTCCGTCAGCGTTAGATTTCCACGCACAATTTTCTGACGGGGAATTATTTCCAGACCTTCAGCCATTTCTGCTGTTTCTTTGCGTCCGTGAGTTTCCAAAAGTCCAATGACAACATCAATTCCTTCTTCTTTGAGCGCGCGAGCTTCTTCTAGCATGCGGTAGGTTTTACCCACACCCGGGGCCATACCGATAAAAATTTTGTGTTTACCTCGCCGTGCAGGATAAATGGGAAGACTAATGGGAGCTGGGGACGCAGTTGGTGGTGTATCGATGTTATTTTCGTTCGACATTTCACCTTGAAATTATTAAAGCTTTTTTAATAATTATTGCCAATCATTGATTTTCTCGGCGATTAATTTCTTGAAGATCTAGTGCATAATTCAATTTCAAAATATTGACTCCCGGCTCTCCAAAAATTCCTAGAAATCGGCCATCAGTATACTGTTTCAGTAATGGTAATATATCTTCTCGGTGCAGGTCGCGAGCGCGAGCAACTTTTTCTAACTGCTGTTGAGCTGCTTTAACGGAAATATGGGGATCCAAACCGGAACCGGAAGTGTAAATCAGGTCGGCTAAGGGTTGAATGTTTTCTTCTTGAAGTTGATTGGCTTGTTCTACAATTCGGTTGAGCAATTCTGGATTGCTGGGAGCGAGGTTGCTGGCGCCAGATATACCGTTTGGCTTTCCGATTTTTCCTTGGCTGTATCTAACGGCGCTGGGACGACCTTGAAAATAGCGATCCAAGCGGAATTGTTGACCGATCAAAGCTGAACCGATGGGTTCTCCTTGAATATTTGGCATGATACTGCCATTTGCCTGAAATTGAAAGAAGGTTTGACCGACTGCGAAGACAATACCAGGATAAATGATTGCAGTTAAAAACCAAATCAGCGCGGTAATGCGAATTGCTTTGGTAATTTCTCTAAGCACAGACATAAAAATTTTCCTTGTAGTTGTTAATTTTTACAGAAGTTAGCATAATAGCAGCTAGCTGCAAATGTGCATTAGGAAAAAATCGAAATAAAGAGGAATTTCCAAATCCAGCGATCGCCCAACTCGCCTCGTCTGGAAAACCTCAATTTACTGGTTTTATATTTTTTTTACCTACGCCAACCCCACTACTGTAATTACCAAATCAATTATCTTGATAGCAAAAAAAGGTACGATTATACCGCCCAAACCATAAAGGAGGATATGGCGTTGCAGCAATTGTTGGGATGTTAGGGGTCTGAACTTTACACCCTTTAGTGCAAGGGGAATCAAAGCTGGGATAATCAAAGCATCGTAGATCAGTGTCGACAGCACGGCGGAATTGGTGCTGGTTAGCTTCATGACATTTAGACCTGGAAGATTGGCAGCAGCAAATAATACTGGGATGATAGCAACATACTTAGCAAGGTCGTTGGTAATGGAGAATATTGTCAGTGCGGCGCGAGTAATGAGCAATTGTTTGGCAATAGTAACTATATCGACGAGCTTTGTGGGGTCGGAGTCCAAATCGACTATATCGGCTGCTTCCTTGGTTGTGGGGGTACCAGTATTCATTGCTACTCCAACATCCGCTTGCAGGAGTGCGGGAGCATCGTTTGTACCGTCTCCGGTCATTGCTACGATTTTGCCTTGGGTTTGTTCTTGTTGAATAATGGCGACTTTGTCTTCTGGGGTAGCTTGGGCGATGAAATTATCTACTCCAGCTTCTTTGGCGATCGCACCAGCGGTGATGTGATTGTCTCCCGTGACCATGATGGAACGCACTCCCATGCGTCGCAATTGTTCGAAGCGATCGCGCATTCCAGGTTTAACAATATCCTTAAGATAAATAACACCGTAAATTTCGTTATCCAAGCAAACGGCTAGAGGTGTACCTCCCTGCTGGGAAATCATTTCGTAGACACTATCCAATTGGGGGGAAACATGTCCGTTGCGGGAACGCACAAATCCCTTAATTGCATCTACCGCTCCCTTGCGCGCTTGTCGTCCGTTGGGTAAGTTTGTACCGCTAATTCGAGTCCTGGCTGAAAATTCAATTCCTTCAGCTGTGTTGAGATCGAAATCTATTTTCGCTCCCAATTTTTGGGCTAATCGAACTATTGATTTCCCTTCCGGTGTTTCGTCAAACACACTTGCAGCCAAAGCTACGGAGGCGATTTGTTCTAGAGAGCGACCGTCGATAGGAATAAATCCCTCCGCCAGGCGATTTCCGAAGGTAATCGTACCTGTTTTATCCAAAACCAAAGTGTTAACGTCGCCACAAGTTTCTATTGCTCGTTCGGAAGTTGCAATGATATTAAACTGCGCCACTCTATCCATACCAGCAATACCAATAGCAGCAAGCAATCCGCCAACGGTTTTGGGAAGCAATACCACAAATAAAGCTACTAAAATTGGTACGCTAACAGGACTGCCAATGTAGTTAGCAAAAGGCGGTATAGTAACAACAACCAATAAAAAAATTAAACTGAGAACCGCCAGCAGCACTGTGAGGACAATTTCGTTTGCAGTTTTGCTGCGTTCTGTTTTTTCGACTAAAGCGATCATGCGGTCGATAAAGCCTTTACCAGGATCGGTAGTGATTCGCACGATCAATTCGTCGGAGATAATTCGCGTACCGCCGATAACAGAGCTTGCAACGTCGGAACCTGTTTCTTTTAATACTGGTGCTGACTCTCCTGTAATCGCCGATTCATCCACGCTCGCTGCACCCATAATCACTTCTCCATCGGCAGGAATCATATCACCAGCAGTTAGGTAAACCGTATCGCCCCGTCGCAAACTGGTGGAGGAAACTTCTGCGATCGTTCCGTCAGGAAAAAGTTTTTTGGCGATGGTTTCCGACTTTGTGGAACGCAGCGCGTCAGCTTGAGCTTTACCCCTTGCTTGTGCTAAAGCTTCGGCAAAATTGGTAAACCAAACGGTGAGGAATAAAACCAACGCCATCAAGCCATGGAACAAGCGGGGGTTTTGGCTGGAAACAGGACCAAATAATTCGGGTTCAATGGTAACTGCTAGGGTAACAAGGGTGCTCACCCAAACTAAAAACATGACTGGGTTTTTAACTGCATGCTTGGGATTGAGCTTGAAAAAGGCGTCTTTGATAGCTCCAGGATAAATTCCTTTTGTGTTGACTTTTGCTTTTTTGCGTGCGTAACGGCGATCGTACGGATGAAGGCGTTGGGGTTTAGGTGGTTTGGAGGTAGTTGCAACTGGATTCATATGAGTGGTTGGGTCAGTGGATGGGCAAAATGAAAGTTATGAGCGGGGGTAGGAAAGTGAAGAACTAAAATGCCTACCCCTTTTCGTCAACAGTCCCCTATCCTTTAACTGCCAGTGGCAATTTTAAAGCCTTCGGCGACCGGACCTAATACCAAAACAGGAAAGAAAGTTAGGACTGCTAAGATCAAACTGACTGCGGCAGTAACGCAAGCAAATAGCAGGGTGTCGGTTTTGAGGATAGCTGGAGTTTTGGGAACTGTTTGTTTTTTGGCCATGCTGTCTGCAAGCAACAACATGACAATAATCGGAACGTAGCGTCCTAAAAGCAAGCTGGGAAGAGTGCTTAAATTCCACCACAGGGTATTGTCTTGCAAACCTTCAAACCCAGAGCCATTATTCGCACCAGCTGAGGCGTATTCGTAAACTACTTGAGAAATGCCGTGAAAAACAGGATTGCTAATACCAGCCAACTGCTGGGGAAATGCTAAGGTTATGGCACTGGGAATTAAAACCACCACAGGATGAATTAACAGTACGATTGCCAGCAGCAAAATTTCCCGCTTTTCTATTTTGCGTCCTAAAAATTCTGGCGTGCGTCCTGCTAACAAACTGCTTAAGAAGACGGTAAGAATTACGTATATTAATAAGTATGCAACTCCCGTTCCCTGACCACCCCAGATAATTTGTAAAAACATATTTAGTAAGGTAGAGAAACTGCCGGCGGGCATAAGAGAATCGTGCATGCCGTTAACGGCGCCAGTCATGGTGCTGGTGGTCAAAATTGCCCAAAATGCAGTTACGATCGGGCCAAAGCGCACTTCTTTTCCTTCTAAGTTGGGCTGTTCTATCCCCAAAGTAGCGTTGACAACGGTGTTGCCTTGATATTCTGCATTTGCCGTTACGCTTAACTCAATCAGAAAAATTACAAATACCATCCAAAATAGCAGCCATGCTTGTTTGGTGTCTTTGGCAAAGATACCGTAGGTGTAAATTAAGGCTGCTGGAATTGCAGCCATCGCAATCATTTCGATCAGATTGGAAATGGCATTGGGATTTTCAAAAGGATGAGCAGAGTTAGCGGCAAAAAAGCCTCCTCCGTTTTCACCCAATTGTTTAATCATTTCGAAGGAAGCTACCGGTCCTCTGGCGATGTATTGGGTAGCTCCTTCTAAAGTTGTGACTATCTCTGGTCCTAGAAATGTTTGCGGTACGCCACAAGCAATTAACGCGATCGCTCCTGCGAGCGACAAGGGCAGTAAAATTCGCGTGATGGCACGGGTAAAATCTACGTAAAAATTCCCCAGGGGTCTACCTGTTAACCCGCGGATAAAAGCTATACCTGTCGCTAACCCCGTAGCTGCGGAGGTGAACATTAAAAAGCCTAAAGCCGCGGTTTGACTAAAATAACTAACAGTGGTTTCGGGAATGTAGTGTTGTTGGTCGGTATTGGTTAAAAAGGATATTGTCGTGTGCAGCACCACATCCCATCTGGGGGCGTGTAAGTGATTGGGATTTAAAGGTAGATACCCCTGCAACTTCAGAATTAAATAGACAGCACCACCCGCAAGCAAGTTGCTCACAAGTATGGCTCGAGCATACAGCCAACCTGTCATGTCTTGTTTTACACGCACTCCGGAAAGTGCGTAGATAGTTTTTTCTATTGGATTGGCGATGGGGTCAAGCAGTGTTGTTTCACCCAAGAACACGCGCGCTATGTATCTTCCTAATAACGGAGTAATGACTATTAAAATACAAAGCGTTAAGCTAATTTGTATCCATCCTTGTCCCATGTATTTTTCGCTCAACTAACTGTAGTTTTTGTTTTTTACTGCTAAACAGCCTGAAATTTAATTCAGTTGATTTCTGATTTTTTTATAATTTCATTTCACCTTTTTTAACTATTGGTAATTTCCTTTTTCTTTAGTATTTATGCACTGTAACTGCTAAAGTTTTTAGATTTTTTGTATTTCTCATTCATTTTTCCTAGATTTTGGAGAATCGATAATTATTTTTATTATTTAATAACTTCTTGCCGCGGCGACAAGTATGTTTTTATACATTAATTTTGCCAGGCGATGAAACTAAGTTATGGTTGCACTGAAATCGTCAAAATTGTATTGCATATCAATTTCCTTGTAGGTCTCTTAATGAGAAGAATAGATAATGTAGTGGGAAATAGATTAGTTAGAAATTTAATGGCAACAGCTAAAAAATAGCCGTTTTTTTGCCACTATTATTGCTGTAGCTAACTTGTTCGCTAGCTTTGGATTCCAAGGGAACGATGGCGCTGCTATTGGTAGGTAGAATGTCAATACATTATATTTAACGGATCCACGTCTATTGTCAAACTAACAGATGGTGGACAAATTTGACGCAGCTGCTCCCAATCTGGTAGACCAGGCAATACATCAGGGCTTAATTTTAAAAGAATTTGCCAGCGATAGCGATTTGCAACCCGTAAAATACTAGCTGGTGCTGGTCCTAATATTTCTAGACCACGTTGTGGCGGTATTGCGGTTGCGATCGCACAAGCCGTTGTTTGTACTTGTGTTGCATCCAAACCGCTCAAACGCAACAAGATCAACCTTCCGTAGGGAGGATAATTCAGTGCTTGGCGTTGTTGTAATTCTGTTTCAATAAAAGAATGATAATCGTGATTTCGTACCGCTGCAATCACCGGATGTTCGGGAGTGTAAGTTTGGATAATTGCCTTACCCGGATCCTCGCCTCTACCAGCACGTCCAGCTACCTGAGTTAAAATTTGAAACGCTCGTTCGCTTGCACGGTAATCGGATAAATGCAAAAGTCCGTCAGCAGCAACAACTCCCACTAGCGTTACCTGTGGTAAATCCAATCCTTTGGTGAGCATTTGCGTACCCACCAACAAATCTGCTTCTTTGTTCGTAAATTTACTCAGTAAGGTTCGGTGCGCTCCTTTGGTGCGGGTGGTATCGCTGTCAAAACGAATAAAACGCAGCTGGGGAAATTGTCTTGTTAATTCCTGGGCAACTCTTTGCGTACCGCAACCAAAGAATTTCAGGTAAGGGGAACCGCACTCGGGACACTGGCGGGGATGCGATCGCCTATAATTGCAGTAATGACAGCACAGAATTTGCGGTGCGTTTTCTTCCGCGTAGTGGTAGGACAACGATACATCGCAGTGGGGACACTCAAGCACGTAACCGCAATGGCGACAAGATACAAAGGTGCTGTGTCCCCGTCTGTGGATAAATAATATTCCCTGCTGATTTCGTTCCTTGAGTTCTTGTAAGGCTTGTTGTAGAGATTTGCTAAATATAGAACGGTTTCCCTGTTGAAATTCTTGTCGCATATCCACCACCTCTACAGGTGGTAAAGGGCGAGAATTAATGCGTTCGGGAAGAGACAAATAGTAAGATGATTTTTTTTGCTGTTCCTGGTGTTTGAAGCTAAACCAACTTTCCACAGAGGGGGTAGCTGAACCTAAAACCAAGGGAATATTTTCTAACTGCGCGCGCCATTGAGCAACAGTGCGAGCGTGGTAGGTAGGAACAGGAGAATCTTGTTTAAAGCTGCTGTCGTGTTCTTCATCTAAGATAATTAAACCCAAATTCGGTAAAGGAGCGAAAACTGCACTGCGCGTACCGATAACTACCTGGGGTTCTCCCGTTAGCATTTGTCGCCAACTGTCGTAGCGTTCTCCGTCGGAAAGGGCGCTATGATAAACAACTACGGATGCGCGCTTGTTGTTCGGCATACTTCCTGAAAATCGCGCCCGAAAACGATCGGTAAGTTGGGGTGTCAGTCCAATTTCCGGTACCAAAACAAGAGCGGATTTTCCTTGCGCTAGTAAAGGAGCGATCGCCTGCAGGTAAACTTCTGTTTTTCCAGAACCAGTTACTCCGTGTAACAATACACTTTTGTAGCCATCCATTTCCCTAATGATGGATAAAGCTTGCAATTGAGCTGGTGTTAGTATTTTTTTTGGTTCCTGGAATTGTGCTTGTTTTACACCTGAGGTTTCGCTTCGCAATACTTCCCGCTGTTGGATAACGATATAGCCTTTTTGTTCTAAAGCTTTTAAAGTCGAAGAACTGGCACGGCAAATTTCTAGCAACTCACTGTACCACAATTCCCCACCGCGCCGTCGCAGCACTTCCAAAATTTCTTGCTGGCGAGCAGTTAAGTTTGTTTCCCAGTTATTGCTTGTCAGCGTGACAGCTTTTTGTAATTTTGGTCGAGCTGCTCGTGGTGGTTCTAAATAGCTTTCTACCAGTTTGTACTGCTGCAATTGTTTGATTCCCCGATAAGCTCCTTTGACTTGTCGCTGGAGATAGGAAAAACTGTAGTCTTTGGTGGGTGAAGATAACAATAGTTCCAAAATTTGCTGTCCTGCTGGAGAAAGAAACGATTTGTAGGACCAAAAGAATTTTTCGTTTTCCGCCTTTTGCTCAACCAAGCGGATGCGACGCTGCGATCGCCCTAGCAATCCTGGTGGTAGAGCAACTCGTATTACCTGGATTAATGGAGTACAGTAGTAGGCAGCAACTCGGTTTAATAATTCCCAATAGCTAGCAGGAAAAAACCCAGCGCTGACCACATCTTCTACTTCCCGAATTTTTTGGGGTGGCAAATCATCAGGTAGCTGTGCTATCAAACGAATAGCGATACCTCCCAAAATTTGGGCGCCAAACGGTACGCTGACAATATCTCCGGGTTTTACTTGTAACTTTTGAGGTAACCGGTACACAAATACTCCTGGCGCTCCCACGCAGTCTACCAGGACTTCTACCCACTGATTTTCATTTGTATTAGAGTTGTACAAGCCTCCCGGTTCAGCAACAACCAAAGGAGTTAAAGTTACATCACTAATATACATAGTTCTTCAATAAATAATATATAGATATTTTCCTGTTGTTAGTTGCTGAATTTCTCTATTGTTTGCTCAACTATAACTACCCGTCTTCCTGCAATCAAAATGTAGTTCGCAATACTGTCATAAGACATAATACTTGATAAGTTTCCTCTTATGTATTCCCAACGAGGAACGAATATTATCTATATGCGGTAACATCCCTTTCATGTAGGGCCTGTACAACTTTTGGGTTGATGGCGTCTAGAAAATAAGCTTTTCTCCCTATTGATAGATATTAATTACTCTTAGTATATGAGATCCTTTTAACCAAGCAATGCTTTGCACACCTTGTACTGTTGGTTTGATTGCATGGCATAAAAGCCCTCAACCATCTATAACTTTACCAGCAAAAAAAGTATAAATAGTAAAATACTTTGGGAAAATGTATGAAAACTGTAAATATTTAGCAGATTCTCGGGATATGTTTTATATTTGTTAAGTTTAAGCAATTTTGATTGAGGGGGTTTGACATATTTTGTAATTAAGAAAAAGATGAAAATATATGGATTGCCGAACTAAATCGTGAAAATTGGAATAGTAGTTGCGGTTTTTGTGAGGAAGTGTATCCAACTGCCATCCACAGTTCAAAAATAGGGTTGCTAGCATTTTGCGAACTCTAGCTCGCCAAGCTAGCTCGCTCGCTGTGGTGACAACACAACAAAGATTGAAGTTCGGGACAAATTCCAATTAGTAGCAGAAGCATTTTTTGCTATCAGACAGGTGCATTTTTCACATACAAATATAAAAATGAGCAAGTATTTGAGAGCAGCTGTCACTAACAACTTATGTACCAAACCAAGCAACAATCCCTACAGGAAGCTATGAATATTGCTGAATTGGGAACAATGGCAATGATACAAAACGCTGCCGATCGCGAAGAACCAACTTTTGAACATTTACAAGCAGTGATAGAGGAACAATCCCCCCTGGTAGAGGAAAACTTAGACAATTTCGAGGAAATTGATGACCGGGAAGGGGACGAAATGGCAGCAGCACGGCCTTCGGGATACAATAAAACCGAGTACGATGATGCTGTCGGCGCTTTTTTTAAAGAAATGGCCCGCTATCCGCTGCTCAAACCAGATGAAGAAGTGGAACTGGCGCGGCGAGTGCGGTTTTTAGAAGAAGTGAATGAATTGCAAGCTTCCTTGCGAAAAAAACTAGGACAGCAGCCAACTAAGGAAAGTATAGCAGCAGGTTTAGGAATTACAGAAAAACAATTAGAACATCGTTTATATCAAGGTCGGGTAGCGAAGCGCAAAATGATTCGCTCGAACCTGCGCTTGGTCGTTTCCATCGCCAAACGATATCTAAACAGAGGAGTACCTTTTCTGGATTTAATTCAAGAAGGAGCGATGGGTTTAAACCGCGCTACCGAAAAGTTTGATCCAGACAAAGGATATAAATTTTCTACCTATGCTTACTGGTGGATAAGACAAGCTATTACAAGGGCGATCGCTAACGACGCGCGTACTATTCGCCTACCAATTCACATAGTCGAAAAACTCAACAAATTAAAAAAAGCTCAAAGAGAACTAAAGCAAAAACTAGGTCGCAATCCCAACGAAGCAGAAATGGCCCAAGAGTTGGAAATTCCAGCACAGCAACTGCGCCAGCTGCAACAATTGCGACGTCAAGCACTTTCCCTCAACCACCGCGTTGGTAAAGAAGAAGATACGGAATTAATGGATCTGCTGGAGGATGAAGACAATCTCTCTCCAGAAGCAAAAATGAACGAAAGTATGATGCGCCAAGAAATTTGGGAAGTATTGGGCGACGTACTCACTCCCCGGGAAAAAGATGTTATCTCCCTCCGGTACGGCTTAACAACCAGCGAACCCTGTACTCTCGAAGAAGTTGGCAACATGTTTAACCTTTCCCGCGAACGAGTACGCCAAATTCAAAGCAAGGCGATGCGGAAATTGCGCCGTCCCCATATAGCCAAACGCTTGAAAGGTTGGCTAGCTTAGTTCAGAAGTCAAAAGTCAAAAGTCAAAATCACTTCACCTGTTGTTGACTGGTAAAACAAACTCTAGAGAAAATGAACTATTGACTGTTGACTTATGGACTAATGACACTAAACGGCAATTTCCAATTGCGTTTTGCCCAGCCTAGCGACTGCGACACCCTGTTTGCTTTGATCGCAGCGCTAGCAGAATACGAGAAATTATCTAACGCCGTAACTGGAAATGCTTCTACCCTCAAGGAGCACTTATTTGGTTCCAGAAAATATGCTGAGGTCATAGTAGCAGAACACGCAGGGCAGATTATCGGATTTGCTTTATTTTTTCATAATTATTCAACCTTTTTAACAAAGCCAGGAATTTATATAGAAGATATATTCGTTTTACCAGAATACCGCCGTCAAGGAGTTGGCAAAGCCCTGCTGCAAAAAGTCGCCCAAATCGCCCTAGAAAGAAATTGCGGACGCTTAGAATGGAGTGTTTTAGACTGGAACGAACCAGCCATGCAATTCTATCGCCGTATGGGAGCATCTATCCTCAATGAGTGGCGAATTTGTCGCGTCACAGAAAAGAACCTCACAAATTTAGCCCAACAGCAACAAAATTAGTAAAGAATTTTCACGAACTTTGACAGCTTGTCTTTTGACGCTATCAAGCCGCGAATCTAAAAATTAGAAAGGACATGGGAGCGTATATGCCTTAATTGCTTCAGAGAAGAGAACACAAGATGAAAAAGATTTTTGCAGTATTGTTGCTGAGCCTGATAATTTTTACCTTGACTTTTAGTTATCCAGCTTTGGCTGCAGACCCTGCTAACGGTGCTAAAGTTTTTAATGCTAATTGTGCTTCTTGTCACGTTGGTGGTAAGAACCTAGTCCAACCAGACAAAAGTTTGAAAAAAAGTGCTCTGGAAAAATATGGGATGTATTCAAAAGATGCAATAATTGCTCAAGTAACCAACGGTAAAAATGCCATGCCCGCCTTTAAAGGACGTTTGAAACCAAGTCAAATTGAAGATGTAGCAGCATACGTGCTCGAAAAGGCAGAGCAAGATTGGAAGTAAGGTAGAAATGTAGTAGGTAGTAGTTGGATGATAACTATTATCTACTAACTGTTTAATTATTAAAAATAAAAAGTTATTTTCTGTCAGCAATTAACTGAGAAAAGAAGATTCGTTTTGATATTAATTTTCCATGAGGAATTGCTGCTCTCTATATATTTTAAACTTAATTGTTGTTGTTATATTTACGTATTTTTCCTCTACACCTGCTGCTGGTTATTCGCTTTCGATATCTGTTTCCCCAGTTTCAACAGATAACTTTTTTCAGTTGGGGGTAGAGAAAATGCGAAATGGCAAATATCAAGAAGCGATCCAAGATTTTCAGCAAGCGATCGCCAAGAACAAAAATTTTGTCGCTGCTTATAGCAATCGCTGTCTTGCTGAAGTGGAAATACAAGATTACCAAAGCGCGATCGCCGACTGCACTCGAGCAATTAACTTAGCACCTCGCACCAGCAGTGAAGCTTATCTCAACCGCGGATTGGCCTACTACAGACAAGGCAATTATCCAGCAGCGATCGCCGATTACAACCAAGCGATCGCCCTCAAACCTTATAATTTTCGTGCTTACTATAACCGAGGTATAGCCAACGCTTCCATCGGTAATTACCAGCAGGCAATTGCTGATTATAATTTAGCCCTCAGTCAAATTCCCTCAGGATTTAATTTTTTAGTTGCTGATATTTACAACGACCGAGGGTTAGCACGCTTGCAACTACAAAATCCGCAAGCGGCCATGCTCGATTTTGATAAAGCAATTCGTTTGCATCCTGTGGACGAGAGAGCTTTTTTCAACCGGGGTTGTGCTTGTGCTGTTCAAGAAGATTATACAGGTGCAGTGCGCGATTTTACTGAGGCAACGCGGCTTGCTCCCGGCGATGGCGATGCTTATATTAACAGGGGAATAGCTTTATATCACCTTGGTTACGAACAAAGGGCGATCGCCGATTTGCAAAAAGCAGCCGCATTGTTTAACCATCAAGGAAAGAAAATAGCTTACAAAAAAACATTGTCTTTAATCAAGTTTGTGCGACAACAAATGTCATCTCATATTAACATTGCGCTTGTGAAAACAAAGTACGACAGCTTGTCTTTTGACAGTAGTTTTTATTAACCATAAAAATATCACTGGGTGTTTTTAAAAACAATGATAACAAGTGAACAATTGTCTGTTTCCGCTTTCATTGACTTTTACGAGTCTATTAATAATCTGTCCAATTTTAGCCGTTTCCGGCCAAGAAATTCCTCATTTAAGCAAAATCAAATTACCTGCTACAAATGCTCAACTGCTAACTCCAGACCCTGCAGAACCACAAATTGAGCCAGCAGCTCCCAACAATGCAGATATAGAAATAGAAGTAACAGGCGAAAAAGATACTCTACCTTTATCCACTCCTATTTACGTCATTGACAAAGAAGAAATTGAAAAGCAAGGCTCTACCAGCGTGGCTGATATATTGAAAAAATGCCTGGATTTGCCATCAATGATGTAGGTCACGGAGCAGATATTCATACAGGCACATACTATCGAGGAGCCTCGATCAATCAATCTATATTCCTCATTAATGGAAGACCGATAAATACTAATGTTAATACCTACCACGGTGCAACTGATTTAAACAGTATTCCTATAGAAGCGATCGAACGAGTTGAACTGTACAGCGGCGTAGCTTCAATTTTGTATGGTTCGTCAACCTTTGGCGGAGTTGTGAACATAATTACTAAAGCAGTTAGTACCGATCCTAGATTTAATGCTGCTGTAGAATTTGGATCCTTAAATTTCAACAACGAACAAGCGAGCTATGCTAGTTCTGTAGGAACCGTTAGGTATAATTTCAGCTTGGAAAGAAGCTTTATCGACAACCGTTACAAAGTTCCTCAAAAAGCAGCCAATCGCGATGCTAAAGGCTATCTATTTAATGCAGACACTGCTATCAGTACCTACTTTGGTAGTCTTTCCTTTGATTTAGATACAAAAAATACTCTCAACCTAGACATTACTAAACTCAGCAGTCGTCGAGGTTTGGTATATTTTGGTTTTCCTCTCCAACGAGACAGACTCAATCATGACGGATTGAATATTGGTTTGTCTTGGAAAACTTTACTGGGTAACAGTGATGATTCTGTTCTCACCACTACTGTAGGTTATAACCAAGATTACTTCAATACCTACGGTCCTAGCGGTCAATTTTACCGTACGGGTACCTTAGATACGCAGCTACTATCGACAAGGATAGAACACGAATGGCAATTGACGCCCAAAAATAAATTACGCTGGGGTTTAGATTTACAAAATACCGAATTAAACGGTGATGTTTTCAGTACAGTTCCCAGTCGCATAACCTTCAATGAAAAAGAAAAGCGCAGTTTATTCAATACAGGATTATTTGCTGTTAATACTTGGAATGTAACCGATGCTTTGCAACTAGATTTTGGATTGAGACAAAACTTTGATAGTAAGTTTGGTAACTATCTCAATCCCGCTGTAGGAGTACGCTATAGCATATCACCAAGTTTGGCGGTGCGGGGAAGTTGGACAACAGGACAGCACAATCCAGGATTGGATCAATTGTATGTTTACGATACCGTACACGGGTGGTTGCCCAATCCTGATTTAAAGCCAGAAACTGGTTCCTCCTGGACCGCGGGAGTGGATGTTAATTTTTCAAAGAATTTCCTCGGGCAATTTACTTACTTTGGCAGTAGCTTAAATAATCGTTTGGGAATAAGCAACGGTAGGTGGACAAATATCGGACTTGTAGATACCAATGGCTTAGAAGTAGCACTGCGGTGGAAAATTACTTCTAATTGGTCTAGTTTTATTAATTACACTTACACCGATTCCCAAATCAAAACTGGTCCAGAAAAAGGCCTGCAGTTAAGCATGATTCCCTATTCTGTTGCCCAAGCTGGTATTAGTTATACTAGTGGAGGTTGGCAAGCTAATTTGTACGCCACCTACAACAGTGGTGCTCGCAGAGCTTTTTTGTCAATCCTGGTGAAAAGATTACTGATTTTGTACCGCCATTTTTTAATTTAGATTTTAGCGCCCGCATTCCTATCTTTTCCAGTTTGGCAATTACAATTTATTTGGAGAATTTGTTAGATGAACAATACGAGCGAGTAAATCGTATTTATAGTCCTGGATTTACTTTTCGTATTGGTTTAACCTCAAGTTTGTAAAAATAAAATCCTCAATGGGAATGAAAGCTAGGATCGAAAACGGTGTACTTTTTATTGCTCGCCAAGATGTTCCAGAGTTTAAAAAAGGTGGTTCTGTGGTGAGGAACAGTTATTTTTGGGCGCTGCGTTCGATTGCAGGGCGAGCATCCAGACATGGTGATTGGGAATACGAAGCAGAAGTTTGGCTTGCTTTGTCGAGAATGCTAATGGCGTTTAGTAGCTGTGGCTATTTGAGTTTTCGAGAAACTGTACTAGAGTTTCCCTGTGCTCAAAAAATCCCAGAAGTGCTGCAAGGTGTATCAACTTGGGAGTGATAGCAAGCAAAAATGTTCATGGACTTTGTGCTAATACAACTAAAGGAAGCAAGAAATTATTTTTCGATTGTGCGATTCCCAAAAAGCGCCCATCTTCAGCATAAACTCGCCAAAGTTGAGAAGAGTTACTTTCACAAGTGATTCGTTGACCTTGGCACCATTTTCTAGCGTCTGTGGTATTGAAATTAACAGCTTGCAGATGCTGTAGAGGTGCGTCGGGGGGAAGAAGTTGAAAATTTCCAGCTTGCAGTTGTGCTTCTAGTTCGGTAAAAGTAAGGCTGTCTGCTAGCGAAAAGCCACTGCTTGCGGTACGTTGCAAAGCAGCTAAAGTACCACCGGTTTCTAACAGCGTACCTAGATCGCGAGCGATCGCTCTTATGTATGTACCAGCACTGCAAGTTATGGCTAAATCGACTTCCGGAAATTCTCCTTCTCGCCAGTCTAAAACTTCTATTTGGAATACTTCCACGGTTCGCGCTGGCGCTTTTACGGTTTCGCCTTGACGCGCTAATTGGTAAAGACGTTTTCCCCCGATTTGAACGGCGCTGTAATTTGGTGGAATTTGTTCTATTTTACCTTGGAATTGTTGCAGGGCGGTTTTGACAGCTGCTAAAGTTAAATGCTGGGCTGGCTTTTGGGTGATAACTTCCCCTTGCAAATCATCAGTTGTGGTACGTATGCCCAGCTTAACAGTTGCTTGGTAAGCTTTTTCTCCCGGTAAAAATTGTAAAAGGCGAGTTGCTTGTCCCACAGCAAGCGGTAGTACACCTGTAGCCGCCGGATCTAAAGTACCAGCATGTCCTATCTGCTTGAGGCCCAAGAATTTTCGCATTTTAGCTACACAATCGTGGGAAGTCCAGCCAAACGGTTTGTTAAGGTTCACAAAGCCTTGCACGGTCTGAGCAAAGTACGGACTGAGGTTTTTCAGTTTTATGGAGTATAGCAGAGCAAGTCTGAAGATGGCTGGGGTGAAAAACCGTTATTAGCATAAAGGATACCAACAAACAAGCAATCAGAATTTAACTTTAACGAGGAGAACTTTTTTCGTTATCATCTCCATGGCTTGTCAGGAGAAGAAAAAATAAAATCATGAATAGCGATCGCCCCTATACTTGACCTTAAGAAAATCGATATCATAATAAAAGTCGATAAAACTTAAAATTTGTTTATCAATGCTGATTTCTTCCTCTGGCTTGTCCAAGGTCAAAGACTCAGTAAGACAAAGGATTTTCTTCGGTAACGAACCAACTGCCGAACTAATTGCCATTCTTACTGTTTATTTTGTCCAAGGTATTTTAGGATTGGCGCGTTTAGCCATCAGCTTTTTTCTCAAAGATGAACTGGGGCTAACTCCAGCTCAAGTTTCAGCACTGTTGGGTGTTGTCGCTTTACCTTGGATTATTAAGCCACTGTTTGGTTTTATTTCTGATGGCTTTCCCATACTTGGCTACCGACGGCGTCCGTACCTGGTATTATCAGGGATACTGGGAACACTCTCCTGGATCGCCCTTGCAACAATTGTTCACACTCCTTTGGCAGCAACATTGGCGATCGCTGTTGGTTCTCTATCTGTAGCCATCAGCGACGTTATCGTAGACTCTTTAGTTGTAGAAAGAGCCAGAGGAGAATCCCAAGCTGCAGCAGGTTCCCTGCAATCTCTATGCTGGGGCGCCTCCGCTTTTGGCGGTTTAATCACCGCTTACTTTAGCGGTCTGCTTTTAGAGCATTTCAGCAATCGTACCGTATTTTGGATTACTGCTTCTTTTCCCTTGATCGTTTCCCTAGTAGCATGGCTAATTGCCGAATCTCCAGTACCCCAAGATGATAGTAAAAGTTATAAAACCAATTTTCGCAATATAAAATATCAATTTAAGCAACTGCGTCAAGCCGTTACTCAAAAAGCAATTTGGTTACCAACAGCCTTTCTTTTTATTTGGCAAGCTACCCCAACTGCTGAATCAGCCTTTTTCTTCTTCACCACCAACGAACTGCACTTTGAACCAGAATTTCTGGGACGAGTACGCTTGGTGACAAGCATCGCTTCCTTAATAGGTATCTGGATCTTTCAACGTTTTCTCAAAACAGTTCCCTTCCGCACCATCTTCGGTTGGAGTACCGTTATTTCAGCAGCTTTAGGAATGACAATGTTGCTGTTGGTTACCCACACCAACCGTGCTTTGGGTATTGATGACCGCTGGTTTAGCTTGGGCGACAGTCTGATTCTTACAGTGATGGGACAAATTGCCTACATGCCAGTATTGGTACTAGCAGCAAGACTTTGTCCGTCAGGAGTGGAAGCAACATTATTTGCTCTTTTAATGTCAGTTACTAACCTAGCAGGACTAGTTTCCTACGAGCTAGGCGCAGGACTAATGCATTTGCTAGGAATCACCGAAACCAACTTTGACCATCTTTGGCTTTTAGTGGTCATCACTAACCTTAGCACCTTGTTACCACTTCCATTCCTAAACTGGTTACCTGCTGCAGATTCCCAAACTGAAACACCAAAGAATTTATCTCCAGCCTCGTTACAAGAGCAACAAGAAACTTTTGTAACTGATTTTGTACCAGAATTGATGCTACCGCGAGAATTAGAATCAGAAACAGTTGATTAGCAAAATTAACCACCAAGCAAGCTAGTTATCTTTTGACAAGCAACCAACGTTTTTAAAACCTGCAGTAGCGCTGGAGCAAAGACAGCGAGCGCTACTCTAAACTATTAAAAAATCTGGAAAAATAATATTCCCAAATTGAGAATTTGATATGCCAACTTTCAAAGCTCAAAAACACGCTTTTGTTGCTCCGGTAAAATCCTACGATCGCAATGAATGGCAAAAAGGATACGAATCTCTCAAACAAGAATTTGATTATTGGATAGATGATGTAGAAGGACAAATTCCACCAGAACTGAACGGCACCTTGTTTAGAAACGGTCCCGGTTTATTAGATATTAACGGACAACGCATCCATCACCCCTTTGACGGAGACGGAATGATTGTCCGCGTCACCTTCCGAAACGGTCGCGCTCACTTTTGCAATCGCTTTGTTCGCACCACCGGCTATTTAGAAGAACAACAAGCAGGAAAAATTCTTTACCGTGGTGTCTTTGGAACAAAAAAACCAGGTGGTTGGCTAAATAATGCCTTTGATTTCAAACTCAAAAATATCGCCAATACAAATGTTATTTATTGGGGAAATAAACTTTTAGCTCTTTGGGAAGCAGCTGAACCTTATCGCCTCGATCCTTACACATTAGAAACTTTGGGTCAGGAATACTTCGACGGCATTTTGTCAGAAGGTGAAGCTTTTGGCGCCCATCCCCGCTTGGATCCCCACAGTAAATTAGATGACGGTGCTCCTTGCTTGGTCAACTTTTCCATTAAGCCAGGACTATCCACAACCATTACCATCTTCGAACTCAATCCGGCTGGTAAAGTTGTTAGAAAGCATGCTCGCACTGTCCCGGGATTTGCCTTTATTCACGACTTTGCTATTACTCCTAATTACTGTATTTTCTTTCAAAATCCTGTCACTTTTAATCCCATACCTTTTGTACTGGGAATGCGCGGTGCAGGAGAATGCATTAAGTTTCAACCCCAGCAACCAACTCGGATTATCATCATTCCCCGTCAACCTAAACAAAAACAAATAAAAATTCTAGAAACTTACTGTGGTTTTGTCTTTCACCACGCCAACGCTTTTGAACAAGATAGCGAAATTATTATTGACTCCATTTGCTACAAATCATTACCAGAAGTAGAACCGGAAAGCGATTTTCGAAAAGTTAATTTTGATGCTCTCGATCCCGGACAAATATGGCGGTTTCATTTCAACCTCCAAAACCAAACTGTACGACAACAATTATTAGAAAGCCGTCATTGCGAATTTCCCAACCTACATCCTCAAAAAGTAGGACGGCCATATCGCTACATCTACGTCGGTGCTGCTAATGCTTCCTGCGGAAGTGCTCCGTTACAAGCCTTTTTAAAAATTGATTTACACTCGGGAAAACAACAATTTTGGAGTGCAGCACCCCACGGTTTTGTCGGCGAACCTGTGTTTGTACCCCGCAGCAATGCTCAACAAGAAGATGATGGTTGGATTTTGGCTTTAGTTTACGATGGTGCTAGACATCGCAGCGATGTAGTGATTTTGGATGCGCGCGCTCTTCATCAAGGACCAATAGCAAGACTGCACCTCAAGCATCACATTCCCTACGGTTTGCACGGTAACTTTACGTCTGAAGTGTTTTTACCGAGGAATTAGTGTAGGTTAAATTACCTCTAGAAAAGGGATTTTCACCTGCGAACAATCCTTCCAGATTCTAAGAGAGTTAATAGCGGGGGGATTTTGACTTTGTACCCGCAAAGGCGAGTATAAAAAAGGAACACAGACCAAAAGAATATTTTTATCTGTGTTCAGCTCGCTGTGTGTATCTCTGGTTGTTCCTATCTTACTATCTTTGCAATGAGTGAAAAAGCTACAGCTAGAAAAAATTGTAACAAAAACTACAAAAATTATACTTTTTGCAAAAATAAAGTATAGGCTAGGCGTAAATCCGGTTGGCAATGGCGCGATTGGAGAACGCTTTATGGTTTCAACATCTCTACAACCGTTGGAGACTCCCTCTCCAGCATATATTTGTCCATTCGATCAAGCTTGTAGTTATCTGGAAGCAGCAGCGCGAGAACTAAAGCTAGATATAGGTTTATTAGAAATTCTCAGTCGTCCGCGTAAGGTAATTACAGTATCTATTCCTGTCAAGCGGGATAACGGAGAAATACAGGTTTTGGCAGGACATCGAGTACAGCACTGTGATGTTTTAGGACCGTATAAAGGTGGTATTCGTTACCATCCAGCCGTGACTCTACGGGAAGTTTCAGCGTTGGCAATGCTGATGACTTGGAAATGCGCGCTTTTAGGCATTCCTTACGGTGGTGCAAAAGGAGGTATTGCCATAGATCCCAAAAGTTACAGTCTGGGAGAACTAGAACGAATTACGCGGCGTTATACAAGCGAATTAATAGATAATATCGGTCCATCGGTTGACATTCCTGCACCAGATGTGGGTACCTCCGCTCGGGAAATGGCGTGGATGATGGACACTTACTCGGTCAATGTCGGCCATGCGGTACCGGGAGTTGTAACTGGTAAACCTCTTTCCATCGGTGGTTCGCGCGGGCGGGAAATGGCAACCGGACGCGGGACAATGATAATTGTTCGGGAGGCGCTGGCGGAACTTGGACGGTCACTACAAGGAACCACAGTAGCTATCCAAGGTTTTGGTAATGTTGGTGGTGCAGCTGCTTTATTACTGCATCAAGCTGGAGCAAAAGTAGTAGCTGTTTCTAGCAGTGCTGGAGGAGTTTATTCCGAAGTCGGTCTTGATATTCCGGCTTTGAAAGCTTATGCTGCCAAGAATCGGGGAAGTGTGGTTGGTTTCCCGCAAGGGTTGGCAATTAGCAATGCAGAATTACTCACGATACCTTGTGATGTTTTGATACCCGCTGCTTTGGAGAACCAAATTACCAAAGAAAACGTGGATCGGGTGCAAGCAAAAATAGTAGCAGAGGCGGCTAACGGTCCGACGACTCTGGAGGCTAGTCAAGCATTGGAAGCGCGGGGTGTAATGGTACTACCGGATATATTGACCAATGCTGGTGGTGTGGTGGTGAGTTACCTTGAGTGGGTGCAGGGACTTTCCTATCTATTTTGGGACGAGGAAAGGGTAAATCGGGAATTAGAAAACTTGATGGTACAAGCATACAAGCAAGTAATTCACCATGCTAAGACACGGCAGATGAGTCTGAGATTAGCAGCTTATACTTTGGGTGTAGGTCGTGTTGCTCAGGCTCTGCTAGATAGAGGTTTGTATCCTTAATGCAGCATCAAATTACTATTTTTGCACTTAAATGTACTTGTAATTCTTGAGTTTTGTTACCAGGTCGAACCTGGTAACGAAGACTAAAGTTAAAGGTTATAGCGACAGTGCAAAAACACGATCGCCTTGTAGACATTTAGTTTAGCTGCTTGAGTGTTGCTGGCTCGAGATTTTGTCTTTTAACCGCAAAGAAAACTCGGTATTGGTTAAAAGACTTAAAATAACGATAGGTACGCTACTGGAGCTTCCCCAAGGAGTATCTTTCGTGCAGCCAGATTTAATCGGGTTGGAAATTACAAAAGGAGAATTGAGGAGATTGACAAAAGTCAATCCCAACGATGTGTTCCGACCTTCTGCGCTCAAAAATCAAAAGCAGCGATGGGAATTTTTCATCAAAGAAGTAAGAGAAACGCTGCTGTTGAGTTTAATTCTTGCCGGAGTTGCGTATGCATTGGTGATTTTGCCAACAATTGGTTCTGCTATTTTTTTGGGAGTTGGTTTGTTAATTGCAATATCTATTGCAGTAGTTGTCGGACGCTTGTTTTGGCGGCGGCTTGCCTACCCGAAGACGCTAAAAATGCTTTTAAATCAAGTTGATAAATATCATACCATTATTCAAGCAGTAGATAATTGTGACCAGCAATCTGAAATGAATCTACCTGGTAGAGAAACAGCGATCGCAGCACTGCAAATGTTGAGAGAAGATTTAGTACGGGCTTTAAAAATCGAGCGAATTTCACGAGAACGTAAAAAGCTATCTGCTGACCATCAAGAGTTATTTGTGAATAATTTAGCTAACCTGCAAGCTTTAGAAGTAAATGCTCCAACAGGCGCATACAATTCGTTTTGCCAACAATTGTTGCAGATTGACCTAGAGGTGCAATCCTTGGTAAGAAAGTTACAGTCGCCCGGTTGACAATCAAGATGACCGCCAAACCAAAAATAATTGTTCTGGATGACGATCCTACGGGTTCTCAAACAGTCCACAGCTGTTTGCTATTAATGCGCTGGGATGTGGACACTTTACGCCTGGGATTGCAGGATGACTCCCCCATTTTTTTTATACTGACCAATACCAGAGCGCTACCTGCAGAAGCTGCTGCATCAATTACCAGGGAAGTTTGTCAAAATTTAAAAATTGCTTTAGCTGAGGAAAAAATCCAGGATTTTCTCATCGTTAGCCGCTCTGATTCGACTTTGCGCGGCCATTATCCCGTTGAAACCGATGCGATCGCCCAAGAACTAGGCCCGTTTGATGCTCATTTTCTCATTCCCGCCTTTTTGGAAGGAGGACGAATAACCCTCGACAGTACCCACTATTTAATTATTGACGGTGTACCTACCCCAGTTCACGAAACCGAGTTTGCTCGGGATTCGGTCTTTGGCTATCACCACAGCTATTTACCGCAATATGTAGAAGAAAAAACAAAAGGCAAGATCAAAGCTGATTGCGTAGAAAGATTTTTACTTGCGGATGTTCGCGCTGGTAGTTTGCAACGCTTGATGCAACTTCGCGACAACCAATGCTGCGTTGTCGACGCACAAACCCAAGCAGATCTCAATAATTTCGCTCAAGATGTACTTGCAGCTACCAAGCAAGGCCAAAAACGCTTTTTGTTTCGCACTGCTGCTAGTTTTCTCACAGCTTTAGCAAATTTACCTCCCCAACCAATTGCTCCGGAAAATATGGCGCAGTACGTACGCGGTAGTAAACCAGGTGCGATCGTTGTTGGTTCCCACGTTCAAAAAACAACTCAGCAGCTGGAAATGCTATTGCAATTGGAAGGTACGCAAGGAATCGAGATTGACGTGACGCAATTGTTGGATCGAACTGATAGATCTGCTACAGTACTAACCGATATTCTTAACAAGGTCCACAAAGCCTACAACGCCGGAAAAACACCAGTAGTTTATACTAGCCGCAAGGAGCTGATTTTTGAGGATGTCAAAACACGCTTGCAATTCGGCAGCAAAGTTTCAGGTTTGTTGATGGACGTTGTCCGGGGTTTGCCTTCTGAGATAGGATTTTTAATCAGTAAAGGTGGTATCACCTCCAATGATGTCTTAAGTACTGGTCTAGCCTTGACTTGGGCGCGATTGCTCGGCCAAATTTTACCTGGTTGTTCGATGGTCCAGACCCCAAAAAACCATCCCCAATTTCCAAATTTACCAGTGGTGCTGTTTCCAGGAAACGTTGGTGATGCTACCGCACTGGCAACTATTTATCAAAGATTGAGTAACAAGGCCGGGTAATAATTTGCAACTTTTTCCCACGCAATTACACAAACAGATACTTTAATATTGGTAATTGCTCCATTTCCCTCTTTTGGCTGGTGCTGCATGAATTCTGATGCTGCGATCCCCAATCAAGAAGTAAATTCTACCGGTCGCGAGATAGAATCAACTTTTTCTCAAGCGGATGTCGGTGGAAATTCTACCGCAATACAAAGCGAGACAGATTCTGTCCTTCCAGAAGCAGAAATAAATTCAGTTATTGTTTATCTAAAGTCAATTTCTAGGTCTGCTGATTTAGAGTTTAAGGATGTGGTGGCGGATGTACGGTCGCCTGTGGTTTCTGATACAAGCTCTAATTCTCCACTTTTCGATTTAGATTTACCTGAGTTACCTTTATCAGAGAAGACGCTAGACAAAATTCAAATTAAAACAGAGGAGGGAAGAATTGTATTAATTTTACCTGCAGAATCCCAACTACCTGCGTGTGAAAGTAACTGGAGCCAAATGTGGCAACAATTCAAGTTACAACTCAACAGTAGCGATCGCCTCTTGGTAAGAGCAAACACTCCCGTACATTTGGTCGTAGGCGATCGCCTCTTGGATACCAGACAGCTGCAAGAAATCGCCCACATTCTCGGGGAAATGCACATGCAGCTCAAATCCCTTTCTACCAGTCGTCGACAAACCGCGATCGCTGCTGCTACTATGGGCTATTCTGTCGAGCAAGTCGGACGGGAAAACATTCTCCATTTTCAGTCCCAACCGATCAAATCATCCCCCACAGAGGCCCTTTATTTAGAAAAAACAGTGCGTTCGGGAGTGGAAATTCGTCATTCTGGTAGCGTTATTATCTTGGGAGATCTCAATCCAGGAGGTACTGTAATTGCAGATGGAGATATTCTCGTGTGGGGTCGTCTTCGCGGTATTGCTCACGCTGGTGCTGCAGGTAACCGCAAGTGTTTGATCATGGCATTACAAATGGAGCCAACCCAGCTGCGGATCGCAGATGCTGTCGCCAGAGCACCAGAAAAATCACTGATGCAGTTTTATCCGGAAGTGGCTTATGTCACACCACAAGGAATTCGCATTGCCAGGGCTATTGATTTTTCTAAAAGCCAACTCAATAAGATAAATCAACAGCCTTATGGTTCTATTGTTAAATAAATTTACAGAAACCTCACCAATCGCATTCTAACACCATGACCCGAATTATTGTTATTACCTCTGGCAAAGGAGGGGTGGGTAAAACCACCTGTTCGGCAAATCTAGGCATGGCATTAGCTAAAATGGGACGGCAAGTGGCATTAGTAGATGCCGATTTTGGCCTGAGAAATTTAGATTTGCTCTTAGGACTAGAAAATCGCATTGTCTACACAGCAGTAGAAGTACTAGCTAGGGAGTGTCGCCTCGAACAAGCATTAGTAAAAGATAAACGACTACCAAATTTGGTGCTTTTACCCGCGGCGCAAAACCGTACCAAAGACGCAGTTAGTCCCGATCAAATCAAGTTATTGGTAAACGCACTAGCGCAAAAGTACCAATACGTGATCATTGATAGTCCCGCAGGTATCGAAATGGGATTTAAAAACGCGATCGCCGCTGCCAAAGAAGCATTAGTTGTCACCACACCAGAAATTGCTTCCGTAAGAGACGCCGATCGCGTCGTCGGTTTGTTAGAAGCGCAAGGAATCAAGCGCATTCATTTAATCATCAATCGCATCAAACCGGCAATGGTACGGGCTAATGATATGATGTCTGTTCAAGATGTTCAAGAACTTTTGGCCATTCCTTTGATTGGAGTTATTCCTGATGACGAGCGGGTAATTGTCTCCACCAATCGCGGTGAACCTTTGGTACTATCAGAAAATCCCTGTATAGCTGCCACCGCTTTTGAGAACATTGCTCGCAGATTGGAAGGAGAAGCAGTCGACTTTATTGAAATTGAAGCCTACCAAGACAATATATTTAGCCGTCTCCGCAGAATTTTGTGGACAAAAATCATTTAACTTTTCCCGTCTGTGCATAACAAGCAGCAATGATTCTTGAACTTCTAGAAAAACTTTTTTTTCGCACTACCGACAACAGTCGCAATCAGGTGAAACGTCGCCTGCAGTTGGTAATCGCTCACGATCGCGCTGATTTAAGTCCTCAAATTGTAGAAAAAATGCGGCAAGAAATTTTAGACATTGTCTGTCGCTATGTGGAAATTGAAACAGAGGGCCTAGAATTTTCTTTAGAAAGCAACCAACGCACTACCGCTTTAATAGCTAACGTACCTATACGTCGAGTCAAGGAAACTGCAGCACATATAGATATCAAAGACAATAGCAGTAGCTTAACTGAGAATTTTTGATTCCAGTCAGTTTTGTTAAAAAAATAATCCCGTTGCCGGCTTAACCACAACGGGATAATAGTGTAAAATTTTTGACTTGACCTTCGCTAACGATAAGCAATGGGTGGATTTGCCCAAACTTGTGTAATTTTTTTGCCAAAAGTCACGGGACGGTCTATTGCTGCTGCAATCACAGTTTCACCGCTTTGAGAAACTGCAAATACAGGCCAGTTCTCTTCGCCCAATTCTCCAGCACGAAACAGTACGTTATCTGGTTGAGCTTGACTCCAACCTAAAAGCACTGCAATCTTTTCATGTCCGTTGCGATCGTAAGCAGGAGTGACAGTATTAGTACTGTTGTTTTGCCGGTCCCAAATCACCGCGCGATCGGTCGCATCAGAGGTATTGAATACCGCTTCAAATTTGCGCGCCAAAAAGCGTTCGCCCCTCTCCGACCAGCTGACGGGAACTAACACGCCAATAGTTCCTTCCTTGTTAGGATCGTCCAAGTCAGCTTTAGCCTTTAGCAAAGTATCCATGTTGCGAGAAGTGGAATACACCACCCGCAATTTCCCTGTTTGTCTGTCCTCTAAAAACAAAACACTACTAACGCGACTGTTGTAAAGTTCTGGTTTCACTTCTAGCTGCACGCGGCTGTAGACAGCATATCTACCATCGGGAGAAACTAAAGGTATGCTTCGGTAATAGCTCACTCCCGACCCACTCTTGGAACTAATAGCTTGATGGGTTTTCATAATCCAATTCCAAGGAATGGGATAGGAACTACCTATGGGATCTTGCTGGGATTGCTCGCTTTCGTCCAGCTGCTCCCCAACAGTTTCCTCTGGTTGGGAAAATTGAGGTTGGGATTCCTTAGTTATAGGTAAAACTTTGGGTACTTGGGGTGAATCAGCAGCTACAGCTAAAGTCGATGGGTAACTGTTCTCTTGCAAAGAAGATTTGAGTTTAGCAGTTTTTATTTTCTGCAATAAATTTAATTGGCTAGCTGAAAGTTCCTTTTTATTACCTGTAGATGCTTCTTTTACTGGCGCTAATTCCACTTTAGCTGCTAACAATTGCTCAGCTGGTATTTGTACTGCTTGTTGAGTATTATCTTCCACTGACGCAGAATCAATTCCTTCTGTTTGTACCACTGACAGTTTGTCCGCAGCAGCTTGAGACATCAGATCGGAACTAGGTTTGTTGTCTGTCCAAGATTTGGTTTCAGTTACCTTTGATGATTCTTGATGAGTTGAATTTACTACTTCCGCATCACTTACGGGAATAGATACAGAGTCTAACTCATTTTTTATATAAGTATTTTTAGCTATTTGTGATTGTGCTGGAGTAGAGTTACTAGAAGCAGCTACTAGGGGTGCAATCAGCATCACAAAAGCAATGTACCTTGAGAATGGTTGGGCGCGAAACCATCCTGACAGCAAAAGATGTTTAAGCATGTGTTGATTCTCTAAAAGGTGGTTGCCGTGTAAGGAGTGATGTCAATGCAGAATTTGATTAATATGTATAACAATAAACTCACAAATTTCGCTAGGGGATATTTCCCTTTTTGTTCCGCTGGGAATCATTGTATTAAAAATTACAATTTACCTCCCATTTTTCATAGGAATTACCAAGATAACACGTTAGGAACTACATCCCCAAAAAAACTCGTGAAATTTTATACTACTGAAACAATATTCTTAACCCACTATTTCACCTGGGTTTTTGTCAGCAGTATAAATTAGTTACCCGACAGTGACACGCAGGCATAGCCTGTATGTTTTTTACTATCAGCAAGTAAAAAATCCGTGACGAGCTCGGGGGATATTACTCAGTTGTTTGGTAAAGTCACTGAATAACCATACCAACTCAGAAGCTCGCGGTCAACATTTAGCGAAGGATACAGTTTTGGCGAGAAGTTCAGCAAAGGTTGCTATTTTTTTCTCCAAATATAAAAACTGTAATAACTTTTCCAACGCTAAACGAACTGCTTTCAAATAAAGGCAAAGAGCTAAGCTTGGCTACAAGCAATGCAATTATCATTGGAAAAAAATCCAACTACCCAATTATAGCCGCATTCAGTTTTGAGATTGTAATTTTTCACAAAAAAGAACTTTGCTGTCAACCTTAAAATATTGTTAAACAACTTTATTTGTAAAAAATTTTGGCGCGCGCGCTACAAGCGCTGTAGGTTAGAAATTGCTAACTAATGTATTGTTAACTATTTATGAAAGTCGTTTTCTTTGGTACCCCCGAATTTGCAGTTCCGACTTTAGAAAAATTGCTGCATCACCCAAAGTTCGAAGTGTTAGCAGTGATTACCCAACCAGATAAACGTCGCGGACGGGGAAACGAACTAATACCTTCACCGATTAAAACTATCGCCACAGCTTACAACTTACCCGTATGGCAACCCCAACGAGTTAAAAAAGATGCAGAAACTTTAAGCCGACTGCAAGCAACAGGTGCGGATGTATTTGTGGTTGTTGCTTACGGTCAAATTCTCTCTCCCGAAATTTTGGATATGCCTAAATTGGGTTGTATCAACGTACACGGTTCAATTTTACCCAAGTACAGAGGTGCAGCTCCGATTCAGTGGTGTTTGTATAACGGGGAAAAGGAAACAGGCATTACCACAATGTTAATGGATGCGGGAATGGATACCGGAGCTATTCTTTTGCAAGCGACCACAAATATCGGCTTGATGGATAATGCTCAAGATGTGGCCCAAAAGTTGGCTGTTATGGGTGCAGATTTATTGGTAGAAACTTTACTCAAGTTAGAACGTGGAGAAATTCAGCCCATTCCGCAACAAGATTCAGAAGCTACTTATGCGCCTTTGATTAAAAAAGAAGATTACCTTCTAGATTGGTCGAAAAGTGCTATTCAATTACACAATCAAATCAGGGGTTTTTATCCTCACTGCGTGACCTTTTTTCGCAATCAACCGCTAAAAATTAGTGTTTCCGCTCCCCTTGGTTCTGCTTACTTGCAACAACTCCCACCAGACATTCAAAAGATGGCACAAAAACTACCGGATTTATCAATGCCAGCAGGTAAAGTTGGAGAAGTGGTAAACATTGCCAAGGGAATGGGAGCGATCGTCCAGACTGGAGAGGGATTGTTGCTGTTACGAGAAGTTCAGCTACCTGGAAAACGTCCCTTGGGGGGTTGGGATTTTGTTAATGGTGCAAGAATTTCTGTAGGAGAAGTATTCGAAAGTTCCTAAGTTTTAGCTGCAAATTCTTCATAGAAGCGACAAGTTTCACAAGGACCGTCTGGGTTAACTGCACAGCGAATAATTTCTGAATGAGCGTTGTAGCGACAGTTTGCATCGCCGATGACCCAACGTCCGTCAATCCAAGTTTTCTCATCTGGTCGTTTAGCAGACTGCACGTACAAGGCTACTTTGTGCAAACGATAGCGCCCGGCTTGAAATTGGTAACGGTGACTGCGTTCTAAAACAGCGTAGGTTTTTCCTTCCAGGTCGAGATAGTTGCCTGGTTGTGGTATCCAGTCAAGTTTTACGCTACCGAGGGATCGCCTTGGGCGCGTCAGAATTACCTCTGTTGGTAAAGAATCTGGCTCCATAAGCTTTTGTAATCTCATTTACATTATTTTAGGATGGTAGCGCACTTGTTTGGAGTATCCTATGGAGTTTATGTTATAGTTAAACATTTACTAATATTTTGTAAAAAAAAAGTAAAAGCTCGTGTTAATGGTTGGGGTAAGCTTCATGTAGAGAATGAAAACAAATCACTAGTTCACAGGTATCTACAAAATCCTTCATGAAGTTGCAAGACAAGTTGTTTTGATTTTCGTTTTTTGGGGTCTTAATTTCAGCAACCATCTGTGAAAATAATCTTCACTGTGGTGCGTGGTGAAGGAAAAAAGTGTTTTGATATTATTGACGATTATCGATAGTGATAATTACTGTGCCTTGATGGTTTTGGTCCGGGATAAAATTGGCGATATTTGCTATCGTTAAAATTTTTTAGCTTGATGGTTTGCAGTCATCAGAAACTGCGATCGCCCGTTGTGAGAAAAAACTTATCCGAGTTACGGTAACTCAGGAACTTGCTGCATATTAGCAATTGTTTTTAGTCTGTACGCTAAAAAATTTATCCTTATTGGTGCTGCCATCGTGGCAAAGTTAATAAGTGGTATGTTGTCTATTTTCATATAGATACAATTTTCTACCCGAGGTAGCATTCCACAGTAGTTATGCAAATTAACTGGCAAACAGCCAAAACTTACGAAGACATCCTTTATCACAAAGCTGACGGCATTGCTAAAATTACCATCAATCGCCCGCACAAACGCAATGCCTTTCGTCCTCAAACTGTTTTTGAACTTTACGAAGCCTTTTGCGATGCCCGCGAAGATACTAGTATAGGCGTTGTATTGCTTACAGGTGCTGGCCCCCATACCGATGGCAAATATGCTTTTTGTGCTGGTGGCGACCAAAGCGTGCGCGGAAAAGCTGGTTATTTGGATGACAAGGGAATTCCCCGGTTGAACGTGCTGGATCTGCAACGCTTGATTCGCTCGCTACCAAAAGTAGTAATTGCTTTGGTAGCTGGATACGCTATTGGTGGCGGTCACGTTCTTCACTTGATTTGCGATCTGACAATTGCTGCTGATAATGCCATTTTTGGACAAACGGGACCAAAGGTGGGCAGTTTTGATGGTGGTTTTGGTGCAAGCTATCTTGCTCGCATTGTCGGACAAAAAAAAGCCCGAGAAATTTGGTTTCTCTGTCGTCAGTACAACGCTCAACAGGCCTTAGAAATGGGTTTGGTTAATTGCGTGGTACCGGTAGAACAATTGGAAGCAGAAGGTATTCGCTGGGCCAAAGAAGTTCTGGAAAAAAGCCCGATCGCCATTCGCTGTTTAAAAGCAGCATTAAATGCTGACTGCGATGGACAAGCTGGTTTGCAAGAACTTGCTGGTAATGCCACTTTGCTTTATTACATGACAGAGGAAGGAGCAGAGGGTAAACAGGCGTTTTTGGAAAAACGTCCGCCTAACTTTCGCCAATATCCTTGGTTGCCTTAAAATTGCAAAAATCGCTCTTGAGGCCCAGGAGCGATTTTTAATTGAGACCGAGAAAAATTAGTTTGAGTAATGAACAGCAACTTGCTTGTGCTGCTCGTCTTTCTCTATTGCCAAATCTGAAAATTTATTTATCAATACACTTTGTCTTTCCTATACCCAAATATAGATGAAATTCACCTAGATTGGGTATTCACAACAACTGATATGCTGTGGCTTTGACTGGTAGCTAAATTTGTGAAGCAGTTAGCTTCAGGATTGTTCCACAGAAGCAATAACGGATTTGTTTAAATCTGCAGCGATCGCTGGTGTAGCATCTGGTAAATTCCAAACATCTTCCAAACTTTCCCAGGAAGGAGCAAACGGTGGAAGCGACAAACAGCAGGCTTTCCAATTTGCTTGGACTGGCGCTCCTAGCTGTTGGCAGATTCCGCCACGTCTACCCTCGGGTTGATAGTAACGACAATACCTGCACGCAGAAGTTAAATTTTTAATAGTTTTCATAATATAGTGCCTTGGAGGGCTAATTTACATATCTAATTTTGCATATAGATATAAATACTGTTGAGAACCGAAAAGCATATTTTTATATAGCTTGTGGCGATCCCGAAGAAATAGTTTGCTTTAGAATCTTTTTAGCTTTGTGTTATATTTGTCAATTCTTTTGTTAACAATACGATACACGTATCTGGAATGCTTAGCTCTGCTTGTTTTCAACTCAAAGAAATTAGGGATCAAGGCTAAGAAGCTAGTTTTTGATTATTTTACTTTTTCAATTTAGCAACAGAACGTCCGTGGAGCTAGAAAGCCATTTGTATATCTTGCCATAATGGCCAGAAAAAAACGTAGTCTACGTAACTGGGAAGAGATAATAAAGTTTCTATCTTCAGGTAGAAGAATGTAGCTAAAAAATTGCGGTGGAAAAGATTTGCTTGCTGCAGAAAATTAGCAAGCATGCTCGCATCTTACATTTCTCGGCTAGCTGCAAGTGCAAAAAGTTGGAAGTACCGATTTCCACGCAGTCGTTTGTAGCGGTAGTTCTTGTTTTCAAAGTTGCAGCAGCGCTAAAATTTTGGTCGTGAAAAATCAAACCACGACGGTTGTAGCACATACAACCTTTTGCAGTCAAAATTTCTGGGAAAATTGTTTAGCGGCACACAAATAACACATTCCCCAGCGTTGCAATTCGCCTGCAGGTGCGGGACATTGGCAAAGAGGACAAAGGGGTAAGCGGCGCGATCGCTGTTGTACGCTTTTTGCCCAATTGGCAAAAGCCGCGCGGACATTGTTGGGAAAAGAGGATGAACGGTGACCAGGCGTGCTGGTTTTGTCTTGACCGACGTAACTGGGATGTTCGCAAACAGATGGTTTGTGCTGTTGATTGTCAATTTTGGGAGTAGAGTACCAACTAGCGGTGGAAAAGCGAATATCTGATAAAGGAGCAGGTAAAATAGCATTCAGCTTGGCAAGCAGCTGTTGGCGTTCAAAGGTTAAATTTTGAGCCCAAGCAGCACTGGAAGTTGCTACGTACAGCACGTTGCGTTGTATGAACAGCGGCCGGGTATGGGCGGCGATCGCAACTCCGACAATTTCCGGCCAGCATGGCAGCAAACGTGCCAATGGTTGCTCTGGCAGTTTTGCTTGTACTTCTAAGGTACCTAAAATATCTTTAATTGATTTCCAGGACATCTGGGTGCGGCCGTGTCAAAATAGCAACTGGGTTATAAAATAGCTTGATGCTAATTTTCGCTAGCATTGGAACAAAGTATTTTCAGATTTCAATTATCAATTAAACCATCGGCGAGTGGCGATCGGCTTTTTGATTACGGTTTTGAGCTGGACGCTCTCAAACTTTGAGATTCCAGCAGTTTGAGTTTTGAGTTCGAGGCAGATAGGCTATGAGTAAAAACCACCTGGAACATTTGGGTGCAAAGTCGTCTAAAACCCCTAGCTTGAAGCCAGCTTTAGCAGCAGCACTGGCCAGTTTAGAAGTACAGCTAGACCAAGAATTAGCTCGGTATCGGCGGACGCGACTGGCGGCGCATAAAACGCTCAATCAATCCCGCTGGCGCGGTTCTACAAGCTACCAACCCCAAAATATGGCAAAAACTGCTCCACAACCTATTGCAGAAGGTAGTAAGGAATTTTCCCTACCACAGGTGCCAACTACTGAGTCGCCTGCATCTGTTGTACCGGACACTCGTGAGGAAGCACTCCACCGCGTCCAGGAAAACTTTCCCAAACAGCACGCTCTCAAAATGTCCTCTTGTCCTCCGGAAGATACAACGCCAAGTTCTGCCAAGCTTGTACCTGCAGTAATAGAGGAACGCAACAAAAGTGAAGACCTCCTTCCATCAAATACTGTTTCCCAGCCACCGGATGACTATTTGGAATCCTCAGAAGCACTGTTGCGAAGTTTAGCTTTAGAGCAATCTCAACAAACCAAGCGCAGCAATGCTGGCGATAGTTTGCTATCGCCTCTGGGTATTGGCTCGATAGCGTTGTTGCTGACGTCCAGCTTGATGCTCGGTTATGTGGTGTTTAATCCCAAAAATCTACCGCAGTTTAGTTTCCAAAAGTTTCTCCGTTATAATTCCCATGGGGAAACAAAAACTGCAACAGCGAACAACACAAACAAAACACAACCAGAGCCTTTACTCACACCTATACCAAAGTATCCTAATTTGGCTGCTAGTGAATTTCCGGAAGTAAAAAATCCCAACGATGTAGTTGGTCTGACGCCAGCTGCCAAACCAAATTCCCTTCCCACACCTACTGTTGTTCCTACTACCCCATATTCTACACTAACGCCGCAGCCCCAGCTGACATCAACACCCAGTCCCGTTGTCCCCGCTTTCCAATCTCCTTCGCCGACTGCTACACCTACACCTTCGACATCGCCAACTGTCACTTTGGAAAATATAGACGATCCGCAAATTAAACCGTCGGCGGATGGTTTTTATCATATCATTGCAGATAATCAAGGAGAGACCTTTGCCAAAGCAAGGCAGGTAGTCCCCGATGCTTATCTATCCCCAGAGAAAAAATTTATATATCTAGGAGCGTTGAAGACAAAACAGCAGGTGAAAAGACAGCTGCAATTGTTAGAAGAAAAGGGAATTAAAGCTAGGGTACAACAGCCTTAACTGGTGAACAATTAAGATACCATGAGGTAAACAACTCATGCTTGGCTGCTGCTGGCGACAAAAAAAGGGAGGACCGACATGGGACTGATTGACCGTATCGGGCGGGTAATTATTGCAAATATAAATAATTTCATGAGGGCGGCGGAAGACCCAGAAAAAGTTTTGGAAAAAACCGTGATGGAAATGCAGGACGAGCTGGTGCAGTTGCGACAGGCGGTAGCAGCGGCGATCGCCAGTCAAAAACGTACCGAACGACAAGCAGCTCAAGCTCTGTCTGCGGCTGAAGAATGGTACCGTCGCGCCCAAATGGCTTTGCAGCAAGGAAACGAACCTCTAGCAAGGGAAGCCTTGACCAAACGCCGCGCCTACCAAGAAACTGCTGCTGCTCTTGGCGCCCAGCTTCAGGAGCACGGCGGTATCGTCTCCAGACTCAAAAAAGACATGCAAGCTCTGGAGGTGAAAATCACGGAATTGAGAACCAAAAAAGACATGTATATAGCCCGAGCTCGCTCTGCTGAAGCTAGCGTGCGACTGCGAGAACTGCCAGATGGAGTTTCCAGTCAAAGCAGCTTGAATGCTTTCGAGCGCATGGAAGACAAAGTCTTACAACTTGAAGCCCAAAAAGAAGCTATTGCTGCTGGCGGTACCGATGAGTTAGAAAAGTATTTTGCTGCCCTAGAATCTGATGTTGATAAGGACTTGGCGCAAATGAAAGCACAAACTCCCAGCAGCAGAAAAAGCAGCGGAAAAAATGCAATTAACTAAAAACTTAACGCACAAGTAAAGATAGGGTTAAGGACAATTTTTTTAAGCATATCTTAAGGATGAATCATTTGTGCTTTGAAGGACTCAAACCGTTCGAAAAGATTAAATTGAAACAAGTAGGTATTAAACAATAAAAAAGCAAGCGCCGAAATTGTAAAAGGAAAAACAAAGTTATGGGATTATTTGATCGCATTAGACGAGTAATCAGCGCTAACCTCAACGACATGGTCAGCAAAGCTGAAGATCCTGAAAAAATGTTGGAACAAGCCATTCTTGAAATGCAGGAAGACTTGGTACAACTACGTCAGGGTGTTGCCCAGGCGATCGCTGCTCAAAAACGCACCGAGAAACAGTACAATGACGCTCAAAACGAAATTAACAAATGGCAACGCAACGCCCAGCTAGCGCTGCAAAAAGGAGATGAAAACCTAGCACGACAAGCACTGGAACGCAAAAAAACTTTCACGGAGTCAGCAGCAGCTCTCAAGGCCAGTCTGGAACAACAAACTGCTCAGGTAGAAAGTCTCAAACGCAATTTAATTCAACTAGAAAGCAAAATTGCTGAGGCGAAAACTAAAAAAGAAATGCTCAAAGCTCGCATCACCGCTGCTAAAGCTCAAGAGCAACTCCAAGGTATGGTAAGGGGGATGAATACCAGCGGTGCAATGGCTGCATTCGAGCGCATGGAAGAAAAAGTCTTGATGCAGGAAGCTCGCGCCCAATCCGCCGCAGAATTGGCTGGAACAGATTTAGAACAACAATTTGCTGCGTTGGAGGCCAGCAGCGATATAGATGAAGAATTAGCGGCTTTAAAAGCACAGATGTCTCTTCCAGGTTCTAAGTCCAATCAACAGCAATTGCCACCAGAAAGCTCCGCTCCCAAATCCCACCAGCAATCGGAAGTGGTAGATTCCGAATTGGAATCTCTGCGCAGGCAACTAGACCAAATGTAAAATTCTATAATTGTTATTAAAGCTAATCCCACGCCTTTTGTCGGTAGTGGGATTTTGCATCCAAAGATTTACTCAAAAACACAAAAGACCCAGACTCCTTGTTCATCTATAAGCACGGTCAATTACTGCTGGGAAAAATCCCTATCGACTTTTCGCTGTAGGGGATTGACAGTTTGAGATAGAGTAAATTGTGTGTCAATAAGTAGCAATGTCACCATGAGGAGATGGGAATGAGTGAGGGTGTAAAAGCCATAACTGATGCTGAGTTTGCCAGCGAAGTTTTGCAAGCTCCCTGTCCGGTATTGGTTTACTTTTGGGCTCCCTGGTGCGGTCCTTGTCGATTGATGTCGCCAGTGATCAACTCAGCTGCCGATACCTACAGCCAACGCCTAAAGGTGGTAAAAATGGAAGTCGACCCCAACCCAGTAACTGTGAAGCAATACCAAGTAGAAGGAGTACCTGCTTTGAGGTTGATTCAGGGAGAGAAAATTTTGGTCTCCACCGAAGGAGCCATATCCAAACAAAAGTTACTCGAATTATTAGATCCTTATTTAAATTAGTCATTGGTCATTAGTCAATGGTGGGTGACACCAAACTCGTGACTAATGGCAAAGGACAAGTAAGCCAAATGTTATTTGCAAAACGTTTAGAATTCCTACAAACGAATGTATTTGCCGATATGGACAAAGCCAAGGCCAAAGCTTTGGCTGCAGGACGGCAATTAATTGATTTGTCATTGGGATCTTCGGATTTAGCAGCTGAAACGCACGTGGTAGAGGCGATCGCCCGCTCTCTCCCAGACCGAAGTACCCATGGCTACTTGCTTTTCCACGGTACGCAAGCGTTTCGCCTAGCTGCGGCTAGGTGGTACGAACAAAAATTCGCCATTTCCGTTGACCCCGAAACTGAAGTTCTACCCTTAATTGGCTCCCAGGAAGGAACAGCTCATTTACCCCTTGCTATTATCAATCCTGGAGATTTTGCTTTGTTGCTCGATCCTGGCTATCCTTCCCACGCCGGAGGAGTCTACTTAGCTAGCGGCCAAATCTATCCCATGCCGCTGCGGGCAGAGAATAATTTTTTACCAGTATTTGCGGATATTCCCGCACCCGTGCTAGCACAAGCGCGGATGATGGTGTTAAACTATCCGCACAATCCCACCAGCGCCATCGCTCCTTTATCCTTTTTCCAAGAAGCGGTTGCTTTTTGTCAGCAACACAATTTAGTTTTAGTTCACGATTTTCCCTACGTGGATTTAGTCTTTGAGGAGGCAAAAAGTAAGGAAGAAACACAAACTGGGTTGGCTCCTTCTGTTTTACAAGCTGACCCTGATAAAACTGTTTCCATCGAATTTTTCACCTTGTCCAAGTCCTATAACATGGGGGTTTTCGCATTGGTTTTGCCATTGGTAATGCCAAGCTGATTCGTGCTTTGCGACAAGTGAAAGCAGTGGTTGATTTTAATCAGTATCGCGGTATTTTGAACGGAGCGATCGCCGCCCTCACCGGACCGCAGGATGCAGTTAAGGCCACTGTTGCTACCTTTCGCCACCGTCGGGATGTCTTTATCGATGCTTTAGCTAGCATTGGTTGGCAAGTTCCTACCCCGAAAGCCACAATGTATGTTTGGGCACAACTACCACCACCTTGGCAACAAAATTCCGTAGAATTTTGCACTCGACTGGTAGAAACAACAGGAGTTGCAGCTTCTCCCGGTGCTGGTTTCGGGAAGTTTGGAGAAGGCTATGTCCGCTTTGCCTTGGTGCACGAACCCGCTGTGCTAAAAACAGCTGTGCAAAAAATTGCCGAATTTTTATAATTTAGTTCTTTCAACTGCAATTTCAAACTATTCGTCCTTTCTCAACACAAATTTCGCTGTCTGGCTTTTATTTTTCTCAAGTTTTGTCGATTAGTTTGGAAATTTGGCGCTCTTGAGAGAGCAAATTACATGAGAGTGGTTACCTCGATCGTCCACTCTCAAAAAAAATAAAAAATAAACCAAACTGAAGAAATTATCTTAAAGAAAAGTTTAATTTTTAGTTAAATATCGGCTCCTAAGTATACTATGTATTTTAGATAAACAGCTACCCGGAAGAAGAAATTACAATCGATAATATCATTCCATTAAAGCGAGAAATAATATAAATTTTTTCTAGAAAAATATAATAAGAATTGAGCCACGGGATTGTTGGAAATACTGGCAACGATTGTTGACTTTTGACCTAAATACAGATAGGTAAAAATGACAGCACAATTACTCAAGATTCAACAGCAATTGCAATCCCATCCAGGAAAAAGAATCCTCTTAATCGAAGACAACGACGTCAACAGGATGTTGCTCAGCGATTACCTGAGCTATTTGAAATACGAAGTCCAAAGCTTACCGGAAGGGTCTCTTTTTTTCTCTGCTGTTGAAAATTTTCAGCCAGATTTGATATTGCTGGATTTAAAACTACCGGATATTGACGGCTACGCGTTGCTAGAAAAAATACAGCAAAAACCAGATATCTCCTACATTCCTATTTTCGTAGTGTCTGCTTTTGCTTTTCAAACAGACCGGGAACGAGCTATTAAACTAGGTGCTCGTCGTTATTTCGCTAAACCTGTAAATTTGCTAGAGTTAATTTTTGCTATTGAAGAAGAGTTAGCTTCTAATTTTTTTTAAAAATAAAAAAATCTCAATTTGGCTCGGGAAAGTGAGGTCGAGGAAAACACCTACATTAATTTTACTTAAAATAAAGATAGGTAAATTATAAAATTACCAAAATTTGGCTGTGACCACATCTGCCCAAACACTATCACTCATCAAAGATCCAGAACGCCTCGAACATCGTCTCGCCGAAATTCCTTTGGAACCTGGGGTTTATTTAATGCGAGACGCCAGCGATCGCATCATTTATATCGGTAAATCTCGAAAACTGCGCTCGCGAGTCCGTTCTTATTTTCGAGAATCGCAAAGACTTAGCGAACGTATCGCTACCATGGTCAGACAGGTGACGGAGATTGAATTTATCGTCACCGATACAGAAGTAGAAGCTTTAGCGCTAGAAGCTAACTTAATCAAGCAGCACCAACCTTACTTTAACGTGCTGCTCAAAGATGATAAAAAATATCCTTACCTTTGCATTACTTGGTCAGAAGAATACCCGCGGATTTTTATCACTCGCAAACGTCAACTGGGTAACGAAAAAGACAAATATTACGGCCCTTATACTGATTCTCGCTTGCTGCGGGAAACACTAGCTTTGTGCAAGCGCATTTTTAAAATCCGACAACGACCCCAACCGCTATTCAAAGACCGTCCTTGCTTGAATTTCGATTTGGGAAGGTGTCCGGGGGTGTGTCAATCGCTGATTTCACCAGAAGAATACCGCAAAATTGTCCAAAAAGTGGCGATGGTATTTCAGGGACGAACCAGCGAACTGATTGACATCCTCACAGAACAAATGCACAAACAAGCAGAAATGCTTAATTTTGAAGCAGCAGCAAAAATTCGCGATCGCATTGCAGGGTTAAAGTCTTTAAATAGCGAGCAAAAAGTGTCCCTACCAGACGATACGATCTCCCGAGATGCGATCGCCTTAGCAGCAGATGCACAACACGCGTGCATCCAGTTGTTTCAAATTCGCGCCGGACAATTGGTAGGAAGACTCGGGTATATTGCTCAAGTACCTCCTTTGCTATCATCCTCCGCACCAGCACAGCACCGCGATGAAAGTTTGATGGGAGCAATTTTACAGCGCGTGTTGGAAGAACACTACCAAAACGCCGACGCTGTCGAAATTCCTGCGGAAATATTAGTACAGTATGAATTGCCAGATGCACAATTCCTTGCAGATGCGCTTGCTCAGCGCAAAGGAAAAAAAGTGACAATTGTTGCTCCCCAGCGACAAAGCAAAGCAGAATTAATTGAAATGGTGGAGCGAAACGCTCAGTACGAATTGCAAAGAATGCAAAAATTGAGCGATCGCAACCAACAAGCAATGCAAGATTTAGCTGCAATCCTCGATTTACCCGATCTGCCCCACCGCATTGAAGGTTATGATATTTCTCACATCCAAGGTTCTAATGCTGTAGCTTCCCAAGTTGTATTCATCGACGGTATCAGCGCCAAACAACACTACCGCCACTACAAAATTAAAAATCCCACCGTTACTTCCGGACACTCAGATGATTTTGCAAGTCTTGCAGAAGTGGTCCAGCGTCGCTTTCGCAAGTATGCAGAAGACCCGCAACTACCAAGAATCGGAAACCCAGATTGGCCTGATTTAATTGTCATTGATGGTGGAAAAGGTCAGCTAGCAGCTGTTGTGGAAGTTTTACAGCAGATGAATTTATACGAAGACTTACGCGTTATCAGTTTGGCAAAAAAACGAGAAGAAATTTTTCTTCCGGGAGAGTCAAAACCCCTTTGTACCGACCCAGAACAACCGGGAGTACAACTGTTGCGCCGCTTGCGAGACGAAGCTCACCGCTTTGCTGTTACTTTTCATCGCCAGCAACGCAGCGAGAAATTGAAGCGATCGCGTTTGGATGAAATTCCTGGTTTGGGACATTATCGTCAAAAGCAACTTTTAGGTCATTTTCGCTCTGTTGATTACATCCGACAAGCTACACCCGCACAACTAGCTGAAGTTCCAGGAATTGGACCGCGCTTGGCTCAAGAAATTTATGATTATTTCCATCCCTCCTAACTTCTACTTTTCAAAACTGAATCTTTCCTAAAAATTCCCCAGATTTTCAAACTATAAATTAACATTTTGTAACTAGAACGAAGATGAATTTTTTGTTCGTTATTGAAAGCGAGCAGATACAAAATAGCGAAATTTCACCCGAGAAAAGTTGTAGCGAGACTGGCAAAGCTAATGCCAAGCACTCCAGTCTCCTGCTGCTTGTCAAGCCACCGAGCCAAATTTGGTGACAATCTTGCTCCACGGTAAGGTCTCAAGCAAATCTCATCAGGGATCGCAAAAAATGCAAGCAAACATAGAAAGAACAAGATTTTTATACCCCAAGTTAGATGGAGGGCAATCTCAAGTTGAAGATAATCAAAATAAATAATTACGGACTCGGAATTTTTGGGGCAAAATGTTTCCTAGCTAACATCAAAAATATCAAAATGTTAGCTGCTGTCTTTAAGAATCGCCAGTTGTAATCTTCAGGAATGAAAAATGCACTTAGTACACAGTATTTACTGCCCAAATTGCGGCTCTCAAGGAGAAAGACATTATATTTTTGATAGACAATTATCGCGCACTCAATGTCGAAATTGTGATTACTTGTTGGTATGTTGCACGCGTACCGGTAAAGTGATAGAAGCTTATGCTCCTGGTATTTACGCCAAAAGGTAAACAGCAATACGTTGTTACTCCTTGCTTGCTCGCAGCTGTCCGCAAGCAGCGTTTGCTTCTAAACCACGCGAGTAGCGCACGCTGACGGCGATGTGATTTTGTTTGAGAACTTTGACAAAAGCTGCAATGCGATCGCTCGAGGGACGTTTGTAGTCAGCTTCGGAAATAGGATTGTAGGGTATCAAATTAACATGACTTTGGAATCGGCGCAGTCGTTGTGCTAGTTCTGCTGCTTGTTCCGGAAAATCGTTAACTCCCGCTAAAAGAATGTATTCAAAAGTAATGCGCCGTCCCGTTAGTTCTACGTATTCCCGACATTCAGCAAGCAAAAGCTCGAGGGGATAGGAACGAGCGCTGGGAATAAGTTTTTCCCGTAATGATTGATTGGGAGCGTGGAGACTGACTGCGAGAGTAACTTGCAGTTGGTGCTGGGCGAACTTACGGATGCGATCGCGTATTCCCACCGTTGAGACAGTGATGCAGCGCTGTCCGATACCGACATCTTGGTTGAGAGACTTGATCGCTCCCAAAACATTGTCTGTGTTTAACAATGGTTCACCCATCCCCATGAATACCACGTGGCTAACTCGCTGCTGAAAATCTTCTTGAACTGTTAGCACCTGATCTACAATTTCGTGTCGTCCGAGGTTGCGTTTGTAACCACCTTTACCTGTAGCGCAGAAATCACATCCCATCGGACAACCAACTTGAGTGGAAACGCAAACTGTCAGGCGCTTTGGTGTGGGGATGCCGACTGTTTCGATTATATATCCATCCGCAAGACGCAAAAGGTACTTGACCGTCCCATCGCCAGCAGCACAACGGTAGTGTATTGTTGAGCGTCCGATAACGGTGTTTGCTATTTCCGCTCGCCATTGTTTGGGAAATACCGAGATTTCTGCAAGCGATCGCGCTTGCTTGTGATAAATCCACTCATGCAGCTGCTTTCCTCGATAAGCAGGTTGTCCTTGCTGCTGTACCCACGCGGTTAACTCCGCTAACGAAGCGCCTAACAACGGGGGAGTCGATGGCGCTGATACTTTGTTGGTAGAAGAGTCAACTTTGGGTAAAGCGGATCTAGCGGACATAAAAGGTCACAATTTCAGTTGCATATCTATCCTAATAATTTCTCGTCTCAAGTTGCTTTGCTACTTTTTACAAGCATTAATTATAAACTTATGTTACAGTTTGATGGTGTTGTGCTTTATGATTTCCCGTCGCGTTTCGATCAGGATATTATTTGCTAGTTTTTTGATTTGCAGCTTTTGCTGGCATTTTGCCCCTCCAGCGAATGCATTGGGCGGAAAACTACCTCCTATCAATCAGCCTGCACCTTTGTTCACATTGCCAACAAATGCCGGTGATGGTAAAGTTTCTCTAGCAGATTTTCGCGGTCGATGGGTAGTTTTGTATTTTTATCCTAAGGATTTTACTCCTGGCTGTACGTTAGAGGCGCGCCGCTTTCAAGAAGATTTACCTAAATATTTAGAAAAAAATGCCCAAATTATTGGCGTTAGTGCTGATGATGTGGATTCCCACGCCGAGTTTTGCAATTCTCAAGGGTTGAAGTTTCCTTTACTAGCAGACACAACCGGTGAGGTAAGTAAAGCCTACGGTTCTTGGATGGGTTTTGTTTCTGCGCGCCATACCTTTATTATCGACCCCCAGGGAATTTTGCGGGAGGCTTTTGTCAAAGTTAATCCTGCTATTCACAGTCAGCAGGTGCTAGCTCGTTTGGAGCAATTGCAACAAGCTTACATTTCAGGTCAAGTTTAACTTGGCATGGTTTTTGCATCCTTGGGAAGTAAAGATTGCTTTTGACAATAAAGGTAATCGCAGTATACCGCCCAACTAGCTCCAAACAAACCAGTAATAGAAGATGCGATCGCTGCTGCTGGTCCCCATCCTAACGGTCCCAACCAATCTGTAATTTCGCACAAAATTGCCATGCTCACCTTAGAAACAACGTAAGCAGTACCCGCTGCTGCTGCTGTTACCAGGCCTAACTCTGCTAGCATTTCTAGCAGGTTTTTGGTGGATAGATCTTCTTGAAAGTAGATTTTCCAAATAGAGGTGTACATGGCAATATCAGAGGCAGTTAAGACCACTTGCTTGGGAACTTCTCCTCCAGGAGTTGGTGCTGCACAAGCACCTCCACTACTTATGGCCCCAGCAGCGATCGCTAAAGCAGCTTCCAATCTTTTTTTACCTAAAAAATCCATCTCACCTTCTCCTGCAACTTTTGCGCTAGCGATCATATATTTTCTCTAACGTCCAGTTGTTCTTTGCCTGCAAGGAATTACAAGATCTAGCTTTCACCCTTTCAGGTGATGTCGTCTCATTTTTCTCAACTATATTTTAAAAGCATCTAGAGTTGATGAACTCTGGAGGCTAGTTTATGAAAAAGATGTTTCTCACTAGTTTAGTCGCTTTGGCTACAACTAGTGGATTTGTTCTCAAGGGTCAACCAGCGCAGGCGTACTGTCCTTACTATTATCCTCGTCTATACTTTGGCTACCCGTTTAGATACTGCTATCCGGTCACTCAATGGTTTGTCAAGCAAGATCCTGCCTATCATCCTCAAGCCTACGCCGATGGTTACCGCCAAGGACGCGAAAGTGCTAAAAAAGGAAAAGCTTACAAACCACGTACTGCAGGAGGAGAATTTGCCCGCGGTTTTGAGGATGGATATTATGGTAGGGCATTTACAGGTCAAAAACAAGTAGTTCCAAACGAATACAGACCGTATACCACTACAGAATGCGATTGGTTTTAACTTTCAGGCAAAAAATTCCTTGCCAACAAGAGTATCTCTGCATTCTATCCCTTGGCGGATATTTGCGTTGGTTTGGTCTGAAAACATGCACAGTCGGTGGTGGGTGCTGAAGTACTCGCTACCGCTCAAGAATGTCTGCAGTTATTTTTGGAATGCTGGAAAGCGAGCCGCGGTTGGCGTGATTTTTGATACCCTATGAACCGTTTATTTCCAAAGAGTGATTTTATCGCTTCGCCCTTGACTACATTGTAACATACATGTAGCATGAGGATTCTGGCACTCACCAACGGTGTGCATCATGGCAAACTTTCGAGATATTCTCAATTACTTTCGTCCTTACTGGAAGTTGGGTATTTTTAGCATTGCAGCATCTAGTGTTTATGAAATTATCGATTTGGTCGTACCCTACGCTATTGGACAGATACTGAATATTTTGTCAGGTCAGCCGCTGGACCGCCCTTTGCAAGCAGCGATCGCCGCGATCGCTTCTGCGCTCGACTACCCAATGGGAACTTCTCTATCGCTGGGGGTATTGCTATGCTTAATTTTTGCGGTTACGGTCTTGAGAGCACCAACCCAACCTTGGTTAACTAGTTGGTTTCACTGGGATATTCCCCTGCGGGCGCGCCGAGATCAAAACCAAAAAGCACTGGAAAAAATTCTCACCCTGCCATTAGAATATTACGACGAAAATAACCCCGGGCGCATCGCCGGACGAATAGCCAGAGGTGTTGCAAATCACACCTGGACTTATCCGGAAATAGCCGGACAAATGATTCCAAAATTGTTTCGAGTCCTGGGAATTTTCGTTTTTATCTGGTTTGTGGAATGGCGGATCGCATTTTATACCTTGTCTCTTTTGTGTTGATTCTGGGTTTGACTCTCAAAAATTTAAGGCGACTTATTTGGCACGAAAGTCGCTTGGATAGGTATATAGAAGATACTGAAAGCCGCACTTCCGAAATTATCAGCAATATCAAAACGGTAAAAGCCTTTGCTACAGAGGCAAAAGAGCTCAAACGGCAAAAGCAACGTTTTGCAAGGGAGCTAACGGTCGTTGATTACCGCATTCACTTCGGTTATGTCAAACTGCAAACTTGGCAGCGAACAATAATCCAATTTTGCACCTTCACAATTCTGGGTTTGACCCTGGCAGCAACAATAGATGGCAGAATTTCTCTCGGCCATTTTATCATGACCTTAACTCTTTCGAGCATGGCTTATGCAGAGCTAGAACCCATCGCCACCTTGGCGGAAATTTTTGCTCGCCGTTATTCTTCCATGCTGCGATTCCACGATTTTTTGAAGGAACCATCTGGAGTTGATAGTGTTGGTCTTTTGCAAGAACAACGCGCACCAGAACCATCAACTTATAAATTTACTGGCAAAATAGAATTTTCCCACGTTAGTTTCGGTTACGAACCCAACCGCCGTGTTTTACACGATATCAATTTGCTGATCGAACCCTATCAAACAGTGGCGCTGGTAGGGCGATCGGGTTCGGGAAAGTCAACTTTAGTAAAACTGCTGCTGCGTTATTTTGAACCGGATGAAGGCCAAATTCTCATTGACGGTCAAGATATTCGTAGTTTGGATGTGGGAAGTTATCGCCGCCGATTGGCGATCGTTCACCAAGAAGTAGACGTTTTTAACGGTACCCTGTTAGATAACCTTACCTATGGCAGAGCCGATGCAACTTTCGAACAGGTAGAACAAGCCTGCAGAATTGCCAGAGTTGATGAAGTTATCCAGCAGTTACCCCAAGGTTACTATACAGTGGTGGGAGAACGAGGCGTAAGACTATCTGGAGGACAACGACAGCGTTTGGGAATTGCTAGAGCTTTACTGGTGGAACCAGATGTGCTCATTTTTGACGAAGCAACTTCTAGTCTCGATTACGAATCAGAACGCTCTATCCAACTGGCAATGCGCGAGCTGCAAGGAACTCGCACCACAATTATTATTGCTCACCGCTTGAGTACGGTGCGAGAAGCTGACCAAATTGTAGTTCTCGAGCGAGGTAGGATTGTAGAAGTAGGCAACCACGAAGAATTATTGCGCCACGGTGGAATTTATCACCGCCTGCACGCGCTTCAAGAAACTGGAGAATTACTTAGCTAGGCAAAACGAATCTACATGCGATCACAGCCGTAGCCTTGTTCGAGGCGCGGCTACAAATTAAGTTTCCCCATCCATGACAGCAGTTCGCTTGCTTTTTTTGCAAAAAACTTGAATTCCACAACCTTTGTGCTAATATATTTAATCGTGGGTGTCGCGGGTCGGTGTCCGAGTGGTTAATGGAGGCGGACTGTAAATCCGCTGGCTTGCGCCTTCGCTGGTTCGAATCCAGCCCGGCCCACCTTTGAATCGTGTTTAACTACAACATCTGTTAATTTAATCCCGCCCGTGTAGCTCAGTGGTAGAGCACACCCTTGGTAAGGGTGAGGTCACGAGTTCAATCCTCGTCACGGGCTTCCTATTGTAAGATCATAAATCGTAGCTAACCATTCTAGGGTTGGGTGGCTTGGGCTGCCAACTACTCCAACTCCCTCTCCCTCACTTCATAGCGCGGATGGGTCGGTGTACAAAAATCCTTTCTCCCAAAAATGCCCAAAACCCTCTTGGCACAAAAACTAGGAGCAAAATTTGTTTCTCACCCACCCGCGCTCTTTACCCAGACTAGATTTCAGCCATTTACACCCCTAGTCAATCCAATTTTTCCATGCTATGATTACACCATCTGCGCTAATGAACCTTGAAAATTTCATACTGATTCAATTTCCAGTTACCGCAGTCGAAATTTCTTTTACTCCCTATTAGGGATTGAAACTCGCCAAAAATCAATCAGACATTGGCAACCACCGGGTCGAAATTTCTTTTACTCCCTATTAGGGATTGAAACCTGTGCCCAAACGATTTGTTTGGGCGTGCCTTGTCGAAATTTCTTTTACTCCCTATTAGGGATTGAAACTCAACGCGATTTTTGTATTCACAAAAGATTTGTGCATATTCAGGTCGAAATTTCTTTTACTCCCTATTAGGGATTGAAACGGAAAAAGAACTTTTTACCGGCCAAACTTCACGATGTCGAAATTTCTTTTACTCCCTATTAGGGATTGAAACAATGCCAAAAAGATTTGAGGAAAGGGCATTGTAGCTTTCGTCGAAATTTCTTTTACTCCCTATTAGGGATTGAAACTTTACTACTAACCCGTAGTCTGCCGGGATTCTAATGTATCCGTCATCAGAGTCGAAATTTCTTTTACTCCCTATTAGGGATTGAAACAACAAGGAATTAAGAAGACGCTATGCACAAGAATTGTCGAAATTTCTTTTACTCCCTATTAGGGATTGAAACAAAACTTCAGCTTTTTCGGCATCAACAGCAGCGGAGTCGAAATTTCTTTTACTCCCTATTAGGGATTGAAACGGCTTACGGTAATTTCACCACAACAAGGAGAAGGAGTCGAAATTTCTTTTACTCCCTATTAGGGATTGAAACACTTAGGCATTTACAGCCTAGGGAATCTGAATGACGTCGAAATTTCTTTTACTCCCTATTAGGGATTGAAACTTACTGTAATTGTCCCGATGCGGCAAACAAGCAAGTCGAAATTTCTTTTACTCCCTATTAGGGATTGAAACATTTTGGCTTGCTGAATTTCGGCGAGAAATTCCTGTCGAAATTTCTTTTACTCCCTATTAGGGATTGAAACCGATCGCATTTAGTACGCCTGGTAATCCCGAATTACAATGTCGAAATTTCTTTTACTCCCTATTAGGGATTGAAACTATATGGCGGACCGTTTTGGCTACTTGCCCGATGTCGAAATTTCTTTTACTCCCTATTAGGGATTGAAACAAACTGCTGATGGCGCTGTACCTTTACCGCGGATTGTCGAAATTTCTTTTACTCCCTATTAGGGATTGAAACCAGCAGAAGCTTTATTTGATACTTATCTTAGCCGAGTCGAAATTTCTTTTACTCCCTATTAGGGATTGAAACACTTTGTGCAAAGGAATTCCAAAGTTTTTGTGCTTCTGTCGAAATTTCTTTTACTCCCTATTAGGGATTGAAACTAGAGTGGATCCAAGAATTCTCCAGGGGAGATTATCCCCTGGTAGTCGAAATTTCTTTTACTCCCTATTAGGGATTGAAACTAAATGCTTTAAGTATTGGTGGTGTGGGTCGTAATCAGTCGAAATTTCTTTTACTCCCTATTAGGGATTGAAACTTAAGCGATTTTCAAAAAATGCGCGATACACCGTGTTACATGGGTCGAAATTTCTTTTACTCCCTATTAGGGATTGAAACGGGACTCACGCCTCTCGTCCTTCAGGTTCGCAGTTGTCGAAATTTCTTTTACTCCCTATTAGGGATTGAAACTCGAATTTTTCGACAAACAAGCGGAAACGCAAAAGGTCGAAATTTCTTTTACTCCCTATTAGGGATTGAAACTACCAGCAAATATTCCCGTGGATTCGACCATCCAAAGTCGAAATTTCTTTTACTCCCTATTAGGGATTGAAACAGCCAACCTAAAACTTGAAAATTAACAACTGCTTTCATGTCGAAATTTCTTTTACTCCCTATTAGGGATTGAAACCGGCGGCCTTTAGCCGCCGGACAAATTTTCTTAATTCGTCGAAATTTCTTTTACTCCCTATTAGGGATTGAAACTTGCAGATATGACGGCTCTCGAGCGATCTGTTTGGGGTCGAAATTTCTTTTACTCCCTATTAGGGATTGAAACGTCTATCCACCATCCGGCGGCTTTTGGAAGAGTCGAAATTTCTTTTACTCCCTATTAGGGATTGAAACACTGCTTGGAGTGCATCTTCAAGATCCGTCTCAGTCGAAATTTCTTTTACTCCCTATTAGGGATTGAAACTTTTATTTTTTATGTTGACAACACCTACAGCAAAGTCGAAATTTCTTTTACTCCCTATTAGGGATTGAAACCAAACAGGGTGCCAGCTGTAATCGCAATCCTTTAAGTCGAAATTTCTTTTACTCCCTATTAGGGATTGAAACCCTTCAAATATTTGTCTTATGGTTGATTCAGAAATGAGTCGAAATTTCTTTTACTCCCTATTAGGGATTGAAACCTTTGAAACTTTCGAAAATAAGTGGAAATCCTTTCGGGAAAAAGTCGAAATTTCTTTTACTCCCTATTAGGGATTGAAACCATCCGTCACTACCGCCGTCAGCGTAATGAGTTCTTGCGTCGAAATTTCTTTTACTCCCTATTAGGGATTGAAACATTGACAATCTCACCGAAATTGAAAATAAAATTAAAGGGTCGAAATTTCTTTTACTCCCTATTAGGGATTGAAACACGTAACGGGCCTGAGGATAAACCCTGAGGAGAACGTCGAAATTTCTTTTACTCCCTATTAGGGATTGAAACTTTAACACGGTGCCTTCCGGCAACCGCTTGAGTCGAAATTTCTTTTACTCCCTATTAGGGATTGAAACAATTCCAATTAAAGACTTAATTTCGGTCCCTATTAAGAGTCGAAATTTCTTTTACTCCCTATTAGGGATTGAAACTCAAGGCTCATGAAAGCATTCCAGGCCTCTGCTTGAGTCGAAATTTCTTTTACTCCCTATTAGGGATTGAAACCAAAATTGCGGGCAAGGGAGCATCATACCAAGAAGAGAAAAGTCGAAATTTCTTTTACTCCCTATTAGGGATTGAAACGATCATCGGATAACTTAGTGATATGGGATGGAAGTGTCGAAATTTCTTTTACTCCCTATTAGGGATTGAAACACGATAAGAGGAACAAGGGACACCATGAGAATGCAGTCGAAATTTCTTTTACTCCCTATTAGGGATTGAAACCCGCAAAAGTACACTTAATTTTGCGAAACCTTGGTTGTCGAAATTTCTTTTACTCCCTATTAGGGATTGAAACAAAAATTTCTTCGTGGATTTGACTGTTATTTCGATTGACTTTCTCGTCGAAATTTCTTTTACTCCCTATTAGCGATTGAAACTAGCAGCAGAATGGATAGCAAATATTGACACACGTGTCGAAATTTCTTTTACTCCCTATTAGGGATTGAAACTATAAGATGCCCGACTTTAAACTGATCCAACGAGTCGAAATTTCTTTTACTCCCTATTAGGGATTGAAACTAGGTAATTACACGTATGGGAGACCTTCTGCAAGTCGAAATTTCTTTTACTCCCTATTAGGGATTGAAACCTTATGTGCCTTACGAGCGCTTTGAAGAGGAAAGAAAGGTCGAAATTTCTTTTACTCCCTATTAGGGATTGAAACTACTTTCACTAGCATTTCTTAACTCCTTGAGGTCGAAATTTCTTTTACTCCCTATTAGGGATTGAAACCACATGAGCTCATCCTGATCTTCATCAGGATGGTCACACATGTCGAAATTTCTTTTACTCCCTATTAGGGATTGAAACTGGTAAGACTTTCAAGGATTTTTTTGCAAAAAGGGGTACCAGTCTTATTCTTCTCAAATCCCTTGGCAAGAATGGCATACTTGTCGAAATTTCTTTTACTCCCTATTAGGGATTGAAACTGGTAAGACTTTCAAGGATTTTTTTGCAAAAAGGGGTACCAGGTCGAAATTTCTTTTACTCCCTATTAGGGATTGAAACCCATTCCTCCTCTGCGAATTTGCAGGGGAGGAGATGTCGAAATTTCTTTTACTCCCTATTAGGGATTGAAACAAAGATTCCAGACATTTGAATTGTAATTATCTGATAAGTCGAAATTTCTTTTACTCCCTATTAGGGATTGAAACGATAAAGCACGAATCTTTTCCAACCAACCGTACGCCCTACGTCGAAATTTCTTTTACTCCCTATTAGGGATTGAAACTGCAAGTATCGGCTTATCTAAAAACACAAATCTGCAAGTCGAAATTTCTTTTACTCCCTATTAGGGATTGAAACGCCAACATTACCGATAATCGTATCGAGGGATCCGGAGTCGAAATTTCTTTTACTCCCTATTAGGGATTGAAACGTACTCCTCCCAATCAGGGGAGAAACATAATATCTCCCCCTCATCCCAAGTCGAAATTTCTTTTACTCCCTATTAGGGATTGAAACAATAGCCTGGTATACGTCCTCCAGATCCGTCTCAGAGTCGAAATTTCTTTTACTCCCTATTAGGGATTGAAACCCGTACCGGAAGAATCCTCGAGATCCTCACGAAAGTCGAAATTTCTTTTACTCCCTATTAGGGATTGAAACGGGGAAATCCAGGGTTTTTTCTTAGCAAAAATTCGTCGAAATTTCTTTTACTCCCTATTAGGGATTGAAACTTCGAAAAAGAAAACAAAGACCAGGGCTCCTATTGTCGAAATTTCTTTTACTCCCTATTAGGGATTGAAACATCATCCTCCAAATCTTCTGGATCCTGATCTGGAGTCGAAATTTCTTTTACTCCCTATTAGGGATTGAAACTGAAATAGGAGCTTACCCGTGATCCAATGGTTCCGCCTCCAGTCGAAATTTCTTTTACTCCCTATTAGGGATTGAAACGTCCGGAATCTCCTTCCACCGGGGAAGGATATCCCTAAGTCGAAATTTCTTTTACTCCCTATTAGGGATTGAAACGTCATCGTCGTCCCAGGCATCCCTATAAAGTGGGACACTGTCGAAATTTCTTTTACTCCCTATTAGGGATTGAAACAAAAATACCTAGAGGCTGAAATGAAGTTTTTGGTCGAAATTTCTTTTACTCCCTATTAGGGATTGAAACTAAACTCGTATTCACTCCACAGCGAACGCAAGTCGAAATTTCTTTTACTCCCTATTAGGGATTGAAACTTGTCTGGTGGTATAGAATACCACCAGTTATTGGACCCAATTGGTCGAAATTTCTTTTACTCCCTATTAGGGATTGAAACACTAAACCTATAGTAATTCACTTTCTTAAAAAGTCGGTCGAAATTTCTTTTACTCCCTATTAGGGATTGAAACAAATTCAGCATAATTTAATGCATATTGCTTTTTCAGGGTCGAAATTTCTTTTACTCCCTATTAGGGATTGAAACCAGTGATTAATTTCTTAATTACTGCCATATTTACTTGGTCGAAATTTCTTTTACTCCCTATTAGGGATTGAAACCCAAGAGGATTACGCTATTTTAAGCGTTTTGAGGGTACCGGTCGAAATTTCTTTTACTCCCTATTAGGGATTGAAACCTCAATCACTTCAACCCACACCTTCCATGGTGTGGTGTGTGGAGGTCGAAATTTCTTTTACTCCCTATTAGGGATTGAAACTATTTATGTAGATTTCATTCGGAATATCCTTCCCCGGGTCGAAATTTCTTTTACTCCCTATTAGGGATTGAAACTCTTCGGTGGGATCCCACCGGTTGTCCCCTTGGGGTCGAAATTTCTTTTACTCCCTATTAGGGATTGAAACATGTTCTGGCTCCTCCAGGCGCAGCTGACACCTAGGTCGAAATTTCTTTTACTCCCTATTAGGGATTGAAACTGTTTCAGTGATTAGCTTTTTGATGGTACCCATTTCGTCGAAATTTCTTTTACTCCCTATTAGGGATTGAAACATACTCCACGTGAACCAACCCTCGAGCTCTAAATGCGTCGAAATTTCTTTTACTCCCTATTAGGGATTGAAACTCTCCAGGCTGAGGTAAGGGCATAGAGAGCCCACGTCGAAATTTCTTTTACTCCCTATTAGGGATTGAAACGGGAAGACTCAAAATCTTCCCAAATTGGCTTCCAGTTGGTCGAAATTTCTTTTACTCCCTATTAGGGATTGAAACTCGGTCGCCGGTTATGTCGGCGATCGCCAGGTCGTGTCGAAATTTCTTTTACTCCCTATTAGGGATTGAAACGATCGCTATCCTTGTAGGCTATCCCTGATTTCAGTCGAAATTTCTTTTACTCCCTATTAGGGATTGAAACGATTAGAGGAGATGGCCTGTTAAGATTTGTAACCATTCAGCCCTCACGAAATTAAATTTTTTCAAACCAAGCTGTGTCAACTTCCACTGACTCAATCATTGTGATCTTGACACCAAGCCCCAGTTCTTTCAAGCGTTGGACTAGTTGCTCACCATCGATGCAGGTCAATGGGGGGTGCGCCATCTCTGGTTGCCTCCTTAATCGCATCTCTGGTAAAGGTGCCAGTTGTGATAAATAACCCCTTGTCAGTGCGTCCTTGCATGGCTCCCCGAAAATCTCGAATTTGCCTTGCCGTTACTGACTCTTGATAACGTTTACATTGGAAAAGAACGTGGAAGCTCAAAAAGCCGTTGATGCGGGCAATACCGACTCCATCAATGCCACCGTCGCCAGATTTTCCAGTAACTTGAACTTGGATAAAACCAGACTCACGCAGCAGTCGTTGTGCTAAACGCTCAAATGCAGATGGTTTAAGCTCTAGAAGTATTTTGTGTAACTGCTGATGCCATGCGAGTTCCTCCAGGGTTTCGATTGATTCAACTGTCTCGGTTGTTGGATCTGAAGGAACAACCTTGCTCTTGTGTGCATCTCGAACAGTTTTGACAATTTCTTTGGGATCTAATTCATCAAGATTGATAGTGGTTGACAATAACGACCATATTCCCCGTGCCGAATTCTGCAAAAGCCTGTATTTCTTCAAATAGGTACGGCTCCATGCAAGACGGTACTCCACTTCAGTTTGTGAGCTACTCCCATGTGGAATTTCAAGCACTTCATCTGGCAACTTGAGAATTTGTGCTACTTGGTCATAAATCTCCTTAGTGGTACCAGACCCACCCAGAATTTGTAGAGCCTGAATTGTGGGTATAAGCATTGCATCAAATGTTGGCACTGAGGAGGTGGATCCCTTCATACGGAACAAGTTTATCTGCAAAAGTTTCCCTAATTCAGTAATTAAACTGATTACATCTTGTATTTATTTTTACTTTAGAAGTATAAATGCTTTTTTTTCAAGTAGAAAATGCTACTTAAAATGTGTAGCCACGTGAATATTTGCCAATATTTACAGCTAAGGTCAGCGGTTGCCGATCGCCCCCAACGTCCCAGCAATTGCCCCTCAATCCGCTTAATCACGCGGCGATCAATTGCTTGAACATATGCTTGAACATATGCTTGAACATATAGATGAACAAACCTTGCACTTCCGCTGCAACCGCATTGTTAGACGAGGATTTTAAGGTTGTGTTGCCAGCACAGCCTGTTAGTTGCAGTAACTTCCTAAGCAGGGATCATCCGTTTTGATTTCTGAACGATAGGGGAATTAAACCAACAGTTGAAATTTCTTTGACTCTATATTAGAAATTGAGACGTCAGTGGCCCTTCTGGCCCCTCAATTATTTGAGTTGAAATTTCCTTTACTTTCTATTAGGAATTGAAACGATCGCCCGGGTATTGGCGATCGCTGTTTCTATGAAATCCGCCTTCTGACTGAATCTACCCGAGAGCGATCGCCTGCTCCAGCTAGCTACCAAACTGTTATCTTCAGAAATATAAGGCAGATGCACTCCGAGTAAATTTGCTAGAGTGAACACACCAGTATACCTTCACTCACAAAATCGAATCACACCAGCTTCTTGAGGCAACCCATGCTCACAAATACGCTACTTTTGTCCAAACAGCTTCCCACTTTACAATACTCCTCCACCCCAGAACGATTTGACGAGACATGGGAGGCTCCTTTATCAATTCTTTTGGGATTAGGGCGTGCTGCTGGCGCTGACTTCATCGAATTTTTCCTAGAGCGCGTCAATTATATCAGCTGCCTTGCCGAAGAAGACACCATTACCAGCATTACACCGCGCCTGTCTACCGGTGCGGGAGTAAGAGTATTTCGCAAAAAAGCCGACTGCTACGTTAGCACCAACGACATATCATTTTCAGGCTTAAAAGCCGCCCTAGAAAAAGCTTTATCTATCCTGGGTTTGCAACTACCCGGACCTAACGCTTTCATTCCAGAAATTAACTTAGAATTGCTGAGGGACTACGCCGCCAAAAGAGGTAAAGATAGCTGGTTACCTTTGTGTAGCTCCATTGCAGAAATGGGAGAAATTCTCCTAGACAGCACCGCGCAACTACAGCGAAAAGCCAAACACATTCAATCGCGCCGCAGCTCTTACTTCCGGGATTGGCAAGAAGTTCTCGTCGCCGCCAGTGATGGTACATTTGCGCGTGATATTCGCCTTACCCAATCTGCGGGATTGAGCTTGCTGTGCGCTGATGGCGCCCACCGCACTTCCATAGGCGAACGCAGTGGTAACACCAGCGATCCCAATTTCCTCAAGACCTGGGACTATCAACAACTAGCAGAGCAAATAGCTGCATCGGCGCTGAACATGCTCTACGCAGATTACGTAGAATCCGGCACCTACCCCATCATTATGGCAAATCACTTTGGTGGCGTCATCTTTCACGAAGCCTGCGGACATTTGTTGGAAACAACACAAATTGAACGTCAAACCACTCCCTTTGCCGACAAAAAAGGTGAAAAAATAGCCCACGAAAGCTTAACAGCTTGGGATGAAGGACGCACAGAAAATGCCTTTGGTACAATTGACATGGACGATGAAGGCATGCCTGCGCAAAGAACCCTACTAATTGAAAAAGGTGTTCTCAAAAACTTCTTAGCAGACAGAGCAGGATCTTGGCGCACCGGACACCCCAGAACTGGTAGCGGACGACGCCAAAATTTCACCTTTGCAGCTGCTAGCCGCATGCGCAACACCTACATAGCTCCGGGCGAATACACCACAGAAGATTTATTTGCCTCTATCGATAAAGGCATTTACTGTAAAAAAATGGGTGGTGGTAGCGTTGGTGCTACAGGTCAATTTAACTTTGGTGTAGACGAAGCTTACTTGATTGAAAATGGCAAAATCACCAAGCCGCTCAAAGGAGCTATCCTTATTGGTGAAGCCAAGGAAATTATGAACAAAATTTCTATGTGTTCTCAAGATTTGTCTTTGGCGCCAGGTTTCTGCGGCTCTGTTAGTGGCAGTATTTACACTACGGTAGGACAACCACACATCAAAGTTGATGCCATTACTGTCGGTGGACGCTAAGAAAATTTTGGACGCTCAACATATGCCTAACATTAACGAAATAGCAGACTACGCCCAGCAAAGTGCTAACAAGCTTGGGATTAAAAAATATGACATCTACGGTTCCACGGTAGATGCAACTAGTGTGCAAGTGGAGCGAGGCGAACCCAAACAAGTAAAGGCCTCTAATCTTTCTGGTGTCACCGTGCGAGTTTGGAACGACAACAACACCTTGGGTGTCACCAGTACCACGGATGTAGATGCGAAGGGACTGGAGTTAGCTTTAAAAACCGCGTACGAAGCGAGCTTTTTTGGGGTGAAAGAAAATGTCCCGGATTTTAGTCCAGAAGCTACTGTTCCCATTACTCATAAACCTGGAACAAAATATCCGCAAGCACCTGTTTCCCAACTTATAGAAAATTTGCTGGCTGCGGAAAAAGAATTGCTGTCAATCCATCCAGCTATTAAAGGGGTACCCTACAACAATTTAGCGCAAAGAGATGTTGATAGGTTTTATCTCAACAGCGATGGCGCCATCAGAGCTGAATCTCACTCTTTAGCATCTATTTATCTTTACAGCAAAACTGAAGAAGAAGGGAAAAAACCCCGTAGTGCTGGTGCTTTTAGAATCAGCTACAGTTTAGACACTTTGGATATCAAAGGTTGCATCCAAGAAACTGCTGAAAAAACTATCAGTCACTTGAACTATGAAAAAATTAAGTCTGGTAAATATACAGTTGTTTTCTCACCAGACGCTTTTTTGAGCTTGTTGGATGCTTTTTCTAACTTATTCAACGCTCAAAATATTTTAGATAGGCAAAGTCTATCTACTCCCGATGATTTAGGAAAGCAAATCGCTTCTCCTACTTTTTCACTATGTGATGACGCCCTACATCCAGCTAATGTCGGAGCGGAAACCTTCGATGGCGAGGGAACTCCTACTCGTCGAGTTTCCCTAATTGAAAACGGTATTTTAACAGGATTTCTCCACAGTGCAGGTACTGCTAAAAGGTTAAACGCTCGACCCACGGGTAACGCCAATATAGGTGCGAAAGTTACTGTTAGCCCTAACTTTTATCACGTTTTTGCTGGTGCACCCGCTTTGCAGCAATTGAGTTTAGAAACCGCAGAAAATGTAGTTTTCATTGATGATTTACAAGCTCTTCATGCTGGAGTAAATCCGTTACAAGGTTCCTTTTCTCTTCCTTTTGATGGTTGGATTGTCAACAAAGGTGTAAAGACGAGTATTGAATCAGCAACTGTGGCTGGTGATTTTTTACAACTTCTTAAATCTATTATTTTTGTCGAAAAGGAGGAGGAATTAACTCCTGCTGGAGTTTGTCCGCGAATTTGGGTTGAAGAGCTGTCAATTACTGGCGAATAAAAGTTCATCACCGGGCGGGTAAAAGTAAGGTACAATCCGCAAACCCGCCTCTTCGGAAATTAAATGTTTCTATTGGAAAACTGATGATTTTTATTCTCCTCCTCCCACGCCAAGATTAATATCAAATCCATCAGCGCCCCTGATGTTAGTACCGATCATAATAGCTCCATCAACTTCCGCATTATATAAATTAGCTTGACTTAAATTAGCATTGGTTAGATTGGCGTTATTGAAACTAGCACCGTTAGCAAATGCTTTTTTTAAATTAGCAGATTCCAAATTTGCACCTGTTAAGTCAGCACCTTCTAAATTTGCACCTTCTAAGTTGGCACCTTTGAGATTTGCGTTTCTTAAATCTGCGCCAATTAAATGAGCATGACTTAGATTTACGCCTTTTAAATCGCACCCGTAACACTCTCTTGTTTCGAGCAAGCGCCGGACATTATTGTTGGAATTTTCAGCTTTGACGGGTATGGGAGCATATAGAGATATAGCACTCAATAAAGCTGTGGTAGCTAAAATTTGCTTTTTCATCTTTATTTACCTCCCAAACTTATAAACTTCTCAAGCTGAAATTTTGGTATTTAACTTTCGTCAGTACTATTGTCCCTAATTCTCAAATTTTTACCTCCCACGCAGGGGCGAATTCCAAGTATGTAATTGGAAACGATAAGAGAATTGATAATTCTAACTAAAGCTATAATATAAAGATGCAAATTATCAGTTGCTAAGAAAGTCTACAGTCTGGGAATGGTTTTTTGAATTCGAATTTTGGAAGAAAAATCTATCTCAAAGCAGAAGCAGTACCAGATGAGGAGCGATGGTTAAGCTAAAGCTTTGTCGCAGTTGTTGTTTGAGGGAACCTCAGTTTACACCGAGATTTTGCAAGCTCCTGATTGCTACTTTTTGTGCTGGAGCTTGAGTCAGTGGTGTTAATCCTTTACCCCTAGCAAATTATTTTTTCTTCTTGCTGTTTGACGTTTTTTAGATTCAAAGAAGTGAATTTTTGTGGTGTGGTTGCGCGATCGCTTCTAACTTTTCTAACTTTACCCCTGTCGGGAAAAGGTCTGTGCGTTAGCTGAATACTGCAGAAATTGCTTTTGTTTGATGCAATTTCCCAACCCTCTACTCGCAACTTTTCCAAGTGGTGGGACAAAGTCGAGCTGGAAATTTTAGGCTTTATTTTTGAAGAAAGGCCACTGTCATGCTATCTGGATAAGCTGCAAGCAGCAGGTGCATTATTGCTAATCTTACTTGGGAACTCATGCTGCGAGGATGTCTGCGTACCGGAGCGTGTCGACATCAACCACACTTTTAGAATAATAGAAATAAATAGCTGTGTCAATAAAGCTAGGGGAAATTGTCTGCACTCAAGCAGTTTTCCCGCTACCTATCAAATACAGCAATGCCATGCGCACGGCAACACCGCTTGTCACCTGTGTTTGAATCAAGCTAAATTCCGGGTCATCCATCAAATCAGAGCTAATTTCCACACCGCGGTTGACCGGACCGGGATGCAGAACTTTGACATTAGGTTTGCACAGTCGCTGCAGCTTAGAGCGCGTGATTCCGAACAATCGGTGGTATTCTCGCCCCGAGGGTAGTAAATTTGCGCTCATGCGTTCTTTTTGCAGGCGCAAAGTCATGACAAAATCAGCATTTTCTAAAGCAGGTTCTAATTGCCAGTGAAGAAATAATTTACCGGGTCTGTTTTTACCATAATCGGCAAATAACTTTGGTAGTAGGGTGGGTGGTGCTGCTAGATGCACTTGAGCGCCAGTTGCAGTTAAACTCCAGATATTGGATCTGGCCACCCGGGAATGAAGAATATCTCCGACAATGGCAATTTTTTTGTCTTTGAGAAGTTCCAAGCGGGGATGAGCTGGGTCGAGGAGAGTGCAAAGAGTAAACAAGTCTAGCAGTGCTTGGGAAGGATGTTCGTGTTGACCGTCACCGGCGTTGAGAACGCTGACTTTCACACCCAGGCGATCCATTTCCGAGGCGATCGCGTTGGGTACTCCTGCTTCTCGATGGCGAATGACCATGATGTCGGTTCCCATCGCCAGATAGGTCTTGGCGGTATCGAGAATCGTCTCTCCCTTAGTCATGGAAGAGGTTGCGCTGGTAAAGTTGAGCGTATCTGCTGACAGGCGCTTAGCAGCAAGTTCAAAGCTGCTGCGGGTGCGAGTTGAAGGCTCAAAAAATAAATTTGCCACCACTTGTCCCTGCAGGGTAGGTACTTTCTTGGTTCGTCGCGACAGCACCTCCTGGAAGCTAGCAGCAGTTTGCAGTACCGTATCGTACTCGCTGGGGGTAAAATCAGCCAGAGAAAGAATGTGGTGACGAGTCCAACTATTAGCAGGCATAAACTACAGTTAAAACACAACCGCTGTAGGGGAGCGAGATTTTGCACCCCTACAACCAAACTAGCAACGGTCAACCTTTGAGGTGGAAGACATTTAAAGCTACAGAAATAAGCGTTAAGAAAATCATGAATCCAATTGCATCCAACATTGTTGTTACCAATGGACCGCTCATCAAGGCAGGATCGAGTTTCAGTCGCTTTAAGCCCATTGGTAGCAAAGTACCCAAAGTAACCGCCACCAAAGTATTGGTAGCCATTACCACTCCGGCGATTAAGGATACCCACCGCTCTTGGGGAGAAGCCCAAATCAAAGACAGGCATATCATTGTTAAACCCAATGTTAAGGCCGTACCCACTCCTGCCACCAGCTCTTTGCGAAGGATTTTGAGAGTGTCCTTGTGGGTTACTTCTCCAACTCCCAGTCCGCGAATTGTCACTGTTAGCGCTTGGATGCCAACAGTGCCGCCAGTATTGGAAAATAAAGGCATGATCACTGCCAGTACCGGTACTGTAGCAATGGTAGATTGAAAGGGCGCGATCGCGCTGGATGCTCCGATGTAGAGAAACATAATTCCCAGCAACCAGGGAAGGCGTTTTTTGATCGTCACTAAAGGAGGCGATAAAGCTGCTTCATCTCCGTCGCCCACACCTGCAAGTTTTTGAATGTCTTGGGTGGCTTCTTCTTGGAGAATGTCTACTACATCATCAATGGTGATAATACCCACCAATCGGTCTTCTCGGTCGACTACGGGTAAAGCGATTAAGTCATACCGCTGCATGATGCGGGCGACTTCTTCTTGGGGTGTTTCGGTTCGAACTTTGACGACGCGATCGCTGGCGATATCTCGAATGTATACATCTGGGAAAGTAAACAATAGCTGTCGCAAAGAAACAACACTCACCAGCTTGCGATTGTCGTCCGTAACGTAGGCGTAGTAGATTGTCTCTTTATCTTTGTCTTGCAGGCGAATCTTGCTCAAAGCTTCACCAACAGTCAAACCTTGACGCAACCGCACGTATTCTGTTGTCATCACCCGTCCGGCGGTACCTTCTGCGTAACCGAGAATGGTGGCTGTTGCTTGACGCTGTTCCGGACTCAGTTGCTGCAGCAGTCGTTTTACTACCTTTGCTGGTAGCTCGTCAAACAATTCTGCCCGATCGTCGGGACTCATCGCTTCCACAATTTGCACTACTTGCATGTCGTGCAAAGAATTTATTAATTCTTCTTGCACCTCTGGAGGTAGATATTCAAAAACGTATGTTGCCTGATCTTTATTGAGGAGACGAAATGCGATCGCCCGCTGCTGGCTGGGTAACTTGGTAATGTAATCTCCTACATCCACAGGTTGCAGGCGATTTAAGTCGCATTTGAGTTGGTTTAAATCAGCAACATCAATGCTTGGATGGCGAATTTCCTCTGCGAGCATAACAAACCTCCCATTGTCTCTCCTAGGCTGGGAGACAAGCTCGCCAGCTTAGAGGAGGATAGTACTACCGTCTTGTGGACTTTGGTCCATAAAATCTCAAGAATTCAACATCAACAATCGAGTCAAGGCATGTTTAACCATTACCCTCACTCGCCATTAGGTAATACAACAGAGCTTAAGCTTTTATACAGAGAATGTTGTCACATTCAAAATTATCAAGCTATTAGCTGCCCTGAGATTATTGTATTACTTTCAACTTAGAGTAGATTCTACTACTGTTAGCGGCTGTGTCAAGTTAATCTTAGGAGTGACTTTTTCACAACAGTACAGCTTAGATTTCCATAACTGGGAAGAAGAAATTTTCTGAAGCCGTACTTTTTTCAGTATAGAATTATTGAGCGCCATTTATTACCAAACAGTTTATCCTCGCTTTTTACTGAGTAAGTTGGTAGCTAGCATTTTTCGCATCGCAAATCAAACAAGATTTTGCCTAAATGGTTGACCTGTTCTCCATGCTTCTCACAAGTAGAACAACACGTAGTTCGCAGCGAGTACTTCAGTACTCACCACAAGCAGCAAAAATTTATAGCTGCTAAGCTGAAGAAAATTGATTTAGTTAGTTAAAATTTTCTAATTTTTTGGCAAAAAATTGTAATATCTCCTTTCAACTTCACCAAAAAAGTGAATAACGAGCGTTAGAAACTCAAGTCAAACTGCACTGTTATGCTGTTACCAGTTGCAGTATGAGATATATATATACACACTTTCCCGTGCGACGAAAACGTGAAAACTGCCTTTCAACTCAAAACTCGTTTGGAATATTATTATCAACAAATCAAAACAATCATCCTCGCCCGTCAAAATCCAATTACTGGTTTATTACCTGCAAGTACTGCAATTACAGCCCACGGCGATTACACTGATGCTTGGGTGCGCGATAACGTTTACAGCATATTAGCAGTTTGGGGATTGGCGCTAGCCTACCGCAAGGTGGATGAGGATCAAGGACAAGCTTACGAATTAGAGCACAGCGTAGTCAAGCTCATGCGGGGTTTGCTATTTGCAATGATGAAGCAAGCAAACAAAGTAGAGCGATTCAAACATACGCAATCACCCCTAGATGCTTTGCACGCCAAGTATAACACCGCCACAGGGGATATAGTTGTGGGCGATAAAGAATGGGGACATTTGCAGTTAGATGCGACATCGATATATTTACTGATGTTAGCCCAGATGACCGCTTCTGGATTAGAGATAATTTACACCCTTGATGAAGTAAATTTTGTGCAAAATTTAGTGTATTACATCGGGCGGGCTTATCGGACACCAGACTACGGTATTTGGGAGCGAGGTAACAAAATTAATCACGGTAAAGTAGAATTAAATGCAAGTTCCATTGGCATGGCCAAAGCGGCGCTGGAAGCAATAAACGGGCTAGATTTATTTGGCGTGCGTGGCAGTCAGGCTTCAGTGATTCACGTCTTACCCGATGAAATTGCCCGAGCCAGAATGACTTTAGAATCATTATTACCTAGGGAATCAGCTTCGAAAGAAATTGATGCGGCGCTGTTGAGCATAATTAGTTTTCCAGCGTTTGCAGTGGAGGATGCGAATTTGCGCGATCGCACCCGCAATGAGATTATCACCAAACTACAAGGAAAATACGGCTGCAAGCGTTTTTTGCGCGACGGACACCAAACTGTATTAGAAGACACCAAGCGCCTGCACTACGAACCTTGGGAGCTGAAGCAATTTGAAAACATAGAATGTGAATGGCCTCTATTTTTTACTTATTTAGTTCTCGACGGGTTATTTCGCGGCGATCGCCAACAAGCTGAATACTACCAACAACGTTTGGAGTCTTTAGTTGTAGAGCGCGACGGGTTGCGTTTATTACCAGAACTTTACTATGTCCCGGAGGAGTACGTAGAAGCAGAAAAACAAGCGCCATCAACTCAACAGCGACTGCCAAACGAAAACATTCCCCTAGTGTGGGCGCAGAGTTTGTATTTTCTTTGTCAAATGCTCAGCGAGCAATTAATTTCTGTAGGAGATATAGATCCTTTGGGACGACATTTGCGCATGGACGCCCATCGGGAGCCTTTAGTGCAAATTGCCTTGCTAGCAGAAGACGAAGATTTGCAGTCTCTACTAGCAGTTTACGGCATTGAAACGCAAACACCCAAGCAAGTAGAACCAATTCAAATTCGCCAAGCCGATGATTTAATTGCTATTTACTCCCAAATTGGACGCAATGACAAACTAGGTTTAACAGGACGTCCACCTCGCCGTCCCAGAAGTTTGACCACATCCAGAATCTTTCGCATCGGTAGCGAAACGGTGGTATTTCTACCTTCACTTTTAGACTCGCAACAATTTTACCTTACCCTTGATTATCACTTTTTAGTAGCCCAATTTAAAAGCGAACTTGCATATATTCAAAAGTACTGGAGCGATTTGGGGCGTCCCGTTCTGACGTTGATGCTGACCCATACAATGTTAGAAACGGGTTTGGAAGCTTTGCTGAAGCTGATGCAGGAACTCAAAGAAGGAATTTGCAACGGCGTGCGGGTGAAATTGGGACGGTTAAACCAGCTGATGCTAACAGCTGCTATAGAACGCATTGACGTTCTGCCAGAGTTTGAATTTTCTCAATCTTCTGTTCAAAATGCCAAACCTCGCTGTGCGTATCTTGCTTTTCATCCAGAAAAAAACTGGCCCCTCGGACATACTCAAGAATTTCAGGTAGAATGTGAAACTAACTTGCAGTTGCTGCTTAGCCATTTGCGTGCTTCGGAAAACCTTTACGAACAAATAGAGCTGCTGCAAACGCTAACTCGCCTGCAAGGACTGGAATTTGACACTGGTTTTGGCGGTCCTTGTCAGAAAGTGACGGTAGGCGACTTGCTTGATGAAGTGTACGCCAAAGCAGCAGAAATGGGAATTTGGACAGTGGTGCGGCGTGCGGCGGGTTTGCGACAAATGACGTACACAGCTTTATCCGACGTGGTCACGACTCTTATAGTTCGAGGTAAGCAAATAGCCGTAGGTAAGGCCTACAGCGAAGCTTCGTTAATTACCGTACCCTTATCCCACAGCGAAATAGTCGAGAAAATAAATCATTTTTGCGGCGAAGATAGTCGCGATCGCGTTCTGACTCAAGAAATTCTCATTTACTTGAGCACGCTGATCAAATCAGAACCACATTTGTTCCAAGGACTGCTGACGCTGCGAGTCGGTTATTTAATTTTATTAATTACCAGCGAACTGGCGCAGGAGTTGCAAGTAACTCAAGATGAAGCATACGAAACACTCATGCAACTTTCTCCTTTTGAGGTAAAAACGCGATTGCGTCAGGTATTAGCTGAGTATGCAGGTATAAGTAAATTATTGCGCCAGCAAGAATCACTGCACGTCAAGCAAAAAGAAAGTGACATCGACTGGGTAGTGCAACCAGCAGTTTTAGACAACATAGAAGCACCACCAGGTGGTTGGCGACGCTTTCGCCAAGCAGAGGGAGCAACCGGACGCGTACCCAAGGACTTTTTTAAACAAGTTTGGCTGTTGATGCATCACTGCAAAGGTTTGGTGATCGGCGATAAGCTAGAAAGACGCAACCGCTTGGATAGCGAGCTGATTATTTCTGAAATGACTGCAGGAGAAAAAATTTTGCCCTGCAAGTGGAACATTTGTTAAATAAAATTGAGGCTCCAGAGTACCGGCAAGTAAATATTGAGGCTTTAATGGAATTAGTGGCGATCGCTGCCAATAATCCGCGTTTGCAAATTGAAGAATATATAGTACTAGATGTATTAATCGGTCATGCCGTGAGATTGGCATGGTTGGACAAGCATCCCCATCGCCACGACTGCTACGATGAAGATAAAGCAAATGCATGGCGGTCTTTTTACGATACTTCTCCCCGAGAATGTGCAAGTTATATTGTCAAGGCATTCCGATTCTTGACGGAATTTATCAAAGAAACGTAAGATGCTTGTATTTTCAACTGCATCTGTACCAGCCGACTGCCAATTTGATTCTAGGAGCAGCAAATGTTACTGCTTAACTGTTGTACGGCTTTGACCAAATCCTCAGGCGTACCTATGTCCAAGTAGCTACCGTCTGCAAACGCTTCTGCTTCTACATGCAAACCCTGCTCGATTCCAGCTTGAATAACATCTCCTATCGGTATTTCTGGTTTCTGCGACAACGTTGCGTCAGCTTTTAAGGGTATGAGATATTGATGCAAAAATTCCGTAAAAGTCGGTGTCCAAACCGCTATTCCCCACATGTAGCGCAAATCTGACTGCGGGGGTTTTTCAACGATTGACTTTACCCTACCCGTGTCGTCGCACGCAACCATACCTGCTTTTTGGGGGCGATCGGTAGGAAATAATCCTAAAACCACATCTGCTTTTGTTGCTTCCAGGCGTGCTAATATGCGCGTATACGCATCTTCTGGCTGAAACAAAATATCGGGAAAACCTAAGGCGATCGCTGCATCTTGGACAAAGGGATAAGCCTGATCTAAGGTAAACGGAACACCATAAGGTAAGTCCGCGATCAAATAGCCCAAACTCATCGCAAGCATTTTGCCATCACCGAAATATGCTGGAATATCCCACTTACCGGGACGCAGGATAAAATAAGCTTTCTTGATTCCCGCCAACTGCATTTTTTCCAGCAGATAATGGCAAACTACTTTTGGTCGCCACTGATTTTTTCGATCGAAGTCTTGAAAACCCACAGGATACAATTCTTTGCTCACAGGTAAAGGAGAAATTCTTTTTGCTTGTCCTCCTGCAGGTAGCAGTCCTATAAGTTGGCGCTCACTCATAAGCAGTTAAATTTAGCCAGCATCAAATAATCTACAATTTCTCGTCCCAGGTTTGATAGCTACTGACTAAATTGTCAAGAAACATCCTTTTCGTGCAAATAGCACGATGATAAAAAAATTAAGTAAGTTGGCGCCAAAAACACGAACTGCGTCAGAATAAAAGTCTTGAGATTGAAAGTTTGTAGTGGCGCTATCCCACACAAACTGCGATCGCCAACACCAACTCACTTAGCAAAGGGTTGTTAAATTTTATTTCACACCTAGCCAGCTAGCTGTACCTATTTTACCGAAACAGCATCTACATCAATAGTGGTGCTGGAAGAACTGGGTTCTTGGCTAGAATTGGCAGTTTTAGCTTCCCCTTTTCCTTTACGGGCTTTAAAGCCTTCAATCGCCAGTCCAGATAATTCCGTTACCAATAATGTTAAAAGAAAAACATCATCAATTTCTCCTACAATCGGTAAAAAGTCTGGGGCGATATCAAATGGAAGAACAAAATACAGCAATGTTCCTAAGATTACCCACCAGCGGTACTTGGGGTTGCGAATTAAATTACGGTACCAGTTATAAACCGATTGGATAGAAAATTTCATCACTCTCGCCTCCAGTTGTTTTAAGTTTATTCTGGCAAATAATTTGTTAAATTTCTGGTCGGAATAACCGCCCTTACATATCTGGAATATGCTACCAATGTCTTATTACCTATTCCTTTTTATAGAATTTCCACGAGTATAGAAGTTTGTGCATTCATCTTTAAGTATTAAAATGCTTGGGATAGTTGCTCCAGAAGTGGACGGAGGAAACCTACAACAGTGAACGTGTTAGATATTTTTCGTAAAGTCGGACCAGTAATTTGGCCTTTGCTTTTCTTCTCAGTTCTATCGCTGAGCGTAATTTTAGAACGTCTTTGGTTTTGGCTGCGAATTTTGAATCAAGAAAAGGAAATAGTTACCCGCGTTTTAGAAGCAGCTAGGGAAAATTGGGGAATAGCAGCAGAAATCGCCAGACAAGCAACAGATCAACCTATAGGTAGGTTTCTCTATGCTCCCCTAAGCAAACCAAAAGCTAATCTGGAACTTTTTCGACTCACCCTAGAGTCAACAGCAGAAACTGAATTAGCGCAAATGCGACGCGGTGAAAAAATTTTAGAATTGGTAATTGCTGTTGCTCCTTTATTGGGATTGTTTGGTACTGTTTGGGGTTTGATCAGATCTTTAGAAGCAATTCGCATTGGAGATTTAGGAACGGAAGCAACAGCTGGAGTCACCACTGGTATTGGAGAATCTCTCTACAGCACAGCAGTTGGTCTAGCAATTGCTATTTTCACCTTGGTGTTTTATCGATTCTTCCAAGCTCTTTTGGTGGAGCAGGTCAAAATATTTAGAAAAGCGGGTAACGATCTGGAAATTCTTTACCTCCAGTCCCAGTCTGACTTTCACCCAGGGAAATCAGACCTAGATGCATCCCCAAGCATTGTTCGCGATTCTGCAAAAGATAAAGATAACTTTATTCCTCCCCCCCCACGTCCCCGTGGTAAAAACAAGTTGTCTCCATCTCCTGAAAATCCCCAAAGCAATATCTCTGATTCGGAAAATTAGTCACCGCACTCTACCAGTTTTGAGAGCAAAAAGATGAAAATTAACCTGCACACTCCCATTGAAGAAGCTCAAGTGCAAATCATTCCCTTGATAGATGTTATTTTTTGTATCCTGACGTTTTTCATACTGGCATCTTTACAATTGACCCGCCAAGAAGCGATTAATATTGATTTACCAAAAGCCAGCAGTTCATCCACAACTGCTCTTAAATCCGGTCAAGAACGCCAAATCTTACCTGTAACTATTGATGCTGTCGGTCAAATTTATGTAGAAAAACAACCTGTACAGCGCCAGCAATTAGGAATAATTCTCAGCAGGTACCTACAAGCTAATCCCGGAGGTTTGGTGGTGCTGTACGCCTCTCGCTCTGCAACCTATAACGATGTTGTTGAATTACTGGATTTGCTGCGCCAAGTTGGAGGTAATAGGGTATCTTTAGGGATTATCCCGGGGTCTTCAGGAAAATCTCAAAATTCCTTACCGAGTAATCCTGGTGTCGCACCTTTTGCACCCAACAGTTTACCAACAGCACCCCTTAATCCTCAAAGCAGTCAAGACCAGGGAAGTTTCTTTCCAGCTCTACCCGCTCCAGCGCCAACTGCTAACCAAGGTACTGCTTTCCCCCAAAAGAAAACTCCAGCAGGAAAAACTAATCCTGCAGCGCCAAGGTAAAAAAACAATTTTTTTCGTCGAGACGCGTAAAAGAGCGCGTCTTGTGTTTTTTATGCTTGTGATTGTTCGTTTGCAGCTGGGGGAGTGGTTGTGGTGGTTGATTGTTGCGCGCGCTGTTGGCGTTTTTTGCGCTCGGATGAGAGCATATCCGCCATTACTGTCAAAGCTTGCTTCATTTTTTCTAAATTAGCAAGGTAAAGTTCTAAATCTTTAGTAAGTTTATCTTCGGATAAGTGCAAGCCAGCAGCAATAGTTTTGAGCGCTTCGGTGCGTTTCTTTTCGTCTTTGACAATGTCTGGATCTGACAGCTCTAGTAGCAAGAACAGGCCAATTGCAAACAAGCGACTGTATTTAAAGTGCGGATCGTTGGCGATCGCTTGCAGTGAATTTTGAAAATCAGGATCTTGCTGCAGTTGAGTTTGCAAGCTCAAAACAGCAATTAAATCTTGGGGCGACAAGCTTCTTGCTAAATTTTGCAAGCGTTGGGCATCTTGTCTGTAGATTTGCGGATCTGACTCGACAGCTTGTAGCAGTGCGTTAAAAATCGACTCCTTATCCAATTCTGGTTGGTAACCTTGCATGAAACGCTCAAAGGAGGTAACGACGCCCAAGCCATAAATAGGGTTATAGCGGAAATCAACGCTTACCTGCAGTAGGTGCATTTCCACCATTAGTTCTTCCACCACTCGCCGATAAATAGTGTGGATCGGGCGGGTGTGCAAGCTGTGGAAAGTTCGCTTTGTATCAGATACAGTACGGACGTTATTCACAAAGAAAATTTTTTCATTCTAGGGCGACGTATGTTTATTTTCCCCCTTCTCGGCAACTTTGCCAAGGGCAAAAATCTTCGCCACAGCCATTAGGATTTTTTCTGGTTAGCTGCTAGCTTTTTCGCTGTACGTCAAAAAAAATTATAATAACTTGATAGCGGCGCGGAAAATGTATGAGTTTCTCACCAGAATTACTTGCTCTTAAGACTTATCTGGCTGGTGAATTTGACAATCAAAAACAAGCTTTGGCAGAACCTGCTTGGTACGTTCACCTGCGTTTGTGGCAAAGACCCGTACATCTGTTTTCAGAAGACAGTCTGGCTATATTTGCCGAACAAGCTAGTGTTGTGAATTTAGACCAACCTTACCGCCAGAGAATCATGCGACTGACCAAAGCAGAGGATCCCAAAGCACCAATCAAAGTACAGTATTACATGTTTAAAGAACCTTTGGCTTGGCGCGGTGCTGGTCGCAATCCTTCCTTGCTAGAAAATCTCACACCCGAACAGCTGGATGTGCTACCTGGTTGTTGTCTTGACGTCACCTACCAAATTCTCGCGGACAATAGCTATCAATTTATTGCTACTCCTGCGCAGGGAACTTGTTGCTGTTTTAATTATGGTGGCAGTACAGTACAAGTTGCTTTAGGATTTGAGGTCACTTGCCAAGAATTTAAAAGCTACGACAAAGGTATCGATCCTACTACCAAAAGAGCAACTTGGGGGGCAATTTTAGGTCCCTATCACTATATCAAGCAACAACAGTACTAGCGTTATTTAGCTAGCGATACTGCGAGGTATACCTTCTAAAGCTTCCTCCTCGGTTTCAAAAATTTCAAAAACGGTGTCCATCATTGTCACTTCAAAAACCAATTTTGCTTCTGGATGAACGCTGCAGATGCGAAAACTACCGTTGACTTTATCAGCATCACGCATTCCCGCTACCAAGGAAGTGAGACCGGAGCTATCTATAAAGTTGGCTTGACTGAGATTGACAACGATGTGATTGCTGAGTTTTGAAATACACTCTTGCAATTTTAATCGAAATTGCCAAGCTGTGGTTATATCCAAACGGCCTGCTGGTGCTAAAACGACGATGCTGCTACCGTCTTGGCTGGTATAAGTTTTCTGCTCTATATGAATCACTGAGCTTTCCCTTGCCATTGTCAAGATGAACTGGTTTGAAGTTGATAGTTGTTAGCTGTTAACAGTTAGTAGCTAGTGATTTGCTACCAACTACTAACTCTTAACGGCTAGCAGAACTACAGGTTTTTAACTACAATGCCATCCTAATTTTAGTTAATTATTTTACTTTGATTGCAGGAGGCATGTTTTCTGTAGTTTGAGATTAGCAAGCAAAGTCAGTGGATGTCATCCTTGTTAACAGATATTTAATTTTGGTATTTTTAATTACCTGAGGTTTTGAGGGAGGAATTCCAGTTCAGCCAGTCTTGAGGCTTGAGGAAGATTTTATACAATTGTTCTTCCGGAGAATCGGGTTCTGGTTGATATCCATATTCCCAGCGTACCAGGGGAGGTAGGGACATCAAAATAGATTCGGTGCGTCCGTTAGTTTGGAGTCCGAAAATTGTTCCTCGGTCGTAGACTAAGTTAAATTCTACGTATCTTCCCCGGCGATACAGTTGGAAATGGCGTTGGCGATCGCCGTATTCCATTTTGTGCCGCCGTTCTACTATGGGCACATAGGCGTTTAAAAAGGCTTTGCCGCAGCTTTGTACAAAAGCAAACAATTCTTCCCAACTCCGGGGTGGAATTTCTCCTAGTTGATTGCTGTATTTGGCTGCTTCGCTATCGGTGTAGGGACCGCGGTATAAAGCACCCCTACCGTCTTGATAGTCAAAAAACAAACCACCAACACCTCGTGTCTCGCCTCGGTGCTTGAGATAAAAGTACTCGTCGCACCAACGTTTGAATACCGGGTAATACTCGGGGTGATGGATATCGCAAGCCTGCTTGAGAGTTTGATGGAAATGAACTACATCTTCCACAAAGGGGTAGTAGGGAGTGAGATCGGCGCCACCACCAAACCACCATACAGGTCCGGCCTCAAAGTAACGGTAATTTAAGTGAACGGTGGGTACGTAGGGATTGCGAGGATGCAGGACCAGGGAAGTACCCGTGGCATAAAAGTTGTGTCCTGCTGCTTCTGGGCGTTGTGTCAAAATCGAGGGCGGTAAATGGGAACCCCAAACTTCAGAAAAATTTACACCAGCTTGTTCAAATATTGCTCCCTCACGCAAAATGCGCGATCGCCCGCCACCTCCTTCTGGACGTTCCCAAGTATCTTCGCGAAACTTACCCCCACCATCTAAGTTTTCAAGAGCATGAACGATCTCGTCTTGTAACTGTTTCATAAACTGACTGACTCTAGCTTTTGCATCAGCCGGTGGTAAGGAACTCAAGGATTGTGTTGTCAAAGTTGGGCTTTGGGAGTTAGTCGCCATAAAATCGATAACCTAATTTACAATTTTCAAAAAGTGAGAAAATTTTTCCCAAAAAATTAAGGTAACAGAAGCTTACAGAAGACCAGCGAAAACTGTTCAGCTTGTTTTTGTCTTAAAAGTTAAACATTTATGCTAGCTACCTGCAAGCGTGACTAGAGTTATTTTCCCTCATTTGTTCCACTTGTTTTGCCATGTCAACTTTCTGATATGAATTTTGAGTTTCTTTGGCGCCCAAATCTCCTAAAACTCATGCTTTGCTACCAAAGATAGAATGTATCGAACATTATTAGTCGCTGTTTTCATCAAACGGTTTTTCTTCCAGAATTTCTAGCTGCAATCTTCCAGCAAGTAAGTTGTTATTAACAATCATAATTAGTTTTGGTGATGGCACTTCCACGAATCTCAAACCTTCAGTCCGAAACAAAGATTGTTTTTGTTTCCATTGCGGAAAGACCTGTATATTTGGTTACACTCCCTAGTCTGAAGTTGTGAAAAAGCTTGTAGCGAGGAGGATTAGAAAAATGCAAGCTTAGTTGTCCAAATTCATTAACCGCAAACGTCGTCGGTTTTGTATTTCTTTGGTGCGAACTTACCGCGAGATTAGTTCTGCTTCTGTTGATGAACTGTGGCAAAAGCTAGTTGATTTAGCTGATGTTTCGTGGCATCCATTTCTCAAAAGTACTAATGTTCCTTATGGATTAGTACCCAAACCGGGATTAATTTATCAAGCAGTAACACGTTGGTCACCAATTCCCATACGTATTTTTGTAGAGCGCGTCAATCATAAAGAGTTGTTAAGCGTCAGAATACTGGCAATTCCGGGGGTAGAAGAACGGATAACCTACAAAATTGAGTCGACAGTTTGCGGTACTTGTTTATCCTATTCTGTAACTTTGCGCGGTTGGCTATCACCTTTAATTTGGTCTTTGTCTCGTCCCTACGCCGATCGCGTCGCCAAAGCTCTTATTGACGCGGTGGAAGGAAAAAATAAATCTCTCAAAAACAGTTGTTTTGATTTTTAGTTTTGGCGAAGTGCTTGCAGCTAGCTTTCCGGCTAATAACTTGTGGCGATTAGCATTGAGCAATACCAAGAAAGTTTAAGATCCAAGTAGATTATCATTGCTGTTTGTGAACAAAATTGCGGCAGTAAGGGTGAAAAAACTATGAATAACGTCCTCGATTCTGGTTCCGTCTTAGAAGTGTTGCGACCGGTACAAGACCCGGAACTCCGCAAAAGCCTGGTGGAAATGAACATGATTCGCAACATTAAAATTGAAGAAGGCAAGGTAAGTTTCACCTTGGTTTTAACTACACCCGCCTGCCCTCTGCGTGAATTAATAGTTGAAGATTGTCAAAAGGCTGTGAAAAAGCTGCCAGGTGTTACGGATGTGTTGGTGGAAGTTATAGCCGAAACACCGCAGCAAAAAAGTTTACCTGCTCGCACTGGCGTACCTGGTGTCAAAAATATCATTGCCATTTCCAGCGGCAAAGGTGGTGTTGGTAAAAGTACCATCGCTGTAAATGTGGCTGTAGCTTTGGCTCAAGCAGGAGCAAAAGTGGGTTTGTTGGACGCTGATATTTACGGTCCCAACGATCCGACAATGTTGGGACTTGCTGATGCCCAAATGTTGGTGCGCACCTCAAAAGAAGGAGAAATATTGGAACCGGCCTTTAGTTACGGTGTGAAATTAGTATCGATGGGATTTTTAATCGACCGCGATCAACCGGTAATTTGGCGCGGGCCAATGCTAAATGGAGTAATTCGTCAATTTCTCTATCAAGTGCAATGGGGGGAATTAGATTATTTAATTGTGGATATGCCCCCAGGAACGGGAGATGCTCAGTTAACATTAACACAAGCAGTGCCCATGGCGGGGGCTGTAATTGTAACTACACCCCAAACTGTAGCTTTACTAGATTCCCGCAAGGGTCTGCGCATGTTTCAGCAGATGAACGTTCCCGTTCTAGGAATCGTAGAAAATATGAGTTATTTTATTCCCCCTGACATGCCAGATAAACGATATGACATCTTTGGTTCTGGTGGAGGAGCGAAAACAGCGGCAGAGTTAGAAGTACCGTTGCTAGGATGCGTACCGTTAGAAATTTCCACCAGGATCGGTGGCGATAGCGGTGTGCCAATAGTTGTGGGCGACCCTAATTCAGCTAGTGCCAAAGCATTGACAGCGATCGCCCAAACCATTGCAGCTAAAGTATCGGTAGCTGCCCTCCTTACCTAGGCAACGACAAACAAACATTAAAAACTTAGCATCCATCAGTAAACAGCAAATCTCAAACCTCAAATGTTGTTAAAAAGGTCACGTTCTTGGCTGCCCCAGTCTCGTTGGAAATACTGGCTAAAACCTTGGCAAAATGTAGACTGGCTGCTATTTTGCCTGCCGATTGGTTTAACTATATTTGGCGGCATCATGATTTGCAGCGCAGAATTAAATCAAGGACTTACGGACTGGTGGTGGCACTGGCTCATCGGCGGTATTGGTTGCATCCTGGCACTGGTACTGGCTCGGCTGCGTTATGAATATCTGCTGCAATGGCACTGGTTTACCTACACGCTTACCAATCTCAGCTTGATAGCAGTAATGGCGATCGGCCACAGTGCCAAAGGCGCCCAACGGTGGATCGGCGTTTTTGGTTTTAACGTCCAACCCTCGGAATTTGCCAAAGTCGGAATAATCATTACTCTGGCGGCTTTGTTGCACAAGCGCACTGCTTCTAGCCTCGATAACGTTTTTCGCGCTTTGGCAATTACTGCAATTCCCTGGGGATTGGTCTTTCTACAGCCAGATTTAGCAACTTCACTAGTATTCGGCGCTATTGTCTTGGGAATGCTCTACTGGGCAAATGCCAACCCAGGTTGGTTGATTTTGATGATTTCTCCGATTGTGGCCGCAATTTTATTCAGCATACCCTGGCCGTTTGCCATCAGTTTTTCCAAAGACCTGAACTTCGGACCATTGGGATTAATTTGGTCAATTGCTATGGGTATTGTTGGCTGGCGCACTCTTCCTTGGCGGCGATTTGGCCTTGGTTGTATTGGGGCGTTGAGTTTAAATTTATTGGGTGGCGAATTAGGAATTTTTGTTTGGAACCATTTACTCAAAGAGTACCAAAGAGACCGACTAACTTCATTTATTAACCCCAAAGCCGATCCCCTCGGTTCTGCCTATCACCAAATTCAATCTCGGATCGCAATTGGCGCCGGACAATTGTGGGGACGAGGTCTTTTTAAAGGACCGATGACGCAGCTCAATTTTGTTCCCGAACAGCATACGGATTTTATCTTTTCTGCTGTGGGTGAAGAATTTGGTTTTATAGGCTGTTTGCTGGTACTAGTGGTGTTCTGCTTGCTTTGTCTGCGTCTTTTGCACGTAGCCCAAACAGCTAAAGATAATTTTGGCTCTTTGCTGGCAATTGGAGTTTTGTCTGCGATTTTGTTTCAGATGATTGTCAATATCGGTATGACCGTGGGTTTGGCTCCGGTTGCAGGAATTCCCCTTCCGTGGATGAGTTACGGACGCTCTGCTATGCTGGCAAATTTTATTGCTTTGGGGATAGTTGAATCTGTGGCTAATTTTCGACAAAAACAGAAGTATTGGTCTTAATCAATAGTTTTTAGTTATTGTCAGTAGCGATCGCAAATCAACAATTTACCTGTCACAGGTATTAAGCTATTAACAGGAACGCTAGAGGGTACTAATTATGATTCTGCCGGGAGCAACTGTTCGCATTAAGAATCCCACAGATATCTATTATCGCTACGAAGGACTCGTGCAGCGAGTTAGTGACGGTAAGGTTGCCGTGTTGTTTGAAGGTGGTAACTGGGATAAGTTAGTTACCTTTCGCCTGAGTGAATTAGAACCTGTAGAAACCACCGCAGGACGTAAAAAAGCAAAATAAAATCCTTAGTATTCCTGCTATGCGCCTTCCCCTGCCACAATTTGCTCGAGGCGATCGCCATCCCAACCACTTCGCGGAGGTGATCGAAACATCTACCTGCGAATTTTTAGCCCAGTGTTTGGAACCAGAAGATTTGAGTTTTCCTCCCATGCCTGCCTTTGGTAGCTGGGTTTATTCTGTGGATGAAGATTCGGGCAATTACGTGTATGCTGTCGTGCATTATGCCACTACCATGCCTGTAGATGCCGTACACAGACCAGTTGCTTTGGGATTGTCTTTACAGGAATTGCGAGAGGAACAACCTCAAATCTTCGCTATGCTCAAAACAGAGTTCCGCGCCGCGATCGTTGGCTTTGAAACCGCCAGAAATACTCGGGGGTTGGGAGGCGCTATGTATCATTATTTACCACCTCGCCCACCCCAAATTCATCAGCCAGTGTATCGATGCGAACCAGAAACCATCATTAAATTTACTGAAAAATTCGATTTTCTACGAACGCTGCTTGGAATTAGCGGTGCACCGGTAGAGTCTTTAACGGCAGCAGCTATTCGCGAAGTCTATCAGTTACGCCAAGCAGACCGACAGTGGCTGGTCCAAGCCGGACGGACCTTAAGTGTATTGCTCAAAGACGATTACGATCGCCTGCGGTTTATTTTAAGTCAAATTCACCCCTAGGTACTCCACAAATGCCAACCTGAAGCTGGTGTAAACAAAGTTTTACAAATTTTCACCTGCATCCAGTATTTTTGACATTATCCTCGCATCGGTCCAACAGAACCAGAATCATAGCCTTACCATCACACCTCTAAGTCCTACCTATGGAATTAATATTCCAAGTTCTTACTGTTGAGCCTATCACTCGAGTTTTTATCTCAGAGCCACTGGCTCCTTTTGTTATTCTCTTACTGGTGATCTTAGTTGTACCGATCTTGTTTGAGCGACTGCGACTACCAGCATTAGTTGGCTTGGTACTATCGGGGATAGTGTTTGGTCCTTATGGTTGGCAGCTACTACAGGTAAAATCACCAATACTAAACCTGCTTGCAGACATTGGATTAATCTACCTGTTGTTTGTAGCCGGTCTAGAAGTGGACTTAGAGCAACTTCGACGCCAAAAAAAGTGCCATACCATAACCTTTAGCAGTTTATCGTTTAGTTTACCTTTAGGTGTAGGAATTTTTATAGGTCGAAGCTTGGGTTTTGATTGGACCGCTGCGATATTAATTGGCTGCACTCTAGCTTCCTATACCCTGGTTGCTTATCCCTTAATTAATCGTTTGGGAGTGCTAAACAACGAAGCGATTAGAACTACTGCTGGAGCCAACATTTTTTCTGATTTTGGTGTACTGCTAATATTGGCCGTGTGTTTGGCTGTAGGTACGAAACACTTGCACTGGTGGCAAGCAATTCACGTTTTTAATTCCTTAGCCATTTATAGCATCATAATTTTGGCAGGCTGCAATTGGGTAGGAAAGGAATTTTTTCGCCGAGACAATGAAGCAAACCAGTTTTTATTTGTACTGCTTTGCATATTTGTTGTTCTTCTTAGTTCCCAGTTAATGGGGATAGAGAAAATTTTCGGAGCATTTTTGGCAGGTTTGGCTGTGAATGAAGTCCTAGGCGAAGGACCTGTGAAAGAAAAAGTGGCTTTTGCCGGTAGCGTGCTGTTTATCCCCATTTTCTTTGTTTTTCTGGGCTTGTTCGTGAACCTACCTGCCTTAATCAAGAATACAGCGACATTGCAGTTAACCTTTTTGCTTGTAGTTTGTTTAGCGATGACCAAATTCATTGCAGCTTTGATTGCCAAGATGCTTGCTGGTTACAATTGGCGGGAAATGTTAACGATGTGGTCGTTATCCTTGCCTCAGGTGGTTGCAGCATTAGCTGTGGCTTTGGTAGGACATGAAAGTGGGTTGTTGCCAACAACAGTGGTAGAAAGCGCTGTTTTACTGATGCTGGTGACCTCAACTGCGGGACCTTCTATTACTAATTTGTTTGCTGGAAGTTTGACTGCTTCAGCATTGGTGAAACAAGAATCACCACTAGCTCCAACAAATACGGAGACTGAAAACACACAGAATAATAAACCTTTCACTATAGTTGTACCGGTATATAATCCTCAAACACAACAGTACTTAATTGAAATGGCGGCCTTGTTGGCTCGTCAAATTAATGGCAGGATTGTACCTTTGGCGATCGCCACTGCTGCATCTCATATGGATGCACCCCAATTAGAAATGTCCGTACAACGCAGTGAAAGGTTGCTGACAAAAGCTACGGCGCTAAGCGAGACTTTAGGTGTTAAAGCAGAACCTTTGCTGCGCATTGACGATGCTTTTGCTCAAGGAATTAGCAGGGCGGCGCGGGAACAAAGGGCTAATTTAATTATTATGGGTTGGGGTAAACGTACGGGGTTAAGAGCACGCTTGTTTGGGAATGTGATCGACGGAGTGCTTTGGGCATCCCACTGTCCTGTAGCAGTGACGCGTTTGGTAGAATCACCAAAAAAAATCCAACGTATTTTGGTACCGGTGGAAAACGTGACGGCGCCAGTATTGCAACCGGTGCAATTTGCTCAGATTTTGGCGGAAACCAATCAAGCACAGGTGACTGTTTTAAACGTGTGCGATCGCCGTACGAGTTCTAGCAAAATAGCCTGGAGGCGATCGCAACTTGCGGCGATGGTGTCCAAGTTGACTTTGCCCAATCCTCCAGAAATTCAAATTATGGCTCATGAAAATATTACCCAAGCCATTTTACAAGCGGCAAGATTATACGATTTGGTAGTGCTACCTTTTGTCCGCAATCGTACTACTCCGGGCGGATTGGCAATCAGCGATGTCACTACTCAATTAGCTAGCCAGTTGACTTGTTCTATCGTTATGCTCGGAGAACCCCAACGTACTCAGCACCCAACTTTTTTAGCAGCTACTTCCAACTCTAGAGAGCTAGCTGTGTGAGCAATGGGTGATTGGTATTTTGTCATTGATTGTTAATTTTTTGGCTGATTTTGGTCAAAATTCTTGCTTTTTGGTCAAAAACTTTTTGCAGAACTAAATTGTTATTTTGTTTCAAGACTAAAAACCTATTTGAAGATTTAGTGAAATTTTCTGCAAATTTTTCAAATTTTTAGTATTTAAAGAATATCTTTGCTTTCTTCCTTGGAAAATTGAAATTGAATATAAATATTAAAACTAAATCTAGCGATAGAGAAATTGAATTAACATATCTATAATTTTGCTAGCAATTGTGCTTATGTTGTATTTATCTTGTATTTTTTTACTCTAGTAGCTAAGCTAAACACAAGCCTAATTGTTGCTAAAGATATCTGTAACTACCTAGTAAACTATGAGAATTTTGGTAACGGGCGGAGCTGGATTCATTGGTTCCCATCTCATCGACCGACTGATAGCCGATGGGCAAGAAGTAATTTGCTTGGATAATTTTTATACCGGACATAAACGAAACATTCTCAAATGGTTGGGTCATCCTTGTTTCGAGCTGATCCGCCACGATATAACTGAGCCAATTCGGTTAGAAGTCGATCAAATCTACCATCTGGCCTGTCCTGCATCTCCTGTACACTACCAGTACAATCCAGTGAAAACTGTCAAAACCAACGTGATGGGAACGCTCAACATGTTGGGTCTGGCAAAGCGGGTAAAAGCTCGCTTTTTGTTGGCTTCAACCAGTGAGGTTTACGGCGATCCAGAAGTTCATCCCCAAAGTGAAGATTACAGGGGAAATGTCAATCCCATCGGTCTGCGTTCCTGCTACGACGAAGGCAAACGCATTGCCGAGACGCTGGCATTTGATTACTACAGACAAAATAAAGTTGATATTAGAGTGGCTCGCATTTTTAACACCTACGGGCCGCGAATGTTGGAAAATGACGGTCGAGTGGTTAGTAACTTTGTAGTACAAGCTTTACGGGGTATACCTTTGACTGTATACGGAGATGGCTCGCAAACCCGCAGTTTTTGTTATGTCTCCGATCTGGTGGAAGGACTAATTCGCCTGATGAATGGAGAGTACATAGGACCGGTAAATTTAGGCAATCCAGATGAGTACACAATCTTAGAACTAGCTCGAACGGTGCAAAACTTAGTAAATCCCGATGCCGAAATCAAATTTGAGCCGCTACCTGCAGACGATCCGCGTCGTCGCCGTCCCGATATTACTAGGGCGAAAACTTGGTTAAATTGGCAACCTACCGTTCCTTTGCAAGAGGGGTTAAAACTGACTATAGAAGATTTCCGCGATCGCATAAAAAGTACTCAAACCTCAAAGACTGACATTTCAACTTAATTGATGACCTGATAGCTGTAGACTGCTGAAAGCTTTTGCTTGAAAATTAACGCCAACAAAGTGAGGAAATTGAAGAAAATGCGTGTTTGCGTCATTGGTACTGGTTATGTAGGCTTGGTGACAGGTGCTTGCTTAGCTCATATCGGGCATGATGTTATCTGTGTAGATAACAATGAAGAAAAAGTAAAGTTGATGAAAGCCGGACAATCACCGATTTTCGAACCGGGGCTTTCGGAAATTATGCAAGGTGCGATCCAAGCAGGGAGGATCGAGTTTACCACCGATCTGGGTGCAGGAGTTAGTCATGGGGAAATTCTATTTATTGCCGTTGGAACACCGCCGTTACCGACAGGTGAAAGCGATACCCGCTATGTCGAAGCTGTGGCTCGCGGTATAGGCGCTCATTTAAACGGTGGTTATAAAGTAATCGTGAATAAGTCTACCGTACCAATTGGTTCGGGTGACTGGGTGCGGATGATAGTTCTAGATGGTATTGCCGAACGTCAAAAAACATTAGTACCGGTTGGTGGTGGACGTGGTGAAGAAAATTTACCCGAAATTACAGCTGAGTTTGATGTCATCAGCAATCCAGAGTTTTTACGTGAAGGTTCAGCAGTTTACGATACATTCAACCCCGATCGCATAGTTCTAGGCGGCAACAGTCCTCGAGCAATTGCCATGATGCAAGAATTATATGCTCCAATTATCGAGCGCAAGTACGCTGAGGATAAATCTTTGCCTCCAGTACCGGTGCTGGTAACGGATTTGAGTTCGGCGGAAATGATTAAATACGCGGCCAATGCTTTTTTGGCTACTAAAATTAGCTTCATTAATGAAGTTGCTAACATTTGCGATCGCGTTGGTGCAGATGTAACGCAAGTAGCTAAAGGCATAGGTCTAGATTCTCGCATCGGTAATAAATTCCTCAATGCTGGAATTGGCTGGGGTGGTTCCTGCTTTCCCAAGGATATTGCCGCACTGATTCATACTGCTGATGATTATGGTTATGAGGCACAACTGTTAAAATCTGCTGTCAGTGTCAACCAACGCCAGCGTTTAATTGCGGTGGAAAAGCTGCAACAAGCTTTAAAAATTCTCAAAGGTAAAACAATCGGGTTGCTGGGTCTGACTTTTAAACCCGATACCGATGACATGCGCGATGCTCCAGCACTCACCCTGATCGAGCATCTCAATCGACTGGGAGCTAAAGTTAAGGCATACGATCCTATAGTTTCCCAATCTGGTTTGCGTGATGGTCTAACGGGTGTGTTAGTGGAAACCGATCCCGAAAGACTTGCCGATGGTTGTGATGCTTTGGTATTGGTTACGGAATGGCAGCAATTTCAAAATCTAGACTATCCTCAGATGGCCAAACTAATGAATCATGCTGTGATTGTTGACGGTCGAAACTTCCTCGATCCTGAAAAAATGGTCAGAGCTGGCTTTCAATATATAGGAGTGGGTCGATAAAGGCTCAGAATTAGTTAAATTCGAAAATCTATCGCCGTGCTTGCAAGGACTAATCCTAAAAAAAAGGGCTGCTACTGAGCAAAGTCCAACTAAAGTTTGCAGCGCGCCTGCTGTTTGGTTCCTTCGCTCGCTGTCCAAAATAACTTGGACGGCGTTTGATTTCACAAGCATAAAAAACCGCTTCAGAATGCTAAAACTAACAGCACAAAGCGGTTTGCGACAAAAATATTTTCAAACTGAAATCTATGGATGGGATACGCCAGAAGCAGCAAGTTCTGCTAAACGTTCTTGCTGGTCTTGAGAGATACAAGCTTGAATAATTGGCTCTAAATCGCCTTCTAGAACAGCATTGAGCGGATAGTTTTGCCCGAGACGATGGTCTGTGACGCGATTATCTTTGTAGTTGTAGGTGCGAATTTTTTCTGAACGAGCTCCTGTACCTACTTGCGATCGCCGCATGGAAGTCACAGCTTCCTGCTGTTCGCGTAACTTCATTTCGTACAACTTAGCTCGCAGTATTTGCATCGCCCGTTCTTTGTTTTGTAACTGGCTGCGTTCTTCCGTACAGAAAATACGAATTCCCGTAGGTTTGTGGTACAGATCGACGGCGGTTTCCACTTTATTCACATTTTGTCCGCCAGCGCCACCAGAACGAGCAGTAGTTAATTCAATATCTTTCGGATCGATATGGATTTCCACATCATCTACTTCTGGCATAACCGCTACAGTAGCGGTGGAAGTATGAACTCGTCCTCCTGCTTCTGTGACCGGTACGCGCTGCACGCGATGGACTCCAGCTTCAAATTTTAGCTTGCTGTAAACATTGTCTCCCTGAATTTCTAAAATTGCTTCTTTAAAGCCGCCCATTTCTGCCACAGATTCGCTTACTAGCTTGACTCGCCAGCCTTGGCTATCCGCATAGCGGGAGTACATCCGCACTAAATCGCCAGCCCAAATACTGGCCTCGTCGCCACCAGTACCAGCACGAATTTCCAGCATGATGTTTTTTTCATCATTGGGATCGCGCGGTAATAATAATATCTTCAGACGAGTTTCCAGCGCATCTATTTTTTTTTCTAGTTCTTGAACTTCCATCGCTGCCATTTGCTGCAGTTCTGGATCGCCTTGAGATTCCTTTAGAACTTGGCGCGCTCCTGCTAGTTCTTCCCGAGCTGCCTTCCAAAGATCGTAGGTATTGACTACCTCTTCTAAAGACGAACGGGCCTTTGCCACTTTCTGATACTCATCCGGATTTTTGGCAGTATCAGGATCGGCAAGGCGGCGAGTTAATTCATTAAAAGTTTGTTCAACAGATTTGAGTTTCTCCAATAAGTATTGTTCAGCCATGACGAGTGCGTGTTCGCAAAGTGTGGGTGGAGAGCATTTGCTCCTGGAAATAGCAAGTTGGCTCAAGCCTTGAGAAAGGACCCAGCTAATACAGGGCCGTTATTAATAGCTACAGCCAACCCGCTACTTTTTGTTTTTGCCACCGGAAGCTTTGTCGTTCGTCATGCCGTATTTACGACGGAAACGTTCCACACGTCCTTCTGTGTCAATGATCTTTTGAGTACCGGTGTAATAGGGATGGTTTCCAGACCAAACATCTACGTGTAATTCTGGCTTGGTAGAGCCTACGGTCATTACAAGCTGGCCGTTACAGTATACTTTTGCTTCTGGATACCATTGGGGATGAATTCCAGGTTTAGCCATAGTTTTGTTTGCGAGCGGTAATACGTAAATTATAACTTTTGCGTATTTTCAGTTGTCGATTTGAAAATTTCTCAACTCTCAAAATTCAAATCGATTAACGCTTGGAGTACTGAGGTGCTTTGCGGGCTTTGTGCAAACCATATTTTTTCCGTTCTTTCGACCTGGGGTCGCGGGTCAAATAGCCTTCGGTTTTCAAAGGCGAACGGTTATCCGGATCCAGTTGGCAAAGAGCGCGGGCTACTCCCAGACGAATTGCATCTGATTGTCCGGTCAAGCCGCCACCTTCAGCTTTGACCACGATGTCATACTCGTTTTCTAGTCCCAAGGTTTCTAGGGGAGCTTTGATAGCGCTCAAGTAATTGGGGTTGAACTGGAAATACAAGTCCCCAGGTTTTCCGTTGACGCTCAATTGCCCGGTACCTGGTATTAGGCGTACGCGAGCAACAGCTGATTTTCGACGGCCTGTGCCCCAGTAAATGGCACGACCACCAGTGCGGTCTGTTGTTTGCATTAATTTTGTTCTCCTAGAATACTACTAATTTTGATTTCTTGGGGTTTTTGTGCTTGGTGGGGGTGGGCGGGACCAGCATAAACTTTCAATTTACCGAATAATTGTCGCCCCAGACGATTTTTAGGCAGCATTCCTTTGACTGCATGTTCAATAATCCTTTCTGGCAAACGTTTTTGCAAATCAGCAAAGGTTTCTGTTTTCATACCGCCGGGACGACCGGAGTGACGGCGGTAAATTTTTTGGGTACGTTTTTTTCCGGTTACGGCTACTTTTTCGGCATTCACCACAATGACAAAGTCGCCTGTATCGAGGTGAGGTGTGTATTGGGGTTTATTTTTTCCTCGCAGAATTTTGGCAATTTCGCTTGCTAGGCGACCCAGACATTGATTGCTAGCGTCGACTACGTACCACTGACGCGTAAGGGAATTAGTGGGAGGAAGGTATGTTTTGTTTTCTGTCATTTGACATTTGTCCTTTGTGATTTGTTTGGATTACCTATTTAAGTGACATTTGTCCTTTGTGATTTGTTTGGATTACCTATTTAAGTTGTCGGCGGTTATGAGTGACAGTTAGCGACCGATGATGTATAACGGTTGCGTGTCAAACCAGATGTGTTTGGGAAAGGGAAAATCTGGATAGCCAACTCGCAACAAGCACAAACCGTGAGCAGGTGCAGCGTATTTGACTTCTTCTCGGCGTTGGTTTTTCCAAATGTCGGTAAAGCTAGCTAGCGATCGCTGTCTGGAACCTACCTGTACCAGCATTCCTACTAGCAGCCGTACCATACCGTACAAAAATCCATTTGCTTGAAGTTCGATATGGATAAAGGAGTCGGTTCGATAGCACTCTGCTGCTTGTATTTCTACCCAAGAGTGCTGGCGATGGGAATTAGAGCGGTGAAATGCTTTTAGGTGATGGTGGCCGATGAGAGGTTTTAATGCTGCCTGCATCAAGGATTCATCCAAGGGTGCATAATAATAATGCCAACTAAAGGCTCTTACGAACAAGTTTGGTCGCTCATCAGTGTAAATGGTATAGCGGTAGCGGCGATATTCTGCACTAAAACGAGCATGCCAGTTGTGGCTGACAGCGGCTGAAGCTCGAATCAAAATATCTTTAGGCAGGTAGTTATTAAGAATAGTTGCCCACTTGGAAGCGGGAATTTTACTTTTCACATCAAAATGAGCCACCTGAGCGGCAGCGTGAACTCCTGCATCGGTACGTCCGGCACCGTATAGTGCTGTGGGGTAGCCTAGGATATTATAGATAGCTTTTTCTATCTCCTCCTGGACGGTGCGGTGTCGTGGTTGTTTTTGCCAGCCATGAAAATGAGTGCCCAGGTATTGAATAACCAGGGCGACCCGCTGGGTTGGTACAGGCTGGTGGCTTTCTACCATAGGGGTTTCGTTATTTGTCATTTGTCATTTGTCCTAATTTTTCATGACTCATGACTAATGACTGATAACTTATACCAATTCAATGATTGCCATTTCAGCGTTATCACCGCGACGGCGCACGGTATGCAAGATGCGGGTATATCCGCCTTGGCGATCGCCATAGCGACTAGCTGCCTGTTCAAACAAGGAGTGAACCAGTTGCTTATCGTACAAATAACCTATAGCTTGACGGCGTGCTGCTAAGGAGCCGTTTTTGGCTAGGGTGATCATTTTATCCACCTGTGCTCTTACTGCCTTGGCTCGGGCAACAGTAGTGGTGATCCGACCGTGACGAATCAGTTCGGTAGTCAGCGCTCGCAGCAGGGCGCGGCGTTGGTCGGCTGGTTTGTTGAGTTTTTTGACTCGACAACGATGGCGCATAATTTCTAAATTACTAACGATAATGCTTGCTCAGATGGCTGTTGATTGTTTGTCGCTTGTTGCTTAACCGTTACAATAACTATTAGCCTCCGTGTTTGGAAGACCTTTCTGTGGGCAAGGTAATGCCCAAGCGTCGTTGTAAAGCTTCAACTACTTCTTCTGCAGACTTTTGACCAAAGTTTTTAATTTCTAACAGGTCTTCTTGGGTGTAATCCAACAAGTCCGCTACCGAGTTAACTTGTGCCCGTTTGAGACAGTTATAAGCACGTACTGAAAGTTGTAACTCTTCGATCGGAATCTGGGCTGTAGGATCGTCGGGAGGTTCAGAGCCTGTCTCTTTTTGACTGATATCAATATCTTTGAGGGGGTTAAACAAATCTACCAAGATTCCAGCTGCCGAGGAAAGGGCTTCTTGGGGAGTGAGGCTGCCGTTTGTCCAAACTTCCAACAGCAGTCGGTCTTTTGGCATTCCACCATCCCCGCGAGTTTCTTCTACACTGTAGTTAACCTTTCTAACTGGCATAAATACTGAATCTATTTGTAGAAAGTCTATGGATGTAGCTTCTTCTCGACCTCGCTCGATAGTGCGATAACCTCTACCTTTCTCGATCCGAAATTCCATTTCCAATTTTGCCCCTTCAGCTAGGGTGGCAATGTACTGGGTTGGATCGATGATTTCTACTTCACTTGGTACATCGAAGTGTGCTGCAGTAACCGTAGCTGGACCGTTGACGAGCAAACGACCTATTTGGGGTTGAGGGGAATTACTTTTGAGGATAACTTCCTTCATGCGCATGAGGATTTCCAACACGTCTTCCCTCACGCCCGGAACGGTAGCAAATTCGTGGGTTACTCCGGCAATCCGTACTGCTGTTACTGCCGTACCCTCTAGGTTTGATAACAGAGTCCGTCTGAGAGCGTTGCCAACGGTAGTTCCCTGACCTCGTTCCAGAGGTTCTAGAATAAATTTGCTGTAGTGGCTTCGACTTTCCTCTGTATTAGACTCTACACATTCAATTTGAAATTGCGCCACAAAGTAGCCTCCCTGATTGTAAGGTCTTGCTTATGGACAAAATTTTTGGTTGCCTGTTGATTGTTGTTGTCCGATGACACGAGAGTTTGATTTCCTCAGAAACTAACAGGCGCTGTTTTTTTAGGTTCGGTTCTCCGAAGTTTCACAGTCCTTTTTGCTATCGTTTGCTATCGGAATTGGTGTGCTTCAAAAGGGGTGTGAGGCAACAGTGATAGATAGGTTTAGCTGAATTTTGCTGTTGACTGTTTGCTTTAGACTCTACGACGTTTGGGCGGGCGACAGCCATTGTGAGGAATGGGGGTAATATCCCGAATCAGGGTAATTTCCAGTCCTGCTCCCTGAAGTGCTCGAATTGCAGTTTCTCGTCCTGCTCCCGGACCGCTTACCATCACTTCTATTTGTCGCATTCCCTGGTCTATGGCTCGACGAGCAGCATTTTCGGCGGCAGTTTGGGCTGCAAAAGGAGTTCCTTTTTTAGCTCCCTTAAAACCGCTGGAACCAGCACTGGCCCAGGATATTACATCTCCGTTTGGATCTGTAATTGTGACAATGCTATTGTTGAAGGTAGACTGGATGTAGGCTATGCCGTTGGGTACGTTGCGTTTTTGCTTTTTGCTCCCAGTTTTTTTACTTGGTTGTCGCGCCATATTGGTGTTACTAAATGAAGGTGAAACTTAGTTTTGACTCTCAAAAGAGTGTAGGAAGAATTGTTATTTAGTAGGTGCTTTTTTCTTTCCAGCCACTGTTTGCCTTCTCCCACGTCTGGTTCTGGCGTTAGTGCGAGTTCTTTGTCCCCTGACTGGCAAACCCAAGCGGTGGCGGCGTCCCCTGTAGGTTCCTATGTCGATCAAGCGCTTGATGTTCATAGCCTCCAAGCGCCTCAGGTCGCCTTCTACTTGGTAATTGTTTTCAATTTCTGACCTGAGAGCTGCTATGTCAGCGTCGCTAAGATCTTTGACGCGAGTGTCTGGATTTACACCCGTAGCAGCGAGAATCTGCTTTGACCTTGATAAACCAATTCCGTATATGTAAGTTAGACCGATTTCAACGCGTTTATCGCGCGGCAGGTCTACTCCGGCAATCCGTGCCACAACTGTTGTCTCCCTGTTGACTCAAACTTTGTTGTTTTTTGTTGGTGATTTTTGCTATGGCTCTAGCCTTGGCGCTGCTTGTGTTTGGGGTTAACGCAAATCACCATAACGCGACCCCGACGTCGGATCACGTTACACTTTTCACACATTTTTTTGACAGAGGCTCTGACTTTCATGCCTTTCCCGATTGATTACAAATAGTGAATTATAGCATTTTTTGAGAAAATATTCAGTTAATCAGTTAAGCGGTGAAGGAAATAACTATTTCCGCAAAATTTGGTATAGTATTTGACATCCGGATTTTCCCAGCTGCTGGGCGGGGAGAGTAAATGAGTAATTATGCTTTGGGAGTTTCCATAGCTCTGTTTAGAAAAGGAACGTCAGTCAAATCCATAGGAGTATTATCTTCAGCTTGTGCTAGAATCTTAGCTCAAATACTTTGCTATCTAGTGATTCACCTCCTAGGAAAAGTATTTTTGCCAGGTTTACTTTTTGCGCAATCGATAAGTAATTCGACCTTTGGTCAGGTCGTACGGAGTCAGCTCGACTTTCACGCGATCGCCAGGTAAAATCTTGATATAGTTACGGCGAATCTTGCCAGAAATATGAGCTAGGACATTAAAGCCATTGTCGAGATCGACGCGAAACATCGCGTTTGGCAATGACTCGGTGACAGTTCCTTCCATTTCAATTAAATCTTGCTTAGACAATTTCTCTTTTCCTCAACTCAGTTAGTTGTTGTCACTTGCAGCTAATTTTCGCTGCCAAGCAACATAATTTGCAAAATATATCAACAGTTTATGTAATATATCTTATCCAAAATTATTGATGCTTATCCGACTGGAAGATGGATAGGGCGGGACAGGTACGAATGACGCCGAACCCACTCTATCTTGAGGGCGAGAAAGCTTTTAGGAAGCGATAACCTGTTTTTTGATTTCGGCAGAGACTTCTTCTGGAGACTGATTACCGTTGACAGTCAACAATTGGTGGCGATCGCGATAAAAGTCGATCAAAGGAGCTGTTTCCGAGCGATAGACTTCTAAGCGGCGACGAATTACCTGTTCGGAATCGTCCTTGCGTCCGCGCTGTAGCAAGCGAGCGACAACAACATCATCAGGTACATCAAAGTTGATTACCTTTACGCTGCCTTGAGCCAACTTTTGCAGCAATTGTTCCAAGAAAGCTGCTTGTTTCACCGTACGGGGGAAACCGTCCAGAATCCAACCGGAATGACTATCGCTTTGATGAAGGCGTTCCTCTACCATATCCTGCACTAGTTGGTCGGGAACTAACTCGCCCCTATCCATGTAACTTTGGGCCTTGAGACCCAAAGGAGTTTGTTCTTTTAAAGCTTGGCGCAATAGGTCACCTGTAGAAATATGGGGAATATTCCAATCCTGAGCTAGTGTTTGTGCTTGAGTTCCTTTTCCAGCTCCGGGCGGTCCCAAGAAAATTAATCGCTTCACTATTGTTTCACCATTCCTTCATAGCGCTGGGAGATAACATAGGTTTGGATTTGTTTTGCTGTATCAATTGCCACACCAACTAGAATTAACAAGGAGGTAGCGCCGAGTCCTTTGAAGGTTGGTACTCCTAAAGCTCTTTCTACAGCAGTGGGAATAATTGCAACCAAGCCTAAAAATATAGCACCTAAGAAAGTGAGTCGATTTAAAACGCGTTCTATATATTCGCTAGTAGCTTTCCCCGGGCGAATACCAGGAATACTAGAACCCATTTTTTTCAGGTTTTGTGCTACGTCAACCGGGTTTACTATCAAAGAAGAATAGAAGTAGCTGAAAAACATGATAGAAACCAGGTAAACCAGAACATAAACCCAGGACTGGGAGCCGCCGGGACTTAAATAAGTGTTAACAATGTTAGCAATCTCTGGATTTCTAGTAAAATTGGCAATCAACAAAGGCAAACTCAGAATGGCAGCAGCGAAGATAATCGGCATTACCCCGCCTTGATTGAGACGCAAGGGGAGGTAGCTGCGTTGTTCGGCAAAAATACGCCGACCGACTTGACGACGGGCAGAAATGATTGGAATGCGGCGGACTGCTTCTTGAACAAATACAATACCGACGATTGTGGCCAGAAAAACCAAGACAAGTACAATCACCGGTCCGACTCTTTCCCGTACTATTTCTTGTCCGCTTCCTTGAATGTAGGCAATAGTATCGCTTAATGATTTTGGCAGCGTCGCTACAATGTTGACAAAAATCAAAAGCGAAGCACCGTTACCAATTCCACGCTCGGTAATTAATTCTGAGGCCCACATTACGAACATCGATCCAGCCACCAAGGCTACTGTTGTTTCCAGTACAAAAACTGGACCGAAGTTTAAGGCAAAACTTCTTAGCCAGAATGTTGATAAAAAAATGCTTTGCAAAATTGCCCAGCCCAAGGCCACATAGCGGGTGATTTGGGAAATTTTCCGCCTTCCGGCTTCGCCTTCGTTTTTCTGCAAATTTTCTAAAGCTGGGATAGCAGCGGTAAGCAGTTGAATAATAATAGAGGCATTGATGTAAGGCAAAATGCCCAAGGCAAAAACTCCCAAAGCCGAGAGTCCGCCTCCAGAGAATATATCCAAGAAGCTGAAGATTTGGTTGTTACCGCTAATAGCGGCGGCAAATTTTTCTCGATCGATTCCTGGTATGGGCAGGTGTATGCCCAAGCGAATCAGAATGATGATACCGATGGTAACAAGCAGCCGACCTCTTAATCCTGCTGCTTGTGCCATTTGCATAAAAGTCTCTTGAGCTGTTGGGGGTTTTTCTCGACCGATCATAAAGGGCTACCTTAGATACGATTCAGGCTTTGTGTGGCTGGAGCGTGCGTGTTTTAGCTACGCTCTTACTTGGCTACAACTTCACAACTCCCGCCAGCCGCCTCAATTTTGCTACGAGCTGTACTTGTAAAAGCTGCTGCCTGCACCTTGAGCGGAACGCTCAATTCCCCATCCCCCAAAATTTTCAGCGGACCTTTGACAGCAGTGATAATACCTGCTTCTTTTAAGGAGGTCAAATTCACTTGTGAATTTGCTGGAAGGGAGGCTAGCTTTTCTACATTAATCGTAGTGTAAACTTTACGATTCACTCGGGGGAAGCCCTTCAACTTGGGAATGCGACGGTACAATGGTTGTTGACCGCCTTCGAAGCCAGGTCTGGTACCGCCGCCCGAGCGGGCTTTTTGACCGCGCATACCTTTGCCGGCGCTTGCACCTTGTCCGGCAGAAATACCCCGTCCTAGACGACGCGGGCGTTTTTTAGAGCCTTTTTGCGGACGAACGTCATGTAGTCTCATAAGCCAAAGAAAAGTGTAAATTTTTATAAAATTTATTTACTATTTAGTAATAGTTGGTAGTTCCAGACCTGAGACTGCCTGAACCACGTACCGTCGGACGAGCAACTATTAACTAAATGTAAAGATTTTCCACGGGAATACCCCGGTCTTCAGCCACTTCGGAGAAGGTACGCAGGGTGGTGAGAGCGTTGATTGCGGCCCTGGCGTTGTTGAGAGGGTTATTTGAGCCGAGCTGTTTTGCTAAAACATTCCGAACTCCTGCCAATTCTAAGACGGTACGAACAGCGCCACCAGCAATTACACCGGTACCGGGAGCTGCGGGACGCATCAAGACCTTTGCACCACCACCGGTACCGTTGACAGGGTGGGGAATAGAATTTGATTTGGTAATAGGAATTTCTATTAAGTGTTTTTTGCCGTCGGCTACACCTTTTTTAACCGCACCAATAACATCAGAGGCTTTGCCTACTCCCACACCGACTTGGCCGCGTTCGTTACCGACGACAACAATGGCGCGGAAGCTGAGTTTTTTACCTCCTTTGACTACTTTGCTCACCCGTCGGATCTGAATGACCCGCTCTTGCCAGTTAGTTTCTTCTTTTTTTGCGCGGTTAGCTTTTCGACGATTTGTTGCCATGTTCTGTAGTCCTTTATTTTGTGCCGATCGTGACTCATCAATGACAAATGTGATTAGAAATCCAGCCCAGCTTCGCGTGCTGCTTCAGCCAGTGCTTTGACTCGACCGTGATAGAGATTGCCGCCGCGATCGAAAACTACTTTGGAGATGCCTTTTTCTAGGGAACGCCGGGCGATTAATTTTCCAACTTCGATGGATGCTTGGCAGTTTCCACCGGAAGCTAATTTAGATCTCAATTCCGGTTCTAAAGAAGAGGCTGCCACTAAAGTGTGATGGCGAGTATCATCAATTACCTGAGCATAGATATGCTGGTGCGAACGAAATACTGCCAGGCGCGGACGTTCTGGCGAACCCTTGACTTTGCTGCGAATGCGTCGATGCCGGCGCTGTCTTGATTCTATACGAGTAAGCTTCATTTTTACTTCTTACCACCTTTACCAGTCTTACCTGCTTTACGTCTTACTAGTTCGCCCGCGTAGCGAATTCCTTTGCCTTTATAAGGTTCTGGTGGACGAACAGCACGAATTCTAGCCGCGGTATTGCCCACTACTTCTTTGTCGTAACCACTAACGATAACATTGGTGTTATTTTCAACCGCAAATTGAATTCCATCTGGTGGTGCAATTTGCACTTGGTGGCTGTAACCAACATTCAAAATCAGGTTACGACCTTGTAGTTGAGCGCGGTAACCGACGCCTTGAATTTCCAAACGGCGTTCGAATCCTTTAGAAACTCCTTCGATCATGTTGGCAACTAAGGTACGGCACAGACCGTGCATTTGTTTTGAGGTGCGCGAATCATCGCAGCGGTTGACCGTCAATACTTCTCCTTGTTGGGAAATTGTTACATTGCTGGGAAGTTGGCGAGAAAGCTCTCCCTTAGGTCCCTTGACGCTAACTTTTGTGCCGTCAACTGTAACTTGCACTTTTGGGGGAATTGTAATGGGGCGTTTACCGATTCGAGACATAATTTCACGACTCCTAATATATAGCGATTAGCAATTAGCTAATGGCTTTTTACCAGATATAGCAAAGTACTTCTCCGCCCAAGTTCTTGCGCCGTGCTTCTCGATCGGTCATTATGCCATTGGACGTAGAGATGATAGCGATGCCTATGCCACCCAGTACCTGCGGTAATTCTTTTTTGTTGGAGTAAACGCGCAAGCCTGGCTTGCTGATGCGCTTGAGGGCAGTAATGATAGGCTGGCGATTCTTACCTTTGTACTTGAGGGAAATTACTAGGTGACGTTTTACTCCTTCTCCCCTCTCCTGGTAGTCAGCGATAAAACCTTCATCTCGCAAGACTTTTGCTATACTGCGGGTCATTTTTGTGGATGGCACTTGTGTAGTTTGATGCCGCGCTAAGTTAGCATTGCGCAGTCGCGTCAACATATCAGCAATAGTGTCGTTTGTTGCCATCGTTTCCTCTTTCAATTAATTTATTGCTCGCGGAAGGGCATTCCCATTTCTTTTAGTAAGGCGCGACCTTCTTCGTCGGTTTTAGCTGTGGTGATGATGGAGATATCCATCCCCCGGATTTGGTCAATGCTGTCGTAGTCGACTTCTGGAAAAATCAGCTGTTCTCTAATGCCAAGAGTGTAGTTACCACGACCGTCAAAGCTTTTGGGGCTGACGCCGCGAAAGTCGCGGATTCTTGGCAAAGATAAATTAATTAAACGATCCAGAAAAGCATACATTCGTTCGCCTCTGAGGGTAACCGCAATGCCAACGGGCATTCCTTGGCGAATTTTAAAGCCAGCGATCGCTTTTTTTGCTCGCGTTACTACGGGTTTTTGCCCGGTAATCACAGCAATTTCATTTAAAGATGATTCTAGAGCTTTAGCATTTTGGGCTGCTTCTCCCAAACCTCGGTTCACAGTTATTTTGACCAACTTTGGTACTTGATGAATGTTGGTATATCCAAACTGCTTAATTAGTTTGGGGACAATTGTTTCTTGGTATAAGCTTTTTAGTCGTGCTGCCATAGTTTTTGTCCTGATTATCCCTGGGCTTGGTCAGGGAAGATTATTTATTTAGTTGTTAATCTTGAAACCATTAACCATTAATCAGTTATTTGTCGATTATTTCGCCAGTTTTCTTGAGCATGCGTACTTTTTTACCTTCTTCTGTAAAGGTATAGCAAATGCGACTGGCGACATTGTGTTTGGTGGAGTAAAGCATAACGTTGGAACTGTGAATTGGGTATTCTTTGGTGATAATACGTCCGGATTCACCTTCCGCTTGGGGTTTGACGTGCTTGGTTTTGACGTTGACACCCTTGACTATGACTTTGCTTTCTTTAGGAAGCGCTTTGATAATTTCACCGACTTTGCCTTTGTCTTTACCGGCGATTACCTGTACTGTATCTCCGCTTTTGACGTGCATCTTGTAGAATTTTGGCTTTTCCTTTTTTTTGGCTTTTTTGGCCATTACAGCACCTCCGGAGCCAAGGAAACGATTTTAGTAAAGTTTTTGTCACGCAATTCCCGTGCTACTGGTCCGAAGACACGAGTTCCTCTGGGATTACCGTCTTTGTTGATGATAACTGCAGCATTGTCATCAAAACGAATGCTCATGCCGCTATCGCGTTTGATATTGTGGCGGGTGCGGACTATCACAGCTTCTACAACATCGGATTTTTTCACGGTCATGTTGGGCTGGGCATCTTTGACAACAGCGATAATTCTGTCACCTACGTAACCGTAGCGTCGGTTACCTGCTCCAAGGACGCGGATACACATGAGTTTGCGGGCACCGCTGTTGTCTGCGACATTAAGGTAGGTTTGGGGTTGAATCACAATTGTTCTCCTTGCTTTTGTTGATTGCTAATCGTTTATTGTGATTAACCATTAGCTATTTTTGGTCGTGAGAATTTCTACGACTTGCCAGCGTTTGGTTTTGCTTAGGGGTCTAGTTTCTTGAATGCGAACGCGATCGCCTACCCGACAGCGATTTTCTTCATCGTGAGCTTTGTAACGCCGGGTTTTCACGACTATTTTCTTATATTTGGGATGGGGAGCTCGATTTTCTACAGCGACTACTACCGTTTTTTGCATTTTGTCGCTTACGACCAAGCCAACTCTTTGTTTGACTGCCATATACTTCTACTCCTTTTGTTGTTTAGCAGACTCACTTGCTCGCCGCTGGCGTTCTGCTTCTACTGTCATTAGTTGGGCAAGGCGGTGTCGAGCGTGGCGAAAAAGATGAGGTTTGTCCAATTGCCTGGTTGCTTTTTGCAAGCGTAATTGAAACAGCTGCTTCTTAACAGCAATAATTTCCTGTGCCAGTTGTTCGTCCGTTAATTCTCTTGCTTCTGATATTTTGGGAAGAGGCATAATCTACTCCTTATGTCTCCTGCTCAGAGCGGGAAATGAACTTGGTTTTGATTGGCAGCTTGTAAGCAGCCAGACGCATTGCTTCGCGAGCGATTTCTTCGGGCACGCCGGCAATTTCAAACAAAATTCGCCCGGGTTTGACTACTGCTACCCAGTATTCAGGCGAACCCTTACCAGAACCCATTCGGGTTTCTGCTGGACGCATTGTGACAGGCTTATCCGGGAAAATGCGAATCCAGATTTTTCCGCCCCTGCGAATGTAACGGGTCATCGCTCGACGAGAAGCTTCTATCTGACGAGCAGTGATCCAAGCTGGTTCTTGAGCTTGGAGAGCAAAATCGCCAAAGTTAAGAGTATTGCCGCTGGTGGCAAGACCCTTCATCCGTCCGCGTTGTTGTTTGCGGAATTTGGTTCTTCTAGGACTTAGCATGGTTAGGTATTGGGGATTAGTAATTGAGGATTTGGATTGGGGAGCGGGGATTTAGTTAGGGGCTCTGGGACGGATGTCCCCTCTAGAATTTCCCAATCCCCAGTTCCGTGTTTATCCTTCATTGGAGCGGTCTTCAAATTGCTGGCGACGGCGCTGTTGTTGGCGGCGTCGTGGTTCGCGTTCCCGTGTGCTTGTAGGAGGAGGGGTTTCGTCCTGACCGGGAATAATTTCTCCTTTAAATACCCATACTTTGACACCGAGAATTCCGTAGACTGTTTTCGCGGTGCAGTAAGCGTAGTCGATATCGGCCCGTAATGTATGCAGGGGTACTCTTCCTTCACGAGTCCACTCAGTTCTGGCAATTTCTGCGCCGTTGAGACGACCGCTGACTTGAACTTTTATACCTTGTACGCCAGCACGTTGGGCACGCTGAATTGCTTGCCGCACTACGCGTCGGAAGGAAACACGGCGCTCTAGTTGTTGAGCAATGTATTCAGCAATTAGGTAAGCATCAGCGTCAACGCGCTGTACTTCAACGACGTTGATGCGAATTTGGCGATTGTTGCCCAACAAATGTTGGAGACCGGTGCGCAGTGCTTCAATACCTTGTCCGCCCCGACCTACGACTACGCCTGGTCTGGCCGTACGTACTTCTAGATCGATTTGATCTGCTTTGCGCTCGATCCTTACTTCAGAGATACCGGCGTTGTTTTGGGCATATCTACCTAGCTTTTCTTCGATGTATTGGCGGAGTTTGTGGTCTTCTTGTAAAAGTTCTGGATAACGGCTGGGGTCAGCAAACCAACGGGATTGGTGTTCTTTGATAATTCCCAAGCGAAAACCAACTGGATGTATCTTCTGTCCCACGAGTGCTTCCTCTTGCAATTTCTTTTTGTAAGCAATTTTTGGTGCAGGCGTGGTTATTCACCTGCTTTTGGAGCTACAGCTACGGTGATGTGACACGTTGGTTTGCGAATTTGGTACGCACGTCCTTGTGCCCTTGGTTGGAAGCGCTTTAGTACTGGTCCTTGGTCTGCATAGGCTTTTGTAATTACTAACTCAGCCCGGTCTAGTCCTGCGTTGTGCTCGGCATTAGCAGCAGCACTTCTGATCAACTTTAAAACTGGTTCGCAGGCTCTATAGGGCATGAATTCTAAAAGAATTAGTGCTTCTCGGTAGGAACGCCCGCGAATTTGGTCTAGCACTCGCCGCACTTTGTAGGGAGACATGCGTACGTAACGGGCGATCGCTCTTACTTCTTTATTAGTAGTATCAGTAGCCATAGTTTTCTCCATTTTGGTTAGCAGTTATTAGCTGTTAGCCGCTATTTGCTAACTAATAACTATCTCCCTGCTTTTTTATCTTTGGCGTGACCTCTAAAGGTGCGAGTAGGAGCGAATTCGCCCAATTTGTGTCCTACCATTTGGTCGCTGATGTAAATGGGTACGTGCTGGCGCCCATTGTGAACAGCAATGGTGTGACCTACCATTTCAGGCACAATTGTAGATGCTCGCGACCAAGTTTTGATCACTTCTTTTTTGTTGCTCTGGTTGAGCTTTTCAATTTTTTTCAGCAAATGGTCTGCAACAAAAGGACCTTTTTTTAGAGAACGACCCATAGGTGTAGGAATTGCTCATTCAGTGAGTGGTTGCTCAAAGCTATTAACTAGCTGTTAACTTTCCCGACCGCCACGACCGCGCTTGGAAGATTTGCGGCGGCGGCGCACTATTAATTTATTACTTGGTTTGTTAGGTTTGCGTGTCTTCATGCCTAGTGCTGGTTTACCCCAAGGGGTTACAGGACCGGGTCTGCCAATAGGAGCTCGTCCTTCTCCACCACCGTGGGGGTGATCGACTGGGTTCATGGCGCTACCTCTAACATGGGGACGGCGACCTTTCCAGCGATTTCTACCAGCTTTACCAAGGCTCAAGTTTCTGGCATCTAAGTTACCTACTTTTCCGATGGTGGCGTAGCACTCTCGCCTTACCATTCGAACTTCTCCTGAAGGTAATTTGAGGGTAACGTAGTTACCTTCTTTTGCCACTACTTGAGCTGTTGCTCCTGCGGCGCGAACAATTTGGCCACCTTTACCAGCTGTTAGTTCCACATTATGAACGTTTGTGCCTAAGGGGATGTTCGCCAGTGGCAAGGCATTGCCATCTTCTATGGGAACATCGGAACCGGCAATCACCGTTGCGCCTACTTTTAAACCGTTGGGGTGAAGAATGTAACGCTTTTCACCGTCTTGGTAGTGCAAAAGGGCTATGCGAGCGTTACGGTTGGGGTCGTATTCAATTGCTGCCACCTTGGCAGGGATGTTGCGCTTATCTCGTTTGAAGTCGATAATGCGGTAAAGGCGCTTGTGTCCGCCGCCTCGGAAACGACTGGTTATGCGACCTTGATTGTTTCTTCCCTTGTGGCGGTGTTTAAATACTACTAGAGACTTTTCCGGCTCTGTTTTGGTAATTTCCACAAAGTCGGAAACGACCGTGTGGCGAGTGCTGGGGGTATAAGGGCGATAGGAACGAGTACCCATTTTGTCTTAAACCTCTGGGAATAGAACTTGTCTGATCTTTTGTGCATCCCCAGCCGCCACCGTGACAATGGCTCGCTTGTATTGGGGCTTGAAACCAACAAATCTACCAACGCGCTTTTTTTTGCGAGGTGGATTCATGGTGTTTACCTGCGTGACTTTGACATCAAACAAATTTTCAATCGCCGCTTTGATTTCTGGCTTAGTTGCTTTTGGAATCACTTCAAAAGTGTATTGATTTTTTTCCATCAGCATTGTTGCCTTTTCTGTGACAATGGGGCGATGCACTATATCAGGAAGTTTGCGAAGGTCAAATTTAGTCACTGTAGACCTCCTGAATTTTTTCTAAAGCTGATGCGGTGACTATGATTTTGTCAGCGTTGAGCAAGTCGTAGACATTGAGTCCATCTGCATAAATTAGCTTTAAATTCTCCACGTTCCGGGCTGACAAATATACGTTTTCGTTGTAAGCGGACGCGATCAATAAAGTTTTTTGTTCTGGATGGGAGCCCCAACGGGCGATCGCCGATACCAATTCTTTAGTTTTGGGACGCGGTAGCTGATCGTTGAAATCTTCTACGACGATCAAATCGTCGGCGCGACTCACAAAAGCTGTTCGCAGTGCCAAACGCCGCTCTTTGCGGTTCATTTTCAAGTTATATTCCCTGGGTTTGGGCCCGAAGATAACACCACCCCCGCGCCAGAGGGGCGAACGAATAGAACCTGCACGCGCCCGACCGGTTCCTTTTTGTCGCCAAGGTTTGCGACCGCCACCTCTTACTTCCGCGCGAGTTTTTGTATTTGCTGTTCCCCGACGAGCATTGGTCAATTGCATAACCAAAGCCCGATGTACAACGTGAGCCGCTGTTTCCTCCCTGGCAACCTGCAACTCGAAGCTTTTTTGCCCGATTTGTTCTCCTTGCCAATTTTTGACTGCACATTCAACCATTTTTGTGTCCTTTAAAAGAATTGTTAGTTGTTCAGTTGTTAGTTGTTAGTCGTTAGTCTTCCACTCCTTCACCAACTACTTACCAACTTTCTTTGCGGGCACAATACTTAGCAGGCCTCCTGGTTTGCCAGGAACAGCTCCCTTGATTAGCAATATGTTGCGTTCTGGGTCGACTCGCACTACTGTTAATTTCTTAATTGTCACGCGGCTAGCTCCCAAACGACCCGGTGCTCTTTTACCTGGATAGACGCGACCGGGTGTTGTCCCAGCACCGATAGAACCAGGTGCTCTGTGATTTTTAGAACCGTGCGACATCGGGCCCCGACCGAATTTATTGCGTTTTTGGTTTCCAGCGAAACCGCGACCGATACTGGTACCTGTGACATCTACTATTTGACCGACGCTGAAAATGTCTGCCTTGATTTGTTGACCTAGGGAATAATCGCTCGCATTGTCTGTACGATATTCCCGTAAATAACGCAACGGTGGAGCAGATGATTTGGCTAAATGACCTAACAGTGGCTTGTTGAGTGCCTTTGGCTTCACTTCGCCATAGCCTACTTGGATGGCGGAGTAACCGTCGGTCTGTTTTGTTTTAATTTGAGTAACTGTACATGGCCCTGCTTGAATAACGGTGACAGGAATGGCCACTCCTTCATCGCTAAATATTTGGGTCATGCCCAGTTTCGTGCCGAGAATACCTACAGACACAGTTACTGGCTCCTTTGTGTTTGCTTGGAAATCGGATTCTTCTAGACGCTTTGGCAGCGAACCTCTTGCGAAGTCAAAAATAGCCTAGGTACTAGCAGTTTTAACTTCTCGGTTTTTCACCAAGCGCCCTTACTGTTTGGTGAATCCACTTCAATTTACTTACTTGTCACCAGAACAGCCAAAATTGTTTTCCCGTTTGCAAGGAATTATTTTTGCTTTCATGCAAGGCTTTAAAGCTTTGCGCTTCGTGCAGCAATACTTTTAGTTAAGCAATTGCTCTGGCACTTTCTGGTTTGAGTTGGGACTTAGGCAGAGAGACAAATCTGCCCGGTATCCTGTAACTAAGACTGACGCAATGTTACAGACACATTACTGCTTAGTTTTTACCTCTTTTATTTCACCCTGGTTTTCCAGGATTTGGTTAAGAGGAAAATTGGAAAGTTGTTGGGTTGTTTGTCGACCTAAACTTTCACAGCTTGCCGTTTTGTTATCGACCCTACTTAGCCCTTCTCCAGTGGAGTTTAGTCATCCGGCTTTGGATGCTAAAGCTGCTAGCAGGGGCAATAGCAAGTGCTTATAAATAATTGGTCACGATCTAATACTATAGATCAACCGTTTGTATTTTGTCTAGAATTTTCTCCAGGTTAGAAAAAGGCAGGCAACAAGAGTTATAGAGACCACTAACCCTAACTGAGAAAGGAAGTATAGATAAAGTTAATCTATCCTATATGTTAATCGTGTAACTTAATGTAACGGCGAAGGTTAAATAATAGAGATATCTAAGTGGGATAGGACGGAAATCTATGGCACTAATTACCACTGGTAACACTTTTATTCGCGATTTGGAAAAACATGGCGCTCTTGGGGTATACGTGCCCTTAGAAGGCGGTTTCGAAGGTAGGTACAGACGCCGGTTGCGCGCAGCAGGCTACGTCACGCTGCACATGAGTGCAAGAGGGCTGGGAGATTTATCTTCCTATCTCACAAAAGTTCATGGCGTGAGACCTCCGCACCTGGGGAAAAAAACTACCGCAACAAGTGCGGCAGTAGGTTACGTATATTACGTACCTCCGATTATCAATTACCAGCTCGAACAATTGCCACCGCAATCTAAGGGATTAGTGTTGTGGTTGATTGAAGGGCACATACTGGCTGATGAAGAAGTTGAGTATTTGGTGAATTTGCCTAAGTTGGAACCACAGGTAAAAGTGGTGATTGAGAGGGGTGGCGATCGCGCTTTTCGGTGGACGCCATTGGAAAAGACTTTATTAGCTAGTTAACTTTTCATTCATTAGTCCTTTGCGATCCTGCTTCCAACTAACCTAAGGACTAATGATTAAATTGCATCCCGTACTTGCAAACCACAAAACAGAAATAGCACACTGCCCTTAAACCAAATTTATTCAAAACTTATACTTGAAACACTGCTTCCAGACCAATTTGCAATTAAATATAAATAAATAATAGATAAATGCCGATTTGGGTAGACTGAAAAATTTTCAGCTCGTAGTTTACACTCCAATTTTTTTAGAAAAAATCAATAACTAACTTAGTCATAAGCTTTAAAAACTAATCAAAATGAGCCGGATAGCAAACAAACTTCACAATCAGCAATTTTATAGTTGCGGTCTGTGACTTGGCGTCAAACTTGCCGCGCATAGAGTCAGGATAAAACAGAGACTAAGTAGGAACACAGCAACGGCAATGTCAACTTGGAGTGCAGTTTCAGGCTTGGGCGAAAAATGTTACAGTGGTGAGCTATCTGCAGCCAACAGCAGTAAAATATGTATTTGTCGTGGTTATGCCCTAGTAAATTGCTTTTAGTCTCCTTGTAAGTATGCTGTGCTGCAGATTTTTCTCGTTTGGCAAGACAATGTTGCAAACACAACCTCGCAGCAGGCAACTGCAGACAATAATCGGCATACTTAATATTATGGAGAGCAAACAGACCCACTTGCTTTCCCAAGTATAAAGTTGATGAAACCAAAATGAGACGTAAATCTACTGGTAGAACAGCTACTGCTCCCAAATCTTCTATTTTTCAATCTCCAGTGTTTAATTTCTCCACCATTGCTATTTTAGGAGGGGTGTTTGTCTTAGGAATTGGCATTGGTATTGCCTTTAGTTCTACAGCTACATTTTCACCATCCAATGTGGCCTCCCGCGAGTTTATAGACGCCAAAGCGCCGAACCCGGAAATTTGCGTGCAGTATGGAGCTAGCGCTATGGTTATGGATACCAGGCTGTTTGTGACTCTTAACCCTTTTAATGTTTATGTTGCTCAACCCAGCATGCGTCCGGGATGCGTACTGCGTACTAACAACTGGGCTATTTTAGAGCAACGCAAGTTAGTTACAGGCGATCAAGTCAGAGAATGTAAGAATCGTTTGAATACTTTTGGTTATACGGGCGATTTAAATGAAAAACCAGATATTGATTGTATTTATCAAAACGAATCTGCTAAAAACTTCTTTATCACCCAACCGGGAGCAGTTGCTCCTCCTATAGAAACGGAGAGATTCTAAATATATCGGGTTGGAGTCAAGAGTCACAATTATCTGCTTTTGACTCTTGCTTTCTCTGGGGAGTTTTTTTATTTTTTTTATTTTTCATATTCCTTTGCAGTTGGTGCTACTTGAGCGGTAAATTCAATTGTTTGAGAAAAGCCACTGACAGTGATTTCACCGGTGAGACGATTTTGCTGTGTTAATTTCATATTTAATCTTACTGGATAGGTAGGGAAATTTTGATGATTGGAATTTGTTTTTTGTGACAAAGGCGCGCGATCGCAAAGTGCAGAAACGGGAGCGTGTCCGGATAAATTTACAGTTTGATTTTGATATTTGCCGCTCAAAAATGGGTTAATTTCGTTAGCAGCGGAATTTTTAGGAGTACGAGCATTGGTTGGAGATAAAAACCCACTTAAGTAAATTCCTGATTGATGAATATTTAAAGTTAAAGGCTCTAATTGGCTGCAGGTGGGTAATTTTTCTGCCAACAGTAAAAGGTAGCGATTATTAATTTGGGGAGGGGCTTTGAGATTTTTTTCTCCATAAGCAGTTACAATTTTAAACAGCACCAATACTGAAGAGATGGCGATGGCGTAAAAAATTAAAGATTTGAAGTTAGAATGTTGTCGCATAAGCGAGTGTTTGTTTAGAAGAGTTGTTAACTTGTAACCTCTGACTTAATCTCAGTTAGCAGCGAGGCCAAATGAGAGGTAATTTGGCTGTAACGGCGAGTAATAAGTAGGGAAGAACGACATTGGATTGCTAGTTCATCTGTGTATCTTCCTAGGGTCTGGCGTTCGATACCCCAAGCGCGACTTGCACCAGCAATTGTCAGGTCGGTGTTTTCTGAGGCCGCTACTACAGCTTGCATTGGTTCTGCAGCTTCAACGCTTGTGATGTCTATGCGATCGCGTACGCTTTGGGGTAGTTGCTCCATGAGGGTACGAAGTTCGTAGCTTAACTCTTCTTTGACTTGATTTTCCGACACTACCCGCAACAACCTTAAATGACAAGTATCAATGTTTACTAGCAGTCGTAGAGCAAGAGTTAGGGCTAAATCGTCGTGGATATTAGCAGAATAAGGAACTAGCAAACTTTCCAGGCGTTCTTCCCCTCGGTCTACGAACACTGCAACATCAACGGTAGCAGTAGCTAAAATTTGACCAACTCTCCCACCGAGGCGATTGTTGCTAAAAGCTGGACGGTGCCATCCGACAATAATTAAATCAGCTTGCTCGAGGGCTGCAATCTCGGCTGTTTCCCGGGCGACATTATGGGAGACGCGAATAATAGGATGTACGCAAGCCCTTGCGGCTGGAGGTTCTAAGCGTTGTATCAATTCTTCTAGTTGAAGTCTGCGTTGTTGAATAAGTTTATCTACTTCTACAGGGGTGCTTTCAAAGGCGTAGTCTTCTTGGAGTTCGATCAGGTTGAGAGGATTAACGATAGCGGGTTGTCTATTGTTGAAGGCGATCGCTACTGCCAATTGTACCAGGCCTTTTTGGCTTTCCGGATTGGCTACTGGTACCAAAATGCGGTAAGGACGACTGACAGCTTCGTTACCAGCAACTGTTTCTACAGGAGGAGTCTCAGTTTCCGCTTCCGGTTCTACCACATTTAATCTAATAAGCTTTTTCGGATAAGTCCACTCCAGTAGCGGCGAGGTCATAAATGTTGTGACCAAGGCCATAATCACCAGGATAGTAAACAGTAGGGGTGAAATGACCTTTAATTCCAAACCTATGTTGAGTACTATCAGTTCGGTCAAGCCACGAGTGTTCATCAGCCAACCCAAAGCAGAAGCTTCTCGCTTTTCAATACCGCTAACCCTGGCTGCAACGTAGGTTCCAAAGTACTTACCGGCGATCGCCACTGCGAGGACTAAGGCACACAGCATCCACAGTTCAGGACTGTTGAGCAAGCCAATTTCTGTGCGCAAGCCACTGTAGGCAAAAAATACTGGCAAAAGAAACGTTAAAACAAAATCTTCTGTTTTTAGTGCTAATTCTTTGACTAGTTCTGCATTTTTGGGCATGATCGCCCCTAGTAAAAATGCGCCGAAGATCAGGTGAATTCCAATTAGTTCGGTAATCAATGCGGAAGCGACCACGCCGATGTAGATGAAAGCAAGAACCAATTGGCTCAGACGTCCGACGCGACGGTAGTAGGTAGCAAGGCGAGACAGGAAATTTCGCCCTAGGGTTACCATTATGCCTATGTATACCAAACTAGCAATAATGGTGGGAAAGGCGCTGGCGATGCTTCCCGTACGCGCTACAGCGATCGCGACTGCTAACACGCACCAAGCCGTGACATCGTCTACAGCAGCACAAGTTAGCGCCAGCGTTCCCAACCGCGTTCCCTGTAAGTTGTTTTCAGTAATAATTCTTGCTAGTACTGGGAAAGCGGTAATAGACATGGCAGCTCCCAAAAATAAAGCAAAGGCTGTAAATGATACGCTGGCATCAGAAAGCAAAGGATAAATCAGCACTGCCAGCAGCGTTCCCAAGGAAAAAGGTACTAAAATGCTGACATGGGAAGTTAAAACTGCCACTTCTAAATTACCGCTTAGGTACTTGGGATTTAACTCCAGCCCAATTAAAAACATAAAAAATATTAGCCCTACCTGAGATAGAACATTCAAAAAAGGAATTGTTTGAGCTGGAAATAAAGTGGCTGATAGTTCTGGAGCAACCCAACCAAATAAAGAAGGTCCGAGCATGATCCCAGCCACAATTTCCCCAATGACCAGCGGTTGATTGATCCGCCGAAATGCTAATCCGACCAGCCGAGACAGTCCAATAACTATCAGCACTTGAACTAAAACGAGAACAACTGTGGGCATAGTTTCCTCACAAGTGACTATCCGGTGTTCTTAATGATTCTGTAAATTGTTGGAATATGTCAACCTTTGGAGTTTGCGCAAGAAGGCAAACAGAGGGCGGAAAGTGGGTGGAGAAGAGAATAGGTGGTTTTATACCCTGGCTTTGTTTTCTGGAGGTGTGGTGTTAATTTTTGTTAAGGGCATTAAGAAGTGGAAAAGCAGGGGATTGGTGGGGGCGTTTGGGAATTAGGACTGGGTTGCAATCTTTTTACCAAAGGCATTTGTGACTAATGGCCCGAGCAAGCAGGTAACTAAGATGTAAAGAATGATGGCGTTAAACAGTCCCTCATCAAGTAATCCTGCTTGTTTGCCGTAGAGAGCTACTACTAATACTAAGGCAGCACGGGACATTGTTAAGCCTAATATCACCATTATTTCTGCGAAAGTGTAGCGAAAAGCAACTCCAGCAATTCCCGCGGCTAGAAATTTACCGCCAACTGCTGCTGCTATGACTGTTAGGGCTATTTTCAGGTTTTCAGGATGGATAAATAAAATTCTGGGGTTAGATAGGACACCTACGGAAATTAAAAATGCTGGAATAAATATACTGTTTCCTACAAATTCAATTCGTTCCATTAACGGTTTTTCATTTTTAATTAAAGGATTTAAAGATAATCTAGCTATAAAACCTCCAACTATACAATCAACACCTAATAATAGGGTTGCACTAGCTAGTAAGAATAAGCAACTGAGAACGAAGATAAATTGATTGCTTAAGGATGGTATTGAGGAATTGAAAATAAAACGCCGTCCAAATTTGGGTATACCCCAAAGGCTGATTAACACTAGTAATGGTAATAAAATTAGCAATTTTATCCACAGGAGAATTCCCAAGCTTCCACCGGCTATGGCTTGCAATATTGATAGCCCGCTTAGTGTCAGAATTGATGTTACTATTGTGCCGCCGATCGCAACTGCAACAGCTTCTGTTTGTGCTATTCCTAACAGTGTGACGATGGGGTAGGAAACCAAGGTGTGGGGAGAATACAAAATTCCTAAAAGAGCGCTACTCAAAGAGTTTGTTGTCAACCAATGACCGAATATTATACCTGCTGTGAGGGGAATGCTAAACGTTAGCAATCCAAAAATGAGCGATCGCACTCCTACTAGTCTGAATTTACTTAAGTCCATTTGTAAGCCTGCTAGTAACATGATGTATAGCAGACCTATTTTTTCTAATAGAATTAATTGACTGTCTCGTGCTAATATCCCCGTAACGTTGGAACCTAGGATGCTACCTAAAACAATCAGTACAACTGAAGGTGGCAAACGTAGTGATTTGGCGATAAGGGGTGCTGTGGCAATTGCTAATAGTAGAATGCAAAAGATATAAACTGGCTCGGTTAATGGCGGTAACAAAGCTAAACTCTCAACTATCAGGGCTAAATTTAGATTTCACCATTTCTCTTCGGCATTTCCGCGTTCAATTTTAGTTTTTGATGATTTTTTACAAAATAGAGTACGCAGGAGACGATGAAACTAGCGCCTTAGTGAGGTGATACGATCTAAACCATCTAGGTAAGTTGTTATTTTCCCTTGTTGCTTGTATGGCTGTGCGACTTTTTGATAATCTGCGATCGCACCTTGCTTTATCCCCTAGTTGAGAGCAGACTAGACCTCGATTGTAACGAGCATTAATTTTTTAAGTATTAATACTTACGTTAAATTATAATATTATACTTTTGCCTGTTTCTTTCCCATGTCTTGGCAGACAAGACCGCGATTGTAGTGAGCAAGGTAACAGGATAGGATTAATACGTATTGCCTGGTTATAAGCTTCTGTAGCGCCTTGTTTGTTGCTGAATGCAGTTAGGGTCACGAGAGTACCTGCTTTTGCTAGTGCGAATTATCTTAGTGGCTTTTTGTGCATTCATGTTTTCGGTGGATTGACCATCGATGGCTAAAACGCGATCGCCAACTTTGATTGATGCTTGTGAAGCTAGAGAGTTTTCCAGAACGCCTTTTTGGGGTTTGCTTTGCGATTGTGCGCCAATACGAGCAAAATATATGGCTGTTATCTCTGGCTTGTTTATAGCCACCGTCCGCCACGGAAGCGCCATCGGGGAAATAAAATCCGCATTAGGCTTTGGGAGGCGATAAACACTGCTAGCCAAACCGTACTGTAGTGACAAATTACCCAAGTAATAGGTAGTTGTTCTTTTGGTAGGGGTATTGGTAAAAACCCAAAAATTTTTACACCACAAGCAACAAATATAAATTCCCAGATTCCAGCCAGTAATTGATAAATTGCTGGCCAGTCTCTATCCCAGCGATATCTTTGTAGTTGGTCGTAAGCTACATCCCAGCCAATGCCAAAAATTGCAACATAGGCAAGAATCCAGAAATAAACTGTACCGGGGGGCGAACCTACCCAACCTGATGCAAAGGGTATAGATGCTAATGTACCCACTGTTGCAAGTAGTAGCAATCGAGTTTGCCAACGACCTAATAAGGAGGGAGTCATAAGCGAGTTCGAGAGGAGGGTAATGCTTGACGGGGTTGTGGGAGCTGGCGATTTAGGAAGCAGGGGAGTTGTTATTTGAGAATTATTAGCTTTAAAGAGAGTAGGATTGGTATGGTAAAGGTGTCCATACCTCTGGTACTTTTTCCAGGAATGCTTTCCAATTGAGAATATCTTCTAACAAAGCTTGATAGCCCAAGGTGTTTGGGTGAAGACCGTCTTTGCTCAAACGTTTGCGTCGCCAAGCTTCACCCCGTTCCATCCATATTTGAAAAATATCGAGATAGGGAATTCCTCTTTTTTGACAAGCAAGGCGGGTGGCTTCTTTGTAGCGATACTGATCGGCGTGATTGTAATAAAAGCAATCAAGAAATGGCATTTTTTCTTCATCAACCGGTACCATACCTACGAACAGTACCGGACACAGCTGTTGTGCTTGTTCTAGCAGAGAAGCGATTTGGGATTCAAAAACAACAAAGTCGGTGTAGTTGCGTCCGTTTTCCCGACCCAGACGAGCTGAGTCGTTAACACCAACTGAGAGAATTATTAAATCGGGAACTTGGTTGCGGAGTTCGCCGCGGTGGCGAAATTCGACTTCTAGTCTTTGGGCGACTTGTTGGACGCGATCGCCGCGCACGCCCAAATTATAGAGAACGTGACCAGCGCGATCGGGTGACATCCATCGTCGTCGCAGTTGTTCTACCCAACCGCCTGTTTCTGGATCGCCGAATCCGTATACTAAACTGTCCCCCAGTGCGACAATCTTTAAAGGTTGAGTTTGAGTTGGTTTTGTAGACAGTTGCATTGAGGAAAGTACTGAAAATGTCTGCATCTTAAATCAAGGTATTTTATTTATTTACAAAATTCTATACATTTCTACACCATAAACAAGTATATTTTCCACCTTCATGCTACAGATTCTAGATTGCGAGTGATTTTTGCAAGCTGTTAGGGAGATTGATTCCATACCCACTTTAGCCATTGTTGAAAGGATCTGGCGGGATTTAAGCGCCGCAGTGAGGGTGCGCGAACAGCTGCTAGGCTGTCAACCGAGCACAAAGCAGCATATTGCAATCCCAAGAAGCTATCCACTGCTGCATAGGGACCGCCGAGGGTAATAGCTCCAGCAGCATACATTTTTGCTTTGTCGTTTCGCATTTCTACTAATTCAAAGTCATTTGCCACGCTCAAACGCTGTACGGGGTTGAGGGGAAGATTGTAATGTTCGATTAAATCTGCAAGTAGGGGGCTTTCTTTTACTTTGGCATCTAATCCGGTGGCATCAATGATAAAGTCAACAGCAGGAAGTTGAATTTCGCCAAAGTCCTTGTCCTGGATATAAGTAATCAGGTGCTGGTTAGCATCTTGTTCTACTCTTGTGACTACAGCAAATTGAATTTTATACCAACCTTGGGCGATACCGTTTTCAATAATATTTTGCCAGTCTCGGCGATCGGCGGTAGTTGTTCCTCCCCAGACTTTATTGGATATTAGTTCTTTACGTTCTTGCGGGCTTGCTTTTTCGAGGATTTCTCGCAGCTGTCCGCCCCAACAAGCTTTGGGCCAGTTAAATGGTTGCAATTCCACATGATGCTTGACTGGACGTTGGGCTCTGCCGTATTTATTGCCTTGGGGTTTGGGCGATCGCATTAAATGTAAAATACATATATTGGGGTTTTTCTGTCGTGCTTCGTAAAGGCGCTGTATAATCCGAGAAGCAACAATTCCTCTTCCCTGAATCAAGACTTTTCCACCTTGGCGTTCTAGTTGAGCGTACACGTGGTCGTGTTTTTCGTAGGCGTTTACCACTGACTTAAAGTCTTTGTATTTTTCCCGGTAAGCTTGTAAATGGGGTAGAAATTGCAGGGCTGGATAGCCAGTTGCCAGATGAAGGTAGCGACAGACGAAAAAGCCGCGATCGCCACTACCGCGGGAAATGGCCACGCAATACCTACCATCGTCGGTTTTGCGAATTGCCAGCACTCGCCCAAACCGATATATCTTATCCCAGCCGATGCGTTTTGCTTCCCGGTCTATAGAATCAAATACATTTCCCGAACGCGGCGTATAAGTTTCCGCAAAGGTCGGCTCGGCAAACACTTGCCACAGATATCTACACGCATTGCTCACCTTACCCTGCAGCAAATCGTGCCAAGCTTCTCGCCAAGCATAACTCGGCCATCCCCAAATATTGTCCGGACAAGAATCAGAATTCGAGCGCAGTCTTTCGTGGGAAGGAATTTGAGAATTTTGACAAAGAAGTTTGTAACGAGCATACGGCTGCTTATCTACTCCCACCGTAATAATTTTGTTGCTAGGAACACCACTAATTCTCAATAAATCCACCCAAACAAAACTACCCAGTCCCGCTCCGACGGCAAGGTAGTCAATTTCATCTACCGGCAAGCCTGTAGCGCGAAGTGCTTGTACGGGAACTTGCTGCTGTTGAAATACCGGTGGCGGAAAATTGCTACCCAGGGGAGTAAAAGGCTGATGTGGAGATAAGGTGGGGTCTGGGGAGTTGGTGTGAGGATTAAATTGAATAGTAGAATTGCTGCTAGCGGCTGTGGATGGGGAACCAGTGCTAATAGGTATGGTAGGAGTGGCAAAGTTGACAGTAATGGCGTAGGGTCCAATTTGCAATCTATCCCCACTATTTAAAATAGCACGTGTTTGGCGCTGACCGTTAACGTAAATGCCATTAACACTACCTTGGTCAGTAACCACTAACTGATTTTGTTCCCACTCCAGCAAAGCGTGGAAGCGAGAGACTTGGTCGTGGCTGAGGACCATTCGGGCAACAGGCTGTCCGTTGTGTTTGGTAGGCATGCGGGCAAATTCCTTACCAAAAGCAACTGGTGTCCTCAATCTTGGTTCTCGCCGCTGTCCTGTCCCTGGTTCTTGCCACATCAATTGGATTTCTATAGAACCGCTATTCATGATGATTTGATAGTTAGATTAATCAAGATCTATATATTGATAATTTTTTGTGAGAATCTGAAGATTAATTATCGTAAATATTTTGCAAATAACCCACGCTCAAATGTAGCTAAGCGACGAGTATTTTTAATTAAGTTGGAGGTACTAAAACACTTTTTGCATCTTGTAAGGAATGACCGCAATACTGGCAACCTAGTAGCAGGTTATTATAGGAAGAAATTTTCAGACATCTAGGACACTGCAAGCCATAAATTTCTTGTGATTTTAGTGGTGTGGGTAGATGCTGATGTTGTGGGTTTCCCTGAACTTGCGGTCTTGGTACAGGTATTACTGGTTCCGGTGGAGCCAAAATCGTTGGTGGAACGCTACTTGCAACAGACAAGGAAACAGCAATCACCTTGAGTTCTTGTTGTCCTAGATAGATAATGCTACCTTCAAAAAGAGGTATTTCACCCTTGATTAATCTATGACCGTCAATCAGGGGAGGATTTTGTTCTCGCAAATTTCTAATGAAAAAGCGTTGCTGTTGAGGGTTAAAAAAGATTTCGACGTGCAAACCAGATACTGTGGGGTGACTGAGAGTAATGTCGCATCGAAACGGATCGCGACCGATACGAATAGTGCCAAAATGTTTGCTTGGTTGTTGTTCGTGTATGGTTTGAGTTTTCAGTTGACCGCCATCGTACCATTGCAAAGTGAGCGCGTTCATTATTCCAACCCCGTAAGTTTTATTTAGCTACAATTTTCCTCTGTGCGATTCCTAACACGATCGCGTAGGTGCAAGCAACTGATTACAGGATATTTAATATCTGAACTACTGCTATCCTGAGATTTATGCTTCTGTACTCAACAGCGAATGCTGCAAATGAGACGTTCGTCCCATCCTTGGTCTTACCTCTTCTCCTACTACTTAGAACGGCTAAAACATTCGCCTTTAGGATTCTGACTTCCTGTCCTCTTATAGATTGCAGCATTCTCACCTCTTTGATGATGAGTTCTGCAGTTGGTTGGGATTGTCGTATTTAGAAACCTTTTCACCATTACTCTTGACAGCAAAATGCTTCAGTCCTAAATCAACACCATAGATTTTCCTTTGTGCTGTAATTGGTTTATCCCCTTCAGTCAGGATAGATGCAAAGTACTTTCCTGGTCTTAATTTTCCCTTCCACAAATGTGTGTATCTTGCTTGATTTTGATTAATCCGATATTTCCTGGAAGTTTGATGCTACTTTCTACAATCTTGACGTTTTGAGAATATTGATAGATTGCAAAACTTGATACACTGAACGATGAACTTGCTTCCAGTACTGGATGTGTGTTGCAACATTCCCGCGATCCATCCCCACCCCGCAAGAGCACTGGTAGAGACTTTCGCACAGCTACTGGTAAAGAAAACTGAACTGGTGCAAAAGTTAGGACTTTTACTTTTGAGAAGCTAGTTTATCAGCAATACGCGTCGTTTCTGGTAGTCGATATTTGGTTGTGCAGCGCAGTACGCAGTTAATTGCTGTGGTCAAACTGATACGGTGACCGCTAGAGACATACACTGGTTTCACCCCTGAGCGCGTTCTTAGTGCTGCTCCTACAATTTCACCTTTATACATTACAGGTTGCCAACTTCCTCGCGTTTCTGCTAAGTCTTGATGTTTGCCAACTAGTAGGGATTTTGCTACTCCTATGGTGGGTATATCTACGAGGATGCCGAGATGGCAAGCTATGCCAAATTTACGTGGATGAGCGATTCCCTGACCGTCACATAAAATTAGATCTGGTGTTAATTTTATCTTTTCTAATGCCTCTAGAACTGCGGGTATTTCTCGAAATGAAAGAAAACCGGGAATGTAAGGAAAAGATGTGGGACGGCGTGCTATGCTCGTTTGTTGGAGTTGTAAATCTGGAAAACTCAATACTGCTACAGCTGCACGACTGATGGTACCGTCAGCTTCAAAACCCATGTCTACCCCAGCGACGTACTTTAGGGGTTCTTGGAGTTGATCTACGGTAATTACTTCTTTTTGTAGTTGTTCTTGAATTTTGATTGCTTCTTCTATCGTTAAATTCCAAGCATGGCGTTGATAAATTTTCAAATTACCTCCCTGGGTAACTCTGACTGCTCGGTTGGTTGTGGGAAGCGATCGCTGTTTTTTGCAAAATCCTCACGAATCAAGGTGTTTTTAGGAGTACCGTTTGCTTTCAAAAGTATTATACCTTTTTCAAGATAACTTTATTTGACTGGAAACAAGTATGCGTTATAACATTAGATTTCTCCAGGGATTTCTTCAGGCAGAAGCATAATTATATTAATTTTAACAATAATGTTTCGCCCTTTTACTAATGTAAAAGCCGGAGACAGAGGGGTTATTATATTTTTTATTGTTTGGCAATGTTCGATCTAAAATTTTAGCTAAAATTTTAGATGAAAGCACACATCTAATTATACCAATAATACAAGTTAAAAAACTAAACGTCTGAGTTAATCAAAATAGTTTCAATACAGATGTTGCATTTCGAGAAATAGCGAGCCAGAAGCTAAGCAAGCAGAAAGAGATTACAAATATTAACTTTAACTCCAAAGTTATTGCCAAAGCAAGCAATTGAAAAATGGGATGGTCGCTTTTCGATGTGATGGTTGATAACGGAATCTTGCCATTTATTAATATTAATCCAGCAAGCTTTCATTCTCAAAAAACAAACTAGTCTATAGCCATTTGGAAGCCAAAAAGCTGTGTAAATTAGAGCTAGTAAGCGAGTTTGGCTTCATTCTTTAGCAATAAATCATCCAATAAATTATTGATGCTGGGAGGCGATAAATCAGGTATAAACAAAACTTGTTCAACTTTTTTAAAGTCACGTAGAAGCGACTTTTTGTAAGTTGGATCGTAATGGCATTCTAAAATATCTCTGACAAATTCTTCCAGATTACCATTATCAATTAACTGATACCATTCATGTAATTTTTTCCAACCATAGTAAGATTTAAGTCTTGCTATTTTGGTTTTGAGAATATCGAGGTTATTTACTAAGTGTTGATATTCCTGTAAGAGAAACTGAACTCTAGCAGTAAGGGGTAAGCAAATTTCCACACAACTAGCTTGCCTCATTTTTTGCCATAAAGATTGTGGTAAATAAAGTTTGCCTATTTTGAGACTTTCTGATTCTACCCATACTGGTTCGTGAGGGTTGAATGTTTGCAATTGCTCAAGCAGCAGTGATTCAAAATATTTTTGTGAGGGTTGGGGTGAGGGTTGATTTTGCCATTCATCACCAAATAAAGAACCACGGTGATTTGCTAAAGCTTCCAAATCTAAAACTTGAGCGCCGCGATCGCGCATTTGGCGTAGTATGTAAGTCTTACCGCTACCAGTTAAACCGCACAATACTCGGTAAGTAAATGTTTGTGGTAAAGTGTCTATTTGTTGGCGCACATAAGCACGATAAGTTTTGTAACCACCTTCGAGTAGGGTAACTTGCCAACCAATTTGGCTGAGTACTAAACCCATGCTTAAAGAGCGTTGTCCCCCTCGCCAACAATATATCAGGGGATGATAGTCTTTTGGCTTACTACTAAAGTGTTGCTGCAAATAACAAGAAATATTCTTTGCAATCAAAGCTGCGCCGATTTTTCTTGCTTCGAAGGAACTAACTTGTTTGTATATCTTTCCTACTTGAGCGCGTTCGGTATCGTTGAGTACTGGTAAATTAATTGCACCAGGAATACGATCTTCTGCAAATTCACTAGGAGAGCGAACATCAATAATTTCACTGTAAGTTTGCGTCCAAGGTTGTTGGGTGTATGTGGGTAAAAACACCATGCTAGTCAAACCATCTGTTGTCGTGTTGCTTTATTGTGGCATTTTGGTCAATTTCAATTGAGAATTTCAAGATTAGTTAGACCGGTTATCGCTGAGAGCGAAGACCGTTGGTGCAAAAAGGTTATATTTTCCTTTGTACCAATTTTCAAAACTAGAACTACATCAAGGTTAGTGTGAACTTCAAGCCAATCCCCCATTAGCGCGGATAGTTTGTCCGGTAATCCACTGCGCTTCATCGCTAGCAAGAAATGCTACTACATTGGCTATATCTTCTACTTGTCCCAGTCTTCCTAATGCAGATGCTTGTGCAAGGTAGTTAATTTGTTCTTCTGTTTTGTCTTGTCGGAAAAGTTCTGTATCCGTAGGACCGGGGGATATGGCGTTAACTGTGATACCCCTGCTACCTAATTCTTTTGCCACTATACGGGTGATTTGTTCGACAGCACCTTTAGTTGCAGCATAGACGCTGTAGGTAGGTAGCATCATTGCGGTGGTGGTAGAGGAAACATTGATGATGCGTCCGCCATCTACCATGCGTTGTGCAGCTTGTTGACAAGCAAAATACGTACCTTTGACATTAGTAGCAAAAATTTCGTCGAACTCTGCTTCTGTTACTTGCGTGATTGGCTTGTAGACAATAATCCCGGCATTTTTAACTAAAATATCAACTTTGCGGAAGCTTTCTATGGTTCGATCGAAAAGTTTCTCGATTTCAACCAACTTACTTACATCTGCTTGCACAGCTAGGGCTTTTCCTCCTATTTTTTCAATTGCTGTAACTACTTCCTGTGCTTTCTGTCCATTTGTAGCGTAGTTAACAACAACAGAGGTTCCTTTACTAGCTAGTTTGAGGGCGATCGCTCGTCCGATTCCCCGCGATGCACCTGTGACAATTGCGACTTTTGTGGATAAAGGTGCCATGAATTTTATATTGCGTTCGTAGTAAGTACTTTAGTACTTTTATTTGTTGGTAGTAAGTACTTTAGTACTTTTATTTGTTGGTAGTAAGTACTTTAGTACTTATTTACCTGCAGCCTCAACCCAGATCGAACAGCAATATTTCTGTACCTACACTTGTACTGATTTTTAATTGCTCTTCGCCTGTTATTTGCACGCCATCACCAGCTGTGAGTTCTTGACCGTTAAGGTTTGCTACGCCTTGAGCTATTTGCAACCAACCATAGCGATCGCCCCAAAGGTGATAGTTGACAAAATTACCAGGTTCGAGAACAGATGTATATAAGTCTACATCCTGGAAAATCTTCACGGAGTCATCGCGTCCATCTTTGGAAGCAATTAAGCATAATTGATTGCGCCTTTGTTCTGCGGAAAAAGCTTTTTGAGCGTATCGGGGTTGCAATCCTTTTTGGTTAGGAAGAATCCAAATTTGGAGAAGGTGGACAAATTCAGTTTGGGAATGATTGTATTCACTGTGCAAGATTCCAGTACCAGCACTCATAATTTGAGCTTCTCCCGGGCGAATTACCGAACCGTTACCCAAACTGTCTTTATGCTCTAAAGCACCTTCCAAGACATAGGTGAGAATTTCCATATCTTTGTGACCGTGGGTGGCAAAACCTGCACCGGGAGCAATGCGGTCATCATTAATAACACGCAAGCAACGAAATCCCGTACAGGCTGGATCGTAGAAACTACCGAAGGAAAATGTATGATAACTATCAAGCCAGCTAGTTTGTGTTCGACCGCGTGCATGGCGATCGTGAATGACAAATTTTTTAGTAGTGAAAGTCATCGATTAAACTCCGTTGTTTGCAAGCAAAGATTTTTATTTAAAAATATTTTTTATTTGAGGTATTATTTTTATATTTGTCTTTATTTAATTCTATCACTAAATATTTTTTCTGTGAAAAACTTTAGCAAATATCTTATTGAAATAGCTTCTGGAAAGATAAGAGAAAAAAAGTACTCAAGTAAAAAAGAGGAATGTTGACAGCGTGCGGGGAAAATATTTATATATCGTTTCTTGCCGCGATTGATAGGATTTTTCGCTAAAAAATAACTGTGAAGAATTAGATTTTGGCTGACAAAGAATGGGAATGCGTTCGTATTTTTAGGAATTGAAAATCAAACTAGGAAGTTGGTCTGATGGTTCACAAGGTGAGATTTGTCTTGGTATCGAGGAGTTTAATTACTACTAAATCTATTAAATTAGCATAATAATAGTGTGCTAGCAGCAGCTAACACACTGATAAAAGTTAGTAATTTTCCGCTGGTGGGATTAGGATTTTTAGTGGTTTATTTCACACCAGCTTTTTGTGGAGTTTTCGCAGTAGCTGTAGCGCCATTTTCTGATTTGATTGCTGCTGCTTGTAAGTGAGCTTCTAAGAACCAAAGTCGCTTGTCGATTGTACGAGAAACTTCGGTGTAAATATCAGCCGTGTCAGCATCGCCTAAATCATCTGTAGAGTCGATAGCTTCTCTGAGGTGCTTAGCATAGGGTGCGAAGCGTTCTGCCAAAGCTGTAACGTGTTCTGTCCCATCTACAATATCGGTGGGATATTCTGGCAGTATAGAGTTAGCAGCTGCCATGCGAGCCGTACCGCAAGCATAGCCACCCAAAGCAGTGATTCTTTCTGCAAACAGATCTATATATTCTTCCAGCTCGCTTGCAATTTCATCGAACATTTCATGCAGTTGGTAGAAGTCGGTTCCCTTGACGTTCCAATGTGCTTGTTTAACTTGGGTTTTGAGATCCAAAGTTGCTGCTAAAGTTTGGTTGAGAATGGCAACGATTTTGCTGCGTGCATCAGCAGGAATGTCAATGCGGGAAGGGTAAAGGCGAGATGACAAGTCGTTAGTGTTCATGGTAGTCACTCTCTTTAATAGAATCGACACAACAAGTTTACAGATAAGAGCTTGCGGTGCGAAACTCTCTGGCGGCAGATGGTATTTTTAATCTAGGGGATATAGAATAATAGCATTCTAAACAAAATTTCCAGCGATCGCCTTTGCTAGAAGCTAGAAGCAGGCGAAGTCGCGGTAAAAAGCGGTCAAGTGTTGGTTGGCTACAAGTTGTAACTGATAAGCGAATAAGTACTTGCAAAGCTTACAATAAAGGTTTGGCAATTTATTTTTAATAAACAAAATGGAACAAAATCGAAAGTCAACGGTTGTAATCACCGGTGCGTCTTCAGGAGTAGGCTTGCACGCTGCAAAAGCACTTGCCAAAAGAGGATGGAACGTGGTCATGGCCTGTCGGGATTTACAAAAAGCTAAAAAAGCTGCTGAAAGTGTAGAAATGCCCGAGGACAGCTACACTATTATGCATATTGACTTGGGTTCCTTAAACAGCGTGCGCGAGTTTGTGAACAACTTCAGAGCTAGTGGCAAATCCTTGGATGCTTTGGTATGCAACGCTGCAATTTACATGCCTTTATTAAAACAGCCGTTGCGCAGTCCAGAAGGCTATGAATTGACTGTTGCTACCAACCACCTGGGTCATTTTTTGTTGTGCAATCTCATGCTTGAGGATCTCAAGAAATCCAACGCCAGCGATCGCCGATTGGTGATTTTGGGAACCGTAACGCACAATCCTGACGAGTTGGGTGGGAAAATTCCGCCCCGTCCAGACCTAGGAAATTTGGATGGCTTTGCAGCTGGATTTAAAGAACCGATTGCTATGATTGATGGCAAAAAGTTTGAACCTGTAAAAGCCTACAAAGATAGCAAGGTTTGCAACGTTTTGACAATGCGGGAGTTGCACCGACGCTACCACGAATCAACCGGTATTGTTTTCAGTTCTCTTTATCCGGGATGTGTTGCAGATACACCCCTGTTTCGACACCACTATCCCTTGTTTCAAAAACTCTTTCCCTTGTTTCAGAAATATATCACAGGGGGGTACGTATCTCAGGAATTGGCTGGTGAGCGAGTGGCGGCGGTTGTTGCCGATCCCGAGTACAGGCAATCTGGCGTTTACTGGAGTTGGGGAAATCGTCAAAAGAAAAATGGCAAACCATATGTGCAACAAGTTTCTCCCCAAGCGCGGGATGATGAAAAAGCTAAGCGAATGTGGGAGTTGAGCGAAAAGTTAGTGGGATTGGCGTAATAGTACAAGCAGGCTTTTGGGTTGTGGATCGATTGCTCGATCCTTTTTTTTGCTTTTTTGCGATCGCGCGCAGAAAGTTTAAATTCTGACTTTTTGTCTATAAGCTTTTGGCGTTACGCCCATTGCTTTGCGAAATACATTTGTAAAATGACTTTGATTGGGAAAACCAACTTGTTGACCGATTTGGTTAATGGCTTCTTCTGTTTGCGCCAACAGTCTTTTGGCTTTCTCGATTCTGGAATTTGTCACATACTGATAAGGGGATAAACCCGTTGACTGTTTAAATAAACGGGAAAAATGATACATGCTCATTCCCACTGTGTTGGCAATTTCTACTAGTGTTAAATCTTTGTCAAGATTTTCGTTAATGTATTCTATTACTTGGCGCAACTTTGTTTGAGGTAGACCTTCTTTGCAGTTAGGAATTCTTGTCAAAAATTGAGAATAGTGTCTGAGCAGGTGCAGGCACAAAGTAGTTGCTAACGAGTCTACATACAAGCGATTTCCCGTGTTGTTGGATTCCAATTCCGACTTTAAAGCCATGCCAATGGAATGAACGAGGGGATCGGGAGTTGCAAAGTGGGGGATAATTTCGCACCGTTGCAGCTGCTCGGCAAAATCGTGGTCGATCCGGTCAAACAGTTCTTTTTCCAGACTAACAATTAAAAATTCTGCTTCTAGCTTCCAGCACAGCTTGTGATAACTACCTGCTGGAACTATGGCTATATGACCGTATTCGATCGCTTCCGTTCGAACGCGTCCGTCTAATCTTCGTTCGACCGGGATAGGATGGGGTGTAAGACTAATGCTGATGGCGTGTTGTTTGGGAGTGTGTTCTGGAGTTTCGTAACCAGGCTGTCGGTGAAAGTCCAAGCGTATACCGCTCCACTTGGCTTTGTAGCTCGATATCACTGGCGATCGCGGCAGAATCTTTGCATAGGGGTTTTCTTGCCCAAAATCAATACTCAATATTTTTTCTTGTGCCATTGTTATTGCCTCAGAAAAAATTGGGTTTTGAGATGTTAGCCCTTGCCGATTCTGCTTTACAAATAGTTAATATACACTAATTTTTTGTCCAAAGCTTGTTTGAAACATGCAACGTTACTGTGTTATTTACGACGGCAACTGCAACCTTTGCTCGCTAGGAGTGCAAATTCTAGAAATTTTAGATCGAGGAAAGCTTTTTGATTATATTCCCATGCAAGATGAGGAAAAGCTGCAACAATGGGGAATTTTATCTGCAGATTGCAACTTGGGTATGATTTTGATAGATGTTAATGCTGCAAACAGACGCTGGCAAGGTAGTGCCGCAGTAGAAGAAATAGGACGCCTATTACCCTTGGGAGATGTGTTTGTAGCTGTTTACCGTGCTTTACCTGGGGTGAAATGGCTGGGCGATCGCCTTTACGAATTTATTCGCGATCGTCGTTACACTTTGTTTGGCAGGCGTTCTACCACTTATAAATCAATTTATTGCTCCCAGGGTAGGTGCAAATTTTGAAAGCAAGCGCAACAAGAGTTTGTCGGTTTTGCTTGTTGGTAGGAGAAGATTCTCTCGCTGGGTGGTGAAGATATCCCAGCTTGAAAATTGTGGCTGTTGTTAACTATTGCCGAGCCAAAATGTTTTCGGGAAATAATTCTCTTAGTTCTGGAGGAAGGATGCGAATAATGTCTTCTATTTCACCCGGAGATACGCGTTCTGAAAGAACCTTGAAGACTGCTTTGGCTAACTGTTGCGGATCGAAATGAGAAGTTTGATTGTCTGGAAAATATTTGTCTAGTTCGGCGCGCAGCTCGTTGAGAAATTCCTCTCGAGAACGACTTTTGTGAGGTACGCTAGCAGGTTTCCACCCTTCGTAATAAAAACCAGCTAATAAAATTGGCAGTTGCGCGCCTAGTTGTGCAGCTTCTGTAGCAATCAAGCGATCGCGCAGAACGTGCAAAGTTGCTCGCAGTCCCTGAAAAGCTCTTTTTTTATCGTCAATACCTAATTCTTTGGCAACTTCATCGATCCAAATATGAGTTTGTTGTAAAGTGCGATCGAAAGCTTCCAATCCAGTTGCTGACATGGCTGTACCCTCCAATAACACTGATAGCGCGCTGATTTGTTTCCTACCATGTTAATGAAGCGAAGACCGAGGGTTGTCTATCTATTTATATATGTTACAGGTTGGCTAGCTAGTTTCAGGTAGTGGTAGTTAACTTGATTTTATCCACTTGGTTTGTTAAACAATTCCAAAATCTGGCGACAAACATTTTTCAGCTTTTTCCCTACTTCCTCAGAAGGATGATTCGCACCGACAAAGTTCCAGTTTTCCACCGTCGACAATCGCCATTGTTCGCCAAGATGGTTAAATCCTGCTACTTCCACTCCAATAGCTCGACGCGAATCTTGAACGGGATCTTGATAAAAACGAATTTGAATTAGGATGCTGCGACTGCGCCAAGATTTGCTAATTCCGGGAAAGTGAAAGCCTATATCTATGGAATCTGGGTCGATTAACTCTCTAGTTTGCGGATCGTTTGTCCAGGGTTTGAGATCCGAACGGGCATCGGGAAATTCGTGTTTGAATAAGTTTACTACTGCTGCGATTTTGCTGGCGAATTCTAGATTTATTGCCATTTCTGCTGCGTTCACTAAAAACACTCCCCCAAGTGGTATCTGTATGGATGGTGCAACCACCTAAAAACCGCTAGAAGGCTCTTGGTATTGGTGTTCTACCTTATTAATATCTTTAATTTGAAATCCAACTTTTCTCATGGACAATTGGATTGCCTATTTTAAGTAATTATACTCAAAATGTCAAGAAAAAATAGGCTCAACTGATGGAGATTCAAAAATAGCAATTCACTGTCAAAGAATTTGAGCAAAATCCGTTGGAAATTCGGGCAAGAAGTTACACACTCCGATCTAAAATGACACTGTTAATAGGCAACACATAAGCTTGGTTTATGGCGCGTCAACGCTCTTTGTTATCAGTAATTCTAGTTCTTTTAGCAACATTCTTGATTAGTTGTGGCAGTCCTTCTGAAGCCACAGCACCTCCAATTTATACCTCAGCGCAGATTCAAAAAATCCAGGGATATTTACCTGCAATTGAAGCCGTGCGCGATCGCTCACAAGAGTTAGAGGACTTAATCCAAAAAAACGATTGGGTAAACGTTGGTAATTTTATACACGGACCCATGGCAGAAGCAAGGTTGCACATGAACTACATTATTCCCAACCTTCTACCCGGCGATCGAGAAAAAGCACGTCAACTAGAGCGGAAATTGTTCGATAGCTTGCTCAAAATCGATCAAGCTGTTGATTCTCGCAATTCTGTGAAAGCTTTAAGTAACGCCAGAGCTGCGTTTGCAGAAATTGACAATTTCCTGAGTCTGCTTCCGGAAAATACTACTTCCACAAAAGTTAGTTATTCTCGTTAAACGGGAAGTTTATAATCCGGAAATTAAAAACTAGAGGTTGGAGGAAAAAGGAAGGACAACAAAAAAGCCCCCTTGCTCCGACCTTCTTTTGTTTTCTTCCCAGTTTTCTCTTTCCAGCTAACCATGAATGTAGTCATTGTCGGTTGTGGTGCGATCGGTGCGGCGATCGCCTACGAGCTTAGCCAAGTCAAAGGTTTACACATCACTGTTTTAGATAAACAACCACCTGCACAAGCTTCTACAAAAGCAGCACTGGGCGTGCTTGTGGGTATTATTAGCCAAAAAACCCAGGGAAAAGCTTGGCTGATGCGTCAATTGAGCATGCAGCGCTACGAAACTTTAATTCCAGAATTAGAGGAAATCACTGCTCGCAAAATTCCCTTCAATCGCCAGGGAATTGTCATGCTGTTGTGCGAGCACGCACAGGCAAACAGCGAACTCGAAAATTGGCAAAAATTAGTCCGCATTCGCCAATCCCAAGGTTATCAGCTAGAAATCTGGGACAAGGGGACACTCAAACAAAATTGTCCGCAAATTGATGAAAAACAAATCATAGCTGGTATTTATTCTCCTCAAGATCGTCAAGTCGATCCCACAGCACTAACTTTAGCTTTGGTGGATGCTGCTAGCGCTCGCGGCGTGAATTTCAAATTTGGGGTGAATGTTTTGGGAATGTCTTCCTACCACACCACTGAAAATATTTGTCAGCAATTGGAAACCACAGCAGGCAAAATAGTAGGTGATTGGTTTGTAATTGCAGCAGGATTGGGTTCATCGCCGCTGTTAGCTCAGTTGCACCAATTAATAGAAATCCGTCCCGTACTGGGACAAGCTTGGCATTTGAGGTTAAAGCAACCTATAGGCAATAGCTGCTTTCAGCCGGTAATTACTGGTAATGATGTTCATATTGTTCCCGTGAGTGGGGGAGATTACTGGGTCGGTGCAACGGTGGAATTTCCACCTGACTGCAGCGATGAGATCGTTCCCGACAAACAGCTGCTCGAGTCTATTAAGCAACAAGCGATCGCTTTTTGTCCCGAATTGGCAAATGCTACTGTCATCCGTACTTGGTCGGGATTGCGTCCCCGTCCGCACAAACGTCCAGCACCGGTAATTGACAAGCTACCAGGATTTAGTAACGTCTTGCTTGCTACCGGACATTATCGCAACGGTATTTTGCTCGCACCCGCCACAGCCCAAGCAATTCGTGAGATGATTGTTTCTTAGTTGACGTACTCACCGCCTTGAAAAGACAGGAATTCTTGACAGCTTGCAGCAACCAGCCCTACGCCGACCATTTTTGTATTCTCAATCAGCTGATTGTAAATTAGTTTTCTTTTTGAACCCAGGCGCACCAAATTTAGCACCTTTTCTTTTTCCATTGCCAGAATTGCAAAAGTTTTTATAAGCAATATGTAAGTCCCTCAGAGATTGTGTCATGGCACTGAAGAAACATTTAGATAGCCATTTTTTCTCAAGGTATTTTGATTTGCATAAGCATTACTGAGACGCTTGACATTCGTCAGAGCTATATATGGCAAGTAGTTTAAGAAGAGAAAGACATAGTGTTTCAGACCTAAAAATACATTTGGTTTGTGTTACTAAAAATAGAAAAAAGATTTTTACTTTTGAAAGCCTTGAACTCATCCAAAAGTCTTTTGTGGAAGTGTCAAAAAAGAAGGAATTTAACGGAGAAGCTGACCACATTCATGCATTAATTGAGTTTCCACCCAAGCTTTCAGTATCTAAAATTGTTAATGCTCTCAAGGGGGTATCTAGCCGTAGATACGGTCAAGCTGGATATCCCAAACCTGATGGGAAACAATCCCTATGGAGTCCTAGTTACTTCGTGTCTTGCGTCGGTGGTGCGCCGGTTGAAGTTGTTAAACAATACCTTCAAGACCAACAAAAGCTATTGTAGCTAGCAGACAAGACTTTAGAAGGCGATGGGGTAGTAGCGATCGCCCATCACTTACTTCCACAACTCTCTAGGGGAAGGAACTTGCCATCACGGTTAATTATACGAAATTCTCGTCTTTCTAAAGAGACCACCATATCCTCCCAATCTACCCGAATCAGCCAACGTTGGCTGGGTTGACCGCGTGCAACTACCTCTGGAGCGCAGATGGTTCCAACTTTTCCAGCTACATACGCTGGATGTAAAATGAGTACCTTATTGCCAACGGGGAAATTTTTGATCTCAGGCAAACTGCGAGCGGTCATTTGTTACTACAAAAAATCGGTAGACTTATTGTAGTTTAATATTAAGTAAAGGTTAAAAAAAGGTTAATCAAGGAACATTTACCGAAAATACTCAGTGGAGGTGATTTTGCCATAACCTGATATTTGGAGAGGGCAGCGACTCAGATACAGCCTCTTTGACAAAAGTTGACAAAGGCAGGTTACGATTCATGGCTTATTCCTGGTTTAAAGCATTTCATATTATCGGCGTTGTGGTTTGGTTTGCCGGCTTATTTTATTTAGTACGTCTTTTTATCTATCACATCGAAGCCGAGCAAGAGCCTGAACCAGCAAGGACGATACTGAAAAATCAGTATCAGCTTATGGAAAAGCGCCTTTACAATATCATCACTACACCTGGAATGTTGGTTACGGTGGCGTGTGCGATCGGTTTGCTAGTAATAGTACCCGAGTATTTAAAACAAGGTTGGTTGCACTTCAAACTTGGATTTGTGGCCCTCTTACTGGCTTACCATTTCTACTGCGGTCGCTTGATGAAACAGTTGGAACAGGGAAAATGCCAATGGACTAGCAAACAAATGCGCGCTATGAATGAAGCACCCACCCTGCTGCTAGTGGTGATTGTGATGCTAGCGGTGTTCAAGGATAGTTTGCCGAAGGATTTAACCGTCTGGCTGATTTTTGGCTTAATTATTTTGATGGCTGTAGCTATTCAACTATACGCCAGAAAGCGCAGGCTAGATAAAGAAAAGCAATTGGCACAACTAACGCAAGTTCCGCAACAACAAACCTAAGAGATGTTCAAAAGTCTGGAGCGATTACCCCTGACTGGAGCAGGGGTAAATTATGGCGATCGCCTTTGCAAGGGGAGAGAATGCGGATGTTTGACAAACAGTTTGGTTAGTTATCCGCATCCACCCACATGTCTGCTTTGAGAAGCTTTGCCACCCTTAACTGCGTTGACAGTAAACTATGTACGCAATTTTCCCTCGTTCTCACTCAGGTGTTTGTTGTGCGTTCCAGAACTGTTCGGCAAATATTATCACTGGGTGAATGGGAGCTTTGGGTTGGTTTTTCAGTACCATTCCCGCTTCCTGAGGTAGGCGATCGCCCTTAATTTGATTGCAACGTTCGCACGCCGTTACCACGTTGTCCCAACGATGCTGTCCGCCTTGGGAGCGCGGAATAACGTGGTCAAGAGTGAGATGCTTGCTGCTACCGCAATATTGACAGGTGTGCTTGTCTCGCTTGAGGACTTCGCGTCGATTTACGGGGGGTACTTGCCAATGCCGTTGGGGATTAGCAGTGGTAAGACGAATATGTTCGCTCACTTGTAGTACAATGCTGGGAGAGCGAACTTCCCACTGCTTGGAAGTGCCAAAATCCAGCGATTCTGCCTGACCGGTTACTAACAACACGATCGCGCGTTTGATGTTAATACGCGCCAAGGGCAAGTAGTTGCGAGAAAACACTACTACTGAATTTTGCAATACGTGTGGTTGCTGAGTTTCTGATTGAGCTGGCATTGCATTTGACTCCTGAAAAAAACAACCCCGCCTGTACATTTTCTAAGCGGGGGTGAAGGTAGCCGACACTTTTTGTCCTACGTTGGTGCTAGAAAACATTTCCCCGACCAGGTATGAATAGCTCTAAACCCATCTGTGGAGCGATCGCTTTGGGTAGACCTTCTAATGTCACGCTTGATAACGGATAAGCTTGTGCAAATACAAGCAGCGCCACCGCATCTATCCAACTGTTGTTGGACAAACCAAGGATTGCGTTCATCACCATCCAAACGAATCTGCGTATCATTGCCGTTTTGTAATACGTATCCCTGCTCTTATATTACACATGTAATACAAATTTGTCTAGGAGCTGAAGGCAAAAGCGATCGCTCGTACTTGCAGCGGGTTTCCGTTACTAATTCTCAGAATTGCTCAACGAACGGTTCGATTATTCCGCCTCCCAAGAGTTTTTCTTTTTCGTACCACACCGCCGCTTGTCCCGGGGTGATGCTGAATTGAGGTTCATCAAAAACAATGCGGGCGCGGGAGTTTTCCAGGGGAATTACCGTTACAGGTACGGGGGTGGAGCGATAGCGGACTTGTACTTCTGCGCGAATAGGACTAGCAGGTTCAGCAACAGATACCCAATTAACTCGATGTACCGTGCATTCTGGCTGGGTTGCTTTGGTGCGATCGCCGACAATGACTCTGTTGTTAACTGCATCTAAAGCAATTACGTACAGGGGTTGTGCAGCAGCAATTCCCAATCCCTTGCGCTGTCCAATCGTGTAATGATGGATACCACTGTGTTGTCCCAAAACTTTGCCTTCAGTATCGACAATATCACCTTTTTTGGGTGCCAAGTACTTATCGAGGAATTGCCGCATCGAACCGTTGGCTTCCACTAAGCACAGATCTTGGCTTTCAGGTTTGTCAGCGGTTTTGAGATTGTATTTAGCAGCAATTTCCCGAGTTTCGCTTTTTTGCATTTCTCCCAGAGGAAATACTGTACAAGCGAGTATATCTTGAGACAAATCATAGAGAAAATAGGATTGATCTTTGTTGCGATCGCAAGCCCGCAGCAGTTGGTAGCGTCCGGTTTCTGGACAATAGCGAATTCGGGCGTAATGACCGGTAGCAACGCTTGTGCATTGCAAATGTTCTCGTGCGTACTGCAACATCGGGCCGAACTTCACAGTCTTATTGCACTGGGAGCAAGGTAAGGGCGTGATTCCGGCGCTATAACCGCTTACAAGATAGTCAACAACATTTTTCTCAAAGACTTCCCGAATATCAACTATGTGATGGGGAATACCCAGCTGTTCACAGATAAAAGCCGCATCGATCATACCTTCAGAGCAACACTGGCCCTTTCCTTTCATCAGCCAAAGGGTCAAGCCAATCACTTCGTAGCCCTGATGGTGCAAAATTGCGGCGGCGGTGGAACTGTCAACGCCACCGGAAAGTCCAACAACGACTTTTTTCATATCCGTAAATGCTGAAAATTAACTTGAGATGGCAGCCGGGATCGTCAAAAACCTCTGTCTATTTTTGCTTGGTAACAATTCAACTTATAGCATTTCATTGCCCTACCCGACCATTATATGTCTTGTGAAGAAAAGGTCCAGTTATCTCCACCAGCAGAAGGTATGTGACTTCCAGCTGCAAATATCCTTTGAACCTTTTTCACGGCGATCGGGTCTGAATATATAAAAGCAGCGCATACAGGTGGAGGAGGACTCCTCAGGTGTTAGTTGTGCCAATTAGGGCTTCAAACAAAGATTACTTTCATCATAAATCGGAAAGCAAAGCTGATAACTACCTAGTTCAACAATGCCTGCAGGGAGATACCCAAAGCTTTGGTCAGCTTTATCGTCGCCATCAGCAAAAAGTAAGGTCAATCCTTTATCAATTGTGCGGTTCCTCTTGTTTGGATGATTTGGTGCAGGAAGTATTTTTGCGGGCCTGGAAAGGTTTACCTAAGTTTCGCAAAACAGCAAAATTCTCCAGTTGGCTGTATAGAATCACCTGGAATGTTGCTTGTGATTACCGACAAGCTGCTGTTCAGGGACGGATGCAGTTGCAGCTGTTGCAACAAGGAACTCCTACCCAACAACAGGCGCCAGATTTAATGAGCATGCACTATCAAGATTTGGTACAGCGAGGACTGTCATCCCTAAGTTTTGATCATTGCACAATTTTGGTTTTGCACGATCTCGAACAAATATCGCAAAAGGAAATAGCTGATATTTTGGATATTCCTTTGGGAACGGTGAAATCCCGTCTTTTTTATGCTCGTGCTGCCATGCGTCAGTTTCTCGTGCAACAAGGAGTGCAGCTATGACTAAATTTTCCGAGCGCGATCGCAATTTAGTTAATTTTCTTTGCCAGCATCGTCCGCAAGTTCCGCCAGCTGCACCGGATTTAGAGCAGCAAATTCTACAGAAGGTAAAAGCTTATCCCCTACCTACCACCAGCAAGCGTGGGCGATTGTGGTTGCTACCGTCTGTGGCGGCGGCGGGATTAGCCTTGGCTGTAGTTGGTTACCGGGTTTTTATACCTGCTCGACCAACGGCGGCCGAACTTGCCAGCATAGAAAAGTTTATGGAAAGTAACTGGCAATCTACCGTCAGTGAAAATTTTGAAGAAGAAGTTTGTTTTTTGACAGATTAAATTACGTGAGGCAGAGTAGGTTCTTATGTTACTTCGGCACGTTCCTATAATTGCAGTGACTGTTGTTGCTTGCAGTGGCGCGATCGCTGTTGCCAAGCCAAGTTTGCCTTCATTTTCCGTTATTGCCCAAAACTCCACCAATTCTGCGCGTCCGCTTCCGAGTCCCCGTGGGTGGTTCAAGGATCTAAACCTCACACCCAACCAAATTCAGCAAATTCAAGTTATTCGCAAGCAATCCCGAGCGAAAATTGCCCAAAAAAGGCAGGCCTTAAGACAAGCACAGCAACAGCTGCAAGCTTTGTTGGCAAGTACGGCATCAAAACAGCAAGTTCAAGACAAATATAATCAGGTGAGGACCCTCAGACAAGAACTTGCCGATGCTCAGTTCGAAAACACGCTTGCCATCAGAGAAATTTTAACACCAGAACAACGGCAGAAGTTTGCGGAACACATGTACAAGCAACAGCAAAACTCCCGCCCTCGCCGCCAAAATTAAATACCGCAGCCAAACGAATCTATGAGTATCAAACCCAAATACTTGGTATTGTCGCTGTTGGTCTTAGTGGCAACAATTCATCCTAACAGTGCAGCTAATTCAACTGTAGATCCAAAAGTATTGCACGTTCTCAATCGCCTTAGCTTTGGACCTCGTCCGGGAGATATTGAGAAGGTTGAATCTATGGGTATAGACCGTTACATCAAAGCTCAACTTTCTCCAGACACTATCCCCGAACCGCAAACCTTAACCGAACAACTTGAGCAACTTCAGACTCTACGCCTCAGCCCAGTTCAAATATATAAAGAATACGGTCCTGCATCAGCAGCTCGAGCTGGACAAAAACCCACTCCCCAACAAAAGCAAGCTGCTCGTCAAAAGGCGCGCTTGGTAGTACAACAAGCAATGCAAGCACGTTTGTTACGAGCTATTGAAAGTCCGCGCCAACTTCAAGAAGTGATGGTGAACTTTTGGTACAACCACTTCAACGTCTATGCTGGTAAAGGACTAGATCGACTGTGGGTAGGAGCTTACGAGCAACAAGCAATCAGACCTTATGTATTGGGGCGCTTTCGCCAGCTATTAGAAGCAACAGCTCGTCATCCGGCGATGCTATTTTACCTAGATAACTGGCAAAACACGGCTCCTGGTAGTCCCGGTGCTCGCGGTAAATTTCAAGGTTTGAATGAAAATTATGCTCGTGAGTTGATGGAACTGCACACCTTGGGTGTAGATGGCGGTTATACTCAGCAGGATGTGATTGCGCTAGCACGAATTTTCACGGGTTGGGGATTTCGTCGCCGTCCTGGTGCCGCGGATACTGGTTCGGGATTTTACTTTGATTCCCGACGGCACGATTTTAGCGATAAAGTTTTCCTAGGACACACAATTAAAGGTAGTGGCGAGGGTGAAGTTGAACAAGCTTTGGATATTTTAGCCCGCAGTCCTGCCACTGCTCGTCATATCAGCTACCAACTTGCTCAGTATTTTGTCAGCGATCGCCCTCCCGATACTTTGGTCGCACGTTTGCAACAGCGCTTTTTGGCAACTGATGGCAATATTCGAGAAGTCTTAAACACCTTGTTCCACAGTCCGGAATTTTGGGACTCGCAAAACTTCCGTGTGAAATTCAAAACACCCTACGAATACGTAGTTTCGGCGGTGCGAGCGACAGGAATAAAAGTACATAACTTCACACCCCTGATTGCAACACTACAACAATTAGGCATGCCTTTGTACGGTTGTCAAACACCAGATGGTTACAAAAACACCCAACAAGCATGGTTAAATCCAGATGCGATGACTCGTCGCCTGAGCTTGGCAACAACTTTGGAAAGCGGACGTTTGTTAAACAACCAAAACCGCACCCAACGCCGCCAACCAATAGATGCAGTGGCATTAGCAAATACACTAGGTAATTCTTTTTCTGAAAAAACCCGCAACGCGATCGCCTCCAGTCCTCCTCAATTGCAAGCAGCACTCATTTTGGGTAGCCCGGAATTCATGTATCGGTAAATACTACTTACCTGCTATGAACAGACGTGATTTTCTTTTCCACGCTGGTGCATTTTCAGCCAGTGCTTTCACAGCTATAAACACAAATGCTTGGGTAGCCAGAACCCTAGCTGCAAACAATCACCAAAAGCGATTAATTGTGATTTTTCTGCGGGGTGCAGTGGATGGATTAAATGTAGTTGTTCCTTGCTTTGAGAAGGCTTATTACCAGCTGCGATCGCAGATTGCTATTCCCCAACCCAGTCAGGAAGGAGGAGCTATTGATTTAGACGGTCATTTTGGCTTGCACCCAGCTTTATCTCCTTTAATACCGCTGTGGAAGCAGGGAACCGTTGCTTTTGTCCATGCAAGTGGTTCTCCCGATCCCACTCGCTCCCACTTTGATGCTCAAGATTACATGGAAAGCGGTACTCCAGGTATAAAAAGCACTCACGATGGTTGGATGAATCGTTTGTTAGGCGTTCTTTCCGGACATACACCGATTCAAGCTGTAAGCGTGGGTCCAACCATACCGCGTATTTTGTCTGGACAGATGGCTGTAGCTAATTTACCATCTGGCAAAATTGCTACCAAGCTCCTTCCTTTAGACCGCCCGCAAATAAGAGCCGCTTTTGACCGACTTTACAGTGGTAAGGATGCGTTAAGCCAAACTTATCAAGAAGGACGACAAGCATACCAAGCATTAAAACATGACTTGGATGCAGAAATGAATATGGCAAATAATGGTGCACCTCTACCTTATGGTTTTGCAAAAGATGCCCAACGCTTAGCACAAGTTATGGCCAAAGATCCTAGAATTGAGTTGGCATTTATGGCGTTGGGTGGCTGGGATACCCACGTTAATCAAGGCGGTACCCAAGGACAGTTAGCCCGCAATTTACAGCTATTAGCCCAAGGTTTGGCAAGTTTGGTCAAAGGGTTGGGTTCAGTCTACACCCATACAGTAATTTTGGTTATGTCTGAGTTTGGGCGCACCGTAGCTGAAAATGGCAATGGCGGTACAGACCACGGACATGGAAACGTAATGTGGATACTGGGCGGACAAGTCCGGGGTGGTAAAGTTTACGGAGAATGGCCCGGTTTATCCACCAACCAACTATATCAAGGAAGGGATTTAGCTGTGACCGTTGATTTTCGAGATGTGATTTCTGCTGTGCTGGAACGTCACATGCATCTAACCGATGCCAAACTAAATCAAGTTTTGCCAAATTATGTCCCGACTCAGAAAATTGCATTGATTTGATCGGAAAGAAATATCTTGTTTTTCTAAATGCATTCACTCTACCCTACTGCCACCAAAAGTTTTTACGATAGAGCCAAGGAAGGTTATCGCTCAATTACTGATGCACAACCAGTAAAATCACACCCAGGGAAATAGCACTGATAAAGATCCACAAGACTACTCCCTGCAACATCGGTTTCCAACCAACTGCTTTTAACATCCGCTGGGATAGTCCTGCGCCAATTAAAAACAAGGTTAGTGTTAAACCTGTTTCCGAAATTTGGGTCACTAAAGGTGACCAATAAGCAATTTCGGGGACAAAAGTCCGCACTACAGAAGCAAGGATGAATAAACCAATAAACCAGGGAACTTGGGATTTGTGAATTGTACCTCCACCTGCTGATTTTGCCTGTTGATGTTGATGTTGAAAAATATAGCTAGCTGCTGCTGAAATCGGTACAATCCACAAAGCGCGGGAAAGTTTGACTGCAGTAGCTGTGTAGAGCGCACTTTGACCGTAGTGTGATGCTGCACCAACCACACTAGATATGTCATGAATTGCTACGCCTGACCAAGTTCCAAATTGGGTTTGGGTTAAATGCAATATTTGTCCTAGAGGTGGAAATATGAATAAGGCGATGGCGTTGAGTACAAATACGGTTCCCATGGCTACGGAAATTTCGCTTTCTGCGGCGTTGATGACCGAACTAACAGCAGCGATCGCGCTTCCACCACAAATTGCTGTTCCCGCAGAAATTAACGCAGAGGCTTTGATGGGAATCTTTAACCATTTTCCTAGAAAATAGCCGAGCACAAACGTTGCAGCAATACTGCCAATAGCAAATAAAGCACCGCTGGCGCCCGCCTTTAATACAACGGTTAAGTTCATTCCCAATCCCAGTAAAATTACTGATAATTGTAGTAAGTTTTTAGCAGCAGGACGGCTGATGCGATGAAATGGATTTTCATGAATTAGCGCTAAAACCATACCCAGCATCAATGCTGTTGGTGGTGAAGCCCAAGGAGTTAAACAAAATCCAGCCGCGAGGAGGAACACTATTTTTCGATACAGCACCTTTTTTTCACTACTGAGTTGCCATATCTGCATTCTCTTGTTTGTCCTCCTATTTTCTTTCATATCAACCTCGCATGTAACGGTTGATATTACTTTAGGCAGCGCCAAAAATAGAAGCAAACGTTCTTAACTATGTAAATAATAGTTTTTAACTATGAATAACTGTAGAGGAGGTTTTCTGGGTTGCAAAAACAGCGATCGCTACAAACTACATTTTCCACGCCAGGGAAAGGTTTTTCCGACACCTTAACTATTGTTTGTGCAACAAATGTCTTGTCGTCAGCGCTTAAGTACTCATCACAAACTGCAGAATTAGTGTCAGGATTAGAAATCTCATCGTTTTCGTTCAGGTTCAATCTCCAAAGCAGCTAGTTAGCTTAGCTGCAGTGACAAGCAGGGTGGTCGGTACCAACCCTACTTAATGTATCTATTTTCAAAATTAGGAAGCGATCGCTTCTGCAGCAACAGGATAGACGCTGACTTTTTTACGAGTTTTACCTTTGCGCTCGAATTTCACCACACCGTCGATCAAAGCGAACAAAGTGTCATCGCTACCAATACCAACGTTGTTACCGGGGTGAAATTTTGTACCGCGCTGGCGGACGATAATATTTCCCGCGCGCACAACTTCTCCACCGAAACGTTTGACACCCAATCTTTGGGCGTTAGAATCGCGACCGTTGCGTGTGCTACCCGTTCCTTTTTTATGAGCCATAATTTCCTCTTCTACAACACGAATCCACTTTATTTGAGATCCACTACTTTTATTCCCCAGTTGTTTCCGTGGGTGTTGGCGTTGCCTCACTAGTAGCAGGGGATTCTTGTTCGTGCCGTGCTAGCACGGAATCGTTTAGGCTGATGGAGTCAATAAAGAGCCTGGTGATTTCTTGGCGGTGTCCCCGTTTTTTGCGGGTTTTCTTTTTTGGTTTCATTTTGTACACGAGGACTTTCCGACCCCGAAAATGTCGCTTTACTGTCCCTTCTACCTTAGCCCCTGCTACTAAAGGCTGGCCGATAGTAATTTCACCATTATGCTGCACTAACAGCACCGATTCTATAGTAACTTTTTCATTTTCTGGGACAGAAAGCAGCTCGATATCGTAATAGCGGCCTGCTTCCACTCGTAATTGTTTGCCGCCAGTTTCAATAATTGCGTAGGTCATGTAATTGTCTCTAAAAATTGCCGTACAGGTAGCTGGTTGTTTGTGTTGCCAGCTTTTGTATGTCTACCTGATCCGAGCCGGAATTAGACAGACAACCTAATATCTTACTTTATTGTTGAGCTAGCGTCAATAATTCTTGTTGCAATCGCCTTTGAAAAGCATTGATGCCGAAGTTTGCGATTGCTTGCTTTCGCAACCACTGTCCATCACAACGTTGGTCTTGTCCCTGAAGTATTTCGATACAAGCTTTGGCGACAGCATCAGGGTCTCGGTGCGGTACTCGCCATCCCAATTTTCCATCCTGCAATGGTTCAGCTGAACCGTCAGCATCACCAGCGAGCACAGGAACTCCACAAGCCATTGCTTCTAAATAGACGATGCCAAATCCCTCTTGAGAAGGCATAATGTAAGCATCTGCAAGGCGATAGTGGTTGACTAATTCCTCTGGAGGAACAAAGCCAGCAAATACTACATGTTCTGCTACGCCCAAATCTTTTGCCAGTTGAGCTAATCGAGGTTGATCGTCACCGCGACCAATTACCAAATATTTTACCTCTGGGAAAACCTGCAAAATTTGGGGTAGAGCGGTGATGGTAACGTCTACACCTTTATAAACGTCCCCCGACCACAGTCGGGCGACGGTCATTAAAACCCTTGCTCCTGCTAAGTTATATTTAGCGATTAATTCTGGTTGTTTTGCTCCTGGGGTAAATTTCTTCTCGTCAATAGCGCAAGGAAGTAGGTGTATCTTATTGGGTTGAATACTGTTTGCAGCACAAAGGCGATCGCGACTGTAACGACTAATTGTTAAAATCCTGCTAGCACCAACTAAAGCATGTCGCTGTAAAAGTGTGAGCGGATTCCATACCTCTTTTCCATAAGTCAACACGCTATAGGGAATTCCTAAAGGTTGACACAGACTTTGCACAAGTACTGCTAGGTTGATGTGACCGCAAAAAACGTGTTGCGGTCGTTGTTTGAGCAGAGACTCGAACAAAGCAGCTGTCATTTTAATTCTTCCTATCTGGGGGGTACAGCTTTTAAAGTAATGAAATTTTAGACGCTCGCATTCAAACGGATTACAAGCATAAAAATCATCTCGCAGTAAAAATACCTCGCCCTGGTAAACTTTGCTTAGATTTAAATAAGCACGAAAAATATCTTTGACGTAGGACTGAATTCCTCCCTCACAGCCAAAAATTTCCAAAAAAACAAAAAAATGATCCGCTTTGTTTTGAGACCAGCTTTCTAAATTACGGTTTGGTTTCATGCAAGGATTTTATGTTTATTGCTATCTTAATTTACCTATCTATGGAAAAATCCTTTCCAGGGTTTTAAAAAATTATTTTTGCTTTTCATGTTCAATAATTGTTTTCTTTTTTAAGACGGTCAACAACACAGCTACTTCTGGGGAAATTTTGGCGACTAAATCCAACTCCCTCACAGCATTATCAAAAGTTTTTCCTTGCAACATTTCGGCACCAATATTTAGTAATTCCTGCCAAGTAATATCACTTTCTATATAAGAATTAGCTATAGAAATGAGTAAATCCTGATATTTGTTGCCCTCTGCTTTAGTCATCATGGTATGGGGAACTTCAAAAATTTTCTCAAATTGAAAATACCAAGATTTATTTTGATGTTTGACAACGGCTAAAAAGAGATCTTCCAGTTCCTGCTGAGCAATGGCGAGATCGCTTTCACTACCAATAATGAACACCGGCGCTTTTACTTCTTGCTGTATTCGTTTGAGCAATTCTTGTGCCAAATCTAGAAACAATCGCAATGCCGGAATTTGAAAACCATCGTAGCCAAAATTTCCCGGATTATCTTTATTTAGCCATTCGTAATAAAAAGGCAAAGTTTCCACTAGAAAATTGACCAGGAAATTGTAACCGCTTACATAAGGAGCAAATAGCAAAGCTTTGGCAATTTGTTGGGGATATTCAAGTGCTAACCAGATTGCTAAAATTCCACCAGTAGATAATCCACCGACAAGCACCTCTTCTCCCAAATTTTGGGCTGTTTGTAGCCAAAATAAAGCAAAATCTTGATAATCTTTTGGCTCTACAGGTAAAGGAGGAGGACAATCGCAATTCCAATCTCCAGCTATTCCGTGACCTGGTTGTAAAGGAATCAAAACATTGTAACCTCTGGCAAATAGAGCTTGACCTAAAGGTTCAAATTGATAAGGTCCGGCGGTAAATCCGTGAAAAAAAGACACACTTTGGGAGTAGGATGGGGGTGGAAAAAAATTTCGAACGGCAAGCTTCATTTCTGATTGGAAGGGCATCCTCAATAGTTTTTGCTCGCCGAGTTATTTCCGCCGTGATGGTGGAATAATTGAGCATATTAAATCGCAAACGTTTTTGTGGAACATATTTCTCATCATGTCAATATTTTCTCTACAATTACCTGAAACAGCAACATAGGAGGGAAAATAAGTATCTAAATTAACCCAAACAAAAAGCCACTAGCAAGTTAAACTAGGCCTGGAAATAGCTGCTTTGTATTATTGATAATGAGGCTTTTATGGCTGCTAACCTACAACAGATTGCTCATTACTTAGATAACCTTGGGTGGGACTATCGTTTAGATGAGGAAGAAGACCGTATTGTTACTGGTGTAGAAAGCGAATATGTAGAAGATTTTTTGATTGTGGTTCAGCTGGATGAGGAGGGAAGATTTTTCCGGTTGTTTGCACCTCAGGTTCTAGCAGGAGTTAAGGACCACCCTTACAAAGCAGCTATTTTGCAGACAATGCTTGCTATTTCTTGGGAGACCAAAATGCTGCAGTGGGAGTACGACCCTTCCGACGGCGAAATTCGTGCCATTATAGAGTTTCCTTTAGAAGACTCTATTTTGACAGAAAAACAATTTAATCGTTGTTTGAGCGGATTGGTGCAGCTAGTTGATAACGTGGCTCTACCTCGCCTTAAAGCTGTGATGGAAACGGGTCAAGATCCGGGAAATGTAGAATTAGGTGAGAGAATTTTGCTGAGTATTCAACAACAAGCTCCGGGATTGCTAGAACTTTTGGAAAAGGCCATGGAAGCTCGCAAAAAGCGAGGAAGTTTTCCTAGCGAATAAGTTCGGATGGGACGTGAAATAGCTATACTCCAAAGTGTTACCCTCAAAATACTGAACAAAGTTTTCTAGGGCTGGATAGATATGACATCCTATGCTACGTCCTCTGCGAAAGCAGAAATGAGTGAACTGCGGCGGTTAAAAAGCTTATTGCCGCCAGAATTACAAAGTTGGGTTACAGTGGAAGGAGCAACAGAAGTAAACCCTCCTTTGATCCGCTGTGAAGAAATAGGTAAAGACCAGGTAGAAATTCAAATCGACTTGGTGAAATGGGATACGCTGGCGATAGATCAGCGCAATTTACTTTTTTGGCATGAAGTTGCTCGCATCCAGAACGACACTATTCCCAAAGATGGTTGGGAAATGGCCGCTCTTGCCATTGGTTTGGGTGGTGCTGTTGGGGAATTGTGGGTACAGGATATACTGTTACTGTTGTTAGCGTTAGCCTTGTGTGGAGTTTCTGGGTGGCGGCTTTATCAAAAGAATAACGGGGAAAAGCAATTAAAAGAATTAATCGAAGCTGACGAAAAAGCGATCGCCCTTGCAACTCGCTTTGGTTACAGTCTCCCCAACGCCTACAAGAGTTTGGGTAGTGCTTTAAAAACTTTAATTGATATTACTCCCAGCAAGCGTCAGCGTTCTAAGTACGAAGCAAGGCTTTCCGCACTCAAACGCAGTGCTAACAAAGCAAGAGCAAAATCCAAGGCCGCTGTGGATAACACTGAATACTAACACCAAGCACAAGGAGGATGAAAAGACGCCAGACCGCAGGAAAATGTATCTGCAAAATTTCCTGGTTTTTGCGCCTTCCTCCGTTGGTAATTTTAAGCAATAACAAACTCACTCCAGCCTGGTTTGAGAAAAATCCTGGCTTTAAGGTATAATTTCGTACCCAAAATGGCGCCAGCAAGAAATTAATTTCAGCAGGCAATCTTCTCAGCGCAATTGTTTACATAGAAATTTCATCAAATTTGGCTGGAGCTTGCTCCCATCTTTACAGAACTCCTATAAAAATAAAACAAAGGAACCACTGGGTTACGGATAACAACGTTAGTTGTTGGCAAAAGGGGCTTTAGGGTTTCCTTTGGGGTTGAAAAACGAACTAATCTACTACTTCTTTTTTGAATTGAAGTCGGCAAAGCGCCACAGCGAGCGCCGCAGCTTGACTTTTAGACATCAAATAGGTGCGATTTGCAAAAGGCAACAGTTGCAAGTAAAGATATGATCCAGCTCGAGTTACATCTTCTGACTCAAAATCTCAAGGACTTTGTGTATAAATGGAGTGGCTTTGTTTCCAACTGCAAAGCATCTCCCAACAAATTAGTTGCTAAAAGAAATCCTTTAGCTTTCACACCTATACCTTGGAAAGTTAATTCAACTTCTTGTGTCTTCCTTAAAGTTGATTTAGCATTTTGTGGGTTTGAGGTACTACACGTACTTGCTTGACAAACCGCTTCATTAAAGATTGCCACATCAGGACTTGCTCGGGAGAAGGTGCAAGCACAGAATTGGTGGTAGTAGCGAATTGTTCAGATGGTGTTAAAGGAGTAACTGGTTGTAAAAAAATGGGGATTTCTGGACTAATTTTGGCTACCAAGGAACCCGAACGCTCTAAATCGGCGGGATCGGTTTTGTCTGATACTACGATCTTGACAAAGACTTCCACTCGTGATTCATAACACAGTTGGAGAAATGTTGCATGTTCTTGCCAATGACTTTCGCCACTGACACTGGGTAACTTGAAATCCATGCCTACGGAATCTAGATAGGGCAAAATCGTTACCAACTGTTCCGGACGGTGTCCGCCAGTTTCTAAATATATAGGTAGAGCAGTAATGGTACGTACGTGTGGCAAAAATTCTGCCAAAAATCGGGCATGCAAAAGCGGTTCACCGCCTGTTAAGCTAATGCTATCGTGGAGAGAAGGTATATTTTGCCGCTGAACCCACGCGATTAAATTTTCCAAAGAAACAGGGTTCGGATAAATTTCAAAATCTCGGCCACCAGGCGATCGCTCTACTCTACAGGTTTTGGGTGCACTCCAAGTATGAGCGCTATCACAAAAGTAACAACGCAAATCACACAAAGCAAAGCGAATAAAAATTTGACGCGTACCGACATTCAACCCTTCTCCTTGGATAGCAGAAAAAACCTCTATCAAACGGGCCGTAGGTGTAGTAGAAGTTTTCGCAGTCATTTGTTTTACCTTTTTAAAGCTTGTTCTATTGTGAACTGTCCAAGCTTTTAACCACGAGTACAAAATTAAATAATTTACTCAGACAAAAAACAATCTCGGGTCGATTACATTGACATGGCAATGAAAGTACAGGTTTTCGTGAATAGCCAACCCACACAGATCAACGATTCCCCAATGTCACTAACCGATACGGTAACGGTGCAGGTCTCCCAACGGCTGAGCATGCTAGAAGCTGTAGCATTCAAGCAAACTTGTCAAAAACTAATCCAAACCAACCCACTTCTGAAGAAAATGATCGTTGACTTCGGGCAAACTACTTTTATGGACAGTAGTGGCTTGGGTGCTTTGGTAAGCAATTATAAAATTGCTCAGGAAAAAGAGATTGAATTTATCTTGTGAAATGTTACTCCCCAGGTCATGGCGGTACTGAACCTGACAGGATTGGATAAGGTTTTTGCATAGAGTCCTTTAGTGACAGTCAAATATCTTCGCCGCGAGTGTTGGAAGAACAGCTACCGACTACACATCCTTCTGTACGTTCTTGGATGAAGCGGTTGATAGACATTGTGGGAGCGTTAGTAGGGTTAGCGATCGCAGCAGTTTTGTTCATTCCCATCGCCATTGCCATTAAAATCGACGATCCCGGACCCGTATTTTTTAGTCAAATTCGTTGTGGTTGGATGGGTAAGCGCTTTCGAATGTGGAAATTCCGGTCGATGTATGTAGATGCAGAAGCAAAGAAAGCGGAACTGGAAAAACACAACCAAGTGCAAGGAGCATTTTTCAAAATTGATAACGATCCCCGTATTACCAAAGTAGGAAGCTTTTTGCGACGTACGAGCTTGGACGAACTACCCCAGTTTTGGAATGTTCTCAAAGGAGAAATGAGTTTGGTTGGGACCAGACCACCTACACCCGATGAAGTAGAGCGTTATGAAGTCCCCGAATGGCAACGTCTGGATGTGAAACCGGGTATGACCGGAGAATGGCAAGTTAACGGACGGTCTAGCATACGTAATTTTGAAGACGTAATTCGCCTGGATTTGCAGTATCAAAAGAACTGGAGTTTAATGTACGATTTAAAGCTGATTCTCAAAACAATAGCGATTCTGTTTCGTAAAAATAGCGGTGCGGTTTAACTAAACAAACGTGCACGTGCAAAAGCGGACGGTGAGGATGCTTCCTTGGAAGTTCCGAACCGAACCGGACAAAACCCCGACATTACTGCTAGCTTGCTTGCGGAAGATCTGTACTGCTGTTAACTTCCTCAGACGCCAATAATTCTCGAATGATTCTTGTGACAACTTTTTGCACCAGCTGCGTGAGAATTTGTTGTCCCAAACGTTGTACTGCTGGGTTAACTAACATTTGCGCAATTTGGGGAGCAAGCTGGACTGGATCGAAGCCGCGGGTTTGTTGCAGAATATTCAAAATTCTCTTGATATGCTCTAGAGTTTGTTGTTGCTCATCTGTAGCAGCAGGAGTTTCGTTGATAGCGGTGACGCCAATGCGCTCTCGCAATAAATAGGTGAAGTTGTGCAAGATATTCCTACCCAAAGCTTCTGCACTTTTAATAAGTTCATCCAAAAGGCGATCGCGAATAAAAGCACCGCGTTCGGAAGACAAAAAATCTATTGCTTGATTTAAGACTAAATTAAAATCGTAGTCCTGATTGTTGCGGGCGTTGCGTAGCAAATTTTCCAGGCGATTCCAACGAAAACGTCCTTCCTTAAAAAGCAAATCCCGCAGTGACGCTCTTAATTCTGGTGAAGGATCGGTTAACAGCCTTTTAGCAACATAGGGGTAGGCTTCACTCAAGACTTTAAAGTTAGGATCGATGTGAATGGCAATTCCTTCTAGCGTTACTAAAGAGCGAATGATTAAAGCATAGTAAGGCGGTACGCGGAAGGGATACTCGTACATCAAAGCCGATAAATCGTCAGTAATGCTTTTAATATTTAACTCTGCAACGCTAGCTCCTTGGGCGTTGGCAAATACTTTTGCAAACGCTGGAATAATTGGTGTTAAATCTGTATCGGGTGACAAAAAATCTAACTTGACGTAGTCTTGCGCCAAAGCTTCAAAGTCGCGGTTAACTACGTGGACAATGGCTTCAATTAAACCGTAACGTTGGGGTGGTTTAATCTCACTCATCATCCCAAAGTCGAGATAGGCTAATTTCCCATCAGTTGTGGCTAACAAATTACCGGGATGAGGATCGGCGTGAAAAAATCCGTGTTCGAGCAGCTGTCGCAGCGAACATTGCACTCCTACCTCGATTAAATAGCGAGCATCTATTCCTCGAGCGCGAATTTCTTCGGGTTGAGTGAGTTTAACTCCGTTAATCCACTCCATCGTTAAGACGCGACGGTTGGTGTATTCCCAGTAAATTTTCGGTACGTAAACGTCTTGAATGTGACCGTATAGTTGATAAAAGCGCTCGGCGTTTTCTCCCTCGTGAATGTAATCCATTTCTTCAAAGATGCGAGCGCCAAATTCATCCAAAATACCTACTAAGTCACTGCGAATGCGTTTGAAGTTTTTCTGCGCCCATCCTGCCAGCCGTCGTAAAATATACAAGTCAATGGCGATGCGTTCTCGCAAGTCAGGACGCTGAACTTTAATAGCAACTTCCTCGCCGGTTTTTAGTTTTCCTTTATAAACTTGTCCTAAAGAAGCTGCAGCAATTGGTTCTGGAGATAGTTCGGCGTACACTTGTTGGGGAGGTGCGCCTAGTTCTTCTTCTATAAATTGATAAGCTATTTCGTTGGCAAAAGGAGGCAATTTGTCTTGTAACTGAGTTAGTTCCTCAAGGTAGGTCGGGGGAACTAAATCTGGTCGGGTAGATAAAGCTTGGCCGATTTTAATGTAGGCTGGCCCTAATTTGGTCAGCATTTCTCGCAGCTGCACCGCGCGACGAGAATTAGTTTTGAGCGCAACTCCTCTTTGGCGGTCCCACCACAAACCCAAGGCGAAACGAACAGTTGGTATCAACACTGCAATAATGCGTTGTAAGACTTGTAAGGGGCGTTTTTGGTAATAAACCTTAATTGCTAAAGGATCGTAGCGCAGTGCTTCCTCTAGTTCTTTTTTGACGATCGCCCGTTCGGGATGAATTGTAACTTCAGCTTTGGCAGTATTTTCTGGTATCGCTTGGGGAGAAACTTCTTGCAAAGAAGTAGTGGAGGGAGTTGTCTTCGAATTCATGAACTTACCACGGCATCGCAGTCATTACGTTAAGTATTGTAACAATAGGTAGAGAAATCGTGAGTAGTCTCCAAAAAGCTATAAAGGTGACTGCGGCGATCGCTCGCTGTTAAGAAACTCTATCACCCTTATCTAACTACATGAAAGTCACACTAAACTAGGTTTGGTACACCTATTAGCGTACTTGTAGCGTACTTGTTCGCGACTGCTCGACTAGCTTGCAAAGCTTCAAAAGCAACCACAGCAGCTTTTGATTTCCATGCAGCACTAGTAGTATCCCCCAAATCAGAAGTAGCCGACGTCTACCTCACGGAGAATTTGGCGCTCATGTTGTCTGTATTGCGCATAGAAAATTTTGCCTTGATCGACCAACTAGAACTAGAGTTTGGTCCTGGATTGAACGTCTTGACTGGCGAGACCGGTGCGGGTAAGTCCATTATCTTAGACGCTATTGATGCAGTCTTGGGAGGTAAAGTTTCTAGTCGTGTTATTCGTACTGGTAGCAATCGAGCAGTGGTAGAAGCAACTTTTACTTCTAATTCTGCCTTAGTTGCTTGGTTAGCTGCACAGGAAATAGACTTGCTTGATGATAACTGTATTATTATCAGTAGGGAAATTACCATTAACTCTGGGAAAACTCGCAGTCGCTCGCGCATAAATGGGGTTTTGGTCAACCAGCAGTTAATCACGGAAATACGCCCTCGCTTGGTGGAAATTACCGCCCAAGGACAAACAGTTCTAGTAGGACAACCTGCTCAAATTCGCGATTGGTTAGATGGGTATGGTGGCGAGTTGCTGCTGCAGCAGCGACATTTAGTTGCTATTACCTACAACGCCTATCAACAAGCTCATCAAGCACTGTTAAAACGCCGCACCTCAGAACGAGAACGCCTGCAACAGCTAGATTTGCTGACCTATCAACTCAAAGAATTAGCAGAAGCTAACCTTCAGGAAGCTGAGGAGTTAGAGCAATTGCAACAAGAGCAGCAGCGCCTTAGCCATGTGGTGGAATTGCAGCAAATGAGTTACAAAATTTACCAAGCGCTGTACCAAAACGACGGCGAAACACCCACTGTCACAGACTTGTTGGGAGAGAGCGAAGCAATTCTAACTGACATGGTCCAATATGACGTGCAGCTGCAGGGACTGTTGGACTTGGTTGGAGATGCTTTGGCGAGCGTAACAGAAGTAGCGCGGCAAATCAATAGTTATGGGGAAAGTTTGGAAGCAGATCCGCAACGTTTAGAAGAGGTAGAAGAACGCATTCACCAGTTAAAGCGAATTTGTCGCAAGTACGGTCCTACTCTCAAAGAAGCGATCGCCTATCAACAGCGGATCGAAGCGCAACTGGCCGAACTCAATGACAGCGAACAATCTCTAGAAAATCTGGAATTGCAAGAACAGAAGTGGTGGGAAAAATTAACTCACGCTTGCAACAAGCTAACACAGTTACGTCGCGCTGCTGCTGTGCAGTTAGAAACAGAACTGCTCAAGCAATTGCAACCCTTGGCGATGGAAAAAGTACAGTTCCAAGTTGCTATGGAACCCACATCTCCCACAAGCACTGGAGCAGACAAAATCACGTTCATGTTTAGCCCCAACGCGGGAGAACCGCTGCAACCTCTATCAGAAATCGCCTCGGGTGGAGAAATGAGCCGCTTTTTACTGGCGTTGAAAGCTTGTTTTTCCCGAGCAGATACCACAGGAACGCTAGTATTTGACGAAATTGATGTTGGTGTCTCCGGACGGGTAGCGCAGGCGATCGCCGAAAAATTACATCAGTTAAGTCAAAACCATCAAGTATTGTGCGTTACTCACCAACCTTTAGTTGCAGCCATGGCAGACCGCCACTTTCGAGTTGACAAACAGATTGTTAAAGAAATTAAAAGTAAAAAAGAATACAACGGATACGGTGAAGAGCGCACGGTAATCCGCGTTATGGTCCTGGACAATTTCAGCAAACGCCGAGAAGAACTAGCGCAGCTAGCGGGTGGAAAGTCAGCACAAGAAGCGATCGCCTTTGCAGAATCCTTATTAACGCAAGCAGCAAATCACCGCCAAAGAATTGACCAAAGCAGCTAATTACCATGTTCAAAAATTTTCCACACCCCTGAGTTAACTATGGTGGAAGATGAAATTTTCTATCAACACGCCCAAGCCAAAACCTGCAAGGGAAAAAGCAGCTAAAAAACAAAAAGTTTGTACTTCTGTAAAGCCTGTTGTTTGCAAATCTATCCTCACCAACATGGAAGCAGCGATAATTACCAAAATATCCAAAAACAATCGGAAGCGGGCCAAAATCAAAAAGAACAAAAAAGCTGCAGCTACAGTGACAAGAAAAGATTTGAGATTAGATGTAAATAAGTTAACAGAATAGTCTGCTATTTTTGCCCACGGGCTACTTAAGCTTGCTGCTAAAACGAGAGTGGCGATCGCAACCAGCAGCCACGTAAATTGGGAAGCACTAGCTTCCGCCAACACCCAGCCTAGAGAAATAAAAGTTAGCAGCAGCAGCATCAAAGAAAGCCAGGGTAATTTTTTCCAAAATGACATGGGTTTTTATTCCCATTTTTCGGTTAAGCTGTGACTCCATATATTATATGGCGGCTGCTCAATTCCCCAATCAGGGAAGTAAATGTTCGGGACGACTCTAATGTCAAGCTATTATCCTCTTGTTAACCTTGCCCAACAAATTAACAGAGAATTTCGGCAAAATCACTTAAATATTTTCTTAAACATTTGTAAACTGTTAGCAGTTATGTAGCTGCATGCAACATCTTTTCAGTTTTAAGGAAAAATCATGAAACAACTTGTTATAGCTGAGCGCGTGTGCCTGATCGGTCATATAGCGTCAATGGTATTCGGGCTGGTGGGAATCTTACTAGTCGTACCCCATCCCGAAATCATTTTAAACTTATCCGAGGTAGGAGAAACCGCCATGCAATGGAGTTTAGCTGGAGGCGGTGTAGTTTACATGATTTTGGGAGCAGCAGCTGTTGCCATATATGCCTGCAGGACATTGGGATTGCGTTTGTGGCTGGCTTTTATGCTACCTTCAATATTTATTTCACTAAGTAGCGAATTATTAGGAACTAGTACTGGTTTTCCTTTTGGCCACTACAGCTACTTAAGTGGCCTGGGTTATAAAATTGCAGGTTTGGTACCGTTTACAATTCCCTTGTCCTGGTTTTATTTGGGATGTGTTTCTTACCTGCTAGCTCGTGCTGGTTTAGAAGTGGATAAAAAACCCAGCTGGCTGCGTCACGTCGGTGCTGTAGCTTTGGGTGCTTTGTTGCTAACTTCTTGGGACTTTGTACTCGATCCGGCAATGAGTCAAACTGCCTTACCATTTTGGTACTGGCATCAACCAGGTGCTTTTTTTGGAATGCCTTACCAAAATTTTGCTGGATGGCTGGGTACGGGTTGTACTTTTATGACGGTGGCTGCACTGTTGTGGAGAAACACACCCATCAAATTACAGGGACGACAACTCCATCTACCCTTAATTGTTTACTTAAGTAACTTTGCCTTCGCCGCAGTTATGAGCTTGGCTAGTGGATTTCCCATTCCTGTACTGCTGGGGTTGTTGCTCGGTACAACTCCTGCTGTGTTGCTGTGGTGGAAGGCTCAAAGCCAATCTGCGCCAGCAAGTGTGGAACCAACAACCAAACAAATACAAGCCCAACAGGTAAGAGTTGTTCTTAAGTAAACTAAAATACCAATCAAGCCCTTTTGCAAGTGCAAGTCCGCCTTGGCAACACAAGTTTGTACAGCCGCAATTGCTTGCATGCATAGCGGCTTTTGTTAAACTCTGCTTTTAATGATTTGACCGGTGAACGACTGCTTGACACAAGTAAATGCCTTTTCTTTGCTGTTATTACTTCTACAACTACCAGCAACAGCAATTTTGCTCTCACGCCTGTTGAAGGGACCGTGGCGCTGTCCTCCCGTTACGTCTCAACAACCAACACCAGAACTTTTGGGTAGTGTCAGTGTAGTTGTTCCCACTTTGAACGAAGCTCTTCGCATTCGTCCGTTATTATCTGGTTTAAGCCGACAAAGCTATGAAGTCCGGGAAATTATCGTTGTAGACAGCAATTCTCAAGATGGTACCCCGGAATTGGTAAAAGCCATACAACAGCAAGATCCTCGCTTTCGTCTGATTACTGACGATCCCTTACCACCCAATTGGGTAGGACGCCCTTGGGCGTTGCACAACGGCTTTTTGCACACCTCACCAGCTAGCGAATGGTTGTTGGGTATGGATGCTGATACTCAACCGTCACCTTATTTAGTTGCAGCTTTGCTAAAAACAGCAATAGCTCAAGGATATGACCTGGTTTCTCTTTCTCCCCAGTTTATTCTCAAGTATCCGGGAGAGTGCTGGTTACAACCAGCGTTGTTAATGACGCTTGTGTATCGTTTCGATCCGGTAGGTATAAATACCGAACAGCCAGAGCGAGTGATGGCCAACGGTCAGTGTTTTTTCTGCCGTCGTTCCGTTTTAGTTAGTGTCAATGGTTATACCAGTGCTAAAGATTCTTTTTGTGATGATGTGACGTTAGCACGCCACATTGCTGCTTGCGGCTGGAAAGTAGGTTTTTTGGATGGAGCCAAAGTTTTGAAAGTGCGGATGTATGAAGGAGCTAAACAAACCTGGACAGAATGGGGACGAAGTCTTGATTTAAAGGATGCTTCCTCCCGATTGCAATTGTGGGGAGATCTGTGGTTGCTTTCGGCTGTTCAAGGTTTGCCTGTACCGATTTTACTGAGTTTTTTGTTGTTTTTGCCGGCTCTCCAACTCACCCCCTCTCCTGTTTTGTTATTACTAGGGCTGAATCTGTTATTACTTGCGATTCGTTTTGGTATGCTGTTTGCGATCGCCCCCAGCTACGATCGCGCTCAGGCCAAGGGTAGTTGGCTTTTTTGGCTGTCTTTTTTGGCCGATCCGCTAGCAGTGCTGCGCGTGTTTTTATCTGCATCGAGCAGACCCCGACAATGGCGAGGACGAAAATACGGTTGATATCCAAAAAACAGACCTTTCTCCAGCCTAGCAGTTCGCAGTTTTACTCATCCTCATCTTTGATGCGATCGCTGCGTTCTAGTTCCCAAAGAATTTGATTACCTTCTCGACGCACGCGAGACACAATCCAGTTACGCCAGCGCCATTGATCGCCACGACTGGTAACGGCGCTAGCGTGGACATCCATTAAATCTGCTAGTTCAGAACTGGTTATTAAGTAACCTTTTCTAGCAATTTCGTCTGCAATTCGCAGCGTTTGCACTAAGTTGCGCAATTGCACTACTCTCATTTCCCGCGGTAATTCCTCGTTGTTAAGGGTAGTGGAGGTATGAGAAGTTTCGTTCATATTTGTATCGGTATCGGGTGCAAAGGAACTGATGTTTTGTGTATTTTGGTTCATTATCATCAATTCGTTACCGGAATCAGATAAACTTGCTACCTCAATTTCCTGATGAGTCCGTGAAAGTGCTTCCTGAAAGTTTGGGGAAGAAATTTCTCTGAGTACGGGAGTTTTCCCGCTCGCAAAAGCACGAGCAATCTCGTCGCAGCGAGAGTTCCCTTCGTTACCCGCATGTCCCCGCACGTGTTGCCATGTTACTTGAGGGCTATTGAGTTGATCGATAATTTCTAGTAAGTCTCGGTTGAGAACAGGACTATTATCTGCTTTTTTCCAACCTTTTTTTCCAAGCTTTTAGCCATTTATTCACGCAGTTGATTACGTACTCGCTGTCAGTGTAAATAACGATCGCTTCCTTTTGTCCCCAAGCTTGCAAAAATTGTAAAGCCGCGATCGCTGCTTGTAATTCCATTCTGTTATTGGTGGTTTGCGGTGATGCACCACCCATTTCATGGATCGAACCATCGCTAAAGCAGACAACAATACCCCAACCACCAGGTCCGGGATTACCGCTGCAAGCGCCATCAGTATATATACTTTCAATTTTCAAAAGTGAATCCATCGCTAACTTCTTCTCAGCGCCAAGTACAGCAATTACCAAACATTAGCAGCGGAAAATGCAAAACATCCTTCAGATTAGCACAATTGCAACCGTAGTTCTACTTAAAAATTTTAGTAGGGGTGAGTTATCTTGTTGGCAATAACAATTTTGAAGTTTTTCCTTTCTACGCTGAGGGAAAATTGGTTCCTTTCAGTTCCTAAACAATTATTTTTTCTCTTTTGTAAACTAAGTCACCTTGATTTAACTCAGACAACGCTTTACTGATAAAAATCCATTACCTGTTCGATAAATCTTTGCCAAATCTGGTTGGGAGTCCAAATTTGGTATAAATCTTTTTTGCCTCGACGTCACTTATTCCTTCCTGCAGGCGACGATAAAGATATATAAAAGCAGAAACTCTTTTGTTGGCAGCACAGTGAACAAAAATTTTTTTCTCAGCATTTGCTTGCATAACTTGAAAAAAATCTTTCACATCCTCAAGCTTAGGTTTTTCCCAAGCTACAGGAATGTGAACGTATTCCATGCCGTAGGATTCTACTATTTGTTTTTCCTCAGCTAAGGCGTTGGGAGATTCTGGCAAAGCTAAATTCACAACTAATTGGTATCCTGCTTCTTTGATGAGAGCGAATTCTTCTTTGGATGGTTGTCCGGAAGTGCCAATTCTCTCAGATATTTGCAGAAAATTGTAAATATTTTCTAGACAGTTATGCGACATTTTGTCTTAGCAAATTATTGTTAATTTTAGGAATGAAATTGTGCAAGCTGTGGCTAATTAATCAGGAGAATGAAAAATAGTATCTCAGCCAAGACCAGTAAAATGTTGATAGTAACAATAACATTGTAGTCATTTTCTAATTGTTTTGGCAGTTTGGTTTTTATCAAGATACAATAATCTGCGTTAACGGGACTGACAATTTCTACACAAAGATAAATAAGCTTGAGAAAAGAAGAATTTGGACGTTGCCAAATTGACTAATAGCAAAAAGAAAGTATGAGCAAAAATAACAATCGCGGTATTGGCGGTGAATAGTTTCCGGAAAGGCTATCCCCGGGGCGATCGCTCGTGCAAACAACAACCACGCAAGCAAAACTTTTCTTCCAGGGATTGTGTCGGTGAGTCGGGCACGCTACGATGTAAATTTGAATGGAACATTGAAATTGATTGCGGTCGTAACTTCAGGATGCTGTTTTTGGCAGCCATTGCCTTAGGGGCGATCGCGGTTGATAAAGACATTAAATTTTTCTGTAGAATCACGCACTAGCATTTAAGTTAGTTAATTAATCACAGCGAGCGTTGTGTATAACGCGGTATCATCGTATCTTGTGTCAGTTGCCACATCTGCTGCCAAACAATGACCGCTTCTCATCCTGTATCCCAACCCAACGAAAACAATAACGCCACCACCTGCGGTACATCTTCTGCGAACGCACCCATTTCAGATTACCGTATGGTGGATCGCAGCAAGCTAACTCAAATGTTTCAGCATTATGTGGAGACCAAGGAAAAGTATCCTCACGCAGTGCTGCTGTATCGTGTAGGAGACTTTTTTGAATGCTATTTCCAGGATGCCGTTACTTTAGCGCAGGAGCTAGAACTTTTTTTGACCAGCAAACCGGTTGGAGAAATCGGAAGAGTAGCAATGAGTGGCGTACCGCACCATTCCTGGGAGCGTCACGCGACCATATTAGTGGAAAAGGGATACGCGGTAGTCATTTGCGACCAAGTGGAAGACGCCTCTGAAGCTGCTGGAAGATTGGTAAGGCGAGAGATAACGCGCATTCTCACTCCCGGTACGCTGTTGGAAGAGGGAATGCTAAAAACTGCTCGCAATAATTATTTAAGTGCAGTAGTAATTGCCGGAGAACATTGGGGACTGGCTTATGCAGATATTTCCACCGGTGAATTTTTGACTACTCAAGCTAGTGGTGCAGAAAACTTAACGCAGGAATTGATGCGCTTGCAACCTGCGGAAGTGCTAGTTCCTACCAACGCTCCTGACTTGGGAACCTTGCTGCGTCCGGGAGAAAAATCCGAACATTTACCAGAATGCTTACCACCGATTTTTTGTTATGCACTGCGATCGCAAATTCCTTTTTCTGCAGGAGAAGCGAAAGCAAGATTGCTGCACAAGTTTAAAGTGCGATCGCTCGAAGGAATGGGGTGCGAACACCTTCCTTTAGCCGTTCGTGCTGCTGGCGGTCTGCTGCAATACCTGGAAGAAACGCAAACCCAAAACTCTATTCCCCTCCAACCTTTACGCACCTACACCATCACGGATTACCTAATTGTTGACCATCAAACTCGTCGCAACCTAGAAATTACTCAAACAGTCCGAGATGGCAGTTTTCACGGTTCTCTATTATGGGCTTTAGATAGAACCACTACAGCCATGGGCAGTCGCGCCCTGCGAAGATGGTTGTTACAACCGCTACTTGACATCAAAGGCATTCGCGCCCGGCAAGACACAATCCAAGAATTAGTAGAAAATACTTCCTTGCGTCAAGATTTGCGACAGCTGCTGCGGCAAATTTATGACTTGGAGCGCCTCACAGGGCGAGCTGGTTCCGGTACTGCAAATGCCAGGGATTTAATCGCTTTGGCTTGGTCGCTTTCGAAACTACCAGAATTAGCGCTTGTGGTTGCCGAAGCTCGCTCTCCGTTTCTAAAAGCCTTACAAAAAGTACCGCCTTCTTTAGAAGAACTAGCCCAAAAAATCAAAGCTCACATTGTCGAGTCGCCGCCTTTACATATTAAGGAAGGTGGTTTGATTCGTCCGGGAGTAAACCAACAGCTAGACCAAAGACGCGCTTTGGTAGAAGAAGACCAGAAATGGATTGCAAACTTAGAAGTAGAGGAACGTTCGCGAACGGGAATTAGTACCTTAAAAGTAGGATTTAATAAAACTTTCGGTTATTACATCAGTATTTCCCGAGCTAAGGCAGACCAGGTACCGTCAAATTATATACGCAAACAAACCCTCACCAACGAAGAACGTTACATTACTCCCGAGTTAAAAGAACGGGAAGCAAGAATTCTCACAGCGCGGGATGATTTAAATCAAATGGAGTACGAGATTTTTGTAGCCTTGCGAGAAGAAGTGGGAAGTTGCGCCCAAAACATCCGCAATATCTCCCGGGCGATCGCAGCAGTAGATGTTCTGTGCGGCTTAGCAGAGCTAGCAGTTGCTCAAGGTTATTGCCGTCCGGAAATGGTTGAGGGACGAGAAATTACAATTGTGGAGGGACGGCATCCGGTGGTAGAGCAGTCTTTACCTGCGGGATTGTTTGTGCCGAATTCCACGCACTTAGGAGGAACAGCTTTTGTATCCCCCGAGTCTTCTCCCCCCGATTTAATTATTCTCACCGGACCCAATGCCAGCGGCAAGAGTTGCTATCTCAGACAAGTGGGTTTGATACAGTTGATGGCGCAAATTGGCAGTTTTGTACCTGCAAGGTTTGCTCGCTTGGGAATATGCGATCGCATCTTTACCCGTGTAGGAGCAGTAGACGATCTCGCAACCGGTCAATCTACATTTATGGTGGAGATGAATGAAACGGCAAACATTCTCAATCACGCCACAGAACGGTCTTTAGTATTATTAGATGAAATCGGACGGGGAACAGCAACATTTGACGGTCTTTCCATTGCTTGGGCGGTAGCAGAATATCTAGCTACCCAAATTCGAGCCAGAACTATTTTTGCTACCCACTACCACGAGTTGAATGAATTGGCTTGTTTGCTACCAAACGTGGCAAACTACCAAGTTACCGTCAAGGAATTACCAGACCAAATTATCTTTCTGCATCAAGTCCAACCCGGAGGTGCGGACAAATCCTACGGAATCGAAGCTGGACGCCTTGCTGGTTTACCTCAGGTGGTAATTCAGCGAGCCAAACAAGTTATGCAGCAAATTGAAAAGCACAGCAAAATTGCCATTGGTTTGCGCGAAGGTCTTCAAAAAGAGAACGGTAACAACCGATAATAAGGAGGTGAAGAAAGGTTGAGAGCTTTTCCTTCGACTGTAGCAGCAGAAGAAACACCCAGTAAATTGTTGATGGTGGGAGCTATATCGATATTGCGAATGGTACCGATATTGCCGCGACGGGTGATATCAGGGCCTGCAGCGTAGAAAATGGCGCTGAGTTTGGGTAAGGTGGGATCGTAACCGTGGGCTCCGTAAAAGTTAGGTACTGAAAAAATAGAATTGTCCTTATCTCCCAAACGAGTCACAGCGGGATTTGAAAAGCCATCGAAGTTATAACCGTCACTCAAGATTGCAAAAACATCACCAGCATCCTGGCCAACGAATTTGCTACTGCCTAAACCGAAAGAGGGATCGCTAACATCGCCCGGTAAAGGACGGGTATAAATTTTATCGAAAACCGCTTGCGGTCGTCGGAAAGTGTAGTAGAAATTGGTGTCTGTTAGTTCTTTAAGTGCAGTGACAATTTGCTGTTGCAGAGTAACGTATTCAGTGCGACTAACAGTACCGTTGGGTTCGCGCCCCTGAAGATTGATGTAGATGTTAGCTGCTGGACCCGAGGTCACCGCTCGCACTTTGGTCGAGTCAAAACCTTTACTTTTGAGAAAATTCTCGAGGTTGACTGCAGTGTGGAAGGTAGAAAAACCATGGTCCGACACCACAATAATATTACTGTTCGGTCGACCTTGTCTGTTTGTACCAACCACGTTGATGATGCGCTCTACTGCATTGTTTGCAGCTCGGTAGGCATTTTGGATATAACGGCGATAGCGAGCGATCTTTGCTTGCTCTTGTCCTGCACCGATGGTATTGGGATTGGTAGGATCGGTAGCTTGGCGGTAATCGGTAAGAAGAAACTGATGCTCGGAACCATCGGGTTGCTCGATATAAACAAGCACCAAATCGGCGTCGGGATTTTTGGTGATGGCCCTGATGGCTACCCGAGTTTGATAGTCTACAAAAAGTTGCACCTGGTCTTGGTAGATAGCTTCTAATTCTGTGTCGGGAAAAGCACTAAATCCAGGACTGAGTCGCTCTATAATCCGAAAGTCGGGTTGGGGAGCCCAAAAGCCAACGTTATTATTAATGTCATCGACACTAGCTTGAACTGGCAAGGTAGCGGGAATGGCGTTGACAGAATAGCGAGCAATTCTAACGGTGCTGAGGTCGGGAGCAAGATTGCTAACGTAAAAAGCAGTTCCCGCTTTGTTATTGCTTCCTTCTAAATAAAAGAGACTGGATTTTTTCTCACTAGCTTTGACGTATGCAGGTCCTGTTGCGGGTAAGCTGAAAGGTCCCGGTGAAATTCCAATTTGGGAGTCGAAAAAGACTAGCGTGTCGTAGTTAATTTGGCGATCGTCAGTGGTGTCCGTAGCTGCAACTTGGATATCATAGGTAACACCACCAACAGTAAAGCGATCGCCCAAGGAAGCTTGCTGAACTGGACTGTAGGAAATTTTTCCAGCTGCTTTGAGTTGATTGACCGTCTGCAGGGGAGCCTTGCTAAAATCCCTCGCCGTCAAGCTAAAACCTTTTGCACCTACTCCTGCAAACGCTCCAAAGGAACGGTATAGGATACAGTCCTCTTGCTTGCAGATTGAATAACTGGACTGTTGGGTAAACCCGGTACCTTTACATCTACTCCATCTGCTCCCGGAAAGGTTGCAGCAACAACCTTTTTACCGTTTTGTTCCAATCCCAGCCAAAGGGGTTGGGCAGTAGGTTGGGCGCTTTCTGCCGGTTCTAGGGGAGAATAGCCTCCAATGGGAGCAGCAAAACCACTGATATTGGAATTAAAGGGACTGGCAACCAGGTGAAAGGTATTGGCGTTAATGTCATTGCGAGCTGCGGTGGAACCTGTAGTAATGGCTACATGACAAGCTGCCGTTAAAGAAGCGCTACAGGTTATGTTTCGCTCGGCGTAAACGCCGTTACTTTTAATCAGTCCCAATCCCTGTTTGCGACTGAGAACACCCTCAGCTAAATACTGCTCGACAAAATCTGGAGTCGCACCGTCTAGGGAAATCAAGATAACTTTGGGACGAGGCGTGCTCGAGATTGACCGAGCAACTAGAGAGTGGGCGCTTAAGGTTAACAAAAAGGTGGCAAGCACGAATACGCAAAGACGTATCGCTAATTTTTTTGCAGCCTGCAAAAATTTAAAAATCTTCTTCCCACAGCTCCTCCTTCAGTACATCCCCACCACGTTTGTACGGAAAACATCCATTTTTTAATGTACTGAGGGTATGTTAAGCCAGAACTATGGAAATCTTAAGAAAAGCCTACCGCCTGCCCATGTCAAAGGAAACAGTGATTAATTCCAATCTTGTTCTTCTCTGCTGGCCCGACTTTTGTAAATTCCGCCTTGGGCGTGAATAGCGCGAGTGCGAGCAAATAACTCTTTTTCAGTTAAACCCCAGCGCTGCAAAATTTTATCCAAGTCCTGTTGAATGTCTCGGGCGCCGGGAAAGCCTTGGTAGCGAATGCGTAACCTCGCTAATTCTGCCAAGTTGAAATCTGTCGCCTCCTGTAGCAGGAGATTATCAACTATAGGGCGATCGCGTTTGTAAAGAGGATGTTCTTGGTCTTTTGGTTGTGCAGTCATACTTAAGTAGCGATGGTGAATTAATGGCAAACCACAAATAAGTGACACTGTTTCACTATAATTTGGTGATAACGGTCAAAAACCACCCCTTCGAGTGACTACCGCCTTCCGTCTATTTTTATCTCCTCAGGAAGAGACGGCAACTACGCCTTGACTCTTACGGCTCTCCTCACTGTCGCTACACTGGAAATATAGATACATTATCCATATAAAAACTAAAAAAGTAGACAATAGTGAAGGTGAGGGTGAATTTTGTTTTGCCCAAAGCCCAAGCAGCAAGGGAGCAAGACCCGCTATGTTTGAACATTTTACATCTGAAGCTATTAAAGTAGTTATGCTTGCCCAGGAGGAAGCACGTCGGCTGGGTCATAACTTTGTAGGAACAGAACAAATTCTTTTAGGTCTGTTGGGAGAAGGAACTGGGATTGCTGCCAAAGTGCTGAATGAATTGGGCGTTACTCTCAAAGACGCACGTCGGGAAGTCGAAAGAATTATCGGTCGGGGTTCTGGCTTTGTACCGCCGGAAATTCCTTTTACTCCCAAAGTTAAAACTTTATTCGAGCAATCGTTCAAAGAAGCCCGCAGTCTCGGACACAATCACATCGGTACCGAACACTTACTTTTAGGATTGATCGAAGCGGGCGAAGGAGTAGCTGCCAAAGTACTGCAAAATCTAGGAGTCGAGCTTTCGCAAATCCGTACTGCAGTTATTCGTCGTTTGGGTGAAGTTACGCCGGTCGGTGCTGGTAGCAGCGGTAGTCCCAGACGCACCCAAACCCTGAGTTTAGAGGAATACGGTCGAAATCTCACCAAGCTAGCCCAAGCAGGTAAGCTTGATCCTGTGGTCGGGCGAGAAAAGGAAATAGAACGCGCAATCCAAATTTTGGGTCGCCGGACAAAAAATAATCCAGTGTTGATCGGCGAACCGGGAGTGGGAAAAACAGCGATCGCAGAAGGTTTAGCACAGCGCATCGCTAACCAAGATGTGCCGGAAATTTTACAGCACAAACAAGTTATCAGCCTGGACATGGGCTTGCTAGTTGCAGGAACCCGCTTCCGCGGCGATTTTGAAGAACGCCTCAAAAAAATCATGGATGAAATCCGCTCTGCGGGTAATATCATCCTGGTGATTGACGAAATGCACACCCTTGTCGGTGCAGGTGGTGTAGAAGGCGGCATGGATGCTGCTAATATTATCAAGCCAGCCTTGGCAAAGGGTGAACTGCAGTGCATTGGCGCCACAACTTTAGATGAGTACCGCCAGCACATCGAACGCGATGCAGCTTTGGAACGTCGCTTCCAGCCGATTATGGTTGGTGAACCATCGGTAGAAGAAACCTTAGAAATTCTGCGCGGTTTGCGTTCGGCTTACGAACAACACCACCGTGTCGAAATTTCCGATGGCGCGTTGGTAGCGGCGGCCCAACTATCCGACCGCTATATCAGCGATCGCTACCTCCCAGATAAGGCCATAGACTTGATCGACGAAGCAGGTTCCCGCGTCCGCCTGCGCCACTCTCAAGCTTTTGGCAATCGCGAGCTCAAGCGCCAATTAGCCGCAATTACCAAAGCTAAAGATGAAGCTGTCCGAGCCCAAAACTTCCAGCAAGCAGGACAACTGCGCGATCGCGAGCTGGAAATTGCAGCTCGGTTGGCAGAATCACAAAACGGCCAATTTGTCAACAAACCCGTTGTGGACGCAGAAGACATCGCCCAAATCGTCTCTGGCTGGACGGGCGTACCCGTTAACAAACTCACCGAATCCGAGTCAGAGATGTTACTACACCTAGAAGATACCCTGCACCAACGAATCATCGGTCAACAACAAGCAGTCACAGCCGTATCTCGTTCGATTCGCCGCGCTCGGGTCGGCTTGAAGAACCCAAATCGACCTATTGCTAGCTTTATCTTCTCAGGACCCACCGGAGTTGGAAAGACAGAACTCGCAAAGGCCCTGGCGGCTTATTTCTTTGGTTCAGAAGAAGCAATGATCCGCCTGGATATGTCCGAATTTATGGAACGACATACCGTCTCCAAGCTGATTGGTTCTCCTCCTGGTTATGTTGGATACGATGAAGGCGGACAACTAACGGAAGCTGTGCGGCGCCGACCCTATACGGTAGTACTTTTCGACGAAATCGAAAAAGCACACCCCGACGTATTCAACATGCTACTGCAAATCATGGATGACGGCCGCCTTACCGATGCAAAAGGTCGAACGGTAGACTTCAAAAATACACTCATCATTTTGACTTCTAACATCGGTTCCCGCGTCATCGAAAAAGGCGGTGGCGGTTTGGGCTTCCAGTTTAGTGAAGATGAAGCGACAGCAAGCTATAACCGCATTCGCAACTTAGTCAACGAAGAGCTCAAAGCTTACTTCCGTCCGGAATTCCTCAACCGCGTAGACGAAATTATCGTCTTTACCCAATTGAACAAAGACGAAGTCAAGCAAATCGCCGAAATCATGCTTGCAGAAGTTGCTACTCGCTTGAGTGAAAAGAATATCACCCTGGAAGTCAAAGACCGCTTTAAAGAACTGGTAGTACAAGAAGGCTACAATCCCAGTCAGGGTGCAAGACCCTTACGCCGAGCAATTATGCGCCTTTTAGAAGATACTTTGGCGCAAGCACTACTATCCGGTCAACTGGCAGCAGGCGATACAGCTATTGTGGATGTTGACGATGACGGTCAGGTAACAGTACGCAAATCTGAAAAACCACAGCTAGCTTTAGCAACTGTTGGTTCGTAGCTACTGCGGTCACGGTCAACATTTGCAACTGCAAGATTTTACCCCTAGTCAGCTAGGGGTTTTTTATTGCCGCTAATTTCAACCTGCAGCGGGAGGCGCAGCGGAAGAAGATATAACAAACCTTCCTGGCGAAAATCGCAGCAGCTTTCCTTGTGCTTCAAATTGCTGAAGAATTCGCGTCACCGTTACCCGCGTTAGTTTGGTTAATTCCGCTAGCTCTCGATGAGACAGCTTCAACTCGATTAATCTTCCCTGTTCGATATCCCGTCCGAATTTTTGACTTAAAAACATCAAAACTGCCCACAAGCGCCGCCAAGCAGGATTTAAACCTATAATGCTCATTAATTCTTCTGTCTGTTGTTTTTGTTTGACAATGGCATCTATTGCTTGCGCCCACAAAGCTTTTGGTAAGAAGCTAGCTTGTACCGAAGTCAAACACTGAATTTCGTAAGGTTCTAGGTGTGGAATTGGTTGTCCGACTACATCCTGCGCCCCCCAATAACCTAAAGTAACTATTGTACCCTCATCATCCCAAGTTACAGTTCTCACCACTCCACGTTCTATATACCATAAACTGTCCGGTAACAATGGCAGAGTATCTTGGGGGTGGAAACTTTGGTGAATAACTGATGGATTCAGAACAAAACAGGGATTTGAAATAGCCATATCTTTTTCGGACGCCACTAAAATCAGCTTGCTTGTGCTCTCTGTTCCCAAGAGGGTAGCTGCAAGGAAAGATTGCCAATTTCCAAGCGGGATAGTTCAGGGTTAGTTGTTAGATTTGTGTCCATAAAAGTTAGTAAGCAAAACTTTGAAAATTTTTATCAACTTCCTAGTAGGACGATGGAAATTTTAAGTGGTTAATATTAGCTTGAAAAGATAAGAAAATCATAAGGAAACTATAACAATTTGCCCTTTTGTAACTTACCTAGTAGTTGGACTTTATTGCTCGGTCGCTTTCTTGGCTAATATTTCTGATGCTTCTTGTGCTTCTACAGTTTCGCTAGCAGAACCAGATATTGCTAATTGAGCACTATCTACTGTATCTTTAATAAAACCTGCAAAAGGTACGGCAATCAATAATCCTAAAACTCCACCAACGTAAGTTCCCAATAGCAAGGAAATTATCACCCAGATGGGTCTGAGCCCTGTAAAACTACCTAACAGTCGGGGTGCGATCGCTTGGTCGATTAGCTGGTCGATAATCACAGCTACTACTAAAACTTTTATTGCCAACCAAAAATTATGTGAAGCGAGAATTAAAGTTATAACTGCTAAACTGATAACGTCTCCAAAGGGAACTAAGCTCAAAATACCAATTCCTAAACCGAACAACAGTCCAAATCGGACTTTCAAAACTAAAAACATCAAAGTTTGTGAAAATCCCATCAAAAAAGCCAAAGTAATTTGACCGATCAAATAGTTTTGAAAGTTTTGCTGCAAAGACTGCTGCAGTCGCTGACCAAATTCTTTAGGTAATCTTTTAAATATTTCCTCCCAAATTCTTTCACCATCTATTAACAGATAAACAGTCAAGACTACTACGATTAAAGCTCCAGAAATGCTATCAATTGTATCTACTACTAAACTAAAAAGCCTGTCTCCAATTTGTTCTAATTCTTCTGGTAAATGAGCGAGTAACTGAGAAATTATCTGGCTGAAATTAACATGAAGTCTGTTTCCAAACACCTGCTCGCTCACAAGTTGAAGTTGTTGCTCGCTAGAATCGATCCATTCGGGTAGTAGTTTAGCCATTTCGCTAAACTGCTGCACAACAACAGGTACTAAAGTTAGTCCCAAAACTATAAAAATCACCACAGTTAATATCAAAACTATTGCCACCGCATAATTGCGTTTGATTCCTTTTTGTTGCAGTAGGGAAACAGGATAATTCCAAATGAATGCTAATAAACAAGCCAAGACAAAAATTGTCACTAGAGGTTGGAAATATTGAAAGACTCGCAGCGCCAACCAAAAATTAAGAAAAATTAAAGGAAACAATAGCGTTAAAATTAACCATGGCAGTAATTTTTGTAAAGAAAGCATAATTAGAAATTAACTTTTTGAAAAAGATACGTGGACTAAAAGGGGGTGGAAAATAAAATCATCATTTCATACCTAATCCTGGTGAGGATGATTTGCCTCACCGTAACAAAATCAAAGAATACCAGATTACTGACCGCAGTACCTCTAAAAGCATTAGCTAGCAAAACCCGTCCTTAACTTTTACTTTTGCTGTATTAAATGCAGGCTTTGGGAATTTGCATGTTGACTTGTTCCCCGCCTGGTGGAGCTAGGGAGCGATCTAGCTAGCTAGCTAGCTAGCTGCTGTTAACTGCGGTAAATTTCCATCTTGTACGGTTTCTCCACACAATGACTACAAATTTTCCTAGTTGGTAGCGAGCAAGCTTTGTGCTGACTACAAACTACGTGTCGTTCTACTTTACCTAAGCTAGCAGTTTATGGGGTTGTAAATTCACATCCTGTGGGGAATTTTTGGGTTTAACGCACGCGTTGAATATCCCCTGAATTGAATTCAGGGGTTCCTCGAAGCGAGCGTGGAGTTTTGGTTTAGACTTTTGCCTTTTGCTGTTGTTGTGCGGCTTTTTGACTCAATTTGGCTTGTAAGTCTGCCCAGCGAACATTTGCTAGATTGGGCAAAACAACGTCAGCTGCTCCTACTCGCGAAGCTGGACCGATTCCCACTGTCCGCATACCGCCTGCTCGTGCAGCTTCTATACCTGCTTGTGCATCTTCTACAACCACGCATTGTGCTGGTTCTAATCCTAGTAATTTGGCTGCATATAAAAATAAATCTGGAGCAGGCTTGGGGTTTTGGACGCTGTAACCGTCGGCGATCGCGTCTATGCGGTCGCTAATGCCTAGTTTTTCTACCACAGTACGGGCATTTTTACTAGCAGAACCAATGGCTATTTTGATTCCAGCTTGGCGCAATTCATCGAGTAAGTTCAGCACTCCAGGTAGCAAATCTTTGGGCGAGATGTTGGCAATCAATTCTACGTAGTATCGGTTTTTGCGATCCATCATTTCTTGGAGTTGTTCCTCCGAATAGTGTCTGTCTCCAACTATGCGCAACAGTGATTCTCGCCGAGAAACTCCTCGCAGTGCTTCGTTAGCTTCTCGATTAAAAGGCAAACCTTCTTCATCTGCTAATTTTTGCCAAGCGAGATAGTGATATTCGGCGGTATCTGTTAATACTCCATCGAGATCGAAAATAAAGCCACGGATGTCTGGGTCCGCAGATGTGGTGGTTGGGGGTGAAGTATCAGTCGAGGTTTTTTGTCCTGGACGCAAATCAAATGCATGCCATTTCCCGCGCCAAAAGAAATTAAACTTCAGGCGCGTCCAGCTGGGAGGTAGGTGAGGATGGGCTACGGGTTTGTCGTTACCGATGAAAATTCCGCCAAAACCTAAAATTACAGCTTGCCAAACGCCACCAGCGCTGGCTCCATGAATTCCTTCTGCAGCATTACCCCGGACATCTTCCAGGTCTACTAGTGCTGCTTGCATAAATCTTTCGTAAGCTTCTGCTGTTTTCCCCAGGTCTGAGGCGAGGATGGCGTGAATTGCTGGACCGAGAGATGAACCGTAGGAAATATCTGTGCGGGGTGCGTAGTAGTCCCAGTTTTTTTGCAGGGTTTGCAGATCGTAGGGAGGTTCTTGCGATTGTCGCATCAGATACAACAGCATCAATACATCTGGTTGTTTGAGTACCTGGCGCTTGTTGGCTTCTTCTATTCCCAAGATGGCTTGCATGGATTTGGTACGCGGTTCGTAGTCTTCGAGGTTGATATCTTGCAGTTGGAAAAATCCCTCGAACTGTTCTATGAGTCCGCTGGATTTGTCTTGGGGAATCCAGATGTTGGTGATGATATCGTTCCAGCGCGATCGCCTTCCCGGACTGAGATTGAGTTTTTGATCCAGTTCGTTTAATTTTTCGGGGAAATTTTTGTGCAGCCAATCGTAGATGTAAAGTGCTTTTTCTAGGTGCCATTGTACCATTCGGTTGGTAAAGGCGTTGTTGTCGACAGATTCGTGGTATTCATCTGCACCAATAACTTCCCGAATTTCGTACCGTTCGTATTTGGTGTTGTATTCTACTCGACTGCCCCAAAATACTGCTGTATCCAGAATGATTTCCGCACCCCGGTCTCGCATCCACTCATCGTCGCCTGTTGCTTGCCAGTAGTACCAGCAGGCGTAGGCTACATCGGCGCTAATGTGAATTTCGCGATCGCGACACCAAATACGGATGTCTTCGCCGTAAAAATCGTTGGGAGGTAACCACCTGGGCGTGACTTCGTCGCCGGTATCCGCACTTTCCCAAGCATACATTGCCCCTTTATACCCGTAATGCACTGCTTTGCGCCGCGCTCCCGGTAGGGTGTGGTACCTGTAGGAAAGCATGTTTCGCGCTAGTTCCGGTTGCGTGTAAATAAAAAAGGGAAGTATAAAAATTTCTGTATCCCAAAAAACGTGACCGCGGTAGCCAAATCCGGAGAGGGTTTTGGCAGGAATGCTCACTTTGTCGTTGTTGCGGGGAGCGGCGATTAGCAATTGAAACAAGTTGTAGCGGACAGCCAGCTGGGCTGTGACGTCTCCTTCAATGACGATGTCGCTTTTTTGCCAAACTTCGTCCCAAGCTTGGATGTGGGCATCCAGCAAAGTCGAGTATTCTGGTAGCTGGGTAAGTTTTTCGCAGGCTGCTTCTACTGGGTTTTCCGTTTCCAAGGAAGTAAAAACTGTTACTAATTTTTCTACCGTCACCGTTTGTCCCGCCGCCGCGAAAAAAGACGAACTCAAGGTGGGATACCCCGGAGGATTGGTAACTTGCACAGAAGCTTGGGCGCCCAGGATTTTGATTTTGGTTGCCATACCCAGCTGGATGCGAGAGGTACGGGTGCGCAAATTGAGCCAAACGGCTTGTTCTGTCTTGCCCTGGTCTAGCAATTCCCAGTGGTTGAAACCCTGATTTTCTGGGTAGCCGTTAATACTTGCTTGCACTTCGATGGCGCTTTCGCTATCCACGGGTGTCAGCTGACAGCGCAGTCCCAACACGTGTGGTTCTGCAAGGCTAGCAAAACGCTCCCACACAATGTCCACAATTTTGCCACCGGGACTGCGCCAGCGTACTTTGCGACTGAGAATACCCCGCTGCAAATTTAATTGCCGTTCGTAACTAAGAATTTCCCCCCGCTCGAGGCGAAAGCGATCGCCGTCTATACTTATTAATAAAGGTAACCAATCAGGGCAATTAGCAAGTTCAGTATAGACAATCGGCACTTCGTCGTAAACGCCGTGAATAAAAGTAGCTGGTAAAGCGCGAGAATAGCCTTCCTCAAAGCTTCCTCGCGTTCCCAGATAACTGTTGCCGATAGTAAATACTGTTTCTCGGGAACGAAAGCGATCGGGATCGAACAAAGTTTCTGTGACAGTCCAATCTGTGTAAGTTAAATGCTGGGAATGAGCTTTTATATCCATCGTCACTGCTATTGGGAAAAAAAGACAGGGGATTGGGCGCCATTTTTTTGGAAAGCAAATGCTTAATTGCCATTAACTGCTGGCTATCGCTGCATGTGCTGTTCTAAGATTTTTTCCGCTTTTGGTTTGAAGACCAGATGGTATAAAGTTTCTACATAGCGAAGCAAAGCTTCTTGGTTTTCCTGGGTCACAAAGTCCCAGAACCGATACATTTTAGCTAGCAATAGCAACTGTTTGGTGTGTACTTGCCAGTTGTACCTGTTACGAACTCGCTGGATGACATGTTCGGAAACTTCATACCAGTATTCGGGATTGGTATCGCACTGGTCAATAAAGTTCACCAATTTTTTAGCAGCTGCTTCTGGGTCTGTGGGATTAAGATGAAATTCATTGTCTCCATCTTCAATTAATTCTGCCGCGCCACCAAATTCTGTCACAAAAGTTGGCAAACCAGAGCTCATAGCTTCCAAAATTGTTCGTCCGAAGGCTTCAAACAAAGCAAAATGTACGTATAGACCCTGACGATCTGCGATCGCCCGATAAAGTTCCCCTAGTTCGGCCTTGGGAAGGCGAACTCCAATCCAGCGCATGTGGTTGTGCAGGTTATACTGGTTGATTTTGCTGTGAATTTTTTCAATTTCCTCTGCTTCTTCTGGTCTTGTTGCTTCCGAGGCGTGGAGTTTGTTGGTGACAAGAATTAAATTGCAGCGCTGTCGCAGTGCTTCGCTTTTTCCAAAACACTCTACTAAACCGGAAATATTCTTGACCGAGGTAATGTGAGCTACAGCACAAATCGGTCTTTTGTCGGGATTTTCGAGCTCGCCGAGGATGTAACTTTGTTGGCGACTAAAAACTAATTCCTTGATTTTGGTGCGTAAACTTGGTTCGCGCTTTTGTTGTTCGCTGTATGGAAAAAAGACGTTTTCATCCACTCCTGGTGGTACAAGGTTAAATTTGGGACTGAATAAGTTAATGCCATCAACTACGTGATACAGCTGCGGCATGGTAAAACATTTATACGACTCGTACTGACCGATCGTATCGGGAGTGCCTACTATTTCGTGATAGGACGAGGTGATAATAAAATCAGCCGCATTCATATTAATTAAATCGGCAGTAAATTGCACTGAAAAGTGATACTGGTCTTCCAATTCTTGCCAGTAGAGATTGCTAAATAAATGTTTCGGCTTTTCTAAAGAATGAGCAATATTGCACAAAGTTACTTTTAGCCTTTGGGTAAGCAAAAACGCCACTAAATTGCCGTCGCTGTAGTTACCAATAATTAAATCTGGACGTCCTCCCAGTTGCGCTAAAAGTTCTTTTTCAGCGTCAATGGCAAAGGTTTCCAAATAAGGCCAAATTTCAAATTTAGAAATCCAGTTTTGGGTGACTTGGGGATTAAATTCCCGGAAAGGAACGCGCAATATCCAGCTGTTTTCGGTTCTTTCCAGTTTTTCTAAACGCAGGTTGCAATTTGTTCCTTCGCAATTGGGAATCAAACGAGTCAGAATAATAATTTGGGGTTGAATGCCGAGTAGATCCAGACCAGCAAGTTTTATATCTTCCCGTAATTTGTTCTCCAGATGACGAGCTTGTTCGAGAATATACGCTACCTGCCCCATGGTCTCGGGTCTTCCCAGCATGTCTTCCTGGCCGATCCAACCGTGGATGGAAACCAGAACGACGCGAAATATGGCTGGAACTCTTGAAACAAAGGCTTCGAGAATAGCAGGTTCGGGAGCGTCTAGTAACCGGTCGAATAGTTCTAGGGTTTCGCAGACTCGCGATGCGGTGTTGCCCCAACCCGGCTCCAATCCTAATGCTTGTAAATCTTCATGGAAGTTTTCGTAGGGTTCTTCTGGAGGTAGCTTCCTGATTAATTTTATAGCTTGCTTGATCTGTTTGCACAGCTGAATGCCAGAGTGAATGCGATCGCCCGTTAGTAGCGGCTTGCCGTTGTATTTGAGCCGGCATAAAGCTTCAAACAATACTTTTAGCCAATACTCCGGATCGATAACTACCTGAGAACACAAGTAACGGTTGAGAAACGCCAGTCCTTGACCGATATTTCTCGGATCTTCTATCGAGGGAAAATACCGGTAAAAAGGACGAAAGTCTATTTCCAGAATTTCGCTTTGTGATAGATTGACAAAGCGATCGCAAGCCTCTAGCAAAGCTTTGGGAGGCATTAGCTCAAAACTGCTCATGTTTTCTGATAGCCGCCACACTTCTTGGCTGGCAATTCTCGGTCGCACTAAAAACCAAGTATTTTCTTCTTCCCAAAGAATTTCGTGGGTGTAGTGAATTAATTTTCCCAAACAAGAAGAGTGGAAAAAATAAGCCGGCTTTTGGGAGCGGTGACAATAGTCAGCAAAAGCTTGCAAAATTTCGTTTCTCAGGAAGTAGCGCTTACCTGAAGCTTTCAACTCTGATATCAAATGAAGCAGAGCAGTCTTTTCATCGCTGTTTAAGACAGTTTGAACCAGTTCATGCATGGCGATTTCTGGACTCTAGCTAGCCTACCACCTCGTTTTTCCTCGACAAAGAAACTATCTGACGGTTCTAAAAGAGGTGCTTTCATATTTTCACCTTAGCGTAGATGCAGCTCTTCATGAATGTGCCGCTTTGTTATATTCCAGTCCTAAACTTCGCCAGCCAAAGTATACCCGCGATTGCAGGTAAAAATCAAAACCAAACCACCTTGAAAGTGTATAATTTGCTTTAGTTTTATGAAATACTCCCTAATTTTAAACCGCGATCGCTGTTTGTTTGCCTTACAAGGTTTCTGTCTTGGCGATTGCTTGCAGTCCCGACTGCAAGTGATTGTTTGTTGCTAAGCTGGCAACTACTTTCACTAAATCCTCAGGATGAAACGGTTTAACTATGTAGGTAGAAAATCCAGCCTCGAAGGCAAGTTGCTGTTGCGTTACCAATGCTGTTAAGGCGATCGCTGGAATTTGTCCTTGTTGCAGGCTTCTAACTTTACGAATAAAAGAATACCCATCCTCTACTGGCATGGCCAGATCGCTAATCAATATATCTGGTTCCCACAACCGAATCACCTCAAATGCTTCAGCTGTGGACGCGGTGGAACTTACTTGGCTATCGTATTGTTCCAAAATAAACCTGATTAACTCCAAAGTATCGGTATCGTCATCTACTACCAACACTCGTAAATTGTTTAGGACTTGTAAAATATCCATGACCTAAACACCTTGGAGTTATGGATACGATCGCAGCAACAAAGACCGTGAATTTCACATCTGAAATTGGATGTGTCAAAAAATATTTTCAACCCCTCCTCCAATCTCGAGAATTCCTTAGATATCTATCTTTGACTGTACCAGATCGAAAGCCGAATGCTGACAAAACGGCGATCGCGATTAACCGAAACGCCCAGAAATGTAATCACGGGTACGCTCGTCAAGAGCATTGCCAAATATTTGATCCGTCGGTCCAAACTCTATCATTTGCCCGACGCGACTTTCATCGGTACTGAAAAAAGCTGTAAAATCAGAAACGCGAGCAGCTTGCTGCATGTTGTGAGTGACGATCGCAATTGTGAGTTCTTTACGCAAACTATGAATTAATTCTTCTATTTTCATAGTTGCAATTGGGTCGAGCGCCGAACACGGTTCATCCATTAACAACACTTTTGGTTTCACCGCTAAGGTTCGAGCAATACAAAGTCTCTGTTGCTGTCCTCCAGAAAGTCCCAAAGCTGATTTGTGCAATTTATCTTTGACTTCATCCCACAGCGCAGCTGCTCTAAGCGCAGACTCAACTATTTCATCCAATTCTGCTCTGGGAAGCCATCCAGATAATTTCACACCATATGCCACATTATCATAAATGCTCATCGGAAAAAGATTGGGTTTTTGAAACACCATTCCAATTTGGCGGCGAAGACGATTTAAGTTCACTCGAGGCGCATAAATATTTTGTCCAAAAAACTCTACTGTCCCTTCAATACGAATTTTTGCTTCTAATTCAGCAATGCGATTGAGAGATTTAATAAATGTAGATTTTCCGCAACCACTAGGACCAATAATTGCTGTTACTTGGTTTTTGTAAATATTCATGCTCACTCCCGTGAGTGCTTTAGTGTTGCGGTAGTAAAAGCTGAAATTTTTCACTGTAATAGCTGGAGTTAGTTTATTCATAATTTGTCTAATTTTTCTTGTCAAAATTAATCAGAAAACTGTCTAGATAGGAAAAATAAAGTTAAAAACACAAGACTATTCTTTCAGGATTTAATTCTTTTTTTAGTAAGCAAGCGAGAGCCAAGGTTGATTACCACAACTAATGTCAGCAAAATAATAGAAGCGGTCCAGATGAGTCGGTTTCTTTCTGGAGAGGGATCGTTGTAAAGGTTAAAAATTAATACCGACATAGAAGCTGTAGGACTGAACAAATCCTGCGACCAATCTAAACTAAATAAGGCTGTAAACAGCAACGGTGCTGTTTCTCCAGCTGCGCGAGCAACCGCTAATAAAATACCAGTAGTAATTCCGGGTATAGCAGCAGCAACAATAACGCGAAAAATAGTTTGAAAGCGAGTAGCTCCTAACGCTGCTGAAGCTAGACGTTGATGGTTGGGAATTAATTTTAAGGTTTCTTCAGTAGTCAGAATAATAATAGGTAGCATGATTACTGCTAAAGCAAAACCACCAGCAATGGCGCTAAATCCCTTGACTGATAAAACAATTACACCATAAGCGAAAACACCGGCAATAATCGAAGGAACGCCAGTGAGAATCATAGTCACAAAACGAACAAAATTTGCTATTTTTGTCCCCTGACCAATTTCTGCTAAAAATATTCCCGTTACCACGCCAAGAGGAATGCTCAGTAGGGAAGCAATTCCCACCATGACTAAGGTACCTAAAATAGCATTACCAAAGCCATCATCAATTACTGATTTAAAAAACATAGCCGGTCTAATACTAGACATTCCCCGTTGCAAAATTTCCCATAAAATTGACAGTAAAGGAATTAATGCTAAACCAGTTAAAGCAAAAGCTATAACTGTCATGCCGCTATTAAATAGCAGCCTTTTGATTGGTAAGGGAGTAAATAATTCTGCTGCCGAATCTTCGGGTGTTTTCGACTGCTGGAAACTACTCATAATTTCTAAGACTTAATCCACGTTTTTGCTATCTTAAATTATTCTTTTTGATGGCTACCAAAAGCTTGTACTAAAAAAACAGCACCTATGTTGACAATAAGAGTTAAAGCAAATAAAATTAAGGCTAAATATGTTAAAGAGCCAACGTGTAAAGCATTTTCTGCTTCTGCAAATTCGTTTGCTAATACGGCAGGAATAGAATAGGCTGGGTCGAGCAGGGAAAAACTGATCGCAGAAGAATTACCTATTACCATTGTGACGGCCATTGTCTCTCCTAAAGCTCTTCCCAAAGCCAGCATGGTAGCGCCAACAATTCCAGAAAATCCCGCGGGTAACAACACCAGAAAAATAGTTTCCCAGCGAGTACTACCTAAAGCTAAAGCTCCGCTGCGCAGTTCTGGTGGCGTTGCCAACAAAACATCACGGGAAATTGCTGCTATTGTTGGCAAAATCATGATGGCAAGAATAATTCCAGCGGTTAAAAGATTTGATCCGGAAGGTTCTTGAGTATGAAATAGCGGTATCCAATAAAAAGTCTTGGCTAACCACTTTTCAAATGGTTCAATAAATGGAATGAATACAAAAATTCCCCACAAACCAATAATAACGCTAGGAATTGCTGCCACTAATTCTATGGCAAATGCTACGGTGGAGCGCAACCATTCTGGTAAAAAATCTTCGCTTGTCACTAACGCTACTGCTAGTCCCACCGGTACGGCTAAAATTATGGCGATCGCACTGCTTAAAAGTGTTCCATAAATGTAGGGTAAAGCACCAAAAACGAGATTGGGTACATCCCAATTTTGACTCCATAAGAACTTCCATCCAAACTTGATAATTGCTGGATAAGCTTTTTCAAAAATGACCCAACTCATCCAAAACAACACAAACACCGTTACAGCTGCAAAGACATAAGCTACAAGCGTAAAACCTTTGTCTATCCAGTCATTTTTCCCACCAGTAACTGTCAGGTTTATATTTGCATCTGCGTGGGATTGTTTGGAACTATTATCATCAGCTGGTTTAGATAAGTTTGCCATTATGCATCTATTCAATAAAGTCCTGGATGCTAATAATGTAATTAGGGCGAGCAAGGCCCACCCTAGTGACTGATTTGATGTGTTTGGTGTGAGAAGGAGAGACTCAAAATTATAAGGTTATTTGACAGAACTATTGACAGTATTGATTACATCTTTGGCAACATTAGAAGGAATAGTTGTATAGTTAAGATCGTCATTAAATTGTTGTCCTTTGGTGAGAATCCAGCGGACAAAGTTTTTAATGGCTTGAGCTTTGGCAGGATCTTTGTAAGTCTTGTAGACCATAATCCAGGTTAAACCAACAATCGGATAACCTTGAGCCGGATCGCTAACGAAAACTCGATAATTACTGGGGAACTTCACACTTGCCAAAGCTAAGTTTGCAGATTGTAAAGAAGGAGCTACAAATTCCCCTCGCTTATTCTGTACCAATGCAGATTTAAGTTTATTTTTGAGAGCGTATTCGTACTCTACATATCCGATCGAACCTGAAGTACGAGCAACTAAAGCAGCTACACCTGGATTTCCCTTTCCTTTGAGAACGTTGGGTAGCTCCCAGCTTGGAGATTTGCTTGTACCGACCCTTCCTTTAAAGTAAGGACTGATGGCGCTAAGGTGGTTGGTAAAAATGAAAGTTGTACCGCTACTATCAGCACGAACTACTACTTTAATAGGTATACTTGGAAGATTCACGCCAGGATTGTCAGCTTTGATTTTCGGGTCATCCCATCTGGTAATTTGACCGGAAAAAATTGCTGGCAGAGTAGTGCGGGACAATTTTAAATTATTTACACCAGGAAGATTGTAAACAACCGAAACCGCACCGCCTGCAGTGGGTACTAAAATCACACCCTGCTTGACTTTTGCCATTTCTTGGTCGGTCATGGCAGCATCGCTAGCACCAAAGTCAACTGTACCAGCAATTGTTTGATTTACGCCACCACCGCTACCAATAGCTTGATAGTTGATTGTCAGGTCAGGATAATCTTTTTTGATTTCCCGAGCGTATCTTTCATAAAGCGGCGCAGGAAAAGTTGCTCCCGCACCATTGAGAGTTAATGCTTGGGCGATCGCGGCAAAAAATGGCCCCCAGGCAACAACTACTGTCAAGACTGAAGTAGTAGCTACACGATTTAAGACGGCGGGAGAAAACATCATCTTTCCTCTGAAATTAAATGATTATTTCTAATGGAAATAACAACCTGAAATAAATCTATAATTCTTTCAGGTTAAGAAAGAATTATTAACAGGTTAACCAGGAATTAAAAAAGGGTTAATTTTATTTTTATTAAAAGTAATTGTTAAAAGTAGAAGACATATAAAAACAAAGCAGGTGAGTCTGTCTATAATCCCACCTGCAAAGATTAAATAAAATTACACACGAGGCGAAAATTTTTGAGAGAACTTGTTAAGAATTTACTGTTTGAGCAGTTGTGTCAACACTTTGGTTGGAAAAAGTTGTGGCTTCACCCAAGTTAATCTTTACAACCCGATTGCGAACTTCTTCAACTTTAGGAAGAGTAAGAGTGAGGATACCGTCGTGGAAGTCTGCTTTTACCTTGTCATTTTGTACTGCTACCGGTAAATTAATAACTCGTTGAAACTTGCCGTAGCGAAATTCTGAATGCAGGTAATTGGTATTTTCAGAGTGGTGTTGGCGCTGGCGTTCTCCTGCGATCGCAACAGCATCGCGAGTTACCTGTACATCTAGATTTTTGGCTGCTATACCCGGTAGTTGTACTTGCAAAATCAAGTTATCGCCTGCATCAATTAACTCTGCGGCTGGAGCCCAACCTGCGGGCGTATCGCTTGTCTGAGCAGTTTGTGCAGACAATTCATCAAAGACCAAATCCATTTGTCGCCGTAAGTTTTCCAGTTCGCGAAGGGGTTGAAAGTAACGAATCATCATAGTATTAATCTCCTCTGTATTGATAGCCGGGGCTCAGCGGTTTTTGGTAGTTTGTCATCCCTGAACACCTGCAATTTTCTCCTATATTTGTGTGCAGTTAAAATGCAGAGAACACAACTTGGGTGGTGGTGTTTTCTACACCTAACATCAATTTTTAGTAGTAGAACTACACGCAGAATTTATAATGCCGTTATTTTTTTACTATGGTGGATTGGGCTAAAATTAAATATCGTAGAAAATTCCTTGTATTCATTAAGTACGGTTTCTTCTACCAAATGTGTAGTGCTTACTGGTATTTACGACCAAATCAAAACTTTTTTAAATTCTAAGCAAAATCTTTTCTCAATTAAAAACTATTAAATTGCTTTTTTGAAACTATTTCTTAAGTAGTTAGGAGTTTGATATGCGGATTGCTCAAATAGCCCCATTGTGGGAGAGGGTACCTCCTCCTGCATACGGTGGCGTGGAATTGGTTGTCGGTTTATTAACCGATGAATTAGTTCGACGCGGTCACCAGGTAACGTTATTTGCATCCGGAGACTCGATAACTTTAGCGAAACTAGAGTCAGTATATCCCCAAGCGTTGCGTTTAGACTCAAATGTGAAAGAATATAATGTTTATGAAACCTTGTTATTGAGCCGCGCCTACCAGCAGGCGGGAGAATTTGACATTATTCACTCTCACGTAGGCTATCCAGCGTTAACTTACGCAAATTTTGTTAGCACTCCCACCGTTCACACCCTCCGCGGTATATTCACTCCCGACAACGAAAAAATCTTTGCTGCAAGTTGCAAACAACCGTTTGTGAGTATATCGAACGCGCAACGAGAACCGAGATTAGGGTTAAATTACGCTGCTACAGTTTATAACGGTATAGATACCAACAGCCATCGTTTTTATCCCCAACCGCAAGATCCTCCTTATCTTGCATTTTTAGGAAGAATGTCTCCAGAAAAAGGACCGCACATTGCCATAGAAATTGCCAAGCGGGCCGGGATTCCTCTGAAGATGGCAGGTAAGGTAGATAAGGTAGATGTAGACTATTTTGAAACTCAGGTTAAACCTCATATTGACGGCAAACAGATAGAATTTTTGGGTGAAGCTACCCACTCGGAAAAAAATGAGCTTTTGGGTGGTGCTTTAGCAATGCTTTTCCCGATTACTTGGCGCGAACCTTTTGGGTTGGTGATGATTGAATCCATGGCCGCTGGAACTCCCGTGCTTGCTAAACCGTTGGGATCGGTACCAGAAGTTGTTGTGGATGGAAAAACGGGCTTTTTGTGCAATAGTGTTGAGGATTTTGTCAGTGCGATCGCCCGTCTCAAAGAAATCGATCGCCGTGCTTGTCGTACCCATGTGGAGGAAAACTTCAGCGCTAAAAGTATGGTAGACGGTTATGAAGCTGTTTACCAGCAGATTTTAGCAGAAAAATTTGCTCGCAACGGTTATTCCCGTACTCTCGCCAATCAAATTAATGTAAGCTTTTAATTTTGTTTGTACTTTTTCGTTTCAAAATCCCAGCGAGCGATCGCTTATTGCTTGTAGCAAGCATCCTTTATGCTTACTACAGGCTATTTGACTCAAAGAGCTGAAAGAACAGCCCGCGATAACCAACTTCGTATTTTATTAGAAATTAACAAGAACATAGAAAAAATTTACTTTCCTCGAGTAGAGTTGAAGAATAATTTCTAGGAAATTAGATATATTTTTTTATATTTTTTCTAGGAAATTAGATAGATTTGCGGTGGCGTAATTAGAGCTAATATGTATGGATATTAGCTTTTGGTTAAATACTTGCTATGATTACCCGTTTGCCAGTAATCGCTGCTACCCTTATGGCTGCTAGTTTGAGTGTGGGTACGATTATAAGCTTTGCAGCTCCAGCTTCCGCTCGGCAGATAATAACTTGTGAAAGCGAAAACAACCGCAGAAATAGTTGCTCTATACCGCGTGGAAGTACAGTGAGACTGGTCAGGAGATTGTCTAGCAGCAGTTGTAGAGGAAATTGGGGTTATAACAGAAATCGCATTTGGGTCAGAAACGGTTGTCGAGCTGAGTTTTTAGTTAGCGATGGTCCGTATTACAGACATCGCAGATACGGTAGATAACGACACCTGAGTATTGCGCAGCTAAAACATCTGGAGAAAGATGGCATCCATTGTGGATGCCTTTTGTTTTCAGTTTATTGACAACAAAGCTTTGTGCTGTTGCTAATTTCTGAGAAAGCGATCGCGTCAAATGCGGGGTAAATTTTGTCGTTAAGTTGAGCGATCGTCCTGATGCCATTAGAAATGTTTTTGTGAGTTTTGGAAGAAAAGCTAAAGATTTTAACTGCAACCAGAAAATACTTTTATTTGCTTGCTTGTGCTCCCCACCTCGTTGCCAAATTTATAGCTGTTTTCTCCCTTAGTTAGCGAGAAATTTATTACCATAGATATACTGAGGTCAAAAAGAAATTAATTCGATTACTATTACTTCTCTGTGCGGAGAAATGAAAAAAGGAACAGAGTAGTTTTTGTGACCAAAATTACAGATAAAGACGGTATTTTCATTTTCGCTAAGTTAGTTCTGCCAAAATCACCATTATTCTTTACCTTTGCCTTATTCCCACGTTGATTTGCACAGGTGTCTTATGATCGTCAAAGATCGTTTCCAAAACTTTGAAGAGCTACTGTCTAGCACGCAGCTACCGATAATGGTAGTTTTCGATGCTCCTTGGTGCGGCCCTTCTCACTTAATGGATGCAATTTTAAAGCAAGTCAATTCTCAGATGGAACAACAGCTTAAAATCGTCAGAATTAATAGTGAAAAAGATTCTGATTTAGCTTCCCGGTTCCAAGTGCATCCGTTACCAACAATGCTGCTGTTTAAAAATGGTCAACTTGTGGCGCGTATTGAGGAGGAACGAACAGAAAATTTAATGCCAGCAGAACGTTTGGTTCAAAGGTTGCAAAGCCTGCTATCACAGCTAGCTGTAATTGAAGATTAACCAAAAAGTTTTTCTTTGGCTTTGAAAGCAAAAGAGCCACCATCAAAAGCACCTATTTAAAAGCTTCTTCAGACCCCACCTTTGTTTGTCAAACTGTAGTTACCTTAACATTTTCTTTGACTGGCCAAAAGGGGTGGGGCGGGAAAACAATTGTCAACTCAATCTTCACCTATTAACTGAGTTTCTTCAGGAAGTAAAGAAGTTTCTGCTGGTGGCGGAGTTTCTGCAGTTGTTTTTTGAACTAAATTCGGTTTGATAATTAAACTAACTCCGATCGCCCAAGCAATGGAAACCATCCAGCCAGCAAAAATATCACTGGGAAAATGAACTCCCAAATACAATCGCGTCCACGCAATAGCTAATACAAATAAACTCCCAAGGACAAGAATTATCCAACTCCAGATGCTTCCCCAGGTTAAAATTACTAAAACCACGACCAACGTCATGCTCGTCATGGCGTGACCGCTAGGAAAGGCATAGTCTAACTCTGGTGCTGGTGAATCCCAAAGCTGAGGGCGAGCTCTGTGCATGATTTCTTTTGTTGTGCGGTTGATGATGGTGCTGCCAATGGTGGTGGTGAGTAAATAACTAAGCGATCGCCATCGTTTCCAAAATAATAATAGAAGCGCGATCGCCGCAACAACTGGCGATACGGTCCAAACAGATCCCAATTTGGTTAAGTTGACTGCAATTACATCAAGCTGCGGTTGTTTGGTTGCGTGAATCGCCACTAAGATAGGTAAATCCCAGGGAAAACCGCCTTCGTTTTCTCGCAGTTCCAAAGTCAGCAGTCCAAAGATTTGTAAAGGTAAGAATACTCCCAAAAGTAGAAGTAGTAAAGAACGCCAGCGAGCAGCAAGTAGTTTTTGGAAAAAGTCGAACAAGGACAAGAAAAATTTCTGAAAATCGAATGAAAGCATTTGTTCAAGACTAAAGGTGGAAAACACAATTACAGAAATTAAAGCAGAAAGCCCACTGGCGATAATCTGAAAATTTTTGTATTTTCAAAATTGCTGTGTTCTTTAGGGGTGGAATGAATGGGTGGCATCTCAGGTTTAGGCATATTTTCTATGCAGGAATGCCTTGCACAAAAGTAAAGTCTTCAAGCACCAGGACTTACCGGATTTGGCTTTCGTGATAGAGCAAAAAGCTTGTAGAAGATAAATCTACTATGGTAAGTGGACTGGAGGAAGCAACAATCCCGTTGACTAAAGTCTGTGGGAGTGTCAAAAGTGTAAATCTCCCAAATAAATTCCTAAACCACAAGCAGTTTTCACCAGAGTATCTTCCAAGCTGACACTTCTGTATTGGGCGATCGCCTCTGCGATCGGTACGGCAAGTACCCGACGATTTTGCCAGGTTACCATGTAATCATATTTACCTTCTTCTATCAAATCGACTGCCGCGACACCAAAAGCAGCTGCGACGAGGCGGTCTAGGGGGGAGGCGGTTCCTCCTCGTTGGATGTGACCGAGAACCGTGACTCGCGTTTCCGCACCGATGCGAGCGCTGATCTGGTCAGCTAAGTATTGGCTGATACCACCGTACCGAAATTCCCCGAAGCGATTTGCGATGGTGACGGCTTGACCTTGTTGAGTGCGCACTGCCTCGGAGACAATAATCAAGCAATAGTTTTTACCTTTTTCTTGGCGTTCTTTAATTTTGTCACAAATGCGGTCGAGACTGTAGGGAATTTCTGGAATTAAAATCACGTCTGCTCCGCCAGCAATTCCTGCAGCAATGGCGATGTGTCCCGCATCGCGGCCCATTACTTCTAAAATCATGACTCGACTGTGAGAAGCAGCGGTAAAATGCAATCGGTCGAGTGCTTCTGTAGCAATGTTAACTGCCGTATCAAATCCAATGGCATGCTCGGTAATGCCAATGTCATTGTCAATTGTTTTAGGGATACCGACTAAATTCATACCGCCTTGTTGGGCCAAGCGACGCAGAATTGCCAAACTGCCATCGCCTCCAATTCCAATCAAAGCATCTAAGCCTAGCTGGTGGTAACCTGCAATAATTTCTTCTGAGCGATCGCGCAGGCTACCATCAGGCATGGGAAAAGCAAAAGGATCGCCTTTGTTGGTCGTTCCCAACATTGTGCCACCAGAAGTTAACAACGGGTCAACTTGATCAATTTCTAGTTTGATATACTGAGGCGGACGCGCCATTAATCCTAGGGTTGCTTGACGAATTCCCAGTACTTCCCAACCTTTTGTGCTAGCACAATGGACTACGGCTCTGATGGCTGCGTTCAAACCAGAGCAGTCTCCTCCACTAGTAAGAATGCCTATACGTTTACCTTTTCCCATATTCACGCTCTGGGTTTTGGACGATAGGACAATATATCATGCAATGTCTACACTCGAAATCAATCGTAGTTGTAAAAAAAGATAACGCAGCTTTCAGTCAGTAGAAGAATTATGATTAGTATTTAAGTTTTTTTGTAGAGACGTAATTTTTTTTGACGTCTCTACATATTCTTTCAGATTAATGCCTCAATGATTTATTCTCCATACTTACTGCTAGTGACCTTACCCCGAAACACAATGTATTGATAGATGTTGTAAAACAACATCACTGGAATCAATCCCCCAAGCAGAATAATCATAAAGACCAAGGCGCTGGGATCGGCAGCAGCTTCATAAATGGTAATTTCAGTAGGAATGATGTAGGGGAAAACCACCATTCCTAAGCCAACAAAAGTGAGTAAAAAAAGCAGAATCGTCCAAATAAAAGGAGCTCTTTCTTGTTTGCGAAATAAACTTCTCAAAAGTAGAGAAATCAACGAAACTCCTACTAAAGGAATAACGGCAAAAACATAAACAAGAGGACGAGCGAACAAACGTTCTCTAGCGTAATCGTAAAAAATTGGAGTTGTAATTGTAATTAATATTGCTCCGATTAGTGTTGTTACGGCTGCTATTTTTGCTGTTTGGTAGTGAGTTTGCTGTAATTCACCTGTAGTTTTCCAAATTAGGTAGGTCGAGCCAATCAAAACATAGCCTTGGATCAGTGTCAAAGCAACTAATATAGTTTGCCAGCTCAACCAATCCCAGGTTGTACCGATAAAATGACCTGTTTCATCTACTCGGATTCCCTGGAGTACGCCGCCAAGAGCAAATCCTTGACCGAGTGCTGCTAGAAAACTCCCCACTCCAAAGGCAAAATTCCAAAATAATTTCCGTTTTGCTTGTTCGCGAAATTCAAATGCCACAGCACGGAATATCAATCCAAACAACATTAACAAAATGGGGATGTAAAGGGCATTTAAAATCGTGCTGTAGGCAAGGGGAAACGCTCCAAACAAACCACCAGCCATCAGCACTAGCCACGTTTCGTTAGCATCCCAGATATTACTCAAGCTGGTCATCAAAATGCTGCGGCGTTCTTCGCTAGAAGCAGTTAAAGACAAAATTCCTACTCCTAAGTCAAAGCCGTCCAAAATTACGTACAAAAACAGAAAAAGGGCTAAAATGCTAAACCATACTTGTGGCAGAAAGTAACTTAGCGTCTCCATACCATCTCCTATTGTTGTGCTTCCACGGGACGCTCGTCTGGAACAAATTGTCCGGGAGTTGTTTCTACTGCTGGTTGGGTTTCTATTTGCGGTATTGGTAAGTCTAATCTCGGACCTCTGCGAAGAATGCGGCTACCAAAGTATAGGTAAGCAACAAACAAAATGCTGTAGGTGACGGTAAAGGCGGTTAACGATACCAACACGTTGGTGGCGGGTATGGGAGAAACAGAATCAGCTGTGCGAAGCAGTCCGTATACCGTCCATGGTTGGCGTCCTACACAACGCACGATCCAACCAGAGTCTACGGCAATGTATCCCAAGGGAGCAGCAAAGATCCAAGCCCGCATCAACCAACGCTGTTGGGTGATATTTTCTGGAGACAGCTTACCGCGCAGCCACTGCAGGGTGCTCCACAACATTATTCCTGCTAGTAGAAAGCCTATGCCGACCATGATACGAAAACAGTAGTAGATTAAACCGATTAAGTGAGGTCGATCCTCTGGCTTCCATTCTTTCAATCCGCGTACGGGTGCCGATAGCTTTGGTTTGAATTCTAGAATGTATCCGAGGGCATTGGGGATGGTTATTTCCCAATCGTTCTTTTGTGTTGTTTCGTTGGGTAATGCCAAAACACTCCAATCGGCGGATTGTCCTGCTGGAATTGTGTCCCAACGAGCTTCCATGGCCGCTAGTTTTGCGGGTTGATAGTGATAAACTTGCTCAGCACTTAAATGACCGATGTATATCTGCAATGGTGCAACGGCGATCGCAGCTGCTAAGGCTATCTTAAAAGCTTTGGCAAAAAAGGCACTTTGACGGTTGTTGAGGATGTACCAAGCACTGATTCCGCCAATGACAAATAGTGATGTTTCCAGCGTTCCGAGAAACATATGTAGCACGCTGATGGCCATAAATGGATTAAAAATCGCTTGAAAATAATCGTGGACGATAAACTTTCCATTTACTATTTCTCCACCAGCAGGTGTTTGCATCCAAGAGTTTGCAGTCAAAATCCAAAAAGTGGATAAATTCGCACCAATGGCAACCAAAATGGTAGAGATAAAGTGAATTATGGGATTAACTCGCTCCCAACCAAACACCATGATGCCTAAAAAAGCTGCTTCTAGCATGAACGCCCAAGCAGCTTCAAATCCAATCACGCTACCAAAAAAATTACCAACAACTTCTGAAAAAGGCGCCCAGTTTGTGCCAAACTGAAATTCCATGGGAATACCTGTAGCTACCCCAACGCCAAAGTTCAGAAGATAAAGTTTTGACCAAAAACGAGCGTGGTAATAGTAATCTGGATTGCGGGTTTTCAACCATATTCCTTCCACAATAGCTATGTATATTGCCATGCCTGTGGTCAGTACGGGCCAAAGCATGTGAAATATGGCTGTGAGCGCAAATTGCAGGCGAGATAGTACTAAAGTGTCGGAAAAAATCTCCATAAGTCTTGTTACTAAAAGTGATTTGTCATTCACTATATAAGCAGCGAACGCTGATGAGCATAACCAACCTTTACAAAATTTTAATGAAGACGATGTGTCGTACTGGTGGCGGTTACCATCAGCATGAGCAGGTACTGCACGCCATCGCTGGGAATACACCGATGTTCAAGCCATTTTGGGTGGTTGAGTTACTGTTAAGAAATTAATGACTTTTCGGTAAAGAATAAGCGTGAATTTCTTACTAAAAGGTTTATTTGTACTGAGGCAGAACATATTTGCACAAATAGAATTTCATTTCCTTTGGCGTTGCTGCGATCGCTTTCCAATACAAACAAGACGAACTGAAATTTGTAGATACAAATAAGATTATACTTGCAATTTCTGGGGAAAAATCAACTGGAATTGGATTTTTTTGGGTTTTTTAGTAGTTTTTGCTTGAAAAAGCTAATAATACTTTTCCTCCCACTGGGGACTTAGTGATCCCCAAGAAAATATGAAGTAAATTACGAGATAGAGTCTTCAGTTAAGAAAAAGACCGACTATTTTATTTTACTAACTAAACTGTTGGATTTGTCGTAACTGGCAGAAAATTTCTTGAGGAAAATACCTATGACGACAGTGATAAAAAAAACTGTTTTCTCCACTTGCAAACAGGAATCTTTGATTTTGTGGTTTGATGAAGTAGGTATGGCTGACATATCCCTGGTGGGTGGGAAAAACGCCTCCTTGGGAGAAATGATGCAACAACTTGCACCCAAGGGTATCAAGGTTCCGATGGGGTTTGCAACCACAGCGCATGCTTATCGTTATTTTATTGAATCCACTGGTTTAGAAGCAAAATTACGACAATTGTTTGCGGATTTGGACGTAGATAATATTCAGAATTTACGCGAACGAGGTAAAAAAGCCCGATCGCTACTTTTACACACACCGTTTCCAGTACCGTTGCGAGAGGCGATCGCCAAAGCCTATGAAAAACTTTGTCAGCAATACCATCCAGATACGGATGTAGCTGTTCGTTCTAGCGCCACTGCTGAAGATTTACCAGATGCTAGTTTTGCGGGACAGCAGGAAACTTATCTCAACGTTACTGGCGTAGAGGGAGTTTTAGCAGCTTGTCACAAATGCTTTGCTTCCCTGTTTACCGATCGCGCTATTTCCTATCGCCAGATCAAAGGATTCGATCACTTTAGCGTCGCCCTTGCTGTCGGCGTGCAGAAAATGGTGCGTTCCGACCTAGCATCCGCGGGAGTTATGTTTTCGATTGAAACAGAAACAGGATGTCAAGATGTTGTACTAATTACAGCAGCTTACGGCTTGGGTGAAAATGTTGTTCAAGGAACTGTTAATCCTGATGAATACTACGTTTTTAAACCAACTTTAAAAGCAGGATTTCGCCCCATCATAGATAGAAAATTAGGCAGTAAAGAATTAAAAATGGTTTATGATGACGGCTCGAAATTTACCAAAAACGTAGCCGTTGCCAAAGAGGAAAGATGCAAATTTGTTCTTTCCGATGAGGAAATTTTACAGCTGGCGCGGTGGGCTTGCGCGATCGAAGATCATTACTCCCAAATCCGCGGAACTTATACCCCCATGGATATTGAGTGGGCAAAAAACGGTATAACCAATGAATTATTTATCGTACAAGCCCGCCCGGAAACAGTGCAATCTCAGAAAAAACAAAATGTCTTGCGCACTTATCGCCTTCTCAAACAAGAGGAAGAAAATAGTTCTGCTAGGGTGTTGCTTGTCACCGGACGTGCTGTGGGTTCCGCGATCGCGCAAGGAAAAGTGCGGGTAATTTTAGATACTCAAAAAAGCGAGCAATTCCAGCCGGGAGAAATATTGGTCACTGACAGAACCGATCCCGATTGGGAACCAATTATGAAAAAAGCAAGTGCAATTATTACTAATTCTGGGGGGCGCACCTGTCATGCTGCTATTATTGCTCGGGAATTGGGCGTACCTGCAATTGTAGGGTGCGGTAATGCTACAGCTATTTTGAAAACTGGTCAACAAGTAACAGTTTCCTGCGCCGAAGGAGAACAAGGACGGGTCTATGAGGGATTATTGCCTTTTGAGGTGCAAGAAGTTCCTTTGGAGAACTTACCCAGTACCCGCACGCAAATTTTAATGAATGTGGGCAATCCCCAAGAAGCTTTTAGTTTATCTACTATTCCCAACGATGGAGTAGGTTTGGCGCGGACGGAGTTTATCATTGCCAACCACATCCAAGTCCATCCCATGGCATTAATTCACTATCACCAGCTAGAGGATGAATTTGTCAAAGAAAAAATAGCGGAAATTACTGCTGTTTATGAAGACAAACCCGAGTATTTTGTCGATAAATTAGCGCAGGGTATCGGTAGAATTGCTGCAGCTTTTTATCCAAAGCAAGTAATTGTGAGAATGTCGGATTTTAAGAGTAATGAGTATGCAAATTTACTGGGGGGAAACAATTTGAACCAGAAGAAGAAAATCCGATGTTGGGTTGGCGAGGAGCAGCACGTTACTACGATCCAGGTTACCGCGAAGCTTTTGCCCTCGAGTGTAAAGCGATCGAGCGAGTCAGGGAGGAGATGGGTTTGACAAATGTAATTCCTATGATTCCCTTTTGTCGCACACCTGATGAAGGACGCTTGGTATTGGCAGAAATGGCAAAAAATGGTCTCAAGCAAGGTGAAAAAAAACTTGCAAGTTTACGTGATGTGCGAGTTACCCAATAATGTCATAATGGCGGAAGAGTTTGCTGAAGTTTTTGATGGCTTTTCCATCGGTTCTAATGACCTAACTCAGCTGACTTTGGGGTTAGATAGAGACTCGGCGTTAGTAGCGCGGTTGTTTGACGAGCGCAGTCAGGGAGTAAAGCGAATGGTAAAAATGGCGATCGCAGCTGCAAAAAAACATCACCGCAAAATTGGTATTTGCGGACAAGCACCCAGCGATTATCCAGAATTCGTCCAGTTTTTAGTCGAACAAGGAATTGACTCGATTAGCCTCAATCCCGATTCCGTATTAAAAACGATGCTAGAAGTAGCAAAAGTCGAACAGCAAATTTTCGGAAATAAGTAAGGTATTAAGGTTTTAGCAGTTCGGAAATTCACAGCTATATCTAACCCTAAGTTTGAGAGCGAACACCTTTTGAGCTTGCTACAATACCACGAGTACCTGCTAAAGCTGAGATCGAAACTCTCACTCACTGGCAATTCATACCTACCGAACAATACAAAGCTTCCTGGGAGCAAAACTTGTATTTTTGTTTGTCTGAGAGCCTTGTTGCCTTATTTTCAAACCAGATATCCCGAAAACCGCTCTTAGGTGGGAATAATGACAAAACAGTCAACTGGAAAAACTAATTATTGGTTTCGGATAGGAATTGCAGGTATATTTCTTTTCTCCCTATCCCTGCGATTTTGGGGACTGGGGAGATTCAATACTCTTGTATTTGATGAAATTTATTACGCGACGTTTGGTAATGACTATCTCATCCACAAACCATTTTTTGATGGTCATCCACCTCTGGGTAAGTTAATTATCGCTGTGGGAATATGGCTTGGTAGTCATCTTGGTTTTGGACAAGATACGATCAACGGACTCACAGGTTCAGTGCGATCGCCTTGGAGTTATCGCTGGATCAATGCTTTATTTGGTTCGTTTGTTCCTTTAATTGTTGCTGGTATTGCCTATCAATTAAGTTACCGGCGCAGCTTTGCAATCCTAGCCGCTTTATTTACAGCCTGTGATGGTATTTTTCTTGTTGAGTCTCGTTATGCCCTGATTAATATCTATATAGTTGTTTTCGGATTGCTGGGTCAGTGGTTGTTTTTACTAGCACTAGCTCACCAAAGACAACAGCGCAGATTGTACCTGGTATTTTCCGGAATGGCTTTTGGTGCTTCTGCGGCTACAAAATGGAACGGTTTGTGGTTCCTTTTGGGTATTTATTTGATTTGGATTTTTGCTTGGGTATGGAAAATCCTGGTAGCTAAAAGTCAAGTTACCCACAGCAGCAATTTTGGGGATAGAAGTGTATCGCCGCTACAAAACTTAACCCAGCTCAACTTTATTCATCTTTTCTTTTATTTGGGAATTATTCCAGCTATTGTTTACAGTTTGATTTGGATTCCCCACTTGCAATTAGACACAAGATACAACTTTATCGAAGTTCACAAACAAATTCTCTCCTTTCACGAACGTCTGGGCGGTAACAGTACTAAAGTACATCCTTACTGCGCGGCGTGGTATACGTGGCCTTTGATGCTCAGACCAATGGCGTATTTATACCAAACAGCCACAAGTCTCAAAGAACCGCTACCGGTGATGGGACCGCCTTTACCTGCAAATACGGTCAAAGTAATTTATGATGTTCACGCCATGGGGAATCCTTTTTTGTGGTGGTTCGGTGTGGCTGCACTTTTGTTACTAGTAATCATGCTCGTTTGGCAAGTAGTAAATTCTTTGGTAATACAAAAGCGTTTTGCTCCTCCACCAGTGCTTGCCATTGATAATTGGATAGCTCTGTACATAGTCTTAAATTATGCCGCCAATTTACTGCCTTGGGTAAAGGTAAATCGCTGCGTTTTTATTTACCACTACATGACAGCTGTGGTGTTTGCATTTTTGGCGATCGCTTGGTTTGTGGATCGATGTCTTCGCAGTTATGATAAAACGCTGCGTGCTGTGGGTGTAACCATTACCTTTACCATTTTGGCTGCTTTTGTTTTTTGGTTACCTGTTTATTTGGCTTTACCTTTGTCTGTGGAGGATTATAAATTGCGGATGTGGTTCAATTCCTGGATTTAACTCAAAAGCAGAAGACAGTAGTGTAGCTGTCGCGGTTGTGACGCACTCAACGTTTGTAGTTCTTTTGGTACAATGCAGCAAAAAACTTTCTACTTTCCACGTCTAAAAACTTGGTAATTTACCTCAATAAAATGCATTATTGATTCATTAAAGTACATATTTGCAGGTGTAAATATCAAGTACTTTTAACATTATTTAGCCCAATACTTTCTCGCAACTTGTTAGACTGGGAACGCAGAAGAAATTGGAAGATCCTGCCAAAGCAACACTCGGACGTAGAAAATTTTCATAACTGAAGACAAAATCCTTTGTGAAACAAAAAAAGGTGACAACAATTAAGTTTGAGAGCAAAACGGCTGGCTAACAATTCGGCTAGGAGATGCTTTGTGTTTAAAAATCCGCAAGGAAAGAGGAGAGTCTCATAAATGGTTAGGGAACTAGAATTGCAGAATATTAATTTAACTAGTTTGAAAGAACCACCGATTCACATCATCGGTCAAATTCAACCGTACGGTATACTTTTAGTGCTAGAAGAGCCAAAATTAAATATTTTGCAATTCAGCAGCAATACAACCAGCATATTTGGAATTCCTGGTGAAGAGCTATTGCATAAAAAGTTGGAAGATTTATTAGATCCATTCCAAATAGAAAGAATCAAAGCTGGACTTTTAGAAGAAAGTCTAGATTTTATTAATCCAGTCAAAATTTGGTTAAGAAGAAAAGGCGATGATTACGTAGTATTTGATGGTGTATTTCATCGCAACAGTGACGGTCTTTTAATATTGGAATTGGAACCTGCTATTTCTCAGGAAAATATTCCCTTTCTCAGTATTTATCATTTAGCTCGAGCTTCGATTAACAGACTAGAAGAAACAGGAAATACCCGCGATTTGTGTCAGATCATCGTTGAAGAAGTGCGTAAAGTCACTGGCTTTGACAGGGTAATGCTGTATAAATTTGACGAAGACGGACACGGTTGTGTAGTTGCAGAAGAAAAACTAGAAAGCATGGAATCTTATCTGGGGTTGCATTACCCAGAGTCAGACATTCCCAAACCAGCGAGAAAATTATTTAGTTCAAATTGGATCAGAATAATTCCAGATACCCATTTTCAACCTGTAGGAATATATCCGAGCGTCAACCCGCTCACTCAGCGTCCTTTAGATTTGACTAACTCTATTCTCAGAAGTCCCCACAGCTGCCACATAGAGTACTTGCACAACATGGGCGTAAGTGCTTCTTTGACTATTTCTTTGATCAAAGAAGGAAAACTTTGGGGATTAATTGCTTGTCATCACCAGACACCCAAATATGTTTCCTACGAATTGCGCAAAGCCTGCGAATTTTTAGGACGAGTGATATTTTCAGAACTTTCCGCTAGAGAAGAAACAGAAGATTACGACTATCGCATGCAGCTGACATATATTCAATCTGCATTAATAGAATATATGTCTCAAGAAGAAAACTTTATCGATGGATTGGTTAAACATCAACCGAATCTGCTTGATTTAACAGGTGCTCAAGGGGCGGCAATTTGTTTTGGTAATAATTGTACCTTAGTTGGTCGAACTCCTGCCCAAGAAGACATAAATTTGTTAATTCAGTGGCTAAAGAATGAGGTTGATGAGGAAGTTTTCTATACAGATTCTTTGCCGCAGATTTACGCTGACGCACACAATTTTAAAAACGTTGCTAGCGGTTTGCTTGCGATTCCCATTTCCAAGCAAAATTATGTGTTGTGGTTTCGACCGGAAGTAATTCAAACTGTGAATTGGGGTGGCGATCCCAATCAGGCGTTTGAACTAAAGCAGTCAAATGGCAGTATGCAGCTGTGTCCGCGGAAATCGTTTGAGTTGTGGAAGCAGACAGTTCGTTTAACTTCTTTACCTTGGCGTGATGCGGAAATCAAAGCGGCGCTAGAACTGCGCAAAGCAATTGTCAACATCGTGCTGCGACAAGCAGATGAACTAGCTCAGCTGGCGCGGGATTTAGAAATTTCCAACGCAGAATTGAAAAAGTTTGCTTATGTTGCTTCCCATGACTTGCAAGAACCTTTGAATCAAGTAGCGAACTACGTGCAATTGCTAGAGATGCGCTACAACGACTTACTTGACGAGGAAGCCAAGGAATTTATCAGTTTTGCTGTCGAGGGAGTTAGTTTGATGCAGACGCTAATTGATGATGTATTGGCTTACTCCAAGGTAGATATGCAAGCAATTGAGTTTGAACTGACAGAGGTAGACACAGCTTTAGAACGTGCTTTGGCTAATTTGCGCAAACGCATCAGCGAAACAGGCGCAATCATTACCCACGATCCTCTGCCAACGATTATGGCCGATCCAACTCAGTTGATGCAGTTGTTCCAAAACTTGATTGGTAACGCCATTAAATTCCGCAGTGACAAAGTACCGGAAATTCATGTTGGTGCTTCTCGCTTAGAGGATGAATGGCTATTTTCAGTGCGGGATAACGGTATTGGTATCGATCCGCAATTTAGCGATCGCATTTTCGTTATCTTTCAGCGTTTGCACACGCGGGACGAATATCCGGGTACGGGAATGGGTTTGGCTATTTGCAAAAAAATTATTGAGTGTCACAGAGGACGTATCTGGGTAGAATCACAACTAGGGGAGGGTGCAACATTCTACTTTACAATTCCTGTGGGAGGGCGCGATCGTGAGCGTAGAAACGGACGAAAAATGCAAAACAATATTTTTGGTCGAAGATAACAAAGCTGATATCCGCCTGATCCAAGAAGCATTAAAAAATAGCGCAGTACCGCATCAAATTATTACCGTCAGAGATGGTATTGAGGCGATGGCTTATCTGCGCCAAGAAGGTGAGTATGCTGATGCACCCCGTCCCGATTTGATTCTGCTGGATTTAAACTTGCCGAAAAAAGACGGTAGAGAAGTCCTTGCAGAAATTAAAAACGATCCCAAACTCAAACGCATTCCTGTAGTCGTGCTGACAACCTCACACAATGAGGAAGATATTTTCCACAGCTACGACCTGCACGTAAATTGCTACATCACTAAATCTCGCAATCTCAGTCAGTTATTTCAAATTGTCAAGGGAATAGAAGATTTTTGGCTGTCAACCGTAACTTTGCCATCTAAATAAGCACAACAAAACAAGCAAATCGGAAGACAAGGAATCTGCTGACCTTGTCTTTCTCTGTCCCTTGCTTTCTGGTTTTACTATGTTTCAGCACCTAGCAGTTGTCAAACAAAACTATGGCCGCAAGCTTGGTAAAAATCTTGTTAATTGAAGACAATTTGGCAGAAGCTAAGTTGTTGCAAGAGTTTCTGAAGCAAGCCCACTCCAAGAATTTTACCTTGGTTCACGTCAAACGATTGGGAGAAGCCTTAGAATTACTTCGTAATTGTAATGATACAGGCAACCGTTTTGACATTATTTTGTTAGATTTAACACTACCAGACAGTCAAGGATTGACCTCTTTGTCCGTGCTGAATAATGTTGTTCCTAGTTTGCCAATTGTAGTGTTAACTAATACTAACGATGATACCCTCGCTATTGAAGCAGTACGGCAGGGAGCACAAGATTATCTGGTCAAGCACCAGGTAAATGTAGAAGTACTGCTACGCTCTTTACGCTATGCTATAGAGCGCAAACAAGCTTTAGAATCTTTACGCAAATACAATCAAAGTTTAGAAATTAAGGTACAGCAAAGAACGGCTGAGTTGATTAAAGCAAAAGAACTCAACCAGTTTAAGTCAGAGTTTGTCTCTATGCTTTCCCATGATATCCGCAATCCTTTGAATACAATTCTGCTAGCGGCAGGATTGTTGCAGAACAATGATGATAAATTGCCCAAGGAAAAAACTCAATCATTACCAGATGATTCGTTCTGCTGTCAAAAGTATGTCGCAATTGTTGGACGAGGTTTCCTTTATCGGTAAAGCAGATACAGGAAAACTTCAGTGCGAACTTGTCCTTTTGGATTTGCAAGCTTTTTGTCGTCAGTTAATTCGAGAAACGGAACTGAGCACAGCACAAAAGCAAATTACAATTATTTTCACTGCTAGCGGACAGTTGGGCGAAGCATTGTGGGACGAGCATTTGTTGCGACATATTTTAGGCAATTTACTTACCAACGCTATTAAGTATTCATTCGTGGGAAGTAAAGTTGATTTTGAACTTATCGCTCAGGAAAAATCAGTTACTTTTCGGATCAAAGACCGGGGTATTGGTATTCCTAAAAACGAGCTGCAACAGTTGTTTCAACCTTTCCATCGCGCTTCTAATGTTGGTGCGATTCCTGGTACGGGTTTGGGGTTAGCAATTGTGAAAAAGTGTGTCGAAGCTTACAAAGGCGAAATTTCCGTTGAAAGTGAGGTGGGAGTTGGTACAACTTTTACTGTCACCCTACCTGTGGTGAAAAGGTAGAAGGAAGATAAATCAAGATTCTGCTTGGATGTGCGGTAGAGCAAACAAAAGCTAGTTCTCAACTCCCACTTTGGTAAAAATAGCGCGATAAACCGGTTTCCCTTTTTTTTGGGTAGCGATTTCTCGTTCTGTGGGAACGGGTAGGGGATTTTCTGCTAGCCATTCTCCTGTACCTTGTCTTTGGAAACTGGGATGACTAGCAAAGCGATCGCACATTTCCTTGGCTACCAATTCTACATCTGATTGTAAAAAGACGATTCCCCCCGGTACAAGATAATCTGCTAGGTCAGCGACTAGTTGCGGTTGTACGATTCGCCGTTTTGCGTGGCGCTTTTTAAACCAGGGGTCGGGAAACTGGATGGTAACCCGTTGTAAACTTCCCGCAGGAAGGGTTGATAAAAGCGATCGCAACGAGTTATTAACATTGCAAAACAAATAATGTAAGTTTGTCAACCCTAACTCATCCCGCAACCGATTTGCTTCCTCTACCAAAGGTGCGCGAATTTCTAGACCAAGAAAATTCCAATTCGGTTGGTGCGAGGAGGCCATTTCTAGCAAAAATTTTCCCCTTCCACAACCAATATCTAAATGTAGTGGTTGGTCGAGCTTGGCATATACTTTTTCCCAGTCAGGACAATCGACCGGATTTTGATACTTTCGCGCGAGTGGATTGACGTGCTGGCGAACGCGAATTTTACGACGCAATCTCAATACTTCTAACCTGCTATGTATCTTGTGTGTCTGATTCGATTTTATCCAATCTAGGTGAAAAGAAAACACCAGGAGATTAAAACTCTTGTTACAAGTGCTTGCGAGCCCGAGGGCATTTTCCGCAGAAGCAGGTAAACTATTTAACAATCGGATAGGTTTTTCCGTAACGTTAGTTGCTCGCACCTGGTGATACCAGAGCTGGAGGATGTGTCAAATATGAAAAAGTCGCAATTGTTCAGATGGTTTCCTCATCTCCATTCCTGCCTGCATGCTTTCATTTTATTTTTGTTTGTGGCAAGTTTTCTCAGCGCTGCGGGACGCAATCCAAATTTGTGGCTTTATTTTGTTAACCTTGCACAACAGCCAGAGCTGCTAACTGTTGTAGCAATATTATTGCTGATTTTACCGATTCCAGCGATCGCTTTTCTACATCATTTTTTCCTCTGTCACTTTCTTGCTGTGATTCCAGGAGAAAAAATAAATAAAACCAAAGGATTGCTTCCAGGATTGCTCAGTTGGAGGGAAAGTTTATATGGCTGGTTGGTAATTGTTTTATCCACTCTTATAACTACCTTAATTTGCACTCCTTTTTTACCTTTTTTCCAACTTAAATACCAATTAATTTTTTCGATTTGGGAAGCAAAAAATCATCAGATTTTACTTATTTTTGCCGGGGTCTGGTTTGTTAATGCTACCCTTTTTTATGAAATAGAGTTTTTATTTAAAACCCGTTTGTTTTTGGGTAATAATGTTGTTTCTCCATCCCCAAATCAGAATAATCTTACCTCGAATAAAGTTCCAAATACATTAACTACATCAGGAGAAGTCTATCTTGCTAACACTTATCCCGCTCCAGAACAAACCAAGCTAAATTCATCTCCCAAATCGCGCCGCCTTTCTAAACAACTAGGGATGCTGACTTTAATTCCTCTTTTAACTGTATTGATATATTTCTTTGTTAAGTCGCCAGATTTCAGACAGACTATACCTGCAATCGTATCCGCCAATTATCCACCACCGGTAGCTTCTCAAACAGCTAAACCCAAGGATACCTACGAACAAGCTACGAACAAAGCTAAACTTGCTGTCAAATTAGCAAAATTAGCTCAATCCGAACATGAGTGGAAGATAGTTATTCGCTGCTGGGATGAAGCGATCGCTTTAATGAAAAGCGTACCTCGTACTAGTTCTAATTTCCGTATTGCACGACAAAAAGTAAGACAATATCAACTTCATCGCGAGTTTGCTCGACAGTATGTTGCTCATGGGAAATAAGGATCTTTCGTGGATTCACTGAGGAGAATGGCAGAATTATAAGTTATATTTAATACAATTTTTCATTTTGCAGCTCTTCACTTATACAAGTGTATGACACAAGCAAATATTTTAAAGCTTTGCAGGCAAGGTAACGTGCAGGCGATCGCATCTTTGATGAGCAGCCAACTACGATTTAAAAATGTGACCGTGAAAGTGATTCTTAATGACGATTGTCTAGAGGTAATATTTAAGTCTCCACAACCGCCAGAACAAGAAAATTTAGTTAAATATGTACGTCAAGAAATCCTCGGTTTGAAAATTACATGTATCAAAAAGGTCAAAGTGTACGGTTTTTGGGAAGGAAATAGTTCTCCATTGTGGAGTCAAGAATTCAACTTGGAATTGCCATCCAAATAATACTGAGCGTTCTGTCTTATTTGCAAAAATTTGATCTCACCAAAGCCAATAACTAGATTAATACTTTCAAAACCTTGCTGCTAAAAAATTGGAAATAAGTGTCAACGCACCTGGAAATTTTGCAAGTTGTAGCAAGATTTGAATATGTCTGGCAAGAATAGACAAGACAAAAGCAACGGTTTTTATGTAAACTAAGATAGACTACTTGTCTGAAGATAAAAAATATTCACTGTCAGCATCCAGTATATGTAGGCAAAAAAATACACAAATATGTCCTAGGGAGCGTTGTTGCTAAATAATAATAATTATTATTATTTTCACTTTCAAAAACTCAACTTTGATTGAGCGCTCGTCATTGTGATTAATTTATCTGTCATCCATGATACCTCCTCAGCCTGAAACTGAATTTGAAGATAGCGTTCCGCAGACAGAAATACAACCACCTCGTCAAAAATATCGGTGGTCTTGGTTACTGATAGCTATAGTGGTGTTAATGGGTGGAGGTGTTCTGCTTTGGCGGTTGTTCACTCCAGCAGCAAACCAAGGACCCAAAGCTGCAAACGCTCGATTACCGGTAATACCGGTCAAGGTAGCTACCGCTCAATTAGGCTTAATCGAGGACAGTTCAGAGTATATAGCTAGCCTAGAGTCGCGTCGTTCGGTATCGCTACAGCCAAGAGTTCAAGGACAGGTAACGCAAATATTTGTGCGCTCGGGAGACAAACTCAAACAAGGAGATCCTATCATCCAGATAGATGCAAGAGAGCAACAAGCACAGGTTAGTAGTTTTAATGCAGCAGTAGAAGCAGCGCGATCGCAGCTAGAAAATGCTAAGGCGACACTTGCTTCTTTAGAAGCACAAAGGATATCCAATCTTGCCGATGTGAGATTAAGCCAGCAAGATTACGATCGCTATGCTAGTCTTGCAGCTCAAGGAGCAGTGTCCAGACAAACCAGAGACCAGTATGCTAACAAGCTTGCTACTGCCAAAGCAACCCTGCAGGTAACCGAATCAAGAATCCAAGCACAAAAAGCTAGTGTCTCTCAAGCAGAAAAATCCCTACAGCAAGCATTGGCCAATCTCAAACAACAAACAGTTCAACTGCAGTACTACAAAATTACCGCTCCTTTTGCAGGTACGGTCGGTGATATTCCTGTGAAAGTAGGTGATTTTGTCAATACTTCCACCCAGCTGGCAACAATTACTCAAAATCAACCACTGGAGGTGAATATTTCTATTCCGCTGGAACTTGCTTCGCAATTGCGCAAGGGAACGCCAGTAGAAATCTTGGACGCCCAAGGTCGCAGTCTGGGTATTAGCCGGGTATTTTTTATTTCTCCTAATATTATCAACAATACTCAAACCGTGCTGGTAAAAGCATTGTTTGACAACGCTAAAGAGCAACTGCGAGCTAATGAATACACTCGGGTGAGGGTAATTTGGAATCAACGTCCTGGAGTATTAATTCCGATTACAGCGGTGACTCGTGTCGCCGGACAGAATTTTGTTTATGTTGTGCAAGTGCAAAAAACTTCTCCCCGGGGAGAATTTCAACAGGTAGCAAAGCAAAAACGCGTGAAGCTAGGCAACATCAAGGGTAATAACTATCAAGTGCTAGAAGGATTACAGCCAGGAGAAAGAATTATTGTCTCGGGGCTACTGAATTTAAGGGACGGAGTACCCATAAACCCAGAATAGGTTGGTTTTTGGTTGCTAATTGCTAACTTTTGGGTACTATTAGCCATTTACCATAAACCATTAACTACTAGCCACGAACCATTTCCTATATGTTTGTTGATTTCTTTATTAAGCGACCTGTTTTTACTAGTGTCTGCGCCATCATTATTTTGTTAGTAGGAGCAATTAGTATTCCTACACTTCCTACAAGCCAGTATCCAGAAATCAGCCCGACCCAAGTTAACGTTACAGCTAACTACGTTGGTGCTAGTGCTGAAGTTGTGGAAAGCACTGTGACAACCATCTTAGAACGGCAAATTAATGGTGTGGAAGGCATGAAATACATGACTTCCAGCAGCAGCAACAACGGTACCAGTTTAATCACAGTTACATTTGATGCTTCCCGCAACAAAGATATCGCGGCGGTAGACGTACAAAATCGTGTCTCCTTGGCGGAACCACAATTACCACAACCGGTACAGCAAACAGGAGTTAGTGTCAGCAAGCAGTCAAATGATATTCTGTTAGCGATCGGGCTTTACAGTGAAAAGCAAGAGTACGATACCGTATTTTTGAGCAACTACGCTGACCTTTATATAGTTGATGCTCTCAAAAGAATCAACGGCGTGGGTGAAGCGCGGATTTTTGGCGAACGTCGCTACGCTATGCGTTTGTGGCTCGATCCCAACCGCCTTGCCAGTCGCAACCTCACACCTCAGGATGTGATCAATGCTCTTAACGAACAAAATTTACAAGTAGGCGCAGGACAAATCGGTCAGCAACCAGCACCACCAGACCAAATATATCAAATTGACCTGCGGGCAATAGGTAGACTTACGGATGTCCCGCAATTTGAGGAGATGGTCATCAAAGCAAACGACGACGGTACGCTCATCAAACTCAAAGATGTAGGACGAGCAGAACTGGGAGCAGAAAATTACAACACGTTCTTGCGATTTAAAGGTCAAGAAGGAGTCGGTATTGGTATATTTACTACTCCCGGAAGTAATGCTTTAAACGTCGCCAAAGCAGTGAAAGCGGAAATGGCCCGACTGGCGCAAAAATTTCCGCCAGGAATGAAATATCAAGTGGCTTTTGACACAACTTTATTTGTGAGGGCATCTCTTTTTGAAGTTGTCAAGACCCTATTTGAGGCGATCGCACTTGTAGTTTTGGTCATTTACATTTTCTTGCAGGACTGGCGCACGACCTTAATTCCAGTGATTGTAATTCCCTTGGCTTTGATTGGTACATTTGCCTTTGTCAAGGCTTTTGGGTTTTCAATCAATACTTTAACCTTGTTTGGTTTGACCTTAGCTACAGGGCTAGTAGTTGACGATGCCATTATCGTAGTTGAAAATATTTCTCGCTTGATTGAAGATGAAGGAATGTCACCGCTTCAAGCCGCATCCGAGTCAATGCGGGAACTAACAGGAGCAGTAATTGCAACTTCTTTAGTATTGATGGCGGTATTTGTTCCCGTAGCCTTTTTTCCTGGGTCGACCGGACAGATTTACAAGCAGTTTGCACTCACCATCGCCTTTTCTATTGGAATTTCAACATTTCTAGCCTTGACATTAACTCCTTCTTTGTCAGCTTTGCTACTGCGTCGCGGACAAAGACCTGGCGGTTGGCTGGGTTGGCTATTTGGAAAATTTAACAATTTTGTCAATTGGACGCGAAGAAAATACGAGCGATCGCTGTTCCGTTTAAATCGGGCCAAAGGCATTGTTGTACTGTTGTTTTTAATTTCTCTTGGATTGACAGGCTGGCTTTATACCCGCGTACCCGGCGCCTTTTTTCCTGAAGAAGACCAAGGCTATTTTATCACCATTGTTCAGGGACCGGAGGGAGTCTCGCTCAACTATACCAGCAAAGTTATGAGCGAGGTAGAAAAAGAAATCCTCAAAATCCCGGAAGTAGTAGGTACCTTTGCCGTTGGTGGCTTCGGTTTTAGTGGCAGTAGCGCCAATAATGGTGTAATTTTTACGACTTTAAAACCCTGGCAAGAGCGTAAAGAACACAATCAGTCAGCACAAGCTATTATCGCTAACTTGCAAAGAAAGCTATCAGCAATTACCGAAGCCAGAGTCTTCCCAGTTAATCCACCAGCGATTCGGGGTTTAGGTAGTTTTGGTGGCTTTCAGTTCGAATTGCAAGACAGACAGGGTAATAACACCTTAGATACCATGCTGCAAGTTATGGGTCAATTGCTAGCACGTGCAAATCAACTACCAGAATTGCAAAAACCTGTATTTAGTACTTTTGCTGCAAATACCCCCCAGATATTGATCGAAGTCGATCGCAACAAAGCTAAAGCCTTGCAAGTATCGGTAAACGACATCTTTAATACCTTACAAAGTTATCTAGGTTCGCGATACGTCAACGACTTTAACTTGCAGCAGCGCACTTATCGCGTCTACGTTCAAGCAGATTCTCCATTTCGCTCTCATCCAGAGGATATTGGTGAATTGTACGTCCGTTCTGCCAAAAATGAAATGATTCCTCTGAGCAACTTAGTCAAAGTTACCCCCACTACTGGAGCGCAAACTATTAACCATTACAACTTATTTCGGTCGATTGAAATTACCGGATCGGCCGCTCCCGGTTACAGTTCCGGACAAGCAATTCAGGCAATGGAACGACTGGCCAAGCAAGTTCTACCGGAAAGTTTCGGTTATGAATGGTCGGGAATCTCTGCTGAAGAGCAGCAATCTGGCGGTCTAGCACCTCTAATTTTTGGTTTGGGACTTGTCTTTGTTTTCTTAGTCCTGGCCGCTCAGTATGAAAACTACTTCGACCCATTTATCATTATGCTTTCCGTGCCTTTGGCTATCCTAGGAGCGCTAGGAGCACAGCTATTGCGAGGTTTGAATAATGATATTTTTTGTCAGGTCGGTTTAGTAATGCTCATCGGTTTGGCTAGTAAGAACGCAATTTTAATTGTGGAATTTGCTAACCAACTGCGAGAAAGGGGACTTTCTATTACTAAAGCAGCAATACAAGCATCACAAGAACGCTTGCGACCAATTCTGATGACTTCCTTTGCTTTTATCTTGGGTATTTATCCCTTAGTAAATCCAGAAGGAGCAGGAGCAGCTAGTAGAAGATCCCTCGGTACAGCTGTAGCTGGGGGAATGATCGTTTCTACTTTGTTGAATTTGTTTGTAGTACCAATTCTTTACATTGTCGTTAGCACTATCCGCGATCGCCTTGTTTCACGTCGTCCACCTCGACCACCACAACATCCCCAGGAGGATGGTCGAGTTTCCACGCAAATTTATCAATAAACTCCTTGAAACCTTTTGCTGCGAGCAAACACCTGTGTTAGCAGTAAGCACTTCTTGTATTTACCCCTACTCGCAAATACTTGTAGTTCCCAGTCTTGGCAGTACTAAAGTACTAACTACAAACCCGAGTACAGCTTTTGCCTTCAGCGATGTTAAGCGATACTTTCCCTGTCAAAATTAAGATAGCTTTCGGCTGAAAGCTTACCGCTCGCACCTGTTTCCACAGAAATATCGATCAATTCCAATGGACATTAAAACCGTTGCTACTAAACCTTTTTTAGACCAAAAACCAGGGACTTCTGGTCTGCGAAAATTAGTTTCCGTATTTCAGCAACCTCACTATCTCGAGAATTTCATCCAATCGATTTTTGATAGTATCGAAAATTACCATGGTAAAACCATGGTTTTGGGCGGTGACGGTCGCTATTACAATCGCCAGGCGATTCAAACTATCCTGAAAATGGCTGCTGCCAATGGTGTTGGACGGGTAAAAGTTGGTCGCGGCGGCATTTTGTCTACTCCAGCAACTTCCTGTATCATCCGTAAATATAATGCTTTCGGTGGTATAATTTTATCTGCAAGTCACAATCCCGGCGGACCGAAGGGGGATTTTGGCGTCAAATATAATACTAGTAATGGTGGTCCGGCACCGGAGAAGGTAACAGCAGCAATTTTTGAACGAAGTAAGATAATAGACCATTATAAAATTTTGGCAGCTCCCGATGTAGATTTGGATACATTAGGAGAGTCCAAACTAGGAAACATGGTGGTGGAAGTTATTGACCCGGTCCAAGACTACGAACAATTGATGGAGTCACTGTTCGACTTCGATCGCCTGCAAGAATTTTTGACTAGTGGTAAATTTCGGATGTGCATAGACTCTATGCACGCAGTTACCGGACCCTACGCTCGTGCTTTGTTTGAGCAAAGACTGGGTGCACCTGCGGGGACAGTAATTAACGCTACTCCTTTAGAAGACTTTGGCGGTGGACATCCGGATCCGAATTTAGTGTACGCTCGCGAATTAGTAGAAATACTTTTTGGCGATAATGCTCCGGATTTTGGCGCTGCTTCTGATGGCGATGGCGATCGCAACATGATCTTGGGACGCAAGTTTTTTGTCACCCCAAGCGATAGTTTAGCAGTTCTAGCAGCAAATGCTACATTAGTTCCCGGTTACAAAAATGGCTTAGCTGGAGTAGCTCGCTCTATGCCAACCAGCCAAGCAGTGGATCGGGTCGCCGCAAGTTTAGGTATAGATTGCTACGAAACTCCAACGGGTTGGAAATTCTTTGGTAACTTGTTAGACGCGGGAAAGATTACTCTTTGCGGAGAAGAAAGCTTTGGTACCGGTTCCAATCACATCCGCGAAAAAGACGGGTTGTGGGCAATTTTATTTTGGCTGAACATCCTAGCAGTCAAACAACAATCAGTAGAGCAACTGATGCGGGAACACTGGCAAAAATACGGTCGCAATTACTACTCGCGTCACGACTACGAAGAAATAGATAGCGATCGCGCGCAGCAGTTGATTAGCAAATTACGGGATCTGCTTCCCACTCTGAAAGGAAAAAAATTCGGTGCTCGTGAGGTGGAATACAGCGATGACTTCAGCTATACGGATCCTGTAGATGGAAGTGTCAGTCAAAATCAAGGTATTCGCATCGGATTTAGCGATGGTTCTCGCATTGTCTACCGCCTTTCTGGAACTGGAACCCAAGGCGCAACATTGCGAATTTACTTAGAAAGTTACGAAAAAGACACCAGCAAGCACAATCTCGATCCCCAACAAAGTCTTGCAGATTTAATCGCCATCGCAGATGAAATCGCTCAAGTACGCGCATTTACAGGTATGGAAAAACCAACGGTAATTACCTAAAATTCAATTGCAAAACTAGGAACTCAAACTCCGACTTGGCAAAAAGTCGGGGTTTTTAGCTTGATGACAAGCATCCTTTATAACTTGGATAAATAATTCTCCAACACAGATGCGATCGCTTTTGGATGCACTTTTTTGTATTCTTTTTGTCCGATCTGTAATATACAGCTGGGTGCGCTATCGCAGCATTTGAGGCAATCGGTAGTTTCAATCACAACTCGATCTTGCCATCCGCGTTCGCATAAAGTTTTTTCTAATTCTGACAACAACCCTTGATAAGCGCGTTTGCGACAACGAGACTTGCAACACACCAAAATTTTGGCTTTCTCAGGAGGAGCTAATTTTCGGTTTGGACAAATACCAAGCGGTTTTACCCCGTAGACTTTAAATTTAATTTTGCCAGTGCGGGAGTTTAACTTACTCAAACCAAAAACATTAATCAGTTCACCAGGTTCTAACTGCACACTTGTGCAGCGACGCAGCTGTTTGGGAAGTTTCAGACGCACTTGTTTGGATGCGATCGCCAATTGCAAGTATTTATGTGGTTCTGATGGTTTACCCGCAAAACCCAAAAACTGTCCCTCAAGATTAAACTCCGACAAGCTTAGGTACTTATTGCTCATTTTTTGTTTGAGGTTTGAGGTTATTCACTTGCCAGATAAACATCACAAAACACGAACAAATTATACTAGATGCCCTGTTTTTCTACATTATTTCCCCATCTAGGCAATACGTTTAGCCTCAAAAGTTTGGGGTAAAACTAAAGGATCTGGCAAATTCGGAAAAGCTAGTTCCCAACCGTTTGCTAAAGTAAAAATTTTACCTTCCTCTCCATCCGTTTGTTTCACAACTTCTTCTTCCAGATCTTTTTTAGCAACATAAACCACTAAAGTGCCAGCACTATTTTTGCGCAGCATGACTTTCACGATCTTGATCCTCCACAAGTTCTAGTTCTTTGGCGCGACAACCGACAATCAATCCTGTATGCAAGAAATGCACCGCATATATGTAAAATCTTTGTAAAAAGGTACCTATACTGGCGACATAACCAACATCTCCTATATTTGCCAATACTTTACCGATTTCCTGACCGGGAAAAGTACCATCATTTTTAATCAGCTTGCGAACTCGGACTTTATCACCTATTTCAAAAACAGGGGGTTCGTCTAGTTCAAATTCATCTGAGGGCATGAGAGTATCTTACCTCCTCTACTAAGCTGAGTACTTCCTGGGTGGTCAAGCTGCGTTTTTTTTGAACTGATTGTTTGCGGACAGCATCCAAAACATGCTGGCTTTGCTGGGGATTAAGGGTAATGCCATGCTGAAGTAGTAAATTAGATAGCATGTGTCTACCGGAATGCTTTCCTACAACCAAACGCCGCTCCCAACCTACCTCCTCTGGTGCGAATGGTTCGTAGGTAAGGGGGTTTTGCAGTACGCCGTGACCGTGAATTCCAGATTCGTGAGCAAAAGTATTGGCGCCGACAATTGCTTTCCAAGGCGGTACGCTGCAACCCGATGCAGCTGCTACTAAGCGAGATAGTTCTAGCAAGCGCCGAGTATCGATACCGACATCGATACCGTAAATACGTTTAGTAGCCATGACCACTTCTTCTAAAGCTGCATTACCAGCTCTTTCACCCAATCCGTTAACTGTTGTATTTACCGAAGTAGCTCCTGCTTGAAGACCAGCAAGAGCGTTAGCAGTTGCTAGACCAAAATCATTGTGAGTGTGGATTTCCACAGGAATTGTTAAAGCGGTGACTAACCGATTTACTTTGGCGTAGGTACTAAAGGGATCGAGAACGCCAACGGTGTCGCAAAAACGGAATCGGGATGCACCCCATTGTTGGGCATAATGGGCAACATCAAACAAAAAGCTCTCATCAGCTCTGGAAGAATCTTCTCCTCCTACTGCTACCCAAAGACCGCGATCTACGGCGAAGCTGATACTGTCTTTGAGTTGTTGCAAGGTTACCCGCCACTGACCTTGAAATTTAGCAGCAATTTGAATTCCAGAAACGGGAATGGAAATATGTACTCGTGTTAAACCGCAGAGCATAGAAGCTTGAATATCTGAGATTGCGGCGCGGTTCCAGCCAAGCAATTTTGCAGACAAACCCAGGTCGCAAATTGCGGCGATCGCTCGCATTTCTTCTTCACCCATTGCTGGAATTCCAACTTCTAATTCATGAACGCCTATAGCGTCAAGAAATTTGGCGATCGCTACTTTTTCTTGTAAGTTAAAGGCAACACCTGCTGCTTGTTCGCCGTCACGTAGAGTTGTATCGTTAATGAGGATTTGATTCATTGCAAAAAACCCTTTTCGGCAATGTTTTTCTACCGTTTTTTGGTCTTATAGCTTCGGTAATTTAATGGTCATAAGCACTCGCTTAATACCCTGAAAATTTTCACAGTAATTCTCTTCTTCTTTTCACCACAATTGTTGTCTTCTCTCTGCTTTGATTATGCCTAATTCCTCACTAGCATTCTGTATGACAGCAAACCAGGACTTGGTAGCAATTAAGAGTTATTTTCCCTGGAATGATGGGAAAATTCAGCAAAGAGCATAAAGCTAATATATGTTTGGGCGACTCCAGATAAAATTAATAATCCTAATCCAGCCAGAATAGTGGAAATCATAGCGCTAAATTCTCCTTTAAAAATTATTTAAGCCTGTTGTTCCAGCCAATCAAAGATTCGTTCTAGCTGCTGTATATCGACTAATCCATACTGCCAAAGAAGCATTGGTAACGGACCGTTTTCTAACTCTCTTTTTCGCAAAGCTATAGCAATATCTCTTCTTGTTAATTCCAGCTCTTCCTGCAAAAAATTGAGAAATTTTCTATCAGTGTTACAGCTAACCATAAGAAGTGTTTGACAAAAAGGTGAAGAGGTAAAAGCAAATTTTAGATAATCAAAATACCAACCTGCATTGTCTAGCTCAAACTGTTATAATTCCAGCACCGCTCTAACCAATTGATTAATTCTTGACGAGAAGCGAGAAATTGTTTGAGAATACTGTGAATGAGGATAAGTGTTAAGGAATTATTCACTTGTACTCGCAAAGAACCGTCAGAAAGACAAAAACAGGGAATCATTAATTCTTGCAAACGGTAATAAATTTGCCAGCGAACGCTCAAGGGAATCTGCAAAATATAATCGCCTAAGGTGTGAGAATTATTTTTTTGCCACATTTTTTACAATTAGGGGTGTAGGGTTAATAACTTGGCAACCTGCTTACAAAGGGTACGGCGTTAGGAAGTTCCTACCACAGCATACAAAGGTGATGGCGAATATCGCCGCCAAGGTGGCATTTTCAGGCAAAATTTAAGATGTCATTTTCAACTGCACTTTGATGTCAGCTGTGATTGGCTTGCCCTCGCCAATAATGCGAAAATCAATCGACTCTAGGATTTTTGGCATCGGTAATCCTTTGATCGTAAAGCAGTGCGCTATTTTCTGCTTATATCAGGTACCTAAGATCGAAGTATTACGCGGGGTGTCGATTGAGTTGATTGGATTGATTAAGGTTGTACTCACAAGCTTGCAACCCCGATTTAACAGAAATTTAAAATTTCTTTGGGGATAGGGGTACTGGTATTTTCAGGATAGAGGTTCTAGAATTTTCGGGTGAGGGGCTAGGTATTTTAGTACTCGCTGTTCAAGTCCTTGCTCATAAGGATTTGCAAAGATAAAAGCAATATCTTTTTGCATAACTTCACGCCTACTCACCCTTGGGGAAAAAGGCGCTTTGCCACGGAAAAATAAATTCTGTATAGCCTATTACTGTCTTGATTTTATGATTTTGTCAGCGAAAAAACAAGTTTTTGCAGATAAACGTTGGAACGATCGCAGACGACGATCTTAAGCAGCGATCGCAATTGCAATTTTACCCGGGACGTGTTCGCTTTCACTGTAGGTATGAGCAGCAGCTAATTCTGAAAGGGAGTAGGTGCGGGCGATCGCAGTGCGAACTTTACCTGCTTCTATCAGCTGTGTCAAATAATTAAGGTCTTGGCTGTTTGTGTTTTCAAACACAAATTTGGCTTTTTTCCCAGGAAGGAAGTTTGTCCAAATTCCCTGCAGAAGGTTTTCGGGGGTGGGTAAGGTGGTAACGTAAACTCCATTGGGCTTGAGAACTTTTCGACAATCAGAAAAGGAGCGTTTGGCAACAGCGTCAAAAATAATGTCGTACTCAACGTTATCCTGGGTAAAATCTTGCTGCGTGTAGTCGCAAGTGCGATCGGCTCCTAAAGACTGCACCAATTCCAGATTTTTCGTACTGCAAACTCCCGTCACTTGTGCGCCTAGCGCCTTAGCAATCTGCACGGCAAAAATTCCGACTCCACCGGAAGCACCGTTTACCAACACGCTCTGACCTGGCTGGATATTAGCCTGATTTCGCAATGCTTGTAGAGCTGTGAGTGCTGCAACAGGTACGGTAGCTGCTTCTAGATAACTCATGTTTGTGGGTTTCAAAGCTACTTGGTTTTCTTGGACAGCAGCAAATTCAGCGTAAGCACCTCCGGGTGGTTTGACAGCACCGTAAATTTGGTCTCCAATTGCAAAGCGGGTAACTTTGGCGCCAACTTCTACAACTTCTCCTGCTAAATCTAACCCCAAAATCATGGGAAATTTGTTACCTGGGTTGAGCAATTTCAACATTCCTTGGCGGATTTTCCAATCTATGGGATTTACGCTACAAGCATGAACTTTGACAAGTAATTGCTCGGGTTTGATTTGTGGTGGTGCGACATCTTCATACTGCAACACATCGGCAGAACCATACTTGTGAATTACAATTGCTTTCACAATTTTCCTCCCTTTAGGCTCAGCAAGCTCACTGAACTAGAAAGCACTGGTGCAAGACTTATATATGTAAAAATTTGGGAATGAAATTCGATCGCATGCATTAGTTGCAAACAAGCACTCTTACCCCTTTATATAAGGTCAAGAATTTCAAATCCACCCTCAAAGGTAGAAACTTTACAGAGCGTACCGTTTTTAAATGCTGGTATAAAACTTTGTCCTCTATGCTAAAAGGCTGGGGCGATCGCACCAAGATTTTTTGGTCAGCTCATAAAAAGCCTCAGCTGGCAGGCTGAGGCAACAGGAGAAGTACGAATGACAATGGCAAATATAACGTGGAGGTAAAATTTTTACTTTTTTTACTGTTTTACAGTCTTACTAAAAGCGGTAATTAATTTATCTACATAAAATTTAACAAAAATTTTATCACCAGTCAATACATCGGGGCAAGCGAACAAAAAATTATAAATCCTCCCCTTGCAAAGAAGGAGAGGAAGGAGGAGTTACAGGGAGGGGTAGCTAAATTTAATATCCGCCTTCTTCTTCGTACTCTGGCTGTCTTTCCTTAATTTTCTTCGGGATATTCACTGGTTTTGGCGGTTCATCATCCCAAGCGTCGCGGTCGAGGTCGTCGTCGTAATCTTGGTAATCTTCCGCGTAGGACTTGCTGTTGTAGGATGAAGCTTGGTTTTGGGGTTGCGCTTGATATTTATCCTTACCTGTTGCTTCGCTCCAGTTGTCTTCTTCTTGTTCTTCGTATCGAATCGACTCGTAGGTTCGTGCTTCCATCACGCGGCGTGGAGGACGTTCTTCTTCGTAATAATCCTCGTCCCATTCTTGAGCTACAGGTTCGGGTGCGCGAACTTTTGGCTTGATGGGTTCAATTGGTACTCCACTTGGTAATTGCTTGTCTGCTGGAGTTGTGCGAGGGGTATAGCTACCGTAATCTTCAGCTTCTTCGCGTTCCCAGGGTGCTCTTCCAATACCGAGGCGCTCTAGTATACCAACGGTTAATTGGTTGAGGCGCTCTTCTGCTCCTTCGAACACAATCAATCTGTTGGGGCCTGTGCTGACAATTTCATCTACCGACAGTTCGTAGGTACTCAACAAAGAGTCGGGGATTTGCGGTAGTCCCAAGGAACCGATGGTGATGGAGTACATTTTTCCTGTTTCTCCACTGAATTTAAAACCGCGTACCCTACCCAAAACTTCGCCGGTTTCAGTAATAACTTCCCAATTAATCAGGTTGCTGTAGGCTTCTACTTCAATATCTTCGATTACATCCTCGTTATCAACCAGGATGACATCTCCAATTTGGTTGACATTACTCAGGTACATGTAGCGCGGTATTCCAGACACGGAGATCAGGCTGTCTCGCAAGCTAAGAGCCACAACCTCTCGCTGATCTACATCAACCCAGACTTGACTGACTATTCCTAGTCGCTTGCCATTGTCGCGGGTGATTACCTGAGTATTTAAAATATCGGAACGCCTAATAATCTGTTCAGAGGTCATTCTATACGGAGTCCTGATCTCGAATCCGGTTTATCTATACACTATTATTAACAAAAACTCAAGCAGATGTATGAGATGATTGTAATTTAATACCCAAAACTTGAGTAAAAGCTCCTCTTGCTTGAGTAACGCCAATTGTACGTTCGGCTGATTCTATCATCGGACGACGCAAACTTACAACTATAAATTGTGCTTGTTGCGCCTGTTGTTTGATCATTTTAGCTAATCGTTCCACATTTGCTCCATCAAGAAACATATCTACTTCATCAAAGGCATAAAATGGTGATGGTCGGTATCTTTGTAGGGCAAAGATAAAGCTTAAAGCAGTGAGAGATTTTTCTCCTCCAGACATAGAAGCTAGGCGCTGCACGGGTTTACCTTTGGGATGTGCAACTAAGTTCAGTCCGCTGTTAAATGGATCTTCAGGATTATCAAGTTGTAAATAGCCGTCACCATCAGAAAGGGCTGCAAAAATAGATTTAAAATTTTCATTAACTGCGTCAAAGGCTTGTCGAAAAGCTTGTTGGCGCAGGGTGGTAAAATTTTCGATTCGCAGCAACAATTGTGTTCGTTCTGCTTGCAGTGTCTGTAATTTTTGACTGAGTTCTTCTAGACGCTCACAAGTGCGTTCGTATTGTTCTAACGCCAGCATGTTAACTGGTTCCATTGCTTGCAAGCGTTTGGAAAGCGATCGCAATTCTTTTTGCAATTCTTCTAAATCTACTTGATTCGGTACTTCTGGTAAGGGAGATGGTAACTCTGGGGCGATAGTTTCCAGTTGTTGTTGCACAGTTGCTAATTCCTGTTGTCGCAGCTGTTGCGTTTGTTGCAGTTTTTGCAGTTCCCATTCTAGTTGTTGTTGTTGCAGCAACTGCGAGCGCAATTCAGCTTCTTGGCGATCGCGTTTTTGTTTTTCTTCTCCTAAATTTTGTTCTATTTGTGCAAGGGTGGCGCGAGTTTGGATAATTTGCTCGTCCAGGGTCTCAAGCTCCCTACAGAGACGATTTCTAACTTCTTGTCGCCAAGCTTGTTGTTTTTGATATTCTTCGATTTTATTTTCGGCTTGTTGAATTTTTTCTTGCAATCTTTGTTGTTGATTTTCTAAGTTTTGTAGCTGTTGTTCCTGTTTTTGTAAGATTTCTTGTTGCTGTTGCAGTTGTTGTTCTTGAATTTTAATTGTCTGCTGGATTTGTTGCCATTGTTGGGGAGTTTGGGATGATTCCAGTTCCGCCAACGCCCCCCGCAATTGTTGTAATTGTTGCTCTTGCTCTGGTAATTCCCGGTCCAAAACTTGCAGGCGAGATTGGACGAGAGCAAATTTTTCAGTGTTTTGAGCCAGTTGAGAGCGTGTCAGCTCTAGTTGAGATGTCAAATTTTTAACTTCTTTTTGGACCTGTTCCAGTTGCAGCTGCTGTTCCCGTCGCTGGCTTTGGGCTTGTGCTAGTTGTTGGGATAGTTGCTTGGCTTTGGTAGAAAAAGCCGCGATCGCTGCGGTACACTGTTCTAAAACGATTTCGATATCTAGCAAGCGTTTTTGCAGCGCTGCGATTTCAGCAGATTCTGCAGTTTCCGGACAGCCAAATCGCAAGCTGGGGCGCTCTCGCAGGCTACCACCAGTCATGGCGCCGCTAGTTTCCAGTAATTCTCCATCTAGGGTCACCATTCGATACAACCCTAAATTGCTGCGTGCTTGGTGGAGAGTTTCAAATACTACCGTGTTTCCGAAAACGTAATTAAAAACATCTCGGTAGCGGCGATCGCAATCAACTAAATTAACGGCGTAGTCTATAAATCCATTCACGTAACGCAGCGTCACATCTTGGGTAATTTTAGGGACGTGAATCTTGTTTAACGGTAAAAAAGTTGCTCTCCCCGCCCGTTTTTGTTTGAGTAATTCGATCGCAGCGGTGGCAACAAGGTCATCTTCAACAACGATGTATCCCAAACGCGCACCAGCAGCAATTTCCAATGCTAGTTGATAGCGGGGTTCTACCCGTCCCAACTGCGCAACTAACCCGCAAATACCAGACAATCCTGCTTGCAGAATAACTTTGCTAGCAGCAGTTCCCTGTACTTCTTGCTGAGCTTGTGCTTGTGCTTCTAGTTTATCTAACTGACGTTGTTTGTCTCGTTGTTCTTGTAACAACCGTTTTTGAGTATCCTGTTGGATTTGCAATTGTTGTTCTGTAGCAGCAAGAGCTTGCGCTAAGTTAGAAATTGGCTCGCAAGCAGCTTGAAATTCTGTTTCCAAATCTGCACGCTCGGCTTGTTTTTGTGCTAACTGCTGTTCTAGGGTTTGCACTAGCTGAGTTTGTTGTTGAATTTGCTGTTGCAGCTGGTGGTAGCGTTCTTGCAGTTGGGCCTGTTCCGTGCGTTGAGGTTCAACAGTTGCAAGCAAAGCTTCTATTTGGCGGTTGAGTGCAGTTTGTTGCTGTACCCAAGCTTGGGAAGCACTGGCAATTTCTGCAGCAGCTTGGCGAGAATTCAAAACTGCTTGCTGGGCTTGGGCGCATTGCTGTGTGTAAAATACAACATTTTGCCGTTGTTGCTGCTGTTGTTGTACTAGCTGTTCTATAGCTGAAGAGTACTGTTGAATTTCTTGTTGCTGTTGGGCTAGGTGCTTTAGTGTTTCTTCAAAAGCAGTTTCTAGTTCCAACTGCTGGCGTTGAAGTTGCTTGCGTTCGGCTTGTAGGTTAGCAAAACAAGATTGCACTGCCAAAAGCTCATCTTCACCCAAAGCTTTGACGCGAGCGTTGAGCAGCTCCAGTGCTGCAGTTTTTTGAGCAATCTCTGTGTTTAACAAAGCAAGTTGTTGTGTGAGTTCTTGACAGCTGCGATCGCCTGCTTGTATCTGAGCAATTAAATTTTCCTGTTGACTTTGCAGTTTGGTCCAGGACAAAGCAACTTCCCACTTTTGTTTTTCAAGAAATTCAGCGCGCAGTTTTTGATATTTTTCAGCTTTTGCTTTGTCTTGGGCTAGGCGATCGCGTGCTTGTATTAATTCTGCTTCAATAATCCGACAACTATCTTCTTTTTCTTTAACTTCTTCTAAAGTTTCCTTGGCTTGGTTGATTTTACGGTCAAAGGCTGCTACTCCTGCTAATTCATCAATAATTTCCCGCCTTTGGTACTGGTTCATAGAAATAATATTAGTCACGTCTCCTTGCAGGACAACGTTATAACCTTCAGGATAAATACGCAGGCGTTCTAGTTCTTCATGTAACTCGCTGAGCGTACAAGAAACTCCATTAATATAATAATTTGACGTATAAGTACCTTGGGGAGTTACCCGCAGTTTTCTAGTCACGGACCAATCTTTACCAGGTTGAGCACGAATTTTCTCGCGGCGATTTTTTTCATCTTCTGTTTGTTGCTGCTGTGGCTGTGTTTGTTCTGCAAAAGAAGTATCAACTTCTACTTGGGTAGAAACCAACGGCTGACTTTCTAAAAGCGGATCGGGCTGGTGATCTGATAAATCAAAGGTGACTGTGACGCTAGCTTCAACTGTAGTACGAGATTTGCTAGTTTGAGTGGTATTAACCAAATCAGGTAGGCGATCGGCTCGCATCCCCTTGGAACCAGCAAGTCCCAAGCAAAACAACAGCGAGTCCAAAATATTCGATTTACCCGAACCATTAGGTCCGGAGATCACGGTAAATCCTGGTAGCAGCGGAAAAGAAGTAGTACCGCCGAAGGATTTAAAATTGGTAAGTTCAACGCGCTTTATATAAACCATAGGCGCTGTTTTTCCGGGAAAACTGAAGTTCAAGTGTACCAATTAAAGTTATCAAGTGGTAAAAAATCAAGCTCATAGCAGTTTTGAATTTTAGTTAAACATAAATTTTATAGAAGGCTTTATACTTTATTCAGGCATAATTGTCTGATAAAAATTCACGCCCTTAAGATTTGCTCCTGTCAGCTTAGCACCTGTGAGATCGGCTTTGGCGAGGTTGGCCCCCGCTAAATTAGCTCCCTGAAGGTTAGTCCACCTCAAGTCAGCTTCGCTTAAGTTTGCCTCAGTTAAGTTAGCCCGCAGTAAGTAAGCACCGCTAAGGTGACTTTTGTGTAAATTAGCTTTGTACAAGTTAGTCTTATAAAGATAAGCGTCTATTATTTCTGCTTCGTATAAATTTGCCTCCGTAAGATCGGCTGCGATGAAATTGGCTGCGATTAAATTGGCAAAACTAAGATTAGCCCGATTCAACTTTGCTGCACCTAAGTCGGCTTCTTTTAAATTAGCACCCCTCAAATCAGTTCCGATCAAATTAGCATCAGCAAGCAAAGCACCTTTAAGATCCGCTTCCCGCAAATCAGAGCCAATCAAGTTAGCTTCACTGAGATTTGCTTGCTTGAGGACCGCACCTGTGAATTTGGCAACACTACAGTTAGCCGCGCTCAAGTCCGCTTCCATCAAGATGGCTTTGTATAAATTAGCACTACTCAGCTCCGCTTGGCGGAGATTGGCACGCACGAGTAAAGCATTAGCTAAATCCACCCTGCTTAAATTTACTCCCTGGAGATTTGCACCCCTAAGGTTATCTCCAGACAAATTAGCCGCACTCAAATCAGGTTTAATCAAGGGATTTTTATTTCTCCAGTCAATCCACGTGACTGCACCTGCTTTCAGTAAAGCCAGATGCTCAAAATTTGCCATTTCCTCTCCTTTATTCCTGACGCCTACTGTAGGAATCAATCCGACCTGCGACGCTTTCGATCGCTGTTCGCGCTCCTGCTGCACCCGCAAGAATATCCCGTTCTTGTCCTCCTAAGTAAAGCCGTCCAAAGCTACCTACAGCCTGAACTTCCAAAATATTAATCGCCGCCGCTTTTTCTGCTTCATTTGCAGCTAGTGCAGCATAAGCTGCAGGTTCCACTTCTAGTACGTATAGTGTTTGTCCTGCTAGTAACAGTTGTCCCCGTCGCGTACGATTGATAAGCTGTGCTTGGTAAGCATCTATATTGCGGATAATTTGGCTGGAAACCACACGCGGTTTGAGACATTCCTCTTTTTTAACTCCTAGCATTGCCAATACAGCTTGACCAGCGGCCCGCGTTTCACCCTGGGAGCTGGAATGCACCTCTAACAAACCATACAATCGCTCGACTACCTGTACTCCCGGACGTACGGAAGCAGCTTTGAGGGCTACATCTGTAATTTTGTTAATTTCGATACCAGGAGAGATTTCAATCCACAAAGATGTATCCCCTGGTAATGGCAAGAAACCTTGAGCTACCGTTCCTATATATGCTGCGTGTTGGGGTTGCAAGCTGTCGAGAAATACGAAACTACGTAGTTCTATTCCCAAGGTTTTGCTCTCCAATCAGAGGTTTTGCAGTTAACTATTGCAATATAAAAGTTTAACTTTTATCGGTTAACATTACTATTTTCAACATTATTTTCTTGCCCGGAAAGAAGGCAGACGGTTCCAGAGCAGAAAAAGAGCACAAGGGAAAATGTCATTTTTAATACAAAATTCCCTCCTCTGTGCTCTACCAGATGCAGACAAATGCCAAGAGTGCAAACTTTAGTAAATCCCCCGTTTGAAGGAGGGAACCTCATACCAACAGATAAGCGTAGTTCTTTGTGCTTTCTTTAAATTCCTGTCCAAAAGCTTTTTGGCAAGAACTTTTCACGCTAATATATGTAATATTTATAACTTATAACTTAATTATATCAGGCGCGCAGGAGTCCCTATGGAATGTAAGGGTAACAGATAAGGCTTGGTGTCAGCGCTATAGCCCAAAGGCGTCTCAACTCACTTGAAATCCAAAGAAATTTACTTAATTAAAAACCGTAGGAAAAACTTGCAATCAATTAGTTGATTTCATAGCTTTTTTAGCACGTTTTAGCTGCTTCCAAAGAAAGTGAATTTGTCGATAAGCTTCTTGTGGAGAAATATGACCATGAGTTTGGAGATGACAAATATAGTTAACTCGTTGAGAAAATTCTTGAAGATGGGCATTAAAGGCTAAATCTTCTGTCTGGAATTGTCCGTAATAGGGATAGCGAGGATACAAAAAATCACATAGTTCCGAAAGAAAATTAGAATCGGTATTCATAGTCAATTACTCAATAAAATTTTGGCACAGCAGCATTTCCAAATAGAAAAATTTCAAAAACTGCCTACAGCCAAATGCTTGAGACCGCAGGCAGAAAGCAACAATAGCTAGTGTTGAGCGCATATTATCGAATTAGGAAAGGTTCCGCGATCGCCAAGCATGCCAAACATAACCCAAGAAGGCTAATAGACCCAAAAAAACTTGAATATTTGCCATTCCCAAACGTTCCGAACCATAAAAAACTATGGGAAAAACCGTAGTATTATACACAAAGCTAGCAGAAATCCAAGCCATCAAGGCTAAACCAAGCAAACTATAAGACAGAATATCTTCACCATTTTCTATGGAGAAAATCCGTTTTACCCAAGCAAAAGGTTGTACAAGAATATGCCAAACACCACCAAATATTAATATTAATCCCACCCAAATATGACCGCCGATGACATCCTCTAAATTATCAACACTTGCCATTCCCAATAAAGTCCAATGACCATCTTTAATTCCCACCAGATAACCAAATATTTTGGCTGGCTCAAGAGTCGGATTTGCAATCAGTCGAACATCTTCCACACCGGGATCGTAAATTCCACCAAAAAACATCGCTTTTAGTACTAATAAAAATGCACCGAAACCTAAAATTATCAGGTGGTGACCTAAAATTAAACCTAGTTTTTTTGGATCGTTCCATTCATAGTGAAATTTGGCAACCTGCCCACCGGTGGTGTATAGAATGGCTGGACCGCGAAAAATATGGAAAAGTCCGCCCGCACCCAAAACAGCGGATGCAACCAAATGTAAAACTCCAATGACAAAGTAAGGATAAGTATCGATTACTTTACCCCCAGCACCTACGCCCCACCCCAAAGTTGCTAAGTGAGGTAGTAGGATCATCTTCTGCTCAGACATCGGTACTCCAGGGACAAAGCGCGTTACTTCCAGTATGGTAATAGCTCCTGCCCAAAACATTATCAAACCTGCATGAGCAATGTGAGCGCCCAGTAATTGACCAGACAAGTTAATTAAGCGAGCGTTACCAATCAACCAAGATAAATCTGTATCTGCGGCAAAAGTCTTGTCAGTGGAAATTGTCATAATTGCATAGCCTTTGAAAATCTCGAATCTTCCTTATTCAGCACTGGAGACTAGGAAAAATAATTTTTTACTCCTTAGAAGTCCCCAGTCCTGCGAGCTATTTATGAGCTAGTTTCAATGGCATTTGATAATGCCCGTTCAACTCGCCTAAAGTCAAAGCCTATGGCGCGTAGTGCGTGCCAAAGATGACCTTGCAAAAAGAAGAAAGCAAGGAAGAAATGAGCGTTGGCTAACCATGCTCTGGCAGTATGGTTACCGTAAGGTAACTGTATGGTGTCAGCAAAGTAAGGTGAAACGCTAAACTTAAGTTCTAAAGGAGGTCCGTAAAATTCCACAGGATAAGCCAGGGTATTAACGGCACAAAAGTAAGCTGCCACAAATCCTGCCAAAGCAATACCACCTAAAGAGTAAGAAAGAATAGCTTCACCAGAGAAAATGAGCAGCTTTTTTTGCCCAAGGTAAAGGCTTGACAAGGATATGCCATATGCCACCAAATAGCAAAAGCAACCCCACGTATATATGACCGCCAACTAAATCTTCTAAGTTGTCTACACTGGCAAAGTGAGTTTGATACCCGAAGATAACGAAAGGATTAACAGTCGGGTTAGTAACAACTCGGACATCATGAATGTTTGCATCGTACAGTCCACCCCAAAACATCGCTTTTGCTACTAGCAAAAAAGCTCCTGCAGCTAAAAAAGCAAGTGATTTCCCAGTATAAAGCCAAGTTTATCTGGATCGTTCCATTCAAAGTGGAATTTACGAGCACGACCTGTGGCATCTTTTAAGTTCTCGGGACCTTTGAAGGTATGGAACAGTGCACCTGCACCCAGAACTGCGGAGGAAATTATGTGCAAGGCTCCAATGACAAAATAGGGATAGGTATTTATAACTTGACCGTTTGCTCCCACGCCAAAACCCAAGGTAGCTAAATGGGGTAGGAGTATTAGTCCTTGCTCGCCCATTGGCATATCAGGTTTGTAGCGCGATAGTTCAAACCAAGTAAAAGCTCCCGCCCATAAGGTCGTCAGCGCTGCTTGAGCAAGATGGGCACCTAGAAATAAGCCAGAAAGGTTGGCAAAGCGGGCGTTACCAGCCCACCAATCATATTTGACGTTAGTATTGCCGTATGTTTGCATTGTTTCGACGCTCCAGATTTATTGCAATTTGATTTCAATAAAAAATTGAGCTTTGGCAAGAAATACTTGCTTGTAGATCTCGTTACAAGCAAGTTTTTGGACGCAGTCAGAGGAAAAACCACCTATGGCTGGGTTAAAAGTCTGTGAAATCAAATTAAGTTTATTGAGAATTTATTTTAATAATCAACCAATTTCATAAAACTTAATATTTTCCATTTAAATGAGATTTAGTTGCATTAAGTAATTGCATTTAAGAAAAATTTAGTGTAAGCTCTCCTTAACTAGTTGCATAAAATTCTCAAAAATTTGACAGGTGAAAAATGGCAACATCTATAAGTCCGCTGTCGGTGGAGCAAGACCTTGCTAGTTCGCCTTGGTGGGCTGGTAATGCCAGACTCACAAACTTATCCGGAAAATTACTAGGCGCTCATGTAGCTCACGCCGGTTTAATTGTTTTTTGGGCCGGAGTAATGACATTATTTGAGCTAGCCCATTTTCATCCAGCAGAACCAATGTACCAGCAAGGTTTAATTTTGCTACCTCATCTTGCTGCTCTTGGTTGGGGTGTGGATGCAGGCGGTGTAGTTGTAGATACCTATCCTTACTTTGCGATCGGAGCTTTGCATTTGATATCCTCTGCTTTTCTAGGTTTTGGAGGAATTTTTCATTCCCTGCAAGGTCCAGACAAATTGGAGGATAGATTTTCCTTTTTTGGTTACGACTGGTCAGATTCAGACAAAATGACCACAATTATTGGTATTCATCTCGTTTTGCTAGCTTGCGGTGCATTCTTGCTAGTTGCCAAAGCAATGTACTTTGGTGGTTTGTACGACCCAAACATAGAAAATGTACGGGTGATTGCAAATCCTACCTTAGATCCGACAAGGATCTTTGGCTATCTGTTCGGTACAAGCAGTAGGTTTTGGATTGCTGGCGTCGACAATTTAGAAGACGTGGTTGGCGGTCATATCTGGGTTGGTGGGATGTTACTTGCAGGTGGAATTTTTCACATTTTTACCAAACCCTTTAGCTGGACGCATCCGCTATTTGTTTGGTCTGGAGAAGGTTATCTTTCTTACAGTTTGGGTGCTTTGGCGCTGATGGGCTTTATTGCTACTTTGTTTGTATCGGTAAACACTACCGTTTATCCAGAAGTTTTTTACGGTCCGGCACTAGTAATTAAACAGAATATCGTGCCTTACTTTTCTTCCATCGATCCTGATTTAGTAACTTCTCGGACTTGGCTGGCCAACGCTCATTTTTGGTTAGCCTTCTTCTTTCTCCAAGGTCATATTTGGCACGCTCTGCGGGCGCGCGGTTTTGATTTTCGCAAAGGTAGGGTTAGTCAAAAAGCCGTGATTCCCGAGGTGCAGTAGGAGCGATCGCCAAAATAATTGCAACTTGTTTTCAAATTCATTGCAAATCAATTGCAAAAATCCTTAGGTATGCCTATGACAGCAGTAATCGCAGATAGCCCGTACAAGCAACAGATACCTGATGTTGGTTGGTGGGCTGGCAACTTTCGCCTTATCAATCTCTCAGGTAAATTACTCGGTGCTCACATTGCCCATGCAGCGCTGATTCTGCTATGGGCTGGAGGAATGACCTTGTTTGAATTATCCCGCTTCGACCCCAAGTTACCAATGTACGAGCAAGGATTAATCATACTACCTCATCTAGCGACTTTGGGTTTTGGTGTCGGTGCTGGCGGACAAGTCATTAGTAACTATCCCTACTTTGTCATCGGCGTCTTACACCTGATACCCTCGGCAATTTTGGCAGCTGGTGGTATTTACCATTCTCTACTAGGACCAGAGGTGCTAGAAGACAATCCTACTTGGGCTGGCTTTTTTGGCTATGACTGGAAAGACAAAGACAAGATGACGACTATTTTGGGGATCCACCTGACGATCTTGGGTGTGGGTGCTTGGCTTTTGGTTGCTAAGGCGATGTTTTGGGGCGGACTGTTTGACCCCTGGGTAGCCGGTGGTGGAGATGTGAGAGTCATCAATCATCCTACACTCAATCCATTCCGAATCTTTGGCTATCTGTTTGGAGTTTGGGGTCCGCAAGGAATGGCTGCCGTTGATAACTTAGAAGATGTTGTTGGCGGTCATATCTGGGTTGGTTTGATGCTAATCGGAGGTGGAATTTTCCATATTTTGACTCAGCCATTTGCTTGGGCGCGTCGAGTTTTGATTTACTCTGGTGAAGCTATTCTTTCCTACAGCATTGGTGGTGTTGCATACATGGGCTTTGTGGCTGCATACTTTGCCTCGGTTAACAACACTGTCTACCCAGAAGTTTTCTACGGTCCGGTAAAAGCAATAGAAACTTCTGCTGGTGTAGTAACCAGTCGCGGTTGGTTAGTAACTTTCCATTTTGTTTTGTCTTTAATCTTCCTGTTGGGCCATGTTTGGCACGCTCTGCGCGCTCGCGCCATTGAGGCTGGATTTGATTTTAAAAACGGTGATATGATTCAGCCACCACAAACGAGTAATCTAGCAACTGCGATTGATGATTCTGACTTAACGCTAAAGCTACTAAAATACTTACCAATTTACCGCCCCGGTCTATCTTCTTTTGGAAGAGGATTAGAAATTGGTATGGCTCACGGTTACTGGTTGGTTGGTCCGTTTGCAACCTTAGGTTCCTTAGCTTCACTACCAGGTTCCGAACTGAGAAACTTGCTTGGTTTGCTATCTGCAGGAAGTTTGATTGTCATCCTGACCATTGGCTTTTCGATTTATGGTACTACCAACTTTGCAAGACAAGCTCAGGCCGTAGCTTCAGCAGAAATTGCAATCCCTGGCGTACCGCAAACCATCAATACTATCCCAGAATGGAATCAATTTACTGAGGGCTTTTTGATTGGCGGAATTGGTGGAGTCATCTTTGCCTATTTACTATTAAATAGTGTTGCTTTGTTTGCTGCGTTTGTATAGAATACACAGCCAACAAACGAGCGATCGCTTAGGTTCTTACTCGCCAATTTTTGAGCTTGGTTTAGTCAAGAGAATCTTAGTAAAGACGTGTGATTTTATGTCTTTACTAAGAAGGATTCAAGTATAATCGGATACAAAATATGGCAAAAATCGGTCTATTTTTTGGAACTACAACAGGTAAAACCGAATCAGTAGCAGAAATGATTCAAAAAGAATTTGGTGGTGAAAGTGTAGTAAAATTGCACAATATCATTGATGTAGAAGCCAGTGACTTTGAAGACTATCAATACGTAATTATTGGATGTCCTACTTGGAATGTTGGCGAATTACAAAGTGACTGGGAAGGTTTTTTCCCAGAATTGGATAACATTGATTTTCATGGCAAAAAGGTCGCTTATTTTGGAACTGGAGACCAAGTTGGTTATGCCGATAACTTTCAAGATGCCATAGGTATTTTAGAAGAAAAAATTAGCGACCTCGGTGGTACTACGGTTGGCTACTGGCCAACTGATGGCTATGATTTTAATGAATCGAAAGCTTTAAGGAATGGTAAATTTGTGGGTTTGGCTATTGATGAAGATAACCAATCTGATTTGACAAATGAACGTGTCAAAGCCTGGGTGGCTCAACTCAAAAAAGAATTCGAGCTGTAGCTAAAAATTAATGATTAACAGTTAATTACGAATAATTATTGATGATTTTTCTCAAAATTATTAGTTTTTAGCTGTTAATCGTTAGTTATTAGCAGCCACAAAAAAACGAACAATTTCATCACTTGCAGCATATCAATGTCTAAGCAACTAGATGCCATTTGGTTAAATACAAGTTCTAGTTTCATGTGTTTTGCTCAACCCCTACTGCGCGAACTGTCACATCATGTATCCGTTGGGAGGTGGGAATACACTCAAACTCAAGATGAAGCAAGTTCTTTAGATGTTGCAATACAACTGTTGCACAGTTATTTGCAATCGAGCGAACAACCCCTGCATTTAATCGGTCACAGTACGGGAGGATTATTAGGACTGCTGTATACGCGTCAATATCCAGAAAAAGTTAAATCTTTAACGTTATTAGCTGTGGGTGCTGATGCAGCTGTGGATTGGCAAGCTCATTACTACAGCCACTGTCCGTACTTAAGTCGGCAAAAAATTCTCAATGCCATGGCATATAATCTGTTTGGCTATCAAAACGAACAAACTATTCAGCGTTTGGAAAGGATCTTGGAGCAAGACTTGGATTGCTCGCTTTCACCCCATTCTTTATTTAAACGGGTAAGTATACCTGCTTGTCCGGTTCCGGTACCTTTGATGGTGTGTGGAAGCACAGATGATATTATTGTGGAACCCGAAGCTCTGCAGGGATGGCGACCATTTTTAACCGAGGGCGATCGCTATTGGGAATGTCAAAGAGGAAGGCATTTTTTCCACTTCTTTGAACCGCGTCTTGTCGCAGAACAAGTTCTTGATTTTTGGCAATCTCTGCATCGAAATACCGAGGGTATTTGTTCTAGCTTGAAAGTATAGGTCAAGACAAGAGAACAGCAAAGCTAAGTTTATTGATAGGCGATCGCCACAGCAGACCCGCAGTTTTCTGCAGGGTAGCATAAACCTTTAGTCTCAATACGGTCTTTCCTATTTCTTGTGTCAGGGTTTTACGAAAATATTAATCTTTTTACATTCATTTACAAAAAACGCTGAGAGACCTGTTGCCAAGCAGCTTGTCAATTCCAACGCTCACCATACAACTACAGCTTGGAGAAAGACTGAAAAAGGATGCAGTCACTATTTTTCACTGCTACTAAGATTAAACTCGTGTTATTGTTGCAATGCACTTCCCCTCTAGAGCCTTCTTGTGATGTGATTGGTCTTTTGAGGGGGATTTCTATCCTATAAAGTCAATTTTCAGACCCGCAGAAGCTAGTTATTATTTTTGACACAGCTAAAATTAATTGCCATTAACGCATCTTTATTTTTTATTCGGCATCAAATGGTCTCTACAGTACATCTTAGAAGGAGAAATTGAGAAATATTATCTCTACCTAATTTCATAAGTAATTAATGCTAGCTTTTAGAATTACATTTTACTACCTAAAAGTATCAGAGAATTCTTTTTTTTATTATTTATGTTTATTATAGGTCTAGTTAGAGATTTCAAAACTAGAGCCTCAGGATTGTATTGGAGATTGTAGATTTTCCAACTGAGGTGAAGTTGTTTTTATTTAGAATGGTGAGGTTCAGAATTTTTGAGAATCTCACAAAGATGTATTCTGTCACATCACTATTTATGCCACAGCAAAGCAGAAATAAATAGAGAAGAGAAGACAATGACTAAGTATTGCTTGCATCATGATGATTTTCATCCGATTCAACTAACTTCAGCAGATATTATCCTGCGCCAGCAGCTAGAAAATTCTATTAGCAAATACTTTTTTGCTACCTGCGATCGCACTATACAAAATCTCTTATCTAGTTGTCGGTGGTATATCATCAGTCGTGCTGATAGTATCACTTTAGTAATTGAGTGTCTGGATTGGATTACTAACTGGCATGTACTGCAAAAATTAGCACTAATGGCAAAAGTGTTGGGGAAATTAATCAGTAATGCTAAAATTCGCGTTTATCCACCTGTCCATCAAGGAATGCCGTTTGAGATGAGAGTAGATGAACTGTATTCGGCTAGAGAAGAAAATAAGAATTAATTGCCATCAGTTATTGACTATTGATAATATTTATTATTTCTGCAAACACCAAATCAGCAGAATGTTTGACAGCAGGGCTCAATTCCCAGCCAAAATTAAGATTTCCAGCTTCAATCAGGTAGACAATTACTTCTCGGGGAAAATCATCTTTAAAGATTTTCTTACCAGCGAATAAAGCATTATCCCAACGAAAATCATGCAAACTATAACTAGGTTCCGGCAATGCTTCAAGTTCTTTACCAGGAACTTTAAACACCACACCTGTTTCGGAACCGGTGATACTCGCATCGATAATAATTAATTGTTTGCTACCCCTGGCTTGGAATATTACTTCCATACCAGCGGTTCCACAATCGTAAACTCGTACGTGTGAATGAGGGTGTTTGATAAGATATGTTTGTAAGCGTTGAGCAATAATTACACCTACAGCATCATCACTGCGGTTGAAATTACCGCAACCGATAATAGTTAGCATCTAGAGCGATCGTTTTCTCAAATGAAATTTGGAATTCAGAAAAAGGTTCCAGCAGGTTCTGAATTCTAAGTTTATTTTAGATTATTTTCTTAGGGATATACAAAAAAATGGGAGTTACGAATAAGGGATTATATCATTAATTTTTCTAGTAATTTGTTTAGTAGTTTACTTTCTAAAAAATTTCCAGTTTTTGGTGTAGTAATATACAATTTTTTACAAAAAAATACAGTTTATCATTGACATTTAACAATTATCGTTATGGTTAAAAAATACATTTTTGAATTTGGTTAAAGAATATTATAGAAATGTGTGGATTATTAAAGCTAAATCTAAAAATTATCCACAACTACAACTAAAGGTAACTCAAAGTTACCAGATTTTGCTGCGCACATATCGAATATAAATCTTGCCACCGAAAGGTCCATGTTAGAGTATTTTACGCACTTGAACAACCATAATTTACCGTATCCCGATACAATTCATCCGATTGTAGTCCACTTTGTGATTGCAACGGTCTTGTTTGCTTTTGTCTGCGATCTTATTGGCTACTTTACTGGTAATTATCGTCTTTTTGAGGTGAGTTGGTGGAATATGTTTCTTGCCACGATCGCCATTTTTGTAGCCATTATTTTTGGTCCATTTGAAGCAGGTTTGGCAAAACCTTATGCATTAGTCAAATCTGTATTGAGCATGCATACATTTATTGGTTGGTCGCTTTCAGGAATAATTGCTGCTATTACAGCTTGGCGTTACGTAATTCGCCTGCGCAATCCGTACAAATTACCGTTTGCCTATTTAGGAACAGGGCTAATTTTAGCTGTTATTGTCGGAGTGCAAGTTTATTTAGGCGATCAACTGGTGTGGGTTTACGGACTGCACACGGTACCAGTGGTAGAAGCAATAAAGGATGGTATCTTGCGATGAACTCTGAACTGATAGAGCAATTAAAAGTGCAACTAGGTGCAAATGGATTGCCTTATTCTGTTCCTATTCATCCCAATTTAGTCCATCTGACCTTAGGTTTGTTTATCGTTGGTATTTTTTTCGATTTTGTTGGTGTCTTTTTCCCCTTGGAAAAACAACTATTCAAGTTTTTAGCAATTCCAGTTGAACGTGCCAACTTTTTTGATGTTGGTTGGTACAACATGCTTGCTGCAGCGATTATCACCTTTTTGACAGTGGGAACAGGATTTTACGAAATCATGCTGGCAGAAGCACCAGTTGGGGTCAAGAGCGCTTGGGGAATGCAAGCAATGGAAACAATGCTTTGGCATGGAGTAGGCGGTGTTTTACTCTTAGCACTGATTGTAGGGATGACGGTTTGGCGTGGATTCCAACGCTTCCTTTGGCGCAAGCACGAAGATAGACAAGTACAAATGAGCTATCTATTCGTGGGAGTAGCGATCTTGGCTTTAATGTACGTTCACGGAACGCTAGGGGCGCAACTAGCTACCGAGTTTGGGGTACACAATACCGCTGACCGGTTGCTGGCGATAGGTAAAGATTTGAATGCGATGCTCAAGTAAGTTAGTTGTCTGGTGAGAAGAAGGCATTTATGCAGAGGGTTCTGGGGTAGGGAGCACAAAAGGGTAAACCTAGGGAAGGAAAGAAAAATAATTTTCATTTTCTCGTGGCATGCGGACGTCTAGCTGATGACTTTTTATAGCTATGAAAATCCAGAAATTATTGAAGATTTTGACATTGATAACGAGTGCGATCGCGCTTGTTGCCACCAGCATCTGGATAGGGAAGGAAGCTTATTTTTGGCTACCTCCACAAGCTGCGGCTGAATCTCGACTAGTTGATGACTTATTCAGTTTCTTAGTAACTCTGGGTGCATTCATCTTTTTGGGAGTTACCGGAACGCTAATGTATTCTGTAATTTTCCATCGGGCGAAAAAGGGCGAGGTTTGCGATGGTCCTCCGATTGAGGGCAATATGACGCTAGAAGTTATCTGGACAGCAATTCCTATTCTACTGGTGTTTTGGATTGCTAGTTACAGCTATCAAATCTACGAACAAATGGGAATTCAAGGACCAGGCGAGCTGGTGCACTTGCACGTACCGATGGGGATGGAAGTAGCTTCTGCGGCAACAATAAAGGACAACAAAAATAAAGGGGATACACAAAAACTTACCGCGTCACCGCATCTTTCCCCCACAGCATTGAATTCAGAGTCTGTAGAGCAAATTGATGTTGTTGCCAAACAATGGGCTTGGGTTTTCCGTTATCCGCAGCAGCAGTTGTTCACGGGTGAAACCTCCACTCAAAAAAACATTACCAGTACCGAATTGCACCTACCTTGCGATCGCAGAGTACGTTTGACGCTGCGATCGGAGGATGTTCTGCACGGTTTTTACGTTCCCGCGTTTCGACTCAAGCAAGATATAGTTCCGAACGAACCAATTAACATTGAATTCACCCCTATTCGTCCTGGTAGATATCGACTTACAGATTCCCAATACAGCGGTACATACTTTGCAACCATGCAAGCAGATGTAGTGGTTGAATCGCCACAAGACTATCAGCAATGGCTTGCCACAGCTGCAACTCGCAAGCCATCTCCTGCATTCAATCAAGCTGCTTCTGAGTACGCTGCCAAAGTAAATCAATCATCACCCACAGGTTGGGCGACAGTTACTCCTGCAGAACCTCCTGTGGTTAACTATCCTGGTTAAAAGGAAACAAGGCAATGACGAACATTTCCATTGAAAATATTGCTATTGCAGCCGAGCAACTTCATCACCCTACTCCAGGGAATTGGAAGCGATACTTTAGCTTTAGCACCGATCACAAAGTTATTGGCATTCAATATCTGGTAACTTCGTTCATCTTCTTTCTTGTCGGTGGCATCTTAGCAATGGTAATGCGGGGAGAACTGATGACCCCGGAATCGGATTTGGTCGACCGCACCATTTATAATGGTATGTTCACCATGCACGGCACGGTTATGCTGTTTTTGTGGACATTTCCATCCCTGGTTGGTCTTGCTAACTACCTCGTACCATTAATGATAGGCGCGCGCGACATGGCTTTTCCCCGCCTCAACGCCGCTGCCTTTTGGATGGTACCTGTGGTAGGAATTCTTTTGATGGCCAGTTTTTTTGTCCCTGGTGGTCCAGCTCAAGCTGGTTGGTGGTCTTATCCGCCAGTTAGTTTGCAAAATCCCACAGGTAACTTAATTAACGGACAAGTAATTTGGCTGCTGGCGGTGGCAATTTCTGGTGTTTCTTCAATTATGGGGGCAGTAAACTTTGTCACCACCATTATTTAAGATGCGCGCACCGGGGATGACTTTTTTCCGCATGCCTCTATTTGTTTGGGCAGTATTTAGCGCTCAGATTATCCAGTTGTTTGGACTGCCAGCTCTGACAGCAGGTGCGGTAATGCTGCTACTCGACCTGACAGCAAACACAGGCTTTTTTAATCCTGCTAATGGTGGCAATCCAATCATGTTTCAGCACTACTTCTGGTTTTACTCCCACCCTGCTGTTTACGTGATTATTCTGCCCATATTTGGTATTTTCTCAGAAATATTCCCAGTCTACGCCCGCAAACCTCTATTTGGCTACAAAGTAGTTGCCGTATCATCACTGCTAATTGCTGCAGTCAGCGCGATCGTCTGGGTACACCACATGTACGCTAGCAGTACCTCAGCTTGGATGCGGATGGTTTTCATGCTGACAACAATGTTAGTCTCTGTACCTACGGGCATCAAAGTCTTTGCGTGGGTTGCCACTATTTGGGGTGGGAAATTGCGGCTAAATACCCCCATGCTATTTGCTTTGGGTGGATTGGTGTTCTTTGTATTTGCGGGTATCGTAGGCATTATGCTTTCCTCTGTACCCGTGGATATTCACGTTAACAACACCTACTTCGTTGTCGGTCACTTTCACTATGTTCTTTACGGTACCGTGACGATGGGCATGTTTGCAGCCATCTATCACTGGTTCCCCAAGATGACCGGACGTATGTACTACGAAGGTCTGGGTAAGCTGCACTTTGCTTTAGCATTCATCGGTACCAACCTGAACTTCTTTCCCATGCATCTATTAGGATTGCAGGGTATGTTGCGCAGAGTTGCTTCCTATGCACCAGATGCAGGGTATGAATTTTGGAATATAGTTGCAAGTATTGGCGCATTCTTATTGGGAGTATCCACGCTACCCTTCATTCTCAACATGATTGGTGCTTGGATAATTGGTGAAAAAGCACCCAATAATCCGTGGCAAGCTATTGGATTGGAATGGGAAGTTTCTTCTCCACCTCCGATTGAGAACTTTGAAGAAATTCCTATTGTCAAAAGCGAACCCTACGGCTATGGCAAATTAGAGCCTCTAACTGCTAAGACTCATCAGTCATAATTCCAGCCAACAACACAATATACAACTACACCTTATCTGTCTTTGTGGGGTTAGTTCAATAAATTCCGGTTCCACTTTTGTCTGTCTGCAACAGGGAAAGCTCAACCAATGGATAGTCACCTTACTTCAGAAGATTTGCAACTGCGTTATTCAGAACACACCCATGATGAAGAAGACAACAAAATGTTTGGCTTCATCGTGTTCCTGTTGTCTGAAAGCATTATTTTCCTAAGCTTTTTTGCAGGATATATTGTTTATAAGACAACAACTCCCAATTGGTTACCGCCTGGAGTTCCAGGATTAGAAATTGCAGCACCTGCAATCAACACGGTAGTACTTGTTGCTAGTAGCTTTGTTATCTACCTTGCAGAACGCGCTCTCCACCGTGATAACTTATGGGGTTTTCGCCTTTATCTTTTAGCAACCATGGCAATGGGAAGTTACTTTCTGTACGGACAGGCCATGGAATGGAACAGCCTTGAATTTAGCTTGACTTCCGGTTCCTTTGGTGGAATGTTTTTTTGCTGACAGGTTTTCACGGTTTGCACGTTCTTACGGGTATCCTGTTACAATTTATTATTCTTGTACGTTCCTTTATTCCAGGCAACTATGATTCCGGACACTTTGGAGTCAATGCTACTTCTTTGTTTTGGCATTTTGTTGATGTGATTTGGGTTATTTTATTTATCCTTATCTATATTTGGCAGTGAAACGCTAGCTTTCGAAGCGAAATAACCATCGCTAACCCGTCTCTTTTGGGGCGGGTTGCAATATGTTTTTGTGATTTGGCCAGTAGTGCAACAGCTGGATTATGTCTAACTTTGCAGGGATATTTTTTTATATTGCTTTAGTAGCATTGCGTGTCCATCAGGATCTTTGACTAGGTAACCTTGGTGGAATGGTAGGAACTCAATTTTGTTTTGCTGCAGTACCTTTGGTACCTGCTCGATATTATTGACAATGAGTTCTACTTGCATGTGTGCAATATCGCTACTTTTCCACTGTCTTGACTGGAGACGAGGGTTTGCAGGAGCAAGATATTCTAGTAGTTCAATTCCCAATCCCTGATGAACAGGTCGCAGTCCTGTCACTTTCACCTTAGCGCCTGGTAAATTATCAAGTCGAGCTTGCGTTTCTTGACAGTTAAAGCTACTGTCTTTAACTTGCAGTCCTAAAAGATCGCGGTAAAAGTGCAAGCTTTGCTCTGTGCTGGAAACAACGATCGCACTGCGATCGATTCCCAAAAACAAGCGCTCGCGATCGCGATGCCATTTGGATTGGCCTTTACCGGGAGGAAACCAAATTAATTCTAGATTGTGGCGATCGCAGTCCTTGAATTTGAAAGCTCGTATCCCAGCAGCAGTTTGATTTTCTGGTGGTATTGTTTGTGGTGCAACCGAGATAGGTTCAATTTCAAAGGTTTGGAGGTGAGCGTCAGCTCGATCCATGTCACTAACTACAACGGCCATGTGTTGAAACCACAAATCGTTGCTTTGAGAATCTTTAGGAATTGGTCTACCTTCAACATTGAGATATTGCATCAATTCAATTTGTTCGTCACCAAGCTGTAAGGTAACGATACGAATGTTTAAGGGAGTAATGCTTTTTGGTTCGTAACAGTTGTTTTCTTGTACGGTTATATCTGAGAGTAATTGAAATCCGAGTGCTTGTGTGTAAAATTCTTGACTGCGAGTCGCATCTTTTACCGTTAATCCGATACTTCCAGTTGTTTTTACTTGTATACTTTTCATTTTATGGATAGCTGATTTTAAGGCTAGCAATCTTATTTACAGTCGTGTAAGTTGTTTTTAAGTTACAGCAACTCTCCACACTAGAACTGCAGGCTACCAGCTAAGAACAGCATGCAGTCCTCAATTAGCTGCCAGTCAGAGACCCGAGATGGGGCGTTATGCGGACTGTGCTTAATGTAGGAATTTGCATGCAGCGATCGCTTCTATCTCAGGTCTTAATCAGCTTAATATTTCTTAAGTCTTAGATACTTTTCATCATAATTTCATAATTGTTAATTATTATATATTTTTTATCTTGTCAGTTTATCTTCTCTTTCCTGATTTTTCACTTAATTTGACATTTTTGTGGCAATTATGTGTCGTTGATATGTCAGCAGAAACGATAAAAAAGTAAAACGATAATAATTAGTATTTTTGTTCATATCAACCTTTAGATAGATATGTTGGTAGCCAATTTTAAGCAAATAGTAATTAACAAAGCGAAGGGGAATTCATAAAACAATGCAAGAGCACAGAGCAATGAAAAAATTTGTAACAACTATACATTTTTGACAAAAAAGCCCATTGCAGTTATTGCTTGTACGCAATAAGGAGAAAACAATGCCTGCTTTGCCACTAAATAGCGAGAATTTACCGTATCCCGATCCGATTCATCCCATCGTCGTTCACTTTGTGATTGCAATGGTATTTTTTTCATTTTTTTGTGACGTGGTAGGGTATTTGACTCGCAACCGACGTTTATTGGAAGTGAGCTTTTGGAATATTTTTGTGGCGGCGATCGCTATTTTTGTGGCGATTGTTTTTGGACAGTTTGAAGCGGGTATTGCTAGACCATATGCAGCAGCTCGAGGAACGCTGAATCTGCATACAGTGTTGGGATGGTCGCTTTTGGCGATCGTTGTTGCCATTACAGCTTGGCGGTTTGTCATTCGCGCTCGCAACCCGATTAAGATTCCGCCTGCTTATCTGGGTTTGGCAACGTTTTTGGTGTGTCTGGTCTCATTGCAAATGTATTTGGGAAGCAAGTTGGTTTGGGTATACGGATTGCACGTGGAACCAGTGGTGGAAGCAATGAAACAGGGGGTCATCAAATGAACTCGCAACTCATCGACCAGCTGGGACTGAAGTTGGGTGCTAACGGACTTCCCTACCAAATTCCCATTCATCCGCAACTGGTACATCTCACGTTGGGACTGTTCATCATTGCTATTATCTTCGATCTTGCCGGGATGCTGTTCCCCTTAGAAAAACCCATCTTTAAATTTTTGGGTTTGACTGCGATTCGCTCAGGTTTGTTTGATGTTGGCTGGTACAATCTTGTTGCTGCAACAGCAGTCACATTTTTAACAGTAGCAGCAGGATTTTTCGAGATTATGCTCGCCGACCCTCCTACGGATGAAAAGAGTGCTTGGGGATTGCCAGCGGGTGCAAATATGCTTTTACACGGGGTAGGTGGGGTCTTAGTGTTGGCAATTTTTGCGGCCATGACAGCGTGGAGGGGTTTACTGCGCTATCGCTGGCGTCAGGGCACTTCCCGGCAGGTTCAGTGGATTTACTTAATAGCAGGTATTGCCATGTTAGGAATCCTCTACGTCCACGGAACTCTGGGAGCTCAATTAGGGGATGAATTTGGAATTCACAACACAGCTGCGGGATTGCTCAGACAAGGAAAAAATCCTAACTTGCTGCTGAAATAACTCAAAAAAGCATTAAGTTTTATACAGATTTATGATGCTAACGCTTTTTGAAACTTTGCTACTAGGTATTTTTATCGCAGCCATTGTTGTTGCCAGTCACTGGTTTGGTCAGCAAGCCTACACGTGGATGCCTGTAGCAGCTACTGCCGAAGCCGAACAGGTGGATCGCTTGTTTAGCTTTTTGGTTGCGGTAGGAGCTTTTATCTTTCTTGGAGTTATAGGAATTATATTGTATTCAATACTTTTTTTCGAGCACCTGCAGGAGACTACAGCGAAGGTCATCCTTCTAGGGGCGATGCCAGAATTGAAATACTGTGGACGGCAGTTCCGACCGTACTGGTATTGTGGATTGCATTCCAAAGTTATGACATTTACGAGCGATTGCAAATCCTCGGTTTGACGCCGGTAGTGTATTTACATCTACAAGAACCTGCTGTTGCCCAAACTGTGCAAAATCAAGGCAAACCAGCTGTCGAGCAAATCGAAGTCATTGCCAAGCAATGGGTATGGTCTTTTCGCTATCCCAACAATGTCACGAGCAATGAATTACACCTACCCGTGCACCGCAGCGTTCGTTTGCTATTGCATTCGCAGGATGTAATTCACGGATTTTACGTACCTGAGTTCCGCGTCAAACAAGATATTATCCCTGCGCGTACCATTACTTTGGTACTGACACCCAACCGCACGGGGAAATACCGATTGCGGGATTCCCAGTTTAGCGGTACTTATTTTGCCTTGATGGAAGCAGATGTTTATGTAGAATCACCCACGGCTTATTCTCACTGGCTCCAGCAAGCTACTCAGCAACAGGAAAAAACAGCAGTCGATCCTGTATTTTCTGCAGCTACTCAGTCTGAGAAAACTTTACTCAACAGCGGTTGGCGGACCGGGTCGTTTAAAAATTATACCTAGAAGGAAAGTAATAAATGACAGATAATTTGAGTATTGCCAGCAAATTGCCTACAAAGCAAAATTGGCGGCGTTACTTTAGTTTCAGCACCGATCACAAGGTTATAGGTATTCAGTACATATTTACGACTTTTATTTTTTTTCTGATTGGTGGGCTTTTGGCGATGTTGATTCGGGCGGAATTGCTCACTCCAGCGTTAAATGTGGTCGATCGCCCGCTTTATAATGGTTTGTTTACCTTACACGGCACGGTAATGATTTTTCTGTGGATTATTCCGTGTCTTGCTGGTCTTGCAAACTACTTGGTACCGCTGATGATCGGTGCGTCCGATATGGCGTTTCCGCTTGTGAACGCGATCGCCTTTTGGATAATTCCCCCAGCAGGCATCTTACTACTGTCAAGCTTCTTTTTACCTGGCGGGACAGCTCAATCTGGTTGGTGGTCATATCCGCCGATTAGCCTGCAAACTTCTTCCAGTCAATCGATCAACGGCGAATTTATCTGGATTGTGAGTTTAGTGCTGCTGGGCATTTCCTCGATTCTAAGCGGAGTTAATTTTGTTACCACCATCGTTTGGATGCGGGCACCCGGAATGACCTTCTTCCGCATGCCCGTTTTTGTTTGGACAGTTTTGAGCGCCCAGATTTTGCAGTTATTTTGCTTACCTGCCTTAACTGGCGGGTTGATTTTGCTGTTTTTCGACCTCGCGTTAGGGACAAACTTCTTCAAACCCTTAGAAAACGGGGATCCCATTATTTACCAGCATTTATTTTGGTTTTACTCTCATCCTGCGGTTTACGTGATGGCTTTGCCTGCCTTTGGCATTTTTTCAGAAATTATTCCCGCCTTTAGTCGCAATCCTTTATTTGGTTACCGCTCGGTAGCTCTTGCTTCTTTTGGCATTGCTATTGTCAGTGCTTTTGTTTGGGTGCATCACATGTTTGCTAGCGGTACACCTAGTTGGATGCGACTCACCTTTATGGTCTCCTCCATGTTTGTGGCCGTGTTTACAGGTATAAAAGTTTTTGCCTGGACAGCCACGGTCTGGAAAGGTAAGTTGCACCTAGAAACGCCTATGCTCTTTGCTTTAGCAGGTGTGGTCATGTTTTTATTTGCTGGTATTACCGGCGTGATGCTAGCGGCGGTGCCATTTGATTTACATGTCAACAACACCTATTTTGTAGTGGGACACTTTCACTACGTTGTCTACAACACAATTACAATGGCAATTTTTGGGGCACTTTACTTTTGGTTTCCTAAGATTACCGGACGCATGTACGCTGAAGGTTGGGGCAAGTTGCACTTTTGGCTGACCTTGATAGGTGCTAACCTTGCCTTTTTTCCCATGCATCCCTTGGGTTTACAAGGAATGGTGCGTCGCATTTCTTCCTACGACGGACAGTATCAGGGATGGAATATCGTTGCCAGTTTGGGAGCATTTGTGCTGGGCGTATCAGTGCTACCTTTTATTGCTAATGTGGTGGTTTCCTGGTTGCACGGAATTAAGGCTACAAATAATCCTTGGCATGCAACTGGGTTAGAGTGGATCGCTTCTTCACCGCCTCCAGTAGAAAATTTTGAGGAAATTCCGATTGTGAAAAGACCGCCCTACGATTACGGCGATCCGAAAGTTGCAGTTATAGAACCGGTGGGGGAAGAAGGTAGTTGATTGCGAGTGCAGTTTCTCCACAACAAGAGTGTCTCAAAAATTACTTGTTTCTTTGAGGAGCAAAGTAACGGTCGTGGTCAAACACATTCATATAGATGAAAGTCCTATACGTTTCGAGCGGTGGATCAAGCGTTTTCCAAGGTGGTTGCAGCGGTTTCTGCCGATTAGCGGTGGACGCGCTGGTGACGAGCACGGAAAAGGGATGTTCGGCTTGACCGTATTTTTACTATCAGAGAGTGTTGTTTTTCTGAGTTTTTTCTTTACCTATATAGCTTTGCGCTTGACACATTCCGATTGGTTACCGCCTGGGGTTTCCGGACCGCAGTTGTCTGGGTTTGTGATTGTCAATACGATTGTGTTGCTTTCTAGCAGCTTTGTTATTCAGCTAGCAGAACGGGCTTTAAAGCGTCGTCAGCTGAGGAAATTCCGCTGGTTGTGGCTGACTACTTCTGGAATGGGAATCTATTTTTTAATCGGTCAGGCGATGGAGTGGAAGAACCTTGATTTTGGTCTGACTGCGGGGTTAGTGGGAGGAACGTTTTACCTGTTGACGGGTTTTCACGGTTTACACGTTCTCGCTGGCGTGGTTTTGCAGTTACTGATGTTTTTTCGTTCTTGGAGGCGAGGTAATTACAACAAGGGTCATTTGGGTGTGGATGCGACTGTTTTGTTTTGGCACTTTGTGGATGGAATTTGGGTAATTTTGTTTTCACTTTTGTACATTTGGTAGAAGTTTTTGCAGGAGTAGGGTGTATGGTATCCAGACAAAAAACGTCACTGGTAGCAGAACTTTCGTCCCCCAGCGCCATTCGGGAAGCACCCCCGCCAGGTACTCAAAAGGATCCGCTGATTGCTAAAGGTTTGCAAACAGAACAGTATATAAGCATTGTTGCTTTGGCGATCGCCTTAGTGGCGGCGGTGGGATTTTTTAGTCGCCGAGTTGAATACGCGATCGCGTTTGCTATTGTTCTCAGCGCTATTTTGATTTTCGTGTTTTTATTAATATAAAAATTTCTGGGAATAAAAATGGGGAAATTGCCTTATCTTTCCATGTTTTCCCTCACAAAAAACTTTGGAAATTGGGAGTACAATCGTGAGCAATTCAGTTTATCAAACAGTAATTTTGGGTGGAGGCTTTACTGGCTTATTTACGGCATTGCATTTAGCTCACTCTCATTATCCTCGCTCTGTAATTTTGATCGATCAAAACGATCGCTTTTGTTTTAAACCTTTACTGTACGAGTATTTTAGCGGGCAAATGGAGGCGCCTCAGGTAATACCGCGTTTTTCAGAATTGCTCCACGATAGTGGCGTTATCTTTGTTCAAGACACCGTTGAAGCAGTTGACCTACACAATCAAAAAGTTAATTTAGTTTCGGGAAATAGCTATCAATACAGCAATTTAGTTTTAGCTTTGGGTAGCGTTACGGGCTATTTTGGTGTGGAAGGTGCACAAGTTCATGCCTTACCTTTTCGAACACAACAAGATGCGATCGCCATCGATCGCCACTTGCGAGATTGTTTGCAACGCGCCCTGCAAATTGCAGATCCGCAGCAACGCCTGCAGCTGCTAACAGTTGCAGTAGTCGGTGGTGGTCCTTCTGGTGTGGAAATGGCGGCCACTTTAGCTGATTTCCTCCCGCATTGGTATGGAGCCTTAGGAGGAAATCCCCAAGAAATTCGCGTGGTACTGCTCAATCACGGTCAAGAAATTCTCAAGGGCGATATCAACGATCCCCTGCGCTCTATCGCTGAGACACAGCTGCAAAAACGTGCCGTACCAACAGAAATACTTGCGGGGGTACGAGTAACTGCTGTTCGTCCTCACGCTGTGGAATATCAGCGCGGCGATCGCACTGAAACCTTACCAACAGCAACGACCATTTGGACAGCAGGAACTGCTACCCATCCCGTGATTAAAAACTTGGCGATTGCACCAGATCGCCGGGACAAGCACGGTCGCCTGCTAGTTACCAAAACCTTGCAGCTACCCGATTTTCCGGAAGTTTTTGCCGGTGGTGATTGCGCAGCAGTTGCAGACGCGTCTTTTCCTCCTACTGCTCAAGTAGCTTACCAGCAGGGAGCTACCATTGCCCGGAATTTAAAAGCGATCGCCTTCAAGGAAGAACTGCAACCAGTGGAAGTTAACATCCGCGGAACTCTGCTCAAGCTAGGATTAAACTCAGCTGCAGCTAATCTTTTCAATACTTTGGAACTCGAAGGTGAAACTGCTCATCTCATCCGTCAAGCTACGTATTTAACTTTGTTACCAACACCAATTCACGACTTTAAAGCAACCACGCAATGGCTCTCGGAAGAAATTTTCCAGCCATATCTCCATAACCAAAATGTTGGCAAAAAAGTGGTACAGGCTGCAGAATTGGTTGGTGCAGGAGTAGTAGGTTTGCTAGTAGCAAGAAAGTTACTCAAAATGCTAGGAGATGACGAGAAAAATCAGAAAGCTTAATTAGCTGCCAAATTCTTGGCGAGATGGGAGACAATTGCCTCGGGGGGAGCGGAAATATCTACCCAGATAGCATCTTCCTGTGGTTCTTCTAGAGTATCGAACTGACTGGGGAGGAGTTTTTCAGGTAAAAAGTGATTTTGGCGTTGGTGCAGGCGTTTTTGAATTAACTCAAAGGAACCTTGGAGATAAACTAATTTGATGCGCTCATCACCAACGAAAAGAAACTGGCGGTAGCTAGCTTTGAGGGCGGAACAAGCAAGTACGACATTGCGGTTTTCTTGCAGCCATTTTTTGATTGCTGCTTGTATACTTTGCAGCCAGGGTAGGCGATCGCTATCATCCAGAGGAATACCGCGTTGCATTTTCTGTATGTTGCTTGCACAGTGGAAATCGTCGGCGTCGCAAAATTCCCACTGCAAGTACTTTGCCAGCATTTTTCCAATTGTTGTCTTACCGGAACCGGCTACGCCCATAATGATAACGATCATCGTTCATTGTTAATGCTGGATGCGCTTGTGGAACTCCAATTTAAGTATGGCAATTTGGCAGCAGTGGCTCGAATTTGATCGGCGCGGGCTACTAATTGACCGCAGGCGTCCCAAGTACCAGAAAGAAACATATTTTTAGCACCTTCGCTCATAAAAATTGCAGCTTCAAAGTCGCCGTATTGTACTTGCATGGTTTCTAAGTTCACCGTCACCAATATTTGGGGATCGGTTACTAGCAACTGTTGTAAGTGTTGAACGGTGCTTGCATTTGCACTGACGCAGGGAATACCTATGGCTACACAGTTACCAAAAAATATTTCTGCAAAACTTTCACCTATTAGTGCTTGAATACCCCATTTTGCGATCGCTTGGGGTGCGTGTTCCCGGGAGGAACCACAGCCAAAATTTCGGTTCACGACCAAAATTTTTGCACCCTGATATTGGGGTTGGTCAAAGGGATGCTGACCCGCACACAAAGCGCGATCGTCAGCAAACACGTGTTTTCCCAAGCCATCAAAGGTGACGCAGCGCAAAAAACGAGCCGGAACGATCCGATCTGTGTCAATATCGTTTCCTACTAAGGGAATTCCGCGTCCGGAGACTACTTTAATTTCACTGACCATAGAATTTTTGTCTTGTGCAACTATTTTGACAACAACTCGCGTACGTCACATACTTCGCCCTTGACAGCTGCTGCTGCAACCATTGCTGGACTCATCAGCAACGTGCGACCAGAGGCTGAACCTTGTCTACCTTTAAAATTGCGATTAGAAGAAGAAGCGCTTAGCTGTCGCCCTTGTAATTTATCTGGGTTCATTGCCAAGCACATCGAACATCCTGGTTGACGCCATTCAAATCCTGCTTGGATGAAAATTTTGTCTAGTCCTTCAGCTTCTGCTTGCTTTTTTACCCGTTCGGAACCGGGAACGACAAAGGCTTTGACTCCGGGAGCAACGCGACGTCCTTTGGCAACTTTGGCAGCTTCTCGCAAATCGCTGATTCTTCCGTTTGTGCAGCTACCTATAAAGCAGACATCGACTTTGGTACCTTGGAGCGGTTGACCGGGAGTAAAGTTCATGTAGTTGTAAGCTTCTTCAGCTAATGGGCGTTCCTCTGGGGATAATTGGTCGGGAAAAGGTATCAACTGGTCGACTGCTATGCTCTGACCGGGAGTAATTCCCCATGTGACGGTGGGAGGAATTTCTGCAGCATCAAAAACCACTACATCGTCGTACTCTGCGTCGCGATCGCTACAGAGTGATTCCCACCACGCTACAGCTTTATCCCAAGAAGTTCCTCGAGGAGAAAAATCTCTGTTTTTAAGGTATTCGTAGGTAACGCTATCGGGGTTGATGTAACCGCAGCGAGCACCGCCTTCGATGGACATGTTACAAACTGTCATCCGCTCTTCCATGTTCATTTGTGCGAAGGTGCTACCTGCGTATTCGTAAGCGTAGCCTACTCCTGCTTTGACTCCAAGGGTACGGATAATATGCAGGATCACATCTTTGGCGTAAACGCCTGGGTTGAGATTACCGTTGACTTCTATTTTGCGAACTTTCAGTTTCGATAAAGCCAGGGTCTGGGAAGCAAGAACGTCCCGGACTTGACTGGTTCCAATTCCAAACGCGATCGCTCCAAATGCTCCGTGGGTAGAAGTATGACTATCTCCGCAGGCGATCGTCATTCCCGGTTGAGTCAGTCCTAATTCTGGAGCAATAACGTGTACGATTCCCTGACTGCCAGAACCGATATTGTAAAAGGTTATGTTATTTTCTCTACAGTTGCGCTCTAGCGCCTGCATCATCTCTTCTGCTAATGTATCCGCAAACGGCCGCACCTGGTTGGTTGTTGGCACAATATGATCTACTGTGGCGATCGTCCGCTCTGGAAACATTACTTTTAAATTTCGCTCCCGCAGCATAGCAAAGGCCTGGGGACTGGTAACTTCATGAATCAGGTGCAAGCCAATAAATAATTGCGTTTGTCCTGAAGGAAGCGTACCAACTGCGTGCAAGTCCCAAACTTTGTCAAAAAGTGTACCTTTGCTCATACTTGAATTCGTTTTTAACTGTAAGTAAGTGGTGTTAACCATCATAACTAGTTTGTAGAAACCCTGTCTTTGCCCGCACTCCACAACCTCCAGGATTATCTTTGTCAATTTCCCTTCCTACAAACGCGGACAACTACAGTACTGTTGTTTCACCTATTCCTCACCATAAAAAAATTTGCTCGCCGTGTCCAATATGTTTTTCTCTTTTCATTAATATTTTTTTATATTGGTTTCTTTTCCTTGCCAAGGCCGGTTTTAAGTATAAAAACAAACTTTAATTTGACCGTATAAATGATTACTAAATTTGAGCGGAAATTTCGCTTAAAATAACTTCATATTAATTGGCAGCATTCTCATACCATAAAATGACATTTTCTGTAGTCTAATTAACGACAATTTAATAAAAATCGCCTAGACTAGGAGTAGAAGTAATAAGCCTCCCAGCGCAAAAGACTGGGAGTGCTTCTACCTGCGGGGAGGTAATTCCTATGCAAAAAGTACTAGGATCGACAGAATTGGAATATGCCTTTCTATTTACCCTTAGAAAGGTAAATTCCATTAATCCAGAAAACTTCAAACCATTTTTTAAAAACTTACCTGTCGATCCTTACATTAAAGGTAAATACCGTTATAGAAAATTATCGCGTTTTATAGTTTCTGGAGATAAACTCATCAAACTGCCCCATGGTTATCTTTTCCAAAGTAAAGATTATAATCCCCTTTTAGGCGATGTGAAAAGAGAGTTTGCAGAACTAGATGATGAACTTATACAACAGGATTTTTTTAAAAATCTAGTCCTTGCATTTAGCGATTCTTGTAAACTCCATCCCGAAGCAGAAATAGGAGTGCATCAAATCAGAACTACTTGTGGACCCGATAATTTTGGCAATCCAGCACCGGAAGGTATCCACAGAGATGGTACCGATTTTATTGGTATCTTCTCTGTAGATAGACACAACATTCAAGGGGGAGAAACGCATTTATACACTGACAAAAAAGAAAAACCAGTGTTTAGCAAAATTCTCCATCCTGGAGAACTACTTTTAATCAACGACCACGAATTCTTTCACTTTACTACCCCCATTAAACCCATAGATGATGGTGTAGGTACTAGAGATGTTTTTGTACTAACTTCTCCAAGTTTGTTGATGGATAGTTAATGATTAATTCCCGAAATTAACTTTTTTACCAAACTAACTCAGTTCACGGCAAAGATTCTACAATCTACTAAATAAGGGGAATTGAATGCTGTCATTTCCCCAGCTTTTTTTCCAGGGATCGGAAATAACCTCGCTGACAAAGGTTTATCTAATTTAATAGCTAATGTTGCCAGATCGATTAAGATAGCTGCAATTTTTTCTACAGTGACATACCCAGGAATCGGTACCGTATCAAGACCACAGCCACAGACTGCCGAATATAATAACAAATTAGTAATATCAAAGGTTTGTTCGTTAGCCCTTGCTGCTAAACCAACATCTTCGCAAACAGGAAGCATTAAACCAGAATAACCGCAAATTTTAACTGGTACATTTTTTAAAACTCGAGTCAACATACCAGAAATAAACAGCGTTCCTGGGTGACCAAATTTTCCTGACATTAGTTTTTCATAAGCAAAAGCAATACTTTCTTTTTTATCCAAAGGTGATGTTAAGGATGTATCGATACCTCTGTAATTGATAGCAAATTTTGTAGATATTTTTTCAGCAATATCCGATAGGGGTTTTAGTTCTTCTACTAACCGTTTTTGCAGGTTTTTTTCTGCCATTTCTACATCGTTTTGAGATTTAGAAAAGGCTTCCATCACCAAATCACTGCATTCTATTCCAATTGCAAAAGAAGTTTCACCTTCATGAAAAGCAGTGGGAAAAAATGGTATACCTGGTTTGCAGTTTGCCCAAGCACAAAAGCGAAAATTACCGTAACCGTTTTCAGTTTCTTGAGAAATGCGTTTGATTGCTTTTGCAGATTCCCAAGTGTTTGCAAAGTTGATACCATTCTTGTGGTCTGCGAGTTTGCTAGAAGCGTAAATAATAGAAGTATTTTTATTAATCTCGGGAATCAATGCAATTGTTTGAGGGTTTCTCGCATCACCTATATTGAAAAACTGGATATTTAGTTCTTGACAAATTTGTTCTATTTTTTGGATTTGATTGATAATTTCATGCTCGGAGAGACCTTGTAGGTATTCTTCCCAAGAGTTAGTAGCTATTCTGGTTGTTTGTACTGTGTATCCGTTTTGTTCAAATAAATATTTTGCTTGCTGATTGAATTCAGCGGCTCGTTGAATTTTCTTAGTTTCTTGAGGAGATTGCAATAATATTCCTGTGGTAATAGTTCTGATTTTCATATCAATTAATACTCTCAGGAAAGTGCTTGATGACAACTAGCTTCTAAATCTATACTGACACATTTTTCATCGAGGTTGGTTCAAAGAATAAGTATTTAGAATCTAGAAACTATTGTGATTAAATTTTGAGTTTTGCTAAGCCGAGGTAGCGGATCCCAATCGGGGAAATTTCAAACCGACAGGGTAAAACTTCTAAACCTAGGGCTAATGCTTCCCGCAGCAACTTACCATATACTGGATCGGCGCTATCACCAGGAGCAAACTCGTCGCAATCACCTCGATTGATAAAGTAAAGCATTACAGCGCGATTATGAGGTAACAAGGCCATTAATTCTCGCAGGTGTTTTTGTCCTCTTATGGTTTCTGTGTCGGGAAATAAAGCTACTTTTCCTTGTGCCCAGGTTGTGTTTTTAATTTCTAAATAAATGGGGCGATTGTCGCTAACTAATAGGAAATTATTATTTGTTGAGGTGGATACTGGCGCTGCTGTGCTACTATCTAAATCTGGTGCTAGTTGAGGTGAATTAGGATGGGCTTGTGGACTGGAAGAAAGAAAAAAATCGACTCTGCTTTTGCGATTTTGTCCGCAGACTACTTCACTATAAATTTGATTATACTTGCCTAATTCCGGGAAAAGATTTTTTTGTAAGGCTAGCTTAATCACTCGATTGGGCAAAGCGGTATTGACTCCCACCCACGTTGACTCGTTATTATTATTTAGTTGAATCATTTCCCAGGTGTAAGCTAATTTCCGGTTTGTACTATCACTTTTGGAAAGTTGCACCGGACTACCAGGAATACAAACTCCTGTCATGGGTCCGGTGTTCGGACAATGTGCTGTTACTACCTGTCCACAGGAGGTCAGTTCTACATCAGCAAAAAAGCGCTTGTAGCGTCGGATTAGGATACCGGAATACAAAGGTGGGTAACGGAAAAGGAATTCAGCACTCATGAATGCAATAGTAGTTTTTGATATTGATGGTGTTGTGCGGGACGTGAGCTGTTCCTATCGACGAGCGATTGCAGATACGGTAGAGTATTTCACGGCAAATGCCTACCGTCCAACTTCTGTAGATATAGATCGGTTGAAGTCTGAAGGCGTTTGGAATAATGATTGGGAAGCATCTCAGGAATTAATTTATCGTTACTTTGAAGCTCAAGGGCGATCGCGCCAACAATTGCAGCTGGACTACAAAGATATTGTTGCTTTTTTTCAAGCGCGTTATCGAGGTACAGACCCTGAAAAATTTACAGGTTATATTTGCGACGAACCTTTGCTATTACAACCTAGCTATTTGGAACAGCTGACATTAGCTGGAATAAGGTGGGGTTTTTTTAGCGGTGCTACTCGTGCTTCTGCTAACTACGTTTTGCAACGTCGCCTTGGTTTGCAGTCACCTGTTTTGATCGCCATGGAAGACGCTCCTGGTAAACCGGATCCTACCGGACTTTTTGCAACTGTCCGCCTGTTGGAAGATGGTCTTGACAAAAACACACCTGTAGTGTATGTAGGAGATACGGTAGCTGATATGTACACAATCGAAAAAGCCCGCTCGCTGTGCGGCGATCGCCTTTGGATTGCTGTGGGAGTTTTACCACCCCACGTCCAAGAAACTGCCGCTAGACGTGATGGATATGCCAAAACCTTGCAGCAAGCAGGAGCAGCAGTGGTGTTAGATAACGTCCAGCAGTTGAGTCCGAGTAAAATTGAAGAATTATTAAGCTTGCAGTTTCAAAAATCGCTCTAAAGCATTCACCATACTGGGAGGCCAGCGGCGAATATTTTTTACCCAGTTAATATCTTTATAACGCGGATCTAATCCGTAGGCGGCGACCCAGTGACTTTCCGCTTCGCCTTTGTGTCCGTTTACCCAAAGAGCAGCTGTGAGTGCAGCGCGCGCATCAGCAAAATTGGGATATTTGCGGACAATATTTTTCATTTCTCGAATTGCTGGTTCGATTTGACCAATTTCGTATAAAACCAAAGCATAGTTAGCACGGGCTATAACTAAATTTGGCGCCAGAGCTATTGCTTTTTTGTAATCAGCGATCGCCTCTGACCATCTTCCCAAACCTGCTTGTGCTGTCCCGCGATTGTTGTAGGCCATTGCATCGTTGGGATTGATTTCCAAAATGTGATTGTAATCAGCGATCGCTTCTGACCATCTTCCCAAACCTTCCAAAGCTGTGCCACGATTCAAATAGGAATCTGTCATCTCCGGCGCCAGTTCGATGGCGTGATTAAAATCAGCTAGTGCTTCTTGTAACTTATTTTGACTGACTCTAGAATTGCCCCGGTTACTCCAAATTGCTGCATTGTCTGGAAATTGCTGGAGAATTTCACTCCAATACTTTTCTGCTGTGCTAAAATCTCCCTTACTTGTTGCTGCCAAAGCTGCTGTTGCTAGTTCGTTTCCTTTTTGCCATTGCTGGGGAGCAATGTTAGGCTTTTGAGATTTTGCCATTACTGTGGTTGCGCCGCATCCCCACACAAGTAACAGACTTAACAAAACAGCTATTAACTTCATCATTGATGCGACCTACGTCTATCCTTGGTTAAAAAGCCACATTCTCCAATTTCCATCATATGAAAAAGGTTCTGTTGCTGGAGATGGATTCACTGCAACAACGACAGCTGCTCCTGCTGGGGCGGTTTAAAACCCAAATGCTTGTAAGCAGCAGCTGTGGCTACTCTACCGCGGGGGGTGCGACTGAGGTAACCGATTTGCATTAGATATGGTTCGTATAATTCCTCTATTGTTTGAGCGTCTTCTCCTGTAGCTGCTGCAATAGTTTCCAATCCTACCGGACCGCCGTGAAATTGTTCGATGATAACGCTAAGCAGGCGACGGTCTGTCCAATCCAATCCGCACGGATCGACTTGAAATAGTTGCAGTGCTTCTGCTGCGACAGTTTCAGTAATTGTCTGAAACGATTTGACTTCAGCATAATCGCGTACGCGCTTGAGTAACCTGTTGGCGATACGGGGAGTACCGCGCGATCGCCTGGCAATTTCTCTGGCGCCGTCTTCTGTAATGGTGGTATTGAGCAAGCGAGCGCTGCGTTGGATAATTTGACCGAGCTCTTCTACTTCATAAAATTTCAGCTTTTGAATCAAACCAAAGCGATCGCGCAAAGGAGAAGTAAGCGCGCCCACCCGCGTTGTTGCTCCCACTAAGGTAAATTTTGATAAGGAAATGCTGCGAGTCCGAGCGCTAGAACCTTTACCGATGGTGATATCTAAGCGATAATCCTCCATGGCTGGGTATAAAATTTCTTCTGCCATGCGTGAGAGGCGATGAATTTCATCGATAAATAAAATATCTCCGGGCTTGAGATTTACCAGCAATCCGACAATATCTCTGGGACGTTCTAAGGCTGGGGCGCTGGTGAGAGTGCAATTAACTCCCATCTCAGCTGCTAAAATCATAGCCATCGTGGTTTTACCCAAACCAGGAGGACCGTACAACAGCAAGTGATCCAGTACTTCTTTTCTGGATTTAGCTGCTTTTATAGCTATTTCCAGTACATCCTTTAAGTCTTTTTGACCAATATAATCGGCAAACTGCTGCGGTCGCATGCTTTCTTCTTGCTTTCCTTGTTCTTCAACAGCAGCTTCGGGTTGCAAAATACTTTTTTTTGCAGGTGCTGGTGATGGAACTTGATGCTGTTTTGGTTCTTTGGTGGAATCGTGAGGCTGTTTTTTTGAGGAGATAATTGCCATAGTCTCGATTTTTACTTTTACACTTTTTGTTAATGGTAACTAGCGATCGCGCCCAGCCGTATAAATACGGATACCTTCTTTCACTTTTTAAAGTACGCTTGCCAATCTAAAATTTAAGTTCCGGGGAACTACTTAGGAGTACAAATTTGCCATGCTGGCTAAAAGAATCTTACCGTGTCTAGACGTGAATGCGGGACGAGTTGTAAAAGGAGTTAACTTTGTCAATCTCAAGGACGCAGGCGATCCGGTGGAACTGGCAAAGGTGTACAACCAAGCCGGAGCAGATGAATTAGTATTTCTGGATATTACGGCAACTCATGAAGACCGGGACATTATTATTGATGTTGTGTACCGGACTGCCGAACAAGTCTTTATTCCGCTTACCGTCGGCGGCGGCATCCAATCCTTAGAAAATATTAAAAATCTTTTACGGGCCGGAGCAGACAAGGTTAGTATTAACTCGGCAGCAGTGCGTGACCCAGATTTGATTAATCGGGCCAGCGATCGCTTTGGCAATCAATGTATAGTCGTTGCTATTGATGCCAGAGCCAGAAAAGACCCCAACAATCCTGGTTGGGATGTATATATCAGGGGCGGACGAGAAAACACAGGTCTGGACGCAGTCAAATGGGCTCAAGAAGTAGAAAAGCGAGGCGCAGGAGAATTGCTAGTGACTAGTATGGACGCAGACGGTACTCAAGCAGGTTACGACCTCAACTTAACAAAAGCAATCGCTCAAGCTGTGCAAATTCCTGTGATTGCTTCTGGTGGCGCGGGTAATTGCCAACATATTTACGCCGCACTCACCGAAGGTAAAGCAGAAGCAGCTTTATTGGCCTCTTTGTTGCACTACGGACAATTGACTGTAGAGGAAATCAAAAATTATTTGCACCAGCGTCAAGTTCCCGTACGCATTTCCTCCTCAAACTCCTATGATTCCGTTTGAATATCATGCCAGCATTCCCCCACAGTTTTTGCAAACAATGTTAATATTGGCCAAGAAGCATTGCGAAATATTAAAAAATATGTTGATTCCTATTTTAGTGTTTGATGTAGCACTTGTAGCTTGGTCGCTGCATTTAATGGAAAAAGCCTACGAAAATAAGGAATTCTCTTTGATGCTAGCAGGTTTGTTAGTGGCGCTGGCTGCTGCTGCCATGATGGTAGTTTACTTTTTGATGGGACATTGCATGAGCTACTTGCTGAAGGTGTCTTGAATAAAAGTTTTTCAGAACATACCTTGACAAATAACAAAATATTTAGCTAATCTAGTAAAGGACTATGTGGGGTTATAGCTCAGTTGGTAGAGCACCTCAATGGCATTGAGGGGGTCAGCGGTTCGAGTCCGCTTAGCTCCATAATTACTAACAAGAGAGAGTCACCTGCCTGACGGTTTTTAAAAACCGTTGTACTGTCGCACAGGTGTGATGGCGCCGCCAAACCATCGCCAGCGCTACTTGGGGGGTTGTTTCTTGCAAAGCTTTATAAACTACTCCTGTTCGCTGTAAGTTTTGCAGAGATTCAGGGACGATCGCCACTCCCATTTCTGCTGCTACTAAACTAACAATAGTTTGCATCTGAGTAGCTTCTTGAGCAACCACAGGACTAAAATCAGCTTGCAGGCAAAGACTGATAATAGCATCATAAAGTCCACAAGCCAAAGCACGCGGAAAGAAAATAAAAGGTTCGCCCGCAAGCGATCGCAGCGATACCCGAGGTTGATTGACTAACGCATGAGTTTTTGGTAGCGCCACCACCAACGACTCGCGAAAGATAATTTCCCAGCCAAAGCAATCTTCCTCCACAGGAGGACGCACAAAGCCAACATCAATGCGACCATCCTGCAACCACTGCAATTGCTGGTCCGTAGTCAGCTCGCGCAGCTCTAAATTCACATCGGGAACGCTAGCGCGAAAAGTCCGCAGAATCGCCGGTAAAACATTATATGCTGCAGAACTAACAAAACCAACAATAATTTGTCCCCTCAGACCACGACTTGTTTGTCTTCCTAACTGCACTGCTTGTTCTAGCTGTTTGAGAATTTGCTGGACTTGATTGAGAAACACTTCACCTGCGGTTGTTAACTCCACCTTTCTTTTCGTACGTAGAAATAATTCAAAACCCAACTCTGCTTCCAACTGCTGAATTTGCTGACTCAAAGGAGGTTGAGCGATGTGCAAGCGTTTTGCTGCTCGTCCAAAGTGTAATTCTTCAGCCAAAGTCACAAAGTAACGCAGGTGTCGCAGTTCCATAAACTCAGATTACCAGATACTAGAAAAGATAAAACACTCCAAGCTTGTGGCGATCGCTTTGCAGTTGTTACTGACAACAACTCGTAGAATTTAATTACCATGGGGCAAATCGTCAGTATTGTCACAAGTTGCTGTTAAGCTAGCTTTGCATTTACCAGCAAAAGGTGCGATCGGGAGATCCTAATGAAAAGACACAAACTGTCTGGATTGCTGAAGGTAGCGGCGGTTATGGTCGCCAGCTGCTTGATATTAGTATTTTTATGGTTGACCGCTCCCCTACCTCACATACTGGCAAAACCAGAAGCGAAAACCTTTGAACAAATTTGGCAAACTGTAAACGAGAATTTTTACGACCCAAATTTTAATGGTGTCGATTGGAAAGCAATGCGGGAAAAGTACCGCTCCCAAGCTACCCAAGCGCGGTCTCAAAAGGAATTTGCTGTTGTGATTAACAAAATGCTTTCCGAATTACGAACTTCTCACGTCCATTACTATACTCCCCAGGAACCTGCATATTACCAGCTTTTAGGTATTTTTGCACCCAGAAGCCCGCAGTTACAAAAACAATTAAAAAATTTTCTTCCCAAAGGAAAAATAGAATACACTGGCATTGGCATCTTTACTAAAGAAATTAATGGCAAGACTTTTATTAGCGCTATTTTGGATGGTAGCCCAGCAGCCAAAGTAGATTTAAAAGTAGGTGACGAAATTATTAGCGTAGACGGTCGTCCGTATCAACCGATTTTATCCTTTGCAGGTAAAGAAGGTAAAAAAGTGAAAATGCTGATTCAGCGATCGCCCTATCGCCACAGCCAAAAAGAAATAGCGATCGCGCCAAAAATCCTGGATGCGACTAAAATGTTTATCGAAGCAGAACAAGCTAGCACTGAAGTTATCGAACAAAAAGGTAAAAAAATAGGTTACATCCACATCTGGTCCCATGCAGCAAACGAAGACCAGCAACAACTGCAACAAGAGTTGACCTACGGTCGGCTCAAAGATGCAGATGGTTTGGTTTTAGATTTTAGAGATGGATGGGGTGGTGGAGATACTAATTCTCTCAATATCTTTACAGCCAAGGAAGGACCAAGCGTCACCAGTGTTTCCCGCAATGGCAAAAAATACACCTATATCAGTCAGTGGAAAAACCGGTGGCGATGATAATAAACGAAGGAAGCAGAAGCAGTAAGGAAATTTATGCCTACGGTTTCCAGCAACATCGCATCGGACCTTTAATTGGCTCGAAAACCGCAGGAGCAGTGGTTGCGGGTCGTCCTTTTTTCATGTCGGATGGTAGTTTGCTATACGTAGCAGTTGCAGATGTATTTGTCAACGACAAGCAAAGATTGGAGGGTAAAGGCGTGACACCGGATATAAACGTTCCCTTTCCTTTAGAATACGCTCAAGGTATCGATCCGCAAAAAACCCGGGCTATAGAAGCGGTGCTAGCAGCCATAAAATCAACTAGCTAGTTCTTTAGCTGCCGAGGAAAAATAAATTCCAGCTTTTTTGGCTAATTTAACTTTAAAATAAAGATTCGTGTTGAAAATAAACAAATTACTGCCACCATACCAAAGCAGTATGTTAAAAGTCCAGTGCGATCGCCTACAGCGTTACGGTTTCTCAGCTTTGTCAGTTTTGCTAGCGTTGGTGGTAGGCTTGCCGTTAGAACGACTGCTGAAATTAGAAATTTCACCACTTTTTTTTGCTGCTGTGGTCTTTAGTGGTTGGTATGGTGGATTTGCTCCCGGTTTGGTCGCGACAGTACTAGCGATTTTTGCTCATGATTACTTTTTTTTGCAACCTTACAACTCTTTGCTACTCAGCAGCAAAACAGAAATATGGCAGCTAATTGTATTTAGTTTAGCAGCCTTATTTATTAGTTTGTTAAATTTACAACTGCGCAATGCCAGGCAAATATCAGAAGCAGAGCTAGCAAAATTACAGGTCAGCTATCGCCGCTTGTTTGAAACGGCCAATGAAGGGATCTGGATCTTTAACGCCCAAGGTCAGACTGAATACGTGAATCAGTGTTTGGCCGAAATGCTCGGCTACAGCATGGAACAAATGCTGGGGCGCCCCATTTTTGATTTTATGGATCCGGAGGCAAAAACGGAAGTCAAGCAATGGCTTGAGCAACAAAAGCAAAATCTTCGAGAAGCAAAACAGCAATTTGACTTGCGCTTGCGTCACAAAGACCAATCTGAAATTTGGACCGTGATTTCTACCAGCACCGTGCTCAACAGCCAAGGTGAATTTTCCGGCGCCATCGCCATGCTGACGGATATAACCAAACACAAGCAGATAGAGGCCGCTTTGCGAGAAAGTGAAGCGATCGCCAAAGCACGAGCTCAAGAGTTGGAAACCTTCATGGAAACAGTTCCAGCTGCTGTTTGGATTGCTAGCGATCCCGAATGTCATCACATGACAGCAAACCGAGCTGCGTACGAGCTGTTGCGTTTACCTCCAGGTTCGCTAATGACCGCAACTCCTGCTAGTGGTGAATATCCCTTTGAGTTCAAAATTCAAAAAAATGGCCAAGACCTTCCCGTCACTGAGTTACCGATGCAAAAAGCAGGTCGCACCAACCAGGATGTGGAAGCAGAATTTCAAATAGTTTTTGCTCCCAATGACGTGCGCTCGGTTTATGGTAAAGCTGTACCGCTACGAGATGACAATGGCGCTGTGCGAGGAGTAATTGGCGCTTTTTTAGATATAACCGAACACAGAAAAACAGAAGCAGCATTGCGTAAAAAGCAAGAATGGCTCGATTTAGCTCAAGCTGCTGCCAAAATCGGTAGTTTCGAATGGAACATTCAAACTAATGTCAATACCTGGTCAAAAGAGCTAGAAGCCCTGTACGGTCTTGAACCTGGTGAATTCGGCGGTACTTACCAAGACTGGAAAAAATGGATACACCCAGACGATGTCGCCAAGGCGGAAGCAGACATACGCCATTCTCTCCAAAGCGGCGAACTTTTCACAGATTGGCGCGTAATTTGGAAAGATGGCAGCGTTCACTGGCTTCATGCTAGAGCAAAAGTATTTTACGATCGCCTGGGTCAGCCTTTAAGGATGATCGGCATTAATTTTGACATCACTGACCGCAAACAAGCGGAGATAGCTTTGCGAGCTAGTGAATCTCGATTTCGCCGCATTGTTGACTCTAATATAATTGGCGTGTTTTTCGGTGACTTGAGCGGAAAAATCACCCACGCCAATGACGCTTTTCTGCAAATGGTCGGCTACACCCAGGAAGATTTATTGGCTGGTAAGTTGAATTGGCGAGGCATGACGCCTCCAGAACACCTGGAACAAACAGAACGAGCAAAGCAAGAATTAGAGTTGTACGGAGCTTGCAGTCCGTTTGAAAAGGAATTCTTCCGCAAAGATGGAAGTCGGGTATTCGTCGTTATCGCTGCTGCTTTATTTGAAGACTCGCCAGAACAAGGTTTCGCCTGCGTTATCGATATCACCGATCGCAAACAAGCAGAAGCCGAACGCGATCGCTTGCTGCAACTAGAACAAGCAGCACGTGCTGAAGCTGAAGCTGCTAACCGCATCAAAGATGATTTTTTAGCAATAGTCTCCCACGAACTGCGCTCTCCCCTCAACCCGATTCTTGGTTGGTCAAAACTTTTACTAACTCGCAAATTAGATGCCGCCAAAACCACTCAAGCATTAGAAACTATCGAACGTAATGCTAAATTACAAACACGCTTAATTGAAGACTTACTCGATGTTTCCCGTATTCTCCGCGGCAAACTCAGTTTAAATATTTGTGCGGTGGATTTGGTTTCTACTATTGAAGCAGCCTTAGAAACTGTACGTTTGACCGCAGAAGCGAAATCAATTCAAATTCACACCCAATTACCTGCCATTACAACCAAAGTCCAAGGCGATCCAAACCGCCTGCAACAAGTCGTGTGGAATTTACTGAGTAATGCTGTTAAATTTACACCTGAAGGCGGACGGATAGATGTAAAGTTGTCAATCATCAGCGCCGAAATTCAAAAAGAAGAACCCACCTACCAAACCTATGCCCAAATTATCGTTAGCGACACTGGTAAGGGAATTAGTCCTGACTTTCTACCGTACGTTTTCGATCGCTTTCGCCAAGCCGATGAGGCTACAACCAGAAAATTCGGGGGATTGGGATTGGGGCTTGCTATTGTTCGCCACATCGTTCAACTCCACGGTGGTTCTATCGAAGTAACCAGTCCCGGAGAAGGATTGGGAGCAACCTTTACCGTTACCCTACCCATAAGCGATGCTTTCTCTTTAAATCTTCCCGAATGTCGTTTGCCCGAGACTTCCCTAAACCTGCAAGGCGTACGGATAGTAGTTGTGGACGATGATATTGACAGCTTGCATCTACTCGAACTAACTTTACAACAGTATGGCGCCCAAGTCAAGGCAGTAACTTCCGCTGCCGAAGCACTGACAGCGATCGCCCAAATGCCACCAGATTTGCTGTTAAGCGATATTGCCATGCCTGAGATAGATGGCTATATGCTTATTCAAGAAATTAGAGCGAGGGAGGGAAACTCACCCCAAAAATTACCGGCGATCGCCCTGACCGCCTTTGCGGGAGAAACTAATTCTCAAAAAATTATCTCCGCAGGCTTTCAAAAGCATCTTACCAAGCCCGTAGAACCATCGGAATTAATAACAGTAATTGCCGAGCTGGTAATAGGTAATAAAAATAACTAAGCTTGAGTGGGCGCCAGGACTAATTGACAAAGATTTCCGAAAAACCGCAATTTGAGGATATATACCTGAGTGTTCTACTTTCCAAATTTAAAGAAATAGCAGCTCAAACAAAAACTAACAATTTTGCTAGCGATCGTGCTTGTTTTGGGTGTGACCTTCAGCGGATTAGCCCTATCCGCAGTACTAAAGCAAAATGCCAAAGAGGAAATTTCCTCCCAAGCTCTCACGCTTATGGATACAATTAGTTCTGTACGTGACTACACCGTCCTTTACATAACTCCAGAATTAAAGGAGAAATTGAAAACAAAATTCTTGCCGCAAACAGTAGCTGCTTTTTCGGCAACAACAGTGTTTGAAATTTTACGAAAAAAACAGAGTATCATAATTTTTTTTATAAAGAAGCCGCACTTAATCCTACCAATTTCAGAGAGCGAGCAGATAGTTTTGAAACTCAAATTATAGAACGTTTTCTACCAGAAAAAAATTTAACAAGTCTCAGCGGTTTTCGCTTGTTTCCCGGAAATGAAGTTTTTTACACCGCTCGTCCGTTAGTAGTTTCCCAATCCAGCTGCCTGCAGTGCCACAGCTTTCCCGAAGTTGCACCTAAAACTATGATTGAACAATATGGACAAGATAATGGCTTTGGATGGCATTTAAATCAAATTGTTGGAGCGCAAATAGTGTACGTACCAGCAAATACAATTATCCAAAAAGCACATCAATCTTCAGCTTTGATTGTGGGAATCGCATCTCTGGTATTTATCCTTGCTATTTATGTTGTTAATTGATTTTTAAATCATCAAATTATTCGTCCTCTCAAAAAGATAACTCGTGTAGCAGAAGAAGTGAGCACCGGGCACCTGGATGTAGAATTTGAACAATTATCAGAGGATGAAATCGGTCATTTAGCTAGGGCATTTAAACGCATGAAATTTAGCTTAGAAATGGCAATAAAAAGGTTGAATAAATTCCATCAAAGTAGATAAAAAGCCTGTAATCAAGCTAAAGTGTAGAAGTTTCTAGCTGCCAAAACAAGCCATTTTCAACTCGGTTGCGGCCAAAGCAGCAGCAAGACATACCCAAAGCGCGATCGCTTTCCAAACTGCGCTACTTTTTTCAAAAGCCTTTTCCAGCGGTGTTTCCACAATTGTTGCTGTCAGATTAGGTTTCGCTTGCACAAGGAGCATAACAAACAAATACAGCCAGCTAGTGCACCCGATCTTGATTCCACAATAGCTAATAAGACGGCAAACACCACCAAGGCTTTACGGTTCACCCCCAATCCTGAAAGTATTAATTCTCATACATTAGACACAGTAAACATAGTGAAAGCAAATCAATTATACGAGCCGAATATATAAGCCAACTGAAGACATGAAGCATGACCGTCCTAGCAAAGGTTCGGAAAACCACCCTTCATGGACTGGCTACACAGGCTCAGTATATATATCAGCACAGTTAGTTTTGGGTGTTGACCCAAGTAAACCAAAGGTATTGATGCTGGACTGGCTGCTTTCAAAATCCAGTTAGTTCAAAAATTAGTCCTTTATACTCCCATTTGTTTGTAGTTTTTGTAGTTATAGGGAGCCAGTACTCACAATGGCAAAAGTAGTTGGAATTGACTTAGGTACGACAAACTCCTGCGTAGCAGTAATGGAAGGTGGTAAACCCACGGTTATTGCTAACGCAGAAGGTTTTCGGACAACACCGTCGGTAGTGGCATTTGCCAAAAATGGCGATCGCTTGGTCGGCCAAATCGCCAAGCGACAAGCGGTGATGAATCCAGAAAATACCTTTTATTCCGTCAAACGCTTCATCGGACGCAAATACGACGAAATTACCCACGAAGCTACCGAAGTTTCCTACAAAGTACTGCGGGATAGCAACGGAAACGTGAAGCTAGACTGTCCCGTTTTGGGGAAACAATTCGCACCAGAAGAAATTTCTGCACAAGTTCTTCGCAAATTAATAGAAGATGCTAGCAAGTACTTGGGAGAACAAGTTACCCAAGCAGTAATTACAGTCCCGGCTTATTTCAACGACTCCCAACGTCAAGCTACCAAAGACGCTGGTAAAATCGCCGGCATAGAAGTGCTGCGGATTATCAACGAACCCACCGCCGCTTCCCTTGCATACGGGTTAGACAAAAAGAGCAACGAAACCATTCTCGTGTTTGACCTGGGTGGCGGTACCTTTGACGTGTCCATCCTGGAAGTAGGCGATGGCGTATTTGAAGTGCTCTCCACTTCTGGCGACACGCACCTCGGTGGCGACGACTTCGATAAGAAAATCGTTGACTATTTAGCAGAAGAATTCAAAAAACAAGAAGGTATCGACCTGCGCAAAGACAGACAAGCGTTGCAGCGTCTGACCGAAGCTGCTGAAAAAGCCAAGATCGAACTTTCCAGCGTTACCCAAGCAGAAATTAACCTACCGTTTATTACCGCTACCCAAGACGGTCCCAAACACCTGGACATGACTCTGACCCGCGCCAAGTTTGAGGAACTTTGCTCGGACTTGATCGATCGCTGTCGGGTTCCTGTAGAACAGGCGCTGCGGGATGCTAAACTCAGCAAAAACGATATCGATGAGGCAGTTTTAGTTGGTGGTTCTACCCGCATTCCCGCCGTACAAGACCTAGTGAAGCGGCTACTCGGTAAAGAGCCTAACCAAAGTGTAAACCCTGATGAAGTGGTAGCGGTTGGTGCAGCTATTCAAGCTGGCGTGCTTGCTGGTGATGTTACAGGTATTTTGTTATTAGACGTTACACCACTGTCTTTGGGTGTAGAAACCTTGGGTGGTGTAATGACCAAGATCATTCCCCGCAACACAACCATTCCTACCAAGAAATCGGAAGTTTTCTCCACCGCCGTGGACGGTCAAACCAACGTGGAAATTCACGTTCTCCAAGGCGAGCGGGAAATGGCCGCTGATAACAAGAGTCTCGGAACCTTCCGCCTTGACGGTATTCCTCCTGCACCCCGCGGCGTACCCCAAATCGAGGTTGTGTTCGACATCGACGCCAACGGTATTTTGAACGTTACTGCTAAAGACAAAGGAACTGGAAAAGAGCAGTCTATCACCATTACCGGTGCTTCTACTCTCGACAAGGCGGAAGTAGAGCGGATGGTTAAAGAAGCCGAGAAAAACGCTGCTGCTGACAGAGAACGTCGGGAGAAAATCGATCGCAAGAACCAAGCCGATTCTCTGGCCTACCAAGCCGAAAAACAACTACAAGAGTTGGGCGACAAAGTCAACGCCGCTGATAAAACAAAAGTTGAAGGTTTGGTCAAAGAGCTGCGAGAAGCTATTTCTAAAGAAGATGACGAGCAGATCAAGAAGTTAATGCCAGAATTGCAACAGGCGCTGTTCGCCGTTGGTAGCAACATCTATCAACAAGCTGGCGCTAGTGCTTCTTCTGCCGGTGCTGGCTCTAGCGATGGTAGCACATCCAGCTCTGGTAGCGGTGAAGATGTTATCGACGCTGATTTCACCGAAAGTAAATAACCCTGCACTTGTAAGTCTTCTATAATGGCCTGTCCTGCAGTATGCTCTAGGATAGGCATTTTTTTTGCGCTCTGGCAGCTTTTTTTATTCTCGACTTAGTCGCTTGCCCTATCTAAATTGTTTGTTAGTCTTTTTGCGCTCTTTTACACCCCAGAAAAATTGCTGTTAGCAAATATACCAGTAAATGTTTTGCTCGCAGGGAGCTTGAATAAAAATCGAGTGGATATTGTCAACAAAAAGACACAGATCCACTCGTTATTTTAGCAACCGAAAGACTTAGGGATAGCCCCATGAAAGTGCTTGAAATTTTGAAAGTGTCAATCCAATCAATTAACGCGATTCAGTTCCTTGGTTTGGGCTGCCTACAATAGTGTCTTCGCCAGCTGATTCTGGAGTAGCAGTTGTTTTCGCAGTAGTTTCGTCAGAGCCGCTGCTAGTTCTGCGGGTTGCGGAATCAACGTCGGTGATATCTTCTTCTAAGGGATTTTCGTAGCCACCGGATGCAGTTTTTTCGTATTCGCTAGAGGGGGAAGATGTATCTCTTTTTTCCTGTTCAGACATACGCTTTACTCCTTGTCTTTTTATTCTGCATCCAGTCTAAAAGGAGCACAGGTGTGGGTTCATCTTTCTAGAAACTGGTTATAACTGCTGCCTTTATCTGTCGGAAGGATTATTTACTCATTTGTTCTGGTGGAAAATGAAACCAAAATAGATTTTCCCAGCCGAAATTTATTGCTTACTTACCCACCAGTTTCACTAAACCAATACCAGTAAAATACAGTCCAAGGACAGCAGTTGCCAGTAAAGTTTGGGTGAGGGGGTCTGTAGAAGGAGTAAGCACTGCTCCCAAAACCACGGATCCTAAAATTACATACCGCCAACCTGCAAGCATTTTCTCTGACGAGACTATTCCCAAAGCACCAAGCAAAAGCTGGACGATAGGTATTTGAAAAGCTAAACCGGTGCTAAACAGTAACAACAACACAAATTCAAAGTATTTGTCAATTGACCACAACTGTTCTACAACATCTGCACCGTAACTGATAAAGAATCTTAAAGCGGCTGGAATGAGCAAGAAGTAAGCAAAAAACAATCCTGTGACAAAAAGGACGCTTGAACCCAAAACTATTGGACCTAGTAGGCGACGTTCCCTGCGGGTTAATCCTGGAAGAACAAATTGGATAATTTGGTAAAGTATGAAAGGACTAGAAACAAGCAAGCCACTGTACCCCGCAACTTTCAGGGATACAAAAAAGTATTCTCCAGGTGCAAGTTGGAGAAATTTTACTCCTCGAGCTGGCGCTTCCAGTAGCTGGACAATTGGCTTGACACCGATAAAACAACCGATAACAGCGATCGCCACAGCAATTAGGGCGTAAAAAATCCGCTGTCGCAACTCCTCCAGATGTTCAAACAGGCTCATTTCCACTTCGTCTGGCAACTCATCCAGAGGATCGATTTCTGGTTGGTCGTATTCTTCGGGGTCGATACCAACAGCAGTTGTAGAGTCTACTTCTTGGGAAGGCGTCATGAGTCAACTACAAGCATCATTTGTTAACTATTTTATCTGGGCAAGTAACTACCTAGATATTTTTTGATTTCTGTATCACAAAGGCGTTCGTTGCAAAAAAGAAAAAAAGGGGAAAAACAGATGTTTTCTACAAAATTTTTACTTTTGAAAAAAATCAACTTTAGCAGTCATGGCAATTTCTAAAATTAGAACCAGACACGGTTAGCAGCGAGGACAAAGAATGGTTGCTAGAATTTAACAGCATTTCTGGTAGCGTTGATTGCAAACAAAGAAAATTTGCAGTTATTTTCTAGTTTGCCGCTTGTAATTTTGGGTGTTTTGTCGAGTATTGCGCTACTATTTGGGAAATTTCGGGGTTATAGAGTCGCAAATAATTCCAGTAATTGCCGAATACCTGACGCACGTAGTTTCTGGTTTCATCAAAGGGAATAGCTTCTACGAATTCATCTGGATCTTGTTTTGGTAAGGTTTGCAGCCATTTAGTAACATTGCCGGGACCGGCGTTATAGCTTGCGATCGCAAGCAAGGAATTATTGGCATATTGCTGGTGGGTGTAATCCAAATACCAGGTACCAAGCATAAGGTTGTCGTTGGGATTTTCCAGGTCGATTTTTTTGCTATCTATATTGATGCGAGGAGCTATCCATTGAGCTGTGCTTGGCAATACTTGCATCAAGCCGACTGCATTGGCGACGGATCTAATTTTGGGTTCAAAGCGCGACTCTTGGCGAATCAAAGCTGTTACCAACAAGGGATTCAACTGACGTTTTTGCGACCAGTATTTAATTTCTTGGGAAAAGGGAAACGGGTAACGAGCTTGCCAGTAGGTAATTTGTTTGCTCAAAGCTTCGTAATCAGCTTTTTCTTGTGGTTTTTCTCGGTCTTCCAATTTAGAAATTTTATCAATACCAATCAGATTTTCTCCCCTAGCCAAGCGGACTAAACCCTCGGTGAATTGTTCTGCTACAGTGGGTTCCGTTTTATCTAGAAATTCTGTTTGCCATTGCAACCAAGCATCGCGGTCTTGAGCTAAAAGGTATAATTCTTTAAAGGTGTCAGAGCCGGCAGGGGGTACGGGACGCCCGAGGGGAACTATTTCCGGTTGCAGTTGTCGCACATTATTAAAGTTACCTACGTTTAGTCCCAGAATTACCGCGGAACGCCACGCGTAGTAAGAGTAGGGAAACTGGCTGAGAACATATTCGTAAGCCTGTTTTGCTTCCTGCTTTTTCCCTAATTTAATTGCCCATTTACCAAGCCAAAAGGCGGCTCTGGGAGCTAAGGTGCTGTTAGGATTGTTGATGGGAATTGGTTGTGCCCATTGAGATGCAGTTCGATAATCGGCGGTTTTGGCTGTTTGTTGTGCCATTGTCCAGCGATACTCGGCTGCTTCCTCGGTTTGTGGGTACTTGCCAAGCAGTAATTCTAGTGCTTGAGTTGCTCCTTTAGTATCGTTTTGAGCTTGCAAGATTTTAGCTTTTGCTAATAAGGCTTTCCCGGCTTGTAAGGGAAATTGATTAATGACTCGATCTAGATAGGATAAAGCTTGTTTGGGTGTTTTGGTCATTTGTGCCAAATACAGCAGTGCACTACCAGTTTCCCTTGCTTGGGGGAAAGTACTGACGAGTTTTTTGTAAGCAGCGATCGCCTGGTCTTGTTTTTTGCTAATTTGCCATCCCCGAGCCATGCGATAAAGATTGCGAGGAGTAACGGTTGCTCGAGTATAAGCATTAGCAGCTTTGGCAAATTGATTGTTTTCCCAATAACCGTTGGCGACTAGCTCCCATTGCTCTGGTTTGAGGGTAGTATTTTTGCTGAGCAGATCCAAAACTGGCAAAATACCTGGTTGGTCGTAGGCGTATTTTGCCAAAATTAACTGCAATTTCGGCTGATTGGGATTTTCTTGCAGTCGCTTGCGGATAATTTCCCAGCTCAGGGGATGGGAGGGAAATTTGGCGATCGCTTTGTCTTGATATTCGGGAAGTCCGATTAGATACAAAGCTTTGGCAGCAGCCGGATGTTCTGGGTACCGTTTTAATACTGCTTGTCTGCAATCTGAAGCTTTGCCTTGCTCTTGCAAAAGGTCGTATGCTTGTGCCCGTTTTAACAATATGTAGGGTGCGAGGGCAGGATAATCGTTTTCTAAACCTGCTAGCAAGTCGATTGCTTTTTTAGCTTCCTTGGCTTCTATAAGATCGCTTGCCAATAAATAGCGGGCGCGATTGCGGTCTGGTGAAGGAGATCCTTGAGCTAGTTTTTCTAACTGCGCTGCTCGTTCTGGAGGAGATAGAAGCGTCAATTGAAAAACAGGCGATCGAGTTTGATAGGATTGTGTGGCTGGTTGAGGGGCATTTTTAATTTGTTTGAGCCACTGGGCTACATACTGTCCCACCTGAGGAGCTGAAAGCATCGCTCCAGCCAAAAAAGCGGCCAATCCCGCAGCTGCAATGATGTATATCTGTTTTTTTTGTAGCTTCTTCAGCATCTATACCCGCTGGAAACTTCACAAGAATTTCCTGTCACTCTAGCATTAGAATTGGCACAGATCACCAATCTTAGTTGCGATTTTTGATTTTGCTTTCCAAAAGCAAACGGGGAGGATTTTCAAATTTACTAAGTTTGGAGATGACTGGTATTTACTTTTACTAATTATTGGGTTGAGATTTTTCTCCAGGCGCATTGCTTCCAGGTATATAGATAGACTTTATTGCCGGAGATTTGGGTATGAGATAGAGAAATTATTTGGCCTTGACCACCAGTACAGAGCACGGTGATTCTTCTACAACTTGACTGCTAACGGAACCCTGAACGATGCGGTTTAAACCGGTTAATCCGCGGCTACCAATTACGATCAAATCAGCTTTGTAGATATTGGCAAGACGAATGATTTCTTCTGCTGGATCGCCAGTGACAAGTTCGATTTCGCTGGGAACAGCTAGTCGGTTTTGGTAAGATTGCAGCTGTTTTTCTACTTGTAAATAAGAGGTCGCTGGTGATTCGGGGTGAGGGCGATCGACCGGTAGTTCCATTTCTGAGTTGGGTGGGGAAAAACATGACAAAGAATCACCTTGCTGTCTGGCGACATGACTAGATTCTGTAAAGTCTCGATGACTAGATCCGCAATTTCTGTTTGCGCAGGCGATCCGGAGGCTTTAGCGTCCAGAGCTACCAAAATAGTCTTGAGCACCGCTGGTGTCTCCCAAAGAATGGTTATTTTTCAGTAGGTATACCAAAGTGATTCTGATTGTTGTTTTGATTTGTATAGCCTTACACTTTTAGTTTGGCGTTATCATTGGTTTTTTGTCTAAACCCTAGGCAAAAATTAATAATTGTGGAGTGAAGGGTAATTTCTAACCAGAAACTATGGATTTATTCTTCCTTGTCTTCTTTTTGAATTCGCCGTCTGATGGAGTCAGCGCGGGAAGGAAAGCCTTCTACTGCTGCAAGCGCGTTGATGGCGTCTGCTACTTTTCCTAGAGCTGGGGGTGTGTATTGAATAATACTAGAGTGTTTGAGAAAAGTTTCCACTCCGACGGGAGAGGCGTAGCGGGCAGTACCAAAAGTGGGTAAGGTATGGTTAGGTCCAGCGATATATTCTCCGACAATTTTTGGTGTCGAGTAACCCATAAAAATCGCACCGGCGTGGCGAATTAGCGGCAATAGCGTCCAAGGATCTTCTACCTCTAACTCTAACTGCTCGGGGGCGAATTCGTTGCACAGCTCGGCTGCTGCTTGTAGGGATTCCACGACAACTATCAAGCCGTAGTGAGCCAGTGCTTTTTCTGTTAAAGTTCGTTTGGGGCGATCCACCAGTTGCCTTTCCACCGCCACTTGTACGTTTTTGGCAAGGGCTGGATCGGTGGTCAGTAAAATTGCCGCTGCCATTGGGTCGTGTTCGGCTTGAGCTAGCATATCTGCTGCTACATGCACGGGATTTGCGGTTTCATCGGCAATAATTAACACTTCGCCCGGTCCTGCTAAGGAATCGATACCGACTGTACCGTAGACGAGTTTTTTGGCTAGGGTGACGTAGATGTTGCCGGGTCCTGCAATTAAATCAACTTTGGGAATGGTTTTTGTTCCGTAGGCTAAAGCTGCGATCGCCTGTGCTCCACCGACGCGATAAATTTCCTGTACTCCAGCTTCCTGAGCTGCTACTAATACTGCTGGATGGATGATTTTTCCGCTTCCTGGTGGCGTTACCATTACCAATCGCGGTACTCCAGCAACTTTTGCTGGAATTGCATTCATCAGTACTGTACTTGGGTATACTGCCCGGCTCCCCGGTACGTATATTCCCACACGGTCTACAGGAGTATAACGCTTACCAAGTACCACTTCATCATCGCCAAAGTGTACCCAGCTTTTTGGCATCCTTTGACGGTGAAATGCTTCTATTTGGCGGCAAGCGAGCCTAATGGCTTCTAGTAACTGTTGCGAGACTTGTTGATAGGCTGCATCTAATTCTGAGCCTGTGACGCGCAGTTCTTCTGGTTTGAGAATTTGATGGTCAAATTCTGCTGTATAATGCAATACAGCTTTATCGCCCTGGCGCTTCACCGCTTGCAACACTTCCCGCACTGTTGCTTCTTTATGAAGCACCTGTTCGTTATGGGTGCGATCGCAGATCCGTTGTAATTCCGATCTGACGTCTGCCTGCTGAGTAATGATTCGCAGCATGGAGTAAGGACAATGCCAACTTGAAAATATTCCCGCCTGAGAATAAGTTTTGCTTGACAACCCAAAGGTTAGATAGCTAAAACCAATTCTCTTTTCTAGCTTAACCTGGATTTTTTTGATACTTCCACGGTTTCCAGCAGATGCTTTCCTTAACAAAACAACTGTAGTGCGGCGGCCTCTTGGTTGCTTTTTGGCCGAGCGGCTGCAAGCAGGAAAGCTATGCTAGCCACTTTCGCAGCAAGCCTGCAGGCTAATTTCTACTTTTTTATTTTGCCATCTCCTCAAAATTGCAGTCAGAAGCAGTTTTTCACATGTATTAATTGCCTTTGCAGCAGTTGGGTTTAAAATCCCGCTTGCATGCCAAAAGCATTTAAAAGGCTTGGAATCTACTACTAATTGCTTTCTGGGCCCAAAATTCACAGCTAGCTAGCTAGCTAGCCTTCTGTAAATGTTTAGTAGCTCGCATTCATGACAAACCCTTATACCTTAGTCATTCACAGCTTCTTACCTCTAGCGATATATTCTCTGTGGAAGAGACTAAATATCAGGCTATTGCTGCCACTTGATAGTGGTTAATGAATTTTAGTGCAATATTTGAGAAAATAATTCTAACGTATTTCAAGGAATAAAAGCAAAATTACCAGGGCTTTTTTGCAGTGACTTCACAACAGTACAAACTTGCGACGTAAAGAAGGGGTGGTGATGGAAATTTTTTATCCCCCCATCTTTACCTTTTGCTGCCGTTAACTTGGATTATTCTTCATCCTCCTCGTAATCCCCTTGTTCGTAATCATCTTCGTCGTAATCGTCTTCTGCGAGGTCATTAATTTCCGTGGGAATCAGCTCGTCGTCCAAAATCGACTTTTCCGTGCGTCTGGTGGTACTGAAGGACGATTCTCCCATTCCCAAAGTGGGAGCATCCAAGTTGTAAGTGCGGGCGGTGCGATCGTCCAGGACCATATCCAAAGGATCTTCGACTTCGTCCAAGACACTGCTGATATTTTCAGTGTAGTCTTCGACAATACTCGGTTCTTCGTAGGTATTAAAACCTGTTCCCGCTGGAATCAATCGCCCGATAATCACGTTTTCTTTCAAACCGCGCAACCAATCAGATTTACCTTCGATCGCTGCTTCGGTCAAGACACGTGTAGTCTCCTGGAAAGATGCAGCAGAAATAAAACTGTCGGTATTCAAGGATGCCTTGGTAATACCTAGCAATACGGGGGTGTATTGTGCGCGTGCACCGCCAGTTATTGCCATTGCTTCGTTGACCTGTTCGATTTGGCGCAGTTCTACCAATTCACCAGGTAGCATGGTGGTATCGCCACCGTCATCCACCCGTACTTTTGAGGTCATTTGACGAACAATAACTTCGATGTGCTTGTCGGCGATATCAATACCTTGGGATTGGTAAACCGACTGTACTTCGTTGACCAAGAAGGTTTGCACCTTTTGCAAAGCGTTGCTAGCACAGGCATAAACTCCTTCTTCAGAACCGAGGTTAAAGAAGATTTCCAACAGTTCATGAGGATTAGCTGGTCCGTCTGTAAGGGGTTGTCCCGCAGTTACTGTTTGTCCGTCTGTAACTACCAAATTTTGTCCAGGACCTATGGTATAGTCGGTGACCACTCCATTTGATTCAACCACTTTCACCCCTATAACTTCATCACCTTCGCCATAAACAACCTTTACTTCTCCCGGTCGCTTTGCCAATACACACGCTTCCTTGGGTTTGCGTGCTTCGAGCAATTCTTCTATTCTGGGTAAACCTTGAATAATATCTCCGGTTTTGGCGCGTTCAAAAACTAGCAACACCAGGTTATCGCCTCGCTGTACCAAATCGCCGTCTTCTACTTGCAATATGGCACCAGCACTAACGCGATAGGGACGGCCAAGGCGAATAGTGATTTCCCAAGTAGCTGGAGCAAGGGTTGAAGACGTTGTCGCCGTTGTGGTGTCCGCTTCTGCGGCTTTTTTGATAGCAACTATTTGTCCGGACTCTTCTGCAAAGACTCCGGGGGCAATTTCCGAGCCTTCTACTACCAAATCGCCTACTTTTACCTTTGGTTGTTGTGGGGAATCGATCTTGAGCAGATCGCTTTTACGCAATACCAAGCAGCGACGAACGGCTTCCGTACCTTTTTTAACGCCGCGCACGCTTCCGCCTTCTTTACACAGAATTTGGGTACGCGCTACTACAGAGCCAGGAGCAATAGTTTGTCCGTCCTCGACCTCCAGAGTTGTATGGGTACTGCCTTGAGTAGCATCTGCAGCAATGTCTCGGCGAATCGTCAGCGACTCCAAAATTACTAGTTGCAAGCGCTGGATTTCTGGGTTGTTGGGATCGGGTACGAGTTCGATATCTGCCGCTAAAGGAGAAGAAGCGTGTTCTTGTTCGCCTTCTTGTTCTATTTCCAATACTAGCTGGGTTCGCAGCAGTTCCACACCTTCTACGGATCTAACGCGTTCGGAGTCTTTGTAAGGCAGTCGCTGTACTGCACGCAATTGAATCGAACGCCCGGTTTGTTGGCTAACAGATGTAGTAGAAGGCACATCAGGTTTATCGGGCACGGTAAATTCAATTACAGGACGGCTTAACACTGCCGGCCCTTCTGGCGTCTCTACGTACTCGATGTATCGCAGTTCTTTTACCACTTGTCCCATGAATTCTTCGCCAGGATGAACAAAGGTGTTATCTTTGCTCATTACTGCTTCTGGATCGTCTACCATGAGCAATTCCCCTGGCTTGATCGAGACTTCCCGGAGAATGTCGTTTTTCTGGGTAACTTCGACTACACCGCTGTTTTGACAGAAGATATCTTTAACTACCTCGGTACCTGCTTCTACGAACTGCCCGTCTTCAACCAACAACAGAGAAATGTCTTTGTTGACTTCATGGGTTTCTTCGGGAATCCACAGCAAGGTGCCGCCTTGTACCACTTCGTATCCTTGCTTGGCTTTGCCTTTTTTCTGGACCTCAACACCAGCGTATTTGAGCATTCCACCGGTGGTGGTGCGATAGCGGTCATCGATCAGCTCCGCTACTACTTGACCGTTTTGCACTTTGGTACCCGGAGTTGCTCGCAAGTTAAAGACTTGGTTGTTACCGGTGGTGACTAAATATGTATTTTTGCCTTGGGAACTTTGGACAGTAACCGTCGCCTGGTCTAGAACTACGGAAGCGGTGATAATTTCAATTTCCCGTGTTGGCTTACCCGGGGCTGTTTCTGGCAAGCGTACTACACCGCCGTGCTGAGTTGTAAGCTTGGTTTCTGCCAAGACGCCGTTAGAAGCTACGGTGTCGTTTTCTTTGACTACTAATTCTGCTCCCGGCGGTAAGTTATAAACTTCCCCTGACAAAACCCAAATCAAACCACCCCGGGTAGCAGTTGTAGTTGTGTTACCTTGACGGTCAGTTTTTTGTTCAGCAACTAAGTCGGCAAATTTAACTTCTCCTGCTAAGTCGGAGACTACGTCTTTGACGGCTTTTTCTGTATTGGTACGCGCTGCACGTCCTCCCAAGGCCACTTCTGCAATTAATTGACCTTGCTTGACTTGCTGTCCGTCAGTTACGTACAGTGTAGAACCTTGAGTAACGGGGATTTCTTTGTTGGTTTGGGAAGTATCCGGAGCGGCCTCCAAAATCAGGGTAGCGTTTCCCTCGACATACAGAGCATCTTCTCCGTGGCGGGTACGATAGGGTCTGGTGCGGATTCGGCGCGGGAAACGAATGGTACCGTCGATGTCGGCGCGTACTTGTTTTGCTACTTCTCCGGTAAACACACCTCCGGTGTGGAAAGTACGCATCGTCAGCTGGGTACCTGGTTCGCCGATACTTTGCGCGGCAATAATACCTACAGCTTCCCCCAAATCTACCATTTTGGCATGGGCTAAGCTCCAGCCGTAGCAGTGTTGACACACCGATCGCGCTGCTTCGCACGTTAGGGGCGATCGCACTATCACTTCCTCGATTCCGGCATTTTCTATTTTGCGTGCCAGCTCTTCGGAAATGGGAGTGTTGCGCGTTGCCAAAACTTCTTTGGTTTGGGGGTGAACCACGTCTTGTGCCACAACTCTTCCCATTAAGCGGGTGCTCAGGGCAATCAAGATTTTGTCACCTTCTTTCATGGCCTGCAAGGGAATACCCCTGGTGGTACCGCAGTCTACTTCCCGGATAATTACATCCTGGGAAACATCCACCAGACGACGGGTCAGGTAACCCGAGTCGGCTGTGCGCAAAGCTGTATCCACTAATCCTTTGCGAGCACCATAGGATGAAATAATGTATTCGGTGACCGTAAGTCCTTCCCGGAAATTTGATTTGATCGGCAAGTCGATAATTTCTCCTTGGGGATCGGCCATTAATCCCCGCATTCCCACCAATTGCCGCACTTGAGATATGTTACCCCTCGCTCCGGAAAAGGCCATCATATACACGGAGTTAAGGGGATTTGTTTTTTTGAAGTGGTTGACGACTTCGTCTTTGAGAGCTTCACTAGTTCCATTCCATGTATCGATTACTTTTTGGAAACGTTCCACTTCCGTAATTTCACCGCGTTGGTAGCGTTCTTCTGTGGCGCGGATTTCTGCTTCTGCGGCTTCTAGAAGCGATCGCTTGGAAGGAGGTACCATCAAATCTTCCACGCTGATGGAAACTCCTGCAAGAGTGGCATAGCGGAAACCTAAATCCTTGAGCTTGTCTGCCATTACTGCTGTCCGCGCTGTTCCGTAGTGGGTAAACGCCCAAGAAATCAGATCTCGCAATTGACCTTTGTCAACAACGCGGTTGCGGTAAATCATTTTATTGTTAGTCATTTGTCAACAGTCCGTTGCTAATTGCTAATTACTGATTGCTGCTGTAGCGACGTCGCCCCCTTGGCAGTGAGTGATAAGTGGGGAAAATCCCCCGTGCGCACTGCCTCAGCTAGCTAGCTGGCTAGGGCTTCTTGAATCGCTTTATTGTAAATGACGCGACCAGGGGTTGTATATATATACTGAGAAACTACGTTTCCTTGAGCGTCTTCCCTCACCCGACGGTACTTATACAACAAAGTGCGACTGCCATCGCTGTGTTCGATAATTTCCTGCGGTTCGTTATCTGGCTCGTCCGATTCGATTTCACCAGAGTAACGCACGTAAATATAGGCATGCAGGTCTACTTGCCGTTGTTCGTAAGCCATAATGACATCATCTAAAGAAGCAAAGTAGCGCCCTGCACCTTTTTGAGCATGAGGATTTTCGGCGGTTAAATAATACGCTCCCAAGACCATATCTTGGCTGGGGGTAATAATTGGTCGGCCTGTAGCCGGCGACAAAATGTTGTTAGAAGCCAGCATCAACAATCGCGCTTCCGCCTGACTTTCTGAAGACAAGGGTACGTGTACCGCCATTTGGTCACCGTCAAAGTCGGCGTTGAACGCTGGACACACCAGAGGGTGCAATTGAATTGCCCTTCCTTCCACTAAAATCGGTTCAAAGGCTTGAATACCTAAGCGGTGCAAGGTGGGAGCGCGGTTGAGCAAAACAGGATGTCCTTCTATCACTTCTTCCAGCACATCCCAAACACAGGGGTCGGAGCGAGAAATTAGCTTTTTCGCAGCTTTAATATTATTCACCATGCCGTTGCGAATTAAGCGGTGGATAACAAACGGCTGGAACAATTCTATTGCCATTTCCCGCGGTAAACCGCACTGATGGATTTTCAGCTTTGGTCCGACCACAATAACGGAACGTCCGGAGTAATCCACCCGTTTCCCCAACAGATTTTGTCGAAAACGCCCTTGTTTACCTTCAATAATGTCTGACAAAGACTTTAGGGGTCGGTTATTAGCCCCTACAACCGTCCGTCCGCGGCGACCGTTATCGATTAACGCATCCACTGCTTCTTGCAGCATGCGCTTTTCGTTGCGAACGATAATTTCTGGAGCCAAAATTTCTTGCAGGCGCGCCAGACGATTGTTGCGGTTAATTACCCGCCTGTACAAGTCATTCAAATCGCTGGTAGCAAACCGTCCGCCGTCAAGTTGGACCATGGGGCGCAGATCTGGAGGAATAACGGGAATTACGGTCATCACCATCCACTCTGGTTTCGAACCTGTGGCAATAAAGTTATCAATTACCCGCAGGCGTTTAATTAACTTTGCTCGTTTTTGACCTTTGGCGGTGGTAATTTCTTCCCGTAAAGTTTCGGCTTCTTGTTCTAAATTGATATCAGACAGCAAGCGTAATAGTGCTTCTGCACCAATTCCTACCTCTACGCCTTGCAAGGTAGAATCTTCACTATAAATTTGATCCTCAATTTCTAACCACTGATCTTCACTGAGCAGCTGTTTGTAAGTTAGGGTTTCAGCATTTCCGGGACTCAATACAACATAGGAATTGAAATAGACTATTTGCTCGACGTCCCGCAAAGGCATATCCAGCAAAATAGAAATATAACTAGGAATTCCTTTGAGATACCAAACATGAGCCACGGGTGCGGCAAGTTTGATGTAGCCCATACGGTGACGACGAACTCGCGATTCTGTCACTTCTACGCCACAACGTTCGCAGACAATTCCCCGATGGCGTACTCTTTTATACTTGCCACAGTGACATTCCCAATCTTTGGCAGGACCAAAGATGCGCTCGCAGAACAAGCCATCCATCTCTGGCTTGAGAGTCCGGTAGTTAATGGTTTCAGGTTTGGTAACTTCACCAACAACCTGACCGTTTGGTAACGTTCTTTCTCCCCACTGGCGAATGCGTTCTGGGGATGCCAAGCCGATTTTTACGTAATCAAACTGGTTAGTTTGGGCGTGTCTCATCTGTTTAGCTGCACTGTAAGTTTTAACTTCCTTAAACGAGCACGAGTTACAGTCAACCGTGCTAGTGGCAATATTCAATTTTTCAGGGGCTAGGGAGAGTTTGAGAATACTTCTCAACAAAAAGCTCCCCATCCCCCCCAGTATCTGTTTATTCTTCTTCTAAGGATTCCCGGGAGAGGGATTCGTAGGTCGGACGCGCAGGCGGCGTGCGACGAAGGTTGTTATCTGCCATTAAATCAACTTCTACGTCTACGGTACTGCCATCAGCTTGTGTTTCTACTTTGTGAACGGCAATATCCAATCCCAAAGATTGCAATTCCCGCATCAGAACTTTGAAGGACTCTGGTGTTCCTGGTCTGGGAATTGCTTTACCTTTGATGATCGCGTTGAGAGCTTCGTTGCGTCCTTGCATGTCGTCGGATTTGACGGTTAGCAATTCCTGCAAGGTGTAAGCCGCGCCAAAAGCTTCCAAGGCCCATACTTCCATTTCTCCAAATCGCTGTCCGCCTTGTTGCGCTTTTCCGCCCAAAGGCTGCTGGGTAACCAAGGAATAAGGCCCTGTAGAACGAGCGTGAATTTTATCGTCTACCAAGTGCACCAGCTTCAGCATGTAAGCCACACCTACGGTCACCGGTCGGTCGAAAGGTTCGCCGGTGCGTCCGTCATATACCATGATTTTGCCTGGGTCGTCTGGATTAAATACCCAGTCTTTTCCTGTTTCTTCTCGGGCTTCTTGCAGCTTGCTGTGCACGATCGTTCGGGATGCTTCTTCGCCATACATTTCATCAAAGGGTGTAATCTTAAAGCGTACGCCCAAGTTATGGCCTGCCCATCCCAACAAACACTCGAATACTTGTCCGACGTTCATGCGGCTGGGTACGCCCAGGGGATTGAGCACGATATCTACTGGCGAACCGTCTGGTAAATAAGGCATGTCTTCGATGGGCAAAATCTTGGAAATAATTCCCTTGTTACCGTGGCGTCCCGCCATTTTGTCACCAACTTGAATTTTGCGCTTTTGAGCTACGTATACCCGCACTACCATGTTGGCTCCCGGTGGTAGCTCGTCGCCTTGCTCGCGGGTAAAAAGACGAACGTCAACGACGCGTCCTTTTTCACCGTTGGGTACGCGCAGGGAATTATCTCGTACATCCCGGGCTTTTTCACCGAAGATTGCTCGCAGCAGCTTTTCTTCTGGCGGTTGGTCGGATTCGCCTTTGGGAGTGACTTTCCCTACCAGGATGTCTCCGGCTTCTACCCATGCACCGATGCGGATAATTCCTTGTTCGTCTAGGTTGCGCAGCGCGTCTTCACCAACGTTGGGAATTTCTCTGGTGATTTCTTCTGGACCGAGTTTTGTTTGTCTGGCTTCTATTTCGTATTTTTCAATGTGAATAGAAGTGTAGACGTCGTCCTGCACCAGTCTTTCCGAAATTAAGATCGCGTCTTCGTAGTTGTATCCTTCCCAAGGCATGTAGGCAACGATGATGTTTTGTCCCAGTGCCAATTCGCCGCCTTCGGTGGAAGAGCCGTCTGCTAACACTTGACCGGCTACAACTCGCTCGCCGATCCGCACTAGCGGTTTTTGGTTGAGGCAGGTATCTTGGTTGGAGCGCTGGTATTTGGAAAGTATGTACTCTTGCTCGGGGGCGTTGGGCTTGGGACGAACGCGAATTCTGTTGGCGTCTACGTAGGTGACTTCTCCATCTGTACGACTGATGACGACCATGCCAGAGTCGCGTGCGGCTTGGGCTTCCAGCCCGGTTCCTACTAAAGGACGTTCTGGTTTGAGCAAGGGTACTGCTTGCCGCTGCATGTTCGATCCCATTAAAGCACGGTTGGCGTCATCGTGCTCCAGGAACGGAATCATGCTGGTAGCTACAGATACTATTTGCACCGGTGAAACTGCGATGTAGTCTACTTGTTCTGGTGTGGTGGTTGCCCAATCCTGACGATAGCGCACCGGTACTTGCGGGCCGATGAGGTAACCGTTTTCATCGATGGGCGCATCTCCTGCTGCCACCCGAAAGTCATCTTCTTCGTCGGCAGTCATGTATACTGGCGGTAAGTCAAATCTAACACGCCCGTTTTCTACAGGACGGAAGGGTGTTTCTAAAAAACCGTATTGATTTACCCGGGCGTGAGTCGCCAAAGAACCGATCAAACCTGCGTTTGGACCTTCTGGTGTTTCGATCGGGCAAATGCGTCCGTAGTGAGAAGGGTGAATATCCCGTACGGCAAAACCAGCACGTTCGCGGGTCAAACCGCCAGGCCCCAAGGCAGAAAGACGACGTTTGTGAGTTAATTCTGCTAGGGGGTTGGTTTGATCCATAAATTGGGACAATTGGCTGGAGCCGAAGAATTCTTTAATTGCTGCTACCAGGGGTTTGGGGTTGACTAAAGAAGCAGGTGTCAAAACTTCGGCGTCGGATGCGGTCATGCGCTCCCGAATTATTCTCTCCAGGCGATTTAAGCCGACCCGCACCTGGTTTTGCAGTAGTTCGCCTACGCTTCTGACTCGACGGTTCCCAAGGTGGTCGATGTCGTCGGTACTACCAATGTCGTACTCGAGGTTAATCAGGTAATCTACCGCAGCTAGGATGTCTTGAGGAGTCAGTACCCTAACGGTCTCCGGTACCTGCAAGCGCAATTTTTTGTTGAGTTTGTAACGCCCTACCCGTCCCAAATCGTAGCGTTTGGGATCGAAGAAACGGGAATCGAGAAGTTGTTGTCCCCCCAAGACTGTGGGTGGTTCGCCAGGGCGCAGCTTCCGATACAGCTCCATTAAAGCTTCTTCTTCTGAGAATTGCCCTTCTTTTTCTATGGTCTTTTGAAAATACTCTGGGTGGCGCAAGGCGTCAAAGATTTCGCTGTCTGATAAACCCAAAGCTTTTAAAAGTACCTGGACTGAAAGTTTGCGGGTCTTGTCGATGCGAACCCACACCAGGTCGTTACGGTCTGTTTCAAATTTCAGCCATGCTCCCCGGTTAGGAATTAAACTAGCTGAATAAGTGCGTCGTCCATTTTTGTCTATTTCCGATTTGTAATATACTCCTGGCGATCGCACAATCTGGTTGACAATTACGCGCTCGGCACCGTTAATAATAAACGTACCGCGCTCTGTCATCAGAGGCAAATCCCCAATAAATACTTCCTGCTCTTTTATTTCCCCTGTTTCTTTGTTAATTAAACGCGTAGGTACGTACATTTGCACGGCATAGGTGCTATCCCGCCTTTTTGCTTCTTCAACGCTGTACTTTGGCTCCTTGAGTTTGTAATTCTGACCTAAAAAGTGCAACTCCAGCTTACCTGTGTAGTCAGTAATCGGACTAAAGGAGTTTAGCTCTTCTATGAGCCCTTCTTCTAGAAACCAGCGAAAGCTAGAACGCTGGATCTCAATTAAGTCGGGCAACAAAAAGGCGGGTTCCATAATAGTTTCGTTAGTCATGCCTCTACCTTTGTCAACCTGGTTAAATTTGTAGGTGTGGGGAACTTCTCACAATCTCACAACACCTGCACGCAGCAGGGAAACGAAGTTATTAGACCTGGAAAGGGCGATTTTGGCAAGAGGGCGATTGACCAAACAACTTTTGCCACATAAATCGCATTTTTTTGTTTCTTTTGCTGTTTGCAAGACAGACACATGCTTGTGCTTGGTGGAAATTTGTTTTGCTTTCCTCATTTCACCCTCCCAAAACCGCTTTTTTTCACCTCCACGATTAGTTGTTTTGTTGTTTCCAAGACAATCGAGTTTGCGTTTTTGTGACCCCCAAGCGGTGATATTCTAAATAACGTGCCAAGCTTGTGTACTAACATGTGGGTTGAGTTGGACGGGCGCGACTCCAAAAAAGATTTCTTGTTCAAATAAATTTTGTATCGCTTTCCACGTAAATTGCTGCTATCGGTAGTTGAAATTTCATCTCTATATCAAATAAAATGAAAAGTTATATACTGATAGCAAGGCCAGAAAGCATAGTAGAAAATAAAGTCAAAATCTTTGTTTCGCCTCCTTACCTATTCTGGCTGTTCGGGCTGGCAAAAGCACTGCAGGGAGGGTTCAAACTCGTTGTCATATTTTCTTCCTCCGGAAAAAGATAGATATCCTTCTTTTTGCTGGCGTCAAAAATCATGAAATTATAATGCTAAGCCAAATAATTTACAGGCGTTTTCGGTGGTAACAGCTGCGATCGCCTCTATCGATTCTCCCCGCAGTCGAGCTACCTGCTCGGCTACATAACGCACGTAAGCTGGTTCGTTGCGCTTTTGACCCCGTTTGGGAACCGGAGCCAAAAAAGGACAGTCTGTTTCGATTAACAGGCGATCGCTTCTGACTGCCATTGCCGATTCTTGGATGGACTTGGCATTTTTAAAGGTAACGGTACCGCTAAAACTAATATAAAAGTCCAGGTCCACAAACCCTTGCATCTCTTCTGGAGTTCCACCCCAGCAGTGCATTACACCCCTTAAATTTTCTTTGAGATTTTTCCATTTTTGCAGCAGTTGTCTGACTTGGGCGGCTGCGTTCCGACAGTGAACAATCACTGGTAGATCTAGTGCGGTTGCGATCGCAAGCTGGGACTCGAAGGCCATAATTTGTTGCTCGTAGTTATCAGCTTTGTAAAAATCCAGTCCCGTTTCTCCAATCGCTACTACTTTCGCATCGGAACGAGTCAGTAACTCAATTTCCCGCGCCATGCCATGATGCCATTTCTCTGCATCTAAAGGATGTAATCCTACAGCAAAGCTGATTTCGGGAAAACGCCGGGCCAAAGTTTGAATGCTAGAAAATTCTGTTGGCTCCACGCAGGAGTGTACCAAATGTACCACACCCGCTTGTTGCCAACGCCAGCGCACTGCCTCTAAGTCTGACTGGAAAACATCAAAGTTTATGTGAACGTGGGTGTCAATCAACTGCATTTTAGTTATTACTCAACAGTCCACAGCCAACACTCCGAAGGTCAACAGTCAACAGTGCAGGTCACTTTTGACTTCTGACTTTTGAGTTGTAACTATTGTGCAGTTGCAGCTGCTGGTTGTTGGATGCAAGCTTTGAGTTTATGAGCTAATCTTGATTTTTTGCGTGCCCCGTTGTTGGGATGAAGGACGCCTCGCTTCACAGCTTTATCAATTTTGCTGTAAGCCTCCGACATTCTAGCCATAGCTTCTTGCTTGGCTTCATCTGTCGGATTCGCTGCATAGGCTTCCACAGCAGCAAAGTATTTTTTCATCAGCGTCTTCACTGCTGATTTATAAGCTTTATTGCGCAAACGATTGCGTTCTGCGATTTTGGCGCGCTTCAGAGCAGACTTTGTATTCGCCACAGTCAGTTCCAGTAAAGACTATAATATTATGTACACACACTACTAGATTTATTAATATAGCATCCCAAACGCCAATAGTAGGGTATTGCCGAGAAAAAAGTTACCATTTTAGTTGAACAACCTAACTCCTTTTTCGGCTCTTGAGGCTGCAACCAATGCCATAAGCTACTCGTTTTTCTTTCTGGGAGCAGATTTGGGCACACAACTAACTGCGCGGGTTCCTTAACAACTAGAGGGTAAACTTCCTCCTGGCTAAGGTATTTCAATTATGGCAAATACAAGTGTTGAGCTACTCTTCAAAAATCCTCAACTTTACAATTCTTAACCTTGCTATTTGGACTTCCAGTTCCAAACAGCAGTGAATAAAAAATATTTCCGACTGCAAAAATATCCTCTCTAATTATTATTACTGAAAAAACCCTGCCAGCAAAAGGTTTTGACAAAGAAAGTTTAGAAAGGACTGCAGCGACCCCAGAGCTAGCGTTCGTCGGCTAGATAAGGGCGCATTTTGCTTTGTAATCTTCTTAACAAACCACCTATTTCAAAAAGCAGGAGAAAATTTTCGTTTCTCTTTCCAAAAACTGCTGACCTGAGAAGGTTGGATACCAGCTGGCGCCAAGAAGGAACTTTGCTTTATTTCTTACAAAGGTAACGCCGGCAATAGAATGAAAGTGTAAATTTCCTCACAGACAACTTGAGAAATTTTACACACCGCGTTAGTCTTCTTTAATTGTGACTGCACGCTGTTTAATCAAGGCGATGACAAAGCAATCCTCTTTGCAAATACCCTCTTGTACTTGGAGTCGTCCCATTGGTTTAGGCTGGGACAAGCCCTATACGGTTCGCTATGCTAGTAATATTGATGACGGACCTTGGCACGGAATGCCTTTAGGCGGTTTTGGTGCGGGTTGTATCGGTCGTTCTTCACGGGGAGATTTTAATTTCTGGCATATTGATGGTGGCGAACACACCTTCAAAAATATTCCCGCCTGTCAATTTAGCATCTTTGAATCCGATGGTGAATATTCTCAAGCGTATGCTTTGTGTACAGAACCTCCGGAAGATGGAAGCTTGCGAGCGTGGAGATGGTATCCTGCAACTGCACAAGGGGAAAAACTCCAAGACTCTGCTGCAGCTGGTGTTCACTCTACAGGAACTTACCATGCTTTATATCCCCGCAGTTGGTTCGTGTATGAAGGGATATACAAAACCCAGTTAACTTGCGAGCAGTTTTCTCCTATTTGGGCAAATAACTACCAAGAAACCAGCTACCCTGTGGCGGTATTTGTGTGGACTGCAGGTAACCCAACCAACGTACCAATAACTTTGAGTATCATGCTTACCTGGCAAAATACAGTAGGTTGGTTTACCAATGCTTTCAAGTCTCCAGAGGTAAGGTTGCGGGACGATGGTAGTCCGGTCTATGAGTATCAGCCACGTTGGAACGAAAGTAAAGGCAATTTTAACAAGTATTTGGAAAGTAATGAATGTGTCGGCTGCGTGTTAGACCGTCGGGATAGAGGCGAAGTAGTTGAAGAAGGAGAAGGACAATGGTGTATAGCTACACGCAAAAATCCGCATCTAGACATATTTTACCACAGTCGCTGGCATCCAGCAGGTAGCGGTGAAGATGTCTGGGCAAGCTTTGCAAGGGACGGTTCTCTACCTAACTGTGGGAATGAAGCTCCAGCAAACGAAGAGGAACAAATCGCAGCAGCGATCGCAGTACGGTTGACCCTGCAACCAGGCGCCAAGCTGCAAATTCCCTTTGTTTTGGCGTGGGATTTTCCTGTCACTGAATTCGCCGCTGGCATCAAATATGACCGCAGATATACAGACTTTTTTGGCAATAACGGAAGAATGCTTGGGCGATCGCATCTACTGCCTTAACACAATACCAAAACTGGCAACAACAAATTCAAGCATGGCAAAAACCGATTCTGGAACGTGCAGATTTACCCGATTGGTTCAAAATGGCTTTATTTAATGAGCTTTACGACCTCACCGCTGGCGGTACCCTTTGGAGTGCAGCATCAGCGCGCGATCCGGTTGGTCAATTTGCAGTGCTAGAATGCCTGGACTACCGCTGGTATGAAAGTCTTGACGTACGGCTTTACGGTTCTTTTGCCCTGTTGCTACTTTTCCCAGAGTTGGAGAAAGCAGTGATTCGAGCTTTTGCCCGAGCAATTCCTCAAAGTGACGATCGCCGCCGCGTTATTGGTTACTATTATACCATCGGTGCCGAAAGTCCCTTGGCAGTCCGCAAGGTGGCAGGTGCCACACCTCACGACTTGGGCGCTCCCAACGAACACGTTTGGGAAAAAAACAAACTATACCAGTTACCAAGACTGCAACCTGTGGAAAGATCTGGGCTGCGATTTTGTTTTGCAGGTATACCGTGACTTTCTCTTCACTGGTGCTACCGATGTGCAATTTTTGGCAGACTGCTGGAATGCCATCGTAGAAACCCTCAACTATCTAAAAACTTTTGACAAAGACGGTGATGGTATTCCGGAAAATTCTGGCGCGCCGGATCAAACTTTTGATGACTGGCGATTGCGAGGAGTTAGCGCTTACTGCGGTGGACTTTGGTTAGCGGCCCTAGAAGCTGCGATCGCCATTTGTGAGGTGTTGATAACAAACAACAAAGGCATAGATAACTTACTACAGCAAAAATCTATCTACCAAACATGGCTAGAACAATCTCGCCCCGTCTACGAAGAGAAACTTTGGAACGGACAGTATTACCGACTCGATAGCGAAAGCGGTTCCGAAGTTGTTATGGCAGATCAATTATGCGGACAGTTCTACGCCCGTTTGTTAGGACTACCGGATATTGTCAGCAGCGATCGCGCTGTGTCTGCTCTGAAAACAGTTTACAATGTTTGCTTTCTCAAATTTCACGATGGCAAATTCGGTGCTGCAAATGGTCTTTGCTGCGATGGTTCACCAGAAAATCCCCAAGCTACCCATCCTCTAGAAGTTTGGACAGGAATTAATTTTGGTTTAGCAGCTTTTTTAGCCCTTATGGGAATGAAAGATGAAGCTATGACCTTAACAAAAGCAGTAGTTCAACAAATATATGACAATGGACTGCAATTCCGCACTCCCGAAGCTATCACCGCTTTTGGAACTTTTCGCGCTAGTACTTACCTGCGAGCGATGGCAATTTGGGCGATTTATCTTGTGCTGTGTCTGACTTGAATACAGAAGTAAAAACAGCTAACTGCACCCAAAACCCCACAAGCACGCAAGCATACTTCCGCTATCCCCCAACGCCAAAGCGATAGATCCCCAACTACCAACAATTATGGTTAGTCACATTTAATTATTTATTTCGGTATAAGTGATTCCCGTATTCCCTATCTCTTACGACTCGAGCAACATTTTTTTGATTACCCGGATATAAAAGTCCGGTTTTTCATTGCCATCGATTGTAATTGACTAATATAAATTCCCAAACATTGTCAATTTACCTGTTTTACGTAGTTATCTTTTGGAGAACTATGTATTTTGGACACTACTAAAAAGCTATGACAATAAATTTTTGCTGGCTCGTGGCATTACAGAGTTTATACCAAATGCGGTAAAATGCTGGAGCAAACCATACTACTGATGAAGTGATGTAGGTAGTGTATGGTTTTTGAAAACTTCACTTCTGTTGTTTTTTGCTTTCCATAGCATGACAGCCAGTTTTTATTCGGAATAAAAACTGTAACACAGTCTTTCACTATTACCTAGCGAGTTTTAGAACTTAATGTTTTTACCGAGTATTGTTCTCAATACAAAGGAGGCGCAGTAAAAGAATGGCAAGGATTTTATCAAAATATCACTCAGGTATTGCTGAAGTATTAAAAAAGCAGGTCTTCAATACTGAGCATCAAAAATTTTAATCTTTCACTATCTGAGAAGTAACTGTAAAAATGACCGAAAAGCAAGCAGCGATCGCAAATACAAATAAAAAAATTACTCCAGGCTTTTGTTGTCAAGCTAGAAGCTTTGATGACATTGAATTGCAAACTATTTTGTCCGCCAAATACACTTTCAAAGAAGTTAGTAAACTCACACCAAAATTACAACTAATGCACTCGTATTTATCACCAAGATTGCAGGGAAGTCAAACTTATACAAACAAGCGCTACTTTCTTCCCCTACAAGTTACTGTCCTCAAAGTTTTAAGGATGGTTGTAGTAGATACAATTGTTGTCTGGCGCTTTCGCCAAATTTGGATTGTGGGTAAATTGCAATTAACTGCAGTTAGAGAAACGACAACGGATTGGTTTGTGGTTTCAAAGGTGTTGACTGACGGTACTATCAAGAAGCCTATTTTAGCTTTGGCAAAGTTAGAAGTACCGATTTTCCTTGAAAGCTAGAAGAATGTTTTCGGTTACAGATGCAGATTTTGACAACGTTAGTTTCTGTTATCTCAACGTTAAATGCAACTCCCTGGAAAGCAGACAGCAATAGAGAACTGCGATCGCCTGCGGTTTGGCACTTTCTTTCTATGAAGCTACTAGCTGTTTAACTCCCAAATCACAGAGCTCTAAATCTAGCACCATATTACTGCATTCTTTGGTGACAGAGGTATTTTTTGTTCACCATCAACTTCGCAACACTTCATAATAATTAACGGTTTTCCTTACCACCTAATTCTCAAGCAATTTCCTCGGCAATCTCACCTATAAATACTAATTTACATGGCATCAAAAACACCAAGATTTTCATAAATTCCCGAAGATAAAATGCAACTTTCTTGAGTCGGATTCCTTTACTATTTTCATGTTATCCGAGAAACATTCACCATTTTTAGCAACATGAAATTCTCGGCTTTTGTATATTATTATATCTATATTTCTCTCTAAAAAATATTATAAATATACACCATAAAAATGTATTTTAAATAACTTTTTATTGCAATTAATTAGCCATAATTATGGCCAAAATCAAGACAATTATTTGCATGCCAACGGTATGAGGAAACGCTGAAACTCTCTGTAGTCAAGCCATTGATTCATACATCTCGGATAAAATACCCGTGATTTATGTTAAAATTTTTATCAAATATTGTCCAAGCAGGGATAATCAAAATTCCAGAGAATCATTCAGTTTTTGAGACAAATGAGCTAGAGAGTAAATAGTAAAAATTCCTAGGAAAATAAGAAAAATCAATAGCAGATGAGGGGGCGAAACCCCTACAGTATTTAACACTTGTGGACAAAATTGAAAATGTATAATACTTAGTTAAATAGAAGAACACTTTCCCGCGCTGAAAATACAATAAATGCTAAAACCGCAGATGACATCCCCAGAAGAAAATAGTATAAGTACAAATGTTGTTCTGAGAGCCCAAAAATGAATATTTTGTCATAGCTGTTGCAGAACAACCGGCGATTACTTAAAAACCTCCTAATAACTAGGTGTACTTCCAAACATACATACCAGGGAAAAGCAATCAAATTAGGACCGAACAAAATTTTCCAAAAAACATAACTGCATCTACCAAGAGCCAAAAGAAAGGAGACTTTTCCTACCAATTCAAGCAAAAGCTACAGTCAGGTTTCCTGGTTTTAGGTCAGCTCATGAACAGAATCATCAGGTCAAATGCAGTTGCAACTTCCAGCTGCTTGGGAAAATTAGAGATAAACGCCTACAACGCGTATCTTTGTTATCATCTCACTCCCGAAGTAGTATCAATTTGTAGAGGTAACGTTACTTCCCCAGCAGCAGGAATTCTACAAAGATCTCAAAAAAAACCACTCTACGACAGCCATATCTTTCCAAGTTAGAACTACTAGTAAAAGTAATTACTCTACATCTTTGCAGAAAGTGCTAGAAAAATTGCCTTCAATTGTTTTTTCTACAGTGTTGTTTGGTAGTCTAGCTTTTTTTGCAACCGTCGTAGTTTGGATATCTAAGGAAAGGATAGAAAAAGTCAGTCAAGTCAGAGGACGAATCCCATCACAGGGTTTTGGCAAAGTAGCGAAGTTTGCATTCCAAGCAGTTGAGGTAGCAGCTAAACCAAATCCAAATAAAGACTTTTTAGCTTGCAATCTCTGCTTCCTCAAACCTTCCTACCCTCAGCTAGCTGCAATTTCTCAAACTGCAACAGTGCAAATTGCTCCTAGTGATGTGTTTTTTGCTTTAGTGATGCTTTTACCTTACAAACTTAATGCTGAGCGCGATCGCCTATCAGTAATAGTTTCAACTCAAAAACCGGTAGGGTTTCCATCCAATGACGAGCTCAAAAGTCAAGCATTCTCCTACCGCTGACATCGTTAGCTACCGCAAGATTTTCTCACTTCACCTTCGCCACTAAAGCATCACAAAACAGCTGACAAACAGATTGACTTTATCTAAGGTAAACAAGTACTATGCACCACCAGATTTCTAGCAACAGCAATAACTTTCACCGCGCAATTAACCCAGAACAATTCGATCAGGTAGTCGAAGCAATACTTGCAGGTAAGTACTCTTGGGCCTGCGTGTTAATGTTGCGATTTGCTGGATACAATCCTTTACACTATATTCCTTACCGTACTTATAATCGATTGCTCAAAGAAAATGCACAATTGAGAAGAGCTAGCCAACAACGAAACGAAAACCCAAAAATTACTTCCCTATCTGCAGGAAACTGCGTCAGTAAGGTGAAAGATCTTGCTTATCTTGAGGTAGTTGGTAAGAAAAAAACAGAAATTCCAGGTGGTAGTTAAAAGTAGTGACTAGCAGAAAAGTTGGAGTTACAAACAGACACGACTCAAGATTTATCTCAAATATCCCTGGAGTTAGTTTTGAGCGATCGCCTCCTGCGGGTTGAGTGCTCGACTCACAAAGCGAGCTGGAGCGCAATCCAAACCCTGATACATCTTAAAGTTTTACTCTTGTTTTCAGTTTCACTGTCCCTTCCTTCCAAGAAAAATTAGGGATAGCCAACTCAAAAAACAAACAGGGAGAGACGGTAATGACGTTTCTCCTTTTGCCTTCAACGTTAGTAATTTTACCTAATTTTATTAGCTATCTCTTTCGAAAATTAGGGAAATACAATCTGCCAATCTGGCAAATCAGTATTGATTATTTTTAATAACATAAACAAGAAATACCGTAGTCCGTAACAAGGAGGCAAAAATTGCTATTTTCTCAAACACAATTATTGGTGTTGAACCTTAATAAATAATTTAATAGTCATTTCGTTACTCCTGGTGGTTCTTTTTCTGAAAAAGTCTAAACAACCACAACACCAATCTGAGAGCTAACTTGTAGAACTTAGAACACTGGGGCGAGTGAGACTCAAGTTCGCAACCAAGTTAATGTCTCTCAAAAATTTTAGACACAGAAAAAGAAGAGTAACGAGAAGACTTTCAACCAATAGTTTATTTCGACTATCCCAATCCCTGTTCTCCCGACTAGGATTGCTCTCCATTCATGACTGCAAGCCGGCAAAAATTAACATCAGGGTGGATAGATGCACGGTCACCACCCTATCTGTTAATAGGGAAATACTAAAAGCGCCAAATACATCCAGTGTCTGTCTTGGCGCTAGAGGCATTATAGGTTCTACCTTACTGGGAGTCTTTAAATTTTAGCGACTCCTTACTAAATTAGGAAGTTTATATTCAGGGTCTTTATATCGGCTGACCCCGTTTAAACAATTATTAGTTTTGCAGAAAATTTTGTATTTTTTGATTTCATAATATTTTTTTTATCTTTTCTCTCCTTATGTTTCTAGTTGTATATAAATGTTAAATATTTTCTCTATATTATGTATATTTTTATACATTAGCCTGAAATCGAATCAGGTAAAGGAGGTAAAAGCTCTCAAAATGCCAACAGTTAATAATTTGTAATTTCCCCAACCCATCGACGTTGCAAAAGGTGATCTGTCAGGAAATATGCCACTTTTAGCCAATTTCTAGCAAGATGCGATCAAACCAACAAGCTTGTTCTTTCAGTAGTAAGTTCATTGCTTACGACAGCGGCAGTGTAAAATTCCACAAAAATTTATGTTTTACACACGGGGAACCGAGCTGCTAATGTACTGGTCATCCGCTATAGTTTTGCAAGGGTTTAACAGCTATTTAGCTGTTATCAACACCCTGTCCAACATATGGTAATGCAGGTAATTACAGACGTAAATTAAGATGAAACATCGGGGTTTTTCCATTCCACAACAAAACTCTTTTCGCCTTAATTGTGGTCAGCGCTTCCAAAAGACTAGAGGCTTGTTGCCCGCAGTACTGACAACTGTGTTAGTTTTTTCTAGTAGTTCACTGCTTTCCTGCGCCCGGGTAAATGCGAATACTACCTACAAGCAAGGAGATCGCTCTTTTTGGGTAGCGCAAATTCCCGCCAGCGGAAGCGTAATTTATGTTAACCCGGAAACGGGTTCAGACACTGCTGGAGCTGGTAGTTCCCAAACACAACCTTATAAAACCATCACCTACGCCCTCAGTCAGGCGCAACCAGGTACGATTATTCAACTAGCTCCTGGTACCTATAGTGCAGCCAGTGGAGAAACCTTTCCACTATTAATTAAACCAGGCGTGACATTGCGGGGCGATGAATCTACAAAAGGTCAAGGAATATTAATTCAAGGAAGCGGTACCTACATCAGTCCTACCTTCGCCCGTCAAAACGTGACTGTTCGAGCTGATAAAAACAGCGTTATTGCTGGGGTAACCATTACTAACCCCGATAGTCGCGGTACTGCTGTATGGATAGAATCAGCAAATCCTACAATTACAAACAATACCTTTACCAACAGCGTTCGAGAAGGTGTTTTTGTCACAGGTACAGCCAATCCCAAAATTGAAAACAACGTCTTTATTGAAAACAAAGGTAACGGAGTTTCTGTAGCTAAATCTGCTTCCGGAGAAATTCGCAATAATTTGTTTCAGAACACCGGTTTTGGCTTGGCGATCGGAGGTACTTCCACGCCTTTGATAGAAGGAAATCAAATTCTGCAAAATATAGATGGTATTTATATATCTGAATCAGCTAAGCCTGTTTTGCGCAAGAATGTGATTCAAAACAACAAGCGCGATGGTGTAGTAGCAACTATCAATGCTGCACCCGATCTCGGTACTGCAGCAAGTCCCGGTGATAATCTCATCCGCAATAATGCTCGCTACGACCTTAACAATGCTACTAAAAGCAATAAGATAGTAGCTATTGGGAACGATATTGATGTCAAGAAAATAGCTGGTTCTGTAGAATTTATTGCTGCTAACGTTGAGCTTCCACAAGGAGGTTCGGTTGCTTTCAAGGATGTACCTGTAGGTTACTGGGCAAAAAGTTATATAGAGGCCCTAGCATCTCGAAATATTATCGCTGGATTTCCCGATGGAAGTTTTAGACCGAACGAACCTGTAACGCGTGCTCAATTTGCTGCTATTATCAGTAAGGCTTTTTCTCCTGCACCAAAGCGGGAAGCAATTAACTTCAAAGATGTTAGCAGTCAATACTGGGCTTACAACGCTATTCAAACTGCTTCTCGAGGTGGTTTTATTGCTGGTTACCCCGATCGCACTTTCAAACCAGAACAGCAAATTCCGCGAGTACAAGTGCTGGTATCTTTAGCTAATGGTTTGGGTTTATCTGCTAACGATCAAAATATCCTTTCCTTATACGCCGATGCTTCTCAAATTCCCCAATACGCCGCCGCATCGGTAGCAGCTGCAACTGCACGACAGTTGGTGGTAAATTATCCTGCAGTCAGGCAATTAAATCCCAACCGTCAAGCCACAAGAGCAGATGTTGCGGCCTTTGTTTACCAAGCACTGGTAAATGCTGGACGCGCCCAAGCCATTCCTTCTCCCTATTTAGTCAAAGCTCAGTAATTCTTCCAAATCAACAGCTTTGTAATGATTTTGTCTGAGTCATATAATGTCAGAAGATCCCTCCTATTTTCTAAATAGAAAGCAGGGGGGTTATATAGTATAAGTACCGGAGAAAGTCGTTTGCTGGGCTCCCAAAGTATTGTGCTGTTATTTTCGGCGTCGCTCCTCCCAGCGCCATAAAAAGACCATCGCCGCAACTATTCCTATTTGCAGTGCTAAATTGGGCAAGGTAGTTTCCAGACTGCGTCCTGCTAGGGATTGAAATAGAAAAATAAATGCTCCGATCAAACCAGAACTACCGCAAGCAACGTAGATAAATTTCCTGAAGCCACGGTAGGGTGCTGTGATTTCTGCCTTGAGACGGGCGTATCTTTCTGGCTGCAGTTGGCTGGTTGTACGATTTTTGGTCTTGGGCTGTACCATAGTAGTGTAGGATGCTGTTATAATTTCAGGGTATCTGTGCCGGTGTGGCTCAGCGGTAGAGCACCCGATTCGTAATCGGGCGGTCGCGGGTTCAAATCCCGCCATCGGCTTTTAAATATACCTGAATATGCTCAAATATACTTTTACATGCTATAAATTTAGGACAATTTTAGGATCTTGAAATGGAGGCGGTAAACAGACCCCTCCAAACAGGCAATCTCTGAATCTATCTTGGCGAGCAACTTTCTCTCCCAAACTAGAAATTTGGAAATTTATGCTAATTCTGCTGGCTTTCAAACAGCTAAAAGCACAAGCATGGCACAATTGCTAGTGGAAATTTAATTGGAGTCAGTACCCACAAGAGCTTATACAAAGTAATTTCAGTCGCAGATACTAAATTGAAAAATTTAAACAATATCCTGCTAGCTGCCTGGAAATAGAAGTTTACACCGATCCAGATGGAGAGGTAACAATCGGGTGACTAAGCTAAATATGGTTTTTGCTATACGGCAAGGGTGGAATGCTTTTCGTATATCTTTAGTACCGTAGAGATATTAATTTTTATACTTTGTTTGCGGACGATAGTCAAATTGTGTTCAAACCCGAGCTTTGTTCAGGTTGCTTAAAGCAAAGTTTGGAGAAACTGACTTTGTGAGGCGATCGCTCCTTTGTTGGAGATACCAAACAGTCCTCAAAATCTGGACGTTGATTTGTGATTTTCTATCTAAAGGAAGTGCTGCTTGCAGAAAAACTTGTGTCAGAATGCAAATGTAGCATATTCTTACGATGAATTTTTATCCAAATTAGTAAAATTTCAACCCATCTAAAAATGTCTCAGGATATCAAAGAAAAAATTAAAGCTGACCTCCTACAGGCAAAAGAAGCCGGACAACTAAGAGCAGAACGCATTCGCGAAATAGTAAAATCTGCTGTTTCTCAAGTAGTTTCTGAATTCAAAGAAGGCTCTAGCGAACTTCGCTCCCTAGTTAAAGATGCTGTTTCTACTGTGGTCGAGAGCTTGCAAGCTAAAGGTAGTGAATTTAAAGAAGAAGTAGCAGCTTCTATTGAGGGGGCGCTAGAGGCTGTGAATAGCAAAAGACATGAAAATATTGCCAAAACTCAGGCAGAAGTCAAACAATTAGAAGCTCAGTTAGACGAAGAAGAAGCTAAAATTCAACAAGAAGTTGATGGCATTCTAGCAGAAATTCAACAAAGCAGCACAGATAAATCTGCCGAAACGCAAAGTGCTATTACATCTGCTATCAATGCCATTCAAAATAGCGAAGAATTTGCTTTATTAAAGAAACGCTACGCCCAACTCAAAGCTCAGCTAGCCATCGTCAGAGCTAATTTAGCCGCTCGCTATGGTGGACGTTCGGAAGAAGTAAAAGGTTACTTAGAAGAAGCTAAAAATTGGTTCAACCAAACTCTTCCGCAGGCAGAAACAGTAGTAACGCAGGTACAGCAAAAGCACTCTCAACTAGAAGAAAAACTTAGTGAAGCTGGTAGTGCTATTGCTCGAAAAGAACAACAATTACGGCAGATTTTAAGGGATTTATTACTAGCAGCAGCAGATTGGTTAAAAGAAAAAGAACCAGCTGATAAAGTTAGGAAATAAAAACAGATAAATAGCTAAAGGTGGTTATCAGAGCCACCTTATTTTGTTTCTACCGCTGGGAACCAATACTGCTTGCAAGCAGAAGACATTGCTCAAACTACAAGCCTTATTTGAGCTGTAGCTGTGCTGGTGCAAACTGGAAGTGTGCATTCTGCAAGCAGGATTGCTCAGCAACTGCTGCTGCTACCAATTCACCACTAACTGAGCCGAATCCGATAAAATAGTATATGCTGTTTTCAGGTAAGTGACAAAACTATATGGCAAAAAAGAGCATGATTGAGCGCGAAAAAAAGCGCTCTCGCTTGATTGCTAAATACGCTGCTAAACGTCAAGCTTTGCTAGAACAATTCCGCAAAGCAGAAGATCCCATCGAAAAGCTAGAAATTCATCGCCGAATTCAAAGACTACCCCGCAACAGTGCTCCTAGTCGCCACCGCAACCGCTGTTGGGTGAGCGGTCGTCCTCGCGGTGTTTACCGTGACTTTGGTTTGTCTAGACATGTTTTGCGAGAGTGGGCGCACAAAGGTCTTTTACCGGGTGTTGTCAAGTCTAGCTGGTAGCTGGTCATGAATTGCTAAAAACTATTGACCGCAACACTTATCCACTCCCAAACTTTCTAAAAGTAGATCGCTGACAGCGTTAGCGATCGCAAATTCTCCATAAAAACTTTTGGAAAAATCAAATGACTGCATCTCGGTCACGATCGCAATAACCAAACAACCCAAGTCATTTTCCCCTTCCATTCTTTGCCGAACAAAAATTTGTGCAGCACGTTCGGCAATCTTATAATTAATAGGCTCTGGAATAAACTCTTCATCCAACCACTTGTGCAATTTTTGTTGCAACCATTCGCCTTCTAGTTGGGGATTTTGAGTTGGTGGTAAGGTAATGGGTGGAATTGGTTGAGCAGTCATGTTTGTTTTTCTTTTTTAATTCCCATGTTTCATGGGATTAATAATAGAACTCCTGGCACCGAGAATCGTCAAATCATCATAATTATACACAGCCATTTGTAGTGACCCAAAGGTATATTCGTACCAGAAGCTGTTTTGAGCGGCTCCTTTATGCAATATGATATCGCCACTATCGTTCAAGGCTATGCCCAAGGCTATTTTCTCATGGCTGACGAAGATAATGTTTTGGGTTGGTATGCAAGTCGCGATCGCGCTCTTATTCCTCTAGATGAACGATTTCGCTATCCCAAATCGCTGCGGCGCGTTCTCAATCAACAGCGATTTACAGTGGCCATTAATCGTGACTTTCAAGCTGTAGTCGAGGGGTGTGCTAACCGAAAATCAACTTGGATTTCCTCCGAGTTAAAGGAAATATACTGGAAACTTCACCAAGCAGGCTGGGCACACAGCTTTGAAACTTGGCAAAATGATAAACTGGCTGGGGGAATTTTAGGAATTGCTATTAATGGTGCTTTTATTGGAGAATCAATGTTCTACCGAATTCCGGAAGCTTCCAAAGTGGCAATGGTGAAGTTGGTAGAAAGGTTGCGGGAGAGGAAATTTCTTCTGTTCGACGCTCAAATGATGAATCCCCATCTAGAACGCTTTGGAGCTTATCGAGTTAGCGAGCAAGAGTATCAACAATTACTTGAAAAAGCATTGCAGCAAAAATGTTCTTTGATTTAAAGGGGCGAGCTGTTAATTTGCAGTTTTACTGTTGCATTTTCTTCTCTGTGACTAAAGTCAAGCTCACCCATTCTCCTTTCTCGTTGTAACTGCGAATCATTCGCTGACGCAAACAAGGCTCTAGCAACCATCCCACCTCTAATAAAAAAGCTTGGCGCCATTGCACTTTTAGGGGAAAAGTAGCAGAAGCACCATCAGGTAGTAGCAACACTTGCACCTGTTTTTGCGGATCTTGGTCAAATAAAAGTCGAGAACCTAAAAAGGTAGCGGAAGAAGTAATGGTTCGACTGTTAAAACTCAGACTTTGAATTATCCTACCATCACTACCAAGCTGTAACTGCAAACTTGTAGAGTAAGTATCTCCAGCTCGCCAGTCAGGGTATACTGTTACTGCTTGCCCTTGCCACAACCCCAATAAAGCTTCTACGGTTAAAGGTGGGCGTTGTGACAAAGAAGTTCCGACCAGGTATTCCCGAATCAAAGTAAGTTTGTCAATCTGACCGTTTCGATCGAACAATTGCACCAGACGCAAGCGGTGATTTTTATAAATCAAACCCAGCTCTGCTCCGAATTCCGAAAATGGCCCTAGTTGCATCGTACCTTGAGAAAAAGCACCATTTTCAAAAAACAGTACCCCTCGTCCCAAAGTACTGTATTCTAAAACTTTTTCCTTTTCTCCCAAGCGAATGGTTTGGCGAATAAGTTGGTTGCTATTTAGTCCTTCCAAACGCACAACGCTAGGTATATCTTCTAAGATTTCTCCTTGGGGAGACAGGTGAGTGAAAGAACCTTTCCATTCCCCGAGATTTTGCAGCAAACATTCCCATTGAGATTTCATAATTGACTAACTTTTAGCAAATCGCCGCACAGCAAATAAACTGCCTATTAATCCTACCGTGGCGCCAAAATTGAGGAGAATAACAGGCAGTAATAAAGTTTGTAAAAAAGTTAGTTGCAAGCCATGGGTAAGAAATTTAATAAACTCAGGTTGGTGAGCCAGCACATTACCAAGAATTTGCTGAATTAAATTGATCAAACCCCAAGCGATCGCACCCCCGACCAAACCAAAGGTAATTCCTTGCAAGATAAACGGTAAATAAATCCAAGCAGAGGTAGCTCCCACCAGTTGCAAAATTTCTATTTCTTGACGTCGTGCCATCACTATCAGTCCAATAGTAGTAGAAGTAACAGCGATCGCTGTCAAAGTCAGAATAACAGTAATTGTTAGTGTCACCCAATTTAAGCCTCGATGCAATTGAGCCACACGCCTGACAGCCTCATCCACGTACTGTACTGCATCCACTCCCCGCAACTGCGCTAGTCGTGTAGCCAAAGTTGGTACCACTTGTGAATTACGTGCTTTCACCTTCAATTCGTCTACCAGGGGATTTTCACCCAACAGCTGGGTAGCTCCTTCAATGTTAGAAATTCCTAGTTCCTTAGCTAATTTTCTCCAAGCTTGCTCTTTAGTGATAATTTCAGTATCCGCTACTTCTGGCATTTTTGCTACTAACGGTGCAATGCTTTCTGCTCGCGCCTTCGGTTCTAGATATACCGACACTTCTAGTTGACTGCCAAATTGGTAAAGCAGTTTTTCCACTTGCCAAGAAGTTTGCAAACTCAAACCAAACAAAAATAGCAAAACTGTCACGGTGCTAACAGCTGCCCAATTCATCCAGCCACCGCGCTGCAAACCAATCCAAGTTTCTTTGAGTAAGTAATCAAGTTTCGTGAGAATTTTTAACACACCACGGCCTCATCTAATTTCCAATCGACGAGACACTGACATTTTGTGTCTTCCTGGCGTGAGATGATAACATTTTTTACACTTCCATACTTGCCGGTGGAGAAACGCTGTTGCTACTGCAGCAAAGCCGGTACCATATCCGTTTCTTCCCAAGGTATAATTTCTAAATCTGTTCTGCCAACATGCCCGTACACTGCTAATTTTCTATAAAATCCACCTTTGACCATGGCAGGCAGCAATCTCAAATTAAACTTTTTGATAATTCCTGCTAAACGAAAATCAAAATACTTTTCCAACAGCGCAGTAATTTTCTCCTCAGGAATTTTGCCCGTACCAAAGGTTTCTACTTGAATGCTGACAGGTCTGGCAACTCCGATGCAATAAGTTAACTGCACTTCACATTCTTCTGCCAAGCCAGCTGCGACAATGTTCTTGGCTGCGTAACGCGCAGCATAAGCACCAACTCGGTCGATTCGTGTAGGATCCTTACCGCTCAAAGCCGCACCGCTGTGGCGAGAATACTCTCCGTAGGTATCTATGGCGTTTTTTCTCCCAGTTAGGCCAGAGTGTACGGAAGGGCCACCAATAGCAAACAGTTGATCGAAGTCGATGAGAATTCTGGTTTTTTCATCGGGTTGGAATTCAGCATTTTTTAAGACATCATCGATAACGGCCTCTTTAATTTCTTGTTGGAGTTGTTTGCGATCGCCTAAATTGGCTTCCGAGTGTTTGTTTTGACTGGCCAAAATAGATATGCTGTGGATTCTGTAAGGCTTGCGATCGCGATACTCAATTCCGACTTGAGTTTTGCCATCCGGCCCGATGTATGGCAGAATTTTCTCTTGCCGCACCGCAGTTAATCGCCTTGCTAGTTGATGAGCCAGCCAAATAGGAAGGGGCATAAAAGCAGGAGTTTGATTGCAAGCAAAACCAAAGACTGTTACCTGCTCCTTGACAGGAATTAACTCCATTTCATCGTCTGAAAGTCTTTTGGCATCCCAATAACGATACTCGTGCGATGGCAATTCTTTCACGCTAGTGACAATACTGCAGGTTTTGGCATTAAAATCAGGTTCGTCATAACCAACTTGCTTGATTACCTGTCTGGCTGTTTTCGTAAAATCTACAATTGCATCGGATTCAAATCTAGCAGCAATAAAAACGATGGCCGTAGCAACAGCACACTCGGCAATCACTCTCGAATAGGGGTCTTTTGAGAGAAACTTATCTACAATTGCATCGCTAATTTGGTCGCAAAGTTTATCTGGGTGTCCTTCGGTAACGGACTCAGAGCTAAACATGAAATCTTTTTTCATTTTTGTTTGGAAGTTGAAATTCAGACTAACTTTACTAGTTGAAAAATCTCAGGACAGTGCGGTTATATAGTTTCTGCTTACGCTACAACAGCATAAATGATTTGATGAGGAGTTAGTATTATTATTTTAATAATTTCAGGTTTTGTTATTAATTTGTTCTCGCCATACAGCTGTCGCTGCTTTTTGACTATAATTTATAATTTTCCTATATTTTTACAATGTAATTTTTAGATAGCAATTAGATGTATGACTTCTCTAAGCTATTTTTTGTTGGCAAATATTTCTTTCCATTCTTCCCAAAATATTTATAATTAACCCTGCACTTTTGTGCAGGGCTACTACTGCTACCTTGGGAAAAATTTACAAATCACACAGAAATGGCAGCAGTTTGTCGTCTCATCTTTTGCTGCTCGAGCTGTTTTGGCGAAATTGCCACGGCATCGTCGCTGCTTTGAGGTAGCAAACGAGTACGGTTGTTATCTTGTCCTTGCAAATACCTACTAACCACTTCTTTTCTACCTTCATTCACTAGGAACGGCAGTAGGGCACTGCTGCCAATTACCATAGCATCAATGATGTTGAGCGGTGCGATTTGCAGCAAACCTTTGAGACCCGGCACGGTTGCAGCTAAAATTTGGAGGATAAACGAGCCTCCAACAGCAACAGTCAAGTACTTGTTGGGCGGCAATTTCTCCTTGCTGAATATGCTGTGTGTCTGCGAACGACAGCTGAGGGTATGCAAAAGTTGTGCCATCGTCAAACTCATAAAACCGATGGTACTTGCTTGTATTCCCACTCCGTAACGTTTGATGCCGTACCAATAGGCTGCTAAAGCACTAGCAGACAATATTCCTGACTCGATAATGATTCTCTTGAAGTCGGAACTCTTGATTATCGGTTCATTGGGATCGCGGGGTGGCACAAGCAATACATCCGGTTCTGGTGCTTCCATTGCCAAAGCCAGGGCTGGGAAGATGTCTGTAATCAAATTTAGCCACAATAGCTGTATAGCTGAAAGAGGATGACCAATACCTGCTGCGGTGGCTGCTAGCATCACCATGATTTCGCTGGTGTTAGTAGATAGCAGGAAATGGACAGATTTTCTGATGTTGTTGTAGATTGTCCGTCCGTGGCTAACGGCGGTGATCATGGTTTCGAGGTTGTCGTCTTCCAGCACCACGTCTGCGACTTCTCGAGCAACATCTGTTCCGGTGTGTCCCATGGCGATACCAACATCGGCAGCTTTGAGAGCAGGGGCGTCATTGATGCCATCGCCTGTCATTGCCACAACCTTGCCACTACTTTGCAAAGCTTGAACAATTTGCAATTTGTTGGCAGGACTGATGCGGGCAAAAACATGAACGCGCCGCAAAATTCCTTTCATTGCCTCTGGGTCCATGTTATTGAGGTGAGTGGAGTCAAGGATTTGCAGTTGTTCGCCCTTGCTTAAATTCAATTGCTTGCCGATCGCGTAGGCGGTAGGGCTTTGATCGCCGGTGATCATGACCGTATTGATGCCAGCGCGATGGAAACTTGCCATTAATTCTTTGACCCCGTTTCGGATCGGATCGATCATGCCGACTATTCCCAACCAAATCAAATCTTCGCGGTTAAGGTGGATGTCTTCTGATTCGTCCAGCTGGTAAGCCACTCCTAACACGCGCAGGGCTTTGCCGGCCATGTCTTCGTTTTGGTTTTCGATGGCAAGCCTATCTGCCTCCGTCAGGGGTACTTTCTGCCCGTTTTTGATTTGAGTGCTGCACAGATTTAGAACTTCTGAGGGACTACCTTTGACTGCAATCAATTTTTTTTGCCTGTCGGGGGTAAGGTGCACTGTTACCATGTAGTTGCGCTCTTGCGAGCGGTGAGCGATTTTCAGTCGCGGGTAATTTGCCCTGAGACTGGTGACATTGACCCCAGATGCGATCGCCAAATCCACCAGCGCGTTTTCTGTTGCAGAACCCCTGATAGTGTAATCGTCTCCTTCTCGCTCGACTTCGCTTTCGTTGCACAGCACTAAAACATGCAGCAGTTTTAACAGCTGTTCGTTTTCGTAGGGATTAATTGCTTGTTCTTGGAACAGCAACTTCTCATCGACTACCTCGATGCATTTGCTGTCCGTACAAATCTCTACTACTTTCATGCGATTGGCTGTGATGGTTCCGGTTTTATCCATGCAGATGGTTTCAATGGAACCAAGGGTTTCTACCGCTTCCAAACGGCGGATGAGGACGTTATGCTTCCTCATGTTTGCTATGCCGAGAGCCAACGTTGTGGTGGCAACTGTGGGCAAGCCTTCAGGAACTGCTGCTACTGCTAAGGATATGGTTGATTTGAACATTTGCAACAGACCGTTGCCGCGCAGCAAGCCGATGCCAAAGACAATGGCGCAAATTGCTCCGGAAATGGCTACTAACTGACTGCCTGCTTGGTCGAGCTGCTTTTCCATTGGAGTTTCGGGCATTGTGGCTTCGCCCACCATCATTTGGATTTTGCCCATCTCCGTATATTTGCCCGTTGCTACCACTACTCCTATTCCTTGTCCGCCGGTAACTAACGTCCCCATGTAGACCATGTTTTTGCGATCGCCAAGGGGAATGTTGTCGCCGCGAAGAATCTCAGCAGTTTTGGTTACCGGCATGCTTTCGCCCGTGAGTGCTGACTCATCCACGCTCAAGTTGTATGCCTCGAGCAATCTGGCATCTGCTGCTACGTAGCTGCCGGGTTTGAGAATCAAAATATCTCCAACGACTATTTCTTGGGCGCTGATTTCTTGAACACTGCCATTTCTGAGGACAAATGCAGTTGGATTGACCAAATTCTTCAAAGAGCGAACGATCTTCTCAGAATTACTTTCTGTAGCATAGCCAATGGCAGCATTAATGAATACAACCCCCATAATTACCAGCGCATCAACTAAGCCTCCGGTAGCTACCGAAATTCCCGCTGCTACAGCTAAAAGCCCTACCGGCAAAGACTTGAATTGATCCACAAACATGCTTAAACCAGAACGAGGAACTGCTTCTGGTAAAGTATTCGAGCCGTATTTCTTTAGTTTTTCTCGGGCTGAGTTGCTAGATAACCCCGATACCTTACAAGTTTCTAACTCAGCAATTACCTCGTCCGACTCTTTTAAATGCCAGGCTGTTTGCCTTTGAATTTCAGCAACAGCACTAGTAGAAGTAATGGTTCTTTTTTCTTTGCGTTTTGGCGGTCTTTTTGTTTGGGCCGCTGCTTGTGCAATTGTAGAGTCCTGGCTGTATTTTGTATATTCTAAGACTAGGCTTTCAATCAATGCAGCTAGTGCCGAATAACTTTGCCCTGGTTGAAAACATACCAACAGGTTTCCTGTTACAGAATTGGCACGTACCTGCTCTACGCCTTTTTGTTCCGACAACCTCAACTCTAGGTATTTTTTCAGTCCTTCCGAACTTTGTAATCCGATAATTTTATACCTAGCCCTCCCTTTAACAGCAGCATGCAACGTGCGAACAATTGCATTTCTACTTGCCATGAGAGATGTTGCAGTTTTTTTCATTTCTTCATTCAGTTGTGGAAAAACTAAGTGGCCCCAGAAACTATTATTTTAGTTCCTAATTTTTGGTTGCTACTACTCTGGAAGAAAAATTTTTTCAAAAATTAATTTATTGTGGAAATTTTGACATGAAGGCAGATAGTATGTGCTAAAGACTCCAAGGCAATATCTTCAGACAACTTGAGAAACCATCGAACACAAGTTATATCTAGCTCAGGCTTAAGATTTTTGATTGAATGTAATTTACAGATGTTTGATCAAGATGCGCACCTAGGTTCGAGAACACAAAAGCTAAATCAAGCTTCTATCTGGAGATACTGCTCCTAACAGGCACAAAGAGGTTAAATCAATAAAGATGTCGACATTAATAAGTGTATAGTTATAGTTGATGACTTTAAGTACTAGTTTAAATAATTCTTTAGAACATAAACTGCAAAGCACATCTCCTCAGTTGGGGTTAGTGTGCATCACCTTTTCTAAAGAAGTGCGGTTTCGGACTATAACGCGCACGCGTTACTTGCAGCTAAGCGAACAACAGCGCGCCAACATCCTCACAGAACTTTATCGGGATAACTTGCAGCGTTTGAATAAGGCGTTAACTTTTTGTCAACAGCATGGCATTCATCTTTACCGCATGTCCTCAGGTTTATTTCCAATGAGCGACATGGAGGATTGTATTGGCGCCAGCATCCTAGAAAGCATGAGTGCCGATTTGGCTAAGATCGGACAAATAGCAGAAAAATGGAATATCAGAATGGTGCTGCACCCGGATCAGTACGTAGTATTGAGTTCTGATTCACCACAAGTGTTAGCAACAAGCATCAAGATTTTAGAACGCCACGCCCGAACAATGGATTTAATGAACTTACCTCGCTCTTGTTGGTCTTTAATCAACATTCACGGTGGAAAATCCCAACGTCCCCAACAACTGGTGCGGGTAATTTCCGAATTACCAGAAAACATCAAAAGCCGCTTAACATTAGAAAATGATGAATATGCCTACAGTGCAAGCGAAATTTTAGAAGTCTGTCGAGCTGCTGGAATACCGATGGTTTTCGATGCTCATCACCACATTTGTCATGAAAACTTGGATAGTTATGACGATCCCAGCGTGGCGGAAATGTTTTATGCAGCACGAGAAACCTGGGTAAATCCGCAATGGCAAGTAGTTCATATTTCCAATGGCGAAGAAGCTTTTGATGACAGAAAGCACAGTGACTTAATAACTGCCATGCCTGATGTTTATCGTCAAGCACCTTGGATTGAAGTGGAAGCCAAGCGCAAGGAAGAAGCGATCGCCCACCTGCGATCGTGGTGGCAAAGGGAAAGCCTAGAATATACACCTCAAGTGGAAATATAGCTTGGATATTTGCTTTTTTTAAATTTCTAGTGCCTTGTGCATAAATCTGTTCTCTTGTTTTTCATTGCCTGTTGGCAGCAAAAGCGTGAAACTTAAGATATGGCGATCGCAATCGATTTTGGTACAAGCAACACAGTTATTGCTCGTTGGAATCCAGTTACCCAGCAACCGGAAACTTTAAATTTACCCGGTTTATCAATTCAACAAAGTCTCAATCCACCCTTGATTCCCAGTTTGGTGTATGTAGAAGATGCGACTTTAGCCAAAGTTTTGGTAGGACAACAAGTACGCGATCGCGGCCTGGATTTAAAAAACGATCCGCGACTTTTCCGCACTTTCAAACGTGGTATCGGTACGGATATCCAAGGTTTTTTACCCGAGTTAGACGGAAAAACCATCACCTTTGAACAAGTAGGACAATGGTTTCTCGACCGAATTATTGCAGAATTAGCACCAATGCAAGGCGGTGTCGAATCTCTAGTACTAACCGTACCTGTAGACAGTTTTGAAGCCTATCGTTACTGGTTGGGTAAAGTTTGCCAAGCACTACCAGTAGAACAGGTGCGAATACTCGATGAACCCACAGCCGCAGCTTTGGGTTACGGTATGGTAGATAGAGAAATTTTGCTGGTGGTTGACTTTGGTGGTGGAACGCTGGATTTATCGCTGGTGCGGTTAGACCGCAGCACGCAAGTGGCTAGTAAACCTGTAGGATTTTTACTCAAGTTTGGTAATAAGTCTTTAGCAGAAAGTTCCAAACAAAAAGTTAAAACTGCTCGAGTATTAGCAAAAGCAGGACAAAATTTAGGCGGTTCTGATATCGACAACTGGATAGTTGATTATTTTGCCCAAACTCAAAATTTGACGGTTAGTCCCTTAACAATTCGACTGGCAGAAAAAATCAAAATTGAATTATCGACCCAAACTCAAGCTAGTGAAGTTTATTTTAATGATGAGACTTTCGAAAGTTACGAACTACAATTAGATCGCGATACTTTCACAAATATCCTCAAAGAACACTTGTTTTTTGAGCGACTGGATGAGTCCATGACTCAACTTTTGCAGCAAGCACGACGTCAAGGCGTTGAAATAGCAGATATCAACGCTGTGTTACTGGTAGGCGGTACCGTACAAATACCAGCAGTGCGAGCATGGATCGAGCAATATTTTGAACCAGATAAAATTCGCTGCGAACGTCCCTTTGAAGCGATCGCTCAAGGTGCTCTACAGATAGCTCAAGATGTAGAAATCAAAGATTTTCTCTACCACAGCTACGGAATCCGTTACTGGGACAGGCGTCACCAGCGTCACAGCTGGCATCCTATTATTAGAGAAGGACAGCCTTACCCCATGACCCAACCAGTAGAGTTAGTCTTGGGCGCTTCTTTAGAAAATCAACCCAGCATTGAATTAATTATCGGTGAACTAGGAAAAGATACAGGCAGCACGGAAGTATATTTCGATGGCGATCGCCTGATTACTCGCCGTCTCGATAGCGGTGTTACCACTGTTAAACCTTTAAATGATAAAGATGGAGCCAGAACTATCGCTCAGCTTACACCACCAGGATTTCCCGGCAGCGATCGCATTAAAATTCGGTTTTTAGTTGACGAACATCGCTTTTTGCGCATCACGGTGGAAGATTTGTTGACGAATGAAATCCTACTGGAAAATCAACTGGTAGCGCAATTAAGTTAAGTAGACAAAGTTCTCTTTTTCGCTGCCGATAAAATTGTTTTTTAGTTTCGCACCACTACCGCAGTTCCCACATCAGCCCAGTTGAAAAGCTTGCGCGCTTGCTTGACTGGTAAATTCACACAACCATGACTAACGGGTGTACCAAATCGATTATGCCAAAAAGCTCCGTGAATGGCGTAGCCGTTATAAAAATACATTGTGTAGGGAACGTTGGGAATATCATAGCCCGGTCCTCGCATCCTGGCATAACGATATTTTGCTCCAATCGCAAACTTGCCTTTGATGGTAGGAGTCGAACGTTTACCAGTGGAAACTAGCATAGAATAGACGAGTTTGTTGTCTTCCCACGCATACAAGCGTTGCTCGGATAAATCAATGATAATTTTCTTACGAGGTTTTACCTGCTGTAGAGTTTCAACTTTGCTGAAGTCATCAGGGTGGAACGAACGATAGGAAAAATGGGAAATAGACAGGCGGGAATAAGAAGTTGTAAACGCAGCTCCCAAGGACAATGCTGCTGATGCAAACAAAATTCCTAGCCAGCCAACCCGACCGCTACCAATCAAGTTTGCCATTTCTTATGTGTGATGTCTATTCTACCGTGTCTTCACAAAGCACAAAGCGTGCTTGCTACAAAGTACGCGTGGCTCTACCTTGGTGAATTTACTTTTTTGTTTGAGTGCACTTAGCCATCTTGTGGTGCGAGCTTCCACCATTCATCTGTTGACAATCACTGGTGTTCCGATGGAGGCCCATTCGAATAGCCATTTGGCATGGTTAGGTGCTACATTTACACAGCCATGACTAACAGGTGTACCAAATTTCCTATGCCAGTAGGCTCCATGAATGGCATAATTTCCCTGGTAATACATTGTGTACGGAACGTCAGGAATATCATAGTCCCGACCTTGCATGCGAGCTTTTTTATACTTGGTTTGTATTTTAAAAACACCTGTAGGAGTGGGGGTAGATTTTTTTCCTGCGGAGATCGTGACTGCGTAAACTGGTTTCCTACCTTCCCAAGCGATTAATTTTTGTTCGGAAAGATCTACTTGTATCCAGCGTTGCTGTGATTTTTGGAGATTGCTGATAGCTTGTTTAATCGCCTGAGTTTTTGATTGCGCCTGTGTTTCCTCTAAACCAGTACCAAAAATACACAAACAGAATATTGCACTGGTAAGAAGTATTTTGGAAGCACGCACCCCGTGGGGGAAAAGTAGGTTTTTCATGACTTTTGCACCCAGATGACAGTTTTTTAGAAAAAGTTGATTTTTATCCCATCATTTCTACTCATTTGCTGCAATAGGTGTGAGTTTACTGATTTCATCCTATAGCAACAAGCCAAATTCCTAACTGTCAAAATACACACAAAAGATACGTAACAGTTATGGATATCCCAGTCTAGGAGCGCATTTTCACGCCCAATTTCTCAATGGAGTCTTCAGCTCGAAATCAACGAGCGATTTATTATAAACTTCAACCATCTCTATCTATCCTTGTAATTTTCGGTTTTGGTGAGTAATTGCATCTAAGGTAGGTATGCTTGGAATTGCTTTTGCTAGCTTTATTTTCCCTTGATAAATGCATTCACTACTCTTTATTTATAGAGTTCCCATTTCTGCAGAGAAAACATTACATCTAGCTTGAGTTGTCTGTTAATTTGCGTATTAATTTTTCTGCTTGCTTGGAGATTGCTTCCCAGTTCCCAGCTTCAACAAGTTGTTTGGGAAACAATTCTTTGCTCAAACCCACGGCGATCGCTCCAGCTTGCAAAAATTCCCGAGCATTTTCTAAAGTTACACCGCCGGTAGGAATTAAAGGAATATGCCCTAGCGGTCCTTGTAAGCTTTTTATGTAGTTTGCTCCTCCTACCGCTTGTACGGGAAATACCTTAACGCCAGTCGCACCATTGTTCCAAGCTGTGACAATTTCTGTGGGAGATAAAGCTCCTGGAATAATGGGTGTGTTTTGCTCTACTGCTGCCTGAATCATGGCAAGATCGATATGGGGTGCAAACAGAAATTGTGCACCTGCGGAAATTGCTTGATGCATTTGCTGCAAATTTAATAAAGTTCCCGCACCAATAACACAATCCGGTAATTCCAAGCGCAGTTTCGCAATCAACTCTGCAGCACCAGCACTATTCCAGGTAATTTCAATTAACTGCATTCCTCCTGCTGCTACAGCTAAGGCCATGCGGTGTCCGAGTTCTGGGTTGGAGGTGCGGATCACTGCGATCGCTCGGTGTTTTTGTACCAGCTTTAACCAAGGATGCTGCAACATTCTAAGCGGATATAAAAAAACTCAGTGACTGAGAAGATGATAGATTCCATCGGTCAGAGATTCACCAGCTTCTAAGCAATCAATCATTTCCACCTCTAACCACAGATAGATTTTTCGTCAAAAACAATCTTGGTCAATCAAACCGCACTCGTGCAAAAGTCAATTCCTATTTTCATAAAATACACGAATCTACGGACTCCGGAGGAGCGATTCATTAGTTTATTTCAGTCGCCAGCAAGAGGAAAACAAATCCATGAATTCTTAGGCTTGTGAGTAAAAGTTCCCGACAAAAGTTGGTAGTAATATTTATGCCTCTCTACAAACTTGCAGATTTTGACCCTAATTACCGAGAAACTTTTGGTGGTGATGATGTTAAAGGTCTACCTCTCTATACCGAGGGAGGAACAAAAGTTGGTACCGTTGTTGATGTCTTAGTCGATGCCGACGGACGTTTTCGCTATTTAGTAGTTGATACTAACCTAGATAATACTACCAAAACTATATTACTACCCATTGGTCTTTCTCATATAGATTACAATACTCGACGCGTCACTGTTGATGGCCTGAGCAAGCAACAGGTTGTGCAGTTACCCGAGTACAAAGATAACGTCACCGTCGACTACGACTATGAAGAACGGGTACGCCAAGCTTATCGTCCTTTAGGCACCAGCGCCAATTATAATCGCGATACCTACGACTATCAACACGATGCGCCTTTATACAATTTGAACGAACAAGACCATCAAACTTTTAAATTATATGAAGAGCGATTGGTTGCTAAGAAAAATCGCATCAAAACTGGAGAGGTTAGTGTTGGTAAACACATTGAAACTGAGACCGCACAGGTTTCTATACCTATTGAAAAAGAGCGAGTCGTAATCGAGCGAGTTACTCCTGCAGTAGGAGAAACGGTTATTAATCTGGGTGATGTTCAGTTTCAAGAAGGGGAAGTAGCACGTATAGAGGTTTATGAAGAAACACCTGAAATTCGAAAAGAAACATTTGTACGCGAAGAAATCCACATTAAAAAAGTAGTCGAAACAAATACTGTGGAAACTCAAGAAACAATTCGTCGCGAAGAGTTAGATATCAAAACTGAAGGCGATTTACCCGTAGAAAACTACAGCGGTAATCAAATTAAGGAAGCATAATAATTACTAGCTAAATTCAGGAAGCTTGCAGGCGAGGTAACTAATTATCTCTGCCTGTAATTTTTAGCAACATAAATCTCTCAAAAATCATTAAAAATATACCAAGAGATGAAAATAAAAATTACCTAACTCATTCGCGAGAAAGATGGATAAATTTGTATATCTTTCTAACCTAGTGTTCAGAAAAAACATTTGGGGGAATGGAGCATGGCTCTTTACAAACTAACAGACTTTGACCCTGATTATAAAGATACCTTTGGTGGTAGCGATATTAAGGGCATGAGCGTTTACGCAGAAGGTACTGATGAAAAAATTGGTACTGTTAGCGATATTTTAGTAGATGAAAACGGCCATTTCCGCTATTTGATAGTGGATATGGGCTTTTGGATTTTTGGTAAGAAAATATTGCTACCTGTAGGACGTTCTCGGGTCGACCGCAACAGCGATCGCGTTTATGCTATTGGTATGACAAGGGAACAAGCAGATAGATTACCTGAATTTGATGAGTCCCAAACGATAGATTACGACTACGAAGAACGGGTACGCAGCGTATATCGCACCTATCCAGGAGCAGTTGATAGATCTGCGGCGCTAGAAGCATCAGCTCCGATTGAAAATGCTACAGGTGTAGATGTACCCTACCAGCCATACCCCGCTTCTGCTCCCAGTTACGAGCGCGATACCTACACTTACGATCGCGAACCCTCTTTATACCAACTTAACGAGGAAAATCATCACACTTTCAGACTCTACGAAGAACGCCTCATCGCCAACAAACAACGTCGCAAAGTCGGGGAAGTTACAGTTGGTAAGCACGTTGAAACAGAAACAGCACGGGTTGCGGTTCCCATCGAAAAAGAGCGAGTGGTTGTAGAAAGAGTCACTCCCGAAGATGCGGGGAGAGCGGTTGCTCCCGGTGAAGCTAGCTTCCGCGAAGGCGAAGTTGCTCGCGTAGATATTTACGAAGAAACTCCCGACATTCGCAAAGAAACAGTGGTGCGCGAAGAAGTCAGAGTCAGAAAAGAAGTAGACCGGGAAACCGTGGAAGCTCAAGATACAGTTCGTCGGGAAGAGTTAGATGTTAACGCTCCTAATCTTCCCATCGATGAACGGTAAAGTCAAAAACCGCTTTTGTTGCTTTGAAAGCTAGGTGTCCATCAACTACTAACTTGATACCGTCAAGTTAAAACTCGATGACTCTCAAAAGTACAGGTAGAGCTAGTTTTTGCCTGCTTTGCCTGTACTGAAATCACTTATAATATATTTAAAAATTTATGATAAAAATTCTTCATCTTTTATGATTTATCCAAGTATAAATCGATATCAAGAAAATGTAAATACCCTACTGCATAACTTAATTAAGAAAATTAGAAATTTTGCAGTTTTGGATAAGCAAAGCAAACTTCTCGGTAGAATAAAAGACTTAATACTTGATGCTCACCACCAACCAAACATAATTATTGCTCGAATTGACCAACTCCAAGACAAAGAAGATAGCCACCGTTACTTTTTACTACCTAGCAAGCTAATTCAAAAAATTGATACACAGACTAAGTCAGTACTTGTGGATGTAGACAAATCACTTCTAGAGAACATGCCAGAAAATTATCATTCTCCGATGACAGACACTAACGAGCAGGTAGAACCAACCAATCTAACACAACCAGATAATCTCCTGCAGAAAAACACCACTAAAGATGCCAAAATTCCAGAAAAAGTTGTACAGGAAGAAGTTGTTCCTTTGCTACAAGAAAGAGTAATTGTTGACCGCAGCAAGCGTAAAGTTGGTGATGTAATTGTTCGCAAGCAAATTGAAACTCGGATGATACAAATTCCCGTGCGGCGAGAAAAACTGATCGTCGAACAAGTTAGTCCAGAACACAAACAATTAGCAGAAATTGAATTAGGTCAAGAGGAAATTTCTAGCATCGAATTAACAGCAGCTCCAAAAACAACTCAGGACACAACCAACGGTGCTTTCACGGTCAGCGGTAGCTTTAACTCACCTAAAATTGCTAGTTTAGTTTTAAATGCGATCGCCCTGGAGAAAAACCACGGTTGCAAGCAAGTACGAGTCACAATTACTGTCGAAGATGAAAAACAACAACAAAAATATCAAGAATGGTTCGATCGTACTTCCGTCAAAAATCCAGAATCCTGAAAATGGAACTGTAGTTTGCCGTGTTGTTCGTGGTGCAGGTAGATTTACACTAAAGGCAATAAAATTTCGAATTCAGTACCAACACCAAGTTGGGAACGAAAATTAAATTTTCCACCGTGCTTGGCTGTAATAATTCTATAACTTACTGCTAAACTAGTTTCTTTATCTGCCCTTTTTTCTGTGGAAAAAGATTCAATAATTTGCTGCTGATACTCCTCAGACATACCCGGACCGTTATCAGCAATACGAATTGAAACCCAGCGAGAATCTGCTGCTTGGGAAACAACCGCCGTTGTAATCTCAATACGAGGAATCTTCTTGGGTTGGTCACCAAAAGGAGAGTAAAATTGCAGTCGCACTGCTTCATCAAGCAAAACATCTACAGCTTGACTTAAAATGTTCATAAAAACTTGATATAGTTGACCAACAAAGCAATAAACAGGAGGAAGATGCCCGTAGTTTCTAATAACTTGAATTTCTTTTTTGATGCGACTATTTATTAATAATAAAATATGGTCTAGGCATCTGTGTAAATCTGCTGGTTTGGGATAAACTTCATCGATATGGCAAAAATTTTGTAAACTAGTAACCAGTTTCTTTAATCTTTCCGCACCGGTATATATACTAGCAAGTACTCGGGACAAATCCTGTTCTATATAATCAAATTCAATTTCTTCTTTGAGATTGATAATTTCGCGATCGGGATGAGGTAAATTTTTTTCATAAGCTGCTATTAATTTTAGTAAATCTTGACTGTATTTGGAAATATAAGTTAAATTGCCCCAAATAAAGCCTACCGGATCTAAAATTTCATGGGCAATACCATCTACTAGTCGTCCCAAGCTTGCCATTTTATCATTTTGAATCATTTGGACTTGGTTGCGTTCATAACGCACTTGAGTTTCTATTCCTCGAATTTGCCAAGAAGTGATATTTAAGTCTTGCACATCTAACAAAGCGTAGGTATCAAATTCTGTTCTGACAACTATGGGTTCTGCTTGTAGCTCAGGCGATCGCCTCATTGCTAATTGCATAGCTGTCAAAATCAGCGTGGTTCCAGGAAGTAGTAAAATCGATGTGCGAGCGTAACTGTAGAAAACTGCTAGCGATTGCTGAAAAAATAACTCTTGTCCGTAGGGAAGAATCAACAATTCCAACAACCGTCGTCGGGAAATCATGCCAACATAATTTCCTTTTTCTACTAAAATTACTCCTGGCAGTAATGGATGTCTTTGGAAAACTTTCGCTACCTCCTTACCCGTACAGTCAATTTCTACCTGGAAAGTATAAAGTTCCAGTTCCTGTAGAGTGGATTGCAAATTGAGATCGCGATCGCTACCACTAGATAAAGACGACGGTGATATCTCCAAGCCAAAATCGTGTAACACTGATAACCTTGTTATTTGATAACTTTGAGAACCAACAAGCTTATATTCTAGCTTTATTAAGTCTCTAAAGCAGTCAAAACCGGAATTTCCAAACTAATTTTTTAAATATTTTTACTAAAATTAAAGTCACAAAATATACCTATAAATTGGCAAACACGCATTCAGGGTCAAAAAACCAAGTTCTGACGGTCGCATGCGTGTGGAGGTAGACTTGGCTTTTATAACCAGATCCAAGATGTCACCGTTGGTATTGCGGTTTGATGATTTTTGTAGTAGAAACTCAAAACGTAAGTTTTGACTCAATAGCGATTTGTTGGCAATGAGTAAGAACTAACAACTATCTGTCTATCTTTAAAAGTCTGTGAACTATTGATGAAAATGCTTAAGTAATAACTTTGAAGCAAGCAAATTAAGTGTAACTATAAGAAAGCACAATCAAGACCAGGCAGGTCAGAAAGTATTAGATTGGAACCATTTTTGCATTTCTGCTATCTAGGTACACGACTTATCGTTAATGGAGAGATTGAAATTGAAATAATTATCTGTAATTGGTAGTGGTTATTAACAAAAAGCAGGGAGTGGACAAACCGAGTATTTACCGATTGTTTAATGTAAATTTAAATATCTCTACTCGTTTGCGATCCCCAGTTAGATAGAATGGCTTGGCAGAACCTTAAAACTCAAAACCGCTTTCTACAGCGACACCCATGAATCAATTTCACAATGGTATGACTCTATTTCTGAGTCTGCTAGTCGAGGCGATACCTTTTCTGCTGTTAGGAGTATTGTTCTCCAGTTTGCTGCTATTTTTTGTCGATGAGCGCAAATTAGCAGAAAAAATGCCTAAAAACCCATTAATGGGAGCGTTAATTGGTAGTACGATTGGTTTTTTATTTCCTGTGTGCGAGTGCGGTAACGTCCCAGTAGCACGAAGGTTGTTAATGCAGGGGGTACCTGCACCGGTAGCAATTGGCTTTTTATTAGCAGCACCCACCATTAACCCAATTGTGATCTGGGCTACTTGGACAGCATTTCGCGACCAGCCAGAAATAGTGATATTGCGTGTAGTTTTTTCTTTATTAATCGCTACTATTGTGGCTGTTGTCTTTAGTTTTCAAAAGGATTTGACTCCTATAGTCCAACCAGCGATCGCTCGTTATTTAAAATTTCACCGGTCTACAGAATCGAAACATCGTTCCCAAAGTTACCAAAAAAAGCAACAGCAAGCGGACGCACCTTCCTTACTGCAATCGGGAACTTATTTGCTGGGAACCGGACAGGCAATGCGGCTGGAAACTGCTGCTACCACAGTCGCATCTCCGGTTGGGAGTGACGGTAAACCCTTAGGAGCTAAGTTTCGATTAGTACTAGAAAATACCGTACAGGAATTGCGGGAATTAGGAGGAATGCTAACCCTTGGCAGCGCGGTCGCCGCCGCCATTCAAGTACTGGCTCCGCGAGAATTAATTCTCAGTTTGGGCGCCGGTCCCATTACTTCCGTTACTACCATGCTGATCTTAGCTGCAGTAGTATCCATTTGTTCGACCGTTGATTCCTTTTTTGCTTTATCTTTTGCATCAACCTTTACTAGCGGTTCTTTATTGGCATTTCTGGTATTTGGACCAATGTTTGACCTCAAAGGTATAGGTTTGATGCTGGCAATATTTAAACCCAGAGCAATTTTTTACTTATTTGCCTTACCAGCGCTGTTGACTTTTTTGTTCACCCTCATACTAAACTTGTACTTTTTTTGAAAAATGTCTGTTCTCAAACATCTAAACTCCACAAGCATTGTATTCTCCAGCTCGTAAATATTGACTCATGCCCTCAAACCCCAATCGCAGATCTTCTCAAATTGGTAAAAAATTGCTTCCCTGGCTCGATGTTTTAGCAATAGGAGCTTGGGGTATTTTACTGTTGAAATATTGGCTAACCAACAAGCTGAATTTATTAATTAATCCTAACTATTTTGGATTAGTAATTGCAGCTGCTGCGGGCTTGTTAGTTGTGAGCATTTTTAAAGCCAAAGAACTTGTGCAGCACCGCGGTCGGGAAATGGTCACCAACGTCCAACACCTGTCTTTGTTTCCTCCGGGGTGGGGAAGTGCTTTACTTTTGACCGCAGCGATTTTTGGCTTTATCATCACACCACAAGTCTTCGCCAGCGAAAAAGCACTGCAACGAGATGTGAGCGAATTATTAGGTGCAACGCGCGTCAAACCGCAAGCATTTCGTGCTTCTGTTCCTCCAGAGGAGCGATCGCTAGTAGACTGGGTACGCATCCTCAATGTCTATCCAGAACCAGACAGATATCAAGGAAACAAAGTTAAAGTCCAGGGATTTGTCATTCATCCACCAGAGCTAGGAAAAGAACATTTATTATTAGCACGGTTTGTGATCACCTGCTGCGCAGCAGATGCATATCCTGTAGGATTACCCGTCAAATTACCAGAAACTAGCGAACAGTACCCACCAGATACCTGGCTAGAAGTAGAAGGACAAATGACTACGGAAATCATCGCCGGTAAACGCCAACTCACGATCGCTGCTAAATCACTGCGAAAAATTCCCCAACCCAAAAATCCTTACAGTTACTAAATACTTGTCACTTTTGGAGGTAAAACGCCAATCAAACCTTGCTACCACAGATAAAGATCTACATTCTTTTTTTTATTCCTCCCCCCATCACAAACTAAATTTGCTAGCCACTATCAACAGACTATTGTGCAATGACTACTAAAAAAGCGTTTTTACAACCACTCGATCGCGTGGCGATCGCGCTGATGCTGCTACTAATTGCACTCATTGGATTTGTTGTCTCTCAGGGTGACGCAGTCAGACCTACTGTCCGGGAATGGACTTGGAAGCACGTTCAAACAGAAGAAAAAGATATAACTTTAACAAACTTTACCTCCCAAACACAAAAAATCGGAGCAGACTACAAAACCTTTATCCTCACCTTTAGTCGTCCCATGGATACTAAAAGCGTAGAGGAGAATTTGAAAATCGAGCCTCCTTTAGCAGGTACGATTAGTTGGGCTGGGCGACGCATGGGTTATACTTTTATCACTCCAGCCCCCTACGGAACCACTTACAAAGTCCAGCTCAAAGACGCCAAGGATAAATTTGCTGCTCAAGAAAGTAAAAAAAGAGTGATACAACCGCTGAGCGTCACTTTTAGCACCCGCGATCGCGTTATCCTCTATATCGGAGCTGAACGAGAAGAACGAGGAAGGTTAGTTCTTTACAACTTAACTCAAGAGCAAAGAAAGATACTTACCCCCAAAGACTTGGTGGTCATGGACTTTCAACCCTTTCCGGATGGAGAAAAAATTTTATTTTCCGCTCGTCCCTCTAATAACCAGGATATACTGTCGGCTCAATTATACACAGTCACAACAGGCTTGAGTGCACCCGCCAGCAAACACGCACAACCGGCAGGAAAAATCGATCTCATCTTAGATAACAAAGAATATCAAAACCTAAAATTTGACTTATCTCCCGACGGACAAATTATAGTCGTTCAGCGAGGAAACAAAGCCAATCCCAACGACTTTGGTCTGTGGTTTCTACCAGCAAACAAAGATAATTCCAAGCAAAAAGCTACTCCCCAACGCTTGCAAAGCCAACCTGGAGGAGACTTTATGATTACACCGGACAGCAAAGCCGTAGCAGTCGCCCAAGGACAAGGAACAGCAATTTTGCCTTTACAAGCAGACGGTACAAAACCCCTAGATTTTTTTCCCCAGTTTGGATTAGTACAAGCTTTTTCTCCCGATGGCTCGCAAGCAGCTATGGTCAAGTTTAACACGGATTATACTCGAGACTTGTTTTTAGTAACAAACCAAGGCGTGCAAACAAAATTGCTAACCACCAAAGGTTCCATTGTCAATTGCCAATTTGATACGGCTTCTCCAACCTTATACTGCTTGCTAACACAGCTATTGCCAGGGGAATATTATCAAGAACAGCCCTATTTAGTGGCGATAGACCTCAAAACTGGCAAGCAGAAACCTTTGTTAGTATTTCCACCCGAACAGCGAAACGTACAAATGAGCTTATCCCCTGACGGGTTGGGACTGTTATTCGACCAAATAGTACCCCAAACGGATCCTGCAGCTGCATCTTCCTACAGTCAAGTTTTAACTACAGATGACGGACAAGCGATCGCAAGCAGTAGTTTGTGGTTAATGCCGTTGCTACCCGCAGTTGATTCCCCAGCTCCTGCAGAACAGCTCAAGCCAGAACAACTTCCTTTAGTCGGATTTCATCCTCGCTGGCTTCCCTAAAATAAAGAAGGCGTTCAGAAGCCAGAACAAAGCAACTGACTGCAAATGGGAATGCTTGTCTGAACCGATATCAAACATCCACTGGTAAGAATCGTTGAGGGATGGGGGCGTGTTAGCTAACCTGATTTGAGATCGTATTGCCTCTTTGTGTGAAGGGGAATTGCACTGCTTACCGTGGGGGTAAGCTTACCTGTCTCTATTTTTCTCTGCCTGTGCGTGGAAATAAGCACTTGTGAAATAATTTCAAATAACGGCGATTGTCAAATTTTGTTTTTTGCTGGTCGCGCTCAGAGAAAGTTATAACTGATTTAATCAAGAAACGACAGCAGATTGAAACAGGTAGCACACAGACTGTTGAGTCACACTGCTGCCTCCTTGAAACTAACCTAGTATAAGCTGGTGGGTGAACACAGATGAGTGAAGCAGACACCCCAAATAATGGGAATTTTCTTCAACCCCTAAATTCGACCAGTTGTCCTTTTGATTTTGTTTGGCATCACGCTAACAAAACGATATCGCAACTGCCCCTGCTGGCACCAGCAGAAGACGAGCAATCACAAGCAGACGCACCTTTAGAGCTTGATTCGGTGACCCAACCAAACTTCGATCCTCCCTCCCCTGCGGACAAGACTGATGAGCAAAACCAGGTCTTCAACCAACAGTCACCCCCATCTAGCCAACAAGAGCAATTCCACCCCAGCAAAGCCGAGCTAGATGAGATTATTCCCCAGCTCGAGCCAGAAAAACAAACGCCGGTGGAATCAGAATTTCAGCAGCTTTTGTCATTAAATCAACAACTGCGCTCTGACAACGATGATTTATATGCCCAAGTAAGGCAATTGCAAACTGCTTTAGCTGAGTCTGAAGAGGCTTTACAATTACAGCTAAAGCGCTCAACAATTACTCAGACAATGCTCGAACAGCAGGCTCGAGAACTTGCTGCTAGCCAAGAACAAATTCAATCTCTCTTTCAGCAATTAGAAACTGCCTTATCTACCGTTCAAAGTCAAGAAATTCTGATTGAGAATTATAAAGCACAATTAGAAATTAGCCAGCAACGCCTTGCTCAATTAGAAAGGGAGTGTGCTTTACTGCAGACTAAATATAACGAACAGTCCCAACAGCTGTTGCAATCAGAAAATTCTTGTCGAGAATTGCGAGCGCGACTGATGCGCCAGCAACGCCAGACTTTACAATTCAAAGCGGCTTTAGAAAAGTGTTTGGAAACAACAGTTCCCAGTTACGATTTCTTACAAGAAGCTGCAAATCAAAACAATTTCACTACTAGTCGCCCAAGTTACTCCCAACAAGCTAGTTCCATTTTCTCCCATCCGCGACCGATTCGACCCTGGTCAGCAGAAGCAGACGCAAATAAAGTACAGACACCTCCCCATCAGTCAGAAAACTTTAGTTTGCTCAGCTCACCACTTTCATCAGAAATTCCCATTTCCAAAAATCCACCTTCAACCGACGAACCAGCAGTTAGCAACTTTGACACTGATGATGACTCTTGTCGTCAGCCAACCACAACTTCACCTTCAGAGTCGTTGAGCCTAGAAGAAAAATTAAATCATCTGTTTCAAACGTTTTATATTTCCCAGCCAGAAAAAAATTTCGAAAATGGAAATGAAGCTTGCTCGCAAGTAGCGGAAGCAACTGAACAGTCGCAAACTACTACTCCTCCGTATTCTTTGCAAGCAAATTCTCAAGCTGAACAAAATCCTCACACAGACCCACTCCCTGCCATGCCAGAAACATTTTTATCCCCACAATCTAGCTGTTCTAATTCACCTTCACCGCTGCTTTATCCTCAGCGTCCGCCAAAAGAACGAAAGTCTCGGGCATCCGTAGAATTACCTAATTTTTGTGTAAACAATCATAACAAAATCTCCGCTAACTAGCAGCAGAGTTGGCGTTGTTTGGGGTTTGTGATTTTAGCCCTCAATACGAATGCCAAAGGCTTTTAATTGACAATTGACTTTTGAAGTTGTTGTTCTTTGGTAACTTCTACAGTTTGATTCCGAAAACGTCTTTTATCTACGGAAAAGCTGTAGTTAATGGCTAAAAGTTGTAACCACAAAGTTGGATAACGGCTTTCTAGCCAGGGACGAAGCCGGCGCAGCAGATTTGGCAACCATCCGCGCACCAACATACGGAGGAAAGCGTGACGAGTAAAGTCAAAATAATTACTCATCCATCTGAGTAAATCCTTAGCTCCGGCTAACTCCCAGATCCACAGCAGCAAAGCTGGGTTTTTCCAAGCTGCTTTTAGCGCTAAGCGATTAAAAGTAAACCAATCAAATCTGTCTTTAATAAAATCATCTGCCACTTGCTTTGGTTCATCTGCCAAAAGCCCAAAAAAGTTATTGAGCATAGCATTGATGCGTTCGGGTGGTAGAAATTTTCCTGTGGGAACCATCATTCCCTTGGAAAACATCCACGTTACGGCAATATTATTTTGGAAGGCACGAATTTTATTTAGATATTGGGAAGAAAGCAGGTTGTGCTTGAGAGCTACATCCAAAAGAGTAGTCAAGCGTTCGAGATTGCGAACCAAAGAGCCAAATCCTGTAAAGACTAAAGGAGACTGCAGTGATGCTGCATCGCCAATAGAAATTACTCGGTCGAATGCTACTGCACGATCGCTGCTACCAACACTAAAATGCCCCGGTATATAGCCAAATGTCGCCTTTTTCCACACTAGTTTGTCTACATCGCAGCGCCGATATTCAGGCAAAATGGCAAAAAAATCTTCGTACATTTCCAGCAAGGAACCGGGATTTTTGCTATTAACTTGGTGGTAGTGAAATAAATATATTGTTATTTCTTCCTTGGCTCCGGGAAACAATTCCCAAATCAATTGTCTACCCCGCGATATATCGCCGTGACTGTGCAAAACATCTCCGTACTGTGGATCCCACACCCCCGGCTCAAATCCACGTTCAATTACTGCTCCCACCGTCGGACAAACACTGTCAAAAGCACGACCTCCATTTAATTGCCAAGCGATCGGCGAGGCAGTTCCCATTGCATCTACCAGTACTCGCCCGCTGACTTGCTTTTGAACTTGATTTTTCAAATCCTTAAGCGTAACTGTCACTTCTGATGTATAAATATCTGCTCTAATAAATTCCGTCTCCTCCCAAATTTCACCACCTGCTGCTTGTAATTTTTGTCCGCACAATTGCAGTAACTTTTCGGAGTCCAAGCTTAAATTAAGTACTGTGGGAGTGTGCAAAACAGGCGCCCTCAGTTTTTTAGGAATATAAGCATCAAAAAACTTATTGAATCCGTCTTTGTACTCTCGTGCAATTATGGCTTCGACTTCTGCTGCAGTCAGCAAATTAATATCGATCAAGCTTTGGATCTCATCCCGGGAAATATTCCACTCTCGGTTCATCCGTCCAAAGGGTAATCGTTCCACCAGCAGCACTTTATAACCAAGTTTTGCCATCACCGCTGCATGAATCACACCGAGGGCGCCACCGATGTAAATCAAATCGTACTGAGGATTGGCTGCTTCCGAACTGCAGTGTTGATAATGAGAAAACACCACTTGAGCCGGTTTTTGGGGATTTTGCACTCCTTGACGCCAGCGTTGCTCCCACCAGTACACCCGCTTGAGGTCGTATTCTCCATTTGGCATTTTCTGAAAATACTTGACAGTCAATGGATAGTAAGGAGCTAGCGCTTCAAAAATTGATTGTTTTGATAAATCAATCGCTGGCGGTTCGGGGTAATAATGGGGAAAGCGATTTCTGATGTCCGCAATCAGGCGTTTGATGATTTGCTGTTCTTGGGGAAAGGGTTGACTTGACCAACGAAAAACTTTGAGATAAGTCGTTCGCTGTACTGACCAAACAAAAATAGAAAGTTCAACGGGTAAGTTTTGGGAGTTACTTTTTTGTTGAGTTTTCACGCTTTTGAGGCGAAAGCCATCTGGTGTTAGCACTTTTTTCCCGATTCCCGGTTCAAATTCGGTTTGCAGCCATTGACGTACCGTCGATGTATCTGAGACGGGAATTTCTATGTAAAGTATTTCTTTCATGTTTTCTCTATTCTCCGGCAAAGATATTCATTTAGACAGATTCCAAATCAAGCTAAGTTACGGTACAATCCGCCCTAATTATTGAATGAAAATTCAGTGAAGAATTTTTAAAATTTTGTCAAAAATAATTGTTCATTTTGTTTTTGTGTAAACTCACGCCATGAATTATCCCATCCCAGACAACACTCAAGAAATTATTGCTTTACGGCAAAAGCCAATAGACGAAGAATTAGTGGCAGCAGCGATCGCCGGTGTGGTCAAAATAGTCCGTGCTCAAGGACAATCACTCGACGAACTAACAGCTGAGGTTTTAGCTGAAGATAGCCTTTTGGACCGACAGCAACGGCGTTGGCTAAGCCAAGTAGTTGCCCAAGCTTGGAAAAGTATGTCAGAAAGTGCTTGAGCCAAGAAGAATTTGCCAATCATCCTTTTTTGGTGTGGGAGTTAGAATGTGGGAGTTAGAAGAAATATTTATGTCTGGGATTGGCAATTTTCAGCTTTAACTAGAAGCTTTGACCGTTGCTTTGGCTTGGGAATACAACCACAAACCATACTCTAATCCTTCCACCACCGCTTGGTAGGAAGCCACCAGAATATTCGTAGAAACCCCCACTGTTGTCCAGCGTTGCTGTCCGTTACCAGACTCTACCATTACCCGCGTCTTTGCTGAAGTACCCCGATCGCCATTGAGAATGCGCACTTTGTAATCTGTAAGTTCAAAAGTAGCAATTTGCGGATAAAAATTTTCTAAAGCTTTGCGCAAAGCTGCATCCAAAGCTGCGACAGGCCCGTTTCCTTCTGCTGCTTCTAAAATATCTTGACCGTTGACTGCTACTTTGACGGTGGCCAAAGAACTGGCTGTTTCTTCCCCTTGCACTAAAAAATTGCAGTGGACTTGAAAACCCTTGACTTGGAAAAATTGCTGGCGCCTTCCCAAAACTTGGTGCATCAACAGCTCGAAACTAGCCTCTGCAGCTTCAAATTGGTATCCTTCAGTCTCTAGTTCTTTAAGGCGTTTGAGAATTTCCTGAGTTGTGGGATTGTGCTTATCTAGGTTAATACCAAAACAACGAGCTTTTGCTAAAACATTACTAACTCCGGACTGTTCGGAAATAACTATGCGACGGCGATTTCCCACTCGTTCTGGCTGGATGTGTTCGTAAGTCGAGGGATTGCGCTCCACAGCTGAGACGTGGACGCCGCCTTTGTGAGCAAACGCCGATCTGCCAACAAATGGTGCATGTTCGTTGGGGGCAAGATTGACAACTTCACTGATAAAGCGACTGGTTTCGGTAAGTTGCTGTAGCTGGTTATCATCTATACATTTGTAACCGAGTTTTAACTGCAAGTTGGGAATCAAGGAACAAAGATTTGCATTACCGCAACGTTCACCGTAACCGTTTATAGTTCCTTGAACCATGGTTGCTCCTGCCATGACTGCAGCGATCGCGTTGGCAACTGCCATATCGCAATCATTATGCGTGTGAATGCCAAGCTGGAGCTGGTGAGAAGACGTAGCTTTGGTTACCTCCGTCACTATGTGTGCAATTTCCTGGGGTAAAGTACCGCCATTAGTATCGCATAAAACAATCCACTCCGCGCCGGCAGCGATCGCTGTCTCCAAAGTTTCAAGGGCATACGTGGGATTGTGCTTGTAACCATCAAACCAATGCTCTGCATCGTAGATAACACGGCGCCCCTGAGCGCGCAAGTACTCGATCGTATCTCGGATCATCGCCAAATTTTCTGCTAGTGTCGTCTGGAGGCCTTCTGTGACGTGCAAATCCCAAGACTTACCAAAAATTGTTACCCAACGAGTGCCAGCAGCAAGAATTGCTTGTAACATCGGTTCTGTAGCTGCAAGGCGATAGGGACGGCGAGTCGAGCAAAAAGCCACAATCTCAGCTTGCGTTAGTGGCTGTTGTTGCAGCTGCCAAAAAAATTGCACATCTTTAGGATTGGCCCCAGGCCAACCACCTTCTATAAAAGGAATACCCAATCGATCCAGCCTTCTGGCAATACGTAACTTATCTTCTATAGATACTGACAAGCCCTCACGTTGAGTACCATCTCGCAAAGTAGTATCGTAGATCCAAAGTCGAGGCAAAGAATTTACGGTCATAAAACTCTGACTTGAAAGACAACTTTCCAGCAATGTGTAAAGCCAGTATGGTAATGCAAATGGCCGTCAATACCAACTTCAGAAAATAAAATTTAGTACTTGTACCCAGTCTGTAAGAAGAAAATTTTGCTGCAAAATAGTATTGACCTCTACAATAGCGGTGCTAAGGTAATTAACTATCAGGGATCGGCAGTTGTTCTATACACCTCAAATCAAAAACCAACTAAAGTCAGGCAAATAAGTACGACAAAAGTTCAGTGCTTGCCACCTCCTCATTCTCCTACAATATACCTGTGCTGAGTCTTTTTAACTCAGGTTTGAGGTAATTTGCCAGTTACAAATATGATGAGTGCAGGAGGAAAGTTCTCAACTAGTTTAGACACCAGAAGGTTAATTTTAAGGAGAAAATCAACATGGGTAGATGGACACCACTAACTCTGATGGCTGGAGGCTTAGCAATTTTGCTGGGTACCTTGCTAGGTATTAATTTTCCCATGGGCGGACAAAATACTGCACAAGCACCAGCCAACGGAAATAAAACATCACGAGTCTTGCCTGCTAATATCAATGTTAATAGTACGGCAGCGGGTAGCGCTCGCGTCAATGGCAACGGGGACGCAGCAGCAGTAAAAAATAATGTCTCTGATGACACCAAGGACACGGGGGAAACAAAAACCGCTCAAAACACAACTGGCGACTCTACTATTACCACTGACGACACTCAATCCAACGAAACAACTCAAAACAATCAACCGATTTCAGCTTTGTGGTAACCTTTACTGTTGCCAGACCGGCGGTAAAGAGTTATCTGCTATGAGTGATGAGTTAGGAGTTAGGGGTTATTAGTCAAAAGTCCATAGTTGTTATCCAGTCACAACAACTACTATTGACTCTTGACTAATTAACTTTTTTGTCGGTGGCAAAAAAATCTCATATTTTACCCGCTACGGGGAAAGCTTTGCCCCTACTAACTCTTGACTGTTAACTGCTTGACTGATGAATAACGATGTTTTAATTATTGGTGGCGGCGTCATAGGCTTAGCCATCGCTATGGAACTAAAACTGCGCGGGGCAAAAGTCACTGTCTTGTACCGTGACTTCCAGAATGCTGCCACTCGCGCGGCGGCGGGAATGTTGGCACCAGATGCAGAGAAAATTACGAATCCCGCCATGCAACAGCTATGCTGGCGATCGCGCTCTATGTACGCCAGCTGGGTGCAAAAAATAGAACAAATTACTGGCTTGGATACAGGCTACTGGCCATGCGGTATATTAGCACCGCTGTTGGAAACAGACAAACAGAAAAATCAAAACTCCTCACCAGCTTCCCATCCCTCGCTGGACCGCTCCTTATTTTCAGCAGCTCATTGGCTGGACAAAGAAATTATTCATCAATACCAGCCAGGATTGGGTAAAGAAGTCATTGGCGGTTGGTGGTACCCTGAAGATGCCCAAGTAGATAATCGCGCCCTCGCCCAAGCCCTAGAAAACGCGGCCAGATCCTTAGGCGTAGAGTTGAAAGAAGGAATTACCGTCGAAGGACTTCAACAGCAACAGGGACGAATTGCCGGCGTACAAACCAATGCGGGAGTTTGGCGTGCCGCACATTACGTTTTAGCTGCAGGTGCTTGGACAAACCAATTGTTTCCCCTTCCCGTGCGCCCGAAAAAAGGACAAATTTTGAGCGTGCGAGTACCAGAATTTTTGACCGAATTGCCCTTAACCCGTATTTTATATGGCGATGATATTTACTTGGTACCCAGGCGCGATCGCCGCATAATCATCGGTGCTACCGTCGAAGATGTCGGCTTTACTCCCCACAACACTCCCGCAGGAATTCAAAACCTACTACAACAAGCGATTCGCCTGTATCCCCAAATTCAGGATTATCCGCTCGAAGAAATATGGTGGGGATTTCGTCCCGCCACCCCCGACGAATTGCCAATACTGGGAACCAGTCCCTGTCAGAATTTCACCTTTGCAACCGGTCACTATCGCAACGGCATTCTTCTTGCGCCCATAACAGCGGCGCTGATCGCCGACTTAATCTGGGAACAGAAATCAGACCCCCTTCTTGCTTACTTCCACTATTCCCGCTTTCAGGCTCAGCCGTCTACCTCCAACTCCATGCTTGCACCCTCCACCACTTCTTCGCCATTACAGTACGGACAAGTTTCCAAACCCGCTTTTTCTAGCCCTGTTCCCCTTTCCATTTCAGACTCTCCACTGGTTATTGCTGGCAAATCTTTCACTTCTCGCCTGATGACGGGAACCGGCAAATATCGCAGTATTGAACAAATGCAGCAAAGTGTCCTGGAAAGCAACTGTCAAATTGTCACCGTCGCCGTTCGTCGCGTGCAAGCTAATGCTCCCGGACACGAAGGTTTAGCCGAAGCGCTGGATTGGACGAGAATTTGGATGCTACCCAACACCGCAGGATGTAAAACTGCTGAGGAAGCCATTCGAGTTGCTCGTTTGGGACGAGAAATGGCAAAACTCCTGGGACAAGAAGATAATAATTTTGTCAAGCTAGAAGTTATCCCCGACCCAAAATATTTACTTCCCGATCCTGTGGGCACCCTGCAAGCCGCAGAACAATTGGTTAAAGAAGGCTTTGCCGTTTTACCTTATATCAACGCCGATCCCGTGCTGGCAAAACGTTTGGAAGAAATCGGTTGTGCCACTGTTATGCCCCTAGCAGCACCCATCGGTTCCGGACAAGGACTCAAAACCGCTGCCAACATTCAAATCATCATTGAAAATGCAAAGGTGCCCGTAGTCGTAGATGCTGGCATTGGAACGCCCTCAGAAGCAGCACAAGCCATGGAAATGGGCGCCGATGCCTTGTTGATCAACAGTGCCATTGCCTTGGCAAAAAATCCGCCTGCTATGGCAAGAGCAATGAGTATGGCAACCATTGCTGGTCGTCTGGCATATCTTGCCGGTAGAATGCCTCTCAAAGATTACGCCAGCCCTTCTTCACCCACCACGGGCACAATCACCAACTAAGGACGCGGTTGATAGCAAAAGACAAGGTACTCGCTGGTAATCTATGAACTTTCGTAACGAATTATTTTCATTCGTAAGAGTATATGTTGCATTTATGTAACATAAAACAAACAATGAGAGAAAGGAATTAGTTCATGCCCTACACGACAGAAGAAGGTGGCCGTCTCAATAACTTTGCCCGCGAGCCCAGGGTTTATCAAGCAGAACCTCCCACTCCCCAACAAAAGCGCAACTACATTTTCCTGGGTATTGCTGCCGCAGTTCTAGTTGGTGGTTTAATTTTTATTGCTTTTTCTGTTTCCAATCTCAGTTCATAACTAAAGATTTATTTCGCCGCCAAGCCTTTGGCTCGCTATCGGGTTCCAACCAACATTGGAACCTCGTTTTTTTATAAAAAGTAAAATTTAATACTTGAAAATTTCCAAAACAGATTGATTCTAACTAGAGTAACAATTATTTAAACATCACAGTCAAAATCATGGTCAAAATCATATTTACAGGCTGCTTGCACATACCCTTGAAGGCAATGTAAACTGCATTTTGGCTCTTTAGCCGTCATGAGCGTGAATGAAACAGAACATTCAGATAAATTTGTGTGGAACCGGCAAGTATACCACCGCCTGAAATTAGCCCTGAGCCTGGGTTTGCGAAGACAAATTTTTATAGCAGTATGTGACGATTTAAACCTAAGAAACAAGATAGCAGCGCGCTTGCACTCTACCTTGGCTTATCCAGTAGGGCAAGTATTATACCAAACACCAGAACTGCAGGAAGCAAGTACACCAGCTTATCCGCGCTTGGTTACCTTGCGATTGAACCTCAGCGATCCTAACCCCGTAGCTCAAATCAATCAATGGTTGCTCAATTATCCACCACCAATAGTAGGAGCATCAAAAGATTCGCCGGGGCGATCGCTACCAATACCCAGCTTTCAAATTGTAGGTGTAGAGCAGCTAACAAGGCAACCAGTAGCAATCCAGCGTTTATTTTTACATTACCTGCGTTTGATCGAACAGCATCTGGTAGCGCCAGAACCCAGTCGTTTTTTAGAAACTAGTTTGCTATTGTGGGTACCGCGCCCTTGGTTGCATGCGATTCAGCAGTCAGCACCACAATTTTGGCGCAGCCGTACGGGCGTGTTTGTTTTTGCTGGCGAACCAACACCGACCAACAGTAACAGAAGTTCGCTTGCAGAAGGTTTTACTGCTTCCGAAAGCTTGGATTTGGATGCTTTTGAGCAACCTGTTTTACAAGAAGAATTTGATTTTCAGCCTCAGTTAGCCCCTGGTCGCGGACAAACAAGCGAAGCACCTTCTGCAAATCACTCAGAAATATCAATACCAGAAGCACCACCAACGCCACAACCAGCTGGAATTGATGTTAGCGATGCTCCAGCGTCACTGCGTTTAGACCATATTAGCAAAGAGTTAAAGGAACTAATACTAGCAACAATTAACAGCACTAGCGCAGAAAACGCAGAGGAAATTAAGCAACTGCAGCAACTTCTAGAAGAAATCAATCTCCTGCATTCTCAAAAGGCCTCGCCACAGACAATCTCAGCTGCTTATCAACGCTTGGGAAATTTGTATCGCCTGCGGCTCGAACGAGGACAAATCACTCTAGAAAATTTAATGGTGGCAATATTAGCATACCAGGAGGCGATCGCTGGCGATGAAACTTCGCCACACGTCCCAGATATTCTCAATGACTTGGGAACCCTTTACTGGATGTTATACCGCACACCACCAAATGCGGCAGAAAGACAATCTTACATACAACAGGGAATTGAATTTTATCAGTTAGCTTTGAAGCTAATTTCACCAGAAACACAACCAGAAACCTATGCTCGCGTGCAAAATAATCTCGGGACAGCTTACGGAGATTTAGCACGTTTTACTAACCCCGCACAAAACTGGCAACAAGCGATCGCAGCGTACAGCGAAGCACTGCGCTTTTGCAACCCACAGATGGAACCAGCAAAATATGCTGCTACTCAGAATAATTTAGGTACTGCTTATTGGCATTTAGCGCAACACAGCCAACCCATAGAAAATTTGCACAAAGCGATCGCCGCTTACAATCAAGCCCTGCAGCACTACCAGCCAGAACAAGAACCGCTCAAATATGGCATGATTCAGAATAATATCGGTACTGCCCGCTGGAATCTTTCTCAATATGAAAATCCTGCAGAAAACCTGCGGCTAGCTATTGAGGCCTACGAAGAAGCTTTAAAATACCGCACTCCCGCTCGTCTTCCTGCAGCTTGTGCTGCTACACAAAATAATCTTGGCACCGCTTGGTGGCATTTAGCTAACCAAGCACAAATAAAAAAGGAACAACAACAAAAGTTTTTAAATCTGTGCATCCATGCTTACTCCCAATCTCTAGCTTTAGCAGCTTCAGTTCCAAAAGAAAATTTGAGTTTTGATGTATTTGCTACTCACAACCATCTGGGATTGGCCCACTATCAATTAGCAACAGAACACTATCTACAAACTGACTAAGCTAGTTGCTCGAAACATTTGGAAGCAGCTTTGGAAAATCACCTACAAGCCTTAAATGGATTTCGCGAACAGCCACAAGCTTATCAAATTTCCCTTGCTTATGTCTTAAAAACTATTCGTGCTTTTCATGCTGAATTTGGAATTAAGGGACAAAATTTGGCTTTATCCAAAGTTCCCGGGCCATTGTTGCCAGAAATTCTCGCCAAATTGTAACTAATGCTTGCTGGTTAGGCTTTTGACAGGTTTGTTGCTTAGCTTTTTGTCATTTTAGCTTGCTAGCGGCGATCGCATCTTTTTGATTCACTGGGAGATAAATTGGGAAATTAAGCAATCATCCCTAGTAAAGGACATTTTCATTGCCATTTCCAAAAGTTTGCGCACACCCTCTACACTGGTGACGTTTAAACCTGCTGTTTTAGCTTCGTTGATAAACAAGTCAACATCTTTGAGCAGGTGCTTGGTGGGAAAATTGGGCTTGGTACAATTACTATCTAAAATTGTTTCTAGCTTTTTGTCGAATAAAGGCGCGTACAAAGCACTTTGACGCAGAACGTACATAAATGTATTCACGTCGATACCGTAACGCTGCGCAAATCCCACACTAACGGTAAAAGCCGCTATTTGAGAAGCAACAAGTTGATTTAATGCTAGTTTTAGCGCTGCAGCTGTTCCTGGTGAACCCACAAGCAAAGGCTCAGGACCGAAATGCTTGAAAATCTCTAAATAGCGCTGGTACTGTTCCTGGTGGGCGCCCACCATCACGATTAAGTTACCAGCTTTTGCTTCTGAAATGCCACCAAAAACCGGTGCTTCTAAGTACTCGCCACCTGCAGCAACTACTGCATCCCTGATTTCTCTGCTTTCTGTGGGAGTAATAGTTCCCATCTGGATAATACCGCGCCCTGCCACAGCTTGGGAAGACCGATCTGAAAGCAACACGCTATAAATAGCCGCCGCATTGGTAAGCATGAGAATTACACAGTCAGCAGCCCGTATGGCTTGGAAGGGTTTGGTGACAACTTCCGCACCGGCGGCTTTTAAGGGTTCCAACTTTTCTGGGGTACGATTGTAGGCAATTAGGTCTACCTTTGCTTCTATTAACCTTTGCGCCATTGGCAGTCCCATTTGTCCAGTTCCCAGAAATGCTACCTTCATCTTCTAGTTACCTCTGGTTAAGCGATCGCCTTTTTTCAGTATTAAAAATTCTTTAGTAGTTAGTGTTAAGTACTACTAACTACTAGCCCGTTTTTTAACCCCCTGCAGCAAAAGTAACCATGATCATTATCGAAAGCAAAATGCCAGGTATTAAGAGCACGATGAGCATGATGAGGTCATGAGTGTTCATAGCGATCACCTTTTTTCACTGTCATTAGTGTGATGCTAAATTAACTATTACTCAATTGCTTTAATAGAGTTTTAAGTTATCGGATGAATGCCGGTTCAGGAACGCTAAATCCCCGCAGCGGTTGAGAATTTTCTTTGGCACTCAGTCCCTTACTTTGCAGCAAGACACCAAATCCCCCCAGTCCTAAGGGATCTATAAGCTGGTGCAGTGCATCCCTAAGGGAAAGTACCTTGGAGATAGATCGTTCGGTATTGACCGCACTAGCAATGCGATCACCCAATCCCAACATCATTAAAAATACTTCTTGAGTTGTAAACCCAACTTTATTTAATCCGCACTCCTCACTCCATTTTTCCAAAGCAGTAAAGTCAACATGAGCGGTAATATCCTGTCGACCAATGTTGATATAGGGATTATCATGACGTTGGTGGCGCCAATAGCACTGCAGCGTACCTTGCCATCGCCTGGGATTGTAATAGCGACTGGCAGGATAGCCATAATCTATAGTTAACACATATCCCCGCCGCAAACGGTCTGCTACTACACTCAACCAATCCAACGCCGCCAAATTAACTTCGCTGCGGTACCCTTGGGGATAAAGACCATTTGTTAGCTGTACGCCCACTAAATCAAAATATTCGGCTAGCCTTGGGGTAGATAAAGGGCCTGTAACTTCGGCAAACCTGAAAACGCCACAGCAAAAGGATTCAACAAGAGATTTTTCTTCGCTATTTTGCTTGTTTTTGCTGCTGTGAGAGCCTTCTTCGACAAGAGTAACGTAAATTTCTCGCAGTTGTCCTTTTTCTAAAATAAATCGGTGCACTGGCAAAGCGTCTACTAATTCGTTAGAAAAAAAGCAACCAGTAATCGAGTTGCTGGGTATTTCATCTAAACTGCACCAGCTAACAACTTGGAAATCTTGCAAGCGTTGCTGCTGTAGTTGCTGGAAAGCTGGTGATTTTTCCACAATAGTGTATCTCAATGCTGCGAAAAACTGTGGGTGGTACTGCTGAAGATACTTTAAAATATCTAGTGCTAAGTAGCCTTGAGCTGCACCCATTTCTACTAAAGAAAAAGGTACGGGTTTCCCAAGAATTTCCCACATTTGCAAAAATTGTTCCGCCAGCAATTCACCAAAGTCTGCTCCCAGATGAACAGAAGTGAAAAAATCACCCTGTTTGCCAAGGTTTATCGCCTGGGTGGAATAATAGCCATACTCGGGATGGTACAGCACTGTATCCATATACTCGGCGAAAGTAATTCGCCGGTGAGGACTTTTGGCTATGCGATCGCCGATTACTTGACACAATTGGGGATGAGAGTTCATAAACTCACAACTAGTACGTTTACAATTTTCATCTTCAATATCAATATTTTGAGGAGATAAGCTTGTGCAAAACCAGAATTCGACAAACGAAAAGATTCACAAAAAAGGTAAGTCCTTACCTTCTGGGTTAATAGTTCGTTCGGGAAAATTTGTTTGGACTACCCTATGGCATTTGATGATGTCACAACTTGCTCCCCGCAACAAATCAGGAGAATACATTCGCCCTACTAGCCAGTTTCGCAACTTTATCAACACGCAACCGGATAATTTGTATCAACCGCAAAGCGGACGCTACCGCCTTTTTGTCGGCCTGGGATGTCCTTGGGCGCACAGAACCCTTGTGGTGCGAGCGCTCAAAGGACTCGAAGACGCTATATTGGTCACCATCGTTTCTCCTTCACCAGACGAAGGTATCTGGGTTCTCAACCAACAGCAAGAAGGTTGTCGTACCCTCCCCCAACTGTATAACCTCGCCCAACCCGGTTACAAAGGACGTTGTACCGTTCCCGTGCTGTGGGATGCGCAAACCAAGACAATCGTTAACAACGAAAGCTCAGAAATTATTGTTATGCTCAATTCCCAATTTAACGAGTTTGCCACCAATCCCACCCTAGACCTCTACCCGCAGGAACTACAAGAGCAAATTGACCGCTGGAACGAGAAAATTTACCATACGGTAAATAACGGTGTATATCGCTGCGGCTTTGCCCAAACTCAAGAAGCATACGAACGAGCTTGCAACGAACTGTTCGCTTCTTTAGATGAAATAGATGCAGTACTGGAAACAAATCGATACCTGTGCGGAGACAAGCTAACGCTAGCAGATGTACGTTTGTTCACCACCCTGTTCCGCTTTGATATAGTCTACTACGGACTATTTAAATGCAACCGCCGCCGAATTCAAGACTATAAAAACCTGGGAGCTTATTTGCGCGACTTATACCAACTTCCAAAAGTTGCCGATACCTGCGACCCAGAAAGTATAAAACGCGACTATTACGGCAGCCTTTTCCCACTTAATCCAGGAGGAATTATTCCTTGCGGTCCCGATCTTACCAACCTTATGGAACCACATCACCGCGAAAGCCTTGGCAACAAGTTAGCTCTTTGATATTTTGATATGTCTTTACAACCTTCCCTACCTAATTAAACCCGACTTTGTTGTCTTTGGGTAAACTTTTCTCTGATTGTCTCTGTACATTTGCGATTTACACCCACGTCGCTTTGACCTAAACAGAAAGCAGAACAAACGTGAATAACGTTGGCATTGCTATCTAGATAAAGTTCTACATCATCTACAAATCCCGGCAAAGTGCTTTGAAATTCCGTATATTCAGTAACAATTTTTGTTCTTGGTAAAGATTCAATCACGCTTTGACTAGAAACACAATTAGGTGTGTGAGGACAAGGTGCTAATTTTCCATCACGAACACCTAAATTGTTTGGTCATTTTCCAGCCAAAATCATGACTATCTCTTCTAAAAGAGCAAATTGCAGCAATAATTACCAAATAATTTTAGTCATTATCTCAGCAGCTGGATTTCCTGACTAAGAAAATCCAGCTCGTTTTTTCAATGTGTTTACATGGCTATATTAACTATAGTCCAGTAAATAACAAGTATGAGAAAAACGCTAAGCCACAAAACGGCTTTATTCTGAAATAAATTCGTTAGACGACTCATAGGCAGATTTTTAGAATCGGTTGTTAATGATGAGATTTTGGTTAAAGAAAGGAGAAAACAAGGTATGCATTATATAGTTGTCATACCTTGATTCTTTGGTTAAACCCAAAGCCTATCTCTATTCACGATTGATTTTCAAAGAAAGTTTTTTACTAACACTAGCAGCCGCAGTCACCTTCGCCATTTCTTTTGTGTTGGCTTATTGATGAACTGCAAGCTCTAGTTAATTATCATTTTATAGCAATCTAAGTTGGTTTTCAGAAAACATTGAGACTAGTATTTACCCGATTTCTGCTTGCCCAATTCCTACAGACAGTATCCGGATTCGATTCGCCTGTCATCTTCCCTAGGAAATATAAATCACAAGTCTGCAAATTTTCCAGATCCTAAAGATTATTTTTTCATACCTGAAAGCAATTATTTCCTCACCTGGGATAGACAAAAATTTACCAGCGGAAACTATAGAGTTTGTATTACTTGCTGTCTGAAATAAGTGTTTTCCGAACAAGTTCAAGCACTTTTCAAACAGAAGGAGCCGCCTTTAATTTTAGTTTTACTTTCAGGAGTATTTTATGCGCATAGCTCAGGTTGCCCCACTATGGGAGAGGGTACCGCCTCCAGGTTACGGTGGTACAGAGCTAGTAGTGGGGTTGCTAACCGATGAATTAGTCAGACGCGGACACGAAGTGACGTTGTTTGCATCGGGGGACTCTCTGACTTTGGCCAAGCTGAAATCAGTTCATCCCCGTGCTTTACGATTAGATTCTACCGTAAAAGAATACGGCATTTATGAAATGTTACAGCTGGCGTGCGTGTACGAGCAGGCAGAAGAATTTGATATTATTCACTCCCACATGGGTTGTAGCGCCCTACCCTATACAAATCTAGTTAATACACCTACAATTACGACGTTGCACGGCGTGTTTACCCCTGACAACGAAAAGATGTTTCTACATGCTAAATCCCAACCCTATGTAAGTATTTCTGATGCGCAGCGGGAACCGCGGTTAGGGCTAAACTACGTAGCAACAATTTACAATGGCATTGATGTCAGCAGCCATAAATTTTATCCTCAGCCTCAAGAACCGCCTTATCTTGCTTTTTTGGGTCGAATTTCTCCAGAGAAGGGAACGCACATAGCCATTCAGATCGCTAAACAAGCTGGTTGGCGTTTAAAGATGGCGGGTAAAGTAGATGTTGTGGACAAAGAGTATTTTGAACGGGAAGTCAAGCCTTTTATTGATGGTAAGCAAATAGAGTATCTGGGCGAAGCAAACCACGTTCAGAAAAATGCCTTAATGGGGGGCGCGGTAGCAACTTTATTTACTATTACTTGGCGAGAACCGTTTGGACTGGTAATGGTAGAATCAATGGCAGCGGGAACACCTGTAATTGCGATGAATTACGGATCGGTTCCAGAGGTGATCGCTCACGAGAAGACAGGCTTTATTTGTAACAGCGTAGAAGAATGTGTCAATGCTATTGACAAGGTAACAAAACTAGACCGTTACGCCTGTCGGGAGCATGTGGAGAAATACTTCAGTGTCCAAAAAATGGTGGACGGGTACGAAGCAGTTTATCGACAAATTGTCGCAGAGCGTTTGGCCCAGAATGGAAAACTCATGCATTTTGATGACTTCAAACAAAAACAGCAACTAAGCGAACAAGCTCGTTTTTCAAAGCTACGTACCAAAATGTAGTTTAGCTATCGTAGTTCGTAATTAACTTCACCAATTCTAATTACGAATTACGAATTACAATTTATTTTTTATTTCGGCTCTGTATAGCCTTGCAAGTTTTCCGGTTCGAATTGACGCAAAATGCGAGTGGCTTGACGAGTTAACTGCTCGCTTCCTCTCACTACAATTAGATATTTACCTTCACGCAGACGATTGCGGTAAGGAAGAGCATCTCCGCTACCAACAGTTAAACCCACTCCCCCACCAACCAGGAATGCACCCGCAGCACCTGCAGCAGCTCCTAGCAGTCCTCCAAGAAAATGATTGCCAAGATTACCAATGGGGATAATTTCGATGTTTGTTAGAGCATTGAAGGCGTAACCAGCGACAAATCCAAACGGAATTAGCCAAATCAACAGACGTTTTGCTCCTTGTTTTGCTTGTAGTGTCGGGTTGATTAAGCCATATTCATCGGCGCTTTTGTAGCCTTGACCAAGAATATCAATTTGATTGGTAGGTAAGCCTTCTTTTTCTAAGGCAAGATACGCTTCTTCAGCGGCGATTCTGTTTGGTAAAACGGCAATAAGGTAATTCATAATTGATTTTTTCAAGGAGGTTTTTGTGTTACTGAAAATTGTTTTTTGCTGATTTGGCGAGTGGAATTACTCAGAAAAGTGCTTAATACCTTGGATAGAGTTGCGTGTATGTTGGTGAAGTTTGGATTTTTATAACTAACTGAGCTTTTCTAATATAGAAAATGATAGAAATATAGGTTGTTTAATAGCTTCAATCTCGGGAAAGAGTTTTAGAGTTGGTTAGTAAAGAAAATCGAAAGGGTTTTTGGGTTAGTTGGAGTGGATTTGAAGCTAGATGCAGTTGTATAGTTGTACTGCAAATGACTCGTCTGCCGAAGATTAGCAAACCGCAACGGTTCGTAGTTGTAGAGTGCAGCAATCAGGTTGCAGCGCAAGCCAAAACGACGGTGATGGCCGCGGTATCGTTGTGCCAAGATGCGGAAGAATCAGTACACGGCGACGTGCTCAGGCTCGATTCTTTGCCTTTTGTGCTTGCGTCAGTGGCTCTCCCCTCGGCTTTTTGTGCGGCAAACGGCTATTAACAGGGAGGGGCAAAGCGCCCTCTAGAAGCTTGATAGAGTTTGAAGTCGCTCTCCAGTGGGGTTTGAGGACTGTGACGAGGTATTTGAAGGTGGCTCGATGGACACCGAAGCGCTGCTTGAAATGTTCATAGGTTTTTACTGTCCTAATTTTTCTGTAATTTGGGAGCCACAAGCAACCGCTACAGCTAGCTGCTCATTAATCTCTTTCTTTGTCTTCCTCTGACCTAATTTGCAAGAGGAACTTAGCTGCGAAAGGTTGCCGCCAATCTTCGCCGCCTCAGGTCTTGAGCAGATGTTTGAGGTTAGTCGCCCATCAAAATTTCCTTTTAGATGTGTCCACTCCTGAGAGTTGATTCATAAAGTAAATGTTAATTAGCTAATCTTTTGAGTATGAGACGAAGCAAAGATCCATGAATTATTGCTTTATTGACCTGTGAATAAATCTCATAATCTTTACCCTGCTACTCGCCATCACTAAGGTCACTGGCATAACGTTTCCGTTGCGGTTTGCTAATTTTCAGCAGACGAGTCATTTGCAGTACAACCATACAACTGGATCTTGCTTCAAGTCCACTCTAACTAACTCAAAAGCCTTTTAGATTTTCTTTACGAATCAGCTTTGATGAGATGAAAAATGATAGCTCTCGAGTCACGATTATAACTATCCATAACTGTAGGGGCGAATGTGAGAGTTTTAGTTAACTTCCGCAGGTAGAAAATAAAATAATCGTCTGGATAGGTTTGCGGTTGTGCTGGCAATGACTACAATAAAGTAAGACACCTAACTGGAGTTGTAGCAGTGGGTTTATTTGATGAGTTAAGTCGGTTTTTAGAAAATCGTTTAGAGGAATTCTTGCGCAATAATCCGCATTTAGAGTTAGAAGCATTGTTAGAACAGCTACGGGAGCAAGAAGAAGACACTCTAAAGCTGATTGCAGATTTGCAGTTGCAACAGAAGCGATCGCAACAGGAAATTCTCTCCACTGCTCAAGAAATCCAAAAATGGCATCTTCGCGTCCAAAAAGCCCAAGCTAATAACAGACAGGATTTAGCAGCTGCTGCGCAAGAACGAGAAGCAGCATTACTGCGTCAGGGAAATCAGCTGTGGGGACACATGCAAGGACTCAAGGAGCGCCTCAACCAAGCGCAAGATTTACTGCGCAAAATTCAACAACGGCGACAGGAAGTGCAAGCTAAAGCTGCAGAAGCTCAAACAGCTCGCGCCCAACAAGCACAGCAGCGCTGGGAAACTTCTGGTTGGTGGAATCAGCCCCACACCGATTATAGCGGCTACGATCCTTTGGAGGAGAAATTCCGCCGCTGGGAAACAGAAGCGGAATTGGAGCAGATGAAGCGGAACATGGGAAGGTAGGGGATTTTAGTGCTGCAGTTGGCTACGTTTCTCTTGGCAAGGGATTGTACCAGCGATCGCCTGGTAAAAGAAGTTTATCTGCTTGCGGCGGTCCCCATGTATTCGGCTCGTATTCGTAAACGGGTGTGACGTTATCGAGAACAGATTGAACTATCCGCCATTCTTCTTCGACGGTATCTTCTCTGACAAATAGGGTGGGATCGCCTCGCATCGCCTCGCCAAGCAGGCGTTCGTAGGGTTCCATCTCGTCGCCTCCGCCGTAAAAAGCCAATAATTCCACTGTAGAGCCGATCATAGCTTCTCCAGGAATTTTCGTGCGAGCACCCAATCCCACAATCACCTCTGGGTCAAGCAAAAAACGAACGTAATTGGCGTTTTCCGTTCCCTCCTCCTTGAACACATCCAAAGGCGGACATTTTAGCTTGACCATTACTTCTGTAGTCTTGACGGGTAGTTTTTTTCCGGCTCTGATGTATATGGGAACTCCCGACCAGCGCCAAGTATCGATAAACAACCGCACCGCTGCAAAGGTTTCTACTTGAGAGTCAGCAGCTACACCTTCCTCCTGGCGGTAACCGCGGTATTGTCCCCGAATCACGTCATTTGGTTCGAGCGATCGCACTGCTTTGAGAATCCGTTCTTTTTCGTCGCGGATAGCATCTGTTGCTGTACTAGCTGGAGCATCCATGCAGACTGATGCTAGCACTTGCAGCATGTGGTTTTGAACCACATCGCGAATGGCGCCTGTTTCGTCGTAGAATTTTCCCCGTCCTTCAATGCCAAAATTTTCTGCCATGACGATCTGGATGCTTTCAACATAGTTGCGATTCCAGATTGGTTCTAAAAAAGAGTTGGCAAATCTAAAATACAGCAAGTTCAACAGCGGCTCTTTGCCCAGGTAATGGTCGATGCGGTAAATCGAGGATTCGGGGAAAACCGAACGGAGAATTTGGTTTAGCTGTCGTGCTGATTCTAAATCCCGTCCAAAGGGTTTTTCAAGCACCACGCGAGCGTTTCGGGCGCAGCCAGATCTACCCAATCCTTCTACTACTTGTGGAAACAAGCTGGGTGGAATTGCCAGGTAGTAAAGAGGACAGCTGACATTACCAAGTACTTGACGTAATTTTTCGTAAGTTTCTGGTTGGTTGTAGTCGCCAGAAACATACTGCAGCAGGGAAGAAAGTTTTGCAAACGCTATTGGATCCACGCCACCGTGGTCTTCGAGGCTCTGGCGCGCCCGTTCTCTTAATTGCTCCACAGTCCAAGGTCGACCAGCAACTCCAATCACTGGCACGTTGAGATTACCTCGCCTGACCATGGCTTGCAGGCTAGGAAAGATTTTTTTGTAGGCGAGATCGCCTGTGGCTCCAAAAAATATTAGTGCATCCGAGTGGGGAGTTTCCATCACGACAAGCCTTTTGTTGGAGAAGTAGCTTTTTCCTGATGACCGCCGAACTGATAGCGCATAGCAGATAACAACTTGTCGGCAAAGGTTGCTTCGCCGCGGGAACTAAAACGAGCAAACAAAGCTGCGGTTAACACTGGAGTTGGTACGGATTCGTCGATGGCTGCCATTGCACTCCAGCGTCCTTCGCCAGAATCTGATACCTGACCGCTAAACTCTTCTAGGTTGGGGCTTTCTAGTAAGGCGATCGCTATTAAATCCAACAACCAGGAAGCAATTACACTACCCCGTCGCCAAACTTCTGCTATATCTGCCAAATTAAAGTCATACTGGTAATATTCTGGATGGCGTAGCGGTGTGGTTTCCGCATCGATCGAGCGCTGATTCTTACCTGCATTGGCGTGGCGGAGTATGTTCATTCCTTCTGCGTAGGCTGCCATAATACCGTATTCGATACCGTTGTGTACCATCTTCACAAAGTGTCCGGCGCCGTGCGGACCGCAATGAAGATAGCCTTGCTCGGCGGTACCGCCTACCTTTTCTCGCCCGGGAGTGCGAGGGATCTCTCCCCTACCCGGAGCCAAGGTGGCAAAAATAGGCTCAAGGCGTTTGACTGCTACTTCTTCACCGCCTATCATCAGGCAATAGCCCCGCTCTAGTCCCCAAACGCCACCGCTAGTACCGCAGTCGACATAGTGAATGCCTTTGTCTTTAAGTGCGGCGGCGCGACGAATATCATCCTGGTAGTAAGAGTTGCCGCCATCTATAATTATGTCGTCTGGCTCGAGCAGCTGTTTGAGGGTGGCAATGGTCTCATCCACAGAAGCAGCGGGTAACATCAACCAAACGGCACGGGGTTTGGATAATTTGTTGACCAAATCCGCGATCGAGCTTGCTCCAGCTGCTATGACACCTTCGTTTACCATTGCATTTAATTTCTCGGTTCGGCGGACATACCCCACTACACGATGTCCAGCAAGCGTCAGACGTCGGGCCATGTTTGCGCCCATCCGTCCCAAGCCAATCATTCCAAGTTCCATAAACTTCTTGTCTCCTTGTGAAAGCGCTATCGCATCGCCGACGACGATCTGAGTAAAAGCAAGTGTAGTTTTGCTCCTTAGAAAGCGCGATCGCTACATTTGATATTTAGCGTTTATACAGTATGGTAACTGAAAGTTTTTGGAAAGCGCGATCGCTCGCCGCCATTAAAACTGTAACACTATTACACCCCAACAGGGCACTGCTGTGGCAGCGTGTTGAAAGTTGTCTTTGTAGTTTTTAGGCTTCGACGATGTTTGAGCGCTTGCGTTTTGGAAATTGCCACAACTTTTTCCTCAGGTGTAATTTTTGCTGATAGTATTTCCTGTTATCTTACTCAATTTCATTGTCTTTTTGAGAATTTATCTGCAATTAATACACACTTTTCGTAACTAAAAATACCAAGAATCTGATTCGTTTAAATTTTATTTAATTTCCTATTGAACCGGAAAATTTTTGATAATTTTACCCCAGCATATTTTCAGATTTTTGGGGGAAATTGTGCCCTTCCAATTCCTTGTCTGCGCTATTATGTATTATTATCCTACCATCCTTTGGATGTTCCAATTAAAAACATGAAGCATGGAACATAGTATATTTGTAGACTTTTTATCCAGTTTGCAATTGTTGTTTGTTGGCTACATTCCTGCCGCGATTTTAGGAATTTTACTGGGAAGTATCGTTGGCATTAATTCTTTTATTTATCAAATTGGCAAGCGGCTGCTGCAAATTCCCTTTAGCATTCCTCCTGTGGCTTTGATTCCAATGGCTTTAATTTTATTTCGAGAATTAGAAGTAGCAACAAGTATTGTTGTTTTTTTTAGTGCTATCTGGTCTTTGATTATTAATACAGCTACGGGTATACGAACAGCTCGCATCCAAGGTAACAATTTTCGTATTGCTATCAATTATATCTTCAATGCCTTTCGAAATAGCATTTGGATAGCCTGGTTCACTGTCATTGCTATAGAAATGCTAACGGTAAGTAAGGGACTGGGATTTTTTGTTTGGAACAGTTACAGGTCTGGCAATAATAATAATTTAGTTGCAGGTATAATTTATATTGGCACTATTGGCTTTTTACTAGATCAGATTCTGGATACCACCGGAAACATTCTTTCGCAGCTAATTTTAGAAAGTAAAAAATCGGAACTTTAAGCTCTAAAGTTAGAGAAAGCTCAAAAGCTAGCTCGCCTCAAGCTTTGAGTTGACCTGGAAGATTTAAAGGGTTGCCTCCAAAGCATGAAGCAGTCTCGTGCGGATGCGGCAATTGGTTTAAATGTACTTTCGAACACTGCAAGCTGACTTCAATGCTGCCAGAAACCTTGCTATCTGGGATTTTAGGTCATGCCTAATAGATTCTGGACAATCTGTTGGGTGGGATCGTTGGCAGTCCCCTGAACTCGATGAATGCAGTTCAAGGAAGAGCAGAGTATGTTCAGCTATCTCTGTTTAATTGTACCTTGTACTGAGCTAGACACAACAATCCTAAAGGACGCAGGTCTGTGTATGTAGTTGCGAGCGGAATTATTCATCAATTTCACTGACACGACGGATATTGAGAATATCACTCATTTTCTTAATTTGGATGAAAACATGTTCTAATTGAGCGCGATCGCGGATTTCGATCCCCAAGTTAATCAATGCAGGTTGACCAAGAGCAGTTTTAACATTTGCATGGCGAACGTTAATTCCCTGGTCACTCAGTCGCGACAAAATATCTTTTAACACTCCCACGCGATCGAGAGCTTCAATTTGCACGTTGACTTGATATGTTTGGGGACAAACGTTATTTTCTGAGACCGGATTCCAGCTTACGGGTACTAGGCGCTCGCATTCTACTTTTTCCAAGTTGTGACATCCTTGACGGTGGATGGAAATTCCCTTACCCCGCGTCACTACACCGATAATTGGTTCGTCGGGAATCGGGTTACAACACTTAGCTAAATAATACATTAACCCTTCTACTCCCACGATCGGCGAATCCGTGGTGCGGCAAGAAGTAGTAAAAGTAGTTGCATCCCGGGGTGCTGTTTTTGCTGTTGTTGGGAGGTTAGTGGTAGTTTCAGCTTCGTTTGCTATAGGTTGTTGCGCCTTGACCACCTCTCGCCAGCGGTTGAGGACCAAATTTAGCGTTACTTCTCCATAACCCAAACCAGCAAGTAAATCTTCCACGCAATGGTAGTTACACTTTTCTGCTACCGCTTGCATTGGTTCGGATTTCAAAAAACTTTCAAAACCTGTTTTCCCTAGTTCTTTTTCTAGAATTTCTCGACCGCGTGCAATATTTTCTTCTCGGCGCGATCGCTTGTACCACTGTTTGATGCGATTTTTAGCTGCACTTGTCCTGACAAAATTCAACCAATCCAAGCTAGGATGGCTATTTTTCTGGGTAATAATTTCCACTATGTCGCCATTTTGCAATCGCGTCGAAAGCGGTACTATTTTTCCATTTACCCGCGCTCCTGCACAGTGATTGCCAATTTCTGTGTGAATGCGATAGGCAAAATCCACAGGGGTAGAACTGGCGTTCAAAGCTACTAAATCTCCCTTGGGAGTGAAGACATAAACGTCATCTTCAAATAGGTTATCTTTGACGCTTTCTAGATATTCTTGGGCATCCTTTAAGTCGTTTTGCCATTCGAGCAACTGCCGCAACCAAGTAAATTTTTCATCGGCGGCGCTAAGATGGGTAGCGCTAGAACCTCCTGTTTCTTTGTATTTCCAATGGGCGGCGATTCCGTATTCCGCAATGCGATGCATTTCCAAAGTGCGAATTTGTACTTCCAAAGGCCGTCCCCAAGGACCGATTACTCCCGTGTGCAGCGATTGATAGCGGTTGGGTTTTGGCAGTCCAATATAATCTTTGAATCTACCAGGAATCGGACGAAAAGCATCGTGAACCACTGCCAAAGCACGATAGCATTCCTCGTGAGTTTGAACGATGATGCGCAGTGCTGCCAAATCGTAAATTTCGTGGAACTCCTTGTTTTGCCGCTGCATCTTTTGGTAGATACTGTAAAGATGCTTGGGACGCCCGCTGATATCCAAACAGCGAATTCCTGCTTCTGCTAATCGCTGTCGCAAACCTTCAGCTACTTTTGCCAATCTTTCTTCCCGAGCTGTTCGTTTTTCTGACACCAGCTGTTGTATTTGGCGAAAAGCTTCTGGCTCTAAATATTTAAAGGCTAGATCTTCTAATTCCCATTTAAAACGCCAAATCCCCAAGCGATTTGCTAAGGGAGCAAAAATTTCTCTAGTTTCTAAAGCAATGCGCCGGCGCTTTTCCTCTGGCATAAATTCTAGGGTGCGCATGTTATGCAGGCGATCTGCCAGTTTCACTACAATCACGCGGATATCCTGCGCCATTGCCAAAAACATGCGCCGAAAATTTTCTGCTTGACTTTCGGTTTTGCTTTTAAAATTAATTTTAGAAAGTTTGGTTACCCCTTCCACCAAACGCCTAACTTCTGAACCAAAACGCTGTTCTATTTCTTCAATAGTAACATCGGTATCTTCTACTACATCATGTAAAAATCCAGCTGCTATCATAGCAGCACTACCTCCCAAATCGTGGAGCAGACTGGCAACCGCAACAGGATGACAAATATAAGGTTCTCCTGACCTGCGATATTGACCCTGGTGTAGCTGATAAGCAAATTGAAACGCTCGACAGATTAAATCTGTATCGTAGTATTTTCTTTCTTCTTCTGTTTCACTGCTACTAGAAGGTGGGCTGTACAAACAACTCTTGAGCCATTCGGGAAGAGTAATATCGGTTGGCTCGGTGACAACTACTGTGCTGCTCATCATAAGGATCGGGACTGGGAGTCAATAAACAGGTGTATGCTGAAAATTTGAATATAATTGACGGCATTGCCGTCAACAGAAGTTGGCGTTAATAGGGGAAAAAGAATTAGTCATCCTGTTTGTACTTTCATTATCATCATCTGGAAATTTAACTGCTGACAAATTAGCCCCAAATTTTTCGGGGCAACAGCAGCTTCCTAAAAGTGAAGATTTTTCCGATCTTTAGAAAGATTACTTAATACTAATAGTATCTCAAGTGGCGCTGAATGTCTTTTCATAGGGATAAATATCAAACCTTCGCAACGTTGCTAGAGCAATTTCGCTGTCAGGTTGTTAGCCAGCAATTAGACGCACGTGGCATGCAACAGCAATTGACGTTGTTAAAGCAATTTTTTCAGCAACAAATTTTACCTTTAGCTGAGGGACCATCGCTGGAGCAATCTTATCGAACAGAAATGAGCAAGCTACTGCGGTTGCTAGAAATAGATGCGATCTTTTTTCAAGGCGCGCGCCAAGCTGCTACTGCTGCTGGAAGATTGACTGCCATTAGCGATCGCCTCACTAAGCTAATTGAATACTGTCATGCCGTTATGCAATTATAATGAGCACTGTTTCCACCTTGAAAAATCAGGCTATCTTTATTGACTGGTAGTTTTCTCCAGATACAAGCGCACTCCTTCGCTCATTTGCAACAAGTTGGGAACAATCTTTTTACCTAGAAAATCTTGGACTAAGTGTACCACACTACGAACGAGGAATTGAGGTACTCCTTTAATTTTCTTAGGATCGATAATTAGTTCGCCGCGATTTTCAACAATGGTCATATCGCCATCTGCGAGGAAGCGGTTGTTTCCGGCGCAATGCACTGCTTCTGTAAAGGCGTGAGTTTTAATTTGCCACTCTAAGGTAAAATTATTATTGTTCCAAGTATTGTATTCTGTCCACGAGAGCATGTCTTCGCTGAGTAAAGCCCTAGCGGCGCCGGGAATTTCTCCACCTCCATGCCACTCGTTGACAGTGTAAATTAGTCCGTTTTCCTCGCGACGGGAGACAACGCTAATATAGCGCACGTTGGGCATGTAGGGAACAAGTTCCACTAACTTGTCTCGGTAGGTAGCATAGACTAAAGTACGTGAAAAAGGAATGCGAGCGTCAGCAGAAATGAGCATTAGTTAATTTGGGTTTGCAAGTGCAATTGTATTGTGCATCATAAACAAAACAATATTACTACGAAGGCAATGTCTGCAACCGCGCAGTCTGTTTGTAGAAGTGAAAAGCTAGCTGTGGCGGCCAAAAATCAAAAATTTAAAGGCTCAACAGTCAAGTCCTTCAGAGTAATGGTAAAATGGCGTTGTTGTTTGTTAGTGATGAAAGAAACAATTGCTTCGCAGGCAACGGCAACAGTTAGCATGACCAAATTTCGTGCCAGAGGATAATCGCAAACATCATCATTAGCATTGGAAGGAACGCGATAAGCATCATTCCAAATCACTTCCGCATAATCGGCGTACAGTCCGACATGCAAACAGGGAATGCTCGATTGACAAGCGTAATCCTTTAGTAATTGGCGAGCGCTGCTGTTGTCAAACGCATCGACGAGGAGCTGGCTTTGTTTAAGCAGTTGGTTTACATTTGTCGATGTTAGCTTTTGAGTCTTGGCATCGATCTTAGTACCGATGGCTCGGTATAAATTGTTGGCTAAAATTTTGGCTTTCAACGCTCCAATATCACAGAGGTAGTAGGGTTGGGTAGAAAGGTTTCGTTCCTCAACGCGATCGCCGTCGATAACCTGAAGTCGCTCGCATCCAGAGCGAGCTAAGTTTTCAGTAATGTTTGCTCCTAGTGCTCCAGCGCCACAAATAGTGATGGAGTAATCCCTAAGCTTTGCCATCACAGCATTGCGGCGATAAAGTTGTTCGTGAAAAAAAATCGCCCTCTGTCTCACCATTGCTCCATCACACCCACTAAAGATTGCAAATCAAAGTCGCGATCGCGTCCGCTCAAGCAAATACCAGCACTGATGACAGTGAGATCGCTTTTGGCGATCGCGCTAGTATGACAAACACCGTCAGCAGTTGTCCAATTTACCGTCCAGAAATCACCGCGGTCTTGGAACTGCTTCAATTCCCCACCACCGCTGCGCAAAGCTTTTCTCAATCGCCTTTCATCTTGGTTTTTGTTTTTACCTTGAAGCTTTTGCCAGGCTAATTCGTATACCGCGCGCATTTCTGGAGTCATTCCCGCAAAGCACAACTCCTCTACGGGAGTAAATTGCTGCATAGCTAAACGTAGATTTTCCGATATTTCCGGATCGCTGCGGCGGTCTAGTTGCTCAAAGTAGAAACACCAACAATCCCAACGAGCTATGATTTGCTCAAAAACAGTACCTTCAGTTACCAGATGCACTGCAACGGGTTTCACCATTTTCAACCGTTGGCGCATATCTGCTTCATTGACAGGATATGCTAACCAAGTTTTTTGCTGCAGCTTGCGGGCCAAGCGCAGCCGAATTTGGGGAAACTGCTGCAAATATTCGGTAATAAGAGGTAAATTTGCCTCCTCCACAACCACGGCTATTTTTTCATCGACAGGCTGAAAAATACCCCAACCTTCAAATTGCTCGGGTTTTGGCCGGAAAGTGTAGATCATCCCGGCCAGGCGCGTACGAACGCGTCCACCTTTAGTACAGGGCGCTAGAAACCGGGTATTGTACAACTGTGCTTGAGCGTTTTTTATTTCAGCGAGCAGCTTGCGGATATCTGTCATAGTTGTTGTGCGTACGTGCATAAGCTCCCGCTGTGGGGAGCTTTGGTATTTTATTTGTCTGCTCGTACAGGTAACGGTGTCTCCAAAACCTCCATCAGCAAATCCAAACGAGAGGGACGAGCAAGCAGCGGAACTAGGTTTGGCAAACTGTAGTAATCACCCGTAAAGGTGAAGGTTTCCACAGGTACTTGCTGCTGCTTGAGTTGCTTCTCTAGCCAGTCTTCATAAGTTCCAACACGGACAATTACCACGTTGGGCATTACCGCCAACTCTCGGCAGTATTCCTTGTAGACTTGACTAAAGAAAGGACGAGCATTCTCACCCTCGTCTGTTACCAGGATGATTTGCTCGACTACCTGCTTTTTCCGACGCATTGCTTCCAATGCACAGCCAATGGAAGTGCTACCGCCAGCTTTAATGTGCTCAAAAGCACGTTCCCAGTCAGTTAAGTCCTTGCCTTTTGCTGTAACCGCATAAGGAACGGTGTCGAAAGCGTAGACAAATAGCTCTGCTCGGGTAATACCAGAGATAAGAGCAGCTAACCGCTTACCAATTTCGATCGCATTCTCCATCGAGCCGGATTTATCTACTAGTAGAGCGGTAGGATGGGTAATCGCACCGCGCCTGGAAATTTGCTCGTTGGTTACCTGCAAGAGTTTCTTTGTAGTTTCAGCATCGCAAGAAGCTGCATCAGCGGCGATTAAAGCTTTGTACGCCGAGACGCGCCCGTTGCAAGTTGCTTGTTGCAGCTTGGACTCAACCAGTTTCTTGACTTCGGGATGAGCCATCGCGCCCCGCTGCTGAATTGATTTGAGATGGTTAATCACCTCTTGCGGAGTCATGTTTTGGATCAATGCCACCAGGACAACCGGTGTCAGCTGCTGTAGAGCGCCAACGGCGATCGTATAAGGAATGTTGTGCTCTATGATTATTTGTGCTTGTTGTGCAGAACTTTCTGCCTTAGCCAACCGCTTGAGCACGTGCGCGCTGGAATCTTCAGGAGGAGTATTGCCAAACAAAATCGCATTAGCTCGCTCGCTCGGCTTGATATGCAGCGAAGCATACAAGTGCTTCATTGCCTTGCGACCCCGCAAAACAGCGCGATCGAACACAGCGGGATCGCTCTCCCGTGCTTTCAGATAACGCCGCACTGCAGTGCGGGTCGAACGAGGTAACTTGTTTCGGTGCTGCTTCATAAAATCCACCACCCGAGCTACTTCATAGGGTGGAAATTCTTGCAGCAGCACAAATCCGGCGTCTCGGTGTTCTCTGAGATTGCTAGTGAGCAAGTGAGCAACGAACACTTCCTTGTGGTCGCGGACATCCCCGTGGCGCTGGTACCAAACTGCCAAATGTCCGTAGAAAATAGGATCGACTTCCAGCATTAACTGATGAATTTCTGCGACTTGCTGCAGGTTACGATGAGGAGTGGTGAGCAAACTGTTGAGCATCTCCAAGCGCAGGTCGCGCTCTGCGGTGTTCATGAGAACCTCCTAAACAAAAACTTGAGATTGGCAACCAGAGTGAGACAAGCATTGTTTCTCGCTGCAGAGGTTCCGGACAACTCGTTACAACTTTGCTCGCTGTCCCAGTCAAAACCCTCGCAAGTCGCATCTGCAATCGAACTTTGTTTGAAAATGCTTCATCACCGTCAAAGTTAGCGATCGCTGACATCGCTTGCTGCCCGCAGTTGCGGTGCACGCGTATTTCATAATTAGAATTAGAATTCCGCGCAAGTCTGCAAAGCATCCACCAACCCTTACCAATTTGGCCTTTACCAGTTTGGCTACGCTCCCAAGCATAGTGGGAGCGGTAGGATTCGAACCTACATGTATGTGTAAGCTTTGTAAGTTAGGGCGCGGAATTAATTAAAATGACTTTGTCTGGTTGCAACAAGCCTTAACCGTAAACAGCTTCGGGACGTATAATTACATCACCGCTGGGACGCCGGTCGACTACATAGGTGTCAAGGCGATCGCTGTTGACATCTAAATATCGAGCTACGCGCTCTTTAATTGCCACATCGCTCATATTTTCTGTTGTTACAATTCCCAGCTGCTTTTTTGTCACATCAAAAGAACGTCCTTCAAATCGAATGTGAACCGTCACCATCACCTCTTTTAATTACTATTATTGTGAGTGGATCCGATCGGAATCGAACCGATACCCTCCCTGTGAGATGTCGCACTCACACCTTGCGCAAGTCGAAAAAGCTGCTGTAACATACACAGGAATTGCACCTGCACCAATCGTCAAAAAAACGATTGCTCTACTTTTGAGCTAGTATGTAAGCTTTTTCTATCGGGTCACAAGTCAGGAACTCTACCACTAGAGCTACGGATCCATTCAGTGATGCAGGTCATCTTTAGGAGTAGAGTCGTTGGAAGTTATCCTTCCAAGTACTCTACTTTTGCAACCATCCAGCTTGCATACTACATTTATAATACAAAAGAATTTGGGTGTCAAGGCGAAACTCTAAATTTTTTTGGAAAAAAAGGTATATGAAAAAAATATGGCTGCTGGTGGGAGGAGGAACCCTTGTTGGTACAATTACAGTGCTGTTGGTGTTATTTTCCAGTAATACACGCCAACAAACACGGGCAATTGCCAAAACTATCGAGTACGAGCAGCGGACTTTACCGTCGAGCGTAGTTCATATTCTGCGGATTCCGCCTGCAGGCAGATTTGTAGTTACTCCCGCAGTTTCGCCCCGGCTAAACACGGTAGAAGAATTTGCCAAAAAGTATCGAGCCATTGCGATCGTCAACGCAGGCTTTTTCGATCCAGTCAACCAGCAGACAACATCCATCGTTATCCAACAAAAAAAGTCATCGCCGATCCTAGGAAAAATCAGCGATTGTTGCAAAATCCCCAACTCAAACCCTACATGGCACAAATTCTCAATCGTACAGAATGGCGACGATATCTTTGCAATCGAATTGTTCGCTACGATCTAACCTGGCACGACCAACCGCCGCTTGCTGGTTGTGAGTTAGTGGATGCCTTAGGGGGAGGTCCGCGCCTGCTACCGCAGATCAATTTAGTCTCAGAAGGATTTGTCGATCCTAGCAACAAACGCGATGCTCTAGCTAGCACTCAACGCAACGCCAGAACTGCAATCGGTATTGCCCGCGACGGTGGAATTATTTTGGTGATGGTAGCGCAAAAATCTGACGCTCCCAACAACTCAGGAATGTCCCTACCAGAGGTAGCTCAGTTGCTGAAAACTTTGGGTGCACGACAAGCCATGAATTTAGACGGCGGTAGTTCCTCTTCTTTATACTACAATGGTCAGAGTTTCTACGGAAAAAGAGACCAGCGGGGACAGTTGGTGAAAAGACCGGTGAAATCAGTGTTGCTAGTTCAACAAAACAGCGGCAGATAAGGCAAAAGCAAGACACCTTCTTCGCGACTATTTGGATAAAAGTAGCATTAAAAACACCGGTCAGGAACATTAGCAGCAGTCCTGCAGGTACAGCTGCAACCACTTAGCCATTACTTGCACGTGGGGTGAAAAATTCATTGTAATGTGATTGCCAGGAACTTCGTGGATTTCTAAGCCTTCCATTGCCAAATTTTGCCAACCGAGTTCTGGGTTTTGGGGGTTGAAGGAATCGCGATCGCAAGCCCGGAAGAAGATGACTCTACCTGGATAAGGTTGGGGAACATAGTTTCGCATCGCCTTGAGATTGATCCTAAACAGATTGTGGTGGCGGCGCAATTCGTCTATACCAAAATCAGCAGGCATTCTTAAAGCCGTTTTTCCTTTTTCTAAAAAGTAGCGCAGTTGCTCCTCAGTACTTAGTTTTTGTAATTGTTCTGCCGCAGCGGCAACATTAGCACCCACACCAAGAGCGTAGGCCATGATTTTGAGATCGTCATTGTCAATATTTTCAGAAGGCATGTGACCGACACCAGGAGTATCGATCAGAGCCAGCAAACCTACTTTTTCCCCTTGTTTTTGAAGTTGCTGTGCCATTTCATAGGCAACCGTACCTCCGAAGGAAGATCCGCCCAAAAAGTAAGGGCCTTGCGGTTGTACAACCCGCAGTGCTTTGATATACACAGTTGCCATTTCTTCAACACAAGTCAAAGGCGGCATACTGCCATCAATACCTTGTGCTTGCAAGCCGTAGACTGGTTGTTTTGGACTTAGGTAATGAGCTAAGTCGCGATAGATATAAACATGACCGCCAACAGGATGGATCAAAAACAGCGGTGGTTTGTTAGCGTCGCCAGATTGAATTTCTACAAGTACAGAAGGTAACTTTGGCTTGACCTGTTCCTGCTTTTGGGAACCAGCACTCCAAAGCAGCGGCTCCTTTCCAGAAGCAACTCCAACTGGAGACGGCGAAATTAATTCAGCTAATTGTGCAATGGTCGGTGCATCAATCAAGGTATGGGGTGATAGCTTGGTTTGCGTCGCTGCGCTGATTTTGGCAATTAAATGTACAGCGACTAAAGAATCTCCTCCCAATTCAAAAAAGTCATCGTGAATTCCAACCGGTGCAACTCCCAGAGATTGTTGCCAAATTTCGGCGATGGTCTGCTCTAAAAAATTGCGGGGTGGCACATAAGCTTGACTGAGGTTTGGTCTGGAGTGAATGGATGGAGATGAATTTCTCGCCTCGGGTTGCTCGGGAAGGGAACTGCCAGGGGATGGAGATTGTCTTTTTTGGTACATTTGCAGGTTTTGCAATTCTTTAGTAGCGCTAAACTGCTCAAACCGCAGGAGAAAATCCTGGGTTGATACGAGAACCTGCGGTAAGGTACTCCCCAAAATGCGGTTAAATGCCTCTACCCCTTCTGCGGGCAAAATCCCTTGGCGCAATTCGGCATTTCGCCTTTTTTGAAGTTGTGTAGGTGCTTTCACTTGAGCCGCTTGTCCAACTTCTTGCCAGCCGTCCCAATTCACAGAAACATACAAGGTATCAGCTTTAGTGTTGTGCTTTTGCAAAGCTTTGTAATTGGCAAAGGCATCTAAAAACGAATTAGCCGCACAATGATCCACCAATCCCAGCGGTGCCAAAAAGGAATTGAGCGACGAACAAAGAACAAAGAAATCTAAATCAAAATTCTCAACTAAGGCATCTAGAATCAAAGTCCCCTTCACCTTTGGTGCGAGTACGTTTGCTGCTGCTTCCGGCGTTTTTAGCTGGATCGTGCCACCGGAAAGAACGCCAGCAGCATGGATAACACCGTGAATTGTACCTTTGAGCTCGCACGCTCGAGCGATCGCCGCTTGCATTTGTTCAAAGTTAGTAACATCAGCACGAACAATTACCACTTGCGCGCCCAATGATTCCATTGCTTGCAGTTGGCGAATTTTATTACTGATGGGATCCTGCTGGTCGTGGGAGGAGAGCCAGTGTTCCCACTCGTCTTTGGCGGGAAAAGGCGATCGCCCAACCAATACTAAGCTCGCCTGGGCTGCTTTTGCTAAGTATTGTGCCAAAACTAAACCAATACCGCCCAAACCGCCAGCGATCAGATAAACTCCGCCTTTTCTCAATCGCGGTGTTTGTTTTTCAGCTGATGGTAAGCGGACAGGTACAAACGTTTGTACCCAGCGATAGTTACCGCGATAGGCGATCGAGGTACCCGAAAATTCGTTCCCGTGGGGAAATTTTTGGGGTGATGATGCGATCGCCACCTCAGAAGCGGGAACGGTACTTTCAGCACTTTGAGTTGCTTGTTTTGGAAACTCCCAAGACCACACTGCCTCAAGTAAATTGTCAATTAACTTTAGCTGCTCTTGAGTGTCTGGTGGGGGCAGGACGATATCAATGCTGTGACAATCGATATTGAGGTATTCCTGGGGAATAACTTTGCATGCACCGAGGACAGTTGCTTTTTCCGGACATAGCTTTTCTTCACCCGTTACTTGTTGCAGGTGATTGGAAATAACTGCAATTTGTACTCGGGTATCGAGATTTTGTTTGCCAATGGCCTGAGCCAAAAATAGCAAGCTCCAGAACCCCAAATTTTGCAACTGTTCTAACCGTTTCCACCTAGTTTCGACAAATTCCTCTTCCTTAACTTGAGGCGTAACGGTCCACAGATGAATGATATATTGCGGTATCTTGTCCAGTGCGTGCAATTGTTGCCACAGGCGGTCGTAGTCTTGGGGGTGGGAGGGATTGAGGGTATAGGCATTTTCACCCTCGCTCTTGAACTGCTCTCCCACTCGCACAGCGATCGCCTCTTGATTGGCAACTTTTTCAAGTCGTTGGACAAGGCGCGAACCCAAACCGCACTCATCCACAAACACCAGCCAACGGGAACGCTGTTTTTTAGCGGTGTTGTTTGTTACCACAATTGGCAAACGTTTCCAGGAGGGAGTATAGAACCAGTCAGCAATATCCGCTTTCTTCTCTAGCGGTAGTATTTGTTGCTTGTCAAGGAAATCTTCAGGTGCTTGTTTCAACTCTAAAAGTCTTGTGAATGCTGCTGTAGTGGAATTATCGGATGCAGGGGCTTGAGCTAGAAAAATATGATATCCAAAAACCGAGGTTTCCGGTATTGCGGCTACTTGCACAAAACCCTGAGCCAGTAAAGTTTTTTGCCACTGTTCGCTGGACAAAAATGGATTTGTTTGAGTGCGTTCTCCGTCGTGCAGCGGTTTCATCAACAAACCGTCGACTGTATCAAAGTACAATTGGGGTTGGGTCAATTCCCAAATCAGGAGAATGCCTCCAGGAGCCAATAAAGAACGAACACCAGCCAGGGTTTCTCCGATGTTCTCAGCAACGTGCAAGACATTAGCAGCGACAATAATGTCAAAGCTGTGCAACTGATAACCCTGCTTTTGAGGCGATTGTTCGATATCCAGCAGGCCGTATTCCACAAAAGGATAAGCGCTAAATTTTTGTTTGGCGCGATCCAAAAATAAACGACTAACATCTGTATAAAAGTAAGTGCATTGTTGCGGTGGCAGTACGGGTAGCAAGTCTTTTGTCGTCAATCCCATCCCCGCCCCAATTTCTAAAATTCTCAGCTGAACTTGCGATGGTATCGATTGACAACAGCATTGCACAATAGCTCTGGCAATGGCATTGTAGTAGGGAAGAATCGGACAATCAAACGCAATGCGCTCCGTGTCTGCTAAACAGCCCTGAGCAAAAAATAAATTCAAAGGATCTTCCTGACCCACAAGCAAAGCAGCAAGCTTTTCCCCAGAACGCAGCACAGGCTCTGGCCAAAAAGGCGTATCTGCCCATAGCAGCTTGACTTCTCGTACCAAAGCCTCAAAATCTTCACCAGAAAATGGCAGCAAATTCGTAAAAATTTCTCCCTGTTGCTGTAAATGACCGTGTTCTACAAGTACTTGCAGCCATCGAGACAGCAATTGCTTGTATTGTGGCAAAATCGAACATTGCTCGAGTAAATCTTCTAGCGAGTATTTATCGGTGGGATTGCAGAAAGCCCCCAATTTCCGCAAAGTCAAGTTGATGTTGGCAAGACACAGTTGGTCCAAACACTTTTGTTTTGCCCAGTAGGTAGGACAATCAAATTTAGATATATCAGCCAGTGCTTGTTGACGACCAGCATTGACTGCTGCTTCCCACAACAGCCGGGAATTGCTAAGTGTTTGTTGTGGTTTGGGTAATGCTTGCGCTTCCAACCAGTAGCGTCGGCGTTCAAAAGGATAGGTAGGTAATGGTATGCGGTAACGTTGCTGGCCAGCGTAAAACTTTGACCAATTAATTTCTACACCCCCAAGCCAAAGCTGTCCTAAGGCGTTTAACAACAAAGCCACATCTGATCGTTTTTCTTGGACGTGGTGCAGACAAGGAAGGATAATGGCTGCATCTTTTGGCTCGTCACAACAAAAGGCAGTGTGTTGCGGAGTTTTCCCTTGTGGCGTTGACCCAGCTTCAGAGGTGCAGCTATTGTAGTTACCCCTACGATTTTGTTTGGCAAGCGTTACTAAAGTTCGTCCGGGACCAAGTTCTAGCATAAAAAGGCTGTGCGGTCTTGGAGCTCCTCCCCAGAAGCAACTGCTGTCGGTCGTGTTCGAATTTGGCATTAACTGTTGCAGACCGTCAGCAAAGCGTACCGTACTAAGCATATGTTGTGCCCAATAATTGGGATCGCTAGCTTGGGCGGCGGTAATCCAAGTACCGGTGACGTTAGAAATGTAAGGAATTTGCGGCGGTTTGAGATTAACTGTTTTTACCAGTTCTAGAAACGGCTGCACAGCTGGTTTCATCATTTGAGAGTGAAAAGCATGAGACACCTGCAGGCGGCGGCTTTCCACCCTTTGTGCTGCTAACTGCTGTTCTAAAGCGGCTATTGCCTCTAGGGTACCGGCAATCACGCAACTAAAGGGAGTATTGCTTGCTGCCAAAGACAAGTTTTCGTTGAGAAGCGATCGCGCTTGTGCTTCTGGCAAAGAAACCGCAAGCATCGCTCCCAAAGGCAACTGCTGCATCAATCGCCCCCGAGCTGCCACCAAAAATAGCGCCTCTTCCAAACAAAGGACACCAGCAACAGTTGCTGCTACATATTCGCCCAAGCTATGGCCGATCATCGCTTGAGGACGCACGCCCCAGGACATCCACAAGCAAGCTAAGGCGTATTCCGTGACAAACAAGGCTGGCTGTGCAATTATCGTTTGCTGTAATTTTTGGGCAGCGGATGCTTGGGAAGCGCTGTTGTTGTAAAGAATGTCGCGCACATCTAAATTTAAGTGAGGCTCTAGAAGTTTTGCACATTTGTCTATTTGTTCGCGAAAAACTGGCTCTGTTTGGTAAAGTTCCCACCCCATATTTACGTATTGGGAACCTTGTCCGGAAAACATGAATACTACTGCACCTTGCTGTTGGGATGGTTGAAAATTTGTCAAAACTCGCTTGGGATCGAGTTCGGAAAGTGCTGCCACAGCGTCTTCTACATCGCTGCAAACCACTGCGCGGCGTTTGTGAAAAGCTTTGCGACCAACAGCAAGGGTATAGGCAACATCAGCTAAGTTTAGTTGGGGATGCTGCTTGAGGTGGGCAACTAAATTGCGACTAGCTGCTTCCAGTGCGGGTGCTTCTAGAGCTGAAAGTAGCAATAGCTGGTAATTTCTCTCTTTTTGAGTGATAGGTAGGGAAGATCCCGAAATGGTATGTACTGCTTGTGTATCTTCCTGGCTTTTTGCAGCTGGTGCTTCTTCTAAAATCACGTGGGCGTTGGTACCACCAATACCAAAGGAACTAACTCCAGCACGACGAGGAGTACCGTTGGTCTGCCATGGAGTTAATTTGGAATTAACGTAGAAAGGACTGTTGGCAAAATCAATTTTGGGATTGGGAGTTTGGAAGTGCAGGCTGGGCGGTAGGTACTGATGTTTAAGTGCTAGAACAGTTTTGATTAAACCTGCAATTCCGGCGGCAGTATCTAGATGTCCGATATTTGTTTTCACGGAACCGATGGCACAAAAACCTTTTTTTGGGTACTAGCTCGAAAGGCTTTCGTTAAAGCTGCTATTTCAATAGGATCGCCTAAAGGTGTTCCCGTACCGTGTGCTTCGATATAGGTGATGCTTTCTGGATGAACATCTGCCATTGCCAAGGCGATCGCGATCGCTTCTGCTTGACCTTCTATACTCGGAGCGGTATAGCCTACTTTTAAAGACCCGTCATTGTTAACAGCAAAGCCCCTGATTGCAGCATGGATTGTATCGCCAGCTGCGATCGCTTCTTGTAATCGCTTCAGAACCACGATTCCCACTCCGTTTCCGACCACGGTTCCCTGCGCTTGGGCATCAAAAGCTCGACAATGACCGTCCGGTGACAAAATCATGCCTTCTTGGTACAGGTACCCGCTTTTTTGAGGCAAACTAATGGAAACTCCCCCTGCTAATGCCATGTCGCATTGATAGTTCAGCAAGCTTTGGCAAGCCATGCAAGTAGCGACTAGGGAAGTCGAGCAAGCTGTTTGAACAGTCACGCTTGGTCCTTTCAGGTTGAGCTTGTAGGAAACACGCGTGGCTAAGAAGTCTTTATCATTAGCAATTAAAAGTTGATAGGCATTTCCCGGACTGGTTAATTCCTCGTTAGCAGAAAGATAATTCCACAGGTAAGTATTCATTCCTACCCCTGCATACACCCCAATGGCACCAGTGTATGTTTCCGGATTGTAACCAGCATTTTCCAGCGCTTCCCAAGCACATTCCAAAAACAAACGCTGCTGGGGATCGGTAATGGTGGCTTCTTTGGCACTAAAACCAAAAAAAGGGGCGTCGAATAATTCAATGTCTTCTAAAATTGCCTTGGCTTTAACGTAGTTGGGGTTTTTGAGTGTTTCTGCAGGGATTCCAGAAGCTAGTAATTCTTCCTCTGAAAAGAAAGAAATGGACTCTACACCATTTTTGAGATTTTGCCAAAATTCTTCCACATTTTTGGCACCTGGAAATCTTCCTGCCAAACCCACAATGGCTATTGCATCTTCGGCGTATTCGGTTGGTAAGTTATTCATTTTGCATCTTCCTTTGCATTTTTTGCTTTTGCAGGCTAAGGGCTTGTTTTTGCAATTTGGCGCGTTGCGAAACGCTATCGGAACTATCAACAAAGCCTGTTGCTTGTCTTTCACTTTCGCCGCTAAGGTGTTGGGCTAGGGCGCTGATGGTGGGATACTGAAACAGTTCTACCATCGAAACTTCTTGCTGCAGTACGTCGCGCAGTTGGGACTGCACTTGCGCCATGCGCAGAGAATGACCGCCTAAATCAAAGAAATTGTCGTGTAAACCAACTTTGTCTACCTGCAGAACTTGCTGCCAAACTGCTGCTATGGCTTGCTCGATTTTTGTTTGAGGTGCTGCATAGCCAACAGTCAGTTGCGAGTGTCGAATTTCAGGTACTGGTAGTTTTTTGCGATCCACCTTGCCGTTTGGTGTTTGCGGTAAAGCCGTCAGGAATACCAACCGCGCTGGCTGCATGTAATCGGGTAACTTTTGTTTTAAGAAGCTGCGCAGCTGCTCGGCGACGGTGGGTTGTTCGATTTGAATGCATTCTCCTGTTTGTAGGAGGTACTCGATACTTTGATAGAGAAGCGCTTGTTGTTGCGGTTCTGTTTGTAATTCTATTTCTGTTAGTTGTCTTTGCTGCGCCACGATTTTTCCAGAAAACCACTGAGCTTTTGATAAACATGGTAATTTTAAATACAAACGCACCCGAGGAGCGGTTTTCTTTATTTCTGGCAATCCCGTCAAGCGGACGCCTGCAACGCCGATGTCTGCAATTTCCACTTCTACTATTTCCTGGCTGTCCAGTTCTGCCAAGGCTTTGCTTGGATGTGGCACCCACTTTGGTATCTGCGTGGAAACAACATAGGCAACTAAAAACTTGTCATCCGACACATCTTCCCGAGCAGCACCTCGAGTTGCTTCTTTTGAGGATCCCCAAGAACGGACTGCCTCAACCACTGCTTGTTGTACCTGGGGATGCTCCCTCAATACTGCTTCAATTTCACCTAGCTCGATGCGGAATCCACGAATTTTTACTTGCTGGTCTTGCCTTCCTAGGTATTCGATATTACCATCAGCCCGATAGCGAGCCAGGTCGCCCGTTCGATACAAACGCTCTTCTAAACCTGATGGCATCTTCTTGACAACAAACTTTTGTGCTGTTAATTCAGGTTGGTTGAGGTAACCGCGGGCTAGACCAACTCCTGCTATGTACAGTTCTCCGGGAACGCCAACAGGAACAGGCATCTGGTGAGAGTCAAGTATATAAACCCGCGTGTTGGCAATGGGATAGCCGATGGGTAACTTCTCGTTACCTTCAGTTGCTTCTTTTGCCAAGCTGCATTGACTACATCTGGCAACCGTGGCACAGACAGTGCTTTCTGTTGGACCGTAGGCATTAAAAAATTCGCGTCCGGGTGCCCAACGCTTGACTAATTCAGGAGGACAAGCTTCGCCAGCAACAATAATTGTCTGTAAATCGGGAAGCTCTCCGACTGGCAAAACCGCGAGGGCGGAGGGAGGAAGAGTAACAATTGTTACTTTTTGTTGGCGCAAAAGTTGGAACAAAGCCGGACCTGGAAGTAACGATTCCCGTTCAGCCAAAACAAGAGTTGCTCCAGCTGACCAAGCCATGACAATCTCCCAAATAGAAGCATCAAAACTCAAAGATGCAAATTGCAAAATTCGACTTGTAGGTTTGACGCTAAAAAGCTGTTGCTGGGCGATAGCAAGATTGCACAAACCGCGATGGGTGAGGAGGACTCCTTTTGGTTTACCTGTAGATCCAGAAGTGTAAATTGTATAAGCGAGGTTGTCAGGAGTCACTCGAGGTGTAGAAACGGGACTTTTCTGTTCCCAGGAATTTCCTTCCCAATCGTCCAGATAAACAATTTTTGTCTGGGATAATGAGTTGCGATCTATGACATCTATTCCTCGCTGCACAAGCAGCACCGGTACTCGAGCATCTTCTAACATGAATGCCAGACGCTCCGCAGGATAGGCAGGATCGAGAGGAAGATAAGCACCGCCTGCTTTGAGAATGCCCAGTATTCCCACTATCATCGCCAGCGATCGCTCTACGCAAATACCCACCAAAACTTCTGGACCAACACCAACAGACTGCAGGTAGCAGGCTAGCTGATTGGCTTTGCTGTTGAGCTCGGCGTAGGTAAGTTGTTCTTTTTGAGCAAAAACTACCGCCACAGCATCGGGTGTCTTTTCCACTTGCGCTTCAAATAATTGATGGATGCAAATATCATCAGGATACTCCGCCAGGGTGTGATTCCACGCTTGTATCTGCTGCCATTCCGATTCCGTCAGCAAGGGCAAGTTGCTAATGCATGCGTCTGGATTGGCAAGCGAACCTGCTAGTAAAGTTCGAAAATGCCCTTCCATGCGAGCGATCGCCTCCGCTGTAAATAAATCGGTGCTGTATTCAAATACACCCATCAAACCCTGTGGTCTTTCCTCACATGTCAGTGTTAAATCGAACTTGGCCGTACCCGTATCCATATCTAACTGGCTGTAACCCCACGGCGCACTCAAGGTTGGCATAACCGGAGGTGTGAGGTCAAAGGCAACTTGAAAAACAGGACTCCAACTCAACTTTCGCTCGCTTTGCAGCACTTCCACTACTTTCTCAAAGGGCACGTCTTGGTGAGAGTCGGCTTCTAGGGTCACTTCCCGTACTCTAGCCAGCAATTGCCGAAAGGTGGGATTGCCGGAAAGGTCAGTGCGCAATACTACGGTATTGACAAAAAAACCAATTACCCCCTCTAATTCCGGACGTTGGCGATTGGCAATGGTCGAACCAACAAGAATATCTTCCTGTCCGGTATAACGGTAAAGCAAGGTTTTGAATACCGCCAACAGCAGCATAAATAAAGTCACTCCTTCCTGGCGAGCAAAGGTCCTAGCCGCCTCGGTCAGATGAGAGGATAAGGTAAAACTCAGTCGCGCTCCTCGAGCGGATTGCACAACCGGTCGCGGTCGAGCAGTGGGAAGTTGCAGCACCGGTAAAGAACCGCTCAGCTGGCGTTGCCAGTATGCAAGTTTGCGATTGAGAACTTCTCCTGACAAGAACTGGCGCTGCCAAAGAGTAAAGTCAGCGTATTGGATAGGAAGGTCTTCAAGAGGTGAGGGACGCTCCTGAGAAAAAGCTTCGTAAAGCACCATCAACTCTCGCATGAAGATGCCAATTGACCACCCATCCAAAATGATGTGGTGTACTGCAAACAAAAAGGTGTACTCCTGTTCGCCAAGGCGGACGACTGTAAGGCGCACCAGCGGTCCCTGTTCTAAATCGAACGGTTTTTGCGCTTGTGCAGTTGCCAGGCGCTGAAGTTCAAGCTGGCGATCGGCGGCGCTAAAGTGAGTGAGGTCTGTTTCTTGGAATAAGTAATGGCGCCGCAGTTGGGAGTCTGTTGTCGCATTCCTCACAACTTGTACGGGTTCTCCAGAAGCGATCGCAAAGGTTGTGCGCAAAATTTCATGGCGACGAACAATTTCATTCAAACTCTTTAACAAAGCCTTTCGATTTAATTTTCCGTGGAATTCTACCGCACCGGGAATATTGTAAACGGGACTGTTGGGTATTAACCGGTCTAGAAACCACAATCTCGTTTGAGCAAAGGAAAGAGGAAAGACAAACACTTCTTCCTCATCATCAGCTTGAAAGCAGGAGGTAGTGCAGTCTTGGAGGTCTCCAGCAACTACCGCTTCGCTAGAAAGTTCTCGTATCATTTTTCATTCCTGTTGGTTTGCTAGTTCAACTACCTATCTGTTTTTGAACACAAGCAGCGCGTTCGCCCTCCGGATGGCGCAAAGCGCTACCGCCAGTTCCTCAAGACCGGACTGCCTCGTCTTGAGAGTCCCCTTCACGAGCAACTGCTAATACGGATCGCTTTGTGCGATAAGCGGCGCGAGAAACTGGGGTAATGGCTGGTTCTGACGACTTGGCAAAGGAAGCATGTTGAAGTTGGGCGATCGCTTCAGCAAGTGTAGCTACGGTAGGATACTCAAACAGCAAACGCAAAGGCAACTCCAACTGAAAATGATTGCGCAGCCGAGATATAATTTGTGTCGCCAATAAAGAATGGCCCCCCAAATCCAAAAAGCGATCGTGAATGCTAAATCCGTCGCTAGCAAGAACTTCCGCCCACACGGTGGCGATTGTCTGCTCGATCGGGTTGCGAGGTGCTTTCCACTGTGGCTTGAGCTCGATTTTGGTTGTGGGTAGTGTTGCACAACGTTGCTGCAAAGCTGCGCGATCGACTTTGCCACTCATGGTCAAAGGCAAAGCATCCACGATCGTAAAACTGGCAGGTACCATGTAATCAGGTAATTTCTGTTTGAGAAAATCTCGTAACATCCCGCTAGCAGTACGCTGCCAAACTTCCCAAATGTCTTGGTTCTCAAGCAGGTAAACAATACTTTGCTTCCACAATTTTTCCTGGCTGGGAGTAAGGTCAAACTCAATTCCAACTCGATTTTCCTTCTGCCAAACCACGCTTCCCGCAAGGCACAATTTTTGCTCTGCAGTCGGTAGTTGCAAATGCAGGCGGACGGGTTGACCCACTTTTGCATTGCTGGCGCCGACCACACACGCTCCATTGACGGAGATATCTTCAGTTTCCCCAACAGCCGTTCCTGTGCCGATAAATTCTACCGTACAGCTAACCCGATAAGGAACTCGTTGTGGATAATTCTTGGTGACAACATAAGCTACAAGTTGCTTGTCACCGGTTTTGGTCTGTGAGGCAACAACTACTGCTTGTCGCACATCTGGGTGTTGACTCAAGACTGCTTCTATTTCACCCAATTCTATCCGAAACCCACGCAGCTTCACTTGATGGTCAAGGCGCCCAAGAAATTCAATGCTGCCATCAACAAGGTAACGAGCCAAGTCTCCAGTTTTATACAATCTGTCGATGGGAAAATTCTCGGCTGCTTTTGCACTGCTGCTAAAAGGATTGGGAATAAATTTCTCTGCAGTTAATTCTTCTCTGTGGAGATAGCCCCGTCCCACTCCCGCTCCGGCGATATAAATTTCTCCAGGAACACCAACGGGTACGGGTTGTAGGTGAGAATCCAAAAGATAAAGAAGCGTGTTGGCGATGGGACGACCGATGGGAACGGTTGAGAGATTGCTATTTCGCTGACATTGCCAAGCGGTGACGTCAATGGCTGCTTCTGTAGGACCGTAAAGGTTGTACAGCTCGGCATTCAGCAAAGCAAAGCAACGCTCTTGCTCTGTCACGGGTAGTTCCTCGCCGCTACAGATGATACGTTTGATACAGCTGCAAGCTGCTACTTGCGGCTCTGCTAAGAAGGCTCGCAGCATAGAAGGAACAAAGTGGAGTGTGGTAATTTGATGTCGAATTATAACTTTGACTAAGTAACCGCTATCTTGATGTCCCCCGGGTTGAGCCAGCACTAAACGAGCACCTGTAATTAAAGGCCAAAAAAACTCCCAAACTGAGACATCAAAACTAAAGGGCGTTTTTTGCAATACGCGATCGCTGTCTGTCAATTGATAAGCTTGCTGCATCCATAACAAACGATTGCAAATTCCCCGATGGGTATTCATCGCTCCTTTTGGCTTTCCAGTGGAACCAGAGGTGTAAATAACATACGCCAGGTTGTCTGCACTCACAAGTTGGCTGTGGCAAAGATCCTCTTTGCTAAATTGGGAAATGGTTGACCAGTCGCTATCCAAACAAATTACTCGTCCGGTGAAAGACAAAACAGAGGAAACTAAATGGGATTGAGCCAGTAAAATCGATACTCGAGCATCATCCAGCATAAAAGCCAAACGTTCTTTGGGATACCCCGGATCCAGAGGAAGGTAAGCACCACCAGCTTTTAATATTCCTAGCAATCCCACTACCATCTCCAAGGAACGTTCCATGCAAATACCAACTAACACTTCTGGGCCCACACCTTGTGTTTTAAGATAACGGGCAACTTGATTGGCGCGTTGATTCAATTCCCGATAAGTCAAAGCAGGACAAGTACCTTCCAATCCATCCAAGATGACTGCAACAGCATCAGGAGAACGCTCAACTTGCTGTGCAAATAATTCGTGCAAGCATGTGTCAAGAGGATAATCTGCTCGGGTATCGTTCCATATCTGCAACTGCTGTTTTTCAGCTGCGGTTAACAAAGGCAATTCCCAAATTTTCTGTTCTGGATTTTTCACCACTGCTTCCAGTACTGTTTGAAAATGCCCTACCATTCGCTGTATTGTTGCAGCGTCAAACAGATCGCTGTTGTACTCAAAATAACCCACTAAACCTTCCGCTCGCTCGTCCAGCGAGAGCATCAAATCCATGTTTGACGTCCCCGTATTCAAAATCAAGGGCCGTAAAGTCCATCCGGAATCTAATACGGGTGCTGGTGGTTCGAGAACAAACATGACTTGAAACAAGGGATGGTGACCCAAATGACGTTCTGGTCGCAGGACTTCCACTAATTTTTGAAACGGTACGTCTTGATGGGCAAAAGCCTCTAAGGTAACTTTGCGCACTCGTCCTAAAATTTCTCGGAAACTAGGATGGTGAGAAAAGTCTGTTCGCAATACTAAGTTGTTAACAATAAACCCTATCAACCCAGCTAGTTCGGGACGATTCACAGCTGAAACGATCGTCCCGACAGGAATATCCTCTTGTTGGCTGTAGCGTGCCAAAACGGTCTGAAAGGCAGCTAGCAAGGTCATAAATAAGGTGACTTTCTCGCGACTGCTCAGGGCCTTTAGTTCCTCTGTTAATTGTTTGGATATGATAACTTTCTGCCTTGCTCCTCGAAACGTTTCCATGGGCGGACGGGGACGATCCGTTGGCAGTTGCAGCATGGAAAGATGGGCAAGTTGCTTTTTCCAGTATTCTATTTGAGGAGCAAGAAGGTTATCTTGCAACCATTGCCGTTGCCAGCAAGCATAGTCGGCAAACTGAATTGACAATTCAGCTAAGGGCGAAGGTTTACCTTGAGAAAACGCTTCGTAAAGTGCTGCTAATTCTGGCAAGAAAACGTTGCACAAGGAAATGCCATCAAAGATCAGATGGTGAGCAATTAAGTACAACCGATAATCGCTCTGGCTAAACCGAAATAAAATCACCCGCATCAAGGGTAATTTAGTCAAGTCAAAGGGTTGTCGTGCTTGCTCGCTGGCTTGTCGCAGAGCTTCGGCTTCTCGTTCGCTGGCGCTGAGGGTTTGCAGATCCACAACGGGTAGCGGTATGACAAGGCAGGATGAATAACTTGAACCGGTTGTCCGTCTGCAATTTCAAAGGTGGTACGCCAAATTTCATGTCGTCGGATTATTTCATTGAAACTTTTTTCTAGGGCTGCTATGTCTTGTAAACCAGGTAAGCGAATCTCTGCCGCATCGTTGGATACTGCTGTTTTGGGAACCAGTTGTTCAAAAAACCACAACCGCTGCTGAGAAAATGCCAAAGGTAAATTTTGATGGCGAGAAACAGGAACAATAGGAGGAACTTCTTGCTGACCGGGTTGTTTGTGGCTGAGGGTTTCGATTTGTCGGGCAAGTTGGGCAATAGTAGGCGAATCGAACAGCGATCGCATTGGCAAGTCTACTTGATACTTGTCACGGATGCGGGAAACTATGGTAATGGCAAGCAAGGACTGTCCGCCCAATTCTAAAAAGTTATCTTCAATGCCGACTAATTCTATTCCCAATACTTCTGCCCAAATTTCTGCCAAGCTTTTTTCCAAGGGCGTGCGCGGCGGAATATATTTTTGTGCTAGCTCCGGTCGAGATGTATCTGGTGCTGGTAATGCTTTGCGATCGACTTTACCGTTGGGAGTAATGGGAAGGGCAGCCAACAACATAAAGCGATCGGGTACCATGTAGTCGGGTAGTTTCTCTTGCAAGAAGTTCCGCAGCTCGGAAACAAGTTTAGAACTTGGCAATAGATTTTCAACCTCCCAATCCTCGCGGTCGGAATTGGGAACGACGTAAGCAACCAAGCGTTTTTTCCCCGGTATGTCTTCCCGTGCTGTCACTGCTGCTTGTCGAACGCTGGGATGTTGTCCCAATACAGCTTCAATTTCACCCAATTCAATTCTGTGACCGCGAATTTTTACTTGCTCGTCAATGCGTCCTAAAAATTCCAGGCTGCCATCAGGAAGGTAACGCCCAAGATCGCCGGTTTTATACAGTCTGGTGGTAGGAAAATTTTCCTGATAAATAAATTTTTCTGCTGTTAATTCTGGTCGGTTGAGATACCCTCGCGCTAAACCTAACCCACCGATGTATATTTCACCAGGTACCCCGATATCGACTGGTTTGAGCTGTTCGTCTAATAAATAAACTTGCTTGTTGGCAATAGGATAGCCAATAGGAGGTTTTCCAATACCAGGAGTGCATTCAGCTATTGTCGTGCAAACGGTAGCTTCTGTTGGTCCGTAGGCATTAAAGAAACGACGACCAGCAGATGCCCAACGATTAATTAATTCCCCAGGACAGGCCTCGCCAGCAACGATAAGCGATCGCAAATCAGGTAATTCTTCTACAGGTAGAACAGCTAAAGCTGATGGCGGTAGCGTCACTGTTGTAATTCGCTGTTGGCGTAATAGCTTTAGCAAAGCTCTCCCTGGCATTAAGGTATCGCGGGTTGCTAAAACTAATGTTGCACCTGCTAGCAAAGCCATGAAAATTTCTGAAACAGATGCATCAAAGCTCAAGGAAGCAAATTGTAAAACGCGGCTATTGGCTTGGATGTCAAAAATGCGGATCTGCTCTTGAGCTAGGTTCCCAATTCCTGCGTGGGGTATTAAAACTCCTTTGGGTTTACCTGTGGATCCAGAAGTATAAATTACGTAAGCTAGGTTGTCGGGAGTAACTTTGCTGTTGGGATTGGCTGAACTCTGGGGAGCAATAATTGTCTGCCAATCGCTGTCTAAGCAAATAATTCGTGCTTCCTTAGCAGGTAAAAAATTAACTAAATGTTTCTGAGTTAGCAATATACTCGCTTGGGAGTCTTCTAACATAAACGCCAAGCGCTCTTTCGGATAATTAGGATCGAGAGGAAGATAAGCACCGCCTGCTTTCAAGATGCCTAGTATCCCTACGATCGCCAACAGCGATCGCTCTACACAAAGACCCACTAAAACTTCTGGACCCGTACCTATAGTTTGGAGGTAATGTGCTAGTTGATTAGCACGATGATTTAACTGTTGATAAGTCAAAAAATTATGAACATTCTCATCTATGTGTTCCCCAAACGATTGTTCTGAAAATTCATTTTCCTGTTTCTCAAATACTACTGCTACAGAATCAGGTGATTGCTCCACTTGCATTTCAAATAGATTGTGGACAGGTGCATATTGATAGTAACTGAGCATGGGATTGTGACTTTTCCTCAAAGTTGAACAAGCAATTCTCGCTGGGTAATTCCCGACAGTATGTTTTCCCAAAACCAAAATCCGAGCCACTTACCTGGAAAGCTTGCTAGATGCAAATTTTTTCAACATTTGATAATGCATGCTGATTTTTTGCTGAAAAATAGACGGGGAATGGCTGTGACAATGGAGAGAAAAAAGTAGAAATTAAGTTTTTAGCAACAAAGGAACTTGACCTAGCGCCAGACCCTTTTTTTCCTAATCTGAGGTTGGGATATATACCTCACACTCAGCTTGTTGGGAACACAAAGACTAAAAAGCGGCAATTGTTGATTTGATAAGCAATTATCTGAACTTGTAAGTAGTATTCCCAGAAAATGAAGACAGCTAACAACCTTACCAGTTGGCTTTTTTACTGCTTATTTACGCTGCTTGATAGGAATTTCAATTGCAAATTCTGTTCCTTTTCCTGGTTGAGAGTAAAACTTGAGCTGACCCCGATGCTTTTCAAAAATTATTTGGTAGCAGATTGACAAACCCAAACCTGTACCAGAACCAACTGGTTTAGTTGTAAAGAAGGGATCGAAAGCTCGACGCTGTACTTCTTCTGTCATCCCAGTACCGTTGTCGGCGATGCGAATGGCGACGCGATCGCAATCTAAACGTTCGGTACGAATGCGAATAGCTGGTAGTTCTGCAATCGAGTTAGTGTTGTCTTTTCCTAACCAGGATGAAGAATAAATATCTTTGTATTTCTGTTCTATAGCATCAACTGCGTTTGTCAAAATATTCATGAAAACTTGGTTGAGCTGTCCCGGATAGCATTCTAGCTGTGGTAGCTGGCTGTAATCTTTATAAATTTCAATTCTTGGTCTTTCTACTTTTTCTTTGAAACGATGCTGCAAAATTAGCAGTGTGCTCTCGAGACCTTTATGAATATCTGCTTCTTTCATCTCCGCTTCATCAAGACGAGAGAAGTTACGCAGCGACGTCACTATCTGGCGAATACGATTGGCGCCTACTTGCATGGACTCTAGAATTTTTGGCAGATCTTGTTTGAGGAATTCTAAGTCAATAGCTTCTTGGTGAGCTTTGATTGTTGGTGCGGGATGGGGATAAATTTTTTGGTATTCTTCCACCAACTGTAGTAAATCGTGTAAGTAATTACTCGTATAACGAAGGTTACCGTGAATAAAGTTAACTGGGTTGTTGATTTCGTGAGCTATTCCAGCTACCAGTTGTCCCAAACTAGACATTTTTTCTGTTTGAATTAGTTGAGTTTGGGTTCGCTGTAATTTGTACAAAGCTTGTTGTAAATCCTGGTTTTTTTTCTGAAGTTCCAGCGTCCTTTCTTCAACTTTTTTTTCTAAGTTTTTGCTGTAATCTTCAAGGCGGTCTTTAGCTTCTTTGAGCTGGATATTAGCGGTTTCTAGATTGGCATACAGCAAAGCATTTTTCAGAGAAATTGCTATTTGAGAAGAAAGCAGTCCTAAAACTTCTAGTCGTTCGGTAGTAAAGGCATCAATAGTTAAATTGTTTTCCAAATAGAGAATGCCAATCAATTGACCTTGATTGATCAAGGGAATGCAAAGAATCGATAGCGGTTTATTGTTAATAATGTAAGGATCTTTTAGAAATTTACCTTCTTGACTAGCACGATTTAAGACTACATTTTCTTTGGTTCGCGCTACATAATTAACTAAAGAAAGAGGAAGGTAACGAGTTGTCAACTCTCTAGAAAAAGATGAGGAAAAAATAAATTCATCTTCAGTAAAAGAACCTTTGGCTTCAATTGATAAATGTCCTTCTTTTTCTAAAAGCAGATAACTAATTTGAGCACCTGCATTTTCCATGACAATTTTGAGTAGCTTTTCCAGTAACTTACTCAAAACAATTTCACTTGTTAATATTTGCGATGCTTTCAGAAAGGTTGCGAAATCCAAAGCATGGGGTAAGATACCATTCGACAAGCTCGTTGTTTTCGTTACTGTTACATCTGAAGTTGTTCGTTTTTGAATTGGAGAAAAAATTGCTGGATAATTGCATTCCAAATCTTTTAGTTTTGCTGTTGCTCCCCAACGAACGTAGATGGAGTAAGCCTCAATTAAATAACTTTGAGCTAATTTTTCTCTTCCTAAGGAAAAGTAGAACTCTGCGGCTAATTCGTTAGCGATCGCTTCATCTTGAAGGTACCCTTGCTCCTTGGCCTTGGCGATAGCGCGATCGTAAAGTTCCATTGCTAAAAATTTTTGCCCCAAGACTCTGGCTTTTTCTGCTTCTATCAGTTCATATTTGTGTTGGAAATTACAGGGAGCGCTATTTACCCACTGCTGCATTTGGCGCTGATTTTCTTCAACTATAGCCAGATACTTTTGTTGTTCTTTGGTTTCTAGTGAAGAACACAATCCTAGCAGAGCTAGAGAATAGTAAAAATTGAAGTTAGAAAAAACTATTGTCCAACCAAGAACGTGAACTGTATATTCTGCTGCTAGTTGAGCGTTAGTAACAGCTTGAGCGTAATCTTTAAACAGGTAAAGCAGAATTGTTTTGGCATTGAAGATAAGAAATAGTAACAAATAATTTTTAGCTGCTACCAAATCAGGTAAGCTTTTTGATTCATCAAAAACTTCACCAATTAATTGATATTTATTTTCAACCTTTCCTCGAATATTTAATACCAACTGTTGCCAAATGCTAATGTAGTTTATGGAATATTCCTGTTTGAGATTCTTAATTAAATTCAGGTATTTTGCTTGTTGCTGTTCTACAATCTCTAGTTGCTCTCCTTTTAAAAACAGATGGGAGCAATAGTTAAGACCACAATAGCAAGCAAATTCTATGTCTCCAGTTTCTAAGCCGCTGTGAAATCCTTCTAGGAAAGATGCTAGTGATTCATTAACGTGCTCTTTTCTAGGTCTGATAGAAAGATTGAATAAGGTGTAAACTTTACATTTGAAAGCTTGAGCATTAAATTTTTCTAATAACTTTAAGGCGAATTTACCATACTCATATCCTAAATCAACATCTTCTAATGTTGTACACAGAAGCATTCCGTACAAAGCATACGTAAAAGCAGCCATTCCCGAATATCCATATTCAAAGCAAAGATTAATTTGGGCTAATACAATTAATTGTGTGATTTCGGGCTTGGCAACGGTAGAGACAGACGCCATCACGATTAACAGGCGTAAAGCAGCAAGTTTATAGGGATCGGTTAAGATAGGTAAATCTTCTAAGTTTGTTAAAGCTGGTAATTCAACTTGCCATTGAATGTCATGAGAATTAGTTTCTAAAGAAACTCCCAACTTTTCCAGAGCAGAAAGACCAGTTTCTAGTGCAGCTTTCATTTGGTTTTGGGCAAAATAGCACTGAATTTGAGTTTCGTACGCTTTGATAGAGTCAAGTAGGTTAGTGGCTTTTTGCAGTACGAGTTGAGCAAGGGTAATGGAACGCTGGAAGTTGGTATTTAAGTATTCTGCTTCTGCTGCTTCTACGTGGAGGTCAAGTGTCAGGTCGTAGTCAGTTTCCCAACTGTTAGGTGCTAGCAAGTCTAGTCCCATAGTTAGGTATCTAGCTGCAGGTTCGTAAGCTGTTGATGTTTTTGCTTTGCGACCTGCAATGAGATTGAGGCGAGCTAATTCGTTTTTTTGCGGGCGCGAATTTATTAATTCCGCTCCCATATTAAGTTGATTTACAATATCGAAGATATTTTCCTCTATTGTTTCGGGAGAGGTATTTTTGAGAAGCAGTTGACCGATTTTAAGGTGAGTTTCTTTTTTGTGTTCTTCCGGAATGAGGAAGTACGCAGCTTGCTGAACTCGGTCGTGTAAAAATTTATAGGAAATAGTTGGTGTACAGTTATCAAGACTTACCAGCTCGTCTTTTGTCATTAAAGGAATTTGGTAAGTATTGTCTAGGGGTAAAATTAAACCTGATTGTAGGGCGCTCCAAAGTTCTGCAGCTGTTTCTGACTGAGATTTTTCATAAATAATTGCCAGAATATCTAAAGAAAAACAGTTACCGATGCAAGCGGCTAATTTCAGAACTTGCTGGGTTGGTAATGGTAGTTTTTGAATGTTTCTGGTAACAAGTTCAACTACATTGCAATTGCTAAAAACAAAAGCTTGTACTTGGGCGATATTCCATTGCCAACTATTTGATTGTAAGTCAAAAGTTAATAATTTTTCTTGGTATAAAGTTTGCAATAATTGAGTCAAAAAAAAGGGATTTCCTTGGGTTTGCTCGAAAAGTAAATCGGCAAGGTCTTGGGATTTTTCGCTTTCTTGTAGGGTGTCGGCTACGATTTGACGGACATGAGAAATATCCAAAGGTTTGAGAGCGATCGCATTAACAATTGCCCCTGTTTTTTGAATTTCTTCTAGGGTGAGCATGAAGGGATGGGTAGCACTGACTTCATTATCTCGATAAGCTGCGATCAACAGTAAATGCTTGCTATCTGGGTCTGTGACCACAAGCTGAATTAATTTTAAAGATGCTGCGTCAGCCCATTGTAAATCGTCTAAAAATAGAACTAATGGATGTTTGGCTTGAGCGAAAACTTGAATGAACTTTTGAAAGAGACGATGAAAGCGATTTTGAGCTTCGGTGGGTCCTAGTTGAGGAATGTCTGGTTGCGGACCGATAATTAATTCCACTTCCGGGATAACTTCAGCGATCGCCCGACCGTTACTACCCAAAGCTTCTAGGAGTTTTTGTTTCCAAATAGCTATACTTTCTTGACTTTCTGCTAAAAGTTGCCTTACTAAATCTTGGAAGGCGCTGACTATAGCACTATAGGGAATATTTCTTTTGAATTGATCGAATTTACCGCTGATAAAATAACCGCGAGTTTTCACAATTGATTTGTGAATTTCATTGACCAAAGCAGACTTACCGACTCCTGAATAACCAGCCACCAGCATCATTTCAGTTGAACCAAAACTATCTGATTCTTCTGGTCTGGATGCAATGCGCGTAAAAGCTTCCACGAGCACGGTTGCTTCAGCTTCACGACCGTAAAGTTTTTGGGGAATTTGTAATTGACTGCAGCGGTCTTGTTTTCCCAAAACAAAGTTTTCAATTTTTCCTGTAGTTTGAAGTTGGTAGAGACAAGTTTCTAAATCAGCTTTTAAACCCAAAGCACTTTGATATCTGTCTTCTGGTGTTTTTGCTAGCAATTTGAGGATGATATTAGAAATTGCCAAAGGAATTTCTGGATTCAGTTTGTGGGGGGGTAAAGGTTGTTTGGCAATATGACAGTGAACTAATTCTATGGGATCGGTTGTGGAAAAGGGTAGTTGACCTGTGAGGATTTCGTAAAAAGTGACCCCCAGGGAATAAAAGTCGCTGCGATAATCAAGGGAACGATTCATGCGTCCGGTTTGCTCCGGAGACATATAAGCGAGGGTACCTTGGATCAAGTTAAGATTGCTGGGGGTTGGGTTTTCTTTTGATAAGCAGGAAGCAATGCTAAAGTCTATGATTTTGACTTGCAATGTTTCGGGATTGATAATGATATTTTGGCTTTTAATGTCTTTATGAATAATTCGTCTTTCGTGCAGTTCAAATAAGGTGTTGGCAAGTTGAATAGCTATTTTGAGAAAGGAAATAATATCGAGCTGGTTGTTGTTGAGAAATTGCTTGAGAGATTGACCGTCAAAATCTTCCAAAACTAAAGCCAAACTGTTGTGGTAGTTTTCCAGCCCGTAAGTTTGTACTATTCCAGGTATGTTTAGGGTTTTTAAAATATTGTATTCGTGTCGGAGTTGGGCAATTTCTTCTAAAGTTGGACAGTGAGAGGGAAGTGTTTTGAGAATAACTACTTTTCCGTCTTGTTCGTTACGTACTCGCTGAATAAGGGTTCTTTCATCTTCATAGATGATGTTGACAAGTTTGTATTCTAAACGTACAGCCATATTTTTTGTTGTTTTACTTTTCAGGTTGAAATGTCTGATGAGCAAATTATTTTGTAGAGTTGGGAAGCATTTATGCTGTCGGTTGCCCTGAGAAGCCTGATATGATGCTGATAACCTTCCATTAACCTAGTATTCCCACTAAATTCGCTAAAGTTACAGTGTGTAAAAATAAAACTGCAAATTGGGGAGTAGGAAGGAGCAGTAACATTCTTGCTTGTAAATAATGTGAAATATTTGTTACTCAGTCCGTCAAGCTGCTATTAATAAAGTAATAAATTTTACTTTTTCTTACAAGCATGCAGTATCCCTTGGAACTTACATTCAAGTTATGGGCATTAGCACCGCAAATTTCAGTTGTTGATGCTCGGGGAAGTTTTGTATTTTACGTTAAGCAGAAGCTGTTTAAACTTAAGGAAGCAATTACAGTTTTTGCTGATGCGGCGCAAAACAATCCACTCTACTACATTAAAGCCGATCGCGTTATTGATTTTTCGGCTCGCTACTATTTTACCGACGCCAGCGGCAATTATATCGGTGCGGTGAAAAGAAGAGGATTAAAATCTTTGTGGCGCGCGCGTTATGACATTTTTGATGGCGAAACAACGACCTTGAACATCCAAGAGAAAAACCCTTGGATTAAGGTGATGGATGCTCTTTTTGCAGAAATTCCAGTTTTGGGGATGTTTAGCGGCTATGTGTTTAACCCGGTTTATTTAGTTAGCCGTAAGGATGGTTCGGTTGTGATGCGTTTGGAAAAAATCCCCTCTTTTTTGTCTAGAAAATTTACAATTAAGAAAGTCGATCGCTTGGGCGATCGCGAAGAAAAACAAGTTTTATTAAGTTTGATGATGATGCTTTTGCTGGAGAGAAGTCGCGGCTGAGTGAGATGCAGCTTTTGGGCTAGGACTCCGCAGGGATTGTTTTCCATGAGGCTTTTGGGGTATTGGCCTCGCTCGTATCTACGGCTAGATACCCCTTTTAAGGCATTAACAATTTCAGATACTAAAAGCTTGGAGCATGGTTCAGCTTCTTCGTTAAATTTGGTGCGCTTCTGTTTGAAGTGACTCGATTCAGGATTGCCAAACTACACAATCAAATTGCCGATATCCGCAAAGATTTCCCGCACAAGCTATCAACCAAAATAGTTAGCGATAACTAAGTAATTGTTTCGGAGGATTAAAGTGTGTCAGGGATGCTCGAAACCGCAAGTTAGCAACGGCGCTCAGCTTGCAGGAATGGCGAGAGCGATGGCGGGTATTGTGTGAAGCTAAATCTAAAAAGCACAATCGAGAGTTCAGGGTAATTAACAGACGGAAACCCACTAGCTAAAGACAGCTGTTGTTGTGGGTAACGTGTTGGGCAATATTGCCTAGGCAATAGCTTAGCCGACGGCATGATGGCTGTGGTAAGATGGGAGACTGCTGCATATGTAATGTTGAGATTACTGATTGGAATCATGGCTCTGACGCAACAGCGCAAACAAGAGATTATTTCTCAATACCAGCTACACGAAACCGATACCGGTTCTGCTGATGTTCAAATCGCGATGCTGACAGAACGGATCAACCGCCTTAGCGAACATCTCCAAGTTAATAAAAAAGATTTTTCTTCTCGCCGGGGATTGTTGAAGCTGATCGGTCAGCGCAAACGTCTTTTATCTTATATTCAGAAGGAAAACCGAGAGCGTTATCAGGAGCTGATTTCTCGTCTCGGTATTCGTGGATAAAGTTATTGATGCCTATGTCTGCTGAATCTGAAGGCGATCGCTTACCCTTTGAACCAAAAAATAAGCGTCAAAAAACAGCTAAAGCTGCAAACAGCTCTGCTTTTGTCAGCAAGCAAGAATCCGGAAATCAGAAGAAAAAGAAGCCACGCTATACCAAAGAAGAAATTGCCATTCCTCAGGTAGTCAGCCAACGAATGATACGTCGAATTGCTGCTTTCTCTGGGGTGCCAACAGCTTTGGGTATTAGCTGTTTGATTGTTAGTTATCTGCTGTTAAAATACACCGGAATCAGATTGCCTCCCGTTGCTGTGTTGCTAGTCAACATGGCCTTTTTTGGCATGGGAGTTTTGGGAATTTCTTACGGTGCTTTGTCTGCTTGCTGGGATGAACAGCGAGTGGGCACTTTGCTGGGTTGGAATGAATTTACCACTAATTGGGAGCGGATGGTTGCAGCTTGGCGTGAAACTCGGCAAAAGAATACATAATTGCTAGCGCTCAAAGAAAACTCGCCAGCTTTGATGCGTACGTTTGGGCAAGATGGGAAACAAATGTTGAAGTTATCTTTTGATCGCTTCAACATTACTCATCAAAAATTCAAAAATTATGCTTTCTTTTTCGGCCCGATTTTTAGTAGCATAAAAGCTGAGAGCTGAGCGCTGTATTTAATTTTGGTTTCCAAGCTAATAGTTTAGCAGAGGCGGGTTTCAAAAATATTTATCTTCACCCGCCCGCAAATTGGGTAGCGGTAAAATTTCCCAATTAACTACTATCCAATCACAACTGATTAGCAAATATTTAAAAATCAAAACAACTAATCAGGGAATATAGCATGATTGTAGTTATGAAAGTTGGTTCTCCTGAGGCGGAAATCAACCGCATCAGCGAAGAACTTCGTACCTGGGGGCTAACACCAGAAAAAATTGTTGGAAAGCACAAAGTAGTGATTGGTCTGGTAGGTGATACTGCCGATTTAGATCCGCTACAAATTCAGGAAATTAGTCCCTGGATCGAGCAAGTACTGCGGGTAGAACAACCTTACAAACGAGCTAGCCGCCAATACCGTCACGGAGAAGCTTCGGAGGTGGTAGTAAACACTCCTAACGGGACTGTAGTGTTTGGCGAACACCACCCGTTGGTGGTAGTTGCTGGCCCTTGCTCTGTAGAAAACGAAGAAATGATTATCGAGACAGCACGGCGCGTTAAAGCAGCTGGAGCTAAGTTTCTGCGAGGTGGTGCATACAAACCCCGGACTTCACCTTACGCTTTTCAAGGCCATGGAGAGAGCGCTTTAGAATTGCTAGCCAGAGCACGAGAAGTCAGCGGATTGGGTGTGATTACGGAAGTGATGGATACTGCTGACTTGGACAAAATTGTGGAAGTTGCCGACATAGTGCAGGTAGGCGCAAGAAACATGCAGAATTTCTCTCTGCTCAAGAAAGTGGGAGCGCAACCAAAACCGGTTCTCCTGAAGCGGGGAATGTCAGCAACGATTGAAGAATGGTTAATGGCTGCCGAATATATCCTGGCGGCGGGAAATCCAAATGTTATATTGTGCGAAAGGGGAATCCGCTCCTTTGACCGCCAGTACACCCGCAATACCCTGGATATATCGGTAGTACCGGTACTGCGAAACTTGACTCACTTGCCGATTATGATCGATCCCAGTCACGGTACTGGTTGGGCTGCTTACGTACCCTCGATGTCTATGGCAGCGATCGCTGCAGGATGCGATTCCCTGATGATCGAAGTCCACCCCAACCCCAAGAAAGCTTTGTCAGATGGTCCTCAGTCTTTGACGCCAGAAGCTTTTGACCAGCTGATGCAAGAACTAGCGGTAATTGGCAAGGCTGTGGGACGCTGGCCGCAACCAGCCGTGGCATTAGCTTGAGATGAAAACACAACCAAATCATAAAGCGGTGACAGCGAGAATTTTCTCCCCTCACCGCATCTTTTCGTACTAGCGCCTTCTGCCAAAACCTGTTGTTCGCCGGGGTGCGGAAATTCCACCACTACCAAAAGCAGGACTGCGTCTGGTGGCGCTAGATCTTCCCGAAGACCTCAACGTGCTGCTACCGTAGCCGGAACCTGTGGCGCGACTTCCAGTCCCGGTGCGCGGTGCACTACGCAGGTAGGAGTCACCGGGATATGTTCTTCTAATACTGCCTGTGGTGCGGAAGACTGTACGATTCCTTACTACTGGTGGCGGCTGATTGTAACGACGCTGGTAGCTTGTAATCGCATCTTCATAAGTTCTGCCATAACCGCCGTAACCAACTATAACTCCCGGCTGATACACCGGCGGTACGTAGTAATGGGGTCTGAACAATGCATTACCAATTGCTTGACCGGCTACCGCTCCGGCTAAAGAGCCTGCAAAAGGTGCCCAGAAGCCATTTTCTTGACGTACCACAACTTTTTCTTGCCGTCCTGTTTGGGGATCCGTGCGGGTCTCGGTGACGTTGTGGATGTATTCTATTTTAAAATCATCTGTCAAGTAGAGAATCGGTTGTCCGTTCTCGACTTTTAAATAACTTTTTTTACCCTGCTTGATTTCCTCATCCGTGAGCCGGGCCATTTGTAAATTTTCGGTTCTAAAAGTTGGAGGTGTTGTACCCAGTAAAAACAGGGTGTATTCTCCATTGGCATCGTTGTAACTTACTTGCTGGACCGGGTACTGACCGTCGCTGAGCTTGGTAACTTCAGATGTTTGAGTAGCACCTTTTGATGGCGATGTCGCTTCGTTTGCTCCTCCACCGCAGGCAACTGTTGTCAGACACAAACTCAGTGCTAAAAAAACGATCGTAAATTGGCGTAAAACTTTCATCAGCATTTTCCATTATCCCATCTTTGAGCTTAACAATTTCTTTTTGCCCGTGCTAAGTACAGATGACCGTACAAGTTACAGGGGAATCAATTCTGGGTAGTGCTGCAAAATTTGGTCATTGGTAAGTTCATCACCCAATTGTGCTGGTGAAAAATGTACTTGAATAGCCCGCAGTTTGTGTTTGTAGTGCAGATTAATAAGTGCTTTCAAAGCTTCCTTGAGTGCGGGAATACTGGCAAGATCGGTTTCTAGTTCTGGTGCTTCTCCTTCAAAAGCCACTGTAATCATAACGATCGCATTGCGTGTCACGGGTACGGAAAAGGATTCGTCAAAGGAAGAACTAGAGTGTACATCTACTTCGGTACCGTATCTTTGAGCAGAATCGGTAAACAATTCATTAAAGTAATCTCCTGCTTCTCCCTCATCCCAAAAAACATCGCCTTCATTGGCCGCAGCAAACCAGTATTCTTCATACCGCAGCAGGGTTTCGCATATTTCTACCAATCCTTCTCCCAAAACTTCCATGTCGCCTTCAGCATCGATCGCTTCCCGGGCCGCACGATTTAATACTCCCAAAATTGGTGCCACCTCAGACCCACTTAAATGCAGCATGATCCGACAAACTACATAGCGAGTCCTACCCATCATTCGATTAAAGGAATCGCGCATTTTGTATCTCCTGAAATTTATTAGTAGTTGGTAGGAAACTACTATTAACTAATTTAGGATATGTAATGGAATCCTTTCAGAAAATCAACAATTGTACTTAAAGGAGGTACGGTTGTGTTGTTCGTTTCTGAAAATTTTTCATCGTAGATAGAAGCATCAACTTCGCAGTATTCGAGAAATGTTTTTCCAAAGCCAGTGTGATAATGTACAATCAGGTTAGAAGCACTAGAATTAGTTAGAATAGTTTGGGTTGGTGCGTGAAAGAATTTCAATTTAGCTGTAATTTGCCAAAGATTTTTTAATTGTTTGATCGCAAGGGCATTTTTCTTTGCTTTTTCTAATAAGGCATTTAATTGCTGCAAAGACTCGGTTTTGACCGCACCAACAGCAGAAATATTTTCACTAGATAAAATTGCCAGGATTTGATGAATGTTGCTTTGGGTAGCTGGAGCATCCTGAAAGGGAATAATAGCAAGATAGGCGGTGGCAAACAAATTAACATCGCTGTCGACGCGGAAGGTAAACACCGTACGGCGGCGTCCGATTTCCACGCTGGGGGGTTGCTGTAATTGTGGATATTGTTGGGCAATGTGGTAATAGGCGCCGGCGATCGCAAAGTTGGCTTCTGGGTCTAGGGGTTTATCAACAACGATCCGAATTGTAGGCAAAGTTTCGTTGAAAAAGTCACGCGCTTCTTCAGCGTTAAGATTTTGAATCAAAGAGCGATCGCCTGCAGGACTGAGGTCTACCCATTCACAAACGATACCTTCCGTTTTTAAACCGAAGCGGGAGGTAGCATACAGTTTTGACCCGGTTAAAGTTGCTCCTGATAAGTCAGCGCCTGCCCACTCTACCTTAATTAATTTTGCCTGAGTTAAGTCGGCATGAACCAAACTCGTGTTTGTCAAATTGGCATGACTTAAATCTGCTCCCACTAGATTAGCACCGCTTAATTTTGCTTCACTCAAATCTGCCCAGCAAAGATTAGCACCACTAAGATCTGCCCAGCGGAGATTGGCGCCGCTAAAATTTGCGCCAGCGAGATTAGCATGACTGAGATTGGCTTGTTTGATGTCCGCATTTCGGAAATTGGCTCCTTTAAGTTCGGCTTTAGTCAAATTAGCACTGCTGAGATTGGCCTGTTCTAAATTTGCTCCTGTCAAAAAACAATCCCTTAAATTGGCCTCGTTTAAATTAGCATGTTTTAATATAGCGTGGCGAAGTGCAGCACCTCGGAGGTCAGCGCCGTTGAGGTTTGCCTGCGTAAGATTAGCGCGGCTAAAGTCGGCGCGAATTAATTCAGCGCGAATTAATGAAGCTGACTGCAGCTGAGCGCGGCTGAGATCTGCTCTGATCAAATTAGCGACGTTGAGACAGGCGTAATCTAGGATTGCTTGCACCAAATAAGCGCCGCGCATTCTGGCTACATTTAATTGAGCATAGCTGAAATTAGTACCGCACAGATTGGCACCGCTAAAGTTAACCACATTTAAATTAGCGTAACTAAAATTTGCCTGAGCGAGTTTAGCGCCACTAAGGTTAGCTTCAGACAGGTCGATACCGCTAAAGTCTCTCAATCCTGCTTCGTATTTGGCTAATAATTCTTCTACAGTCATGAAGCTACCTCGCTGTTTGGCAACTTGAATAATTGCTCAACTACATTGAAATTATTGAAAAGATGTAATTTCCAAATCACGATGAAAATTGGTATTTTAGGACTGGGGTTAATCGGCGGCTCGTTAGGTTTAGATTTGCGATCGCGGGGACATTACGTTTTTGGTGTCAGTCGCCGGGAATCAACCTGCACCAAGGCCGTAGCTAATGGCTGTGCAGATGAAGCTTCAGTGGATCTAAACTTGCTGGCAAGCGCCGAGGTAGTATTCATTTGTACACCTATTGGACTTATTATTCCCACGGTCAGGCAATTGATTGCTCATTTACCTTCTGATGTCATCATTACTGATGTGGGTTCAGTAAAATTACCTATAGTACAGGCCATTTCTTCCATGTGGGATAATTTTGTTGGCGGTCATCCCATGGCAGGAACGGCAGATAGCGGTATCGAGGCAGCCCGAAGGAATTTATTTGTGGCTCGACCTTATGTATTAACTCCAACAGCTACCACTCAAAAAGCAGCAATCACAGTAGTGGAGGAAATTGTTCGCCAGTTAGGAGCAACTATTTACCATTGTCCCCCAGAAGACCACGACCGGGCTGTAAGTTGGATTTCCCATTTACCGGTGATGGTCAGCGCTTGTTTAATTGCTGCTTGTATGGGTGAAACTGATGCGCGGGTTTTACAGTTAGCCCAGAAATTAGCGAGTTCCGGTTTTCGAGATACCAGTCGTGTTGGAGGTGGAAATCCGCAGTTAGGAGTGATGATGGCACAATACAACCGACAAGCATTGCTTGAGTCTTTGCAAAAGTACCGTCATAACTTAGATGAATTGATCGGCTGGATCGAGCAGGAAAACTGGTCAGCTTTAGAGGAAAAGTTACGAGCTACTGAACAAGCGCGACCGGCATTTGTTGATGAGTAATATTAGCATTTGGTTCCGAATTATCTATCTCCCGCATCTCCCAATTTGGGTATGATGTAACCGTTTTCATCTAACTTTTTGTCTCTGGTTGTAGTGTAAATAGGTACGTTATTTCCAGTTGCGAGCATGGGAGGGACCACCAACACATCTCATTTTTCTATGTTCTGGGGAACTTTGAAATCATATACCACATACTCATCGATACCAGGCGGTCAATGCGAGTAATACCCAACTATGGCAACACATCTGACATCAGCTCTTGGAAGCGTATCTGTTGGGTGCGACTGAAGTGAGAAGAAAGCGCGATCGCCTCCTTGTTGCCGCTTGCATGGGCTAGAAACTAGAAATTTCGTCACTTTTTCCAAGGTGCGTTCTTACTTCCAGTACCACCTTCCAGTGAATGGAAATCGGTTTGGGACCAAAGCTAGCTGTGGGGAGGGGAAGTGAGAACAATATGTCTGGGATATTTTTATTGGTCAACACTTGGCAGCTAATCGTCAATAGTTAGTACTCTTGAGACTCTTGTTGCTGTGGGTGCACAACACGATGTCAGCTAACCGACTGCAACTTGCGTCAGCGGATGGTGACTTTTGTACGGATCAAAACGAGCAAATTTGCTTGATTGGGGATCAACTTCCAGCGGGCGATCGCCACGAATTATTCACTCGTTCTGAGGTTTTTGTTTCGCATGTTGCAAATGATCGAGCGCTAGTATTCCAAACTACAAACAACACGTTCATGACTTGACTTGGCAATATTTAAAGTCAAATTTAAAAGGTCAGTTAAGAAGTAAATTTTGAAAACGTTTTATGCGAATCTATAGATACTATTACTTAGTTTGGATTCATGGATTCTTTATTTGTCAATTCCTTACTTCAAGATTTAAAAAATCCTGATGAAGCGGTGCGCGAGCGAGCCACCAAAAAACTTTGGCGTATCTGGTACCAACAAAAGGGAATTTATGGTCTGGAGATGATCGAACGCAGTCAAAAGTTAATGGATTCAGGTCAAATCGCTGAGGCGGAAGCGTTGCTGACAGAATTAATTAACAAACAACGAGACTTTGCGGAAGCCTGGAATCGGCGTGCTTATCTTTACTACAGCATCGGCAAATATGAAAAATCCATAGCAGATTGTCTGATGACAATTCAAATCAATCCCTACCATTTTGGTGCACTGCACGGACTGGGATTGTGTTATGTCGCTTTAGGAGAATATTCGAAGGCGATCGCTGCTTTTCGCCGTGCTCTGGCAATTCAACCTTACTCCTTGGTTAATCAAAAGTTGATTCTTGAATGTTTGCTCCGACTCAGTTAAAACCCGAGTGGGGCATTTTTGGTATTAAATGTAACCAATAACTCGGACACTCTTTTTGGCTAGGATGACAACAGCAAACTTTTGAGTCGTTTTGAGAGAATATGGATTTTGCAAAACTAACGGTAAAGTCGCCTTTGCCAAAGTTATGGTTAAATAATTTCAGATAAATTTCAAACTTTGGTAATTACATTTCTCTTTTTTCTGATAAGTTTGGTAGAATCGCTGAAAGCAAATATTAATACTGCTCCTCACGCCACACCGCCGCTCTCTTGTGTGCTAAAGGCAAGAGAGCTTCTTTATTGGTTATAATAAATACAATGATTCCGCTTGGCTTGCTTGTGACGTTTAGTTAACCGCTTGCTGTTTCGAGCCCAGCTGCTGTAATGATTGTTTAGTGTTAGTAGGTTGGTTGAGAAATAGAATAACAGCTTAGCCCGAGTCGGTGCCAAGGCAAGCTAAAAGCCACCAGTGTTTCAGTTATACGGCTTTTAAAAGTTGCTCATCAACAAGCCTATGTCCAACAGTCCGCTAATTTCTCAGTCCAGGGATACACAAACGCCAGTATTGCCACCACTAACACCAGAAACAATCCAAAGGGCAAAAGAGGGTGTTGCTTACGCGCGCGATCGCCACACTAGCGCCATGATTCGCCAAGCTTTATTGTCACAAGAAGCAGTTGCAGAAGGTGGTTCGGAACACAAAATTAGCGGCCAGATGCGACGAAAAGTGTTGCGAACTTTAATATACGCTTTGTTTCGAGTCAAAGTTGAATTTCCAGAGCGCATTCCTACGACTGCAGCTTTGGTTGCAGCCAATCACCTCAATCACATCGATCCGTTTTTGCTGCTGTCAGAGCTACCAGCACGCCCCTACTACCACATTCTAGGTGATGCTCGCACGCTTTATAACCGATGGTGGAAACGTTTATTTCTGGGACTGGCGAAGGGAGTTATACCCATAGAACGCCTCTGGAAGGAGGAAATAGCAGTTGTCCAAGCAGCGAAAAAGGGAAGAAAAGATTTAGCCAAACTCGCAGCGGATATTGAAAAGTATGTTCCCCAAGGAAATTCCATAGAAACCTTGCGAAGGTTAGATCGCATTGTTCAAGATATTTTTGGACGTGGTGAGGGAATAATTTTGTTTCCAGAAGGAAGACTTGGTAACGTTGAGGGCCAGCTGTCTGCTTCTCTCAAACGAGGCGCTGCTATTTATGCTTTGCGTTCTGGAGTACCAATTCTACCTGTAGCGCTGATCGGCACTCAAGATCTGTATTTAGGCAAAGAATTAACCGTCCGTTTTGGGAAACCTTTAGTTTTTCCGCAACAAAATCGTCCCAAAGCACAGCTAGTACAGCAAGTTACAGAACAGTTGCAAGCAGCTTTGAGTGAACTTTTGCCAAAAAATTACCAGCAACCAGAACAAATAAAGTTTTTGCGTGATTTCCTCAACCGCATGTTTTGGTAAATATAAGCTGTGTATAGTAGCTTTTAAGTTTCTACTTGTGATCGTAGCTTTTTCGCTCGGCTAAAACTTATGGGTATTTTTTTTGGTCGCAAATTTTGTTTGATGGCGGGTTTTGCTTTTTTCTCAGCGATCGCTGCGGGTGGTTGCTGTTGCAAGCAATCAACTACTAATCAGTTTAGTTCTCCGGACCGGCAGTTTTCTGAAATTGCTAATTTCCAGAAGGTTGGGATTTCCCAGTCCATATCTTTATCTGGATCTCAAGCACCATCCTACCAAGTAATCGACGAGTTAAAAAAATATAAATATAGCGTTCGCGGTCATCAAGTTTTCACTACAGCGAAATTACCAAATGCCAAGATAAATTTCCGTCCAGCGGATTTATTATTTGTTTTAATCAACACCAGAAAATATTTCCAAAATTATTCTTCGCAAGACCCGGATATTCTGCGTGCTGGATTACCGGGTACCGTGGGAGTGACGGTGCAAGATATTCTCAAAACCTTAGATTTTATGATTGCTGTTTTGCAAGAAGATATTGCTCAAAAACGACCTACTCGGTTACAAAATCCCAATTTTATCAACAGTAATTTTCGTGTCATTAAATGGTCCGCTTATCATCCCAAAAACCCCAATCAAAAGCGATTGCGAATTACAAAATATGCTATTTTTACCCATCCAGGTTCTCGGCGAAAAACTGCTACTTTTAACGTACCTCTTTATAGTTTAAAAGATAATTTTGCCGCCAATAAATTCTATACTAAATATACAAAACAAGAAGTTTTGTCAGGTATTTATGAACCGGGAGGAAGGGAATATGGCAAAGTGGAAAAACTGGTTTATTTGAGTCGTGACGGTTTTGAAGAAGCGTTAATGGAGGGAACAATTCAAGTTAAATTTCCCGATGGCACCAAGGAGTTTTTTAATGTAGATAGAAGTAATGAAATGCCCTATTTGCGCGGAGTTCCAGCCAGAGCACAAAAGCGTTATTGGTATTTTAGGAAAGTTGATACTATCAAAGGCTATGGCTACAAAATAGATGCCAAAATTTCTATTAAGCCAGGAGTGACTTTTGCGGGAGATGTGCTCAATATTGGCTTGGGAAAATTAATCGTGCTTGAGTATCCCCAAGGGGGACGCAAACGCCTGCAAATGGGAGTGATTGCAGATACAGGCGGAGCATTTTTACCCAACCTTCACCAACTAGATTTCTTAGCTGGTATTTTTCGCGATCGCCAGGAATTTGGACGGTATGTCAAGCAATTGCCCGAATATGCCACGGCTTATATTTTAGTCAAGAAATAATCTTTATGTGCGGGTCAACACCTCCAGGTTGTGACCGTCGGGGTCGTAGAAATAAAAGCCACGACCTCCATTTCTGTGGTTAATTTCGCCTTTGTTGCGATGCATGGGGTCGCTGCTGTATTCTAAACCAGCTTCTTTGACCCGTGCGAAGATAGCATCAAATTCCTCATCGCTGACATGAAAAGCGTAGTGGTGGGGCTCAAAGTCTTCTCTGTTATCAAAGTCAAATGTTAAAGTATCATTGACGCGTACGGCTGCAAAATGACCGACAGATTCTACTTGTAAACCAAAAATGCGAGCAAAAAACTGGGCTGCTGCATTTTTATCTCGTGCAGGTACGATGGTGTGATTTAAAGTAATTGTCATTTTACACCTCTGGAGTTGAAAATGACTGCGTACGTAGCCAGTAGAATTGGCGCTGAGGCGATCGCTTGGGTAGCAACTTATCTTTAAACCTATGGTAGATATTCTTTGAGAGAAATGACTTCTTTCCCGAGAGCGATGGCAATAAAAATTCCCCAAGAAACTCTACATCGCCTTCCAAGCTAACTAGCAACTGAAGTGCACAAACACCCGCAGCAGGGCGTCAAAAAGTTTTACCTTCATTACCTGGCCAAGTTAGTTTGAGGTTCAATTTTCAGTTGCTCCTGAAAAGGGGAAAATAATTTCCTCTAGCGTTCGCAGCAATTGTTGCTCGTTATAAGGTTTGGAGAAGTAAGCGACGGCCCCTAGTTGCATTGCAAGTTGTCGGTGCTTGTCGCTGCTGCGGGAAGTTAACATTGTCACTGGAATATTTTTCAATTGTTCGTTGGATTTCACGCGCCCTAAAAAACCATAACCGTCAACGCGGGGCATTTCAATGTCACAAATTATAGCTTGAACTTGCAAGCCTGCTTGCAGTTTTTCCAACGCATCTTGACCATCTTTAGCTTGTTCAACTCGATAACCTCCTTTTTCTAAGGTTAGTGCTAAAAAGCGCCGGACATTGATTGAGTCATCGATGATTAAAACGGTACCTTTGGGTTTTGGTAGAGGTTGGGTGGTTTGAGGTTCAAAACGGTTGAGAAAAACAGTTTTTAATCTTTTTGTAGGTGATAGTTGATTGGTTTTGGATGTATGCTCGCCAGTGGTGATTTTGTACAACAGTTCGCCGACGTTCACCAAAGCCACAACTCGACCATCACTGAGGATGGTACAGTTACTAAAGCCAGCAGGTAGGGGAATGCTACCCTCAACGCGGCGGATCGCAACTTCCACTTCACCCCAACAGCGATCTATTTGCACTGCTTGCGGTTGATTTTTATCTCCAACGATTAACACGCTAGGGGCGTTGATAGTTGGGGGAGTATCTAAGTTGGGAAGGTCGTAGCGCGGACAATGAAATTTGAGGTAGCGGTTGAGGTTGATTAATGGCAAGATCTTGCCTTGCCAGTTAACTGCTTGACCGTTTGCCATGGAAATAACATGCTCGTTTGCAAGTAAAAAGATTTCCACAATAGCATCTATGGGAAAAGCCAAGAGCATGCGATCGCTTTCCACCAACAGCACTCGCGCCACTGAAAAGGAAAGCGGTACCGACAAAATGAAAGTTGTTCCTACTCCCGCAACGGTTTCAATTTTGATATCTCCCTGGATTTTTTTGAGGTTCTTGCGCACAACATCCATACCGACACCGCGACCGGATAATGCTGTGACTTGCTCGCAGGTGGTAAATCCCGGTTCAAAAATCAACGATAATAATTCCTCGTCGCTAGCTTGCGCGAGCAGATGTTCATCCAATCCCATGGCTAAAGCGCGAGCACGAATTTTGTCTGTATCGATACCGCGACCGTCATCTTTAATCGTAATGACTGTGCGATTTCCCTGGTGAGCTGCTGTAATTTCAATCAATCCTTGTTCTGGTTTACCAAGAGCGCGCCGTGTCGCCGCGTCTTCGATTCCGTGGTCGAAAGCATTTCGCACCAAGTGCATTAAAGGCTCATTTAAAGCTTCGAGAATGCTGCGTTCTATAAGAGTATTAGCACCATGAATTTGGAGATGGACATTTTTGCCGTATTCTACACACAACTCGCGCACAGCTCTGGGAAAGCGATCGACAATATCAGAGAGGGGACGCATTCGCAATTGCGTGAGCTTTCTTTGCAGCTGCAAAGATGTTTTGTTTTGCTTTCTGGCAATTTGGTCTGCATCTTCCAGGCTAAGTTGGATATCGGCGGTAATTTCTTGTACCTGGACTACAGTCTCCATGACTTCCTGGGAAAGCAGGTGTAATTCGTTGTAGCGATCCATTTCCAAGACATCAAACTTGTTTTCCCTGTTCTGGTCATGGTAAGTATAATCTAATGCTAAATTATCTGTATTACCATTGATGGCGGACGTCCATGAGGAAGCATGGAAAGATACGATCGCTGGTGTGGCCATTTTGTCATAAGCTGCACGCAATTGCTGATTTTCTCGCTCTAGCATTTGTACTCGTTGATGAAGAGTCTTGACCAACTTGCGCAATTTTTCGATTTGCAAGTTCAGTCCGTTGCGCTGGATAATTAATTCCGAGAATAAATCATTAATTTGTTCTAGTTGCTTGCTGGGTACTCTCACCGTATTTTCGGAAGTTTCCCGTTCTTTAGTAGCAGTATGGGGTGAAATTTTGGCTTGTTGAGCAACAAATTTGCCATCTGTCGGCTCGCTGGCGGTAAAAGAAGATACAATAGTGGGCTGGGAAGTGCTTTGAGGCTTGCTTTCATTTGCAAATTTTGCCACCAAAGTATCAAACTCACTAGCGATCGTTTCTTCCTCAGTAGCAGCAAAGCGATCGAGCTCGATTTGTGTTGGTAAGCAACTAAGCTGATTGGTAAGTACCAAAGCTTGCGATCGCCGCCACGCTGCAAGTGCAGCACGAGCAATTTGTTCAATTTCAGAAGGATGACAAGCAGTTTCTAAATGCTTTGTAACTGAGTCGCACAACTGAATAAAAGCTTTCATTTGCAGCATTTCCCCCAAACCACCTAGCTCTGCAGCCATATTTGCAACTTTTTGTTTCAGTTGGAGTTGCTGTTGCTGCTGTTCCAACATACTTTCCAACTGCTGCAAATAGGACTCCACTTCTGTTTCAAAAAGCAGGGGTATGATATTTTGTCCGTCGTCTTCTGGAGAGAGAATGGTTGCAGCATCTTCCCAGGTGGGATCGCCCAAACGTTGGTGCAGTTGTGCAAAAACTGGATAACAAAAGGTACTCAACCACTGCTGGTCGATAGGATTTCCCTGAAAGTGCAACTCGACAATTTGACGCAACCAATCAACTCCAGACAGCAGCAAACTTTGTAGCTCCGTGTCCAGTTCCAGAGAATTTTTGCGGGTTTTTAGGACTTTGAAGGAATCTTCCAGACGGTGTGCTAAATCTGACAGTTCGCGAAATCCCATCATCGCTGCACCACCTTTGATGGAATGGGTAGCTCTGAGGGCGGTGTTAATTTTCTCTGGAAGGATGCGGTTGTTACTTTCAATTTCCAGCAATATTGCTTCTAGGGTATTGAGGTAATCTGTTGCTTCTTCCAGAAACTGCATCTGGATTTCAACTTCTTTGTAGTGCGACATAGTTTTTGTCCCGAGTCATTAGTTATCAGTCATGAATGAACTTTGGCGGAGAATTTTTGCGCTGCTATCAAGACAAAGTATTGACCTTAAAGGCGCTGACAGTGTTTTGCAATTGCTGGGAGATGTGTACGGTTTGTTGCAAACAAGAGCAAACTTGCAAAGAAGAGTCACTGGTACGCTTGGAAATAACGGCGATTTGTTTCATCAATTCACTTACAACTTGCGATGTTTCGACTCCAAACGCTGTCGCAGTAGAAATGGACTGTACCAAGTCATGAATTTGCTGCGCTAGTTCTAGTATTTGGTTAAGACTGCTTTTTGCTTCTGCGACGACGCGCGTACCTTCTGTAACTTGGAAGGTCCCGACTTCCATAGCTTGTACCGCTTCGCTAGTTTCCCGTTGAATGTTCTCGACAATTTGTTCTATTTCTTTTGTTGCTGCTGCTGCTTTTGTTGCTAATTCACCTACTTCTTCAGCAATGACGACAAAACCTTGAGCTTCTTCGCCCGCGCGTGCTGCTTCAATTCCAGCGTTAATGGCTAATAAGTTAGTTTGCAGAGAAATTTGGTTAATTAAGGCGACAACGCGGGAAATTTGTTGGGTAGATTCTCCCAAACGTTTAACTTTTTTAGCAGTTTCACTTACAGTTTCCCGCAGGTGTAAAATGTTGCGTACCGTCGAGTCCATTGCTTGTCCGCTTGCAGCAGCTGCTGCAGAGGCATTTTCTGCTATGACGGCGGTTTGTTGGGCGCTTTGGGCTATTGCTTGAATAGATTGTGTCATCCGAGTCATAGCATCGAGAGTACGGTCAATTTCGGTGGCTTGAATTTGCGCTTCTCGTGTTAGGCAAGCGATCGCTTCGAAATTAGTACCGATGGCGTCATCAACGCTTTTAGCAGCAGTTTTGACTTGTATGACAATTTCTTGCAAACTTTCAACGATGGAGTTGAAAAAGTCAGCAACGGTACCTATCCAGGAAGTACCAACTTCAGCGCGCACGCTCAAATCACCAGAGGAAGCAGCTTCTACGCATTTGAGCAGATCCAAAAGTTGTTTTTGCAGAGCTTCTTTTTGTTCTCGTTCTTTGGTAGAGGTATTAAGCGCGATCGCTCTTGAGAGTTCTAACTCCTGTTGCAGTTCTGCTTGCTCTAAAGCATAGCCGATTTGTATTGCTAAATGTTTTAATAAATCAATTTCTGTTAGTTGCCACAAACGCGGACTGTCGCACTGGTGAACCATGAGCAAACCAACCAGCTGTTGTTGTTGAAAAATAGGTGCAATCAAACTAGCTTTAACTGCAAATTTCTCCCAAAATTGAATGCATGCATCGCTATCTTTGAGGCTTGGCTGTTGGTAAATATTAGCGATCGCCTGTACTTCGCCATTTTCACAAAGGGAGGCATCCATTTTGCCAAAACACGTATTGTCAATTGTAACTCCATACATTTTTGGGTAATTGATATTCACCGATTCGGCGATCGCTTGACCGTTCCATCCATCGTTATCTAGTTTGCAAATGACTGCTCGATCTGCTTTGAGTGCTTGGCGAATTTCTCTGACTGCTGTTTGACAAATATCTTCGATGGTAAGGGACAAGCGAATGCGTACAGTCATATCTGCAAGTAGTTTTGCTCGTTCGCTATCTTTTTGTTGCTCTTGCAATAAAGACTCGAGTTGCGCCGTTATTTGGTTGATGTTTGCATTTAAAAGTTCTAGCTCGTCTTCTTTTTTGATGGCGAGCTCGCTAAAGTTGAGTCCGCCTTGGTTTAGTTTCGCTAAGGAAGCTGTTGCCTGCAAAATTGGTTTGGTAATACGTTTGGCAAGCCAAGTTGCGATCGCGGCTGCTATTAATGCTATTATTCCTGTCGTTATGGCAATTTTGCCCAACAACTGTCTTTGGGGTGCAAATACCGTCTTGCTACTAGCAGAAAGCATTACTTCCCAGTTAAGGTTGGGCATGTCTGATAATTGTTCTAATCTGGCCAAACTAATTAGTTGTTTGCTTCGAGTTTGGGGATGAATAATTGTTTGAGCAACTACCTTTTTGGCAGCATATAATTTCTCGTCAATTGCAAATTCTTTGTGAATGTTTTTACCTATATCTGCCTGTTGGTTAGCTGCAAAAATTTGTCCTGTATCATCAATTAAATAATAATTGGCACCGCTTATACCCTTGTAGCTTTTGATTAATTCTTCTATATTTTTCACGGGCATTTGCGCTGCAACTACACCGATAATTTCCTTAGTTACCCTATTTTTCACAGGTGCTACTAAGTAAATATTGTTTGCTATTACCCGAGAAATTATCGGACGATCTTCTGGAATGGAATTTTGAAAATACGGCTGGTTTTGGAAATTTTGAGGAGGTTCTCCAGAAGATGTAACTATTAATTTGCCCTGACGGTCAAAAACAGAGATATTGCTGAATATTTTATCTTTCTGCAACCATTGCTCTAGTAATTCCTGCTTGTTTTTTTGATTTTTCAGAGACAAATCCCCTAAAATTGGTAAATTTGAAAGTATTTGGACATTAACATACCTCTCCCACATAAAACGGTTAATTTTGTCCGCTAAAATAACAGCCTCTGTTTCGCGAGCAGCAATAATTTTTTGAGCCAGAGATTTACTAGAAACTTTGTACGTAATTATGCCAGCTCCCAATACAGGTAGCGTACTAATTGCAATGGCAAATAAAGTTGCTTTTGTACTCCAGCTAAAGTGCTTGTAAAAATTAACAAGGATATTTGCTAAATCATTTTGGTTAGTTTTCTCCTGCAGGGAAAGATTGGGCAATTTGACCAGACCATCTTTAACTTCTGGAGATGAAATTATTGGTTCTGGCGTTTGGGCATCATGATTTTGAGCTGCATCAGTTTTATGAAACATAAATAAATTCCAATAATAGCTAATTTCTAGGATGAAAATTTAATTGCTGTATAGAAGAGGAGATTTCACGATTGCTTGGGCATCTAATACTAAAAAAATTTCTTGTTGCTGGACAATGCATCCGCCCAGATAAGGAACTAAACTAGAAGCTACCTGTCCGATAGGAGAGCAAATTTCTTCTGGCGAAAATTTGGCTGTACCCTTGATTTCTTGTACAACTAAACCCAAAGTTTCTGATTCCACTTGCACAATGATAATGTTGTACTGCCGAAATTGATAATCCCACGGCTCTAAATTAAACATTCTTGGCAAGTCAATTATCCAAATTATCCGACTGCGCCAATTCATTAACCCTAATATACAAGCGGGCATATTTGGCATGGAAGTAACAGTTTCCACGGGAACAATAACTGCTTCTTGAATATATTTGACTGACAAAACAGCAGCAGCTTGTTTGTGCAGTTGAAATTTCAGATAGTTATCTCCCAAATTACTACCGTTGGACTGTAAAGTTAGTGTCAGTTCTGAACTATTCATTGCTTGTATCCGCTACTGATTTAATAGCACCTAAAAGTTGTTCGCGGGTGTATGGTTTAGTTACATAGGCATTAGCACCTTGCCTTTTTGCCCACAAACGATCTATGTCTTGATTTTTAGAACTGCAAATTACGATCGGTACCTTTTGAGTTAATGGATTTTTTTTCAAAGAACGACATAACTCAAAACCACTCATTTCTGGCATGACTACATCAGTAACAATTACATCTGGTTGTTGTGATATTGCTTTTTCTAAAGCTTCTTTGGCTCCCGTAGCTTTGATAACATTAAAACCACTTTCTTGCAGATAGTGACTGATTAGTTCTAATTCACTAGGAGAATCTTCCACTACTAAAACAGTATTTAGCAAAGTCCAAACCACTTGTTTATCTCCTCCTTAGTAGTTTTAGTTATTAATAATTACTTGAGATGTTTCCAGACAATTTTGAGCAAATCTGACTGGGTAAAAGGTTTGGTCAAATAACCTGATGCTCTGACCATTTTGGCTTTTGCTTTGTCTAGAAATCCTGTTCTACCGGTGACCATAATTATGGGTGTATTCTTAAAATTAGAATGCCTGCGTAGCAGAGAACATAGTTCGTAGCCATCTAAATTTGGCATTTCTACATCTAGTAAAATCAGGTCTGGTTTGCTGCGGAGAATTTGCATTAAAGCTTTAACAGGATCTTTGATTGCGACCACTGCAAATGTATTTTCATCTAAAAAGCTTCTAATGGAATGCAAAACAGTGGGACTGTCATCAATGCAAGCCACTGTATATAAACTTTTGTTAGTAGGTGGTAAATACAAGGATTCGTCATCGTCTTCAGGAGCATCTAAATCTGTTGCGAGCGACGATGGTTGTTCAGCTGTGATGCTTGCTTTTGTGGGAGTGGGAAGAGATTTTGTTTGTGGCGATCGCTGTTGCAGGGAAAATGTTGATTGTTGAGCTTGTTGCTGTTGTAATTGTTTTTGACATTGTTCTACGAGGGATTGCAAGTCCAAATAACAAAATTTTGGCAATTCATCCCAGAAAGTCTCGCGCTCAAATTCATAGTTTCCTTGTTTTAAGGTGAGAAATGACAGCAATACTTCTTTGGCTAATTCTTCGATGAGAGTTGCTGCTTGTGCAGGATTAATATAGTTCTGATTTACCAACCAACATATAGCCAGATAATCTGTTTGTGATGGTTGGTTCTCACTTTTGGTTTCCAAAATCAATCGCATCTGTGTGCGATTTACATTTAACAGAGTCGGAATTTTTTGACTCAATTTTTGTAAGTGGTTGTCCAATCGTTCCAATAGTTTATCGGAACAGGAGGCATATGTAAGTTTTCCTTCGTCTAAATAAATATGCCAACAGGCTACATCAGTAAATACTCTTAAACAACCTGTAGCGCGTTTGCTAATTAGTTGTGCCAAGAGAGATAAAGGGTGCAGTTTTTGGGAAAACCTGTAGCTACCTATGGAATTTGTGCTCATTTTACTCGTATTGGTTTGAATAGGTCTTAGCTATGTTTGGGCAGAACTTTGTCATGATAGAATTTGAGCGACTGGATTTTGTTTGCATTTTTGCGTAAAAATCACTACAGGACGATGAAATCTCAGCCAACTGTTAAATAGCAGTTATTTTACTTACGGTGTACCGAAATTGCCAAATATTCTCTACCAAAAGTTGCTAAAAAATGTAAAAAATAATGCCAATTACTCAAAAGCAAGCAAAAAAGATGTAATTGCAACTGTAATATTACTTAAGTAATAAAAATTTGCTTTTTTGGCGTGGGAAGTTGAGTAAAATCTCATTGGCGGCGATAATGCGATCGCGACCTTTCGGCTTTTAGCCACCCCTTCATTTCCAGCCGTATTTACTAAAGATGCGCAAATTTCGCTATTTGAGGATATTTTCAGTCTGTTTTTATCTTTGTTTTTGGACATTGCTAAGTGGTAGCCAAAAAACAGTATCCGCGGCTGTGGTCTTGCCGTTACGCACCAAAAAAGCTATGGTTGTCTCAGCCCATCCCTTGGCAAGCAAAGCAGGGTTAGAAATGTTGCGCAAGGGAGGAAATGCTGTTGATGCTGCAGTGGCTACGGCTTTTGCAATTTCAGTGGTAGAACCTTTTGCGGCCGGAATAGGCGGTGGTGGCTTTTTGCTGTTGTATAACTCGCAAACACGTGAAATTAAAGCTTTGGATTTCCGCGAGCGCGCACCGCTAAAGGCTACCAAAAATATGTATTTGGATGCTCAAAAAAAGGTACGCGCCAATGCAAGTACTGACGGTTATTTGGCAGTGGCGACACCGGGAACAGTTGCAGGGTTGTACGAAGTTCATCGCCGCTATGGAAAACTGCCTTGGAAAGAGCTGCTAAAACCTGCGATCGCTTTGGCAGCTAATGGCTTTATCCTTAGTCCGAGGGTAACTTGGCGTTCTATATCCGAGTATGAAAACCGCCAAAAAGTGATTTTGGCAAACCCAGCTGCACGAAGAATTTTTACTCGCAATGGTAAATTATACCAACCAGGAACAAGGCTGGTGCAACGAGATTTAGCACGAACCTTAACAGAGATATCTCGCAACCCGCGTAGTTTCTATACGGGGAGTATTGCCGCTGCCATTGCTAGTGATATGAAGAAAAATGGTGGTTTAATTACTCTGGAAGACTTAAGGTCCTATAAACCAATTTGGCGGACTCCTGTATGCGGAAATTTTCGTCAAGCTCGAATTTGTTCTATGCCACCTCCTTCCTCTGGAGGCGTACATCTGTTGGAGATTTTAAATATTATTGGGGATACTGATTTAAAATCTTTGGGTTGGCATCACCCGGATGCGATTCATTTGATGGTAGAAGCAATGAAGATTGCTTTTGCAGACCGCTCCCAATTGTTAGGCGACCCAGATTTTGTCACGGTACCCGTGCAACAATTGATTAGTCCTGCTTACGCGCGGTGGCGACGCGCACAAATTTCTTTGTACAGAGCCAAAGACGCCAAACAAATAAAGCCTGCGGATATCGAAACGTTACAACGTTTGCTTTCCTCTAGCGACAAACGTCCTTTCTTGGCGCTAAGAAAACTGAAATCTTCGCCGCTGAGGGAACAATTCTACGCACCCCGCTATGAGTCTGCTCAAACCAGTCATCTGAGTGTAGTTGACCAGCAGCGCTATGCGGTGAGCTTGACGTTTACTGTTAATCTTGGATTTGGTTCGGGTGTGGTCACGCCAGGAACTGGTATTCTTCTCAACAACGAAATGGATGATTTTGTGACTGCGCCAGGTGTACCGAATGCTTTTGGTTTGGTGGGTGGTCAAGCGAATGCGATCGCACCGCGCAAAACTCCTTTATCTAGCATGACGCCAACTATTGTGACGCAAAACAATCGCCTGCGCTTGGTGGCGGGTGCACCCGGCGGTTCTACTATTATTACTCAGCTGCTACAAGTTATTCTCCACGTTTTGGAGTACGACATGGATGTAGGTGCGGCTGTTTCTGTTCCCCGCATTCATCACCAGTGGCTTCCCGACGAGCTGCGAGTAGAACCCTTGGCCCTGGATGCTCTTACTCTCACTGAATTACAACGTCGGGGACATAAAATTAAGCAAGAAGCCAAACCTTGGGGTAATGTTAACGCCATCGCCATCGCGCCCGACGGAACCTTAGAAGGAGCAGCAGATCCGCGTGGAGAAGGCTTTCCTGAAGGGTTTTGAAAACATGCAGCTAAAGATTAACCGTTAGTAGTAACCAGAAAGTAATAATTTTTCTAGTTAACAAGTTAACTACTAAACTATATAACTAACATATACTACTAACTCATAACTCTACAGGGGTAACCGAGGTGGAAAATTCGTTTGCTACTGCTGTCGGGACTAAGGTCCAGCCTGCTTTCAACAGTTTTTGGTAAGTTGCCCAACCTTTAGAACCGCCTGGTATTTTGTAATCTGGTACCGAATATTGGGGAAAAGCAGTGTAAGGACGCCACGGTTGGTGAGGTGCAGTCTGCAAATGCAAAACCTTTTCCCCGTCTTGACCAGATGCAGACAACCAGCACATTTTTCTATGCATAGCAAACTCCTTTGGTGTTTCTTCATCAAGAGCATAATGACAGACTTTTGTCAAGTCTAGCATCAATCTTGTGGGATAATTTGTTGCTTTCCTCGAGAGATGGGTAATATTACATACTTAACCTGCTACGCAAAAGCAGCTATAAGTATGCTTTGGAGATGGAAGCAGCAACGAAAAACACTTGTGTTCATCCCATGTTAGGTGGTGTTAAGAAATATGTATGTATATATCAATACGATTTTTCGGAATCATCGGCATGTCAGCAGCGAAAATGAATTAGACTTATTTTGCACACGGAGCATAAAACTTGTCGCCAACAATATCGCGAATTTCTGCAACTAATCGAGAGTAGGTCAAGTCAGACAAAACGGGTTGCGAACCTTGTAAATTAATTTGTTCGGCCAAGTCAATCCACGATTTGCAACCACCGTATTCGCTGCGGTAGGAAATTTCTTGGACTCGGGGTAGTTTGTAAGTGCGCAGCAGGAGAACATACAAAGGTTGGCGCGGTTTCCATTTCAGGCGATCGCTGATAAAGTGCTCGTTCCAAATATGAAAAGGAAGTAAGGCGTTAACGATGGACTCGTCAACTACAGGAAAAATATCAGTAATTTCCGCCCAACTACCAATGCGAACAACCTGCGGATGCAAACCCGGGGTCACGGGACAGACAAGATGGGCGTATTCGGGTTTTAGCAGAAAAGGTTGCTGATGCTCGTAGGTTGGATACAGCAAAATTCGTTTTTGGACAACTTGGAAGCGTCCGTTTTGTTCGTGAATACCACCTTTACGAAGTAACATAATGGTTGTGCCGCTTTCTAAAGCAGTGATGGCAACAGCCCATTCTTTCAGTGCGTGAAAAAGCAATTCCATAAGAATTTATCGTAGCTCCGATTTTATTTAACGCTAAGCTCAATGTCCGACGTCACTATCTACAGAGATGAAAATTTTCCCTTTGACACCTGTTTGTTGTCTGGTGTAGCATGATTTGCTTCTCACTTATCTATCCATAATATGAAGAAGGCATTTCAGTCAGGATTGAAACATGCAAAAGCGACGCTTGGGTACATCGGACGTCAATATTACACCTATTATCATGGGTACTTGGCAAGCTGGTAAGAAAATGTGGGTAGGAATTGAAGATGCAGACTCAATTCGAACCATACGAGCTGCTTTTGAAGCTGGTATAACTACTATAGATACCGCTGAAGTCTATGGTGAGGGACACTCAGAACGAATTGTTGCTGAAGCTTTGTCTGATGTGCGATCGCAGGTTGAGTATGCTACTAAAGTTTTTCCCAATCATCTTAAGTACAATCTGGTCATCGAAGCTTGCGAGCGCTCTTTGAAAAATCTCAAAACTGATTATATCGACTTGTACCAAATTCACTGGCCTTCTGGCTCTTTTAACAGTGAAGTTGTCCCTATTGAGGAGACCATGAGTGCCCTTAATTATCTCAAGGAACAAGGTAAAATCCGGGCTATTGGTGTTTCTAACTTTTCCCGCACCCAGCTAGAACAAGCAGCGCAATACGGACGCATTGATAGCTTGCAACCACCTTATTCCCTGTTTTGGCGACAAGTGGAAAAGGATGCTATGCCCTACTGTATAGAGAATAATATTTCCATCCTCGCCTATTCACCGTTGGCCCAAGGCTTGCTCACAGGTAAGTTTACAGGCGAACATAAATTCGATCCCCAAGATAACCGTGCTAAAAATAAGTTGTTTCAAGGTGAAAATTTTGTCCGCGCCCAACAGGCTTTGGAAAAATTACGTCCAATTGCACAACGCCATAATTGTACTCTTGCTCAGCTAGCACTTGCTTGGTTGATCGCTCAACCACAAACTCACGCGATCGCAGGTGCGCGCTACCCCGAACAAGCCATAGAAAACGCCCAAGCTGCTGCAGTTCAACTTTCCAAGCAGGAACTGCAAGAAATTGACGCTATCGGACGCACTGTTAGCGATCGCTTTGAGGGCGACTCTGTGATGTGGGATTGGTAATTTTCATTCACCAGGAGCAAACGTCTGTTTGCTTCTGCTATGGCAACTTTTAACTAATACTAACTAATTTGTTGAGAAGCTTAAATACTTATAAAGTTCATTTAAAAGAGTATTGTCCCAAATATTGAAGCTGCTATCCTAAATACTAGGACACCAAAAAACAAACGAACAGGCGAATGACCCGGTGTCCCCTGTCATAGCCTGAGCAAACCAACAGCATAATTGTCATGAAAGTGGCAACTATCCCAATCAAAAGGAGGGAAGGCCAAATCCCAAAGCGGAAAAACAACGAGTGCTGAGTTTGCTGTAACGAGTGTACACCCTAGTTGTAAACCTTAGTTGTAAACTTTTTCCATAATTTGAGTACTGACGATTTCGCAGAACCTGGTCACCCTTGACCAGGTTTTTGCACTGTAATTGCTAAGCCAATATACCTTTTTGACGCTTGCGTATCTGCACAGCTCCAAAACCAGCTGCGAAAATAACCAAGCCAGCAGCAGCAGTAGGTTCTGGTGTGGATTTGATTTCCCCTTTGAGGGCAACTCCATCATTCCCGCACTCTAAGTAAAGGCTAGCAATGTAGCTACCAGTACCGATCAATGCCTTATCAAACGCAAAGCCAATCGTCTGGCTGCCAGCAGCAGAAAAATGTCCAAAATCCAGTCCTGCAGCGGTTAATTCATTAGCACCCAATAAAGAGATATTGCCTACTTTAGTACCGGAAGCAATGACGTTGAGAATAGGAGTGTTATTAGTAGTGGGATTTTGAGCGATCGCCGTTGGATAGTAATAGTTGTAAACTTGCTGTAAAGTAGCTAAATCCGTGCCTTGGGTATTACTTTTGTTAAAACCTGCATTGTAATAAGCTTTCAAGCTAGTGTAGCCGTCATGCTCTGCAGTTACACTTTTTGCTGTCACTTTTTGATAAACACCAGTTGAGAAGCTACCACCGTAATCTGCAAACTTAACAGCAAATAACTGCCCAGTTTGGCTAGCAGTTTGAAAGTCTTTACCAGAGAAGTTAAAAAACAAGTCGCCCCAGCCGATATGCACCGAATCGTGCATTGTTCCATTCAAAGGCATACCGCCAGTCAGTGCTACAAAAACTTTATCACCCGACTCTTTAATTGCCATGCCTTTGATGTCATATACAGCACCACCAGAACCATCGCCAAAGGCGTCTATGCTGTAATTCCAGCCGTTGTACAGCTGTCCGGCATTTGCTTTTTGTCCGACACATGACAAAAAACAGAGAGTAACTGCCGCTGTGTAAATAAAATTTTTGAGAATACGCATCTTATCCGAGGTAGTAAAGATGGATTTTGCCATGCCAAAAGCTTACTCCATCGTCTATAAAGCTTTTATAACCTTGTATTTAAACTTGAAAAATTTTGAGTAAAATTTGTAACAGAAAATTCCTGATTCGCTCTTATTTGCGTAGGTGTTTTCACTATGCATTTAAGTAGCAATTGCTAAAAAGTGCGAGTTGTAAAAGCTAAAGCTTAGTTGCAACCCAGCTTTTTTGAAGTTCCAATTTGGTATCGGGCATATAGTTATGATATGCCCTGGTGCAAAAATTTCGGAATCACTCAGTTTGAAACCTGAGAAAAAATCCAATCCCGCAACAAAAGGTTTACCTGTTCTGGTACTTCGTCGTGCGGACAATGTCCTGCTCGTAAAAAATATTCTGTGAGTTGGGGATAGTGCTGTCGAAACTTAAAAGAACGTTCTTTTGTATTCATCCAAGGATCCGCTTCTCCCCAAAGTAATAACAACGGACAAGTTAACTGCTTCAACAATACATCGACTTTTTCTCCTTGGGGATTTCTAAATACCGAGGAGAACACATCAAAAGCACCCGGATCGCAAGCAGGACGATAAATTTCTTCTACCAATTGGTCCGTAACTGCACTTTTATCGAGGTATACCTTTTCCAAGGTTTGACGAATTACCTTCTTTTGGCGTACGTATTGAAATAGTAGAAACTGGGCTAAGGGCTGTTGGAAAATCCACTTTACAATCTCACCTAATAGTTTTTGTAAAGGTTCTGGTTGTTGGGGGGGTTCAATTTGGGTTTGTAATGCTTCTGGTTCAGCTGAGGTTTGGTTTTCACTAAAAGGTCCAGCGCTGTTGAGCAAAACCAGACCTGCTACTATCTCGGGACGCTGCGCTGCAACGCACAAGCTAGCATAACCACCCAGGGAATTTCCAACCAGTACTGCTTTGCGACCAACTACTTCTGTAATAAAGTCGCACAGCTGGTCGCGCCACAAGCTGCCATTGTACTCTAATTTCGGCTTTGTGGAACGTCCGAACCCCAAAAGGTCTATAGCCCACACTTCGAAATCGTGACACAATTGAACGATATTTTTGCGCCAGTGGTCTGTGGAAGCGCCGAATCCGTGTACTAGTAGTAAGGACGGATGTTGGGGTTTAGCTTCTCCTGCTCGTACATAGTAAATATTATGTCCTCGCCACTGCCAATATTTACCAGGAATTGGAGAGGAAGCTGTCGTTGACTGCATGACTCCAAAGAAATGTTAAGTAACTTTTAATTATTGTAATCTGACATTCTCAACTGGTAGGCTGAAAATTTATAGCCCACAACAGCGCCAAAAATCAATTTCTCATTTCTTGGTTTCCTTAACATTTAGGAAGAATAATTTCTTAAGGAAATGCAACAATTAATTACAGGTAAAACAAAATTGTTAGGAGTCGTTGGGTATCCGGTAGAACATTCGCTTTCACCAGCGATGCACAACGCTGCGATCCAAAAGTTGCAACTAGACTGGGTTTATGTTCCTTTTCCTGTCAAACCAGAAAAGCTGCAAGCAGCAATAAAGGGTTTTAGTGCCATTGGAGTTGTTGGATTTAGCGTTACAATTCCTCACAAACAGGCGATATTGCCTTATTTATCAGCAATAGAACCAATAGCCCAAGCTGTAGGAGCGGTTAATACCGTTGTTCGCAAAGAGGACAAATGGGTCGGTACAAATACAGATGTGGAAGGATTTCTCGCGCCTTTGCAGACATTTGCTCGAGATTGGAGTGAAAAAGTAGCGGTAATTTTAGGTAATGGCGGTGCAGCAAGAGCTGCGGTCGCAGGTTGTCACAAACTTGGTTGCAGGGAAATTCACGTGGTTGGACGCAACGTGCAGCGCTTGCAAGAATTTCGCCACAGTTGGTGCAATTTCTTGTCAGCAGCTTCTTTGAAGGTACATTGCTGGGATGATGAATTGCTGCAATTAATTCCGCAAGCCAATTTGCTGGTGAATACAACTCCTGTGGGTATGTATCCGAAAGTAGAGGAGTCGCCGTTGAGTTTGGAAGAAATGGCGCTATTACCGGCAGAAGCGATCGCCTACGATTTGATTTATAATCCCAATCCGACTAAATTTCTGCAGCAAGCACAACAAGTAGGTGCGATCGCCATAGATGGATTGGAAATGCTTGTTCAACAAGGTGCAGCTGCTTTCAAAATTTGGTCGCAAATAGAAAATGTCCCTGTGGATGTGATGCGTCAAGCATTACGAGAAAATTTGGCTAGAGGGTGAAGTTAGTTTACAAAACTAGAAAAATTGTAGTGTAAAGCATTAGTTTGCATATTAGCAAACAAATTCAGGATATGATGTTGGTTGGGCATTGGTTGTAGGGGCGAAGAGCTATCGTCCCTACTACCTCGAATCTGTCAGAGCTAGCTGTGCCAAAATTTTTTATGCTGTCAGGGTGGCCATTGCCTTGTCAACAAGTTGTAATGCTGTATCTACTTCCTTTGGCGTCACGATTAAAGGTGGTACGAAGCGAACAACTTTAGGACCTGCAGGAACGAGTAATAAACCTTGGTCAATAGCAGCTAGTACAACATCAGTAGCGGTTAGTTCTACTTGTGCATCCAGCTCCAGACCGTTAATTAAACCCCAACCCCGCACATCAGTGATATAACCGGGGTATTTAGCTGCGATCGCCCTCAAACCAGCTCGCAATTGTTCACCTCGTTGTTGCACGTTCTGCAAAATATTCTCCTTCTCCAAAGTTTGGCAGACAGCAAAAGCAACCGCACAAGCAAAGGGATTGCCACCAAAGGTGCTAGCATGTTCTCCAGGTTGAAACACATCGCAGAATTTTTTCGCCATCATCGCACCGATGGGAATACCACCACCTAAACCTTTGGCGCTAGTAAATATATCCGGTTCGACGCCAAGATATTCGTATCCCCATAACTTACCGCTACGCCCCACACCAACTTGCACTTCATCAAAAATAAGCAATACTCCTGTCTCGTCGCAAATTTGCCTTAACTTTTGAAAGTAGGCTACATCTCCCGGACGAACACCACCTTCTCCCTGCAATGGTTCTATTAAAATCGCCGCTACCCGATAATCTCCTTCATCTAATTCGCTAATTGCAGCTTCAACAGCAGCAATATCGTTGTAAGGAACGTAATGAAAACCCGGCACCAAAGGCTCGAAATTTTTTTGATACTTCGGTTGAGCGGTAGCAGTAATTGTTGCTAAAGTTCTGCCGTGGAAGCTTGAGTGACAAGTAAGAATTATCGGTTGTTCAATTTCTAACACAGAATGTGCGTATTTACGCGCCAGCTTAATAGCTGCCTCATTAGCTTCGGCACCAGAGTTGCAGAAAAAGACGCGTTCGGCACAAGAATGCTCAACTATCCATTTTGCTAGCTCACCTTGTTCCGGAATGTAGTACAAATTAGAAACATGGTGCAGCTTTTGAATTTGGCGCGTTACCGCTTCTACGATGGCAGGATGAGCATGTCCTAAGGTGCAAGTAGCTATTCCAGCTACAAAGTCAAGATATTCCCGTCCCTGGGTATCCCACAGGCGACATCCAGCACCCCGTTCCAAACTTATGGGGAATCGAGCATAGGTCGACATTACACAAGCATCGAAACTTTTGGGATCGAAAGCACTAGATGATGATGGCGAGGAAATGGATGATTGCTGGACAACAACAGTGTCTGAATTCACCGCGATCGCTCCTAAAAAATCTTCTGTTTTATACTCAATCACGAGCTTGGGAAAATATGAAAAGTTTCTTATCCTCAGCTACTACTACATCTTAGGCTGACGCTTAGCTATCCTCAAACCAGTGGCGTGGGAAAAATTGTGTACTCAAATTTGGAACAAAAATATCAACGCATTCAAAAAGAATTAACAGCTGGGGTAGTGGCCCTTGGCTGTGTCTTACTCATCGGTACTTTATGGTATCACTTGGTAGAAGGATGGTCGTGGGAAGATGCTGTTTATATGACAGTCATCACCTTAGCTACTGTTGGCTACGGTGAGATACATCCCCTGGGTAATAGAGGACGATTGTTTACCATCGCCCTGATTTTAATGGGAGTAATTACTATCGGTTATATAGTCAACAGATTTACAGAAGCTGTTATTCAAGGTTACTTTCAAGAAAGAATTCGACTGCGACAGCTGCGACGAATCATGGAATCATTATCAGGACACTATATCATCTGCGGATTTAGTCGGACTGGTCGTCAAATTGCCAAAGAATTTCAAGCTGAAGACGTTCCGTTTGTGATCGTTGACTCGGATTTGGAATCCGTGCGCAAGGCCCAAGACCAAGGCTACACCATATACCAAGGTGATGCAACTTTGGATGAAACTTTGCTGAGAGTGGGTATCGATAGGGCAAATTGTATTGTTGCGGCCTTGCCTTCTGACGCTGAAAATTTATACACCGTACTCTCCGCCAAATACCTCAATCCAAATATTCGAGCGATCGCCCGCGCGAGTACGGAAGAAGCTTTGCAAAAATTGCAACGCGCTGGAGCGGACGCGGTGATTTCCCCCTACATTACGGGCGGTAAGCGAATGGCAGCTGCAGCTTTGAGACCGCAGGTGATGGACTTTGTAGATGGAATTATCTCAGGTACAGACCGACAGCTGTACATGGAAGAATATTTACTCGAACCAGGCATTTGCCCAGTTATCGGCCAAACCTTAGGACAAGCAAAGCTGCGAACTCAAACAGGAGCATTAATTCTCGCCATCCGCCGCACAGATGGCAATCTCATCGGCGGTCCTACTGCTGATGTAGTATTTATGCCAGGAGATGTGGTCATAGCCATGGGGACAGCAGAACAATTACGCGCCCTCAACCAACTTCTGGGACCCATTGGTCCCAAAAAGTTGCGCAAGCCAAGGAAAGTTTAAAACCATAGCAAACTGCCTGCTAGCGATAATCCTGTCGCTGAATATCTCGTAGCCGAGCTGCATCGCGCATGCCATATTCTGGACGACAAAAACGGTTTAATTGGGCTTCAAAAAATTCCCGATTGGCTTGCAAGTGTTTGGGATTGGGATCGTCTAAAGGATACAAAAGAGCAGTTCGCAAAGCTTGAATTACCGCAGAGGTGACATTGTACATCGACCGTTGAAAACTAATTCCTAGCTGAATGAGCATGTCATCTTCGCCACGACAGTGTTTTTTGTAATAGTCGACCAAGTAAGGTGGTAAGAAATGCAACATATCTTGCATTAAAAGTGTAGGTGGAATACCTGCAGTTCCTACGGGAAAAACGTCGGCATAGAGGATGCCGTAGTGGAAATCTTCCTGCTTGTCAGGTACTTGATTAGCTTGAGCGTTGTAAGATTTTGTACCACGGAAAGGGGAAGTACGATAAAAAACAGCTTCGACGTAGGGTAATGCTGCTTCGTAAAGCCAGGTGAAGCCTTTTGATTTGGGAATGATTTCGTAACATTCGCCCCGAATATATACGTGATGATAAATAGGACGACCTGCAACTGCAAAAATCTTATTCACCAAAAAATTCATTGCGTCGGGGACGCCTTTAAACCCGCCTTCATCATAAATATCTGACATTTCAAAGAAGACAGGAGCCATGACTTCCCAAAACAAGCCCAGATTCGCATAGTAAGACAGCTGGCGACATTGTTCCAAAAACATATCTGGAAATAACTTGTAAAGTCCCAGCATCACGGGATTGCCTTGAAAATATGCCTGAATTGCCCTGTGGGCGTTGGCTTTGTACTCTTCGCTATCCAGATAGGGATCGAATTGATTTACCGGCGCATACATGTGACGGTGCCAAAGCATAGCCTGCATGCAAGCTTCGGCAAATTCCATATTGATGCGATCGTGAAACCAGTGATGAAGTAACTTTGGCATTTTGAATGTTTCGCCTTTTTCTATGAATGCCAAAAGCTCGGGATGAGCAGTTGCTTCGCCGCGCCAAATGCGCAGATCGGCGTCATCCCCTGCGTAGTGATTGTGGCGCTCTAGATATTCTTTGGGCAAAAAGTATTTAAAAAAAGGAAGTGGGTTTAAAAAAACACGTTCAGCAATATAAAGCAAATCCCGCCAATAAAAATCCATTGGTACTGCATATGCTTTGTATATACCAATAATTTGCATGAGATTTTCTGGCGTGTCTGGCAACATAGAACCGCCAGCTTCTAAGCGATGAACTATATCTGCAAATTCGTGAGTTGAAGGTGGTAATTTAGTTACTGGTTTTTCTGAAGTTTGTAACATTTTGTCTTCTCCTGAAGATGAATAGCACCCAAATTTACCTACTTAGCAATAGACAGGTGTGTTTGTTTGAGATTGAGAACTAATTGAGGATTTACTGCTGTTTCCAAAGCAGGAATATTTGTGGCTATAGAAGTTGTTGTCGGTTCTATCCAGCGTACAAGCCAAGTGGGTTGTATTCCCAAAAACAAGATGAGAGTTGCCAAAATTAAGGCTGGCATTTTTTCATGCCACAGCACTTTGGGATAGTAAGCAAGATTGTTGTCGAGTTTACCAAAACAGGTACGGTTGATGAGGATGACAAAGTAAACAGCTGTTAAGCCAGATGATACAATGCACATTAATGTGGGAATGGGAAAAACAGAGAAGCTGCCTTGGAAGACTATAAATTCAGCAACAAATCCCATCATTCCAGGAATACCCGCACTAGCCATTCCGCCTAAAATAAGCAGGGCACTAGTTAAAGGTAAACCGCGTATGGGATTTAACAACCCATTAAGTATATCTAATTCTCGAGTTCCTACTTTAGCTTCCACAACTCCCACTAAATGGAAGAGGATGGCAAGAATAATACCGTGGCTAATCATTTGGGCTACGGCACCCACAAGTGCAAGGGGAGTACTGGCAGCAATAGCTAAGAGAATGTAACCCATATGCCCGATGGAGCTGTATGCTACCATGCGCTTGATATCTTTTTGAGTGATCGCTACTACAGCTCCGTAGACAGCACTTATTGCTCCCCAAGTTGCTAACGATGGAGCCAGAATACTCCAAGCTTGAGGAAACAAAGCCGTACCAAACCGCAAAATACCGTAGGTTCCTAATTTTGCCAACACACCACCCAAAAGAATTGCAACCGGAGCAGAAGCTTCAACATAAGCATCTGGTAACCACGTGTGCAAGGGAACTAAGGGAATTTTGATTCCAAAGCCCAATATTATTCCTAGTAACAAGATAATTTGTAGTGCCAGTGGTAAACTCTGGGTAACAAGAGCATCATAATTAAAGGTGGAAGAACCAGTTAGCCAAACCACACTTAAGAAAGTTGCTAAAATCAAGGCTCCTGAAACGGCAGTGTAGATGAGAAATTTAATAGCTGCGTAGCCTCGTTTTTGACCACCCCAAATGGAAATCAACAGGTAAAAGGGTATTAATTCTAGTTCGTAGAACAGGAAAAACAGTAACAAATTTTCTGCTAAAAATGCACCCGCAACTCCACCACTCACCAGTAAAATCAGCGAATAAAAAAGTCGGGGACGTTCCGTCTGCTGACTGCTGCTGTAAATGGCAATCCAGGTCAGCAAACTATTTAAAATCAGCAGGACTATAGAAATTCCATCCACTCCAAGCTTATAAGTCAAACCCAGAGTTTCATTCCAGGGCAGATATTCTTGCAATTGCATTCCTGGATTGTAGATATCAAATTTTAAAAGGATAAACAAATTCCAAAGCAGAACGATTCCAGAAAGGATTAACGCTCCTAAACGAATGCTATGAGCAGGAATGCTTTTAGGTAAACAGGCTATCAAAGCCGCGGTTAAAATTGGAAGCCAAATCAAAATACTGAGCATAATCAATTCCCAATTTTTGGCAAGATTAGTTATTTCTTATTGGCAATTTCTTAACTGATTAAAGTAACTCGACCAGTATCCAAATCGTAGTAACCACCAACAATTATGAGCTTTTTTCAGCTATTAGTTGAGAAAGAATGGGAGACGTTTTCAATTTTTCTATTTGCGTTAAAACGTTAGCTTTACAAGCATTTTCTAATTTGTCTCCAGGTTGATTTTTGGAGGATTCTATGCCAGGTTTAATGGCAGCTAATAAGGTAGCGATTTGACCTGGAACTTGAGCACCTTTGACAGTGGCTTCAATGGCACCGCATCTTTTATGTCCCAGTACCATAATGACTTTTGAACCTAATATAAAACTGCCAAATTCCAGACTACCGGTTTCTTCCGGTGTGGCAATATTACCCGCTACGCGACATACAAATAAATCACCAAATCCTTGGTCAAAAATAATCTCTGCAGGAACCCGAGAATCTGCACACCCGAGAATAGAAGCAAAGGGTTTCTGGCCTTTAGCTACTTCTACCAAACGGGTAAAAGTTTGATGGGGATTTTTTCGCTTTCTTTTGACAAAGCGGTCATTACCTTGCATGAGTTCTTGCAGCGCTTGTTCGGGAGTTAACTCATCTTTGGCAACTGCTTTTTGAGGAAAAACTAATTCAGAACCCAATCCTGCTGTTACTATGCCTGTACCTACAATTCCTGCACTAAATTTGAGTAAGTTTCTTCGCGAAAAAATTCTGTTCACGGTATTTTATCCTCACACTTTCAAATCAAAACTGTACCTGTTTTTCTATACTTAAAACACCATGTTTAGTAACTGATTGCCCCAATGGAACCAAGTTACGAGTATTCCCAAAACACCAACTCCGAGCAGAATTGTAAAAGCATAAAACTGAGTTTGTCCGGAGTTGATATATTTGAGAGTTTCACCACCAGCAATAGATGCTAAACCCAGTAAATTAACAATGCCATCAACTACGAAGCGGTCAACTACATCGACTAATTTTGAAAGAAGATCCACGCTCAAAACTATACTCATGCGATAAAGTTTGGGAGTGTAAAAGTCGTAGGCAATTAAATCTTGCAAACTTGGCCAAGGCAGGCGAATTGGTTTGGGAATAATGTTGCTTAGATAAACTATGCAACCAATGCTGCAACCGAAAATACTTGACCACATCAGCAGTAATGCTACATCTTTATTCAGACTTGCCCAATTTGGCAGAAGTGATAAGCTTTGCAATACCAAGGGCAGATGTAGAACAAAACCCAGCAAAATCATCATTGGCAAAACTAAAGGCCAGTGAGCTTCTGGCGATCGCTCGCTCATCGGTTTGGGTTTACCACCAAAAACAAGACAGAATTCCCTTGTTAAACTAAAGGCAGTTAAAGCATTAACCGCAATTACAATTGCTACTAACCAAGGTTTTGTTTCCCATAACCCCGAAGCTAATTTTAATAGCGCCCAAAAGCTTCCCAAGGGAGGAAAACCAATTAATCCCAAAGTACCGACAATGTAAGCTAGTCCCGACATCGGACGGCGCGACCACAATCCTCCCAACAAAGTTATGTTTTGGGTAACGCTATTCCAAACTATCCCGCCTATACTCATCACTAATAATGCTGCTGCCAAAGCATGGGTAAGTACCAACAATAAAGCAGCTTCGTCTTGCTGAGTGCCCACTGCAATAAACACTAAACCCATGTAAGCACTCACGGAATAGGACAAGCAACGCTTAATATCAATTTGAGCGATGGCGATCGTCGAACCACCCACTGCTGTGATAGCACCAATTGTTATCATCGCCGCAGATACAATCGGCGACAGATTCAAAACAGGTTGCAGCTTGATTAATACCCAAGCACCACTAGCAACAACTACTGAGTTCCGTAAAATAGTGCTGGGAACAGGCCCTTCCATTGCCTCATCCAACCACAAATGCAGGGGAAATTGAGCGCATTTACCCATTGGACCTGCAATTAATGCTAAGCCAACCAGCGTTATTAATGAGGGATTAACATTAGCTGTAGCTGCCCAGTTCGCTAATTCGGTGTAATTCCAAGTTCCAGCTAAAGGCCAAATCGCCAATACTCCCATCAGCAGGAATAAGTCTCCTACCCGTTTGGTCAAGAAAGCATCTCTAGCACCGGTAACTACCAACGGTTGACAAAACCAAAATCCCACCAACAGGTAAGTTCCTAAAGTCAGGATTTCCAATATGACATAGCTAAAGAATAAGTTGTTGCAAATAGCTAAGGCGCACAATCCCGCTTCGAATAAACCCAGTAGAGAATAAAAGCGCGCCCAACCCCAATCCATCTCCATGTAGCCAATGGCAAAAATCTGTGCTAGCAAATTCAAGCCAGCAATCACTACCATTGCACCTACACTCACTGAGGAAATTTCCAAATCAATAGAAAGGTTTAAACCAGCAGTTTTTAACCAGGGTATGGATATTTCGTAGGACGGGTGGCCCCACGCCTTTGGAAGTGCCAAGGCGGCATGGACAAATGCCAAAAATGTCATGATTAAATTGACATAACCCGCAGGTCTTGGTCCGGTACGTCGAATTATTCCCGGTGACCAAGGTACGGCTAAAAGCCCACCAATCAAGGCGTAACAAGGTACTAGCCAAACTGTCTCAAGCAAAGATTGAGCCATGAAATCACCTCTAAGTTCGCAGCAAAACAAGCAGCGGTTGTTGAATCACAACCGTTACTTCCAGCTCGTGCAGGTATGTAAAGAAAAATAAATTAATTTTTCTTTAATCTTGTTAAAAAATAGATTAGCTTTATCAGTCCCAAAAGGGAATAACTTGACCTAGATCTTTCCACGATAATTACTCTAATAAATTCTTATATATCGATTATCTAATAATTACTATTGATTTAAATCTATGCTCGGTGTCCGAGGTGCGATCGCCTTTAGTACAAAAAGCAGCAACAGTTTTGCTCTCACTCTGACTGAGTTTGATTTGGGCGATCGCTGTGTGTATTTGTGAAATACTCTTGTTTACCTTGAGTACGTTTTCAAATTGATTGGAATTGCTAACAACTAAATTTGTGCTTAATGGCAATAAATTTCCTCTTTTAATTACTTGCTTTCATGTCTGAATCGATTTTTACTTTTTCTTATTATGAAAATTTTATGAGTGATGAGAGAAATTTAGAAATTAATGAAAAGATAATCGTTTCTTGACAAGTTAGAAATTTACCAAAAACCCAATTAGTTTTTACTATTACTAACTGTGAAAGCAAACAATAAATATATCAGTTAATAAGTGTTACTTTATACTATTTGAAGATTTTATGCCCGTTATACTAGATTTTCAGGTTCTACCTGGGAATTACCTAGAAGTGGCAAAGCCACTTCTTTTTCTAAAATCTCAAAAATATTTTTTCTTATCTACATGGAAAAATTCATGTCTGCAGGGCGACGTGGTAAACGCATTGCATATATTGTCAGTAGTAATTTGGTTGCAAATAAAATTGCCATGATTGCAAGTTAAGTTCTCTGGGCGGGATATTGCTAACTTAAAAAAGGGGAAAGTCCGGGTACGGACAACCGCTAGACTCGGTTTTTATAGGAGTTCTAAGTCTTGCAGTTGTGCTTGTCGGTCAACCGCCACTACTTTGCTAGTATTTAATAAATAACTTTGCTGGTTGTTGATTTTAGGGCATTCCCACTACTCCAGAATAAATTAAACCTCGTTGCATATCCATGGTGAGAATTGCTCCGTCCCGAATTACCTGTGTTGCCTTTTTGACACCGACAATGACTGGTATACCAAGACGCAAGCCGATGACAGCAGCGTGACAGGTAAGACTTTCTTCTTCAGTAATAACACCACCAGCTTTGCGAATTGCTTCTACAAAGTCAGCATTAGTGCGGGGTGCAACCAAAATATCTCCTGGAGTAAAGTTACTTGTATCCATGCCAGTATGGGCTACCCTTGCTCGACCGCTGATACAGCCTTGTCCCAGTCCTATTCCCTGACCTAGTATGGCGGTGACTACTTCTACTTTAATCAAATCCGTCGAGCCGGAAATACCTTGCAGGGTACCGGCGGTCATGACCACCAAATCTCCTTCAAAAACAAGTTGATTTTCCAAAGCAACATTAATAGCGGCTTGGAACGTCTGACCGGTTGAAGGCAATTCTAGCACCAGTAACGGTTTAACTCCCCACACCAATTGCAGTTGTCTGGCGACGTTCACGTGAGGAGTTACGGCCAGTATGGGCGTGCGGGGGCGGAATTTGGAGACATTGCGTGCGGTGGCGCCAGTTTGTGTCATGCTCATAATAGCTGCTGCTCCCAGCTGTTCAGCAATTTGTCCGACAGCTTGGCTGATGGCGTTAGGGATAGAACGCTTGCTATCTTTTACTTGAGTAGCATTAGTGTTTTGTGCTGCTTCCTGTTCGATTCTTTCAGCAATGCGTGCCATTGTTGCTACTGCTTCTACTGGGTACTTGCCTACAGCCGTTTCGTTAGAGAGCATCACTGCATCGGTACCGTCGAGAATGGCATTTGCTACATCCGACACTTCTGCTCGTGTGGGACGAGGATTGTTCACCATGCTATCTAACATTTGGGTAGCGGTGATGATAGGAATTCCCAAGCGATTGGCCGTGGCGATGAGTTGCTTTTGCAGTAAGGGTACATCTTCTGCTGGAAGTTCTACACCCAGATCGCCTCTTGCTACCATGACGCCATCACACAAGGCCAAAATTGCCTCCATTTGTTCGATGGCTTCGTGTTTTTCAATTTTGGCAATAACTGGTACTTGTTTACCGATACTGGAAATGAATTCTTTGATTTCAATAACATCTTGAGGGTTGCGAACAAAGGAAAGTGCTACCCAGTCTACTCCTTGATCTAAGCCGAACATTAGATCTTCGCGGTCTTTGTCAGTCATTGCTTTGACGGACAGGTAGACTCCGGGGAAGTTTACTCCTTTGTTGTTAGAAAGCGTACCGCCAACCGTAACCCGACAGTATAAATCGCCTTTTTGTTGGTTTACCTCCTCTACCTGCATTTCTACTCGCCCATCGTCAAGAAGGATTCTGGACCCAACCGGGACTTCTTGTGCTAAGTATTCGTAGGTAACGCAGCTGATATCTTGGGTACCAATAACTGGACGATTGGTCAAGGTGAAGCGATCGCCGCGACTTACGACTATCGATCCATTCTCAAATTTCCCCAGACGAATTTTTGGCCCTTGCAAATCTTGGAGAATACCCACTGGTTGATTTAATTCAAAGGCTATTTGCCGAATTAGGCGGATATGGCGCTGATGATCGGCATGAGAACCGTGGGAAAAGTTGAGCCGCAACGTAGTAGCACCTGCTTCAATAATAGCTTTGAGCATTTCGGGGCTACTAGTGGCAGGACCAATTGTGGCAACAATTTTTGTTCGACGTACAGAATCTCTTCTTGGTGGCATAAAGGCTGAAATTTAGGGGCTACTCAGGGAATTATCTTAATTTGAAGGTACTTCTGTTATCTGTCACTGCTGCATCAGTCACTTCCGCTTTTTCTGGGCAGGTTTGGAGTGTCACAAAAGGAATGGAGAAAAAATGTTCTTCTCCAGTTACCGTATTCTCTTGTTTTGCTTCCTCCCAACCTCCTACACCAATTAACAAAAACTAGGTCTCGTCTGGAATCATACCTTTAATTAGTCTCTGATGTGCGAAGATAATCGATAAATCTTGCTATACAAAACTTCAAATGTCTATTATTTTGCCAAGGAATCTTACATGAGAAAGCATGTCATCAAAAGTAACGTCTTTAATTTGCGGCTGTTATCCAGATAGTTACTGCTTTTTTGTAGCGGAACGACGCTTAACAAATTGTTTTAGCAGCTTCGTGGGTGGCTCTTGACCAAGGGCCAATTGCCAAGGAGTATAACTATGTAGGGAAAAGCAAGCCCAGACTAATCAGAGCTGTTTCTGGCTAGTCTGTTTGCCCTCAATCATTAGCTCTCAAAAAACTCGTTCACGGGCTTATCCTGCCTTAAGGAAACTGCTATTCAGCTTCCTTTTAGGGGTTTTGCGTGTCTGGCCCCTAACATCCAACTAAAAACGTTTGATTTAAGTAAGGAGTTTGCGATGGTCGTGTCGGAGGCAAACAAGCCACTGACAATCCCCCCAAAAGAACTGCTAGCGCCTCCCGGTGGTTTTAATCCGACGTTGCTAATGTTTTTAGCGGCTGTAATAATTGTTGTGCTATCTTGCCTTGGTTACTGGGTTTGGCATTGGCCGCACTGGCTATCTTTTGTCATGAACATTGTGGCCTTACATATTTCTGGTACCGTAATTCATGATGCTTGTCACCAGGCTGCTCACCGCCACAAGTTAATTAATGCCATGCTCGGACACAGTAGCGCTTTGATGCTGGCTTTTTCCTTTCCAGTGTTTACGCGGGTGCATTTACAGCATCACGCTCATGTTAACGATCCTGAAAACGATCCAGATCACTTTGTTTCTACAGGCGGACCGTTGTGGCTGATCGCAGTGCGTTTTTTCTATCACGAAGTGTTTTTCTTTAAACGTCGGCTGTGGCGGAAATACGAGCTTTTAGAATGGTTTTTGAGTCGCTTGTTTGTAGTGGCTGTTGTCTGTCTTTCCGTGCATTACCACTTTTTAGGTTATATTCTCAATTTTTGGTTTGTTCCTTCTGGAATTGTGGGCTTGGCACTGGGATTATTTTTCGATTACTTGCCCCATCGCCCCTTTGTAGAGCGCGATCGCTGGAAAAATGCTCGCGTTTATGCTAATCCTGTTCTAAATATCTTGATTTTGGGACAAAATTACCACTTAATCCACCATTTGTGGCCCTCTATTCCCTGGTACAACTATCAGTCAGCATATTATCTCATGAAACCTTTGTTAGATCAAAAAGGTTGTTACCAATCTTTAGGATTACTACAAAAAAAAGATTTTTTCGATTTTGTTTACGACATTTTTTTAGGAATTCGCTTGCATCATAAAAAATTAGAGGAAACCTAGCAAAGCAGGTAAAAAAAGCAAATGGGGAAGCAGCACCATCACTTATTCGGTCTTGCTTTCCCAGTTGTAAGATAAATACAGTCACAAAAAAAAGAGGCACCAACCAGCACCGCTTGCTGGCAAGACCTACGTCGATAGCAAAAGCTTTTGGTGACTAAAGATGAAAATTTGGATGTGGAGTGCTTTTGGACTTTTAATGACTAATATGGTTGTAGTTGGGATTGTAGCGTTTTTAATTTACAGAGATAGCGTTCCATCTCGCTCCAGTCAATTGCTTCACCACCAAAAGCTAGCGATCGCTCAAATTCAACGAAACAATCTTGGCTGTTGAAGTTGCAAATTTTCCATTCTGGGAACAGGAGAAACAATCTGCACAGACCAATAGCTGACAATCATAATAATTGCACCAGAAACCGTACCCAGTATCAACCCGATCAGCCAAGCAGTTTTTTTCGAAAATACGGCAATAGTAGTGTTATTTATTGTTTGCTCTTCAGTTTTTAAATCTTGCTCACCAGAAAAGACAATCCAAGATTCCAGCTGTGAGGACACTGTTTTTGGAACTGAAATTACTTCTTGCTGTGCAGACAAAGTTTGCACTTCCAAGACCATCTCTGGCGGTGGTAAGGTAGGAAGCATCTGCGGTATCGAGGTGTGGAAATTGGCTAGTGGTAGCAGTGCATCCAGGACTTCTTTTGCTGACTGATATCGGTCTTGAAAGCGATAATGCACCATTTTATTCACTACTGCAGCCAGTTCGGGACTGACCAACGCTAAGTGCTGCCAGATGACCTCACCTGTGTGACCATCTTCTGGTAATTTAGTAGGATGCACCCCTGTTAGTGCTTGGATAGCAATCATTCCCAAAGCATAAATATCACTACTAGGGCGTGGTTTGCCTAGTTCTTGTTCGTAAGGCATGTAGCCTGGTGTACCGATGGCAATGGTGGTATTTGTGTCTGCAAACAATTCATTCCAAATGGGTTTGACCGCACCAAAATCGATCAAAATCAGTCGATGGTCTTGCTTTCGTCTAAGAATGTTATTTGGCTTTACATCTCGATGAATTAGCCCGTGGTTGTGAACAAAGTCTAAGATACTTAACATCTGTTGCAGCATTTGCAAAACTTTGCCTTCAGACCAACGCTGACCGGGTAGAAGTTCCGCACTCAAAGGATGTCCTTCAATAAACTCTTGTACCAGGTAAAATTCAAGGTTATCCTCAAAGGAATCTAAGAGGTTAGGAACCGAATCGCACTCACCCAGTTTTGCTAAGGCCTCTATTTCTCGGATAAATAGCCGTCGGCGAATTTCTACCGGAATTGCACATCTGCTGCTAGGTAGAAAATGTTTCAGTATACATATCGGGCGATCGCTTAAATAGGTGTCTTCGACAGTGTAGGTTTGACAAAAAATACCTTGACTTAAAACCTTAACAACCCGATAACGTTCCCCAAGTAACTGGTTTGACATGTCAGGATGTCTGTAACTTTTATATTAAGTAATTTTACTCAATTTTCCTCTGCCTATAAGATTAATAAATATATTAAAAAATACATTAAAAAATATGTACTTCGCGAAAGCGAGACTGAAATTACTCCTGGCGATAGTTATATTTTGCACTCAATTTCTTAGTTGCGACCGGCTTTTATAGTTAAAGGCGTATTGCTATCCCCAAATTTTAAACCTTTTTTAGTTTTAAAAGCGGCTAATGCTCAAGAGTCAATTATGGTTGCAGGCTGTTGTTTTTGCCTACCACCATAATTGTTATCTACATAAAATTGCTACTAGCGTGGCTGCTGTAGTTGTTGCTGCTGCTGTTGACGCTGCAAATTTTCCCTGTATTGTTGTATCTGTCTTTTTTGTTCGGGGGTAAGGACAGATTCCATCCTTTGTTGAGAAGAGATCATAATTTGCCGCAATTTCGCTTGCTGCTGCGGGGTAAACTTTAAAGCAGCAAAAGCCTGCTGGGGAGGCTGACCTTGATTCATTGCAGTTTGAATTTGATTGCGTTGCTCTTGTGTTAAGACATTCTCAATTTGCTTGCGGACATCGGCGCGAATTTTTTGAATTTCCTGTTGTTGTTTGGGCGTTAGTTGTATGCGCAGCGGTTGCTGTTGCTGTTGTTGTATTTGCTGTTGCGGCGACTGTGTTGTTTGCGCCTCCACAGAATGGTAGGGAATTGCAATCAAACTTAAAGCGATCGCCCAAAGCGTAGATTTTGCCAATGCGCCGACTGTCGGTGTTAATTTTTTGAGCTTCATTATATTTATTGCCTCGTGGATTTCTCCCGTTTAATGTCACCATTATAGAAACTGATCGCGCCATGCAACGACCGAGAAATTTGCGATCGTGCTTCTGTCAGTGCTGTTGATTTTTACTACCCTGTTCGGTAAATTTCAGTGGAAACTTCGTTGCAAACATAAGTATAAAATAATACTAAAAATTATCCGCATCTACGTGCTAGTCGTGGCTGCAGCTATTGACAATTGTTATATTCAACACTTAGATGCCAAAGAAATTTCCGGGTAAAACTACCATGAGAACTTATTTTTTTTGACTCCAAAAGCTAAAAAAGCAGGAATAGATATTTGAAATTCAATATCCATTCCTAAATTAGAAAATTATTAGACAATACAGTTAGCGGCGCGATCGCATATTTTGCCGAAATTCCTGCAGTTGCTGCTTTTGTTCGGGAGTTAAGATAGCTTCTATCTGGGATTTTTGCGCTTGTCTGATTTCCCGGATGCGGTTTTTCTGTTCCTCAGTCAGATTTAAATTTTGCCACACTTGACGTTTAAGCTGACGATTTTGCCTTGCGGTTTTTAGTTGTTCTAGCTGTTGTGGAGTGAGAATTGCTTCTATTTGAGCTTGAGTTTGGCGGCGAATTGCTGCAATTTGAGCTTTTTGTGCATCCGTTAATCCCAAACTATTAAATTTACCGTAGCCTTTTTTTGGAAACTGGTGATGGAACTTGTGCTATATGGGAGGAAAATGTTTCTGCTTTGACGGCAAAAGGTATAGTAGTTAAGCTCAGAACAACAGCACTAAAAATTAGCGATAATTTCGCAAATTTCATTTAGGTTCCCCTGGTTTTCTATCTTCCTTAATTTCCATCCTAAGGACAGATGCCGGAGATACACATGAGGAGAAAGTCACGTGTACATCCATGACATAAGTCATGTTTTTAATATGACATTTATCATTTATTTTCAAGCATATCTAACCAAGGATTGAGTAATAAAATAAAAATTTTCCCAAGGTAGGTGTTTTCTATGAGCCGTCCCATTGAAATTCACAATCATCCTTTTCGGTTTTTACTATATTTAGAGTGGATACTGCTAAGTTTTGCTGCTTTAAGCGCTGTTGTTCCGTCTCCTTTTCAACGTTCTTCTGCGAGATTTACCGAGCTGACAATTTGTACTTTGATTATTTTTGGTTTAATGGGTTTAAGATTACCCCAAAGTAACAATTTTATTAAGATCGCCTACACAGCTATAGAACTGTTTTTAATTCTGCTTACCGGTTCTTTTGGGGGAATAACCTACAGAATTTTTCCCTTTTTATACTTAGTATTAGTGACCCGCAGTTGTTTGATTTTTCAAATGCCAGGCCGGCTAACAATTACAATTTTATCTTTCATCTTTTTTGTCTTAACCTTAAGACGAAGATTCGACCGTCTTCCTTTAACACCAGCAGTACAAGAACGTTTTTTATTTTTTAGTTTTAACTTTGCTATCATGTTTGGGTTAGCCTTGGTATTTGTATTGTTATTAATGAATACAGTCTTATCGGAACGAAAAAGTCGCGAAGAATTGGCAATTGCTAATCAAAAACTTCGTCAGTACGCTTTGCAAATTGAAAGCCAGGCTGCCTTAGAAGAACGCAATCGAATTGCTCGTGAAATTCATGATTCCTTGGGACATTCTCTTACAGCTTTAAATCTACAATTGGAAACGGCACTGAAACTATGGCATTCTCAACCAGACAAAGCTCATACTTTTTTAGCAAGAGCAAAAGAACTCGGTTCCAAAGCACTACAGGACGTGCGACATTCTGTTTCCGCCATGCGTTCTCAACCTCTACAAGACCAAACCCTAGAGCAAGCAATAGCAGGACTGGTGGAGAACATGCAGCGTACTATTGGCATATTTCCTATTTGTAAAATTGACTTATCTTTTCCTATTTCCTCGGAAATTAAAAATCCTATTTATCGCATTGTTCAAGAATCTTTTACTAACATTTGCAAGCATGCTCAAGCCACGGAAGTTAAACTAGAACTGGTGACAACAAATACAAATTTGCATTTGGAGATACAAGATAACGGTAAGGGTTTCGATCTCGAACAAAACACAACTGGTTTTGGACTTAAAAGCATGCGCGATCGCACTTTGGCATTAGGAGGTACAATTAGCATAAAAAGTGCCCCTAATTCTGGTTGCCAAATCATAGTCGATATTCCTTTGGTGAACAGATGATAAAAGTGTTGTTAGTAGACGATCAAAATTTAATTCGTCAAGGATTAAAAGCTTTACTGGAACTAGAAGCAGATTTAGAAATTGTCGGAGAAGCAGAAAATGGTGAAACTGCAATTCGGTTAGTAGAACAATTGCATCCGGATGTGGTATTGATGGATATTAGAATGCCCGTTATGGATGGAGTAGCAGCTACGCGGGAAATTCAAAGGCGTTTTTCTGATATTAAGGTTTTAGTACTAACTACTTTCGACGACGATGAGTATGTCACAGCAGCACTGCAAAACGGAGCTATGGGTTATCTACTCAAGGATACCCCCTCAGAAGAGTTGGCTGTTGCAGTTCGTGCTGTCTACAGAGGATATACCCAATTGGGTCCGGGAATAGTAAAAAAGCTTTTGTCTCACTTTTCATCCCCCGCACAGCATCACTCTCCTCCTCCACCAAGTTTGACCGAGCTAACTCCCAGAGAAAAAGAAGTTTTGCGATTGATTGCCATTGGTGCTACTAATAAGGAAATTGCCCAGCAGCTGTATATTTCTGAAGGAACGGTGAAAAATCACGTGACAAATATTCTAAACCGCCTCAATCTTCGCGATCGCACCCAAGCAGCAATTTTTGCTAATTCGTTTTTATCCTATTTATCGAACTGCAATTAAGTTTTCTTATTTTCTGTGCAAGCATGCGTAATTTTTAAAAACTGTCCCTAACTGTCAATTTTTTGTCCATTTTTCCTCGCTGCTGATATAATTATACGAATAATCTTAAACAATCGTCTCTTAAAACACCTTTTACTACCTTGATATTTGTAAAGGATTTAGCAATTACCTCTTCACAAGTTATATTAATCTGAGATTGATTAATTGCTATTAAATCGGCAATAGAAGCACCATAAACTATTTCTGCTATACCCGCCCATACACAAGCAGTAGCACACATGGGACAAGGTTCTGCAGTTGTATATATTGTGCAATCTTCAAGAACAGAAGTTTTCAGTAAAGCCGTTGACTGACGAATAGCATTGATTTCCGCATGTGCAGACGGATCGTTGTCTCTTTTAACAGTGTTGTGGGCAACAGCGATCGCTTGGTTATCCTTGACAATAACCGCGCCATAAGGTGCATCTCCTTTTGTTGCTTCTGCTAAAGCCAAGCGCATAAAATCTTCTCGAGTCATAAGATATAAAGATAAAACCGTATCAAAATTTCAGATGATTATATTTTAAATGCAATCTCTGCAAATGCCTGAAAAATAGTGGGTATTCAATATGCTTTTTCTCAGAGAAAAAATCGCATTTTACTTGCAAGACTTGGAAACGCCGGTAGGTAAGGCGATTAATTTAACGATCGTCGGACTGGTGTTACTGTCATCAATAATTTTTGTAGCAGAAACTTACGATCTTCCCGAATCTCTCAAATCCAAATTATCTGCAGTCGATACCACAATTTTAGTAATTTTCGCCTGGGAATACCTGCTAAGGTTGTGGAGTGCAGATAAAAAAATTAAGTATATATTTAGTTTTTATGGATTAATAGATTTAATGGCTATTTTGCCTTACTTTCTCGGGATAATTGACATTAGTTTTATTCGATTGTTGCGCTGGTTTAGAATATTACGTTTACTGAGATTTATAGATAAAAAATTCTTATTTGGTATCAGCAGCGAAGATGGAGTAATTTTTGCCAGAATACTCTTTACTTTATTTGCAATTATTTTCGTATATTCTGGTTTCATTTATCAAGTTGAACATCCAGTCAACAAAGAGGTTTTCAGTACTTTCTTGGATGCATTTTATTTTTCAGTAGTGACAATGACAACAGTGGGGTTTGGTGATGTCACTCCTGTTTCCGAATTAGGTCGGCTGCTAACAGTATTGATGATTTTAACAGGTATTGCCTTAATTCCTTGGCAGGTGGGTGATTTGATCAAGCGTCTGGTCAAAACTGCTAATCAAGTAGAAACAGTTTGTTTCGGGTGCGGTTTGGCTTACCACGATGCAGACGCTAAATTTTGTAAAATTTGCGGGGCAAAATTGAAGTAAAAATCGAAAAAGGTGACAGGAGTGCCGTTTATTTGTAATATTTTTGATTGAGTTGATGTTGGATCGAAAAAGCCAGAATTCATCCGTCCGAAAAATGTACCCACTCCGTTTATTTACTTACTTACTGGTCGTGGTTTTGACAAGCCTTGTAGGTAGTTTTCTCCTTCGTACAGCCAACTCAGAAAATAACTTTCCCGCAAAAGTTGGGGAATTTAAGTATTCTCAAGTTCCCGCTCCTAGTGTTACATTTCCTGAGAAGATATTTCCCGAGGTTGAATTTCCAGAAATAGCCTGTCCCCAAATCCGCGTTCAGAAAAATAAATATTTGACAATTTTTACCCTACCAGCCGATTTTTTGTTTGATTCTGGTAAAGATACAATTCGCCCGCAAGCAGAAAAAGCGCTGCGTCAAGTTAGTCGAGCAATAACCCATCGCTATCCGGATACTTGGTTGCAAATCTTAGGTCATACTGATTCTGCGGGAGATGAAATTGATAATCTGCATTTGTCAGAACGACGCGTGACAGCAGTACAAAAATGGTTGAACGAAAAAGGTGGTATCAAAATTTCTTTAATGACCAAGCAAGGATATGGCGAAACTCAACCTATAGCGCCCAATACTAACTCTGATGGTTCCGATAATCCCTTGGGACGGAAAAAGAATCGCCGTATAGAAATTATCGTTCAAAAGAGTGTGGGGGGATAATTGTTGATGGAGAGCAAATTTCAACACGGGGGTTTGTAGCGATCGCCCGTTGCTGCCTGCAGGCTGATTTTTGGTTGCAATAAAATATTCTACCAGCCAAGACAATTTGTACGAGAAAACACACTGCTTTAGACTCAAGGTACTACTCTTTGGCAATCAAACTTTCCATTGCCTGCTGCAAATCTTTTGTTAAATCAGCAACAGCTTGCCTTGCTTGCTGACGGCTACTTTGATAAAGGTAGTAGCGTTCGGAAACAGATAGAGGCTTACCTATAGTCATTTTGACTCGCTGCTTGCCTAAGGGCGGAGATTGAAAAGGATTACCACCAGGAAGAATCTGTGCAACCATACGGCGAATTAAAAGGGTGGTTTCGGCAAAGCGTTCTACTGTGGGTTTTTCACGTACGTACTTACCCGTAACAGCAACGAAATTTTCTACCAATCGCATGTGCCACATCCGCAAATTTGCTTCTTCCGCAATGCGCGAACCCAAGGCTATTTCTAGAGGTGACAAAGCTTTAATATCTTTGTATTCTTCGCGAAAAATGTAATTCCAACCAGCCTGTTCTACCCGACGACAACGATCGCCAAAATTTCCCTTTGGCTTGATCCCAAAGTACTGCTCCGCTACTTGTAAAACTACATCCAAAAGCGCGTGCAAGCGAGCGGCAATTACCTCGTTTGCATCTTCGCATAAAATTTGTACTTCTGGTAGCGTTTGGTGGTAGAATCGCCTGTAAAATTCTTCCATTAAAGACAGTAAACGTTCAGCTAGCCGCAACAAGCGAGGATAAAGTAACTCCACCGACAAAACATCGCTACCTAAGTTGCTATCAACAGGCAAACCGCTGGCCGCTTCTAATTCACTCAAAAGATTGGCGATCGCCTGCCAAGGCGCTTGCACGTAACTGTATTGAATGCCAATGGGCAAAATCAGCACTTGTTGTTCTCGTCCAGCTTGATGCAAATCTTCAGCGCACCAAAAGCCTAATTGGGCAATTCCAGGTTCAAGGGGACTGACCACCTCCGAAAGTCCGTTAGTAGCTCCCTCTGGCGCTGCTGCCATTGGGAAAGGCCCGTTGGCAAAAAAGTCCCGAGCCACTCGCAAACCAGTCCAATCTGCCTTACCGCGTTGAATCGGGATACCACCCAACCTAGAAGCAATCCAACCAACGTAAGAGCCAGCCCACAAGGGAATGCCGCGATCGTAAATCAAATGAGCATGAATGGGACGCTGTAGTCTTACTCCCATCTTTTGTGCTACTCTAGGCACGATTTGGGAGAGCAAATAACCCAGGCATAATGGATCTTGTATTTGAGGATGACGAAATGCCATCAAAAAGCGAATCTTTCCCTCCTGAAATTGGTGGTAGAGATTCACCAAAACCTCAACGTTGTCTGCTTCAATTTGGCTAATCGCTGTTTTCCAGCGCAGCCAAGTGGGTAACAACAAATGAACAACTGCTAAAAACCAAGGCTGAAATGCTGGTGCAATAAATTCTAAAGGTGGTTGCACTTGACGAATTACAGACAAGATGGTTTTCTCCTGAAAAGAAGGCAGAAATCAAAGGCTTCAAGGCACGTTTTTATTGATACCTTTTTAGCTTCATATTGACTTTAACTGATTTGAGATTAGCGAAACTACAAAGGGGACAAACGATGCGACTGTCACAAATGTTATTTGTCACGCTCCGGGACGATCCTGCTGATGCAGAAATTCCCAGTCATAAATTGTTGCTCCGCGCTGGTTATATTCGTCGCATCGGTAGTGGTATATATGCTTATTTGCCGTTAATGTGGCGGGTACTGCAAAAAATTTCTCAGATAGTACGGGAAGAAATGAACGCTACAGGCGCTCAGGAGTGTTTGTTACCCCAATTGCAACCTGCAGATTTATGGCGCGAATCAGGTAGGTGGGATACTTATACCAAAGCTGAGGGTATTATGTTTGCCCTTGTAGACCGACGCGAACAAGAGCTAGCATTGGGACCAACTCACGAGGAAGTAATTACAATGCTTGCTCGGGATTTGATTCGCTCTTACCGACAACTACCCTTGAGTCTCTACCAAATTCAAACTAAATTTCGTGATGAAATTCGTCCCCGCTTTGGTTTGATGCGTGGAAGAGAATTTATTATGAAGGATTGCTACTCCTTCCACGAAGATGAAGAAAGTCTCAAGAAGACTTACCAGGATATGTACCAAGCTTACAGTAATGTACTGCAGCGCTGTGGTTTGGCTTTTCGCGCTGTCGAAGCGGATTCTGGCGCTATTGGTGGTTCTGGTTCTACGGAATTTATGGTGCTGGCAGAAGCTGGCGAAGATGAAGTTCTCTACACTGAAGATGGACAGTACGCCGCCAATGTGGAAAAAGCTGTATCTTTACCAGTAGCTGCCGAACCTTCAGAGTTCACAAGTTATCAAAAGCGAGAAACTCCAGCAACAGAAACGATTGAAAAGCTGTGTGCTTTTTTGAAATGTTCCCCTACTCAAGTGGTGAAAAATGTTCTCTACCAAGTATTGTACGATAATGGCACCACTGTTTTAGTTTTGGTGAGCATCCGAGGAGATCAAGAAGTTAATGAAGTAAAATTACAAAATGAATTGACAAAACTAGCTGGTCAATACGGTGCCAAGACAGTTTTGAAGTTAACAGTACCGGATGCTGACGCACAGAAAAATTGGTCAGCTAAACCCTTACCTTTGGGTTATATTGCTCCCGATCTGGCAGATGATTATATTACTGGGTTCGCCCAGGAAGGAAACAAAGAACAGGCCATTCATCCGCAATTTTTGCGCTTGGCTGATAAAACTGTACTGGATCTAAAGAACTTCGTCACAGGCTCGAACGAATCTGGCTATCACGTAGTTGGAGCGAATTGGCATCAGCAATTTAAGTTACCAGAAATTACAGTAGATGTACGGAAAGCCAAAGCAGGCGATCGCGCTATTCACAACCCCGAGCAAATACTAAAAAGCGCTCGCGGAATTGAAGTCGGTCATATTTTCCAATTGGGAACTAAGTATTCCGAAGCCATGGCAGCAACTTATACCAACGAGCAGGGTGAGGAAAAGCCCTTAATTATGGGCTGTTATGGTATGGGAATTTCCAGATTAGCACAAGCAGCAGTAGAGCAATTTTACGACCGAGACGGAATAATTTGGCCGGTGGCGATCGCACCTTACGAAGTTATTGTGACCATTCCCAATGTTAATGACGCAACTCAAGTAGAAATAGCAGAAAAACTTTATCACCAGCTCAATCAAGCAGGAATTGAAACTTTACTGGACGATCGCAACGAACGAGCAGGAGTAAAATTTAAAGACGCTGACTTGATTGGCATACCTTTTAGAATTGTCACCGGACGGGCGATCGCCAATGGCAAAGTCGAATTAGTAGAACGTTTTACCCGTACTTCTGAGGAAATTGCCATAGAAGAAGTAGTATCTACCCTCAAACAACGAATTAACATGGCTAAAGGCTAATGGTTGGTGGCTAATACTCGCAATCAACTATTAACTATTAGCTATGAAAATCGAAAATTAATATATGGAATTTCTGACAATTTTTCTATCTAGTTTGCTGGGTTTATTAATTCCTGTGGGATTGGTCGTCGATCGCACGGCTGAAAATTTTATCCGTTCGCACCTTGCGGGTGTAAAACAATTACAAGTACGAGTAGACACCGCTCCTACCTATCAACTGCTGCAAGGAAAGGTACAACGGGTACGAATTGCAGGGCGTTCCCTACGATTAAAGCAACAAGATATCCGTATTGCTGCTTTGGAATTGGAAACTGATGCGATCGAATTCGATCCGAGTAGTTTCAGACAAAAAAGACCTAGGTTAAAACGACCTTTACAAGCTGGAGTGCGCCTGGTCGTCAATCAAGAAGATATTAACAAATTTCTACAATCACCGGAATTTCTTGAGCGATGGCGAAAATTTAATCTCGAAGACTCTTCTTTATCTTCGTCTTCTTTAACCTACAACTTTCTCAACCCAAAAGTCAAAATTTTAGCTAACAATCAGCTTAATTTTCAAGTAGAATTACAGGAGAAAAATCAAAGCAAACCACTTTTAATTCAAGTAGAATCAGGAGTGAAAGTAATTGCTGGCAGGCGATTTCAGCTGGTTCACCCTGTTGTGCTCGTGAATGGAGAAAAGTTCCCGCCTCAGCTTGTGAACAGTGTTGTTGATAACATTAACCAAAGATTGGATCTAGGTATCTGGGAAGGTGACGGACTCCAAGTGCGAATTCTAAAATTAAATACGAAACCAGCAAAATTAGAGATGGCGGCGTTTCTAAAGATAGAACCATCTTCTAAGTTCTTGGAAACTCGTCGTTTGTGAGTACCGTCGATAGCTAAGCTTCTCGTTTATTTAATACTACCAACAGCCTTAAGGAAGGTTGCTAAATTATGAATCAAGAACAAAGATCTAATCGTATTTCATCAGGTTTAATAGCAATTATCTCGGCTACGGTTGTGGCAGTGGGAGGTGGTGTAGCTTGGTTGGTCTCGAATTCCCATAACGTCACGCCACCATCTCAACAATCTCAACAACAGCTGAACACCCAAAGTCCCGAAACAGGGAATGAAAAAACGATTCAAATCTATTGGCTCCAAGATACTGGTAAAAGTTTTAAGTTAGTTCCCCAGCCAATAGAAATCACAGCCAAATCCAAGGAGCCAAATCAATTTTTGGCAGCTGCACTTGAACAATTGCTCAAAGGTCCTCAAGATGGAAAAACTGCTTCTACCACTATTCCACCAGGAACAAAACTACTGGGTGTGAAAGTGGACAAGGACACTATCCGCGTTAATCTTTCCAGAGAATTTACAAAAGGAGGTGGAAGTACCTCCATGATGGGTCGCGTGGGACAAATCGTCTACACCGCGACGAGTTTAAATCCAAATGCTAAGGTTTATATTGACGTGGAGGGTAAACGGTTGGATGTTTTGGGCGGTGAAGGTTTAGAAATAGAACAACCTTTAACTCGTGAAAGCTTTAGTCAAAACTATCAACTGTAGCCAATACAATAACGACTGTTTAATTGTCGTTCAAGACGCGAAAGTTGCGAGCTTGTTGCTCTAATCTGGCGGCTAGGCGATCGCAAACTCGATTGCACAACTCAAAAATCATTTCGTCTTCCACCCTATAGTAAGCACAAGTTCCCTCACTGCGACGGCTGAGAATTCCCGCTTGCCACATTACTTTTAAATGCTTTGATACATTTGCCTGAGATGTCTGGGTTGCCTCTACCAATTCTTGCACGCATTTTTCTTCATCTCGCAATAAATGCAACAATCGCAGACGCATCGGCTCGCTTAACAAGCTGAAATATTCAGCAACTTGCTGCACAACTTCTGTTGGTATAGGCAACGTTTGTTTCATCAGGATCGTCCCGAACTGAACAGAAAATTAAAAATTAGACATTCCATATATAGATTAATACTTAATCTGGTTGAATTCGCATTAAAGGCTGACCATATTCTACAGGTTCGCCATTTTGAACCAGAATTTCGATGATTTGCCCGGATACTTCCGCTTCAATTTCGTTCATCAGCTTCATTGCTTCGATAATACACACTGTTTGACCGACATGGACGCGATCGCCTACTTCCACAAACGGTGGTTCTCCCGGTCCAGAAGCGCGATAAAAAGTTCCCACCATGGGGGAGGTAACCTCCACATATTTTTTTTGTTCTAGTGGCGAGGAAGTAACTGGTGGTGGAGGAGTTTCCAAGGTGCGAGTTGTTAACTCTGGTGAGGGAGTAGGAGCTTGTGGGGATACGGGCGAAATTGATGGTGCTGCACTAACTCCAACAGCTGATGCGCCTTGAGCTCCCGCTAAACTACCGCTAGTAGCACTAACAGCTTTACGTACCGTAATTTCAAAATCATTGCTTTTGAGCGTTACTTCTACAATGTCTGTTTGTGCAATAGTTGCCAATAATTGGCGAATTTCATTAAAGTCCAAGGGCACAGCTTTTATAACCTCATCATGACAACACGGGTAGTGGATCTAACTATGGACATTGCTTAATATAATATGCGGGGCAGGGATGGAAATCAGAATTTCCATCTTTGTTAAGTTAAAATTTACTCCCTGCCCAGATACGTATCATTGCGGGTGTCAATGCGGATGCGTTCTCCCGGAGCAATAAACAGAGGAACCATAACAACTGCGCCAGTTTCCAGAGTAGCGGGTTTGCTGCCACCGGTGGCAGTGTCTCCTTTGAGACCAGGGTCTGTCTGTACCACTTCCAAGACTACAGAGTTGGGTAACTCTACTTCTAGCACTTGATCGCCCCAGCGAACAACATTAACTTCCATACCTTCTTTGAGGTATTTAACGCGATCGCCGATTTGAGCTGCACTCAATCTACTTTCTTCATAGGTTTCCATATCCATAAAGACGTATTCTTCACCGTCTTTGTAGGTATGCTGCATAGTGCTTTTTTCCAGGGTAGCTTGCGGTACAGTTTCCCCAGCTCGGAACGTTCTTTCTACCACGCTGCCATTTTGGACATTTTTCAATTTGGTGCGCACGAACGCAGAACCCTTTCCTGGCTTAACATGGAGAAATTCCACTACCCGCCATACAGATCCGTCTAAAACAATTGAGACACCAGGTCGAAAGTCGTTACTGGAAATCATGAAGCTTTAAAACTTTGGAAGACAATCGGCATTTATTGTACCCTTCAATTAGGAGAAATTAGTCATGAGTCATGACTGTTACTTACTAATCTTCCCTAAAAAAGGCAAAAGACCCTAAGGTAGTAGCAGTAGCTTGAAGATAAGATTTATGGAGTTTTGATTTGCTTGCACTAGGGTAGACTCTAATATGGCAAGCTTTGCTTATAGTAGTTTTCTATCATCCCAGGCAAAATCAGAAAACTTCTCGCCATTCATCCATTGCTGGCGTCATGGCAAATGGCCAGGGCAAAACTATTTATTTTTTATCATTTTTTACTGATTTTCCCCACGCTTTTGGACACCCCAACCAGAAAAATTTGTACCCACAAGCAAGATCGTTGTTTGCTTGCCTGTGGGCGAAGTGCTGGATTCCTCTATTTTCCCCAGAGCGCTACTGAAGTAATTGATTCCAAGCTTGAAATACTAATTGTAAATTCTTGGGTAGATGGTTTTGAGAAATCGAGTTGAACTGAACCGAACCATATGGACTGGTAAGGGTATAGGTAATGTAATCAGCAGCACCTGCGGGCGCTGGGTAACTCAAATTCCGAAATTCATCAGCTCCTTTTTCTAACAAACGTTGAAATTGTCGCAGTTGTTTTAACGAAATTTGGCGAACGCTGCGTTCGGAATCGTTAGCATCACCGCTGCGCAGTCGAATCAAGCGTCCGTCATCCAGCAAAACGGTTTCGTAGGTTCTACCAGTAAAACCTCCACTAGAAATTTCTCGAAAAACCATCCCGCTTTCTAGTGGCGGTGGTAATTCATTCGTGGGAATGGGAACAGCTTGGAGATCGTTTTTGCTAGCAATTTTGCTAGCGCGTTTGTCGAATTTAATTATATCTGGTTTGCCGACGCGATAAACCAAATGCTGTTGACCGCCACTAACAGTTACTTGCCAACCGGGTACAACTGCTGGGGTGCATAAAATCAATGGTTCGCTGATACCCAAACAGCGATCGCGCCATTGCTTTTGCTGTGCTTCTACTATCCGCAGTTGAGAAACAGGTAATCCTAACTTTTGAGCTGCCCTAGCTAAAACTGCATCAGCGATAAATTGTGGTAGTGTAGTGTTTGCCGGTGATAAAATTTCTGCTTGTGTCCAAAGCAAAGTTGCTTCACCGTTGTCTTTAACGCGGTAAATCCAACTTTTGCGTCCATCAGAAACAGTTGCTTGCCAACTAAAGGTAACAGGAACAGTACAATTAGAAGTTCCTTGACAAGCAGTATTCTCATCTAACAGTCTTTGAACTTTAATTATTCGCAGCTGGGAAGCAGAAACAGGCGTTTGGGAAAGCTTGGCAGCATCTTGCTTGATTACCTTGGCAGCAATTTCTGATAAACTCGGGGCGCGATCCAACGCCACCACAGAAGCATCGTCATTAACATGGTAAATCCATTGCTGGTTAGGGCTATCAACCGTAACTATCCAACCTGGTGTGGGAATATAAGAAGCTTGATTGCAGGTTCTGTGAAATGTCACTTCACACGGATTTCCCCATGTGTGGCGATCGCTTTTGACAATGCGCAAAGAGGAAATTGGTAATTTCGACCATTCCGAAGCATCTCGCAGTACAGCATTTTTTATCGCTGGGGGTAACATGCGATCGCTTATGGCCGTAATTTTACTTTCTTTTTCGTTGAACCTGATGAAAGAACCAGAATCATTGGTGTGATAAACTAAAGTTTCTCCATCAACGCTGACAACTACTCGCCAACCAGGTACTAAAACTTGAATGCAGCTTGTCCCAGGACTACCCAACTCCAAACAACCATCTTTCCAAGTCCGTCGTTGTGCTTGAATAATTTTCAGACGAGAAACTGGTTGGTGCAGGCGTCTGGATGCAGCTTGCAAAACAGCATTTCTCACCGATTTTGGCAAGTTTGTTGAGGAGTCAAGCCAAGAAGAATCGGGATTTGCCCAGCGCAAAGAACGACCATTGTTATTAGTATGATAAATCCATTTTTGATTGCCATCAGATACCACCACTTGCCACCCTGGAACTAAAACCTGGGTACAAAGTTCATCTGGTCTAGGCAATTCCAAACATCCGTTACGCCATGTTTTTCGAGTATATTCAATTATTTTTAATCTACTAGGCAAAATGCCTTGTCGACGAGAGATATCTTGCAATACAGCCCTAGCTACTGGCGGTGGTAAAGAATCTTTTTTCAAATTATCTTTGCCGACTTCCTTGACCGCTGCTAAGGTATTGATTGGAGTAGCGGTGGCGCTTTTTAGTAGTAATAAATCACTGCTTGTGGAGGATAAAATCCCAGTCAGTACGAGGATGGTAAAAATATGTCCTCCCTTAGTGATACGCTGATTTTTCCAAAAATTTTTCATGGTAAAAATTGCTAGTTAATCATTAAATTAACAGTTCCTTTGCCAAAGGCAGATAAGTTAGGGGCAAAAGGAAACTCTTAGTAATTTATACTCGTTCCCCTTAAAACTCGTCAAAAATATAGCTCAAAAACCGAGGCAATATCAAACCTGCCTTTGATCGCCTCACCAAGATATAATTCAAATTTCACTTGTGAGGATGATAGCAAAATAGACGCAACTATCTTTGCTTTTTGTTCCTTTTAGATCGTATCTCCTTTGAGGATAGCTCCCATCAAAAGTTATCCACTTACACTTTGGTTAGTATATTCTGGCAATTTTTACTATCTTTCCAGCCAAAATCCTGAGAATGGCAACCTAGTAGTCACTACAAGTTTTGAGTTGAGGGTCACCAATCTACTACAAATGTAAATTTGAATCTCTACTAAATTTAGCAACTTAGCGACAAAAACCACTTTTGCTAAGTAAAAGTTGCTCGAGCAAGCAGCTACTTTACAATCTGGTGCAGAGAGTTTTCTAGAAAACTTTTTGACTCTATAGGTTTGTCTAAAATCAACGCATTTGTCTGCAGAAATATATAAAATAAAACTATCACTACCAAACTTGTAGTAGCACCAAGACTAACTGCAAGCACCAATATTGATTTTCTGTAAGGTAGTAAATAATCGATGTTTTTTCCGGACGGAACAAGCTGTAGAGTTGATGACTCTCGAATAGCCAAAAGTGCTTGTAAAGCTTCTGCTGCGGAGCGGTAGCGTTCGCTTAAGTGCGGAGAAATCATTTGCTCTAAAACATCTGCAAACGCTTTGCTTACCTTTACCCGTTCGCGCCAAATTGCTTCTCCAGTTTTGGGATTTTTTGGCAGTTCCTCTGGTTTTAAACCTGTTAAAGCTTGGATGCCAATCATTCCGATCGCATATACATCGCTGCTCAGTTGTGGCCTACCCCTGCACTGTTCCTTTGGCATGTAACCAGGAGTACCAATAGCGATATTAACATTGGGTTGACATTGTTCGTTCAAACCGAGAATGCCGATTTTCTTTATGCTTCCAAAATCTATGAGCACGATTTTGTTATCCCGGCGACGTCGCATTAAATTTTGGGGTTTGATATCTCGATGGACAATATTGTGTTGATGGACAAAAGCTACTACCTCTAGAATTTCCTTCAACAAATTAAAGACTGCTTCTTCACTCCAACATCGATCTGGGAGGATTTCTTTAGTAAATCATGACCATCTATAAATTCCTGAACCAAGTAAAAATCTTCACCTTCACCAAAATAGGCAAACAATCTCGGAATTTGGTCATGATTGTTACCTAGTTGATGTAAAACTTCTGCTTCTCGAGCAAACAAGCTTTTAGCCAGCGCTAAATAATTTGCATTCAGACCTTTTGGCTTGAAATGTTTGACGACGCAATAAGGTAAACCTGGTAAATCAAGATCCACAGCTAAATAAGTATCGCCAGAACCTCCCCTCTTTAGGAGTTTGACAATTTTGTAACGATTTCGCAGTGTTTTCCCAATGTGAGGAAGAGTGTACCGGTTCATAATTTGCATGCTCGATGCTGCTTTACCAACCAGTGAGAATAAATATTCAGGCGCCAATTTATTGTTAACTAAGCTTTGATTTTCGCTACTGCGATTTTAGAAGACAATTTTTGTGTTGGAGATAATATCCAATTCAGTATCTTAATTGTTATAGTTATTAATGTTTTTGAGTGTCCTCTCTAGAATGTTACTAAATATAGCTTAAAGTCATAACTAAAGTAAACTAAATACCCCGCTAAGATTGAAAATCGGTTGATTTGGCTTGAGTTTCAAATTTTAATGCTAACTATAACGCAGTGTTTGCTAAGATAGATTTGTTGCAGCTATTTGGGATTAGCAACAGTGGCGAGCAAGTAAAAATGATACCTATGTTTGGTAACACAGGTAATTAGAAGTTTAGGAATTTCTGTAGTTAATACCTTATTGTTTTTCCTTGACTTCGACCATTAGGTTGGGTAAACCTTCCAATTTTTCTGCTGGCGAAACTTCTTCAACCGTTGGTACAAAAATTTTTAAAGTTGCTGGCAAGCAGTTAATTTCGACGGGAGTTTTCCCCAAAATTTCTCCATCAACAACAACTTTTTGGGGAGGATCGGTTGTGATTTTAAATTTTTTGGCTCGCAGGTAGCCGATATCATTTCTTTCTGCTGCATTTCCTGAGGAAGCAGTTTGAAACAAATGAAACGTAGCAGCGATCGCAGCAGCTTTATTCGCAGGAGCTACTATTGTCAGATCTAGCAATCCATCATCCACAATAATTCCTGCTGGTCCCTGCGCTAATACGGAAGTAGGAGGAGCCGCATTTGCTACCGTTACTGCTGCAGCGTAACTTTTAATAATTTTGTCCTCTGTTTCAATTTCAACATCAAACGACTGTAATTCTTGCAGTTGTTGCACTCCGGCTAAAATGTAGGCGATCGCCCCGAAACGATTTTTCATTTCTCGATTTGCCCTTTCTACAGTTTCAGCTTCAAAGCCAATACCCGCTAGCAAAACCATCGGGCTGCCATTACAATTAGCCGTGTCTACAACTCTGGTTGTACCTTGTAAAATCGTTTCACAAGCACCGGCAATAGTGTCGGGAATTCCTAAAGCACAAGCAAAGGCATTTGCTGTTCCCCGAGAAATAATTCCAAAGGGAATATCCGTACCTACTACTGCTGCTGCTGCTTGTGAAAGAGTACCGTCTCCCCCGCAAGCGATGATAACGTCTACCTTTCTTTTTACCGCAGCGCGGGCCAGATCGTCAGCACAAACATCTTCTGTGGTTAGTTGCACGTCTAAGTCAAATTCCGGTTCTAGAATAGACCGAATTTGCGCTAAATCCTGCTCTGAGTCACCCTGACCCGCAACCGGATTAAAAATAAGGCAGGCTAAACGTTTCATAGGTGAAATAATTTAAAGTTTCCTACTTAATTATTAGCGTATCCGTGCAAATTTTTATAGCTGCCTTGGACAGAGAGTCACTTGCGGAAGTACATAAGTAACATGATTGACATGATTTTTTGATTTCATACTCCCTATTCTTTTCTTTGAAAGCACGGAGGAAGTAACTACAAGTAGTAATATTTACAAACTAAACCCTAACAGCAGTTTGTAAAAAAGTATGACAAAAAAAGTAATTTCGCATAGGAGTAATGAATCATAACGACAAATTTAACAAGTGTCGATTTTAGCAATGAAAAAATGAAAAATTGTCCAAAAAGTAGATATAAAAGCAGTACGAGTGAGTCTTTTGATTTAAAAGATCAAACTCAAGCAAGCAAAACAGAAGGTAAAACAATTGTCTTTGAACATTTAAAAAATTTAATTGCCAAGATTTCAAAACGCGTAGGAATTATTACCTTTTCGGTACCAACAGCAAACGGATTTCGGAACTTAAGAAAGAGTATAGTTATTGCCACAGTGGCAGCAGCTACTATCCTAGCAGGACATTTTGCTTCCGCGCAGGTTACACCTTTACAGCCGCTGTCGAAAGTCACTGTTTTGCAACCAGACAACATTACAGACTTTATCAAGGATAAGACAGCTGCCATAGCTTTGGGAAAATCTCTATTTTGGGACATGCAGCTGGGTACAGACGGAATTCAAACCTGTGCTAGCTGCCACTTTCATGCAGGAGCGGACAGCAGATCTAAAAACCAAATCGATCCGGGGCGATTGCGGGTAAATCCCGACAAAACTCCAAATCCAGATAACACCTTCAATACTGGACAAAGACCGAACTATCAGTTAAGGACAGCAGACTATCCATTCCACAAATTAGCAAATCCTGGCGATCGCGCTTCCATTGTAGTAGCCGACAGCAACGACATCACCGGCTCTCAAGGTGTATTTAGAACGAAATTCAATGATATTATTCCTGGTAGTGCCAAGGATAATGTCACTCTACTCAAAGATGACATTTTTAACGTCCAAGGCACAAACGTCCGCCAAGTAACCCCTCGCCACACACCAAGCGCCATCAATGCAGTATTTAACTTTCGGCAATTTTGGGATGGAAGAGCGCAACCCATATTTAATGGCGTCAATCAGCTAGGATTAAAAGATGCCAACGCTTACGTTTTGAAAGCAAGCAAACCCTGGTTGTTAGAAGATGTCAAAGTAAGTATCAACAATTCTTCTTTGGCTTCCCAAGCTGTGCAACCACCCTTGAGTGCATTGGAAACAGCAGCTGAAGATCTTCCCATTGCTCCATTTCGAGTCGAAGCACCAGAAAATAATGACCAAATTGTCGTGTCTGACGCCAAAACAGGTCGCCAAGTTGCGCTGCTAAATGCCGAAGGTGAAATTATTAGCGGTAAAGACAATTTACTACCTTCACAAAAGCAACCATATCCCACCAGCGATCGCCAATTCCAACGCATTGGCAGAAAACTCGGTAAAAAACTACTCGCCCTCAGACCGCTCAACAAACAACAAGTAGCCAAAGATGACAGCGTTTTGGGTTCTTATAGCCGCTATCCCCAAACCGGTCTGCACCAAAGCTACGAATCCCTTATCCGACAAGCCTTCCAGCCAGAGTGGTGGAACTCGAATATCATCATCAGCATTAATCCAGAAACTGGCGAACGCAGATTTTTGCGCCGACGGGGAAAACGTCCCTTAAAAACCAACGAATATACATTGATGGAATACAACTTTTCCCTCTTGTTTGGGTTAGCAGTGCAAGCATACGAATCTACGCTGATAGCAGACCAAACTCTATTCGATCGATTTCTCGCAGGAGATAAGGCCGCTTTAACAGCACAACAACAGCAAGGGTGGCAAATTTTCCAAACCAAGGGTTTTTGTATCGGTTGTCACAGCGGATCGGAACTGACCGCCGCTTCCACAAGCAGCGTTACCAGTCAAGGAAGGATCAGACGCGCGCCACCTTTTGCAGGCGGAAAAGTTGAAGATGCTGGTTTCTTTAATATCGGTGTCAGACCTACTTTCGATGACCTTGGTGTAGGTGGTAGTGACGAATTTGGAAATCCCCTTTCGGAATCGCGACTTGCTTTGAATGGAAAATTTAAACAGCTGCTCGGGGAAGAGGCGCCTGTTATTCCTAACAGCGAAGAAGATTTGTTTGCAGATGGAGCCTTCAAAGCTCCAGGACTGCGCAATGTGGAACTTACCGCTCCTTACTTCCACAATGGAGGACAACTAACCCTAGAACAAGTAGTTGATTTCTACAATCGAGGCGGAGACTTTAGTCGTAATTTACCGCCCCTGAATTTAAGCGAAGCAGAAAAACAAGCTTTGGTAGCTTTTCTCAAAAGTCTCACCGACGAGCGAGTCCGTTATCAAAAAGCACCTTTTGACCATCCGCAGTTATTTGTTCCTAACGGTCATCCCGGCGATGAAAATTCTGTCACCAGCGATCCTAACGTCACAGCTTTGGACGGTACCAAACAAGCGACAGATGAACTTTAGAAATACCTGCTGTTGGTCGCAACGGCGCTCAACCACTCCCGAACTTCCTACAAAGGTGACATTCTCCCCCACCCAACAAAAGATAATGGAGCGGCCCTCCAACTTCACGGTTGGTCCTGCTCCACGCCACTTATCTAGGTTGTAGACCCCAAAAGAACGACAGTCCCTGACTGCTAATGGTGATTCGGTCAAGTATAAGGAAGTTTCGTTGTCATCGAGCCACACTCAACAAGCACTCTTTGTCTGTATATTCCACGCTGTTGGCAAAGATTATGGCGCGGGACTTATGGTTTCCGATTACAACTGCTAGTAATATCCTATGTAACTAATTATGCACCCTCGGTTTGAGGGAACTTTTTCGTTTCTAAGAGGTAGGAAGTGCATGCAGTTATATTTTCCGGGCAACGTTTTGCAGCTCGAGGAAAATGTAAAAATATGTGAAGCTAAAGCTGACAAATTCAATAGCAATTGGCAGAGTGCAGCACCGTAGCGTCACTCACTGCGGTAGGCTAGATGGAAGTGACTTAATCTGCGCTTTTTGACAAACGGTTTTATGGCATCAGTGGTTTCTAGTCCTCTCCGCACGATTCGTATCGGTTCTCGCAAAAGCCAGCTAGCTCTCGTTCAGACTTACTGGGTCAAAGAACAACTGCAAAAAAGCTTTCCTAATATCACTTTTGAAGTTCATACCATGTCCACCCAAGGTGACAAAATCTTGGATGTAGCTTTGGCCAAAATCGGTGATAAGGGGCTATTTACCAAAGAACTGGAACTGGGAATGTTAAATGGAGAAATAGACTTTGCCGTTCATTCTCTTAAGGATTTACCCACTCGCCTACCAGAGGGATTAGTTTTAGCAGCAATTACCACCAGAGAAAATCCCGCCGATGCTTTGGTAGTGCATCAAAAGTACAAAGATAGGCAAATTGATACTTTACCAGCAGGTGCGGTGATCGGTACGTCTTCTCTGCGACGACTTGCACAATTGCGACATCGATTTCCCCAATATACCTTTAAAGATGTACGCGGCAACTTGAACACGCGCTTAGCAAAACTCGATGCGGGCGAATTCGATGCTCTGATTTTGGCAGTAGCTGGGTTGCAGCGCTTGGGAATGGGCGATCGCATTCATCAAATTCTCTCCCCAGAAGTTTGTTTACACGCCGTCGGACAAGGAGCACTGGGAATTGAATGTCGCGCTCAAGACACAGAATTGATATCGCTGCTCCAAGCGATAGAACATCCAGAAACACGCGATCGCTGTTTGGCTGAACGTGCTTTTTTGCGAGAACTAGAAGGTGGTTGCCAGGTTCCCATTGGTGTAAATACTGAAGTTAATAATTCCGAATTAACAATAACTGGTTTAGTCGCCAGCGTAGATGGTCAAAAACTTGTCAAAGATACCATCACCGGAAAAACCACGGATGCAGAAAAACTCGGCACAGAACTAGCAGTACGCTTGCGCCATCAAGGAGCCCAAGCAATTTTGGACGAAATTTTTGCCCAAATCCAACGCGGTTAGTTGTTGAGATCGAGCACCAGCAAATGTGATGATAGGAAAAAAGATTTCAATGGCTGAACAATTCCACTTTAGACGCAAAAGCAGCGCCTGAAGTTTTGCCAAGTGAAATTTAACAAACAGGCAGAATCGAGGGAAACACAAATTACCATGCGCATTCTATTTGTTGCAGCCGAAGCAGCTCCAATTGCAAAAGTTGGAGGTATGGGTGATGTAGTCGGAGCACTACCAAAAGTCCTGAGAAAAATGGGGCACGACGTCCGTATTTTCCTACCTTACTACGGCTTTTTACCAGATAAGATGGAAATTCCCCAACAGCCGATCTGGAAAGGCAATGCAATGTTCCAGGACTTTGCAGTTTACGAAACGATTTTGCCTGGCAGTGATGTTCCCCTGTACTTATTTGGACACCCAGCATTTTGGCCTCGCCGCATCTACTCAGGAGAAGACGAACACTGGCGCTTCACCCTATTCGCCAATGGTGCAGCGGAATTTTGTTGGAATTATTGGAAACCAGAAATTGTCCACTGTCACGATTGGCACACGGGCATGATCCCTGTATGGATGCACCAATCTCCTGATATTACCAGTGTATTCACGATTCACAACCTGGCCTATCAAGGACCGTGGCGCTGGTATTTAGAAAAAATAACCTGGTGTCCCTGGTACATGCAAGGACACAATACCATGGCAGCTGCCGTGCAATACGCCGACCGCGTCACCACAGTTTCCCCGACTTATGCCGAACAAATTAAAACACCCGCCTATGGCGAAACACTAGAAGGCTTGATGTCTTTTATCAGCGGCAAATTAATCGGAATCCTCAACGGTATCGATACAGAAGTATACAATCCAGCAACTGACAAATTTATTGCCCAAAACTTCACCGCTGATACCCTCGAAAAGCGCAAAGCCAACAAAATTGCCTTGCAAGAAGAAGTAGGGTTAGAAGTAAACTCCCATGCCTTTTTAATTGGGATGGTAACGCGCTTGGTAGAGCAAAAAGGCATCGATTTGGTGCTAAATATTCTCGATCGGTTCATGTCCTACACTGATGCCCAGTTTATATTGTTGGGGACAGGCGATCGCTACTACGAAAGCCAGCTGTGGCAAATGGCATCCCGCTTTCCTGGAAGAATGAAAACTTACCTGCTCTACAACGATCCTTTAGCTCGCCGCATTTACGCTGGCTCTGACGCTTTTTTAATGCCTAGTCGATTTGAACCTTGCGGAATTAGTCAAATGATGGCTCTGCGCTACGGAAGCGTACCCATAGTCCGCCGCACCGGTGGATTAGTCGATACCGTATTCCACCACGACCCCATGAATCACTCAGGTACTGGTTATTGTTTTGACCGCTATGAACCATTAGATTTATACACCTGTATGGTGCGAGCTTGGGAAAGCTTCCGCTATAAAGATTATTGGCAAGAACTGCAAAAACGTGGCATGAATCAAGACTTTAGTTGGTATCAATCAGCCAAAAAGTATGTAAAAGTATACCGCTCGATCTTCGGTTTACCCGAACAAGAAGAAGCGATCGAACCACCGTCGCCAACAACAGACGAACCTGTGGCTAAATAACAGCTTGTTGAAATAATATTACCAACCCATAACCGGCTAAGCAGTACACTACCTTTGGCACCACACTCTTCAACTGTTTTTGAAAATATGCTTTATCGGCGTACTGTGGATGTACTGCTGGCTAAATTTCCAGGCGCTCACCAACTACTTCAAATCAACTTCCATGCAACTAGGACCTTCCTGGAAACGACAATCATAAGGTAGGTCGCGCGATCGCTTTTTGTCAAAACTTATCCGTCTCCTTGAGATAGATACAGCTACAAGAAATACCACCAAACGCAGTTGAGAACGGCGCAGGCAAACAATATCTTGCTTACAAGCAAGGCAACTTGACGGTTGTCGCTCCGCTAGTCTAACACTGAAACAACTTATTACCGAAGGCTGTCTAACTGCCGAATACAGGCAAAATCATTTTTTATGGAAATTTTGCAGTTATGAAAAATATCCATCGCTATGGCTTAGTAGGATTGGGAATCTCCTGTATCTTACTGCTAAGCACAAGCACTCCTGTTTTCACCCAAATACCCAACCATTCTCCTGCAAAAGCTCAAAAAATTCCTGCTGCTACTGAGTTTATCTGGCCTGCTCGAGGTATTGTTTCCCAAGGTTTCCGTAAATACAAACACGAAGGAATTGATATTGCCGGACCCTCCGGAACTCCCATTGTCGCCGCTGCATCCGGTATTGTCATGAAAGCGGGTTGGGATGAATGGGGTCTGGGAAATGCCATCGTTATTAAACACGCCGACGGCTATATTACAGTATACGGTCACAATCGCCGTTTATTTGTAACTAAGGGCAAACAAGTTAAACAAGGTCAAATTATTGCTGAGATGGGCTCCACCGGTAACAGCACAGCACCTCACCTGCATTTTGAAATACATCCTGGTGGAGGTTTTGCAGTCAATCCCCTTAGCCTCCTACCCTCCCCAATTGCAGGTAAAACTCCACCACAAGTCGCTTTCTTTTCCTCTTCATCAACTCCAGCACCGATTTTCGCCGCAAATAAGGTTACGGAGTGTCAGGGGAACACCGTAATTCAAGGAGAAACAGCACACGCTTTTGTCAAAGCTTGTCAAGAGGAAAATGGTCAGTTTTTTTATATCGGTCAACTCAAACAAAAACCAACTCAGCCTATAAAGCTAAAGGCCATCAATCGCGGAACTAAATTTCGCGCCGATAATGGTAGCTTTTCTTACTATGTTACTTCCGAGGGAGTGGAGGTTTGGCGTCACGGCGTTCTTTTACGCTTCGATCGTTTTTACACTTTCAAACCAGCACGCAGCTAAAACCTTTTCGCAATATTTTACGTTCCCGCTGTTTATTGTTGATTTCAGGACCAAAAAATTGTTAACAAACTTATGTTTTCTTAATTCAGTTCTTCATGGAAATCCCTTATGATTATACAATTATACGTAGTTTAAATTACACCAAAGTAATTTCCGCAGTCGGGGCAGTCAATCTCCGCCTTGGTTGAACTTTGGCTGAAGTGAAAAATTAAGGAGAGCTCGTGGAATATCTTGCTTATTCAGAAATGGCTTTTGCCTATACACATTCGAGTACAGAAATTAAACTTTACCTGCCTGAATTTAAATTTAATTGGCACAAAAACTTAAAATCGGCAAGATTAATTTTTGCCAGCTTCACTATTTTGTTTGCACTTTTAGCTTCCCTGAAAGAAGTTTCAGCCGCATACAACGGTCCGGGCGTCTACTATGTGAGAACAAACGGCGACTGTCTTAACGTTCGCAACGGTCCAAGCATTTATTTTCGTGCTGTCGCCTGCTACAGAAACGGCTCTCGACTACCAAAAATTGTTGGATACAGAAATGGGTTTGCCCGACTGAGCACGGGCTATTATGTAGCTTCTAATTGGATTAGTACAACACCTGGTACCAGATACACTCCTGGCTTGGGAGTGGGTGGTCAAATTATTCTCCGCAGAGGTTCGAGGGGCTCAGCAGTAGCAGCGGTTCAAAGAGCTTTAGGAATAAGAGCGACCGGATACTACGGTTCTATCACAGAAAGAGCAGTTCGCACTTTCCAAGCCGGGCGTGGTTTAATTGTAGATGGAATTGTTGGTCCCCAAACACGAAACGCATTGGGAATATACTAGCGTCGCTCGTCACGAACTGCTGTTTCAAGATAGCCCTAAATAATTTTGCACGATTTGCAAAATTCGCTCTGCTGCATGACCGTCCCCAAAGGGATTGATTGCATTTGCCATTGCTTCATAGGCAACAGGGTTGCTTAACAGTTCAGAGGCAGCACGGACAATTGTCTCTGGTTTAGTTCCCACAAGTTTAGCCGTACCAGCAGCAATAGCTTCTGGTCTTTCTGTAGTTTCCCGCAAAACTAAAACAGGTTTGCCGAGACTGGGTGCTTCCTCCTGCAAACCACCAGAATCAGTCAGCAGTAGGTGCGATCGCATAATTGCTCCCACCAACTCTGCATAATCTAAAGGTTCTGTTAAAAAAACCCGAGGACAATCTCCTAATATTGCCTGCAAAGGCTCCCGTACCGCCGGATTGCGGTGCAGCGGCAAAACTAAAGCCGTATCGGGAAATTTATCTAATATCTGTAAAAAGCCCTGGGCAATTCCTTGTAGCGGTTCTCCCCAATTTTCTCGCCGATGCACGGTTGCCAACAAGACACGATATTTTTCCCATTCCACTCCAGGAATGTAACAGGATGGTTCGCTTTGAGCAACGGTCAGCAATGCATCGATCACCGTATTACCTGTAAGGTGAATTTCACCCAACACACCAGAACGCTGCAAATTTTCCACCGCTAAAGGCGTTGGCGCAAAGTGTAACTGAGTTAATTGCGAAATCAATCGCCGATTTGCTTCTTCTGGATAAGGATTGAATAAGTCATCCGTTCTTAAACCAGCTTCCACGTGACCTACCGGAATTTTGTGATAAAAAGCTGCCAAACTAGCCGCAAAGGCAGTAGTAGTATCTCCTTGCACCAGCACTAAATCTGGTTTACTTGTTTTGAATAGCTCTTCTAGTCCTCGTAAGCTGCGACAGGTAATATCAGTTAAAGATTGCTGCGGTTGCATAATCCCCAAGTCCCAATCCGCCTTTAACCGGAACAACTGCATTACTTGCTCTACCATTTCCCGATGCTGTCCGGTCAAAATTACCTGCGTCTCAAAACTTGAAGACTGGCGAAATAGTTGAATTACTGGAGCTAGTTTAATTGCTTCCGGGCGAGTACCCAAAATAATGTAAATTCGCTTGTCAATAGTCATTAGTTAATAGTTAATAGTTGCAAACATTTGCATATTTTACTCTTGACTGCAGACTTTGGATTGCTAACTCAAAAAGCATGAAAAAACCCGGTATCACCGGGCAGATGCACTGTTTGTCGAATTTTTGAGCAGGAAGGATTACAGTTTGATGTCGCACGTCAACGGGCAAGCAGCGTAAACAGTCTTTTGCATTTCCTCTGTCTCTCCATGCAACCAGCTTAGCCATTTAACTTCTTTAGGATGAATTCCCTTAGCAGTCAGCACACCTGCACCAAGCAGAACCGCCAAAACATTAAACAAAACCAAACAACCTGCTACCAACAAAACAGCGCTAACCGGCATTACTGATTGCAAGACAATAGACAGCAGACATCCAACCGTAGCCATTAACACAACCAAAGGAAAACCGACAACCAGCAAGCATACTGCCAGTGTAAAAGTCCATATTAAAAAGCTTTTGAGCATTAACAAAGAATAACTCTTGCCTAAATTTGACGTTTGTGACAAACTCATGCTTTTCTCCTAAATACGCAAATAACCTTGGAATTTAGAACCAATTCGCAAACCGTAGATCCCACAAGGGATCAACGATTGGTGAAGTTCAGTATATAAAAACCAATTGAGAAAATGAGCATTTATTTAATAAAATTTACAGTTAAAATTTTGTTATCAATGAATAAACACCAATTTTGCAGCTTGACAAAAAATTAGATTTTGCCATCTATCCAATGGCAGATCGACTATAAAACTCAGCCCAATTGATGTCAGGACAAATTAACTTTCTAGTATTCTTAACATTTCTTATAAAATTTTCTGGCTATTCTCATAAACCGCCCTTGTTTTCGATTTGTAAAGCAGTTTGGATAGTTTCACCATTATTACCGAGGATAATTTTGGCACTAAAGTATATTTTTTTACTTTAAAAACTCCATATAAATACTAAATTCTTACAATTGACACTGTGTTAAATATTGGAATTGAGCGACAAATCGTTTATTTAACATAAGGGGGCTGGGAAATAAAAAGTAAAAATCATACAAATAAACGCGGAGACAAGCGAACTGTAGAGCGAGTAAAGCAGTCACCCCAGCTTTTGTTTCGATTTGCTGCTGTCAAAAGCAAGCTGATAAAACCTTTCAGCTTCAAAAGGCCCTTCTGTACCGAAAACAAGTGAAATTCAGACGTATTTATTAAGAAAATTATGACAGAGTCACAAACCCCTTCAACTGCAACTCCAACTGCAGGACGCAGTATTCCTCCAGTACCTCCACCACCACCGACGATCGCACCTCCTGGGCGCCAAGCTACGCAAACATTGGACATGTTGACGGACAAAAGCGCCCATCGCCCACCAGCTGCTCAGCCAACAGCACCACCACTACCAAATTCTGCTGTTAATGCTGCTCATCGTCCGGGAACTCCACCTCCCATACCTAGTTCTGCACGTGTAAAAGGTAATAGCGCCCAACCAACTTTAGAGCAATTGGTTAAGGAAGCTTATGACAAGGGATATTCTGACATTCACCTGGGTGTGGGTGAAGTACCGCGTTTCCGCGATCGCGGAGAAATGCTGACCACAGATTATCCAGAAACAGATAAACAAACTTTTATGAGTTGGTTGCGGGAGATACTAACAGAGTCAGAAATTCACCGTTTCGAAGAACACCTGGAATTCGACGGCGCTACCCAGTATGAATTTGCTCGCGTGCGGATTAATATTTTTGATTCCCTCAAAGGTTACGCCATGGTCATGCGGTTAATTCCGCTGAAAATTTTAACTATTGAACAGTTACGTTTACCTGCTGTTTTTCGAGATATTTGCCATTACCATAAAGGTTTGATTTTGGTTACCGGACCTACGGGTTCGGGTAAATCTACCACCATGGCGGCGATGATCGATTACATCAACAAAAATATGCCCAAACATATTATCACGATCGAAGATCCAATCGAATTTGTTCACAAAAGTCAAAAGTCTTTGATCAAACAACGGGAAGTGGGAATACACACCCGCAAATTTGATAATGCCTTGAAAGCTGCTTTGCGGGAAGATCCAGATTTGATTCTAGTAGGAGAAATGCGGGATAAAGAAACCGTCAACACCGCTCTCAAAGCTGCTCAAACAGGTCACTTAGTCATGGGAACCTTACATACCAACAGTGCGGTCAAAACCATCGAGCGCATCCTCAATCTCTACTCCGGCGAAGAGCAAGGTGCAATGCGAGTAGCACTAGCAGAATCTTTGGTAGCGGTAATCGCTCAAGGTTTGTGTCGTACGACTGATGGCAAGCGTGCAGCCTTCCACGATATTCTAATCAACACAGATGCAGTCAAAGATTGGATCAAAGACGGTAAATATGACGAAATTACCGAGCTGATGAAACAAGCTACTTTTGATGGCATGATTACTATGAATCAGTCATTATTTAACCTTTATCAGGAAGGCCGCATTACTGAAGAAACTGCCTTGGAAATGTCGCCAACTCCTAACGAAATGGCACAAGCTCTCCGAGGTAGAGTATAGGATATAGGGAATTGTTAAGCGTTACTGGCTAACAGCCAATCTCAACTAACTATTGACAATACAGCCCTTTACTCTGGTCCAAGTGTTCCTAATTCCCAACCATCAGCCTTGACTTTCGACAAACCGCCATTACCTCAATTATTTAAAGGCATCGCACTGTTTACCCCAGGAGGAGATTTAATTTACTGTATCGACCCGAGCAAACAAGGTCGATGGCACTTGCACTTGTGTGCTACTTTGCAGGAAATTCTAGACTTACCGGAACCACCTCACTTTTTAGTACCGTGCTATACGGCGACTATTGACCATTGGTTGGATCCGCGCACCCAACAAATACGAACCTTTGCGGAAGCTTATCCAGCGGTGATGCGATACCAACCTTTGCTAAACGCTATTTTTGGCACAGAGGATTTGGTTTGGCAAAGTGCTCCTTGGCAAGAGGGACTGTGCGATCGCATGGTCTTAGCAAGTTATCGCTCCTCATTTCCGCAGCTGTGGGAAGACCACGACTTAATTTTGCGTTTGGACCCCCGCGATGCAGTTTTATACTACCAACAGGCGGCAACACAACAGTTACAATTAGATACCCAAGGCTATGTCCTCCGCCTGTTTATTGCCGGACACAGTCCCGGTACCGAGCGCATTCTCGAAAATCTTCACGAACTGCTAGAAAAATACCTAGGACAACCGTATACCCTTAAAGTCATTGATGTTTATACCCACCCAGAATTAGCTGAAGTGAACCAGGTAACAGCAACACCAACCCTGGTAAAAGTTTGGCCGCAGCCGATGCGGCGTATTGTCGGAGATTTAGATCGGGCAGATAAAATTCTGCAAATGTTAGGAGCAAAAGAAAAATATTAAATGTTCGCAGTGAAAGTCAAACGTCCTTCGAACTGTATTGCAGTTACGGCTAAACGCCTTCTACCCCAAATAAATTAATGCTAGAGAAAAAAATTTGATACCTTTAAAAGATGCTGTTTGTAGCTTGCTTTAACCCTATTTACGGCCAGGGTATGACTGTGGCGGCTTTGGGTGCACTGACTCTGGAGTGTTGCTGAAAGCAGCTACATCTTGCAGATTTAACGTTCCACTTCCATAAAAAGCTTGCTTGCGTTTTCAAAACTCCTTGGATGATGGGGAAAGCCTGACTTCATCACTACTCCCAAAAATTTGTGGCGGTCATTCACATGGTGGAACCAGCATCAGCGCTGTTTGCATCCGATATTTTGGTAAAAGTTTTGGCAGCGGTACCTCCCCGGCTTGCTAGCTTGTAACTTTGAGCGAGCGATCGCCAAGCTTATTGTTTGTTGACTTGAAATCGGCAAAACAAGTACACAACAGTTGTAAAATTATCCTCTATCCAGCATCTGCCACTGTTTTGACACCCATGCTTTGCGATTATCTGGTACAAATTCTGACTGCTCGCGTATACGATGTTGCTCAAGAAACACCACTGGAGTACGCCCCTAACCTCTCTGCACGTTTGAATAACAACCTCCTGCTCAAACGGGAAGATATGCAGTCAGTATTTTCCTTTAAACTGCGGGGTGCCTACAACAAAATGGCAAACTTACCACCAGATTTGCTCGCCCAAGGTGTAATTGCTGCATCCGCTGGAAACCACGCTCAAGGAGTGGCGCTAAGCGCTCGTCATCTGGGAACGCGGGCAATTATTGTTATGCCAGTCACCACGCCCCAAGTCAAAGTAGATGCTGTCAAAGCACGTGGAGGCGAAGTAGTTTTGTACGGAGATACTTACGACGATGCCTACGCCTTTGCCCGACAATTGGAAGCTGAAAAAGGATTGACCTTTATCCATCCTTTTGACGATCCTTACGTTATCGCCGGACAGGGAACGATCGGCATGGAAATTCTACGCCAATACCAAAAACCTATCCATGCTATTTTTGTAGCAATTGGAGGTGGCGGGTTAATTTCCGGCATTGGAGCGTATGTAAAGCGTTTGCGTCCGGAAATCAAAATTATTGGAGTAGAACCTGTAGACGCTGATGCTATGTATCAATCGCTCAAGGCTGGAAAACGAGTGCGCCTGTCTCAGGTGGGTTTGTTCGCTGACGGTGTGGCAGTACGAGAGGTAGGTGAAGAAACCTTTCGTTTGTGTCAGGAATACGTAGATGATATTATTCTGGTCAATACCGATGATACTTGTGCGGCAATTAAAGATGTATTTGAAGATACCCGCTCGATTTTAGAACCCGCAGGAGCCTTGGCGATCGCCGGTGCTAAAGCTTATGTCGAACGAGAAAAAATTCAGGGACAAACCTTAATTGCTGTTGCCTGCGGTGCAAACATGAATTTCGATCGCCTGCGCTTTGTAGCAGAACGAGCAGAGTTGGGGGAAAATCGAGAAGCCATATTTGCAGTCACCATTCCCGAAGAACCAGGAAGTCTGCGTAGGTTTTGCCGCTGTATGGGCAAACGCAACCTGACCGAGTTTAATTATCGCATTGCTGATGAAAAACAAGCTCATATTTTTGTTGGCGTACAGATCGAAAATCGCGCTGACAGAGCAAAAATGGTCGCAACATTTACAGAATGCGGTTTTCAAACCTTAGACTTAACCGATGACGAACTGACCAAACTACACCTGCGACATATGGTTGGCGGACATTCTTCCCTCGCCCACAATGAATTACTCTATCGTTTCGAGTTTCCCGAACGCCCCGGCGCGTTGATGAAGTTTGTGGATTCCATGAGCCCCAACTGGAATATTAGCATGTTCCACTACCGCAACAATGGCGCCGACTACGGACGAATTTTGATCGGGATACAAGTACCGCCTCAGGAAATGGCAGAATGGCAAGCATTTTTGGATACTCTCGGCTATCGCTATTGGGATGAAAATCAAAATCCGGCATACAAGTTATTTTTGGGATAGCTGCACTTTACAGTCAAAAAAATAACTAAACAATCAAGCTAGCAAGTGTTCTCAAACACCGTGTACTCGGACTGCCAATCCTGGTATTCGAGTTACACTCGTATAACTTCATCAAAACCTAAATATCCGCAAGCGACCCACCACCAAGTTTTCTCAACAATCACTCTCAAAAAGGCTAAAAAATCGCAAGTTAGCCCCCTGTCTGAAGAAGTATGCCACAGCCGTCGCTCTTCATACACTTTTTACGAAAAAAATACATCTCTACTTGGGAAGATTTTCTTGATCCCAATGTTTGATTTAATGGGCCGAGTACTTCTTTTTTTGTAGGTGTTGAGGTTAAGTTTTATGAAGGGGAAATTTCTCGCCCTAACAGGTACAGCTTTTATTGTGGCACTAACCGGCGGTCTTGTTGTTGCGCAACAAAACTCGCCCACGTCACCAAGAACTCCTCAACCAGGAGATCCCAGAAATCCCACCCCAGAGGAAATACGAGAACTAGAAGCTGCTAAACCATCGGCAGAAATCAAGCTTTCTCCGCAAGCACAAGAAATTCTGTGCAAGCGTTTCCCACAAAACTCCCGCTGTGGAGGTCAAGGAGCTGTACCTTCTCCTGAGGCTACATCATCTCCTCAGGCAACACCGTCTCCTGAAAGCACTACCACTCCAGAAGCAACGCCGTCTCCTGAAAGCACTACCACTCCAGAAGCAACGCCGTCTCCTGAAAGCACTACCACTCCAGAAGCAACACCATCTCCTGAAAGCACTGCTCCTCCTGCACCCGATGGTTCGCGTCAAATTACTCCCAACCCAGGTACTCCCGACAGCACAATTACGCCAACTCCAGAAACAACGACCGAACCAACACCTGGTAGCCAAAGCAATCTTACTCCTGCTCCTGGTTCCAGCAGCACGATTAAAGTTACTCCTGCTCCTGCCAACACACCTCCCAGAACCAAATAGGGCATTTCGATTAAACTAGGTATGATTCCTGCCGTGAAAGCTTCCAGTAGCAGGGCGGGAACGTAAGTCAAAGCAAGGCCGTGGCTTGAAACTACTTTGGACAAAATCATCGGGGGCAGTCTGGCTCTGCCTCTGATGATAGTATAAAGTATTACCTCCATCGCCGATGGGAAGTTGGTGTTTTCTGAAAGGCAGAAATCAGCAAGCAAGCAATACCAACGTTAATAAATACATCTGCAAAATTAAATACCGGAAAGTTAATCAGTCGGAAATCGAGAAAATCAATCACATAACCCAAAACAAAGCGATCTATGCCATTGCCCATCGCACCGCCTAAAATAAAGCCGTAACCCAATTGATCCCAACGACGCAAATTGGGACCAAACCATGCTATGGCTATCAACGCCAAACTCACAACCAAAGATAGCCAGCGCAACCACTCCACCTTTCCTGCAAATAAACTAAAAGCTGCACCAGTATTCGTCACGTAGGTTAAATGAAATATCCCTGGTAAAAGTGGAAGCGTTTGTCCCAAGCTAAAGGTTTGTACTATCCAGTACTTCGCGAGCTGATCTATAAAAAAAACACTAAAGGCTGCGATCCAAAAGAGAGAATTTTTTAAGTGCATGGCTGGTTAATCAAGAAAAAGACACTTGCACAAAAAGGATTCCTCAACTTCGGGAAGCTGGGGTTGCAACTTCCGCACCAGGTGAGGCCAGTCCTTGTGCGTCGCCTTCTTTGTTATCAAAACTGGCGTCAAAGTGTCCGTTCAATAGTCAATAGTCAACGGTCAACAGCCAAATAGTCAATAACTTTAAAAAAAAGCAGCTTTGTGGGCTAATAAAACATTAAGTGTCTGAGTACGTATGCTATAAGTGTAACGGCACACACTATTGCCATTTGTCCTGGTAATGCGAACCAGGAATATTTAAGAATGGCTTGCATCAAGGATAGATTTTCTCCACGGTGCCATTGCAAAAAATTACTAATAATCAAATAACAGATACCGCAGATGTGGATTGATAACAAGCCACAAATACAGCTAAATGCCAGTGTTTCTAATCTCGGCCTAGCTTGAAACGCTAAAAAGCCACAAATCCAAGCTCCTGGAATAAAACCCAGTAAATAGCCAAATTGGGACAACTTAACATAGCCGATACCGCCACCTTCAGCAAATACGGGTAACAAAGTTAAACCCATAACCAAATAAGCGATTTGCGAAAGCGCACCCGCGTTTTTACCCCCCAAGCAACCCACAAGCAATACTCCACCAACTTGAAAGGTGACACCCAAAGAAAAAGTGTGAATTCCGTGCTTACTCCAACTCCAAGGCCAGGTGGTGATATGGGCTTCTAAGAAGGTACCACCTATCGTTAGCAGTAAGCCAATCATAGACCAAAGTAGTTGATTGGATGCAGCTAACATTTACCAGTACTCATGCAATTAATTCTCATTTCATAGCAAGAATTGAAAACTATATTTTATTTTTTATCCTTGATTGTCAAAAATCACCATATTTTCACTCTACTTACCCGGGAATTATACATAATACTCTCTGGCGGCCAATAATTGCACCTTCTCATTCGAGTTTTGCCATATTAATCACAGATTTTTATCCTGAATTCTACACGATTTGCTCGCAAAAATATAAATTTATGAATTATTTTTCTACTATGTTCTTAATAAAATTTAACAATACTAATCAAATTTTTGATCGCCAATCATATTCCGCAACTACTAAATCAATAACTTTGAAAAACAAACCAAAAACTTTATTATTCCTGTTCTATACTCAGCAAGAGCTACTACAGGTATGCTGCCTGCAGAGTGGTTATTTTTCTAAACTCCCGTAGGGGCAAATATTGACCTAGCTGCTGCGCCTTTTGCTCCAAAAAACTTTATTTCAACTGAGAGCAACTGCATTTTATCTCAGTTTTTTTGTAAATATATCTAGATTTTCCATACAATCTCTTTTGTACTTAAGATTATATATCCACAAAAATTGATACAGATATATTCAATTTTACAATTACTTGGAATTAGTTGGAATTCAATAAACTAAAATATCCGATCAACTTATTTGTTATTAAGATTTAGTCAATCAACTATCCTCTAGTTGGAAATAGCAAAAAAATAAAATTTCTCAAAAATGCTTTTCTTAACCTTAAATTAACCAAGAGAATATATACTTTGTAAAGGCGAAAGCTGTAAAAACACTAGCAATCACATCCATGCCTTTACGTATACCTGAAATTAATCAGCCTCATTTATCAAAAGCAGTTTCCTTACTTGTGTTGACAATCAGCTTGGCAGCTTGTGGAGGAGGAAACAACACTGCAACTACCGATGGGTCTCCCAACACAGCTACTAATGCTGCTGCTTCTAGTCCAGGAAAACTCGATTTGGGTGGAAATGTAAGGTTAACCGGAGCTGGAGCTTCTTTTCCGGCACCCTTATATCAGACTTGGTTTCAAAGTTTGAATAAAAAATATCCTAATCTGCAAATTAGCTATCAATCAGTTGGTAGCGGTGCTGGCGTGGAGCAATTTATCAAAGGTATTGTAGACTTTGGTGCCAGCGATGTGGCAATGAAGGATGAAGAAATAAAAAAGGTACCCCAAGATAAAGGCGTACTGATGTTGCCCATGACGGCGGGAAGTATTGTCTTGGCTTACAATTTGCCAGGAGTTGACCAATTAAAACTACCACGGGAAGTTTATACCGATATCTTTCTTGGCAAAATCAAGTCCTGGAACGATCCAAAAATTGCTGCTGCTAATCCCGGTGTCAACCTTCCCAATCAACCGATCGCAGTAGTGCACCGTTCTGATGGTAGCGGTACAACAGCTGTATTTACCAAGCACCTCAGTACCATTAGCCCGGAATGGAAAAGCAAAGTAGGCGATGGCAAAACAGTTAACTGGCCTGTAGGAGTTGGTGCGAAGGGAAATGAAGGCGTGACAGCCCAAATTACGCAAAATCAAGGTGCAATTGGTTATGTAGAATACGGCTACGCCAAGCAAAACAATCTTAAAGTTGCTGCCTTGCAAAATAAAGCAGGTAAATTTGTTGTTCCAAATGACGAATCAGCCTCTAAAACTTTAGAAGCAGTAACTTTACCAGCAAACCTTCGCGCTTTTATTACAGATCCAGAAGGAGCCGATTCTTATCCCATCGTTACCTACACTTGGATTTTGACTTATAAAAAATACCCTGACCCAGTTAAAGCAAAAGCAATAGAAGCAATGATTGAATATGGCTTAACAGAAGGTCAAAAGGTTGCAAGCGAATTGGGATACGTTCCCTTACCTCAAAATGTAGTTCAAAAAGTGGCAGCGGCCGCTGATGTTATTAGTCCAGAGTACAAAATCAGTGTCGGAACCAGCAGCGGTCCTAGCGCCAGCAAATAGCAAACAATCAAGTCGTCAACGCTGATTTGGCGTGGAAGGATTAACTAACAGTTAATGCTTGATGTTTATAGAGTTCGCTCCCACCTTTTTTTGAGCGTTGATGGGTAAGCCGTTCATGAATAAACCAGCTCCAAATTATCAACCCAACATTAAACCCCGCTCGGGATTAGAAAAAAATCTTGATCGCGGATTTATTTGGCTGACACGAATTTTTGCTTTGGCGATCGCCGGAATTTTATTGTGGATAGCGGTTCAAGTCGGAATTCAGGCAACACCAGCAATCAAAGAATTCGGCGCCAGCTTTATAGCTAAAAGTGCTTGGAATCCCGTCAACAATGATTACGGCGTGTTACCGCAGATTTACGGAACTTTAGTGAGTTCTTTTATTGGTTTGTTAATTGCTGTACCAATTGGTGTCGGCACAGCTGTATTACTAAGCGAAAACTTTTTACCTTTGTACGTACGTACGGTACTAGTATTCTTAATTGAACTGCTAGCAGCGATTCCGAGTGTTGTCTATGGCATTTGGGGAATATTTGTTTTGATTCCCATCATTACAAACTTGGGGAAATGGCTCAATACTTACTTTGGTTGGCTACCAATTTTTAGCACGCCTCCTTCGGGACCCGGAATGCTACCAGCAGGAGCTATCTTGGCGATTATGACTTTGCCAATTATCACGGCAATATCCCGCGACGCTTTGATTTCCGTACCTCCCAGTTTACGCGAAGCAGCCTTAGGATTGGGAGCAACTCGCTGGGAAGCAATTTTCAAGGTCATTATTCCTGCTGCTTTTTCTGGAATTGTGGGCGCGGTCATGCTTGCTTTAGGGCGGGCCATGGGAGAAACAATGGCTGTAACGATGTTGATTGGTAACTCTAACAGCATCAATCCTTCTTTATTTGCACCAGCCAATACAATTTCTTCCTTACTGGCAAATCAATTTGCAGAAGCAAGCGGTTTACAAATAGCTGCTTTGATGTACGCAGCACTGATTTTATTTGTCCTCACTTTAATTGTCAACATTTTGGCAGAGTTAATCGTTCTGCGAATGAAGCGGCTGTAAATATCGTTTTGGCATGTTGTGGAAATATGTCTTCTTCTTTTGTCCCAGATCGGTCCGATAGCAAATTGTCCCGCACTAGCCTGACTCGCTCCTCTATGTCCGGGCGATCGCTCTTTAGCACCGTAATGACAATACTAGCATTTATTTGCGGAGCACTAGCGCTTTTGCCTTTAATAGCAGTGCTTTTTTACGTAATTATTCAAGGATTGGGCAGTTTTCGCTTAAGTTTGTTTACAGAATTGCCGCCGCCACCGCTGGTACAGGGAGGAGGTTTTGGAAACGCCATCGTCGGTACCTTAATCATGGTAGGAATTGGCGCTCTCATTAGTATTCCCTTTGGCGTTTTGGCAGCTATATATTTAACAGAGTTCAGCTCTGGCAAAATCTCTCGTTGGGTGCGCTTTGCTACTAACGTTCTTAGTGGCGTACCCTCAATTATTGCTGGAGTGTTTGCCTACGCAATAGTGGTAACAACACTAGGTACCTATTCAGCCATCGCTGGAGGTGTAGCGCTAGCAGTACTAATGTTACCAATAATAGTTAGAACTACTGACGAAGCCTTGCAGCTAGTTTCCGAAGACTTGCGACAAGCTGCCTTTGGAATTGGAGCCACTAACTTTCAAACAGTTATGTTTGTGGTGCTACCAGCAGCGTTACCAGCTATCGTCACTGGAGCAACCTTATCTATTGCAAGAGTAGCAGGAGAAACTGCACCTTTACTTTTTACGGCTTTATTTTCTCAGTACTGGCCCACTGGCTTGTTGCAACCTACTGCTTCCCTTGCAGTTCTAGTTTTCAACTTCGCCATTGCTCCGTTTAAAAATTGGCAGTCTTTAGCTTGGGCAGCATCTTTAATTTTGGTGGTGATGGTTCTCATCACTAGCATTATTGCTCGTTGGGCAACCAGTCGCAAAATTAAATAATTTCGTCAAACTGCAACTTTTACCTTTGTTTAATTTCAAACTCGAGGAATTTTTTATGGCTACTAATGTTAACACCGTCAATCAAACGGATACAGTTATACACACTGAAGGTCTAAAAGTTTATTACGGTAATTTTTTGGCACTACGGGATATCTGGCTAGAAATTCCGAGAAATCGCGTCACAGCCTTTATTGGTCCTTCTGGATGCGGTAAAAGTACACTTTTGCGCTGCTACAACCGCCTCAACGATCTTATTGAGTCCTTTCGCTGTGAAGGTAAAATTTTTTATAACGGGGAGAATTTGTATGCACCCCACGTGGATCCTGTAGAAGTACGTCGCAGGATTGGCATGGTTTTTCAAAGACCAAACCCATTTCCAAAATCAATTTATGACAACATTGCCTTTGGACCGAGAATCAACGGTTACAAAGGAGATATGGATGAATTAGTAGAGCGATCGCTCAAGCAAGCCGCCTTGTGGGATGAAGTCAAAGATAAACTGCGGCAAAGTGGCTTGTCTTTATCAGGCGGACAACAACAACGCTTGTGTATTGCTCGGGCGATCGCGGTTCAACCAGACGTAATTTTAATGGACGAACCCTGCTCTGCTCTTGACCCCATTTCCACCTTGCAAATTGAAGAGCTCATCCACGACCTTAAACAGCAGTTTACCGTCATTATCGTGACTCATAACATGCAACAAGCATCGCGAGTATCAGATATGACAGCCTTTTTCAACGTCCAAACCTCAGAAAAGGGTGGTCGCACCGGTTACTTAGTAGAGTTCGACCGCACGGAGGTAATTTTCCAAAATCCCCAACAAGAAGCCACGAAAGAGTACGTCAGCGGTAAATTTGGTTAAACACGGTGACACTGAGTACAGCAATGGAATAGGCAAATAAAAAGCAACAGGGAAAAGGACACATGGTAGAAGATAAAACAATTGTTTGAACTGGTATCCTAGATACAAGGTTATATATCGGTGTCTAAGGGGTAAAGCTGGTTCTTTGGCGTCAAGTCAGGACTAGCTTTTTGAATAACTTAGATAAGGCACAAAGGCCACAAAAAATACTCGTGCTCGCAGCTTTTTCTCTTTACTTATTTTTTGATAAGGTAAAGCAATTATTGCCACCCACTAAGCGAAGCTACCTCTTGCATGTCTGCGTTTTGAGCGTCGCTATCGAATAAAAATGACTTTACAAATTAGGGATGTTTAAATCATCAGCTCAATAAAATTATCAAGCTTTCTGACGACAATGCGAGGAGTTACAGTTGGGTTGTAGTGACCTTGCAAAGTTATGTTGGTCGTTGGTGAGTGCTAATTCACGACCAGAAATAAACTATATACTTGTCAAAGTTTCCTTCAGCCGCGTTCAGAACTTTTATTTTGCTTAAGGTATGCGTAAATAAGGGTTTATAGTTGGGACTAAAAGTTAATAGTGTATCAGCAAAAGCGATGAATCGCTCACTACTAACTATTGAAGAATATTCTGAGCATCTTCTCAATCCTCAGGTGTATCAGCAAAAGCGATGAATCGCTCACTACTAACGGTAGGGTCGGCTTACATTTGATGTATTTTTACCTGAAAATGTATATGCTTGCCTTTCTTAGCAGAGCTTTTGTATATGCTTGCCTTTCTTAGCAGAGCTTTTTTGACTCTATTTGTTGTCCTGGATCCGATTGGGCTAGTGCCTATATTTATTACATTGGCAGGACATCATTCCCCCAAGGTACAAATTCGGATTATCCGCCAGGCAATTTTAGTTGCTGCTGTAATTCTATTTACCTTTGCATTGTTTGGCAATGCCCTATTGCGTTACCTGGGTATCAGTGTCGAAGCTTTTCAGGTGTCAGCAGGTCTTTTGCTGTTAAAAATTGCTGTGGATATGGTGTTTGCTCAGCGGGAACGGGAAACCAAAGCGGAGGAAGCTGAAGCTCAAGTGAGAACAGACATCAGTGTTTTTCCTTTGGGAACGCCTTTAATTGCTGGTCCTGGGGCCTTAGCTAGTATTTTGATTTTGCAAAATGAGGCTGCTGTTTATCCGTTGGGAACAGGGTTGATTTTGGGAATCATTGCTTTTGTGTTGTTTTTGCTGTATATTTCGTTGGCGATCGCCAAGCATTTAACCTCCTGGCTCGGTCAAACTGGAATTAATGTTATTTCCCGCGTTTTAGGAATTTTGCTAGCAGCATTGGCGGTACAATATATCATTAACGGCGTTTTAGCTTTAATCAAAGCTACATTTTAGGATTTACGTAACACTGCGATCGCAGTCCAGATTGTCAACCCTATGCCGGTCACTAACAAGCCCTGACTGGTAATGGTTATGAGTTCAAAATATGAATTGCTCACCGGCTCTGTTTGCTGTAAAATTGCCCCAGCCACAAGCGCACCCATAGCTAAAATTGCCAGACTCAAGCGGTTCATTCCCTGTTGTTGAGCTTGTAAGAATTCTCGTTCTATTCGCCAACCCAAATTAATACCTAACTCCGAACGCTCCAGACGATCTAGTAAAATTTCCAACCGTTGCGGAAATTGGGTTGTCAGGCGAGAAAGATACAAGCTTGACTGAGTTGCGTCTTGCAAAAGTTCAGATCCTAAAAGGCGTTGGCGAATTGCTTGTTCTACAATGGGACGAGCAACTTCAACAAAGGGAAACAACGGATCGAGTTGACGGGCGATTCCTTCGACGTTGGCGATGGTTTTGACGAACAGTCCGATGGTTCCTGGCATTTGAATATTATTTTCTCGGGGAATGCGCAGAGCTTCATTGAGCAGCTGTGCTAAATTGATTTCTTCTAAAGGCCGTGTATAGAAACGTCGCAACAGGCGATCGAAGGACGATTCGATCGCTCGCAAGTCTACCTCTAATCGAGTGAATCCTAATTCCCGAATCGCTTGAGCAACAATTTTCGGGCGTTCGTAAACAATACCAACTAGCAGATCGGTGAGGATGCTTTGAGTGCGGGGATCGATGAGTGCAACCATACCGCAATCGAGCAACGCTAACCGGTCTTGCTTTTCATCTCCAATATATAAAAAATTACCTGGATGCGGATCGGCATGGAAAAAGCGATCCAGATAAATCTGCTGCATTACTACTTTTACTGCTAGAGCCGCCAATTGCTTTTTGCGTTGTTCTGTGGAGGTAAATTTGTTTAATTTAATACCTTCTATCCATTCTAGAGTCAGAACCTTATCTGTTGTCCATTGCCAGTAAACCTTGGGTACGACTACTTGTCCGCGTTGCCACAAACGACTATTTTCCAAATTTTGCCGGAGTTTTTGAGTATTGCGGGCTTCGCGGCGAAAGTCAAGTTCCCCAAGGAGGCTATAGCGAAACTCTTCCACCAATCCCGGTAAATCATAAGCTTGGCCGAGGCGATCGCGGCTAAACCAGCTAGCAAGTGATTCCAGAACTTGCAAATCTCGTTCCACGATTTCTCGAATTCCAGGGCGTTGCAATTTGATGGCAACCGTTTCTCCATTTTTTAGCGTTGCTCGATGGACTTGCGCTAAGGAACCCGCCGCGATCGCCACAGGTTCAATGCGAACAAAAGCATCTTTGAAAGATGGCCCAAAAGCAGCTTCCAAAACTGGTTCTACCTCACTCCAAGGCAACGCAGGAACATTATTCTGCAAAGTTTCTAAAACTGCAATGTATTCAGGACCAAGCAAATCGGGACGGGTGCTCAGTAATTGTCCCAACTTCACAAAAGTTGGACCTAATTCAATCAAAATCTGCCGAAGCACCTCTGGTAAAGGTAAGGAAGGTTCCTGCGGTTGGGCGTCTTTGACAATGCGACTGCGAAAATAATTCCAGCCATTACGCAAGACAACTTCAATAATTTCGGCTTGGCGTTGGCTAACTGATGGCGATTTAGCAGCAAGTAGAAACATAAACTACTTTAGTTGAATTGAGAAAATTTAGAATTTGTCTGAGTAGTGCCATCAACAAATTGCATAACAAAGGCCTGGGCGCAAATATTTACGGTTTTATACCATCGCCAGTTAGCAAGAAAATCTAAGGATTTGATGAGAAAATTTTGCTGAAAACTATACCATTATTAAATGATTAGAATTTAACTTGCGGTAGTCTCTAGCAAATACATAAAGGTCTGACTACCTAACGCATACAATTATAATTTAGCAACTAAGTTGGCCTGGAATGGAAGAAGCACTCATTTTTTCTACACATTTGCATGCTTTGTTCAAAAATATTATCCAAATCACTACTAGGGGAAAGGGAAAACCATTATTAATATATTAAAAAGAGTTTTCCCACGCCCTCTGCTTCTGGTGCAAAGGAATAATACTTATGTCTCCTGTGGAAACACAAACTCAGCGCTCGAAAAAAAGCCCAAACCAAAAGACGTTGGAGGAAGTCTGCTACTGTTTTTGGTAGCTTTGTTTTTATTTAACTTGTTGATTTTGCCAAGCTTGAGTCCCAAACCGCGACAGGTTCCCTATAGCAAGTTTATCAAGCAAGTTGAAGCAGGAGAAGTAGAGCGAGCGCTCGTTGGTCCCAACCAAATTCAATACGTACTCAAGCCAAAAGCAGGCGCAAAAAACCAAACACCCCGCGTATTTGTGACGATTCCAGTAGCATTAGATTTAGATTTGCCTAAAATTTTACGAGAGCACGATGTAGAGTTTGCAGCTTTGCCTCCTAACAATACAGGCTGGGTGAACACGCTGCTCGGTTGGGTATTACCGCCACTGATTTTCTTTGGCATTTGGGCGTGGTTGTTCAACCGCACTCAAGGTGGAGCAGCGGCGCTGACGGTAGGTAAAAGTAAAGCACGGATTTATTCCCAAGGACACACAGGAGTTAGCTTTGCAGATATAGCAGGAATTGACGAAGCAAAAGCAGAACTTCAGGAAATCGTGGATTTTCTCAAAAATACCGATCGCTACGTGCGTTTGGGAGCCAAAATTCCCAAAGGAATATTGTTAGTAGGAGCGCCGGGAACCGGAAAAACACTTTTAGCCAAAGCGATCGCCAACGAAGCAGGAGTTCCTTTCTTTAGCATTTCTGGTTCCGAGTTTATCGAACTGTTTGTAGGTGTGGGCGCAGCTCGGGTGCGAGACTTGTTCGAACAAGCCAAACAACAAGCACCTTGCATTGTGTTTATAGATGAACTTGATGCTCTAGGCAAGTCCCGTGCTGCTGCAGGTCCTTTTCCAGTCGGAAACGATGAGCGAGAGCAAACTCTCAACCAACTTCTCACAGAAATGGATGGATTTGACGCCAACACAGGAGTAATTATATTGGCGGCTACCAATCGCCCGGAAGTGCTAGACCCCGCTCTGCGTCGCCCCGGTCGCTTCGATCGCCAAATCGTTATCGATCGCCCGGATAAGTCAGGACGCAAAGCTATCTTAGAGGTTCATGCCAAACACGTTAAATTAGCACCAGACGTAGATTTGGAAAAAATTGCCGCCCGTACTCCCGGTTTTGTAGGAGCTGATTTGGCAAATTTAGTCAATGAAGCTGCTTTGTTAGCTGCTCGTCGCCGCCACGAGGCGATAACGATGGCTGATTTTGCTGAGGCAATCGAGCGTGTCGTCGCTGGACTGGAAAAGCGATCGCGGGTACTAAACGAACTAGAAAAAAAGACTGTCGCTTACCACGAAGTAGGACATGCTATTGTTGCTACATTGATGCCAGGTGTCGGCAAGATCGAAAAAATCTCCATCGTACCCCGGGGAGTAGGAGCATTAGGTTACACGCTGCAACTACCAGAAGAAGATCGATTTTTAATACTGGAGAGCGAATTGCGAGGGCGCATTGCTACACTACTAGGCGGTCGAGCAGCTGAAGAACTAATTTTTAAAGAAGTATCTACCGGCGCTAGCGATGATATTCAAAAAGCTACTGACTTTGCCGAGCGCGCTGTCACTCTCTACGGGATGAGTGCTACCCTAGGACCCGTCGCCTTTGAAAAAATTCAACAGCAATTTCTAGATGGATATCCCAATCCCCGTCGAAGTGTTAGTCCAAAAACAGCAGAACAAATCGATCGCCAAGTCAAGGAAATCATTGATAGTGCTCACCAAATAGCACTGTCTGTTCTGCAAATAAACCGAGATTTGTTAGATGACATAGCTAAAATCTTATTGCAAAAGGAAATTTTAGAAGGAGATGAACTGCGATCGCGCCTCCAGCAAGTCAAGGCACCCCCAGAACTGGATTCTTGGCTACACACGGGCCGCATCAATTCCAAACAACCAACCAACTCAGTTAACGAGCTCCAAGAACACCTATAGCTAATAGTAACCAATTTTCAGTTGTCAGTAGTAAGGGATTTATCGCTTGTTAATAGTAACCAATTTTCAGTTGTCAGTAGTAAGCGATTTATCGCTTGTTAGTAGTAAGGCATTTATCGCTGTGCAATCATTATAAATTACCCTAGAATAAAACCCTAGCAATGCAGATTCCAACACCCTCTGTCAGTCTCAATAAATTACCCTAGAATAAAACCCTAGCAATGCAGATTCCAACACCCTCTGTCAGTCTCATTCGGGCTACCTCCTACGAACTCGATATTTTACAAAATTCAGTCAAAATGCTGCTGGAACCGTTTGGAGGGATGACCGCGTTTGTCAAACCAGGAAATCGCGTCTTGCTTAAACCAAATTTGCTCACAGCAGCACGTCCCCACAAGGAATGTACCACCCGCCCAGAACTAGTTTACGTGGTAGCAAAAATGGTGATAGAAGCTGGCGGTCAGCCTTTTTTAGGCGATAGTCCTGCTTTTGGAAGCGCTAAAGGAGTAGCTGCTGCAAATGGCTATCTACCACTTTTGACAGAACTGAACCTTCCCATTGTCGATTTCCACGGTCAGCGTTACCAAACTGTTAGTTCCGAATTTAATCATCTGCTATTGTCTAAAGAAGCAATGCAAGCAGATGTAGTAATAAACTTACCCAAGGTAAAATCTCATGTCCAACTAGTAGTCACTTTGGGAGTAAAAAACCTCTTCGGCTGCGTTCCCGGTAAAATGAAAGCCTGGTGGCACATGGAGGCAGGAAAAGATGCAAACAAATTTGGAAAAATGCTGGTAGAAACTGCCAGAGCAATTAATCCCAATTTAACTATCATAGATGGCATTATCGGCCATGAAGGCAACGGACCTAGCAGAGGTGAACCACGTCAATTAGGAATTTTAGGAGCATCAGCAGATGTATTTGCCCTAGACCGAGCTATGGTAGAAATACTTAATATTTCACCCACCCAAGTACCCACCGTTGCTGCATCTATCCGCCTGGGAATTTGTCCAGAATCAGTAGATGCCATATACTATCCTCATTTACATCCCCATTTGCTGCGAGTAGACGATTGGCGACTACCAGACAAGTTTGTTCCCATTGATTTTGGAGTTCCCCGCCTTATTAAGTCTACCTTTAAACACCTTTACATTAAATTTATTAAGGAACCGATCAACGCTTATATCAGCAAAGGAGCAATGGGATAACAAGTTCACAAAAGCAAATCTTGAATTTGAGCTTAGATTGCTGAAATTCAAACAATTTTTACCATTTCCCCGTTTCCACATCTGAAAAACAAGCTTGTTAACAAGTGCAAACTCGGCTACAACAATTTCCTTGATAAGCACAGTAAGCTGTAATTACCCTCCGATTGCTTAACCAGACCGCCCTAATCTACTAGCGGCGGTTTTTTTAGACGGAAATGATTCTTGTGAGAATATCAATTCTTAAAACCAGATTTATATACTGTTATTTGCTGTTTCTTGTGGCTAATTGTTAAGTTGATGACACTTATTTTGTTAGCAATTTATCGCTTTACACGCTTGAAGGCTTATTTTAATGTCATTTGGTCCTTATATTTGTGAAAATTTCAGAAAAATCTATAAAGATAGAAATTATAAACAAATTTGTAGAAAAAAATAAATGTACCCACTTGGCAAATCCTAGCTAGATAATGAAATACTAGCCGTAAGCACTAAAGTGCTGACCAAAATGCTGACTGCAAATAAGCACTAAATGTGCTTACTACGAACTAGTGCTCGTAGTGAGGACTTTAGTCCTTGACAACCCTTGTACTAAGGTGGGAACTAGCGCTCGTAGTGAGGACTTTAGTCCTTGACAACCCTTGTACTAAGGTGCTGACTGCGAACTCGCGAAAATTACTGCAAGCACTAAAAGTGCTTACTAGGAACTAAGTTTCAGGATTAAAAGTGCTTACTGCGAACTAAAGGAAAGTCTTTGCTACTTATTTTCAGCACTAAAAGTGCTTACTACGAACTAGAGAAAAGTCTTTGCTGCTAACTGGACTCAAACCAATTCTAAACGCAGCTGAAAATATTCTTGCTTTATTTCGATACCATTTTAATTAAAATATTCTTAATCTATCTGTGTATAGATTGACAAAATAAAAATTACCGTTAAAGAAATTGTTGTTAGTATAATCACTTATTTTTTGTGTGAAATAGAGTGCATTGGTGTGTGTTTGCTCGGTACAGGTTTGTAGTGAAAAATCTGTAACTTAGATTGTCCGGAAGTATTAAAAATAGTAATTCAAATACTTATTAAGCTAATACAACATTTAGGTATGTGTGATTAAAATAAACAGGCAAGCTGTAATTGTATCTATTTACCGCCAAAATAGATATAGCTCTCGAAATTTTAGAGATTTTGCCTGAAATGCCAGCGAAAGTTCTTCTTGAGAGAAACCTAGCCAGGAAGTTACCTAGTAACATTAATTGCAAGAATAGTTACACGCTTATCAAGTTGAGAGTGGAAAGAAATTAGGTATTAACGATTGCAGGTAAAAAAATCTGGATCTTAGGAAAACGGTTTTCCCTACTTGACTGTTAGGGAATCTATGGTTAAAAAGTAGCTAAAATAATAACTAAGCTCTTTGTAATAGAGCCAACTTTCAACCGAATGTAATGCAATTGATTTTTATGGATGCAAACAATCAGTCTGCCAATTCACCGGATCCGTATTCCCATCGTTTGGCGGACATTGTAGGGACTGCGATCGCCTTGTTAACCTTAACTTTACCTTTGTTTGTAATTGCCACTTTCTCTTCAACTAACGTTCCGAACAACCAAGTACCCCTCGTTTATAACCTTAGGAATAGGTAAAGATGAGATTATGAATTGTCAGCAAAATTTCACAATTGGACATGGTCTTGAAGTTAGAAAAAACATTATCAGCTTCAGGAGTTGATGGACAAATGTACTTTCTGAGAAAGATATTGTTGTAGATGCGTAAGCGATCGGGTCACAGGCTTTAAAAATGTTGTTTGATTACTAACAATAGTGAAACTCTACCAAAAGTTTTAGGCTTTGGAATTAGTCAAAAGTTGACCGTAAAAGTACGAAGGTGGTGGTGAGAAGCTACTCACCACTTTTTAATTTTTCATACTTTTTGGTATCCGGTATCTACTTACTTACTGGTGTAATTAATAACAAACGGTCAGCGTTGGAAATTGAATGTTTCCGGATGTGCCCCTGTTGGCCCTAAAATTCTACAGGGGAGCCAAACAATAAGGTTCCCGTGTTTTGCCGTTATCTCAGGAGTGTGATTGTGGACTTATCCCGTATTCCTGCTCAACCTAAACCGGGTTTAGTAAACATTTTGATTGAAATTCCAGGTGGAAGTAAAAATAAATACGAATTTGACAAAGAACTACAGGCGTTTGCTTTAGATCGGGTACTTTATTCATCAGTACGATATCCATACGATTATGGTTTTGTGCCTAACACTTTGGCTGATGACGGCGATCCGTTGGATGGCATGGTGATTATGGACGAACCGACTTTTCCGGGATGCATAATTGCCGCCAGACCGATTGGTATGCTAGAAATGATAGACAGTGGCGATCGCGATGAGAAGATTCTTTGTGTAGCTGACAAAGATCCTCGTTACGCCCATGTCAAATCCATTAAAGATTTAGCCCCACACCGATTAGAAGAAATTGCTGAATTTTTCCGCACCTACAAAAATTTGGAGAAAAAGGTAACGGAAATTCTTGGTTGGCAAGATGTCGATCGGGTTGTACCGCTGGTGGAAAAATGTATCAAAGCCAAAAGCAAATAAGGCTAAAAGTCGAGCTGAAACTATCCAGACAGTCCCAGTAGTTTCAGTGATGTGAAGGCTAAAGGATGAAAAACACAAACGCCCCAAAGGGTGTGCTTCCCAAAAGACAGGCTAAAAACAACTTTACAAGATGTGAAATCTAAAGTCCGGGGTGCTTTGCTTTTATTTCCAAGGCGATGCTGGGAGTTCAAGTTTATATTTCGAACATCGTTAGTAATTGTCATTGGGAAGCTACCCTGTTTTTACAGAAACGTTGTGAGTACAGGAAGTTAGCAATCGGCGGAATCATTCTTGCTTAGACTGTGGCTTCCTAGTAAACTTTCCTAATTTGTTAATGTTTGCTCTTTTGCTATCTAAACCGAGTAATGCAACGCACGCTTCTTTTGGCAAAAATTCATAACTGCACTCTCACGGGAGCTAACATCAATTACGTGGGTAGTATCAGTATAGACGAAATTCTCATGGAAAAAGCTGGCATATTGCCCTACGAACAGGTGCAAGTAGTAAACGTTACCAATGGACAGCGCTTTACTACCTATGCGATACCAGCTCCAGCTTATTCAGGAGCAATTGAATTAAATGGAGCTGCGGCACGTCTGGGCATTTGTGGCGATCGCTTGATTATAATGGCTTACGGACAGTTAAATCTCGAAGAGTTAAAAAATTACTCTCCGACTGTTGTCATCGTGGACGAAAAGAACAGCATTTTAGAAGTTCGGCGTTGCGATGACCTGCTCAGTAAGACCTAGTGGCAAATAAAGATGTCAAATTTTGAGCTGTCACAACCCCAAAATTACGTAGATGAGAAACAAACCATCCCCATTTCCAATCCCAGGAAAGAATTTGTAGTCAGATTCTGGGGTATTAGGGGTTTAATTGCCTCCTCAAGTACGAATACCAACCGTTATGGTGGTAATACAGCCTGCGTAGAAATGCAAGTGGCCGACAAAAAATTGGTTTTTGACGGAGGTACGGGTTTGCGTATTTTAGGAAAAAGCTGGCTGGAATTACAAAGGCCGCTACAGGCGCATTTATTCTTCACCAACTCTCAGTCAAACCGCATTCAAGGATTTCCATTTTTCGGTCCAGCTTTTATTCCAGAAAACTGCTTTCATATTTACGGAACAGCAGCTTCCAACGGAGCTTCCATCAAGCAATGTTTGTGCGATCAAATGCTGTTACCGCATTTTCCTTATCCTTTACAGGAGATGCAATCTCAATTGCATTTCCACAATTTGGTACCGGGTAAGGTTGTGAAGATAGATGATGTGACTGTTGCAACAGCATTAATAAACCAAAATCAAAAATCCGTTGGTTACCGAGTCAGCTGGCAAAGTTATAATGTTGCCTACGTAACCGATTTACACGAAAATGCAAGTCAGTTGGAAGAAGAACACATCAAACAACTTAGCGAAGGTGTGGATTTGCTAATTGCTAATTCCACTACTCCCCAAAAATTTTACAGGACTGAAAGCAATTGCCACTGGCAAGCTGCTGTGGATTTGGCTCGGACATCAGGCGCCAAGCAATTAGTAATATCCCACCATCATCCAGATGACAGCGACGATTTTCTCGATCGCATACAAATGGAGATTAAATACGCTTTTCCAAAAGCATTAATTGCTCGTGAAGGTTTAACCTTGATAGTTAATGAGTAATCAATACTCAAAAGTTAATATTTTCGAGTGTTGAAGTTGAGACAGACTTTGAACTGTTTGAGTCAGTTGTTGAAGTTTTGCAGCTACCGCACCACTAACTAATAATTCTTCTGCTTTAGCTAGACTCGACTGCAAACTATTGCAAATACCGGAACGCCACAGGTAAAATCCGCCGTTCCACAGCGCTGTTTGCATTAATTCAGAAGGTATACCTTGCAAAACCCCTTGCAGCTGTACTATTAGTTCTTCAGGCTCGAGCAAGGGTACATTTTTGCTGGAAAAATTATATTCTCGGGCAACTAGGTGTAATCTTTCTATAGGTACTGGAGACTGTTCATCGCTGGTTGCAGGCGCAGATAAACCAATAATTGCAGTGCGATCGCGGGGTAAGTCGCAGCTACCTTCTAATCCTTTGACGGTGGTGAATTTTCTCACTCCTCGCAAGGTTAAGGCTGTTTGAAACATTGCTTCTGTGGGAGGATGGACAAATCCAGCAACAACGTGAGCATCACCAGCATAGGGACACCAAATTAATTCCATTGTGGCAAAGGGTGGACGTTTACCCAGTTGTTCCCGATATTCCCAAATACTTTTTGTCAAGGGAAAATGGCGGGGGGTGTATATAAAACCAATTTTTGTTTGCTCGAAGACCTGCTGGATTGTTTCCAGCGGTAACCTGGTCCAATCTACTCCCAGACCCTGCCAAATTTCATTAAAGGCAATCCGTATTTTGTAGGTAGGCGATCGCCTCCATGCATCAGCACCGGTTGACCAGCGGTGGCTAGCAATAAAGCGGTAATGGGACTAATAGGAGAAGTACGCGTTCTGCCATCATAAGGTATGCCCAAGACCATTACCGGTCGCTGACAAGCAATTGGTTGCAGCTGGGGCCCTAGTTGGTCGCAAGCATCCAACATTCCTGCTAGTTCTTCTCCTGTTGGTCGCTTTATGCGATGAGCGATTAAAAACGCTCCAATTTGGGCTGGTGTTGCTTCGCCCAACAGCATCATTCTAGTCGCTGCAGCAGCTTCGCTACGGGTTAAATTTTCTCCCGTATGGTTACCGCTACCTATTTTTTTCAGTAATTCCCGAAATATATCACTCATTACGCTCAAGGGTAATTGCTCAGTGGATGGGGGATAGTAGATAGTGGTCAGTATCCCTACTAACCGCTAACTCTTTGCTAACAAGCCGATCGCGCCAGAGAAATTTGTGGTGGTACATTTTCTCGTACTAACTGCCAAAAATGTTGAATTGGAGGTATTTGCAACCGGTCTTGAGTAGTTACCATGACAACTTTGCGAGTCAAGCTGGAGTTGTCGGCTAATCCACCGTTGCTGTTACCGAGGGGACGAACTGCAAGTGTTGGGTCTTTACGTGCTTCTACTAATGCTGAATAAGGTAGTAAAGCGATCAGTTCTCCCTGGCGCACCACTCCTCGGAAAGCATCTAGGGTGTTGACTTCCAAAACTGCTTGCAGTGTAGCTTGCAGGCGTTCAAATCTATCTTTGACCAGGCGTTGCATTCCGTAACCATCTTTGAAAACTACTTGGGGATAGCGAACCAGTTCTGACCAAGGAATGCGTTCGTATTGTGCTAGCGGGTGATTGGCTGCCATGAGGACTTCGATCGGTTCATCGTATAAAGTTTCTACCACCATTTCTTTGCCGGCGGTCAAAAAGCGATTGTTCATGACAATGGCCATGTCTACCAGTCCGTCTTTGAGAACTTTTAAAGCGCGATCGCTGCCTAAAGATGTGACTCGCAGTTGTATGTCTGGGTAATCGTGACAAAACTTTTGCAATACCGGTGGCAGGTAATACGCACACAACGAATGAATTACAGCTATACACAATTCAGGCTGCTTTCCTGCTACTAAGTCTGTTATTTCTTGGGTGGCTATTTGCCACTCTTGACATATTTTCCGAGCGCGGGGTAGCAAGCGTTCACCGGCTAGGGTCAGTTTTGCCTGACTTGTCCTGTGAAACAGCTCCAACCCCAAATCTCCTTCTAATGCTTGGATTTGACGACTGATCGTCGATTGAGTAACACCACATTTTCTTGCTGCCCCTTGAAAGCTACCGGTTTCCGCGATCGCCAAAAAGGCTTGCAACTGCTCTAGTCGCATCTTTGTGTAGCCTGAATTACATGTACGGCTGGAACTAACTTAACGTATTTCCTGTAGCATTTTAGTAGAGTTTGTTACATCTACTTTTTTCTTGTCGGGCATGAATTTCAAATTGTGTTTTTGCTCAAAGACAGAAGTTTTGGCTTGTCGTATGCTAAACAACTTTTAATGCTTTCTGAAGAAAATAAAAATTAACATTCAAATATTATCATTTCACGACACTATCTTTGATTTTCTTGCCTACCACTCGGCTAAAGCAGTAAAGACAGCTTGCTGCAAATCTGGTGTCAAAGCAGAACTGTTTACTAATTGCTGCAATCTTCGCTTTCCTGTTTCTGGAGCCAAATTTTTGAGTGCAGCAAGGGCGTGCTGTCTTACCAGTGCATCTGTATCTGTCGCCAGCTCAATTAAAGCTTCAATAGCTTCGATTTTGCCCAGCTGTCCCAAAGACAGGGCGATCGCTTTTTTGACTGCTGCAAGCTCAGCTGCTGGATGTTTCTGCTGCAAGAGTGCCAACAGTATTTCTGTGGCCCTTGAGGTTAACTGCGAATTGGTAATTCGCCCCAAAACTGTAACGATTTCTTGCCACAGTTTCGCTTGTTTGACTGTATTCAGTGCTATTTGCAGATATTCCACAGCTTTGGCGTTTCCATCCAACCCAGCGCCCGAATAATCTCTAATTGCAATTTTTCCGGAGTATTGGGGTTAATTAACGCTTCCAACAAGTACTTAGCTGCGTCGTCACCGCCAATTCGAGATAAAGACGCTGCTGCGGCAGCACAAACTTCAAGATTAATATCATAAAGCTTGCTGTTGAGTTTTTTCGCTAAATCTAAGGAATTGCACAAATCAAGGCGGAATCCCAAACCCAGCACAGCTTCTCGCCTTACGGAAGCAGCGACATCATCTAATGCTTTCAGCAGAACTGGTGTGACGCGCGGATCGCGAAAGCTGCTGAGAGCTTCAATAACAGCAGTGCGAACAGCTATTTGCGGGTCTTCTACCACGCTCAACAGCGGCGCGATGGTGTCTTGATGCCGGATCAAACACAGCGATCGCACAGCCCACAAGCGCGTATCTTCTTGTTCGAGCAGCTGTGTGAGAACGTCGATGGCCAGCGTACCCATTTGTCCTAAAGCTGCTGAAGCTATCAGCCTCAATTCCTCATCATCTTCTGCCTTCAGAAATTCTATCAAAGCAGCTACCACCTCTGGAGTTGGAAACTGTCCCAATAACCGCACCGCGTACCAGCGCAGTTCTTCTGATGCCTCTTCGTCTTTTAAAATCTCGATTAACGGAGCAATCGCAATTTTTCCTAGATGTGCAAATACTTTTGCTATTTCCCAGCGTTGCTGAAAATCTCCCTTGGTAAGCACTGCCAGTGCAAGCTGCAACAGTTTTTCTTGATTTTCTAATCGAACTTGATTTTTGCAATTTTCTTCCCAAAGCAATTGTCGCAGATATTGAATTACCGATTGCCAATCACCTGCGTTGTATGCTGTTTCTGCTTGCAGCAGTAGTTGCTTGAAATCACTCACGGTTTCAAAAATCCCTGGAATGGAAATTCAGTGCCTTTAGGAAGGTTTATTCTGCCAAATTCGTCTGCATTTATGAAATTTTGGCCCCTAACAAACCATATTCCTTTTTAGGATATCTGCAATTCCCTTTTCTCAAAACCCCGGCTTTGAGTTTTTAGGATAATTCTATGTCAAAAATGCATTTTGAGAATGCGTTTTTTACATTTTTACTGATATTCCGTAACAATATATACGAATTTTATGTTTTTGCAACCTTAACGTAAAGGTAACTGAACAAGAACTAACAAAAGTTGCCATGAAATCAGGGGGCAAAAACTAATAATACTTTTGTTTGAACCTCCAAACCTCTATCCCGGGGAAGGTAAGGAGAGCAACAGCAACTGCACGTTAGCAACCAAAAGTATCAAAAAAAATCTGAAAGCAGCAAATTGCAATGAGAATTAACTCATGACAGACGCAACAACGACCACCACCAGCCTGAATAAATTCGAGAAAATAAAGGCAGAAAAAGATGGACTTGCCGTCAAAGCTGAGATAGAAAAATTTGCCTCACTAGGTTGGGAAGCAATAGACGAAAGCGATCGCGATTATCGCCTCAAGTGGTTGGGCGTGTTCTTTCGTCCAGTAACTCCAGGCAAGTTCATGATGCGGTTGCGCATACCCAACGGAATTATTACGCATCAACAAATGCGAGTACTAGCAGAAATAGTACAGCGTTACGGTGACGACGGCAGTGCCGACATCACCACCAGACAGAATATCCAACTGCGGGGTATTCGGATTGAAGATTTGCCAGATATCTTTCAAAAATTTCGTACAGTCGGCTTAACCAGCGTGCAATCGGGAATGGACAACGTCCGCAACATTACCGGCGACCCAGTTGCAGGACTAGATGCGGAGGAGTTGTTCGACACCCGCGAGTTGGTTCAACAAATTCAAGATGCAATCACCAACAAAGGTGAAGGCAATCCAGAATTTACCAACCTACCACGAAAATTTAATATCGCCATTACTGGTGGACGAGACAACTCTGTTCACGCAGAAATCAATGATTTGGCTTTTATACCCGCTTTTCGAGAAGTCAGTACGCAACAAGGTTGCCAATCTCGAACGTTTGGCTTCAACGTTCTAGTAGGAGGATTCTTCTCCAGCAAACGCTGTGAAGCAGCCATTCCTTTGAACGCGTGGGTACCGCCAGAAGATGTAGTTGCTTTGTGTCGAGCAGTTTTAGAAGTATTTCGTGATTGCGGTTTGCGCGCTAATCGACAAAAATCCCGCCTGATGTGGTTGATCGACGAATGGGGTCTGGAAAAGTTTCGTTGCGAAGTAGAAAATCGCTTTGGCAAGCCATTGTTATCTGCTGCACCCAAAGATGAAATAGATTGGGAAAAACGCGACCACATCGGGGTATACAAACAAAAGCAACCAGGGTTAAACTATGTGGGCTTGCACGTTCCCGTCGGGCGCTTAACTGCCGAGGACATGTTTGAAATAGCACGTTTGGCAGAAGTGTACGGCAACGGGGAAATTCGGCTCACCGTAGAGCAAAACGTGATTATTCCCAATATACCTGATTCGCGTTTAATGTTATTTTTAACAGAGCCGCTCTTAGAGAAATTTTCCATCTCCCCCAAACCGTTAACGCGATCGCTCGTCTCTTGTACCGGTGCACAATTTTGCAACTTTGCCCTTATCGAAACCAAACAACGCGCCCTGGCAACGATCCAAGCTCTAGAAACAGAATTAGAACTCACACAAAAGGTGCGAATCCATTGGACAGGTTGCCCTAACTCTTGCGGACAACCCCAAGTCGCAGACATCGGTCTGATGGGAACCAAAGTTCGTAAAAACGGCAAAACAGTAGAAGGAGTAGATATCTACATGGGCGGTAAAGTTGGCAAAGACGCCCGGTTAGGAACCTGCGTACAAAAAGGCATACCCTGCGAAGATCTACAACCTGTGCTGCGAGATTTACTTATCCAGCACTTTCAAGCCAAACCGAGACAAGAAGCTTTAGTCAGCCATTAGCTAATTGTTAACAGTTAATTGCAATCAACGATTACCCCACAGGTAAAAACTGTCTTTTACCCTCAAGACTCTTTTCCCTGGATCTCTCTACCTGCCAACTAAAGAACCAATGACCAGTTTTTCAAGAAGAAAATTTATCATGACCACAGGAGCAGCCGCAGCAAGCTCCCTGTTGGCTCACGCCTGCTCTTCTAGGAACTCTAACTCCACAGCAGGAGGTGGTGGATTGCCTTCTGCTGTACCAGCTGCTAATTCAACTGCTGTAGCTAACGCTCCCAAAGTAGAAACAACCAAAGCTAAGTTGGGATTCATTGCTCTCACCGATTCAGCTCCTGTAATTATTGCCAAAGAAAAAGGCTTCTTTGCCAAATACGGTATGACAGATGTGGAGCTGACCAAGCAGAAATCCTGGCCTGTAACCCGCGACAATCTCAAAATCGGCTCAGCTGCAGGCGGAATTGACGGCGCTCACATTCTCAGCCCCATGCCTTATCTGATGACCATTAATGATAAAGTACCAATGTACATCTTGGCGCGGTTAAATACTAACGGCCAGGCAATCTCTGTTGCCAATAAACTAAAAGATTTGAAAGTTGGTTTGCAAAGCAAAGCACTCAAACAAGTCGCCGCACAAGCCAAAGCCAACAAACAAGTTATGAAAGTTGCAATCACTTTCCCCGGCGGTACTCATGATTTGTGGATGCGCTACTGGCTTGCAGCTGGCGGGATCGATCCCAATCAAGATGTGGTATTGGAACCCGTACCACCACCACAAATGGTGGCAAACATGAAAGTCGGTACTGTGGATGCTTTTTGTGTAGGAGAACCTTGGAACGCCCAACTAGTAAGCCAAAAGCTGGGTTATACAGCTCTTGTCACCGGCGAATTGTGGAAAAACCATCCAGAGAAAGCCTTTGCTATGCGCAAAGATTGGGTTGATAAAAATCCCAACGCTGCTCAAGCACTGTTGATGGCAATTATGGAAGCGCAACAATGGTGCGAGGCAAACGAAAACAAAGAAGAGATGTGCAAAATCTGTTCCGATCGCAAGTACTTTAATGTTGCTGTTGCAGATATCTTAGAGCGGGCTAAAGGCAATATAGATTACGGTGATGGACGCAAGCAACAGAACTTCCAGTACCGGATGAAGTTTTGGGCAGATAATGCTTCCTATCCCTACAAAAGCCACGATATTTGGTTTTTAACAGAAGAAATTCGCTGGGGCTATTTACCACAAGATATCAAGATCAAAGAAATAGTAGACCAGGTCAACAGAGAGGATTTGTGGAAAAAAGCTGCCAAAGCTCTTGGTGTTTCTGACTCCGAAATTCCTACCAGCACTTCCCGTGGAGTAGAGACTTTCTTTGATGGTGTCCAATTCGATCCAGAAAAACCAGAAGCATACCTAAAAAGTTTGAAAATCAAGAAAGTCTAATTATCACTTTCCAGGCTAGACACAATATGTCATAGCCAATTTTTTCGGTTTCCATAAATACCTCAAAAACCACTGGCTTGCATGGAGAAAAAATAATCATGGCTGCTATTATTGGAACTCGTACTGTCAAGAAAAAGAAAATTAGCAATCTCACCAAAATCTTATCGAAAAAAATAATTCCTCCTTTAGTGGCCATAACTATTTTTCTGATAATTTGGCAATTATTATGCTTAAACCCTAACTTCAAATTGCCAGGTCCAATAGAAACAATTTCAGAAACATGGGATCCTTTTATAATTAATCCTTTTTTTGATAATGGCGAAACGGATAAAGGCTTGGGTTGGCAAATACTGAATAGCCTTGGTAGAGTTGGTACGGGCTTTTCGCTAGCAGCCATTACCGGTATAACGCTGGGGATTATTATCGGCGCTAATAAATTACTCTACAATGCCGTCGATCCTATCATCCAAGTCTTGCGGACTGTACCTCCTCTGGCGTGGTTGCCAATTTCGCTAGCAGCATTTCAACAGGCAAATCCCTCCGCAATTTTCGTGATTTTCATTACCTCGATCTGGCCAATTTTAATTAACACTATTGTTGGCGTGCAACAAATACCCCAAGATTATATAAATGTGGCCAGAATTTTGCGATTAAAAGGATTTAGGTATTTCTGGAAAATAGTTTTTCCCGCAACTGTTCCCTATATATTTACAGGATTGCGAATTGGCATTGGTTTATCTTGGTTAGCAATTGTAGCGGCAGAAATGTTAGTTGGTGGTATAGGAATTGGATCGTTTATTTGGGATGCCTACAATACAACTACAGAAACTAATTTGAGCGAGATTATATTAGCTCTTGTGTATGTAGGTTTAGTGGGATTGCTTTTGGATAAACTAGTCGCTTTTATCGCTAGGAAAGTGGTACCTGCAGAACAAAAGTAGAAAAAGGACAATTAATAACTAAAAAACATGAAAACTTTTGTTGAAGTTGACCACGTCGATCGTGTATTTGACATTCCCAATGGCGGTAAGTACATCGCCTTGAAAAATATTGAACTCAAAATCAGACAAGGAGAGTTTATTTCTTTACTCGGGCATTCTGGTTGTGGAAAATCCACCTTACTCAATATCATCGCCGGTTTAGATAAAGCAACTGTTGGCGGTGTAACTTTAGAAGGGCGAGAAGTCAAGGAACCAGGGCCAGATAGAATGGTAGTGTTTCAAAACTACTCGTTGCTTCCCTGGTTAACGGTACGGGAAAACATAGCCTTGGCTGTAGATGAAGTTTTTAAAGATAAGCCCAAGGGTGAGCGCCGCAGTATTGTAGAAGAGCATATCGACATGGTAGGGCTGCGTCATGCAGCGAAAAAACGCCCTAGCGAATTGTCCGGCGGGATGAAACAGAGGGTGGCGATCGCTCGTGCATTGGCTATACGTCCTAAGGTGCTGCTGCTAGACGAACCCTTCGGAGCATTGGACGCTCTGACGCGAGGTAGCTTGCAAGAACAGCTGATGAAAATCTGCAACCAACACAACGTCACTTGCGTGATGGTAACCCACGATGTCGATGAAGCGCTGTTTTTGAGCGATCGCATCGTTATGCTCACCAACGGGCCAGAAGCTCACATCGGACAAATTTTGGAAGTACCGATTCCTCGTCCCCGCCAGCGTTTGGAAGTAGTCAAGCATCCCAGCTACTACCGCCTGCGCAACGAAATGATTTACTTCCTCAACCAGCAAAAACTTCTCAAAAAACGCAAAGCGGGACAAATTCCAGCACCAACATTCACTGTTTCTGGAAATTTAGAAAAAGTCCACTTAGAAATTGGCTTTATGCCCTTAACCGATGCTGCACCTTTAATAGTGGCAAAAGAAAAGGGCTTCTTTGCCAATTACGGACTAGAAACAGTTACCCTCAACCGTGCCGACAATTGGACGGAAATCGCCACGGGTGTGGCTGCTGGCAAGCTAGATGCTGCGCAAATGCTGGCTGGTATGCCCCTTGCCCTTACGTTAGGTGCTGGTGGTAAAACACCCATTCCTGTAGTTAATGCTTTAAATCTCTCGCGCAACTCCAACGCCATTACCTTGAGTAAGAAATTGTACGGCGAAGGCGTGAGAACTCCCGAAGAGCTAAAAGCTGCAATTAACGCTTATCCCGATCGCATTCTGACTTTGGGAATAGCGCATCCCACAGCAATGCAGAATTTAATTGTGCGTTACTGGCTAGCTGCTGGTGGCATAGATCCTGACAGAGATATTAGTCTCGCGGTCATACCACCAACGCAAATGGTTAAACAGCTCAAAGCCGGAATCATTGACGGTTATTGTGCTGGAGAACCTTGGAATTATCTTGCCGTGCGTGAAAACGCAGGCTTTGTAGCCGCTACCGCCTTGGAAATTTGGCCCGGACAGCCGAAAAAAGTGCTGGGGGTACGAGAAGACTGGGCTCAGAAACACCCAAAAACCTACGTTGCCTTAGTAAAAGCACTGCTAGAAGCTTGCAAATACTGCGACGATCTCCGCAACCGGGAAGAAATTGTGGAATTAATTTGCCGTCCGCAGTACCTTGATATCGATCCTGCTTGCGTCCGTCCTGGTTTTATCGCTCCCTACGATCGCGGCGATGGCATGCCACCTCAAAATTTAACAACATACCACCAGTTTTATCTCCATCAAACCAACTGTCCAAATCGTACGGAATTGCTGTGGATGATTACCCAAATGGCACGTTGGGGCTTGGTGCCCTTTCCTAAAAATTGGGTGGAAGTGATTGAGCGAGTTTGTCGCACCGATGTATTTGGAGCCGCCGCACGCGATCTTGGTTTGCTCGATATCGAACAAGATGACCCCATTCACTTATTTGATGGTAAAGTATTTAACCCTTCTCAACCGATAGAGTATCTCCACAGCTTGGAAATCAAACGTCAAATCCGTATTGAAGAAGTATTTATTTAGTCATTAATTAATGGCTAACCGCAATTAGCAAACAACAACTAACAAATGATCCCATGCAAATTATCAACCAAACTCACAGCAAAACCAAAAGCAATCAACTTCAAACCCAAAAAGCAGAAAATTTTCTCGAAATCAAGGGTGTAAGCAAAATTTACCCCACTCCCGACGGTCCTTACACCGTCCTGGAAGAAGTGAACCTGCAAGTGCGGGAAGGAGAATTTGTCTGTATAATAGGACACTCTGGCTGCGGCAAATCCACACTCCTAAACATGGTATCCGGCTTGAACAAGCCCACTGAAGGTGTAATCTGCTTGCAAGGACAGCCGATCGCCGAACCAGGACCAGAGCGGATGATGGTATTCCAGAATTATTGTCTTTTGCCTTGGTTGAGTGTCTTTGATAATGTTTACCTGGCGGTTGATTCTGTATTTCCCAAAAAAACCCAAGCAGAAAAACGAGCGATCGTCAAAGAACACCTAGCAATGGTGGGGCTTGCAGAAGCGGCTGATAAAAAACCTCATCAGATTTCTGGCGGTATGAAACAGCGAGTAGCGATCGCCCGCGCCCTCGCCATCCGCCCCCAAGTTTTGATTCTAGATGAACCCTTTGGAGCATTAGATGCCATTACCAAAGAAGAACTGCAAGAAGAACTTCTACAAATCTGGTGCAACCATCAAGTCACGGTACTGATGATTACCCATGACATTGATGAAGCTCTTTTTCTAGCAGACACAATTGTGATGATGACCAACGGACCGGCTGCAAAAATCGGTGAAGTCTTGAAGATTCCCTTTTCCCGTCCTCGCAATCGTCGCCGCATCATGGAAGATCCCCAGTACTACAACCTGCGGAACTACGCCCTTGACTTTTTGTATCGCCGCTGCGCTCACCCACAAGAATAACAAACACCTCTATTCAATCAGGGTTCCCAATGCCATCGTTAACTTAGGAAGGTTTTAATGCTCAAGGGATTAATTTCATTTCAAGGCCGCTACCGCATTTTGCACCTGACTTGGTTTGCTTTCTTTCTTACCTTTGTTTGTTGGTTCAACTTTGCTCCCTTTGCCACAACCATTGGTAAACAACTAAATTTAACACCTGAGCAAATTAAAACTCTGGGTATTTGCAATCTTGCCTTGACAATTCCAGCACGGATTATCATTGGCATGCTTCTAGATCGTTTTGGTCCCAGAAAAACCTATACGTTGCTGCTAATGTTTGCAGCTGTTCCCTGCTTGGCTACAGCACTGTCGCAGAATTTTAATCATCTAGTTATCAGTCGCCTGTTGATGGGAATCGTCGGTGCTGGTTTTGTTGTAGGTATCCGCATGGTCTCGGAGTGGTTTCCACCCAAGGAAATTGGCATCGCCCAAGGTATTTATGGCGGTTGGGGTAATTTTGGTGCATTTGGTGCAGAGTTTACCTTACCGACAATTGCAGTTGCTGCTAGCTTTCTAACTGGCGGTGCTTCTAATTGGCGGTTTGCGATCGCCCTAACAGGTATCGTTGCAGCAATTTATGGCGTCATTTATTACCACAGCGTTCAAGATACACCTCCTGGCAAAGTCTACAAAAGACCTAAAAAAAATGGTGCCTTGGAAGTAACTAGTGTCAAAAGCTTCTGGGCAATGATTATCTCGAATTTTGGCTTAATTTTCGCCTTGGGTTTATTAGCTTGGCGCTTGGAACAAAAGAACATTCACTTTTTAACTAAAAGCCAGATGTACCTGGTTTGGTTTTTGTTAGCAGGATTATTTGCTTACCAAACCTACAAAGCTTATCAAGTTAACAAAGAACTTTTAATTGCTAAGAAAATCTACCCTCCATCCGAACGCTATCAGTTTAGCCAAGTAGCCTTACTCGAATTTACTTACGTCACCAATTTCGGCTCTGAACTTGCTGCTGTTTCCATGCTACCAGCCTTCTTCGAAAAAACCTTCGGCTTAGAGCATGTAGTAGCTGGAATGATTGCTGCTACCTATCCATTCTTAAATTTAATTTCTCGTCCCAGTGGTGGTTTGATTTCTGATAAATTTGGCTCCCGCAAGTGGACAATGACAATTATTAGCGCCGGTATTGGTGTTGGCTATTTGATGGCACATTTTATTAACAAAAGCTGGCCCCTACTGTTAGCAATTGCAGTCACAATGTTTGCTGCTTACTTTGCCCAAGCTGGCTGCGGTGCCACCTACAGTATCGTACCTTTAATTAAAAAGGAAGCTACTGGTCAAATTGCAGGCAATGTCGGAGCTTATGGTAATTTTGGAGGCGTTGTTTATCTGACGATTTTCAGCTTAACTGACGCGCGCACGCTCTTTTCCACAATGGGTATAGCGGCTATGGTTTGTGCTTTCATGTGTGCGTTCTTCCTCAAAGAACCGAAAGGCTCATTCGCATCTGCTTATGAAGATGAATCACCAGAAAGCATTCCTCAGCCTCCTGCTATCCTCGCAGAGGAATAGAACTATTAATCCCAGTCAAAATATCAACTAAAAATCACTAATTTTTTGACAACTCCAAAGCCCGCTATTTTTCTCAGTGGGCTTCTTGCCAGCATACTTTTATTTTTCTCAAAAATATGCAGTCCTTAAAGTCAAAAACTGGTGACAAATTCCCTGGCAAATGCAACCAAAAATCTAGATGCAATCAGCACTTAATGGAGAGATATAAAATTACATAGCAAAAAATAATACTTATAACCTGTTCTCGCCGGGAAAAATGTATCAATAGAAACTTTTTTAGCGTCTCATTTCCTATCTAATAATTGCAAAAGCGTTTAAGTATGCCTATTAAAAAATAGACAAAATAAAATTTTTGATGAATTTGAATCTTGAAAATTTTGCAATTGTTATTGCAACCTTTGCAACCATTCCTAGTTGTTAGTTTTATCCCTACAACAAAGAATTTAAAAATTGCCAAAATCCGTGAACGCGGCGCCACTTAACTGCTATGACTGAATCTATCAAAACACTCTGTCCCTATTGCGGTGTAGGTTGTGGACTAGAAGTATCCCCACCAGCACAACCAGGAAAAGCGACACATCGAGATAGTCAAGGAAATCCTATTTGGCGAGTGCGGGGTGATAAATCCCATCCATCCAATCAAGGCATGATTTGTGTCAAAGGTGCTACGATCGCCGAATCCTTGGACAAAAACAGACTGCACTACCCAATGGTACGAGAATCATTGGATCGGGAGTTCCGACGTATCAGCTGGGATGAAGCCTTCGATATTATCAAGGCACAAATTCAAACCGTGCGTTTCACCCAAGGTCCAGAAGCCATATGCATGTACGGTTCCGGACAATTTCAGACTGAAGATTACTACATCGCCCAAAAACTTTTAAAAGGATGCTTGGGTAGCAATAATTTTGATGCTAATTCTCGCTTGTGCATGTCTAGCGCTGTAGCTGGGTACATCCAAAGCTTTGGCTCAGACGGTCCTCCCTGTTGTTACGACGACTTGGAGCTAACCGACTGTGTATTTTTAATCGGTACTAACACAGCAGAATGTCATCCCATTATTTTCAACCGCCTGGAGAAGTACCGCAGAAAGAATCGTAAAGTCAAAATGGTTGTGGTCGATCCCCGTCGCACACCAACAGCAGAAGCGGCCGATCTCCATCTAGCGATTCGTCCCGGTACAGATATTGACTTGTTAAACGGTATTGCTCATCTATTAATGCGCTGGGGATACATTGATGCTGGTTTTATCGATGAGTGTACCAGCAACTTCTCTGCTTATGCTGAGGTGATTCGGCACTATTCAGAAGAAGTGGTAGCCAGAGAGTGCGGTATCAGCGTTGAAGATCTAGAAACAGCAGCTCGTTACTGGGGTGAATCAGAGCGGGTACTTTCTTTGTGGTCGATGGGAGTAAATCAGTCTACCCAAGGTACGGCCAAGGTCAGAACTATTATTAACCTGCATTTGATGACCGGACAAATTGGCAAACCAGGAGCAGGGCCTTTTTCTCTCACCGGTCAGCCAAACGCCATGGGAGGAAGAGAAGCCGGAGGTTTGGCACACTTGTTACCTGGTTATCGGTTAGTAAAAAATCCCCAGCATCGTGCCGAAGTAGAAGACTTTTGGGGACTGAAACGAGGACAAATTTCAGCTACCCCAGGTATGACTGCAACCGATATGATTATCGGGTTGGAAAACGGCACTGTCGGCTTGTTGTGGATTGCTGCTACGAATCCGGCAGTAAGTATGCCAGATTTGAAACGAACTCAAGCAGCGTTAATGCGATCGCCTTTTACCATTTACCAAGACGCCTACTACCCGACAGAAACCGCTGCCTACGCTCACATGCTACTTCCTGCCGCACAATGGAGTGAAAAAACCGGGGTGATGACCAATTCCGAACGAGTGGTCACTTTCTGTCCAGCATTCCGCCGACCACCAGGCGAAGCAAAGCCCGATTGGGAAATTTTTGCCGAAGTTGGACGCAGATTGGGTTTTGTCAAAGAGTTTGATTTTGCTTGTTCCGCCGAAGTTTTTGCAGAATTTGTGCAATTAACTCGCGATCGCCCTTGCGACATGACAGGATTAAGTCACGAACTGTTACAAACGCAAGGTCCGACTCAATGGCCTTATCCGCAGCAACCAGCAGAACCCGTTTATATAGACCCCGAAACAGGTGTTTTGAGTTTTGAACCTCGAGATGGAGAGGAAACTCCTTGTTTTAGGCAAAGAACCGGTAAACGCCTTTACACCTCCAGGCGCTTTTACACCCCTGATGGACGGGCTCGCTTTGCAGCATACCACTCGCGAGGACTAGCAGAACCACCAGATCCAGATTATCCTTTCGTGCTCACCACCGGACGGCTTTACGGACACTGGCACACCCAAACGCGTACCGGTCGAATCGAAAAAACTCGCTCCTTGCACCCCGAACCTTTCATTGAAATCCATCCCCACGATGCTGCTGCTTTGGGAATTAGTGACAACCAATTGGTAGAAGTGCGATCGCGCCGCTCCCAGGCTCAGTTTCCAGCCAAAATTACTAAGGCCATCACCCCCGGTACGGTTTTTGTTCCCATGCACTGGGGAGCGCTGTGGGCAGATAACGCCGAAGCTAATGCTCTGACTCATTCCCAATCTTGTCCTGACTCTGGCCAACCAGAATTAAAAGCCTGTGCGGTACAGTTAGTACCGGTGAGTGCAAAGGTAAATACGGCAGAAATTCCCCGCACCTGGGTTTATCAAAATACCTAGCAGACCATCCCCACGGGCGATCGCCCTTTGATTGCACTCGATGTAACTTCCCTATTTATTTAATGATAAGCTGCTAACAATACCCCCTCCCGGCCGGGTCAAATATATTTTCTATGGGGTGTAGCAGATGCGACAATTTTTTAAGCAAATTAGAGAGGCCAGCAAAGATAAGAACTTTATGCACCTCATTGAAAATATAGAGGTGCTCGTCTCTAAAGTTCTCTCTCTTTTCATGGTGCTGGTAATTTTAACAGCTATTGGAGATTTAGGCTTTTTTCTATTCCAAGAATTATTTTCTGCACCCTATGGAAAATTTAATACTACACTTTATAAAATCTTTGGCCTATTTTTAAATATTTTAATAGCGTTAGAAATTTTAGAAAATATCACAGGTTACCTGAAAAAACATGTTTTGCAAGTAGAATTAGTCATTGTCACTTCCTTAATTGCCGTAGCTCGAAAAATTATTATTCTTGACTTGGAAAAAGTATCAGGTATGGATATTATCGGTTTAGGAGTAGCAATTCTTGCTTTATCAATTAGTTATTGGATTATTCGCAGTACCAATGTCAGAAATTAGTCTATATTAGTTTTTCTCAGGTCGATTTATTTTCAGTTTGTGTTGGTTATGGCAAAATTTTTTTCAATTTGAAGCCGATTTTGTTGACTCTTTACGCTGCATACCCATGCAAGTACGTTATAAATTAGATACCTGTGGTATCAAGCTGAAGTTATCAGATTGGAACCGCATGAGTCAACTAGAACGGCAAAATTTAGTCACGTTACCATGCACGAGCGAGTCTGAAATTCAAGCTTACCGAAATTATATCCAGGAATTAATTTTACAACGTACTGGCATGCCAGCAATGGAATTACCTGTTGAGTCTCACCCTGAGTGGATGAATGTTAGCAACGTACCAACTAGCGTTAAGGAAAAAGCCCAAGAAATAGGTGTGACAATCTCAACAGAACAATGGACAAACCTAACTCCCCTAGAACGTTTTGCTTTAATTAAACTTAGTCGTTCCGGACACGAAAATAAAAATTTCCTACCAGCCTTGAAAGAGTTTAATCTGCTTACCAATCCATAAAATAGAAGTAAAATTCTTGGTGGTTTGAGAAGTTAAGAAATATTGTCTGAAAAGACAAAGCCCCAAAGATGCAAAGATAATATAAATTCTGCAGCAGTAAAGCGAGGACAATAAAGATGGCAGCAAAGAAAGTTTTAATGCTGGTGGGAGACTACGTAGAAGATTACGAGGTCATGGTTCCCTTCCAAGCTCTCCAAATGGTGGGGTATACCGTTGATGCAGTTTGTCCTCACAAAAAAGCAGGGGAAAAGGTACGAACTGCGGTACACGACTTTGAAGGAGATCAAACTTACAGCGAAAAACCCGGTCACAACTTTACCTTGAATGCCAGCTGGGAAGAAGTAAAATACGATACTTATGACGCTCTGGTGATTCCCGGGGGAAGGGCACCAGAATATATCCGTTTAAATCAAAAGGTATTAGAAATTACTCGTCATTTTGCAGCCGCCGACAAACCGATCGCTGCTATTTGCCATGGCTTGCAGTTGTTAGCAGCAGCAGACGTACTAGCGGGTAAAACTTGTACTGCCTATCCAGCCTGCGCTCCCGAAGTACGCCGTGCTGGTGGAATCTACGTAGAAGTTCCGGTAAACGAGGCTGTAGTTGATGGCAATTTGGTGACAGCGCCTGCCTGGCCAGCTCATCCTCGTTGGTTGGCAGAATTTTTGAAATTACTGGGTACAAAGATCGAGCATCCTCAAATGGCAGCAGTCAGTTGAGCGATCGCTGGGTGACAAATATTTAAAAACTGTACCGGTTTTAACTGGTACAGTTCTTGGTTTCAATGCACAAAAGAAAACCATTTTTATTTTGATTTCTTTAATTTCTATTTGCGCCACAAAGAGTAAAGCTATAGTTGTATTTAGCATACTTTGGCCGGGATGAAACCCTACTGCCAACTATTCGACATATTTTCTTATCACCCCGCAACTCAATGACAGGCAAAAACGCGAGAGGAAATGCATTTCTGCGACTAGTGTCTGGTAATACAACAGCTTACGGGTCAGAATTCCGCTATTCGCTGTTCCCCAATAAAGAGGTAATAATTGGACGCGACCCTAGCTGTCAAGTGGTTTTGGATGCCATGATGTATCGCATGGTATCCCGTCGTCATGCGGTGGTTCGTCCTCTCTCTTCATCCAATGATGGTGAATGCAACTGGATCGTTTGCGATCTCAACAGTGCTAATGGTACTTATCTAAATGGACAACGATTGCAAGGCTGTCAGCAATTAATACCGGGCGATCGCATTACCCTGGGCTACGACGGTCCGGAATTTGTATTTGAATACACAATAAACCATCAGCATACCACAATCTCATCTCTTGCCGAAGCTACATCCTTACCTCCAGCAGGATATCAAGCACCCGTACTTCCCGATTCTTCCGTGAGCTTTACGCAGCTGTTTCCAATCATTTCCACAGGTAAAGACCTCACCCGAAAAGCTTATTTAATACCAGGAATTCTCACGGTAGTTTTTGTGGTACTAATGTTCGCAACTGTAGGCGATCCGCGAGCAAATCAAGTGATCGTCGGGTCTTACATAGCTTTTGCCGCCTACTATTTTATTTATCAATTGTGCGGAAAGCGCAAACCGTGGTGGGTATTGTTGGCTTCAACATTAACAACGATCATAATTTTGCTCAGTCCTCTACTAGATTTATTTATATTTGTATTTCGGGGTATCCTGCCCGGTAGTTTACCTACAGATCGGGAATCTATCACCTTTACAGAATTACTTATCCGTTACTTTTTTGGTGCAGGTTTGATGGAGGAGTGCATCAAAGCATTACCGGTCTTTATAGCCTACGCTATTGGTAAAGGACTGCGATCGCCTTGGCGGGAAAATATCGGTGTTTGGGAGCCTCTGGACGGCATCCTCCTGGGAACCGCTTCCGCCGTCGGCTTTACTTTGTTGGAAACCCTGGGACAGTATGTGCCGCAAATTACTCAAAATGTAGCCATCCAAGCAGGGGACGGCGCGGGTCAGCTGGCGGGGTTGCAACTGTTAATTCCCCGGATTTTGGGTTCTGTAGCAGGACATATGGCTTACAGCGGCTATCTGGGTTATTTTATCGGATTAGCGGTTCTCAAGCCGAGAAAAAGCTGGCAAATCCTACTAGTAGGCTATCTCACCGCCGCCGGACTGCACGCCTTGTGGAACGCTACGGGGACGATCAATGGGTTGTTGTTGGTAATTGTCGGGGTTTTATCCTATGCTTTTTTAATGGCAGCAATTTTAAAGGCCAGGGCTTTATCACCGACGCGGGAGAACAATTTCGCCACTCGTTTTCTCGGACCTAAATAAATGGCAAGCAGCAATCTACCCACAAGCAAGCTAGATAGATTTGTTCAACTCAGGCGCTTAAATATTTTCTTTGCTCGGGAAATAGCGCTTCGCATTGAAAAATTCATACCAGCGCCACCTGCAGAAAGAGAACTACTTACCACAGGTGTTGGTTGTGTTTAGGCTTGAGTTTGAAAACTTTTGATTTTGCCAAGAGCGTAGGAGGCGATCGCCAAACTAATTCTTGCTTGCTCGATTTCTGATAAATTTGCCCATTCGCCCTCCCTCACGCTTTCGAGCACGGTTTGGGCTGTTTTTTGGGGTTCGTTACTTCGCATGGCGTATGCATAGGGGCCCGCTAAAACAAACAAATCTTCCTCTTCCCACGTTGGAAGTAAAGCTTGAACGCATTTTACTAATTGCTCGGCCATGGAGTCCTGGGAATTAACTACTTCGCTAGCTTTGCGAGCGATCGCCTGCAACCACTCTTGCGGTACCCGCGCTGCGAAAACACTTTGCAAACTTTCTTGTAATTTTGCTATTATGTTGCTTTCTGTGCTACATTTGTAGCATGACGTGAAAGAAGTCCACAGTGTGTCTAGCTGGTTGTAAAAAGCTTGGGAGCGAATAGCTAGCTCGTCTGCAAGGACGTCTTTGAGCGCCAATTCCTCCTCTAGTTGGAGAAAATATTCCTCTGACTCTTGTGTGGCCGGATTCCAAGGATAAGTAGCATCCTCTGGCTGGAGCAGAGCCTCTAAAAATTCCAGATGAATTTGAGAAGGTAACTTTTGAAAATCTTCTGGTTCCTTAGCTTTGTTAAACATGAGTTTCTCCCGAGCAATTCATTTGTGGTATTTACAGCTACAGCCGTCCATATTTAATTTCCGCACGGGAAACTTCATTTTTATCCATTAATTCTGATAGTTTTGAGCTATGTCCTGCAGCTAGCTGTAAGTTAACATTTACCCTATCTCAAAAAAGTTAAGAATTCTCAATAATAAACTCCCAAGGATGACTTTTCATACTACCAAACTTTAATTGCATTCCCGATTCTAAAGGCACTTCTTGGCGGTGGATTTGTTGCCAACCGTTCTGATTCAAAATCCAGGTCGTACCGTAGGTAGACTTTTCTTGTAAATAATAAACTCGCACAGGAGTAGTGCCTGTAAACGAGTTGCGACATATAATTTCCGCTTGGCGTCTGGAAACGGATGGTTCTGGAATGACAATATCATTGTCTGCCGTGCGACCGATACGAGTGATACCGTTTTGCAGCGCGTACACAATACCAGCTGACCTTAAAAAGGCTGTGGGAAACAAGGAACCAAGACCGGGGATGGAAGTTTCTGGTAGTTCTGTGATTCCCTCCTCGTAATTTTTAATCAATTCGCCATCAAATTCTGGATGCAAGTACAAAACCGGTAATGTCCAAGGCAGTTGATTAAATCTGTAGACTGTGAGCAAATATTGTCTTGCCTGTGCTACCGCTTGATCTATGGGCATTCGCCTTTGCAGAGCTTGGACAAAAACTTGGATAAAATTATGACATTCCTCATCAGCAATTTCATCGCGCATTCCTAAAACAGCAGGTACGCCATTGCGGATCAGTACTTCTGCTAAACTACTAGAGGGTATGGGTTGGCCTTGAATTATATCAGGTTGGGCTCCCCAACAAGCATTGAAGACAGCGAGTTTCACACCTGTACGCGTCAATACCTGGGCCAGTTCCATACCATTGAGGCGCTTGTTGGCTTGCAAACATAAAAATCCCCCATCAGGTCCTGTTAATCCATGACCGGCATAAAAGAAAATGTTGTAAGCTTTGGTTTCTAATTCCTTTATTAACTGTTGAGGAGTTGGCTGCAATAAGGTTTTCATGCTGCAAGGCGCACATCCTTGCAAATTGTTACCAACCAAAGAGTTATTGGCAAGGATTTGTTCTAGAATAGCTGCTTCTTTATCCAGCTTTAGGTTATTATCTTCTCCTAAAACAAGCAAAATTTTTAAATCTCGATCGAGTTGCAACCGCGGTAAGCGCTCAACTTCGCTAATAGTACGACTAAAAAGAATATTTTGAGACAGGGAAATTGCAGACTGACCTACTTCGCGCTGCATAATTTCCCAAGGCAAAGCAATTAACTTCGGGTCCCGAACTTCCAATCGAAAGCGCAAGCGTGTATTTTGACCCATGGCAATGCCGCTACTGCGTTCCAAACAGCCTAAAATCGGACCGTCGAAAACCCAACGCCACAGGCTTACGCCTAAATACTGCATCAGCCGACTGCTGTAATTGGTCCGCTGACCAGGAGCAGGAAACAGCAATTCCTGAGAGGGTAAGTTTTGAACTTGAGGCTTGAGGCCAGGAGATATTTTTATGCGACTGTGGGGGGCAAACATCTGCTGCCATTCTTGCCAAGCATGAGTTAAGCCCGCATGCCAAACGCAATCATGAATGACATGACCGCTAGGATAGGGAGCCTCAAAAACGCAAATGGCATAATTTTCAGGACCGGTATTGACAAGAGGGGTGATTGCCAAGTTCAGGGATGGATTCATTACATAAAAACGTAGAATGAAAGAAAAATTTTAAATAAAAATTTGTTATTATTCTTCCAGGCCAAAAATTTTGCCTGTTTTAGCTGCTGATTTTGGCTGTTACCTGTATCTATTTTATAAATTCAGGCTTTTACTAGTTTATCGATTTTTGACTCGCTGCTATCATTAGAAATACAATCCTATGGCAGAGCTTCAGTTCTCAGGCTTGACCGTAGGGGTAGACGGCAAAGGCACTCCCTCACTAGAAGTTGTACCGGCATTGTTGGCAAGACATCGATTGGCAACTTCGGCTGTGGGAGTAGACAGATGAGGTAGCGACTTCCACTCAGATAACTGAATTCTAACTGCTTGTCCCTGTTTCAATAAAGGTTTTTTGTCTGGATTTGCAGATGAAGAAGTTACACCTTCTCCCACAGAACACAGCTGCAAGTATATCCATGAGTTGTCATTTGTCTGTCCTGTAGGTTGTTCAATCCGCCGCAAAACGCTACCAGCAGGAACGATCGCTGTTTTTGGAGGTGAATCAACGGTCTTAAAGGATGTTTCTGCTGTGACTTGAATTACTTGAGGTAAGTCGTTGCTTGTAGGTACTGCTGTCGGTACGGAACTAGGAGAATTTTGGTTTGGAACTCGTGCAGAAGTAAAAGTTTTGTTTCCTAAAAATCCTCCTTGACGCAACAGGTAGCCCACAAAACCACCGAACAGTATCAGAATTACAAGAATCACTAATTGCAGCGGTACCCGGGAATGTTTGCTGGGTGCTGTGTCAGGTATGACTTGAGTTTTTTGCTTGCGGGCGGTTTCTGGCTCGATTTGTTGGGTTCTGGCTAGGGAAATTGTTGCTGGCGGGATGATACTAGCAACTTCCGGCAAAACTTTTTGCAGTTTCGTTTCTGGTTCCGAGTATTTTACTTGATAGTGTACTAAAGCAACGGTGACGTTATCGTGGCCGTTAAAAGTGTTCGCAATTTCTATTAACCTGTCTGCGACGTTTTTTATATCCGTTTTTGCTTCTAAAAGTGGCAAAATTTCTGTATCCCAGTATTGTTCTACTCGGTCAAAGTCACTCAAACCATCTGAACACAAAAGAAAAACGCAATCTTCGTCAACAATAAAACGTTCGGCTGAAGGATGTAATGAACTGCTAGGACTCATTCCCAAAGCCTGTACTAAAGAGCCAGAAGCACCCTGTTGCAAGGCATCTCGGTAAATAGCATACCCCAGGCGAACCTCGCGGGAAGCAACATCGTCGTCGAGAGTGACTTGATAGCAACCGTATGGGGCGATCCAGTAAGCACGACTGTCGCCAACATGAGCGATGTACATTTCATGGGCGATAGGTAAAGCCAGAACCAAAGTAGTTCCCATTCGCTGGCGCCCTTGTCGGCTTTCGTTGTCGTTGCGCTGGCTGATTTTATCATTGGCAACGGCTGCTGCTCGTTGCAAGTCTTCCAACAGAAGGATGGGATCTATGTGGTCGTAGGGAATTTTTGTCAGTTCCTGTATTTGTTGCTGAATGGTTTCAATTGCTAAATTTGATGCCACATTTCCCCCCTCATGTCCGCCAATACCATCACAGACAATTGTCAAAGCCCAACAGTGGGGTGGTTTGCTAATCAAGCTACCGCTGGGGGGATAGCAAGCATCTTCGTTGCGCTGGCGGCTTGGACCTGTATCGCTTTTGGTGGCAATTGTCACGGTGGAAGATTGCCATCGCCCTACTTCCGCCAGTCCTTTGTCCAAAATTCTAACTAATTGCTCTGCGGTTTGTATATCTTTTTGTATTAAGCCGCGACAAACTTCGCCAACAAATTCTGCGATCGCTGGTTTCGTTTTCGGTAACAACTGTTGCCAAAACTCACCCAATTCTGATAATTCTGGTTTGGAATTCCAAGCTGGACGCAATTCCAGCAATCGCACCAGCGAGCCTTCCACCCTTAACAATTCCGGGTCAAGCAAACTACAAGCAACACCTTCACTTGCTAGAGGTTGCCATATGTGGGCTATTTGCCACAGCCAATTGAGCTGGCGCATCGATGTTGCATCTTGCCAAGCGACTAGAAGCTGCTGGCATAAATCTACTTCCAGAGGAATCGATCTATCTATTTGTAACGGCGCTTTCTCTAACAACAATATCTCTTGCTGTTGATGCTCTTGTTGAGAAAGGTTCAGTACTCCGTACACCTGTGGTAAGTGCAAGCGGTAGGAAATCAGTCTTAAATAGGGTCTGAGTGCCTGCAATTTTTCCGGATCTGGCGTTTGGGGTAAATTACCGGGCTTGGTATCTAAAAGTATGCGGTCCTTGACTATTAAATACCGGTTGTTTAGTAACTCTCCCGACCGACCAAGGCTGCAATTATCTGCTACTGCCCAAAGATAGCGTTTGGGTAAAGGTGTAGAGCATCGCTGGCAGAATTTGTGGCTAAGGGGATTAATGGCCTGACAATGTTCATTTGGGCAGTAGAGCGTAGCCGCATCATTTTCCATAGTCTTTTTACCGAGAAAGCGATTGGCAATTTCTTCAAAGTTACTGGTAGTGAGCGGCACTCCAGACCGCAGATGTTTTTTGATTCGGTTTATCCAATTTTGGCTCGTAGTTTGAATTAACGAAAGGAGACACCAAGACAGGCTCTCCAAATGACATCCTCAGTCCACTTACAATTTCCTTTGTAGGCTGCTCCATCATGAGAGCAATTTAACTTTCAATCTGCCATCGCACCATAACGCTATCATAACCAAATGCTTGAGTATAGTTACTCCTTGCGAAAGAGGAGACAGTACTGTCATTTCTTTTAACTTGTTAAGTAGGTAGGTGTTAATAAACTGACTAAGACAGCTAATAGCTAGTAGTAACCAATTAGCAATGTCTTATTGCCAAACCACTAAGTTTATTGCTACGCCTGCTACTTTAACTGCAAATTTAACATATCTCATCGGTGAAAGTGTAATGGAAGATAACAAAGAAAAAAAATTCACCGCACTGCTAATCCTGGTGACGTAATTTCTGAACAGCCGCAAACCATTGACGAAAAATCCCAACAACTGGCGGTTGATGCTCCTGACATTACTGGCGAGCACATCCAAGTTCCAACTTACTTTGTCGTAGAACAGCCAGATGGCGAGAAAAAAGCCTTACACCATGTCAAAGATGCGGAGGAAATATCAGATGTAATTCGACAAGCGCGAGTTGACGAAGAAGGAAACCGAATATGGTAATTTTCAAGGCGAGGGAAAATAACAGGCTGGCAAAATAAAAAAGCAGATTTTTGTTGGTGGGGCCTGCCAAAAAGGCAAAAGGTAATTTTTGTTAAGTCCGGGGTGAGCTTTTGACCTTAGTAACTAAAACTTACCTTATGCCTTCCCCAGCCAAAAAAAAGAAGGCTCTGAAATTAAGCAAATAAGTGTTTGAGTAGCTAGCAGTGATTTTTGCTTCGCGAGTATGCGAATAAAAAGAAAAGCTACGGCTGAAATTAAAAGGAAACAGCCACAGCAAAGATGGGTAAGAAATTAAATTTAGAATTTATTGTTTTTATTAGCTAGCCTGTTTGAATTAGCTTGGTTTGTCTTCAAAAGCAACTTGGGGAAGACCCAGACTGTAGTTGGTGACACGAGCAGAGAGATTGTAGCTGATTTCCCCTTTTTGGAGAAGCGATCGCACAAAATGCTCCAAGTCTGAACCGATGCGGCGCAAGTTATAGTTTGTCAGGTCTGCACCGCTGTATGCTTCTACTAACTCGTCAAACTTACGATAAACCTTTTGCAGAGCATCTTCATTCCAGTTAAGTTCGTTATCAGGGTCAACATCTAGTGTTAAAACTTGATTGCTTGGTACCAGTTCGCCGTCTTGGTCAAGTTCAGCAGCAAAAATGCGTATGTGGCGAGTTGTGGACTTGAGAAGAGTGGGGTTTTCGTCCATAGGATTGTCAAAGGGGAATTACAGCAGTTTCTTATGTAAATAGACTACAAGCAAAACTATAAGGATGCTGTGGGCAACTTCATCATCCCTCAGAAATTTTACTTTTTGAGGTGAGGATAGTTCTATCTTAATGCCAAGTGAGGCTCTACACAAAACGAAATCCGGCTGCTATCTTTTGCTGCAGATGTTTTTTTGAGCTTGAATCCCAAAAAATCTTTGGCTAATATGGTCGCCAAAACCTTCTCAAAATCAAGGCAATGCTTTTGTGTCAGCACGGGCGATCGCTTTTAGCGCCTGTTATCTTTTTCCACGGTTTTACCTGCACGTTTCCCTACAATCAATGGCTAGAGCGATAAACTTCCACCAATGAAAATCGGTTGATTGACGAGTTTGGCAAGCTGTTTTCCCTCCCAGCGGCTAAAAATTCCGAAAATCCACCTTTGGGCGCTTCCAAACAGGATATTCCGCGCGGCTAGCTTTTATGCTTGTACAGCAGGAGGTATGCTATAGCTTTTTGCCTGCACATCGGGAATTGTTCTCATGGAACTGGGTGAGAGATTAAACCTAGTTTTTCTGAGATGATTAGATTGCATTATCCCCATTTCTGCTTAAAATTGAAGCATTTACCAGATTGTCTGGGCATGAGGGAACTAATAATTGTAATTGCCAGTTTCCTTTCTACCGTGCTTGTTTTGTGAACGACAACTAACTTCAGTCAGGTACTTGGCGAATTCCTAGCATCATGTCTATAATTGTCTTCCCAAAAAGAATTTTTATTTTTCTATGACTATGTCTATCTTATTTTTCTGTCTTGGTTAAAGAAAAATTAGTACATATAGTAATTTTACGTAGGAAAGGCATAATAACGTCTAGCTTTCATTAATGTCTAAAAAATCAGCGATTCTACTTACGTAAAAATACTAAATTTTCAGTAAAATACCAAACTGTTATTGACGTGGAGATAAAGTTGATGTAAAAACCTTTAAAAAGCTAGAACAAGTTCTTACAGAAACTTTATTGTATACAATCTTAAAAACTGAATAATAGTTATGGCTTGGTTAAATTACAGCTTTGACTGTGATATCTCAACCTAGTTCATAAAACTTGACAGTGAACATCTAGCGAAAAACAAATAGTCAGGAGAAGCAAAATGAAATACAAATTTCGATATAAAAGAGAAAAAAGTTAGTTCAAACGTTTATCGATGCAAAAAAACATAAAGAATTTTTGCTAAAAAAATAGCTTCCTCACCTTGATTGCGATACACTAGAAAGAATCCTAACAGCTATGAACTCTAAAGTATTACCAAAGCAAATAAATAATACCGAAGTGGGTGTTTATGAATGTGAAATACATCTTAAGTTTCGATTGATCGAAGAAAAAAGTTTATTGGGCGATCGCGAGCAATTGTTGCAAGTTTTACTAGATGCTTTGACGGAAGGTTCTGACGACTTTTTAGAAACTTTGCAAGCTTCTGTAAAAGCGCAAGAAATTTCCGAACTGAAAGCATCGCCACAAATGCGACGCCAGTTAATGCGTCTGAGAAATTCTCACGAGACTGCTTAATAATTACAGCTAGCTGTAATTCCGCAGTAGCGTTATGTGTTGCCACAAGCAGGAAGCAGTCAGTTTCAACATCTTATGCTTCGAGTTGGGGAAAAAGACGCAAATGTGGTTACAGCGACCTTGGCTTTGGCTGTGCAAATAGGCAAATAGGTAGTTTGGAGGTATGAGCGGGTCAAATTTTCATAAAAACAAATTTATATTTTGGCAACAGAAATAATTGGAATTATCTGTAATTATTTCTAGTAGATCTATATCTACAATTGCAGTAATTTACCCACAAACACGAAAATGTGGCTTCTCATCGTCGCAACAAAGAATGCTGTGGTTAGAAGCCACATCAAACAAGATGGAACTTAGTATTTTCTATTTGGCCAGACCGTGCTCGAGAGCAAAGCGAACTAATTCAGTACGGCTGTTAGTACCTGTTTTACTAAACAAACGACTAACGTACTTTTCAACATTGCGAACGCTAGTATCCAAGCGTCTGGCAATTTCTTTGTTCATTAGTCCTTCTGCTACCAAATTTAAAACGCTTTGTTCTCGAGGAGTTAAATCAATTGTAAAAGGAGGTGGAGACTGGGCGATCGCGTTTTTTTGAGTCAGCAGTGCCTTGATTTGAGCGATCTGATTAGCTAAGTCAGCAATATCAGGAGCTTCACCGTCTTCAGTTGTAACTTGATTTTTAGCTGCACGGCGAGCAAGTAAGTTTTCAACTATCGCTACTAATTCATCAGGGTCGAAGGGTTTAGGCAAATAAGCATCAACACCTGCTTGGTAACCTTGAATGCGATCGGTGGTCATGCCTTTAGCCGTTAAAAATATCACTGGCAGTGCTCGAAAACGAGGGTCTTCGCGCAGCTGCTTGAGGAACTGATAGCCATCAACCTGAGGCATCATGATGTCAGAAATCACTAAGTCAGGTACATTTTTTTGTATCAGTTCCCAACCCTCGCGAGCGTTACTGGCAACTTGAACGCTGAAGCCACTTTCCTGTAAATAATCTTTTACCGCTTCACGCAATCCCGGTTCGTCATCTACCAGTAACAGTTGTGCTGACATTTAAAAGTTTCCTTTCCTCAACCTTAATTACAATTTAGCGAAAATAAACAGGCTGTTGTGAATCAGAAACGGACAAAAACTATCCTTACTGACAAAACAGTCTTCTTAAGATTATTTCACATTCTGGCAAGAAAGTTATTCCTACTTGCCAGCGCTCAAAAGCAACAGATTCAAGCCCTTAGTTTTCAAAAGGCTAAACGGTCCGCCCGTTTTCAAACTTAGTAATTAAGTTAACTCAAACACAGGTTATTTCCTTTCCAGAACCGAAGTTTTGAGCAAAGCCAGCCAACAATCTCTGTCGTTAAGGTGCTGCAGGCATTGTTCCAGTTGTTGGCAAACATTTTCCAGCCTAGCATCTCGTTGAAAAATCCTGCGTCTTTTAAAATCCAACTTATACGATACCCAACTAGTTGCAGCTGCTGGAGCTCGCGTTCGCTAAAGTCATAGTAACGATAAGTACCGACGTGTAATACTCCAACTAGATTTTCTCCTAGCGGTACTGGTATGCCTGCAAGGGATTTAAGATTTTTCTGGCGCAGAATCGGACTGAAAATCTCTATTTTTGAGAGATCGTTAACTACAATTGGAGTCATGCTAGCAGCAATTCTACCTGCAAACCCCTGTCCGATCGGAATACGGATTTGCTGTGCAATCTCTTCTTCCAGTCCAATAGTGGCGTACACAGCCAAATATTGCTGATTTTTGACAGGTATCAGAAACGTGACCGTATCTACGGACATATATTCTTGCAGCCATTCGAGCTCTTTTTGGATAGCTGCGCTCAATCTTGTTTTTACGTCTTTGGGCTTGTGGCCCATCAAGACTTTCCAACCCTTATAAAACCTTTGCAAACCGGTGCTGTCTGCCCAAAACATCATGCTTATCTCCCCAGAAGCAGAATGTAAAATGGTAGTAACATACTATTATAATGCTTTGCATTTCTCACATGTATTTATCTCGATTTCTGGTGTCCTTAATCTTGAGAAATTTGGCTAAAACTAATTGTTTAACAAGGATAAGACAAACAAATAGTAATTAACTTTCCAGTTTAGGCGTAGTTATTTAAAATTTTATAAATTTTCTGTGATTTCTTCACAAAATTAGTGTGAAAGCAAAAATTAATTAGCAGTAATTTATTACTGGTCAATTTTTAATAAGAGAAATCAAATCTTAGGCAATTTGGTTGTAAGCAGGTTCTAAAATTTTTAATTTTATAGCAATAGTCAATGAATAACCAAATTGATTACAATCTCTCGATGATTTTTGCTTTTTCTGGTAACTTAGCTTCTCTTTGTCCAACAGTACGTGCTCTAGCGGTAAACAAGCCAATGGGAGTACTTAATAAGTCTACAACAGAGGCTCTGCCGGCTATAGCTTTGATACTATCTTTTGGTAATTCTTTTAACAACCAACGTACTAATCGATAACCGCATTCTGGAAGCGTAACTTCCCGCATTAAATCCACACCGTGTAACTCATGCAGATAACGGTGAGAACGCCCGTAGCGCCGCCACTGACTTGCTAGTTGTGGGAGAGTTCTGCGGTGGTGGTGTTGGACAATCGCCTCCGGAACGAATTGCAAACGTCCAATTTTTTCTTGCTGAATTCGCCAACAAATATCAGCGTCACCACCAGAATCAAGATAGGGACGAAATAAACCGACTTTTTGCAACGCTTGTCGCCGAATTGCTAAATTTGCAGTTTGACCGTAGGGACAAAATTTATGGGCGAGCGTGTATTTTTGCGATAAAGTTTGCTGGCGAGCAGCAAATTGCTCGAGCAGGTTTTTCCCAGGAAGGGATACAATTTCACCGACTGCAATTGCAACATCAGGGTTGATAAAAGGTGCAACTAACATTTCTAACCAATTTGGTTGTGGACGACAGTCAGCATCGGTAAAGGCTATGATTTCGCCAGTAGCAGCACGAATTCCTTTGTTGCGCGCGGCGTAGGAACTTTGGATTTGGTTTTCCCTTTCCAGACGAAAAAGAAAGGGGAATTTTTCAACAGTTTTTTGCAAGATACTGAGGGTGCGATCGCTGCTGTTGTTGTCTACCAGCAAATATTCTAGTTGTTGTTTGGGATAAGTTTGAGCTAAAAGACAATTAATCAAACTCGGTAAATCCTTTTCACCGTTATAAATAGGAATAACCAGTGATACCCTGGGCAAAAAGACATCACTGGTGTTTCCATCTATGAGTTTTTTGTTCATATATTCCAGCTTTGAGATTCGGAATTGGCAGCGAACTGGCGGTTAGTAGATTTTTGCTTGACTACTAACCGTCAACTACTAACTAATGTTTAGTTTTTAGTATTCCCAATTCCCCATGCGCAAGCAATCTATAATTGCAAGTCACTAGCTTGAGTGCTAACAGGTTTTTGAGAGGTTTGATTTTGCAAAGGTCGGGCAAAATAATTGCTAGAGAGAACTGCTAAAGCACGGGCGTATTGAGGATCTTTGTCAGTTCCCAGTAAGTTGGGATTAGAAGCTAGTTGACGTTGTTGTTCCTCTGTCAAATCAAGTTTTATATCTGGCGAAATTCCTTTATGATTAATATCCGTTCCTTTAGGCGTATAGTAATGGGCAATTGTGATGGCAACGCCAGAACCATCTGCGAGTTCGTGTACTGATTGTACTAAGGCTTTGCCAAAAGTTTGACTGCCAACTACGATCGCTCGCTTGTTGTCCTTGAGAGCTCCTGTAAGGATTTCACTTGCACTTGCGGAATTGTTATCTACAAGCACAACCAAGGGACGGTTGGTTAAAGCAGTATGGTTGGCTTTTGTTTCGTCACTTGTTCCTTTGCGGTCTACGGTGCGAACTATGGTACCGCTATCCAACCACATTCGCGCGATTTCAACACTTGCTTGCAACAGACCGCCAGGATTTCCTCGCAAGTCTAAAACAAAGCCGTTGACTTTTTTGTTGCTCAAATCGAGGATTGCTCGGCGCATTTGCTCGGAAGCGTGGGCGCTGAACTCTCGCAAGCGAATATAACCAATACGGCGATTTCCCTCTTGTCTGAGAGCATAACGCACTGTAGGTACTTCAATAGTTGCTCGTGTTAGTTTTAACTCAAATACGTTACGACCTTCTCTTTCTAAACGCAAGGTCACAATTGTACCTGCTCTACCCCGAATTAAGTTAGAAGCATCTTCTATTTTCATGTGGTGGGTAGATTTTCCGTCGATCGCCAAAATTTGATCTCCAGGTTTGATTCCTGCTTTGATCGCTGGCGAGTTTTCCAGAGCCTCTACAACAGTTAGTCGCTTGGTTTTTTCGTTCATTTCCATGCGAATCCCAATTCCTGACACTTCTCCGGATGTTTGGTTTGTCAGGGCTTCATATTGTTTGGGATCCATAAATCGAGTGTATGGATCGCCTAGCTGTTGTAAAGCTTCGCGAATGGCAGTATAAGCTTGTTCTTGAGAAGAGTATTCCCTATTCAAGAGACTGAGTCTAATCGCCTGCCAATTTTTATTGTTAAAAGAGCCGTCTACGTATTCACGATTGACCAGTTGCCAGACTTGGTCGACTATCTGTTTGGGGCTATCTTGCAGTGCTGCACGAACAGAGCGACACCAAACTGTTCCAAATACAGACGCAGTTGCTGTAGAAGCGATCGCCCCTCCAATTAAAGCTACTTGTAGCAGCGAGTACCGTCGTTTTGCAGTTTGTTTCATGTATATTAACTGAAATAATTGTGTTGTTGACTTATCTAGCAATTAAGCTTTTCAGCTTTCTACCGTTTAGTTATAGTTTTTTTCATGTTTATCTTTCCTGAAATTGTCCCGAAAATACTGCCTTATTTTTCCAGAAGCCTCCTGCATCCTTAACTTGCTACCCCAGATTATCGTATTTGCATAGCGCTTTCCCAAAAGCATCACAATTGCACTAGTAATTACCTGTAATTACCTGATATTTAGTTCGGCTTTCTCAATTCTATATAGTAAGAAGTTTCGGTAATTTAAATTTTATATAAACCAGTCATCAGCCGTAAAGTTTAAAGCCATCGATTTAGCGATGCCCAGATTCAAATGAGTAAAAAGAGGGGATTTTGACGACAAATAGCGGTGATTTGGTCGAGTCTTCTCCTTTGCATTTGACTAGTGTTTCTTACTATAACCTTAGTTTTAGCATTATCCAAGCCAGTAGATGCTTGTTTGTGCTTGGTGATAGTATTTTTAGGGATATTTATGTTGCCAGATTAACAAGTGCACACCCCCAAACCCCAGTTGTAATTGCTCGGGGTTCTCTAGGGCGCTGTATCAAGTTAATTTTGGCAATGCAGGCGGCTCCCAATAGAAATGTTGATTTGGAGAAACGCGCCCGTTCAACTTTTGAGAATTTCTACTATGGTATATCCATTTTGCATTGTTGGCATGTGCATAAAGTCACGTTAATTACTTCTATGAGGCACTACCAACAGCTAAGGGCATGGAAAAAATTCTTTTGCAGATGCGTGTAATTTGAACAAAAACCAAATATTACCAGAATCAGACACAGCTGGCAATCAGTAGGAGAGCACATATAACTCGAAACTGGATTGGAACTGGGCTTAGCTGGATATTTTCATCTAGATGGTTGCAAGTAAAAAAAGCTTGAAAATGCGGATCTGAAAGCAGGATCGTGGTTTTGCTGCCAGCAACAGAGGAATTGAAAACGAAAAAACTAACAACTGAATTGGAAAGGAAAAACAGTTACGCGTTTTGGTCGTTGATTTGATATTTATAATTAAAAAAAATGAATTATTTTTAGTAGGATGGAAAAAACTGGGTAAAATTTTCCAATTGTTCAATTCTTTCACAAAGAAGATGAATTTTTACTAGAAGAAAGGCTCCAAGGCATTTAGAAGGCAGAAGGGAAAATGTAATTTTTAATACAGCAGATGGTTTCAAGCTCCTGAATTCATTTATAGTCAAATCCCCACTTTGGGAACCTTCTTCTACCAACAGATCAGCGCAATCAATGCCTTCTTTAAACAAGAGAATAATCTTGGTTGCTTGCAAACTGGGAGGCCATGGCCATAATAGTCGCCAGAGGTACTTTAGCAAAGTATTCGCGCTGAAATTGTTCTTCGCGAACAGCAGCTAAAAATTGGGCGATCGCTGTTTGTGCTAAAGCTAGGTTGGTTGTCCCGTGCTGGCTAAAGTACAAGTCACGGTCTTGGCGCTGGACTGTAAAACCGAGATGATTTAAGGCTTTCAAACCCCAACGCAAGCAGAGACTACCAATACCTAATTTTTCCGTTAATTGCAGGCGAGTGACCAATCGTTCAGTGCGGCTAAGATATTTGGCAATTCCTACTAAAGTTAACCAAATTTCTTCAGGTGGTCGGTGTTCGGGTTGCGACCAGGCGATCGCCAAAGGTTGCTGTTGTTGAAGCGATCGCCTCAACCATAGCCGCAAATCATCCCAACTACTAGGACATTCTTTCAAAATCAAAACGTCACAACAGCTAGTAGGGTAAGTAGAAATATTGCGCCAGTCCCAGATTTGTATAGAATGGGGAGTTATCGTTGTACAAACTTGCCTGGGACGTACAGCAATTAATCGAATTTCGTAACGTTTCTTAAAACTGTTGTAATCCAACTCTGCAATGCAATCACACCGACCCGGTGGTAATTCCTCTTTGTAATGTCCCCACCATACTCCAGGAAAAGGATTTTTTGTCGATTCGTCTCTAATGTCAAACTCAGTTTTGATGTATTGTGTTTTTTTGCCTCGCCAATCTTGCTGATAACGATGCCAAGCATTTTCAAACCAGCAGTTTTCAATCAGCAACTTGGGAACAGGATTACCCATTCCGCAAGGTTCTAGCAACTTCAGTTCCAAAAATAATTCCTTTCCCAACTGTGCCACTTTTACCTTTAAATCTGCTTGGATTGTGGGTGTGAGCGTTCCACCTTTTAAAGTTTGTCGCAGTTGCTGGTTAATCGCCTCGGTAAATAAGGGAATATTCTCAACCGGTAAACTTAAGCCAGCGGCGTAAGGATGACCGCCAAAGCGATGCAAAAGATGGGCTTGATTTTTTACCAACTGGTACAAATCAACTGAGTTGACCGAACGAGCAGAACCACGGGCGATAGCAGGAGAAAAAGACGTGTTTGTTTCTGTACTTAACAAAATTGTCGGTTTTCCGGTTTCTTGCGCAATTTGCCCTGCGACCAAGCCCAAAACACCAACGGGCCACTGGGAATCCGCCAAGACAATAACGCTGGTGGTAGACAAGTCCGTTTGGTTGAGCTTTTGCTTGACTTGCTCGGCTACTTCTTTTTGCAAACAGCGGCGCCGAGAGTTGGCTAATTCTGTATCTTCTGCTAATTCGCAGACACGCTGGATGTCGCGGCTAGTCAGTAATTCTACGCAGAAACTAGCATCACCTTGGATACGGCTGACAGCATTAATACGAGGTCCGAGACCAAAGGAAATATCTGTGGGGCGATCGCCGCTTTTTTGGCGCAACTCTAACAATCGCCCTATTCCCGGACGGCGTCGCAGTGATGGAGGTTGCCGAAAATCTGCTTGCAGTCGCTCAATTCCTAGCTGTGCTAAGTAGCGACAATCTCCTCTCAACTCTACTAAGTCAGCAATTAATCCCACAGCTACTAAATCTAGCAATTCTTCTAAAGGTTGGCGGGGAACATTTGGCAAGGTTTGATAAAAAGCTTCCACTAATTTGTAAGCTACCGCCACTCCCGAAAGATGAAACAATTGATGCTCGCAAGGCAAATAGCGGGGATTGATAATAGCAGTTACCGGCGGACGTTGCGGTGGCAGAGTATGGTGGTCTGTAACAATAATATCTATTCCTTGTTTTTGAGCATAAATAATTTCATCAATATTCGTACTGCCTGTATCGCAAGTCACAATCAACGTCGAGCCTTGTTTAGCTAAATTATCGATGCCTTGACAATTCAAACCGTGAGATTCTACAAGCCGGTTGGGAATATAATAAACTAACTGCACGTTCGGGGTAAAAAACTGTCCCAACCCGTCCCACAGCACAGCGGTAGAAGTAACTCCGTCAGCATCAAAGTCTCCCCAAATTGCAATTTTTTCACCAGTTTCCCATGCTCTTTGCAGGCGTTCCACTGCTAGCTGCATTTCTTGTCCAAACTCAAACGGACTAGCTGGTTGATAAGCTTTGGGATTAACAAAAGTTGCTAACTGCAAAACATCTCGTATTCCTCTTTGCCATAATAACTGCGCTGCGAAGCTTCCACTAGATGTTGGTGTGTACTGCTTCACCGCTTGCACAAACCACGTTGGTGGTTGTTCGTCTGATGCAAGAATCCACTGCATATAATTAACAGCTAACAGCTAATGGTTAATGATAATAAACTATCAACTATTAACTGTTAGCTATTGGTAAGTAGTTTTGTTAATCAGCAAGCTGGGATTCGCTGACTAAAGCATTGAGGGCGACTTCGCCAGCAATTCCTTCGGGTTTGCGGGTACGGATAGGACGAGAGCGTCTGTAACCCGCTCTTTCAGCTTTTTGACGTTCGTAATCAATTAGTCTGCCATAATGTTCGTGCCTGCTGAGATTCATAGATAGGAAAACATGTTGGCGGATATTGCCAAAACCTTTTCTAGTAAAAAATTTAACTGCCGGTATGTTTTCCGGATCCGTATCCACTAACATGAACCTAGCTCCGTCTTCAATCATGCGGGAAATAACTGTATCCACCAGTTTGTCTCCGACCCCGCGTCGCTGAAATTTAGGACTGACTCCCAACCAAAGAATGTATCCGTAAGTCCAAGATGCCTTAGTAATAATGGTTCCTAAGATGAATCCTGCCAGTTGTTCGTCAATTTCGGCAACCAAGCAGTATTCTGGATCGGTGTTGTAAAGTCCGATCACCTCCCACTCATCCCAGCAACGATATAAATACGGATATAAATCGCTGGTAAATAATTCTTCTCCCAAATGATAAACAGGGGCTATGTCGTCAATTCCTAATTCGCGGACATAAACCGCATCAGATTCTTGTGAAAGCATACTATAAAATAGGTGGTTTGTAGCTAATTGTTAATTAGCTATAAGCTATTTCTTTTCAAGCGATACTTCTTGAATGCTAGCGAGATTCAATAGGCTATTGTCTACCGCATTTTGGAAGGACTTTACCGCTGAGGTCATTTCGAAGTTGGTATGAGTTCGCTGACACCGCTTGGCAAACTGACAATACTGACAAGCTTTGCTACCCTCCGGTAGTTGGGGAAAATCTTCTCCACAGCAGTAAAGTTCCAGCCATTGAGTTAACTTGCTCAACAGCTGCATCAGTTTGTCAGCGGTTTGATGGTGTTGGGCTGTGCTATAGTTAAGCTTGATAGTTCGCGGTCGCTGTTGAGACTGGATAAACCAGTAAGTCATAGAAATGTTTTCTGGCAGGTAATCGCTGGTTTCCGCTAGTACGTACGTGTATAAACGCGTTTGCCAATTTTGTTCTAGCTGACGTTGATTTGGTGGTTGGGGGTACGTTTTCCAATCAAAAATTTGCGCTTTTTGGTTATCTGCAATTAATAAGTCATAGACTACCGTTAGTAAATAATTTTGAACTTGTAAAGTGCGGTAATGTTCGCTTTCACGGAAAATTTGACTATCAGTAGCAGACGCTAAAATTTCTGGAGCAGCATCAGTAAAAGCCTTCATCCAAGTTTGCAATTGCGGTTCTGCTTGCAAAAAATTATCTATTGGTAAACCCATTTCTTGCTGCTGTACTAGCAGGTGAAAGCGACTCCCCAATGCTCGATATTCTTGGCGTTCTGGTTCGGTGGGAGAATAAAGTTGTTCTAGGTAGGCGTGTTGAAATTGACGAGGACAAATTTCTAAAAGATGAAGTTGTCCTTGGGAAAGTCGCAATAATTGAGGTTGAGTGGATAGCATACTTTGGAAATAGCAAAGTTATGAATAATGAATAACCATTAGCGAGCGGCTATTATTCTTTAGCGATGAATATTTGTGCGTTGGCGATCGCTCGCTGTTGATGTCTTCGTTATAACTAGCAGCGACCATCGTTCCACCCTTTGTCTTCCATTTGTTGTCAAACAACTATATTTATTATGGTGAGATGCGCTGGTACGATACTGGTGAAGTAGTAGCGATCGCCTTCACACCGAAGAACGCAAAATTTTGCTAAAAACTACCACAACCTGCGCCCAAGTTCTGATATCTGGGTGACATTGTGGGGCTTCAAATCTATTATCACTCACGAATATACCATCGGTGGACACAAAAAATGGGTTGCCGCTTTCTAGTCAGTCACGGCAACCTCAGGAAGTTTGTAGTGAGTACAAAGCGTGCTAAAAATCAGGGAAAAGTGACATCCTCTTACACCGAATCGATGATAGTGTAGGCTTGCCAAAACGACCTTTGAAATTTCTGACTTGTTGCCTTAAGGAGTTTCGACACTTGCTGAGATTGAGTCACTCCAATTCCCAGTTGCAGGTCTGCACAGACACAAAAGTGTCTTTCTGGCGGTACTAATTAATTGGATACCTCAATTCCCGGTCTTTCCGACTATTGCACCAATCCCTAATTTCTCGTAGCGCACAGTCATAAGGTATGCGACACATTTTCGCCCACTCAAGCAAGGGATATTGCTGAGTAAAGTTGGGGTAGAGCCGGTAGCAATAGTTTAGCCACACCAGTCCCCTATTATAGCACATTTACTAGAGATGCTCCTCCTAGTAAATACTTGTTTCAGCGGCATCAAACTATACTCAACAAGCGCTCCTAGTATATGTATCCTCAGGTCGCTGGTATGAATGCGATTTACACTTTTGCTACTAGCTCTGGTGTGGGACGCTTGCTGTTACGAATACTTGTAATTGCTTCCGCGTAGTCCTTAGCGTTGAATACTGCTGAACCAGCTACAATTGCGTTGGCTCCTGCTTCCAAAACTTGCCAGGTGTTATTGGCTTTTAGTCCACCATCAACTTCAATCCAGGGGTCTAGACCGCGTTCGTCGCACATTTGCCGTAACTTGCGGATTTTTGGTACTACTTCTGGAATAAAGCTTTGGCCGCCAAAACCGGGGTTAACGCTCATAATCAGTACTAAATCGCAAAGATGCAGCACGTATTCAATGAAATCAAGAGGTGTAGAGGGATTGAGTACAACACCAGCTTGCTTGCCAAGTTCCTTTATTTGACTGAGAGTGCGGTGCAAGTGGGGCGAAGCATTATGTTCGCAATGAACGGAGATAATATCTGCGCCTGCTTTTGCAAAGTCGGCAACATACTTTTCTGGCTCCACAATCATCAGGTGGACATCCAGTGGTTTTTTTGTGACCGGACGAATGGCCTCCACTACCAGAGGACCTATCGTAATATTAGGTACAAAACGACCATCCATTACATCAACATGAATCCAATCTGCTCCTGCTTCGTCGACGGCGCGTACCTCTTCTCCCAGACGACTAAAATCCGCTGATAGTATAGATGGAGCAATTACAATGGGCTTTTTAGATAGGGTTTCGGTCATGGCTAGTGGATTTTCAAGCGTCCTTTTCTGTAAGTATTGTAACAAAACTTTAGTAACCTCTCACATCTTTGCTTTTGCCTTCGATCGCAGTAGGAACTAATTAATGACCGGACTATGAAAAAAATTAACTTGGATTGTTTGGGGACTGGGTGCTTGTTGTTTGAGCGTTCCGGTGTTTGCTCTTTCTTTAGAAACTTCTGTTGGCACTAACGGCATTGATGCTTTGAGGTTGCACAAAACTCCGTATAATTTGACAGGGCGCAAAATTGCTATCGGTCAGGTAGAAATTGGCCGTCCAGGTAAGTTTGGCATAGATAAAGCCGTCTCTAAAAATCGCTCTGTAAACATAGCGGCTGTTTTTTTACGCGACATTCCTGCCAAGTCAAATACTGGCGTTGATTCTCATGCCTATAATGTTGCTGCTGTGATGGTCAGTACAGATAAGAGATTCCCCGGAATTGCTCCCCAAGCACGACTGTATTCTTCGGCTGTTGGTTCTACTAAATTGGGTCAGCCAGAGGAATGTTTGTCTGCACAGCATATTGCCCTGCAAAACGGAGGTGACGTTCGTGCTATCAATTTTAGCTTTGGCGAGCCTTTGAATCGCGATCCGCGTCCGGAAGCAGTTTTGGATGGCAATGCCTTGCTGACCCAATGCATTGACTGGTCTAGTCGCGTTCACAATGTTTTGTACGCGATCGCAGGCAACCAAGGAAAAGGAGGAATTCCCATTCCTACTGATAATTTTAACGGAGTCAACGTGGCTTTTTCTTCTCGCCGGGGAGGAATTTTTAATAAGGTAGATGTTTCTAACCTAGTAGCCACCAGCGAGGCGATGAGACAACGGCTTGCCGGTAAAGAAATTAATTTAGGTCCTCGCCGTAGCGTTGCTATAGTTGCTCCTGGAAGTAATATTCCTTCCCTTAATCCCGATGGCAAAGTAAATAAAGTTACCGGTACCAGTTTTGCTGCACCTCACGTTACAGGTACGGTTGCTTTATTGCAAGAATTTGGCGATAGACAGCTGCGAGCTAAAAAACCAAACTGGAGTGTTGCTTCTCGCCAGCATGAAGTGATGAAAGCAGTTTTGCTCAACAGTGCAGATAAAATTCAGGATCGTGGCGATGGCTTGCGCTTGGGAATGACCAGAACATTAGTTAACAAACAAAATCAAGATTGGCTATCTTCTGATGCGTATAAAGACCCAAAAGTACCTTTAGACGCTCAAATGGGAGCAGGTCATTTGAATGCATTTCGTGCTTACAAGCAATTTAGCGCCGGTCAGTGGAATGCATCTGAGCCTGTACCAGCTATAGGCTGGGACTACTATACTGTCAACAGGGGAGCAGCTGTAGATTACGTATTGGCAAAACCTTTACAGCCAAACAGTTTTGTCGCTATTACCTTAGTTTGGGACAGACTGGTGGAATTGCAAGATCGAAACCAAAATAATTTGTACGACCCAGGAGAAGAATTTCGCGATCGCGGTTTGAACAATCTGGATTTATATCTTCTCAAAGCTGATAACAAGAATTTAGATAACGCTATTGTTTGTCAGTCTGTGAGCGAAGTTGATAGCGTCGAACATATTTTCTGTCCTGTACCTACGCAAGGTCAGTATAAAATCCGCGTTCAATTCCGCCAACAAGTCAACACCGCGACCCAGTCTTATGCTTTAGCATGGTGGACCGTACCGAAAAGGTAGAAATTGAGCGTCAAAAATTGGGAGTCTGGGAAAAATCAGCGCTCCCTTATTAATGAGAATACTGTTGCGAAAACTGTAACCACCAAATGACCGCGCCATCTAAAATGCCATAGTCAAAAAATAAATTTCGGCATTGGGTGTGGTAACATGAAGCAAAAATTGAATAGCGCTTGGGAAAATTTCCTACAAAGACGTTATGCGGTGCGTTTGGGCAGACGTTACGTTATGGCAGCTGCCAGCGTTGTGATCGTAAGCATGATTGGATGTTCCCAGCTTGGTGATGGCAGTAATGCTTTTGCCCAATCTCGTCCGCTTCCATCGCCGTCTTCCCTGCCTGCAAAACCTATGTTACCTAATACTAAACTAACTACTGCCAACACTCGCTTCGGTTTTAAACTTTTTTCAAGAATCTTGGCACAAGAGGGCGATAAGAACGTTTTTATTTCACCTGCTAGTATAGCGCTCGCCTTAAACATGCTGTACAATGGCGCCGCCGGTAGTACGCAGCAAGCTATGGCCCGAGCACTGGAGTTAGAAGGACTACCGTTGTCAGAAATCAACTCTTCTAACGCCGTTTTCAAAGTACTGCTAGAAAAGTCCGAACCCCAAGTGCAACTTGCTATTGCTAACTCTCTTTGGGCAAATCGAAATTTTAATTTTAAACCTCAGTTCGTACAAACAGCTCAGGAATTCTATCAAGCTCAAGTAACAAATTTAAATTTTCAAGAGCCAGCTGCACCGGAAATTATTAACCATTGGGTCAATGAAAATACCCGAGGCAAAATTAATAAGATAGTTGAAGAAGAATTAAAACCAGAAGAAGTACTATTTTTAATTAACGCTATATATTTCCAAGGTAAATGGACTCACGAATTTGATAAAAAACAAACCTCACCATACCCTTTTTACTTAAAATCCGGTCAGCAGAAACAATACCCAATGATGTCGCAAGCGGGTGAATATGAATATTATGAAAACGATCAATTCCAAGCAATTAGTTTACCTTATGGTAAAAAGGGTGATATTAGCTTATATATTTTCTTGCCAAAGTTAAATCAATCCCTCAACTCTTTTTATCAAAACTTAAACGCCGAAAATTGGCAAAAATGGATATCTCAGCTGAGCAAACAAGAAGGTTTTATTCGCTTGCCTCGTTTTCGCATCGATTATGCAATTGTACTGAATAACGCTCTCAAAGCTTTGGGTATGGGCGAGGCTTTTAGCAATCAAGCTAATTTTTCAGGAATGGGGGAAAATCTTGCTATTAGCCAGGTAAGACACAAGAGTTTTGTAGAGGTCAATGAAGAAGGAACAGAAGCTGCTGCTAGCACCATTGCCAAAGTTTTACCAACATCATCTGTTCCTTTACACGAACCTTTCCGAATGATTGTCGATCGTCCCTTTTTCTGTGCAATAGGCGATCGCCAAACAGGAAGTATTTTGTTTATGGGTTCAGTTGTAGATCCGCAGGCATAAACCGTATATAGTTAGTAAACGCTTGGTTAAGCAGTGGGAGGAGAGGCCTCTGGCGTAGCTGGCGTGTTTACTTCTAGAGGGCGAACACCAGCGGTATCGCTCGTTTTGCGATAAGATTCTTCCGGGTATTCGGAAACTTTGCTTGTTAATTGTTCAGAAGCAATATTTTCTCCTCCTTCATTAGACATCACAGAAGAACTGCGCAAAGCACTTAAAGCTGTTTTAATCACAACAGCAGTAGGTACTGCCACAATTACACCTAAAAGTCCACCAATTCGTGCTCCTGTCAAAACTGAAATTAGTACCCAAACCGGGTTTAAACCAATAAAACTGCCTAAAATTCGCGGTCCGATTAAGTTTTCTAAGATTTGCTGGACGATGACGGCGGCGATTAAAACCCTGACTCCCATCCAAAAATCTTGCAGTGCCACTAAAGTTGTAGTTAAGGCAATCCCTACAGAACCTCCAAAGGGAACTAATGCCATAATGCCAATACTCAAACCAAATAGCAGCCCAAACGGTACCTTTAACCACAAAAAGGTGGGAATCAAGGCTGATGCCATGCAAGTGGCTAAAATCAACTGCGTAATGAAAAAATTTTGAAAGCTCAAGCGTACTGTTTGCGAAAACGCTTCGCGAAATTTAGCAGGAAGCCAGTCTATTAAACTTTGCCACAGTTCGTCACCATGCTGCAATAGGTAGAAAGTCAAAACCATTGTCAGCAGAAAATCTAACAAGCTGGTAAAGGTGACCACTGCCAGATTTAATACTTGTCCGGCGATCGCCTGCAATTGTCCCTTGACTCTATCGTTAATTTGGGCGGCTAAAGCGTCAAGGTTAATTGGCAAGCCAAGATTTTCTGCTTTTTCATTCAACATCATCAATTGATAGCGTCCAGAGTCAATTAGCTCTGGTAGGCGAGCTACTAGTTGCTGAGCTTGGGTTAGAGCTAGGGGAAATAAAGTCACACCCAAGGCCAATAAAATCGATAAAGCCAGTAAAAACACTAAAATCGCAACTTGTTCTCGCTTGGCTCCTTGACGCTCCATCCAACTTACAGGATAGTTGAGCAGAAACGCTAGCACGGAGGCTCCTACTAAAATGACAATCAGCGAGTGGAAGTAATGAAAAATTACTGAAATCGCCCAGCCATTAAGTACTAGCAACGGAGCGAACAGGGCGATCGCCCCTATTTTTGCTATAGGTGTGAGTGTTTGCCACCAGTCAAAAAGCTTGCGCGTCTGCATCTGCCGATTGCGGGATACAAAGAATAAAATCTTTATTTAAAGCTTGTTATCTCTAACCACTTGAGTCTTGTTCATCCCTCTAATTTAGGATTGCACTAAAAACATGAAAGATTTTGAACTAACCGCTCGCAGTAAAATCTCCAAAAAAACACTACACAAGCACTTCCATGCTTTCGAAAAGCATGACCGAGAACACTCAAAAGCAACTTCGCAAAACTCAGCTTTTTCTTCCATACAATTAATTTTGTACTTAATTCCTATTATCGGCTTTTTCCCCTCTTTGTGGACTCTTTATCGTCGCCAAGGTAGTCAGGAACAACTAAGCACCTGTCGTCTGTCAATTACTTTAGCTATTTGCTGGCTGTTGGGCTACCTGTTTTTAGCTACTGGAGCTGCAAGTTTAGATTTTGCCACTATGCGCTTGCTTGTCCTAAACAGTTTCTTGACCTCTGGCTATTTCTTAGTCAGTCTGTGGTTAATCTTCCTGACGGTTCGGGGTCAGTCAAGACGCTTACCAGGTTTGAACCGCGTTGCCGAACGGATAATTGGTAAGTACTTGTCTTGAATCTAACCTTAGATAGATATCTGTACGTATTTAGACTTAATTTTTTGTGGATGTTGGCGTTACCCTGGTCAAAACCTACTTAATATTGCCATACTTCAGATAAAAGTCTCCGGATTGTCTCAAAAGTTAGGAGAAATTCAAGTATAAGTGTTTTAGATCACACGTAAGTGCCAAAGTTAGCCCGATAATTATAGACTTAGCTGTTATGTGTTGACGAGCTGCTAACTCGAAAGCAGAATTATCAAGGATTATTAATTAAGTTAATTAAGTGTGAGGAAGCCAGTGACCATTCGCAGAAGTTCGACGCCAGGAAATCCCTCTGCTAAACCCTCCAAATCCGCAGACAAAAGTATTAAAAATACCAAATCGCGACGTTGGGTATGGTTTTGGGTGGGTATGAGTGGTATTGCTATGGTGTCGGCAACCGCAGGGGCATTATTGGCAGTATCTTTAAGTAGTAAACCTTTGATGCAAGCCAATCTGAGTGCTGATGAGGCGGCGGTTTTTGATAGCGATCGCATTTCTGGAGGTGGACTGCGATTTTCAGAACTCACCCGTCCGGTCAATATCCTTGTTATGGGTATGAGCGTACTCCCACCAGACGTTCCCAATGCTCCTGAAGACACCAAACATCTCGGCTATCTACCTCAGTTAAATTCTTTTGACGGTCTTGCTGATGTCATGCTTTTACTGAGGTTCGATCCGGACAAGAAAAAATTAGTCATGCTTTCTATTCCTAGAGATACGCGTGTAGAAATAGAAGGTCATGGCATCAAAAAAATAAATGCTGCCAACGTTTATGGTGGTCCTGCTTTAACTGCAAAAACCGTCAGTAATCTCCTGGATGGGGTAGCTATAGACCGCTACGTGCGCATAAATGTTTTGGGAGTAGCTAAGCTAATTGATGCTTTGGGAGGAGTAACAGTTTACGTTCCCAAAGATATGAAGTATCAAGATGATTCCCAACACCTCTACATTAATTTAAAGAAAGGAAAACAGCATCTTAACGGTGATAAAGCCTTGCAACTTCTGCGTTTTCGCCATGACGAAAATGGCGACATAGGCAGAATTCAGCGACAACAGATGGTCATCCGCGCTTTGATCGAACAGTCTCTCAATCCTGTGACTTTGACCCAATTGCCCAAAATCCTCAATGTTGTGAAAGAGCATATAGATACTAACCTGACTGTGGAAGAACTATTGGCATTGGTCAGTTTTGCAGTCAGAACCAATCGCTCCCAGATGCAGATGTTGATGTTACCCGGGCGATTTAGCGAAAAAAAGGAATTTGAAGCTAGCTATTGGATACCTTATAAAAAGCGCATTAGCGCCATGATGGCTCAACACTTCGATCTCAAAACATCAACGGATTCTCTAACTCCAGGTGTTGACCCTGGCTCTTTACGAGTAGCAATTCAAGATAGTACGGGTAGCGATCGCACCAACCTCCGACCCTTGATCCGAGTTCTAGAAAAAGCTGGCTATCGTAACGTTTATATTGCCAAAAGCTGGGGCGAACCTTTAGAGGTAACCCACATTGTTGCTCAGCAAGGAGATGGTGACAGCGCTGAAGTGATTCGCAACACTTTGGGTTTTGGGGAAGTACGAGTCGAAAGCACTGGTAATTTAGGTTCTGATATCAGCATCCAAGTTGGTAAAGATTGGTTGCAACAAAGAGGATTGCTGGAGGAACAATCTCAACCTTAAATTATTCGTTATTTAGTGCATTCCCAAATCCAGTCTTGTAAAATTGAGTTTACTAACTCAGGAGCTTCATCTTGGGGACAATGTCCTACGCCTTCTAAAGGTATAAATTTTTGTACCGACGGGTAATTAGCCAATTCTCTGCCCAATTCTACCGGTTCCCAAGGATCCGCTGTTCCCCACAAGATAATTGCCGGACATGGCAGTTGTGGTAAAAGATCTTCTGGTAAAGGACCTTGAGAATAACAGGTAAAGGCAAGAAATACAGCTGCTGCTCCCGGATCGCTAGCTGGTGCAGTTAGAATATCTACTAATTCTTCTGTCACTGCTGTAGCATTAGCATAAGCTTTCAAAAGAACCTTGCGTACAGTTTTCGGTTTGGCAATTTGATAGAAAAAAATTCTCCTATAGGTTTGAAGGATAAAAGGCGCTGCAGCAACGGTGCTCCCCAACGACGGTACCAAGGTAAAGTTTTGCGTTTGCGATCGTGCAGCAAACGCAGAGAACAATTGAGCAAAGCTACTCCCAAAGCAATTTCAGGGTTACTTACTGCAGCTTGCATGGCAATAACACAACCGATAGAGTTAGCAACCAAAAAAACTTTTTCTTTTACCACTTCACGGCAAAAATCTGCTACTTGTTGTCCCCATGTTTCGATTGTGTAGGCAATATTTTCATTTGGTTTAGGTTTAGCTGAAGCACCAAAGCCAATTAAGTCAATTGCGTAGACACGAAAATTTTCTGCTAGCACCGGAATATTTTTGCGCCAGTGCAGCCACGAAGCGCCAAAACCGTGTACTAAAACAATTGCCGGACCGGTGTTCCCTTGAGAATGATAACAGATGGGAAAACCTTGCCACATCCAGGTTTTTGTTGAGGTTAACGCCGTTGTGGACATAGAAGCAGTCATGAATGTTCCCTCCAGACAAGTAGGAAAGGTAAAGCAATATTAAGCCTTGGTGCAACAAATGTTAAAATTCGCCCCACAAATAGTGTACAAGCTCAGCAGCGATCGTTGTTTGTCACGAATACTTGCTAGCTAATATCTCAGTAACTAATGACGTCCCCTACTCCTTACCTCGGCTAAATTTCAGCTTGCTTGTTATGGAGTCATTGCTATCCCAGGGTTTTTTCGTCGCTCCTCGGTAATAAGTTAACAAGAGCTTGCCGTAGAAAGTAGAAAATGGAAAGTTATCTAGATTTTGGTATAAAATAATATAAGTATTAGCGAGAAACTATTGTCATTACTTTTGAGTGGCAATTGGATGCAAAAGAGCTGCTGCAGTTGCAAATGCAGGTTTTTTGTTTTCGCGTTCTGATTGTTTTTTTGCCTAATTTAAAACTTGGATGGATGATGTTCAGTAGTTTCACAATTTACGATTGTAAAATAGATTAATAAAATCGTTGAATAGAAAGTACCCTTGACAGGGTAGTTTGGAATCGGAAAATGACGCTTACCAAATGGAAAGAATGATATTTTTATTCTTAGTTCCCAGGGGTCGGAAAAATGAATGTACTAGAAACAATTGATACTCCAGTGGGAAATTACGCACCGGATTTTGAATTGCCCGGAATTGACAAGCAAGTACACCATCTTAGGCGTTATTTAGAAAAATTCCGAGCTGTTGGCGTCATTTCCATGTCTAACCATTGTCCCTATGTAAAATTGTATTTAGACAGACTGAAAAATATTCAAAGGGAATTTTACAGACAAGGTTTTACACTCATAGGCGTCAATGGCAATGATGCGAGTCAGCTAGCTATAGAAAGCTTTGACAACATGAAAGCTTTGGCAGCAGATTGGAAGTTAAACTTCCCCTACCTTTGGGACCCCACTCAAGATGTAATTCGTAGCTTTGGAGCTAGAAAAACACCAACTGCTTTCTTGATAGATAGTAATGGCGTGTTACGTTACAAAGGACTGATCGATGATAACCCTGAAAATCCTTCGAGTGTAAGAAGGCATTTTTTCAAAACAGCGATCGCCTGCTTGCTCCAAGGTCAAGAGATTTATCCCAAAGAGACAGAAGCTGCAGGTACTGCAATAGTATGGCGCGACTAGAGACAGAGAGCCACTGTATTGTTATCTTAAATTGGAGGTAATTGCATATTTTTTCAGAAAGCGTAATTTCATGGGAACATATTACCGACGGGTTTTACTTAAATTAAGCGGTGAAGCCTTGATGGGCAACATGGGCTATGGAATTGACCCAGAAGTAGTCAAGGAAATAGCACAGGAAATCGCAGAGGTGGTAGCCACTGGTGTTCAGATCGCCATCGTCGTTGGCGGAGGCAATATATTTCGTGGCGTGAAAGCGGCGTCGGCGGGGATGGACAGGGCCACCGCTGACTACATTGGAATGATTGCCACGGTAATGAATGCCATGACGCTGCAAGATTCGCTAGAACGAATAGGAGTACAAACGCGAGTTCAAACGGCGATCGCGATGCAGGAATTAGCTGAACCATATATTCGTCGTCGCGCCATCCGTCACCTAGAAAAAGGGCGGGTGGTTATTTTTGGTGCGGGTTCTGGCAATCCTTTTTTCACCACCGATACTACTGCTGCTTTAAGAGCTGCAGAAATTGAGGCTGATGTTATTTTCAAGGCTACCAAAGTAGATGGAATATACGATGCCGATCCTCACATCCATCCCGACGCCAAGCGCTACAATACTCTGACATACGGTCACGTTTTGGCTAAAGATCTGCGGGTAATGGACAGTACCGCGATAGCCTTATGTAAGGAGAATAATATTCCTATTCTCGTCTTTGACTTAACCGTGCGGGGTAACATCCGCCGCGCAGTCATGGGAGAATCGATCGGCACCCTTGTGGGAGGTTCTTGTGAAATTAGCTGAAGCTGAAAGTACGATGCAAAAGACTGTTGAGGCGACTCAACGAGCTTTTAACACGATTCGCACCGGTCGCGCTAACGCGAGCTTGCTGGATAAGGTGATGGTGGACTACTACGGCGCACCTACACCTCTAAAATCATTAGCAAATATCAGTACGCCGGATGCCACAACAATTCTAATTCAGCCTTACGATCGCAATACTTTGAATATGATCGAAAAGGCAATTTCAATGTCAGATGTAGGTTTAACACCTAACAATGACGGTTCCGTAATTCGACTGAATATTCCTCCACTAACAAGCGAACGCCGCAAAGAGTTAGTCAAAATTGCTGCCAAGTATGCTGAAGAAGGGCGGATCGCTATTCGTAACATCCGCCGCGATGCTCTAGACACCATTCGTAAAATGGAAAAAAACTCAGAAATTACTGAAGATGAAGCGCGCGATCAGCAAGAAAAACTACAAAAACTGACTGACAAATACACTGCTAAAATCAACGAACTGTTAGCAGAAAAAGAAAAAGACATCACCACTGTCTAAATCAAGTCACCTCATTTCCAGTATAAATGGCAACTCAGCATGCACGATTGCTGCTGAATTCGTTTGTTTTTAAAAATCATATCTAGTTAAGAATGAAAAGTTGGGAGTTAACAAACAAACTCTCAACTGTTCATTTTTAGATCTTTTCACTTCCAGATAAAAATAACAATATGTCATGGATTGTATTGAGATACTTATCCTTGATAAATTTGCAGTCAGGAATTTACTAAAACTTTATAAATTCTCCCCTCGACTTGGTGTAAAAGTTTGTAATGTATATAACTCAACACTTATGGACAAAGTAGAAGCTAGGGGAAAAATTAAATTTATATGTCAGAAAAAATAAATAGAAATAACGAAAATATATGAAAAATCTTAGAAAAGCTAAAAAATAATAAAATTCAGAGAAATAATTAAAAATATCAGAAAAAAGATGCTCGGATAAAAATAAAATTATTGAAACGAGTTGACATAGATGTAAAATTTTGCACGGTAGATGCCAAAATCCAAGTTGAATTTTGGTGAGGTAATCTCAGGGTAAAGTATAAAAATTAAGCAATCATCAGGAGCAAAAAATCAGCCGTATGTATGACTGTATTATTGTCGGCGCCGGACCAGCTGGTGGAACAGCTGCATACCATTTAGCCAAGCGGGGACGCTGTGTATTAGTTCTGGAAAAAGAATCTTTGCCAAGATATAAACCTTGTGGTGGTGGAGTATCGCCAAGTGTGGCTCAGTGGTTTGACTTCGACTTTAGCCCAGCAATTTCTACCAAAGCCAACACAATTCGCTGTACTTGGAAAATGGGGGATCCGGTGGAAGCTGAACTTCAAACTCCGGAACCGGTGTGGATGGTACGACGAGAAGTGTTTGACCATTTTTTAATTCAGCAAGCCCAAAAACAAGGTGCACAACTAAAAGACAATACGGAAGTTACGGGGATTGAATTTCAAAGCGATCGCTGGCTAGTAAACACTGCTAATGGTTCGTTTACAGGTAAGTATTTAATTGCTGCTGATGGTGCAAAAGGGCCAATGGCAAAATGGCTGGGCTTTAAAGAACGCAAACGCCGTTTAGCTGGGGCCTTAGAAGCTGAGGCGCCAGCTCGAGTAGAAAATGGTCACATCGCCCACTTCGAATTTGGTCTGGTCAAAAACGGTTATCTGTGGAACTTCCCGAAAGCAGACGGTTACTCTATTGGCGTTGGTACCTTCATCGGTGGTGAACCGCAAGACTTCAAGAAAGTTTTAGACGAGTATGGTAATTCCTTTGGCTTAGATGTGAAAGTTTGCAAACAGTACGGTCATGCTCTTTGTCTGTGGAATGGAGAACAAAAATTGCATACCGAGCGCGCTCTTTTAGCAGGGGAAGCAGCTTGTGTCGTCGATCCTTTTACTGCAGAAGGTATTCGTCCTTCGATTTTTACTGGATTAAAAGCAGCAGAAGCAATCGATCGAGCTATAGCTGGCGATATTAACGCTTTAGAAAAATACTCCCAAGCGATCAATGAAGAATGGGGCGCTGATATGGCTTGGGCACAAAAATTAGCTGGACTGTTTTATCGTTTTCCTGGTATTGGTTACAAAGTTGGTGTCAAACGTCCTTCTGCACCTCAAATCATGGGTAAAATACTCTGTGGTCAATTGCGCTACAAAGATGTAGCAGATCGCGCCATCAAGCGCCTAACTCCCTTTGGTGGCTAATCGCCGAAGCTCTCTCCGCCAAGCTGAGGCTATGGCGGGAGATTGTTACTTCCTCAACAACAAGCTTTTCGGTACGAGCAGTCTTTCTACAAGTACCCAGGTTTGACCTCGTCGTTAGATTTGTAATCCTTTGGTAGCAAGCTACTTCTTTACTTATAGCGAGCAAGCTTAGCCCTGATTATTTTTAATAATAATTGGTATAATTGTAAACAAAATAATAAATATTGGCACCTGCGTAATTCCATTATTCTATCATTGTGATGCGTCAGCTTCAGCGCAAAATTGTTTTTTCCGTAACTACAAGTTAAAAATATTATATTTATTCAACCTGTGAAAGAAGGCACAAAAAGTACGCTTGCCTGATGGCACAACAGAAGGTTCCCTGCGCTTGAAAGTGGTGGATTTAATCAAGTTTGTATTTTCAGAATTTGTCTCCATAAATAAATTCAGTAGTTTGAGACTATCTGGGAGAGCACAGAAAATTTACTTCCTTTCTTCTGGTTAAAATTACTTAGTTATCTACAGCAAGATTATTGGATATTTTAACAATTTAGAAAACTTCCCAAATAGACTGATGAAAAGCCAGTAATTTCTAAATGGGACTTCTAGTTATCTTTTTAGTAATAAATTAGACTTCCAACCCCGAGAGCAGGTATTGGTTGCAATTTAGGTATCTTTCTTTTAAAGAATATTTGATAATTGCCACACTTATAAATAAATCGTAAATAAATCGTCACTAAAACGTAAATAATTTTTTACTTTCTCTTTCTTTACTTAAATTAACATCTGCTTGGAAATGGCACTAAGGATAGAAAATGGGTAAAAACTACTTATTTCATTTGATAGAAATATGCTGATTTGTTGTGAAGAATTAAGACACTAACAGATATAAAACATTACCCTTGTAATAGTATGTTTAAATCCATACTCTCAACTGGTTATTGTCTCTTTTTGCCTAGGAAATTCAAGTTGAACGGAGAGGAGACAGATTATGAAAGTCGGTATTCCCAAGGAAGTTTACCCGGGTGAGTGTCGTGTAGCAGGCACTCCTGAGACAGCCAAGCAACTGATGAAGCTTGGCTTCAACGTGCTTGTGGAATCTGGTGCGGGTGAAAACGCAAACTTTACAAACGACGCTTACATCCAAGCAGGATGCAGTATTGTTGCAGATGCTCCAAGTTTATGGGCGCAAGCGGATATCGTGCTTAAGGTTCGTCCACCTCAGTTGCATCCAAATTTCGGGAAGCACGAAATCGAATTTTTGCAGGAGGGAGGTACGTTAATTGGCTTTATCTGGCCAGCCCAAAACCCGGATTTGCTGGAAAAATTAGCTGCACGCAAGGCTACGGTACTAGCCATGGATGCTATTCCACGCATCAGTAGGGCGCAAAAAATGGATGCTTTAAGTTCAATGGCAAATCTAGCTGGTTACCGAGCTGTTATCGAGGCCGCCAACCACTTTGGACGCTTTTTGAACGGGCAAATTACAGCAGCGGGAAAAGTGCCGCCTGCCAAGGTTTTAGTAATCGGTGCTGGCGTTGCGGGACTAGCAGCTATCGGTACTGCAAAAAGCTTGGGTGCGATTGTTCGCGCCTTTGATACGCGTCTTGTGGTGAAAGAGCAAGTAGAAAGCTTGGGAGCAGAATTTTTAAAACTCGATTTTGCAGAAGACGGTTCGGGTGAGGGCGGCTATGCCAAGGTAATGAGCGATGAATTCATCAAAGCTGAAATGGAGCTATTTGCGGCTCAAGCTAAAGAAGTAGATATTATCATTACCACGGCACTGATTCCTGGAAAAAGAGCACCTTTACTGGTGACCCAGGAAATGGTCGAGAGTATGAAGCAAGGATCGGTGATTGTTGATTTAGCTGCGGAGCAAGGTGGTAACTGTGCTTGTACCCATCCTGATGAAGTTTATCGTTACAAAGGAGTGACGATTGTCGGTCTGACCAATCTACCCAGTCGCATGGCGCAACAGGCAAGCCAGCTTTACGGTACAAATCTTTACCATCTGTTAGCAGAAATGGGTGGAGGAAAGAACTACCAGATTAACTTTGAAGACGAGGTGATTCGGGGTGCTTTGGTAGTTCACAAAGGGGAAATTACTTGGCCGCCACCCAAAGTCGTGCCTGCAGATACAAAGACAAGCAAACAAGAAGACAAGCAGAAGGAGCCTTCCTATAGTTCTACCCCTGCTGTCAGGGAAATACCAGCAGCTGCTGCTCAAACTTCTTCTTCGTCTTCGTCTGGGGAAATTAGTAGCAGCGACCTGTGGCTGCTTTTAATGGGGTTAGCCTTGTTGGGAATTGGTATTAGTGCGCCTGCTTCGTTTTTGTCTCACTTGACTGTATTTGTTCTTGCTTGCTTTGTGGGCTGGCAAGTGATCTGGAATGTTAAACCTGCTTTGCACACGCCTTTGATGAGTGTCACCAATGCCATTAGCGGCATCATCATTATTGGTGGTATGCTGCAACTTTCTGGTGCGTCAAGTTTATCGGCTACCATCCTTGGTGCGATCGCTATTTTAGTCGGGACAATAAATATTTCTGGTGGCTTTTTGGTCACCCAACGCATGCTCAAGATGTTCCAAAAGTAGAAGGAAACTATGACAAATAACCTACTAACGGTTGCATATATCGGGGCTAGCGCCTTATTCATTCTCAGCTTGGGAGGATTGTCCGAGCAACAAACAGCTCGCAAAGGCAACATTTACGGTATCATCGGCATGTTGATTGCCTTTGTGGCCACCGCCCTGTCACTGGATGCAAACTCCTACGGTCTTTTAGCTTCGGTGGTTATACCAGGAGCAGCTATTGGTGCAATGGTGGCTTCCCGGGTGGCAATGACCTCAATGCCAGAACTGGTCGCTATTTTACACAGCTTTGTTGGTATGGCGGCTGTGTTGGTAGGTATTGCCAATTACCTACAACAATCGCAGTCTTTGACACAACTGGAGTCCACAATCCACCAAATTGAAATTTTTGTCGGTGTTTTCATTGGTGCTGTTACTTTTACAGGTTCAGTTGTTGCCTTTGGGAAACTGCGGGGTATTATCAGCAGCAAACCTTTTCTTTTGCCAGGACGTCACTTACTGAATTTAAGCGCGATCGCAGCTTCTGTTTGGCTTGGTTTTCTATTTTTGACCGGGGATTATTCCACCGGATTGCAAGCCTTGTTACTAATGTGCGCGATCGCCTCGCTTTTGGGCATTAATCTTGTTATGGCAATTGGTGGCGCTGATATGCCTGTCGTCATTTCCATGCTCAACAGCTACTCTGGATGGGCAGCAGCTGCTGCTGGCTTTATGTTATCCAATGATTTGCTGATTATTACAGGTGCTTTAGTAGGTAGTAGCGGTGCGATCCTCAGCTACATCATGTGCAAAGCAATGAATCGTTCCTTCCTGAGCGTGATTCTGGGCGGTTTTGGTGCACAGGCCACTGCTGAAACTGCATTCGCCAGCGCTCGCACAAAAGGTGAAGTAGCTAAAATTACTGCTGAGGATACTGCCGAACTTTTGCGCAGTGCTAAAAGCGTGATCGTTGTTCCCGGTTATGGTATGGCAGTAGCTCAAGCTCAGTATGCTGTATCAGAACTAACAAAACAGCTGCGCGCTCGCGGTGTCCAAGTTCGCTTTGGTATCCATCCAGTAGCCGGTCGCATGCCGGGACATATGAACGTACTTTTAGCAGAGGCAAAAGTACCCTACGACATTGTATTAGAAATGGATGAAATTAATGAAGATTTTCCAAAAACAGATGTAGTATTAGTAATTGGCGCTAACGACACCGTCAACCCCAGTGCTTTAGAAAATCCCAACAGTCCCATTGCTGGTATGCCTGTGCTGGAAGTCTGGAAAGCAGGTACCGTTATAGTAATGAAGCGCAGCATGGCCAGTGGCTACGCCGGAGTTGAAAATCCCCTGTTCTATAAAGATAATACGCTGATGCTGTTTGGTGATGCTAAGAAAAATCTGGATGCGATCGTCGCCAAATTTGCACAGTTGAATGAGGAAAGTGTAGATATACCTCAACCAGGAAAGGTGGTATGGTCAACTTGATTAATTGCAACAAGCAAGCGTACCTTTGTCTCAAATCATCGGATTTTCACAGCTAGACAAATACAAAAAGCGCGGGGGAGTAGTAAATATTCCCGTTCTTGACAAGAGAAACCCGCGCTTGTCTTTTTGATGAAATTAAAAATATCTTGGTTTGTTTTGTTAGCTCGGTTGTTGACTCAGCTAAGTGAACGAACTACGTACATCAGCTATGCACAAGATGCACGTTTCGAACGCTTGCACTGAGCAACCTGCTTAAAGCTTCCACAAATAGAGGTTAATTCATCCAAGTCTTAAGAGGCACGTTCCATACTCTTGCTGCGGCAACGTTTCTCTATCACACTGGTAATTGCACTTTAGGCTTTTTCTTTTGATGATCTCAAACCTGCCGAGCAGCGACAACGCTTACATGATAATTAACTCGCGGGATTCTCAGGATGAACTTGATTTTCTGTTTCCAGAAATGAGAAATATGGCAAAATCAAGTTGATTGGGTGCGATCGCTCTCTCCTTCAGAACTTGAACTTTGATATAGTGCTGATTTTCATGCTCCAGAATTCAACAATTGAAAACTCTATGACCTGGAGTTGGAGCGATTTAGATCTGACAATTTTGTTGGCTGTTGCTCCTTGGAAATAATTGTTGTTAGGGAATGCACAGAGAATGCGATCGCCTGATAAATGCTAGTCAGATTAGCAAGCAAGCGATCGCCTCTAGGAAGTTGGACGCTACCCTTAAAAAGTGAATTTCTTCAAGCTTGAAAAATAACCACTGCTAGTTTTGGTAAAATCCTTCGCCAGTCTGGAAATTTTGGAAAATAATAAATTAAGTCAAAGCTTGCAACAGTAGGCAAATTTTCTGGGAAAATATGACTTATTCTTTTTTAGAACGCCTGCACAGTCCGGATCGCCCAGTTATTGTCTTTGATGGGGCGATGGGAACCAATCTGCAAAGACAAAACCTCACCGCAGAGGACTTTGGTGGTTCTGAGTACGAAGGTTGCAACGAGTATTTAGTTCACAGCAAACCAGAAGCAGTGGCGAAGGTTCATCGCGACTTTCTCGCTGCAGGTGCTGATGTAATTGAGACCAATACTTTTGGCGGTACGTCAATTGTTTTAGCAGAATACAACTTGGCATCGCAAGCGTACTACTTGAACAAAAAAGCAGCAGAATTAGCAAAGCAGATTGCTGCTGAATTCTCCACTCCTGAAAAACCACGGTTTGTCGCTGGATCGATGGGACCGACAACAAAATTGCCAACCTTAGGACACATCGATTTTGACACGATGAAAAACGCTTTTGCCGAACAAGCAGAAGCACTTTGGGATGGAGGCGTTGATTTATTTATTATTGAGACTTGTCAAGACGTGTTGCAAATCAAAGCAGCACTCAACGGTATTGAAGAAGTCTTTGCTAAAAAAGGCCAGCGGCGACCATTGATGGTTTCTGTCACCATGGAAACAATGGGAACCATGCTAGTCGGTACAGAAATCAGCGCCGTCTTGACGATTTTGGAACCTTATCCCATCGATATTCTTGGTCTTAACTGCGCCACGGGACCGGATTTGATGAAGCCGCATATAAAGTATCTGTGCGAACATTCTCCCTTCGTAGTTTCCTGCATTCCCAACGCGGGTTTGCCTGAAAATGTTGGCGGACAGGCGCATTACCGTTTGACACCAATGGAACTGCGAATGGCGTTAATGCATTTTGTGGAAGATTTGGGTGTCCAAGTGATTGGGGGTTGCTGTGGGACACGTCCAGAACACATTCAACAATTAGCAGAAATTGCTTCTTGTCTAAAGCCAAAAGTCAGACAGCCTCGATTAGAACCAGCTGCAGCATCAATTTATAGCATTCAACCTTACCAACAAGATAATTCTTTTTTAATTGTGGGTGAACGGTTAAACGCCAGTGGTTCGAAAAAGTGTCGGGAATTGCTCAACGCCGAAGATTGGGATGGGTTGGTTTCTATTGCGCGATCGCAAGTGAAAGAAGGCGCTCATATTCTTGATGTCAATGTGGATTACGTAGGACGCGATGGCGTGCGAGACATGCGGGAACTGGTTTCTCGCTTGGTTAATAACGTGACATTACCTTTGATGCTCGACTCCACGGAATGGGAAAAAATGGAAGCGGGTTTGAAAGTCGCTGGAGGTAAGTGCATTCTTAACTCCACTAACTATGAAGATGGAGAACCGCGTTTCTTCAAGGTGTTGGAATTAGCTAAAAAATACGGCGCTGGTGTAGTAATCGGCACTATAGATGAAGCAGGTATGGCACGCACTGCAGAAAAGAAATTTCAAATCGCCCAACGTGCCTACCGCCAAGCTATAGAATTCGGTATTCCAGCCCGTGAAATCTTCTTCGATCCGCTGGCCTTGCCCATTTCTACAGGTATTGAAGAAGACCGCAGCAACGGAAAAGCAACAATAGAAGCAATCCGCCGCATTCGCCAACAATTGCCGGAATGTCATATTATTCTTGGTATTTCCAACGTTTCCTTCGGCTTGAATCCAGCTGCGCGCATCGTGCTAAATTCGATGTTTTTACACGAGGCGATCGCCGCGGGAATGGATGCAGCTATTGTCAGCGCCAGTAAGATTTTACCGCTGTCGAAAATTGAACCCCAACAACAAGAAGTTTGTCGCCAGTTAATTTACGACGAACGCAAATTTGAAGGAGATGTCTGCGTTTACGACCCCTTAGCAGAACTAACAAAAATGTTTGCAGGGGTAACAGCCAAACGCGACCAAGGTGTTGATGAAAATCTTCCCATTGAAGAAATCCTCAAGCGCCACATCATCGATGGCGAACGTATAGGTTTAGAAAAACACCTGGATAAAGCCCTAGAAATCTACAAACCCTTAGACATTATTAACACCTTCCTCTTGGATGGAATGAAAGTAGTTGGTGATTTGTTCGCATCGGGACAAATGCAACTACCTTTCGTGTTGCAATCAGCAGAAACTATGAAAGCTGCAGTTGCGTACCTAGAACCGTTCATGGAAAAAACTGAAGTTGGCAATAATGCCAAAGGCACAGTAATCATTGCTACCGTCAAAGGCGATGTCCACGACATTGGCAAAAATCTCGTAGATATCATTTTGTCCAACAATGGCTATAAGGTCATAAACCTGGGAATTAAGCAACCGGTAGAAAATATCATTGAGGCGTACCAAAAGCATAAAGCTGATTGTATCGCCATGAGCGGTTTGCTGGTCAAATCCACTGCCTTCATGAAAGAAAATCTGCAGGTATTTAATGAAAAAGGAATTACTGTCCCCGTAATTTTAGGCGGTGCAGCACTAACTCCCAAGTTTGTCTACGAAGATTGTCAAAAGACCTACAAAGGTAAGGTGATCTACGGCAAAGATGCTTTCTCAGACCTGCATTTTATGGATAAATTAATGCCAGCTAAGTCTGCTGGTAAATGGGACGATCTCAAAGGCTTTTTGGATGAATTTGCCGCAGATGAAAAAGAGTCGGACAGCGATCGCAAAACGCCTCCTGCAGCAGACTCAGAAATTTCTCCAGGAAAAGTTCTTGCGGAAACTAAACCACTAGATACCCGGCGTTCGGAAGCGGTGGCGGTGGATATAGAACGCCCTACACCGCCTTTTTGGGGAACGCAACTGTTACAACCCGAGGATATTCCCCTAGAGGAAGTATTTTGGTACTTGGATGTGCAAGCTTTAATTGCAGGACAATGGCAATTTCGCAAGCCAAAGGAACAATCAAAACAAGAGTATCAAGCTTTTTTGCAGGAAAAGGTGTATCCAATTTTGGAGGATTGGAAACAGCGAATTATTGAAGAAAAGTTACTTCATCCCCAAGTGATTTATGGATATTTTCCTTGTCAGTCAGAGGGCAATTCCCTCTACGTTTACGAAACTGATTCCAAAGATGCAAAACACCCAAAAGAAGTAGCTAAATTCGATTTTCCCAGGCAGAAATCTTTAAAAAGGCTATGTATTGCTGATTTCTTTGCTCCAAAGGAATTGGGAATCATTGATGTCTTACCAATGCAAGCGGTAACGGTAGGACACGTAGCTACGGAGTACGCCCGTCAGTTGTTTTTGGAAAATAAATATACAGAGTACCTGTATTTCCACGGTTTGGCAGTACAGCTGGCAGAAGCACTGGCTGAATGGACACACGCGCGGATCCGACGAGAATTGGGCTTTGGTGCTGAGGAACCCGACAATATTCGGGATATTTTGGCACAACGGTATCGGGGTTCTAGATATAGCTTTGGATACCCAGCATGTCCAAATATTCAAGATCAGTACAAACAGTTGCAGCTGTTGAGAACTGATAGAATTAATCTATATATGGACGAAAGCGAACAACTTCATCCCGAGCAATCCACAACGGCAATTATTGCCTATCATCCGGTAGCCAAGTACTTTAGTGCCTAAGTTTGCTTTTAGCTTTTTTGTTGGCAAAAGCCGTTTTGGAATTGTAAATTAATTCCCGGCCAGTCGAGAAACAAAGATCCGCGATCGCTGCTTGTAGTTAGTTAAAAAGTACTGACTGCAAGCTATTAATTCCTAACTCAAAAAGCCTCAAGTCCATTCGTATTGGAAAAACAGTCAAATCTGAAACAATAATCTTTGCTCGGTCTAACCTTCAGTGCATACCACTGCATTTGCAAAGGATAGGTAAGTCTCAATTTCCACTCCTGGCAACCAAATTAAGCTAATATTCAAGCAGTGCAAGCATTTTAGCCTTCTATTACCCCATGCTTGAAACTTTGCAAACTCAACTTTACCAACTAGAACAATTCGCCAATTCCCTGGTCTTTCACCAACTAACACACCTAAGTCTGTTGAGTCTCGGCGTAATTTTTCTGGCTGGATTGCTCACCAGCCTCACTCCCTGCATGCTTTCCATGCTACCAATTACTATTGGCTACATCGGCGGTTATGAAGCAAAAACCCGCCTGCAAGCAGCTGTACAGTCAACTTGGTTTGCTTTCGGATTGGCGACAACCTTAGCCACTTTGGGAGTCTTAGCAGCTTTAGTCGGAAAAGTCTACGGGCAAATAGGAATTGGTTTGCCTGTAATTGTTAGTATTATTGCTATTTTAATGGGATTAAATTTACTAGAGGCTTTGCCTTTGCAATTGCCTTCTATTGGAAATACAGACTGGATTTCTCAAAAATTTCCTGCACCAATGCGAGCATATGCTCTTGGCTTGAGTTTTGGTTTGGTAGCTTCCCCCTGCAGCACACCTGTTTTGGCCAGCTTGCTAGGTTGGGTTGCCAATACACAAGACCTGATCTTAGGTCCGATTTTGCTTATTTCCTACACGGCAGGTTATGTAGCGCCACTAATTGTAGCAGGTACGTTTACTGCTTCTATTAAAAAATTATTAGAATTGCGGCGCTGGTCTGGTTGGATTAACCCAGTTAGTGGCATCCTTTTGATTGGATTTGGCGTTTTTTCCCTAATTTCTCGCATTCCCCTGCACGGATTTTAATTGAGAAGAACAAAATATTCACCCTCAGGGTATGCGTGCAAAGCAAGAAATTACTGACCACCAACGCTTGAGAAGTTGCAATCAAAAGTTAATAGTGAGTGTGACTGGTAACGACTAACTATTCACTTAACAATTTTTTTTAGGAAACACAATGACTGTAAATAATACAACAGACAATACAATTTCTCAAAAATCGAATTGGCAATCAATCGTCGCTCAATCCTTACGACAGGATGTTTTGCCCATACTGACGGATTTACGATTGGCGATAGTACTGCTGTTAATTATTGCACTTTTTAGTGTTAGCGGTACCGTTATCGAACAAGGTCAATCTTTAGCCTTTTATCAAAAAAATTATCCAGAACACCCCGCTGTGTTTGGTTTTCTTTTTTGGAAAGTAATTTTAACTTTGGGTTTGGACCATGTATATCGTACTTGGTGGTTTCTAGCGTTACTTGTATTTTTTGGTACTAGCTTAACTGCTTGTACGTTTACCCGTCAATTACCAGCACTAAGAGCTGCTCGTCGCTGGAAATTTTACGATCAACCCCGACAATTCGCCAAGCTGGCGCTAAGTGCAGAACTTGACCGTGGTTCTTTGGATGTCCTCCGTCAAGCACTGCAAAACCGTCGGTATAAAGTTTTTCAAAAAAACGATAACAATAATGTTCTTTATGCGCGTAAGGGAATTGTTGGACGCATTGGTCCTATTATTGTCCACGTGGGTATTGTAGTAATTCTTTTAGGTTCTATCTGGGGAGCAATGACTGGGTTTATGGCTCAAGAAATGGTTCCCAGTGGCAGTACATTTGAGATTAAAAATATTGTTGATGCTGGTCCGTGGGCAAAAACACAAATCCTCAAAGATTGGTCTTTGCGTGTTAATCGTTTTTGGATTGACTATACATCTACTGGTAGTGTTGACCAATTTTATTCTGATTTGTCGGTTTTGAATAAGCAGGGTCAGGAGGTAACTCGCAAGACTATTTTTGTTAACCAACCCCTACGTTATCATGGCGTAACTGTTTATCAAACAGATTGGGGAATTTCTGCTGTGCGGGTGCGGGTAAACAAAAGTCCTATTTTCCAACTACCAATGGCACAATTAACCACTAACGGAGGTGGACGTATCTGGGGAACCTGGATTCCGACAAAACCAGATTTAAGTGAAGGTGTTTCCTTGCTAGCAAAAGATTTGCAAGGAACGGTATTCATCTATGATGCGGCGGGTAAGTTAGTGGATACCGTGCGCAGCGGTATGTCCGCACAAGTGAATAAAGTCAATTTGACTGTTTTGGATGTAGTTGGTAGTACTGGCTTGCAAATCAAAGCCGATCCGGGAGTACCAATTGTGTATGCAGGGTTTTTTCTGTTAATGTTGGGTGTAGTTGCAAGTTATTTCTCCCACTCGCAAGTTTGGGCTTTACAACAGGACGATCGCCTGTATGTAGGTGGCAAAACCAATCGCGCTCAAGTGGCGTTTGAGCAAGAGATGTTGCAGATTTTAGCTACTGTGGATTACCAACAGCACCAAGCGCTCGTTGTGGCCGCCAAAAATAGAGAATAAAAAACAAGCTTGAGCAATTCAACGTTTTCATTTCTTGCTGAAAGCAAACAAAAATTAGACGCACTTAAAGTAGAGAAATTCCCCACTGCAAGTGCGTCTTTTTGAAAACATACCCTACTTAGGGAGCTAAAGCGTGACCCCGCAGCAGACTGCCAATTGTCTTAGCTGTGATTTTTAGCTGAGTTATGGGATTGGCTGGTACAACCGTTTTATACAGGTAGCTATCGAAAGTTAGCCGCTGTACGTCGCGATCGGCGCACATTTCCACGAATGCTTCTCGGGTGGCGTCAGAGCGATAAAATATCGTTTGCAAAAGGTCTAGCACTTTATAGGTAAGACCGTATTTTTGATCCCAACGTTTGAGGTAGATTTTGAGTTGGTCTTCTGTGGGAATACGAGTACCGCCGTTGGAAACCTCTACGATCGTTTCAGCACACATTCGCCCCGACTTGGCAGCAAAGTAAATTCCTTCACCCGAGGATTTGGTCACGTAACCTGCTGCATCTCCTACCAAAGCAATGCGACCGACAACGCGACGAGGACGGGGATGTTCGGGAATTGGATGTGCTTCTACTTTGATAATTTCACCACCAGCTAGTTTTTCAGCTGCACGGGCGCGGATGCCAGCTTGTAGTTGCTTGATGCTAGCTTTGTTAACGTGCATTGTACCGGTACCGACAGCTACATGGTCGTATTTCGGAAAAATCCAGGCGTAAAAGTCAGTAGAAACGTCGTTACCCACGTACATCTCTGCCAACTCGTTGTAATAGGCCATTTTGTCTGCGGGTAGACGAATGCGCTCTTGAAAGGCGATCGCGTAATTATAATCCCCCGCCTCCATTTCTTTGGCCACACGGGAGTTGGCTCCATCAGCACCGATAATCACATCGACCTTTAAGGTTTTGGCAATTCCTTGAGCACCACCTTCAGTATGGTCTGCATAATAAATGGTGTAAGGTTCGGTACTATTTTTAGGTATATCTAGTTTATGAACGGTGGCATTGATTAGATGTGCACCTGATTTTGCTGCTCGATTGCGCAGGTAACCATCTAGTACCTCGCGCCGGCACATTCCTATATATTCTTCTTCTTTTTCTAAATGGATATCAACCTCTCGATTAGAGGGCGATATCATTTTCATTTTCCGTACTCGACGGTCAATAATATTCAAAGGCAGATCGAATTCACTTACCATGCATAGGGGAATGGCACCCCCACAAGGTTTGGCATTGTCTAACTTACGTTCAAACAGGTAAGTTTCGATTCCTGCTTTCGCCAGCGTTTCTGCAGCAGATGAGCCCGCTGGACCTGACCCAACAACAGCAACCCTTATTGTCAAAGGTCTACTCCCAATCTTGACATTTACCGAAAGCATCGTACCATGGAGTTTTGGCTCCTTTCTCGTTCTTAGCCGCCGATCGCAGGGAAATGCAATATTCCTTAATATTTCGCTACTAAATACTCAAATGGAAGGTTGGAAATTTACTCCCATAATTGGAAGGTTGTACAAGTGTTTTTACTGTTCGCTGCAAATATCAAAGCACAAGTCCTAACTGCAAGCTGGAAGTGATGTAATCAAAATCGGAAGTTTGATTTATTAGTGTAGATAAAGTAGATAAATTGATATTGTAATTTTTTTATGGTATAAATAAAATACTCTAACCTCATTAAATAGCCGGAGATAAATCACAGAGGTTTGTAAAAGTGGGCATAGTAGTTGAAAACGTATCTAAAAGTTTTGGCAATTTTAAAGCAGTCGATCGGGTGAGTCTGGAAATCAAAAGCGGCTCCCTAGTTGCTTTATTGGGGCCATCAGGTTCGGGAAAGTCCACTTTATTGCGATTAATTTCCGGTTTAGAAGTGCCAGATAGCGGCAGAATTATATTGACAGGGAAAGACGCTACCTATCAAAGGGTGCAAGAAAGAAATATTGGTTTTGTATTTCAGCATTATGCCCTGTTCAAGCACATGACCGTACGGCAAAATATTGCTTTTGGTTTGGAAATTCGCAAGGTTCCGAAAGCGAAAATAAAAAAACGGGTAGAAGAACTCCTAGAATTAGTCCAGTTAGTAGGACTGGGCGATCGCTATCCATCCCAACTTTCTGGCGGTCAGCGACAAAGAGTGGCTTTAGCAAGAGCACTAGCACCAGAACCACAAGTGTTATTATTAGATGAACCCTTTGGCGCCCTTGATGCCAAAGTCCGCAAAGATTTACGTGCTTGGTTGCGGCGCTTGCATGATGAAGTACACGTCACCACAGTTTTCGTCACCCACGATCAAGAAGAAGCGATGGAACTATCTGACGAAATTGTGGTTATGAATAAAGGACGTGTAGAACAAGTAGGAACGCCAGCAGAAGTTTACGATCATCCTGCCACAGCTTTTGTGATGAGTTTCATCGGTCCTGTGAACGTGCTCCCAACTTCGGCGCGAATTTTCCAAAACAACGGGTTCGATTCCGCCCATCCCGAAATGTTCTTGCGCCCGCAAGACGTCATCATAGAAACTACTCCCAACGCCACTACTGTAACGGCAAGAGTAAACCGATTGATACATTTAGGTTGGGAAATTCAAGCGGAGTTAGTTTTAGATGATGGACAAGTAGTAACAGCACATTTAACACGGGAAAGATTTGACGAATTAAAACTAGAGCCTCAGCAAAAAGTATACGTTAAGCCAAAGGATGCTAAGTCTTTCCCCTTATACTATTCAATTTAGTCAACGCTATGCGTTTGCCTAAAAGCCGTTTTGAGTAAATATGTAAGTAATGGATAGGTTCGAGAAAGGAATAAAACAGCAAGCGGTACCAAGATGCACAAAACTATTGTTTATTGCCGCTGTTTTCTTGTAACCATTCATTAGTAATCTTGACACTAAGGATGCAAACACATGCCCACTTTTGTCAAAATCGAGGAAGGCAAAGTTGACAAGTCTACTTTCGACCAATACGTCAGCGCCCACAAAGCTTATGTAAAAGATTTGATCGCCAAAGGACACAAAGCCAAATCTGGCTACTGGACACAGCGGGGAGGCGGTATGATGATTTTTGAGGCAGCCTCCATCGATGAAGCAAAGGCAATCGTGGCCAAAGACCCATTAGTAAAAAACAACTGCGTCAACTACAAGCTATATGAATGGCAAATTGTAGTCGAATAACACATTTATAGTATTTAATGCTATTGTATTTAGTAGACCTGGATCTATGCGACTACAACGCCCAAACCTTGTCAGGACCGGAAGGTAGCAGCAATACGGGATGCTTGTGGTAGGCGTAGTCTCCGGGTCGCCCTATTTTAGGAGCACAAAAGCTACAATGCCTGGTTTTGGAGATATTGTTAAAAAAGCTTTTTACCTCGGTGTTGGGTTAGCTTCTTACGCAGGGGAAAAAGCAGGTGGGACGCTAGCAGAACTGCGATCGCAATTCCAAAAAATGGCTGACGAAATGGTTGCGCGGGGTGAAATGACTACAGAGGAAGCCCGTCGCTTCGTTGAAGATATGATGAAGCAAGCCCAACAGCCACCAAAATCAACAACAACGACGGAAACAACAACCACCTCTGAACCACGCCGCATCGAAATCCAAGAGGAAGATGAACAACCCATAACTAAAGCTAACCAAAGCGATGATGTGGAGCAATTACGCAAACAAGTCCTCGAACTAGAACAAGAGTTGAAACGCTTGCAGTGCGATCGCTAATGAGAAATTTGTAAAGGTTGGTGTGATTGCTGCAGCACTAAAATCAACCTTCGACTTGATAACGTAAAATCTTAGTTAAAACTAGATTCCTTAGGGTGGGTTTTCAGTGCTTCTAGCCAAATAACACTCTCACTTGCGCGGACACTTGGTCAGGTAAAAGAAAAAAACCTGTAAATCGCTCTTGAAAGTGCTGACGCAACGCCTGCTTACCCATCCAGGAGAAAATGGATGCAGTTTGGGAAGCTTAAGCAGTAACCGAACAAAATATACCAGTGTCCCCTACGAGTAATAGCTAGTTATGAAAAATTGGCAAAAGGATTTTTGGGAAACAGTACAAACAGTGGCTGACGAGGTAGAACGCTTCTTCCTAGGAATGGGTGAAATGGTGGACACCGTTTTTGAAATTACAGAAGAAATTACCGAGCAATTACAAAATACAATAGCCACTGAAATCGACCAGTGTTTGCAGGAATTTTACTGGGAATTAGAAGATATGGTGGTAGATGAGCTGGACCCAGCTTTTCCTTACCCAGTAGAACCTTCGGCATCACAAAATCCTGCTTGTATTGGTTGTCGTCACTATCACGGTCAAGTTTACGGAGATAATTTATTAGTATGCGCAATGCATCCCTACGGGTGGGATGGTGAAAACTGTCCGGATTGGGAAGCGGAAGATTTATAAAAAGTTCATACCCTCGGGATTTTTAATTATTAAGCACCTAGTAACAGCCATTTGCTTATGAGTAACTCCTCACCCGAAACAACGTCTCAAGTTGAGCAGCAAATCAAGTACGGCGAACGCAACATTGCAGAAGGAAAATTAATTACATTTCCCAATCCACGGATAGGACGCCGCTATAATATTGATATTTGTTTACCGGAGTTTACCTGTAAGTGCCCTTTTTCTGGCTATCCTGACTTTGCCACCATTCACATCACCTACATCCCTGATGAAAAGGTAGTAGAATTAAAATCCCTCAAACTCTACATTAACAGTTACCGCGATCGCTATATTTCTCACGAAGAATCCGCAAATCAAATATTAGATGATTTTGTCGCTGCCTGCGATCCTTTAGAAGTTACTGTCAAAGCGGACTTTGCACCGCGTGGTAACGTGCATACAATCATTGAAGTGCGTCATCTCAAATCAACTTGACGTTTGTGAATTCTGAAACCGAACCTTTACCCTAAAAGACGTAAGTATGATAGTCTGATTAGGTTTGGTTAATTTTGAGCCAAATCATCATGACGGGTAAAATTAACGGCAGTTGCCTCAACCACGGCGACCCCTGCAACACACAGCCTCCCCAATTTCAATACCTCCCCAAATACAAGTCAAATCAAATTATTTGTGGTAATGGCTTGACAGCGGTAGTGTGCGGCTGGACACCACGTCTGGCGGTGGCTAAGGCTTTACAAAAAGAAGATTTCGCCGCTTTAGGGCAATTGTATTCACCAAGAAGAGGAATTAATTTCCTCATTCGGAATTTGCTTTTGAATCCTCACGTTCGCTTCTTGGTCGCCTTGAATGCAACCAAAGAAGATCAAAATGCTGGAGGATGCCGGTGCCTGATTGATTTTTGGCACCAAGGATGCCGACCAGGATTCTCAGAAGCCCAAAAACCCGTCTGGATAATCAATTCCGAGGTCGTCGGCTACATAGATTTTGAAATTCCGCTGGAAGCCTTAGATAACCTAAGAAGCAATGTGCAGGCATTTGAAGCTCATTCCCTCCAAGAAGCGATCGCCATCATCAAATCTCTCCCAAAGCAAACCCAACCATGGGGAATTCCGCAAGAATTCCCGATAACCGACTATGAAGCACCCCTATTACCAGGAAGGCAAATTGGGCATACGATTCAAGCGCCTACAATCGCCGAAACGTGGATTCAAATTCTCCACAGAATCAGAACCTTTGGAAAATTGCGATTAACCTCATACGGCGGAAAGTGGCAAGAACTCATCACCCTGACCGCGGTGGTCACGAATGAACCAGAAGACTTTTACGTCCCCGACTACCTACCAATAGATAGGCCGTTTATCCAAGAATATTCTGAGCATCTTCTCAAACCCCAAAGCAAAGGAAATGTCCGCTACACTTACGGCGATCGCCTGAGGACTTATTTTGGGCAAGACCAGATAGACGCGGCGATCGCGGCACTTAAAAAGAATCCTTATTCTTCTAGGGTCGTGCTCAACCTTTGGGACTCCCAAAGCGACCTATCGGCCGCGGAACCACCCTGCTTGAATCATATTTGGATCGCCGTCAGTGACGGAAAGCTAATTCTGGTCGGTACCTTTCGTAGTAACGATATGTTTTCCGCGTGGCCGGCAAACGCTATGCAGCTGAGAACGCTTCAGCGATTCATCCAAGTCAATGCCGTACCTCATATCGCTCTTGGATCTCTTGTCACCGTTAGCCATAGTGCTCATATATATGATGATTGCTTTGAAACAGCTGACGCAATCATCAGGCAGCATTATCCACCCAAAGCTACCTTCTCAGATCCAGCAGGTAGCTTTGTAATAGGCATCAATCAAGGAGAAATTGTCGTAGAGCTAATCTCCCCTGGCGCTGGAGAGACTCTTAGGCGATATCAGGGCAAAAGCGCCCGGGCTATTTATAAGCAAATTGCAAGCGATCGCCCCGATTTGGAAACTGAACACGCCTTATATCTTGGAACAGAACTCCAGAAGGCTGAGATTGCCTTGAAGCTAAAGGTTCCTTATGAGCAAGATAAGCCCCTAAACTTTGGCTAGAGTCACTTCTTCAGGCTGATCCTGATATTTGCCGTGCCGGGCTTGATAGCTCACGGCACAAGGATCACCCTCAAAGAATAGTAGCTGAACCACACCCTCATTCGCGTAAATTCGGCAATCAGCACTAGAAGAATTCGAGAATTCCAGCGTCAAATGTCCACGCCACGCCGCCTCAGCTGGTGTGAGGTTGGCGATAATTCCACATCTAGCGTAGGTACTCTTGCCTATGCAAATAACTGTAATATTTTCTGGTACTTCCAATCGCTCTAAAGCCACACCTAATCCATAGGAATGCGCCGGCAAGACAAAAAATTCTCCAGAAGAATCTCGATGCAGTGGCGTCGGTTCCAAATTCGCCGGATTGAAATTCTTGGGATCCACGACAGTCCCCGGTATGTGTCGAAATATCCGAAACTCCTTTGGCGATAATCGTATGTCGTAGCCATAGGAAGATAATCCAAACGAAATTACGCCTTTGGAGTCAACTTGACGGATTAAAGTTGGTTCGAAAGGCGTAATCATTCCCTTTTTGGCTTGATTAATGATCCACTTGTCGTTTTTTAGCATTTGTTTAGGGTACATTCAAAAGTCGTTGGGGTGCAATCAGTCTTTTATGGTTGATGACTGCGACGGATCTCCGTAATCTGGTCTGCTATCTCCAGGATAGATTTAGGCATTTCTGGACCCGTGAGAATAATATCGACGTGAGCAGGACGTTTTGCCAGGAAAGACAGAACTTCTGTTTCAGGAATTAAACCAAACTTAATCGCTAAGCTCAACTCATCCAAAACAACAAGAGAATACTTACCCTCAAATACGACTTTTTGCGTATGTTGCCACAATTTTTGTAGAGCTTGGGTTTCGCTCTCGTCAAGATGGGGTGTATCGATGCAACGAGGCAAGTCGCAGCGAATCCAATCTAAATTCTGTCCCAGACGAATGGGACGTTCTTGTCCTTGGTTGATACCTCCTTTGAGGAATTGCACCACTAGTACTGGTGTACCCTGACCGGCAATCCTCAGTGCTTGAGCCATAACGCTGGTAAAGAAATTACGATTTATGCTCGTGAAAACTTGTACTAATCCTTGGACTGCATACGGTAGGGGAAGGTTTAAATTTCCACCTGGGGTTTCTAACTGGGCAACCATGGTTACTTAAATAATTTATTACAAATCAGTAAGTGCAATTACTGAAAAAATACGGATGGGTAAGTTTGTATAATTGCGCTATTTCTTGAGAAAACATGAAGTGTATCAAGTACCTGCTTCCTTGCTATCTTTACGTAAATGTTGTAAAAAAAGACACATAGTTCGGGAAATATACATTTCAGAAATGAGAGGAGGGGACTGTTTGATTGTGAATATCTTCTAATTGTCCGGATGGGAAATTTGCTTTTTTGTTTTGCGAAACAGAATTAGTACAGTTGTGAAATGGACAAGATGAGGAGCGAAATTTTGTGAGATTGGTGATTTTGGGAGGTTCAGGAGCTGGAAAAAGCACTCAAGCACAAAGGCTTTGCAAGCACTTCGATCTTCCTTTGATTTCGGAGCGTGAAATTTTGCGAGGGGCGATCGCGTGCTTGAGCAATACGGGTTGGTTGGCGCGGTTCGATCTGGAAACCAAAGAGTTAGTTCCAGACGAAATGATCATAGAATTTATGCGGGTTCGGCTGAAACAGGCCGACGCCAGTCGTGGTTGGGTATTAGAAGGTTATCCCCGTACTGCCGTGCAAGCAGAGGAATTGGATTTTTTGTTGGAGGCTTTGGATCAGCAGTTAACCTGGGCTGTTTATTTACAAGTGCCGCAAGCCGTTATGGTTAGCCGTGCTTTAGGGCGTTCTCTTCCGGATGAGCAACCTGAAATTGTGCAGCGCCGTGTCGAATTATTTTACGATCGCACCATTCCCGTGTTGGAGTATTACGATCGCCGTCGCCGCTTGTTGACTGTTAATGGTGACCAGCCTCCAGAAATTGTCCAGTATAACATCATCAACTTCCTTTCAGTCTTTTAATCTTTGTCTTCGAGCCAGGATTATACCATCATTAGTTCCGAATTGCGATCGCGCTTGATTTGCTCCTCATCATGATTGCAAAAAGAGAAATTCTGACATAGTTGTTTAAAAATGCCTAAACTGTTCACTGAAAGGATAACCTGAAGGCAGTAATATATATCAGAAATTTGAGGCTACCCCAATGGTTTGGCAGCGTCCAGACGGTCGGCAACCCTACGAACTTCGTCCCGTAAGCTTTGAGCCAAATTTTACTCGCTTTGCTCCTGGTTCCGTGTTAACGGTGTGCGGTGAGACAAAAGTGCTGTGTACCGTGAGTGTGGCGGAAGAAGTTCCCAAGTTTCTGATCGGCACTGGTAAAGGGTGGCTAACTGCTGAGTACCGAATGTTACCAAGTGCCACTCAGCAACGACAGGAGCGGGAATTTTTGAAATTATCTGGAAGAACTCAAGAAATTCAGCGTTTGATAGGACGTAGCTTGCGGGCAGCAGTAGATTTAAACTTGCTGGGAGAACGTACGCTTACTGTGGATGCAGATGTTTTGCAAGCAGATGCTGGTACGAGAACAGCAGCAATTACGGGTGGATTTGTAGCCTTAGCAAATGCGATTTCCAAATTATTACAGCAGGGAGTGTTGGAGCGATCGCCCCTCAGAGCGCAAATAGCGGCTGTTTCTGTAGGCTTATTGGAGGGAGAACCATTTTTAGATTTGAACTACATCGAAGACGTAGCTGCTACTGTAGACTTTAATGTGGTAATGAACGAGCATTTAGGAATTATAGAAATTCAGGGAACTGCGGAAGAAGGCAGTTTTAGCCGCAGTCAGTTAGATCGATTGTTAAATTTTGCCGAAAAAGGAATTCAGCAATTATTAAGTGCTCAAAGACAAGCAATTGGGGATTGGGAGCAATTATATCCAGGATAAAGAAGATGCTGTTTTTACACTTGCTCGTTTGCAGGCGTGATTTCCTTATTTAGGGAAGTTGTCGTACCAATTTAGAAGATTGAGAAGAAACACCCAGGGTGAGATTAAAAGTTTCAAAGGTAAACAGCAAGATACTAAGGAGTTGGATATCGTAAAACTTGGAAGCAGTTGGTGATGAAAAAGAAATGAATAAAAAAATAGAAGTTTTACAAGACACAGAAGCCTTGGTGAGGCGAGCGCTAGAGTTGCTTTTAGCGAAAATTCCAGCTGCCATTGAACAACGGGGAATATTTACCATTGCTTTATCTGGTGGTAACACGCCAAAGCCTTTGTACGAAGCGATCGCTAAACAAAATCTTCCTTGGGACAAGATACACGTGTTTTGGGGAGATGAACGTTACGTTCCTCCCACAAGTCCGGAGAGCAATTTCAACATGGCGCGTCAAGCATGGTTAGAGCGGGTAAACATACCAGCAGCTAACATTCATCCTATCCCCACAACACAAGGTGATCCCGCAGTATCTGCTGCTCAGTACGAACAGCAATTGCAAGAATTCTTTCAGACTGCGCCGGGTGAATTTCCTGCTTTGGATGTAATTTTACTAGGAATGGGGGATGATGGTCATACTGCATCCTTATTTCCCCATACAGAGGCGCTCAAAGTTCGCGATCGCCTGATCGCTGTGGGAAACAAAGACGGTCATCCCCGCATCACCTTTACATATCCATTTATTAACGCTGCCAGGTGTGTAATTTTTTTGGTATCTGGCGCCAACAAGAAACCAGCTTTAGCTCAAGTCTTTGCACCAGAAGGCGACAGTGATACTTATCCATCTCGCTTAATTCAACCTCAGGGAGAACTTTGGTGGCTGTTGGATGCAGCTGCAGGAGATGAACTAAAACAAGGATGAAATCAACATCAAAACTTCCTATCTCTAAGCCTTCTGCGCGCAAAAAAGTAATTGTTAAAATCGAAAGCTAGAGTTGCCGTTCTCATAGCTGGCATATTTTACGACCATACGAACATAAAGGCTCAATTCCATGATCGTCTGCCCCAACTGCAATCATCCCAACCCTGATGGCGCTATTCAATGCGAAGCCTGCTATACTCCGCTACCAGCGACTACAACCTGTCCCAACTGCGGAGCCACCGTGCAAGCAGATGCTTCCTTCTGCGGACAATGTGGTTATCACCTCCGTGCTGGGAAAGCAACGGTAGCTGCAACTGTAGCGCCTGATATTCCTCCGGTGGAAGTACAACCTTTGGTTACCCCCGAACCACTCGTTCAACCACAACCGCTACAGCTTGGTCAAACCGCCGGTTATACTACTCCTGATTCTTCTCCTTTACCGCCAACAGCGATGGCCGTTCCCCCAGAAAGCAATCCTCCACATTCAACAGAGGAAACAAATTCGTCGCCGCCTCCAGTAGCTCAACCAGTGACTGGAGAGAAAAAAACTGCAGCACCACCTTCCCAACCCGCACCGGCTGCAAGAACACAATTACAGCAGGTAACAGCACGCTTGATTCACGTCCAAACCAACAGACAGGTGGAATTGCCACAAAATCTTTCTGTGATTCACATTGGCAAGCCTAACGAGCGCATACCTCCAGATATAGACGTTTCCGGATTTCCCAATTCCGAAATCGTGTCGCGCGTTCATTGCGATATTCGCGTGGAGTCAGATGCTTATTATATTGAAGATGTGGGTAGTTCCAACGGTACTTATATTAACAATTTACCGTTGTTACCGGGAAACCGCCATCGCTTGAGACCAGGCGATCGCATCAGCTTGGGTAAAGGAGATTTAGTAACATTCCTATTTCAACTCTCCTGAGCAGTCGGTTATATTGGGGATGGATTGATACAACCCTAGCACGTGATTACACTTATCCTCTTACAACCACTACAATCGATCCCTGCCCAAAGCTGGACTTTTGCAGACGATGAACCAGTCATCCGGATCGGACGCGCTGCAGACAACCATGTTGTTCTGTACAGTGCCGTGGTTTCCCGCTACCATGTCGAAGTGCGAAGATTGCGTAAAGGTTGGGAAGTTGTAAGTTTAGGTGCCAATGGCACTTACGTAGATGGAGAGGCTATTATGCAGTTGCCGGTAACTGATGGAGTTATTCTCCGTCTTGCCCCTTCCGGTCCGCAAATTCAAATTCGCCTGAATTTGCCGCCCACAGAAAATTGCTCCCCATCTAGCAGCGGTTGGGAGGAAGAAGGGTTAAACGGTAAAAAAAAATTACCAATATCTTTCCGAAAGCGTCCTCAAGGAACCTCACAACTAAAATTCCAAGATCAACAGCTAAGGAAAATAATCGATGCGGGAACCAAACAAGGATTGGCAATCATTGCTTGTCACGCAGGCTCCAGCACAAATGGAGCGCATGGGATTTATCTGGTTGATAGCAGCGGCGCTGGTTACCGCGTTTCTATGGCAAGTCCCGGCAGGAGATTATATTTTATACCCATTTACCATCCTGGCTACTTGGTTTCATGAAATGAGCCACGGCTTAATGGCGTTGTTATTGGGAGGTGATTTTCGGCAGTTACTAATTTTTCCCAATGGCTCGGGCGTTGCATTTTATAGTTATAGTAGAGGTTTTCTGTTCAGTGGTTTCGGTCGGGCTTTAGTAGCAGCTGCCGGACCCATGGGACCTCCAATTGCTGGTGCAGTACTAATATTGGCTTCTCGCAACTTGACAACGGCAGTCTGGTGTCTGAGAATTTTGGGCGCTTTTTTGCTGTTGTCAGCAGTAATTTGGGTGCGATCGCTATTTGGATTAATAGCAATTTCCTTGCTAGGTCTGTTGGTTCTGGGTATAGCACTCAAAGCGCCTCGCTGGCTTGTGGGATTTACTACCCAGTTTTTGGGCGTCCAGGCTTGTGTCAGTACCTATCACCAACTCAACTATTTATTTAGCTACGGTACTCCTTTTTTAGGACTGTCGGACACTGCACAAATTCAGCAGGAGCTATTTTTACCTTACTGGTTTTGGGGAACTTTAATGGCGATCGCATCCATGCTCATTCTCGTACAAAGTTTGCGCATCGCCTATCGTTCTCAATAAATTTCAACCCTTACCCTATCTGACTCGCATACCCAGTTTTTCATCCCAGTGCAATGGTTTGCTAGCTTTTGGCAAAGGAGCTTCTGCTGTTTGGCCGACCGTAATCCCGTATTTCCACTTAGGTGGGCAAATAGCAATGTATCTTGCATAACCTCCAGTCCCGCCTTGAAATTTGGGATAGCCTATTGCCACAAGAGCACCGGTTTCCGGTACTTTGTCAAGGTTGGCAACTCCCTCTGCTTGAGTATAGCCATGGTGCAACAGCCAAGCTTCCCCTTCTAAATTTGGTGTGGTGTCGGTGTCTAATGGTTCGTGACCGTGGAAGAGAATGTGTCGCTGCAGATGTAAAAATTTCAGCGCTTCTAGCTTTACTCCCGGAAATTGAGTTCTTGTAGCTAGTTGGGGATTTGGCCATTCCTTGGACCAGTCGGAGCGTATAAATACAACCGAACCGGGGGGAATTTTACCGTGCTTGGCTTCCCATTCTAAAATATCTGCTACCGTTAAGTGATAACCAGGATTTTTAGCTACCTTGTCTTGAATAGGAATCACCACTAACGGTCGAATAGTATAGGTTGCGGGTAACTCATCAATGGATGGATAGTTGGGATCCCAATGAGCTGGTGGATCTAGCTGAGTTCCTAACTGATCTGTAGATAAATCGTAATGGGTTGCTTCAAACCCATCTTTCTCGTAGGTGTAGGGTTGACCGGTTTGAGGATTAATGGTTCTAGAAAAGGTAGATGGACCAAAACCTTTCCAAACGGGAATTTTGGGAGTAATTGTATGGGTTAGGTCAACGTATTTGGCTTTTTGCAGCGATCGCTGGTAGACTCGCCACAAGCTCAAATCCTCTGCTGGTGGTTTCGCTTCTAAGCTTGAACAAGTCAAGACAATCGATATTGATAAACAAGCAACTGTTAGTAATAGTTTGAAATTACACGCAGCACGTTGAGCACTCGCTTTTATTAATTTTAAATAATAACTAATCAATCTTAATATTATTCTTCTCATCATTTTAACTACTTGTGCAACACCAGAGAGCATTTAGGTATTTCCCTGCAACCAATCAAAAATCCGGTCTAGCTCGTGCAAAGATACCAACCCGTATTGCCAAAGAATAATTGGTAACAAATTCGGATTTTGCTCGGGATGGCGTAATGCTAATTGCAAATCAGCTGCTGGAATAGCTAAATCGTCTTGCAAAAAATGGAGAAGTTTTGCAAGTTTATCTTCCATACTTGCCACCTCTTTTTCAGCAATATGTATTGAGATTAAGCTATAAAGTTAAAGAGCTTGTGGAGATTTGATGAGACTAAAGTGTCATATCGTTTCTCCCCAAAATGACTACAAATATTCTTGGCTTGTAGCAAGCACGCCTGATACCGATAACAAACTTTTTAAAAACTGGTACCAGTTGCAAAAGCGGTCATAAATACCTCTAGTGCAAGTAGAAGCTTTGGCAAAGACTAAAGCGAATTCAATTCCAATAAAGCTCTAGTAAGACTTCTGCAGATTTTTCGAATTTAAGTTAATAGGCATAATATCATTACAGAAATAGAGCTGGATATTAAAATTTTTATATTTTTATCGCTAGAAAATTAATCCTCTTGTTTTAATATTGCTTTTGCTTCTAATAGTTGCTGTTTGTGTTCTTCATCTAAAGTTGGATATTTAAGATGAAGTTCTTGGAATCGAGAGCAGATGATATCAGCAACAGCTAGGCGTGCGAACCATTTGTGGTCAGCAGGAATAATATACCAAGGTGCCCGGGCAGTACTGGTATGATTGAAAACATCTTCGTAGGCTCTTATATACTCATCCCAGAAAGTACGTTCTTTGACGTCATCAATGGAAAATTTCCAATTTTTTTCTGGTAATTCAATTCGCTCCAAAAAACGTTTCTTTTGTTCTGATTTGGAAATAAACAGAAAAAATTTCAGCACAATGATGCCATTATTCACCAAATAGTTTTCAAAGTTGTTAATTTCCTGAAATCGTTGCTTCCAGATGTGTTCTCCCTTTAATGATTCGGGTAATCGTTGCTTTTGCAAAAGTTCTGGATGAACGCGAACTACCAAAACTTCTTCATAATACGAACGATTGAAAATACCGATCCGTCCTCTTTCTGGTAAAGATTTGGCTGCTCGCCACAAATAATCGTGAGCTAATTCTTGTGCGCTGGGTGCTTTAAAGCTAAATACCTGACATCCTTGGGGATTGACGCCAGACATAACATGCTTGATGGTGCTATCTTTACCAGCTGCATCCATTCCCTGAAATATAATTAGCAAGGCATAGGTATTTTGAGCATAAAGAAGGTCTTGATATTTTCTTAACTGCTCGAGATCGATTTCTAATTTATCTTCTGCATCAGCCTTGCTTTGAAAAGAACCTGTATACTTGGGGTCGTAATCCCTTGTAAGGGAAATTTCAGAGCCAGGTTTAACAATCAAACGAGGGTCATTCATAGCGGCGTTTGTGGGATGGAGGAAGATTTTCGCTAGTGGGGCGCATTGCTTCTCGACCGAGAACAAACATTCCCGCTACACCCAAGCATACAAACCAGATGTATTGATACCAATATTTTCCTATTTGTTCGAGCGTACTGAGTTGGGGATGCAACGTGTTGAGGTAAAGTAACAGTACAACTATCATCAGTGCTCCAAAACCAACAAAGCTTAGTCCGACGCGAATGCGTGCAGGTCGCAGTTCCCAGTCGCTTATTTTTTCTAAGTCGATTGTTGCTAGCTCTTTGAAAGAATTCTCTGCTACACAAGAAGCTTGTTGCAAGTTTTTTGCCAATTTAGATGGTAAAAGCGGTACCAAAGTTGCTACAGTTGGACGGCGCAACAAGGCCTCTGTGTCTCTGAGCAATTCGAGCAATTTAGGGGAAGCAGGTGGTTGAGGAAACTGCAGTTCTTCTGTAGCGTTTTGGAGATCTACTTCCGAATCGAAATTCATGGTACGCCCCGCCACTGAACGAGTAAGTGATATACCTGTACTTCTAGCACAGATTTGTGGGTGGGGGTGCAACAATTACAAAATTAGAATTGGAGCTAGCTTATGGCACTATAGCAGGCGATCGCCAGTAATTGCAGCACTTGTAAGCCATTCATACCAACTTTCTAACCCGGTTCCAGTTAATGCTGAAACTTGAAAAATGCAAATTTGAGGGTTGATCTGGCGAGCATATTCTATGCACTTTTGTACATCAAACTGCAGGTAAGGCAACAAATCAATTTTAGTAAGAATCATTACTTGGCTAGTACGAAAAATATGGGGATATTTTATTGGTTTATCTTCTCCTTCTGTCACAGAAAGAATCACTACTTTGATATTTTCTCCTAAATCAAACAAAGCAGGGCAAACCAAGTTACCAACATTTTCTATCATGACCAGGGAATGAAGAGGAGGATTTAGTTTTTCCAATCCTTTCTCTATCATGGCCGCATCTAAATGGCAGCCGGATTTTGTGTTAATTTGAATGACTTTACAACTTGTTTCTCTAATTTTTTGAGAATCGTTAGTTGTTTCTTGATCGCCTACAATGACACTAATATTTAAAGTACTTTTCAAATCATTTATAGTCCGGGTTAAGAGGGTAGTTTTGCCTGCACCGGGAGAACTCATCAAGTTGACAGCAAAGACATTACGTCCTTTCAACCATCCTCGATTTTGGGCTGCTATTAAGTTATTTTTGGCGAGGATATCTTCTTCTAAAGAAATAGTAGTGTTGTGAATTTTCGCAGCAACTTGGGAAAATTCGCCATAGTCTGCGTGAGTGTGGGAGTGAGTAATAACAGTGCCATCCGGTAAAGTGTGGGTGTGAAAGTGGTGAGCGTTGTTGTTGGCATCCAAAAATACGGATTCACCTGTTTGTGGATTAACTAATTGAGCGTCATTATGATCGGAACAACCGCAATTTACACACATACTTCCTCGATTTCTATTTCCTTAATTTTGAGTTCTTCACCAGCTATAACATCTATTTGCGCGCTACCACACTGACACCGACCAAAAGGCTTTTCTAGAGGTATTTCCAAACCACATTCGCGACATTTTCCTAAACCGGGAGTTTCTAGAATTTCTAACTTTGCCTTTTCTAAAACTGTACCTTGCGAACAAATATCAAAACAAAATCGAATGGCATCGGGCATAATAGCTGAAAGTTTTCCTATTTGTAATAACACTCGTTGTACTTTTGCACCTTGGGCGTGTTCGGTGACAATGGCGACAATATTTTGAGTAATTCCTAGTTCGTGCATAATCGCTCGCCAAAAAATGCCAAGTGATTAACAAATTCTTGGTAGTTGGTCGCCGACAAGCATATCCACGATTCGTTCCGTTCCGAAAATAGTTTTTAGCAACACAATTTTTGGGGGTGAGGAAATAACTTCGCCAATAATACAAGCGTTTTTTCCAGCGGGATGAGAGCGCATGACCGAGAGAACTTTGTCAGCGTTTTCCCGTCCTACTACAACTACTAATTTACCTTCGTTTGCTAGATACAATGGATCTAAACCTAATATTTCGCAGACACTTTTTACTTCTTCTCGAATTGGTATACATTGCTCGTGAATGCGAATTGCCACATTAGAACTGAAGGCGAATTCGTTTAAAACAGTGGCTAAACCGCCGCGTGTTGCATCCCGCATAGCATGAATTTCGGGACAAACATCAAGGATTGTTTCTACTAAACTATTTAATGGCTGACAGTCACTTTCGATTTGGGTTTCTAATGCTAATTCTCCCCGGGAAATTAAAATTGCCGTACCGTGATTTCCTAATTCACCATTAACTATCACGATATCTGTAGGTTGAATGTTATAAGCAGAAATAGAAATACCTGCAGGAATGACGCCAATACCTGTCGTGTTAATAAATAATTTATCTGCTGCACCGCGATGTACTACTTTTGTGTCGCCAGTGACAATTTGTACACCTGCTTGACGAGCAGCAGCTTGCATGCTGTTAACAATACGCCGCAGTATTTCTACTGGCAGTCCTTCTTCTAGAATCACGCTACAGGTAAGATATAATGGCTTGGCACCACTGACTGCCAAATCGTTAACGGTACCGTTAACAGCTAATTCTCCGATATCACCACCAGGAAAAAATAAAGGATCTACAACATAGGAGTCGGTAGTCAAAGCAAGTCTATCACCTTGGGAAAGGAAACTCGCTAAATCGAAAGTTGCTTGGTCTTCTAATTGCCAAAGGATGGGATTATCAAAATTACTGACAAAAACATCAGTAATTAAATCGCGCATTGCTCTACCACCACTACCGTGTGCAAGGGTAATGTTGGTGTCGCGTAATTGAGCACAGCGATGGCGAAATTGTTCTTTTTTTGCCAAAGGGAGTTTAGTAAGGAATTATTCATAATCGCTCTTTCTGAGCAAGTTGCAAGCAAAACTAAATAGCATAACTAGTTTTTTGTTTGTGAGGGGAACGAACCTACGCCGTGACCTTATCTTTACCTGTCCGAGCCAAGAGATTATATTTGTAATAAGCTGCGCAAGCACCTTCTGAGGAAACCATACAAGTACCGATTGGTGTTTCTGGGGTGCAAGCTGTACCAAAAACTTTGCACTCCCAAGGTTTGACCAGACCTTTTAGAATATTTCCGCACTGACAGGCTTTATGGTCAGCAACTGGGAGATTGGGAATGGTAAATTTATTTTCGGCATCGAATTGGGCGTATTCAGAACGAATTTTTAACCCCGAATCAGGTATTTGACCTAATCCGCGCCATGGAAAATTTTCTCGCACCTCAAAAACTTTGTTCATGGTGGCGATCGCCACTTGGTTACCTGCTTTGTCTACCAAGCGGTGGTATTGATTTTCAACTTCGCAGCGATTCTCTACTAATTGTCTTAACAGCATCCAAATTGATTGCAGGATGTCTAATGGTTCAAATCCTGAAATGACAATTGGTTTGCGGTACTGTTGACAAATAAATTGATACGGGTCGGTACCGATTACCGTACTGACATGACCGGGACCGATAAATGCGTGCAATTGCAACTGAGGATGATTTAGCAGTGCTTGTAGAGCAGGAATTACGAGGATGTGATTGCAAAACACGCTGAAGTTGTTGATATTTTCCGCTGCTGCTTCTAGGATGGTCAAAGCTGTAGCAGGAGCTGTGGTCTCAAAACCCAAAGCAAAAAATACCACTTCTTTGTTTGGGTTGGCTTTTGCAATTTTCAAACTGTCTAGAGGAGAATAAACAGTGTGGATGTCTGCACCTTGGGCTTTGGCTTGTAGCAAAGTTGTCTTAGAACCGGGAACTCGCATTGCATCCCCGAAGGTTGCAAAGATGACGTTAGGGTTTTGAGAAATAGCGATCGCACCATCCAATCTACCTTTTGGCATTACGCATACCGGACAACCGGGACCGTGAATCAATTCAATTGCTTTTGGTAAGATTTCTTCGATTCCGTATTTAAAAATGGCATGGGTATGGCCACCGCATACTTCCATGATTTTGATAGGTGTTTCTAACAAGTGACAGAGTTTTTCTATTTGCCAAATTAATGCTTCTGCTTTCTGGGGTTCGCGAAATTCATCAACATATTTCATTGCTTGCTAATTCTTGTAGTAACTGTAAAGTTTCTGCTGCTTCTTTTTCGTTGATTCGATTCATGGCAAAACCGACATGAACTAATACCCACTCTCCCACACAAGTTTCGGGAGGATGTTCCTCGTCAACGATGAAACTAATATTAATTTGACGCGTCACACCACTAATTTCAACTAGTGCCAATTTCTTCTCGATGTCAGTTATTTTTATGATTTTGCCAGGAATGCCCAAACACATTATTAATTTTCCTTGTCCGAAAACTACAATATAGAAAATTTCTGGTAATTATCTACCTCCTTGGCCAAAATTTGCGGCTGCAATTACTGCTTGACCTAGGGACAAACCTCCGTCATTGCACGGAATTAGACTGGGTGTTAGTACATGGAAATTTAATGCTTGTAAGTAGTTTTTTACTTGTTCTAACAAGATAGAGTTTTGAAAAACTCCTCCTGTTAAAGCTATCTTTTTTAGACGATGTTGTCGGCAAATAATCTTAACCATTTTTACTATATTTTGAGCTAAACCTTGATGAAATTTAGCAGCAATAACTGCTGGAGAAACTCCCTGTTGCAGGTCGCAAAGTAAAGCTTGCCACATTGGATAAGAATCGAGACAATAAATGTTATTTGAAAGGCTAATATGAAAATAGTAATTTTGTGTTTTTTGGTGATTTTTAAAGCTTTTATAATCAACTATAGCTTCCATTTCTATTGCTGGTTGTCCTTCGTAACTGCACTCTTCTCGACAAACTCCAATAGCAGCAGCAACAGCATCAAATAAACGTCCGACTGCAGAAGTTAAGGGAGAATTAATTCCCTGGGAAATAAGCTGGTTGAAAAGTTGCAACGGTTTACTTTCCAAAAATTGGATGATTTCTAATTTTGCATATTGATTTTTTAACTCCTGCCAATTAAAACTAGAAATTAATTGACTGTAAGTGTTACGCCAAGGCTGTTTAATCGCTTGCTTTCCACCTAACATTGGTACAGGTTTAAAGGTAGCCAATCTCTGAAAATTATGGTAAGTAACTAATAAAAATTCTCCCCCCCATAAGGTTCCATCTTCTCCATAACCCAAACCATCTAAAGCGATACCCAGTACAGGTGGTGAATCCAGAGGAATTCCATTTTCTGCCATACAAGCAGCAATATGAGCATGATGGTGTTGAATGGAAAAAAACGGAATTTGATTAGTAGTTGCTAGTTGTTTGCCAAGCTTGGTTGATAAATATTCAGGGTGGCGATCGACGGCGATCGCTTGTGGTTTATGCTGGAATAAATTTAAATATAAATTCAAGGTTTCTTGATAAGCAGCAAACGTAGCTGCGTTTTCCAAATCTCCCAAATGTTGAGATAAAATTGCTTGTCCGTCTCGTAACAAGCAAAAGGTATTTTTTAATTCGCCACCCATTGCTAAAAGAGAAGGAGAATTACAAAATCCAAGCGGTAAATTGATTGGTGCTGGTGCGTATCCCCTAGCACGGCGAATTGTTTGCACCCTATCCCCAATTACCCGCACTACTGAATCATCTACTCTGTTAACAATCTGCCGGTCGTGGAGAAGAAAATAATCAGCAATCTTACCTAATTTTTCTCTTGCTTCCTGATTATCAATACACTGGGGTTCATCAGCAAGATTTCCACTAGTAAGAACAATCGGACGATCCATCCGCTTGAGGATAAGGTGATGCAAAGGCGTGTAGGGTAGCATAAAGCCAAGGGTATTGTATCCGGGTGCTACCGATGGAGATAAAAGGGAAATCCGGGAAGATAAAATTCCCGCTTCTTTTTCCCCAGCTGCTGGTTTTTTGACTTTGAGCAATACTATTGGCGCAGCAGGACTTTGTAATAATTCTGTTTCTTTTTCATCCAGGATGCAGTATTGCGCAATTATCTGTATATCCCGCGCCATTAAAGCAAATGGTTTGCGATACCGCTGCTTGCGCTGACGAAGTTTTTGCACAGCAGTTTCATTTGTAGCATCGCAAGCAAGATGGATTCCGCCAATACCTTTAATAGCTACTATTTCGCCTTTTTGTAATAACGTACAAACAGCATCGACATCGTCCAACATAGAAAACATCGAAGCTGTGATTGGTTTGCGATCGCTGCGTTCTAATGTTGTTTTCGGCCCGCAGCTGTGGCAGGCTATAGGTTGAGCGTGAAAGCGCCGATTTTCCACATCGTTATATTCTTTTGTACACTCTGCACACATAGCAAATGCAGCCATGCTCGTAAAAGAGCGATCGTAAGGAAGGGCACGAATAATACTCAAACGAGGACCGCAATGGGTACAATTGGTGAAGGGATAACGATAAAAACGACTGCAAGGATCGAAAATTTCCTCTCGACATCGCACGCAAGTAGCAGCATCAGGACTGATTTCTGTTTTGATTGCACTACTAACGCTATCGGAAATTACAAAATCCGCAAAGAAAAATTCTCCCTTGTAAGGTTGACGCCGGATTTCATTAATTTTTGCTAAAGGCGGACATTCTTGCCGCAATCTGACAATAAATTCTTCTATAGATTTATCAGTTCCAGATGCGCGAATTACAACACCCTCACCATCATTACAAACTTCTCCGCGCAAACCACAGGCCTTTGCTAAACGATAAATAACAGGACGAAATCCTACACCTTGAACAGTACCGCGGACGCGAATTTCTTCAGCAGCCATAATTTCAGTCAAAAATGCTAGGAGAAAAAAATTTATCTTGTCCATTTGCAAGTGATCGCATTACAAATACCATATTCGAGTTGTCCATTGTCATCCGGTTAATTCTTCTCCAGGAATAATGAAACTATTTTCTGAAATACCTGTTTTATTTAATAGCAACTACATGAGTAATTTCTGGACAGTACGCCTTGATTTTTTGTTCAATTCCTTGAGATAAAGTTTGTGTCGAAGCCGGACAATTAATACAAGCGCCGACTAATCTGACTTCGACAGTATTTGGTTCTTTAATTGCTACTAATTCCACATCGCCATTGTGGTTTTTCAAGTGGGAACGAACTTCGTCTAAGGCTTTTTGAATCCGCTTTTTTAAAGATGATACAGGCGGTTTTACTAATTCATGATAAATCAATACACCGTAGACTACCTCATCTTGAACCGCATGGCGCAATGCATCCATTGATTCTTGTTTGATGCTTTTAATTAAACGAGTCAGTGCCTCTTTATGTAAGTCTTCAATTGCTCTTTTCAATCCTACAGCTACACCTTTTTGACTTTCATCCCATTCAGATATTATCGCTTCAAACCGAGTAATTTCTCTTACTAATTCATCCAGAGTGCTCATTAGCTTGGGTTACTAACAATAGTCTAAGTTTAGAAAAATTTACATGGAAAGATATAAAAACAAAGCCTGCCTTCTGCAACTCAAAATTCAAGGCAGACTTGATTTTCGTTGCTGCCAATATGCTTGTTCATGTGTTTTTATTCCTTTACTTCATTTTAAAATCTTTCAGTAAAAACGGCATAATAGCACCAGTTACTAAACTAGATACCACTACTGTTAACCACAGGGGAAATTTTATAAATAAAGGTAAAAATAGTAGCAGGCAACTAATACTAATACCAATTCCGACTTGGCGCCAAAAATATTGTGGTTCCCGTATCAGTTTCCCTTTCAGAAATAACTTGGCAGAAAACCAGCCTATTTCTAACATGACATCTCCTAAAATTTGGGGCAAAAACTTAGTAAAAATAAACCTATTACTATTGCTGGAAGCACACCAGCAGGGCCAAACAATCCACCAATCATGGCAGCAAATTCAGGACCTAAGTCTTCACCAGCTAAGAAAATTCCGCCAACAGCACCGCCAATTAGAGATAATACCGTTGCTATTACTAAATAAATTAAACCCGTTAGCAAGTTAATTTCATTACTGGCTAAACTTGTCAATATCTCTGTCATTTTTTGCCATCCTCGTATCCCATTCATCACTATTTTGTAGTCAGCAATTTATTGCTTATTCACTAAAAACGCTTAGCGCCAACTACTCTGACTTGCTTAAAAATCAAAAGAGTATTGCATTAATTTTCGAGAAATTTAGTTTCTACTCTTTGTGAAGATTACTCTTTATCTATAGAGTATTTTTATATATATATTTGTATTTTTTGATAAAATTATCTTAATTGATTTTGTAATTTTTTTGGCTGAATTTGTTTTTGATTTGGTGTATTTTTTATCGATATACTACCGAAATAAACTAGTATAAAATTTTCCAGACGCTCGCCATGATTTTATTGGTTTATATCACAATAAGTAAAAAAATAAATATATATAATTTCCTGGGAAGGACTAGACTAATTTTTATTGAAACCGATATAATATAAGTAGAAAGTAATTGATGTTGAAAAACAAAAAAATTAGGATTTGCGGGTGAGACTCTACAAGCTTCGTCACCCGAGCTTTGCATTGTACCCAAAACAACTACGGCTAATGACTAACATAATTTGGCTGCAAGGTGGAGCCTGTTCTGGTAACACCATGTCATTTTTAAATGCTGAAGAACCAACAGTATGTGATTTAGTTACTGATTTTGGTATTAAAATACCTTGGCATCCTTCCTTAGGGCTAGAATTAGGAGATAATCTGCAAAGCTTGTTGTGGGATTGTATTCTTGGCAAAATTCCCTTAGATATTTTTGTGTTTGAAGGCACGGTAGTCAATGCTCCCAACGGTACAGGGGAATGGAACCGCTTTGCCCATCGTCCGATGAAACATTGGGTTAGTGACTTAGCGAAAGTAGCAAAATTTGTAGTTGCAGTGGGAGATTGCGCCAGTTGGGGAGGAATTCCAGCTATGGCTCCTAATCCTACCGAGTCTCAAGGATTGCAATTTCTCAAACGGCAAAAAGGTGGTTTTTTGGGAGCAGATTACAGGTCTCAAGCAGGAGTACCGGTAATTAATATTCCTGGATGTCCTGCTCATCCAGATTGGATAACGCAGATATTAGTTGCGATCGCCACGGGTCGTCTGGATGATATTACCCTTGACGAACTTCATCGTCCCCAAACTTTCTTCAAGACTTTTACCCAGACTGGTTGTACCCGCAACATTCACTTTGCATACAAAGCAACAACCGCCGAGTTTGGTCAGCGTAAAGGTTGTCTGTTTTATGACTTAGGTTGTCGCGGTCCCATGACCCATTCTTCTTGTAACCGGATTTTATGGAATCGCCTTTCCTCCAAGACTCGAGCTGGGATGCCTTGTTTGGGGTGTACCGAACCAGAATTTCCCTTCTACGATCTCAAACCGGGAACTGTATTTAAGACCCAAACTGTAATGGGCGTTCCCAAAGAAATACCACCAGGAATGAAGAAGAAAGAATATGCCTTACTTACAGTTGTTGCCAAAGATGCAGCACCAGATTGGACAGATGAAGAGTTTTTTACAGTTTAGTGCTGCTAACTGCTATCTGCCAACAACTAGCCAGTAACAGAATATTATGAGTATACAAACACTAGATATCTCGCCCGTTGGTAGAGTTGAAGGTGATTTGGATGTACGGGTGGAGATCGAAGATGGATACGTAGTCAATGCATGGGCTCATGCAGAACTGTTTCGAGGATTTGAAGTTATTTTACGCGGTAAAGACGCCCAAGCTGGATTAATTGTTACACCTCGGATCTGCGGAATTTGCGGTGGTTCCCACCTAACTTGCGCATCCTGGGCCCTAGATACGGCATGGGAAACAGAAGTCCCGCGCAATGCGATTTTGGCAAGAAATCTCGGTCAACTTGTTGAAACAATTCAAAGTATACCTCGTTATTTCTACGGCTTATTTGCTATTGATTTAACTAACAAAAAATACCAGCACAGTCGCTACTACGACGAAGCTGTCCGTCGCTTTGCGGCTTTTAGTGGCAAGCATTATGAAATTGGTGTCACAATTTCGGCCAAACCTGTGGAAATTTACGCCCTTTTAGGCGGACAGTGGCCCCACTCTAGTTATATGGTTCCCGGCGGCGTTACGTGCGCTCCTACCCTTACAGACATCACTCGGGCTTGGTCAATTTTAGAGTATTTCCGCAGCAATTGGCTAGAACCAATATGGTTGGGTTGTTCGCTGGAGCGCTACGAAGAAATCCAAACTTATGATGACTTCATGGTCTGGCTAGATGAAAACCGCGCTCACAGTCAGTCTGACTTGGGTTTTTATTGGCGCATGGGTTTAGACATCGGTTTGGATAAATTTGGTGGGGGAGTAGGTAAATATGTAAGTTGGGGATATTTACCTCATGAAGATAAATATCAAAAACCAACGATAGAAGGTCGAAATGCAGCCGCGATCGTCAAAAGTGGAGTGTACGATAGCTGCAGCGATACTCACACATTAATGGATCATACTTTTGTTCGTGAAAATACCGCTCATGCGTGGTATGACGAAGGAACAGCAGACATTCATCCCTTCGATCGCACGACCAAACCCATTCTCAAAAATGATAAAGACTTCAACAAAGCTTATTCTTGGTCAACAGCAGTGCGCCATGCAGACTACGGGCGTTTAGAAGCAGGTCCTCTAGCGCGACAATTAATAGCAGGTGGTAAGCACGGCGAATCTTGGCAGCACTATGATGGATTTATCTTGGATGTCTTCAAGCGTATGGGTGGTCCCAGCGTCCACCTGCGTCAGCTAGCACGAGTCCACGAACTGGTAAAACTATATCGTCAGGCCGAACGTTGTCTGCGGGAGCTGAAATTAAACGAACCTTGGTATATCAAACCGAAACAAAAAGATGGACGTGGTTGGGGTGCAACAGAAGCAGCACGAGGTTCCCTGTGTCACTGGGTAGAGTTGGTTGACGGTAAGATTAGGAACTATCAAGTTATTGCTCCTACTACTTGGAATGTGGGACCCCGGGATGCTGAACAAAAACGCGGTCCGATTGAAGAAGCTTTGATCGGTACGCCGATTAGCGATCCCACCGATCCTATAGAAGTTGGTCACGTCGCAAGATCGTTTGATTCTTGTTTAGTGTGTACCGTTCACGCTCACGATGCGAAAACGGGTCAGGAACTAGCGCGCTTCCGTACAGCTTGATTTTTTTAGGTAAAAGGATGTCACAACAAGATCTGCTGTTCGATTGGGAATTACACATGATTTATCCTCGCTTACCCGAGGAAGCATTGAAAGAGTTTACAGACTGGTGTATTTTTCAGCAGGCGATCGCCGCCGGGTATGAATTTACGCCAGACAATAAAAAACTAGAAGACCTAGAGGCAGCTTACTATATAGAAGAGCTTGTAGATCAATTTGTCAAAGCTACGAGAAATACCATTGAAGCTGGTTTAGCTGCTTTGCTAGCAGGAACGCAAGCTGACAAGCATGCTCTCAAGGGAATAGCGATCGTAGTTGATTTTATTTCTCTTTACGTTAGGTATCTAGTTCCAAAAGGCAAGAAAAATAGATTACCCCCTGAAGATAAATTGACCCAAGCAGCTAGGGAACAGTTCGAGCAATTGTGTGAGATTGCTAAAAAATACAACGTACAAATTCAGGTAACAAAGTAGCGACGGTAAAAGCAAGCGTTTTGCACGGGGAAGTTACAAGGATATTGTTCGCTTCCTCTTTCCCTGTTTGCTGTTCTGCTCTTGCAGCGCTTTGCGGTAGCTACCAATAATACCATCTCAACCAGTTAATACCGGGACTGTAAAATTGTAACCGTCCAAAGCCCAGAAATTGACCGTGAGATTTTTCTCCAGCAGGGAAAGCTGTAACGCCAAACAAATAAACACCACCAACCGTTGGATTTTGCACGGGTTTGAGAGCAATTGTAATTTTTTTACCCGGTGGTATTGGTGGGTCAAAGGTGAGAGAAAGGGTGCGAGATTTGCGATCGCTGGTGATATCTTTCAATTTCAACTTTTCCCCTTTCTGACTGCGCGTTCCTTCAAAGGCATAAGTATCTTTTAACTTAAACCGAACGTAGTCCATTCCTTCGCGCTGATTAATCGTTACCCTTTGCAGCGCTTCGCCAGCATTTTCGGGCAAGTTGATAGTGAAGTAATACGTTGCACCCCATACATAGGTATTTTGGTAGGTAGTAGCTGCCTCTACAAGACTTGGGGGCTGGGCAAAATACACCGTCCCGTCTTGCAGTTGAATTGCCTGACTTTCGCAGGCGATCGCCCAGGCTACTGCTGTACCCAATAAAACTTTCAAGCGCATGGCTTTATCCTTTTGGAGCTGATGCCAGCTACGAGCCTGCTTATTTTTTATTGCAAATATTTTTAGTTGTTTTGCACTTACTAAAAAACACCTGCGATCGCTTTTGTCCTTCTTCTATTATAGCATTTACCCGGCTTTTTTAATTCTCGGTCAATTTCAATTTGGGCAAATTTCATTCAGCATTAGAACATGCCCGCAATCTCTGCAATTACTTGTGAAAGTGTGGCTTTGTTTGTTGTTGGTGTTCTTTAGTGTTTTTGACTGTACAAAGACCCTTATATAAGTATTGTACCTCTTTACACAGGCAAATAATTGCTATAAATACCGATGACAAATTTCTGTTCTTTATTTTTATACATTGCCCGTGTGGAATGTAAATGTTAATTGAAATGTGTTGTCAAAACAGTTTGAAAAGTTAGAAACTAAGAATATCACACAAGCAATTATTCGTTCCTATGAATACTGTTTCTAACCTCGGATGGAAGCGTCCGATTTGGCAATCTATTGTCATGTTAACTTTGGGCTTTTGGCTTAGTGCTAGCCTGCTTTTAGACTGGGTAATTATGCCAAGTCTTTATTTTTCTGGCATGATGGCCCAGGCTAGCTTTACAACGGGAGCCTACGTTATTTTCTGGAACTACAATCGCATCGAATTACTGGCTGCTGCTTTAATACTCACTGGTGTATTAGCTCTTGGTAAAGATCAATCCCACTGGCGCTTTGGAAGCGTGATTTTATCGATGCTGCTGCTTGCGATCGCGCTGGTAGATACATATTTGCTAACGCCACAAATGTCTGCAATCGGATTGCAATTAAATTTGTTTCAGACCACACAAGTACCAGAAAATATGAATCTGTTGCATGGCGGCTACTGGCTTTTAGAAGCAATCAAGTTCGTAGCAGGTAGCGTTCTTTTAGGCTGGTATTGGCGAGAGTAGTAGTTTGTAAAAATGCATGACACTGCGTCTGAGACGATCCTCATTCAGGCGCTTCATCGTGAAAAAACAGCAGACGTAGGGCAAGGATAGCGAATCCCGCTGCAGCGATCGCTTTTAAGGAGCGGGTAGGTAGTAATTCCGCCACCGCTCCTCCAGTCAGTGCTCCCAAACAACTTGTCAGCAGTAGTGCTGCTGCTGTACCAAAAAATACAGCTCGGGGAGATTGACAACGACTGGAAAGCGCCACCGCAGCCAACTGGCTTTTGTCACCTAATTCTGATAAAAAAACTGTCAAAAAGCTCAATCCCAAAAGGTGCCAATCCATAATTTTGTCCTAAGTCTCGTTATTGGATAATGTCCCACAGTAGCATCAGAGAAATTAGCAGCAACATTATTCCTGCAGCTTTGTTGACAGTTTGTGGAGAGAGGCGCTTAGCTATCCAACTACCTACAACTACACCCAGTAAGCTAGTTGCGAGCAATGCTGCTCCAGAACCTAGAAATACTACCCACGGTGAATGGGATTGTGCACTCATCAGCAGAATCGATAGCTGAGTTTTATCACCAATTTCTGCTAGAAAGACAGTAAAAAAGGTGGTTGCAAAAATAGCTACAGCCGATCGCTGCTGAGAGTTATTACCGTCCACCGATGATGGGGGATCGGTTGCTGCAATGCTCGTATTCCTCTCAAGCACGCGTTGTAGTTCTACCTCGGTTGTGTTTGGAGAGGCATTTTTTAAACTCACAAAAGGCGCAGAATCAAGTTTCACAGGCAAGTAGTTTTATCTCGAGGTTGCTTTCATATTCCTTTCATTTTCTCAGATGGTCGTTACAAATTGCAACCCAAAAATAGAAATTCCTCTTTCCGGGTCAGCATTTATAACCAATGGCTTGATAAAAGCGCCGCATTTCTGGACTGCGATCGCCAAAAACCCCTTCTATCTGCTGTTGACAGCACTCAATGGCAAAATCATTCAATTGTTCTGCGCTAATTCCGTACATGTCCTCAAACACCTCTGCTTCTACACGACAAAAACGCGGACGCTGTTGGTAGATTTTACACTCACGTTTGTGGCGATCGAAATTCACGCACCATCCCCCCTCACCTACCATGCTCAGATAAAGTTCCAGTTCTTTTGGTGACAAATACTTATGCAAGTCCGGACGAAATCTAGGATCGAGATGACAGCAAGCTCCACATTGCTTGACACATTGCCAAGTAGCCATTTTTCTAACCTTTGGTTGCGATTGTTCCAAAATTGGTGATTGGTTGTTCCAAATTACAGTTTCAATCCTGATTTGAGTTTTATATATTGTTTGTTTTCATTTTGTTAAGTAAATTAAAATTAATAGGCGATCGCCAGATATGATCGATTCTGGATTTAAAAATTGAGCGACACTTTTGAGTTAACTGGGAGGGAAAATGTTTGATGCTTTAACAAACGCTTTTACAAGCATTAATTGGGAAGTTATTTTCCAGTTGCTGTTTGTAGCACTGATCGTACTGGCCGGTCCAGCAGTGATTTTTGTACTAGCTTCTCGCGGTGGCGACCTTTAAACAAATCTAGCTTTTCACCCCTTTGAAATATAGCCCGTCTCAACGGGCTATGAAATTTACAGTTTACTTTCTGAACTGCCAGCACCTTACTCGAAACTCAAAAGCTCCTCTTGATACTTCCAAGTTCTTTGTCTGTAGCAAACTCTTATTGCAACTAGCTAGCACCCAGACAAAACTTTTGGGTCTGCAATTCTTTTCAAAAATATCTCTATTTTCTTACCGGTAAAAATTATACTCAAGTCGACCTTAATTTGTGTACATTCTCCTCCCAATTTACTCCATCAAAAGGAACAATTTCAAAATTAGATATCACATCGCCATCTAAGCAGCGAACATTAACATCAATACAGTCAGGATGACTGCGGGGAATATAAAAAGAATGAATTCCACAAATGCGACAAAATTTGTGCTGAGCAATTTTGGTGTTGAAGGTATAGTTAGTCAGTACTTGTTCTCCCTGTAATAAGGTAAATTTGTCTTTTGGCACAATTAGATGTAAAAACCCTTTTTTTCTACAAATAGAACAATTACAATCGTCGGCTTTGTGTTTATCAACTACTACTCGAAAACGGACCGCACCACAGTGACATCCACCTTCGTAAGTGACTGGTTCTGTCATAATTAGCAATGATATGATGCTAGTTTTAAGCTTGTAAATTTGCTTGTTCTTGCAACCATGAATCTACAGGCTGTCCATCTTTGCGCCGCAATTCTATTTCCACGATCATTACTTCTTTGGAACCCACCGGTGCAGGTTTTTGATGAAAAATAATGTCATAATCCATGGGATTGTGACCGCGCTCTTTCAACCATTCTTGTACTTTAGTGGTGGCAAAAAAACTTTGACCTTGTTCAAACATGCGAGTAATTTGTAATTGCAGCGAATAAGGATTCAAACGACCCATTTGTTACCACCTTTGTTAAGAACATTAAAGCAATAGTTGTGGATTTTACTCTAGTTTAAACTGATGAGAATTTATTTTAGGAGGGATAGTAGAGTTTTCTAATTGTTGGTAGTAAGTGATTTATTGCTGGCTGTGTTTGTAGTGAGCAATTTCTCGCTGGCAGTGACGGGGGTGGAAGGGAGGGCTGCTGCTGCTGCTGCTATAGCCCTCACCACGAAAGGTCAAGCATGAATTACTCGTCATGAAAGCTTTAACTTAACTGTGCAAGTAATTCAGTTTTAGCTTGCTCTAGCGCCTGTGGTAATTTACTTGCATCGCGTCCGCCAGCTTGGGCGAGGTTGGGACGTCCACCACCGCCACCACCGCAAATTTTGGCGATCGCACCAATAAATTTTCCGGCTTGCAAGCCTTTTTTGTTAATTTCTGGTGAGAAGGCTGCAACCAAACTAACTTTTCCACCTTCAACAACAGAACCAAGCACCACAGCTGCACCAGCACCAAGTTTTTGCTGCAAGCGTTCTGCTGCGGTTTGCAGCGAGGGGGCGTCGGCGCCTTCAATTTGGGCGACCAGAATTTTATAATCGCCTACAGTTTCAACTGTTGCCAGCAAGCTGTCAGATTTGGCGATCGCAAGTTGGGACTTGAGGGCTTCTAGTTCTTTTTGAGCGGCTTTGAGTTCGTTTTGCAAAGCCGTGATTCTTTCTGGTAGTTCTTCCGGTTTAACTTTGAATCTGTCGCTCAAATCCTTGACTACTTTATCGCGAACATTCAGATAGTCAAGCACAGCCGGACCGGAAACAGCTTCAATTCGCCTTACTCCCGAAGCAACACCAGTTTCAGAAATAATTTTGAAAACGCCAATTTCGGCAGTGTTGCTAACGTGGGTTCCGCCGCACAATTCCATCGACACACCAGGAAAATCTATGACACGCACTTTTTCGCCGTACTTTTCTCCAAACATGGCGATCGCGCCCTTGGCTTTTGCTTCTGCTAAGGGCATAATTTCCACGTGCGCCGGATGAGCTTCTCCAATCCAAATATTGACTTGTTCCTCAACTTGCTGTATTTCTTCTGGTGTGAGGGGACGGGAAAAGTTGAAGTCAAAGCGCAAGCGATCGAACGCCACCAAGGAACCCGCCTGAGAGATGGAATCATCAATTATTTTCTTTAACGCCGCTTGCAGTAGGTGAGTGGCAGTATGGTTTGCTTGCAGGCGACGCCGACAGGCGCGGTCTATTTGGGCGGTAACGGTGTCTCCTACTCTTAGCGTTCCTCGTTCGATGCGACCAAAGTGTACGAAAAAGTCTGATTCTTTTTTGACATCGTCAATCCTAACAACTACACCTTCACCAGAAATATAACCCTTGTCGCCAATTTGTCCTCCCGATTCTGCATAAAATGGAGTCCGATCCAGGACAATTTGCACTTCAGTTCCAAAAGTTGCTTCTTCTTGGAAAAGACCATCCACCAGTATGGCTTCGACTTTTGCAGTAGCTGTTGGTTGCACGTAACCCAAAAACTCTGTAGCCTGAATATGTTCGGCGAGCTTGTCGAGAGAACCTTGCACTGTTAAGTCAATTGTTTCGCGGGCAACCCTAGCGCGCTGTCTTTGTCTTTCCATTGCGATATTAAAACCGTCAACATCGACTGTCAGGTTGTTTTCCGCTGCTATTTCTTGGGTAAGTTCTAAGGGGAAACCGTAGGTATCAAATAAAGTAAAAGCGTCTTCGCCGCTAATTTGGTTATTTTTTTGCTGTCGCAACTCGGCAATAATTTCTGCAAGCAGTTTTTCACCTCTTTCCAATGTTTGTAGAAAGCGAGATTCTTCCTGCTGCAATTCTGCTTTAATGGCATTTTCCCGCAGGCGCAGGTGGGGATAAGCACCTTCTGCAAGAGAAATAGCAACTTCTGCAACCTGGGTTGTAAATTCGCCGCTAATACCAATCAAGCGTCCGTGACGTACCAAACGCCGAATCAAGCGCCGCAGTACGTAACCTCTTCCCACATTAGAAGCGCGAATTTCATCGCCGATCATGTGAACTACGGCGCGAGTGTGATCGCCTATAATTTTGAGGGAAATTTGGTTTTTTTCATCCGCTTGATAGTAATCAATACCAGCAATTTCTGCTGCTTTTTTGACGATAGGGAAAATTAAGTCTGTTTCGTAGTTATTAGGAACTTTTTGGAGGATTTGCGCCATCCGCTCCAAACCCATACCGGTATCGATGTTCTTACTAGCAAGAGGTGTGAGATTACCTTCTGCATCCCGGTTGTATTCCATAAAGACCAGGTTGTAGAACTCAATAAAGCGGGTGTCGTCCTCCAAATCTATGTTGTCGTCGCCGCGTTCGGGATGAAAATCGTAGTATATCTCCGAACAGGGACCACAAGGACCTGTTGGTCCGGAATTCCAGAAGTTATCACTTGCACCCATGCGTTTGATTCTTTTTTCTGGAACGCCAATGCGATCTCGCCAAATAATGTAAGCTTCGTCGTCTTCTTCGTAAACGCTGACCACAAGACGTTCTGGAGGTAAGTTGAACACAGTTGTGGAAATTTCCCAACCCCAAGCGATCGCTTGTTCTTTGAAATAGTCGCCAAAACTAAAGTTACCTAACATTTCAAAGAACGTGTGATGCCTTTTGGTACGTCCGACATTTTCTATGTCGTTAGTACGGATGCATTTTTGGCAAGTGGTAACGCGTTTGAATTCTGGTACCCGCTGTCCCAAAAATATTGGTTTAAACGGTAGCATCCCCGCGATCGTCAGCAGTACGGTTGGGTCTTCTGGAACTAGGGACGCACTTGGCAAAATTTGGTGTCCCCGTTGGGCGTAAAACTCAAGAAACAAGGTACGAATTTCGTTACCGCTGAGGTAGGGGGGATTGTAAGACATGGGAGGGATGAAAGTGTAAAACAGTGAAATCGCATCAGAGAAGATAATCCTAATTCTGACATTTTGTTTGAATCTGCTGCTAGCTGCAAACTTTTCTCAAACAGTACGATCTCCTTACTCTAGCAAGATGAGGAATTCTTCTTTAATTCCATAAGATATACTTTGACAACTGTGGCACATCTTTAGATATTGAGGTTATTCATGGCATTGAAATTGAAAGTTCCCAACATAGCTTGTGAAGGTTGTGCTGAAACGATCGCCGAATCTATCCACACTATGGAACCTGACGCGAAAGTCGAGGTAGATGTCAAAGCTAAAACCGTTACAGTAGAATCCAAGGCTTCGGAGGAGTCAATCAAACAAGCTATTGTCGCCGCTGGCTACGAAATTGAGGGCTACCAATAAATCCCGCTGAGGGCTTGGCTGCTGTTAAATATTTAACCCACTAACCTTTTCGCCCCTTACTTAAGGGGCAATTGCGACAAGAACACAAGCCACTAACAAAATTTCTTAATTTTTTTCTTCGGGATCTTTTTTTAGCAGCCTTGCTAATATATAATGTTACGTAGAAACTCGCACTACCGAAGAGTATCACATTTTCCACCCAATTAAATATTAATATCAGCCCTGATTTGGGAAAGAAAGCAGTCATTAGTTATTCACTAAAGACCTACCATTTCGTAGTGAATTTGAGAAGAAGGGCAAGTTATAAAAAAATGAATTACTTTCCATTGACAGGTTAAACGTAGTAGCTCAGCACTTAGTGGTTTATACGGGTGAAATAATTTCAGAGGAAATCATAATCGGCAACGAAAAATAATATTATTTAAAGTTTGGCACAGAACATTGGAGATTAATAAAAATTGCCCGAGAAAGAATAATTCCAGAAACTGACTCCTGTAAACTACAGTAATAGTTGTATTTTCGGAAGGAGGATTCAGTATATTTACTGTTTGAGATAGGGAAGTAAAGGGCAGAAATTAGGTATCAGAAATTTCAACTTCCGTCGCTGTAGTAACAAAGTAACACTAAAGAATGAGAGGAGATGAAATTGGCAATTAAATGTCAATGGAAGGACAAGATCGTAAATGTATCGATAGCACAAAAGCTAATGAGATTTGACCAGGGTTATATCCTTGAAGTTAATATAGGGCAAAAAACAAAGCAATGAAAATTTCTATTCTGGTCTTTGGAAGCAAAAACCTTATCGCTACACTTCCGGATCAGATCCGCGATGTAAGTACTTTTAACCTAGAGGTTATAAATAATATTAATCAGGCAGTGTGCTACATTCAAATTACACCGCCGGATATAATTTTAATTCAAGCCAGTTGCGATGGCAGCATCCAGCTGTGCAGCTGGCTGAAAGAGCAAGCAAAGCTATCTTGGATATATTGTATTTTGTTGGAGGATCGCCCCCAGCTACTTGTTGGTAGAAATCAGTATGGCTGGGAGTGGGAATTTGATATGACAGCGATCGCCCTCAAGCAGGGAGCAGATGCTTACATTTGGTTACTGGAGGAGAAAACGGAGACATCTGTCAAAAAACTAACAGTCAACCAGCGCTTACTGCTAGCGCAATTAACAGTGGGTTTGCGAAAAGCACAAAAATATCGGGATTTAATGAGAACAAACGAGCTTTTATCGGCGATCGCTCTTGCTGATTCCCTGACAGAATTGAGCAACCGCCGTGCTTTAGACTGGGAATTACCCAGGCAAATTCAAAAAGCTCGCTATTACAAGACTTCCCTGAGTTTAATAATTTTAGATGTAGATTATTTTAAAAAAGTTAACGATACCTACGGTCATTTAGTAGGCGATCGCCTTTTACAGTTACTAGCGAAGCGATTGCGGCAAAATCTGCGGTACCAGGATATTCCTTTTCGTTATGGCGGAGAGGAATTTGTGATTATTCTCAGCAATACCGCTTGTGAAGAAGCACTCATCGTAGCGCGTCGTCTCAATCGCATAGTTAGCGAAGAAGCCTTTGCCATTGACAATCAGCTTTTGATTAATGTTACTATCAGTCTGGGAATATCGTGTCTGCAGCCAGAAGATGACGCTAACGGTCTGAGCTTGCTAGAACGCGCCGACCGATTCTTGTTACAAGCAAAAGCGGCTGGACGGAACTGCGTAGTAGGTTGCAAAAGCGAAAACTATTTTCCCCAACAGGTTTCCCAACTGCGGGCAGTTTCTTCTTGAGCAACAAGGGAATGCTTTGGGTAAAGCCGCCTTTTAATACATTACAGGAAGCGGCTTCCCAGAAGATGTATGGAATTTGGGTCAAAACAGATAAGATATCTAGAGTCAATTTTGAAGTTGAAAGTTCTTCAGTGCAGCCACGCACTCTGACACTGAAGCTCGTTGGCGCATAGCACTTACTAATGCTTGATACGCCGACCAATTTTTTTGCAAAAGAGTTTTAGCTTGCAAAGCAAAAAAGCGCTGTTTCTGTTCGCAAGCAGAGGGAGAAAAACCCATACTAGTCAAAACTGTAGCTAGCTTGCTTTTGTCATCGCTGCCACCTTCTGCATTTTTATATACCAATGTTTCAGCGGCGATACCCGCCATCCACACAGTGCAGTAGCGGTCCAGCATTTGGGCGCTAACAGTACCTTGTTCCAACTGCAACGCTAACTTTTGGTCGTTAAAACTCACGCCTCCTTGTCCTGGCTGTTTTTGCTTCCAAGCTTCCCAAGCACTGAGACTGTAGCCAATAATAGGAATATCAAAAAGGTAGGCGACAAGAAAGTGTCCGGCTTCGTGATGGAGAACGCGTTCTCTGTGTTCGGGAGAAAAGCCTGCTATCCAATCTAAAAATAAAGTTGTACCCTTACCTTGCCAGCTTGTGGTATCAACTGTGGCTAGTCCCAATACCGCAAAGATGGTAATGGCAGTAACTGCGGGTGATAAATTCAACACCGGTCCCAGCAGGCTAGAAAAAGTCATGAGAAAAACAAAGATAGCAATTACGTTCAAAGCGGTTTTACTCATGGCCGTTGTCGTAGCTTAATATTTCTTAATTTATTTTCATATTAAGCGATCGCGAGCAATAGTTAAAAGGGATAACTTTTGTTTACAGTCCTGGATCTACAGGTTCGCTTTTTAAAGCTAAAATAGCGAAAACGCATTCATGCACCAAAGCTAAAGGCGCACGGCTAACAAAACGTTGCAATGCTTCTATACCCAAAGCAAATTCTTGAATTGCCAAGGAACGCTTGCGCAATAATTTTCTTTGACGCAGGTGCTGCCAATTGTGGGGTAGATCGTATTCTGGACCGTAGACAAGACGCAGATATTCCTGTCCGCGACATTTTATTGCCGGTTGTAGGATACCGCTATCACCTTTAACAACAAATGGCACTGGCTTTACTACTATACCTTCTTTTCCCCGAGCAGTTAGTTGTTTCCACCAATCCACACCTGCAGCCAAATCGTCAGAATTATACAAATCTATAACCTTATACCCTGTCGCCAACAGCAGTTGGGGATCTTGGGAAGCAATATTTGCTACTTCTTGCAGGTGCCAGTAATGGTCTTTATCGGCGTGTACAGCATTTTCCGTAGCCAAGAGGTGGAAAAGCACGAGTTTGAAGTCAGAAATATTACTTGTAGGTTGGTAGTAACCACGGTAGGCGCTAACGTAGCGATGAGCCATTTCCGCCCGTTTTTGGTAATCATTCAGCTGTGCGCTCACATCAAAACCAAGAACGCTGGCTTTCGTGAGTAATGTGACAGCCTCGTGGAGTGCCAAACGAGAAGCAACTCCCACAGGCGCGTACAGTTCTGGCAACAGTCTTTGAGCTTTAGCAGACCAAGGTATCAGTTCGCAGTCCAAGCAAACCCAATCAGTATCGAATCTTTTCCAAAAGCCACTGCGAGTAAGAGCAGCATTTAAGCGCATCAAAAACTGGGTCTGCAAACTCGTGTCTTCAAAAAAGCGTTGTCCTGTCTGGGTGTAGCAAACACCAATACCTTCATCGACAACACCAAAACGTTTCCTGGCTACTGTTTGGTCGCGACAAACAACAACCACTACCTGCAAACCCGTGTGCTTTTCTTCACATATAACTTCCCTTATCCCTTGACTTTGGTAGTAAGCAAAAGCTGATTGGGGATGTTCCAGATATCCCGCTTCAAAAGTGGAAGCGTCTGCGGGCGATATTGCAGGCGGTAGGTAAATCAGCCATTTAGGATTGACAGCAAAGCGGCTCATCGCTTCCATGGCAGCGATCGCATTTTCTTGACCAATGGTAATCCCAGACACAAGGCGAGTATTAATAACGCGCTTTCCCAACACATCGTCAACGTACAGCAAATCGTCATCTGGCTGTTGAGCAGTTTGACTTGTATCTGGCTTGGTGCTGTCCGTTTTGGAAACGGGTCTGACAGGCTCGTAGTAAGCACGAAAAGCTGGAACGCTTACCAATTCCATTTCCGGGTAACGCAAGGCTGTTAGTTTGCCACCAAAGACACAGCCCGTATCGATATTAATGGTATTATTAAGCCATTGTGCTTCCGGAATTGGGGTATGTCCGTAGACAACCAGCGCTTCGCCACGATACTGTGCGGCCCAGTTATGACGAACAGGTAAGCCAAACTCTTCAATTTCACCACCGCTCTCCCCGTAGAGCGCAAATTCCCGTACCTGCGCCGAACCCCGTCCTTGATACTCCTGCTTCATACCAGCATGGGCAACAACTAAACGACCGGCATCCAAGATATAATGGCTGACTAAAGAATCTAAGAACTCTTTGAGTTGTTTAGTAAAGGCTGGGCGCACTTGTTCTGGCAAGGCTGCGATTTCTGCAAGGGTTTGCTCCAAGCCGTGATTGACCTTAACATTTTTACCTCGTAATTTCTGCAGTAACTTGTTCTCATGATTGCCGGGAACGCACAAAGCCGTTCCTTGGACGACCATATTGCGCACTAGCCTGACGGTATCGAGGATGCGCGGGCCTCGGTCTACCAAATCCCCCAAGAAAATAGCTTTGCGTCCTTGGGGATGGTAGTAAGCAGGAGCATTATCCCAAAGAGAAGGAAAACAATAGGAAACAACCAAAGTGTCAGAATCACGGACTTCTGCTATGGAAGAACTGCTAGCTTTAATGTATCCCAGTTTTTGCAGCAGTTGTTCTAGTTCATCGCAACAACCGTGAACGTCGCCGATGATATCAAAGGGACCGCGTTCGTGCTTGCGGTTATTCCAAAGGGGTTGACGTTCAATTTCTGCAGCATCAACTTCTTCAGGAGAATTGAGTATGTAGACATAGCGAAAGCCTTCTCTTTCCAGGCCTTTTAAAGAACGTTGCAAAAAGTGGGCGTGACGGTGGATGATATGAGGACCAAACTGGCGGTCTGGACGTTGTTGATTGCGTTGGTGACAAAGTTCTTCTGGTAGGTTGAAAGCGATCGCCACCGGGAAAAAATGGTACTGTCGTGCTAGTTGAACTAATTCTTTGCGATTTTCTGGATAAACGTTAATCGCATCAACTACCGTTAGTTTTCCGAACGCCAAACGTTTAGCAACGATGTAGTGCAGCACGTCCGAGGCTTCTTTGCTCGCAGACTGGTTGTTCTCATCGTTAGATACTAATCCCCGACAAAAATCCGAAGAAATTATCTCAAAATTTTGAAAATGTTTGCGAGCAAAAGTCGATTTACCAGCACCGGAGGCGCCGATCAAAACAACTAAGGACAGCTCGGGAATAGTTATTTTCATAATTAGTTGGTAGTTTCAGGGTGAAGGTGAGGCTCCAACAGTAGTAGGCTTGGAAAATCCAAGGCTCTAAAATAGGAGGCTCTAAAGCAGAAGGTAGTAAAGAATGTCCTAAATCTTAGAATTGGGAAAGTTTATTGGCAAAACTTATGGTTGCGATGAATCATCGCATAAAAATCCCCATCTGTGTCGGAGAGCCTACTTGTTCCACTTCGACTCCCACAGGTTGAAATTCGACTTTGTATCCAAAGCGCTCGGCGACTGCATTTGCCCAGATTCGGAATTCCTCTCGCGTCCATTCCCAGCGGTGAGCTGGATGGCGCAGTCTTCCGGCGGGTAAATTCTGAAATTTGATGTTATATTCCCGATTGGGTGTAGTTAAAATGACTAATTTTGGTTGGGCTCTTTCGAAGACTACTCGTTCAAAAGCCTTTCTCTGCCATAATTCCAAGTGTTCGATTACCTCAAGCACGGTAGCGGCATCGTAGCCTTGGAAACGTTTATTGTCGTAAGTGAGGGGACTGTGAATCAATTGCAAACAATTCCAGCGATGGCGAGGTAAACGCAGGCGATCCAATCGTTGTTTTGCTATTTCTAAGCAGTGGTAGGAAACATCAACGCCGGTGATTTGTTCGAAGAAACGGTCTTTGAGCAAGATTTTTAGTAAGTTTCCCTGACCGCAGCCAAAGTCAATTACCCGCCTTGCACCTCGCTGTTTGAGAACGCTTACTACTGCTTTTAACCTTTGCTGCTGGAGATTGAGGGGAGTTTCTAATGCAGCTTCTTGCTGAGTGTATCTTCGTTGCTCCCCATCGGGGTCGAGATTGTCTTGTTGAGTTAGTCGCAGCAAAGCAGCAGGGGTAGGGCGACTTTGACGCTGGAGATAGCTTTTGGTAATTTCTTTTCCTGCAGGATGGTCTGCTAGCCAGTTCCGAGCGTGAAGCAACAGTGTTTTGATTTTCTCTTCACTCATCCAGTAGTGTTTATCATCATCTAAAACTGGTATGAGTACGTAGAGATGACTGAGGAATGCAGATAGGGGTAAGGTGTGCTGTAGTTCTAGACTATAGTAATGGCTTTGTCCCCACTCGGGAAAATTTTCATCTAACAAATGATTTTGGATGCTAACACAGTAGCCCAAGGGTTCAAATAATTGTCGTAGAAATTTTTCCCCTCCCCGACAAGGTAAAACAGGTAATTTTGCTACCAAGGGTACGGGGTGATTTGCCAATTTCGGTTGGTCTGGGTAACTATCTGCAAGGGCAGTTTCGAATACTTGAGCAATTGCTATACTTAAAAACGAAGAAGCAACGTAGGGGCGATCGCTGAGGTATTCCTTCACAGTCATACCCCGTCCCCGCACTAATTTCGCTGCATTAACCTCTAACAGCAATGCTACCGTACAGCGCTGCGTACTTACTTCTGGATAAAAGACATGCGCCTGCCCAAAGGAAAAGGAAAAAGACTGATAATGTTGTTGTGGATGTTTGTGCAATAATAACCCTAGCTCCGTGACCAGTTGGCACGTAGTTGTAATAGTTAGTAGCATTCACTTTCGAAACAAGAGTGTAAAGGTTCTGTGAATACTACGGTGCAAAAATACAATATTATGCAATTAACTTTGGTGATTTTCATGTCTTCTTTTGTTAGAGATAGTTAACGGCAGTTTCTCAAATTGCAAATTTGACCTTAACTGTGGCCTGCTGGTGCTACCCCATTATTAACGCCAACTATGTTGTTAACTAAAACTATGTTGTTAACTAAGATGACAAACACTTACAAAAAGTAGCATCCAGCATTTTTGGTATAAAAATGTATTAGTATTAATGCTCTTTCTTACTCTCGCAAAAACGATCGCAAAAACTGTGTAAGTTCCTGAAATCACGAAATAGCTATGCGCCAAGCAGTTTTCGTTACCTTTTGTGTACCACAGCTACAGCTAAGATAAGAAAATAGAAATGACTGTTCCTTTGTAGTAATATCCATCCGTGAACACTCAAACAAGCCCTTTAGCTGCAACAGAAGCTCGCAAAGCTGACCACATTCGCATCTGCCTTCAAGAAGACGTACAATTTCAACAAACTACCAATGGGTTGGAAAATTATCGCTTCATCCATTGCTGTTTGCCAGAACTGGATTTGGACGAAATTGATATCAGTACTACTTTTTTGGGTAAGTCCCTTGGCGCACCGCTGTTGATCTCTTCCATGACCGGAGGAACGCCAGAAGCAGGTACGATCAATCGCCGTTTGGCAGAAGTTGCCCAACACTACAAAATGGCTATGGGGGTTGGTTCCCAGCGCGTGGCGATAGAAAAACCTCAAGTAGCTGATACTTTTGCTGTCCGCAAGTACGCTCCGGATGTTCTGTTGTTTGCCAATTTAGGTGCTGTTCAACTCAACTATGATTATGGGTTGAATGAATGTCTGCAGGTGATCGACATCTTGGAAGCTGATGCATTGATTTTGCACCTCAATCCCCTACAAGAGTGCATTCAACCCCGCGGCGACACGAATTTTCGTGGTCTCCTTGACAAAATAGCCATGTTATGCAGCAAGCTACCCGTGCCGGTAATTGCCAAAGAAGTTGGTAACGGTATTTCAGCAGCTGTTGCAGAGAAATTGATTGCAGCTGGCGTCAAGGCTATTGATGTCGCTGGTGCAGGCGGTACTTCTTGGGCTAAGGTAGAAAGCGAGCGAGCAGACAATATTCTTCAGCGGCGTTTGGGCAAAACCTTTGCAGATTGGGGTTTACCAACGGCTGAGTGCCTAACTAGTATTCGTGCTGTGGCACCAAATATACCATTGATCGCTTCAGGAGGATTGCGACATGGATTGGATGTGGCAAAAGCACTAGCACTAGGAGCAGATATAGCCGGTTTGGCAATGCCTTTTTTACAAGCAGCTGCTTCCTCCGAAGCTGCAGTTTTCGATTTAGCACAAGTGCTAGTTGCCGAAATCACCACAGTTTTATTCTGTACTGGCAATGCTAACTTAGAACAGCTCAAGCGTTCGGGGAGCTTGCAACGCGTTCAAAAAGTTTAAGGCAGATGTAGATGTTGCGACCGTAATTATGACTTGATATTAGATAACTATATGCGCAATTTTATCAAACAAACTTTAGCTAGCTTAGTTGGAAGCATCCTGGGACTTTTCATTTTTTTTGGTTTGGGAACTACGGGAGTATTAATTTTACTATTTAGCGCCGCTAAAGATACGGGACCGCAAGTGAAAAATAAGTCTGTGCTGGTTTTTGACTTATCCATGAAAATTACCGACGCACAGCCAAGTTCCGGGAAACTACTGCAAAAAGCACTTTCCAGGGATGATGTGGAACAGATGAACCTCCGCAGTGTTCTGGATTCCTTGGAAAAAGCACGAAGCGATCGCCGCATTGTCGGTATTTATCTGGATGGTAGCCGTGCTTCTGCAAACACAAACGTTGGATTCGCTACCCTTAAAGAAATTCGTCAAGAATTAGAAAAACTCCGCGCTGCAGGAAAAAAAATCATAGCTTACGGTATAGACTGGGGAGAACGAGAATACTACCTCAGCTCGGTCGCTGATACCATCGTGCTCAACCCCCTCGGAGTAATGGAAATTAACGGCTTAAGCTCGCAACCGATGTTTTTAGCCAAGGCGTTGGAAAAATATGGTATTGGCGTACAAGTCGTGCGGGTAGGAAAATTTAAAGGCGCTGTTGAACCCTTTGTACTGACAAAACTCAGTCCAGAAAACCGCCAACAAACTCAAAAATTATTGGATGATGTGTGGACAGAGTGGCGCAACGCTGTAGGAACAAGCCGTAAAATCTCTCCCGCTCAATTGCAAGCTCTAGCGGATAACCAAGGTTTTTTACAAGCACAACAAGCTAAAGCTAGCGGTCTAGTCGATCGCATCGGCTATTTCGATCAAGTAGTTGACGAACTCAAACAACTGGTAGGCTCAAACAAAGACGAAAAAAACTTTCCACAAATCAGTCTCAGTCAGTACGCCCAAGAAAGCGATCGCTCAACTAATACAAATCGCAAATCTCAAAATAAAATTGCTGTCGTCTACGCAGAAGGAGAAATAGTTGACGGACAAGGTCAACAAGGAGAAATCGGTGGCGATCGCTATGCCAAAATCTTCCGCAAACTCAGACAAGATCAAAATGTCAAAGCGATCGTCCTGCGCATCAACAGTCCCGGTGGAAGCGCCACAGCAGCTGAAGTCATCCAGCGAGAAGTGCGCCTCACCCGCGCAGTTAAACCAGTCGTAGTATCGATGGGTGATGTCGCTGCTTCCGGTGGATACTGGATCGCCAGTGATTCTAACCGCATTTTCGCCGAACCAAATACTATCACAGGCTCCATAGGCGTATTTGGATTGCTTTTTAATGCCCAAAAACTAGCTAATAACAACGGTATCACCTGGGATACCGTCAAAACCGCACGCTATGCTGATAGCCAAACAGTTGCTCGCCCCAAAACCAACCAAGAACTGGCAATTTATCAACGCAGCGTCAACCAAATTTACAATATATTTCTCAATAAAGTCGCCCAAGGTCGAAAGCTTCCAGAAGCAAAGGTAGCAGAAATTGCTCAAGGACGAGTTTGGTCGGGTATAGCAGCTAAACAAATTGGCTTGGTAGATGAAATCGGCGGTTTGGATGCTGCTGTAGCTTATGCTGCTCAACAAGCAAATCTAGGACAAAATTGGGAACTGCAAGAATATCCTAAACTGACAACTTGGGAAGAACGCTTTCTAGAGCAAGTCATCCAAAAAGCAAAGATTGTTCTCAAACTCGACCACACCCAACTAAAAACACCCAACCCACTCACAGCTGAACTCCAAAAACTACAAGCAGAAATTGCTATTTTACAAAAGATGAACGACCCCCAAGGAATCTACGCTCGCCTACCTTTCAACCTAAAAATCGAGTAGACAAAATCAACGATCGATAGTTCGTAGTCAGTACTTTAGTGCTTTAAGTTCGTAACAAAAGTGCTTGGGATATTTACCACCAACTGAAACTATTCCATCAAGAAGATAAAACCGAGCTACCAATAGATACTGTAGAAAAGAACAAAAAGAAATTACCATAATTACTATCCCACATCTTGATTCGCCATAGCCGCAATCATATTTCACGCTTTTACGACTACGATTCCCGAGCCCATCAACCAGTAGATACCACTAACTTTCAGGACTTACTGAGAATATTTTTTAATCAACAGCAGATGAAAAAAGTAAAAGCTCAAATTAATATTTTGAACTAAGCATTTCGGGGTTATGTAAATCAAGCAATTGACGAGAGTTAAATATATTGCGACGCAACGGTTTAACAGGTGAAGATTTGTTCAATCAATTGGTGCAAATTACCGTCAGTATAATCTACATGAATGGCTGCAAAACAGCGATAGACAAGTGTTGTTTCAACCTATTCCTATATAGTGAGGCTTTAGTTTAGCTGTTTTTTTCATTCACTCGACCAGAAATTCTCTTGGATTGTTATTGGCCCAAACTCCAGACAAGGTTTTTGGATTTATCTTTTTTTTCTCGCCCTCTGCAGTGTTTTTAAAAAGTACTGTAAAAGCACCTGCACCCATACCGTCTTGAGGAAACATTCGATAACAGGGTATTGTTGTTAAACGGGACTGATAATTTTTTAAGTGGTCAATTTCTACTGCTTGAAAATGAGGAAATTTTTTTAACAACCACTCGCAAACTTCTTCATTTTCCTCTGTGGAAAACGTGCAAGTCATGTAAGCAAGGTAACCTTGAGGTGATACAATCTTAGCAGAGTTTGCAACAATTCTTTTTTGCCGATTGGCATTTTTATTAATAGTACTGGGATGAAAGCATCCTGGTGCTTTTTCTCCTTTAGCAAGTAGAGATTGTCCGGTGCAAGGTGCGTCTACAATCACCAAATCGCTAGATAAAGGTATTTTTTCTGCCAAAATACTGGGGTCTTTGTTGACAATAATAGAAGGGCTAATATGACATCGTTTGAAATTAGAAATTAACATTCCCAAGCGTTTGGCGATCGCTTCATTGCTAATGATTAATTCTGGTTGTAAAAGCTTCCACGCAAAAATACTTTTTCCTCCCGGTGCAGCACACATGTCTAAAATCAATTGCACTGGTTGAGAAATAGCTAATAAGATCGAAGCGGCAAACACAGAAGAAAAATCTAAACAATAAAAATATCCTTTTTCGTGTAGAATGTGTTGACCAGGTTTTTCTTCCAGAAATAAACGATCTACAAAAGATGGTTGCCAAAGTTCCGGTGCTTGGACTGCAAAAGGAGAAGTTTCTGGTTTGGGTTGGCACCAAAGAATGCAGGGAGGAAATGGCTTGGGATCAATTAAAGCATCTACAAACTTTTTTTGGGCATCTAAATTATCAAATAAACGTTGACTAAGTTTAATTAATAATTTGGAAGGAACATCCATAAATATTTTTTTGAAAAATCTCAAAAATTTTTCAATTATAATCTACAAATACGGATAAGTAACATGGATGAGTTTGTGAGCGACGCTTGTGCTCAAGGTAAATTACCAGTAGCGATCGCACCTTCACAAACCCAGCTGGCTTTTTTTTAGGAAGCTCCTATCTAAGGATTGAAATCATCTTGACGATGATGTTGCCATGCTACACCAAAAGCTGCCCCTGCTCCAGCCAGCAGTCCCGTACTCATTCCTTGTATGGTGCTGGTAACAGGATCTTGGGTTAAACATTCCTTTGTGATTTTACTGGCTTGCAAGCATGTAGTGCTCTGGGCCCAGCTAGTGGTACCTCCTAAAATGACACCAGTCAAACTGCAGGATACAACGAGTAGTAAAAGGCGTTTGCTTTTTCTATCCATAGATAGTTGCTAAAAATTTCCAAAACAGCAAAGACTCCTCAACTACTTTACACAACTAGCAAGCTGATGTCAGCAAAAAGGGTAGCGAATCTTTGAGGCGATTATTGCATTCTATCTATAGTGCGATACTGAATTGCTTCTGCAACGCGATGGGGTTGTAGGTTTTCATCGCCAGCGAGATCGGCTATGGTACGGGCCACTTTCAAAATGCGATCGCTGGCTCTAGCTGATAATCCTAATTTTTTAATAGCGCTCTCTAGTAAATTCCTGCTAGCATCATCTAATTGGCACCATTTTTGTAAGTGACTGCTTTGCATTTGCGCATTGCAACGCAGATTTGGTTCTGATTGAAAGCGTTCTAAAGCGCGATCGCGTGCTTTTTGCACCCTTTGTCTTACCGTTGCTGATGATTCTCCTCCTTTTGGGGATTGTTGAGTTATCTCCTCCGGTTTGAGACGATTTACAGCCACTTGCAAATCAATTCGATCCATCAACGGGCCAGAAAGCTTAGCCCAGTACTGTTCTCTTTGACGGGGCGAACAGGTACATTGCTGGATAGTATCTCCATAGTAGCCGCAAGGACAGGGATTGGTACTGGCTACCAAAGTAAAGCGACAAGGAAATACCACCGATTGTCTGGCGCGCGAAATAGTCACAAAGCCATCTTCTAAAGGCTGACGCAGAAATTCTAAAACATCGCGTTTAAACTCTGTAAGCTCGTCTAAAAAAAGTACGCCCAAATGAGCTAAAGAAATTTCTCCAGGACGGGGAAAGCTACCACCACCCACCAAAGAAGGACCGGAAGCGGAGTGGTGCGGACTGCGAAAAGGGCGATCGCACACCAACGAACCTCTATTTTTGAGCAAACCAGCCACAGAATAAATACGAGTTACCTCCAAAGCTTCGGAAAACGATAAAGTCGGCAGTATTCCCGGCAAGCGCTTTGCTAGCATGGTTTTACCACTTCCAGGCGGTCCGACAAAAATTAAATTGTGGCCGCCAGCAGCTGCAATTTCCAACGCCCGGCGAGCATGAGCTTGTCCTTTCACATCCCGCAAATCTGCACTATCTAAAGACTTAACATGCAACTTCTGTGTCGCGCCATCGAATCGCACGGGTTTGTAACGCTCTGGATTGTTTAAAAAATCAGCCACCTCTAAGAGATTTTCAAAAGCATAAACAGTCAATCCTTCTACTAAAGCTGCTTCTTGAGCATTATCAGCAGGCACGACTATATTTGCAATTCCCATTTTCTCAGCAGCCGCAGCAATAGGTAATACCCCCGCTACTGCACGCAAAGTACCGTCTAAAGAAACTTCTCCTAAAAAAAGATAATTTTCGAGTAACTCCGCTTTAACTTGTTCGGAAGCCGCTAAAATTCCCACACTAATAGGCAGATCGAAACACGGTCCTTCCTTGCGTAGATCGGCAGGTGTCAAATTAATGACAATTTTTCGCATAGGAAAGGCAAAACCTGCATTCTTTAGCGTTGCCTTTACTCTTTCTTTTGATTCTTGCACGGCACTATCAGGAAGACCCAAAACAATAATTCCTGGTAATCCACCTGATATATCCACTTCCACGCCCACTTTGACAGCATCTATGCCTACAATTGATGCGCTCCACACTCTAGCCAACATAAATATTACCTATAAAATTTCTTTAGTATCTGAAAAATAGCCATGAGTGAAACTACAGAGACGATTTTTAGCAAAATCATACGTCGAGAAGTCCCGGCGAGTATTGTCTATGAAGATGATCTGGTGCTGGCATTTAAAGACATTAACCCCCAAGCACCCGTTCACATTCTTGTTATTCCCAAAAAACCCATACCCAAATTAGATGATGCCGAACCTGAAGATAGCGCTCTACTCGGACATCTTTTGTTGACCGCCAAGCAAGTGGCCCGACAAGCTGGACTGACAAATGGCTATCGTGTGGTCATCAACACTGGTGCTGATGGAGGTCAAAGTGTTTACCACTTACACCTGCACATACTGGGAGGAAGATATATGAGCTGGCCTCCTGGTTGATATAAAATTAAGCTTGACAAAGGGGAAATTTGAATTCCCCGCTTTCCCAAAAAGCCAGCGCCTCCACTGTCGCCCCAGGGAAAATCTTTTATTAAAAAAATTTATATTTCTTGATTTTTTTATTAAAAACTATAAACTCAAACTACTTTACAAAACTCAGCTTTTTTCTTATCTATTGCCGCCAAACTGGAGAGCGACTGAAATCTACATTATTCTGACAAATTTAGCACTCAGATCGTGAGACCGGCACGTGTCTGTTGTTTGCAGTACCCACGTGACAACAACAGCAGGCTACAGCTTTCCTCTCACTCATCACCGCAACGGTTTCAAAGGAGGGGTAGAATGGCTAATTGCTAAATTTTAGCGATAAGCAACCTTCTTAAGGAGTGTGAAAAATTTATTTTCTTAACAAAAGTTAAGATTATCTGGCGAAGTTTTGTTAAATTTGCCAACTATTTTTACAAAAATTAGTAAAATTTAAACAAAAAGAAATACAAAAACAGAAAGAATTAATGTAATAACAGAATAGTAAGAGCCAAAAAATTCTCATTGAAAAAGCCATCTCCCTTCCTAGGAAATAGGATTAAGGTTATACGTGGTGTGAGGTGAAAAAGGACAAATTGAAGTTGTTAACTAGAACATTCCGGCGATCGGGGAGAAGGCATTTGGTAAACATCCATTAAAAAGCAAATCTCTCAACCCTTACAAAGATTGAGAAAAATTGCGTTCCACACTATATAAACAAAACAGCCATGACCACAACTTTAAGAAGAGGCGAAACTGGTAGCCTGTGGGATCGGTTCTGTGATTGGATTACCAGCACTAATAACAGAATATATGTAGGCTGGTTCGGCGTCCTGATGATCCCGACGCTTTTAGCAGCCACCATCTGTTTCGTTATCGCTTTTATTGCCGCACCACCAGTCGATATAGACGGTATTCGCGAGCCAGTTTCTGGTTCTTTGTTATACGGCAACAACATCATTACCGGCGCAGTTGTGCCAACATCCAATGCGATTGGATTGCACTTTTACCCCATTTGGGAAGCAGCTTCTCTTGATGAATGGCTCTACAATGGCGGGCCATACGAACTAATTGTTTTTCATTTCCTCATTGGTATCTTTTGCTGGTTGGGACGGCAATGGGAGTTAAGCTACCGCTTGGGCATGCGCCCGTGGATTTGTGTAGCTTACTCTGCCCCGGTAGCAGCTGCTACTTCCGTATTCCTCATTTACCCCATTGGTCAAGGAAGTTTTTCTGATGGCATGCCCCTCGGCATTAGCGGTACATTCAACTTCATGTTGGTGTTCCAAGCCGAGCACAATATCTTAATGCACCCCTTCCACCAATTGGGAGTCGCTGGGGTATTTGGCGGTAGCTTATTCTGTGCCATGCACGGAAGCTTGGTGACTTCCTCCTTGGTACGGGAAACGACTGAAACTGAATCCCAGAACTACGGTTACAAGTTCGGCCAACAACAGGAAACCTACAGTATAGTAGCTGCCCACGGCTACTTTGGAAGATTAATCTGGCAATATGCTAGTTTTAACAACTCTCGTTCCTTGCACTTCTTCTTGGCAGCTTGGCCTGTAGTTTGTATATGGTTTACGGCATTGGGCATCAGCACGATGGCGTTTAACCTGAATGGGTTTAACTTTAACCAGTCCATTCTCGACTCCCAAGGGCGTGTAGTAAATACTTGGGCAGATATACTCAACCGCGCCAACTTGGGTATAGAGGTAATGCACGAGCGCAATGCTCACAACTTCCCATTAGACTTGGCTGCTGGTGAAGTTTTACCCATAGCTTTACAGTCTCCTGCTATTAATGGATAAGGACTGTAACCATAAAGTCTAAAAATAACAAAAAGCGTTCTCAAGCTCGAGAGCGCTTTTTCTTTGCGAAAGCGATAAATCGCTTACTACGAACAAGCGATAAATTGCTTACTACGAACAAGCGATAAATTGCTTACTACGAACAAGCGATAAATCGCTCGCTATTAACACTTGGGTAGACTGAAATTTAGTAGTACGTCAGTGGATTGAACACGCATTTTTCACTGCTGTTGATAGTATATAAAATTACTATTTTTTTGTCAGTATTTCCATTTGCTAAGTCTTTCCCTGAGAACTAAGTAGTGCAACTAGCTGTAATCTAATATAGTGGCAAAACTCGCAAATTTCAGAAGTTGATTTTGTTTAGAATTCGCCAAGCTGGAAACTCACACACTGTTGCTGCGTTTTCTTGCGATAATTCCCAACAGGTGCAGCCATGGAAAAACAGTCGATCGAGGGGAAGTATAGATGACAATTAAGCGGTTGGGTTTAGTTTTTTTAACACTGATAGCTATCTTTTTTTCAGGTACATCCTTATTAAACAGTTGGCAGGAGCCTCAAATCCAAAGTCGTTTGGAACTTTACCAAACAAATATTCTCCTCCAGGCTTCTGAGTGGCAACCTGCAGACGGAGAGGACAAAAACCTCCAAGTAGTTAAGGAAGCAATCATAGGTGAGAAACCTCTGGAAACAGCTATCAGCCAGTATCAGCAGGCGCGGAAATCGGCGAAGATAAATCTGGAAAAAGCCAAAAATCAGCTGGCAAAGCTAAGTTCAGATTCAGTCACCACTTCTGCAGTTCCTAAACTCCAACCAGAAATTCCCCCTGCTAGCAAAGTTTCGAACTCTGTACAGCAGAAACAATTGCAGCAAGTTTTCCATCAATTGCAAAAATCTCTTGCCGAGATAGACTTGCAGTTAGGAATTTTACAAGCAAAAAAGGGAGACGTTAACGCAGCGCTTCAAACTTGGAAAAAGTTGCAGCAAAATTCCGAGATCGATCCGGAATGGCGGGAAACTGCTGCTGTCCTTATTGGACTTTGGAGTAACCCTCCTCGTATTCTTCCCAATGCTGAACCATTAATTCAGGCTAAATTAAAAGCTTGGTTTCGATATACCGCTCTTACCCAACTCTACCAACTCCAGCAACGTCAATCAGCTTTAGAAAACGTTAAAGCCGAGATACAGCAAGCTGCTGGCAATGCTATGTGGAAATTAGCACTTATTGGCACTGTACCAGCATTAGGAGCTTTTATTGGTGTTGTGCTGCTCATCTTTTTGATCGCGGAGCGCGTTGTGAAAGGTAAAGCTGCTTTATTAGAGCAAAACGCTGATTTGACTTGGCCGACACCTTGGGGTGGAGAAACAATTTTGCAAGTTTTTGTTGTTGGTTTTTTCCTGATGGGACAACTGCTAGTTCCCTTGATATTATCTGTTGTGCCTGTTCCCCATCCAATCCAAAATGTACGCCTGCAAGCATTTTACGTATTCCTGAGTTATATGTTGGTAGCCTTGGGTGCGCTGCTGGTGTTGTACCTATCCATCAAACGCTATCTTCCCCTTCCACCAGAGTGGTTTCGTTTTCGCTGGCAAGATAAATGGTTTTTATGGGGATTTGGTGGCTATTGCGCGGCCTTACCGATAGTGGTAGTAGTGTCTTTAATCAATCAAAAAATATGGCAAGGGCAAGGCGGTAGCAATCCTTTGTTACAATTGGCACTGGAAAGTCAAGATTCTCTGGCCTTAGGTATATTTTTCTTAACTGCAGCGATCGCCGCTCCTTTATTTGAAGAATTTTTGTTCCGCGGCTTTTTGCTACCCTCTCTAACTCGTTACATGTCTGTTTGGCAAGCAATTTTTGCCAGTAGCTTGCTGTTTGCTGTTGCTCACCTCAGCTTGTCCGAAGTTCTGCCATTATTTGCCCTAGGAGTAGTTCTAGGAGTAGTTTACACGCGATCGCGCAATCTCCTTGCTCCCATGCTCATCCACAGTCTGTGGAACAGCGGTACTTTACTGAGTCTGTTCATCCTCGGTAGTAGTACTCACTAAAGTGGAATTACCCTTTACCAAAACCTAACTAACTTTACAAGATTAAGTCACAAATATAGTTGGTAGTTAACTCAGAAAAATGCTAGGTTGAAAGAAAATATGCTGCTTTGCAACTACAAGCAGTTAGCTAAGTAGATGACAATTTAATCTAATAATGCTAATACTATCTATTGTCAGTAGATAGTCAGGATAACTGTATGCACATTCCGTTTTCATCTGAATTTGATCGCGGAATAACAATACAAGTTTTCTTGCTACTGTTTACTTGACAGTGGGGAAAAATCTTGAAACTTTCCATCTTTAGTTTAAGTCATTTAGTCCTACAATCCCGAGCGGGAATCTTAAAAAATCCGAAAGTGATATTGTTTGAATTGTAAAAATAATAGTATACAAAGCTGTTTTGCAAACAGGGCAGTTAGTTTCCAGACGGAAATTTCCTGCCATCTAGCAAGCTAGCTTTACTATTATTGAACTTTTTAATTTTCTGGAATTGTCATTGAAGCAAGTGGTTTGAAAGATTTATAAATCTCCACTAACTCCAATGATAATGGCGTTACCTAGCAGAATAGGTGACGCTGCTTTTTCCTATTATTTTATCGGCAAGATCTAGACAAAATTGCCAATTAAAAAAGTTGGTAAATTTATCATTTTACTCTTCTATTAAAGCAGAATTTTATTACCACCCTTGAAGGAGCTACACCTGTATGGCAAATCTTAATCCCAGTCACGCTACCAAACAACTCTTAGCTGGATATTGCGGCATTATCCTAGGAGCTTTCGGTATTCATAAGTTTATTCTTGGCTATGTTCCAGAAGGCTTTATTATGCTAGCAATTTCTCTGGTTGGCGGTTATTTTACCTATGGCTTTACTTTATTAATAATGCAACTAGTTGGTTTAATGGAAGGGATGATTTACTTAAACAAATCCCACGATGAGTTTGTTGATACCTACTTTGTTAACAGACAAGGCTGGTTCTAAAACTACTTGCTCGACATTTGAATTTTCTTATTGGTAACACACCTTTATAGTGCTCAAACAAAAATACCTTTCCTAGCTGACTTGTTCTGGTAAAATTTTCCCAACTCCGGCAGGCTGCTAGGCATTTTTTCATTACGTTTTGAAAAAATAATTAGCTTTTCAAAAATCAAATTTAGCCTGCATTAATTAACATTAGATATGCTAAACACTAAACGTAAAAATATATCCTTAGCAATACTTGCCCTGGTGAGTTTAGTATATTTTGCCACCATATCTCATTTAGAAATTCATCCTTTTTTTAGAGGCGAAGTCGTTGTTATACCATTGCAGTTACTTACCCTGGTCTATATTACTTATTGGCGCTGGAGTCGTAAAGAATTCACTAATTTCCCGCCTTAACAAAACTTCATAATTATGACATTTAGTAGTAGCCGTAAATTTCGCCTAATCTCAAAGAAGGGGTAGTATTGCCCTCAAAGGCGTTAACATTTCTTTGAAAATTTTCCATGCGACTTGTCCCGGAAACGAACCTCTCTCCAGAACTAAAACCGACTACAGAAAAAATAATTCTAGATGTCGAGGGAATGAAGTGTGCTGGCTGCGTCAAAGCCGTAGAGCAACAACTTATGAAATATCCTGGGGTTAAGAATGCCAGTGTCAATTTGGCAACAGAGGTAGCAGTCGTAGAATCGGAAACAGGTGCAGTCGATCCAGAAGCGCTGGCAAAGCAACTAACAGCCGCCGGATTTCCATCCCAACCTAGGAGAATTGGCGGGCAACAAGAAGTAGCGATTCAGACACAATCTTCCCCAAGCCTGGAGGAACAGCAGCGGCAAGCAACACAGTCTGCACAAAGACAGTTGGTGATTGCAGCAGGGCTGCTACTTTTGTCAGGGATAGGTCATTTCGATCGCTTTGGTAGCCAGCTGCTTCCAGGTTTGCATAACATTTGGTTTCATTGCCTGCTGGCAACATTAGCAATACTCATTCCCGGTCGCGCCATTATTGTCGAAGGTTGGCTTGGTTTGCGGCGAAAAGCGCCTAACATGAATACTTTGGTAGGATTGGGAACCTTAACTGCCTACACGGCTAGCTTAGTAGCCTTGCTCTTTCCCCAGCTAGGCTGGGAATGCTTTTTCGATGAGCCTGTGATGATGCTGGGCTTTATCTTGTTAGGACGGACCCTAGAAAAACAAGCAAGAAATCGTACTGCTGCCGCTTTCAAGCAATTGCTACAGCTGCAGCCACAAACGGCACGATTGCTAGCCAAATCAAAAAGAACGCAGGAAGCAGAAGAAATTATAGAAATTCCGGCAGACCGAGTCCGGGTAGGAGAATGGTTGCAAGTTTTACCAGGGGACAAAATTCCAGTAGACGGTGTGGTTGTAGAAGGGCAAACAACCATAGATGAGTCGATGCTGACTGGAGAGGCCGTACCAGTGCTCAAACAACCGGGGGATGCAGTCACTGCAGGAACGATCAACCACTCAGGAGCGATCGCCATACAAGCAACCCGTACTGGTAACGATACTACTTTGGCGCAAATAGTCGCTTTAGTAGAAGCAGCACAGTTGAGAAAAGCACCCGTACAGAAATTAGCAGATACAGTAGCAGGATATTTTACTTATGGAGTATTGATAGCAGCTTTAGTAACATTTTTGTTTTGGTACTTTTTCGGGACTCGGATTTGGCCCGAAGTTCTCATCTTTGCAGGGACAAACCCAGCTCACCACCAAACCCAGCTAATTTCTCACCTTGCCACCACCCCACTCACTTACTACTCGCCGCTGTTACTGAGTTTAAAGCTAGCAATTTCAGTCATGGTTGTAGCTTGTCCCTGCGCTTTGGGACTAGCCACGCCCACAGCTATCCTCGTGGGTACAGCGATCGCTGCAGAACGCGGTCTGTTGATCAAAGGCGGCGATATCTTGGAAAAAGCACATCAACTGGATACTGTAGTCTTTGATAAAACTGGCACCCTGACAACCGGGAATCCAACAGTAACCGATTGTCTGGTCTTAGAAAGACAACAAACAAAGGATTTGCCAGTAGCAATTTCCGAGCCCCAGCATTTATTGCAACTAGCCGCCGCCGTGGAAAGCGGGACTTGTCATCCTTTAGCAACAGCAATTCGTAAAGAAGCACAGCGACAGCAGCTTTTTATTCCCTTTGCCGATCGCTTTCACACCGAACCAGGACTGGGCGTTTGTGCAGTGGTGGAAGAACATTTAGTGCTGTTGGGAAATTGGGATTGGTTGCGCTGGCATCAAGTTACCATTGACGAAACCGCACAAAATACAGCTCAAGCTCTAGCAGCAGAGGGAAAAACAGTGGTAGGAGTTGCCGTTGGCAGAACCCTTGCGGGATTAATTGCCGTTGAAGATACCCCCAGACCAGATGCTAAACAAGCCGTAGACAAACTGCAGCAAATGGGTTTGCGAGTAATTCTTCTCAGCGGCGATACTCCCACAGCAGCTACTGCTGTTGCCCAACAACTGGGACTGGACCCTGCTGATGTCATGGCAAGCGTTCCTCCAGCTAAAAAAGCAGCCGTTATCCAATCTCTGCAAAACGGACAGATGCAAAAAACTGGAAACGCCTGTGGCCGCCACGTTGTCGCTATGGTAGGAGATGGTATCAACGATGCACCGGCTTTATCCCAAGCTGATATTGGTATTGCCTTACACGCAGGTACGGACGTGGCCGTGGAAAGTGCTGATATTGTCTTGATGCGCAATTGTTTGACCGACGTTGTCCGAGCAATTCAATTTAGCCGCGCCACCTTCAACAAAATTCGTCAAAATCTGTTTTGGGCTTTTGCATACAACACTCTGGGAATTCCCCTTGCTGGTGGAATTTTGTTGCCTAGTCTACATTTTGCCCTCAGTCCGGCCAGTGCCGCAGCCTTAATGGCTTTGAGTTCGGTATGTGTTGTTACTAATTCCCTGCTGTTGCAACGCTTTGGCGATCGCGATTAAAACTTCTGCCTGCAGCAATCCCCAATTTACCCAACTACTTGTCCTGCCCGCTTGCCATGGTAAAATAGGGCTTAAAAATCAGCGCGGCTGCATAAGGCCACACACAACTTGCAAGCATTAGGAATATAGAATTGAAATCTTACAGTCAATCCACAATAGCCTTTAGTAACTCCCAAGGCACCAAGTAGGCTAAAATGGGATAGCATTAGGTATATTGTGAATCAACTATCCGCTTTTTTTGAGGCGGCGGAGAACTACAACAGACCTGCCGGATGCGGCAGTGGCTCCACTAAATTTAACTATCATCTGATAGACTTGTCTGATGAATTATCGCACCATTGCTGTCACTCCATTGCTATTGGGAAGGTTGAACATCCTGTTGTAGGCGCAATTACAACCCAAACATTCTCAAAAATAAATTTACGAGTTTTTTGTCGGACAGCTTATGCGGTATCAAACTTTCTTTGTTTACCCAGATTATCTAAAAATCCCGGCCTTTATCCAGGTAAGAGTCGGAGATACCAAGCAAGTAAGTTAAACAGCAAGCGAGATGTTATTACTTTGGCGATCGCAACCTCGCAGTCAAAATCATAATTTCAGTCAAGGAAATCGCAGGCAATAACTCGAAACTAATCTTGATTAATGACAGCCCAATTGATTGTAACAAATTTGGCAATGGCAGCAGAAAACCATGAAAGCCATCTACTTATCGTAGAAGACGATCGCGGACGCAAAGAATTTGTATTAGAACGTTCAATTTATTCTATCGGTCGAGATCGGGAATGCGATATCCGTCTGATCTCGCAATTTGTCTCGCGTCGCCACGCGACGTTACTGAAACTGCCCAGAAAAGACAATAGCAACAAGCATTACTATCGCATGATTGATGGCGATGCTAAAGGTAAGCCCAGTTCTAACGGTTTAATGATTAATGGGCGTAAAATGCAGGTTCATGACCTCAAAAATGAAGACGAAATTATTTTTGGACCTCAAGTACGTGCAATTTATTACCTGTTACAGCACGATACGACACCACCCGGACAAACGGATGCCAGTGAGTATGATATTACACTCATTAACCCCGGCATGACGGAAGATATCGAAGACTAGTGAATTTGTTAACATCCAGCACTGACTACAAGCGCTCGTAGCTATCTGCTAAACTTTCAATCAAATGCCAGTGGCGACAATTTTCTATGGCCTGCTTGACCGTTTCAAAAACTTGCCGACAGTGATTGTTCAATTGCAGTGGTAATTCTTCGTTTTTGACCACAATACTCATTCGTGTTTCTGCATCGGTAGCCGTGCTTATTTCTATAAAAACTTCCACCTTTACCATTTTCGAAAAAGGCACGGTACCAGGGATTTCACTGGCCAAAATGTAATCCCAGGTATAATACTGAACTACCAAATTACAACTTTGCAGCAATTCTACAAGTAACGCCTGCAGATCTTTTACGGAAACAGAAACAACAAAACAACACGTATAGCGAGCCATAGTAGCCCCACGCCTTCAACACTCCGTCTGTCCTAATCATATCGAACCTGATTCCAGCCAAGGCACCATCAAGACACCAAACAATGCAAAGTTTTTGGATTTCTGGTTGAGAAAAACTTTAAAATAGGCCTGGCGGAGGTAAAAAATGAAAGTAGCAATTAGCGGAGCAACAGGATTCGTCGGCAGTCGGTTGGTAAAATACCTTCACAAACAAGGTCATCAAGTGCTGGTGTTAACTCGCAATACCACCCATGCTCAAAAGGTTTTTCCCAACCAAGCCTTCCCCAGCCTAGAAATTGTCGCTTACACACCCACAGCATCTGGTCCTTGGCAACAGGCGATCGCCTCTTGCGATGGAGTGGTCAACCTTGCAGGAGAACCCATCGGAGAAGGACGGTGGACACCAGCACGCAAGCAAGAAATCCTTAACAGTCGCAAGCTCAGCACCCAAAAAATCGTCGCCGCAATAGCCAACGCCCTTCCTAAACCCAGTGTTTTGGTTAATGCTTCTGCTATCGGTTATTACGGTACCAGCGAAACCGCCACTTTTGATGAAACAAGTCCACCAGGAAACGATTTTCTAGCCCAAGTGTGTCAAGCATGGGAAGCGGAAGCTCAAAAAGTCACAGATTATAACGTTAGATTAGTAATTTTGCGATTTGGTATTGTTTTGGGCTTAGGCGGTGCTTTGGGTAAAATGATTACTCCCTTCAAGCTGTTTGCTGGCGGTCCCATAGGTAGCGGGCGACAGTGGTTTTCCTGGATTCACATAGATGACCTGGTAAACCTAATTTACCAAGCTTTAATCAAACAGGAGTTTTCTGGAGTATATAATGCTACTTCTCCCCATCCCGTGACCATGGGTCAGTTATGCCAAACCATAGGAAAAGTAATGCACCGACCGTGTTGGTTACCCGTACCAAGCTTGGCGATCGAAGCTCTTCTGGGTGAGGGAGCCATCGTAGTTTTAGAAGGTCAACGAGTCCTTCCCAAACGCACCCTCGAAAGTGGCTTTCAGTTTCAGTATCCAGATTTACAGCCGGCATTGCAAGAAATTTTGCACTCAAGCTAATTCCATACCTATTGATGAGACTGAAATTTCCGCCCCAGCCAACTAATAGCACCGCTGACAACAGCACCAGCAATCAAAATAGCAATTGCTGGATTAAATACGGGCTGCCAAAGTTTGTACCACAAATCCAAACCTAAAGACAAGCCACTACTTTTACCGATAAGGGCGATCGCAAACCAGACAAAACCAAATAAAACTAAAAAAACATCAGCCACTAAAATTCGATTCAGCCAATCGATAAACTTATCTTTCATTCCAGTTGAAAGTTAAGAGCAATAAAATTAATTTTACTTTCGAGTTTTGAGTTTTTACCCACTGCCGCCTGAGGGCTTTCCTGTTACCAGTGCGAGAAAAAGGCAGAAAAACTTCTGCCCTCTTTCCCTATTCAAATAGCCATTTTTTGACTTTTGCCAAGCTTTGCCAATCTGGTTTTCGACTCAAACCATCTGCAATGCTGTTTTGAACTTCCTCTCGCCATTCAGAATTTAGCGTGATTAACTGGCTTGCCACTTCGATGTGTTCGCGCAAACCTTTTTGCCCTGTTTCTAACATGGCCACAGCAAGGTTGATCCTTGCTTGCGGATCTTGAGGATTTAATTTCACTGCTTTTTGGGCAGCTTTGTAAGCAAAACTAGGTTTGTTATCAAGCAAATAAAGCCATGCCAAGCAAGTCCATGCTGCACTGCTTCTAGGAGCGCGATCGCAAATTTCTTGAAACACAGGAATCAAAGTTTGTGCCGATTCTCCGGCTTTATATCGTTCCAAACCTGTATCGAACAGGGATTCCACTGTATTAGTCATGATTTGTGAGCATCAATCACTTATCCTTTGCCAAAAATAACAAAAGACAATTGACTATATTACACTCCAAATGATTTACCGCAGCCGCATGTTTGAGAAGCATTGGGGTTAGTAAACTGAAAACCCCCACCGATCATGGCATCGCTGTAATCGAGCGTCAGACCGTAAAGATATAATAGACTTTTGCGATCGCAAACAATCGTGACGCCATCGTACTCGAAAACTTCATCATTAGAAGTAATTTTGTTAGGATCCTCAAAATCCATCAGATAAGACATTCCAGAGCATCCACCTTGACGCACTCCTACCCGCAAGCATAAATCTTTGCCACCTTGCTTGTCCCGCAGAAACTTCACCTGGCGCAATGCGGCTTCGCTCAAATAAATTCCCCGTTGTGAAGGCTGCTTTGCTGCTTGTGTCATCGACTTTTTAACTCCTTTGCTTGTATAGTTAAATTTGACTTTTTTTTCAGAAAATCGGGAACTTTTCACCCAAAACTTCGTCCCCAAGTTACCCAAAAGTTAAAGTTTTTAATCCATTTTAGCGACACAGACATTCTCATTTGCCAAATTGTAAATACTCCGTCCAAAGCAGCCAAAGATTTTTATTCTAGAATTGAGGGACTCAATTTGTTTTGGGATTTTCGGTATCTTTGGAGTTCTAGCCTTTGGCAGCCAAAAACCGCAGTTACTCTGTTCAACCAACAACTAGGGAGTTTTCATCCCAGGCTAGCCCCAACCCAAAAATGTACTTTATCAATAGCTTTTTTTGATTTACTTACTTTATGACAAGTTTTAATCGCTCTACCAGCCGTCGTTTGCAGAAATTAACTCAACTTCCTTCTGTGTGGGAGGGCGATCGCCGTCCGTTGTCATCACCACAAACCCAGCACCCAGACTCGGAGACAAAAGGCGAATGCATTCTTTGGGTGGATGGTACGCAAGGTATCGTTAGAGGAATGGACGTAGTACCTCCAGAAAGCGGTCCAGAAGCAATAGTTCGCACTTTGATGCGAGCTATGGAAAATCCACACAGTCCAGCTAAACCCGGTCGTCCCCAAAGAATAGTAGTCAAAGACCGTGAAATTCAATTTTATTTGCGCGGTGTATTGCAAGACTTGGACATTGCCATAGACTATTCCCCAGAATTACCTTTAATTGATGAACTATTTCGCGGCTTTTCTGAAATTCTTGACTCCCAAGTTCCCGAATTACCACCACAATACGCACAAGCCTTGCAACAGAAAGCACTAGCTATTTGGCAAGCAGCTCCCTGGGAATTGTTAGAAGAACAACAAATCTTATCGGTAGAGATAAATAAGTGGGATGTAGATAAGCTATACGTTTCCGTGATGGGAATGTTGGGGATGGAGTACGGAATATTATTATATCGTTCCCAAGAATCCCTCAAGCGCTTTCGCGCCACCATTCTCAGAGAAGAGGAATCCCAAGGACACCTAGAAGAAGCTTTTCTCAAACAAGATTGTTTGTTTCTCACTTTTGAATGCGCAGACGCAACCGAAGAACAAACGGATGAAGAATGTAAAGATTTGACTCAGCTACCACTGTCAGCAATTAAACCCAGCTTTGGTAACATTCATCCTTTAGAAGGACTGCGGTCAGTTTTGTATGACGAAGAAGCACTGGTAGTATACGTTGCTTTGGAAAGCTTGTATCGCTTTCTTCGGGATCACCGCCGTCAGTTAGAAAGTGGAAATTTTCCTTGTCTTCATCGCCGTTACCGCATCTGCTTGCCGTTATCTGACGATCAACCTACTAAATCGGTGTCAGTTACTGTTTCCACTATGCCGCAACTAGCAGCAGAATTAGAGGAAATGGTAGGAGAAGATGATGATAGCGAACAACAACAGCAGTTGCAGTTGCGCGGAGATTCCACATTTAAGTCTTTGCGAGATGATTTGATACCAGAGGACTCCTTTCTCAGCTTGGGTGTGGTGTCTTGGGAGATGTTGGAGTACTTGCATCGGGGAGTTAAATACTACAAGACCGGAGAAATTAAACCTGCAGGTGACGGTCTGCCTGTGATTTTAATTCAAACTTCTCGACCCAAAGCGAAAACAGTAATTGAAAACATCGAAAAAGCCGGTGGACTCAAAGGGATTTGCTTTAATCCTGGCGCCGATCCTATAGGCGGCGATCGCTACGATCTTGGTTTGCTGCAAACCCAAAATGGCGAATTGTTCCTTTTCGGAGAATTTTTAGACAACGATCCAATTCACGTGGAAGCCCGCAGAAAATGGAACCAACGCTGCAAACATACTAAAGGCTATTGTGGTTTAATTATAGCCAAAGGACTGACGGGTGCAGCCCGCGGTAACCCCCAGCTGCGAGATATGATGGCTTTATTTGAGGCGCGATCGCTTTCACCCCAAGAGTTGGGTATCGGCACTCTCCAACTTATGCCCCAACTACAATTTGAATAACCTTGCCGCTATTTTGACAAAAACAGATCTTATCGTCACGTCACATCGCAATATCAGCTTGGAAAATTTTCTGTTGCTATGAAACACAGCAAAGAAAACGAAGAAAACTAGATTGGTTGCTGCTGCGCGAACTTTACTTTTTTGGTTAACGCCGCGCTAATTCCGGAATCCGCCCTGTTAAGCCAATCATTAATTTCAGGATATATACCTTCAGCAAAGGAACTCGCTGCACTACCCACAAACCAAAACGGCGCAGCAGCACTACTGGTAAAAAGTTATTAGAAAAAACTCGATCCAGAAAGTCGGTAAGACCCAAAACAATTAGGTTCTCGCGCTGGCGCCAGCGTTCGTAGCGTTTGAGTACTTGCAAGCAACCAATATCTTCACCAGCTTGGTTTGCTTGTCGTATTACCTGCGCCAAAGCTGCTACATCTCGAATCCCTAAATTCAAACCTTGTCCCCCAACCGGATGGCAATTGTGTGCTGCATCACCAACTAAAGCCAGTCGGTGCAAGACGTAGCGATCGCTTTGCATCAGTTGTACCTGAAAAATAAAGCGATCGCCCAGCAGTTCCAATTTACCCATGCGATCGCCAAAACGACGGCTCAATTCCTTTAAGAATTGTTCGTCGTCCAAAGCACATAAAGCTTCAGCTTCTTTGTGGGGAGCTGTCCAAACAATTCGGCAGCGATTTCCCGGTAAAGGTAGAATCGCAAATGGACCGCTAGGCCAAAATTTTTCGTATGCAGTGTGGTTGTGAAATTTTTCTGGCTTGACAAATGTCACGATACAAGATTGCCAGTATTTCCAACCGCGAGTTTTAATTCCTGCAGCTTCGCGGATGCGCGAGCGCGAACCATCAGCAGCTACGAGTAATTTACTCTTAAAAGTTTGCACTGGTTGTCCTGCTATTTTAATTTTGACTGTGACTGCATCCTTTTGGTACTCGGTGCCGATCACTTCTGCCGGACAAAGATAAGTAATGTTCGGACAATTGCGAACAAATTCCTGCAAGGGGTACAACAATGCTTGATGTTCCGCTACATAGCCCAAATCCTCGGTACCCGTGTCAGCTGTTGTAAATTCCACTATACCTCGATAATCGGCATCAGAAAGGCGAACGCGACGGTAAATTTCAATTCGGGGCAATATTTTGTCCCAAACTCCAATTCCTTGGTAAATTAGCGCTGATAGCATGTGCACGGCATAGGCCTGACCTTTTAATACCGCCGCCGATTCTGCTTTCGCCTCCACCAACAGCACGCTTAATCCTGAATCTTTCAAAGCAGAAGCTAAGGTTAAGCCAATGATTCCGCCGCCGACTATTACTAAGTCGTAATCGTGTCCCTGCTTGGATGTAGCTGCAACTGAGGAAAGGGATTCTAAAAGCTGCACTGACGCCATTGTTAAGAGAAATTACAATTATTTTTTATTTTGACGCGAGTGACAACTACAGAGCAAGCCGATATATAACGAAAAAACCCGATCGGCAAAATAACTTCTTTGACCAAAGGCATATAGTGTTTTATTTGTTCTTTTCACCATTTTCAACGCTTTCTAGTGCCTTTTCCGTACGTTCGTAAGGTTTTGTTTTTGGACGCCATTTCGGAAACAAGCCAATGATAAAGTTATTAACTGCGGTTCGAGTGCGCAAGCTAGCAGTACTCAGCGGTTTCGGTAAGAAACTATCCCCAAAACCTACGAATATTAACAGTAAGATGAAAAATAAGCTTGTATTTCTTTTGTTGAACATAAGTTGCCGTCCTAGCTAGGTTTTTGTGTTTTTTATAACATTTAAGATAAAAGTTTTTCGAGGAGCCACTAGATTTTCTTACCATTTCACAGACTTTCTTTTCGGGTGAAGAGTAATAAAAGTTATAAGTAAAGCTGCGGAAAAATATGTAACTTTTGATGCTTGCTGCCAGGAGTTTGACAAGTAATTACTTAACTAAACTGTTTAGTTTTTATTATTGGTGCAGAAAAAGTAGTGCAATATACATGTGCTCGCCTCCCTCTTACTTAAATACCACGAGAAAAAACGGTGAAATTTTGCTGTATTTATTAGTTTTGGCAAAATAAAGGTGCGGGAGCAATAAAAAATATAAGTTTTGTCTACAGATATTTTCAAATTATCTGGGATATTAAAAAATACATAAAATGCGTCCCGGGTTGGAGAAGTAGTAGGAACTAGTAAAAAATGTTACGTAAAAAAGCCACAACTGGAGAACGGAAAAGCTCAGTTGAGAAAGTAGAACAAATTCTCCAAGGAGCAATGCAAGAGTTTTTAGCCCATGGGTTTGCGGCAACAAGCATGGATAGGGTAGCAGCAACAGCGGGTGTGTCCAAAGCAACAGTCTACAGCCATTTTACAGACAAAGAAGGACTGTTTAAGGCTTTAATTGAGCGACTGGCACGCCAAAAATTTCATTCTTTGTTTGGTAGCGAACCTTTAGAAGGAGAGCCATCTGAAGTACTGCGCCAAGTGGGAAGCAAAGCATTGCAAAAGATGAGCCAAGACCGGGAACATTGTGCGTTGATGCGGCTTGTAATTGGAGAGTCAGCTCGCTTTCCGGAGTTAGCAAAAGTTTATGTTCGTGCAACTATAAAACCCGTGCTGGAAGCACTTACTCAATACCTAGCTTCCCATCGAGAATTGAAAATTACTGACCCAGAAGCGATCGCTAGTATTTTAGTTGGCTTGTTAATTTATTTTCACATCACTCAAGACGTGTTACATGGTAAAGATGTTATACCGATGCAGGGCGATCGCATCATTAATACAACGATCGACTTGATGATAAAGTCCTGTCGATAAACTGAATTTCTGCTTGCAGGTTGCGACGAGCGGAGGATTCAAAATTTGCGAACATCACATCCGTAAAGTAAATGCGATGCTGCTGCCAAAATTGCTGCAAAACCTTTTTCCTACCAGCTAGATACACCTCATCTGGTAACCAAGCATATTCTTGACGAATTGCCAAGGCGTATTGATAGTAGCATGATGGGTTCGTACCTAAAATCGCTAAATCTGCATCCAACAATACCTGAGCATCAAAATCATCAGATTCGGCTTGATGATCTTTGGTATGCAAAATAAGAGTAAAGACTTTGGCAATTAAATGGGATGGAAGCGCCAGTGATTTTAGGATTTCAGCGGCATAAATAGCACTTTTTTCTTCATTATCTTGGGTTTGAGGGTCATAGATAACGTCATGAAACCAGGCGGCAAGTTGAACCGCCGGTAAGTCTTGAGCTCGGTTTTGTAAAATCTGTATTGTGTCTAAAACATGATAAACGTGTTTCAGGGTGTGATAATAGCGTCCTGAACTTGAGTAAGCAGTAGCTATTTGGGTAAAAACTTTTTTGGCAACATTTTTCTCGACTCCAAAAGGTTGGAGTAAACGCCGCCAGTTACAAAACAATGTTTCTGTGATTTGATTTGGAGTTTGCAAAGCGAAATAATTTCTGTAGAAATAAGGAGCATTTCCATTATCTATAAGTTTTGTGGTATTTAAAAATGCGATCGCTAACTCCAAGAGTACTACCCTGCTCGTACTACAAGCTGTGAGTGCTATATCTCCCGGACGGAACTTTCACGGCTAAGTCAAAGGCGATCGCGCGCTTGCTAGAACGAGGAGTGTTCTTAACGTAATTTGGCTAATGTCAAGCAGATATAAAAAAGCCCCTGCTTTGACACAGGAGCTAGTTAGTAAAGTAATTATCAGTGATGAAAGAAACTTGACAATTTAGTCGAGGTCCTTCATGAACAATACTGGCTCGGTTTTGCGGTCTATACCTTTTTCAAAGCCAGCAGCAGCAGCGCGGGCGCGACCAGCATGCCACAAATGACCTACTAGGAAGAAAAAGGCCAAAACAAAGTGAGAAGCTGCTAACCAAGCGCGAGGATTGACGTAGTTGAAGGAGTTTGGTTCAGTGATGATGCCACCTACAGAGTTGATAGAGCCGTTGGGGGCGTGAGTCATGTACTCGGATGCGCGACGAATTTGCCAGGGTTGAACGTCGTTCTTGATTTTGTCAAGATCCAAACCATTCGGACCGCGCAGGGGCTCTAACCAGGGACCGCGGAAATCCCAGAAGCGCATGGTCTCACCACCAAAGATAATTTCTCCGGTGGGCGATCGCATTAAGTATTTACCCAAACCAGTAGGACCTTGAGCAGATGCGACGTTTGCACCCAGTTTTTGGTCGCGAACCAAGAACACAAAAGACTGGGCTTGGGAAGCTTCAGCGTTTGTAGGACCGTAGAACTCGCTTGGGTAAGCAGTGTTGTTAAACCAAACAAAGGCAGAAGCAATAAATCCCATCAGGGACAAAGCACCCAAGCTGTAGGAAAGATAAGCTTCCCCAGACCAGATTAAAGCACGGCGTGCCCAACCGAAAGGCTTGGTGAGGATGTGGAAAATACCACCAACGATACAAATCAAGCCTACCCAGATGTGACCGCCGATAATATCTTCCATGTTGTTTACGCCAATAATCCAGCCATCGCCACCGAAGGGAGACTTGAGCAGGTAGCCAAAAATCACTGCTGGATTGAGCGTGGGGTTGGTAATCACGCGAACATCACCGCCACCAGGCGCCCATGTATCGTAGACACCGCCGAAGAACATTGCCTTCAGCACTAGCAAGAAGGCGCCGATTCCCAAAACAATCAGGTGGAACCCGATGATGTTGGTCATCTTGTTCTTGTCTTTCCAGTCGTAGCCGAAGAAAGAGGAGTATTCTTCCAGGACTTCAGGGCCGCGGAGCGCGTGGTAGATTCCGCCAAAACCCAGTACCGCGGAAGAAATCAGGTGCAGAACGCCGATAACAAAGTAGGGATAGGTGTCTATAATTTCACCACCAGGGCCAACTCCCCATCCGAGAGTTGCCAAGTGGGGCAAAAGAATACAGCCTTGCTCGTACAACGGCTTTTCAGGGACAAAGTGAGCGACCTCAAATAAGGTCATTGCACCAGCCCAGAAGACTATCAAGCCTGCATGGGCAACGTGGGCGCCCAACAGTTTACCGGAGAGATTTATCAAACGGGCGTTACCAGCCCACCAAGCAAATCCGGTGGAATCTTGATCGCGTCCTGCTCCTAAAACAGCAGTTCGATTAGAGAGCGTTACCACGAGGTAATACCTCCTCAGGGAATACAAATTTCTCGTGTGGTTGGTCTTGAGGAGCCATCCAGGCCCGGATGCCCTCGTTGAGCAAAATGT